>Ga0209979_1000003_pt1 | contig 863769 bp, 831 predicted proteins | sample AnhtaG_FD_183114 | JGI IMG/M metagenome (GOLD analysis project Ga0209979, IMG submission 183114) | Deep subsurface microbial communities from Anholt, Denmark to uncover new lineages of life (NeLLi) - Anholt_01485 metaG (SPAdes) (version 2) | ecosystem: Environmental > Aquatic > Marine >... | reverse complement strand
CAACTCTGCACGTTCGGTCCTTGAGTTGGCTCGTCGTTGCAGCTCTGTGGTCTCAGATTCGGAAAGATTCATCGCACCCTCCAGTGGGTACGATATTACTTCCTAATTAAACGTTACGGTTCACTAGGCTCTCAACGCAGCGTGCGCTGCACCAGGATCGCCGCCGCGCACACCAGCGCAATCGCCGCGCCCCAGACGAACAGGTCGCTGCAGGCCAGCAGCGTGGCCTGCCGGTCGATCTCGGCCGAGATGCGGATCAGCTCCGTGCCCTGCAGCGGGTGCGGCCATTGCCAAGACGGCGTGAGCGCGGACACGTGGCCAACCAGGTCGGTACGGTGCTGCGCCTGCCCGCGCTGCAGCAGCAGCGTGGCGGCCAGGGTGCCGAAGGCCTGCGCCCAGGCGCGCATGATGCCCTTGAACTGATAGGCGTGGCCGAAGTCTTCGGCGGGCAGGTCGACAAAGGTCAGCCCCGCCACCTGGATCACCACGAACATCCCCACCATGCCCTCGATCATGAAGCCCGGCACCAGCACCGCTGCGGATGCGCCGGGCATGGCCACGTGCGACATCCAGAGCAGCGCCGTCGCCATCAGCCCGAAACCGATGGCGATCAGCACGCGCTTGGGCGGCAGATAGTTGGTCAGCTGGAAGTTGGCAATGCCCAGCACCAGCGTCACCACCCCGCCCAGGGTCATGAACTGCGCGGTGGTCTCATAGCGGAAGCCCAGGCCGTTCTGCAGCAGGCTCGACGACAGGAAGCTCCACGCGCTGGCAAACACGTAATAGATGGCGTAGAACACCATGCCCATCATGAAGCGGCGCCGCAACGTGGCGCGCAGGTCTACCCACGGCAACGGGTGGCCAGTCTGGCGGATGCCGATCCAGGCGATCAGCGCAACCACGGCAATGATGGGCACCACCTGCGCCGGCGAGCCATCCGGGTGCACGAAGCGCGCCTGCTGGAAGCCGTGCAGCGCGATCAGCGCGGCCAGGCCGAAGGCGATGGCCGAGGGCCAGTCGAGCGAGGCGAAATCGGTCTTGCGCTCCTGCAGCTTGGGGTGCGGGTAGAACGCGGCCACCAGCGCGCACACCACCACCGCCAGCAGCAGCTGCGCCACAAAGATGGCACGCCAGCCAAACTGTTCGGTAAGCGCCGCCGACAGGATGGGCGACACGCACGACAGCCCGAAGATGCCGTAGATCATGCCCTTCATCATGGTGCGGCGCTCGTGCGCGGGGCTGTGCTGCACGAAGATGCGCGAGGTGGACAGCATCGGCCCGCCGCCAAAGCCCTGCACCGCCCGGCCAATGATCAGCATGGCGCCGCCCTCGGCCGAGGCGCACATCAACGTGCCGACAATGAAGACGCCCAGCGAGACCAGCGTGTGTTTGCGGTAGGTCATGTGTTCGGCCAGCCGGCCCATGACCAGGATCGCCAGGCTGGCCGCCGCCGCATACGACGTCACGGCCCACAGGTAGACATCTTGCGAGGCCAGCACCCCGCCCTCGATATGCGGCCCCGCAATCGAAAACATCAGGTTGGCCATGTAATCCACGCCGGTGGCCAGGCCGATCACCATGCCGAGCATGCGCAGCTCCAGCCGGCTGCCGACCGTCGATTCGACGGCGGGAGCGGCAGGCGGCGGGAGCGCGGGGAGCGTGTGGTCTGTGCTTGGCGTGTTCATGCCGGGATGGTAATTTGCTTCAAAACGGGCGGAAATCGCCTCCTAACAAATTCATTGTTCAACTATGCGAACGACGGACTGGAACGACTGGGACACATTCTGCACCGTGGCCTCGCTCGGCAGCTTCACGCGCGCGGCCGATCGGCTGGGGTTGCCCAAGTCGTCGGTCAGCACCGCCGTGTCGCGGCTGGAGGGCAAACTGGGCGTGCGCCTGTTCGAGCGCAGCACGCGCCGCCTGCGCCTGACCGATGCCGGCGAAGCCCTGCTGCGCGATGCCGGCCCATTGTTCCAGCGGCTGCGCGAAGTCTCGGAAGATGCCGCCGCCACGTTCCAGTCGCCCACCGGCACGCTGCGCATCGCCATGCCGTACGAGTTTGCCGCCAAGCAGTTCGCCGAGGTGGTGCTGGAAGTCATGCGCGAGCACCCCAGCCTGCGCATCGAGGTGGACGTGGCGCCGCGCCAGATCGATCCGCTCGCCCAGGGCTACGACATCATGCTGACGGTGCCGCGCGAGCCGCTGCCCGATTCCGGCATGGTCGCCCAGCGCGTGTTCGACCTGCGGCGCGCGGTGGTGGTCGCGCCGCAACTGCTGGAGCGCCTCGGGCCCCTGACCCACCCCGATCAACTGATCGACTGGCCCTGCCTGGGCCTGTCCAATGAATCCGAATGGCAGTTCCGCACGCCCGGCGGCGAAACCATCAACCTGCCGCTGGACTTCCGCATGCGCACCTCCAACAGCGAGCTGCGCATGCAGGCGGCCATGGCGGGCCTGGGCGTGGCGCGCATCACCTCGGCGTTTGCGACAGAGCTGGTCGCCTCCGGCGTGCTGCAGGAGGTGCTGACCGATTTCCAGATCCCGCCGATGCGTGTGTACGCCGTGTTTCCCGGCCGCCGCCTGATGCCGGCCAAGGTGAAGGTCTTCATGGACGCGCTGCACCGTCGCATCGAGCAGTCCGCGCGGGGCGACCTGCGCGGCACATCCACCAACGAACCGGCCCCGTGGCCGCCCGCTTCCCTGTAACCACCACCCGAGCCACCATGCGCCTACTTCACTGCTTCGCCCTGTTCGCCAGCGTTGCCGCCATCACTACCGTCCATGCGGAAGACATCGGCAGCGTCAACACCAACTTCCGCGTCACCGGCTCCGACAAGATCGTCATCGAGGCCTTTGATGACCCGCTCGTGCAGGGCGTGACCTGCTATATCTCGCGTGCCCGCACCGGCGGCATCAAGGGCACGCTGGGCGTGGCAGAGGACGTGACCGAGGCGTCGGTGGCCTGCCGCCAGGTCGGCGACATCACCTTCAGCAAGCCGCTGCCGCAGCAGGACGACATGTTCACGCAGCGCCTGTCGCTCGTCTTCAAGACACTGCACGTGGTGCGCACGGTGGACCGCAAGCGCAACGTGCTGGTGTATCTGACGTATTCGGACAAGGTCCTCTCCGGTAGCCCCAAGAACAGTGTGACGGCGGTACCGATTCCGGCCAGCCAGCCGATCCCGGTCAAGTAGCTCGGCTGGCTGGCCATCGAGGTCTTTGCACGGCGCCGCCACCGCGCTTGAAACCACCTGTCCGACGGCTATAAATGGAACTCCACCGTGGGGAGGCCACCATGTCGGATGACTATCGTGCTGCGCTTGAGCAGGCATACGCCGTGGCCATGGCATTCCATGACACGCGTGCAACCCGGCGCCCCATGGCGGCCGCGCGTTTCGATGAACTGCGCGCGGCGTTATCTGCGCCAACCCCAAGCGAAGGCATGGCCGCGCTTGACGTCATCAAGCAGCTCGCTGCCGGTGCAGAGGGCGGCCTCATGGGCATGGCCGGCCCGCGCTTTTTCGCCAAAGTCATCGGCGGCTCCCACCCGGTCGGCGTCGCGGCCGACTGGCTGACCAGCATATGGGGGCAGAACAGCGGCAGCTACCACGCGTCGCCCGCCAACGCAGTCGTCGAACAGGTCGCCGCGGAATGGCTGCTGGATCTGCTGTCGCTTCCTCCTGAGTGTTCGGTCGGCTTCACGACCGGGGCTACCATGGCCAGCTTTGTCTGCCTAGCCGCGGCCCGAAGCGAAGTGCTGCGGCAAGCCGGCTGGGACGCCGACGCCGACGGCCTGTTCGGCGCCCCGCCGATCCACGTGTGCGTAGGCAACGATGCGCATATGGCGGTCTTTGCCGCCCTGCGCTATCTCGGGCTCGGCCATGATCGCGTGACGCGCATTGCGACCGACGACATGGGGCGCATGGACGTCGCCAGCCTGTCCGACGCGCTGGCGACGCACCAAGGGCCGTTGATCGTGATTGCGCAAGCCGGCCAGATCAATACGGGCGCGTTCGATGCGTTCGATCGGATCGCGGACGTCGTGCATCGGCATCGCGGCTGGCTTCACGTGGACGGTGCATTCGGCTTGTGGGCGCGCGCGTGCCCAGCGTTTGTCCAGTTGACGGCCGGTGTCGAGCGCGCGGATTCCTGGGCAACCGACGGCCACAAATGGCTGCAAACACCCTACGACTGCGGTTATGCCATCGTCAGGGACGCCAACGCCCACCGCCGGGCAATGGCTTACGAGGCCAGCTATCTCCCGCTGGCAGGCGGGGAGTGCCGGGAGCCATTTCACTATGTGCCCGAACTTTCGCGGCGCGCACGCGGCTTTGCTACGTGGGCGCTGATTCGGGCGCTCGGACGTTCGGGCATCGCCGCCATGATTGCGCAGCACTGCCGCTTGGCCCGGCGCATGGCCGAGCGGCTCGCACCCGAAGCCGGGGTGGAGATCCTGAACCCGGTCGAGCTCAATCAGTTCATCGTGCAGTTCGGTGGGCAAGCGTCCCCCGAGCGCTGTAGCGAATTGACCCGGGCCACCATCGAGCACATCCAGGAAGCCGGGGTCTGCTATGTCGCCGAAGCCACTTGGCGCGACCGCCTGGTGATGCGCTTCTCCGTCATTTCCTGGGCCACCACTGAAGAAGACATCGATCGGTCCGCCGACGCGATCCTCGCGGCCTGGCGGCAAGTTCGTGCCGGCCTCCGCGTTGACCAGGCTGCGCATTAGAGAAAGGCTGCGCATTGCCGGCCACACCGGATGGCCGTGACTCGGTCTTCCCACGGGAATCACCACATTGGTGCGCCGCAGCGCCCGCGTGGCGGCGAAACAACGCGTGTTGGTGCATAGGTAAACCTACGTATGGTGCATTGCATCATCTGGTGTATGATCAGGGTATTCCCTAACCGGGAATTCCCTAAGAGGCCAATCATGCAAAACACGAACGACCTGAAGCTGACCGACCAACTCGAACGCGAACTGATCGAGCGCGAAATGTCCGAAGGTATCTACTACTACCGCCGTCCGAACGGCCAATCGTTCTCCTTCGCCCCGTTCTTCACGGCGATCGCGAACCTCTTCCGTGCACCCAGCACTGCGAAGGCGTAAGTTGTAGTTTGTCGAAGGGCACTCGCCCAAGCTGGCATTAGCGTAGCCAGCAGCAACGCTGCAGTACCGTGCGCCGGCCACGTGCCGCCACACCCGCCAGGTCATGACTGCCTGGTGTCAAACAGGGCCGGATTCCGGCCCTTTGTCATGTCTGCGGCGCATGTTTTGCGTGCCGCAGCATGGTCTCGCTGCCCCCACTTCCCCTCGGTTGTCTTCTCTTTGTGTTGTGCTTTACTGGTAGAGCCGCGACCACCCACGCATAGACTCCGCGCGCATTTCCGCTGCGACGCGAGCACACGGCGACCATCCCCCAAGGAGACTCCCATGGCGATCAGCCTCAAGCTGTCGGTCAACGGTGCGCCCGTCACCGTCAGTGTCGAACCCCATACCCTGCTGGTCCAATTGCTGCGCGAGCACCTGCGTTTGACCGGCACCCACGTCGGCTGCGATACCGCGCAATGCGGCGCCTGCACCGTGCACATGAACGGCCGCGCCGTGAAGTCATGCAACATCCTGGCCGTGCAGGCCGACGGCGCGGAAGTCACCACCATCGAAGGTCTGGCCCGCGACGGCAAGCTGCACCCGATGCAGGAAGCGTTTCGCGAATGCCACGGCCTGCAATGCGGCTTCTGCACGCCCGGCATGGTGATGGCCGCGACCGCGCTGGTCGCACAAAACCCGCATCCTGACGAACGCCAGGTGCGTGAACAGCTCGACGGCAACCTGTGCCGCTGCACGGGCTACCACAACATCGTGCGCGCCGTGCTGCAAGGCGCCGAAGCCATGGCCGCGGCCGAAGGCGACGACGCCTCGCTGCAAAGCCTGGCCGCCGCGCGCGCTCACGCCGCATAACGGGAGGAGACCGTCATGAACGCTCCCGCAGAACCCAACCGCCACCTGATCGGTGCCGCCGTCAAGCGCAAGGAGGACTACCGCTTCCTCACCGGCGGCGGCCAGTACACCGATGACGTGATGCAGGCCAACCAGTCCTACGCCGTGTTCCTGCGCTCGCCGTACGCGCACGCGCGCATCAAGAGCATCGACGCCGATGCCGCGCGCAAGCTGCCGGGCGTGCTCGCCGTGCTCACAGGCGAAGACCTCGCCGCCGACAAGGTCAACGGCCTGCCGTGCGGCTGGCTGATCCACAGCATCGACGGCTCACCGATGAAGGAGCCGCCCCACCCCGTCATCGCCCAGGGCAAGGTCCGCCACGTGGGCGACCAAGTGGCGCTGGTGGTGGCTGAATCGGTGAAGATCGCCAAGGATGCCGTCGAGATGATCGACGTTGAGTACGACGAGCTGCCCGCCGTGGTCGACACCGCCACGGCGCCGAGCGCCGGCTCCGCCGTCCACGACGACGTGCCCGACAACACCTGCTACACCTGGGGCCACGGCGACAAAGCCGCCACCGATGCCGCCTTCGCCAAGGCGGCACATGTCACCCAGCTCGACATCGTCAACAACCGGCTGATCCCGAACGCGATCGAGCCACGCGCCGTCAACGCCAGCTACGCGCGCCAGGACGACAGCTACACGCTCTACGTCGCCAACCAGAACCCGCACGTGGAACGCCTCTTGATGTCGGCCTTCGTGCTGGGCCTGTCGGAAGCCAAGGTGCGCGTGATCGCGCCGGACGTGGGCGGCGGCTTCGGCTCGAAGATCTTCCTGTACCCGGAAGACGTAGCGCTCACCTGGGCCTCGAAAAAGGTCGGTCGGCCGATCAAGTGGACGGCCGAGCGTTCCGAGTCCTTCCTGACCGACGCGCACGGCCGCGACCATGTCACGCATGCGGAACTGGCGCTGGATGCGCAAGGCAACTTCCTGGCCATGCGCGTGCATACCACGGCCAACATGGGCGCGTACCTGTCGACGTTTGCCAGCAGCGTGCCGACCATCCTCTATGCGACGTTGCTTGCCGGGCAGTACAAGACGCCGGCGATCTACGCCGAGGTGAAAGCGGTGTTCACCAATACCGCGCCGGTCGATGCGTATCGCGGCGCCGGGCGGCCGGAAGCGACCTACGTGGTCGAACGCCTCGTGGAAACCGCCGCACGCGAACTGCAGATCGACCCGGCCGAACTGCGCCGCCGCAACTTTATCCGCACCTTCCCCTACGCCACGCCGGTCGGCCTGACCTACGACACCGGCGACTACGAGCCGTGCCTGGACCGCGCCATCGAACTGGCTGACGTGAAGGGCTTTGCCGCCCGCCGCGACGCCTCGCGCGCCAAGGGCCGGCTGCGCGGCATGGGCTACTCCTGCTATATCGAGGCGTGCGGGCTGGCGCCGTCGAACATCGCCGGGGCGCTGGGGGCACGGGCCGGGCTGTTCGAAGCGGGCGAGATCCGCGTGCACCCGACCGGCTCCGTCACCGTGTTCACCGGCTCGCACAGCCACGGCCAGGGGCACGAGACCACCTTCGCGCAGGTGGTGGCCGATCGCCTGGGCGTGCCGATCGAGAACGTCGAGATCGTGCACGGCGACACCGGCCGCATCCCCTTCGGCATGGGCACGTACGGCTCGCGCTCGATTGCCGTGGGCGGCTCGGCCATCATGAAGGCGCTCGACAAGATCGAGGCCAAGGCCAAGAAGATCGCCGCGCATCTGCTGGAGGCGTCCGCCGAGGACATCGAGTTCAAGGACGGCGTCTTCCGCGTGGCCGGCACCGACCGCACCAAGACCTTCGGCGAAGTCGCGCTCACGGCCTACGTGCCGCACAACTACCCGCTCGACAAGCTGGAGCCCGGCCTCGATGAGAGCGCCTTCTACGACCCGACCAACTTCACCTATCCCGCAGGTGCGTACATCTGCGAGGTGGAAGTCGATCCCGACACCGGCGAAGTGCACATCGACCGCTTCGTCGCGGTGGACGACTTCGGCAACATCATCAACCCGATGATCGTCGAGGGACAGGTGCACGGCGGGCTCGGCCAGGGCATCGGCCAGGCGCTGCTGGAGCGCTGCGTGTACGACACCGAGACCGGCCAGCTGCTGACCGGCTCGTACATGGACTACGCGATGGCCCGCGCGGCCGATCTGCCGAACTTCACGGTCGAGACCGCCAAGGGCACGCCCTGCACGCATAACCCGCTGGGCGTGAAGGGCTGCGGCGAGGCGGGCGCAATCGGCTCGCCGCCGGCGCTGATCAATGCCATTGTCGATGCGCTGGCGCCGCTGGGCGTCAAGGACATCCAGATGCCGGCCACGCCGCACCGCGTCTGGCAGACCATCCAAGCTGCGCGCACCAGCGCCTGAGGGGAGCCCACCATGTACAACTTCGAGTACCAGAAGGCCACCGACGCGCAGACCGCCGTCACCGCGCTGAAGACGCATCCGGACGCCAAGTACCTCGGCGGCGGCCAGAGCCTGCTCGCGGCGATGAAGCTGCGGCTGGCGCAGCCGTCCACGCTGGTCGACGTCACGCGCATTCCGGGGATGAAGGGCATCCGCACGCAGCCGGGCGTGGTCACCGTGGGGGCGGCCACGTGCCATGCCGACGTGGCCGAGAGTGCCGACATCGCCCGCATGCTGCCCGCGCTGGCAGAGCTGGCCGGCGGCATTGGCGACCGGCAGGTGCGCGCCATGGGCACGCTGGGCGGGTCGCTCGCCAACAACGACCCGGCGGCGTGCTATCCGGCCGCTGTGCTGGGGCTGAACGCCACCATCGTCACCGAGCGGCGCAACATCGCGGCGGACGACTTCTTCCTCGGCATGTACGAGACGGCGCTGGCACCGGACGAGCTCATCACCGAGGTGCAGTTTCCGGTGCCGGACCAGGCCGCCTACGTGAAATTCCGCAACCCGGCCTCGCGCTTTGCGCTGGTGGGCGTGTTCGTCAGCCGTAAGGGCAATCACGTGCGCGTGGCGGTCACGGGCGCGGCGCCGTGCGTGTTCCGCTGCGCGCCGCTGGAGCAGGCGCTGTCGGCCACCTTCACCTCGGAAGCGGCGCGGCACGTGACGGTCTCCGCCGACGAGCTGGTGGGCGATCTGCATGCCTCGCCGGAGTACCGCGCGGCGTTGATCCCGGTGCTGGCGGCACGCGCGGTGGAACACGCATTGGCCAAGCACCACTAAGGCGAGGGCATGCCGGTCGACTCGATAGACGACTGCCTCACACAACTGCAAGGACAGGGCTACTTCGCCAGCCGCGAGCTGGCGACGGCCCTGTATCTTGCGCTGCGCATGCAGCGGCCATTGTTCCTGGAGGGCGAGCCCGGCGTCGGCAAGACCGAGCTGGCGAAGGCGGCGGCCGGCCTGCTGGGCACGTCGCTGCTGCGGCTGCAATGCTATGAGGGGCTCGACACCGCCAGCGCGCTCTATGAGTGGGACTACCCGCGCCAGATCATGGCGCTGCGCCTGGCCGAAGCGGCCGGCGAGAAACCTCGCGCCGACACCCTTTACCGCGACGAATTCCTGCTCAAGCGCCCGCTCCTGCAAGCTCTGCTGCCCGATCCGGCCCACCCCGATACACCACGCGTACTGCTGATCGACGAGATCGACCGCGCCGACGAGCCGTTCGAGGCCTTCCTGCTGGAGCTGCTGTCCGACTTCCAGGTGTCGATCCCGGAGTTCGGCACGGTGCGGGCGCAGGTGATCCCGCTGGTCATCATGACGTCCAACCGCACGCGCGAAGTGCACGACGCGCTCAAGCGGCGCTGCCTGTATCAATGGATCGGCTACCCGAACCGCGCGCGCGAGCTGCAGATCGTCGCCCAGCGGGCGCCCGAAGCCGCCGCCCGCCTGCAGCAGCGCGCCGTGGACTTCGTACACCGGCTACGCGGCATCGACCTGTTCAAGGCGCCGGGCATCGCCGAGGCCATCGACTGGTGCCGCGCGCTGGCCGCGCTCAACGTGACGGAGCTCGATCCGCAATCGGTGCAGGACACGCTCGGCGTGCTGCTCAAGTACCAGGACGACCTCGCCCGCGTCGACATGCCGACTATCGAGCAACTGCTGGCGGCACCCGCCCTGCCTGAATGACAGGAATAACGCGATGATTGCCACGGCTACGGTGTCCCCGCCCATGCTCGCCCGCAACGTCACGCACTTCGTGCGGCTGCTGCGCGGCGCGGGCATGCCGCTGGCGCCGTCGCGCGCGGTGGATGCGATCGAAGCGATGGGCCATGTCGACATCGGCCGCCGCGATGACGTAAAGGCGGCGCTGGCCGCCCTGCTGGTCTCGCATCCCGATGAGCGCACGCTGTTCGACGCGGCCTTCAACGTGTTCTGGCGCGACCCGGACTGGGAAGGCAAGCTACGCGCCCTGCTGCTGCCCAAGGTGCGCGGCGGCATTCCGCCCGCGCGCAGCAATCGGCTGGCCGATGCCTTACGCGCGCAACCGTCCGTCAACCTGCCGCCCGGCCCGCAGCCGGAGGGGGAGCGCCACGATATCGTTGCGCCGCTCGCGTTCTCGGCGCACGAGGCATTGCGCACACGCGATTTCGACACGCTCAATGCCGAGGAATGGCGCACGCTGCAGCACCTGATCCGCAGGCGCCGCGTGCATCTGGCGCAGGAGCGTACACGCCGCCTGAAAGCCGCGTCGCACGGCCGCCGTCCCGATTTGCGCGCCACCGCGCGGCAGGCCGTTCGCAACGGCGGTGAGTGGACGACCTGGCGCTACCGCCAGCCGGTCGACCGCACGCCACCGCTCGTTCTGCTGCTTGACATTTCCGGCTCGATGAGCCGCTATTCGCGCGCGGTGCTGTACTACTGCCACGCGCTGGTGCAGTCGCGTGAGCGCATCCAGGCGTTTCTGTTCGGCACGCGGCTGAGCAATGTGTCTCGGCAGTTGCGCGAGCGCGATCCGGATATCGCTGTCCAGGCAATCGCGCAACTGGTGCCGGACTGGTCGGGCGGCACCCGCATCGGCGCGGCGCTGGCGGAGTTCAACCGCCGCTGGGCGCGCCGCACGCTCTCGGGGCGCGCCACCGTGCTGCTGGTCACCGATGGGCTGGACCACGAGCACATCGAGCTGCTGGATACCGAGATGGCGCGGCTGGCGCGCTTCGCGCACCGCATCGTCTGGCTCAACCCGCTGCTGCGCTATGCCGGCTTCGAGCCCCGGGCACGGGGTGTGCGAGCGATCCTGCCGCACGTCGATGCGATGGTGCCTGCGCACCATTTCGACAGCCTGGCTGCACTCGAACAGGAACTGGCGCACGCGCGCCGTGCACGCACCCCGCGACACCCCAACCACAACACGATCCGAGCACCATGGAACTGACCCAGACCCACCTCCTGCCCGTGCCCCTGCAGACAGCCTGGGATGCGCTCAACGACCCGGCCGTGCTGCAGCGCTGCATCCCCGGGTGCGAGAGCATCACCGCTGCTGGCGACAATGCCTACGACGTCGCCATGACGGCTGCGGTCGGGCCGGTCAAGGCACGCTTCAAGGGGCGCATGGAGCTGACGGACATCGTGCCTCCCACCAGCTACCGCCTCAACTTCGATGGCCAGGGCGGCGCGGCCGGCTTCGGCAAGGGCACGGCACAGGTGCAGCTGGCGCCGGAGGGGCCGACCGTCACGCGGCTGTCCTACACCGCCCATGCCCAGGTGGGCGGCAAGCTCGCACAGATCGGCTCGCGCCTGGTCGACGGCGCCGCGCGCAAGCTGGCCGACGAGTTCTTCCAGCGTTTTGCGGCAGAATTCGGCGCCCCGCCCCGTGACGACGCCCGCATGGGCCAGGCCATTCCCGACATCGCTGCAGCGGAGCTGGCCGCGCATGGGGTGCCGGCGGCCCCGATCGTCACCCAGTCCCAATCGTCTGCGCAGCCGCGCAACCCGTGGCCGTGGATTGTCGTGGCGGTGGTGGCCGTGGCAGCGGCGTACCTGTTTTTGCACCACGGGGCATAATCGAAGACCCCTCCCCAAAAGGCGCAGCAAGCGCAGGAAACGCACCATGGACAGCGTCGATCTCGAAGTCTTGAAAACCAGCGTGCGCTGGCTGGAACAGAAGCGGCGCGTGCTGCTGGTGACGGTGGTGAAGACCTGGGGCTCCTCCCCGCGCCCTGAAGGCGCGATGCTCGCGCTGCGCGATGACGGCGTGGTGGTCGGCTCGGTCTCGGGCGGCTGCATTGAAGATGACCTGATCGACCGCGTGCGCCGCGAAGGCCTGCAGCAGATCAAGCCCGAAGCCGTCAAATACGGCATCAGCGCGGAAGAAGCACACCGCTTTGGCCTGCCCTGCGGCGGCACGCTGCAACTGGTGCTGGAGCCGCTCACCGCCGCCAGCGGCCTGGACGACGTGCGCGCGCTGCTGCACGCCGTGGAAGCCGGCCAACTGGTGGCCCGCACGCTCGACATGGCCACCGGCGCGACCCTGCTGGAGCACGCCAACGTCACCGACGGCCTGCAGTTCGACGAGCAACGCCTGGTGACCATCCACGGCCCGCGCTACCGGATGCTGGTGATCGGTGCCGGACAACTCTCGCGCTACCTGTGCCAGATCGCCGTGGGCCTGGACTACCAGGTGACCGTGTGCGACCCGCGCGAGGAGTACAGCGAGGAATGGGAGCTCCCCGGCGTCCGCATGGTCCGCACCATGCCCGACGACACCGTGGCGGCGATGAAGCTGGACGAGCGCAGCGCAGTCATCGCCCTCACCCACGACCCGAAGCTGGACGACCTGGCGCTGATGGAAGCGCTCAAGACGCCGGCCTTCTACGTGGGTGCGCTGGGCTCGCGGCGCAACAACCAGAACCGGCGCGAGCGCCTGAAGGAGTTCGACCTGACCGAGGCCGAGCTGGCGCGGCTGCACGGGCCGGTCGGTATCTATATCGGCAGCCGCACGCCGCCCGAGATCGCCATCTCCATCCTGGCGGAGGTGACGGCCGCCAAGAACGGCGTCTCGCTACCCACGATCCTGCAAGTGGAAGGCGCCAAGGCCGCACGCGAGATTGCCGCCAACGCAGCGTCGGCTTGTGCGGTGCCGCAAGCCTAGAGCCCTCGCTCTAGCTAAAAGCCCTACAGGACGGCCACCTGAAAGGGTGGCCGAAACATTACACTCTGTTACACTCGCGCATCCCAGAGCAAGGCCTCCACGGCACAGCATTTGCTTAGCAACCCGGCGCCCAATTCCAACGGGCAAGGCCTGTTGCTGGTGTATGCCAACACCTTCTGGGCGGGGAATCACAAGGCCGCACCCGGTTTGGTCACCGGGTCCTAGCAGTTGCCCCCTACCGCGAACATAAACAGACGAAACGGAACAGCGGGCAGTTCTTGCGAGCAGGCATGCGGCCGGTATCGCAGCACTAAGCATTTTTCGAGTCTCAGGCATGAGTATTCTGCTGACCGGTGCAACCGGTTTTGTGGGCGGCGCCATTGCCGCCAATCTGGCAGCCAAAGGTTTGCTGGCTGATACGCGTTTTGCCGTGCGCGGTGACACCACCGCCGACGGCCTCGCACGCCTGCGCGCCAACCTCACGCGCTTCCAGCTGCCGCAGGCGGTACTGGAGCGCATTACCGAAGCGCAGATCGTCCCGTTCGACCTGCGCGATGCCGGCGCCGCCAAGCTTGGCGATCCGGAAGTCCTCATCAACTGCGCCGCGCTGGCGACGTTCTCCAACCATCCGTCGCTGTGGGACACCAACGTGGGTGGCGTGCTCGAACTCGGCCGGCTGGCCGCCCAGGGCAAGCGGCTCAAGCGCTTCGTGCAGATCGGCACGGCCATGTCGTGCGGCCAGTTGGCCAACCGACATGTGCACGAGACCTGGGAGGTCCCGCCGATTGCGCAACATGCGGTGCGCTACACCTACTCCAAGGGCATGGCCGAGCTGAAGCTGCGCGAAGCCGTGCCGGAACTGCCGCTGGTGGTGGCGCGGCCGTCCATCGTGGTGGGCCACAGCACACTCGGCTGCGAACCGTCCGGCAGCGTGTTCTGGATGCTGCGCATGGTCGCCCTGCTGGAAACCTTCAGCTGCCGGCTGACTGACCGTGTCGACATCCTGCCTGTGGACGATTGCGCCGAGGCCATCGTCCAGATCGCGCTCAAGCCGACGCTGGCGCACGACCTGTACCACATCAGCGCCGGCGATGCGCATTCGGAGCAGATCGCCACGCTGTACCCGCGCATGCGCCGCGGCGCGGGCCCCGAGGAAGACGCCCAGGCGCTGGCCGGCTACGTGTACCAGGAGAAGATCCAGGAGAAGGCACTGGCCCGCAAGTTCCTGAGCCTGACCGGCGACGGCAACGTGCGCCTGGTTGCGCGCTGCATCCACCTGTACGCCAAGTTCGCCAGCATGAGCTACGTGTTCGACAACACGCGGCTGGTGCAGGAGACCGGCTTCCAGCCGCGCTCGCTGCTCGCCTACCTGGACCGCTGCCTGGACACGTCCGATGCCGTGCCGATCCCCCAGCAGATGCAATGGGACTACAAGTAAGCGGCCGGGCCATGCCCGATCGTAAGCACTCCTGACACCCCGCCGTGATATAACCGGCGCGCTTTCCTACGGAGACGTTCGCCGATGACACTGGCTGCCATCACCCACCTCAACACTGCCACCCTGCTGGATTCGTTCGTCAGCCTGGCCGCCGCCTTCGGGCTCGGCTCGCTGATCGGTTTCGAGCGACAGGTCCGCCAGCGTACGGCCGGCCTGCGCACCAACGCGCTGGTGGCGGTTGCCGCCGCAGCCTTCGTCGACATGGCCGCGCAGATCGGCACCCCATCCGATACCACCCGCGTGATCGCCTACGTGGTGTCGGGCGTCGGCTTCCTGGGTGCCGGCACCATCATGAAGGAAGGGCTGAACGTGCGCGGGCTGAACACCGCCGCCACGCTGTGGGGCTCGGCGGCCGTGGGTGCGGCGGCGGGCTCGGACCTGATCGGCCAGGCCATCATGGTGTCGATGTTCGTGCTGGCTTCGAACATCCTGCTGCGCCCCGTGGTGAACCGCATCAACCGCACCCCGCTGAACAACCAGTCCAGCGAAGTCACGTACACGGTGTGCGTGATCTCTACGCGCGAACGCCAGAAGGAAGCGCTGGCCGATCTGGAGCGCCTGCTGGAAGAATCGAGCTACCCCGTCAGCGATCTGTCGGTCGAGCCGTTTGGCGAGGACCACGTGCAGATCGATGCCATGCTGATGTCCACCGCCGTCAATGCGGCGGAACTCGACCGCATCGTCGGCTCGCTGCTGGCTCAGCCGCACGTCGCGCAGGCGTTCTGGAACCCGAGTACGACCGAGTGATCACGGCGGGCTTCGCGCCCGCCCGTCAAAGCTCCTGCGTCATGCTGAGGGCGAAGATCTTCGCCCACCGTTTCGCTTCCCCTTGGCCCTCCATGGGGATCGGCCACTCGGCCTGGGATTGGTGCCGCAGGTGCAATACCAGCGTCCATTTGCCATTGGCGGCCACCGGATCAGCGCCGGCAATATCCGCGAAGATGAAGCGGGCCTGCTGGCCCTCGAGACGCACCGAGCCGCGCTTGCCCTCGGCATCGACGGACAGCTCGCCCCAGGCGCCACACAACGCGAGAATCCGCTGCCCCTTGACGTTGACGCCATGAATGGCGCGATGCCGACGGATCAGGCTGGCGACCGCGCCGACGACGAGCGCGGCGGCCACCAGCACTGCACCTGCACCAGCCAACGCACCAAAGACTAAGGCGACCGCCGCGTACAAGCGAATCGCGCCATAAATAAGCAGACCCACCAGCGCGAGCGCGGCAATGATGAACGGCATGACAAGGCTCCGTTGAAAATCCTTTCGGTTATATCAACCGAAACGGGTGCCAAGGCAAGTCATTGCCACACTTGCCCATCATTTCGAACCAACGTATCGATAGGGGCGACCCTGCCCCCCAAAGCCTCGCCCCGCGTCAGTGCAGGCGGAACGCGGCAATCGCTTCGTTAAGCGCCTGCGCCTGTTCCTCCAGCGACTCGGCCGCCGCTGCGGCTTGCTCCACCAGCGCGGCGTTCTGCTGCGTGGCTTCGTCCATCAGCGAGACGGCCTTGTTGACCTGCTCGATGCCTGAGCTCTGCTCGTTGGAGGCAGCGGCGATCTCGCCCATGATGTCGGTCACGCGGCGGATGGAGGTGACGATGTCGCCCATGGTGGTGCCGGCCCGCTCAGCCAGCGCGCTACCCGCTTCGACCTTGGACAGCGACGCCTCGATCATCTCCTTGATCTCCTTGGCCGCCGCCGCGCTGCGCTGCGCGAGGTTGCGCACCTCGCCGGCCACCACCGCAAAGCCGCGGCCCTGCTCGCCGGCACGCGCGGCTTCCACCGCGGCATTCAGGGCGAGGATGTTGGTCTGGAACGCGATCCCGTCGATCACGCCGATGATCTCCGACACCGTGCGCGACGACGTGCTGATCTCGCGCATGGTCGCCACCACGTCGCCCACCACCGCACCGCCCTGGCTCGCCACGGCGGAGGCGCTGTCGGCCAGCTGGCTGGCCTGGCGCGCGTTGTCGGCGTTCTGGCGCACGATGGAGGTCATCTCTTCCATGCTGGAGGCGGTTTCCTCCAGCGAGCTGGCCTGCTCTTCCGTGCGCTGCGACAGGTCGGCATTGCCCGCGGCGATCTGCTTGGTGGCCGCGCCGATCGATTCCGAACCGTGGCGCACGCGGCGCACCGTTTCCGTCAACGCGCTCTGCATGCGGGCGAGGCCTTGCAGCAGGCGGCCCATCTCGTCCTGACGATCGACGCGCACGGCCTGCGTGAGGTCACCGCCAGCAATGCGGTCGAACTGTGCCAGCGCCGCATCCAGCGGCCCGACGATGGCGCGCAGCAGCGACCACGCACACCACACCGATACCGCCAGCGCCAGCACGATCGCCGCGATCACGATCTCGCGAAAGCGAGCGTAAGCCTGCTGCGACTGTTCAAAGTTGGCCTTGGACAACGTCAGCTGCAGTTTGGAGAGGGCGATGCTCGCGTCGTTGGCGCCGCGGAAGGCCTTGGAGACCTTGTTCTGCATCTGGTCGTCGGCGGCGGTGCGGTCGCCGGCGCGCAGCGCCTTGATGATGCTGCGCAGGCTGGCCACGGCGCCGTCGCGCTTGTCGGCCAGCTCCTTGGCCAGGCGGTCTTCTTCCGCGTCGCGCGGCAGCGCCAGGTATTTCTTCCAGGCTTCGTCCGAGCGGGCGATCAATTCGTCGGTGCGGTCGAGCAGCGGCATCGCCTCCTTGTCGGCGGGGTACAGCATCGACTTGTCGAGCGCGGTGCGGGCGCGGGTCAGGTTGAGGTCGGACTCGCCCAGCGCCAGCGCCGAAGGGAATTGATTGGCGAAGGTTTCTTCGTGCGCGCGATTGGCATCGCGCAGGCCGAACAGCCCAGCCACGCCGATCAGCAAGGCCAGCAGAAACAGGATGGAGACCGACAGCACCAACCGGGTGCGGATCGTCAAGTGAGCGGACATAGAGGCGGCGAGGAAGACTGTGCGCGGCTTCTCACGCGCCGCGACCATCGCGCCGGCGGCCGGCTACCTTCTGTCTATCGGTTGCCGCCCCTCAAACTTGAGCCGGCGACGCCGCTCCCTGGCGATTCGCGGCTCAGGTACGCTTGCCTGCGTCCTGGGCAGAACCGACGGCCTCGCGGTAGTCCTCGGCAAACTCACGCCATTGCCGCAGCGACACCTGCCGCCCATGCGCCGCCAGCTTCAGCGCCGACTTGCGCCACGCCGTACCGGCCGCGTAGTCCTGCACCTGTGCGACCAGGTCGGTGCCGAAGCGCCCACAGCCACGCAGGTGGCACCATGCGGCCACGCGCGCCATGGTCTGCAGCGCGTCGTCCAGGTTGGCGACCACGTGCTTGCCGGTGCCGAGCGACACGCGGTCGGCGGTCGGCTGCAGGCTCTTGACCAGGTAGGATTGCGGCCGCTCGCCCTTGGCCCCCCAGACCACCGGCCGCAGCAGCGCGGGGGACACCGCTTGCGAGACACGCTGGATACCCACCACGCGTGCCGCCTCCGAATGCCAGGACGCCACGCTGCACGATGCGCCCAGCGCCCCGGCCCACACGCTCGGCACCGACAGCTTGATGTCGATCAGCCGCAGCGTGTCGGGGTCATGCTCCGGGCGGGCCAGCACCACGTAGCGCTCCAGGCCCAGGCTGCCGGTGCCGGCAATGCGTCGCGCGACATCCACGGCGACGAAGCGCTGGCCGTGCCCGTTGCCCTGCTGGGCATAGGCCTCGAGGATGCTTCGCGCGCGGCGGGCCTCATCCTTGCTGGCGGCAAGCGTGCGACGCCCGTCCACGCGCAGCTTGATCTGGTTGCCGTCGCGCACGGTGCGCTCGCGCAGATAGGGTTCGCGCTTGCGGTTGCGCAGGCCGCGCAGCAGGTCGCGCACGATGCCCACGGCGGTGGCGCGCTCCACCCAGCGCGGTTTGCCCTCGACCAGCGCAGCGGCGTAGGTCTCCAGGAAGCGGCGGCACAGGTTGCCGGCGTCTTCATCGGCCAGCTTCCAGCCGCGCGCGGCCACCTGCAGGCTGGACAGCACGCGCACCAGGTCGACGGTAAACGGCGCGCCCGCCGCCTCGTCAAAGTCGTTCATGTCGAAATAGACGAGGCCGTTGTCGCCCTTGAAGCTGCCGTAGTTCTCCAGGTGCAGATCGCCGCAGACCAGCGTGCGCGGTGCCTCGTGCACGAGCGGTGAGTCGGCCAGCGACGCGGCATACAGGTTGTTGGTGCCCCGGAAGAACGAGAACGGGTCGGCCGCGATGGCAGCCAGCTTGCGGGTGAGCCGCTCGGGGTCACGGCCGGCGTTGTATTCGAGAATGGCGCGGGTGCTGTCGTGCATGGCGGAAAAGTGGGTCGACGCGGTGGAGGTGGCGCCTGATGCGCTTGAACGTTGAAGATTACGCTTGGATCCGCACGAAGGAAACCGGAACGTGCCGCTCCGATCGCTCGCACATCGCCACGCCGGCGCTCAGAACAATGCCTCGCGCCGGGGGCCGGTAGAATAGCGCCCCATGACCGCCTCCGACCCCGCCACTGCCATGAGCGACTCCTGCCCTGACGCGACCACCAGCTCCTTGCTCGGCCGGCCGGACAGCCCTTGCGTCGGTATCTGCTCGACGCTCTTCGACGACGTCTGCCAGGGGTGCGGGCGTACCGCGCTGGAAGTCAGCAACTGGGTCTTCATGACCGACGAGGAGCGCAATGTGGTGTGGACCCGCATCCTGGCCGAAGGCACGGCCCAGGGCTACAACCCGGACGGCAGCCGCCGCTAAGGGCAAAAAACCCGGCCGAAGCCGGGTTTTTCATTGATGCCGCAGAGGGTCAGGCAGTCTGCGCGGGCTTGAGCTGCAGTGCCTTGTACTCCAGGAACTCCTCCAGCCCGTACTTGCCGTTCTCGCGCCCGTTGCCGGACTGCTTGTAGCCGCCAAACGGCGCCTGCATGTTGAACGGCCCGCCATTGATGTCGACCTGGCCCGTGCGGATGCGCCGCGCCACGCGGATCGCCCGCGCCTCGTCGCCCGACCACACGCCGCCGCCCAGGCCGTAGATGCTGTCGTTGGCGATGCGGATGGCCTCGTCCTCGTTGTCGTAGCAGATCACGGTGAGCACGGGGCCGAAGATCTCCTCGCGCGCCACGGTGTCGGTGGTCTTGACGTTGCCGAGCACGGTGGGCTTGACGAAGTAGCCGGTGGACAGACCTTCCGGTGTATCGGCGCCACCGGTGATGAGTTCCGCACCCTCCTCCAGGCCCTTGCGGATGTAGCCGAGCACGCGATCGCGCTGCACGGCCGAGATCAGCGGGCCCAGGCGCGTGGTTTCCTGCGCCGGATCGCCCGGCACGTAGGCGGCAGCAAACTGTGCGGCCAGCGCCTTCACCTCTTCATACTTGGCGCGCGGCACCAGCATGCGGGTGTGCGCCGAGCAGGTCTGGCCGGAGTTCAGGAAGCAGGCCGACAGCGTGCCCTTGACCGCCGCCGACAGGTCCGCGTCGTCCAAAACCACCGAGGCCGATTTGCCGCCCAGCTCCAGCGCCACGCGCTTGACAGTCTGCGAAGCCAGCTCTGCCACACGCTTGCCGGCGCGCGTCGAGCCCGTGAACGACACCATGTCGACGTCCGGATGGCTCGCCAGCACCTCGCCCACCACCGGGCCATAGCCCGTGACGAGGTTGAACACGCCCGGCGGCAGACCAGCTTCTTCAATCACCTCGGCCAGCACGAAGGCATTGAGCGGCGCCACTTCCGAGGGCTTGAGCACCACGGTGCAGCCGGCAGCCAACGCGGGCGCAACCTTCAGCGTGATCTGGTTAAGCGGGTAATTCCACGGCGTGATGGCGCCCACCACGCCCACCGGCTCGCGCACCACCAGCGAGTTGCCGACCTGCTCTTCAAACGCAAACTTACCGAGCAGCTTGGCGAAGTTGCCCCAGTTGAACACCGGGCCGCCCACCTGGATGGCGCGCGCCAGCTTGATCGGCATGCCGACCTCACCGGCAATCAGTTGGGCCAGTTCTTCGCTGCGGGCCTTGAGGCCGTCGGCGATCGTCTGGATGTATTCAGCGCGCTTGGCCACCGGCGTGGCGGACCAACCGTCGAACGCCGCACGGGCGGCCGCCACGGCGGCTTCGGCGTCGGCGGCGCTGCCTTCGGGGATGGTCCCCATCACGGCCTCGGTGGCCGAATGAATGACCTCGATGACGCCCTTGCCCTGCGGCGCCACCCACTTGCCGTTGATGAACAGTTTGTCGCGTTGTTGCATCGTTGCTTGTCTCGCTCTGGTGGAATTGCGCGGGTGCGCATTGTGAACTCCGGGTCAGGACTGAGATCGCCAGTCCGCCCGGACGGTTATGATCGCCCTATTGTAGAGCTTGTAGAGCGCGCACCGCAGACGCGCCAGCCGAGGGAGACATCATGACGACCACCGTCTATCAGAAGACCGACAAGGGCCAGGAAGAGATTCGCACGCGGGCACACCGGCTCGACCAACGGCACCGCGCCTTGCTGCTGATGGTCAATGGCGAGAAGACCTGCGACGAGATCCTCGTGCAGCTGCAGCCGCTGGGTTTCGACCAGAGCGTGTTTGGCGCGCTGGAGCAAGACGGCTACATCCGGCTGCACAGTGCCGAGTCGGTCGCGCACGCGAAAAGTGTCTCTTTGTCCACTTCCGCTGCGGCGGCGGCCTCTACCCCCACGCCAAACTCTGCGCCTGCAGCAGCCGGTGGAGGCGGCGTCGAAGGCTACCAGCGCCTCTACCGCTTCTACACCGAAACCATCAGCCGCTACCTCGGCCTGCGCGGTTACCTGCTGGAGATGAAGGTGGAAAAGGCGGCCAATGTGGCCGACCTGGTCGCCCTGCGTGACTCGCTCAAGACCTCCCTGGTCAAGACACGCGGTGAACCGGAGACGAGCAACGTGATTGCCCAGCTCGACCTGTTGATCGACGAAGCAACCAATTAATCACTTCATACACACGCGGCAGGCAGGCTGGGTGTCGTCTTGGCAAAACGCCTATAATGATTGGGCAAATTGCCAACCCCGCGCCACCATGATTGCTGTCACCTTCCGGCCAACGGCCACCCCCGATGCACGGCCCGGCGACTACCTGCCCCGCCTCGGCCAGTTGCTGGACGCCCCTGTGCGCACCGGTGCCGACCTCGCCAATCTCGCGCTCGATCGACTGCAGGTGGGCGTGATCGACCGGCTGTCGGCACAAGGGCTGAAATGGGATGAGCTGAGCTTCATCATCGCCCGCCGCACGCTCACACACCGCCGCGAGAAGCACGAGTTGCTGACCGCCGATGAGTCCGACAAAGCCATCCGCCTCGCCAGGCTGGTCGCCCAAGCCGAAACCGTCTTCGGCGAACAAGCCCGCGCCATGCAGTGGCTGCGCAACCCGCAGCGCCGCTTTGATGGCAAGACCGCGCTCGACATGGCCAGCACGGAACACGGCGCCCGACTGGTGGAAGACGCCCTCACGCAGATTGACGAAGGGTACTTTGCCTGATGCAGCTCTGGCGCATCAGCAACTACGCCGACCTGCGCGGCATCGGTGGCCTGCGCGCCCATGGCCGTTGGCATCTGGCAGGGCAGCCCGTGGTCTACCTGGCCGAGCATCCCGCGCTGGCGCTGCTGGAGGTGCTCGTGCACCTGGAGCTGGGCAGCCTCGACGCGCTGCCGCTGTCCTACCAACTGCTGCAGATTGAGGTAGACGATGCCACCACGGTGGCGGAGATCCAACCCGCTGACATGCCGGCCGGCTGGGCGGCCAATCTGGTCTGGACGCAGGCCGTCGGCACGGAATGGCTAGCAGGCGGCACCAGCGCGCTCCTGAGGGTACCCAGTGCCATCCTGCCGGTCGCCAGCAACTACCTGTTCAACCCGCAACACCCCCAGGCCAGCGGCTTGCGCATCACCGAGGTCATGCAGGTCGCCCATGACCCGCGCGTGCTGGCGATGCTGGCCGGCCATGCTGGAGGCGGCTCGACAGCGCAAGGTTGAGCCTGACCGGCGGGCAACAAAAAAGGCGGCACATCCGGCCGCCTTTCTTGTATCCGTGCGCGTCAGTCTCAGACTTCCACGCCCTGGCTCTGCAGGTACTCGTCGTACGTGCCGAGGTAGTCGGTCAGCGTACCGTTCGGGCGGACTTCGATCACGCGCGTGGCCAGGGCGCTGATCAACTCGCGGTCGTGCGACACGAAGATCAGCGTGCCTTCGAACTTGTCCAGCGCGATCTGCAGCGACTCGATCGACTCCATGTCCATGTGGTTGGTCGGCTCGTCCAGCGCCAGCACGTTGTGGCGGCCCAGCATCAGCTTGCCCCAGATCATGCGGCCCTTCTCGCCACCGGAGAGCACCTTGACGTTCTTCTTGATGTCGTCGGCCGAGAACAGCAGGCGGCCCATCGTGCCGCGCAGCGATTGGTCGTCGTCGCCGGCCTGCGTCCACTGGCTCATCCAGTCCATCAGGTCGCGGTCTTCGGGGAACTCTTCGTAGGTGTCCTGCGGCATGTAGCCGACGTTGGCGTGCTCGGCCCACTTGATGGAGCCGCCGTCGATCTCGATGCCGCGCTGCACGCCGCTCTTGACCGAATGGTTGAGCAGCGAGCGCAGCAGCGTGGTCTTGCCCGCGCCGTTCTCGCCGATGATGGCGATCCGCTCGCCGGCGCGCACGGCCATGGTCAGGTTGTCGAAGATCTTGCGGTCGTACGTCTTGCGCGCGTTCTCGGTTTCCACCGCCAGGTTGTGCAGCTTCTTCTCGAACTCGAAGCGCACGAACGGGTTCTGGCGCGACGACGGCTTGATGTCTTCCACCTTGATCTTGTCGATCATCTTCAAACGCGACGTAGCCTGGCGCGCCTTGGACTTGTTGGCCGAGAAGCGGCGCACGAAGTCCTGCAGGTCGGAGATGCGCTCCTTGGCGCGCGCATTGGCGGCCTGCAGGCGTTCGCGCGCCTGCATGGAGGCTTCCATGTAGTCGTCGTAGTTGCCCGGGTAGACCTTGAGCGTGCCGTAGTCCATGTCGGCCATGTGCGTGCAGACCGAGTTCAGGAAGTGGCGATCGTGGGAGATGATGATCATGGTGGAATTGCGCTCGTTGAGCACCGATTCCAGCCAGCGGATCGTGTTGATGTCGAGGTTGTTGGTCGGCTCGTCCAGCAGCAGCACGTCCGGGTTCGAGAACAGCGCCTGCGCCAGCAGCACGCGCAGCTTCCAGCCGGGGGCGACGTTGCTCATCGGGCCCGCATGCTGATCGGTCGGAATGCCGACGCCCATCAGGAGTTCACCGGCGCGGGCTTCGGCGGTGTAGCCGTCGTATTCGGCGTACTTGGCCTCCAGGTCGGCGGCCTTCATGTAGTCGTCGTCGGTGGCTTCCGGGTTGGCGTAGATGGCATCGCGCTCCTGCGCGGCGGCCCACATCTCGGTGTGGCCCATCATCACCACGTCCAGCACGCGCATGTCTTCATAGGCGAACTGGTCTTGGCGCAGCTTGCCCAGGCGCACGCCCGGCTCCAGCATGACGTTGCCGCCCGACGACTCCAGATCGCCGCCCAGGATCTTCATGAAGGTCGACTTGCCGCAGCCGTTGGCGCCGATCAGGCCATAGCGATTGCCCTCGCCAAACTTGACCGAGATGTTCTCGAACAAGGGCTTGGGCCCGAACTGCATGGTGATGTTGGCGGTGGAAAGCACGTGGAAACCTTGATTGGAAAGCGGTGAACTGGCGCCCCTAGGGCAATCGCCCTGCGCCATTTAGGGAACCTGGGATTTTACCATCCGAGCGTGACCCGGATGGATGGGCAACTTACCCGCGCAATGTCGGATAGCCCGACAAGTGCAGCGTAAAGCCCGTGGCATCGACGTCGAGCTCGGCCTGGGCGCCCACCGGCAGCGTCGCCTTGGTCGGGCAATGGCCGAACGGCAGGCCGGTCAGGACCGGAATCGGCAGCCGTGTGGCGAGATACGCGCACATGGGTTCGAAGTCGTAGCCGGCGTCGTACGGCGTGGTGCGGTAACCGGAAAAATCGCCCAGCACCAGCGTTTGTTGACGCTCCAGCACGCCGGCCTGCGCCAACTGCAGCAGCATGCGTTCGACGCGGTACGGGTGCTCGTTGATGTCTTCGACGAAGAGGATGCCGCCGTCGATCTTGGGCAGGTACGGCGTGCCGATCAGGCTGCACAGCATGGCCAGATTGCCGCCCCACAGCGTGCCGGCAATGCGCCCCGGGCGAGCCGTCGCTTGCGGGGCATCCACGCGCAGCGTGTAGGCGGGATTGCTCAACAGCCCCCAGAAGTGCTCGACCATGTAGGCGTCGACCTCGGGCAGTGCGAAATCCGAGCACAGGTGCGGTCCGGCAAAGGTCACGCCGCCGGTCGCGGCCAGATACCCCAGCGAAAACGCCGTGAAGTCGCTATGGCCGACGATGATGGCGTCGGTCGCCAGCGCACGTTGGTGAATCGCGGCGAAGTCGATGCGGTCCAGAAGCCGGGTCAGCCCATAGCCGCCACGGATGGCCATGGCGATTTCCTGGCCGCTGCCGGTGGCGATCTGGTGCAGATCAGCCAGTCGCGCGTCGTCGTCGCCGGCAAAGCGCTGGTGCTGGCGTGTGAGGCATGCCTCGTTCACCAGCTCGCAGCCTTGCGCCCGCAGTGCCGCCGCGCCGCGCACGGCAATCTCGGCGTCGTTGGGATAGCCGGAAGGCGCGATCAGGCGGACGGTAGTCGGCATGCGGATCAGGTCGGGTCGGATTCGGTGGATGCCAAGCGCGCAGCGCGTTGGCTCGCGCGGCGCTCGGCAAAGAAAGCGCGCAGCATGTCGCCGCATTCCTGCGCGAGCACGCTGCCGATGATGGCGGTCTGGTGGTTCAGGCGCGTCTCGGCGAACAGGTCGAGGATGCTGCCGGCGGCGCCGGTCTTGGGGTCGGGCGCGCCGTAGACGACGCGCGCCACGCGGGCGTGCAGCATGGCGCCGGCGCACATCACGCACGGCTCCAGCGTCACGAACACTTCGCAGTCGGGCAGGCGGTAGTTGCCGAGCGTCTCCGCTGCTTGGCGCAGGGCGCGCATCTCGGCGTGGGCTGACGGATCGTGCGTGCCGATCGGCGCGTTGTAGCCGACGCCGACGATCTCGTTGCCGCGTACCACCACCGCGCCCACCGGCACCTCGCCCTGCCCCCATGCGAGCTTGGCCTGCACCAGCGCCTGCTGCATCCAGTAGCCGTCGCGCTCATGGGCGGACAGGCCTGGGGGCGGCATCAGGACGTGGGGCGTGGTCGTCATGCGGGTTGGGGAGAGACGGGGATCAATCCTGCTCGTGCGGGCGCGCGAGCTTCACGTCGGCCCAGCAGTTCGGGGTCTCGTACAGCACCAGCTTGGACAGGCGCAGGTGATGCCCGTACGTATTGCGGAATACCGGCTCAAGGATGTCGAAGGCGATCTGCGCGAGGTTCTCGACGGTGGGCACGTCATCCAGCACGACGGTCTTGTGGCCACCTTCCATGTCGTTCAGGAATTCGACCAGCTTCGCATCGCCGCGATAGACCAGGAAGGCGTGATCCCACAGGTCGACCAGGTGCTTGTTGGCGAGCGTCTTGACGTCGCCGAAGTCGAGGATCATGCCGTCATCGGCGGCCTTGTCGTTGTGCAGCACTTCGCCGGACAGGGTGAGTTCGAGCTGATAGCGGTGGCCGTGCAGGTTGCGGCACTGGCCGGCGTGGCCCGGGATGCGGTGGCCGGCGTCGAATTCGAGCCGGCGCGTGATGGAAACGGTCTTGGTCATGGAGCGAGGGGCGGCAGCAGATGCCGCGAAACAGCTGGGACGACGAGAACAACCGGGACAAAATGCGGCGGGCCCGCCTTAGCGGATGCCCAGCATCTTATGGGTTTGCAGCGACAGGCGCCAGCGCGGACGGCGCTGGCACAGCTCGACGGCGAGCGCCGTATTCTGACGCGCCAGCGGGCCATCCATGGCCTGCAGGAAGAAATGCTGGAAATCCAGCCGTTCGTATGCGTCCAGGTCCTGTCCGTCCTGCGGGATCACGACCTTCAGCTCGTCGCCACGTGTGACGACCAGCTCCGAGCCCATCTTCGGGCTTACGCACACCCAGTCGATGCCCTCGGGCACGGCGATGGTGCCGTTGGTCTCGATGGCGATCTCGAAGCCGCGTGCGTGCAGCGCGTCGATCAGCGGTTGGTCGAGTTGCAGCAGCGGCTCACCACCGGTGCAGATGACGAGGGGCTTGCCGCCCGTGGCATCAGCCGGCCATTCGGCGGCGACGGTCTCGGCCAAGGCGTCGGCAGTCGAGTATTTGCCGCCTTGCGTGCCATCCGTGCCGACGAAGTCGGTGTCACAGAACTGGCAGACGGCGGAGGCGCGATCGGCTTCGCGCCCACTCCAGAGATTGCAGCCGGCAAAGCGGCAGAAGACGGCTGCGCGGCCAGTGTTGGCACCCTCGCCTTGCAGCGTGTAGAAGATTTCCTTGACGGCGTAAGTCATGTCTGAACGGTGGCATTCACAGGAAAACGACGCAAAAGCGACGCTTGTTCCCGCGCAAACCGTACCAGTACCCACTAGTGATTAACCCGATATTGTTTCACAAATCAGGATTACCCGCAGAAGGACGCCAGCGTCACAAAGGAAAAGGCGCCCTCCGGCGTCAGCCATGCCGAGAACACCAGCACAGCGCCGGCCGCCGCCAGCGCCCACGCTGCCCAGCGCTTGAGTTGCCCGTTCATGCCGGTTGCGCCACGGTTGTGCGCGCCAGTTGGCGATCGTCAATCGGCCAGTGCAGCAACGCCGCCACCACGCCCAGCCCCATCGCCCCGAACCAGAGTGCATCGTACGAATGCAGGCGGTCATACACCACGCCGCCCAGCCACACACCCAGGAACGCGCCGATCTGGTGGCCGAGGAACACGAAACCGAACAGCGTGCCGATGTAGCGCACCCCGAACACCTGCGACAGCAGCCCGTTGGTGAGCGGCACCGTGCCCAGCCACAGCAGCCCCATCACAATCGCAAAGCCATACAGCGTGACCGGCGACAGCGGCAGCAGGATGAACAGTGCGATCGCCGCCGTGCGGATCAGGTACAGCAGCGACAGCAGGTGCTTGCGCCGAAACAGCCCGCCCAGTGCCCCGCAGTAGTACGTGCCGACGATGTTGGCGGCGGCGATCAACGCCAGCGCGATCATGCCGTGGCGCGCACTCAGCCCCTTGTCGAGCAGGTACGCGGGCATGTGCGCCGCGATGAAGGCGAGCTGGAACCCGCACGTCAGGAAGCCGAGGTTCAGCAGCCAGAAACCCCGATGCGCGAAGGCCTCGCGGATGGCCGCGCCCATGCTCTGGTGCGCCTGCTGCGCAACGGTTGCGGACGCCCGCTCGCGCAGCGGCACGGCCAGCGGCAGGAACGCCGCCATCACCACGGCCATGACCACCAGCGCCGTCACCCAGCCGACGTTGCTCAGCAAACCCTGCGCCGTCGGCACCATGACGAACTGGCCGACGCCGCCCACCGCACCTGCCACGCCCAGCGCCCAGCTACGCCGCTCGGGCGGCGTGAGCCGGCTGATGGCGCCGTAGACCACCCCAAACGACGTGCCCGACAGCCCCATCCCGATCAGCAAGCCGGCTGACAGCGTAAAGCCCAGCGGCGTGCCCGCATGCGCCATCAGCAGCAAACCCACCGCATAGACCACGATGCCCGCCAGCACCACCTTGGCTGCGCCAAAACGATCCGCCAGCATGCCCGCAAACGGCTGTGCCACGCCCCAGATCAGGTTCTGCAGCGCGATGGCCAGGCCGAAGGTTTCGCGCGTCCAGCCGCGGTCCATGGTGATCGGCACGAGGAACAGGCCCTGCACGTGCCGGATGCCCAGCGCCAGGCCGATCACAGCCCCGCCGGCCAGCACCGGCAGCCAGGGCGATTGCATGAGGGATTTCGATGTCATGAAAGCATTCTCCGTTGCGGTAGACATTCCCATATTGCAAGCGTGCCATTTGTGTCTTCCGGCTGGAATGTCGCCCGATGGCTCATTAAACTTTGGCATACCCCTGTTCTCAACTGATCTTTGAGAACGCTTCGCATGAGGAAAACGCATGTCGACTCCGCTCGTTCGATTGGCTTCGCTGGACCTGCTGCGCGGCTTCGTGGCCGTCGGCCGGCGCATGAGCATCACGCTGGCGGCCGATGACCTGTGTCTGACGCAGTCCGCCGTCAGCCGGCAGGTATCGGTGCTGGAAGAAACGCTGGGCGTGAAGCTGCTGGTGCGCGGGCACCGCTCGATCGCCTTTACGCCCGAGGGCGAGCGCCTGTTCCGCAGCGCCGACAGCGCCGTGCAGCAATTGCAGGACGCCATCGGCGCCATCCGCGTGGCGGCCGAGCGGCGGCCGGTGACGATCACCGCCAGCATCGGCGTGACGGGCCTGTGGCTGCTGTCGCGCCTGGCGCGTTTCCAGCAGCAATACCCGGATATCGACGTGCGCGTGGCCACCAACAACCGCTTGGTGGACCTGAAGAATGAAGGGATCGAGCTGGCCATCCGCTACTGCTCCCCCGCCGATGCGCCGCCCGGTGCCATCCGGCTGTTCGGCGAGACAGTGGCGCCGGTCGCGCATCCATCGCTGGGCCTGCATCGGCTCGATTCCGCCGAGGCGCTGGCCGGCTTGACCCTGCTCGACTTCGACGACCGCGACCTGCGCCGCCCCTGGTTGCAATGGACGGACTGGCTGGCCGCCGCCGGCTGGAGCCACGCCCGCCCCCGCACGGTGTTGCGCTTCAACCAGCACGACCAGATCATCCACGCCGCCGTCGCCGGGCAAGGGATTGCGCTGGGCCGGCTGGAGCTGATCGCGCCGCTGCTGGCCGATGGCCGGCTGGTGACGGTCCCCACCACCGCCCCTGGCGTGCACAACACGCATGCGTACTGGTTGATCCAATCCGAGGCCAACCCGCGCCGCGATGTGCGTGACGTGGCCGAGTGGATCTGCGCCGAAGCAGCCGCCCAGGCTTCGCATGCACCCAGCGCATCCGAACTTGCATGAAATGCGGTTGAGCGCGCACGGCGCACCACGTGTAATGCGGCCAACGACACCCACGTTGGAGGCCACATGGACACCCGCACCCAACCGCAGACGGTAATTGGCGGCCTGAGCTACCTGAGCCGCACCGGGCTGGGCACCGCCACCCCCGTCAACTACATGTACCCGCCGCCCGCCGGCGAGCCCTGGCAGACCTGCGAGTACGAGTTGCGCGAGGTCCCCATCGCCGACCTGCGCACCGCCGAGCCGCCTGAGCTGGAGCGCGAAGGCTTCGTTCTCTTCGAGGCGCCCACCCGCGTGATCGACTTTCACGCCGAAGACGCCATCCGCGCGATCTACTACGCCGAGGCCGCCGAACTCGCCCGCGCCGCCACCGGCGCCCGCCGCGCCTACGTGTTCGACCACCTCGTGCGCAAGCGCGACCCGGGCCGCCCCGCGCTCACCTTCGGCCGCGAGGGCGACGGTGCGCCGTCCGCCGTCGGCCGCATCCACAACGATTACACCGAGGCCTCCGGCCGCCTGCGCCTCGGGCGCGTCCTGACCGATCCGGCACAGGCCATCGCCGTCGGCCGCTATGGCATCGTCAACATCTGGCGCTCGATCCGGGGCCCGGTGCTCGACACGCCGCTGGCCCTGTGCGATGCCCGCAGCGTGAGCGCCACCGACCTGGTCGCCGGCGAAATCCGCTACCCCACCCGCACCGGCGAGCTGTATCTCGCCACCCACAACCCGCGCCACCGCTGGTGGTACGCATCCGCCATCGACCGGCATGAGGCGCTGGTCTTCAAGCAATACGACTCGCAGGCGAGCGGCGTGGCGCGCTTCACGCCGCATGCCGCCTTCGTGCACCCCGACGCGCCCGCTGGCACCCCGCCGCGCGAGAGCATCGAAATCCGCTGCCTGGTGGTCTATGACTAAGTCCATGCCCTACAACGCCACCTGGGAGCCGCTCGTGCCCGCGCCCACTGTCGAATTCTGGTTCGACTTCGCCAGCAACTACAGCTACCTGAGCGTGATGCGCATCGAAGCCGCCGCCGTGCGCCTGGGCGTGCGCGTGGCGTGGAAGCCGTTCCTGCTCGGACCGATCTTCCAGTCGTTCGGCTGGAACAACTCGCCGTTCGTGCTGCAGCAGGCCAAAGGCGACTACATGTGGCAGGACATCGCGCGCGAGTGCCGCAAATATGGCGTGCCCTGGAGGCAGCCGAGCACGTTCCCGCGCGCCTCCGTGCTGCCGGTGCGCGTGGCGCTACTGGGCGCGGACCAGCCGTGGATCGGCACGTTCTGCCAGCGCATCATGTTGCGCAACTTCGCCCAGGACCAGGACATCCACACGCCCGGGGCCGTGGCCGAAGAACTCACCGCGCTCGGCCTGCCAGCGGAAGCGATCCTGACCGAAGCCCAGTCCATCGCCAACAAGCAGCGCCTGCGCGAGCAAACGCACGCCGCGCAGATTGGTGGCATCTTTGGCGCACCCACGTTCTTTGTCGGCGACGCGATGTTCTGGGGCAACGACCGCCTGGACGATGCGCTCACCGCTGCCGCCGCGCGATGCGGTGAGCCCCAACCGATGTCCCATCCACTCACCACCGGATAGCCCATGCCGACCCAGATCGAGAAAGCCCACGCCTTCCGCGCCCTGCACGAGCGCAGCGGACCCTTCGTCATCCCCAACCCGTGGGACCCAGGCTCGGCCCGGCTGCTGACGGCATTGGGTTTCGAGGCACTCACCAGCACCAGCGCTGGCTTCGCCTTCTCGCGCGGGCTGCCCGACTACGGCGTCGGCCGCGATCCCATTCTCGTGCATATCGCCGAGCTGGTCGCCGCCACCGACCTGCCCGTCGCCGCCGATCTGGAGAACGGCTTCGGCGATGACCCATACACCGTGGCCGAGACCATCCGGCTGGCGGCCGCGACCGGCATTGTCGGCGGTTCGATTGAAGACGCCAGCGGCCGCGCGGATGCCCCCATCTATCCGTTCGAAGCCTCGGTCGAGCGCGTGCGCGCCGCCGTGGAAGCCACACGCGCGCTGCCCTTCCCCTTCACGCTCACCGCACGCGCCGAAAACTACCTGCACGGCCGCAACGACCTGGCCGACACCATCCGCCGCCTGCAGGCCTACCAGGACGCCGGCGCCGACGTGCTCTACGCCCCCGGCCTGAAGACGCGCGAGGAGATCGCCACCGTGGTGCGCGCGGTCGACCGCCCAGTCAACGTGTTGATGGGCTTTGCCGACGGCAACCTGAGCGTGGCGGAGCTGGCGGAGTTGGGCGTCAAGCGCGTGAGCGTGGGCGGCGCGCTGGCCCGCGCGGCGCTGGGCGCCTTCCTGCGCGCGGCCGAGGAGTTGCGCGAGACCGGCACCTTCGCCTTTGCGCGGGATGCGGCGGGCTCGGCGCGGCTCAACGGGCTTTTTGCGCCGTTTGCCTGAAATATCGCCCCAAGGCGATATACGCCATTTATCACCCTAAGGCGATATCTTGCATTTATCGCTTTTGAGCGATAAGCTACAAATATCGTCTTGGGGTGATTTTCATGGAAATACTGCTCTCTTCGGCGCCGCAACTGTCGGCGCACCTGAAATCGCTGCGCAAAGCGCGCGAGCTGACCCAGGCCCAGCTCGGCGCGCTGCTCGACGTCAGCCAAAACCGCATCGCCGACATCGAGAAGAACCCCGGCGCGGTCAGCTTCGAGCAGTTGCTGCGCATCCTGCATGCACTCGGCGCGCAGCTGGTGGTGCGTACGACGGGCGACGAGCCCATCACCTTGTCCACGACCCTGCCTTCCGCCACGCCGGCCAGTGGCGCCGACTGGTAAGCCATGGCACACCCCGAACTCCACCTGTGGATGAACGGCGAGCACGTCGGCATCTGGACCGCCAGCCGCGCCGGCGTGCCCATCCTGCGCTACGACGACGCCTGGCTGCGTTCGCCCAATGCGCGGCCGCTGTCGATGTCGCTGCCGATCCCAGCCGGCGTGCCCGAGCTGCGCGGCCAGGTGGTCGACGATTACTTCGACAACCTGCTGCCCGACGCCCAGCCCATCCGCGAGCGGGTGCGGCGGCGCTTCGGTCTCGCCCCCACCGAAGCCGCCGAGCTGCTCGCCGCCATCGGCCGGGATTGCGTGGGTGCCGTGCAACTGCTGCCGCCAGGCATGGAGCCCACCGGCTACAACCACATCCGCAGCGAGCCGCTCTCCGACACGCAGATCGACGCGCTGTTGCGCAACCTCACCCACACGCCCGCCTTGGGTGCAGACGCTGACGCCGCCGGCGACCTCGACGCCTTCCGCATTTCGATCGCCGGCGCGCAGGAGAAGACCGCGCTGCTGCGCATCGGCGGTGCATGGCACCGGCCGCTGGGCGCTACCCCTACCACGCACATCCTCAAGCTGCCGCTGGGCCTGATCGGCAACATCCGCGCCGACATGCAGGATTCGGTCGACAACGAATGGCTGTGCGCACAACTGCTGGCGGCCTGGGGCCTGGACGTGGCACGCACCGACATCGCCCGCTTCGGCGATCAAAAAGTGCTGGCCGTCGAACGCTTCGACCGCCGCTGGATGGCCGGCGACACCTGGATTGCGCGGCTGCCGCAGGAAGACTTCTGCCAGGCCACCGGCACCCCGGCGCACCGCAAATACGAGAGCGACGGCGGTCCGGGCATGCGGGCGTGCCTGGATCTGCTGTCGGCTTCCGAGCAGGCCATCGACGACAAGCGCCGCTTCGTGCTGGCCCAACTGGCCTTCTGGCTGCTGGCCGCCACCGACGGGCACGCGAAGAACTTCTCGCTGGCGATCGAACGCGGCGGACGCTTTCGCATGACGCCGCTGTATGACGTGCTATCGGTCTGGCCGATCATCGGCGATGGGCCGAACCAGCTCTCGCCGTATCGCGCACGGCTGGCGATGTCACTGCGCGGCAAGAACGCGCATGCACGCATCGCCGACATCCGTGTCCGGCACTGGCAGGCGCTGGCGGCGCAGTCCGGCGTGCCGGATGCCTTTGCGCAGATGCAGGCACTGGTGGCACGTGTGCCGGCCGGGCTGGACCGCGTTGAGGCGGCGTTGCCGCAGGACTTTTCCATGCGCGTCTGGAGCACCGTGCGCGCGGGCGTCTTGTCGCAGGCCGAACGCTTTCACGCCGAACTCGCGACCACCGCATCATGACCCGCGCCCCGCGCCTCAGCGTGTTGCGTCAGATCCCCACCGGCATCTGGGTGCTGGGCTGCGTCAGCCTGTTGATGGATATCGCCTCCGAGATGATCCACAGCCTGCTGCCGATGTTCATGGTGGGCGTGCTCGGGGCGAGCGCGCTGACGGTTGGCGTCATCGAGGGGCTGGCCGAATCAACAGCGCTCATCGTCAAGATCTTCTCGGGCGTGCTGAGCGACGTCCTGGGCAAGCGTAAGGGCCTGGCGGTGTTCGGCTATGCGCTGGGCGCGCTCACCAAGCCGCTGTTTGCGCTCGCGCCCACGGCAGGCGTGGTGCTGGCGGCGCGGCTGCTGGACCGCATCGGCAAGGGCGTGCGCGGGTCGCCGCGCGATGCGTTGGTCGCTGATATTGCGCCGCCGGCGCTGCGTGGCGCGGCTTTTGGGCTGCGGCAGTCGCTTGATACCGCGGGGGCATTTCTCGGCCCGCTGCTGGCCGTGGGCCTGATGCTGCTGTGGGCGGACAACTTTCGCGCGGTGTTCTGGGTGGCGGTGGTGCCGGGGCTGCTGTCGGTGGCGCTGCTCGCCTTTGGGCTGCGCGAGCCGCAAGTGCAAGACCGCGCCCGCCGCACCAACCCGATCCGCCGCCACAATCTCAGGCGGCTTGGTGGTGCGTACTGGTGGGTGGTTGTCATCGGCGCGGTCTTTACGCTCGCGCGCTTTTCCGAGGCATTTCTGGTGCTGCGTGCGGCCCAAGGCGGCGTGCCCGTCGCGCTGGTGCCGCTGGTGATGGTGGCGATGAACGTGGTCTACGCGCTGTCGGCGTATCCGTTCGGCAAGCTGTCGGATCGCGTGAGCCATACCCGCCTGCTGGCGTTTGGGCTGGTGGTGCTCATTGCCGCCGATCTCGTGCTCGGCAGCCATGACCACTGGGGCGTGGTGCTTGTGGGCGTGGCGCTGTGGGGCATCCACATGGGCATCACCCAGGGGCTGCTGGCCACCATGGTGGCCGACACAGCACCCGCCGACTTGCGCGGCACCGCCTATGGCATGTTCAACCTGGTGAGCGGGCTGGCCATGCTGGCGGCCAGTGCCCTGGCGGGGCTGCTGTGGGACAGGCTGGGCGCGGCGGCCACGTTCCATGCCGGCGCGGGGTTCTGCGTGCTGGCGCTGGGGCTGCTGGCGGTGCAACGCCACCGCGTGCACACGGCCTAGCCTGCGCTCAAACGCCAGCAATCGCCCGCAGCGTGTGCTCCTCGGTATTGGTGTTGATCTGCACCCACAGCGGCAGGTGGTCCGACAACTGATACGTCATCGCCTGCTTGGTCAGCCGTGGAAACAGCGGCGTGTGATCGCCCTGGTAGAAATCGAGCACGCCGCCCGCATTGGTGAAGCTCTCCGGATATTCCGGCAGTTGCAGGATCTGGTCGTAGCGCTTGTTCTTCTCCAGGTTGCTGCCGAAGGTGCTGCGCAACAGCTTGTCGGGCACGCGCAGCCCCTTGGCGGTGAGCGCCTTGAACAGCGGGCTCTTCTCGCTGGGGATGTTGAAATCGCCCATGACGATCAGGTCCTTGCCGTCCGCATCCTTCTCCTGCGATTTGTCGTGCACCCACTGCGCCAGCGCCTCGATCTCCGGCAGGCGCTCGCGCTCGCTGCCGCCCCAGCGGATGTGCGCGGCAATGCAGACGAAGTCGAAATTGCCCGCGTGGAACGATGCCAGGTAGGGGCTGCGCCACCACGAGATGTCCGACAGGTATTCCGCCCCGCGCTTGACGCGCGGCGGCTGCGCCTCGGCCGCCAACCCGCCAAAGGTGACCGCGCGGCGATCGTAGACGAACGCAATGCGCTCGCGGTTGCCGCCCGCATCGGCAATGGCGTCGGAATACACCGCACGCCAATCCGGGCCGAGGATATCGAGCACGCGCCTGAGGTCCGCCAGGTTCTCGCGCACCTCCTGCAGCCCGATCAGGTCGAACTGCCGCAGGATCTCGGCGATGTAGACCAGCGCGGTCTTGGTGCGTGGTTTCCTGCCGAATTCACGCACGTTCCAGGTGGCGATGTTGAGGGTTTCGTCGAGCTTGGAGGACGGGATCTTCGCTCGCCGGATGCGCGCACGCAATTCGAGCAGGCCGCGTGCAATCTCGGGGGTGACGTCGTCGTAGTTCACGGTGGCTTCGTGGCTGGAAAGAAAGGCCACTGTAGCCAGCGCCCGTCGCGTCGGTTGCTACGTTAGGTGACGGCCCGATGCGCCAGTGTTGTGGCAAACCAGTCGACCAGGAAATCGAGCATCGCGCGCAGCGCCGCCGGCATCTGCCGCCGCGAGCTGTACACGCCGTGGATGCCCAACGTCTGCGGCACGTGATCCGGCAGCAGGCGCACGAGCTGACCACCGGCGATCAGCGGCGCGGCAGCAAACACCGGCTGCAGCGCGATCCCTGCGCCCTCCCTGGCGGCGGCCAGCAGCGCCATCGATTCATTCGCGCTCAGGTTGCCGCCCACCGGCACGTCAGACGGCGCGCCGGTCTTGGCATCGGTGAACTTCCACAGACTCCTGCCAAAGTACGAATACGTCAGGCAGTTGTGCACGGCCAGGTCTTCCACGCGGCGCGGCGTGCCGTGCGCGGTCAGGTACGACGGCGCGGCCACCACCACCGATTCGCACGTGCCCAGCGGCCGCGCGATCAGGTTCGGATCCAGATCGTTGGTGATGCGCACAGCCAGGTCGATGCGCTCTTCCACGAGGTTGATGGTGCGGTTGTCGACGACGAGGTCGATGGCGGTTTGCGGATAGCGCCGCAGGAAGGCCGTGACCGCAGCCCCCAGCACCTGCTGCGCCAGCACCTGCGCACAGGCGATGCGTAACAGGCCGCGCGGCGTATCGGCCTCCGGGCCCTCCGTCATGGCCATCTGCCCGGCGATCTCCAGCATCTGGCGGCACCGCACCAGCGTCGCTTCGCCCGCCGCCGTCAGGCCGATGCGGCGCGTGGTCCGGTGCAGCAGGCGCGCGCCGGACCAGTCCTCCATCTGCGCCAGGTAGCGCGTGACCATGGCGCGCGACATGTCGAGCCCATCGGCGGCGGCGGTCAGGCTGCCGCGCTCGACAATCGCGACGAACACCTCGGCGGCCTGAATTCGGTCCATGTGCGCCCCATTTGATCGATTGACGAAACAAATATGCGCATCATAGGCGGTTTTTCGCGCGAATCAGGCAACTTACAGTAGCGACATCGCAATCACATCCACCTGGAGAGCCCGATGACCTTGATCCGCACCTTGCTTGCCGCTGGCCTTGTCAGCGCCGGCCTGATCGCCCGCGCTGCTGCGCCGGCACCGCTGCACCTGGAGGTCTACAACCCGGGCGACAAGGGCATCTTCCCGGTGTCGTCGGAAATCATCACGGGTGCGCACGAGGCCATCCTGATCGACGCGCAATTCCAGCGCAGCGACGCCGAGGCGCTGGTCAAGAAGCTCAAGGCCAGCGGCAAGACGCTGACCACGGTCTACATCAGCCAGAGCGACCCGGATTACTACTTCGGGCTGGACGTCATCCAGGCTGCATTCCCGAAGGCAAAAATCGTCGCCACACCGCAGACGGTGGAAGCCATCAAGGCGTCGATGGATGGCAAGCTGGCCTACTGGGGCCCGATCCTGAAGGACAACGCGCCCAGGGCGCTCGTGCTGCCCGAGGTGTTGCCGGCTGACCACCTGACGCTGGAAGGCCGCACGATCGAGATCCAGGGCCTGAACGGCCCGAACCCGGCGCGCACCTACCTGTGGATTCCCTCGATCAAGACCGTGGCCGGTGGCGTGGTGGTCAACAGCGGCGACCACGTGTGGGTGGCCGACACGCAGACGCGTGAGTCGCGCCTGGGCTGGCTGCAGACGCTGGACAATATCGCCGCGCTCAAGCCCACCACGGTGGTGCCGGGCCACTTTACCGGCCCGATGCCCAAGGGCCTGGAAGCCGTGCGCTTTACCGCCGATTACCTGAAAACCTTCGAGCTGGCGGCGGCCAAGTCGAACCATGCCGCCGAGCTGGTCTACGCCATGAAAACCGCGTACCCGACACTGGCTGGCGCATCGTCACTGGAACTGAGCGCCAAGGTCATCAAGGGCGAGATGAAATGGCCGCAGTAAGTGGCCCCAAGAAGCAAGGAACTGCCATGACCACATTGCATTACATCTTCGACCCGCTGTGCGGCTGGTGCTATGGCGCGGCGCCGCTGGTGGAGGCTGCACGCGCGGTGCCGGGCCTGACGGTTGCCTTCCACGGCGGCGGTATGCTGGCCGGCCCCAACCGCCGCATGGTTACGCCGCAATGGCGCAGCTACGTGATGCCGCACGACCACCGCATCGCCGAGCTGTCCGGCCAGCCGTTCGGCGAACCGTATTTTGAAGGCCTGCTGCGCGACACGACGGCGGTCATGGACTCCGAGCCACCGATTACCGCTGCGCTGGCCGCCGAGGCAATGGCCGGACGCGGGCTCGACATGATCCACCGCCAGCAACGCGCGCACTATGAAGAAGGCCGTCGCATTGCCGACGTGCCCGTGCTGCGCGAACTGGCAGCCGAGCTGGGCCTGTCGCCTGAAGCATTCGATGTGGAATACGCACGGCAGGCTGGCGCGCTGACCCGGCAGCACATCGCGGCCAGCCGGCAGTGGCTCGACCGCGTGGGCGGCCAGGGCTTTCCGACCTTTGCGCTGGAAGATGCCGACGGCAACCTCGGTGTGATCGACATCGGCCCGTGGTTGGGGCGGCCGGAACCCTGGGCGCAGGCATTGGCGCAGCTCGTCGGCGCTCCCGCACCGGTGAACGGCGCCGATGGCCCTGTCTGCACGCCGGACGGTTGCCCGTAGCGCTCAGCCCTTAAGCGGCCAGCGGCCTTTCTCGACGTACAAGGTCTTGCCGAGCCAGCTGTGGATGAGGACGAAGTCGCGCACAGTCCAGGTGATGGGCTCGATCGGGCGCGGATCGAACTTGCCCTCGTCGTACAGCAGCGTCAGGTGGGGCGTGAAGCGTGCTCGGGAAAGCCTTAGCCCGGCTTTCCCGAGCGCCTTCCCGAGGGCCTCGCCAAGCGCCTGCTGGAAATCGATCAGCGGATTCAGTCCTGTCTCGCCCGTCAACACCAGAGGCCGATGTCCCGGCCGCCCTTTGAAGCTGAGTACGCGATCGAACGTCACCTCGAACGGCGGCACAACGAGACTCGCTGCAGCCGCGCAGGCGCGCGCGACGATCACTTCCGGCACGTTGGGAAAGTCGCCCAGGTGGTGCAACGTGATGTGCAGGCGTTCGGTGCGCAGCAGCTTCGACCGGATTCCCAACTGGGAACACACCCCCTCGCCCACGCCGGCAATGTGCTCGGCCGTCAGTGGATCGGGCACCAGCGCGAAGAACAAGCGATGTTCCAGAGCCAGATTGGGCGCTTCGAATCCAGGAAGGGTCAGTTGGGTCACAGCAGTGGCGTCAGGCGCGAGAGGTCGATGCGTCCATTATCGACATCCGCATGACGTCCTGCTCGTCGCTCCAAAAAACAACGCCCGGCAGCGCAAACTGCCGGGCGTTGTTCTACGTGACGCGGCGCTCAGACGTCGAAGAACACCGTCTCTGCACCGGCATCGGGCGTGTCCTGCAGGCGCACGTCGAAGGTGTAGACCACCTCGCCATTGCGCTCGCTGCGCTGGGCGATCAGGGTCTTGCGGCGCACCTCCCACTCGATGCCGTTCAGCACCGGGTCGGCGCCGTTGGCCGCCGCTTCGTCGCTGAAGTACAGGCGTGTGTGCAGGCCCAGGTTGATGCCACGGGCGAACAGGATCATGCAGATGTGCGGCGCCTGCACGGCACCGCTCCGCCCGGCCACGGCGCCCGGCTTGATGGTCTCGAAGCGGTAGGTGCCGGTGTCGAAATCGGCGCCGGTGCGGCCCCAGCCACGGAAGGCCGGGTCGGCGGGCTTGTCCTGGCGGTCGGCCGGATGGGCGTACTTGCCATCGGCGTTGGCCTGCCAGATCTCGATCAGCACGTCGCGCACCAGCGAGCCGGAGCCGTCATAGACGCGCCCTTCGATGGCGATGCGCTCGCCGCGCGTGGCGGGCGTCACCAGCACGTTGCCGAATTCCTTCTCGTAGATGTCGAAGCCGGCCTGGCGCGGCGCGAGGCCGATGTGCACGTACGGGCCGCCCGTCTGCGAGGCGGTTTCATTGAAGTGCGCGAACGCGGGCGTGGTGGTCATGGCCTTCGCCTGGGCGCGTTCGAGCGATTCGCGAAGCGTGGTCGTGGTCATCACTTGGCTCCTTGCAAGGCGTTCTCGAAGTGCGTGGCGCGGCGGCCGCGCAGCGTGATGTCGAAGCGGTAGCAGCGGCTGTCGAGCGGCACGAAGTTGCCCGTGTCCTGCACGGCGATCAGGCCGCGCACCTGCTCTTCGCTGGGGATGGTCTTGACGATCGGGCATTGCGCGATCAGCGGATCGCCCTCGAAGTACATCTGCGTGATCAGGCGCTGCGCCCAGCCATCGCCCGAGAGCGAGTAATGGATGTGCGACGGGCGCCAGTCGTTGATGCGGTTGCGCCAGGGGTACGGGCCCGGCTTGATGGTGCGGTAGACGTAATAACCGTTGGCGTCTGTCAGCATGCGGCCGCAGCCGCCGAAGTTCGGGTCGATCGGCGCGATGTACTGGTCTTTCTTGTGGCGATAGCGCCCGCCCGCGTTGGCCTGCCAGACCTCCACCAGCGCGTTCGGCACGGGGCGGCCGAATTCGTCGCGCACATAGCCATGGACGATGACGCGCTCGCCGATGGGCAGGCCTTCCTTGGCGTAGTTGAGGATCAGGTCGTTGTCGAGCGGGCCGAGGTCGTCGGCATGGAAGACCGGCGCGGTGACTTCCGACAGCGTGTTGAGCGTGGAGATGAGCGCGTTGCGCGGCGAGCGCAGCACGCTGGTCTTGTAGGTGGGGGTCAGTGCGGGCGGATGCTGGGCGGTGTCGCGCTGGGCGAATTCACCCGTGCCCGAAAGCAGGATCGTCATGGGGCGTCTCCTTGGAAGGTGTGGGGCACTGTATCGCCGCGAAAAAGTGAAGTAAATTGACTTCTTATTGAAAATTCAATAACCCACGGTTATGGAACCTTCCGCACTTTCCGGCGAGTCGCTCCTCTCGCGCATCCGCTTCCGGCACGTGAGCTGTTTTGTTGCCATCGCACAGGAGCGCAACCTGCGGCGCGCGGCCGAGCGGCTGCATCTGAGCCAGCCGGCGGTATCCAAGACGCTGGGCGAGCTGGAGGCGCTGGCGGGCATGCAGCTGGTCGAGCGCGGCCGCCAGGGCGCCCGGCTGACGGCTGCCGGCGAGCAGTTCCTGCGCCATGCCGTGAGCGTGACGCAAGCGCTGGAAGCGGCAACGGCTGCGTTGACGGGCGCCGGCGAAGCCTCGGCACCGGTCGTGCACGTGGGGGCCCTGCCGACCGTGGCGAGCAGCCTGCTGCCCCAGGCGATCGCCCGCCTGCACGCGCAACGCCCACATGCCGGCGTGCGGCTACGCACCGGCACCAACGTCGAGCTACTCGCCGCGCTCAAGGCCGGTGAGCTGGACTTCATTGTCGGACGCATGGCCGAGCCGGACGCCATGCAGGGCCTGTCGTTTGAGCTGCTCTATGCCGAGCCGCTGGCGCTGGTCGTACGCCCGGGACATCCGCTGTTGGCGCAGCCGGGGGCATCGGCATCGCTACAGGCGGTGCTGGACTACCCGCTCGTGATTGCGATGTCGGGCACGGTGCCGCGCCACCACACCGACGCGCTGTTCCAGACGCACGGCCTGCGCCTGCCGCCCGGGGTGACGGAAACGCTGTCGGTGTCGGTCGCCCGGCTGCTGGCGTGCCGCTCCGATGCGGTGTGGATCACGCCCGAGCGCGCCGCGCGGGATGACCTGGCGCACGGAGGATTGGTCCGCCTGGATATCCCGACTTCCGCCACCAAGGAGCCGGTCGGCCTGCTGCGACGCAGTGCCAGCGAGATGAGCGAACTGGCTGGCGCGTTCATGGAGCTCCTGGGCGAGCTGGCGCAGGAGCCTTGAAACGCAGCGCGGGCCAAGCCTTGGCGCCCCCGTGCATCAGGGGAGCGCCTTGGTTGCTGGCGCTTGCGCCGCCACGTCACGGTAGAACGCATCGATGGCGTCCACCATCTGCGAGAGCCCCGGCTGCTCAAGCGGATAGTGTCCAGCGTTCTCCAGCATGACGACCTGCACCGGCACCTTCCGAACGCGCTTGAGGAACGGCTCGCTGAGGTGCAAGGGGGTCCATCGGTCCGCCGCAGGCTGGGTCAGCAGGATCGGGCAGACGTTGAAATCCTCCGGCTCCGTCACCGGCTGATACGACATGTAGGAACTGAGAAAAGCCATCGTCATGGCGTTGCCCGCAGAACGCTTGTCGGACAGCCAGACCTTCAGAGCGTCCTCGCTGTTGACCAGCGCGGACATCTTGCTGGCCACGGTCATGGGCATGCGCATGGACTTCAGCGGTGTCTTCGCCGTGAAATCCACCATCGGGCCGCCCACGCGGCTCATGAACGGACTGAGGGCGGTTTCGTCGCGCACTTGTTGCACGCGCTGATCGAGAAAGGTCATGCCGACGATGCCCTTGACCTTCTTGTTCATGGCAGCCACGTGATACGTGAGCATGCCGCCCGCGCTCAGCCCATACAGCACGATCGGGCGATTGTCGCGGGCCAGCTCGGCGTCAATCAGGTCGCTGCCGGCACGCACCCAATCGTCGTAGCGGACAAGCGCCCCCTTGGCCACTTCGGTCATGCCGTACTCGGGCATATCGACCGCGATCGTCTCGTAGCCGCGCCGCGCCAGCGGCTCGCCCAGGATCATCGACATCTGCCGTCCATTGGTGCCCACGCCGTGGAACAGGATGACCTTCACCTTCGCTTGCGGGTTGCGGTAGGTGTCGAGATGGACGTGGTGGCCATTCCAGTTCCACCATTCCTCGGCTGGCTGTTGCCCCGCTTTCCACTGGAACTCGGGCGGGAGGAACTGCTGCATGTGGCGCCAGACGGCCTGGTTTGCGTAGGTCATGGGAATAGCGGGTGCCTCGGGTGGGTTGGGCGGATAGGCTTCTTTGGCATGTGCAGGCGCAATCAGTGCGCTCGACAGGCCAAGGGTGAGCAACGGCATTCGGGCTCGGCGTAACAACAAGGCGAGGTTCATGGCGGCGTTGGCGCGGTGACGATGCCCCCATCTTGGTTGGGCACGCTTGCGCGGTCGATGTTGACGCGGGCCATTCACTTTAGAATCTGGGCCAACACCCATGGCGAGGCGCCCGTGAACGTCTGGAACTTTGCACGCAGTCCGGCTTCTGTTCTGCTCATGATCGAGTACGGACGCAGCCGCAAGCTCGCGCCGTCGGCGTTGCTCAAGGGCACGCAACTCACCCAGAAGCAACTCGCCGACCCGGACTTCACGGTGCTGGCCGCGCAGGAGCTGGCGGTCGCCTCGAACCTGCTGAAGTTGACCGGGAACGAAGCCGACCTGGGCCTGAAGCTTGGCCTGTCCTATCACCTCTCGGCCTACGGTTTGCTGGGGTATGGATTGCTGAGCAGCGCGACGGGCATGGCGGCCATGGCACTTGCGCGCCGCTATCTGGCGCTGACCTATACCTACGTCGGGATCGCATTTCGGCGCGCCGGACGGCACGACGTGGTCACCTTCGAGGCGGCGCCAGAGCTGTCTGCGGATCTGCAGCGCTTCTTTGTCGGACGGGCCATGGGTGCCACGTGCCGGGTGGCGCGCGACGTGACCGGCAGCGATTTCGAACTCGCCGCATTTGACCTCACCTACGCGGCCGAGCCCGGCGGCAAGAGCCAGGTGCTGGGCGCCAAGGTTCGGTACGGCCAGCGCGCCAATGCGATCACCTTCGCGCATGCCCAGCTCGAGCGGCCCCTGCCGCAGGCGCATGCCGTCACCGCGGCGATGTGCGAGCGCATGTGTGCCGAGTTGCTCGCGCGCAGGCGGACCCGCCTGGACATCGCGTCCTTCCTGAACGAATACCTGGCCACGCACACGTTCGACCGCCCCCCGCAGTTGAAGGACATCGCGGCGCTGCTCAACACCAGCGAACGCACGCTCAAGCGCAGGCTCCAGGCGGAAGGCGCGTGCTTCCGCGACCTTTCAAATGCCGTGCGCAAGGCAAGAGCACAGGCACTGATTGCCGAAGGGCGCCTGTCCATGAAAGAGATTGCGCAGGATCTGGGGTTCAGTGACCTGTCTTCGTTCTCGCAAGCCTACAAGCGCTGGACCGGCACGGCACCAAGCCTGGCGCGACCGTAAGTGACGTGTCCGCAGAACCGCCGCGGAAAGCCGATCACCGTCGAAAAGCGCCCTTTCATATCCCCGCACATCGGCAAGGAAACAAAAAAGCCCGCATCGCTGCGGGCGTCAAAGGAGGACCAGCCCCGTTAGGAGCCGGACGGTCGATATCCGTTCAGAACGAATGCGCGATGCCGGTATAGGCACCCAGCTGGTTCTTGCCCGGCGCCGGGTTGTTGTTGGTCGCTTCCACCGAGAAGTTGGCGTTGGCGCCGTTCTGCACCGTGCCAACGGCCGCGTACAGCAGCGTGCGCTTGGACAGGTTGTAGTTGGCGCCGACCATGAACAGGTTGGCGCTGCCGCCGCCGTTGTTGACGTTGACGCGGTAGCCCGCGCCGATCAGCGTCAGCGCCGGCGTCAGCTGGTAGTTCGCGCCGATCCAGTAGTGGTTGGCCTTGGTGGGCGCGCCGGCTGCCGCATCCGGTGCCGACAGGTTTTCATAGCCACCGAACAGCTTGAGATCACCAATGGTGTAGGTGCCGCCCAGCGTCAGCTCTTTCGACGTGTTGAAGACGTCGCTGAACTTCCCGTTGGCATCGCGGGCGACGTCGTAGATGGCGCGCACCTCAAACGTGGGCGCGGTGTACGTCAGCAACAGCGCGTCCTTGCGCAGGTTCGAGAACGCGCCGGCCTGCTGGCCCAGGCTGGTCAGCGCCTGCGCGCTGAAGCCGCCCCAGTTGGGCGTCTCATACATGACCATGTGGTTGTTGCCCTGCCAGTTGCGCCCGCGCACCAGCGTGGCCGAGCCGATGAACTGCTGGCCGGTCGGGTCCAGCGCCCACAGCGCGTCGGCGATCGGCTGGTTCTTGCCCAGCGTGAGCGTGCCCCAGTTGCTGCCCTGCAGGCCGACGTAGGCGCGGCGGTTGAAAAGCGCGTCACCGTTGGTGCGCCCGGTGGTGGCACCAAAGCCCGATTCGAGCTGGAACAGCGCCTTGAGCCCGCCGCCCAGGTCTTCCGCGCCCTTGAGGCCGAACATGCTGGTGCCCCACTGGTTGTCCGCGCCGCGCCACAGGCTGCCGGATGACCCATCGGTCTTCTGCACGTTGCTCTGGAAGTCCACGCCCGAGACCACCCGGCCGTAGAGCGTGACGTTGCTTTGGGCGTACGCCGCACTGGCAGCTGCGCACAGGATGGCCGCACCCAGCGGCCGGATTGCTCGGTTTTTCATTGTGGTCTCCTCTCAGGTGTGATGCCGGCGCACGGCCGGTATGGCTACTGCTGCTGCAAATCGAAAATGCGTGTCATCGGGGTCCACTTCTGGCCGGCGGGCGTCCATGGCGTGGGCGCCTGGAACTGCCACATCAGCGCCTCCCATTCGATGAGCGTCGGATCGGTGCTGGCGGCCTCGGCCATGCGCTCGGCGTCGTAGATGGCGTCGTCGGTGTCCATGAGCATCACCATGCGGATGCCGAGGCGGTAGATCTCCATGCCAGTCACGCCGTGCGCACGCAGGTGGCGCGCGACCTCCGGCCAGATGCGCTGGTGATGCGCTTCGTAGGCGGCGATGAGTGCCGCGTCGTCCTTCAGATCAAGCGCGAGGCAGTAGCGCATGCGGGCCTCACGTCAGGGCGCGGTCGAGATGGGTATAGCCGCCATCGACGAACACCCATTGCCCGGTCGTGTGCGACGCCTGCGCCGAAAGCAGGAAGACGGTTGTGCTGGCGATCTCGTCGGCGGTGGTCATGCGCTGGCCGAGCGGGATCCTGGCGGTGATGGCGGCCAGCCTGGCTTCCGGATCATCGAAGGTGGCGATCCAGCGCTGGTACAGCGGCGTGAGCACTTCGGCCGGAATGACCGCGTTGACGCGCACGCCATCCTGCGCCAGCGCTGCCGCCCACTCGCGAGTGAGCGAGAGCTGCGCGCCCTTGGCCGCGCAATAGCCGCTGGTGTTGCCCTGCCCCGTGACTGCTGTCTTGGACGACATGTTGACGATGGCGCCTCGGCTCGCTTTCAGGTGCGGCAGGCACAGGTGCGCCATCACGTAGTAGTGGATGAGGTTCTTCTCCAGCGAGCGCACGAAAGCATCGCGCCCGGCCTCCAGGCCCACGCTGTCGTTCACGCCCGCGTTGTTGACCAGGCCGTCGATGCGGCCGAACTCCGCGATGGTTTCTTGCACCATGCCGCGGCAGTCCACCTCTTGCTCCAGATCGAACTGGAAGAAGCGTGCCTTGGGCTGGCTCCGCATCAGCGCATCTTCAAACTCGGCCGCCATCGGGCTCTTGCCGCAGATGACGGGGATGGCGCCCTCGGCCGCCAGTTGCAGCGAGATCGCCGCGCCAATGCCGGCGGCACCGCCCGTGACGATCACGACTTTGTCTTGCAGATGCAGGTCCATGGTTCAGGCCTTGAATTGCAGGTTGTAGCAGCGGGCGGCGGTGCCGCCCCATAGGTCGGCGCGTTCGGTGGCGCTCAGGCGTTCTTCGGCCCAGACATGCAAAACGTCGTAGACGGTGCCGTACGACGCGGCCAACTGGCACACCGGCCAGTCCGAACCGAACATCAGCCGCTGTGGGCCGAATACATCGAGCGCCACGTCCAGGCATTGCCGGGCGTGCTGGACGTCGCGCACCGTCACGCCCTTGCGCCAATCGGCTTCGGTCAACAGGCCCGAGAGCTTGCAGGCGACGTGCTGCATGCCCTTGAGCGGCGCCAGTGCCGCCTTCCAGCGCGCCATCGCATCGGCATCGCGCGCGAATGCTTCCAGCGGCGGTTTGCCGAGGTGGTCGAGCACCAGCCAGTGGCTGTCGTGACGGCCGCAGAAATCCGCCGCTGCGTTCAGTTGATGGCCGAACACGAGCACGTCATAGGCATAGCCCCAGACCTGCAGCAGCGCGATGCCGCGCGCGAATGCGGGGGCGGACAGGAAGGCCGCCACATCGGGCGCGTCCTGCACCTGGTGGCGAAAGCCGATCAGCTTGTGCTCGCCGCTCAATGCCTCCAGGCGCGCTTCCAGATCGGCGGCGCCCAGGTCTTCCCAGCCGACCACGCCCACGATCCAGTCGTGTGTGTTGGCAAGGTCGAGCAGGAAGCGGGTCTCCTCCCGCTCGCCGCGCGCCTGCACGGCGATGGCCGCATCCAGCCGCTGCGCGCGCAGCTCCGGCAGCAGGTCGGCCGGCAGGCGATCCGCCGCCAGCGCTTCCATGCCGGGGCCGATCCACGGATACGCCTCGGGCCGGTAGCGCCAGAAGTGCTGGTGCGCGTCGATGCGGGAGACTGGCGCGGCCATCGCCTCAGCCCCGGAAGCGGTACTGCTCGAGCGACGCGGGCTTCATCGTGATCGAGAAGCCGGGCGCCTGCGGCGGCAGGTAGGCCGCGTTGCGCACCACGCACGGGTCGACAAAGTGCTCGTGCAGGTGGTCGACGTACTCCACCACGCGCCCTTCGCGTGTGCCCGACACGCAGATGTAGTCGATCATCGACAGGTGCTGCACGTACTCGCACAGGCCCACGCCGCCCGCGTGCGGGCACACCGGCAGGCCGTATTTCGCCGCCAGCAGCAGCACGGCCAGGATCTCGTTCACGCCGCCCAGGCGGCACGCATCGATCTGCACCACGTCGATGGCGCCGCGCATGATGAACTGCTTGAACAGGATGCGGTTCTGGCACATCTCGCCGGTCGCCACCTTCACGGGCGCGATGGCCTTGCGCACCGCGCGGTGGCCTTCCACGTCGTCCGGGCTGGTTGGTTCTTCGATGAACCACGGCTTGGCGAAGCCGAGTTCGCGCACCCAGTCGATGGCCTCGTTCACTTCCCAGACCTGGTTGGCGTCGATCATCAACTGGCGGTCCGGCCCGAGCACTTCGCGGGCGATGGAGACGCGGCGGATATCGTCCTTCAGGTCGCGCCCGACCTTGAGCTTGATGTGGCGGAAGCCGCCGTCGACGGCCTCGCGGCACAGGCGGCGCAGCTTGTCGTCGTCATAGCCGAGCCAGCCGGCGGAGGTGGTGTAGCACGGGTAGCCCTCTTGCTCCAGCGTGCGGATGCGCGCGGCCTTGCCGGGGGCCTGCTTGCGCAGCAGGTCGAGCGCTTCCTCCGGCGTGATGCCGTCGGTCATGTAGCGGAAGTCGATGCAGCGCACGAACGCTTCGGGCGTCAGATCGGCCACCAGGCGCCACAGCGGCTTGCCCTCGGCCTTGGCCCACAGGTCCCACGCGGCATTGACGACGGCGCCGGTGGCCAGGTGGATGGCGCCCTTGTCCGGGCCGATCCAGCGCAACTGGCTGTCGGAGGTGACGTGGCGCCAGAAGCGGCCCATGTCCTCCCAAATCCAGTCGAGGTCGAGCCCTTCCACCAGATGGCGCATCGCCTCGATGGCCGCGCAGCACACCTCGTTGCCGCGCCCAATGGTGAAGGTCAGGCCATGGCCTTCGAGGCCTGGTTGATCCGTTTCGAGAATCACATAGGCCGCGGAGTAATCCGGGTCCGGATTCATCGCGTCGGAGCCGTCGAGATGCTGGGAAGTCGGAAAGCGCACGTCCAGCACGCGCAGGGATCGGATGATGGTCATGGGTATCGTGTTCGGGAATGCGGAATGCTCAACCTTGTGCGCTCACGGTGCGCTGGTGCTGCTCGCCCAGGCCATCGATGCCGAGGCGCATGGTTTGGCCGGCGCGCAAGTAGACCGGCGGCTTCTGCCCCAGCCCAACGCCCGGCGGCGTGCCGGTGGAAATCACATCGCCCGGCTGCAGGCTCATGAAGCGGCTCAGGTAGCTGATGAGGTGCGCGACGCCAAACACCATGGTCGACGTGGAGCCGTTCTGGTAGCGATGCCCGTCCACCTCCAGCCACAGGTGCAGCGCCTGCGGGTTCGGCACCTCGTCGGCGGTGACGAGCCACGGGCCGATGGGGCCGAAGGTGTCGCAACCCTTGCCCTTGTCCCAGGTGCCGCCGCGTTCGAGCTGGAACTCGCGTTCGGAGACGTCGTTGATGACGCAGTAGCCCGCCACGTGCGAGAGCGCATCCGCCTCGGTGATGTAGCGGCCACCCTTGCCGATGACCACGCCCAGCTCGACTTCCCAGTCGGTCTTGACCGAATCGCGCGGGATCTCGATGTCGTCGTCCGGGCCGGTGATGGCGCTGGTCCACTTGCCGAAGACGACCGGCTCGGCCGGTACCTCCGCTCCGGTTTCGGCGGCATGGTCCGAGTAGTTCAGGCCGATACAGATGAACTTGCCGACGTTGCCCACGCAAGGGCCGAGGCGAAGGCCGGCTTGCGGCGAGCCATCGACGATGGGTAGGCGGTTGATGTCGAGTTCGCGCAAGCGGGCCAGCCCTTCGGGCAGCAGCACCGCGCCGCCGATGTCGTCGATCACGCCGGAGAGGTCGCGCACCTGGCCCTGCGCATCGAGCAGGCCGGGCTTTTCCTGGCCCTTGGGGCCGTAGCGGAGGAGTTTCATAGCGTTGTCGTTGTGGACTGCAATCAGTTGGACCAGCCGCCGTCGATCACGCAGCAGGTGCCGGTCGTGAAGCGGGACTCGTCCGAGGCGAGATAGGTGGCCAGCGCGGCGATCTCGTCGGCAGTGCCGACGCGGCCCATTGGCTGGCGCGCGACGAAGGCGGCGCGGATGGTGTCGATGGACACGTTCTGCTCCTGGGCCTGCGTGGCGATGCGCTGCTCCAGCGAGGGGGATTCCACCGTGCCCGGACAGATGGCGTTACAGCGGATGCCGCGCGCAACGAAGTCGGCGGCAATCGCCTTGGTCATGCCAATCACCGCTGCCTTGGTGGCGCCATACACAAACCGGTTGGGCACGCCCTTCACGCTCGATGCGGCCGAGGCCATGTTGATGATCGACGCGCCGCCGTTGTCCAGCATCTTGGGCAGCAGCGCACGCGTGAGCCGATACATCGACGACACGTTGAGTTGCCACGAGAAGGCCCAGTCGTCTTCCGAGCAGTCGAGGATGCTGCCGTGGTGCACGAAGCCGGCGCAGTTGAACAGCGCGTCGAAGGCGGCTTCGTCACGGGCCAGTGCGGCGATCGCATTGGCCTCCATCACATCCAGGCGCAGCGTGCGGATGCCGGGGGTACCGCTCAGCGACGCCAGCGCGCCGTCGTTGATATCGGTGGCGAGCACCTGCGCGCCCTCTTTTGCAAACATCAGGGCGCTGGCGCGGCCGATGCCCTGCCCGGCCGCCGTGACCAGGATGCGTTTTCCTTGGAGTCTCATCGCGTCTGTCTTGGTGTCTTGGTGTGAAGAGGAGTCCGGTTACTGCTGTTCTTCACCGGTGAGCTTGGCCACCATCAACGCGCCGAGGATGATGGCGCCGTAGATGGCCTGGATCCAGAACGACGGCACCTGGGCCAGCGTCAGCAGGTTCTGCACGACGCCCAGCAGCAGCACGCCGCACAGCGCGCCGAACATCGAGCCGCGCCCGCCGTCGAGCGACACGCCGCCGATCACGGCCGCCGCAAATACGGTGAAGATCATCCCGTTGCCCTGGTTGGCGTTGATGGCGCCCACGTAGCCCGTGACCACCAGCCCGCCGATACTGGCCAGCACACCGGCCAGCATGAACACGCCCCAGGTGATGCGGTCGACCTTGATGCCGGCCGCGCGGGCCGCCGGCGCGTTGCCGCCGATGGCATACAGCGCGCGCCCCAGCCGGTGGTAGCGCAGCATGCCGCCCGCCACCGCAAAGGCCACCGCTGCCAACCACACCGAGAGCGGCAGGCCGATGAACGTGGTGCTCGCCAGCGCAAAGAACGGCGCGGGCATGTCGAACAGCGTGCCGCCCTTGGTGGCGCCCACCAGCATGCCGCGCAGCACGATCAGCATGGCCAGCGTGACGATGAAGGCGTTCAGCCGCAGCTTGACCACCAGGAAGCCGTTGATGAACCCGACCACCGCGCCGATGGCGAGAATCGCCAGCAAACCCATCGCCAGCGGCCATTCGGTGCCGAAGCCGCCCGACGCCGCCGGGATCACCAGCATGGCGCCCACCGCCGGCGCAATGCCCACGGTCGATTCCACCGACAAGTCGAACTTGCCCGTGATGATGATCAGCGACTCCGCCAGCACCACCAGCGCCAGCGCAGCCGATGCGCCCAGGATGCTGATGAGGTTGGCCTCGGTCAGGAAGCTCGGGCTGACGAACGCGCCGAGCACGAACAGGATCACGAGCGCGGGAATCAGTGCGAAGTCGCGCAAGCGCGCCAGGTTGAAGCGCGGCGCTCGGGCGGCGGCGTGCGCTTGCGGAGCATTCGCGGCCATGGCATTACCTTTCATTGAGAGTCACTCCTTCTATCGACGCGATCAGGGCGTTGTCTTCCCAGCCCGCCGCGTATGAAGCGCAGACGGCGCCGCGCAGCATCACCAGCACGCGGTCGCACACGCGCAGGTCGTCCAGTTCGCTGCTCACCAGCAGCACCGCCTTGCCTTCCTGGCGCACGCCGTCGACCACCGACAGCAAGGCCTGTTTCGATTTCACGTCCACGCCTGCGGTCGGGTCGATCAGCACCAGCACATCGGGGTCGTTGGCCAGCGCACGGGCCATCACCACCTTCTGCTGATTGCCGCCCGACAGGCCGGACACCGCCTGTTCCTCACCCTGCGCGACCACGCCCAGCTCATGCATCAGCGTCTGCGCCATATGGCGGCGTGGCGCCGGCGCGATGAAGCCGAACTTGCCCAGCAGATGCGGCACCGTCATCGTCGCGTTCTCGCCAATCGACTGGCCGAGCACCAGGCCCTCGTGATGGCGGTCCTTGGGCACGCAGCTCACGCCATTGGCCAGCGCGTCGGTCACATCGCCGGGCTTGAGCACGCGGCCATCGACGCGGATCTCGCCGGCCGTCTGTGCCTTGAGCCCGGCCACCGCCTCGCCCACGCTGGTGCGGCCGCTGCTGGTGGCGCCGGTCAGGCCAATCACCTCGCCGCGCCGCACCTGCAGCGAGACATTGGCGTAGTCCTCGCCAGACAGCTCGGCGATGTCGAGCACCACGGGTGCATCGACCAGCGGCTCGCGATCACGTGCGTCGTTGGGCGCGAGCTTGCCGGCCTCGCCCGTCATCGCTTCGATCAACGCGGTCTTGGGCATCGACTCCACCGGCGACGTGACGATGTGGCGCGCGTCGCGCAGCACCGTCACGGTCTGGCAGATGTCGTAGATCTCCTGCAGGTGGTGCGAGATGAAGAGGAACGTCACCCCGCTGCGCTGCAGCTCTTCGATGCGGCGGAACAGGCGCTTGATCTCGTCGCCGTCCAGCTGCGCGGTCGGCTCGTCGAGGATGATGAAGCGCGCGCCGTACGACAGCGACCGCGCGATCTCCACCAGCTGGCGCGCCTCCACCGTCAGGTCGGCGGCGCGCATGTCTTCGTGCACGTCGATCTGCCAGCTGTCGAGCAGCGCGCGGGCTTCGCGGCGCAGCGCGCGCCAGTCGATCCACCCGCGCTTCGTTGGCTGCCGGTTGATGAAGAGGTTCTCGGCCACCGTCAGCTCGCGCACAATGGTCGAGTGCTGGTACACGCAGGCGACGTGGCGGCGCCAGGCCGCGCTGTCCGACACCGGCGGCGCGGCCTGTCCGTTGAACAGGATCGCGCCGGTGTCGGGCTGGCGCAGGCCCGTGAGCATCGACACCAGCGTCGACTTGCCCGCGCCGTTGCGGCCGACCAGCGCGTGCGACTCGCCTGGCATCACTGCCAGGCTCACGTCGCGCAGCGCCAGGGTCGAGCCGAACTGCTTGGACAGCCCGCGCGCCTCGACCATCGGCACAGCTTCGATGGGCTTTACTGCTGGTTGGCCCATAGCGCCTTGTCGTCCACGTTCTGCTTGGTCACCACGGGCGCCGGAAGCTGGTCTTCCAGGATGCCCGGCGAGACCTCGATGATGGTGCTGCCGTGGTCGGTCGGGCCCACCTTGAAGGTCTGGCCGGCCAGCGTGGCCTTGATGTAGTACAGGCCGTACTTGGCGTAGAGATCAGCCGGCTGCGAGATGGTCGCGTCGATCTCGCCCTTGCGGATGGCGTCGTATTCCTGTGCGATGCCGTCGTTGCTGACCACCACGATGTGCTTGGCATCACCGGCCGGGAACAGCAGGCCCTTGCGGCGCAGCGTCTGCAGCGTGGGCGCGAGGTACACGCCGCCGGCATGCATGTAGATACCCTTCACATCGGGGTTGGCGGAGAGCAGGCTGTCGAGCGCGGCCGCAGCAGCATCAGACTTCCAGCCGGCCGGAATCTCCAGCACCTTCAGGTTCGGGAAGTCCTTCATGCAGGTGCGGAAGGCCTCGGCGCGGTCACGGCCGTTGACGGAGGCCAGGTCGCCCATGATCTGCACCACCTTGCCGGCCTGCACGTGCTGGCCGATGTACTGGCACGACTTGGTGCCGTAGGCGCGGTTGTCGGCACGCACCACCATCGCCACCTTGCCCTTGGTCGGCGCCACGTCCACGGCCACCACCGGCACCTTGCGCTGCTCGGCCAGATCCAGCGCACGGCTGATGGCGGCCGAATCCAGCGGCGCCACCACCAGGCCCTTTGCACCCAGGTTGATCAGGTTGGAGATGTCGGTGATCTGCTGCGCCGGGTCCTGGTTGGAGTTGACCGGTGCCAGGATGTCGACGCCCAGCGTCTTGGCCATCTTGGGGATGTAGCCGTTGTACGACTGCCAGAACGGCGACGTCAGCAACGGCAGGTTGACACCCACCTTGGTGCCATCCACGGCATAGGCCGCGCCGGCGCACAGGGCACCGGCTGCTGCGGCCACGGCCAGCCGCGTGGTCAGACTACGTTGGGAAAATTTGGGAAAGCGCCCGCCAAACGCGGGCTTGCTGCGTGAAGCTGCCATTGTGTTGTCTCCGGTGTGCGAGTTTGAGAACTGCATCTGTGTCTGATGCGCGCCTGGCACTTCCCGTCACGCTCATCAGTGAATGTATTATTCATATTTGAATGCGATTGCGTCAAGAAATGTGTCGCCGGGGTTTTCCCTACTGAACCCAGGCGCAATCACCGGCCATTTGTGATTGACGGGACACCGCTTTAAGATTCAATGCCGTATGGACAAAGACACCCCCTCCTCCGCCGACACCAGCGCCGACCGCTACCGGGCCCCCGCGCTGGACAAGGGCCTCGACATCCTCGAGCTGCTCTCCGAATACCCCGATGGCCTCACGCGCGCCGAGATCGTCAAGGCGCTCGGCCGCAGCGCCAACGAGATCTACCGGATGCTGGAACGTCTGGTCGCGCGGCAGTACGTGACGCGCTCGGCCGGTGGCGACCGCCACGCGCTAAGCCTGAAGATGTTCGCGCTGGCGCACCGGCATCCGCCCGTCAACCGGCTGGTCACGCAAACCATGCCCGTGCTGGATGCGTATGCCCGGCAATCCGAGCAATCCTGCCACCTGGGCGTGTATGACCGCGGCAACGTGCTGGTGCTCGCGCAGGTGCCGGGGCCCGGCACGTGGGGCCTGTCAATCCGCCTGGGCGCCCGCGTGAGCCTGCTCGACACCGGCTCAGGCCACGTGCTGCTGGCCTGCCAGAGCGAGGAGCGCCGCGCCCAGATGCTGGCCGAGCACATCGCCGTGGAAGGTGAAGTGCCGATCCCAGCCGAGGAGCTGGAGCACACGCTGCAGCTCATCCGCACGATGGGCTACAAGCAGCGCGAAAGCCTGCAGTCGTTCGGCGTGATCGATATCTCGTGCCCGATCCTGGGGCCGGATGGGCATGCGCTGGGGGTCCTGACCTCGCCCTATATCCGACGGATCGACCGGCATGTCGGGCCATCGCTGGATGAGGCGCGGGCGTTCCTCGTGCATGCCGCGCACGAGCTGTCACTCAACCGGCAGCAGCGAGACGAGGACTGAGCCGCTCGCCTAGGCGGCAAACAGGTGCTGCACCATGAAGTCCACAAACACGCGCAGCTTGGGCGAGAGATAGCGGCTCGACGGCCAGAGGATGCGGAACGTGCCCTGGTGCTCGACATGCGCATCGAGCACCGTCACCAGCGCGCCCGAGGCCAGTTGCGGGCGGATCGCGAAGTCCGGCAGACATGCGATGCCCTGGCCTTTCTCCGCCAGGTAGATCAGCGGCTCGATGGTATTGACCACAGCGGCCGCCGGCAGATCGGCGCTACGCACATCACGCAGGGGCCATGGTTCCAGCTTGTTGCTGGTCGCAAAGCGGTGCTGCAGGCAGGCATGCGAGGCCAGATCGCCTGGCACCTGCGGCACGCCCCGCTGCGCAAGATAGTCTGGCGACGCCACCAGCATCAGCCGGAACGTGCCGAGCATGCGCGTCATCAGGCGTGAATCGCTGACCTCGCCGGCGCGCACCACGGCGTCAAAGCCCTCGTCGATGATGTCGACGAGCCGGTCGGTGAAGTCCAGGTCCAGCTCGATGTCCGGATACGCGCGCATGAAGGCGGACAGCGTCGGCATCATCAGCATGCCGACCAGCGGCAGGCTCACGCGCAGCTTGCCGCGTGGGGCACCGCGCGTCTGGGCCAGCTCCATCTCGGCCGCCTCCACCTCGCTGAAGACGCGGCGGCAGCGTTCCAGGAACAGCGCGCCCTCCGGCGTGAGCGTGATCGTGCGCGTCGAGCGATGAAACAACCGCACGCCCAATCGCTCTTCCAGCCGCGCCACGGCCTTGCCCACCGCCGATGACGACACGCCGAGCTGCCGCCCAGCCGCAGTGAAGCTGCGTGCATCGGCAGCCAGCACGAAGGCGTTGAGCGATCCGAGGTTATCCATCCGCAATCCCGATTTAAGACATATATGTCCAATGTGTTCGGAACTATAGCCAGATTGTCTTGAGTGGTGTGTCAGTCCTATCTTGTTGCCATGCAACAACCGAACCACCGAGGCTCACACCATGAACACGACAACCGCACTCCCCAACCCATCCGCGCTTCCCGAACGCGACCGCCTGCCATGGCCCGGCCTGCTCGCGCTCGCCATGGCGGCCTTCATCACCGTGCTGACCGAAGCCCTGCCCGCCGGCCTGCTGCCGCAGATCGGCACGAGCCTGGGCGTATCGACCTCCTTGGTCGGCCAGTTGGTTACGCTGTACGCCATCGGCACGCTGGTCACCGCCATTCCGCTGACGACCGCCACGCAGGGCTGGCGCCGCAAGCCGCTGCTGCTCACGGCAGTTGCGGGCTTTGCCATCGTCAACACCGTCACCGCCGTGTCGACCAGCTATGCGCTGACGCTCGCTGCGCGCTTCTTTGCCGGCGTGTTCGCGGGGCTGCTGTGGGCGCTGGTCGCCGGCTACGCGGCGCGCATGGTGGCCGAGCGCCTGCAGGGCCGCGCGATTGCGGTGGTGATGGTCGGGATTCCGCTCGCGCTGTCGATGGGCATTCCGGCGGGCACGTTCCTTGGCGCCTTCGTCGGCTGGCGCGTGGCCTTTGGCGTGATGAGCGCGCTGACGCTCGTGCTGATCGGCTGGGTGGTCGCCAGCGTGCCGGACTTTCCCGGTCAGGCAGCGGGCACACGCCTGGCGCTGCGCAAGGTCTTCCTGCTGCCGGGTATCCGCTCGGTGCTGTTCGTGACGCTGGCCTACGTGCTCGCGCATAACCTGCTGTACACGTACATCGCCCCGTTCGTGGCGCCGGCCGGCATGGCCGATGCCATCGATACCGTGCTGCTCGTCTTCGGCATTACCGCGCTGGCCGGCATCTGGATCACGGGCGTGCTGATCGACCGCTGGCTGCGCGAACTGGTGCTCGCCAGCACTGTGCTGTTCGGGCTGGCGGCCGTGGCGCTGGGCGTGTGGGGCGGCGTGCCGATGGTGGTCTATGCGGGCATCGGCGTGTGGGGGCTGGCCTATGGCGGCGTCGCCACGCTGTTCCAGACCGCCTCCACCAAGACCGCCGGCGATGCCGCCGACGTGGCGCAATCGATGATCGTGACGGTGTGGAATGTCGCGATTGCCGGTGGCGGCGTGCTGGGTGGCGTGCTGCTGGACACGCGAGGCGCGGGCGCATTTCCATGGGCAGTGGTCGCACTGCTGGTGCCGACGCTGGTGGTGGCCTGGCGTGCGCGCGGCCATGGGTTTCCGCCGGCACATCGTGCCTGAACCGGCTACCCAGGCACCACCGCTTGCAGGATCAGGAACACCCCCGCCCAGGCCGCGATGGCACCCACCCCACGGGCGACGCGCTGACCGGCCGGGGCCAGACGTTCGAGGGTGATGGCGGCGGCAACGACGGCCATCGCCCCCAGGTCCATCACCCCCACGACGAGCAGCACCCCCGTCAGACCCGCGCAAGAGGCTGCGCAGTGGAGGCCGAGACGCAAGCCGTGTCGCCACGCCGTACTGACATCCGCCGACAGCGTCCGGCCTGACCCCAATGCCTCGCGGCAGTGGGCCAGGTGGCGCGCCTTCCAAGCCGTGAACTGGAGCGCGCCGGCCGCCAGGACGACCAGTCCGGCTGCGATCGGAGCCGCGCGTGCCAACACCGGCCACTGCATCTCGAGCGCCGCCAGCGCGACGCCCAACGCAAAGGCAACCGCGCCCAACACGGTCCACACGAAGAAGTACCCCGTGCCCACCAGCGCCGTCAGCCCAGCCAGACGCGCTCCGCCTACCTGCCCCACGGCCCCGCGATAACGCCGCAGCATCGGCACCAGCGATGGCAGCATCATCGCAACCATCATCACCGTCCACATGCCGAGGAACGATGCGGCGAGGCCCAACCACGTCTGGCCGCACATCTGCATCCAGGCCATCGACATCGTCCAGCCGCCTGGCATGGGCATCCCGCCCATGGCCGACATCGACGTGCACCACGCAACCGTCGCCACTGCGCAGCCGACGCAGAGCAGTGCCGAGACGCCGAGGAAGCCGCGCTCGGCCACTGCACGCGTGCGGGGAGCCTCAGCGCGGGCTGTACTCGTCATGGCGGCGCCACCAGACACCCGCTTCGTTGCGGCCCAGCGGTGCGCGATCGAGCCACTGGTATGCGCCCCACAGGCCATCCAGCCCGCGCGCGTAGGTGGAGTACGTGTGGTACACGACGCCATCCTCCAGCACGAACGCACTCATGCCGGGCCGGTCGCGCACGTAGGTGGGCGCATCGGTGCCGCACATGGTCGCGAACTCGACCACGGGCTCGGGCAGGTCGGCAGCGTCCATCACGTGGCTGCCGCGCCGGTAGTTGTAGTCGGCGGTGCCTGCGCGCTGCTGCTCCTCCGAGATCGACACGTTGAAGTCGTAGTTGAAATCGCTGCCGACCGACGACACCCACGGGAACGTCCACCCCATGCGCTGCCGGTACGCCAGCAGCTTGGCCAGTGGCGCGCGCGACGCGGCGAGCAGCGTGACGTCGTGGTTGGCCAGGTGGGTGACGAAGCCATCGAAGCCGTCCGCGATCATCGAGCACGACGGGCACCCGGCCTTGTAGTCGGGCCCGAACATGAAGTGATAGACCAGCAGTTGCGAACGCCCCGCAAAGAGATCGGCGAGCGAAGCGCTCCCTGCCTCGGTTTCAAAGCGGTACGTCTTGTTGATCTGGACCCATGGCAGCGCCTGGCGGCGGCGCGCCAGCTCGTCGCTGCGCCGCGTGAGTTCCTTCTCCGCTGCAAGCAGCTCGAGCCGCTCGGCCAGCCAGGCTTCACGGGTCGCGGTGGTGTGTGTTGCGGTCATGCTTGCCTCCGTTCGGGTGGATAGTCGTGTGCTAGATTAGGCGCCGACCTCGAACGGTGGGAGTGACAAGTGTGGCGGGATTCGGATGGACTCACTGATCACGGCCGCAGCCCGCGCGCTCGCGGCGGGTGACCCATTCGGAGCGCTGAACCGCGTCGCCCTGCGCGACGATGCCCCGGCACTCGCGCTGCGCGGCATCGCCATGGCGCAGCTTGGCGACCTCGCCCGCGCGAAGGCGCTGCTGCGCAGTGCGGCACGCGCCTTCGGATCGAGAGAAGCCCTTGCCCGTGCCCGCTGCATCGTCGCCGAAGCCGAAGTCGCGCTGGCCTCGCGTGACCTGGGCTGGCCGGAGAAGACGCTCGACGCCGCGCGGGCTACGCTCGAAGCGCATGGCGATCATGTCAATGCCGCGCATGCGCGGTATCTCGAAATCCGCCGCCTGCTCCTGATCGGCCGGCTGGACGAGGCCGAGCGCGCATTGACCGTACTCGAACCAACGCGCCTGCCTGCGGCACTGCGGGCGGCGCACGCGCTGGTCATCGCCGGCATTGCCATGCGCCGCGTGCAGGCCCAGGCCGCGCGCGTAGCCCTGGTCAACGCTGAGCAGGCGGCTCGCCAGGCCGGCATCCCAACCTTGAGCGCAGAAGTCCACAACGCCATCCTCACCCTGGACGCCCCCGCTGCCCGCCTGCTCTCGCGCGGCGATACGCGGCTGCTCCGGCTCGAAGACGTGGAAGCGCTGTTCGCGTCCGATGTGCTGGTCGTCGATGCCTGCCGGCTTGCGGTGCGGGATGCGGATACCGTGGTGCCGCTGGCCACACGCCCCGTGCTGTTCACGCTGGCCCGCGCGCTGGCCGAAGCCTGGCCGGGCGACGTGCCGAGAGACACGCTCATCGCCCACGCCTTCCGCACCAAGCACGCCGACGACTCGCACCGCGTGCGCCTGCGCGTCGAGATCGGCCGGCTGCGCACGGCGCTCAAGGCGCTGGCGGATGTGAGCGCCACCCGGCACGGCTTCGCGCTGCAACCGCAGCATGCGCGCGAGATCGTCGTGCTGGCACAGCCGGTTGAAGCGTCTTACGCCGGCGTGCTCGCCTGCCTGGCGGATGGGGAATCGTGGTCCAGCTCCGGGCTTGCACTCGCGCTTGGCGCCAGCCAGCGCACCGTACAGCGCGCGCTCGACGTGCTGGCGGAAGCCGGCAAGGTGCAGTCGTTCGGGCGCGGCCGCGCGCGCCGCTGGATGACGCCGCCGATGCCCGGATTCGCGACCACCTTGTTACTCCCGACGCCGCTGCCGAGTGACTAGGATAGAGACTCCACAACCGAACCCGAGCGAGTGCAAACATGAAACGATCGACGGCCGAAGTCGTACGCGAATATGGCCCGTTCCCGGGCGTTGACCAGGTGGGTGGTGTGACGTACGACGGCCAACACGTCTGGTTTGCCGCCGGCAGCCACGTTCAGGAACTCGACCCCGCCAGCGGTCAGACGCTGCGCGCGCTCGACGTGCCCGCCCACGCCGGCACGGCCTTCGACGGCCAGCACCTGTTCCAGATCGCCGAGGACCACATCCAGAAGATCGATCCACAAACGGGCAAGGTGCTCGCCACGATTCCCGCGCCGGGCGCCGGCGGCGACTCCGGCCTCGCCTGGGCCGAAGGCACGCTGTGGGTCGGGCACTATCGGGAGCGCAAGATCCGCCAGATCGATCCACAGACCGGCGCGGTGCTGCGCACCATCGAGTCGAACCGCTTCGTCACCGGCGTCACCTGGGTCGACGGCGAACTCTGGCATGGCACCTGGGAGGGCGATGCGAGCGAGCTGCGGCACATTGACCCCCGCACCGGCGACGTCCTCGAACAGATCGAGATGCCGCCCGGCGTGGGTGTGTCAGGGCTGGAGTCGGATGGGGGCGATCAGTTTTTCTGCGGTGGCGGAACCAGCGGGAAGATACGCGCCGTGCGTCGCCCCAAGAAGGCATCGGCCAAAGCTGCAGCCGAATGATCGATCACGCGCCCCGGCAGCACGCCATGCAGAGGCACGGCTAGTCCACTAGCTGCACCTGCAACCGCCGCTGATCGCCCCGGCCGTGATCATCCACCACGCGCACGTTGTACTCGCCCGCCGTCGGCGGCTGCCAGAACAGGGTCGCGCCTGCCGCCGTGCTGCCGACGTAGGCATCGTTGACGAACCAGTACAGCGCATGCGCACTCGCATCGGCGGTGGCGTTGAAGGCGATGCGCGTCTCGGCGGATTGCTTGACGCGCACCGCATAGATGCTGCCCCGCACCGGCGAGGTGATCTGCGGCGGATCGCCCTCCACCTCGCCCGTCGCGCGGCACGCCGGGTTTTGCGGCGGCTTGCGGCGCGGGATGCCCGCCTGCGCGAAGACCTGCTGCAGATCCGTCGGCCAAAACTCGTAGACCTCCTCATGCGTGCGCTTGCCGGCATAGGGTGGGCACGCCATCAGCCCGGTGCCATCGTCGATGACCACCGGCCGGTGCACGCTGCTCACCCGGATCGGCGAAACGCCCGGGATGAACCACGTCGAGCCGGTCTGCGGGCACCACTGGTTCGGCAAGTCGCCGCTGGCCAGGCAGATCTGCACGCGCTTGACGTTCGGCGGCAAGCGCCGCGCGGGCTCCGCCAGTTGCGGCTGCTCGGCCCGCAGCGCATCGACGATCTGGAAGAACAGCGGTGCCGCTGCATCCACGCCGACAAACGAGGCGTTGGCGGTGTTGTCGAAATTGCCGACCCACACGACCAGCACGTAGGGGCCGAACCCGCCGGCTGTCCACGCATCGCGGAACGCCCACGACGTGCCGGTCTTCCAGTACACCGGCAGGCGCGAGGGCTGCGCGCCGCTGGTCTCGTCGGGGCGCAGGTGCTGGCGCAGCATGTCCCGCACCATGAAGCTGGCCTCCGCGCTCAGCAGGGGCGTGCCGGGCTCCGTGGGGGCGTCCGCGCGTAGGCGCAGCGGCTTGAACATGCCGTCGTTCGCGAGCATGGCGTAGAGGCCGGCCAGATCCTGCATGGTGACCTCGCCACCGCCCAGGACCAGCGCGAGGCCGTAGTGCTGCGGACTGGCCAAGCGGCTCACGCCGGCCTGTTGCAGCAGTTGATAGAGATCAGGCTGGTGCAGCTTCGACGCCACCCACAGGGCCGGGATGTTGCGGCTACGGTTGAGCGCGTCGGTCGCCGTGATCGGCCCCAGGAAATGCCCGTCGAAGTTCTCCGGCGAGTACGGCCCGAACGACGTCGGCACGTCGCGCAGCACCGTCTGCGGATGCAGCACGCCCTGATCGAACCCCAGCGCATAGATGAACGGCTTGAGCGTCGACCCCGGCGAGCGGCGCGCCAGCGTGCCGTTGACCTGCCCCTGGATCGCGCGATCGAAAAAGTTGGCCGACCCGACCAGCGCTTTCACGCCCATGTCGCGCGTGTCCACCAGCAGCGCTGCAGTGTTCCGGATGCCGCGTCCGCCGTTGCGCGCGACATAGCGGTTGATCTGGCGCTCCAACACGTGCTGCAGGTCGAGGTCGAGGGTCGTGGCGACGCGCGCGTCGCGGTTGTCTGCGCCGTTCCAATCGCCCAGGGCACGGCGCGCCGCTAACACCTGATCGACCGCATGCGGCGCCTCGAACGGCAGCGCCATCAGCGGCCGCACTGCCAGCGGCAACGCAAACAGCGGCTGCAGCGCGGCGTCCTGCGGATGGTTCTTGAGCCAGCGCGCATACAGCCGATTGCGCGACTCGGTCAGTTGCCGGTTGATCTGGTCCTGCGCGGGTGCGCCGCGTAACCGCCGCACCGGGTCCTGCGGAATCACGGCCAGCGCCAGCGCTTCGGGCAGGGTCAGGTTGCCGACCGGCTTGTCGAAGTACGCCAGGCTCGCCGTGCCGGCGCCCTCAACGTTGCGGCCGTACGGCGCATCGTTCAGATACGCCTCCAGGATCTGCCGCTTCGAATAGAACAGCTCCAGCTGCACGGCACGCGCCACCTGCTTGAGCTTGCCGAGCGGCGTGCGCGTATTGAGCTGCCACAGCGACCGCGCGAGCTGCATCGTGATGGTCGAGCCGCCCTGCGGGCTGCCGCCGCGCACGTAGGTCACCCACGCGCCACGCGCCAGCCCATACGGGTTGAAACCCGCGTGCCAGTGGAACCAGCGGTCTTCATGCAGCAGCACCGCCTCGACCAGTTGCGGCGACATCTGGTCGAGCGGCACCCACAGCCGGTAGCGGTCGTCCTTGGCCAGCGCGAGCCGCAGCAGCCGGCCCTGGTCGTCGAGCACGGCGATCGACGAGGGCTTCCACTCGCGCAGCGGCGGATGCGGCCACAGCCGGCACCCCGCGAACACCGCCGCGATCAGCAAGCCCCCCGCCAGCCAGTTCTGCCACCGAACCAGCCAGCCGCCCAACGCGCGCCACACCTTACGGCGCCCGCACCACGTCGAGCGCCGCGCCGCCGGCCGACTGCGCCTGCACGCGCCGGTCATACATCGACTCGCCATAGGCCGGCGGCACGATGAAGCGGCCCGCGTTGGTCGCCTTGATCCGGTAGACGAACTCGCGCACGTCGCCGCTGGCGCTACCGTAGATCACCACGCGGTCTTCGCGCACGTCCGCGTACTGCGGCTGCCAGGTCGACCCCGGCAGCCCCACGGGCGAACGCCACGGTGCCGGTGCCGCGTTGGCGGCGGCATCCTGACCAGCCTGCGCATCGCCGTCCGCCGCGTCAGTAACGGGCGGCGGCGTGGTGACCGGGTCGAAGCCACCCGGCAGCAGATCGACGATCGCCACGTTGCCGAGGGTCTTGTTGTCGGTCGCGCGGATCTTCAGGTGCACGTCGATTTCCTGGCCGAGCGTGACCTTGTCGAGCGGTTTGCCACTCGCATCGGTGTACTCGCGGATGATCTCCAGCCCGTTCTTGATCGCCTGCGTGGGCGCGGTGCGGTCATAGCCGGTCTGGCTCGTGATCTGCCATGCGGGCAGGCTGCTGCCGTTGACGAAGCGCAGCTGCGATGCTGCCGCACTCCACGTGCCAGAGCGCATCACGCTGCCCTGCGCCGACGAGATGTCCTTCGCGCTGTCGTCCGCGCGCACCTCCTCGATCGCCAGCTTGTCCAGCCCGGCGGCGTTCTGCGAGGCATAGGCGTCGAGCGCCAGGATCGTCATGGCCGACGACAGCGTGTTGAACCGGTTGTGCTGAATCGGCCCGGCCAGGTTGTCCAGCACACGTGGCGGCAGCGCCTGCGCGCGGTCCGGGAAGTGCTTGGCCAGCAGGTACAGCACGCTGGCATCACGCGTGAGCGGATCAAAGTAATAGCCATAGCTATACGGCTCATCTCGCGACGGCTTGCGCTCCAGCACCTCCTGCGGTCCGGCGATCAGCCGGGCGGCTTCCTTGTCCTGTTTGAGCAGCTGGTACGACGCCGCCAGCCAGCCCGCGGCCAGGTCGCTCTTCCAGTCGTTCGGGAAGGCGTCCTGCAAGCGCTTCTGCACAGCTGCCAGGCTGTTGGTCGTGACATTGCCCTGGCGCGTCAGCAGGTATACCGCGTAGGCGCGCTGCCGCAGTTGGTCGAGCGTGCCGAGACGCTCGTTGGCGGCAAGCTGCTGCAGGTACTGGGTGCCTGCGTCCAGCATTTCCTTCGGCACCGCGATGCCACGCTCGCGCGCATCGATCAGCACGTGCATGGCATACGCCGACACGAACGGATCGGCATCCGGCGTCGCCGTCCACACGCCGAAGCCGCCCTGCCCGTTCTGCCGCGCGCGCAACACATCGAGGAACTGCCCAATGGCTGCTGCGTTCGCGCCCTTGTCGTCGACAGGCTGTGATTGCAGCGCATTGCGCAGCGACGGCGTCGACATCCACTTGGCCGCAAACAGGCGCGGCACGCTCGCGCTGACCAGCTGCTCACTGCAGTAGTGCTGGTAGTTGACGAGGTAGGACGCCAGCCCCTGCGACAGCACCAGCGGCCCGGTCGACATGCTCGCCTCGCGTGCCGCATAGGCGTCGTACATCTTGCGCAGGTTCGGCAGTTTCTCCTTCTTGTCGGCATCGATGCGCGACACGTCGAGCTGCGTGCGGAAGGCCGCCGCTGGGCGGATCGACACGTCGACCGCCTGCTGCGCCGCCTTGCCGCCCGCGCGTGCACTGAAGCTCAGGTTGCCCGAGCCCAGCGTGTCGGTGGCCTTCACGCGGAACAGCGCCACGCCTTCATGCATCGCGGCAAGCGTCAGGTTCTGCGTGGCCGGGCCGACCACCTGCAGCTGCGGCCCGACCTTCAGCGCCACGGCAATCGGCATCGGCTTGTCGCCGGCGCCGGCCACGTTGTTGGCCACGCCCACGCTGACCTCGGCCTCATCGCCCGGCGCCAGCGTGGTCGGCACGTTCGGCGACAGCACGAAATCGCCGCGCACGGTGGTCGCGCCCTCGTAGGTGCCGACCAGATCGGGCGACACCGAGACCGCCATCACCCGCAGCTTGCCGTTGAAGTAATCCGGCACGGTGTAGCTCAGGCGTTTGTCTCCGTTCACCTCGACGATGCCCGACCAGTAGACCACCGGCTTGTCGCGCTTGCGCTTGAACGGGTTGAGCTGCCGGCCGATCGCGTCGTCGGCGTCACCGCCCGGGGCGGCCATCGACATCAGCTTCTCGAAGTCCGGCAGGATCAGGTCGAGGATCTGCGAGGTGCCGACTTCCAGCATGCGCTTGCGGAAGAAGTACTTGAGCGGATCGCCCAGCTTGTAGTGCGCCACCTGCAGGATGCCCTCGTCCACGGCAAACACCACGACCTTGCCCGGCCGCGTCGAGTGCACGTCGAAGTTGACCGTCTCGCCTGGCTTGACCAGCGCCGGCGCATCGACCTTCAGCACATTGCGCCGCGCATCCATGTTGACCGAGAACGGCACCACGCCGTAGCTCAGCGGGCTCATGAAGATCTCGTCGGACGACGGATCGCGGATGTATTGCACGTTGATGTAGCCGTTGCCCTCGAAGCCGGCGGGCACGGTGATGCGCTGCACGGAGCTGGTCGTATCGGCATGGAACCACGCCTGCGCATAGACCTTGTCGCGTTCGATCGTGATCAGGCCGCTGCCCGCATACGGCGCGCGAATGGCCACCTCCACCGACTCGCCCGGCTTGTAGTCGTGCTTGCTCAGGCTGATCTGCAGCTCGGTGTTGCGATCGAGCGAGCGCGATACGTTGGCCTCGCCCGTCACCAGGTACTGGATGCGGTTCACCTCGGTGCGGTCGGCGTTGCGGATCACCAGCGCGTAGTTGCCCGGCTTGTCGGTACGCAGCGCGTAGTCGAGCCCGGCGGCGGGAATCGCCAGCGGCTTCTCGTCGATCGGCACTTCCTTGAGCCGCGAGTCGTACTTGTAGGCGCCGGAGTCCTGCTTGGTCAGCACCGACACATAGCGCAGCTCGACCAGTTGCGCGCGCAGGTCCTTCAGGTCGATGGCCTTGGCATTCGGGTCGATGGCGACGAGCTTGACCGTGCGCGGGCTGCCGCGCTTCACATAGCCCAGGTCGTCGACCGACTTGTAGCCGACCAGCCATGCGTTGTTCGATACCAGCCCCTGCGCGTTGGCGGCCACACTGCGCCCTCCTTCGGGCTCGAACGCCTTGCTCTGGAAGTACAGCTGATACGTGGCATCGGCGTACTTCTTCAGGTCGAGGTCGAATTCGGCATGCCCCTTATCATCGGTCTTGCCGTCCTGCAGCTGGGTCGTATAGCCCTCCTTGGCGCGCCGCGCGTCGAAGAACTGGTAGCCCGGCCAGCTGCGGAACGACGGCCAGGCCGGCCGCAGCGTGAGCGATGCGGTCACGCGCCGGTTGGCCGCCGGCGTGCCGAACAGGTTCTGCGCATCAACGATGCCCTTGAGCTGATCCGGCTTGACCCAGCCCTCGGCCACCTGCGCCGACAGCTTGGCCTCGACCTTCATGCGGTCGGGCAGGAACTCCTTGATCTGCACGGTGGTGCTGCCGATCGGTGCATCGACGGCCAGGCCGTTCTTGGTGATGTACAGGTTGACCGCCCAGGTGCCTGTGGGCGCCGTCTCGGACGGGGTGTAGTCGAGCTCCGTGAAACCCGAGGCGTCGACCGTCACCGGCTGCCGCTTCACGGTCATGCCGCGCGGGTCGACGATTTCCGCCTGCAGCGGAACGCCGGCCGGGCTGCGCGCCCAGCTCGCGGCACGCACGATCAGGCCGATGTGGAATTGGTCGCCCGGCCGGTAGATGCCCCGGTCGGAGAACAGGTAGGCCGACAGTTGGCCCTGGTTCGTTGCATTGCGCTCGCCGCCGACATCGAAGCGCGAGAAGTCGAGCTGCCGGTCATGGCTGGCGATCGGCAGGAACGACAGGTCGTCGCCCTTCTTGACGATGTACAGCTTGGGACGCTTCTCGCGCTCCAGGCCCTTGAAGGTCGGGAAGTGGACGACGCCGTCGGCGCTGGTCGTCTGCGTGTAGAGCGCCTGGCCATTGACCGCCAGCACCGACACCGTCGCACCGGCCACCGGACGCCCGGTGCGGATCGACTGCACGAACACGTCCTGACTGCCGTCCAGCGCGCGCTTGACCAGCATGCCGAGGTCCGTCACGACGATCAGGCGCGTGTCGGTCGGCACCTGGCCGTCGCCGCCGCTGTTGTTGCTGTCGCCATCGTTGTTGCCGGCTTCGGCATCGGCGCTGTTATCGGCGTCACCGCTGGACTGCGCATCGCCATCGACCGACTTCTTCTCCTTGGCGGGGTCATAGCCCGACAGATGCAGCAGAAAGACGCCGCGCTTGCCGTTCTTCAGGTATTGGCCCAGGTCGATGCCTTCGTAGTGCGCCTTGCCCGCTTCCGTTTCCGGGAAGGCGAGCTTCTGCTCGAAGCGCTCGACAATGTGGTCTTCGCCAAAGTTGTAGGCCAGCTCGGGCCGCGCATAGCTGCCCTGGTTGAAGCTCACCAGGTGCTGCAGCTGGTCGGGCATGACCCGGCCGATCTCCAGCTTCATCCCCGGCAGGTTCCGCGACACCACCGAGATGCGCTTGCTGCCGCTCATCGAGAGCAGCGAGCCGTCGGCCATGAAACGCAGCAGCTTCGGATAATCCGGCACATCGAATACCTGCTGCACCGGCTTGCCGAGCAGGTAGCCGCCGAATGACTTCAGACCGGCCTCGACCCGCACATAGATGCGCTGCCCCGGCTGCGCGCGGTACTTGAAGCTCTGTAGCGGGGCATACTCGCCCTCCGTCGCGGTCAGCTCCAGGTTGAGCGGCTGCGATTGGCGCAGCACGTCTTCGCTGATGTCACTCACGGCCCATTGGTACTGCTGCTCGTAGTCCGGCCAGCCGGCACTGGCCTTGTGCTTGGGCAGTACCCAGGCCTTCGCGAGGCCAGCGAGATCGCTACCGCGCACCGCGCCGCTCATCTCCGCCAGCAGCACCTGCTCGGGTTCATAGCGGTCGTTGTCGACCAGCGTTGGCGAGAGCTGGTTGACCGTCAGGCTGTACAGGCCCGGCACGCGCACGGAGGCCTCCAGCGGCGCCTTGGTGCCATCGCCGCCACGGGCGCTGCGCACGCCGCTGTCCAGCGTCAGCCGCGCCGACAGATCGTCGCGAGGAACATCGAGCTGCTGCGAGTGCACCCACGCGTTGAGCTTGGCCGCGTCGTAGGTCACGCTGAAGCGCAGCGGCGTGGTCGACTTGCCGTCGCGACCGACCATCACCAGCGCGATGCGCTTCTCGAACTGCGCGGCGTCGACCGGGTAGTTGAACTTGATCGGGAAGATCGTCTTCTTGGCCGCGGCGTTCTGCGGGTCCTGGTAGAACTCGCTGGCGCCGAACTGCACGTCAAATGCCGGCACGTTGAAGTCGAGATGGTTGTCCGCCAGCAGCACGTGCGGCGCAAAGACCTGCGCTACGTCGAAGTTCACCTCGACGTGCGCGCCGATTGGCCAGTCGGCGGCGGGCGTGAAGCGCAGGGTGCGGTCATTGACCCACGTCCACTCGCCCTTGAGGGCCGGCTGCATCGAAATGCCGTTGCCGGCCGGCTTGCCGACCTGCTCGATCGGCGCCGCCGAGCGCGAGAAGTCGATCTCCAACGGATGGATGGTGACCTTGGGCTTGCCCTCGTCGTCCGCATAGCTCGTGAGGGCGGGCGCCCTGACCTTGAAGGTGATGCGCTCGGGCTCGACCGGCTTGGGGCGGTGCTGATACCAGTGCCAGCCGAAGGCGCCGGCCACGGCCAGTGCAATAGCGGCCACCACGCCGCCACCGAGATGCCATGGCCGGCGCCGTGCCACGGCCGCCGTTGCGGGGATCCATGCAGGCGCCGACCAGGCAATGCTGCCGAATATGGGGCGCAAACTCCGCGCAATCAAAGACAGCAGGAAACCAATGACCCGGACGGGCAACCGCAGCAGAAAACGCAGCAAGTCCATTGTTATTATTCCTTAGCAGAACGTTGCCACGTTCAGGCACGCCCCTGTGTCTTCAGTTTGTCGCGTCTTGGCATCCCCTATTTCCTGGGGTCCAAGTGCACGCAAAATTATCCATCAGCCGCCGGGAAAATATTCGACGGCCTATGCGTGCGGCAAGAAAAACAACGTTTTGGCAACACGCGTCGCTCGTCGGCGCCCTTACCCCGCAGCCCCTCCATATTGGGTATATCCAGGCGCCTCCAATTCATGCATATCGAAAGGGCCAGCACCACTCACGTGTGCGCCCCGGTCAAATATGTCATCGCGCGTTATCAATGATTCAAACCATTCCCGACACCCTTCTTACATGGTTTTGATGAACAAAGAAAACCCACACAAAGCGAGCTTTCTCCAATGCCGTGGAGAAGAACATGACGCCCACTCAATCATCATTAGATCGCCAAAACCAGCGTAGCTAAAGGAATTTGCCATAGTCGACCGGACGCTTACCGTCGCTTTAACGTGACTTGCACAGAGTTTTTACTGATGTTGGCAATGGGTGAATTGCGAGGCGATGAACTGGCACTATCCGTGTATCGCCTCCGGAAATACACGAGCGCCGAGGAAATCCACGAAGACGCGCAGCTTGGGCGACAGCGGACCGCCTGAAGGCCAGAGTACACGCAGGGTGACCTGGCGCCGCGCGTCGAGAAAATCGTCCAGCACGCAACGCAGGTGGCCTTCGCGCAGCGCTTCGCGGACGGCGAACTCAGGCAGGTAGGCGATGCCGCGGCCGCGCAGTGCGAAACACAGGCGCGTCTCGATGTTGTTGCAACTCATCGAGGTCGGTAGTTCCGGCACAGCGCCGGTTTCCGTGCGAAGCGGCCAGACTTCCAGCTTGCCCGTGTGCGCGAACCGATAGTGCAGGCAGTGATGAATCGCCAGGTCCGCGGGCCGCTGGGGCACGCCATGACGCTCGAAATACGTCGGCGCACCGACCAGATATTGGCGAAAAGTACCGAGCCGACGCGCGGCAAGGCGCGAATCGGCCGGCTCGCCCGTGCGCACCACGGCGTCAAAGCCTTCATCAATCACGTCCACCAGGCGGTCGCTGAACTCCAGGTCGAGCTCGATCTCGGGGTAGGCCGCCATGAAGTCGGATAGCACCGGCAGGACCAAATTGCTGACCACGGGCAGGCTGACCTTCAGGCGGCCGCGGGGCGCCTGGGTCCTTTGCAACAGCGCCTGCTCCATGGCGTCCACCTCACCCAGGATTCGGCGGCTGCGCTCCAACAGCATCGCGCCCTCGCTAGTCAGCGTGATGCTGCGCGTGCTGCGATGAAAAAGGCGCACGCCCAGGCGTTGCTCCAGGCGGGCGATGCTCTTGCCTACGGCGGAGGCGGAGATCCCGAAATGGCGCCCAGTCGCCACGAAGCTACGGCTCTCCGCCGCCTGCACGAAGACGGCATAGCTGTTCAAACTCTCCACGGCGGCCCCTCAATTAAGGACATTAATGTCCGCATAACCAAGAACTATAGCTTCTTTTCTCCTCGGTACAGGCCTGCTTAACATTCGGCTCATCCCTTTACGGAGTGCCGTCATGTCCCTAGCAGACGCCGTTTCCCCGCAGCGAACCCGATTCCCGCGCGCCTTGCCACAGAGCCTGGACTCGGTGATCGACCAAGCCTTGGCTGAACGCCGGCTGGTCGGCGCGGTGATCCTGATCGCTCAGGATGGCGAACGGATTTACCACCGCGCCGCTGGACTGGCCGATCGGGAAGCCGGCCGCCCGATGCACAAAGATGCCCTCTTCCGCCTGGCCTCGGTCTCCAAGCCCATCGTCTCGGCAGCAGCCCTGACGCTGATCGCCCAAGGCCGCCTGCGGCTGGACGACCGGGTCGACCAGTGGCTTCCCGCCTTCCGCCCGCGCCTGCCCGACGGCACGGTGCCGGACATCACGATCCGGCACCTGATGACGCATACGGCGGGCCTCAGTTATCGCTTTTTCCAACCAGAAGGCGGGTTCTACGCGCGCGCGGGCGTGTCTGACGGCATGGACCGCGTGCAGTTCGGCCTGGATGAGAACCTGCGCCGCATCGCGGAGGCGCCGCTACTGTATGCGCCGGGCACGGCTTGGGCCTACTCGATCGCCACGGATGTGCTGGGCGCCGTGATCGAACGGGTCGCAGAGGCGCGCCTGGATCAGGCCGTGCGCACCCTCGTGACCGCACCGCTGGGCATGGACGACACCGCCTTCGTGGCAGTCGATCCGCAGCGCTTGACGGCAGCCTATGCCAACGCACAACCGGCGCCGCGACGCCTGGCGGACGCGGACCACATCCCCTTCGTCGACCGCACGGCAGGCTTCCGGCTCGCTCCCCATCGCGCGCTGGATGCTGCCGCTTTCCCCTCCGGCGGCGCGGGCATGGTCGGCAGCGCGGGGGATCTGCTGCGTCTATTGGAAATCCTGCGTACGGGCGGCGCGCCACTGCTGCCGGCGAGCTTGGTCGACGAGATGGCACGCAACCAGATCGGGGATCATGCGATGGCTTACTGGCCCGGGTGTGGCTTCGGCCTGGGCTTTACCGTGCTGAAGGATCCGGTGGCGGCCGCATCGCCGGAGTCGGTGGGGACGTGGCGCATGGGCGGCACCTATGGGCATGCCTGGTTTGTCGACCCCGCACGCAAGCTCAGTGTCGTGGCCCTGACCAATACCGCGCTGGAAGGCATGTCCGGCGCGTTCGTGACGCAACTGCGCGATGCCGTTTATGCCGGGCTGGCGGAGGCGCAGCGATGAACGCCGGGCGCGCGCTGTTCCTCATCGCGTTGAGGCGGTTCTGCCTCTACACCAACGAATTTGGCGTGGTCGGTGGCTGGGTGTTTGCAGCGCTGGCGATGGTACTGATCGCGACCAAGGTGCTTTGCTTTGGGCGCCGAGGCAGGGCTGCGTACAGCTTGGCTACAAAAGGAGGCTGACCGGCTTGCCCCTGCACGCTGCCTATTGTTGCCGGAACCAAGCAGAAAAAAAAAGCCCGCTAGGACGCGGGCTTTCAGGAAGTTGGCGCCACCGGATGCCGGTGGCTGCCAGAGGCGGAATTATTCCCACTCGATCATCAATGAGCCTCGCAAACCCGCGTGGTTAAAGGGATTGGGCCTGATCGACATGGGGCACTACCGTCGCTTTTACCGTCAAGGGCGACCATCTTTTGCTGGCGCGGGAGATGGAGCGCTTTGCGCGGGAGCTGGGTTTTCGACACCATCATCAATCAGCTCTCAGGATACCGGAGAAATCCCCAACCGTCAGCCGACGTAAGCGCAGGCAGGCGAGCACCATCCGGTCGCTGGGACTTGGAGCGCGTCTAGGGATGCTCCCCCGATTGCTCGGCGTCCCAAAAGTGCCGCATCGCTTCGAAGGCTTTTCTCTCAACGTCCTGCATTCGTGCCAAAGCATCAGGCTCGGGTACGGGCCGGAAGCTTGACGACAACTGTTCAACGTCGCGTCGAGCGGCTAGCCAAGCCTGCAGCAGAGGCTGCCACTGCCGATCCCAGTGGCCGAAGGGCCGCGAGTCAGGCGATGACACTTTGCGTAGCGCCTGGTGCATCACGGCACCGGCGGTCCGCGTCGGGTCGTCCCATTTGGCCGGAACGCTCCAGCCGGCGTCGCGGACGCCACTGGCGCTTCGGAGGTCAGGGCCCACCATGGGAACAGGTGCGCCCACGACAGTTCCGAATCCGAAGAGCTTGTGATCGATGCGATCGCCTTCCTCAAGTGGGCAGTTCGAACTACTCATTCGGGTCTCCTCTCTTCATGCAATTTCATTGGCTTTGTGTGGACACTGCTCAAACCATAAACGCCGGTTGAGCGATAACGACCGGGCTGACCACGTCGCGAATCTCACTAAGTCCCGCAATAAGCAGGTCGTATTGCTCTGTGCGTCGTCCTTGGTCCCAGATGATCGGAAGCACTTTGCGATAGGGGCTGCCCCGCTTCAGGTAAAGGCTGACGTCTTCACCAATCTGCGAAATCAGGTCCTGCGGCGTGCTGCTTTTTCGCCAATACTTGACCTCGATCACCAGGTGCAGCGACGGGACTACTAAGTCTGCCCGCGGTTTCTTTTGCCCCACCGACGCAAGCCACTCTTCATCACGCAGATCGGGCAACACTGGCGAAAGCACCGCGCACAGAAGATTCTGAAAGTGATATTCGTTTTCAACCGCCCACTTTTGCGCGGTCGAGTTCGGCGTCTTCTTCTGTTCGTCCCAGGTCCACCGACGCAACCCGGATGGGAGCCGGCGAAGCAGCAGTCCGACATCGTCTAGGCTCGGTGCGCGCAGATCGATCTGCGCCGCGCCCTGGGCGAGATAGTGAAACGCTGCCAGATCCAAGGCCGCCTGTTCAGGGTCGTCATAAACAACCGACTTGATGCGGCTAAGCAACTGCGACGCAAAGTCGTTATCGACCGCCGGCGAAGCATCCGCCAAGCGACGTGCGACGTAAATAGCTGCGCCCGCGGTGGCGGGCACCACCGCCAGCTCGCCCTTCAATCCCACCTCGGACCGCGTCTTGATCATGGACAGCAGTTCATGGCGCCAGCCGACTTCCGCCGGCAACAGCGGCTGCAGCTTTGCATAGAGCGACGCGAACCATGCGCCGAATTTCGACCACCGCACATCATCGGATGTGGCCAACAAACCCACCAGAACGCCGGTATGCGCTAACGGCTGCATCAGACTGACGAGAGCCGTTTGGGAATCGCCTCTACGCCCCATCAGCCAGTCCACGCCCTGCGCGAATGAGTCGCGGCATGCATCACTCAACGTCGGATCGATGCTCAGCAGGAACCCCAAAGCCGCCACGGCATGAATCGACCGACCACCGCCGGAAATCTCTTCGCACAGGTCCCGCGCCATCGCGGCGCTCTGCTGGGTGGACAACCCTTCGGCGAGCACCCAGTGATAAAAGGCAATCGACAGCGGGCCCGCAGTCGTCAGTGTCTCGGCCTGCCCCGCTACTGCGCGCAGCGCTTCGTGCAGCATCGGGTTGCCGGCGCTCATAGAAACCACCGCGTTGTGCCGATCTTGCCGAGCATCACACTCGGACTCCACCGGCTACCCAAACGGTCAAGCCGCCCTAAGAGACCCGCGACAAGGTCGGAGTAGTAGATGGTGACCGGCATCGCCGCCGGCAGGAAGCTGCGCCAGGAATGGTTCGAAAACCAATAGACCTGTTTGGTGAGATAGATGATGTCCGTGAACGTCGAATCGCGATGCAGGCTTAGCAGTAGCGGTTTGGGTAGGCCATCCGTCGGGCGCTTGAGCTGCTGCGGCCCCGTCAACGTCAACAAGGTCTCATTGTGTCCGACTTCCGCAAAAAGACCTCGAACCGGCGTCTTCTCTCCCCTGCCCTTGGTCCCGATGGAATCATCGTCAAACAGCAGATACGGATGGTCCTGTTTGACGTGCAGGAAGGCGAACTGCAGATCGAATTCAGAGAACTCCTTCAACGCCGCCTTGACCGATTCCACCTCGGTATTGCGCATTGGCTTGAACGCATGAACGATCACGCGTACCGAATCGCCCCTGATCCAGTTCATCTCGTTGCGCACGCGCTGAAGGGTGGCCTGCAATGATTCGGTCAGGGCCTCTCCGTACTTCGACATGGGAACAGCGTTCGACAGATTCGATAGCAGATAGCCGCCGTCACCGCGAAAGACGCTGGTAATGCCGACAATGCGTTCTTTCCTTGAAAAGCGGGATTCGCCAATCGCTGCGCTGCCTAGGCCGATGACCACCTCGTGCGCGATACCCTTATCCGACTTGATCAACCAGGGAATGCCGCCGAGCTTGGCATAGACCGCAAGGGCGAGATTGCTAAGGGTGTAGGCGAGATTGAGCGGCGCCATCGAGAACGTCTCGAACGCGACGAACTGCGTGGGGATCTGATTGGAGAGAAACGCCGCCTTGGCCACCAGATACGGATTCTTCGGCGGCGCCAATTGGCGTGAGTCTCGCTCGGTCTGCACCAAGGCCAGATGCCAGGGCGCGCCCTCGGCGCCCATCCGGACCGCCTTGGAAGCAGCCGCATGATAGGCGTCGGCCGTGAAGGCGTCGGCCTCCACAAACGTCAGGTTGATGTCCTGCAGTCCGTAGATGCCGAGAAACCCTCGCCCAAATGGCAGTGACTTGCCGTCGACCGTTAGGCCATCCCGAAACTTCCGAAGGAACAGTTCAAATTGACCACGCCGCGCGCGGTCGCAGATCACGCAGACATTAGGCCGCGTGGGCGTGAAGACGTGGCGACTGTAGGGACCGAACTTGCTTAGACCGACCGCAGCCCGCGACTCCGACTTGAGCGTCCCGGCGTCGAAAACATAGGTCGGCGTCGTGCCCTCGGTGAAACGGGGGAAGTTCTGCGCATCTTTCTCGCTCAGCAGGTTGCCGATGCCAACGCTGAGACCTTCTTGCAGCTCGATCTCGCCGAGGCCGCGGAGCCAGTCCGAAATCCGGGCAATGTGCTCCATGCGCGCACGCCCTCTGCTGTTCTCGAACACGATCTCATCGATCTTGCCCTGCACCCTGCCCGACGTATTCCGCATGAAGTGCTGCAGCAGGTGCCGAAGATTCTCAGGTGAGGCCTCCAGGTACAGCTCGTCGAGTGGAAGCAACTCCTCTACATTCTGAAACCGCTCGGACAGGCGCGCGTGGCCGTCCGTGAGCGCGCCGACTCGACCCACCAGCCGGCGATAGGGCAGCATGCGCACATCTTCGACCGGCACCAGGCGCTCGACCGTCAACCCATCCAGCCGAACGCCTTGCGCATGCAACACGGCAAGGCTGGTTGCGCAAGTCTTCTGAATCTCGATGTCCCACAAGAGACCGAGTGGTTCTGCGTCCGGTAGCTTTAACGAGCGGATCGCGATCAAGACCCGCGATTGCAGATGAAGATGCCGGTCGGCTTCGATGAAGCCCGTCGGCAAGGTGCGCCCTATGGTGGTAATCGGGTTATAGCGCGCCACCGGTCGCCGATTGGAACTGAGCAAGGTCACGAGACGCTGCTCAAGCAGCGGCCGGATGAGCGAAGCATGCTCAACCACCGAAACAATCTTTTCTTCGCCGATGGGCGACGCATTCAAAGTAAGCGGCAGCGCCACGATGTGATCTGATCGACGGGTCACGGCGTAGTGCGCGCGGTGCTCGTCGCGCAGATTCCGGAACTGCTGCGCGTCCTCAAAGGGCAACGCCTGCAGCCGAATGGCATCACCGCGCACTCGCAGCGGCGTGAAATTGAGCTGCAGCTGTCGTCCCATAGGCCCTCACATCCTCTTGTTTCGCCGGATCAGCATCCGAATTTTTAGAATTGATTTCTCGATGAACCACATCCAGCGCATCCGCAAGGACGGCTTCCCGAAGCCGTTGTCGATGCCACCAATAAGCGCCTCGATGATCTGGCGGTTCTTGCCGGGATAGATGCCGTTGTCGTGCAACATGACCAGCAGGGGCTCGATCGAGATGGCGCTCGAATAGCCGGTCTCCGCGTCCTTGCCATCCATCACGAGCGCTTCGACAAGCACCCCCAGCAAAAAGCCATATTCACTCAATACGGGGCCACCGCTAAAACCACCCCTCGCCGGACACGAGATGATGAAATGCGGGTGCGGCCCACTGTATTTGTCCATCACCGCGTTGACCTCTCCTTCCGACGCCAGGAGCACGGCCTGCTGCGAAAACGGAATCGGCGGATAGCCCATGAGCAGCACTTTTGAGAGCACCAACTCGTCGCCGATCCAGTCGTCCAGATGCCCACCGATCTCGATATGGTCAGTTTGCACAAAGCCTTTCGGTGAACCATGAATCGTCGTCATGTCCAGGTAGTGCGACAGATCCAGATCGGTCTTCATCAGGGCCAGGTCGATGCGATCGTCCTTGTTGAAGATCACCGACTGCACGGTCAATGGCACCGACGCATGCTCGGACACCACTTCCTGCACGACACCATCGCGCAGCACATGGGCCGCCGTGACCAGCCAACCGTCACCGATATGGAAGGCGGTGCCGGTACTCAAATCGCCCACCGGCGTCTGCACCGTGATGCGCACCAAGGCTGGCTTGTAACTTTGGAATAGCGCCCGCAGGTCCATGACCGTCAGCCTGGTTACGGGATCAAGGTCAGCAGAACCTGCTGAGCGACGCCACTGGTGGCGCCGGGGAACCACCCCGGTGCGGCCACGGTGAAGCCGCCGGCCACGACCGGCTGATACGGATCGGTCTTGATGTCGATCTCGTAGTAACGCAACTGATTGCCAAACTTCCCCAGCGCAACGCCCGTCACGGAGGCGGCACCGGCTTTGCGCAAGAAGGCCGCGGCAACGCCAAACGACACACCGTAGGTCGTGCAATCGTCCACAACGATCACGTGCTTTCCGACCAATCGTCCGCTCTGTTTGTAGAAAGGGTTCAGGTGGATGGTCGAAATTTGGCCGGTCGGATCGGTTCGATCACCGCCACCACCCGCCGAGCGCTTCGGCGAAGGGGTGTGCCGAATGAATAGCGGCTCTCCCCGCTTGGAGAAGCGAACGCGGGAAACCGTCGTTCGCAAGCGATGCGTGAAATCGCTAAGGATCTCGTCATCGTCGTTAGCACTCTTCGACGACGGATAGACGCCCCATACCAGTCCATCCAGTTCGTTCACTTTTTCCATGAGCAGCGAACGCGAGGTGACGGCCAGCAAAGCGTTCAGTCGCGCGCCACCGCCTTTGACGGTGGCGGTCAGCCGCTGCGCGAACAGTTGCTGCGTGACACCTTTGCCAAGGCCGGACAAGTCGCTAAGCGCACGCACCCGATAGCGGCCAGCGTCGCCTGCATACCACCACTGCCCCGACCAGCCGGCCGTCAGGTTGATGATCTCTTGCAGCTGCGCGGCGCTGTCCACGCGAATGCCCAGTGAGGCGACCTGCTGTGCTGCCGACCATCCGGCTGCCACGAGGATCGCACCGCCGTTCTTCCCCATCTGGACGTCTTCGTCCTTTGCCGCGAGAACCAGCGCATCGAAGGGATTGAGCGCAAACTTCTTGGCGTTCTGCGACACGATCTCGCCCGATTGCCGCCCTCGACTTTGCAGGAACTGAACGCCACTGGTGCCAAACGTCCCGTTAAACCAGGCCGGTTCCGCATGATTGGAAATCAAGCCCACCGGATTGCCCGCCGCCTTGGCGTTGATCAACACCTGGGCGAGTTGCGGGTCGGGTTGGCCATTACGCAGGACGGCGTCCGGAGAGGTCATGACGATCAGCATGTGGCGTGTCCCTTGTCCTGTTCTTAGATGCTGTCAAAATCCAAGTCCACCGACTTGGGCGCTCGCCGCGCGAGGAACAGCCCGACGATGCGTGCCTCGGGAAATCGCCGCTCCAGCACTTGCTTCACCGCCTTGAAATGGCAGCCTGTGGTGAGCACGTCGTCTACGACAAAAATGGTCTGGGGGGCCGGCTCGGCCAAGCTCTCGTCGAGTTGATAGTTGGCGACCAGTTCGTCCGGCGTCGGGCGCGTGTCCGACAGATGGGCCGCCGCCGCCGATTCGCGCTGGACGACCAGTTCACGGATGTCGGTGTGACGCCCCCGGCAGACGGCCTGCAGCAATTGCAGCATGCGATCGTCGTATAGCGGATCGCTCTTCACCTTCGACGGCGGGATCGGGACGAAGGTGATTTCGGCGTCAGCCTTGATCGCGGCACGAAAGATTGCCGCTGCCTGCAGGATCGCGCGCTCTTTGTATTGCCACTGCGCGGTTCCACGCTTGTCCACGGACTTCTTGAAGTTGAGGATCAGCTGGTTGGTTTCGCTGTAGGCATGCCCCTCGCCCGCAGTGTATTCACCTGCGTAGTAGCAAATGTCCTGTGCGTCCAGATAGTGATGATCCGGAAGTGTCAGGGCATCGATTTTGAGTACGCGCTTAGCCAAGAGCTGCCCTGATGTCGTCGATGCCGGTGACGCGAATGGCCCCTTGACTCTGGAACTTGGCCGGCCATGTCAGCTTCGGATTGCGAAAGCAGTTGTCCAGAATGAACAGCTTGCGCCCCTGCTGCAGCGCCGCGCGTGCTTGCGCCAGCGTGCCGGACGTATCGCTGGCTTCGACGATGACCGTTGCCTGCGCGAGCGCTGACATCGTGGCATTGCGCTCAGGGAAGAACAGGCGATTGCTACGGTAGTCCTGGGTCGAGTAGCGCCAGATCGGCACCTGGCTCACCAGCAGGAATTTCTCGGCAATCAAGTCTTGCAGCGCCCGGTTCTCGGGTGGGTAATACTCGGTAATCGGTGTGCCGATCACGGCAATCGTGCTGCCGCCGTTGTCAATGGCCGTCGTGTGTGCCGCGGTATCCACGCCTTTGGCCAAACCGGAGACGATGGTGTAGCCGTCTTGGACCAGCAGCTTCACCAACTTGCGGGTTCGGCGCAAGCCGTCGTCGGACACGCTGCGCGAGCCAACGATGGCGATCCGCTTAGGCGAGTCGATCAGATCCCACCAGCCTCGGTAGTACAACAGTTCGACGGGATGCGCGGCATCGCGCAACCGATCGGGGTAGTCTTCTGCGCCATGCAAACGCACACCAAAGTCGTGAATCTTCGTGTGCGCAATCTGGTCTTGCACCCGCTGTAGCGCCGTGTCAATTTCCTCTTCCGAGACCAGCTCGGAGGGCATCGCATTCGGGCTATCGCGGAAGCAGTCAGCGATCGTCTTGAACGTCGCTTTTTGATGCGCCCACAACGCCTCGTACGCCGCCATCTCCCGCGACGGTGAAATCGGTTTGTTGCTCAGTACTGCGTCAATGTCATTCATCGCTTGACTGATCTCCATAGACGCGCCGATCAACGCTTCGGCGAAAATCGAAACGGCACGACGTTGCTGTCCGTGGCAACCGGTGCGTCCGCGCCACTGGGCACTGAACGCAACCGAGCCAGCTGCACAACCTTGGGCTTGCCCTGGAAGTACCCTTCCGATAAGCCAGCCAGCATCTCGATGTCATGGGCCGCCAGGCCAATGTGCCTGGGGATCGAGTCGATCGGCATCACGTTTTCCTCGACGAGCAGATCGATCGTTCGACGCAGCAGGCGCGGCCGCTCGGGTGGCCTATCGCCGTCGCCCGGCTCGGACTTCGCGCCCCAACGGGCGGACCGACGTTTGAACAGCGACTGGGCCGCTTCTTCATCCAGAATCTTCAGCGCACGCAAACGCATCACGATCGCAGCGACGGACACACCCCATCTGCGTTTGAGCAAGAGAAGATCGTCCAGCGTCACCGGCGTGCGGACTTCATTTGCAAACGTTTCGGCCGGTAGCAGGAATGCGCCCGCAAAGCGATGGGCTTGCTGTTCCAGTTGCTTATGACGGTCACGCTCGGTCGGCCGGGGAATGAACCGATGCAGGATCAGGTGGCCAAGTTCGTGCGCCAAGTCGAAACGGCTTCGATAGCCGTTATCCTTGTCGGCCGAGAGCAATACCAGCGGGCGCCCCAGCGCATCGCTCCATGCCGACAGGCCCTCGATCTGCGAAATGCCCGTTTCCTCGCGGATCAGGACGACGCCAGCGCCTTCAATGGCCAGCGCCAGGTCGGGCACCGCCGTACGGCCGATACGCCACAGATCGCGGCATTCGCTCGCCGCCAGTTCAATCTCGTCAGGCGTGATCTCATCGGGCTCCTTGAACTGCCGGGTCGGCAAATTCAGCGCCGGGTAGTCCACGAACTCGGACAACGCGAGCGCGACGTCCTGCGCCCACTCCATGCGCGCTTCCAGCATCGCGCGCGCCGCCACGTGGGCGGACGCGTTACTGCGAAACAGCGGCAGCGACACCTTGGCCGAGGGCGCCCGCGTGAACCATTCGGGCGTGACGTTGACCACGCCGGCAAGGCGCTCCAGGGTTTCCCGTTCGGGCGCCTGATTGCCCGACCGCCATTTGCTGACCGTCGCGGGCGACACGCCGACCAGCGAGGCAAGTTGCGCTTGGCTCAAACGCCTCGCGGCAAGAATCTGACTGAGGCGCTCGCTTTCAAAGCCTTGAATACCACCGCGGCTCATGACGCGCTGCCATCGTTGCCCTGCTTCTTGATCTTCTTGAGCTTGGGCTTGGCCAGGTCGTCCTGCGCCGCCGGCTTTTGTTCGTACCGCTGCAGGAACGCATTCAGTGGTTCCTTGAACAGCCAGCCGCGCATCTCGCGGTCCGGCACCGCAATCTGGATCGACACGGGCGACTCTGGCTGGATATGCAGCGAGCCCGAGAAGCACGCCACGAAAAACGCGACCGCATCGGCAGGCGCGGTGTATTGATCGAACAGTTCCGGTTGCACCAACGGCTCAATGGCCTTGTTCGCATAGGACATCTGGCGGCGCGTGTGGCTACGTCGGCCGTTGATCCAGAAGCCGTCCGGGATGTTGAACCTGGCCAGTGTGAACACCCCGGCCCGGCCGCTGACGATGCCGTTACCGCGAATGGCGGTTGGCGAAGCCTCGCCCATTTCCAGTGCCCGATGAAACGCCTCGTTCATGTGGAAATGCCGCAGTTGACCCACGACGTGGGGCAAGTGGCCTTCGTCCATGCCTTTGGATGCGGCGTGCGCGCGCTGGGCGCCGACGGTCAAGGCTTCCTCGACGGCCATCACCAGCTCGCGCGGCAGGCTGCGCTGCAACAGGTCGGGAATTGTGTCTACGGGCGGCTGGGCCATTCGTCCTCCAAAGGTCTGATTTCGCTTTTCGGCATTTTACCACGAAAAAGTTTCGTTTAGAACAGAAAACTACGGGAATGCTTGCTTCCATGGCAAGTACAGAAGCCCTCATCTCTTGAAAAGTGTCAGAAATTCCTTCATACTTCTACCAGTTAGGAGATTCCCACCATGCAAACCCTCGCCAAACAGGTACTAGAGCACGCCGCCGGATTGCCGGAGGGCACACCCTTGGTCGCCAAGGAACTGCTCCATTTGGGAAACCGGGCGGCGATGGACCAGGTGCTGTCTCGACTCGTGCAGCGCGGCGCCCTGCTGCGCGCCGGTCGCGGCATCTATGTCCTGCCGGTGGAGAGCCGTTTTGGCTCCCGCGCCCCCTCGGCCTCCAAAATGGTCGAGGGGCTGGCCCACCAGCGCGGCGAAACCATCGTGTCGCATGGTGCGGCGGCGGCCAACGCGCTGGGCCTGACCACGCAAGTGCCCGTGCGCTCCGTCTACCTGACCTCCGGCCCCAGCCGCCGGTTGAAGCTGGGGGCCCAGACCGTCGAATTCCGGCACGCGCCGGTGTGGCAGTTGATTTTTCCTGGCCGCGCTGCCGGCGATGTCGTGCGGGCATTGGCCTGGCTGGGGCCCGAGCGCGCCGGTGAAGCGCTGCGCACGCTGCGCGCCAAACTGCCGGCGGCCGAGATGAAGGAAGTCGCATCGGCACGTGCGCGCCTGCCGACATGGATGGCAAAGGAAGTGAGCGCGCTGGTGTCGCATGGCTAAGTTCTTCGACCTGTCTGCCGATGAGCGTCTGGAAGCGCTGGCCCAGGCGGCCAACGCTTCCGGCCGCCCTCCCCACCTGCTGGAGAAGGATGTCTGGGTGGTATGGGCTCTGGGCCATCTCTTCGCTGCGCCCTACGCGTCGCATCTCATCTTCAAGGGCGGCACCTCGCTGTCGAAGGCCTACGGCGTCATCCAGCGTTTTTCCGAGGACGTGGATCTCACCTATGACATCCGCGCCATCGCCGGCGATCTGATCGGCGAGGCAGGCACGCCCCTTCCCGCCAGCAAGAGCCAGGAAAAGAAATGGAGCAAGGAGATTCGCACCCGGCTGGCTGAATGGGTGACGGACGAGGTCGTCCTGCGGCTTCAGCAGGACCTGCAGCAGCAGGGTCTGCCGGCCCAGGCCCGCGCCGAAGGCGACAAGGTGTTCATCGACTACACGCCGTTGGCTTCAGGAACGGGCTATGTGCCGCCGGCGGTCATGCTCGAATTCGGCGCGCGCTCCACCGGGGAGCCTTGCGAACCGCGCGCGGTCCGTTGCGACGCCGCCGCGCACCTCGAAGGCGTGGAATTCCCCGAAGCGACGCCGCAGGTGATGCGTGCCGAGCGGACCTTCTGGGAGAAGGCCACCGCGATCCACGTGTTTTGCGCGCAAGGTGTCTTTCGCGGTGGTGAGCGCTTTGCACGTCACTGGCACGACGTAACGCGTTTGGACGCCGCCGGCTTCGCTGACGCGGCGATCGCCGACAGGGCGCTCGCGAAGGCGGTGGCCGATCACAAGAGCATCTTCTTCGCGGAAAAAAGCCCGGACGGCGCATCGATCGACTACTACGCCGCCGTCTCGGGCGGGCTGTGCCTAGTGCCCAACGACGAGGCCTTGGCCAAGTTGGCCGCCGACTACCAACACATGGTCGACGACGGGCTGTTCCTCGATGAGGTCGAATCGTTCGACGCCCTGCTCCAGCAATGCCAGGCTATTCAGCAGAAGGCGAATGCCGTTGGAGCGAATGGGGACCTGGAGAGCCAACCGTCTGCGTGAGTCCTGGGCGAAGCAAAGCGAGCACCTGGCGGGAAGGCGCAGAGCCAGGACGTTGAGTTGGTCGCGAGGTTGTGCATTGCGTTTCGCAGCGCGCGCATCTGATCATGAATGGGGCTACGCAATTTGCGCAGTCGCGAACACATTAGGAATTCGTCAATTCAACAGGGGGCGTAATGCTGCAGCGAATGACACCAAAAGACTATTCGGAGTTCTGGGAGCGTGAATCGTCCCAATTCTCCAGTGACAATATCTATGCACATCTCAGCCAGATTGTTCCCACCGAAGCGACCTTGGAAGTGGGTTGCGGCGCAGGATGGAGTACGTTGAGTCTTGCGACAAATCGGCCTGTCTTGGCGATCGACAACAACGCCTATTTGATTGGCCTCGCTCGATCCCGATTGAACACCCACGGAGTGACTGCGCAGATCATCCAGTCTGACTTGTTCGAGCCGTCCGAGGACCTGCTCAAGGCGATCGAGGCATTCCAGCCGAAGGTCGTGGTCGGATGGTTCATCGGCTCCCATCCTGACGACAATGACAAGCGTACTCCGGCCGACCTGCGCATCGACGAAAAGCCCAAGGTCTACCGAGAAAATGTCGAGGATCGACTAGTTGCGCTGCCGCTCTGCCCTCCATCCGTGGAGTGGGTCCACACCGTGCAACGCGGTGCCGCTCCACCCGGGGTTAGCGAGGCTCAAATCAAGGATGAGTTGGCGAAAGAATACGAAACGTACATGTTCAACAACTCAGGATTTACCGTGACGGACGTACAGGTGCTGGACTGGAATCAAGGGGCAACCCCATTCCCCTATGTTCAGACCGTGAGACCGGACCTGCCCGCCGGCAAGCCCAAGCCCGTGATCATCTCCATCCTGGCTCGTCGAATGGCCAACGTGTAGGGTTCGCCGCCCCCGCCTCAACGTAAAAGCGCGATTGAGGGTGTGCAGTGGATTTCCCCTTCGGTTTCAGCGCATATTTGATAGGACGGGCATATTTACAGTGCAGTAAATATGCCCTTTACGCGCCGCCACAGGCCGGCGCGTCGCGGTAGCGACGATTGCTCGAACTAACAGCTAGGACGCACCCCCTTTGACACCCCTCCCCCGTTTGAACTCGCGATCCCCTGCGATAAACGCTTCCAGCATGTGAGGAATCAGCGTGGTCGCATCGACCGCTTCGCCGTATGCCTGCGCATGCAGTGCGGCGTAGCGGTCCAGATCGGCCTTCAGCGCGGCAGGACACGCGAAGGTCAGCTTGACGCTTTCGGTTTTCGGCAGCGGCCCCAGTCGCAGCTTGCGGGTCGTGCTCATTGCGAAGCCCTCCGATTAAAGAACAGCGGCTGGTACGGCCGCAGTACCAGGTCGCGGTTAACGATGATGCGCACCGGCAAGCCCGGTCGTTCGGTCAGTGTGGGCTGGATGTTGAGGTTGCGTCGGGTCATCTCCTGCCCGGCCTGATTCACGCTGTCCTGCAGGCTGTCTCGCCCGGCGACGATGATGCGATCACCATTGCGGTTCTCCGGCGCGGCCAACTCGGCGCCGACGCCCAGCAGCGTCGTCAGCGCCGCGCCTGCAACGATGCGATCCCAATGCCAATCGACGCCATCCTCCAGGCCGGCGTAGCCGGCCGGGTCGGTGCCGGCAAGGTTGTCCAGCGTCAGGGAAGACGTGTCCGGCAGGATGATGCGATTCCACACTACTTGCACGCGGCTTTGCCCGTAGGCGACCTGGCTGTTGTACTTGCCAAAGATGCGCGACCCCTGCGGGATCAGCAGATAGCGGCCGGTCGCGGTGTCGTACACCGGCTCCGTCACTGTGCCAATCACGTCGCCCGGCAAGTCCGACTTGATGCCTGTCACCAGCGCCGCCGCGATCACTGTCCCCGCCATCACCTGATACGGCGAGGTCGGCATTTGCAGGTTGCCGGAATTACGGGTTTCGATGGTTCCGGCTTTCTGGAACGCCTCTTTCTGGTCTTGCCGGTTCTGCACAGCGGTTGGGTCGGCAGGCTGCGCCGCTGTCGAGGCCGGCCCCGCGGCCTGCGGATCGAAGCCCGCCAAGCCAGATGTCGGACCGGCAGCAGCCACCTGCGCCGGTGCGGTTGCGGCGTGCTGGTTGCTGGAGCGGAAGAACACCGTCGATCCCGCAGCCGCTTCCGCCTCCTTGCGCCGTGCGTCACGCTCGGCCGCGCCGGGGTCTTGGCCGGGCGGCGTGTAGCTGGCCACCGCCGGTTGTGACTTCACGATTGCCGGCCCCAGGTCGCCGGGCAACGGCGGCCCCAGCTCTGGCACCTTGGGCGGTAGCTTGGAGTAGTCGGCGGGAAGCTGGTCCAGTCCTTCGGAGCGCGAGACGCGATCCACGTTGTAAAGCTCGGCCGGTTCGTTGCCGCCGCGCCGATGCGCCGGCTGCAACGACCACATGGTTGCGCCCAGCACAGCGACGCCGAGGCCGCCGGTCAGCATCGCCAGCGTGCGGCGATTGAGCCGCGTTACCGGGCGCGGCTGCGCACGCAGCGCCACGTTCTCAGGCGCGACCTTTGGCGCAGCGTCGGGAATGGGCACGTCCGGGGTGTCGTCCTGGCTCATGGTCATTTCCCCTTCGTACCGTCCGTGCGCTCGATGCGCACCACGTCGCCCTTATCGCCGCCCAGGCGCAGTTCGGCTGCGCCGAACAGCCGGTCCACGATGTAGTACGGGGCACGGAAGCGGTAGTTCACCAGTTGCCCGTCACCCTGCGCGCCGATGACGAACAGCGGAGGCAGCTCGCCTTGCGCGATGCCAGGAGGGAACTGGATGTAGACCTTCTCGCCGTCGTCGAAAGCGCGCAGCGGCTTCCAAGGCGGATTGCTGCCGCTGACCGCGTAGCGAAAGCGGATCTTCTCCAGCGATAGGCCAGTATCGACCGGCGCTGCCGCTTGCGCGGCCTGATCCTGACGCTGCAAGGCAAGCATCTGGTCTTTCGGATACTCCCATGACACTGACGCCATCCACGCCTTGTCAGTCGATGTCAGCTCGATCAGGTAAGTGCGCCGGCTGGTGGTGATGACCAGATTCGTCTTGAGGCCCGAGCGGATCGGCTTGACCAACACGCTGACACGCAGCGAGTTGCCGGCGCCGCTGGACGTGTCGCCGACAATCCAGCGTACCGTATCGCCGGCGGCGACCGTCACCAACTCCTCGCCGGGTTGGAGCGAAATCACCGTGACGCGCCCCGGCGCCGCATAGACCTGGTACAGCGCGCCATCGGTGAAGGGCCAGACCTGGATCGCATTGACATAGCCCTCGCGCGTGGGTGCCATGCGCGCTTCGGCGTTCGCACGCGATACGCGCAAGGTTTCGTCGGCAGGCTCCGGCGCTGGCTTGGCCTCATCCACTTCCGGCAGCGGCTTCATCTGCGCCGGCATCGGCAACACCTTCGGCACCGCCACCACTTCAACAGGCTTCGGCGGTTCGGGCAGCGGTTGTGCCTGCACCGGCTCGTCGAGAGAAATGCGCGGTGGTGGCTTGCCCTGCGAGGCGCAGCCCGACAGGGCCGCCAAGGTCAGCACGAAAGCGTAAAAGCGGAAAGACTGGTTCATGGCTTGGCTCCTTCGGACGCATCGAGTTCACGGCTCCACGACAGGCCGTTGACGTAGATACCCAGCGGGTTCTTGCGCAGGCGTTGCTCGGTGCGCGGGGTTTGCAGGACGATGGAGACCACTGCGTTCCAGCGTTCGGCACCGGCCGGCGCGCCGTTGACAAATCGCTGCTCGGTCCAGCGCACATTGAACGACGAGTCGCTGGCACGAACGACGCTGGTGATCTGCACCGTCACCGACTCCTTGCCGACGCGCGCAAACGGGTCATTGGTGCGCGCGTAGTCGTTGAGCACGGCCGCGCCTCGGTCGGTGGTGTAGTCGTAGGCGTCGAGCCAGTTCTGCCGCACCACGATCGGGTCGATGGACAGCGAGCGAACCAGCGTGATGAAGTGCGCGAGGTGGTAGGCGATCTGCGCATCGGCCGGCCGGTACGGCGTGGCGGCTTCGCCGACCGCGCGCACCTGACCGGACTTGTCCACCTCCACTACATAGGGCGTCACGATGGATTGCGCCGAACGCCACACCAGACCGCCGGCCATCAGCAGCGCGAGCACGAGGCAGCCGAAGGCCATCAGCCGCCAGTTCTTCGCCTGCACACGGGCCGAGCCGATGCGCTCGTCCCACGCCTGCGCGGCGGATTGATACGGAGTGGCAGGCTGCGGCGTATCGGCATAGCGCACCTGCGGTCGCTTGAATCGCATAGGTCGTTCTCCTCAAGAATCGGAATCGCCCAGGCTTGGGCCTTGCGCCGAGCCACCGCCGTCTCCGCCGCGCAGCGTGTGCGCGGCGGTGGTCGCGGCATGGGCGATTTGCCGGCGACGATGCAGGCGCTTGGCCCAAGCAGGTTGCTTTTGATCGGCAGCAGCCGAGGACGGGCCGGTTTCGGATGCGCTCGCTTCGGCAGACCCGCCAGCAGCCGCGCCACCCTCGCCACGGAATGCACCGGCAACTCGCTCGCCGAATGCGCGTGCGCCGGCGGCGACTTTCTGCCCGGCGGCCTGTGCGCCAGTCCTTGCGACGTTGCCTACACCGGCGGCAGCGCCCTTTAAGCCACCACCCGCAGCAGCGGAACCGGCCTGGAACGCCGACCGCGCGCTGCTGGCAGTTGAGGCGGCGGCACGCGCGCCGCTACCAATCGCGCCAGCGGCGGCGGGTGCCATGCGCGCCCCGGCCGCGACCGCACCACCAACGCCAGTGGCCGCCGCACCGATGGCAACGGCAGTTCCCGCCGCGCCCAAGGCCGCACCAGCCATCGCACCAGCGCCGAGTTGTGGGCCGCCAGAAATCAACCCTGTGGCGATGCCCGGCCCGAAGATGCCGAGCGCCAGCATGGCGAGCGAGGCCAGCATCACGACCAGCGCGTGGTCGATAGAAGGTTCGTCGGGCGTAACCTGGAACTCGGCGAACAAGCCCGTGCCAATGCCGACAATGACCGCCAGCACCAATACCTTGATGCCCGACGACACCACGTTGCCGAGCACCTTTTCCGCGAGGAACGCGGTCTTGTTCCAGAGGGCGAACGGCACCAGCACGAAGCCGGCGAGCGTGGTCAGCTTGAACTCGATCAGCGTGATGAAAAGCTGCACCGCCAGCACGAAGAAGCAGACGATGACGGTGAACCACGCGAGGAACATCACGACGATGGGCGTGATGTTGATGAACACCTCGGGGAAGCCGGCCATCTCGCTGATCTGGTCGAGGATCGGCGCCGCCGCGTCGATGCCGGTCTTGGCGAGATGCCCCGGTTGCAGGAACGTCTCCATGCTCACGGCCGAGCCAGTGGCCGTCAGGCCCAGGCCGGCGAACGAGCGGAACACGATGCCGGCCAGCATGTTGAAGTTGCCGATGATGTAGGCGAAGGCGCCGACGTAGAGCACCTTGCGGATGAGCTTCGCCATCACGTCTTCGCCCTGGCCGGTGGCGTGACCGAGCGCCCAATACAGCCCGGCAAGCGTCATGTCGATCGCCACCAGCGTCGCGGTCAGGAACGCAACCTCGCCACGCAGCAGGCCGAAGCCGGAGTCGATGTAGTTGGAAAAGACGTTGAGGAAGTGGTCGATGATTGAGACGTCGTTCATGGCTCTGCCTCCAACGGCGCGTCTGGCCCGTCGAAGCTGGCCGGGATCGGCGGCAGGTCGGCCAGCGTTTGGTATTCATCGGGCCCGGCGCGCCCGGAGAGGAAGCGGCGCAGGTCGGCTTGTGCGACCTGCGCGCAGAACGCGCCGCCATGCTCGCCACGCCGGCACTGCGCAAGCAGCGTGTGCAGCCGAGTTGGGTCGGTGGCCAGTGCATCGACCGACAGCGCGTGTGGCCGGTCGCAGCCAGCGAGCAGGCACGTGATGGCGAACAGGACGGACGCGCGTTTCATGGCTGTGCCCGTCAGTTGCCGTAGAAGGTCACGGGCTGCGGCGTATACGCCGTGCCGGTGCCGAGGAAGCGCCGCGTCACCTCGCGGCCGCGCTCGACGGCGGCGGCCTGGCGTGCCAGTTCCAGCGACGTGGCGCGCCCCTGCGTAAGCTGAAGCTGCTGCGTCTGGATGGACTGCTTGGCCTGCAAGGCGAGAAGCTGATTCGTCGCTTGCATGGCCTGCAAGGCGCCCGTGGCCGACTGGCTCTGGCCGACGAGATCGGTCAGCGTGCTTTCGTCTGCGGTCACGTTCTGCGACACCTGCGCTTGCATCCGCATCGAGGTCTGCAAGCCTTCGAGCGTGTTCTGCCAACGCTGATGCGCGTCCTGGTACATCTGGTTGCCGCTGACGGTGGCGGCGTACTGCTCCGGGTACAGGCGCGCGAACTGTTGATCCATGCTCTGCACCTGGAACGCCAACCCTTGCGCCTGCGCGATGAGCTGCTGGGTGGTCGCCAGGTTCGTGCGCAACTGGCTGACCACGTTGAACGGCAGACTCTCCAGGTTGCGCGCTTGATTTATCAGCGACTGCGCTTGATTCTGGAGTTCCCTGACCTGGTTGTTGATCTGCTCCAGCGTACGCGCGGCGGTCATCGTGTTCTGCACGAGGTTGGTCGCGTCGATGACGGCCCATTGCGCGTGCGCAGCAGGCATGGCGCCGACGAACGCAGCGACAGCGAGGGCGAGAAGGCGAATCTTCATGGCGAAATCTCCTGTGGTTGTGAAGCGAGGAAGGACGCGGCGGATGGCGCGGACGGCAGCAGGTCGGCCGCCCAATCGAGGCCGCGGTGGCGCAGCCAGGCGCCGGCGAAGCCCGGTGCTCCGGCGTCGTTCAGCACGCGGTCGATGGCGCGCTGGTCTTGGGGTGTCGAAGCGCCTGCGAACGCGAGCGCGACCGGCCCCAGGTCGAGGTCGAACAGGCGATTGCCTGCGCGGGATTGGTAGTAGTAGTCGCGCTTGGGCTGCGCGGTGGCGACGATCTCGATTTGCCGGCTGTTGAGGCCGAAGCCTTCGTAGATCGTGCGAATCTGCGGCTCGGTGGCCTGCGGGTTCGCGAGGAAGATCCGGCTGGCGCAACTCTCGATGATTGCGGGCGCGATGCTCGAATCCTTGATGTCGGCGAGCGACTGCGTGGCGAAGATGACGCTGACGTTCTTCTTGCGCAGCGTCTTGAGCCACTGGCGGATGCGCGCTGCAAACACCGGGTCATCCAGGAACAGCCAGGACTCGTCGAGGATCAGCAGCGTCGGTGCGCCGTCGAAACGCTCCTCGAAGCGCGCGAACAGATAGCCCAGCACGGCCAGCACTGCGGCCTTGCTGTGCATCAGTTCTTCCATCTCGAAGCACTGCACGTCGGCCGCGCCCAGCCGGTCGTGATCGGCGTCGAGCAGCTTGCCGTGCGCACCGCCAAGCACATACGGCGCAAGCGCCTGGCGCAGCGCGTTCGACTGCAACAGTACCGACAGGCCCGTGAGCGTGCGCTGTTCGACCGGCGCGCCGGCAAGGCTGCCGAGCGCCGACCAAATGGCCGCCTTCTCGTCGGGGCCGACGGCGACGCCTTCATGTTGCAGGCGACCTTCAACCCATTCGGCGGCCCAGGTGCGGTAGCTCTCTTGGTCGATGCGCGCGAGCGGTTGGAACGCGATCGCGCCATCGGCACCCAGGTCATAGTATTCGCCGCCCAGGCCCAGCGCGGTCGCCCGCATCGAGCGTCCCATGTCGAAGGCGAAGATGCGGGAGCCGGGATAGCGGCGGAATTGCATCGCCAGCGTGGCGAGCAGGACGGACTTGCCCATGCCGGTCGGGCCGGCGACCAGCGTGTGGCCCACGTCGCCGATGTGTGTCACCAGCCGAAACGGCGTGGCGCCTTCGGTGCGGGTGACGATCAGCGGCGGGCCGTCAAGGTGGTCGTTCTTCTCCGGTCCAGCCCACACCGCTGATACCGGCATCAGGTGCGCGAGGTTCAGCGTCGAGACGATGGGCTGGCGCACGTTGGCGTAGGTATTGCCCGGCACCGACGACAGCCACGCCTCCACGGAATTGAGGGTTTCGGGGATGGTCACGAAGCCCCGACCCTGAATCACGCGCTCCACCATGCGCAGTTTCTCGTCGGCCGTGTCGGCATCGGCATCGAGCACCGTCACGGTCGCCGTGACGTAGCCGAAGGCGACTTGATCGCTGCCCAGCTCCTGCAGGGCCGCATCGGCGTCGGCCGCCTTGTTGCTCGCGTCGGTATCGACCAGCGGGCTCTCTTGCTGGAAGATCGTTTCGCGCAGCAGCGCCAGGACGTTCTTGCGCTTGGCGAACCACTGGCGTCGCAGGCGGACCAGCTCCTTCTCGGCCTCTGCCTTATCCATGCAGAGAAAGCGCGTGCTCCAGCGATACGCGAAGCCAAGCCGGTTGAGGTCGTCCAGAATCCCCGGCCAGGTCGAGGTCGGAAAGCCGCGCACCGTCACGACGCGCAGGTGCGCATCTCCAAGCATCGGCGCGAGGCCGCCGATCAGCGGCGCGTCCGCCAGCAATGCGTCGAGGTGGAACGGCACGTCCGGCACGCCGATGCGGTAGCGCCGCGTCGAGACAGTCGCGTGCAGGTAAGTCAGTGTTTCGGCGTCGTCGAGCCAGTCGATTTCGGGCATCACGCCATCGAGCAGGTCGAAGATGCGCCCGGTTTCCGCGACGAATGCAGTCAGGCGTTCGCGCCAATCCACACCTGCGCTTGGCGTGTTCTCGTACAGCAGCTTGGCGGCACGAGCCCGAGATTCCTCCGGCGGCAGGTATTGCAGCGTGAGGTGATAGCCGCTCTCGAAGTGGTTGCCGGATTCCTCGAAGGTTGCGCGCCGTTCCTCGTCCACCAGCCACGACAGCGGCTCGGGGAAATCCGAATGCGGATAGTCCGCTGCCGGCCGGCGCTCGGCTTCGACGAACAGCGCCCAGCCGACACCGAGACGGCGCAGTGCATTGTTCAAGCGCGCGGTCGTGGCGACCAGCTCGCCTTGTGTCGCGCTATCGAGGTCAGGCCCGCGAAAACGTGCAGTGCGCTGAAAGCTGCCATCCTTGTTCAGCACGACGCCGGGCGCGACCAGCCCGGCCCACGGCAGCCAATCGGCGAGCAAAGCCGGACGCTGGCGGTATTCGGCGAGGTTGAGCATCGTGGCGTCCTCCGTCACACGTCCAGCAGTGGCTTGTGCTTGAGGTGCTTGGCGAACACCTGCATGAACTGCGGATCGACGCGCGCGCCCCACACCGCCAGCGAATGACCGACGATCCAGAGCACGACGCCGGGAATCCAGAGTTGCAGGCCCAGGCCCACGGCGGCGGCCAGCGTGCCGTTGGCGATCGCCACGGTGCGCGGTGCGCCGCCCAGCAGGATTGGCTCGGTCAGCGAGCGATGCAGCGGCACCTCGAAGCCCGGCAAGTCGCTGGCCGTGCTCATACGACGGCCCCGCCGGAGAAGCTGAAGAACGACAGGAAGAACGAGGATGCGGCGAAGGCGATCGACAGACCGAAGACGATCTGGATCAGCTTGCGGAAGCCGCCGCTGGTGTCGCCGAATGCGAGGGCCAGGCCCGTGGCGATGATGATGATGACCGCGACGATGCGCGCAACCGGCCCCTGGATGGATTCGAGGATGGATTGCAGCGGTGCCTCCCAGGGCATCGAGGAACCGGCGGCCTTCGCCGTGCCCGCCGTCATCAGCGAGATGGCGGCCAGCAGCAGGCCGTGATGCGCCGGGCCGGCGAGGCGACGCAGGCGCGCGAGGTACGAAGCCGGATTTACGGAAAAGCGGAAAGCAGGGGCGTGCATCTGCGTCATGGCAGTTCTCCAGAGGGGTTGAGGGATGAGGAAGACAGCGGCAGTTCTGGAAGCGGCGCCTCCAGCGCATCCGCCAAGCGGTAGCCCACGCCGTCGAAGCCGACGACGCGGGCGATGCTTTCGATACGACGGCGCCGGCCGCGGCCGGCGATGTGGATGACGACATTGACCGCCTCGGCGACCAGCGCCCGCGGCGGATTCACGGCGACTTCGAGAATCAATTGCTCCAGGCGCAGCAGTGCGCCGAGCGCGGAACCGGCGTGGATGGTGGCGATGCCGCCCGGATGGCCTGTGCCCCACACCTTGATGAGATCCAGGGCCTCGCCGCCGCGCACCTCGCCGACGATCACGCGATCGGGACGCAGGCGCATCGTGGCGCGCACCAGCTCGGTCATCGACACGACGCCGGCGCGGGTGCGCAGCGGCACGTGATCGCGCGCAGTGCATTGCAGTTCGATGGTGTCTTCGAGCACCAACACGCGGTCGCCCGTTGCGGCGATTTCCGCGAGCAAGGCATTGGCGAGCGTTGTCTTGCCGGTGCTGGTGCCGCCGGCGATCAGGATGTTCTGCCGCTCGCGCACTGCGCGGCGCAGGAACTCGGCCTGCTCGGCGGTCATCATCCCGTCGGTGACGTAGCGATCCAGCGGGATCACGCCAACCGCGCGCTTGCGCAGTGCGAAGGCCGGCCCCGGCGCCGCAGGCGGCAGGATGCCCTCGAAGCGTTCGCCCGTTTCCGGCAGTTCGGCGGTGAGCAGCGGCTGGCTGCGATGCACCTCTGCGCCGACGTGCGCCGCGACCAGACGGATGATGCGCTCGCCGTCTTCCTCGGACAGCTCCGCGCCCATTGGTGCACGGCCCGACGACAGGCGATCGATCCAGAGCGTGTGGTCTGGATTGAGCATGATTTCAACCACGTCAGGGTCTTCGAGCGCGGCGGCGATCAGCGGCCCCATCGCCGTGCGCAACATGCGGATGCGCCGGTCGAGCGACGTAGTGGCGAAGGACTGCGGTTGCGCGCTCATGAGTCGCGCTCCTGGTCCTCGCCCAGCGCCGCCGCGCCATCCAGCCGTGCGGCATCGGGGTTCAGTTCCTCCACCACTTCACGCACGAGGCTGCGTCCGCGCATCAGGCGGCGGCCGAGCTGTTCGACGAACTGCTCGAACCGCGCTTTGCCTTGCGCGCGTGCGGCCTCCTGATGGGCTTCGGGAACCGGCGTACTGACGGTCAGGAAGTAGCGCACGAACAGTGCCAGCGTCTCGATCTCGATGTTCTGGTCGCGCTCCAGCCGCTCGAACTGGCGCGTCAGCCGATCGAGCCGCTTGGCGATGGCGGCCTCGCGCTGGTCGCCCGCGTCGGGCGACAGCCAGGACGCCAGCGCTGCCGCGACGATGGATGACTTGGACACGCCTTTCTTGGCGGCCAGCTCGTCGAGGCGCTTTGCGTGCTCGTGCGGAATGAACAGGTTGAGGCGGTACTGGCTCATAGCTCGATCCCGTCGTGTTGGTCAAGGGAAGCCAGCCGGGCCGTGCGCTGCATGGCCGGGTCGAGCTGGCGAGGAAGCGGCAACGGCGCGTCGTCGTCATCGAGCAGCGCCAAGTCGTTGGCCACCAGCTCCTGTTCGGGGCGGTATTCGGCGACCTCGGACAGCTCCGGCTGACGGCGCGGGCCGCCGTCGTCCGTGGTGCCGGCGTCGCCGCCGGCCAGGCCGACGGCTGAGGGAGCAACCGGAACAACAGGGATAGCCAGCCCGCTCCAGTCGTCAGGACGAACCGGTGGCGCATCGACGTAGCGGCCGTTCGCAAGTGCCGGCGGCGATAGCACGCGGCGCTTGAAGTTGGCGTCGGCGTAGTAGCGGAGCTTCTTGGCCCTGATCGGCGCGACGCTGGACACCATCACCACGGCATCGTCCGGTGGAAGCTGCATCACCTCGCCGGGCGTCAGCAGCGGGCGCGCCGTCTCTTGGCGCGACACCATCAGGTGCCCCAACCACGGCGCGAGCCGATGGCCGGCATAGTTGCGCTGTGCGCGCAGCTCGGTCGCCGTGCCGAGCGTTTCGGAGATGCGCTTGGCGGTGCGTTCGTCGTTGGTGGCGAACGTCACGCGCACATGGCAGTTGTCGAGGATCGAATGGTTCTGGCCGTAGGCTTTGTCGATCTGGTTGAGCGACTGCGCGATGAGGAAGCTGCGGATGCCGTAGCCGGCCATGAACGCCAGCGCCGTCTCGAAAAAGTCGAGCCGGCCCAGCGCCGGGAACTCGTCGAGCATCAGCAGCAACTTGTGGCGACGTGCGATGCCGTCGCTGCCGTCGAGCGATTCGGTCAGGCGTCTGCCGATCTGGTTGAGGATCAGGCGCACCAGCGGCTTGGTGCGGCTGATGTCCGAAGGCGGCACGACCAGGTACAGCGAAACGGGATGGTCGGCGGCGATCAGATCGGCGATGCGCCAGTCGCAGCGAGAGGTGACTTCGGCCACCGTAGGATCGCGGTACAGGCCGAGGAACGACATGGCGGTGGACAGCACGCCCGACCGCTCGTTGTCCGACTTGTTCAATACCTCGCGCGCGGCGGATGCGACAACGGGATGCGGCACGTCGCCCAGGTGGCGCGTCGTCATCATTCGATGCAGCGTCAGCTCGAACGGGCAAGCCGGGTCGGAGAGGAAGTTGGCGACGCCGCGCAGCGTCTTGTCCTCGCCGGCGTAGAGCACATGCAGGATGGCGCCGACCAGCAGCGCGTGCGAAGTCTTCTCCCAATGGTTGCGGCGTTCGAGTGCGCCTTCGGGATCGACCAGGATGTCCGCGATGTTCTGCACATCGCGCACCTCATGCGCGCCGCGCCGGACTTCCAGCAGCGGGTTGTACGCGGCCGATTTCGGATCGGTCGGGTTGAACAACAGGCAGTGCGAGAAGCGCGAGCGCCAGCCGGCCGTGATGTGCCAGTTCTCGCCCTTGATGTCGTGAATGACGGCTGACGCCGGCCAGCTCAACAGCGTCGGCACCACCAGGCCGACACCCTTGCCGGAGCGTGTCGGCGCGAAAGTCAGGACGTGTTCCGGGCCCTCATGCCGTAGGTATTGGCCGCGATGCAGGCCGAGGAAGACACCGGCCGGCTTGTCGAGGCCGGCTTTGCGAATGTCGGCAACTTCGGCCCAACGTGCCGAGCCGTAAGTCGTGACCAGCTTCGACTGTCGCGAGCGCCACACCGACATAGCGATGGCGACCACGACGGCGACCAGGCCGCTGCCGCCCGCGATCGCGCCACCGGTGTCGAAGATGCGCGGCGCATAGGCATCGTAGGAGAACCACCACTCGAACAACCGCCAAGGGTGATAGACCGGCTTGCCGAAGAAATCGAACCAGGGCGAGCCAAGGCGTAGCTGATAGCCCAGGGCGGCGGCTGTCCACTGCGTGGCGGTCCACACGCCTGCAATCACGATGCCGAACACGACACCGACTTGCCCGAACAGCACGCCTTGACCTTGCATCCTGGCCTCCGCTTTCTCCTCGTTGACACGCAGCACAAAGGCGTGCCGCACACGTGAGGATCGGAGTCATGTCAGGGGCGGTCAAAGACCGTTATCGGAAGAAATGTCGAGAAAAAAGCAAGATTTCGCGTCGCGGCGAATCGAGGAAAAATGCCGCGAGCAACGGCGTGTTGCAACGTATCTCGTTAGGAAGGCGAAATTTCGTGCGAGTCCGTGGCAATCAGAACTTGGGGGCTTCCTTCGGCGGGTTGTAGGGCGTCTTGCCATCCCCCAGGAAGCGGCGGTTCGTCGCTTCAGCCACGCGATTGCATAGTTCGTCGCCTAGCTTGGCACGATCCGATTTGCACTGCGCGCGCAGCTCCTTGAGTCTTTCGGGATTGGCTACCAGCGACTCCACTGTTTCGGTTGGCTCGGGCTTGCCGCAGGAGGCCAGCACGACGGCGAGTATCAACAGCATGCTCTTGTTCATGTCTCTGGTTCCTCCGAAGGATCAGATTGGGGTGGTGTGGAAGGCTTCTGTCCACCGGACGATTCGACAGTGCTGACTCTCTCGATGAAACGAGCCAGCGGCTGCGAAGGCTCGCCGTCCAGACGCAGCAGATAGGTGGTGAGCATGGGTGTGCGGCCGGCCAGCGGACGTGCCACTACGCCCGGCTCGCGGCTGGCCGCGATCTGCGAGGCGCCAGCCAATCCCAAGGCAAAGCCCGCCGATACCAACGCCATCATTAGGTCGATAGTTGTGACTCGCTCGGCAATCAGTGGCTCCTGCTCCACTCGGCGCAGCGCGCGATCTACCTGGCGTGCATGACCCTCGCAGGCCAGAGGATCGCCGAGTACCAGCGGATAGTGCAGCACCTCTTCCAACGGAATACGTTTGTACTTCAAGAGTGGATGTCGAGCAGGCACCGCCACCATCAGAGGATCGTCCCAAACGGGTTCCGCGATGACTCCATCGCCAACCTCGTCCGATTGCGCGAACCCTACGTCGTACAGATCGTCGTGAAGGCCCTTGATTTGCTGCGTAAGCGGAACCTCGGACAAGCGAATCTCGATTTCGGGCTCTTCCTGCCTGCACAACGCCAGGAATGTAGAAAACCGCGACGGCGTGATGCCGTCCGACAGCGCGACCCGCAACTGGCCATGAAAGCCGTTGGCGGCGGCTTTCACACTGTCGCGGGCCTGCTGTAAAGCGGTGAACACTCGCGGCACATGTTCTTGAAACAGCTTTCCTGCGCGAGTCAGCCGTGTGCTGCGCGTCGTGCGAACAAACAACTTGACGCCCAGGTCTTCTTCCAGCTCTTTGATCGCCCTCGAAAGAGGCGACTGTTCGATATGCAGTCGTTCGGCGGCGCGAGCGAAATGGAGTTCTTCGGCTACCGCGAGGAAGCAACGTAGGTGTCGAATCTCCATCTATCGCCTCCCTGTCATTGGCGCCTAGATCACTTCATCGGCTACATCGATCAAGTGGTGGCTTTCGTTGATGCGTTGGATGGTGAAAGTCTCTCCATCAATGGAAATTTCATTGATGCAGCACGGCTCCTGCTTGATCCGCCAATAGCGGGACAAGGACAAGCCGAGGGTGTGCGTCAGGATCACCCGGTTGATGCTGTCGTGACCGACCAGAACCACAGCCTGGCCCTTGTGCTTCTTCAACACCCGTTGCAGCACGCTGATGCCGCGCGCCAGGACCTGAGCGAGCGTTTCGCCGCCGGGGATGGCGGCGAGGTCCGGTGCTTCGAACCATATCCGATGTTCCTCCGGCCAGCGGGCGCGCACTTCGTCATGCGTGAGACCCTGCCATTCGCCATAGTGCGTGTCGGCCAGGTCATCGAGAATTTCAGGCTTGGCGCCTGTTGCCTCGCCTATCTCCGCGCCAGTGCGCACGCAACGGCCCAGCGGACTGGTGTAGATCGCATCAGGCTTCCATGTTTGGGCTACGCGCCGGCCGAGAGCCTTGGCCTGTCGCTCCCCCAGCTCGGACAATGGAATTTCGGCCCGTCCACGGAAACGTTCGGGGGCTATCCAATCCACGTGGCCGTGGCGTGTCAGGATGATGGTCGTCATAAGGTCTTCTCCATGTAGCAAAAAAATCAGTCACCGCACGAACGCGGCATGTCCGGCATAGACGGCGGCCTTGCCCAGCACTTCTTCGATGCGCATGAGCTGGTTGTACTTTTCGACGCGCTCGCCGCGACATGGCGCGCCCGTTTTGAGATGGCCTGTGCCCAGCGCCACGGTGAGGTCGGCAATGAAGCTGTCCACGGTCTCGCCGCTGCGGTGCGACACCATTGCACCCCAGCCAGCCAGATAGGCCGTATCCACTGCGGCACGGGTTTCGGTGAGCGTGCCGATCTGGTTGGGCTTGATGAGCACCGCATTGGCTACGTCCTCCCGGATGCCGCGCTCGATGCGTTCTACGTTGGTGACGAACAGATCATCACCAACCAGTTCAATCCTGCTTCCCAGCGCCTGATTCAGCAGCTTCCAGCCAGTCCAGTCGTCTTCCGCCAGTCCGTCTTCCAGCACGGCGATGGGATACCTGGCGATCCAGTCGGCATACAGCTCCACCATCTGCTCCGCTGTGACATGGTGGTCTTCGCTGCGCAGGTGGTACAGACCGTTCTCGTAGAAGCCGCTGGATGCAGGATCGAGCGCAATCACCACATCCTCGCCGGGCGTGTATCCGGCACTCTCGATGGCCGCCAGGATCAGCTCTACCGCGTCGCTGTTGTGCTTCAAGGCGGGAGCAAAACCGCCTTCATCGCCGACTGCCGTGGAGTAGCCACGTTCTTTCAACGTGGCGTGTAGGCGATGGTAAATCTCTGCACCCCAGCGCACGCCTTCGGCGAAGGTTGCCGCGCCAACCGGAGCGATCATGAATTCTTGGAAGTCCGTACCCTGCCAGTTGGCATGCACGCCGCCGTTGAGGATGTTGAACATCGGCACCGGCATACGGCAGGCTTGCGCGCCGCCCAGGTACTGGAACAGCGGCAGCCCGGCCGTCTGTGCTGCAGCCCGCGCGACGGCCAGGCTGACGCCCAGGATGGCGTTGGCCCCGAGCCGGGCCTTATTCGGCGTGCCGTCGAACGCGATCAGGGCATGGTCGATGGCGGCTTGATCCTTTGCGTCCAGGCCATGCAAGACGGCTCCAATCGCCTTGTTGACGTGGGCGACGGCCCTGCACACGCCTTTGCCTGCATAGCGGTACGGGTCGTCGTCGCGCAACTCGACCGCCTCATGGATGCCAGTCGATGCACCCGAAGGCACGGCTGCCCGGCCGGTCGCGCCGCCAGCAAGCCGCACATCCACCTCGATGGTGGGATTGCCGCGTGAATCCAGAATTTCGCGGGCGTGTATCGTCTGGATCGCAGACTCCATAGCTGACTCCGATGCAAGAAGGCGGAAGGACATTACGCAGGGTGCCGGGGCATCGGGAGCAATGCCGCAGCCCCTGCTCAACATGAGGTGTTCTCAATGGCCGGAACCGTTCCCGTCCAGTTCCGCACCCGATAGGCAGGCGGTGGTGTTGTCCGCCACGCTGGCACGGCACGCCGCCTCATCCGGCATGCGGTCGTACATCAAACCGCCTTCGACGAAGCTGACGTGGTACCAAGCTGACTCTTTCAAGCGCGGCTGAATACCGGCAAGCCACAGCAGAGCAGCCGCCCACAGGATCAGGCCGGCCAGCAGGTTGTTGTTGTCCCTGAACCAGTCGGACAACGTGGGTTCCGGTCGAAGATTGCGAACGGTCAACATGGTGAGTCTCCTTATGGTTGGGGCAAAAACTTTCGGCTGATATACGTTTACGTCACGGCCTTGCCCACGCGCCCGTACTCGACAGGCACTTTTACGTAGGTCAGGTTGATGTCTTCCTGGGCGAGCGCGTCCATCAGGCGCTGGCATGCCGCCTCGTCCACCGAGACGGTGATGGCGAGCGGCTGGTCCGCCAGCTCGAAGAAATGCGCGGAATGGAAGCGCCCGGCGTGGTCGAAGCCTTCCGCGGCGCCGACCAACGTGCCGCCGGCGGCGCCCTGTTCCTTGGCGAATTTCAGCAGCCACTCGCCAATGGGCGTGTGCCGGTGCCTGCGGTCTTGTCCCGTGAAGAACGTGAGTTGATAGCCTTTCATAGCAGCTCCTTGGGTCATGGTTGGCGAATGAGGGAAACCGTGGCCATGCCAAGCACCGTCATCGCGAGCGAGCCGCCCACGTGCAGTGCCAGCATGCCGGCCGACCACCCCAGGCGGCCGTCGCGCAGCAGCGTCAGCAGTTCGGCCGAGAACGTCGAGAAGGTGGATAAGCCGCCGGCCAGGCCGGTGATAACGAACAGCCGCCAGGCCGGCGACAGGTTCGGCGCCGAGCCGAAATAGGCGATGGCGGCACCCACGATGTAGGCCGCGATCAGGTTGGACGCCAGGGTGCCCATTGGGATGTGCGGCGCAAGCGCGTTCATGCTCAAGCTCAGGCCGTAGCGCATCAGCGCACCGATCACCGACCCGATGCTCACCGCGAGGATTGCGTAGGCGCCGGCCATCGTTAGCTGGCCTTGCTGGCATGTGTCGCATGCGCGGCGCGGTGGCGACCCAGCGGCAATTCGCACAGGAACAGCACGACATGCACCTTGCGCAGTTCCTCGGCGTGCTCGTGCATGAACTCGCGCAGGCGCTCCTCGGTATCCAGCAGCTCCAGGCATTGCGGATGCCGCATGCCGGTCAATTCGGGATGGTGGTGCGACATGCGTTCGCCCGGCAGGTAGCCGGAGCTGACCTGATGCAGCATGGCCTGCACGATGTTGGCCTGCTTGGCGACCGTCAGCAGATGATGCGCCAGCGCCGGCGCGCTCAAGTGATGCCAGAAGCGCGTGACCTTGGCTTTGGTGGCGATCGGAAAATACAGCCGCAAGGCGGCGATATGCTGCTGACTGGCTTTTGAGGTCATTGGGCGTTTTCCTTGGTCGTGACGGATGTTTCGGCCTTGTTCTCCGGCGGCGGCGGGTCTTCTTTCGCCGACTCGTCCTTCTGTTTGCGGAAATGCGCGAGGTCGGCAATGCGCAGTTCTTCGGGAACGGCGTTGCGGTGCTTGCTGTGCTTGCTGTGGCCCACGCGCTGCGCGCGGTAGATGCCCGTGTGGCCGGAGAACAGATAGGCCGTGATGCAGCCGACGGCGGCCAGCGGGCCGATTTCCGCGCCGAACAGTTCCATCGCCATGAGCGTGGTGGCAATGGGCGTATTGGCAGCGCCCGCGAACACGGCGACGAAGCCGATGCCGGCCAGCATGGGAAACGGCAATTGCAGCAGCGGGGCCAGGACGTTGCCCAGCGTCGCGCCGATGTAGAACAGCGGCGTGACTTCGCCACCCTTGAATCCCGTGCCCAGCGAGACGACCGTGAACGCCATCTTGCCGAGGAAGTCCCAGGGCGCCATCGGCTCCTGGAAGGAGCGCACGATGTCAGGGATGCCCAGGCCTATGTAGCTGTAGGCATCGAGCGCCCACACCGCCGTGGCGATGACGATGCCGCCAGCAGCGGGCCGAAGCGGCGCGTAGTGAATCAGGCGTTTGACCCACGCGCTCAATTTGTGGGCGGCCGTGGCGAACAACATGCCCACGAGGCCGAACACGATCCCGGCCGCGACCACCGCCATCACGCTCCAGAAACTGATGGGCAAGATTTCGCCCATCACGTAGTGCGTGTGGTGGACGCCCCAGGCCAAGCAGACCTGATCGGCGACGATGCCGGCCACGACGCACGGGAACAGCGCGTCGTAGCGCATGCGCCCAATGGCGAGGATTTCAAGACCGAACACGGCGCCGGCCAGCGGCGTGCCGAACACGGACGCGAAGCCGGCGCTGATGCCGGCCATCAACAGGATGCGCCGGTCCTCGTGCTTCATGCGAAACAGGTGGGTGAGCTGGTCGGCCAGCGCGCCGCCCATCTGCACGGCGGTTCCCTCGCGGCCTACCGAGGCACCGAACAGATGGGAAACGACGGTGCCGCCCAGCACCAGCGGAACCATGCGCAGCGGCACGACCTTCTTGGGGTCGTGGATCTCGTCAATGATGAGGTTGTTGCCGCCATCGACGGTCTTGCCCATCAGGTGGTAGATCCACCCGACAGCGAAGCCGGCTACCGGCAGCAGCCAGATGACCCAGCGGTGCGCTTCGCGCCACGCGGTGGCGCGATCCAGGGACACGAGAAAGAAGGCGGAAGCGGTGCCTGCCAGGAAGGCAACCAGGCTGGCGATGACAAGCCACTTGCCGATGTAGGGCAGCAGCTCAAGTTGTTCGGGACGGAATCGGCGCATTGGTCATGTCTGCTCGAAATAAATCGGGCTGACCAACGGCAAGGGATGTGAACGCGAGCGCCTACAGCCCCCGACCGTGGTCAGGTGTCTGTAGGCGTCATCAGCAGCTAAGAAATCGCTGCGGTTAAAGGAGGAACGCCATCTCCTACCACGTAATTTACCGCATCCCCGTTGGCGCGTCCACATTGATTTCATCCGACGTGTGTATCCAGAACAACAGGCATGCCTTATTGAAACAATTGATTTGTTACGGTGGTTTCACTATGATTGTTCGCATGAAAATTCAAAACTGGCTGTTGCTCACGTACAAGGTGCCCGCCGAACCCGCCAAGAAGCGCATCGCTATCTGGCGAAGGCTCAAGGGCATGGGAGCCATCTATTTGCAGAACGGCGTCTGCCTGCTGCCCAAGACCGACGACCACACTCGCCGCCTCAAGATCATCGAGAACGAAATCGACGAAATTGCCGGGGAGTCGGTGCTGCTGGAGACCGTCGCGCTGGACAAGTCCCAGGAGGAAAAAGTCGTGGCGCGCTTCAAGGCCGATCGCGATGAGCAATACACCGAATTCATCGCCAAATGCGACGACTTCGACGCGGAGATTGCCAAGGAGACGGCGGCCAGCCACTTCACCTACGCAGAACTCGAAGAAAACGACGCCGACCTCAAGAAGCTCCAGACGTGGTTGGAGAAGATTCGCAAGCTCGACTTCTACGGCGCTACGCGGGCCGTCGAGGCGCAGCAGCGCCTGCAGCGCTGCGAGGCGCTGCTCGACGCCTATGCCCAGCGGGTCTTCGAGTCACACGACGAAAACCGCTGAAAGGAGCCGCAATGAAACTGACCGTCCTGACCTACAACACCCTGTTCGCCGGCCGCGATGGCGCCAACGACGCACGTGCCCAGGCGCAAATCGACCTTATCAACCAGGTGCGGCCCGATGTGTTTCTGATGCAGGAAGCCAAGGGCTTCGATGCCAATGGCGGCGCGTGGCTGTATGCCACGGAAGATCGCATCGGCATGCGCGGCTTTCTCGCCATCGCGCCGCGTACCGGCCAGAACGTCGCCATCTTCATCCGCGAGCCGCTGCGCCCGCTCGCCTTCGACGCGGATGGCGCGCACTTCCACCACGCGCTGGCAACGCTCAAGGTGGCCGTGCCGGGCAGCAGCGAACCGATCACCTTCATCAGCGCGCACCTGTGCCCCAACGGCCCCGAGGTACGACGCCGCGAAGCGGCTTACCTGGCGGTGCAGGCCGCCCCGGACCGGCTCACGCTGGTCACTGGTGACTTCAATTCGGCCTCGCCTCACGATCCCGAGCCGGAAGGTTTCGACGCGCTGCCGGCGCAGCATCGCGCCCGCTACCTGGCCGACGATCTGCAAAGCGCCGACCGTAGCGTGCTGGCGCATCTGGAGGCGGCGGGGTGGGTCGATCTAGGCTACCGGCTGGACCCGGCCAAGGTGGCAACCGTGCCCACGGCCGGCTTCACGGGCACCGAGTTTGCGACGATGCGCTGCGACTACCTGTTGGCCTCCGCTTCGCTCGCCCAGGCGGCGCGGCATTACGAGGTGATCCGCACGCCGGCCACGGATGGCGCCTCGGACCACTACCCCGTCCTCGCACGCTTCGAGTTACAGCAATGACCTCGGAGCCCGCCCATGCTGCCCCCGACACTGGCCGCGCGCCTGCGCCTGCGGCCGCTTAACGACCAACATCACGAATTGCCCTCCATGCAGAATGAACTACAAGAAGCGGCTCCCGAAGCCCCCGCCACGACGAAGGGCTGGTTCAATCGCACCGTCGCTGGCGCGGGACTGACCAGCGCCCTGGGCGACTTCTGCTACGAAACAACAACGGTCATCCTGCCGGGCTTCCTGGCCGTGCTGGGCATCCCGGCGGCGGCGCTGGGCATCATCGAAGGCATTGCCGATGCCGTCGCCAGCTTCACCAAGATGGTCTCCGGCTATATCGCGGACAAGCTCGGCCACCGCAAGAGCCTCGTGCTGGTCGGCTATACGCTGACGCCGGTGGGGCAGGTCTTCATCGCGCTGGCGGCGGGCTGGCCGCTGCTGCTGCTTGGACGGCTGGTGTCGTGGTTCGGCAAGGGACTGCGCGGCCCCTTGCGCGACGCCATCGTGATCCAAGCCGTCAGCCCGCAGACGCGAGGCCGTGCCTTCGGCTTCCACCGCGCGGTGGACACCATCGGCGCGGTCATCGGCCCCTTGCTGGGCGTGGCCGTGCTGGGCTGGGCGCAGTCCCTGCATTGGGACGATGCGGCCGGGCCGTTCCGCTTCGTCCTCTGGCTGTCGGTGATTCCGGGCGTGCTGGCCGTGCTGGCATTCCTGGCCCTGGTCAAAGACCCAGAGCATTCGCCCAATCCGGGCCTGCGGCTGTGGAGCACGCTGCGCGGCCTGCCGGGACGCTTCAAGCGCTACCTAGGCGCGGTGGGAATATTCGGCCTGGGCGACTTCTCGCACAGCCTGCTGATTCTCGGGGCGACGCAATTGCTCACGTCGTCGCTCGGCGTCGTACAGGCCGCGCAGGTTGCCGGGCTGCTGTACGTTGGCCGCAACGTGGTTCAGGTGGTGGCCTCCTATCCCATCGGCGCATGGGCCGACCGTATCGGCTCGCTGCCGCTGCTCGTGGTGGGATACGCGCTCGGCGCACTGACAGCCGTGTTGATGGTCCTGGCCTTCTGGTTCCATACCGCAAGCGTGCCGCTGCTCGCCGGGGTCTTCGTTGCCGCCGGGCTGTATGTCGCGGTGCAAGAGGCCCTGGAATCCACCGTGACGGCCGACATGGTGGGTCCCGAAACGCTGGCGACCAGCTACGGCGCGCTGGGCACGGTCAATGGCGGTGCGAAATTCCTTTCCAGCGCGACGGTCGGTTTGCTCTGGACGGCTGTTTCGCCAGTGTTCGGGTTCGGTCTCGCTGCTGCCTTGATGGGCGCCGGCACGTTGGCCTTGTGGCGCATCCAGCGAGGCGGCGCAGCCTCCTGACGGATCGCTGGCTCTCCGACTTTCGTGGAGTCAAGGCGATGGTCGCCGGGACACGGGATTAGCCCACGGCGGGGCCTCGTTGCCTCCCCAGCTCCCAAGACACGGCGCCGCCGCGCACGTTCGCGGCAAGCTGATGGCCCAGGCGATGTTCGATCACCGGCTTCCACGGCACCAGTGAGAAGCCCATGCCGTCATCGAGCATCGCGTAGCGCCCACTGGCGAGCACAACCGAACGCCGGTAGATGCCAACCACGCGCTGCCCGTCCGTGAGGGGGCGATGCGCCAGGCCGCTTTCGGCGGCAATGTCCTTCGCGGCCTGCACCAGCTCGCGCCCGCGCAGCGTCGCCAGCAGGTTGCGCGCGAGGACGACGCGCTGCCCGCGCTGCTCGGCCAAGCCCTGTTCAGTCAGAAAGTCGGCGCGCTGGCGTAGCGCGTCCTTCACCTCGGCCCCAAAGCCCAGGTCGCCCAAGCCCTTGCCGCCTCCGATCAACTGCTGATCGAGCCAGGTGGCGCCGACGACACGCGCTTGGCGCTCGATGGGTAGGTGCGATTTCAGTTCCACCGCCACGCCGCCGCCAAGGCGCTGCGCGTCGTACTGGCGGCCCTGCTCGGTGAGGTCGTCGGGCACTCGCCAGACGCCTTCGGCCTCGCGCTCCACGATGCCGGCGCGGCGCAGGGCTTCGAGCCGGCGCACGTGTGCGGCCACCACCTCACGCGGATCGCGGTCGGGCGTAGCCTGTCCTTGGGCAAGCGCAAGATGGTGGTCGGTCCGGTACACGCCACCAACGGACAGTGCGGCGATGTTGCGGTCGGCAACGCGCACGTTGGCCGCCCTTTTCACCTCTATCACGGCCCCGGTCGGGTACTGCTCCAACTCCGAGCGCGGCGGCAAAGCGACGTAATGCGCCTTGCCGTCCGTGCCATCGACGATCAGATAGCCCTTGTCGTACAACTCGTCCGCCAGCCCCTTGCCAGCGACGCGACCGACGATGGCGCGGCCAGCCTCGCCAGGTTGGAACACGACCAGCTCGCGCTGCTTGCCACTCATAGCCCGCTGCATCGTGCGGATGATGTCGCCGCGCTCGCCCATTGCCCGCAAGGCCGGCTCGGCCTCGGCGTGGACGGCCCACACGCCGGGCTGTTGCTCGCTCGCCAGGCCCATGCGTTGCAAGCGTTGCAAACGGCCGATCAGCATTTGTCGCTGGCGTTGCAGCCGGGGTTCTGCGAAGCGTTCGATATGCACCAAGCCGTCGTCGCCGGCCTCGCGCTGCAAGGTGCGATCCAGACCTGTCCATCGCTCCTGTTCGACTTCGCGCAGCATAGCCTGCTGCATCTCCAGCTCGGTGCGCGGCCCCAGCCATTCGGTCGCCAGCTCCGACGCACGCCGACGCATCCCTTCGGCGATGTAGTCACGCGAAATGATGAGGTCTTTGCCGGTGTCGTCCTTGCCGCGCAGAACGACGTGCGTGTGTGGGTTGTCGGTGTTCCAGTGATCGACGGCCACCCATTCCAGCCGCGTGCCCAGGTCGGCCTCCATGCGCGCCATCAGGTGCCGCGTGTAGGTTCGCAGGTCGTCGAGCTGTTCGGCGTCCTCCGGCGAAACGATGAACCGGAACTGGTGGCGGTCGTCGGCACCACGTTCCTTGAACACTTCGAGGTCGGCGGCATCGGTCGTCGGCCCGTAGGCATGGCCTGGGCCGCCTTGGCGATCAACGCCTTCGCGCTCGATGTAGCGCAGGTGCGCAGCAGTGGAGCGCGGCCCCGCCTGTGCCAGATTGACCAGCCTCGCCTTGATCGTCACGCGCCGGGCGTTTGCCCCAAGTCCACGACCAGCAAAGCGAGCGGCGACGTGGCCGCGCCCTAACCGGGAACCGGGTCGCTGGCCGACCTTGCCAGCCGCCTTGCCGAGCTTGGCGCCGGCCTTGTTGGTCTGGCGCAGTACCTTGTTGATGAAGGCGTCGCCACGCTGCTTCGGCGCACCAGGCCGAACGCGGAATCGGTCGTCGTCACGGCTGCTCATGGTGCGGTTACATCCAAGGCCGTCGCAGTCCAGCGGACGAAGCACGCGGTTTCGCCAACGGCGATGCGGCGTTGCGCACCTTCGCGGCACGCTGCCGCCCCCTGGCGCGTGCCGCGCCACCCCCATGTGCAGACAAGGTTTCCAAGCGGCCACGTGCCGCGACCTTTTATCTTGCCTTCCGCCTTTGCCCTGCGCTGTCGCTCCGGGCGTCGGCGGCCCGGCGGCGCTGCGCTGCTTGCAGCCAGCGCGCCGGCGAACGCGCCCACGGCCACCGGCCGGGCGCGTTCGAGGCAAGACGCCTGCACGTGTGAAAGCGATGCCGGATGCTGCGCAACGTGCGACGCGGATGCGCTCGCACGACATGCGCGACGACACGGCAAAGGGCGGCAGGACGACACGCCGGATGGCACGATGAAGCGCAGCGAATCGGCAGCCATCATCAGCGTGTCTCCAACCAGACCGGATGCGCGAGGCCGAGCACGGCCGATGCGCGCACCGGCCCGAAGTAACGGCTGTCGAACGACGCGGGATTGGTCACGCTCAGCAGGAACAGCTCGCCCGGTTCGAGGCGGCGGCACTGCTGCCAGGATGGCAGCGGCCGGCCCATGCGGTCGGCAGGCAATGCGGCGGCCACTGGCACGCCGTCGATGCGCACGCTGCGACCGACAATACACACCTCCTGCGGCGCGACGGCACCAACGCGCTTGAGCAACGGAATGCGCGTCGGCAGGTAGCCGCGCTGCGCAGCCAGCGCAGCGGCTTCGGCCGGCAAGGGCACCAGCACGATGCTGTCCACGGACAACGGACGTGACAACAAGGCGGTATGCGGGTCGAACGGTTCGATGCGATACCAGCCGACCGCCACGCTGTCGGACGGGTTGTAGGTCAGGCGCGGCAGCGGCGACACGAAGGATGCCCATGCCAGCGCAGCGAAGCCGCCGATGGACAGGCTCGCCAGCACGAGGCGAGCGCGCAGACGCGAGCGACGACGCGGCGCTGTTCCAGTGGTGTTTGCGGACGTGGGAAGCGTCGTCATGGCAGCGCCCTCCCGGCGAGCCAGGCGGCGTGCCGCTCGGCGGTGTACTCTGGCAGCGGCAAGCGTGCCGCGAGCCGGTTGCCGAGCGTGCGCCAATACGCCGGCAAAGCGGCGTTCGGCGCAATGCCCAGCGCCTCGATGGCGTCGAGCTGTGCCAACACGGCGCGCACGGTGGGTTCACCTTCGGCGTGCAGCAGCAGGCGCGCACTGGGCAGCACGCCGGGAATGCGCTGTGCCGCGTCCAGTGGTGTGCAAGCCTGCATCACCATGAGCTGCCAGCGCACGGTTCCGTAGTCGTTGGCGTGCCAGCGGATGCGGCAGAACATCGCGCCAGGCAGGAACACCGCGACGCGACGCCAGCGGTCCAGCCGGACGATGCGCGCCGGCTCGCCGAAGCGCAGATACAAGTCGATGCGTTGCTCGACGTAGGCGAGCGAAACGCGGGTCAGCGGCGCGGCGCCGGCCTGGCCGGCGAGCACTGCGGGCGATGGCGGCGGGGCAGCCGTGGCCGCCAGAGCGGATGCGTTCATGAGGTCTTCTCCGGGAACTCGCGTTCGAGCAGCGCGCGCAGCAGTTCGGCGACAGTCACGCCCTGCGTGAACGCCGATACCTTGATACGGGCGCGCATCGCAGGCGTGATGTCGAGGGTCAGGCGCGCGGTGTAGAGGTCGCCTTTCTGGACGCCGTCAGCGTCGCCCTGGCGAATCCACGCCTCGGCGTGTGGATTCGCCGGCGGACGCGCGCCGATAGCGATGCGCTTGCCGTTGCGCTCGCTCATGCTGGCCACCGCAGCAGCTCGTCGGTGAGCGCGGCGATCTCGCGCGCAGCGGCGCTATCAGGCGCCATTTCGCGTGCAAGCCGGCCAGCGGTCACGCTGTCGGCAAAGACGATGCGCTGATGCACTTCCGAGCGCAGCGCCGGCAGCGGCTGCTCGGCGAGCGCGCTGCGCGCCTCGCGTCCGATGACGGTGGTGCTGACGCGACGGTTGACGACGAAGGCCGCGCGCAGCGCGGGCCGGAACACTTGCGCCTCGCGGATCAGCGACACCATCTCGGCCGACGCCCACAAGTCGTAGGGACTCGGTTGTACGGGGATCAGCACACGCTCGGCCGCCAGCAGCGCGGAGCGCGCCAAGGCGGCAATGCGTGGCGGGCCGTCGATGACCACGTGATCGGCGCGGCGGGCCAGCTCCGGCGCTTCCTGGTGCAGCGTCTCGCGGGCGAGGCCCACGGCGCTGAACAAGCGCGGCAAGCCTTGCTGGCTTCTGCGCTGCGTCCAGTCCAGCGCAGAACCTTGCGGGTCGGCATCGAGCAAGATGACGTGCTGGCCGCGCATTGCCAGTTCGCCGGCGATGTGTGTGGCAAGCGTGGTCTTGCCAACCCCGCCTTTCTGGTTGAGCAACGCGACGATCATGGCGCGGCCCTCCGTGTGTGAAGGCCAGGCTTTCGCAGTTGCCCGCAGTGCCGTCTCGCGGTTTTCCACCGAAACGGCGCGCTCTTATTAAAAGTTAGAGTATTTGAGTTAGGGAAGTTAGAGCACGCCGAAACCCGCGCCACTATTAGCTTTCCGGCGATTTCGCACGCCTGATAGCACGATAGGGACACGCCTGATAGCACGATACCCGGCACGCCTGATAGCACGAGGCCGTTCACAAGTTTTCCCCGAGTTATCCCCGTGCCGTGGGCGGCACGGGTCGAAAGGTCAACAGTTCCTCGCCGGTATCCAGCGTTCGCTCGATGCCGAGCACATAGCCGGGCAGCGACTGCCGCGCGACCAGCGCGCGCAGGTCGCAAGCGAAGTCGTAGGGCTTCGCCGTGCTGCCCGATTTGCGGTGCAGGTGCCGGAAGTCGAACTGCCAGCCGCCCGGCTGTTTGCCGCCGTGCTTGCGCACCAGGCGGTACAGCCACCGCTCGATGCCGCCGGTGAGCTTGAAGTAAGCCGGGTCGATGGTCAGCACCAGCGCGGCGTCGAGCACGCCGGCATAGAACCAGTCCGGGAGGATCAGCTCGATGCCCAGCGGCGTGCCGCGGGCGTCGGCCAGTTCCTTCCATTCGTTGATCCACGAGAAGCGATGCAGGCGCCGTCCGGTCGTCTCGCGGATGGATGTGGCCACGCTGGTCGATTGCAGCCGATCGAGCGCGGCCTTGAGGCGCTGGTAGTCGCGCAGCGACGTGCTGCGCCCGATGAAGCGCAGGATCTCGTAGGGCGTCGCGTGCATCAGGCGCGACGGGCGAATGCCTGCGTCTCGCGCTTCCACGATCTGCGATGCCGCCCAAATCAGCACGTCCGCATCCCAAATCGTGGCGATGCCATGCTCCTGCGTGCCCTCCACGCGCACGGTGACGCCACCAGCGCGGAAGTCGATCGGCGCGGTGCGCCGCGACTTCGCTAGCGAGAAGAACGGAAAGGCCATCAAGTCCTGGCTGTCGCGCGGCGCCATGTCGCCCGGCAAGGCGCGGAACAGGTCGAGCTGTTCCCGCTCCCGCGATGGGCTGGGCATGGTGATGGCCACCGGCGAGCCATCCGTCACCGCGCACGGCTATCGGCCGAGTGGTGCTCGGCGTATTCGGGGTCGGACGTAGCCTCGAAGCTGCGCTGGTCGGCCCAGGCGTCGAGGTCGGCCACCGCGTACATGACGCGGCGGCCGAACTTGCGGAACTTCGGGCCGCCCCCGATCACGCGCTGCTTTTCCAGCGTGCGCGGCGACAGCCGCAGGTACTCGGCGGCTTCGTCGTTGGTAAGGTAGCGTTGGGGCTGCGCAGGCGCAGCGACAGCAGCGGCAGCAGGCCGCAAGGGTGCGGGTCGCATCGAGTGAACCTCCATCGGTCAGAAACGCCGGCAGCACCAGCGCAGCCGGATGGAGGCAGTCTCAAGATAGCGACGGGTTGTGCAGAGGGTCGTTTTGCAGCGCAGGCAAAACGACCCTCCCCAGGTCATTCGAGCTGTACCAGGCGGCGGTAGCCGCCGCGCATCAGCGATTGGCCGCGCCGTACCAGGCGGCGCACGCGCGAGCGCAGGCCGCCATCGGTGTACCAGCCGGCCGCCACGACTTCAGCGCCGAACAGCCCTTCGGCTGTCTCCCGCAAGGACGCGCCCGCGAGGGTCGCGTCGAGCGCCTGCAAGGTGTGCAGTTCCAGCAGCGCGGCGGGCGTGGGCCGCGAGCGGGCCGCTGCCGTAGGCACGGCCGCCGTGTCCACCGTCGCCAGTTTGTCCAGCTCGGCCGTGATCGTGCGGTAGCTCGCGCAAGGCGCGGCGCACGGGCGGATAGCATAGAGGTAGGCCATGCCGTCGGCCAGGCCCGGCGCAAGTGCAAGCCGCACGCAGCAGCCGGGCCAGCGTGCCGTCAGCACCAGGCGCTTGCCATCGTGGATCAATTGCTTGTTGCCGGGGACGTGCCAGAACTCGAAGGTGTGGGCTTCCGGTGGCGGGTCGGCATCCGGGTAGAGCTGGAGCACGCCGTCATGATCGGGGAACCAGACAGGATGCGCGTCGCGTGCATCCTGGTGCGGGTCTTCGAGCAGGCGCAGGCCCCATTCGTGCGCCGTGGCCGGCCGGCGGCGACGGCGCCGCCAATCGCGCCGGTACTCGGGATGGCGGCGCAAGTATTCCCAGGCGAGTGCGGGACCGTCCAGGTGCAGCACGTAGAGATAGGCGGCGGTCGGATACCAAAAATCGTTGGTTCGATCAGTCATGAGGCAACCATCCCTGCTGATGGGAACGTCGCCACGGACATCGAAATGCAGGACTACAGCCTCATCGGCAATTTGTCATTCAGGCGGGCTAAGCTGGTGGTAATCAAGTCCGATTGATTCCGAAGCCTTGCATGGATCGTCCGAGTGCGACGGCTGCGCAGCTCGGAAATGGTGCGCAGCGTCACGTACCCTGCCGGAAGCTACGTCCTGCACCATGTCTCTTTCGGTCAAGGCCGCACCCGCTTGGTGCAAGAGTGCCGATTCAGACTGCAACTGTCTTGAACTAGACCTAAAAAGACACAATTCGCCTCAGTCAGTCGGGGATGGAGCCATCACGTTGCGCGAGCTGCACGTATTCCGATAGCGGTCGTGCCGCACGGAAATACAGGTCACGCAGGACCGGCCGCTGCTGCGGCCCGATGATGCCGGCCAGGTCAGACAGCTTGACCGTTCCGAGCGACGGCATCCCGATGCCAAGGTCGATCAGTCCCCAGGCGGTGTCACCGTCAGCGGGGTCGAGCGCGGCCAACAGCCAGGTCGCGTGCGCATCAGGGGTGAACAGCCGCACCACCGGCAACGGGTCGATGCTTTGACCGGCTGTGCGCGCCGCGCCGACGGCGAGCAGTTGCGCACGTTGTTCGGTAGTGACGAGCGGCTGGGTCATGGCCGGGAATCTCACGAAACCGCCGGTGCACGGACGCGCTTTGCCGCCAAGACGTGGAAGCGTCGAAGCGGATGCGTGCTTTCGTGCGAAAGCACGCAGGCGTAAGCCATCGAATCCGTACATGCACGGAAACGCAGAAGCGGCATTGTGCAGATCTGGAAAGACACGGATGTGACTCTCTGGTGCGGTCGAAATCCGCATCTGCGGATTTCCGTAAAGGGACGAATACGTAAATCAGCATCGCCAAATGAACACTATAGATTGTAGCCCTATAGAGCGCAATCGGCTGTCATCTTGGTTTTTCAGGGGAAACCATAGGTGGCGGCGAAGGACTCATTGGCGACGGCAATACGGACGGTCAGGAAGGCGCGTGGCTTGAGCCAGGAAGCGTTTTCCGACGTGTCCAGCCGCACGTATATGAGTTCACTGGAGCGCAACCTGAAAAGCCCAACCCTGCACAAGCTGACCGAGCTGTGCGAGGTCATGGAAGTGCATCCGCTCACGCTGCTGACGCTGGCCTACGCCGGCGACAGCACGCGCAAGGCCGATCAGCTTCTGGCGCAGGTGCGCCAGGAGCTTGAGGCTGTCTTGAAGGAACGCGACGCGCCATAGGCGCGTGCGTGACGTGCTGCGCCAGCAGCACGGCGCCCCGCCGCAAGGGACGGGGCGCGGTGGGCGGCGTCAGTCCGCCTGCTGCGGCTTGCTGCGCGACCAGATCAGGTCGTGCGTGCCGTTCTCGCCTTCGATCAGGCGGGCGTAGACCGTTGCCGGGAACGAAGGATCGTCGAGGGTCACGGACAGGTAGTCCCGTCCGGCCTCGCTGGTTTTCTTCCACGCCGCGCCGATGTCGTGGCCGGCCGCCTGCAGACGGAAGTCCGGGGCTTTCTCGTTGTCGCCCTTGTCGTTGGGAACCAGCTTGACCTTGACGTTGAGCGTCAGGGTGCGAAGCGTGCCGGTGAAGCCGTCTTTCTCTGCGGTGAAGGTGCCGATGTTAGCCATGATGTTTCTCCTTTCGGGTTGAACAAGGTCGCGCCAGTGCGTCCTTGTTGTGAACCGGCCGGCGAGGGATGGGCGGGTCGCACCGCGCAGCGGTCGCAACAGCGTGGAGAACCTGGAAGCGAAAAGAATTTGTCCCGTGAGGAATGCGCGCAGCGCAGGGGAAATTGTTTTCGCTGCAAGGTTGCGGCCATGAAGCCCAAGGCGCAGCCGTGCCCTCGCCAGGATTCACGACAAGCCAAGGACGCACGGGCCGCCCGCTCCCGAAAGGAGACATGGCTGACTCGCTATCCCCGTGTGACGGCTGCACCGGCTTGTACCCTGACGCGGGCAAGGCCAACCGCCAGCCACAAGGCGATAACGCCCCTTGCGGCCCGCAAGCGGCCTTCGTAGTTAAGGTGTGGCGTGGAAGCTCCATAGCAAGCCGGGCGGCGTGTCGGTGAACCGTCCTTCGTGACGTACAGGCGGCGAACCGTCAGCGTCGAGGACGGCACGCTTTGGCACAACCTGCCGCAGCGAGCCGGGGCGTAGCCCCACAAGTCCCGCCCCTGGCGGCGGGGGGGGCCATCGAAATCTTGCCCGCGCCAGCGGGCGCAGATTGCCGTGCCGCGTGCAAGGCACTTGCACGGCCGCCCCGTCGCCGCCTGGTCGAAGGCGGCGACGGGGCGATTTTGCTGTGGGCGTTGAAAACCGGGCGCGGCCACTGCCGCGCCCGGTTCGGGTGATAGCCCCGGCGCTGTGCGCCGGGGCTATGCGACTACTTCACGCGGCCAGTGCGTGCGCTTCCTCCTCGCTGGTGGCATCTTCCGGCGCGTCGGCGTCGGCCTCGTCCACCACCACCGGCACGCCTTCCGGCTCGGTGTGATGGCCGGTCTGGAATACGGCGGGCATCCAACCCGTACCATCCGCCAGCCGTTCCGCTTCGCTGGCAATGTCGCCTTTTTTCAACTTTGACAGGCGGGTGACATGCGCCGGGGCGTACTGGTTTACGGCTTCCAGAATCACGGCCTTGGGGACGTGCTGGAAATAGCCCTCGGCGGTCGGCTTCCACCATGCGGCCATGTCCAACTCCACTGCCCGCGCCAGTTCCGCGCCGGGCTGGTGCTGCGCAGCGCGAGGCGTCACCACGTCCACCGTGGAAGCCACGCACACGGCAAGCAGGCGCACCAGTTCATCTTGCGACTTCGTCAGCAACACGGCGAACAGTTCGGCGCTTTCCTCCGGCAAGGTTGCGCCCGCGACTTCCTGCAAGGTGCGCAATGCTACGGCGGCGGGCGATTCCGACACGTCCGGGGCAAGGCTTTCCAGCCGGTCTTGCACTTTCAGGCTGACGCCAAGCGGCAAGTCATGTCCGTGGTAGCGGTCTTGCAGCACGGTTTGCACCATGCCATGCACCAGCGCAGCCAGTGCCACCAGCGGATGCCGGGCGACTTCGACTTGCAACGCCGCCGTGCGGTGGGCGCTCAACCGCTGCGCCAGCCGATCGGACACGCTGGCGGTCTTGGGCGCTTCGGGTTCGTCGCCTTCGTCGTCGTTCGCGCTTTCCCCGACGAATCCCTGCCGCAGCTTTTCCAGCGTGCGCAGTGCCTTGGCCTCGGCCTCGCGCAGCAGGCCGCGATGAATCACGGCTTCGCCCTCGCGGTCGAGCGTGACGATGGAACCGGCCACGGCGCGCACGTCCGGGGCGTAGCTTTGCAAGGCTTCTTCGATGGTTTGCAGTTCCCCGGCCACGTGTTCGCGGCGTTCTTCCAGCGTTGCCGCCTTGTCCTCGTCCTCGGCGTCGTAAGCGTCTTCCAGTTCGGCGTCGATTTTTTCGAGGCGGGTTTGCAGCGAGGCGAAGCGGCGGGCTTCGCGGGCGGTCGGCTCGCGGCGCTGGCGCGGCGCGTTCTGGAATGCCTGCCGGTCGGCGGAACTGATGTGCGGCGTAGCATCCACCCACGCCCAGCCTTCGGCACGCACGCCCTCGGCCAGCGCGTCCAGTTTGCCGCGCACCAACGTTTCCAGCAGTGCGGCGTCGGTCAGGTAGGTTCCGGTATCGCCTTCGGCGAACAGGTCGCGGCGGGTGCCGCCGCCTGCCGCCGTGTAGGTCTCCAGCCCGGCGAAACGCACCAACGGATGCGCGGCATTGATTTCGCGCTCGGTCAGGCGTTCGCGCAGAGCGGACGCGCCGCGCTGCCATTCCGGCGCACCGTAGTACGCGGCTTCCTGCGCGGCGTGGTCGTCGGTGACGGTCAAGGCCATCAACTGTTCCAGCGTTGCGGTGCCGGCGCGGTAATCGACCAGCAGGCGCGGCGAGACGTTTGCCAGCTTCAAGCGGCGCTGCACCACCAGCGGGGTCACGCCGAAGTCAGCGGCAATGTCCTCGATGGGTCGGCCTTCCTTGACCAGTGCGGCAAAAGCCGCGAACTGATCGGCGGGGTGCATGTTCTCGCGCTGCACGTTTTCCGCGAGGCTCACGGTACGGGCGGACGCATCGGCCACCAGCAGGCACGGCACTTCGTAGTCGGCGGCGATGCGCTTCTTCTTCGCCAGCAGCTTCAACGCGGTCAGGCGGCGGTCGCCCGCCACGACTTCGTAATGCTCACCATCTGCGGCGGCAATCACGATGAGGTTTTGCAGCAGGCCGACGCGGGCGATGCTCGCAGCCAGTTCAGGGATGGACTGGCGCGGAGTCGTGCGGACGTTGCGCTTGGAGCGGCGCGGCAACAGTTGCGACAGCGGAACCAGAATCAGGTTCTTGGTCGGGTCGGCCACTTCCAGCGGCGTGACGGCTTCAACGGCGGAGGCTTCGGTTTTGAGAACGGCGTTCATGGTGATAACTCCTTGCGGTTAGGGATGCAGCAGCGAAAGAAGCGGCAAGGGCTGCTGCCTGCCCCTGCCGCGTTGGGATTCAGGCTTTCAACTGGCGCAGGCCATCGGCCAGCAGCCACAAGGCGCGATTGAGGCGGATGCCGTTGTCGATGCCTTGCACCGGGCGAGTGGTCTGGCGGCGACCATTCGCGGCACGGGCGGACAGGCCGCCTTTGATGAGGTTTTCTTGCGTGCGGTTGAACACGCTCCACAAGTCGCGGCGGCTGTCGTCGTGACGGCGCGGCATCAGGATTTGCGATTCCGTGATGGGCGCGGGCTTGTCCTCGTCGTACTTCAACGCCAGCGCAGCGCGGGCGAAGACTTCCGATTCCCCTGCATCCAGCGTGATTGCCTGCATGGCATCGCGGGATTCCTGCGCTCGGTCGAAGCCGCGCAGGACTTCGTAAGCGCCTTCAATGACCTGCGCGGCCACATCGCCTTTGTGGGGTACGCGCACGTCCGCCACGGTGTCGCCACAAACGAGGCCGTTCTGGCACACAAAGCGGAACATGCCGGCGAGCATCTGATAGCTGCTCGTGCCGTCGTGGGAGTTCAGCAGGATGATTTCGTTGGCCTCGCGGCCGTTGATCTGGCTGGCATGGCGCAGCCGGATCATGTGCTTGGTGTAGTCACGGCGGTCGTCGGCGCGCACGCGGGTCTGGCACACCATGAAGGGCTCGAAGCCCTCCCCGCGCAGCTCTTGCAGCACGCTGGCGGTGGGGATATAGCTGTACCGCTGCGAACGGCTTTCGTGCGGGGCGTCCGCGAAGATGGACGGGGCCACGGCGCGGATTTGGTCATCGGACAAGGGGCGTTCCGAACGCAGCACCGGCGAACGGGAAGCGAAGCGAGAGGCGAGTTGCATGGTGATTTCTCCTGACAAAGAAAGAAGGGTTGGCTTTCACCGCACACCGGATTTCTAGATTCGGAGCCCAGCCTTTCGGCTGTTCGGTGCGGTCGGCACGACGAACCCGGTTGGCCTCGTTGCCACCGTCTTTTCTGAGTTCATCGCCCGCGACGGTCAGGAGCGCGCGGACGGGGGCCGTCAAGGAGACAAGCGCAGGGTTGGTGCGGCCCGCAGGCGCAGCCGAGGACACGGCCCTGCGCGCCTTGACGGCACACGGCCGCGGGCTACAGTCGCGGACAAGGTGATGAGGTCAGGAAAGACGGTGACCTAGGCAACGGCCATCCCTGTGTGCCGACCGCACGCAAGCGAAGCGCGCAGGCCCGGATCGAGAATCCGGGCCGTAGGCGTCAGCGATGGAAGCCCGCAGGGGCCGAGACGCCGCAGGCGGCTCGATGCGCAGCACGACAGCGCGACCGGCAACGCCGGGGACGCCCATCAGCTCGATGTCGCCACGTGCTTGCCGCCAGATCCTTTTTCGCGGAAAATGGAGGTCAAGGCCTCGTCCGCCTGAGCTTCGAGCGGCTCAATCAAGACTGCTGAAACTGCTTTTCCTCATCTTCTTGCCACCACCATGCGATATCGCCTGGGCGTCGGCCAAGTAATCGCTCGATTGGCCACGCTGAGATCAGGAGAATCGTATGTCGATCGGCATTTCCGACCTTGCCCATTCCGTTCGCAAGAACAGCGCTGCTCAAGGGCCATCCGTGCCCCTCGGGCATTCGCAGCAGTTGGTCGTGGCGGCGCTGGGCTACAAGACCTTTGCCGCCTACCAGGCTGCACAAGCGACTTCACAGGAACCGGCGCATCTGGCCGATGTCCACCACGTCGTACTCGACGTCGACCGGCTCGATCAGCGTGCGTCGGAGCTTGGCGTGGCGACCACGCCCGACCAACTGCACGCGTTGCTCGATACCGCCTTCGGCGAGCGCGCGCCGCATATCCGCCTCCACGCGTCCTACGCCGCCTTCGAGGATTTTCTGCGGCAGCATGTGGATCAAACGGTCACGGAAGATAGTGACGTGAATAGCGAAATGGCCAATGCCAACTACGACGGCATCGACGAGGTGTATTTCGATTTCGAGGTCGCGTTCGATGACGTCGCCGTGGGCGGTGCGCTCGATATCGAACTGGCCGGGCACGTAGGCCTGGGAATCGACACCGAGCGGCCCTACGCGGGCCACATCGTGAACGTGGAGGGCGTGCTGAGCGTGGTGCGCCTGGGCCAGCACTGTTTTGGATCGGTGGATTGCCAGGTCACCAAGGCTGATCTGGATACCGACTGGGGCGACGACGACCACGAAGACGGGCCGCCGGTGCGCAGCACGTCGCAGGCCTACGCGGAGTTGCTCGGCCTGGAGCTGCACGAGGTCGGCGACCTGGTCGATGTCGAGGCCGAGCCGCGAGACGGCAATAGCGGCGAGATGATCTACAGCTATCTGCTGGATTTCACGGACGCCGCCTCGCCCGAGATCGCGCAGAAGATCCTGCGGCGCCACGGCTCGCTGCGTATCGAGGTCGGCCCGAGCTTCTTCGAGAACTTGCGTAGCGACGACTGGCCGCGGTAACGACGCAAGCACGCGCATCCCACGGAAGTGGGATGCGCGACCCAGGCGTCCGCGAGGACACCGACCGTTAGCCGTTGCCTTACCGCATGTCGGCGTACAAGGTCAGCGGGGCAAAGATCGCGGCGATGACGACCGCGCCCAGCGAGGTCAGCCAGAAATCGACGCCGATGGCAATGACGTCCGCCAGCTTCGGCACGGCGGAGACCCGGTGCAATATCGCATTGACGCGCACGATGACCTGCAGCCAGTCCGGCATCGTCGTCACCGCATGAGGGCGTTGAACAAGAAGGTCAATGGGTACAGCACCAGCAATCCCATGCCAGGGCACTGGAGGCGGTACGTGCCGTCATGCCAAAAGGCTCAAATATCTAGCTGATGCACCTGCATCCAGCATCAGCATCACCCCCGCCCGTCAGAATGACGCCTAAGGCTACTCAAGACTGACATCGAAGGGCGCGTACACCGATCGAAACGTCGTCAGGATGCTCTGCCTGGCCGCATCCAGTTCGCCAGCGGCGCGATGGGTGAGCGTGTACGTCGGACAATCCGGCTGACCGCAGCCGCAGTGTTTGATCTCCCCTTCCTTGAGGCGAGTCACGAAGATGCGCCGCAGCGCATCGACCTGACGAACGACCTTGTTCAATACGGCGCGGATGCGTCGATCGCGAAGATGATGGATCGATGGGATGCGCCGGATCTCGTCGCCTTCGCGTGTCCGCCACACGCCGGTGTTCAGCGCGCCTATAGTGTCTTCGATGGCCTGCTGAAAAGCAGGCAGGGAGCTTTCCTGATGGAATGGCGTGCGAAAGGCGGGACGATCGAACACGGCCGCCATCAATTGCAGCGCATCGGCATCCGTCAATTCGGGAAAGTCGTCCACGAACGCACGGATCGCCGTTTCGGCATCGGGAAATTCGATGCCCTGGACAAAACGGCGCAGCAGGTATTCGGCGCGAAGGCGCAGGTTTTCCTCGAACTCCACGCCCGACCATATCGTCACGTGCGCAACGCCCAGGGACGCTGCGGCCTGCTCGATCCGCGTTCGGGCGGTGTCCGACACGGCGCCACGGCAGACGAACTTGAAGGCATCCGGCACCCCGCCGATGGCCTTGACCGCCTTGCTCATGTCGCTCTTGGCCTTCGCCAGGGTCAGCGTGTCCCGGTTCGCGCATTGGATGATGGTTTTGCGTGCTGGCCGGTCATCAAACGGCTCGGTGCCCGAGATGTCCCGTCCTTGGTCTCCACCGGATTGCCCGCGCCAGACCAAGTCGTGCCAGCCGGCGCGCACGTGATACGCAAAGACCAGGCGCTCGAACTGAAGGCCGCTGTAGTCCTCGAAGTGAATGGGAGAAACCGTCACTGTCGCCATGCCTTTTTCCTTTTCTTTGTGACTACACGTCCTTCACTACGCCGCACTACGCCGTAGCGAGTTCCCCCGATAGCCAATGAAAGCCACCATTACTCCGTGCGGCGGCAAACCTTTCGACGCCGAACACTCACGGAGTTCGACATGGAGAATAGCCCGCTGCAAAAAATCAATAGGGACGACGGTGCCGAAGGACTACCGCGAGCTGCCTCCCTACCCCTCCCCGGCACGGCCGCCTACGAGGAACTGCCCCAGTTTCCCAAGCGCAACACCTTGCCGTTTCGTCGCACGATTCGCCGCCAGGAACTGCGGCAGATCGTTCCGCTGGCCGAGACTACGATCTACGAGATGGAGCGCCGTGGCGAGTTTCCGCGTCGCTTCAACCTGACGCCGCGCTGTGTCGTGTGGGACCTGGCCGAGGTGGAAGCGTGGGTCGAGGCCCGCAAGCAAGCGCCGCGCGGCGGCGTCTCGAAACCCGATGTCCGTCTACGAAAAACCCGCCCTGTGCGAGCGGCCTCTCGCCAGGAATGAAGCGCGGAGCGGCCCTTAGCTCACCAACGCTCCCAGTTCCCTGGACACTGACCGCGTCAGCCGTCGGCCCTCCTTTGCCACGTTGACCTGCAGCGCCACCCGCGCCACGTCCAGCACGTCCAAGGCCAGCGAATACGTGCCCTTGGCCTGCAGCCAGGCCAGCACGTCCGCCAAGTGCCAGATCGATGCGCTGCCCTCATGCACCGGCGCCGGAAAGCTGCCCGGGTGGGCCAACATCAGCTTGCGCATGTTCTGCCGCGACACACCCACAATATCGGCCACGTCGGTCAGTCCAACCAGGTCCGGCGCGACTTCGATCAACTGTGCCGAAGGCACAGCGTGCCGCACGTCTGCCAGCGCGCTGCGCACGGCCGCCCCGGCATCGGTCGCCTCGCGGGTGAATTCCAGCGCCATGCGTCCCGGCTGCCCGATGCCGATCAAGGCGTCGTCGCAACCGGTCTCGCCCAAGCGCTCGACCAGCGCATCGGTGTCGCTGTCGTCGTCCGCAAGCTGGTACTTCAGGGTAAAGGTGTATTCCATCGCTCTCGTCCTTGGCCCTGTCGGGCGCGGCGGACGCCCACCTGGATGGGCGAGCCACACGCTCGGCTCGCCCGCGAGCGTCTTCAACGTCTTGCCTCCCATGAGCGAGACGGCCATCAGCAACCATGACTATGGACAGGAAGGGCATGGTTGTCAAGTGACAACCATGCCCTTACATTAGGCTATGGCGCTCAACATCGGCACCGTCACGTTCGCCGGCATCAACTTGGGCACGTAGGTCTGCCCGCTACCCCAGGCGTCGACCAGGTTGGACCACTCTTGCAGCATGTGGCGCCGTTGCTCGGCGTATTCGGCCTTGTTGTAGATCGAGCGCGACGAGCGTCCGTCTTCGTGCGCCAGGCACTTCTCGATCCAGTCGCGGTTAAAGCCGATCTCGTTCAACAGGGTCGACCCGGTACGGCGCAGGTCGTGCACGGTGAATGGCTGCAGCGGTAGCCCTTTGCTTTTTGCGGCGTCCGCCACGAGCTGCGTGACCCGATTCAAGGTCGCATTGGACATGCAGCGCTCTGCGTCGTAACGCGAGGGAAAAACGAATCGTGAGCCTGCCGCGCAGGCGTGCAGCGTGACGAAGATGCCCAGCGCCTGACGCGACAGATAGACCACATGCGGGTTGCGTCCTTTCATCCGCTCCTTAGGGATCGTCCACGTCGCGTTCTCGAAATTGACCTCATCCCAGGTGGCGTGAATCAGTTCGCTCTTGCGCACCAGCGTCAGCAGAATCAAGCGCAGCGCCAGCTTAATGGTCGGATAGGTGGCCACCGATTCCATCTGCTGCACCATCAGCCGGATTTCCAGCGGCGACAAGGCGCGATCCTTCGGCACGAAGGTGGCGATCGACGCCGCCCCCACGCTGTTGGCGGGGTTCTCCACCTTTTCACCGTGGGCGATGGCGTAGACATAGACCTGCTTCACGATGTCCCGGATCTGAACTGCGGTGGCTGGCGCCCCCCGCTCCTTGACCTTGTTGCACAAGGCCCGCAAGTCTTCAGGCTCAATTTCGATCAGCAGACGGTTCTGGAAGACCGGCAGGATGTCCCGGTCGATGATGTGCTTGCGCATGGCGCGGGTGCTGTCGGCCAATTTCGCGTGGGCCAGCCAGGCGTCCATCGCCGCGCCGAAGGTCTTGATGGCGACCACGCGGCGCTTCTCGCGTTGCTTTTCAATGGCGGGCGAGATGCCCTTGAGAACGGCTTTCCGCGCGTCCAAAAGCAGTTCGCGCGCCATCGCCAGTGAAATACCGTCAGGGCCGTAGCGCCCGAGGGTTAGGGTCTCCCGGCGTCCGTTAAGACGGTAGTCATAGCGGAAGGTGACGGTACCGGCGGTCGATACCGTCACGTACATCCCATCACGGTCAGAAGCCTTATAAATCCGTGACTTAGGCTTCAAATTACGCAGTGCAGCGTCGGTAAGCATCGTGCATTTCCTCCTGTTTTTTGACGGCTTTTACCGTCAAGGATCAGGAGACCCACTGATGCCCGGAAAGCCGCATAAAACAAGCTTCTCCGAGAAGATTTTTACCGTCAAAGACGGTAAAAGTCTGAATAGTGAATGGGAGGGTATCAATCCGGCCTCGATTTCTACCGTCAGCTGTACCGCCAACTTTTTCTGCTGGCCGGCGATTGACACCGATAGCCGCCGCGACGTATTTCTTTCTAAATCAACACGTTATGGCTGTTTTTCGATAGCTGGCGATAGTCCCCGAAGGACCTGATTTCACTCCCACTCAATCGTCGCCGGCGGCTTGCCCGACACGTCGTACACCACCCGGTTCAAGCCACGCACTTCATTGATGATGCGGTTCGACACCCGACCCAACAACGCATACGGCAGATGCGCCCAGTGCGCCGTCATGAAGTCGGTGGTCTGCACCGCGCGCAGCGCCGTCACGTAGTCGTACGTGCGGCCATCGCCCATTACGCCGACGGACTTGACCGGCAGGAACACCGCAAACGCCTGGCTGGTCAGGTCGTACCAGCTCTTGCCGACCTGGTCTTCAGCGCACAGGCCTGCAGCGGCATCTTGCGCCGTCGCCTTGGTACCGCGCAGCTCTTCGATGAAGATCGCATCAGCGCGGCGCAGCAGCTCCGCATACTCACGCTTGACCTCACCCAGGATACGCACGCCCAGGCCCGGGCCCGGGAACGGATGGCGATACACCATCTCGTGCGGCAGGCCCAGCGCCACGCCCAGCTCGCGCACCTCGTCCTTGAACAGGTCGCGCAGCGGCTCGAGCAGCTTCAGGCCCAGCGTTTCCGGCAGGCCACCCACGTTGTGGTGGCTCTTGATCGTCGTCGCCTTCTTGGTCTTGGTGCCGCCCGATTCGACTACGTCCGGGTAGATGGTGCCCTGGGCCAGCCACTTGGCGTTCGACAGCTTCTTCGCCTCCGCCTGGAACACCTCGACGAACTCGCGGCCGATGATCTTGCGCTTGGCTTCCGGGTCCGTCACGCCGGCCAGGTGGCCGAGGAACTGCTCCGAGGCATCCACGTGCACGACCTTGGCGTGCAGGCGGCCCGCGAACATGTCCATCACCATCTTGCCTTCGTCCAGGCGCAGCAGGCCGTGGTCGACGAACACGCAGGTGAGCTGATCGCCGATCGCGCGGTGGATCAGCGCGGCGGCCACGGACGAATCGACGCCGCCCGACAGGCCCAGGATCACCTCTTCATCGCCCACTTGCTCGCGGATGAGCTTGACGGCTTCCTCGATGTGATCGCGCATGACCCAGTCCGGCTTGGCGCCGGCGATCTCCAGCACGAAGCGCTCAAGCAGCGCGCGGCCCTGTAGGGTATGCGTGACTTCCGGGTGAAACTGCACGGCGTAGTAGCCGCGCGCCTCGTCGGCCATGGCGGCGATCGGGCAGCTCGGCGTGGAGGCCATCAGCTTGAAGCCCGGCGGCAGCTCGGCGACCTTGTCGCCGTGGCTCATCCACACCTTCAGCATGCCGTGGCCTTCGGGCGTGGCGAAGTCCTGGATGTCCTTGAGCAGGCGGGTGTGGCCATGGGCGCGCACCTCAGCATAACCAAATTCGCGGTGGTCGCTCCACTCGACCTTGCCGCCCAGCTGCACGGCCATGGTCTGCATGCCGTAGCAGATGCCGAGCACCGGCACGCCGAGGTCCCACACGGCTTGCGGCGCGCGCAGCTGGTGGTCTTCGTAGGTGCTGGCGTGGCTGCCCGAGAGGATGACGGCCTTGGGCGCGAACTCGCGCACGAAGGCGTCGGACACATCGTTCGGGTGGATTTCGCAGTAGACGTGCGCTTCGCGGACGCGCCGCGCGATCAGCTGCGTGACCTGCGAGCCGAAATCAAGGATGAGGACTTTGTCGTGCATGTTGTGGAGGAATGGAATCGGCAATCGTGTCGACTTCAGTGCCGGGGCCGTAGCCCGGCGGCGGCATGTAGGCGGGTTCGTTGCGCTCGGTTTCGGTACGCTGGCGTTCACGCGTGGCAGCGGCTTCATCGCGCGCCTTCTGCGCGCGCTCGCGCTCATTGGTGCGCACGCGGCGCGAGGCGGGAATCTGCACGGCCGAGAACAGCGCCAGCACCGCGGCAAAGGTCGGCAGCCAGATGCGGCCCGCGCCGTCCACCGGCAGGTGGAAGAACAGCAGCCACGCAATCACCAGCACGGCCACGGCCAGGTTCACGTGGCCCATCACCTGCGCCACGGCGGTGGTGAGCTGCCCGTTGACGGTGGCATGCCACAGCAGCCAAGCCAGGCCGATCAGCGTCACGCCGAGCAGCTGGCCGTACATCGCCGGATCGGGCTGCGGCAATTGCAGCGCGCCGAAGACGGACGCCATCGGTGAAGCCAACAGGACGAGACCGACGCACAGTGCGACAGCCGCATCCAGAAACAGAACGAGTCGCAAAAGCGCTTTCATCATCGTCTCCAGTTGCGGGTGGCCGCCCCGTGCACCGGCCACCGGATTGAATGCGGTCGGGGCACCCGCGCGCCCCGACGCCAGAACTGCATACCTTCTATCTTTTGATGCAGCAACCGAGGATCAGTCGCGGTGATAGTTCGGCGCTTCCTTCGTGATCTGCACGTCGTGCACGTGCGATTCGTTCATGCCGGCGGCAGTGATCTCGACAAACTGGCTCTTCTCGTGCCATTCGGCAATCGACGCACAGCCGCAGTAGCCCATCGACGAGCGAACGCCACCCGTGAGCTGATGCACGATCGGCAACGCTGAGCCCTTGTACGGCACGCGACCTTCGATGCCTTCCGGCACCAGCTTGTCGACGTTGGCGGTGTTGTCTTCCTGGAAGTAACGGTCAGCCGCACCATCCTTCATGGCGCCCACCGAGCCCATGCCACGGTAGCTCTTGTACGAGCGCCCCTGGAACAGGAACACCTCACCCGGAGATTCGTCCGTGCCAGCGAACATGCCGCCCATCATCACGGTGTGTGCGCCGGCGGCCAGCGCCTTGGCAACATCACCCGAGTAGCGGATACCGCCGTCGGCGATAAGGGGCACGCCGGTGCCCTTGAGCGCTTCGGCCACATTGGACACCGCGAAGATTTGCGGCACGCCGACGCCGGCAACGATCCGCGTCGTGCAGATCGAGCCCGGGCCGATGCCAACCTTGACACCATCTGCGCCATGATCGACCAACGCCTTGGCCGCTTCGCCCGTGGCGATGTTGCCGCCAATCACCTGCACCTGCGGATAGTTGTCCTTGATCCAGCGCACACGGCTGAGCACGCCCTGGCTGTGGCCGTGCGCGGTATCGACCACGATCACATCCACGCCAGCCTTGACCAGCAGGTCGATGCGCAGGTCATTGTCCGGGCCCACGCCCACCGCCGCGCCCACGCGCAGCGAGCCCTGCTCATCCTTGGAGGCCAACGGGTATTCGGTGGCCTTCTGGATGTCCTTGACGGTGATCAGGCCGCGCAGCTCGAAAGCTTCACCCACCACCAGCACGCGCTCCAGGCGGTGCTTGTTCATCAGGCGCTTGGCTTCTTCCAGCGAGGCGCCTTCCTTGACGGTGACGAGCTTCTCGCCCGGCGTCATCTTGGCGCGCACCGGCGCGTCCAGCTCTTCTTCGAAGCGCAAGTCGCGGTTAGTGATGATGCCCACCACCTTCTTGCCTTCCAGCACCGGGAAGCCCGAGATGCCGTGCTGCGCCGACAGCGCCATCACGTCGCGCACCTTCATATCCGGGCCGATGGTGATCGGATCGCGCAGCACGCCCGACTCGAAGCGCTTGACCTTGGCGACTTCGCGCGCCTGTTCTTCCGGCTTCAGGTTCTTGTGGACGATACCGATGCCACCCTGCTGCGCCATGGCAATGGCCAGCCGCGCTTCCGTGACCGTATCCATGGCGGCGGACACGAGCGGAATGGCGAGTTCAATCGAACGGGTGAGCTTGGTGCGAAGGGACGTATCGCGGGGCAGGACGGCCGAGTAGGCCGGGACGAGCAGCACATCATCGAACGTGAGTGCTTTCTGGACAAGACGCATAGCAATTTCCTCTAGGCGCAAAATCGGATTATACGGGAATTTGCACCACGGTTGTAGACGCCCGTGCTATGCTCGATAAATTTTTCTTCGCGCACCCGCCTGAAGCGCCCTGTGGCCTCAGCGGCCGTGTGTAGCAAGCTTTGCGAGTGTTCGAATGGGAATTGGCGTGTTGTGCGCCCTGCTGGCGGGTGCCATGTGGGGCATGGTCTTCATTGCGCCGCGCGCGCTGCCGGCGTTCTCGCCGTGGGAGCTGGCCCTGGGCCGCTACCTCGCCTACGGCGCCATCGCGGCCATCGCCGCCGCCCCCATCCTCCCGCGCATTGCCCGCAAGATCACCCGCGCTGATTGCCTCGCGCTGGTGCGGCAATCCTGCAGCGGCAATCTCGTCTATTACGTGCTGCTGGCCTTTGGCGTGCAACTGGCCGGCGTCGCCCCCACCTCGCTCATCATCGGCATCCTGCCGATCACCGTGACGGTGCTCGGGCACCGCGATCACGGCGCTGTACCACTGTCGCGCCTGATCTGGCCGCTGCTGGTGGTCGCAGCCGGCATCGTCTGTATCAACGTCGACCTGTTTGGCCACGCCAACGCCGCTGCCGCAGCCCAAGTCCGGCCGGTCTGGCAGCGCATTGCCGGCATTGCCTGCGCGGCGGGCGCCCTGTGCAGCTGGACCTGGTACGCGGTGGACAATGCCCGCTACCTGCAGCGCAATCCGCATTTCTCCAGCAACGAGTGGTCGGCGCTGTACGGCATTTCGACCGGCGTGCTGTCGACCGTGCTGACGGCGATCGCCCTGCTCGTGGTCGGCACCGGCTGGGCCGATGGCGGTGGGCGTGTCTGGACAACGTTCTGGGCCGTGAATGCTGCCGTGGCACTCGGCGCGTCGCTGATCGGCAACAACCTGTGGAACATCTCCGCCCGCCGGCTGCCGCTCACGCTGTCGGGCCAGATGATCGTGTTCGAGACGCTGTTCGCGCTGGCATATGGCTTTGTGTACGACGACCGCTGGCCTCGCCCGCTCGAAATCGCGGCAATCGCCTTGCTGATCGTGGGGGTCGGCTGGTCGGTGCGCTTGCACGCAGAGGACAACTCTGCATAAACTGGGCGCCTTGCCGGGGGGCGAGTCGGCAGGCCGAGCCAGGCCACCGACGTAGATTCACGCGTGGCGATCACGCCACCGGGCTCCCGCGCGCGTCAAGGAGCCGTCGTCGGGTCGGCCAACGCGCCATCGGCAGGCCATCGAACGAGAACTCCATGAAACGACTGCACGTCCTGCTGCCGGCCACCGTCACCCTGATCACCCTCGCCTGCCCGACCGCCTTCGCGCAATGGGCCTGGCAATGGCGCGACGAAAAGGGCCACATGGTCTACAGCGACGCCGCACCGCCGCCGTCCGTGCCGGCTTCGCGCATCATCCGCAACCCGAACGGCCGCTTTGCCACGGCCTATGAATCGGTGCCCGCGCCGGCTTCGGGCGTCCAGGCGGCGTCTGCCCCCAAGGCCGCATCGCCCGCATCCAGCGCCGCCGTCGATCCGGATGAGGCCCTGCGCAAGCGCCTGGCCGCGCGCGACAAGAAGGATCAGGAAGACGCGCAGAAGGCCGAGCTGGCCCAGCGCAGGCAGGCCGAATGCGAGCGTCTGCGCAACGAAACCAACTATATGCAAGAGGGTCGCCGCTTCGGCTCGATCCAATCCGATGGCTCGATCGCGCCCATGGACGACAACCAGCGCGCCGCCGCCGTCCAGCGCAACCAGGCGGCCATCAACGCGAACTGCGGCTAAGACCGCAGGCGCTTACTCGGTGACGTCGCCTTCGGGCGGCGCCTCATTGCGCAGCCACTTCAGCCCTTCGCGCGTGCCGGTTGCGCGCACGCGTTGCACGCGGCGGCGCCGGGCCGTCTTCGGATCGGCGATCAGCGGGCCAGAGATCTCGACCCGGTCGCGCGCGTGCAGCGGCGCATCGGGCGTCTTGCGCTTGCCGTAGATGCCCAAGCGGCAGGTCTCGAGCGTCAGATCCGTCCCGTCGAGCACGCCGGATGCGCGCACCGCGTCCGCCACGGTCGCCGGTGCTGGCACGCGCACCTCCACCAGCCTTGGCGGCGTGACCGTCGCCAGGCAGACCATCACCTCGATCTGCTCAGGATTCGCCATAGACCACCTCGGCGCGCTTGACGAAGGAATCGACGAAAGTATTGGCGATCATACTGAACACCGGGCCGATGATTTTCTCCAGCAAGTGGCTGGAGAACTCGTAGTGCAGGTGGAAGTTGATCTTGCACGCATCGGCGCGCAGCGGCGTGAACACCCAGAAGCCAGTGAAGGTCTTGAAAGGACCATCAGCGAACTGCATATCGATGCGGGTGGGCCGCGTTTGCCTGTTGCGCGTGCGGAAATGCTGGTGGATGCCCTTGAAGGCGATGTCGACGCGGGCGTCGAGTGACGTGTCGGTCTGCTCGAAGATTTCCACGCCGCCGCACCACGGCAGGAAGTTCGGATAGTCCTTGACGTTGGTGACCAGGTCGAACATCTGTTCGGCCGAGTAACCGATCAACACGGTTTTTTCAACGTCTGCCATGCGCCTTCCGAAAGCTTTGCGTGCCGCACGTCGATTGCCTGTGCGGCGGATTTGTTAAACTCGCCATTTTATCGCAGCGCATGCAGGGACCGTCACCTTAACCGTCGCCCCGCCGCGCTCACCGCACATTCCACGTATGACCATCGCCGACAACAAGAAAGCCTTTTTCGATTACTTCATCGAAGAACGCTACGAGGCGGGCATCGTACTCGAGGGCTGGGAGGTGAAGGCCATCCGCGCCGGCCGTTCGCAGATCAAGGAAGGCTACGTCGTCATCCGCAACGCCGAGCTGTTCCTGATCGGGGCGCACATCAGCCCGCTGCAATCGGCCTCCACGCACGTCACGCCCGACCCGGTGCGCACCCGCAAACTGCTCCTGCACGCCGAGGAGATCAAGAAGCTGATCGGCAAGGTCGAGCAGCGTGGCTACACGCTCGTGCCGCTCAACCTGCACTACTCGCGCGGTCGCGTGAAGTGCGAGATTGGCCTCGCCAAGGGCAAGAAGCTCTATGACAAGCGCGAGACCGAAAAAGACCGCGACTGGCAGCGCGAGAAGGCGCGGATCATGCGCGAGAAGGCCTAACCTCGAGCCTGACCTCGGGCCCGATCCGCAACGCCCTTACGCGCTCGGCCGCTGCTGCTTCACAATCTGCAGCGCCGTTGCAATCATCGAGCTCATTTCGCTCAAGTTGCCCGGCACGATCAGCGTATTGCCCTGCTTGGCCAGGTTGCCGAACGCTGCCACGTATTCCTCCGCCACCTTCAGGTTGACCGCGTCCGCACCACCCTCGGTGCGGATGGCGTGACCGACCTTCTGGATCGCCTGCGCGTTGGCCTCGGCCACCGCCAGGATGGCCGCCGCCTCGCCCTGCGCCCGGTTGATGGCGGCCTGCTTGTCGCCCTCGGACTTCTGGATGGCAGCCTCACGCGCACCGGATGCCAGGTTGATCTGCTCCTGGCGCTTCCCCTCCGATGCCGCGATCAGCGCGCGCTTCTCGCGCTCGGCTGTGATCTGCGCCTGCATCGCGTGCAGGATCTCCTTGGGCGGCGTCAAGTCCTTGATCTCGTAGCGCAGCACCTTCACGCCCCAGTTGGAGGCCGCCTCATCCAGCGCGTTGACCACGCTGTGGTTGATGAAGTCGCGCTCCTCAAACGTCTTGTCCAGCTCCAGCTTGCCGACCACCGAACGCAGCGTGGTCTGCGCCAGTTGCGTGATGGCGATCACGAAATTGCTCGACCCGTACGATGCCCGCATCGGGTCGGTCACCTGGAAGTACAGGATGCCGTCCACCTGCAGCTGCGTGTTGTCCTTGGTGATACAGATCTGGCTCGGCACGTCGAGCGGGATTTCCTTGAGCACGTGCTTGTAGGCCACGCGATCGACAAGCGGCAGCACGATGTTCAGCCCCGGCGAGAGCGTCGCGTGGTACTTGCCCAGCCGCTCCAGGATCCAGGCGTGCTGTTGCGGCACGATCTTGATGCCCTGTGCGATCAGCACAATGGCGGCAAACAAAACGATGAGCGCGAAAGTGCCCAGCTCGAACATAGAACCTCCGTGGGTTGCGGTTGGGGTTGTTATTTGGGGGCGACGACCAGCACGTTGCCGCGTACCTCGACGATGCGGAACTCGCCGCCGGTGGCCAATGCGTTGGGCGCCAGTTCGACATCCCACGCAGCGCCGCGGTATTGCACGCGCGCGCGACGCTCGGGCGACCACGCATCCACGCGCAGCGCCTCGCCGATATCCAGATTGACGTTGCGGTTGCGGGCGGCGTCTTCACGCGTGACGCGCCCAAAGCGCGTGCGCCGCAGCCCAACGATGCCGACCACAGTGACGATGGCCGCAACGATGGCCTGCGCAGGAAACTCGAGCCCAACGAGCGCCGCTAGTCCCCCCGCCAGCAGGCCGAAGGCAACCATCAGTAGATAGAACGTCCCCGTCATCAGCTCACCGATGACGAGCAGCACGGCCAGCGTGAACCAGACGATCTCTTGCGCCGACATACATCCCCCAAGAAAAAACCCCCGCGACGAGGCACGTCAGCGGGGGCATGTCGCTCGGCCCCCGCCGGCGTTGGACGCCACCGGGCACTTCGCGTTCTTGTCGGCGCGCACCTCGAAAGGCGCGCGCCCTTTCTACTTTACTGCAGGATCAGGCCCGAATTAAGCCGAACCCAGCTTCTTCCACGTGTCGACGACCGAATCCGGGTTCAACGAGATGGACGAGATGCCTTCCTTGGCCAGCCACTCGGCGAAATCCGGGTGGTCGGACGGGCCCTGGCCGCAGATGCCGACGTACTTGTCCATCGACAGCGCGGTCGAGATGGCACGCTGCAGCATGAACTTGACTGCCGGATCGCGCTCGTCGAAGTCTCGGGCCAGCAGCTCCATGCCGGAGTCGCGGTCCAGGCCCAGCGTGAGCTGCGTCAGGTCGTTCGAGCCGATCGAGAAGCCGTCGAAATGCTGCAGGAACTGCTCGGCCAGGATCGCGTTGGACGGCACTTCGCACATCATGATCAGGCGCAGGCCGTTCTCGCCGCGCTTCAGGCCGTACTTGGCCAGCAGCTCGACCACCTTCTCGGCCTGGCCGAGCGTACGCACGAACGGGACCATCACCTCGACGTTGGTCAGGCCCATCTCGTCGCGCACGCGCTTCATGGCGCGGCACTCCATCTCGAAGGCTTCAGCGAAGTCTTCGGCGATGTAGCGCGAGGCGCCACGGAAGCCCAGCATCGGGTTCTCTTCATCCGGCTCGTAGCGCGAACCGCCGATCAGCTTCTTGTACTCGTTGGACTTGAAGTCCGACAGGCGCACGATCACGGGCTTCGGATAGAAGGCCGCCGCGATGGTGGCGATGCCTTCGGCCAGCTTGTCGACGTAGAACGCGCGCGGGCTGGCATGGCCGCGGGCCACGCTTTCCACGGCCTTCTTCAGGTCGCTGTCGACTTGCGGATAGTCGAGGATCGCCTTCGGGTGGACGCCGATGTTGTTATTGATGATGAATTCCAGACGGGCCAGGCCCACGCCGCCGTTCGGGATCTGGCAGAAGTCGAAGGCGAGCTGCGGGTTGCCGACGTTCATCATGATCTTCGTGCTGATCGCCGGCATCTCGCCGCGCTGGACTTCCGTGATTTCGGTTTCCAGCAGGCCGTCGTAGATCTTGCCTTCGTCGCCCTCGGCGCACGAGACCGTCACCAGGGTACCGTCCTTGAGGATGTCGGTAGCGTCGCCGCAGCCGACCACGGCCGGCACGCCCAGCTCACGCGCGATGATGGCCGCGTGGCAGGTACGGCCGCCGCGGTTGGTCACGATGGCCGAGGCGCGCTTCATCACCGGCTCCCAGTTCGGGTCGGTCATGTCGGCCACCAGCACGTCGCCGGGCTGCACGCGTTCCATCTCGGCCGGATCGTTGATCACGCGCACCGGGCCCGTGCCGATCTTCTGGCCGATGGCGCGGCCGGTAGTCAGCACCGGCGCCGAGCCCTTCAGGCGGAAGCGCTGCTCGACCTTGCCGGCAGCCTGGCTCTTCACGGTTTCCGGGCGGGCCTGCAGGATGTAGATCTTGCCGTCGCGGCCGTCGCGGCCCCACTCGATGTCCATCGGGCGGCCGTAGTGCTTCTCGATGATGACGGCGTACTTGGCCAGCTCCGTCACATCCGCGTCGGAGATGGAGTAGCGGTTGCGCAGCTCACCCGGCACGTCGACGGTCTTCACGCGGCCTTCTTCGCCCGGCGCGGTGAATTCCATCTTGATCAGCTTCGAGCCGATCGAGCGGCGGATGATCGGGTACTGGCCGGCGGCCAGCGTCGGCTTGAAGACGTAGAACTCGTCCGGGTTCACGGCGCCCTGCACCACCGTCTCGCCCAGGCCGTAGCTGGAGGTGATGAAGACGACTTCCTGGAAGCCCGATTCGGTGTCGATCGTGAACATCACGCCCGACGCGCCGCAGTCCGAGCGCACCATACGCTGGATGCCGGCCGACAGCGCCACCACGTCGTGGGCAAAGCCCTTGTGGACGCGGTACGAGATGGCACGGTCGTTGTACAGCGAGGCGAACACGTGCTTGATCTTGTCGAGCACGTCGTCGATGCCCAAGACGTTGAGGTAGCTCTCCTGCTGACCGGCGAACGAGGCGTCCGGCAGGTCTTCGGCCGTGGCCGACGAACGCACGGCAAACGAAGCCTCGGCGCCTTCACGGGCCGACACGCGTGCGTACGATTCACGGATCTCCTGCTCCAGGCGCGGCTGGAACGGTGCCGTGGCGACCCACTCGCGGATCTCCTTGCCGGCCGCGGCCAGCGCCTTGACGTCGTCGACGTCCAGCGCGGCCAGGCGCTGCGAGATGCGCTCGGTCAGGTTGTTGTGCGCGAGGAAGTCGCGGAAGGCGAGTGCCGTGGTGGCAAAACCGCCCGGAACGCGCACGCCGGCGCCATCCAGCTGGGAGATCATCTCGCCCAGCGAAGCGTTCTTACCGCCAACGACCTCGACATCGGTCATCCGCAGTTGCTCGAACGGCAGCACATAGGCGCCGTCTTGCGACAGGTTAGTCATACAAGTCCCTAAACTAAGTGAAAAACCGGTCGGATGCGCGCGAAGCGTTTGTTCTTGTCGTCTGGCCGCGCGATTCCCTTGGCTAAATCATCCGGGCGGCGTTGCCGGGTCGTCTGACCGGGGGCCGGGCCGAATTGCTTAGCCAAAAGATCGCCGCTATTCTACCGTGCCGCCGCACGAATTCCTCCCGGCGGATAGGAAAAACCCCTCGTTTTCAATGACCGACCTCGCCGCCGCATCTACCACCCGCGCGGCCGTCCGCACCGTGTTTATCGTGTCGGATGGCACCGGGATCACCGCAGAAACCTTCAGCCACTCCATCCTCGCCCAGTTCGAGATGAAGTTCCGCCAAGTGCGGATTCCGTTTGTCGACACGATCGACAAGGCACATGTGGCGGTCAGCAAGATCAACGAGGCCTTCAACGTCGAAGGCGTTCGGCCGATCGTCTTCACCACGCTGGTGGATGCCGAGGCCAACGAAATCGTCCATCGGGCCAAGGCAACCATCCTGGACATGTTCCAGACCTTCATCGAGCCGCTCGAGAAGGAGCTGAACCTCAAATCCACCCACGCCATCGGGCGCTTCCACCAAAATGCCGATACCGAGGCGTACAAGAACCGTATCGAAGCGATCAACTTTTCACTTGCGCACGACGACGGCCAGTCGCACAAGAACCTGGCCGAGGCCGATGTGATCCTGGTGGGGGTTTCGCGCAGCGGCAAGACGCCGACCAGCCTCTACCTGGCGATGCAGTACGGGGTGAAATCGGCCAACTACCCGCTCATTCCTGACGATTTCGAGCGCGGCAAGCTGCCCACGGTGCTCTACAACTACAAGAGCAAGATCTTCGGCCTGTCGATCGACCCGCAGCGGCTGTCCGAGATCCGCAATGAACGTCGTCCAGGCAGCAAATATGCGGCGCTGGAGAACTGCCGCTATGAGGTGAACGAGGCGGAATCGCTGATGCGGCGCGAGGGCATCAAGTGGCTGTCGTCCACGCACAAGTCGATCGAGGAGATCGCCACGACCATCCTGCAGGACGTGCGGATGGAGCGCGAGAACTACTGAGCGTCACGCTACAGAACAAAACGGCCGGTTTTCGCACCGGCCGTTTTGCTTTTCTGGCGCCTGCCTGCGTCAGGCCCGATCCCGCACCCAGTTGCCGCCATGCGCCGCCGCCTGAGCCGCCGGCGAGGTGGCGAGGTAGGCCAGGGCCTGCTCGGTCGAGCCCTCGTGATGCGGCGTATAGCTCGGCCGGAAGTAGCGCAGCGCCGCCGCGATCATCTTCCAGAACGACGGCAGGCAGCGACGCTGCGAGCCGCGCCACCAGCCCAGGATGAAGCCCGGATACCGTCCGGCGGCCGGATCGCGCTTGTACATGAAGCGCGATCCCTTCTGCAGGAAGTACAGCAACAGCAGGATCGTGCACAGCATGTGGAAGCAGCGCTCGACGTAGTTACCGCCCAGGTGCCGGAAGATGTCGAACGCTACCGTACGGTGCTCGACTTCCTCAGCGCCGTGCCAGCGCAGCAGGTCGAGCATCACCGGGTCCGCTTTTGCCTTGTCGAGCCCGTCGGCGTTCAGCACCCAGTTGCCTAGATAGCCGAAGAAGTGCTCCAGCGCCGCGATGATGCCAAGCTGCTGCTTCAGCCAGAACCGTGTGTGTCCGATCTTCAGCCTGAGCGGCTGCTCGCCGAGCACTTTGGAGAACAGCCAATCCAGGTGCTTGGTGTAAGGCTGCGTGTCGATGCCGTGCGCCTTGTAGTAGTGCGTCAGCACGCCGCCATGCGAGCGGGAGTGAATCGCCTCCTGGCGCAGGAAACCCTCCGCATCGGCGCGCAGCTTCGGATCGGTGATCTGCGGCATCGCCTTGTTGTAGACGCGGCAGAACCACAGCTCGCCGGCCGGGAACAGCAGGTTGAGGATGTTGATGATGTGCGTGCTGGAGGGGTCGCCGGGAATCCACTGGATGGGCGTCTGGCTCCAGTCGAAACGCACGTGGCGGGGCTTGATGGTGTAATCGGGCGCGGTCATGGTTGTCTCCTGTTCTTGTGGTGGCCGGATTCAATGCCCGGCCATGCTCACGCGCGCGATCAGCCGGCTGAGCCACTGCGCATAGCGCGAGATAAAGCGCGACGAGTGCGCCTCGATGCCGATCGTGACGACGGGCTTGTTGCGCAGCACCGCGCGCAGCATGGCGCGGGCCACTGTCTCAGGCTTGAGGCCACGCAGCTGGTAGAGCTTGGTCGCGCGGGCCCGCAGCGCGGCCTGCTGCGCTTCGGTGGTGCCGGTGTAGACGGTGGAGGCCATGATCCCGGTCTCGGCAAAGCCCGGGCAGATGGCCGACACGCCGATGCCCTGCCCGGTCAGTTCGCCGCGCATGCATTCGGAGAGCATCAGGACGGCCGCCTTGGTGGTTGCATAGGCCGCCAGGTCGCGCGAAGGCGCAAAGGCCGCCGCCGATGCAGTGTTCAGGATGTGCCCGCCCTGCCCGCGCGCGACCATCTGCTTGGCAAACAGCCGTGCTCCATGAATCACGCCCCACACGTTCACGTGCAGGATGCGCTGCCAGTCGCGTTCAGACGTGTCGACAATGCCGCCAGCCATGCCGATGCCGGCGTTGTTGACGACGATGTCGGCGCCACCCAGTTCGCGGCCGACCCAATCCACCAGCGCCTCCATCTGCTCGGCGCTGCCAACGTCGACGGTGCGCGACCAGGCACTGCCGCCCGTCAGGCGGATCAGCGTGGCGGTGCGCTCAGCGTCTTCCGCGCGGATATCGACCGCGACGATGGCCGCGCCTTGCTCCGCGAACGCCAGCGCCGCACAGCGCCCGATGCCGCTGCCCGCGCCGGTGATGACGGCCAGCTTGCCTGTGAACGGCTTGCGCGCGCCGTGCTGGCGGGCGCGTTGCAATGCCTCGGACTCCGGCGCTCCCTCGGCATGCTCGATCAGCTCACGTGCCATCTCGGCCATGCGCTCGGCGTGCGTGACGGGCAGCCAGTGCCGCGCCACCACCTCGCGCCGCCAGTACTGCGGCACCCAGCGCGACAGGTCTTCCGACAAGGCCGGGCTCACGTATTTGTCCAGCGTCGGCACGATCACCTGCACCGGCGCGTGCGCGTAGCGCTTGCGCGGCGTGAACAGGCTGCGGATAAAGTTGGCGCGGTACAGCGAGACGCCGCGCACGCCGTCGGCCGTCTGCGTGGCGCGCGGGGCGATGGTGGTCTTCTCCACGCGCCGCAGCACGCGCGGCCATGCGCGCCCTAGCCATAGCCGCCAGCTCAGTTCCGACACGATCGGCAGGTGGAACAGCAGCACGTACCACGAGCGCACGAGCTGCCCCAGCATCTTGCCCAGCGACGACGGCGTCGGCCGCAGGAGCCGCGCACGCATCCAGTGCCCCACGTGGTCCAGGCACGGCCCCGAGCACGACGTGTACGACGCGATGCGCCCGCGCAGGCGTTCCTCGGTCACGAACTCCCACGACTGGATCGAACCCCAGTCATGCGCGATCAGGTGCACCGGCTTGGAGGGGCTCAGCGCGTCGATCACGGCGATGAAATCGTCGGTCAGGCGCGCGAACGTGTAGTTGCGCAGGCCCTTGGGCGCACTCGACTGCCCGGCGCCGCGCACGTCGTAGGCGATGACGTAGTAGTCGCGCGCGAGCAGCGGCGCCATCTCGTGCCAGACCTCGCTGTTGTCGGGATAGCCGTGGACGAGCACGACGGTCGGGCGCGCCGGGTCACCCCAGGTCTTGACGGCCAGCGTGACGTCGCCGGACTGCACCGTGCGCTCGGCGCGGGGGAAGGCGACGGCCGGCTCGAACAGCGCCAGCGGCGCTTCTTCGGGAAGCGTTTTCATGACAGCCTCCTCGCGCGTCAGGCCGCGCGCTGCTGCGCGAGCTGGCGCTGCTGCCAGCGGCGCACGTGCGGCAGATCATCGTCGAGCCAGTAGGCGTCGTCCTCGGTGATGACGAGCAGCTCTTCGAACTTGGCGCCCACGCCGTGGAAGCCCAGGTGCGGCTCGACCGCCCACAGGCCCGGCACCGGCGCGTGCTCGGAGCGGCGGTCGATCGACCACAGCGGCGACCAGCCCTCCTGCTTGCCGCTGCGCACCTGGTCGAGGATCAGGTTGCGCGTGGCATTCAGCCCGAAGCGCGCCACGAAGCGCGGCTTGGACGGATGCTCCAGCTTGGCCACGCGGTGTGCCAGCACCTTGAACGGATAGGCCTTGTGGCGCGGTTCGACGCCCTGCTTCATGCACAGCTGATCAACCGCGCGCGCCACCTCGGCCATTGGGCGCCGCTCACGGATCAGGCGCACGATCAGCTCACGGTGCGCCATCAGATCGTCCAGCAGTTGCTCGAGGATGGCGTTGTGGCCAACGCAGGTGGCATAGCCCACATCCGCAATCACCCCGTTGCGCACCGGCGCCACGTCGAGGATCACCGGCATGTTCTCCTCCAACCGCCGCGACGACGGGAAGAACGCCATATTGAACCCGGCCATGTGCGTCAGGCCCGAGAAGCCCTGGAACGCCGTGCGATCGCCAAACCACGCAAACGGCTTGTGCAGCCAGTCATGCACACCGCGATCACCGAGCCATTCGGTGAGCAGGCGGGCGGCGTCTTTCTCGGTCATGCCGGGACGCAGCATGGCGCCGACGGCCTCAACGCATTGATAGGCGAGTTGCTGGATTTCGCGAAACTGCGCGAGTTCGTCGACATTGACGCGCGCCAGGGCGGGATTCGGCATTGCCGGTCTCCTTGAGTCTGGTTATCGAGGGGCGCTCAATGGCACCGCCGTCAATGTTCCATTACTCAATGGCAATGTCAATGCGGGTTCACGCTGGCGTTTGAAAACGCCAAGTGACGCATTGTTTACAGCGAGAAGCTCAGCCGGCGCGACGCTGGCGCACGGCCTCGAACAGACAGATGGCTGCTGCGGCAGCCACGTTGAGGGACTCCATGCCACCCGGCTGCGGGATCACCACGGGCGTGGTCACGACCGCGAGCCATTCGTCCGACACGCCCGCGCCTTCGTTGCCGAAGACCCAGCCGACAGGCGTGTCCAGCGGTACATCGAAGACGGCCTGCTTGGCATGCGACGACGTCGCCAGGAGCGGCACCTGCAGGCGCGCCTGCACGCTCTCGAACGTGCAGTGCTCAACGATGTTGAGATGGAAATGCGCGCCCATTGCAGCGCGCAGGGTCTTGGCCGACCACGCGAACGCGCAGCCCGCCGTCATGAAGACATCACGCACGCCGGCCGCCGCCGCACAGCGCAGGATCGAGCCGACGTTACCGGCATCCTGGATGCCATCGAGGATCACGCAATCGGCCTCGATCGTGTGCGGCAGGTGGCCTTCTGGCGTATCGACCAGCGCCATCAGGTCGATGCCGTTGACCACTGTGGTGAGCTGGGCGAACAGGTTGTCGGCCAGCAGGATGATGGTTTGCGGGTCGATGCGATCGAGCAGCGGCGCCACCTCCGGATGTGCGACATGGCGCTCGGAGACCAGGCATTGCGCAGGCGTGTGGCCCGCATCGAGATAGGCGGCGACCAGGTGCACGCCATCGAGCACCGACTGCCCGGCGCGCCGGCGGTGCTGCGTCGAGCCGGCCAGCGCCTTGAGGTGCTTGAAGACCGCGTTGTCGCGGGAGGTGATGTGTTTCATGGAAGTCAGTCGTCCCAGGCGGTGCCGGCATCGGCGGGCATGGCTGCCCGCTCTTCGAGTGCGCGGCGCACCGGCGCAAACGAACGGCGGTGATGTGGCGTCACGCCATGCCGTTCGATGGCAGCCAGGTGTTGCGGCGTGCCATAGCCGGCGTGAACATCGAAACCGTAGTGCGGGAATTCAGTATGCAGCGCCGCCAGTTGGCGGTCACGCGTGACCTTGGCCAGGATGGATGCCGCCGAGATGGCCGGCACCAGCGCATCGCCCTTGACGATGGCCTCCACCGCAAATGCCACCTGCGGGCAGCGGTTGCCGTCCACCTGCACCAGGTCGGGCAGCACGCCCTGCGCGGCCACGCCCTGCACCGCGCGCTGCATCGCCAGCATGGTCGCGTGCAGGATGTTGATGCGGTCGATCTCTTCAACGGTGGCCTCGGCCACGTGCCAGGCGAGCGCCTTTTCGACGATCTCGCCGTAGAGGGCCTCACGCTTCTTGGCGGTGAGGATCTTGGAATCGGCCAGGCCCTGGATCGGCTTGCGCGGGTTCAATACCACCGCCGCGGCCGTCACCGGACCGGCCAGCGGACCGCGCCCGGCTTCGTCGACACCGCACAGGATGCGGCGCGCGCGCTTAACCACAGGTGCCTGGGACAACGGCAAGCCGAGTTGCGAAGGATCCGGAGTGCGGGTCGCCATCGCCTCAGAGCTTGCCGCGGCTGCGCAGCAGGTCGACCACCACCTTGGCACCGATCTCGGCCATGTTCTGCTTGAGCGTCAGGTGCATCTGCGTGAAGTGCTCACGCAGGAACGTGGCATTGCCGTGGTCGTTGAGCTGCAGCAGCGTTTCGCGCGCGAGCGATTCGGGCGTGGCATCGTCCTGCAGCAGTTCGGGCACGACAAAGCGGCCGGACAGGATGTTCGGCAGCCCCACGTACGGCAGATAGCCCTTGCGCTTCATGATCTGCGCGGTGAGCCAGGGCACCTTGTAGGTGATGACCATCGGCTTCTTGTACAGCGCCGCCTCCAGCGTGGCCGTGCCGCTGGCGAGCAGGATCACGTCGGCCGCTTCCATGGTGGCATGCGACTGGCCGTCGACCACCCACAGGTGCAGGCCCGGATGCTCCGCACGCATGGCATCGACGCGCTCGCGCAGCGTCGCGTTGGCGGCGGGCAGCACGAAGGCGATGTCCGGCTCGACCGACTGCATGCGTGCCATGGCGGCAAACAGCGTCGGCCCGAGATGCTTCACCTCGGAGTTGCGGCTGCCCGGCAGCACCGCGACGACCTTGCGGCCGAGCGGCAGCCCCAGGCGCGTGCGCGCGCCCTCCACGTCCGGCACCAGCGGAATCACGTCAGCCAGCGGATGGCCCACGTAGGTGGCCGGAATGCCGGCGCGGGCGTAGATCTCCGGCTCGAACGGGAACAGGCAGAGGATATGGTCGACCGCGCGTGCGATCGTCTTGATGCGCCCGGCGCGCCATGCCCAGATCGACGGGCTGACGAAGTGCACCACCGGCACCCCCGCCTGCCGCATGGCGATCTCGACGTTGAAATTGAAGTCCGGCGCGTCCACGCCGATGAAGGCCATCGGCGGATTAGCCAGCAGATCCTGCTTGAGACCCTTGCGGATGGCGAGGATCTCGCGCAGTTGGCCGAGCACTTCCACGTAGCCGTTGACCGACAGCTTGTGCATCGGCCAGTTCGACGTAAAGCCCTGCTCCATCATGCGCGCGCCGCCAATGCCGTTGTAGGCAATGTCTTGCGGCAGCTGCGCATGCAGCCCCTTGAGCAGCAGCGAGGCCAACAGATCGCCGGACGCCTCGCCGGCAGCCATGCCGATGCGGCGCGCCGGCGGGGTCGGCTCGGTCAACGCACGATGCCGCGCTTGGTGGCGGCGATGAAGCTGGCGAAGGCGCCCAGGACCTCGCGGCTGGGGGCGTCGTCGGTGCCGGCGAGTTGCGCGGCGATTTCGGCCTGGGCCTGGTCGAAGCTCAGGTCGCTCTTGTAAAGCAGCTTGTACGCCTGGCGCAGCGCGGTGATCTGCTCGGCCGTGAAGCCACGGCGGCGCAGGCCTTCCACGTTGATGCCGTGCGGTGCGGCCTTGTTGCCGCCCTTGTCGCTCGCGGCGATCACGAACGGTGGCACATCCTGCACCAGCGCCGAGGCACCGCCCAGCATCGCATGCGCGCCAATGCGCACGAACTGGTGCACGCCCGACATGCCGCCGAGGATGGCCCAGTCGCCCACTTCCACGTGGCCGGCAATCTGCGCGTTGCTGGAGAACACCGTGTGGTTGCCCACGCGGCAGTCGTGCGCGATGTGCACGTAGGCCATGATCCAGTTGTCGTCACCGATGGAGGTGATGCCGGCATCCTGCGCGGTGCCGGTGTGGATCGTGGTGAATTCGCGGATGGTGTTGCGGTCGCCGACGATGAGCTGGGTCGGCTCGTCGCGGTACTTCATGTCCTGCGGGCGACCGCCCACCGACGCGAAGTGGCCGATGCTGTTGTCGCGGCCCAGCGTGGTGTGCCCTTCGACCACGGTGTGGTGGCCGATGCGCGTGCCCGCGTCGATGCGCACGTTCGGGCCGATCACGGTAAAGGCGCCGACTTCGACGTCGGCGGCCAGCTCGGCCTTCGGGTCGATCTGTGCGGTCGGGTGGATCTTCGGAGTCTGCGTCATGCCTTGCCCTTCGATTCGTCCTTCACCACCGCGCACATGATCTCGGCCTCTGCGGCCACCTTGTCGTCCACCGTGGCGTAGACCTTGAACTTCCAGAAACCGCGCTTGCCGCGCAGCAGCTCTGCGTTCAGGCACAGCTGGTCTCCCGGCACGACCTGCTGCTTGAAGCGCGCGGCGTCGATGGCCGTGAACAGGTACAGATCGTCTTCCTTGCGCTGATGGTCAGGCTCGCCAAAGGTCAGCAGCGCGGCCGTCTGCGCCAGCGCTTCAAGGATCAGCACGCCCGGCATGACCGGATGGCCGGGGAAGTGGCCATTGAAGAACGGCTCGTTGAACGTGACGTTCTTGATGGCCTTGATGCGCTTGCCCGATTCGAACTCGACCACGCGATCCACCAGCAGCATCGGATAGCGATGCGGCAGCAGCTCAAGGATGCGCTTGATGTTGAAATCGCTGACGGCGCTCGTCGTCGCGTTAGAGGCTTCGGTCATGATTGTTGCTTCAGGTCTTTGACCTGCTGTTCCAGTTGTTGCAACCGTTCGCGCATGCGCGTCAGGCCTCGGACGATGGCTGCGTTACGTTCCCAATCGCCGTGCGGCATGAACGGGAAGACGCTGGTGAAGTGGCCACCGGGTTTGGTGATGGATTTGGTGATCGACGTGCCGCCCGAGACGGTCACGCGATCGGCGATGGTCAGGTGCCCGGCAAAGTTGGCCGCGCCGCCGATGATGCAATAGCGCCCGATCTTGGTGCTGCCCGAAATGGCCGCGCAACCGGCGATGACGGTGTACGCCCCCACGTGCACGTTGTGCGCGATCTGCACCTGGTTGTCGATCTTGCAGCCCTGCTCGACCACGGTGTCAGCCATCGCGCCACGGTCGATGGCGGTGTTGGCGCCGATCTCCACCTCGTCGCCGATGACGGCCCGGCCGGTCTGTGGAATCTTGACCCACTCGCCGCCCTGCGGACCGAAATCGGGCGCGAAGCCGAAACCATCGGCGCCAATCACCACGCCGCTATGCAGGATGCAGCGTGCGCCAACCACACAGCCGTGGTAGACCGAGACGTTGGCGTAGAGCAGCGTGTCGTCGCCGATGCGGGCATCCGCACCGACGAAGCTGTTGCCAGCGATGCGCACACGCTCGCCCAGCATCGCGCCGGCCTCGATGATGACGTTCGGGCCGATCGAGCAGGACGCCGGCACCACGGCGCCCTCGCCCACGCTGGCGCTCGGGTGCACACCGGGCACGACCGGCCGCGCCGCCAGCGCGACAAAGCGCTGGGCGACGCGTGCAAACGCTGCATAGGGATTGGCGGCGACGAGCCAGTTGCGCCCGTCGGCGTGGCCCTGGGCCGCAAGCGTTTCCAGGTCACGGGGCGACACGATGATCGCGCCCGCGCCGGAGCTCACGGCCTGATTGAGGTACAGCGGATTGGAAAGAAAAGCGAGCTGATCGGCGCCGGCCTGGTCCAGCGGCGCGATCGACTTGACGATCAGGCCGGCGTCCCCCTGGACGGTCGCGCCGAGCGACGCGGCGAGTTCACCAAGCGAAAACGACATGGATACAGCCTCATTTGCCCGATTGCTGCGCGTTCAGGACCTTCAGCACTTCGTCGGTGATATCGATACGCGGGTTCACGTACACGGCTTCCTGCACGATCAGGTCGTACTTGCGCTGCTCGGCGATCGAGCGGATCACGCGGTTGGCGCGCTCGAGCACCTGGGCCAGCTCTTCGTTGCGGCGCTGGTTCAGGTCTTCACGGAATTCACGCTGCTTGCGCTGGAAATCGCGGTCCATGTCCGACAGCTCGCGCTGGCGGCGGGCACGATCGGAATCGGCCAGCACGGCGGTGTCCTTATCGAGCTTGTCGGACATCGTCTTGAGCTTGGCGGCCATGTCCTGCAGCTCGCGGTCACGCTTGGAGAACTCGGTCTCCAGCTTGGCCTGCGCAGCCTTGGCCGGCTGCGAATCACGCAGGATGCGCTCGGAATTAACGGCGGCGATGCGGGCCTCCTGGGCGGCGGCCGGCATAGCGAAACTGAGTGCGGCGAGCGCTGCAAACGCAGCGGACACGCCCATGCGGGACAACGTGATGCGCGTGGATTTCATGATGGGTGCGGTCATTAGAATGCAGTCCCGATCTGGAACTGGAAGCGTTGAGTCTGGTCTTGGGCCTTGCGCTTGATCGGGAAGCCCATGCTGATCTTCAGCGGGCCAATCGGCGACAGCCACGAGAGGCCGAAACCGGTGGAGTAGCGCATCTCGCCCAGCTTGTACGGCTGGCCTTCGGCGAACACGTTACCGTAGTCGAAGAACGTGAACAGGCGGACGGTGCGGTCCACGCCCGAGCCCGGCAGCGGGAAGATGAATTCCATGTTGCCGACGAACTTGCTGGCGCCGCCGATGGCGATGCCGTTGGCATCGCGCGGACCCAGCGTGCTGGTTTCATAACCACGCACCGAGCCGATACCGCCCGCGTAGTAGTTCTTGAAGACCGGGAAGTCCTTGTTGCCGTAACCGTGGCCGTAGCCGATTTCGTTGTTGAAGGCCAGCGTGAACGACTTCGACACCGGATAGAAGTACTGGTGCTGGTAGTACGCACGGTAGTACTCCAGATCACCGCCCGGAATACCGACTTCCAGGTTGGCCTGCTGATAGCGGCCGCGGGTCGGCACCAGCGCGCTGTCACGCTGATCCTTCGACCAGCCGACGGTAATCGGGATGTTGTTGGTGATGCGGCCGTTCTTGGTGACGAAGTTCTGGTAGGCCAGCGGCGTGTTGCTCGACACGTCGATGGTCGTGCGCTCGTAGCCGATGCCGAAGAACACGGTGTCGGTTTCCGAGAACGGCACGCCAAACTTCACGTTACCGCCCTGCTGCACGATCTTGTACGTCGTATCGCCCGTGTAGTACAGCGGCTGGTACGTACGGTAGTACAGCTCGGTCGAGCGGCTGATGCCGTCGGTCGTAAAATACGGATCGTACTGCGTCAGCGCGATGGTGCGGTTCGCCTTGGAGGTGTTCACATCCAGGCCCAGGCTGGTACCGGAGCCGAACACGTTGTCCTGGCGGATACCGGCCGACAGCACCACCTTGTCGGTCGACGAGAAGCCCACGCCAAGGTTGATCGAGCCCGTCGGCTTTTCGGTCACGTTGACATTCACATCCACCTGGTCGGCCGTACCTGCCACGTCTTCGGTGGTGATGTTGGTGTCGGTGAAGTAGCCCGTGCGGTTGATGCGGTTCTGCGAGAGCTGCAGCTTCTCGCCATCGAACCACGAGGCTTCCATCTGGCGCATCTCGCGGCGCACGACCTCGTCGCGCGTCTTGCTGTTGCCGACCACGTTGACACGGCGCACGTAGACGCGACGGCCCGGATCGACCACCAGCGTGAGCGCAACGGTGCGATCCTTCTGGTTGATCTGCGGCTGCGGGTTGATGGTGGCGAAGGCGTAGCCGTACGTGCCGAGCAGGTCGGTGATCGCCTTGGTGGTGGCGGACAGCTTGGCCGACGAGAACACGTCGCCCTGCTTGAGCTTGATCAGCTTTTCCATCTCGGCCTGCTTGGACAGCAGTTCGCCGGTCAGCTTGATGTCCGACACCTTGTACTGCTCACCCTCGTGAAGGTTCAGCGTCAGGTAGATGTCCTTCTTGTCCGGCGTAATGGAAACCTGGGTCGACTCGATGGCGAATTCCAGATAGCCGCGGTCCAGGTAGAACGAGCGCAGCGCTTCCAGGTCGGCCGTCAGCTTCTGCTTGGAGTACAGGTCGTTCTTGGTGTACCAAGACAGCCAGTTGGGCGTGGACAGCTGCATCTCGTCGCGCAGGTCGCCTTCTTTGAAGGCCTTGTTGCCGACGATGTTGACCTGGCGGATCTTGGCCACCGGACCTTCGTCCACCGTGAAGGTGACCGACACGCGGTTGGCGTCCACCGGCGTGACCGTGGTCTGCACGTCGGCGGCGTAGTAGCCGCGCGAGACGTACTGGCGCTTGAGCTCCTGCTCGGCGCGATCGATCAGCGACTTGTCGTAGTAGCGGGCTTCGGCCACGCCCACGCCGCGCAGCGAACGACGCAGCGTGTCCTTGTCGAATTCCTTGATGCCGATGAATTCCAGCTGCGAGATCGCCGGACGCTCTTCCACGCGCACCACCAGCACATTGCCTTCGGCGCGGATCTGCACGTCCTTGAAGAAACCGGTGTTGTACAGCGCGCGGATCGATTCGGCGCCCTTCTCATCGGTAAAGGTCTCGCCCACCTTCACGGGCAGATAACCGAATACGGTGCCGGGCTCGACGCGTTGCACCCCCTCCACGCGAATGTCCTTGATGACGAACGGCTCCACAGCATGAGCCTGACCGGCGCAAACGGTCAGCACAGAAGCCGCCAGCATGCTGAGCGGGAAGCGATGGTGTCTGATCAATCTAATCCCCTAATTGGATCCGGTTGGAATCCACTTCCGAGTGTTTTCAAAACCCTGGTATTTCCGCCCGCCTGCGGCAACGATGATGAGACTTGCGCCAATCGGCTAGCCCCGAGTCAGGAACAGCCGACTCAGATCGTTGAACAAAGCGAGCGAAGTGAGAAGCAGGATGCAGGCGATGCCGATCTTTTGAAGTACCGCTTGCCAGGATTCCGGCACGGGCTTGCCTGTCAAAAATTCCACGCAATAATACAGCAAATGCCCCCCATCCAATACCGGAACGGGCAACAAGTTCAGCACACCCAGGCTCACGCTGATCAACGCAAGAAAGCCGACAAAGGATTGCCAGCCAAGGCTCGCCGCCTTGCCCGCAAAATCGGCCACCGTAATCGGGCCGCTCAGGTTCTGCAGCGACGCCTGCCCCACGATCATCTTGCCCAGCACCTGCAGCGACAGCATCGACGTCCGCCACACCTCGCCCACCGCATGCACCAGCGCTTGGGCCGGCTCGTCGCGAATCAGTTCCGTTTGCACATGCTGGCTGAGCTGCGCGCCCAGCTTGCCGAGCTTCGCCCCATTCGGGTGCGCTGGATCGGCATCGGCGCCGACGCGCACCGGCAGTGTCATGGGCTGGCCGTCGCGCAGGATGTCGATCGACGCGTTCTGCTCGGGCATGGCGCGAATCCAGCGGATCAGGTCCATGGCCTGATCGGCAGGTTGGCCGGCGAAGCGGACGATCTGGTCGCCACGGCGCAGCCCGGCGTGCTCGGCGGCGCTGCCCGGCAGCACCTCGGCAATGGTGATCGGCCCGCCCAGCAGGCGCAGCCCGATCTGGTCGATCACGTCGGTCTGGGGCGTGCGCGCCGCGCTCGGCAGCTCCTTCAGGCGCACGGTACGCTCGGCGCCGTCCGCGCCGCGCACACGCACCACAGCGTCGTGCCCGCCGATCCCGGCCTCGTACAGGCGCATGCGCACGTCGTTCCAGGCGCGCACGGGCGTGGGCGTGTCGTTGTCGGTACCGACGGCGATGATGCGGTCCTTGGCGCGCAGATCGGCTTGTGCGGCAATGCTGCCGGGCGGTGGCGCGCTCAGGACGGGCAGCGGCTCTTGCGCGCCCACCCAGGCCAACACCGCGTACAGCACGATCGCCAGCAGAAAGTTGGAGACGGGCCCCGCGGCCACGATGGCAAAACGCTTGTAGACCGGTTGATGGTCGAAGGTGCGCGGCAGGTCTTCGGGCGGGATCGGCGGGTCTTTCTCAGGGTCGCGCGCACTCTCGCCGAGCATCTTGACGTAGCCACCAAGCGGAATGGCGCAGATCGTCCACTCGGTGCGGTCAGGGCCGCGGCCGATATGGCGGAACAGCACCTTGCCAAAGCCGACGGAGAACCGCAGCACCTTGACGCCGCACAGGCGCGCGACGCTGTAGTGCCCCAGCTCGTGGATGACGATCAGTACGGCGATCGCAAAGACAAACGCTAAAACGGTCTGCAAGAACCTTCTCCGGATGCGTCGGCGGGCCAGTCCGGGCGCGGCCCGCGCCAGCGCACTATGTTACCCGCCCGCGCTGACAGGCCGCTTTCACGCGGCCGGCGGCGTTATGAATGCGCGCACGCCGATGCGATATAGCGCTCGGCGCGGCCGCGCGCATCCGCATCGGCGCCGAACACCGTGTCGAGCGAATCCGCTGGTACGACGGACGCCTGCGCCAGCGTATCGGCCACCACCGCAGCGATGTCGGTAAAGCGGATGCGGCGCTGCAAAAACGCTTCGACCGCGACTTCATTGGCGGCGTTCAATACGGCGGGCGCGGTGCCGCCAGCACGCAACGCATCGAACGCCAGCGCCAGGCAAGGGAAGCGGCGCAAATCGGGCGCATCGAACGTCAGTGTGCCAGTGGCGGCCAGGTCCAGCAGCGAGACACCTGCCTCGATGCGCTCTGGGTAGGCCAGGCCGTAGGCGATCGGCGTACGCATGTCGGGGTTGCCGAGCTGCGCCAGCACCGAGCCGTCGTCGTAGCCGACCATCGAATGGATCACGCTCTGCGGGTGGATCAGCACTTCCAGGCGCTCCACCGGCACGCCAAATAGCCAGTGCGCCTCGATCACCTCCAGGCCCTTGTTCATCATGGTGGCGGAGTCGACCGAGATCTTGCGGCCCATGACCCAATTGGGGTGGGCGCAGGCTTGGTCGGGCGTGACGTCGGCCAGCGTGTCGACCGCCCGCGTGCGGAATGGGCCGCCTGACGCCGTCAGCACGATGCGAGAGACACCGCGCCCGAAGTGCGGCGCCTGCTGCGGCAGGCACTGGAAGATGGCGTTGTGCTCGCTGTCGATCGGCAGCACGGTGGCGCCGTGCTGGCGCACGGCATCCATGAAGAGCGCGCCAGACATCACCAGCGCCTCCTTGTTGGCCAGCAACACGCGCTTGCCGGCGCGCACGGCCGCCAGCGTCGGACGCAGGCCGGCCGCGCCGACAATGGCGGCCATCACCACGTCGCAGTCCGGGTGGGCCGCGGCTTCTTCAAGCGCCTCCGGCCCGAAGCGGATGTCGATGCCGGCAGCGTCAGCGCCAAGCTTGTCGCGCAGCGCGGCGGCCGCGGCGGCCGAGCCGAGCACCGCCATGGCCGGACGGAAATCGCGGCACAGCGCGGCGAGCTTGTCGACCTGCGCGTTGGCCGTCAATGCAAAGACGCGGTAGCGATCGGGATGGCGGCGCACCACGTCGAGCGTGCTGTCGCCAATGGAGCCGGTGGCGCCAAGAACGGTAATGCGCATCATGGTCGGGCAGCGCCTCAGATCAACAATGCCGCCAGCGGCAGCACGGGGAGCAGCGCGTCGATACGATCAAGCACGCCGCCATGGCCGGGCAGCAGGCGACTGCTGTCCTTCATGCCGACCTGGCGCTTGAGCAGGGACTCGAACAGATCGCCGCCGATGCTCGCGGCCACCAGCACGAGCGTCAGCGCCAGAGCGACTAACACGCCGTTCTGGTCGAACTGCCGCGAGAACCACGTCGGCGCGAAACAGTGCGTGGTGCCGGCCACCGCGGCGATGACGAGCACCAGCACAGCACCGCCGATGGCACCCTCCCACGATTTGCCTGGGCTGATGGTCGGCGCCAGCTTGCGGCGGCCGATCGCCTTGCCGACGAAATACGCGCCAACATCCGCCGCCCAGACCAGGATCGCCACGGACAGCAAAAACGCGATGCCGGATGCGCGCAGCACGATCACCGCATGCACGAACGCCGGCAGGATCACCCAGCCCAGCAGCGCGAACACAAGCCGGCGTCCGCCGGTCAGCTCACGCACACCGCCGGCGAGCAGCACCCAGGCCACCGCCCACGCCGCTATCGACGCGTAGAACAGCGGGCGAACGTCGCCGCGCGCCGGCATGTCATGCCATGCAATCGTCAGCACCACGGCAACCGCGGCATACACCACCGGGCCCCACCAGCCGGGCAAGCGCACCAACCGGCCCCACTCCCACGCCGCCAGCGCGGCAAAGACCGTCACCAACCCGGCCAGACCGGCGGGCGGCGCGAAGAACAGAATCGGCAGGATGACAATCAGCAGGCAGACGGCGGTAATCACGCGAGTCAGCAGCATGTGTCAGGCTCCGGCGGATCGCACAGGGGGGACGGACGGATCGAGCTGCGCGCTGGTGCGGCCGAAGCGGCGCTCGCGGTTGCGATACCAGGCGAAGGCGCGATCCAGCTCGGCGGCGTCGAAATCGGGCCAGTAGCGGTCAGTGAAATACAGTTCGGAATACGCAAGCTGCCAGAGCAGGAAATTGCTGATGCGCTGCTCGCCGCCGGTGCGGATGAACAGGTCCGGCTCTGGCGCGTACGCCATCGCCATGTGCGGCGCCAGCATCTCTTCGGTGATGGACTCGGGTGCGATACCCGGCTGCGCGGCCACCAGGGCGCGCATGGCCTGCAGGATGTCCCAGCGGCCGCCGTAGTTGGCGAGAATGGTGACGGTCAGCCCCGTATTGGCAGCCGTCTTGGCCTCCGCCTCCCGGATCAGCAACTGAATGCGCGGGCTGAACGCCTCCAGATCGCCCACCACGCGCAGGCGGATGCCGTTGTCATGCAGCTTGCTCACTTCGCGGCGCAGCGCCGTCATGAACAGCTTCATGAGGAAGGTGACTTCCTCGGCCGGGCGGCGCCAGTTCTCGGAACTGAAGGCGAACAGGGTCAGGTAGCCGACGCCACGGCGTGCCGCAGCTTCGACCGTGGCGCGCACGGCATCAAGGCCACGGCTGTGCCCGGCCACGCGCGGCAGGTGACGCTCGGTGGCCCAGCGGCCGTTGCCGTCCATGATGATGGCAACGTGGCGCGGCGTATCGGCGGTGTCCGGCACCGCCTGTGTAGAGCTGATATGCATGAATCGGGCTTCCCGCCGCCGACGCACGATGCGCCGGCCTTGGGAGACGGCCTTACACCGTCATGATTTCCTTGTCTTTCTCGGCGACCAGCTTGTCGATTTCGGCGACAAACTTGTCGGTCAGCTTCTGCACCTCGTCGCCACCGCGGCGCTCGTCGTCCTCCGAGATGGCCTTGTCCTTGACCAGCTTTTTGAGCTGTTCGTTGGCATCGCGGCGCAGGTTGCGCACGGCGACCTTGGCATCTTCGCCCTCACCCTTCACGACCTTGGTCAGCTCTTTGCGGCGCTCTTCGGTCAGCGCGGGCGTCGGCACGCGGATGATGTCACCCATGGTGGCCGGGTTCAGGCCCAGATCCGCTTCACGGATGGCCTTCTCAACGGCTTGCACCATCTTCTTTTCCCACGGCTGCACGCCGATCGTGCGTGCGTCCACCAGCGTCACGTTGGCGACTTGGCTGATCGGCACCATCGAACCGTAGTAGTCGACTTGCACGTGGTCGAGCAGACCGGTGTGGGCGCGCCCAGTGCGGATCTTGGCCAGATCCGTCTTGAGAGCCTCAATCGACTTCTGCATCTTCTGCTCGGTATTCTTCTTAACATCGGCGACGCTCATACTTCCTCCGAACGATAACGGCGGCCTTGCCAGACAGGCACCCGGGACACGGCACCGGGTGCCGGCAACGCCAAAAAGACAATAGGCAATTTTACATGGAAGCCGCTCACCAGCGCCATTTGCGTCACACTGGCAAGCGGCCGGAAGGCTGGCGGCCTGCGTCAGACGTGAACCAGCGTGCCCTCGTCCTCGCCCAGGATCACGCGCTTGAGCGCGCCAGGCTTCTGGATCGAGAACACCTTGATCGGCAGCTTCTGGTCGCGGCACAGCGCGAAGGCGGTCGCGTCCATCACCTGCAGGTTGCGCGAGATGGCCTCGTCGAAGGTGATGGTGGTGTAGCGGGTGGCGCTCGGGTCCTTCTTCGGGTCGGCCGTGTAGACGCCGTCGACCTTGGTGGCCTTGAGCACGATCTCCGCGCCGATTTCCGAGCCGCGCAGTGCGGCGGCGGTGTCGGTGGTGAAGAACGGATTGCCGGTGCCGGCCGCGAAGATTACGATCTTGCCCTCTTCGAGCTGGCGAATCGCGCGCGGACGGATGTACGGCTCGACCACTTGGTCCAGGCGCAGCGCCGATTGCACGCGGCCTTCGAGGTTGGCGTGGCGCATGGCGTCCTGCAGGGCCAGCGCGTTCATCATGGTGGCCAGCATGCCCATGTAGTCGGCCGTGGCGCGATCCATGCCGGCCGCACCGCCCGCGACACCGCGGAAGATGTTGCCGCCGCCGATCACCACTGCCACCTGCACGCCCAGCCTCACGATCTCGGCAATGTCGTTGACCATCCCTTCGATGGTGCTGCGGTTGATGCCAAAGGCATCGTCGCCCATCAGGGCTTCGCCGGAAAGTTTGAGTAGAACGCGCTTATAGGCAGGCATGGAGATCCTCGTGACGATTCCTGGTACGGGACAGGAAAAGGGAAAATGCGGGGGAAAATGCGGCCGCGACAGGCGAAGCGGGGGCTTCGCTCATCCCGCAACCTTCTTGCGCGGAAGCCGTCCGGGCCCGATGGCCGGCCGACGCCCGCGCAAGCAGGCTGCACCTGCAAACAGGGCACCTTGCGGTGCCCTGTCTGTTCGGCATTATACGATCGCGCCGATGGGGGAAAGTTGCCCTGCCGGCCTGCGCCGGGGGGCCAATCGCCGTGTCATCGGAAGCGAGCGCAGCAGCATTACGCCTGTTGCTTGGCAGCGGCCACCTGGGCAGCCACTTCCGCAGCGAAGTCGTCCTGCTTCTTCTCGATGCCCTCGCCCACCACGAACAGCGTGAAGCCCTTCACGGTCGTGTTGGCGGCCTTGAGCATCTGCTCAACGGTCTGCTTGTCGTTCTTCACGAACGGCTGGTTCAGCAGCGAGACTTCCTTCAGGTACTTCTGCACGCTGCCTTCCACCATCTTGGCAACGATCTCGGCCGGCTTACCCGACTCGGCAGCCTTCTGCTCGGCAATGCTGCGCTCCTTGGCGATCAGCTCGGCCGGCACTTCGTCCGACGACAGCGACACCGGCTTCATGGCCGCGGCGTGCATCGCCACGTCCTTGGCCGCCACTTCGTCGCCCTCGAACGCCACCATCACGCCGATGCGGGTGCCGTGCAGGTACGAAGCCAGCTTGGTGCCTTCGAAGCGCTTGAAGCGGCGAATAGTCATGTTCTCGCCGATCTTGCCGATCAGGCGGGTGCGCACGGCTTCCACGGTTTCGTCGCCGATCGACAGGGCCGACAGGGCAGCCACGTCAGCCGGGTTTTGCGTGGCGATCAGCTTAGCGACATCGTTGGTGAACGCCAGGAAATCGTCGTTCTTCGAGACGAAGTCGGTTTCGCAGTTCACTTCAACCAGGGCACCGGTGGTGCCGTCGATGAACGAGGCGATCACGCCTTCAGCGGTGATGCGGGCAGCGGCCTTGCCAGCCTTGTTGCCCAGCTTCACGCGCAGGATCTCTTCGGCCTTTTCCAGGTTGCCTTCGGCTTCGGTCAGGGCCTTCTTGCATTCCATCATCGGCGCGTCGGTCTTCGCGCGCAGTTCTGCCACCATGCTTGCGGTAATTGCCGCCATTCTCATGCTCCTTGTTTCAGGTCGTGGTCCGGTCGCGTGCCGAATTTGCCTTCGCGTCTTCGCTCCGCGCCCGTCCTGTCGTCCGGGTTTCATCCGGCCGCCCCACGAAATACGACGCGCGTGGGACATCCGCATGACAACTTTCAAAAAAAAGGGGCGTTTGTTACGCGCCCCTGTCTGGCCATCGGCTTCGGTGCAGGGCACCGGCGTGGCCTGGCGCGCGTCCCGCTCGACTATGCGGCGGGCGCGTGCCTTTTTGTGTCTTAGCCTTCCTGGACTTCGACGAAGTCGTCGCCGCCACGAGCGGCTTCAACCACTTCCTGGACCGCGTTGGCGCGGCCTTCCAGGATCGCGTCGGCCACGCCGCGCACGTACAGCGCGACAGCCTTGCTCGAGTCGTCGTTGCCCGGGATGACGTAGTCGATGCCTTCCGGCGAGTGGTTCGTGTCAACCACGCCGATCACCGGAATGCCCAGCTTGGCAGCCTCGGTCACGGCAATCTTGTGGTAACCGACGTCCACCACGAAGATGGCGTCCGGAATGCCGCCCATGTCCTTGATGCCGCCGATGGACTTTTGCAGCTTGTCCATCTCGCGCTCGAACATCAGCGCTTCCTTCTTGCTCATGGTGTCGGTCGCGCCGGCTTCCTTGGCGACTTCCATGTCCTTCAGGCGCTTGATCGAGATCTTGACCGTCTTGAAGTTGGTCAGCATGCCGCCGAGCCAGCGGCTGTCGACGTACGGCATGCCGGCGCGAGCGGCTTCCTCAGCCAGGATCTCGCGCGACTGGCGCTTCGTGCCGACGAACAGAATGGTGCCCCGGTTGGCTGCCAGTTGGCGCACGTACTTCAGTGCGTCCATGTACATCGGCAGCGTCTTTTCCAGGTTGATGATGTGAATCTTGTTGCGATGGCCGAAAATGAAGGGGGCCATCTTGGGGTTCCAGAAGCGGGTCTGGTGGCCAAAGTGGACACCGGCTTCCAGCATTTCGCGCATGGTCACGGACATGAAATTCTCCAGTCGGGTTAGGTCTAAAGCCGCCTCAGACATCCCTCGCATGCGTTTGCGTTGGACACCCGCGGTGAAGCGGCTCGCGATTTCAAGCGCCACCGGCCACACGGCCAGCGACTGCTTAGCCTGCGATTATAGCGGCAAAAACCCAATCGACTCAAGAGCTTCCATCACCTGCCCGCTCGTCCCGCCGGCAGCATCGAACCCAACCTGAAATGCCCGGCCAGGCAGCTTTGGTGCGATAATTCGTCCTTTAGACACCACATGGCGCCCCAACGCCATTGTGAAGAAAGAGTCACAGCATGGCCGTTACCCTCAAGACCGCCGAAGACATTGCGCACATGCGCGTGGCCTGCCGGCTGGCGTCCGAAGTCCTCGATTACATCACGCCGTTCGTCAAGGCTGGCGTTTCCACGGGCGAGATCAACCGCCTGTGCCACGCCTATATGCGTGACGTGCAAGGCACCGTCCCCGCGCCGCTCAACTATGCGCCGCCGGGCTACCCGCCCTTCCCCGGCGCGATCTGCACGTCGGTCAACGACGTGATCTGCCACGGCATCCCCGACGACAAGAAGATCCTGAAGAACGGCGACGCCATCAACCTGGACATCACCGTCATCACGCCCGAGGGCTATTACGGCGACACCAGCCGCATGTTCATCGTCGGCGAAGGCACGATCCTGGCCAAGCGCCTGGCGCAAGTCACGTACGAATGCATGTGGAAGGGCATCACCATGGTGCGCCCGGGCGCGCGCCTGGGCGATATCGGCCACGTGATCCAGCAGCACGCTGAAGCCGCCGGCTACAGCGTGGTGCGCGAATATTGCGGCCACGGCATCGGCAAGAACTTCCACGAAGATCCGCAGATCCTGCACTACGGTCGACCGGGCACGGGCCTGGAGCTGAAGACCGGCATGATCTTCACCATCGAGCCGATGATCAACGCCGGCAAGCGCGACATCCGCACCATGCCCGACCAGTGGACGGTCAAGACGCGCGACCGCAGCCTGTCGGCCCAGTGGGAACACACGATCCTGGTAACGGAAACCGGCTACGACGTGCTGACAGTATCGGCGCAGACGCCGGCACCGCCGGCCTTTGTGACCGAAGGCGCGCCGGCCACGGCCTGATCCGGGCAAACGCCGGGTTGCCCTCGGCGCGCCGCAGCGTGCGCGCCGATCGATTTCTCTGCAACGACCGGCGCGTTCCGGTCGTTGTTTCATTCACGCTCCACGCATGCATACCGCTGCCGTCGTCACTCCCGTCTCCCCGCGCGACGCGCTGAAAGCCGAACGCGCCTCTCTGTTCGCGCAGTTCGAGCGGCATGCCAACGTCAACCAGCTGGTGACCAAGCTCGCCCGCGCCGTCGACATCGCCCTGGTACAGCTCTGGCAGGACGAACAGATGCCCAGCGACTGCGCGCTGATCGCCGTGGGCGGCTACGGACGCGGCGAGCTGTTCCCGCACTCCGACGTCGACATCCTGCTGCTGTTGCCGCACGCCGTGGACACATCGCTGGAGACGCGGCTCGAAGCCTTCATCGGCCGCTGCTGGGACATGGGGCTGGATATCGGCTCGTCAGTGCGCACCGTGGACGAATGCATCAGCGAGTCGGAGCAGGATGTGACGGTGCGCACGTCGCTGCTGGAAGCACGCCTGCTGACCGGCGACGAAGGCCTCTACCGCACCTTCGAGACGCACTACCAGGGTCACCTGGACGCCGCCGACTTCTTCCAGTCCAAGCTGCTGGAGATGCGCCAGCGCCACGCCAAGTACCAGGACACGCCCTACTCGCTGGAGCCCAACTGCAAGGAAAGCCCGGGCGGCCTGCGCGACCTGCAGGTGATCCTGTGGATGACGCGCGCGGCCGGCTTCGGCTCGAGCTGGAACGAGCTACTGGCCAACCACCTGCTCACGCGCCGTGAAGCCAAGGAGCTGACCGCCAACGAGCGCCTGCTCAAGACCATCCGCGCACGCCTGCACCTGCTGGCCGGACGCCGCCAGGACGTGCTCGTGTTCGACCTGCAGACCCAGCTGGGCGAGGCCTTCGGCTACCGCCCCACGACCGCCAAGCGCGCCAGCGAGCAGCTCATGCGCCGCTACTACTGGGCGGCCAAGGCGGTCACGCAGCTCAACACGGTGGTGCTGCAGAACATCGAGGCACGGCTGTTCCCGACCGAGCTGGACATCACGCGCGCGATCAACGCACGCTTTGTCGAGCGGCAGGGCATGCTGGAGATCGTCGATCCCGACCTGTACCAGCGTGAGCCGACTGCCATCCTGGAAACCTTCCTGCTGTATGAGCAGACCCCCGGCGTCAAGGGGCTCGCCGCCATCACGCTGCGCGGGCTCTACAACGCCCGCACGCTGATGGACGCCAAATGGCGCAGCGATCCGGCCAACCGGGCGACGTTCCTGAAGATCCTGCAGCAGCCGCAGGGCATCACGCACGCGCTGCGACTGATGAACCAGACCAGCGTGCTGGGCCGCTACCTGGTCAACTTCCGTCGCATCGTCGGGCAGATGCAGCACGACCTGTTCCACGTCTACACGGTCGACCAGCACATCCTGATGGTGGTGCGCAACATCCGCCGCTTCGCCATCGTCGAGCACACGCACGAGTTCCCGTTCTGCAGCCAGCTGATGGCGAACTTCGACAAGCCGTGGGTGCTGACCATCGCCGCGCTGTTCCACGACATCGCCAAGGGACGCGGCGGAGACCACTCCGTGCTCGGCATGGCCGATGCGCGGCGCTTCTGCCAGCAGCACGGGCTGGCCCGCGAAGACGCCGACCTGGTCGTCTGGCTGGTCGAGCACCACCTGACCTTGAGCCAGGTCGCGCAGAAGCAGGACCTGAGCGACCCGGAGGTGATCCGCCAATTTGCCGAGGTGGTCGGCAACGAGCGCTACCTGACCGCGTTGTACCTGCTGACGGTGGCCGACATCCGCGGCACCAGCCCGAAGGTTTGGAACGCCTGGAAGGGCAAGCTGCTGGAAGACCTGTACCGCATGACGCTGCGCGTGCTGGGCGGCGCCACCACCGACCCGCATGCCGTGCTCGAAGGCCGCAAGGAAGAGGCGCGCGCCCTGCTGCGCCTGGCCGCGCTGGACGACACCGCGCACGAGGCGCTGTGGAAACAGCTCGACGTGGGTGTGTTCCTGCGCCACGACGCGCGCGACATCGCCTGGTTCACGCGCCACTTCTACAACCGCGTCGACACCACCATCCCGATCGTGCGCGCGCGCATCTTGCCGGCAGGCGTTGGGCTGCAGGTGGCGGTGTATTCGCCCGACCGGCCCGACCTGTTCGCGCGCATCTGCGGCTACTTCGAGCGCCGCGGCCTGACCATTCTCGACGCCAAGATCCACACCACCAAGCACGGCTACGCGCTCGACACCTTCCAGGTGGCCGACCCCGGCACCGGGCTGGTGGAGCCCGGCCACTACCGCGACATCATCACGCTGGTCGAGCACGAACTGGCCGAGCAGATCGCGCGCGAAACCGCCCTGCCCGAGCCGCCGCGCGGCCGCATCTCGCGCCAGTCGCGCAGCTTCCCGATCAAGCCGCGCGTCGATCTGCGCCCGGACGAGCGCGGCCAGTACTACCTGCTCTCGCTCTCGGCCACCGACCGCACCGGCCTCCTGTACGCCATCGCCCGCGTGCTCGCACACCATCGCGTATCGGTGCACAGTGCGCGCATCAACACGCTGGGCGAGCGTGTGGAAGATATTTTCCTGGTCGACGGCTCGCGCCTGACCCAGGACAACAAACTGCAGCTCGCGCTTGAAGGCGAGCTGCTCGATGCGCTCGCCATCTGAGCGCCCAGCCTTACCGGTTTAGATTCATGGCTACTGATTCCGACGATTTCCCGGGCGACGACGACAAGCGCCGCGCCGGTGACCCCACCCAGCCGGCCACGCGCCCGGGTAAGCGCTCCACGCTCGGCGTGCGCCGCGACGACGAGGGCAATGCCGTGCGCTCCACCGGCAAGCCCCTGCGCTCGTCCGACCTGAACCGAGAGCGCCAGCCGCTGCGCCCGTCGCAACGCCGGCCCCAACCGACGGAAAGCGCTGGCAGCAAGCCGCCCAGACCGCGCCCGCCGCGTCGTGACGACGATGGCCAGCCGCCGCGCCGCACGCAAGGCGACCGCCCGCCACGCCGGTTTGACGATGAACGTCCGCCGCGCAAATTCGGCGACGACCAACGCCCGCCGCGTCGCTTCGAGGATCGCCCTCCCCGCCGGTTCGATGACGAACGCCCGCCGCGCAGGTTCAGCGACGATCAGCGGCCGCCGCGCCGCACCGAGGACGGTCGGCCGCCGCGACGTTTCGACGATGAGCGGCCGCCCCGTCGTTTCGAAGACCGCCCCCCGCGCCGGTTTGACGACGAACGCCCGCCGCGTCGCTTCGACGACCAGCGTCCGCCCCGTCGTTCCGATGATGACCGCCCGCCGCGCCGATACGGTGATGATCAACGTCCGCCGCGACGCTTCGACGATCAGCGCCCACCACGCCGCGCCGAGGACGGCCGCCCGCCGCGTCGTTTCGACGATGAACGACCGCCGCGCCGTTTCGAAGACCGTCCCCCGCGCCGGTTTGACGACGAACGCCCGCCGCGTCGCTTTGACGATCAGCGTCCGCCCCGTCGAGCCGATGAGGATCGCCCGCCGCGCCGGTATGGTGACGATCAACGTCCGCCGCGACGTTCTGATGACGAGCGCCCACCGCGCCGCTATGGCGACGACCAGCGTCCGCCCCGTCGATTCGACGATGCGCAACGCCCGCCGCGCCGGAACGATGACGACCGGCCACCGCGTCGTTTTGACGATGAGCGCCCGCCGCGCCGCTACGGTGACGACCGTGCCCCGCGCCGCTTCGACAACGATCGCCCGCCGCGCCGTTTCGAGGACCGCCCGGCCCGCCCGCAACGCCCTGAGCGAGAAGAACGCGCACCGCGCCGCGATGAGGAGCACACACCGCGCACCGCGCCGCAGGCTGAATCGAGCGGCCTGGTGCGCCTGTCCAAGCGCATGTCCGAGCTGGGCCTGTGCTCGCGCCGCGAGGCCGACGAGTGGATTCCGCGCGGCTGGGTGCTGGTCGACGGCGAGCCCGTCACCGAGCTGGGCTCGCGCGTGCGGCCGGATGCGATCATCGAGATCCACCAATCGGCGCGCTCCGAGCAAGGCGAGCGCGTGACCGTGCTGCTGCACAAGCCGGTGGGCTACGTATCGGGCCAGGCGGAAGACGGCTACCAGCCAGCCGCGGCGCTGTTCGTGCCGGAAAACCAGTGGGAGGAAGACCCCACGCGCAAGAATTTCGCGCCATGGCAGCGCAAGGCGTTGGCGCCGGCGGGTCGGCTGGACATCGACTCCACCGGCCTGCTCGTGCTCACGCAGGACGGCCGCGTGGCGCGTCACCTGATCGGCGAGGATTCGACCGTCGAGAAGGAATACCTCGTGCGCGTAGTGTGGCAATCGCCGGAAGGTCCGGTCGAGCACGACATCTCCAAGGTCTTCCCGGAAGAACTGCTGGAGAAGCTGCGCTTCGGCCTGTGGCTGGACGATGAAGAACTCAAGCCTGCCAAGGTGAGCTGGCAAAACGAAGAGCAACTGCGCTTTGTGCTGCGCGAGGGCAAGAAGCGCCAGATCCGCCGCATGTGCGAGCAAGTGGGCCTGGAAGTGGTGGGCCTGAAGCGCATCCGCATGGGCCGCATCGTGCTGGGCGACCTGCCTGTGGGCCAGTGGCGCTTCCTGGGGCCGTTCGAGAAGTTCTGAGGCAGCGTCTGCCTTGTGGAGAAGCCGGCCAGCGCACGCAGCGCTGGCCGGTTTTTTTATGGCTGCGTCAAAGCTGGGGCGCGCGGCACGCGGCGCCGGTCGTATTGGCGGCGGCCGGCATGTCGAACACCGCCTGCGCACCGCAGCGCGAGCCGAACATGCGTGACTGGTCGTGCCCCACGCCGATCACCTCGTGCGCGTGATGGCTGGTCGCATGACGCACGCCTGCGAGGTGCCGCTCGTAGCGCAGGTAGTTGCGCGCGCGGTCGAGCCGCGTCGGGCCCTCCGCCTCGGCACCGCAAGTCTTGTCGAGCACGCGATGGTTCGGGTCGTTGTCATTGCCGCCCACCAGGTAAGTCACTTGGCGATGCATGTACCGCTTGAACAGGGTCTTGCCGTCGATGCCGGCCGCGTACGGCACCATGTCGACCATGCCGTATTTATAGTGGTCGTAGTCCGGGCAGACGCCGATGTCATACAGCGCGAAGCCGTGTCCGCGCGGGCGCTCCGGCGTGAAATACAGGTACGACGACGGATTGGCCACCACGTAACGCAAGTCGATGCCATGCTTGCGGATGCTTTCGTCGACGTTGTTGAGCACGGCGTAGCGGTGCACGATCTGTGCGCCGCCGGAATGGCCGGCCACGGTCACGCGCTTGACGCCGGGCAGCCGCGCCGGATCGGTCGCAAAGGCGATCAGGTCGTCCAGCACCTGCAGCGAACTCAAGCCGTTGTATGGCGCATTGACGGCAGTGAAGCCGCCGAGCCAGCCGTCCGTCGACCACATCGGCATGTTGTCGAAGCCCTTGGCTGTATCCGGCGTGCCGGGAAAGTTGGGGGCGATCAGCAGGATCTCGTCGGGATTGCGGCCGCTGGCCTTGAGCAGTGCCTCGCCAGCAGCGTAGTAGTCGTTGCCGTTACGCTGCAAGCCATGTTGGATGAACACGACTTCGCGGATGCCGCGCAGGTCGCCATCGAGCGGATGATTGGCGTAGACCGGGAAATCGTAGGCGTTGGCGCCGTTGCCCAGGTGGACACGCTGCCACGCCGGCCCCGTGAGCTCCGCGGCCGACGCCGCTGGCGCCGCAGTCTCCGTGGCAGCGGGCGTGCCGGGCTGCGGCCCGGCACAAGCCGCCAGGCCCAACAGGGTCATTGCAGCCAACCCAAGCGCCAACCGGCGCAGCCCCCTCAGTGCATTGCGCTCCATGTCATCTCCGTGGTGGATGGATAACGCACCCGCCCGGTCGTACGGGCGCGTGCCCTGCTGCCGCGATCAGTCGTCGTGGTTGGCAGGCAATTCGGGAAACAGGATTTCGGTATAGCCGAAACGGCTGAAATCCTTCACGCGCATCGGGTACAGCACGCCTTGCAGATGGTCGCATTCGTGCTGCACGACGCGCGCATGGAAGCCATCGGCGATGCGGTCGATGACGTGGCCGTGCGGGTCGTAGCCGGTGTAGCGCAGACGCGTATGGCGCGACACCACGCCGCGCAGGCCGGGCACCGACAGGCAGCCTTCCCAACCCTCTTCCTGCTCATCGGAGAGCGGCTCCAGCGTCGGGTTGATGAGCACCGTCTTGGGCACCGCCGGCGCGTCCGGATAGCGCTCGTTGCGATCGAAACCGAAGATGACGACCTGCAGGTCCACGCCGATCTGCGGCGCGGCGAGCCCGGCACCGCGCGCGGCATCCATCGTGTCGAACATGTCTTCGATCAGCGCGGTCAGCTCGGGGGTGTTAAAGCGCTGCACCGGCTTGGCCACGCGCAGCAGGCGACTGTCGCCCATCTTCAGAATCTGTCGGATCACGCCGCGTCTCCTGGCTGTTTTTGCAACAGCGCGAGCATACCCGCTTCGTCCAGAACCTTCACGCCCAGCTCCTCGGCCTTGGCGAGCTTGCTGCCGGCTTCTTCGCCGGCTACCACGTAGTCGGTCTTCTTCGACACCGAGCCCGAGACCTTGGCGCCAGCCGCTTCCAGCATGGCCTTGGCGTCGTCGCGCGTGAGGTTGGGAAGCGTGCCGGTCAGCACCACGGTCTTGCCAGCAAGCACGCCTTCTTCCGCGGCCTCGGCGGGCATGGCGGCGAGCAGTTCGGTGCGTAGTGCATCGAGCTGCGCCAATTGCGCACGATGGTCGCCAGCGCCCAGCCATTCCAGCAGTGATGCCGAGACGTCGGCCGGCAGCCCGGCCAGTTGCGCGGCATCCGCTGTCGCCAATTGCGCGAGCGCGGGCACCGCCACAGCCAGTTGCTCGCTACGCTTGGCCGTCAGCTTGGGCACACCGAGCGTGGCGTACAGCGCGACCGGCTCCAGCTTCTCGCGCAGCTTGGCGCTGGGCGGCTGCTCGCCTTGCGGCGCAACACCAGCTTCGAGCAAGGCGTCGAGCGCCTGCTGGTTCTTCGGCTCGGCAAAGAAATCGGCGATGGCTTCGGCCACCGTCCCGCCCACGTCCGGCAGCGCCAGCAGCAGCGGCGCTGGCGCACGGCGAATCACTGCCAGGCTGCCCAGCCAATCGGCCAGCGTCTTGGCGGTCGATTCGCCCACATGGCGGATGCCAAGCGCAAACAGGAAGCGCGCCAGCGCTGGCGTCTTGCTGGCCTGGATGCCCTCGAGCAGGTTCTCAGCCCACTTGGTGGCGATCTTGCCGGCGGCCACGGTCTCCGGAGTCACGCCGTCGCGCTCGTCGGCGCGGCGCTTCATCTCGAGGAAGTCGTCGAGCTTGAGCTTGTACAGGTCGGCAATGCCGTGCACGTAGTCCAGCTCGACCAGGTTGTCGATATAGCGCTCGCCCAGGCCTTCGATGTCCATCATGCGGCGGCCGGCAAAGTGGCGGATCGCCTCCTTGCGCTGCGCCGAGCAGAACAGCCCGCCCGAGCAGCGCGCCACCGCCTCACCCTCTTCGCGCACCACGTGCGAGCCGCACACGGGGCAGGCCTTCGGCAATTCGAACGGCGGGTGCTTGGGCTGCTGCTGCGGGTTGAACAGGTCGCTGCCCGGTACGTCCTCCATCGGGCGGCGCTCGAGCACCACGCTCACCACCTCGGGGATCACATCGCCCGCGCGGCGCACGATCACGGTGTCACCCACGCGCACGTCCTTGCGGCGGACTTCGTCTTCGTTGTGCAGCGTCGCGTTGGTGACGGTCACGCCGCCGACGAACACCGGCACCAGGCGCGCGACCGGCGTGATGGCGCCCGTGCGGCCGACCTGCACGTCGATCGCCTCGACGGTGGTCAGCGCTTCCTGCGCGGGGTACTTGTGCGCCACCGCCCAGCGCGGCTCGCGCGTGCGGAAACCGAGTTCGCGCTGCAGCGCCAGTGAGTTGACCTTATAGACCACGCCGTCGATGTCGAACGGCAGGCTGTCGCGCTTGGCACCGATGGCGGCGTGGAATTCAACGAGGCCCTCGCCGCCCTGCACCGCCGCACGCTCCCTGCTGACCGGAAAGCCGAACGCTTGCAGCGCATCAAGCATGCCGGTGTGCGTCCCGGGCATGCCCTGCCAGCCGACCACTTCGCCCAGGCCATAGGCGAAGAACGACATGGGGCGCTCGGCGGCCATCTTCGGGTCGAGCTGGCGCACGGCGCCGGCAGCGGTGTTGCGCGGGTTGACGAAGGTCTTGTCGCCGCGCTCGCGCTGGCGGGCGTTGAGCTTTTCGAAATCGTCGCGGCGCATGTAGACCTCGCCGCGCGCCTCCAGCACCTCGGGCACGGCGCCGTCGATGGGATGCAGGCTCAGCGGGATCTGGCGGATCGTGCGGATGTTCTGCGTGACGTCTTCGCCGGTGGCGCCGTCGCCGCGCGTGGCGGCCTGGACCAAGTAGCCGCGCTCGTAGCGCAGGTTGATCGCCAGGCCGTCGAACTTGAGTTCGGCAGCGTATTCGATGGGCGGGTCGGAGTCGGTCAGCCCCAACTCGCGGCGGACGCTGGCGTCAAAGGCGCGCGCACCGGCGGGCGTCGTATCGGTCTCGGTGCGGATCGACAGCATCGGCACCACGTGCCTGACCGGCGCAAACTCCGGCAGCACGGCGCCGCCGACCCGCAGCGTGGGCGAGTCCGGCGTCTTCAGTTCGGGATGCGCGGCTTCCAGCGCTTCCAGCTCGCGGTACAGCCGGTCGTATTCGGCGTCCGGCACGCTGGGCTGGTCGAGCACGTAGTACTCGTGGGCGTAGCGATTCAGCTCGGCGCGCAGCCAGGCCGCCCGCGCCTCGGGCCGCGTTTCAGATGACGGGCCGGACGCGGGTTCTGCGGTCTTGCTCATGGTGGTTCCGTCAGTGGCTGAACAGGCGCACCGCGGCGCTGGAACCGGCGGGGATGCCGCGCGATTCGAGCTTGTCGTACAGCACCCGCAGATGCTTGTGGATGGCGACGAAGGATTGCTCCGTCAGCGGACGCAGGTTGTCGTCCACCACCTGCGCGCCCATGCGCTGCGACAGCGTGTAGGCGTATTCGCAGACCAGCTTGAACGGCTTGCTGGCTTCCTCGGCCAGCGGCACGTCCAGCAGCAGCGTGATCTGGCGGCCGGCCTTGACGGTCAGGTCGTCGCGCAGGAAGTTGGTGTCGCCAAACTGCAGCGTGAACAGCGCTCGCTGCACGCCGTCGACGCCGGCGTGGTAGCGCGTGAAGCGCGTGCCATCGCGCGAGAGCACGAGGCCGTCCTGCGTGGCCACGGTCTGCACGTAGGCGGCCGACCATGGCGCACCGTCGGAGATCACGCTCACGCCGAGCTGCACGTCGCCCTCGGCGGCAAACGCATCCAGCTCACGCGCGTTGGCAAGGGTCTCGTTCATGTCCGGCAGCTCGGGCACGCCATCGGCCGCCTCCGACAGCGGGTCGATCGCGTTGATGAATTCCGAGAACTCCAGCGCGTTGAGCGGGCCGGTGCGGTTGGCCAGTTGCACGGCCACCTGCAGGTCCAGGTAGCGCTGACCGGCGCGGATGGTCTCCCACGCGTTGGCGGCCGGATTCAGGCCTTCCACGTGGATCTGCTTGGTGCCCGCACGGCGCAGCTTGGCCATGGCCGGCAGCAGGCGATCGCCCGACACCTCGCGCTCGGGGTGCAGCGGGACGATGCAGTCGATCAGCGGATCGATCACGCCGCTGGCCGGCTCCAGCGAACCGGGCGCGGGCTCGGCTGCCTCGTCGGCTTCTGCCGCTTCCAGTGCAGCCTCTTCGCTGGTGGGGGTGAGTTCAGCGCCGATCACGCCGGCTTCGGTCTCCGCGCCACCCGTGGCGGGCACATGCGGATGCGGCGCGAGGCCGGGTTCGAGACGCGGCTCGGCACGGCCGATCTCATCGCGCTCGCCGCCCAGACCCGGCTCGTGACGATCGGTCCAGCCTTCGCCACGCGGCGCTTCGTCGGCCAGCGGGTTGTACGCCTCGGGGCGGCGCGCCTTGCGGATCTGCCACTGGTTGTAGACCACGATCACCAGCACGAAGACGACGCCGGCGCCCAAGAGCGCCATGACCAGGTTGTTGTCCTGCATTTACGCCGCCTCCGCCATGGTCAGTGCGGCATCCATATCCACCGCCACGATCCGGGACACGCCCTGTTCCTGCATGGTCACACCGATCAGCTGTTGCGCCATTTCCATCGCAATCTTGTTATGGGAAATAAAGACGAATTGGGTCTTGTCGGACATGCGCTTGACCATGTTGGCGTAGCGCTCGGTGTTGGCGTCGTCCAGCGGCGCGTCCACCTCGTCCAGCAAGCAGAATGGGGCCGGGTTCAACTGGAACATCGCGAACACCAGCGCAATGGCGGTCAGCGCCTTCTCGCCGCCCGACAGCAGGTGGATGGTCGAGTTCTTCTTGCCCGGGGGCTGCGCCATCACCTGCACGCCGGCGTCAAGAATCTCGTCGCCGGTCATGATCAGCTTGGCCTGGCCGCCGCCGAACAGCGTCGGGAACAGCTCGCCGAAGTGGTGGTTGACCTGGTCGAACGTGCCTTGCAGCAGCGAGCGCGTTTCCTGGTCGATCTTGTAAATCGCGTCTTCCAGCGTGGTGATGGCGTCGTTCAAGTCGGCCGACTGCGCATCGAGGAAGCCCTTGCGCTCGCGCGCGGCAGCAAGCTCGTCCAGCGCGGCCATGTTGACCGGGCCCAGCGCGTTGATCGCGTTGTTGATGCGCGTGACTTCGCCCTGCAGGTACGACGGCTTCAGGTCACCGGTCAGGCGTTCGGCCAGCGCGACCTCGTCCACGTTGGCGGTGGTCAGTTGCTCGGAGAACTGCTCCTGGTTCAGGCGCGCGGCCTGCTCCTTCAGCTGCAGCTCGGTGATGCGATCGCGCAGCGGCTGCTGGGCGCGCTCGGCAGTCAGGCGTTGCTCGTCGAAGGTGCGCAGTTGCGCGGACAGTGCATCGAGTTCCGTGCGGGCGAGGCCGAGCTTCTCTTCCTTCTCGGCACGGCGCTCCAGCGCGTCCTGCAGGCCCGTGTGTGCGGTCTGCTCGTTGATGGTTTCCAGCTCGGCGCGGGCGTTTTCCAGCGTCAGCACGATCTGCTGAGCCTGGTCGGTCGCCACCTGGATGTTGCGTTTCAGCTCGGCGATGCGGTTGTGCAGGTTGCGCTCGGCAAAGTGCGCTTCCTGCGCGCCGCGTTCCAGTTCGCGCAGCGCGGTGCGGGCGTCGCCCAGGCGCGCTTCGAGCGCCTCGAACGCCTGCTGGTTGTCTTCGAAGCGCGCCTGCATGTCGGCGAGCGCCGCGTCGTGCTGCTCGAAGGTCGCTTCCGACTCGGCGCGGATGGCGCGCTGCTCTTCGATCTGCGCGCGGATCTCTTCCAGCTCGCCGTCGATCTGGCCGCTGCGGGCGTTGTAGCGCTCCATCGCCTGCGAAAGCTTGAGCACGTCCATCTGCAGCACGTGCACGCGGCGCGTGGCCTGATCAGCGCGGGCACGCACATGCAGGAGGGCCTGGCTGGCTTGGGTGTAGGCCGCCTCGGCGCGCACGGCGGCGCCCTTGGCTTCGTCCGACAGCAGCATCTGCGCGCGCACCTGCTTGTGCAGGTTGTCGATCTCCTGCGCGCGGGCCAGCATGCCGGCCTGCTCGGAATCGGGCGCGTACAGCTGCACCGACGAGCGGCCGATCAGGTGCCCGGCCTTGACCACGAACGTACCGCCCTCGGGCAGCGTCTGGCGCGCGGTGAGCGCAGCCTGCATGTCGTCGGCGATATACACATCGGCCAGCCAGTCCTGCAGCACGGCGCGAATGCCGGGCTCGGTCACCTGCACCAGCGACATCAGCGGACGCAGCCCCGCCGGTGCCTCGACCGGTCGTGCGGCCGGCGGCGGCGCATAGAACGCCAGCTTGGCCGGCGGTGCATCGGCGGCAAAGGCCTTGATCCAGTCGAGGTTGGAGACCTCCAGCGCGGACAGCTTCTCGCGCAGCACCGATTCCAGCGCCGGCTCCCAGCCCTGCTCGATCTGCAGCTTCTTCCAGACGCGCGGCAGTTCGCTCAACTCGTGCTTGGCGAGCCACGGCTGGACCTTGCCGTCGGTCTGCACGTTCTCCTGCAACTGCTTGAGCGCGGCGAGGCGCGCTTCCAGGTTGGCGATGGCGGCGGCTTCGGACTGCACACGGTCCTGCGCGGCACGGCGCGCGTCGTCGAGCTGCGGCAGTTGGGTTTCGGCGTCTTCCAGCGAGGCTTGCGCTTCGGCCAGGACCTCTTCCTGCTCGGCCAGTTCGGCGCGCAGCGTTTCGAGCTGCACGTCGTCGGGCTTGTCGAGGCCACCGGCTTCTTGCGTCAGGCGTTCGCGGCGCTGGTCCAGTTGCTGCAGGGCCTGGTCAGCATTGCGCTGGTGCGCGGCTTCGAGCTTGAGCGCCTGCTCCGATTGCAGGATGGCGGCGCGCTGGTCGTTGAGCGTGGTCTGCGCGTCGCGCCATTGGCCTTCCATGCCCGGCAGTTCGTCGGACTTGCGGGCGACTTCCTCGGCGGCCTGCGCGGCACGCTCCTCGGCCATGGCGAGCTCTTCTTCGGCGGCTGCCAGGTCGGCGTGGGCCTGCTCGCCCTGCGTGTGCCATTGGTCCTGCTGCGCGGTCAGCGTGGCGATCTGCTGCTGGATGCGGTTGCGCGATTCCACCACGTAGCGGATCTCGGCTTCCAGGCGGCTGACTTCGGCGTTGGCCTCGTACAGCGCGCCCTGCGCGGCGTGCATCGCATCGGACGACGCGTAGTGCGCGGCGCGCATGGTTTCCAGCTCGGCTTCGATATGGCGAAGCTGCGCGGTCTGCGCTTCGAGGTCGATCTGCGCCTGCTCGATGGCGCGCTGGTGGCGTTCCTGCTCCCCTTGCGCCTCGCGCTTGCGCAGCAGCCACAGCAGATGCTGCTTCTCTTCACCGTCGGCCTGCAGGGACTGGAAGCGCTGCGCGACTTCGGCCTGGCCTTCGAGCTTTTCGAGGTTGGTGCCGAGTTCGCGCAGGATGTCTTCCACGCGTGTGAGGTTCTCGCGCGTGTCGGACAGACGGTTTTCGGTCTCGCGGCGGCGTTCCTTGTACTTGGATACGCCTGCTGCCTCTTCCAGGAAGATCCGCATGTCATCGGGCTTGGCCTCGATGATGCGCGAGATCATCCCCTGCCCGATGATGGCGTAGGCGCGCGGCCCGAGGCCCGTGCCGAGGAAGATGTCCTGGATGTCGCGGCGGCGCACCGCCTGGTTGTTGATGAAGTACGACGATGTGCCGTCGCGGCTCAAGACGCGCTTTACCGCCACTTCGGCGTACTGGCTCCACTGGCCGGCGGCACGGCCTTCGGCGTTGTCGAACACGAGTTCGACGCTGGCGCGGCCGGACGGCTTGCGCTGGGTGGAGCCGTTGAAGATGACGTCCTGCATCGATTCGCCACGGAGTTCCGCGGCGCGTGATTCGCCGAGCACCCAGCGCACGGCGTCGATGATGTTGGATTTACCGCAACCGTTCGGGCCGACGATGCCGACGAGCTGGCCCGGTACGTGGAAATTGGTCGGATCGACGAAAGATTTGAAGCCTGCGAGCTTGATCGAAGAGAGGCGCACGTTGAGGTCGTCTCGAAGGGATCACTAAGAAGGATGGAGCGAGCGCCCGAGACATGCGCCGTCGCAATCACCCGGATACCGCACGGGCCCGGGATTGCAAGGCGCGCGCTGGGGCGCGGATGGCGTCATCATACCATCCGGCACCTGGGCCCCCGCCAACCAAATCGCTACAAAAATCGACGAAATTGGCGGCACCCGGCGCTGAATTGCTGCGGATTTGTAAGCAATTCCACCATCTGGATGGCTGCGTTCAGTCGGGGCGACGGGTGCGCGAGGGTTCCGGGCTGGCCAGCCATTCCAGCAAGGCTTTGTGCAGCGCAGCGGGGTCCTGAATCTGTGGCGCGTGGCCCGCGTCGGGAAGCTCCACCAGCGTTGCGCGCGGGATTGCCTTCACCGTCGCTCGCCCCAGTTCCGGATAGTTACCAAGCTGCGCCCGCACTTCCGGCGGCGCAATGTCCTTGGCGATGGCGGTGGTGTCTTTCTGGCCGATCAGCAGCAGCGTCCAGGGGCGCAGTTGGCCGAATTCATAGACGACCGGCTGGGTGTAGATCATGTCGTACAGCAGCGCCGAGTTCCACGCCACCAGGTCGCGCCCCGGGCCGCGATACATGCCAGCCAGCATCTGCACCCAGGGCTCGTAATCGGCACGCCACTGGCCGGCGTAATAGGTGGATTGCTCATAGGCACGGATACGTTCGGCCGAGGTCTGCTGCTCGCGTGCGAACCACTGGTCGACCGTCATCGGCGGCACGCCCTTGGCCTTCCAGTCTTCCAGGCCGATCGGGTTGATCATCACCAGCCGCGACACCTCGTGCGGATACATCAGCGCATAGCGCGTGGCCAGCATGCCGCCGGTCGAATGGCCGATCACGATGGCCTGCTGGATGCCGAGCGACGCCAGCAGCGCATGCGTGTTGCCGGCCAGTTGCTGGAACGAATATTGGTACGCGCGCGGTTTGCTCGATTTGCAAAAGCCGATCTGGTCCGGCGCGATCACGCGGTAGCCAGCGCCTGTCAGCGCCTGGATGGTGCCCTCCCACGTGGCCGCGCAGAAATTCTTGCCGTGCAGCAGCACCGCCACCTGGCCGTTGGGCTGCGCGGGCGGCACGTCCAGGTAGGCCATCTCCAGCGCGTTGCCCTGGGATTCGAACTTGAAGAGCTTGACCGGTGCCGGGTAGTCGAAGCCTTCGAGCCGGGGGCCATATGCCGGGCCGCTCTCGGCCGTCGCGGCACGGGCGGCGCCGGCTGCCAATGCCACGGCGGCAGCCAGCACAATGGAAATCGAACGAAGCAACAACTGCATGACTCCTTGTTTGGGCCGGGACGCCGATGCGCGTCTTATTTGCGCCGCACCAGCCCGGACAACGCGCCGGCCAGGATGATGCAGGCACCGCCCACCATCTCCTGCGCCGACAGCCGCTCCGCCGTCAGCAGCGCCGACGACGCCGCCGCCACCACAATCTCGAACAGCATCAGCAGCGCGGCGCGGTTGGCCGGCAGCCGCTGCAAACCGCGCTGCACCAAGGCGTTGCCGCCCACGAGCACGCAGGCCATGGCGAGCAGCAGCGCCCAGGTGTTCGTCTGCGTCATGGCTGCCGGCATCGCCTGCACACCGTCGAATACGATCGCGGCCGGCAAGCCCACCAGCGCACAGCCGGTAAAGACGACCACCGTTCGCATTTCCGGCCGCATGGTCGGATGGCGCTGTCCGGCCAGGCGCGAGAGCACGTTGTTGCACGCGAACGCCAACCCGGCAATCAGCCCCGCCCATTCCGCTGCCGAGCCCGGCCAGGGTGTGCCCGCCTGGCCCGACCACAGCATCAGCACCGCGCCCGCCAAGGCAAGCGCCAGCAACACACCGCCGCGCCACCCGAGCCGCTCGTACAGCCACAGGCGCGCCAGCAATGCCGTCCACACCGGCGTCAGATAGAACAGCAGCAGCACACGCATGACCGTGCCGTGCACCGTGCCCCAGACAAAGCCGGCATTGGTAATGCCCGCCGCCAGCCCGAGCGCCGGAATCAGCCACGACCACTGGAATGTGCTGAAGTGCCGACGCAGCACCACGGCCGCCAGCACGGCCGCCGCCGCGCCGGTCATTGTCGAGGCCAACATGCCGCCCAGCCCCCAGTCGGCCAACAGGCGGTACGGATACCAGGCAATCCCCCAGACCGAGGCACCCAGCAGGATGAACAGCGCGGCCGACCATTGCGGCTCGTGGTGGGCGGCGGTGTCCGCCGGGGAAGCAATCGATGTCATGTGACCAACAAAAAACGGCGGAAAAAGCCGCCGCGTCCAGCAAGGTGATGAGAAGGTCGACAAACGTTGACCGTATAATTCAGGGCTTCCCGCCAAGCGCCACGCTTGCCTACCCAACCGCCCCAGTACCGTGAATCCGCGCCTGTCCGCCCTGCAGCCGTATCCGTTCGAGAAACTGAAAGCGCTCGTCAAGGACGTGACGCCGAGCCCCGCGCACACGCCGATCAGCTTCGGCATCGGCGAGCCCAAGCACCCGACACCGGCCCTGGTGAAAGACGCGCTGACGGCCGCGCTCGGCGGGCTGGCGAATTATCCCACGACCCTCGGCTCCGATGCACTGCGACAGTGCATCGCCGCGTGGCTGGAGCGCCGCTACGGCCTGCCGAAAGTCGACCCGGCCACCGAGGTCATCCCTGTCAACGGCTCGCGCGAGGCGCTGTTCTCCTTCGCCCAGACCGTGATCGACGGCAGCAAGCCCGGCGCGCGCGTGCTGTGCCCGAACCCGTTCTACCAGATCTACGAGGGCTCGGCCCTGCTGGCCGGCGCGCAGCCGCTGTTTGCCAACAGCAACCCCGCGCGCAACTTCGCGCCCGATTACGACGCCATCACGCCGGAAGAGTGGCGCAACGTGCAGCTCGTCTTCGTGTGCAGCCCCGGCAACCCGACCGGCGCCGTGCTCACGCTGGAAGACTGGAAGCAGCTCTTCGCGCTGTCGGACGAATACGGCTTCGTGATTGCCTCGGACGAGTGCTATTCCGAAATCTATTTCGACGAGGCCAACCCGCCGCTGGGCGCGCTGCAGGCCGCGCAGCAACTCGGCCGTGGCTTCGAGCGCCTGGTGATGTTCTCCAGCCTGTCCAAGCGCTCCAACGTGCCGGGCATGCGCTCCGGCTTCGTGGCGGGAGACGCCAAACTGCTGAAGGCGTATCTGTTGTATCGCACGTATCACGGCAGCGCGATGAACCCGGCGGTGCAATCCGCTAGCATCGCCGCGTGGAACGACGAGACCCACGTGCGCGACAACCGTGCGCAGTACGTCAAGAAGTTCCAGTCCGTCACGCCGATGCTGGCCGAGGTGCTGGACGTGGCCCTGCCCGACGCGGCCTTCTACCTGTGGGCCAACGTCAAACGCACGGGCCTGTCGGACACCGAGTTCGCGCGCCAGTTGCTCGCCGCCAAGAACGTCGCCGTGCTGCCGGGCAGCTACCTCGCCCGCGAGGCGCACGGCACGAACCCAGGCCAGGACTACGTGCGCATCGCGCTGGTGGCCGGCGTGGACGAATGCCTGGAAGGCGCGCGCCGCATCGTCGAGTTCTGCCAGCAACGCTGATCCCCTTTCTGTTTCCTCTCCGAGAGCCAACAAGACCATGACGCAACAACTGCAATCCCTGATCGAACAAGCGTGGGAAGACCGCGCCAACCTGTCGCCCAAGGCCGCTCCGGCCGACGTCCGTGACGCTGTCGCCAACGTGATCGGCCAGCTCGATCAGGGCGCGCTGCGCGTGGCCGAGAAGAAGGACGGTGAGTGGACCGTCAACCAGTGGATCAAGAAGGCCGTGCTGCTGTCGTTCCGCCTGGAAGACAACACGCCGATGCCCGCCGGCGGCTTCACGCAGTTCTACGACAAGGTGCCGAGCAAGTTCGCCAGCTACACGGCGGAAGACTTTGCCAAGGGCGGCTTCCGCGTGGTGCCGCCGGCCGTGGCGCGCCGTGGCTCGTTCATCGCCAAGAACGCCGTGCTGATGCCCTCCTACGTCAACATCGGCGCCTACGTGGACGAAGGCACCATGGTCGACACCTGGGCCACCGTCGGTTCGTGCGCGCAGATCGGCAAGAACGTCCACCTGTCGGGCGGCGTGGGCATCGGTGGCGTGCTGGAGCCGCTGCAGGCCAACCCGGTCATCATCGAAGACAACTGCTTCATCGGTGCGCGCTCGGAAGTGGTGGAAGGCGTGATCGTTGAGGAAAACTCGGTGATCTCGATGGGCGTGTACCTGGGCCAGTCGACCAAGATCTACGACCGCGAAACCGGTGAAGTCAGCTACGGCCGCATCCCGGCGGGCTCGGTGGTGGTGGCGGGCAACCTGCCCTCGAAGGACGGCACGCACAGCCTGTACTGCGCCGTGATCGTCAAGAAGGTCGACGCCAAGACGCGCGCCAAGGTTGGCCTCAACGAGCTGCTGCGCGGCGACTAAGCAGGAACGGTGGGCGTGTCGTGTAGTCTCACCGGCACGCCAACCAACCAGCGCGCAGCGATGTCCGAACCGAACGCCGCCGGCACCCGCTTCGGCAAGCTGCGCCAACGCATCATGGGTCTTGATCCGAATACCATCGGTACCGTCTTGTCATTGCTGCCCACCATCCTGGAGCAGGCGAACAAGACCATCGACAAGTTCAAGAACCGCAAAAAGGCCGGCGCTGAACCCGCGCGTGCGGAAGGCGCACCGCCCGATCCGAATACCCGGATTGCCGAGCTGGAAAGCGCCATCCTGCAACAGGCCGAAGCCGTCAAGCTGCTGGCCGAGCAGCACGCCATCACCATCGACGCCCTGCGCGACGAAGCCGCGCGGCTCGAACGCCGCTTCAAGCGCATGACGTGGCTGGCCTTTGCCGGCTTTGTGCTGGCCGTCGCCGCCCTCGTCTTCGCCCAGCAAGCTCTCAGGCACTGACATCATGACCGCATCCCAAGCCGTACTGCACGGCATCCCCAACTGCGACACCGTCAAGAAGGCCCGCACGTGGCTCGAATCGAACGGCGTCGCCTACACCTTCCACGATTTCAAGAAACAGGGCGTGAGCGCCGACATGCTGGCCGGCTGGCTCAAGCATGTGCCGCTGGCCACGCTGCTCAACCGCAAGGGCACCACGTGGCGCGCGTTGTCGGATGCCGACAAGACGAAAGCCGAAGACGAAGCCGGCGCCATCGCGCTGATGCAGGCCAATCCGTCGCTGATCAAGCGGCCGGTGCTGGTGCATGCCGGCGACGTCAACGTCGGCTTCTCGGTGGACCAATACGCTGCCCTGTTCTAACTACAACGACACACCGTGACTACCATGTCGCCCACGCTTGCCCTCACTGAAGACCTGATCCGCCGCCGCTCCGTCACGCCCGAAGACAAGGGCTGCCAGGACGTGCTGATCGAACGCCTGACCGCCGCCGGCTTTGCCTGCGAAACCGTGGTCAGCGGCCCGGACCACTTCCGCGTGACCAACCTGTGGGCCGTCAAGCGCGGCCGCGCGGGCACCGACGGCAAGTTGCTCGTCTTCGCCGGCCACACCGACGTGGTGCCGACCGGCCCGCTCGAACAATGGCACTCCGACCCGTTCGAGCCCACCCACCGCGACGGCAAACTCTACGGCCGCGGCGCCGCCGACATGAAGACGTCGATCGCCGGCTTCGTGGTCGCATCGGAAGAATTCATCGCCAAGCACCCGGACCACGCCGGCTCGATCGGCTTCCTGATCACCAGCGACGAGGAAGGCCCAGCGCACGACGGCACCGTCAAGGTGTGCGACCTGCTGCGCGCACGCGGCGAGCGCCTGGACTACTGCGTGGTGGGTGAGCCGACCTCGGTGTCGACGCTCGGCGACATGGTCAAGAACGGGCGGCGCGGCTCGCTGTCGGGCAAGCTCACCGTCAACGGCGTGCAGGGCCACATCGCCTATCCGCACCTGGCCAAGAACCCGATCCACCTGGCCGCGCCGGCCCTGTCCGAACTGGCCGCCGCCAAGTGGGACGACGGCAACGAATACTTCCCGCCGACCACGTGGCAGATGTCGAACATCCACGGCGGCACGGGCGCGACCAACGTGATCCCCGGCCACGTCACCATCGACTTCAACTTCCGCTTCTCGACGGCCAGCACGCCCGATGGCCTGAAGGCCCGCGTGCAAGCCATCCTCGACGCGCACGGCCTCGACTACGCGCTCGACTGGACGCTGGGCGGCGAGCCCTTCCTGACCGAGCGCGGCGACCTGTCGGCCGCCCTGTCCTCCGCCATCCAGGCCGAGTGCGGCGTCGCCACCGAGCTGTCGACCACGGGCGGCACCTCCGACGGCCGCTTCATCGCCAAGCTGTGCCCGCAGGTGATCGAGTTCGGCCCGCCGAACGCGAGCATCCACAAGATCGACGAGCACGTCGAGGTGGCCTTCATCGAGCCGCTGAAGAACGTGTATCGCCGCGTGTTGGAAACGCTGGTCGCCTGAGGCTGCTCCGCATGGCCCGCAACGTAGAGATCAAGGCGCGTGTGCGCGACGTGGCGGCGCTGGTCGCCCGCGCCGCCGCCATTGCCGAGTCCGGTCCGCAGCGCATCGACCAGGACGACACCTTCTTCGCCTGCGCGAACGGGCGCCTGAAGCTGCGGCAGTTCTCGCCCGAGCGCGGCGAGCTGATCCACTACTTCCGCGCCAACAGCGCCGGCCCGCGCGTGTCGAACTACCACATCGTGCCGACCGCCGCGCCCGATGCGCTGCGCGACACGCTGGCCGCTGCCATGGGGATCGCCGGCCGCGTCATCAAAACGCGCCAGCTCTACCTCGCGGGCCAGACGCGCATCCACGTCGATGCCGTGCAAGACCTCGGCGATTTCGTCGAACTCGAAGTCGTGCTGCGCGATGACCAATCCGAAGACGACGGCGTGAAGATCGCCCACGCACTGATGCAAGCCCTCGGCATTGCCGAGACCGACCTGCTCGACGTCGCCTACGTCGACCTGCTGGCCGCCCAACAACGTTGAGCCACATCCCACCGAAAACATGACCACCCACACCCTGCCCGCCTCCCACCCCTTCACCACGGTGCGCGACCTGCTGCGCTACGCCGTCTCGCGCTTCACCGCCGCCAGCGTGGTCTTCGGCCACGGCAGCGAGAACGCCTACGACGAAGCCGCCTACCTGATCCTGCACACGCTGCACCTGCCGATCGACACGCTGGAGCCCTTCCTCGACGCGCGCCTGCTGCCCGAAGAGGTGGCCGCCGTGCTGCAGGTGATCGAGCGCCGCACGGTCGACCGCGTGCCCGCCGCCTACCTCACGCACGAGGCGTTCATGCACGGCATGCGCTTCTACGTGGACGAGCGCGTGATCGTGCCGCGCAGCTTCATCGGCGAATTGCTGGAAGAAGGCCTGGAGCCGTGGATCGACCAGGAAGACGGCCCGACCGACGTGCTGGAACTGTGCACCGGCTCCGGCTGCCTGGCGATCCTGGCCGCGCTGCAATGGCCGAACGCGAGCATCGACGCGGTGGACCTGTCGCCCGACGCGCTGGTGGTGGCCAATCGCAACGTCGACGACTACCGCCTGGAAGACCGCATCCGCCTGCACGAAGGCGATCTGTATGCCCCGCTGCCGCCGGGCGTGCACTACGACGTGATCCTGACCAACCCGCCGTACGTGAACGAAACCTCGATGCAGGCGCTGCCGCCCGAGTACCGCGCCGAGCCGCGCATGGCCCTGGCCGGCGGCAACGACGGCATGGACATCGTGCGCCGCATCCTGGCCGACGCGCCGCGCCACCTGAAGCCGCACGGCGTGCTGGTGGTGGAGATCGGCAACGAGCGCGAGAACGTCGAAGCGGCCTTCCCCGACCTCGACCTGATCTGGTTGCCGACCAGCGCGGGCGAAGACCAGGTGTTCCTGGTCACCCGCGAGGCGCTGTAACGGCGCGAGAAGCGCCGCGCGTGAGGGACCGACCTCCACGCGCAAAGCCCGAGGCCCGGAACGCGGGCCTTGTGGCTGCATGCACAAAGCTCCGGGCTTTGCGCGCAAGGCCCCAACCTCCAGCCGCAAAGCCCTGAAGCTCCAAACGCACGCCTGCGAGCTGCAATCGCAAAGCGCAAAGCTGTGCGCGCAAGGCGCAAAGCGCCGGCTTCAAAGCCCGCAAGCTCCAGTCGCAAATCTCCGAGCTGCCATCGCAAAGCGCAAAGCTCTGGCCGCAAAGCCCCAAGGCTCCAATCGCAAAGCTTTTAGCTCCAATCGCAAAGCGCCGAGCTTTGCGCGCAAGCCCCAAACCTCCGACGGCAACGCCCAGAGGCTCAACAACGCAAGCTTTCGGGCTCCAACCGCAAAGCGCAAAGCTGTGCGCGCAAGGCGTTAACCTCGGCGTGCAGAGCCCGACGCTCGGATTGCGCAGCCCAAACCGTTGCGCGTGGAGGTTGAGGCTTTGCGCTAAGGCGCAACCTCGTCACAAGCGTCTTTCACGACGCAGAGGGAGAACCGCTTATCGAACACCTGGCCGCTCGGACAGTGGTCCAGCGTGGCTTGCGACTGGGCATCGCAGGTGGCGTAGGCGCGCGTGCAGTTGGTCCGCACGGGCTGGTTGGGGCCACGATTGGTGCCGTCGTCAACGAGGTAGCGGCCGGACGCTGCCGGGCATTTGAAACCAGCGGCGGCCTTGGCCAGTTGTTCAGCGGCTTGCGCGACCTGGGGTGATGGCGGGCTGGACGGGTGGCGCTCGCATGCCGTCAGCGCAAGCGCACACAGCAGCGTGCTGAGCGTGAGCGCTCGGGTCATGGCAATCTCCTTCGAGAACTTCATGCCCGAAGTTTGACGCCGCCAAGGTCCGCCCGCAATGCTTCCTTTCAGCGCAGCATGAACGACATGGCCGAGAGGCTGTTGAGCATGCGCACGGCATGCTCGACCGAATCGGCGGCAAAGCGCAGCATGGTGCCGTCCACGCGCTCCAGGGCCGGCCATTGGCAGAACAGGTCGGCCAGTGCCGGCGTCTGCGTCTGCACGCGGCAGACGATGGGCGGCTGGATGCGCAACGGCATGCCGAAGTGCCCGCGCTGCACCGCCGAACGCACCGCCGCCAGGATCGCGTCGCACGACTTCTCCGACGACAGCGACATCCCCGCGTTCATGCCCTCGGCCTGCTTGGTCTCCACGAAGGTGGTGTGCGGCAGCAGCGGCAGGGTTTCCTTGACGAACACGTCATCGCCGCTGGCCACGGCCACCGGCACCCCGCGCTCGCCGGCCAGCGCACCGTAGATGCCCGCCTCGCCCAGCTCCTGCTCGTTGAGCCACACCCGCGTGAACGCGAAGCTGTTGATGGTATGCGCCAGCGTGCCCCGGCTGCCGGCGCGCGCGTGGTAGCCGATCATGCAGACGGCGTCGCAGCCATCGATGCCGGCCATCATGCCGAGGTAGCGCGGCTTGCCGAGCACGAAACGCGCGCGCGAATCCATCCAGTCCGGCACGAGATTACGGAAGCCGCCGTGCGAATCGTTGACGATGACTTCGGTGGCGCCGCCCTCGAAGGCACCGCGCACGGCGGCGTCGGCCTCGGCGGTCATCCAGCGGCGGGCGCGTTCGTATTCGCCGTTGCCGGCGCGGGTCTGTTCAGGGTGGAAGACGTTGGCGACGCCTTCGATGTCGGCGGAGATCAGGATGCGCATGGGTTACAGCAGTTCAGTCAGGGCGCGGCGGACGTGACCGTCGCGGCCCGTTACGGTTTCGGCGTGGAAGAGTGCGTGGACGATGGCTTGCTCGACGCTGTCGGCTGCTGCCTGGAACAGCGGATCGAGGTGCGCCTCGTGCGTCATGGCGACGGCCGGCATCGGCCGCGTGCCGAGGTGCGGCACGGTGTAAGCGGTGGAGAACGCCAGCGCGATGTCGCCGCTGCCGTGGCCGTACACCGAGCCGGTACGCGCCAGGCCCGCCCCCGCGCGCAGCGCAAGGCGGCGCAGTTGGCGCGCATCCAGCGGCGCATCGGTGGCCAGCACCATGATGATCGAGCCCTTCTCTGGCTCAGCCACTGCCGCAGCCAGCGCACGGGCGAGTGCCGGGCCGACGTGCTTGCCGGCAAGTGTCAGGTTTGCCGTCACGCCAAAGTTGGACAGCACCAGCGCGCCAACGGTCCGCTGCGCGCCATCGGCCAACGTCACCACGCGCGAGGCCGAACCGATGCCGCCCTTCACGCCGAACGACGACATGCCGCGCCCGGCGCCGATGGCCCCTTGCGCGACGTCCGCACCTGCAGCCGCGTAGGCCGCGTTGTAGTGCACGTCGCCCACGGCAAACGCCTGCAGGTCGTTCAGGTAGCCGTCGTTGCACTCGAACACGAGCGGGTTGACGGTCGACCATTGGCGGCCGATCTGCGGATTGGCCTCGACAGCCTGAAGGATCTGCGCCTGCGCCACCGCGCCAACGGCAAAGGTGTTGGTCAGCGCGATCGGCGTTTCCAGCACGCCGAGTTCCTCCACCTGCACCAGCCCGACGCTCTTGCCGAAGCCGTTGATGACGGCGCAGGCGGCCGGCACCTTGTCGAGAAACGGGTCGCCAGCATGCGGGCGCACCACGGTCACGCCGGTCTGGAGATCGCCGCCGGCCAGCGTGGCGTGGCCGACTGTCACGCCGGCCACATCGGTAATGCTGTTGCGCGGCCCCGCCGGCAGCGTGCCGATACTCGGAACGTCCATGCTCATCTCAACGGCGGTCGATCTTCGGGTCCAGCGCGTCGCGCAGGCCGTCGCCCAGCAGGTTGAACGCGAGCACCGTCAGGAAGATGGCCAGGCTCGGGAAGATCGCCACGTGCGGCGCCGTCACCATGTCGGCGCGCGCTTCGTTGAGCATGGCGCCCCACTCCGGCGTGGGCGGCTGCGCGCCCAGGCCCAAGAAGGACAGGCTGGCCGCCGTGATGATCGAGGTGCCGATCCGCATCGAGAAGTACACGACGATGGACGAGATCGTGCCCGGCAGGATGTGCCGCATGATGATGGTCCAGTCCGACGCGCCGATGCTGCGGGCGGCCTCGACATAGGTCAGGTGCTTGAGCATCAGCGTATTGCCGCGCACCAGCCGCGCGAAGGCCGGGATGCTGAACACCGCCACGGCAAAGATCACGTTGGACATGCCGCTGCCCAGGATGGCCACGATGCCGATCGCCAGCAGGATGCCGGGGAAGGCGAACAGCACGTCGCAGATGCGCATGACGATGCGGTCCCACCAGCCTTCGTAGTAGCCGGCCAGCAGGCCGAGCACCGTGCCGATGATGGCGCCGATGATGACGGAGAAGAAGCCCGCCTCCAGCGAGATGCGCGTGCCCATCACGATGCGGCTGAAGATGTCGCGGCCGAGCGAATCGACGCCGAACCAGTGCTGCGCGGACGGCCCGGCGTTGAGCGCGTCGTAGTCGAAATAGTTTTCCGGATCGAACGGCACGAGGTGCGGGGCGAGGATCGCCACCAGCACCAGCCCGATCACGAACGCACCCGCGCCCAGCGCCAGATGCTGCTTGCGGAACTTGCGCCAGAACTCGCTCCAGGGCGTGCGGACCGGTTCGGTGGCGGCTTGCGGGACGACCGCCGGAGTGGATGCCTGCGTCATGGTGGCCTCCTTATTTGTAGCGGATGGTCGGGTTGATCACGGTGTACAGCACGTCCACCACCAGGTTGATCAGGATGAACTCCAGCGAGAACAGCAGCACCTCGGCCTGGATGACCGGGTAGTCGCGCATCTCCACCGCATCCACCAGCAGGCGCCCGAGGCCCGGCCAGTTGAACACCTTCTCCACCACGATCGAGCCGCCCAGCAGGAAGCCAAACTGCAGGCCCATCATGGTCACGACGGGGATCATCGCGTTGCGCAGGCAATGCTTGATGACCACCACCGTCTCGCGCACGCCCTTGGCGCGGGCCGTGCGCACGAAATCTTCCTGCAGCACCTCGACGAACGACGCTCGCGTGAAGCGCGCCATCACGGCGGCCACGGCGGCGCCCAGCGTGATCGAGGGCAGGATGTAGTGCTTCCAGCTGTCGGCGCCGATGGAGGGCAGCCAGCCTAGCTGCACGGAAAACACTTCCATCAAGAGCATGCCGAGCGCGAAAGCAGGGAACGAGATGCCCGACACTGCCAGCGTCATACCCAGGCGATCCGGCCACTTGTTGCGCCACACGGCCGACACGATGCCGATCGCCATGCCAAAGATGACGGCCCACACCATGCTGGCAATCGTCAGGTTGAGCGTGGGCAGGAAGCGGTCGCCGATCTCTTCGCTCACCGGGCGCTTGGTCCGGATCGAGTTGCCGAACTCGCCGCGCACGGCATTGGCGAAGAAGTGCACGAACTGCTCGTGTATCGGCTTGTCCAGGCCCAGGTCGCGGCGCACCAGGTCGACGGTGGCTTCGTCGGCATCGGCGCCGGCGGCCAGGCGCGCCGGATCACCCGGCAGCAGGTGCACGAACATAAACACCAGCACCGCTACGATCAGCAGCGTCGGGATCACGCCCAGCACACGTTTGAGGAAGTAATTCAGCATGGCAATCCACCACAGGCGGAAAAATCGGCGGCCCGCATGCAACGTTCGCGCGCGGGCCGGTATAGCGTTAAGGCATCACTGCTTGATGTCGATGTCGTCGAAGCTGAACGAGCCGTCCGGCGCCACGTAGGCACCCGACAGGCGCTTGGCACGCGCGTAGACGATCTTCTCCGTGATCAGGAAGACCCAGGGAGCGTCTTCCCAGATGCGCTTCTGCGCGTCGGTGTAGAGCTTGGTCTTCTCGGCACGGTCGGTCGTGCGCAGCGCACCGGCGATGTCGGCATCAACCTGGTCGTTCTTGTAGTACGCCGTGTTCAGCTGCTTGGGCGGCATCGCCTCGGAAGCCAGCAGCGGACGGATGGCCCAGTCGGATTCACCCGTCGACGACGACCAGCCCGTGTAGTACATGCGCACGCCGGCATCTTCCGGCTTCTGCACGCTCTCGACCTTCTCGACACGCTGGCCGGCTTCCAGCGCCTGCACCTGCGCCTTGATGCCGACCTGCGCCAGCTGCTGCTGCACGAACTGGATGATCTTCTGCGCCGTGGTGTGGTTGTAGGCCGACCACAGTTGCGTCTCGAAGCCGTTCGGGTAGCCCGCTTCCTTGAGCAGCTCGCGCGCCTTGGCCGGGTTGTACGGCCACGGGCCCAGCTTGACGGCGTAGTCCACGCCCGGCGGCACCACGCCCTCGGACGGCACGGCGTAACCGGCAAACGCCACCTTGGTCAGCGCGTCCTTGTTGATGGCGTAGTTGATGGCTTGGCGCACCTTCGGGTTGTCGAACGGCTTCACGTGGGTGTTGAACGTGACATAGCGCTGGATGATCGACGGCGCGGCAATCAGGTCCACCTTCGGGCTGCTCTTGAGCACGGCAGCCTGCTCGAACGGGATGCTGAAGGCGAAGTCAGCCTCGCCCGTCTGCATGACGGTGGCGCGGGTGTTGTTGTCGACCACCGGCTTCCAGGTGATGGTGTCGATCTTCGGCAGGCCATGCTTCCAGTAGCCGTCGAATTTCTTGCCCTTCAGGTAGTCGGTCTGCTTCCACTCGACAAACTCGAACGGCCCGGTGCCGACCGGGTGGAAGGCGATGTCCTTGCCGTACTTCTGCAGCGCGGTGGGCGAGATCATCGCCGCCGACGGGTGCGCCAGCACGTTGATGAACGGCGAGAACGGCTCCTTGAGCGTCACGCGGGCGGTGTTCGCATCCACCACCTCGGTCTTGGCCACGCGGTTGAACAGCGTGTAGCGCTTGAGCTTGTTGGCCGGGTTGGTCACGCGGTCCAGGTTGGCCTTGACGGCCGTGGCGTCGAACGTGGTGCCGTCGTGGAACTTGACGCCCTTTTTCAGCTTGAACGTGTAGACCAGGCCGTCCTTGCTCACGTCATAGCTTTCGCACAGCACATTGACCAGCTTCATGTCCTTGTCGAAGCCGAACAGGCCTTGATAGAACGACTTGGCGGCGCTGAACGACAGCGTGTCGTTGGCGTCGTACGGGTCCATCGTGGTGAAGGTCGAGTAGACCGCCATCACGGCGTCCTTGGCGGCAAACGCGGGCATCGTGAATGCGGCCAGCGCAAGGCCGCCGGCGAGCATCGCGGCACGCGGGCCGACTGCAAATCGATTGAACATTTCCTTCCTCCTCATCAAAGGTTCGACAGGTTCACTGCATTCAATACGCGCCGCCGATGGAATGGCGGGCAACAAAGTGGTCTGGCGCCACTTGCACCAAGGGCTGCACCACCGGCAAATCGTCGATGGCGCGGATCGGGCTGGGGATCTCGTGCGTGGACAGTTCACGCTTGAGGTGGCGGCGCGCCGGGTCCGCAATCGGCACGGCCGACATCAGCTTCTTCGTGTACGGGTGCTGCGGGTTCTCGAAGATCGCGCGGCGCGGGCCGATCTCGACGATCTGGCCCAGGTACATCACTGCCACGCGGTGGCTGATGCGCTCCACCACCGCCATGTCGTGCGAGATGAACAGGAAGGCGATGCCGAACTCCTTCTGCAGGTCGAGCATCAGGTTGACGATCTGCGCCTGGATCGACACGTCCAGCGCCGAGACCGACTCGTCCGCAATCACCACCTTCGGGTTCAGTGCCAGTGCGCGCGCAATGCAGATGCGCTGGCGCTGCCCGCCCGAGAACTCGTGCGGGTAGCGCGACGCATGCGCGGCCTGCAGGCCCACCTTGTCGAGCAGCCACTCCACGCGTTGCTGGGCCTCCTTACCGGACGCCACCTTGTGCACCAGCAGCGGCTCCATGATGGAGTAGCCGACCGGCACGCGCGGGTCCAGCGAGGCGAACGGGTCCTGGAAGATGAACTGGATGTTCCGGCGCAGCGTCTGGAGCGCGTGGCCCTTCAGCGCGCCGATGTTCTGGCCGGCGAATTCGATGCTGCCGCTCTGGCTTTCCACCAGACGCAGGAGGGATCGTCCCGTCGTCGACTTGCCGCAGCCCGACTCGCCGACCAGCGCCAACGTCTCACCCGGGTAGAGATCGAAACTGACCTGCTCCACCGCATGCACCCGGCGCGTGACGCGGCCGAAGAGGCCGGCGGGCACGTCAAAGCGCGTGATCAGGTCGCGCACGCGCAGGATCGGCTGACCCTCGTGCGAGGCCTGCGGCTGCGGCGTGGTATCGACCGGCACGCCGGTGCCGTCCACGCGCACCAGCGGGAAGCGCGCCGGGCCGTCGGTGCCCTGCATCGCGCCGAGCTGCGGCACGGCGGAGAGCAGCGCGCGCGTGTACGGGTGCGCCGGCTGCGCAAACACCGTCTGCGACGGGCCCTCTTCCACGCGATCGCCCTTGTACATCACCAGCACGCGGTCGGCCACTTCCGCCACCACACCCATGTCGTGCGTGATGAACACCACGGCCATGTGCAGCTCCTGCTGCAGCGCGCGGATCAGTTGCAGGATTTCCGCCTGGATGGTCACGTCCAGCGCGGTGGTCGGCTCGTCGGCAATCAGCAGCGACGGCTTGCACGACAGGGCCATGGCAATCATCACGCGCTGGCGCATGCCGCCCGAGAGCTGGTGCGGATAGCGTTCCAGTACGCGACGCGCCTCGGGAATGCGCACGAGTTCGAGCATGCGCAGCACCTCGGCCTTGGCCTCGCTGGCCGACTTGCCCTGGTGCAGGCGGATCGACTCGGCAATCTGCTCGCCCACGGTAAAGACCGGGTTGAGCGAGGTCATCGGCTCCTGGAAGATCATCGCGATGTCGGCGCCGCGCACGCCGCGCATCGCGGCCTGGCTGGCATTCACCAGGTCCAGCATCTGGCCGTTGCGGCGGCGCAGGTGCATGTGCCCGGCGACGATCTTGCCACCGCCGTGCTCCACCAGCCGCATCAGCGCCAGCGACGTGACCGACTTGCCCGAGCCCGATTCGCCCACCACGGCCAGCGTCTCGCCACGGTCCACATGGAACGACAGATTGCGCACCGCGTCGACCACGCGCTCGGAGGTGGCAAAGCGCACGCTCAGGTCCTGCACCTGCACGATGCGCTGCTCGGGCATCGCGATGGTGGTCTGTTCGGTGTGCTGGTTCGTTGCGGTCACGGTGATTCTCCTGCTGTCCCTTACCGGTAGATCGACACGACCGGCGCTTCGGCGCCGCGTGCGAATCCACGGTACATACCTTCGGTGTTGAACGGCAATGCGACATTGCCCTGAGCGTCGACGGCGATCAGCCCGCCGCGCCCTTCGATGGCGACCAGCTTGCGCATGACCACGTCGTCGCTCGCGTCGGCCAGCGACTTGCCGGCGTATTCCATCTGCGCGGCCACGTCGTAGGCGGCCACGGCGCGGATGAACATCTCGCCGGTGCCGGTGCAGGACACGGCAGCGGTGTGGTTGGCAAAGCAACCGGCGCCGACGATCGGCGTGTCGCCCACGCGGCCGACCTTCTTGTTGGTGACGCCGCCCGTCGAGGTGGCAGCGGCGAGCCGGCCCTGCGCGTCGCACGCCACCGCGCCCACGGTGCCGAACTTGCTGTCCGGATCGATCGGCTCGGCTTCCTTGGCCAGCAGCGATGCGGCGTCGTGGTCCAGCAGCGCCATGCCGTCTTGCTCGCGTGCACGCAGCCATTGGGCGTGGCGCGCCTCGGTGAAGTAGTAGTCCGGCTCGACGAATTCCAGGCCCTGCTCGGCGGCAAACGCCTCGGCGCCTTCGGAGGTAAACAGCACGTGTTCGCTGCGCTCCATCACCGCGCGCGCGGCCAGGATCGGGTTGCGCACGCGCTTGACGCAAGTGACGGCGCCGGCTGCCAGCGTGGCGCCGTCCATGATCGACGCATCCAGCTCATACGTGCCGGCATGCGTGAGCACGGAACCCTTGCCGGCGTTGAACAGCGGGCACTCTTCCAGCAAACGCACCGCTTCGGTCACGGCGTCGAGCGCGCTGCCGCCCGCAACGAGGATGCGTTGGCCTGCCGCCAGGATGTCGTTGAGCGCCTGCTGGTAGGCGGCTTCCTTGTCGGCGTCCATGGCCGAGCGGGTGATGGTGCCGGCGCCGCCGTGAATGGCGAGGATGGGTGTAGGCATGTGCGTTGGCTTGGGAATCAGTTGGCGGCCGAGCCCTTGCGGGGGCGCCGGGCAGGCTTATCGGCGTCGGCACGGTGGGCCGCCTCTGCGTTGGACACCGGGGCAGTGCGCGGTACCTGGCCGGCATGCAGCCATGGCAGGACAAACGCGGTCAGGTTTTCCGCCGACTGCAGCGAGTGCGACGAGCGATGCGCCACGGCCCCGCACAGCGCCTCGATCATTGCCGTGACGGCGGTATCGGAGTTGGCCGAGAACTGCCGGCTCGGGCGCGCATAGAGCGACACGTCGGCCAGCGGCGCCAGCGGCGAGGTCGGGCCGTCGGTCAGCGCCAGGATGCGGCCGCCGCGCTCGCGCACGCGCTGCGCCAGCGTGATGGTGTCCGATGCATAGCGCGGGAAGGCAATGGCGATCAGCAGGTCGTCCGGCGCAATCTTGCGCACCTGACGCGCCGCATCCGACGCCCCGCCCGGCTGCGACACCGACAGCACCGTGTCGCAATACAGGTCCAGCCCATGGCGCAGCAGCCCGGCCAGGTAACCGCTGGCGCCAAAGCCCACCACGTAGATGCGCGGCGCAGCCAGGATAGCGTCCACCGCACGCTCGCAGGCGGCGGGGTCGAGCATGCGGCGCGTGGCATCCAGGTTGGCGATGTCTTCATTCAGCGAGGCGGCGAAGATCTCCGCGCTGGAGGCCGGGCGTGCCAGTTCATGGCGCAGCTTCTCGACCGGCGCGAGCGTCGCCTCGAAACCGCGCACGAGTTCGGCCCGGAACTGCGGAAAGCCCTCGAACCCCAGCGCATGCGCAAAGCGGTTGGCGGTGGCCACCGACATGTTCACCGCCTCGGCAAACTCGTCGATGCGCATGGTGGCCGCCCGGAACGGGTTCGCCAGCACGTATTCCGCCATGCGCTGGTGCGCGGGCGTGAGCGTGGCGAGCGCTGCCGCGATGCGCTCGGACACGGTCGCATCGGCAGCAAATGCCGCTTGCGAGTCTTCCGTACGCTTGCTGGTGGGTTTCGCCATGATCCGGGGCTGTGAAAATTTGATGTAAATGTATTTACACGAACACCACAAGTAAAGAAAAAAACTTTCACAGAGGCCTATGGTTTTCCCTAGGTCGAAAGCGTCTGCACAGACAGTGGGCCTGCCCGGCTCCCTCCTAGTGCCATGCACCACCGCAGGCGCCAGGATCGTGCGCCGCAGCACGCTACAATCGCACCCTTGTCCGGTTTCCTTCAGCGTAGTTTTTCGTGATCCGATTCGACGACCTCGTCCTCCAGCGCGGCACCAAGGTGCTCTTCGACCACGCCACGGCCACGCTCAACCCCGGTGAACGGGTGGGCCTGGTCGGCGTGAACGGCAGCGGCAAATCCACGCTGTTCTCCATGTTGCGCGGCGAGCTGCACGCCGATGGCGGCGAAGTCGCCATCCCGCCCACGTGGCAGGTCGCCCATGTGGCGCAGGAGACACCCGCCGTCGACCGCAGCGCGCTCGACTACACGCTCGACGGCGACCCGCGCCTGCGCGACATCGAACGCCGCCTCGCCGATGCGGAAGCGGCCCACGACGGCCACGCCCAGGCCGAAGCCCACACCGCCTTTGCCGACGCCGACGGCTACACCGCCCCGGCCCGCGCGCAGGCCCTGCTGCTCGGCCTCGGCTTCACCATGGCCCAGACCACGCAGCCGGTGACCAGCTTCTCCGGCGGCTGGCGCATGCGCCTGAACCTGGCGCAGGCGCTGATGTGCCCGTCCGACCTGCTGCTGCTCGACGAACCGACCAACCACCTGGACCTCGACGCCGTGGTCTGGCTGGAAGACTGGCTCTCGCGCTACCCCGGCACGCTGGTGATGATTTCGCACGATCGCGAATTCCTCGACGGCGTGTGCAACGTCACGCTGCATATCGAGCACCAGAAGCTCAAGCGCTACGGCGGCAACTACACACAGTTCGAGACGCAGCGCCTGCAGCAGATGGCGCTGCAGGAAGCGTCGTATGCGCGGCAGCAGAAGCAGATTGCGCATCTTGAGTCGTTCATCACGCGCTTTAAGGCCAAGGCCAGCAAGGCTAAGCAGGCGCAGAGCCGCGTCAAGGCGCTGGAGCGCATGGAGCGCCTCGCGCCGGTGCATGCGGCTGCTGGCTTCTCATTCGAATTCCGCGAGCCCGATGCGGCGCCGAACCCGATGCTCACCTTCGAGGGCGTCGACTGCGGCTACCCCGGCCCGAGCGAAGATGCACCCATCACCATCCTCAAGCACCTGACGTTCTCGATCCAGACCGGCCAGCGCATCGGCCTGCTGGGCGCGAACGGTCAGGGCAAGTCGACGCTGGTGAAGACGCTAGCCGAGACCCTCGCGTCGCTCTCAGGCAGCATCCGACGCGGCAAGGGCCTGCAGATCGGCTACTTCGCGCAGCACCAGCTGGAGACGCTGGACGACCACGCCTCGCCGCTGCTGCACCTCGCGCGCCTGGCGCCCGACGTGCGCGAGCAAGAGTTGCGCGACTTCCTCGGCAGCTTCAACTTCCGCGGCGACATGGCGACCTCGCCCATCGCCCCGTTCTCCGGCGGTGAGAAGGCGCGCCTGGCGCTCGCACTCATCGTCTGGCAGCGCCCCAACCTGCTGCTGCTCGACGAGCCGACCAACCACCTGGATCTCGACACGCGCGAAGCGCTGACCATGGCGCTCGCCCAGTTCGACGGCACGCTGATCCTCGTCTCGCACGACCGGCACCTGCTGCGCGCCACGACCGACCAGTTCCTGCTGGTCGGCCAAGGCACCGTCGCCCCGTTCGACGGCGACCTGGACGACTACCGCGACTGGCTGCTCAAGCAGGCCGCCGCCAAACGCGCTGCCGCCAGCGCGCCAGCCACACCAGATGCCAATGGCGATGCCCCCGCCGTCAACCGCCGCGACCAGAAGCGCGAGGAAGCCGAGCAGCGCCAGCGTCTGAATGCGCTGCGCAAGCCCCTGCAAAAGAACGTCGACGCCATCGAGAAACGCATGGCGCCGCTGCAGAAGGAAAAGGCCGACATCGAAGCCTTCCTCGCCGATGGCGCCGCGTACGAAGACGCCAACAAGACGCGCCTGATGGAAGGCCTGCGCCGCCAGGCCGAGCTGAACACTGAACTCGACCAGCTGGAAGAACGCTGGCTCGATCTGCACGAACAACTCGAACAGATCAATTAAAAAGCCGGCACGTCCGGCCCAGGAGACCTCGCTGATGCCTTCCCCGTTGCCGGACACCGCCACTGCCACACACCAACCGCTCGCCGGCGTGCGCGTGCTCGACCTGACGCGCTTGCTGCCCGGCCCCGCTGCCACGCGCCACCTGGCGGATCTCGGCGCGGAAGTCATCAAGATCGAAGATCCCGGCCCCGGCGACTACGCGCGCGACATGCTGCGCACCTCCGCCGACCGAGCCGCCGATCGCCCGAGCCTGTTCTTCCGCTCGCTCAATCGCGGCAAGACCGAACTGCGGCTCGACCTCAAGCGCGAAGAAGACCGCGCCGCCCTGATCGAACACGTCCGCCACGCCGACGTGCTGATCGAGAGCTTCCGCCCCGGCGTGATGGCGCGCCTCGGCGTCGGCTGGGAAACGCTGCGCGCAGCCAACCCGGCGCTGGTGATGTGCTCGATCAGCGGCTACGGGCAGGACGGGCCGCTCGCGCAGGCGGCAGGCCATGACATCAACTACGTCGGCTACGCGGGCATGCTGGATCAGCTCACCACCGTTGACGGCACACCCATCGTCCCCAACGTGCAGATCGGCGACCTGCTGGGCGGCGCGCTGACGGCCGTGGTCGGCATCCTGGCTGCGCTGGTGGACGCGCACGCCACTGGGCACGGCCGCCACATCGACGTGTCGATGACGGACTCGGTGTTCGCGCACAACCTGATGGCGTTCTTTGCGGTGGGCATGCGCGGCCAGGCCAGCCGCGCCGGCACCGACCTGCTCAACGGCGGCGTGCCCTGCTACGGCGTCTATCGCACGTCGGATGACCGCTTCATGGCGGTCGGCTCGCTGGAGCTGAAGTTCTGGCAGACCCTGTGCGACGTGCTCGGCAAGCCGGAATGGAAGGACAAGCACTGGGCTTGCGGTCAGCGTGTTGGCGGCGACGAGGCACGCGCCCTGCGCGACGAACTCACGGTGCTGTTCCGCACCGCCACGCAAGCCGAATGGACTGCGCGCTTTGCCGACGCCGATTGCTGCGTCACGCCCGTGCTGCGCATGGAAGAAGCCCTGCAGCACCCGCTCTTTGCCGAACGCAACAGCGTGGTGAAAGAGAACGGCGAGCCCGTGCAGCTCGCCCTGCCGCTACGGTTTGCCGACTGAGGCGGCGCGATCGCGCGCGTCCAGTGCGTCGAGCAGGCGCGCGGCGTCTTCCAGCTGGTGCTGGCTGAACACGCGGATGCCGTGCTCGCGCAGCAGCGCCGCCGTCACGCCCTCGCCGGGCTGGAGCTGGCTGGAGAACGAACCGTCGTAGAGAAAGGTGGAGCCGCAGGATGGGCTGCGCTCGGTCAGCACGGCGACTTGCACGCCGGCTTCCCGCGCGGCCTCCAGGGCACGTTGCGCACCCTGTACAAACGCTTCAGTGACATCATGGCCGTGGTGCTCGACCACGCGGGCCGCACCGCGCAGCACCGCCGCGCCACCGCCATCACCGTGGATTTCCGCCGGCAGGCGCGGCACCGGCAGGCCGCCGGCCATCTCGGGGCACATCGGCACGACGCGCCCTTCCATCTGCCAGCACGCCAGGATGCCACCCTCGGTGGCCACCGTGCCGCCGTCGTAGCGCACCGGCTGGCCCAGCAGGCAGGCGCTCACCAGCACACGTTGCATGACTGGCAGGGCCCGCTCAGCGACGCTCGCGGCGGATCATGCCCACCACCAGCGTCAGCGCCAGGATCACCATCCAGATCAGCGACCACGCCGGGATCGACAGGCCCAGCACCGGCGGCAGCGGCGCGGTGCACAGGCCGTCAGATTCGAACACCTGCGGCAGCCATTTGGCTGTGGGGAGCGCATTGACCCAGTTCTCGATCGGGTCGATGCCGCAGCTGGCCTTCGGATTCAGCAGCAGCGACACGTGATACCCCGCCACGCAGATGCCGCCCAGCGCCGACAGCATCCCCAGCCCATGCCACAGCAGGCGCGTGGCCGACGACAGCGCCGCCAGCAACGAGAACACGCCGATGCCAATAAAGGCAAACCGCTGCAGCACACACAGCGGACACGGCTGCAGGCCCTCCACGTGCTGCAGGTACAGCGCATAGCCGACCAGCCCGAAGGAAATCACAGCAATCAGCAGGAAAAAGGCGCGCGAATTGGCTTGCATGGGGGCGTCGAGATCAAGAGAAAAGTTGGCGGATTATCGCACCGCGACGGCGCCAGCACGTTCAACTGGCGCCGCCAATGATGTTTCGAAAATTTGAACCATTAGGCGGCCTCCAGCCCGCGCACGCGGTCAATGGCCTGCTCGATGCGCTCGACGGCGATCACCTCCAGGCCATCGATCGCCTGCTTGGGTGCGTTCGACTTCGGGATCACGGCGATCGAGAAACCCAGCTTGGCGGCTTCCTTCAGGCGCTCCTGCCCGCGCGGCGTCGGGCGGATCTCGCCCGCCAGGCCGATCTCCCCAAACACCACCAGCCCACGCGGCAGCGGCTTGTTGCGCATTGACGAGTGGATCGCCAGCAGCACGGCCAAGTCCGCCGCCGGCTCAGTGATCTTCACCCCGCCCACGGCATTGAGGAACACGTCCTGATCGAAGCACGCGATGCCGGCGTGCCGGTGCAGGACCGCCAGCAACATTGCCAATCGGTTCTGCTCCAGGCCCACGGCCAAACGACGCGGGTTCGGCACATTGGCTGTGTCCACCAGCGCCTGGATCTCCACCAGCAGCGGTCGCGTGCCCTCCTGCGTCACCAGCACGCACGAGCCCGGCACCACCTGCTCATGCTGCGAGAGGAACAGCGCCGACGGATTCGCCACGCCGCGCAGGCCACGCTCGGTCATGGCGAACACGCCCAGCTCGTTGACGGCGCCGAAGCGGTTCTTGAACGCACGCACCAGCCGGTACGCCGAATGCGTATCGCCCTCGAAATACAGCACCGTATCGACGATGTGCTCGAGCACGCGCGGCCCCGCCAGCGCGCCTTCCTTGGTCACGTGACCGACGAGGATGGTCGTCACGTCGAGCCGCTTGGCGATGCGCGTGAGCTGCGCCGCGCATTCGCGCACCTGCGCCACCGACCCCGGCGCCGAGGTCAGCGCCTCCGAATACAGCGTCTGGATCGAATCGATGACCACCACCTCGGGCTTCTCGATCTCGATGGTCGCCTGGATGCGTTCGAGCTGGATCTCGGCCAGCAGCGCGAGGTTTGGGCTTTCGATGCCAAGGCGCCGCGCCCGCAGCGCGATCTGCGCGCCGGACTCTTCGCCGCTCACATACAGCACGCGACGGCTGGTCGCCAAGTTGGACAGCGCCTGCAGCAGCAGCGTCGACTTGCCGATGCCCGGATCGCCGCCGATCAGCACCACGCCGCCACTGACCAGGCCGCCGCCCAGCACCCGGTCGAACTCGTCGATGCCGCTGGAGAAGCGCGGCACGTCCACCGCGTCGATGTCCGACAGCTTGCGCACGGTGGCGCTCGATGCCAGCGACTGGAAGCGCGCGCCCGCACCCGACGTCGGCTGCGCCACGGTTTCCACCAGCGTGTTCCACTGCTGGCAATGCGGGCACTGCCCCGCCCATTTCGGCGACGTGCCGCCACACTCGGTGCACGTATAGACCGTCTTGCTCTTGGCCAAACAACCCCCTGCTTGTGGCCGCCGCGCACCGAGGGTGTCGGGCAGCCGCTTGATCTTCGTATTGCGTGTATTGCGCGAAGTGCGATGGTGCTCAGGCTGCCTTGCCGAGCGAACTGCCGGCCTCGCCCGCCTCGGCGGTGCCGACCGGTTCGACCGTCACCGGCACACGGGGCGCCAGCGCACACATCAGCTCATAGCCGACGGTGCCGGCGGCATGCGCGACTTCGTCGATCGGCAGGCCTTCGCCCCACAGCGTGACCGGCGTACCGACACGCGCGTTCGGCATGCCCGACACATCGACGGTGATCATGTCCATCGACACCCGGCCCACCGTGTGCGTGCGCACGCCGTCGACCAGCACCGGCGTGAACTGCTCGCCCCAACCCGGCGCATGACGCGGATAGCCGTCGGCATAACCGCAAGCGACCACGCCGATGCGCATCGGACGCTCCACCACGAAGCGCGAGCCGTAGCCGATGGTGTCGCCCGGCTGCAGGTCCTGGATGGCGATCAGCTCGCTCTTGAGCGACATGGCCGGCATCAGGCCAGTGCCTTCGATATCGGAGGCGAGGCCGGTCGGCGACGCGCCGTACATGATCACGCCCGGGCGCACCCAGTCGCGATGCGCCCTCGGGTGCCACAGCGTGGCAGCGGAGTTGGACAGCGACGCCTCGCCCGGCAGCCCCAGCGTGGCCTGCTCGAACGCCTCCAGCTGATGCTCGATGCCGCGCGGGCTGTCAGCATCGGAGAAGTGCGTCATGTGGGTGATGGTGCCGATGCCGGAGATGGTGCGGGCACGCTCCCACGCGGCGCGGTAGGCAGCGGGCGTGAAGCCCAGGCGGCTCATGCCCGTGTTGATCTTGAGCTGCACGCTGATGGGCCCTTTCAGGCGCGCCAGCTCGAGCATGCGCAACTGCTCTTCGCAATGGATGGTGGTGGTCAGGCGGTGCTGCTCGACGATGACAAGGTCTTCGGGTTTAAAGAAACCTTCGAGCAGCAGGACCGGCCCCTGCCAGCCGAGCTGGCGCACGCGGACAGCTTCGTCCAGGTCGAGCAAGCCGAAGCCATCGGTCTGGCGCAGGCCTTCATAGGCGCGCTCGATACCGTGGCCGTAGGCATTGGCCTTGACGACCGCCCACACGCGCGAGTTGGGCGCGTGGCGGCGGGCCACCTGGAGATTGTTGACAAGTGCGGGGCCGTGGATCACGGCATGGATAGGTCTTGGCATGACGGCGAACCTGCAAATAGGAGCGATGACACGCTTGTGGCGCGCATCGGTGCTGCAATGCAATAAATGTGCGCGGGCTGGTGCGCCCGGCCGCACGCAACAAGCGTTCTATTTGACCACAGGACGCCCACAGGTTCGCGAAGTTGAGCAAGCGCTGAAAAGAAAGTGCGCCGCCGTCACCGGGAGCGCACACGTTTCATGTTATAAAGCCGTTCAATTTAGGCATGGGAAAACATAGGTGATGCGTTGGCAGCATAAGGAAAGTCGGGCGCTGGCCCCCGCTTCGTGCACGCTGGCGTCACTCGTTGTCCAACCATGAATGCAGGCGAGCACACATCACGCTCCGGGTGGAACATCATGCCCGGCCGCCTGTCTGTCAAGATTCCCGCGGTTGACCGGCGTTGCGTGCCGGCTCCGTCAAAGGGAACCCTAGCAAGGGGGGCCTGCGCGGTGCCCGGCCAGAACGCCGGCGCCTCGCCCATGCGCACCGCGCGGCCGGTCAGCCGCGGCAGCGCATTGCCGGCCGCCCTCGAGAACGTCTTCCGCATGCCGGCCACCCGCCCGCATGCCTTGAAGACGGCAATGGCACCGTGGTCTACGGGGACGAATTCGAAAGTATGAAGAAGGGCTTTTACATCATCATGGCGGCGCAGTTTTTCTCGTCGCTCGCCGATAATGCGCTGCTGATCGCGGCCATCGCCCTTCTGACAGAGATGCACGCACCGCAGTGGATGACCCCGCTGCTCAAGCTGTTCTTCGTGCTCTCTTACGTTCTGCTGGCGGCCTTTGTCGGCGCCTTTGCCGACTCCATGCCCAAGGGCAAGGTGATGCTGATCACCAATGCCATCAAGCTGGCCGGTTGCGGGGTCATGCTCACCGGTGTGCATCCGCTGCTCGCGTATGGCGTGGTCGGCTTTGGCGCGGCGGCATATTCGCCCGCCAAGTACGGCATCCTGACCGAGCTGCTCCCCGCCGAGAAACTCGTCGCCGCTAACGGCTGGATCGAAGGCCTGACGGTCGGCTCGATCATCCTCGGCACGGTGCTAGGCGGCGCGCTCATTTCCAAGCATGTGTCGTCGTGGCTGCTGTCGTTCGACATCCCGGGGCTGGAGTTCATCGACACGCCGGCCGAGGCGGCCATGCTGGTCATCATGGTGATCTATCTGATCGCGGCGCTGTTCAACACGCGCATTCCCGATACCGGCGCGCACTATCCGCAGCAAGAGAAGAATCCGGTGCGTTTGATCTCCGAGTTTGCCGACTGCTTCAACGCACTGTGGCGCGACAAGCTGGGGCAGATCTCGCTGGCGGTGACGACGCTGTTCTGGGGTGCCGGCGCCACGCTGCAGTTCATCGTGCTGAAGTGGGCGGAGCAATCGCTGGAACTGAACCTGTCGCAGGGCGCCATCCTGCAGGCCGTGGTGGCCGTGGGCGTGGCGGTCGGCGCCATGTCTGCCGCCGTGAAGATTCCGCTGCGCCGCTCGCTGGACGTGCTGCCCGTGGGCGTGGCGATGGGCGCGGTGATGATGCTGATGGCGTTCTACACCAAGCACACCATCCCCGAGGTCACCTTCCATATTGCCGGCATGAACCTGCCGCTGTACATGCTGATCGCCTACGTGTTCCTGATGGTGGTGGGCGCGATGTCGGGCTTCTTCGTGGTGCCGATGAACGCGCTGCTGCAGCACCGCGGGCACGTGCTGCTCTCGGCTGGCCACTCGATCGCTGTGCAGAACTTCAACGAGAACGTGTCGGTGCTGCTGATGCTGTGCCTGTACGCACTGCTCGTGAAGCTGAACGTACCGGTGAGCGTGGTGATCGTGTCGTTTGGCGTGTTCGTGTGCGTGACGATGGCGCTGGTGATGCGCCGGCATCGCCGCAATGAGAAGGTCTATCACACCGCCGAGCTTATCGGCGAGGATAAGCACCACTGAACCCGCACCGCTAAGCGTTGCCGCGCACCTCGCCAAGGAGCCACGCGCGGAACGCCGCCACCTCCGGCCGTCCGGCCGAGGCCCTCGGATACACCAACCTATCGCTGTAGTCGAGCGGGCGCCTTCTTACTTGCCGCCGTGCTCCGCATAGACCTTGCGTGCGAGGCACAAGTCCTCCCACGCGCGCGCCTTGTCGGTGAGCGTGCGCAGCAGGTAGGCCGGGTGATACGTCACCACCACTGGCACGCCTTCCACCTCGTGCACCTTGCCGCGCAGCTTGCTCACGGGCGTCTGTGTCTGCAGCAGCGTCTGCGCGGCAATGCGGCCGAGCACCACGATCACGCGCGGCTTGACCAGCGCGATCTGGCGCTTGAGGTACGGATCGCACATCGCCACCTCGTCCGGCTCCGGATCGCGGTTGCCGGGCGGGCGGCACTTGAGCACGTTGGCGATGAACACGCCCTTCTCTCGCGACAAGCCGATGGACCGCAGCATGCTGTCGAGCAGCTTGCCGGCCTGGCCGACGAAGGGCTCGCCCTGCTTGTCCTCCTGCTCGCCCGGAGCCTCGCCGATCAGCATCCATTCGGCCTGTCGGTCGCCGACGCCGAAGACCGTGTGCGTGCGGCGCTCGCACAGCTTGCACGATGTGCAGTTGGAGACGGCACCTTCGAGCTCCGCCCAATCGAATGCGGCGATGCGCTGCGCGCGCGACAACGTGCCATCGCTGGGAGCATCGGCCAGCGGCGCCTCGATATGTGCAACAACGGGCTCCGGAGCCGCTACCGCAACCTCGGCCGCGACCGGTTCGGCGAGCGCAGCCTCAATGGCTTCCGCTTCGACCGGCTCAGCGCCGCGCAGTACCCATTCGGTGGAGACGCCCAGCGCCTCAAGCATCCGCGCTCGTCTGTTCATGCTGCCTCCACGCCGCTGGCCTCGCAGGCGATGCGCATGACGAGCGCATCCTCTCGCGTGCTGTTCTCGGCCGGGTAATAGCGCTTGCGTCGGCCGATCTCGGCAAAGCCGACGCGGCGGTACAGTGCGATCGCCCCAGCATTGGATGGCCGCACCTCCAGCAGCAGGCTGCCGAAGCCATGCGCCAGCGTGAGCGCCACCGCCGCGCGCAGCAGCCAGCGGCCCAGGCCCTGCCGCTGCCAGACCGGCGCCACGGTCACGTTCAGCAGGTGCATCTCGTCGACCACCGGCATCAGGATCAGGTACCCGGCAACCGCGTTGCCGCCGTCGCGCAGCACGATGCCCAGGTGGCCCGATTTGAGCGAATCTTCGAAGTTGCCCCGCGACCACGGGAAGGTGAATGCCGCGTGCTCGATCGCCGCCACCTCGACCAGGTCCAGCGCGGTCATGCGCTCAACGCGCCAACCGGTGGGCAACGGCATCTGCGTGGCCACGCTGGCGAGGGCCTTGTCGATCAGGCTCATGCGCGAGCACCTGCGGCGGCCTTGGCCTGCTGCACCGCCTGGCGTTCTTCGATGGTCAGTGCGACCTTGTCTCGCACGTACAGCGGCGCCGCGTCTTCCGGGCGCACCGTGTGGCCTGCCGCCAGCAGACGCAGGCCGAGGGTGACGATCTCGCGCGCGTGTGGCGCCACCTCGGGCAGCACGGCGGCAGCGCCGGTCGCAACGCTCAACTGATCGGCGAACACAATCGCCGCATTGCCGGCCAACCAATAGGGCTGCGACGGTGCGGCGACGGTCTGCGGCCCGCTCACCTGGATGGCCGACAGCGCATGCCAGCCGGTGGCATCCTGCCCCGTGTCGACGGGCACGAAACTGGCCCAGTAGCATTCGTCCATCCGCGCATCGAGCGCAACGGTGACCGCCGTGCCGGCCGGCAGCGACGCACGCGTCTGCTCGGCGCACGCCACCAGGGAATTGACCGGGACGACCGGCAGACCGGCACCGAAGGCAAGCCCCTGCGCGACGCCGCACGCCGTGCGCAGCCCGGTGAACGAACCGGGCCCGGCGCCGAAGGCGATCGCCGCGCAATCGGCCAAGGCGATGCCAGCCTCGGCCAGCAATTCACCGGCGGCCGGCAGCACGCGGCTGCTGGAGCGCGGGCCAGCGTGCTCATGACGGAACAGCGTGCGCGTGCCGTCACCAAGGGCGACGGAACAGAACTCGGTGGAGGTATCGAAAGCAAGAATCCAGGGCATGGCGGCATTGTACCGGCTGGTGTGGCGCCTGAGCCCGCCAAGCGGCGGCAGCGCACGCAGAAAACCGAAGGCATCCTCGAATTCAAACGACCCGGCCACCCCACCCCGACGCTATCATCGCCGGACCATTGTTTTTCCAGCCGGGAACCATCATGAGCGACTTGCAAGCCCGTTTCGACCAAGCCCAAATCGACGTCAAGGGCCTCTCCGAGCGCCCCGCCAACATGACGCTGCTGCGCCTGTACGCCCTCTTCAAGCAAGGCGCCGAAGGCGACGCCCACGGCGACAAGCCGGGCTTCACCGACATCGTCGGCCGCTACAAGTACGAAGCGTGGGAAGGCCTGAAGGGCACCTCGCAGGACGACGCCAAGCAGAAGTACATCGACCTGGTCGAAGAGCTGAAGAGCGGCGCAACGACCTGAGCGTCGACCGCCACACGAAGAACCGGGCCTCGCGCCCGGTTTTTTATTGCGCGGCCGGCACGGCGGACGGCACCTCGCGCCGGCGCATGCGCCAGGCGGCCACCACCGCCAGCGCGCACAGCGTGCCGAGGAAAATGAAGGTCTCGTCGAAGGCCAGGATGCGCGCTTCCGGGTCGACCGCCGCACCGTGGATGGTCTCGATGCCGCGCGAGGCCAGCCGCCATTGCAGGAAGATGCCGGTGGCCGACACGCCGATCGCCCCACCCAGCTGACGCAGGAAATTGACCGCGCTGGAGCCCTGCGGGATCAGCGTGAAATCGACGCCGCGCATGGCGCCCAGGCTCAGCGACGGCAGCACGAAACCCAGCCCGACGCGTCCGATGATGGCGATGCCGATCAGCAGCAGATAGCTCGTGGCACGCGTGTTGGTGGCCATCAGGAAGAAGGACAGCGCCAGCGCCGCCAGCCCGCACGACACCAGCCGGAACGGCTCAACACGGCTGGTCAGGCGCCCAGCCAGCACGATGGTCACGGCCAGCACCAGCCCGGCCGGCAGCAGCACCAGCCCCGCGCGCGACGGCGCATAGGCCAGCGCGACCTGCATGTACACCGGCACCAGATACGTCGAGCCGTACAGCCCCGCCCCGTAGATGAAGGCCACCACCGCGCCCATCGCGAATTGCCGGTAGCTGAACAGCCGCAGGTCCAGCAACGGGGATTCCACCCGCCGCTGCCAGAACACGAAGCCCGCCACGCACACGACCGACACCCCCGTCAGCGCAGCACCGTGCACGACATCGCTATGCAACGCCACCAGCCCGTTGAGCAAAGAGACCGTGGCCCCGCCGATCAGCAGCAGACCACGCCAGTCCAGCGGCTTGGGCTCGCCCGCCATCGACGAGTTGATCGCCATGAAGCGCCGCGCCATCGCCCAGCCCATCAACGTGAAGGGCAGCACCACGAAGAAGATCGAGCGCCAGCCGAACAGCTCGACGAGGAAGCCGCCCACGCTCGGCCCCACGGCCGGCGCCAGCACCACGCCAAAGCCGAACAGCCCGAACGCCTTGCCCTGCTCCCGCTCCGGAAACACGCGCAGGATCAGGATGTTGGGCAGCGGCTGCATGATGCCGGCAGCGATGCCCTCCACCACCCGCATGGCGATCATCACGCCGTAGTTGGGCGACAGCCCGCCCGCCAGGCCGCCCAGCCCCAGCAGCAGCAACGCCCCGATGAAAGTGCGCCGCAGCCCGAAGCGCAATAGCAGCCAGGGCGTGAGCAGCATCGACAAGGTCATCGCCACCATGAAGCTCGCCGACACCCACTGCGCGCGCTCCTGCCCGAGCACGAAATGCCGGCTCAGGTCCGGAATCGCCACGTTGACGATGGTGGCCGAGATGACGGACGACACCGCGCCCACCATCAGCGTCAACAGCACGAGCCATTTGAAGCGCTCGCCGTAACGCGCGCGCAGGGCCTCCAGGGTGGGCGTGAAAGTCGTCATGGTCTCGTTCTAGTGTTGTGTGAGACGACGGGGACAAACCCGGCCCAGCGCGTCCTCCACGCGCGAAGCCAGGCGGGATGCGTCAGCCGAGCCGGCCGGTGGCGGCAATCTCGCGGATGCGCCGCACGGTGTCGATATCGGCTTCGCGGTAGGCGGATTTGACGATCTCGGCGTAGCGCGTGTCGCCGGTTTCATCGGCGTTGGGCAGCGTGGTGTCGTAGACGAAGCGGATGAACGCGGCGGTGGTCTCGTTGGTCTCGATCGTCATGGTGAGCGAGCCACCGGCGTGGCCGTCGGCAGCGGGCGTGGTGTAGGTCACGCGCGTGTGCGGTTCGAGCGTCACGCGATCATGGATGCGGGCCTCGCCAAAACGCAACTCGCGCTCGACCCAGCCGTCGCCCTGGGCGGTGATGACAGCCTCGTCCAGGCCCAGCACGAATTCGGTCGGTTCCTGCACCCGCAGCACCAGACCCTGCCAGATCTGGTTGGGGGTGAGCGCATCGATGAGGGGGTTGAGTGGATCGTTGACTTCCACCAGGTGTTCAAAACGCAAAGCGGCCTCCGCAAGATTTCCTGACATTATGGCGCGGCTCGCGGGGCAATGCGCCAAATGAAAAAACGCCGGCGGGTTGCCCCTGCCGGCGTCTTTCATCCGAACGGATCGCTGCTTAAATCTCTTCGTACAGCGGCAGCGTCAGGAATTCAGCAAAGTCTTCCGACGTCGACATCTGCTCGAAAATCTCAGCCGCGCGGTCGAAGTGACCCGCAGCGCCGCTGGACTTCACCTTGGCCAGCTCTTCCGGGATCAGCTTGCGCACCAGCTCGGCCGTGACCTTGGTGCCGTCTTCCAGCTTGCCCTTGGGCGAGCGGATCCACTGCCACACCTGCGAGCGCGAGATTTCCGCCGTGGCGGCATCTTCCATCAGGTTGTGGATCGGCACGCAGCCGTTGCCGGCCAGCCAGGCGCCCAGGTAGTGGATGCCGACGTTGATGTTCATGCGCAGGCCGGCTTCGGTGATGGGCGTTTCTGGCTGGAAGTTCAGCAGGTCGGCGGCCGTCACGTTCACGTCCGGGCGTTGCTTGTCGAACTGGTTCAGCTTGTCGCCCAGCACCTCGACGAACTCCTTCATGGCCGGCTCGACCAGGCCCGGGTGGGCCACCCAGCCGCCGTCATAGCCGTCGGTGGCGTCGCGCTTCTTGTCGCCGATGATGCCGGCCATGGCGATGGCGTTCTTCTCCGGATCGTTCTTGATCGGGATCAGTGCGCTCATGCCGCCGATGGCGGGCGCGCCGCGCTTGTGGCAGGTCTTGAGCAGCAGCAGCGCATAGGCGCGCATGAACGGCGCGGTCATCGTGACCTTGGCGCGGTCGGCCAGGCAGAAGTCCTTGTCGTTCTTGAACTTCTTGATGCACGAGAAGATGTAGTCCCAGCGGCCAGCGTTCAGGCCCGCGCTGTGCTCGCGCAGCTCATACAGGATCTCTTCCATCTCGAACGCGGCGAGGATGGTCTCGATCAGCACGGTGGCCTTGATGGTGCCTTGCGGCAGGCCGATCTCGTTCTGGGCCATCACGAACACGTCGTTCCACAAGCGCGCTTCCAGATGGCTTTCCATCTTCGGCAGGTAGAAGAACGGGCCGGCGCCGCGGGCGATCTGCTCCTTGGCGTTGTGGAACAGGAACAGCGCGAAGTCGAAGATGCCGCCCGACACGCGCTGGCCGTCGATCGTGACGTGCTTCTCGTCGAGGTGCCAGCCGCGCGGGCGCACCTGCAGCGTGGCGATCTTGTCGTTGAGCTTGTACGTCTTGCCGACCGACACCAGCGTGAGCGTGCGGCGGATGGCGGCCTTCAGGTTGACCTGGCCCTGGATCTGGTTGTGCCAGCTGGGCGCGTTGGAATCCTCGAAGTCGGTCATGTAGCTGTCCGCGCCCGAGTTGAACGCGTTGATGACCATCTTGGCTTCCACCGGGCCGGTAATTTCCACGCGGCGGCAGTGCAGTGCCGGCGGGATCGGCGCGACCTTCCAGTCGCCTTCGCGCACGGCCTTGGTTTCAGCCAGGAAATCCGGGCGCTCGCCGGCGTCCAGGCGCTTGGCGCGCTCGACACGGGCGGCCAGCAGCTGCTGGCGACGCGGCTCGAAGGTACGGTGCAGCTTGGCGACCAGCGCCAGTGCTTCGGGGGTCAGAATGTCTTCGTAAGCCGGGAGGATCTCGGCCTTGATCTCCATGCCTTGGGGCAGCGTGAGCGCCATGGTGCTTCTCCTGAGGATGATGTGAGGGTTGAACGGGTTCGGTCCTATGCGTGGGCCGATTTGGAATGTCTTACGTCGATTGCCTTGCTTCTACGAATTGCAGCAGGTCGCGCATGTCGTGGCCGGTGGCCGTAGGCGATACGTCCAGCGCCTCGGGCGGATGCCCCAGGCGGTTGATCCAGAAGGTCGTGAAGCCGTACCACGTTGCACCGCAGGCATCCCAGCCATTGGACGACACGAACAGAATCTGCTCGGCCGGCACGTCGAAGGCCTCGGGCGCCATCGCGTAGGCCTGCGGCGCGGTCTTGTACAACTTGACCGCGTCCACCGACAGCACGTGGTCGAACAGCCCCGACATGCCCGCGCTCTTCACGGCGATGTCCAGCATCTGCGGATTGCCGTTGGAGAGGATGCCCAGCGGCAGCCCCATCTCGCGCAGGCGACGCAGCGCCGGCACGTTCTCGGGAAACGCCGACAGGCACGCATATTCGCGCATCAGCGTGGCTTCATGATGTTGCGAAAGCTCTAGCCCCAGGCGGGCCGTCGCATAGCGCAGCGCATCGATGGTGATGTCCCAGAACGGCTTGTAGTGCTCGCCCGCCGGGCCCGCCAGCGAGCGGATGCGGGTGTAGTCGATCTGCTTGTCGCGCCACAGCAGCGACAGTGCCTCGCCCTTGCCGGGAAACAGCTGCTCCGCGCGCGCGGCGACCGAATACACGTCGAACAACGTGCCATAAGCGTCGAACACTACCGCGCGAATCGAAGTCATCCCCTTGGCTCCACGGACCCGAAGGCCGCGCGTTCTATCAAACAGAACGATTCTCCGACCTTCGTAACGTGGGTCATTGTAGAAAAGGTGATGCGCCGCACAAAGACGGGATCAGTCACTTGATCTTTGACTTTTACCATCGGAATGGCGAGTGATAACCTTTATATTCGTCACTATCCCGCAGTACGCTCGTCCACACGGTATACATTGGCCATGGATCATTTCAAGCAACTCGAAACCTTTGTCGCCGTGGCCACACGCGGCAGCCTGTCCGCCGCCGCCGCCGCAGAGGGCGTGGCGCCCGCCATCATCGGCCGCCGCATCGATGCGCTGGAAGAGCGCCTGGGCGTGAAACTGCTGGTGCGCACCACGCGGCGCATTACCCTCACCTTCGAGGGCTCGGCGTTTCTGGAAGACAGCCAGCGCATTCTGAATGACCTGCACAACGCCGAGGCCAGCGTCTCGGCCGGCGGCGTGAAGGCCAGCGGCCACCTGCGCGTGACGGCCCCGGCCGGCTTTGGCCGCCGCCACGTCGCGCCGATGGTGCCGGACTTCCTGGAGGCGCATCCGGACGTGTCCATCACGCTGGACCTGGGCGACCGCGTGGTCGACCTCGTCAATGAGGGCTTCGACTGCGCCATCCGCCTGGGCGACCTGCCCGATTCGAGCCTGGTCTCCATCCGCCTGTGGGAGAACCGCCGCGTGGTGGTGGCTGCGCCCGCTTATTTGGAACGCCACGGCACGCCCGAAAAGGTCGAGCAGCTCGCCAACCACAACTGCCTGGCCTTCGGCGCCAGCGCCAACGTGCAGCGCGGCTGGGTGTTCCAGCAAGATGGCAAGGCCATCACCGTCAAGGTCTCGGGCAGCATGGAGTGCACCGATGGCGCCGTGCTGCGCGAGTGGTGCCTGCAGGGCTACGGCCTGGCATGGCGCTCGTGGTGGGAGGTCGGCCAGGACATCGCCGCAGGCCGGCTGGTGACGGTGCTGGATGCGGCCGAGGCGCCGCCGATCGGCATCCATGCGGTGTTTCCGCAGCGCAAACATCTGCCGCTGCGGGTGCGGCTCTTCATCGACTTCCTGAAGAACACCTACGGCAACCCGGCCTACTGGCGCCGGGCGGATACTGCCCTCATCGGAATGGACTAACGGCCACTCCTTATGTGCGGGCCACATCGCGCGACCTACAATTCAGACAGATTCGTTCTTCCACTCTGACAGGAGGCCGCATGTTCCAGCACATCCTCATCCCGACCGATGGTTCTGAGCTGTCGCGCAAGGCGGTGGCGGGCGCGCTCGACTTTGCCAAGACGCTCGGCGCGCGCCTGACCGCGTATACCTGCCTGGAGGAGTATCCGTACACGCCCTTCTCCGAGATCGTCGTGGAGACGCCGCAGGCGTTCAAGGAGCGGGTGGAAGCACAGGCACGCGTGGTGCTCAAGGACGTGGAAGACGCCGCCCGAGGCGCCGGCATCAACTGCGACACCGACATGAGCTGCTTTGCCGTGCCCTACATGGGCATCATCGACGCGGCCGAGCGCCATGGCTGCGACGTCATCTTCATGGCCTCGCACGGGCGGCGCGGACTGGCGGGGCTGCTGCTCGGCAGCGAAACGCAGAAGGTGCTCACGCATACCGCCATTCCAGTGATCGTCTATCGATAAGCCGCCGGTATACAACGCCACGACCTCGCAGAGCCGCCCCATCCGGGCGGCTTTTTTTATGGCTTTGGCCCTCAAAATTATGAACACATATTTTGTACACAAAATAAGACTTTGTTTGGGCAAGTTTTCTCCACAATGAAGATACGGCGCTCCATGCCCGCACAACAACAAAGGAGAAGACAGCATGACCACCTCCACCGCTTCGGCGGCACCGGCGGTTGATCCGCCACATTCCCATCCGCACGTCATCCTCAAGCCGCATTACGACCCGCGGCTCACCAACGAAGACCTCGCGCCGCTGCGCAAGCAGACCTGGGGCACCTACAACATCTTCGCGTTCTGGATGTCGGACGTGCACAGCGTGGGCGGCTACCTGACGGCAGCGAGCCTGTTCTCGCTGGGGCTGTCCAGCCTGCAGGTGCTGTTCGCGTTGCTGGTGGGCATCGTGATCGTGCAGGTGTTCTGCAACCTGGTCGCCAAACCCAGCCAGGTCACGGGCACGCCCTACCCCGTCATCTGCCGCGCCTCGTTTGGCGTGCTCGGTGCCAACATTCCGGCCATCATCCGTGGGCTGATTGCGGTGGCGTGGTACGGCATCCAGACCTACCTCGCGTCGTCGGCGTTCCTGATCCTGGCGCTAAAGTTTGCGCCGCAGCTCGCTCCTTATGCGGATGTCACGCAGCACGGCTTTGCCGGCCTGTCGACGCTGGGCTGGGCGGCGTTCATGCTGATGTGGGTGCTGCAGGCCCTGGTGTTCTGGCACGGCATGGAGTCAATCCGCAAGTTCATCGACTGGGCGGGCCCGGCGGTCTACCTGGTGATGATCACGCTGGCCGTGTGGCTGGTCTACAAGGCCGGCTGGGAGAACGTCAACTTCACGCTCAGCTTCCTAAAGTACACCGGCTGGGATGCGGTGCCCGTGATGCTGACGGCGATCGCGCTGGTGGTGTCGTACTTCTCCGGCCCGATGCTGAACTTTGGCGACTTCTCCCGCTACGGCAAGGATTTCAAGGCGGTCAGGCGCGGCAACTTCTGGGGCCTGCCGGTCAACTTCCTGGGCTTCTCGCTGCTGACGGTCGTCATCACGTCGTGCACGCTGCCGGTGTTCCACCAACTGCTGACCAATCCGATCGACATCCTGTCGCGCATCGATAACGCGACGGCCGTGGTCATCGGCGCGCTCACGTTCACGATCGCCACCATCGGCATCAACATCGTCGCCAACTTCGTCTCGCCGGCGTTCGACTTCTCCAACGTGTCGCCGCAGCACATCAGCTGGCGCACGGGCGGCATGATCGCCGCGGTGGCGTCGATCTTCATCACGCCCTGGAACCTCTACAACAACCCCGAGGTGATCCACTACACGATCGACGTGCTGGGCGCCTTCATCGGCCCGCTGTTCGGCATCCTCATAGCCGACTACTACTTCGTGCGCCGCCAGCACGTGGACGTCGACGAGCTCTACACGCTGCGCCCCACCGGCCGCTACTGGTACAGCAAAGGCTATAACCCGGCCGCCGTGTGGACCATGATCCCGTCCGCGCTCGCCCCGATCGCATGCGTGGTCATCCCCAGCCTGCAATGGCTCGGCAACTACAGCTGGTTCATCGGCATGGGCATCGGACTGGTGCTCTACCCCGTGCTGATGCGCCGCCAGCAAGCCTCCCTCACCCATTGAATCGACACTGACGACCATGGACATCCGCATCATCAATCCCAACACGACCACGAGCATGACCGCGCTGATCGGCCGTTGCGCGCAAGCCGCGGCCGCACCCGGCACGCACGTCACGGCCGTCAGCCCGCAGATGGGCCCCGCCTCGATCGAGAGCCACTACGACGAAGCCCTCTCGGTGCCCGGCATCCTGGATGAGATCCGCCACGGCGAGCGCGACGGCGCCGATGCCTACGTCATCGCCTGCTTTGGCGACCCGGGCCTCTACGCCGCACGCGAGCTGGCGCACGGCCCCGTCATCGGCATCGCCGAAGCGGCCATGCACATGGCCAGCCTGATCGGCAACAGCTTCAGCGTGGTGACGACGCTGGAGCGCACCTGTGGCATGGCCTGGCACCTGGCCGAGCGCTACGGCATGCGGCACGCCTGCCGCAACGTCCACGCCAGCGACCTGCCGGTGCTCGATCTGGAGAAGCCCGGTTCGAATGCGCGCGCGATCATCCTGCAAGCCTGCCGCGATGCGCTGGAACAGGACCGCAGCGACTGCATCGTGCTCGGCTGCGCCGGCATGGCGGACTTGTGCGAAGACCTGAGCGCCGAACTCGGCGTGCCCGTCATCGATGGCGTGGTGGCGGCGGTCAAGCTGGTCGAGGCGCTGGTTGGCATGCGCCTGTCGACTAGCAAGCACGGCGACTGGGCTCGGCCGCTGCCCAAACCCTACACGGGGATGCTCGCGCCGTTTGCCCTGACCTAACGTCGCGCCCATAAAAAAACCGCGTCACTCACGGGACGCGGTTTCGAGTGGCAGGTGCATGGTCAGTGCACCCGCCCAGGTTTCCTGGATGCCGGATGCGTCGGCAACCTCAAGCAACCTTCTTGGCTTCCGCCTTTTCTTCGAAAAACTGTTCGTCTTCCGTCGAACCCTTCAGCGCCGTGGTGGACGCGTCACGCTCGATGGTCTGCGTCACGGCGTCGAAGTAGCCCGTGCCGACTTCGCGCTGGTGCTTCACGGCCGTGAAGCCCTTTTCAGCAGCCTTGAACTCCGCCTCTTGCAGCTCGACGAAGGCGCTCATCTGGTTGCGGGCATAGCCGTGCGCCAGGTTGAACATCGAGTAGTTCAGTGCGTGGAAGCCGGCCAGCGTGATGAACTGGAACTTGTAGCCCATCGCGCCGAGTTCCTTCTGGAACTTGGCAATGGTGGCGTCGTCCAGGTTCTTCTTCCAGTTGAACGACGGCGAGCAGTTGTAGGCCAGCATCTTGCCCGGGAACTTGGCGTGGATGGCTTGCGCAAACTTCTTGGCGTATTCCAGATCCGGCTTGCCGGTTTCGCACCACACCAGGTCTGCCACTTCTGCGTAGGCCAAGCCGCGCGAGATGGCTTGCTCCAGGCCCGGCTTGGTGCGGTAGAAGCCTTCCACCGTGCGCTCGCCGGTGCAGAACGGCTTGTCGTTCTCGTCCACGTCGGCGGTCAGCAGGTCTGCGGCTTCGGCGTCGGTACGGGCGATCAGCACGGTCGGCACGCCCATCACGTCGGCAGCCAGGCGAGCAGCCACCAGCTTGCTCACGGCTTCACGCGTCGGCACCAGCACCTTGCCGCCCATGTGGCCGCACTTCTTCACGGCAGCCAGTTGGTCTTCAAAGTGCACGCCCGAAGCGCCGGCTTCGATCATGGCCTTCATCAGCTCGAACGCGTTCAGCACGCCGCCGAAACCGGCTTCAGCGTCCGCCACGATCGGGGCGAAGAAGTCGATGTCATCCTTGCCTTCCGACCACTGGATCTGGTCAGCACGCTGGAACGTGTTGTTGATCTTCTTCACGACCTTTGGCACCGAGTCCACCGAGTACAGCGACTGGTCCGGATACATTTCGCCGTTGCTGTTGGCGTCGCCCGCAACTTGCCAGCCCGACAGGTAGATCGCCTTCAGACCAGCCTTGACCTGCTGCATGGCCTGGTTACCCGTCAGTGCGCCCAGCGCGTTGACGAACGGCTCGTTGTTGATCAGGGACCACAGCTTCTCGGCACCGCGCTTGGCCAGCGTGTGCTCGATCTGCAGCGAGCCGCGCAGGCGCACCACGTCTTCAGCGGTGTAGCCGCGCTTGATGCCCTTCCAACGCGGGTTGGTGTCCCATTCCTTCTGCAGCTTCTGAATTTCGAGTTCGCGCGACATCACACTCTCCTTCTTGATCGCATCCATCAAACAAAACCTGGGAAATCTCACTCTGCGCCTTGAGCCGGATGCGCCTTCTTGGGGCGCCGCCGGGTGGCTCAAGTCCTATGTCTTATATAAGAGTGTAGGGAGGGCAGGTGCAGCGCAACAAGAAGAACCTCGCCTCGAACGCAAGTTTTTATTCTTTTATTTTCAATAGCTTGCGATCAATATTTCACGATACGGGAATATTTTCCCCATCATGAAAGATGCCGATGGTGCCGTGCGACGGGCAATTTTTGTGGATCAAAAAAGCTTTCCGCATTATGAAATTCAGGGCGGACTGTCATCGCCCTGAAACGCAGGCAAAAAAAAACGCCTCGGGTGCGGCGTTCTAAGCGATCGAAAAGCGCGATCAGCCGCGCGCCAAGCGGTGCGCGACCCAATCCCCGCCTGTGATAACAGGCCGTCCTGCAATGTGTTTGGGGCTGACCGGATAGACGATGCAATCGATCGTCCGATCGCCGATCGTGATGGCGTGCGTCTCCCGTAGGAACAGCGCATCCCCACCGGGATAGACCTCTTCGATTTCATCGAGCACCGGCACCAGCGCCGCATCGATGCGGTACACATCGCCACGCACGGCTGTGCCGGTTGGGTCCAGCACCAGGCCGGGGTAGGCGCCGAAGTCGTACAGCCGGCCGTGCAGCGTGGCGTGGCCGATCAACTCCGGCTCGGGAATGCCACGCGCGGCGGCGGCCACGCGCAGGTCGTTGGCCTCGCCCCCGCGCAAGGTGCCATAGACGAAGACGTGGATGGCGCTAGTCATGCAGCTTGTCCTTGGAGACCAGCACGCCGTCTTCATCGGCATAGATCCACTCGCCGGCCTGGATGAATGCGCCGGGCATCTGCACGCCCACGTCGCGGTGGCCCACGTTCTGCTTGATGCTCTTGCGCGGGTGCACCGCCAGCGCATGGATGCCGATGTCGCACTCGGCCAGCTCGCGCGTGTCGCGCACACAGCCGTTGATGAGAATGCCCTCCCAGCCGTTGTCTTTTGCCAGCTGACCCAGGTTGCCGCCAACCAGCGCGCAACGCAGCGAGCCGCCGCCGTCGATGACGAGCACGCGGCCCGCCCCTTGCCCTTCCAGCGTGGAGCGCACCAGGCCGTTGTCTTCAAACACCTTGAGCGTGACGGCAGGCCCGGCAAACGCAGCGCGCTTGCCAAAGCTGCGGAACACCGGCGCCAGTACGCGCAGGGTGCCGAAGGCGAGTTTGTCTTCGTGCGCGTCGCACAGGTCGGTGACGGGGGTGAGCGTTGTCGTCATGGCGATGTTGATCGGGTTGATGAAAAGCGGAAATCAGCCACGCGACTGCGCGCGCAATGAATCGATGGTCGCGCGCGGGCTGATGATGTTCGGATCGGTCTGCACTTCGATGAGGCTCGCCACGGGCGAGGCCAGCGCGGTCTCCACGGCTGACTGGAAGCCTTCGAGCGAGCGCACCGTGTGCCCCTCGGCGCCGTAGGCGCGGGCCAGCGCGGCGAAGTCCGGGTTGCGCAGCTCGGTGCCGCTCACGTGCTCGGGGTACTCGCGCTCCTGGTGCATGCGGATGGTGCCGTACATGCTGTTGTTGACGACGATGAAGATCACCGGCGCGTTGTACTGCATGGCGGTCGCCAGCTCCTGCCCGTTCATCAGGAAGCAGCCATCGCCCGCCATGCAGATGACGGGCGTGTCCGGGCAGACGATCTTGGCGGCAACCGCCGCCGGGGCGCCGTAGCCCATTGCCCCGCTGGTCGGCGCCAGTTGCGTGCGCGAGCCCGACGCCAGCGCCCCGTACTGATAGAAGCGGTGCAGCCATGTGGCGTAGTTGCCGGCGCCGTTGGTCAGGATGCTGTTGTGCGGCAGGCGCTCGCGCAGCCATTGCATGGCGCGGGCCATGTCGATGCCCTTGCCTGCGAACGGCGGTGGGGCGATGTTGGCGAGGTAGTCGGCGTGCGCGGCTTCGGTCCAGTCCGACCATCTCGGCGGTACGTCGGGCGAGACACCTTCCAGCGCCTCGGCCATCGCGGGCATCGACGCGTGGATCATCAGATCCGCCTGGTACACGCGCCCCAGTTCTTCCGCACCCGCATGCACGTGGATCAGCGTCTGTTTCGGGCGCGGCACGTCGAACAGCGTGTAGCCGGAGGTCGTCATCTCCCCCAAGCGCGGGCCAACGGCGAGTACCACGTCCGCCTCGCGCACGCGCGCCGCCAGCTTCGGGTTGATGGCGATGCCGACATCGCCGGCGTAGTTCGGGTGGCGGTTGTCGAACAGGTCTTGCCGGCGGAACACGCAGCCGGCGGGCAAGTTCCAGCGCTCGGCAAAGGCCTGCATCCGCGCGGCGGCCTGCGGCGTCCAGCCCGAGCCGCCCAGCAGCAGCAGCGGACGCTGCGCGTTCTGCAGCAACGTCTTCAGTTGCGCCAGGTCATGCGGGCCAGGCCAGGCCATCGCGCGTGGCATCGGCGGTACGTCGGCCACAGTGGCGACCTGGGTGAGCATGTCTTCGGGCAGCGCCAGCACCACCGGGCCGGGTCGGCCGGCGGTAGCGGTCTGGAAGGCACGCGCAATGTATTCGGGGATGCGCTCCACGCTGTCGATCTGCGCGACCCATTTGGCCATCTGGCCGAACATGCGGCGGTAGTCGATTTCCTGGAACGCCTCGCGGTCGACGAAGTCGCGGCCGACCTGGCCGATGAACAGGATCATCGGCGTGGAATCCTGGAACGCGGTGTGCACGCCGATGCTGGCGTTGGTCGCGCCAGGCCCGCGCGTGCAGAAGACGATGCCGGGGCGGCCGGTCAGCTTGCCGTAGGCGTCGGCCATGTTGGCCGCGCCGCCCTCCTGCCGGCAGACGATGAAGCGCGCGCGGTCGCGGCGCTGGTAGAAGCCTTCGAGCACGCCGAGGTAGCTTTCGCCCGGCACGCCGAAGGCGAGGTCGACGCCGTGATTGACCAGCGCATCGACGAGGATCTGGCCGCCGTGGCGGGCTGTGGGATTGGCGCTCGCGGGGCGTACGACTGCTGTCTCCATGGCGGCGGGTCTCGCGCTTGATTCGTTGACGACACAACGGATCATAGCGGAAGGCCCTTGGGCACACACGCCCGAATCGGGCTACATCTGCCGAAACAAATGCGCATACTGCCGCGCCACCGGCAGCGTCTCGGTGCGGCCGTGCATCTTCAGCGCGAGGCGGCCGAGCGACAGGTGCACGGCGCTGGACACGTGCGCTACGTTGACCACCGTGCCGCGATGCACTTGCCAGAAGCGTTCGGGATCAAGCTGCATGAGCAACTCGCGCAGGCTGGTGCGGATCAGCGATTCGCCCGCGCTAGATACGACATTGACGTACTTGTCGGTCGCTTCCAGATACAGCACGTCTTCCACGGGGATGAAGCGCACCTCCTGCCCGACCAGCGCCTTGATGAAGCGCAGGTAACCGCCGTTCGGGGTCACGCGCGTCTGCGCGGCGCCTTGCAGGCCGGCCAGGCGTTCGACCAGCTCGGCCAGCGTCTGCGTGGGGTCGGCAGCCGCGTTGCCGTTCGGCCGCGTGACCAGGCGAGCCTTCAGGCGCTTGACCGTCTCGGCCAGGCGCTCGGCCTGCACGGGCTTGAGCACGTAGTCGACGGCGGCCTGCTCGAACGCGTCCAGCGCGAACTGGTCGTAGGCGGTGACGAACACCACCAGCGGGCGCTCCTCGCGGTTCGACAGCTCGCGCGCCACGTCGATGCCCGACAGCCCCGGCATGCGGATGTCCAGGAAAACCACGTCCGGCCCCTGCCCCGGCGCCGCATCGTCGATCACGTCGAGCACCGATTGCCCGTCATGCACGGCCGGCTGTAGCGTCGCTTCGGGCCACAGTGCGGCGAGTTCGTCGATAAGGTTATCGGCCAGTGCCGGTTCGTCGTCGGCGATCAGCAGGCGGGGAGATGACGGCATCGGTCAGGTTCCGGCAGGGGCGCGCGTCGGCAGCGCGGGGTTGGCAGCGGAGCGGGAGAAGCGGCAGCGCCATTCCGGCGCATCAGCCGGGATGCCACGGTCGGCCGTCTCGTGTGCGAGCGGCAACTCGACGGTGACGGTCACGCCGTGCGGCATGGTCTCGGTAATCGTCAGCCGCGCATCGCCGTCGAACAGCCGCGACAGGCGCTCGCGCACGTGCGTCAGGCCCAGGCCGGTGCCCTTGCCCGAGCCGGCATCGTTGCCGAAGCCGGCGCCGGTGTCGCGCACCTCCAGCACGAGGCGCTCGCCTTCGCGGCGGGCCGAGAGCGCGATCTCGCCACCCTCGCGCGCGGGCTCGATGCCGTGCACGACGGCGTTCTCGACCAGCGGCTGGATCAGCATCGGCGGGATGACGATGTTGGCGATGGCGTCGTCCAGCGCCAGCGAGAATTGGAGGCGCTGACCGAAGCGCAGTGCCTGGATGTCCAGATACGCCCGCAGCATCGCAAACTCCTGCGCCAGCGTGCATTGCTCTGCACGGGCGTGCTGCAGCGAGTTGCGCAGGAATCCGATCAGATGCTGCAGCAGACGCCGGGCATTGGCCGGATCGCGCGCGATCAGCACATCCACATGGGCCAGCACGTTGAAGAGGAAATGCGGCTCGATCTGCGCCTGCAGCGCCATCAACTGCGCGCGCACGACTTGCTTCTCGGCCTCTTCGCGCTCCAGCGCATCGAGCGCGGCCTGGCGCTGCAGCGCGACCAGCTTGCCGCGCGACCAGTAGAAATACGTCGCGCCCAGCGCGGCAAGCATGGCGATGATGAAACTCATGCGCAGGCTGTCGGCACGCCACGGCTGGTTGCCCGTGCAGAGGATCAGGCGCGCCACCCATTGCCCGAACGGCACACCGATCAGCACAGCGCCCACCAGGATCCACGGGAAGATCCTCTTGCTGGGCATGCCGTCCCCCCACAGCAGATGCCGTGGCACGTCGATCAACAGCCACATCGACAGGCCGATCGCCTGGCTGTAGACGAAGTCGTTCCAGAACGTTTCGTCCGGCTTGATGCCATAACACAGCGCTGCCGCAATCAACGTATTGACGGCGGCAACACTGACGAACCTGCGCAGCCAGTTCATGGCGATGCGTTTGGATTCGGCAAGCGAAGGAAACGACACATTGGCGAACATGCGGCCGATCTTACCGGAGGGCTCCCCGGCGTTGAAGCGTGGGGTTTCCCGCATCAGCGGCGGCCCGCTTGCGATTTTCCGACCTGCGCCTGCAGGCGCGCGAGTTCCTGGTCGACCATGCGCTGGTAGCCGTTGCCCATGCTCCAGGCCAGGCTCAGGCCGTGCGCCGCCAGCCCCATCCCCCAGCCCAGCAGCGGCCAGACGAACCAGAACTGCCCGCGTGAGAGCGCAATCGCTGCCAGCACGGCATTCACGGCCAGGAACGACAGGAGGTGGATGCGGAACCCCATGCGCGCGCCGGCACGGTGGCGGGCACGGCGCAACAGGGCACGCTCGGATTCAGTGGATTCGGCGGATTCGGCGGATTCGGTATAGGGGATGGCGGACATGGCGATCTCAGGTGAAGCCGAGGATGTCCGCAGTATAGGAATGGCACCCCACAAGGTGCCATGGCAATGCGATGAACGCACAAATGAGGGGATCGAACAGCAGGTATCCGGCGGCGCCGTCCGACCCCCGGGGTGCCGGGGTGCGCCCGCTTACGGGCAGTTGCCGATGATGTAGTACCCGGCCGCCGTCTGCGCCAGCGTGTTCGTGTAGAACACGTTGTCCAGGCCCATGCTCTGGTTCGAGCCATTGGCGTAGGCGATGCCGCCGCTGTCATGCGCCCGGCCGGCCTGCACGTGGGCGTAGTTAGTGGCGTTCACGGCCGTGCAGCTGAAGCTCGATTGCATGGTGGCTGACACGGCGCTCGATTGCGCGCTCTCCCCTGCCGTCGGGTCGATCTCCGTCACGGTATAGCTGTAGCGCGTGCCCGCGATCAGGCCGGTGTCGGTGTACGTGGTGGAGGTGGACGAGCCGACCTTGGTGCCGTTGCGGTACACGTTGTAGCTGCTGGCGTTGGTGACCGCGTTCCACGACAGCGAGATCGTGGTCGTGGCGGTGCCCGTGACGGCCAGGCCGGTCGGCGCACTGCCCGACTGCACCGGCCCGCTGCCCGCGCGCAGGTTGTTCTTGACCCAGTAGTCCATCACGAAGGCCGGGTAGTTGATGTGCGTGGCGTCGACGTAGTTGGTGTTGTCGCCGCCGGTGCCGGCCGGCCAGGCGTGCGCCATGCCGGAGACCGAGATCTCGTGCGTGCGCAGCTTGCCGTTGCTGTCGGTGTACGGCGTGTTGGTGCCACCGCCCGAGATCGACACCTGCGCGCCCTGCGTGAAGGTGCCGCCGTAGATGATGCGGAAGGCTGCTGTATCCATCGGGCCATAGGCCTGCGCCACGGTGTAGTCCGAGGTGCCCCACACCGCCCCGGCGATCTGCGTGGAGAACTTGCTCGCGTTGGAGCCTGCCCAAGCCTTGCAGTTGTTGGCGGCCGTCGTCGCGGTATAGCCGGACGGCACGTAGCCGATCTGCGATGTGGTGGTCCCCGGCGGCGGGCCGGCGTTGATGCCGATGCCGGCAAAGATGTCCGGCGCGATGCAGCCCAGCACCATGGTCATGCCGCCGCCAGACGACAGTCCGGCCACGTACACCTGGTTCGGGTCGATGGCGTATTGCGCGTTGGTGACGAACCGATTGATCAGGTCCAGCAGCACGCCGACATGCCCGCTCGTGCGGCTGGGCGCGGTGTTCGCGTAGTCCCAGCAGTGGTTGCTGTAGAGATTGCCGGTGGCGTTGGGCGCCAGAATGACGGCGCCGTACTGCTCAGCGATGGTCTTCCAGTTGAAGCCGGCGCCGTTGGCGTTGTCGATCACGTCGCCGGAAGCGGTCTGCACGCAGCCGTGCAGCACCAACACGAGGGCGCGCTTGCCGTTGGGCGTGGTCGGTTGGCTGGCCGGCCAGTAGAAGTAGCCGGTCAGGTTGCCGCCGTTGACGGTGTCCGCCGCCCAGGTTTGCTGGCTACTCCAGGCGCCGGGGCCGGCGGTGACGGCTGCCTGCGCGGAAAAGGCCGCCAGCGCGGTCATCAGTGTCGCGAGCAGCGCGCAGAGCCACTGCCATCGATGTCCTGCTTGGTACGTCATGGTGTCTCTCTCCTCTTGTGGTGTGTCTTGCTTTTCAAACTTCACGGCAACACAAAGCCCTGCGCGCCGGCGCTCGCCGGGTAACGCATCAAAAAACACGGCCTAACAGCGAACAAAAAGACGTGACGATGCGGGCGTGTCATGCAGACGCGCAGTCGTATGACCAAGTCTGGCCGGCCGAGCCATCTAACCGCACCTCAGAAAACGCCCGACCTCGCGGTCTGCAAACGGCGCGCCCAAAAACATGACAACTGATTCATGTTTCATCGTAGGAAACGGGTCAATGCCGTGTCAAATAGTGGCTTTCCCTGATCTGGAAATGCGTGCGGCAAAACGAAACGGACAGTTTGATCCCAGGGTGCGAGAACGATCAAATCAATCCCCCATTTCTTGAACATTCAGATTCGCCTGATGGCCATACACCCCACACGGCCCCTACACTCGGCGCCGTCGATGGACGCGCCGCAAGCGAGGCGCAATCTCGACGGCTCGGGAGAACAAGGCTCGGCGGCCCGAGCATCGTTCACGCTCAACGTTGTCGTCCGCAAGGGAATCAATCAATGAAAATAAACGAGACACTTTCCGTCCTTCGTCCCGCCTTTTCGGCAGTCCTGCTGTTCATAGCCGCCAATGCCCATGCGGTCGGCACCGGCACGATCGCCGACGGCATCGGCAGCATCGACAAAAGCGGCAACACAACCACGGTCAACCAGACAAGCCACAAGCTCATCGTCAACTGGGACCACATGAACGTAGGCAACAGCGACACGCTGAATTTCGTTCAACCAACGTCCAACTCTGCCGTGCTGAACCGCATCAGCTTGGCGGACCCAACCTTGATCCTCGGCACGCTGAACGCCAGTGACCGGGTATTCATCGTCAATCCGAATGGCGTACTGATCGGCAATAGCGCGAAGATCAACGTCGCCAGCCTGATCGCGTCGTCACTCAATATCACTGACAAGAACTTCAAGGCCGATCGGCTGAAGTTCACGGGTGGTGGAAAGGGTGATGTCATCAACGCGGGGGAAATCAACGCGACCGAATCGGTCGCATTGATCGGCTCGAAGATGGTGGTGAATACGGGCTCGATCACGTCAGCGAACGGTGATGTCGTTCTTGCCGCCGCCGACAACATTCGCCTCGCGTTCAACGGCCCCCACCTGCAAGCCGAGTTGAGCAAGGGAAGCCTCAAGGCGCTCGTCAACAACGGGGGCCTGATCGCCACGCAAGACGGCAACATCCTGCTTACCGCATGGGCGCGCGATACGCTCACCCGCAGCGTGATCAACAACACCGGTGTGCTGGAGGCTTCGAGCTTGACCGCTCGACAATCGAACGCCCCCGGCAACGCGGGCGACATCAACATCCAAAGCGCGGGGAACGGTGAGGTCACGATCGGCGGCGCAGCCACGGCCAGGGGCTGGCTCTACGCTCACGGCCATCGCGGGACGTTCGACGGCGCGGCCACGGCCGACGTATTGAAAGCGGCGTTTACGCGGCAAGCCATCACGACCGACCGCGCGTTGTTGCAAGCCAATACCGGGCGCATTTCCGGCGGCAACGTTGATTTCACGCGCGGTCAAACAACGCTTGGCCGCCTGATCATGAACGTCGATTCTGCCGACATGACACTCGCCGGCAACGCCAACCTCGTCCAGGTATACGCCGCCGACAATCTGCGTATTCACGGCCTGAACGACATCCGGATGACGCACGTGACCAGCGGCGGGAATATCGAGGTCTCGGCGGCGAACAATCTCCATGTCGAATTCGTGGAGGCGCTTGGCGACGTCACGCTCAAGGGTGCCAACGTCACGAGGAAAGATACGGATAGCTAGCCGCATCGCAATCGCGCGCGCCCGGTGCAGCACCGCACTCAAGCTGCCAACACCTCCGGGCGCGCCTCCGTCACAGGCCATCGCAGCGATGATGCCGACGCCCACGTCCAGCGCGATGTAGGGCTTGATCATGCAACCCCCGAAACTCCTCTCGCTTGGCGCGCTTGTGCTTGCCGCCATGGGCAGTCCATGCGCTGGCGCACAAGGCGCCCCTCAGAACACAACGTCAAGATCCGTCGGATTGCCGTCTAGCGGCTCGCTCCTGCGAAACAATCCGATACTGAGCGCGCCGGCCGAGCCACACGGCACCGAAGAGCAGAAACTGCAAGGCAACCGACCTGCACCTGCTGGCACCCCGACGGACAACGAAGCGCGTGTGCATGTCACCCGTATCGAGGTCGACAACGTGCCCAAGTCGTTGCAAGCGCAAGTGGCTGCCGTCGTCACGCCCTATCGCGATCGCGAGATGACGTTGACCGACGTGCGCAACGTCGCGATTCAAGTGACGGAGGTGCTGCTCGACAACGGTGAGAGCATCTCCTACGCGTACGTGCCACCGCAGGACATGGTCGACGGCGTCGTGCGGCTGAACATCCTGCGTGGCCGGGTCGAAGCAATCGAGCTGCAACACAATCGCTCGCTCGTGCACACCTCTGCGCTGCAAGCGTATCTGGATCGCGGCGTGACACCCTCCGGTGATATCCATGCCGCGCAAGACCAGCTGACGCGCATGTCGGATCTGCCGGGTCTTGGTGCGATCAACTCCACGCTTTCCCCTGGGAAGACCCCGGGTGGAACCGTACTGTCGGTAGACGCGGAGGCCGGCCCGCGCATCGAGGGGGTGCTCGTGACGGACAACGCAGGCTCCCGCCTCAGCGGGCGCAACCGGGCAGGCGCGCAAGTCGGCATCAACAGCCCGCTCGGTTTCGGCGACCGGCTGCAAGCCGTGTTCTACGGCGCGCCCGACGCTCTCCAGCTCAACCACGACAGCGATGGCGGCCAAACCCTGATCGGACGTGTGTCGTATGACAGGCCGATCGGGGCGCGCGGCGCGCGGCTGGGTCTGTCGGTTTCGCGTGTCGACTACACACTGGGCGGCCTGTATCAAGACCTGGGCGAAGGCTACGCGACCGTGTACAGCCTCTACGGCAGCTACCCGCTCGCACGCGCGCAGTCGTACAACCTCGATCTCAATGGAAATCTGGACTACAAGCGGATGAGCGACTCGCTGCTCGACTCGCCCAACCGACGCTCGGCTCCTGCCCTGGCCGTGCAGCTCGCCGGCGACGGACGCAGCCAGCTCGCGGGGCTGCCGAATGTGCTGCAGTACCAGATCGGCGTGAGCCGTGGTGACTTACACAATGACGCTGACTGGAATGGCGCGCAAACACGCGGCCGATTCCTCAAGGCGATGCAATACGCCAAGCTCCAGCAAGGGCTCGGGCGCGGTCTCCACCTGGATCTATCCATCAATGCGCAGCAAGCGTCGCGCAATCTCGACGGCGCTGAAAAGATGGTGCTCGGCGGCCCCAACGCCGTGCGTGCCTATAGCAACGATACGGCGAGCGCAGATAGCGGGTATGTCGCGTCGCTCGCGCTGAACATGTCCGTGCCCAAGCTGAAGGGTGTCACCGCGCTGGTGTTCTACGACCGGGCACGAGCCACGGTGCAGAAGTTCGTGCGTCGTGGAGCGAACGCCGTGTCGATGGATGGCTACGGCTTTGGACTGCAGTTGTCGATCCACAATCGGGCTTCGGTCAACCTGAGCTATGCAATTCGCCGCGGCAGTGATCCGCTTCTCGGCAAGCAGCATCGATCGGTGCTTTGGGCGAGTGCAGTCGTTCGATTTTGAACTCGGCTCACCAATCATGCCGGGTTCCGCCGACGCGGCGTCACAACCAGATGGGGCTCCGTACCACCGAGGCGGGCCAAGCGGCGCGCGCATTCGCGCTCGATCAGCGCAGTCAATGCTTCACAGACCAGCGCGGACTTTTCCTGAAGCCCGGTAAGAGCCTGGGCCTTGGCGATCAAATCGTCATCAAGAACGAGCGTGGCACGCATGTTGGTCTCCGCGGGAAGGCACGATTTTGTCAGCAAACGATGCCGCAGCACCAGCCTTTCCGCAACAGGATCAAGCCGCCAACACCTCCCGCGTCCCCTGCGCCACCACCGTAGAAGCCACCGCCTCCGCCACCGTCTCGCGCGACAGATGCGGCGCAAACATACCGATGAAGTCGTGCGCATAGGCGCGCAGATAAGCGCCACGTCGCACCGCTACGCGCGTGGTGTTGGGCTCGAACAGGTGGTCGGCGCCGATGCAGACGAGATTGTCGTCCTTGCGCCCGTCGTAAGCCATCGACGCGATGATGCCCACGCCCACGTCCAGCGCCACATAGGTCTTGATGACGTCCGCATCCATGGCGGTCAGCACGATCTCGGGCTGCAGGCCGGCGCTGGCAAACGCGGCGTCGATATTGCGGCGTCCCGTGAAGCCGGCGTCATAGGTGATGAGCGGGTACTGCGCCACGTCTTCGAGCGTAGGCAGCGGGTTCTTGGTCAGCGGATGATCAGGGCTCACGACCAGCACGTGGCGCCAGCGGTAGGCCTCGAAGGAAGTCAGACCGGGTTCGTTGGCCACGGCTTCGGTGGCAATGCCGATATCGGCCTGGCCCGTGAGCAGCAGTTCGACGATATGCGAGGGCGACGCCTCCTGCAGCGCCAGCGTGACGTGCGGATATTCCTTGCGGAACGACTGCACCACCTTGGGCAGCGCATAGCGCGCCTGCGTGTGCGTGGTCGCCACGGTCAGGCGGCCGGACTGGCGGCCGGAGAACTCTTCGCCGGCCTGGCGCAGGTTCTCGGCTTCGAGCAGCAGGCGCTCGACGATGCGCACGATCTCGCGGCCGGGCTCGGTCAGGCCGGTCAGGCGCTTGCCGTAGCGCTCGAAGATCTCCACGCCCAGCTCATCCTCCAGCTCGCGGATCTGTCGCGACACCCCCGGCTGCGAGGTGTACAACGCGTTGGCGACTTCGGTCAGGTTGAACTGGCGGCGCACCGCCTCGCGGATGGAACGCAGTTGCTGGAAGTTCATGCTCGTGTCCTCTCGAATAATTGTCGTGGGAGCGGCCTTATGCGGCGGCCTGCGCAACGGCCGGCTGCGCGCCTTGCGCGAACACGCGGATGGCGCGCGGACGCACCACCAGTGTTTCGCCTTCACGGAAGCCCTCGGCGCGGAAGCGCTCGATGGGCAGGGAGACTTCGATGATGTCGTCGGTGTCTTCGCGCTCCAGCTCCAGTTGCGCGACGGCGCCCAGCGTGAGCGCGCGGCGCAATGTCACCGGGATGCCCTCGGCACCCGGCGCGTAGCGCTCCAGGTCGATCTCGTGCGGGCGCACGAAGGCCACGGCTTGGTCAGCGCGCGACGAATCCACACCACCCGACGGCACGGTGATGGCTGAATCGCCCACGTGCAGCACGCTGCCACCCTCGCCTTCTTCCAGGCGCCCGTGGAACAGGTTGACGTTGCCGAGGAAGCCATAGACGAACGGCGTGGCCGGCGTGTTGTAGACGGCGTCGGGGCTGCCGACCTGCTCCACTTGGCCGCGGTTCATCAGCACCACGTTGTCGGCCACTTCCAGCGCCTCTTCCTGGTCATGCGTGACAAACAGGCTGGTGACGTGCAGATCGTCGTGCAGGCGGCGCAGCCAGCGGCGCAGCTCCTTGCGCACCTTGGCATCGAGCGCGCCGAATGGCTCGTCGAGCAGCAGCACACGCGGCTCCACCGCCAGCGCGCGCGCCAGGGCGATGCGCTGGCGCTGCCCGCCCGACAGTTGCGGCGGGTAGCGATCGGCCAGCCAGTCGAGCTGCACGAGTTCCAGCAGGTCCTTCACCTTGGCGCGGATCTGCGCTTCGCTCGGGCGCTGCGCGCGCGGCTTCACGCGCAGGCCGAAGGCCACGTTCTCGAACACCGTCATGTGCTTGAACAGCGCGTAGTGCTGGAACACGAAGCCGACCTGGCGCTCGCGCACGTGCTGGTCGGAGGCATCCTCGCCGTTGAGGTGGATGCTGCCCGAATCCGCGTGCTCCAGCCCGGCGATGATGCGCAGCAGCGTGGTCTTGCCACAGCCCGACGGGCCCAGCAGCGCGGTCAGTTCACCCTGCTTGAAGTCGAGCGAGACGTCGTTGAGCGCGACAAAATTGCCAAAGCGTTTGGTGACGTGTTGAACCTGGATGCTCATGCGGCGCTCCCTTCGAGCGGAGATTGCACGGAGACGTGCGGATGCGAAATCGACTGTGATGGCGATTGCGTGATGCGCTGGCCCGGACCCTCGCCCACGCCGGCATCCGCATCGGCCAGCTCGCGGCGGCTGCGCCATTCGACCAGCGTCTTGAGGCCCAGCGTCACGAGCGCCAGCAGCGTCAGCAGCGAGGCCACGGCAAACGCGGCCGCGAAGTTGTATTCGTTGTAGAGGATCTCGACGTGCAGCGGCATCGTGTTGGTCAGCCCACGGATATGGCCCGACACCACCGACACCGCACCGAACTCGCCCATCGCCCGCGCATTGCACAGGATCACGCCATACAGCAGGCCCCACTTGATGTTCGGCAGCGTCACGCGGAAGAAGGTCTGCCAACCCGACGCGCCCAGCACGATGGCGGCCTCCTCCTCTTCACTGCCCTGCGCCTGCATCAGCGGGATCAGCTCGCGCGCCACGAACGGGAAGGTGACGAACACCGTCGCCAGCACGATGCCCGGCACGGCAAAGATGACCTTGAAGTCGTGGTCAGACAGATAGGGGCCGAACCACCCCTGCGCGCCGAACAGCAGCACGTAGATCAGCCCCGCGATGACCGGCGACACCGAGAACGGCAGATCGATCAGCGTCAGCAGCAGGTTTTTGCCACGGAACTCGAACTTGGCGATGGCCCACGCGGCCGCCACACCGAACACGACGTTCAACGGCACGGCAATCACCGCGACGGTCAGCGTCAGATAAATTGCGGACAGCGCATCGGGCTCGATCAGCGCTTCCAGGTAGACGTCCACGCCCTTCTTGAACGCCTCGTAGAACACACTCGCCAGCGGCACGAACAGGAACAGTGCGAGGAACAGGAACGACACGAGGATCAGCGTCGCGCGCACCCAGGCGGATTCCGCCGTGGCGCCGCGTCGGCCAGTGGCCGGAGCGTGACCGAGTTGACGGGAAACGGTACCGGCCATGTCAGGCTCCTGCCGCTGCAGAATGGGAGGCCCCCACAGCGGCCAAGGTTTCGGGGGCGCGCTCCAGCGCATCGCTGCGGCTGCCGCGGCGGCGCGTCCAGGCCTGCAGCAGATTGATCACCAGCAGCAGCGAGAACGAGATCGCCAGCATCACCACCGCAATCGCCGTAGCGCCCGCGTAATCGAACTGCTCCAGCTTGGAATAGATCATCAGCGGCGTGATCTCGGAGATCATCGGCATGTTGCCGGCGATAAAGATGACCGAGCCGTACTCGCCCGTGGCGCGCGCGAAGGCCAGCGCGAAACCGGTCAGCAGCGCCGGCAGCAGGGTCGGCAGGATCACGCGCGTGAAGGTCTGCCAGCGCGTGGCGCCCAGGCTGGCGGCGGCCTCTTCCAGCTCGGTTTCGAGGTCTTCGAGCACCGGCTGTACCGTGCGCACCACGAACGGCAGCCCGATGAAGGTCAGTGCCACCACGATGCCCAGCGGCGTGAACGCGACCTTCAGCCCCAGCGGCTCCAGCCGCGAGCCGATCCAGCCATTCGGCGCATACAGCGCCGTCAGCGCGATGCCTGCCACTGCCGTGGGCAGCGCGAATGGAAGATCGACCAGCGCATCAATCAACCGCTTGCCCGGAAACCGATAGCGCACCAGCACCCACGCCACGATCAGCCCGAACACAAGGTTCACGACCGCCGCGATGAGCGACGCACCAAACGTCAGCTTGTACGAGGCGACCACGCGCGGCGCGGTGACGGTGGTCCAGAACGCGTCCCACGTCATGGTGAACGTCTTGAGGACGGTCGCCGACAGCGGGATCAGCACGATCAGCGCGAGGTACAGCAGCGAGAAGCCCAGCGCCAGCCCGAAGCCCGGGAGCACGTTGGCCGGCTTACGCCGCTTGGAGGGAGAAAACGCAGAGGACAGGCTCATCAGCGCAACCAATAAAAAGGCCGCAACGCTGCGGCCGATGTGCAGATGAACCGATTGTGGCGAGGGGTTCTTATGAAGAAAACGAATATTTGCGCATGTACATCATCGTTTTAGATATAAGGCGTGCTGGGTAAGACATCCCACTGGGCTTGCCAATCGGCGCCATCGCGGGAGGCTTCCGGCGCACTTGCGCGGCCGATCAGGCGGTCCAGCAGGGCGAGGCCAGGCGCCCAGTCGCCCAGGCCGGAATCGGCATTGATGTGCCCGGCATGGCCCGCGTCGACGATCTCCGCGCCCCAGCGGATGCCCCACTCCACGGCCTGGCAATAGCTCAGCCAGGGGTCATTGCGGCTGGCGACAACGATGGCGGGGAACGGCAGCGCGCGTTGCGGCAGCAGGTCCGCCACGCCAAACTTGTCCGGATCGGCCGGTGCCACCAGCAGCACGCCGGCCACCGCACTGCGCGCCTGCATCGCCCAGTGCAGCGACGCCAGGCAGCCGAAGCTGTGCGCAACGAGCACGGCACGCACGCCTTGGCGAGGGCGCGCGGCCTGCACGGCGCGCACGGTCTCGCCCACGCGCGCAGACCACTGCCGCAGATCGGGCGTGCCCCAATCGTCCTGCTCGACGCGCTGCCAGTCGGCAAAGCGGTGTTCCCAATGGCTTTGCCAATGGCCTGGGCCGCTGCCATGCAATCCGGGCACGGTCAGCACCGCCAAGTCGGCGGGCCAGTGCCAGTCGCGGTCGGCGGCGGGTTGTGCTGCACTGCGTGCCATCGTGTGTCCTCAATCCAGGGGATTATTCGGTCAGCGAGAGCCCGGCGCCCCACTGCTGCGGCACCAGTGGCGCCTGGGCTTGCGGCGCACGGGTCGGGATCACGACCAAGGGCTCGGGTGCGGGGGCGGGTTCCTCCGACTCCGCGCCCGGCAGCATGCTGCCCTGCACATAGGCGATGCCGGCGTCGCGGGCGAGGTCGAGATCGCGCTGGCGCTCGCAGCGGCGCAGGGCCAGCGTGACGCCCAATTCGCGCGCGGACTCCGCCAGCCCCAGCACATGCCGTGTCTGCCAGTCGCGCCGCGCATCGAGCTTCAGGAAGGCCGGCCGCGCATGCACCATCAGCGCCCCAGCCTCGGCGGGGTCGGATGCCTGCACCGCCACGGCAAAGCCATTGCGCCGGTAGTTGTCGACCACGAACAGCAGCAGGCCTAGGTCGTCATTGGCGGTGGACGGCACCTGGATCACGAGCTGCTCCGGCGAGAGCCCCAGCGCCGTCACCGCACGGTGGAAGGCCTTGCCGTGGTCGGCTGCCACCGCCGCCAGCAGGCGGCCGTGCACGTTGACCACCAGCCGCCGCGCATCGGTGCGGGCAAAGTAGTTGAGCGTATGCACCAGCCGGCACAGGCGGTCGAGCTCGACGAGCGTGCTATCGTCGGCGGCGTGCGAGAACATCTTCCACGGGTTCAAGCCGGCGTCGCCGTCGCGCGTCCACGTTCGCATCACGGCCTCGTGGCCGTCGAGGGCCAGCGTGCCATCGGTGGCTACGCGCCAGACCGGTTCGAACAAGCTGGTCAGCGAGCTATGGAAGAACTGGCCCTGGACACGCCCGCTGGCGTCACGCCAAAGCTGGCGATCCGGCGCCGGGGCGCTCGGCAAGGTGCCGAGAAATTGTGCAAGTGCGGTGGTGTGCATGAGACTCATCGGATTGGGCTCCTGTTGGGTCGCCTCCTCCTCCCCCGTCACAACTTAGCGATCGAAACTTCTGTCGCCTTCACCAGCGCCACCACTTCGCTGCCGATCTTCAGGCCGAGGCTATCGACCGAACGCGTGGTGATGACCGAGGTGACGATGCCGGCCGGGGTCTCCACGTCGATCTCCGAGAGCACGTCGCCCCGGATGATCTCCTTGATCTGCCCGCGAAATTGGTTGCGTACGTTAATCGCTTGGATGCTCATGATGTTCCTTCTTAGATGACAAGAGCCGAATGTTCAATTCGGCGCCAGTGAATATTTTTGGGGAGAAGATTGCTTCGGCTTACACGGCCCAGCGCACCGCGGTGGCGGACACGCCGCGCCAGGGTGATGCCCACGCCGTGTGCGTTTGCACATCGGGCAAGGCTTCGGGATCGATCTTGCGCTGCATCACGCGGTTGAGGATCGCCTCCTCCAACCGCGCAAACGCGGGCGATCCGCGATGACGCGGGCGCGGCAAATCGATGCGTTCATCGAGCGCGATGCGGCCGTCTTCGATCAGCACCACGCGGTCGGCCAGCGCCACCGCCTCAGCCACGTCGTGCGTGACCAGCACAGCGGTAAAGCCCAGGCGCTGCCACAGACCTTCGATCAGGTTCTGCATGTCGATGCGGGTGAGCGCATCGAGCGCGCCCAGCGGCTCGTCGAGCAGCAGCAGACGTGGGCGGTGCACCAAAGCGCGCGCCAAGGCCACGCGCTGGCGCTGCCCGCCCGACAGGCGTGACGGCCACTCGCCCGCGCGCTCGGCCAGGCCCACTTGCGCGAGCACCTCGGCAGCGTGCGCGCGCTGTGGCTTCGGCAGCCCCAACGCAACGTTGTCGATCACGGTCTTCCACGGCAACAGGCGGGCGTCCTGAAACATCACACGCGCATCGTCGTGCAGGCCGTCTTCGGCTTCGCCGTCGCGGCGCAGGTGGCCGTCGTCGATGCCCTCCAGCCCGGCAATCAGCCGCAGCAGCGTGCTCTTGCCGCAGCCACTGCGCCCGACGATGACGACAAACTCGCCCGGCGTGATCTCCAGGTCGATGCCGTGCAGCACTTCTCGATCGCCATAGCGCTTGACGACGTGCTCGATGTGCAGCGCGGTCCCGTGGTGATTCGCGTGGTGTTCCACGCGCTCCAGCACGGCGTGTTCGGTGGCGTTGCTTTGCATGCAGTTCTCCAATTCAGCTCAAGCGGCGGCCTGATAGCCGGGATGCCAGCGCAGCCAGAAACGTTCCAGCGCCCGCGACAGCAAGTCAGCCAGCTTGCCCAGCAGCGCATAAAGCAGGATGCCGAGCAGCACCACATCGGTCTGCAGGAACTCGCGCGCGTTCATCGTCATGTAGCCGATACCGGATTGCGCGGAGACCGTCTCCGCCACGATCAGCGTCACCCACATCAGGCCCAGCGAGAAGCGCACGCCCACCAGGATCTGCGGCAGCGCGCCGGGCAGGATCACCTTGCGATAGAGCTGCGCGCGCGACAGCCCATAGCTGCGCGCCATCTCCACCAGCGCCGGATCAACCGAGCGGATGCCGTGATACGTGTTCAGGTAGATCGGGAAGAACACGCCCAGCGAGACGAGGAACAGCTTGGCCGACTCATCGATGCCGAACCACAGGATCACCAGCGGGATCAGCGCCAGCACCGGGATGTTGCGGACCATCTGCAAGGTCGTGTCGAGCAGCGTCTCGGCGGTGCGGAAGGTGCCGGTCAGCAGCCCCAGCGCCAGCCCCAGCGAGCCGCCGATGGCGAAGCCCAGCAGCGCGCGCCACGTGCTCACGGCCACGTGCGTCCACAGCTCGCCCGAGCGCGCCAGCGCAAAGGCCACCTTGGCCACGTCCAGCGGCGCCGGCAGGATGCGGTTCGACAGCCAGCCCCATTGGGCCGAGGCCTGCCACAGCACCAGCAGCACCAGCGGCACGAGCCACGGCGTCAGGCGCTGGCGCGCCGCTTTCAGGAAAGTGTTCGGTTTCGATGCCATTGCCCTGCTCCTTCGATGTCTGCCTCAGCTTGCGGCCACCTTGGGCACGATGCCGGTGGCGATCACCTCGCCAAACGGCCCGTTCAGCACCTTGCCCGGCAACTTGTCGCGCACCGAGCGCGGCAGCAGCGGGAACACCAGCTCGGCAAAGCGGTACGACTCTTCCAGATGCGGATAGCCTGACAGCACGAAGGTGTCGATGCCGAGGTCGGCGTACTCCTTCATGCGCGCAGCCACCGTCTGCGGATCGCCCACCAGCGCCGTGCCGGCACCGCCGCGCACCAGGCCCACGCCCGCCCACAGGTTCGGGCTGATTTCCAAGTCAGCGCGGCTGCGCTTGGCGCCACCGGAGTGCAGGGCCGCCATGCGCTGCTGGCCGGCGGAATCCATCTTGCTGAAGGCCTCCTGCGCGCGGGCGACGGTGTCGTCGTCCAGCTTGCTGATCAGCTTGTCGGCGGCTTGCCAGGCTTCCGCATCCGTCTCGCGCACGATCACGTGCAGACGGATGCCGAAGCGCACCGTGCGGCCGTGCTTGGCGGCACGCTTGCGCACGTCGGCGATCTTCTCGGCCACGGCGGCAGGCGGTTCGCCCCAGGTCAGGTAGGTATCGACCTGCTCGGCCGCCAACTCATGCGCTGCTTCCGATGACCCACCGAAATACACCGGCGGATGCGGCCGCTGCACCGGCGGGTACAACACCTTGGCACCCTTCACGCTCAGGTGCTTGCCGGAGTAGTCCAGCGCCGCGCCCTCGTGGCTGGCCGCCAGCGTCTCACGCCAGATGCGGATGAATTCTTCCGAGGCCTCGTAGCGTTCCGCATGGTTGAGGAACAGGCCGTCGCCGGCCAGCTCCGCCGGGTCGCCACCGGTGACGAGATTCACCAGCAAGCGGCCCTGCGAGAGCCGGTCGTACGTGGCGGCCATGCGCGCGGCCAGCGTCGGCGCCATCAGGCCCGGGCGCACCGCCACCAGGAAGCGCAGGCGCTTGGTGACGGGGATCAGGCTGGCGGCGACGATCCACGGGTCTTCGCACGAGCGGCCGGTGGGGATCAGCACCCCCTCGTAGCCCAGCGTGTCGGCCGCCACGGCCACCTGCTGCAGGTAGGCGTGATCGACCTGGCGCGCGCCCTCGGCGGTGCCGAGGTAGCGGCTGTCGCCGTGGGTGGGGATGAACCAGAAGACTTGCATGACAGCTCCTTGAATCGAAATCAGCTTTGAGCGATCGCCAGTTGCGCCGCAGTCGGGTGCCAGACCAGCTCGACCGGCTTGACCGCACGCGGGATCAGCCCCAGCCCGTGGAAGGCATCGGCCACGCGCTGCTGTTCGGCAATCGCCTCGGGCGTGAGCGGCCGCACCGGCGACGGCGGCCGCCGCGACAGGAACAGGTGCACCGTCGCCAGCGACAGGCCGGAGAAATCGGCGAGGCGCTGCGCGGCTTCCTTGCGGTTCTCCTGCACCAGGCGGTCGGCACGCGACAGCTCGGCGAAGATCGCGGCGAGCGTGTCGCCGTGCTGCTCGGTAAAGGCGCGCGGCGCGAAGTAGAACGAGTTGTTGGACGTGAGCCCCCGGCCCGTGGCCAGCACGCGCGGCTTGATGGCGAGTTCAGTGGCGGCGTAGTACGGGTCCCAGATGCCCCAGGCATCGATGGCGCCACGCTCGAAGGCGGCGCGCGCATCGGCGGGCGTCAGGTACACGGGCTGGATGTCGGCAAAGGTCAGGCCGCCCTTCTGCAGCGCGCGCACGATCAGGAAATGCGCACTCGAGCCCTTCTGCAGCGCGATGCGCTTGCCTTTCAAGTCGCCCAGCGTCTTGAGCGTCGAGCCCTGCGGCACGAGGATGGCCGAGCTGTCCGGCTTGGGCGGCTCCACGCCGACATAGCGCAAGTCTTTGCCTGCGGCCTGCGCGAACACCGGCGGCGTATCGCCGGTGATGGCCAGGTCCAGGCTACCCGCCGACAGCGCTTCCAACTGCTGCGGCCCGGCCGGGAATTCCAGCCAGCTCACCTTCGTTTCGGGAAAGCGCTGCTCCAGCGCGCGGCTTTCCTTGACGATGACGAGGTTGACTGCGCTCTTCTGGAAACCAACACGCAACTGCGTAGGTGGCGTGATCTTCGGCAGGCTGGCCGGCGCGGCGGCATTGGCGGCCTGCGCCACCGGCCCCAGGGCGGCCAACGATGCACCGGCAGCAGAGGCCGTCAGCAGGCGGCGGCGTTGAAGGTCGATGGCCATGACGATCAGCGTGCGGCTTGTTGCGTCGTGGGCTGCGCGCTCGGATTCCACGCGGAATCCGCCACCTTCACCGGGCGCGGGATCAGCTTGAGCGCGTGGAACGTATCGGCGATGCGCTGCTGGTCGGCCAATGCCTCGGCGCCGACCGGCTGGATGCCGTAGGCGATGCGCGAGACGGAGCGCGTCACCACCGCCGGCTCCAGGCCCAGTTGGGGCCCAAGGATGGTCGTCACGTCCTTCAGATGGGCAGCCGCCCACGTGTCGGTCTGCTTCAGCTCGTCGAGCACCACGTTCAGCACATCCGGACGCGCCGCCGCATAGCCCTTCGAGGCCAGGAAGTACTGCGAATTGTTGACCACGCCGGTGCCGTCGGCCAGCACGCGCGCACCGAGCTGTGTTTCAGCAGCGGCGAAGAACGGGTCCCAGATCACCCAAGCATCGATGGCGCCGCGCTCGAAGGCGGCACGTGCGTCGGCGGGGGTCAGGTAGACGGGCTGGATCTCGCTGTAAGGCACGTTGGCCTTCTCCAGCAACTTGACCAGCAGGTAGTGCACGTTCGAGCCCTTGTTGAAGGCCACGCGCTTGCCGCGCAGGTCGGTCACGCTCTTGAGCGGCGAAGTCTTCGGCACGATGATGGCCTCGCCGGCCGGCGCGGGCGGCTGGTTGCCGACGTAGACGAGATGTGCGCCGGCGGCCAGCGCGAAGATGGTCGGCGCTTCACCGGTCGTGCCGAAATCGATGGCGCCGACGTTCAGCCCTTCCAGCAACTGCGGGCCGGCGGGAAACTCGGTCCACTTCACTTCGATGCCCTGGGCGGCGAGGCGCTTCTCCAGCGTGCCGCGCGCCTTGAGCACGGTCAGCGTGCCGTACTTCTGGTAGCCGATGCGCAGTTGCTTGGCGGCAGTCGGGGGCGGTGCATCGCTGTTGGCGAAGGCCGCAGGCGTGCCAAGCGTGGCAAGCAGTGCAGTGGCGAGGGTCAGGGTCCGGCGCAGGGGCGAGTGCGTGTTCATGGCGAGGTCGGTCGGGTCGGTCGATCAGGGTGTTGGGGCGGCACGAACCGCGCGCACGGGCTGCGCGGCATGACAACAACGGGAAACGTCTATGGGGGCGGCGCGCGCCTCAGCGCATCACGCCAGACATCGCATTCGTTCGGCGCCAGCGGCCTGGAAGGTGGCGCGCACCGCGCTGCGGCTGGAGACGATGACTTGCGCCACGGCCGGGTGACGCGCCAGCGCCAGGGCCTGGTGCACGCGCTCCACGCCGTCATCGAGTCGCTGCTGGAGTTGCGGATCGACGGTCAGGCCATCGTCATCCACGACGATCTGCGCATCGACGGCAAAGATGCCCGGCAGGATCGAGCGCGCCGCCAGCGACGACAGCACCGGCCGCAGCGCGTAGTCGATCGCCAGCGTGTGGGCGAGGCTGCCGCCGGTGGCGATCGGCAGCACGACCTTGTCGCGCAGCCCGCTCTGCGGCAGCAGATCGAGGAAGGTCTTGAGCAGCCCGCTGTAGGCCGCCTTGTAGACCGGCGTGGCAAGGATCACCACCCCGGCGGCCTCCACCCGCGCCAGCGCATCGACGATGGCCGGGGCGGAGAACTGCGCGCCCAGTAGCGCCTCGGCCGGCAGGCTGCGCAGGTCCAGGTGGTCCGCGGTCTCGCCGGCGCGCTCGAGCTGCGCGCGCACATGACCCAGCAGGCGCGCGGATCGCGATTGCGCCGAAGGGCTGCCGGAGATCGTCAGGATTTGCATGATGCGGACACACCTGTGGATTGATTGGGCTTACTTGCCCGGTTGATACAACTGGTCGAACTGACCGCCGTCGGCAAAGTGCGTCTTCTGCGCCTTCTGCCAGCCGCCAAAGGTGTCGTCGATCGTCACCAGCTTCACCTTCGGGAATGCGCTCTCGTGCTTCTTGGCGATGGCCGGATCGGTCGGGCGATAGAAGTTCTTCGCGCCGATCTCCTGGCCTTGTGGCGTGTACAGGAACTTCAGGTAAGCCTCCGCAGCCTTGCGCGTGCCCTTCTTGTCGGCCACTTTGTCGACCACCGCCACCGGCGGCTCGGCCAGGATGGAGATGGACGGCACGACCACGTCGAACTTGTCCTTGCCCTCCACGCGCGCGGCCAGCAGCGCCTCGTCTTCCCACGCGATCAGCACGTCGCCGATGCCGCGTTCAGTAAAGGTGGTGGTGGCGCCGCGCGCGCCCGAATCGAGCACCGGCACGTTCTTGTAGAGCTTCTGCACGAAGTCGCGGGCGGCGGCGTCCGAGCCACCCGGCTGCTTGAGTGCGTAGGCCCACGCAGCCAGGTAGTTCCAGCGCGCGCCGCCCGAGGTCTTCGGGTTGGGCGTGATGACGGCGATACCCGGCTTGACCAGGTCGTTCCAGTCCTTGATGCCCTTCGGGTTGCCCTTACGCACCAGGAAGACGATGGTGGAGGTGTACGGCGAGGCGTTGTGCGGCAGGCGCTTCTGCCAGTCCTTGCCCGTCAGGCCCTTGTCGGCAATGGCGTCGATGTCGTAGCCGAGCGCCAGCGTCACCACGTCGGCGTCGAGCCCGTCGATGACCGAGCGGGCCTGCTTGCCCGAGCCGCCGTGCGAGGCGCGCAGGGTGATGTCCTCACCCGTGTCGGCCTTCCACTTCTTGGCGAATTCGGTGTTGATCTCTTTGTACAGCTCGCGCGTCGGGTCGTATGACACGTTCAGCAGCGTCGTTGCAGCGTGCGCGCCCGCGGTTCCCCCCGCCACGATGGCAGCCGCAATGGCATGGAAGACAAACTTGCGAATCATCTTGCTGGCTCCGGTCCTGGGTGTTCTTGATTTCTGATAGCAGCAAGACTACCGAGCGGGCCTTCTTCGGGGAACGAATGGTTTCAGGGAATGTTCATCGGTTTTTGCATAAGGGGCTGGGGGCGCGTGGCTGGTGGAGGCAAACCCGCTTAGGTTTGATGGTTGGTGGTCCATCCCTTGTTTCATCCCCTGCCGGGGTTTGGTCTTGGTGGTCTACCTCCCTTTCGCCCCCTGCCGGGGCTGACTCACTTTCTTTGTCTTGCCAAAAAAAGTAAGCAAAGAAAGGCGCGCCCGATGCGGCGACCCCCTCCTTGAATTTCTGTCGCAGGGAGGGAGGGGAGGCAAACTCGCTTCGCTCAAACAGCCTCCCCTCTTTTTCCTCCCTGCAACAGAAATTCAAGGCGCCGCATAGGGCAGGAACGTCAAAATCCAAACCGTCGTGGGGCTGGCGTTGCCGAGCGGGCAAATGCCTCTACGAATCAGGCTGGTCAAGGCTGCGCACGGCGGTTACCGATCCAACGACTGCGCTTTCTCCTTGCCTGCGGCAGGTCGACGGTCACACGTGGGCATTTAAGACTGGAGCGCGCAGCAAAAACCGGCGAGCACGAAGAGAAAAGTCTGGAGCGTTCGCCTTCGACCTCGACGTTCGGATGTTTGCGGACGGAATGCGGGCCCCAAACCGAGGCGTTCCAATGTTTGAGGGCGAATATCTGGACCTCAGACCGACGATTTCGACGGTTTGACGGCCGATCGTCAGCGTCAAACCGACGCCTTCGGGTGTCCGAAAGCGGAACGCGGGCCGCAGACTGCCGAGTTGTCGACTGTTTGAGAGCCGATTGCGCGCCATAACTCCTGGCGTTCGACTGTTTGGCGGCGAAGCACGGCTCCCACATCGGGCGATTCGAATGTTTGAGCGCGGAGCCTGGGTCTCAAACCGTGGCGGTCGGCTGTCTCGGGGCGGAACACGAGGGGCAGACTGCTGGATTTGAGGCTTCGAGACTCGACCGCGAGGCGCCCTGAATGGCAGTCGCGGCTCTGCGAAGGGACGACGGCAAAACGAGGAAGAGAACCAGCAACAAGCGCCACGCGCCGCCCACAGACGGCGTGGCCGTTCCTGCCCTAGATGGCGCCTTGAATTTCTGTAAGCGGGCGGAAAAAAGAAGGAGGCCTGTTTGAGCGAAGCGAGTTTGCCTCCTTCTCCGCACGGTTACAGAAATTCAAGGAGGGGGTCGCCATCTCGGGCGCGCCTTTCTTTGCTTACTTTCTTTGGCAAGACAAAGAAAGTGAGTCGGCCCCGGCAGGGGGCGAAAGGGAGGTGGACCACCAACACCAAGCCCCGGCAGGAGCAAAAACAAAAAAAAGCCGCCCTGGATAACTCCAGAGCGGCTTTTCAGTTCCAAGCAGCGCTTCAGTGCACTACACGCTCAAACGTGAACTGCCCATCGTGATAATCCACCGGCACCACATCCTTGGGCGAGTACTTCCCCTCCAGGATCATCCGCGCCACCGGATTCTCAATCTGCTGCTGAATCGCACGCTTCAACGGCCGCGCCCCAAACACCGGGTCATAGCCCGCCGAGGCCAGCTTGGCCACCGCGTTGTCGGTGATCTCCAGCGTCAGATCCATATGCGCCAACCGCGCCGCCAGCCGCTTGAGCTGAATCCGCGCAATCGACTCGATGTTGCTCTGATCGAGCGAGTGGAACACCACCACCTCATCGATCCGGTTCAGGAACTCGGGCCGGAAATGCGTCTTCACCTCCTGCCACACCGCGCCCTTGATCACGTCGAACGGTTCGCCTTCACCCGTCATCGACTGGATCAGCTGCGAGCCGAGGTTGGACGTCATCACGATCACCGTGTTCTTGAAGTCCACCGTGCGGCCCTGGCCATCGGTCAGGCGACCATCGTCCAGCACTTGCAGCAGCACGTTGAAGACATCCGGGTGGGCCTTCTCGACTTCATCGAGCAGCACCACGCTATACGGCTTGCGACGCACGGCTTCGGTCAGGTAGCCGCCTTCCTCGTAGCCGACATAGCCCGGGGGCGCGCCGATCAGGCGGCTCACGGAATGCTTCTCCATGAACTCGCTCATGTCGATGCGGATCAGGTGCTCTTCCGAGTCGAACAGGAAGCCGGCCAGCGCCTTGCACAGCTCGGTCTTGCCCACGCCCGTCGGGCCCAGGAACAGGAACGAGCCGTAGGGCTTGTTCTCGTCCGAGATGCCGGCGCGCGAGCGGCGGATGGCGTCCGACACCAGGCGCACGGCCTCGTCCTGGCCGACCACGCGCTGGTGCAGGTGGTCTTCCATCTTGAGCAGCTTCTCGCGCTCGCCGGTCATCATCTTCGCCACGGGGATGCCCGTAGCGCGGCTGACCACCTCGGCGATCTCTTCGGCGCCCACCTGCGTGCGCAGCAGCTTGTTCGGCTGCTTGTGGCCGCTCGCCTCGGCGGCGGTCGCGGCCTTCAGCTTGCCTTCCAGCTCGGGCAGCTTGCCGTATTGCAGCTCGGCCACCTTGTCGAGCTTGCCTTCGCGCTGCAGCTTGGCAATCTCCAGCTTGATCTTGTCGATCTCTTCCTTGAGCGTGGCCGCACCTTGCGCGGCGCCCTTCTCGGCCTTCCAGATCTCTTCCAGGTCGGCGTATTCCTTCTGCAGCCGCTCGATCTCCTGCTCGATCAGCTCCAGGCGCTTTTGCGAGGCTTCGTCGGTTTCCTTCTTGACGGCTTCGCGTTCGATCTTGAGCTGGATCAGGCGGCGGTCGAGCTTGTCCATCGCCTCGGGCTTCGAGTCGATTTCCATCTTGATGCGCGCGCCGGCCTCGTCGATCAGGTCGATGGCCTTGTCCGGCAGGAAGCGGTCGGTGATGTAGCGGTGGCTCAGTTCAGCCGCCGCAACGATCGCCGGGTCGGTGATCTCCACGCCGTGGTGCAGTTCGTACTTCTCCTGCAGGCCACGCAAGATGGCGATGGTCGCCTCCACGCTCGGCTCGTCGACAAGCACCTTCTGGAAGCGGCGCTCCAGCGCGGCATCCTTCTCGATGTACTTGCGGTATTCATCCAGCGTGGTCGCGCCGATGCAGTGCAGCTCGCCGCGCGCCAGCGCCGGCTTGAGCATGTTGCCGGCATCCATCGCGCCCTCGGCCTTGCCCGCGCCCACCATGGTGTGGATCTCGTCGATGAAGAGGATCGTCCGGCCCTCTTCCTTGGCGATGTCGTTGAGCACGGCCTTCAGGCGTTCCTCGAACTCGCCGCGGTACTTGGCGCCGGCCAGCAGGCCCGCCATGTCGAGCACCAGCACACGCTTGTTCTTCAGGCTTTCGGGCACCTCTTCATTGACGATGCGCTGCGCCAGCCCCTCGACGATGGCGGTCTTGCCCACGCCCGGCTCGCCGATCAGCACCGGGTTGTTCTTGGTGCGGCGTTGCAGGATCTGGATGGCGCGGCGGATTTCGTCATCGCGGCCGATGACGGGGTCGAGCTTGCCGATGCGGGCCATCTCGGTCAGGTCGATGGTGTACTTCTTGAGCGCCTCGCGCTGGCTCTCGGCCTCGGCGCTGCCGATGGTCTGGCCGCCGCGCACGGCGTCGATGGCGGCTTCCAGTGCCTTGCGTGCCAGGCCATGCTCGCGTGCGATGCGGCCGGCCTCGCCCTTGTCGTCGGCCACGGCCAGCAGGAACAGCTCGCTGGCGATGAACTGGTCGCCGCGCTTGATGCCTTCTTTCTCGGTCTGTTGCAGCAGGCTGCCCAGGTCACGACCCACTTGCACCTGTTCGCCACCCTGCACTTGCGGCAGGCGCTTGATGGCGTTGTCGAGCGCGACTTCGAGCCCCTTGGCATTGACGCCGGCGCGCGACAGCAGGTTCTTGGTGGCCCCATCCGGCTGGCGCAGCATGGCCAGCAGCAGGTGGACCGGTTCGATATACGGATTGTCGTTGCCCAACGCCAGGCTCTGCGCGTCGGCCAGCGCTTCCTGGAAGCGGGTGGTCAGTTTGTCCAAACGCATTAAAAACCCCTTGCGGAAAATGTTTCACTGTTCCGAAAGATAGGGTGCGTCGGTGGCATTTCAAGCATGAAAACTCCGGTTTTCATGCAGATTTGTGCAAAGTCAAGCAGCCCAAGCGGCGGCGCGCCTTCCGACGTGCCGCCGCCCGATGTGCTGCAGCCTGCCCGTCAGTTCGGCACCGAGACCGTCGCCACGCCTGCTGTCACGTTGACCGAGATGCGGTCGGCCGCCGCCGGCGTCATGGTGAAGTTCGGCACGTTGGCCGACGTGATGGGCGGCGCCGAGCCCGCCGTGCCGCCACGTGCCGTGGTGCGCACCACCTGCGACGGCGGCAGCGGCGTGCCGTTCTTCAGGTTGGCGTACACCGCATCCAGCGCACGTTGCTCATACACCACCAGCGGCACGAACAACGTGTCGTAGCCGGGCACCAGGTCGATGAAGCCGTCGAAATGCTGCGCGTTCATCACTTCGATATACGAGAGCTTGCTGCTGGCGTCGGCCTGGGCATTCAGCCCCAGGTACGGTCGCGACCCGTGGTTGACCGGCAGCAAGGCATCGCTGCGGCCTTGCACGATCAGCGCCGGCTTGCCCCGCAGGTTGCCGGTGCGCAGCGTCTGCGACAGGCCGAGTTGTAGCGCCTGCGACGTGGCGTCGCCGCCGGTCAGCAGGTTGCGCAGGCAGATCGCACCGTCCAGGTTGGCCGCCTGCGTGCTGGACGAATCGACCGACTGCTTGCTCTGCGTGGCCCCGCCCTGCGCGAGGTTGTTGATCAGCTGCACGCCGGTCGTCGGCGGGATGCCATTGCCGGTGGCGGCCAGTTGCGCCAGCGCCGTGGCATTCACCGTGGTCGGGTGGAAGGATGCATCGACTGCGGCAAAGCTGAAGTTGCACAGGTTGTCGAGCACGCTGGAACGCGCCAGCGCGTTGCCGAAGGTGGTGGCCACCGACGGATCAATCTCGAAGTACGCCATGGAGGCGTGCACGAGGTCGGATTCGGGCTCCCAGCCGAAGGTGTGCAGCTTCTGCAGGGCTTCATCCGCCTGCGCGGCCGTGGTGCCGGACGACAGCAAACCGTTGGCATGCAGCGCGGCGCAGCGGTTGGCCTGCACGCTGGTCGGCCAGCCGATATTGGCGGCAAAGAATGACTGCGCCGGCGCGGCGGATACGCTGGCCGACAGCGCCGCGCACAGGCGGAACTCGTTGGCGTAGCTCACGTAATCGAACAGCGGCTTGCCGCTCACCGGCAGCGCCACGCCGCCGCGCTGCACCTGCACGTTGGCCGAGGCCGGCAGGTTCAGCCCGGGCTCGCCCACGGCCACACCGCCGATCAGGTTGTTGGTGTCCTGCTCCGCCGCCGCAAGGGCCGCGCCGCCGCCGTTCGACACGCTGGAGGCGATCACGATGGTGTTGTTCGGCCGCACCGTCAGTTGGCTGCCGGTCGTGGGCACGCCCAGCTTGTCGTTGATGGCCCAGAACGCGAACTGCACGGCCTGCAGCGTGAACAGGCCCCAGTCCTTCTCGGGGTTGCGCTGCGAGTGCGCGTGCTTGAAGGCCAGCCGGTTCGGCGTGGTCGCATTGAATGTGGCGAGCTGGCTGCTGGTGAGCGGCGCGGCAAACTGCGCCTTGCTGCCGGCCGCCGCGCGCGTGGTGCGCGTGCCGTCCTGCAGCGGCACCGTATCGGTCGCCAAGTCATGCGGACCGGCGCCCGTGCCCTTGTCGGTATAGGCGACCGCGCACTTGCGCTTGAGCCCCCATTCGCCGGTCGAGATGGCGCCGTAGATGCCGCGCGAGCCCGACGACGTGGCCGTGATGATGCACGGGTTGGCCGGGTCGAAGGCGTCCGGGATCTGGATCAGCAACACCACGTTCTGCTGGCCGGAGCCATCGTCGGAATACGCGACGTATTCCACGCCGGGGACCATGCCGCTGCCGGCGGTGACGTTGCCGTTGGCATCGACGTTCGGGCCGTAGAGCGTGCCGTAACCGCCGTTGGCTTTGGTGTCGACCAGCGCGCGGTAGTTGTTGTAGATGGCGAGGCGGCGCAGTTCGGCGGCGGTCGGCGCGGTCGGGCTGGCGACCGTCGGCGCGGTGGCCGAAGCCAGCCCGGAAGCGCCCAGGCCGGCCGTCAGCAGGTCATCGCTCACGCCATCGAAATGCGTGACCGTGACGGTGCCGACGAACGACGGCTTGACGTTGACCGGCGTGTTGCTGCTTTCGTTGCCGCCGCCACAACTGACCAGGCCGATGACACCGGACGCTGCAATTGCCGCCAACAGCGCAACGCGCAGGCGTTTTCCTTGTGTTGCTTTCATATCGTCTCCCTGTGTTCTTGATGTTCTGTCCGACGAATCCAACTGCAACGAGACTGCCAAACCCAATCGCTACGCCGCCGCCTCCGCGCGCTTGTCTTCCAGGTTGCGCACCAGCACCAGCGCTTCGCCGTGCAGCACGAGCCGACCATCGGCGCCGCGTACCTCGGTGGCGAGGTTGACCAGCGCCTTGTCGGCACGCAGCCGCACGATGCGCACCAACGCCGTGAGCGGCTCGTCCACCAGTGCCGCCGAGCACAGCCGCAGCGACTGCTTCATCCAGCCCGTTCCCCGCCCAGGCAAGCGCGTGCCCAACAAGTCGGAGAACATGCCCGCCAGCAGCGGCAGCGGCACCAGCGCGCCATCGAAACCACGAGAACGCGCGAACACAGCGTCGGTATAGAACAGGTTGCGATCCCCCGCCAGCGCGGCGTATTCGTCGATGTCGGCGGTCGTGAAGGCGCGTGTCGCCTGGGCTGTCTGGCCGACGCGCAGGTGGTAGAGCGCAGCGTCGCCGGCCGGTTGTGCGGCCTCGCCAATCGGTGCGGAAGCTGCCTGGGCGGCGAGCGCGATGGCGTCGGCGTCGAGCAGCAACTGCGCCTGCCCGTGGGCGGTCACCTGGGCCTCGGGGTCGGCCAGCGTGTCGCCGCCGCGCTGCAGGCAACGGATTTCGGTCTCCAGTGCGATCTGCAGCGGCCCCGGTGACGTCCGCAGCGCCAGCACCGCCGCCACGCCATCGGCCACGAACGTGGGGCGCGGGAACATCAACGTTTGCGCGATGGGCAGCGCCGGCAACGGCAAGCTGCGCGTCATCTGCGCGGACAGCAGCGAGAACAGGAACATGCCGTGCGCCACTGTCGCGCCAAAGTGCGTGGTCTTGGCGAAGGCGGCGTCGCAGTGGATGGGATTGTCATCGCGGGAGAGCGCGGCAAAGCGGTTGAAATCCGCCTGGGTGAGCACGCGCTGGGTAGGCGTCTGCATGGATGCAATCTCGAGATGCGTTGAAGGAGGCGCGGTACGCGCGCCGGCTCAGTGCGCGGCAAACTGCGCGCGCAGCTTGTGCTTTTCCACCTTGCCGGACGGCGTGCGCGGCAGCACGTCGATAAAGCGCACGTGGCGCGGCACCTTGTAGCCGGCCAGCTTGGCCTTGCAATGGGCGATGACCGCATCGGCGTCGAGTGCCGCACCGGCGCGCACCACCACCATCGCCACGCCGACCTCGCCCCAGCGCGCATCGGTCGTGCCGATGACGGCTGCCTCGGCCACTTCGGGCAATTGGAACAGCACGTTCTCGACCTCGGCGGGGTACACGTTCTCGCCGCCGGAGATGAACATGTCCTTGGCGCGGTCGACGATGTAGTAGTCGCCGTCGTCGTCCACGTAGGCGATGTCGCCGGAGTGCAGCCAGCCATCCTGGATGGCGGCGGTGGTGGCCTCGGGCAGGTTCCAGTAGCCGGGGGTCACGCCGGGGCCTTTGATGAGCAGCTCGCCGCGCTCGCCGGGAGCGACGTCCGCGCCCAGCGCATCGACCACGCGCGTGAGCATCGAGCCGACCGGTTTGCCGATGGTGCCGATCTTGCGGCACGCCGTGGCCTCGTCGCAAACGAACACGGTGGGGCCGGTCTCCGTCATGCCGAAGCCGAAGCAGATCGTCACGCCCTTGTCCAGGTAGGCCTGCAGCAGCGGCTGCGGCACCGGCGAGCCGCCGGCCGACATGTTGCGGATGGCGGAGAAATCCGCCTGGGCAAATTCAGGATGCTGGCTCAGGAACAGGTACACCGCCGGCACCGCGAAGAACATCGTGATGCCCTCGCCCGAGCGGCGGTCGAGCTTATCGAGCGTCACCTGCGCGTCGAACTGGCGCAGGATGTGCACCGTGCCGCCCGCATGCAGCACGGGGTTGGCGTACAGGTTCAACCCGCCGGTGTGGAAGAACGGCAGCACGCTCAGGAACACGTCGTCGCGCGTGATCTTGTTGGCGAGCATGGCGTTGACGGCGTTGAAGAACACCATGCCGTAGGTCTGGATGACACCCTTGGGGCGGCCGGTGGTGCCGGAGGTGTAGAGCAGGTGCCAGACGGCGTGCTCGTCGCGGCACGGCGTCTCGATGATGGTGCCGGAGGCGGAGGCCAATGCGGCTTCGAATTCGAGCCAGCCAACGGGGGCATCGACCGCCTTGCCGCCTGCGAGGTAGAGCACGGCACGCAGCGGCCGTGCGCGGTTCAGCTCCGCCGCCACGTCGAGGAAGCCATCGCCTGCGACCAGCACATCGGGCGCGCAGTCCTGCAGGATCGGCAGCAGCTCCGTCACCGGCAGGCGCCAGTTCAGGCAGACCATCACCAAGCCTGCTTTGGCGCAGCCGTACAGCATCTCGAAGTACGCCGCGCTGTTGTGCGCCAGCACGGCCACGCGCGCGCCGGGCGCCAGCTTCAGTTGCTGCGTCAGCACTTCGGCAAAGCGGCTGGCGCGTTCATCGAACTGCCGGTAGGTGACGCGGCGGCCGGAGTCGACATCGACCAAGGCCACCTTGTCGGGCGTGTGCTGGGCGTTCTTGTGCAGCCAATCGACGACGTACATATCGGAGACCTCGGTCAGGATGCGTCGACTACTAGATGGAATTTACGAAGCGATCTCGTGCGTGTCGTGGCTGCCCCGGTGACCACGGAGGCGACCCACCACGCCCTGCGGGAAGTAGTAGACGCTCAGGATGAACAGCAGGCCGAGCCACAGCAGCCAGCGATCCGGGTGCAGCAGGTTCGACAGCAGCGGCACAGCAGCAGTCGCATCGCTGGCGAGCTTCATCACGTCCTGCAGGTAGGTCTGTGCCAGCAGGAACAGCGTGGTACCGATGACCGAGCCATACACCGTGCCCATGCCGCCGATCACGACGATCAGCAGGATGTCGACCATGATCTCGAACGACAGCGACGTGTCCGGCCCGTTGTAGCGCAGCCAGAGCGCCATCAGCACGCCCGCCAGCGTGGCGAACACGGCGGACAACACCGTCGATACCGTGCGATAGACCACGGTGCGGTAGCCGATGGCCTCGGCGCGGAAATCGTTCTCGCGGATGGCCTGCAGCACGCGCCCGAACGGCGAGTTGACCAGCCGCAGCAGCATCAGGAACAGCACCACCGCGCACACCAGCACGAAGTAATACGACAGCAGCTTGCCGTTGAGCGGCACGCCAAACCACTCGGCATCGCCCACCGAGAAACCGGGTGTCAGCAGTTCGGGCACCTTGAAGGTCAGGCCGTCCTCACCTCCGGTCCAATCGGAGAGCTGCGAGACCAGCGTGGCAAAGGCGCTGGCTACCGCCAGCGTGATCATGGCGAAGAAGATCGCCCGCACCCGCAGCGAGAACAGCCCGATCACGAAGGCCAGCACCGCCGACACCGCCACGGCGCCCAGCGTGCCGACCAGCAGCGCGCCCCACCCCGGCTCCAGGTTCGACATGGCGATCGCCACGCCGTAGCCGCCGATGCCGAAGAACATCGTGTGCGCGAACGACACGACGCCGGTGTAACCGAGCAACAGGTCGTAGCTCGCCACCAGCACGACGAAGATGCAGATCTTGGCCGCCATGTTCAGCGCGCGCGCGCCCGGAAACAGGAACGGCGCGCACAGCAGCGCGAGCAGGATGAGGACCAGCAGCACAGTCAGCGTGCGGCTGCGGGGCAGATCGCCAGAGAGCATGTTGATCATGGTGGTGCCCTCCTCAGCGCTTGGCCACCGGATACAAACCCTGCGGCCGCCACAGCAGGATCAGCATCATCAGCAGGATGTTCGAGAACAGCGCCACCTTGGGGAACAGGAAGCCCGTGTAGTTGGCCATCAGCCCCACCAGCACCGCGCCGATGAAGCACCCGGTGGTCGACCCCAGCCCGCCGATGATGATGACGATGAAGATCAGCACATTGACCTGCGCGCCGATCGCCGCCGTGATGTTCTGCTGGTACAGCCCCCACAGCACGCCACCCAGCCCCGCCAGCGCCGCGCCCACCACGAACACGCCGATGAACAGCCGGCGGATTCGGTAGCCGAGCGACTCGACCATCTCGCGGTTCTCCACCCCGGCGCGAATCAGCAGGCCGATGCGCGTGCGGTTGAGCACCAGCAGCATCGCCACGAAGATCAGCAGGCCCAGCACCACCGCGATGAGGCGGTATTTCTCGATGGCGGCATCGCCCAGCAGCACGGCACCCCGGAAGGTGGCGGGCACCTGCAGCGCGATCGTCTCCGGGCCCCAGATGGCCTTGATCAGCTGCTCGGCGACGATCATGCCGCCCATGGTGATGAGGATCTGCTTGAGATGCTGGCCGTACACGGGGCGCACCACCACGCGCTCGAAGAACAGGCCGACGGCGCCGGCTGCGACCATGGCCGCTGCAATGGCGAGCGCGAACACGCCCAGGTTGAGCGCGAGGCTATCGGCCTCCACCCACCCTTGCATCGGCAGCAGCACCGAGGCCGCCACGTACGCGCCCAACGCGATGAAGGCGCCGTGCCCGAAGTTCAGCACATCCATCAGGCCAAACACGAGCGTCAAACCCGACGACACCACGAAGATGATCATGCCCATCGCCAGCCCGGCGATGGTGAGCGTGAGCCAGGTCGAGGTGCTGCCCACCAGCGGCAGCGCCACCAGCATCAGCAGCGGGGCCAGCGCCAGCGGCGTCCAGTCGAGGCGGACCTTGGGCAGGTTTGCGGGTGCCGCAGGCGCAGCCGGCACGCTGGTGGAAGTGGTCATCTGGGGTGGCTCCGTGGAGCGCTGCGATTGCATGGCGCCGCCGTTCATTGGTGCGCCGCCAGCGAGAGGCCCAGCAGCCGCTGCTGCAGCGCTTCGTCTTCGGCCAACGCGGCCATGCGGCCGGCATGCACGGTTTTGCCGTCATCCATCACGGCCACCGTGTCGCCCACCGACTTGGCCATGTGGAAGTTCTGCTCCACCAGCAGGATGGAGACCTCGGTCTGCTTCAGCTCCCGGAACACCGCGATCATGTTCTGGATGATGGCCGGCGCCAGCCCCTTGGTCGGCTCGTCGACGATCAGCAGCTTACGCGGCTCGATCATCGCGCGAGCCACCGACAGCATCTGCTTCTGCCCGCCCGAGAGCACGCCCGCGCGCTGGTGCCAGAAGATCTTGAGCGCGGGGAACATGCGGAACACCCAGTCCAGGCGCTGCTCATCGATGGGGCCGCCGCGCGCGGCCAGCCGCATGTTCTCTGCGACGGTCAGGTCGGAGAACACGCCCATGTTCTCGGGCACGTAAGCAATGCCGCGCTGGGCGATGGCCGGCGTGTGCCGCTTCGTGATGTCTGCGCCGTCGAACTCCACCCGCCCCGCGCTGGCCTGCCACAGGCCCATGATGGTGCGCAGCGTGGTGGTCTTGCCCGCGCCGTTGCGCCCGAGCAGCATCGTCACGCCGCCGCGCGGCACCTCGAAGCTCACGCCGTGCAGGATGTGGTACGGCCCGATATGGGTCTGGACGTCCCGCAAGCGCAGGATCGGTCTGCTTGCAGTTTCAGCCATGCGCCACCTCCGCAACCGGTTCCACCGTGCCCAGATAGGCCTGCTGCACGATGGGAGAGGCTATGACCTCGGCCGGGTCGCCATCGGCCATCAGCGTGCCGTTGTGCAGCACGATGATGCGGTCGGCCAGCGAGCGCACCACGTCCATCTTGTGCTCGACCAGCAGCACGGTCTTGCTCTTGTCCTGCTTGATCTCGTGGATCAGGTCGAGGATCACGGGCACCTCGTCCACGCTCATCCCCGCAGTCGGTTCGTCGAACATGAAGATGCGCGGTTGCAGCGCGAGCAGGATGGCGACCTCCAGCTTGCGCTGGTCGCCGTGGGACAGCGAGGCCACCGGCACGTTGCGCTTGTCGGCCAGGGCCACGCGTGCCAGGCACACCATCGCCTCTTCACGGATGGCGCGGTGGCTGCTCCACACCGAGAACAGGTCCAGCCCGCGATGCGCCCTCGCCTGCACCGCCAGCCGCACGTTCTCCAGCACCGGCAGGTTCGGGAACAGGCTGGTGAGCTGGAACGCGCGGCCGATGCCACGGCGCGTCTTGGCCGAAACGGCCAAGCGCGTCACGTCCTCGCCGTTCAGCAGGATCTGCCCGGCGATGGGCGGCAACTGGCCGGAGATCAGGTTGAAGTACGTGGTCTTGCCCGCGCCGTTGGGGCCGACGATGCAGGTCAGCTCCCCGGGGCGGAACGCGCACGACACCGAGTTGACGGCCACGTGGCCGCCAAAGCGGATGGTCAGCCCGCGCGTCTCCAGCGCGGGCGTGCCCTGGGCGGTGTTTGAGGTGGCGCTCACGGCCATCAGCGGTGATTGCGGATCGGCACGTTCATCTCTTCGGGCTTGATCTCGCGGACCAGCTCCGGCACGCCCCACGCAAACGCCGGGTCCACCTTGATCTTGAAGTGGTACATCGACTGCATGGCCTGGTGGTCTTCCTTGCGGAAGGTCATCTTGCCCTTGGGCGTGTCGAACGACAGGCCTTCCATGCTCGAGATCAGCTTCTCGGTGCCGGTATCGCCGCCGGTCTTCTTGAGCGCCTCCACCAGCGCGATGCCGGCCGCCATGCCGCCCGCCGTGAAGAAGTCAGGCGGTGTCTTGAACTTGTTGTAGTGCGTCGAGACCAGCCACTCGTTGACCTTGTTCTTGGGGATACCGAAGTAGTAGTACGTCGCCCCTTCCATGCCCGGCAGGTTCTTGTACGCCGACATGGCCGGCAGGATGTTGCCGCCGCTGGCGATCTCGATGCCGTAGCGCTTCGGGTCCAGATCGGCGATCTTGAACGGGTTGCCCGCGCCGGCCCAGATGATGAAGATGATCTTGCGGCCCGGCTTGTCCTTGAGCGAATCGAACAGCCGCTGCGCGCCGGCGGTGAAGTCGGTGGTGCTGGTCGGCAGATACTCCTCATGCACGACCTTGGCGTTCTTGAGCGCGCCTTTGAACGCCTTCACACCGTCGCGGCCGAAGGCGTAGTCCTGCGCCAGCGTGGCGATCTGCACGCCGGGCTTGTCCAACGCCACCGCATTGGCGATCGCATCCTGCGACGAGTTGCGGCCGGTGCGGAAGATGTAGCGGTTCCACTTGTCACCGGTGATGGAGTCGGCCACGGCAGGCTCCACCAGCAGGATCTTCTTGTACTCCTCCGCCACCGGCAGCATGGCCAGCGCGGTGCCGGACGACGTCGGGCCGACCGCGATGTCGGCGTGGTCGTCGCTGTACGCGGCGGCCAGCTGGGCCTTGGCCACGTCGGGCTTGCCCTGGGTGTCCTTCTCGATCACCACCAGCTTGTTGCCGCCCACCGTCATGGTGCCGCCGGTGGCGTAGTCCAGGCCCATCATCAGGCCGGTCTGCGTCTGCTTGGCGTAGGCCTCCAGCGCGCCGGTCTTGTCGTAGACGTGGGCAATCTTGATGTCCTTGGCCAGCGCGCTGCTGGTCAGCCCACTAGCGGCCAGCAGGCTGGCGGCCAGGGCTACGACACTGAGGGCCGTGCGGTTGCGTTGCATCGTTGTCTCCTTGGGTGGTTCGGTTCCACTGCTTTTTTATGGGATGGAAACCTGCTCGGGGCGCTGCGTCTCTATGGCCGCTTGCCCTTGTCCAGAAACCTGCGCATGCCGGCGGCGGCTTCCGGCGTCTGGACTTGTGCGACGAAGGCGAGGCGCTCGCGCTCCAGGCCGGCTGCCAGCGCCTGCTGATCCCAGCGCAGCAAAGCGCGCGTGTGCGCCACGCTGCCGGGCGCCTTGTCCTGCAGGCCTGCCGCCAGTGCCAGGGCGGTACGCTCGGCGTGTCCTGATTCCACCACGCGGGCTGCCAGGCCAAGCGCGCCGGCCTCGTCGGCCGTCAGCGTCGTGTTGTTCAGTTGCCAGGCCCGGGCGCGCGCCATACCGACCAGTTGTGGCAGCATGGCCGTCCAGCCGCCGTCAGGGCTGAAGCCGACCACGGTGTAGTACGGCGCGATGCGCACGTCGCGGCTCAGCACCGCCATGTCGCACGCCAGCATCAGGCCCAGCGAGCCGCCGGTCAGCCAGCCCTCCACCGCCGCGATCACCGGACAGCGCAGCGCGCTCAGGCGCAGGATGGTTTGGTTCAGCAGGTCCAGCAGGCGATCGGCGTAAGCAGGCAACGCATCGCCCTGGGAGGCCAGCGCCTCGACATCGCCGCCGGTGGAAAAATGGCGGCCCGCATGCGTGAGGACGACCGCATGGACTTGCGCATCGGCCTCTGCCTTGTCGAGCGCGGCCAGCAAGCCTTCGAGCAGTTCCGGCACCAGGCTGTTATGCCGTGCCGGCCGGTTCAGCCGCACGACGGCCGTGCGACCGACGCGCTCGAACAGGACCAGCTCGCTGGCCGGCGTGCTCACCGCGCCTCCAGCCCGTGGGTGATCAGGCTATGCGCGGCCTCGACCACCTTGTCCATCGATTCCGGCTTCTGCCACAGCGCGTAGCGCATGCCGAGGAAGTTGCTGATGCCGATCAGGCACCATGCGCGCACCTCGGCATCGCCCGGCGCGATCTCGCCCTGCTCTTCGGCGTCGCCAAGCCGGCGGGTGTACAGGTCGGCAAAGACCTGGAAGTAGCTGCGGTAGATGCTTTCGTCCACCGAGTACGAATCGAGCACGATGCGGTACAGGTTCTTGTGGCGCGAGACGAACGACAGGAACGCCTTCAGACCGAGCCGCTCGGCCTCGATCTGCGAGGTGGCCGCCGCAACGTGCTTGCGCAAGTGCGTGCGCACCAGCTCCAGCATGTGCGCCACCAGCGCGCGGAAGATGTCTTCCTTGTCCTTGAAGTACAGGTAGAAGGTGCCCATGGCGACCTCGGCTTCCTGCGTGATCTCGGAGATCGACGCGGTGTAGTAGCCCTTCTCGCCAAACACCTTTTCAGCGGCGCGCAGCAATGACTCGCGCGTCTTCTGGCCACGTGCGGTCTTGGGTTGGGAAACGTCGGAATCGGCTTGAGACATCCACACCTCGCTACGCCGGCTGGCCCGGATTGGGCTTGCCGCAAAAACATGATAAGTGATTCATGTTTCATGATATAAAGCCCGAAATCGGGATGTCAATAGATGGCTTTCCCGGACCTGACGGTCATGCCGAGCCCCTCATTGCCAAGGAACCTGTCGGTGGAAGTTTCGTCTTCGTCGCCCACGTGTGGTGCGCCGCCTGCCTTCGTGGAGTCCGCCGCGCGCGCTGGGCTGCCTGGCTGGCGCGAAGCCGGCAGCGGGCGGCCGCTGTTGCTGCTGCACGGGTGGTCGGTCTCGGGCGAGGCGTTTGATGGCCAGCGGGCGCTGGCGTTACACGGTTACCGCGTGATTGCGCCGGATCACGCCGGGCATGGCTTGTCGGCGGCGTTGCGCCCATCCGGCGCGACCATTGCCAGACTGGCCGCCGACTTGGCCGCGCTGATGCACCACCTGGCGCTCGACGACGCGGTGGTGGTGGGCTGGTCGATGGGGGCGATGGTGGCGTGGGAGTTGATGCGCAGCCACGCCGATCTGCCGATCGCCATGATCGGCAGCATCGACATGACGCCGCGCCTGGTCACCAGCGCGGACTGGCCGCATGGACTGCATGGCCGCTACGACACAGCGCAAGCCGCGCAGATGGCGGAGCACATTCGGCAGGATTGGGAAAGCTTGATGGCGCCGGTCGCGGCCGGCCTATGGGCCGCAGGTACGCGAGCCGACGCAGCGCGCACGCGCGACGTGATGCGCATGATGCGCCAGTGCACACCGGGCACGCTGGCCGCACTGTGGGAAGACATGGCCCGGCAGGATTTCCGCGTGCTGCTGCAGGCGGCGCGCTGGCCGCTGTTCCATCTCTACGGAGAACACAGCCGCCTTTATGCGCCAGCCGTTGGCCGCGCAACGCTAGCACTGCATCCGGCGGCGCGCTTCGCCACCATCCCCGGCACCGGGCATGCGCCGCATCTCGAGCGGCCGGATGCGACGAATGCAGCGTTGCTGCAGATGCTGCGCGCTCAGGAGAGCACGCGGTAGCTCCACAGTCCGACCATCGTCAGGAACAGCGAGCCCCCCAGGTGCGCCACGATGTGCAGCACACCGATCACGTAGTCACCGGCCAGGATGTTGGCGATGACCTCGCTGGAAAACGTGGAGAACGTCGTCAGCCCGCCCAGGAAGCCGGTCACGGCCAGCAGGCGCCATTCCGGCGGCAGGCTCGTGTGCGTGTCGAAGAAGCCGACCGCCACGCCAATCAGGTAGCCGCCGAGCAGGTTGGCCGCCAGCGTGCCGTAGGGCAGCGCCGGATAGATGGCATTCCACAGCACCGCGAAAAACCAGCGCAGCCATGCCCCCAGTGCGGCCCCCACGCCCACTGCCAGAAAGCCCATTCCGCTCATGCGGCCGAGTCCTTGTTCTTGGTATTTTGGTCGGCTGTCGCCGCGTTGTCGGTGACGATGCCCCAGCGCGCCAGCGCCTTGTCATCGGTCACGCGCGCATCGACCCAGCGCGCGCCCTCGGGCGTCTGTTCCTTCTTCCAGAACGGCGCCTCGCTCTTGAGGTAGTCCATGATGAATTCGCACGCGGCAAAGGACTCGCCGCGATGCTTGGAGGCCACCGCCACCAGCACGATCTGGTCTTCCGGCTTGAGCTTGCCGACACGGTGGATGACCAGCGCATCGATCAGCTCCCAGCGCTGCATGGCGGCGCTGACGATGTTGGCGAGCGCCTTCTCGGTCATGCCGGGATAGTGCTCCAGCTCCATCTCCGACACACCGGCGCCGTCGTTGATATCGCGCACGGTGCCGATGAAGCTGGCCACCGCGCCGATGTTCGGGCGGCCGGCGCGCAGCGCGGCGATCTCGGCGCCGAGGTCGAAGTCGGCTTCCTGGACGCGGACAGGCATGGTCGCTCCCCCTGGTTCAGCCGCCGGTCACGGGCGGGAAAAACGCGACCTCGCAGCCGTCGTGAATCGAGGTATCAGCGGGCACGATCTGGTGGTCCACCGCCATGCGCAGGGCGCGGCCTTCGGCCAAAACCTCAGCCCACACCGGGCCGCGCGCCATCAACCAATGGCGCACATCACCCGCTGTGCGCACGGACTCCGGCACGGTGGTCACCTCCTGCGAGGTCCCCAGTTGTTCACGCACGCTGGCGAAGAAGCGCAATTCAATCTGCATGGTCATCCTCACACCAGGCCGGCAAACGGCAGGAAGCTCACCATATCGCCCAGGGCGATCGGCTGGTTGGGCGGGTTGTCGATCAGGCCGTCGCCCCACACGGTGGAGGTCAGCACGCCCGAGCTTTGGTTCGGGAACAGGTCCAGCCCGCCATTGGCGTTGATGCGCGCGCGCAGGAACTCGTTGCGGCGATCGCCCTTGGGCAGCGCAAAGTCGGCGCGCATCGGGATGCGTTTCGGGGCCACGTCCACCACGCCCTGCAGGCGCAGGATGAACGGCCGCACGCACAGCAGGAAGGTCACGAAGCTCGACACCGGGTTGCCCGGCAGGCCAAGGAAGAACGCGGTCGGGCCACCCACCATGCCTTCTGGGCGGCGCACCTCGCCAAAGGCCAGCGGCTTGCCCGGCTTGATGGCGATCTGCCACATATTCAGGCGCCCTTCGGCTTCCACGGCGGGCTTGATGTGGTCTTCCTCGCCGACCGACGCGCCGCCGGACGTGATGATCAGGTCGTGGCCCTCGGCCGCTGCGCGCAGCGTGTCGCGCGTGGCCTGCAGCGTATCGGGCACGATGCCGAAATCGGTGATGTCGCAGCCGAGGTTTTCCAGCAGCGCGCGCAGCGTGAAGCGGTTGGAGTTGTAGATGGCGCCGGGCTTGAGCGGCTCGCCGGGCATGGCGAGTTCGTCGCCGGTGAAGAACACGGCCACACGCGGGCGCCGCACGACCTGCAGGTTGGCGCAGCCGACCGAGGCGGCCAGGCCGAGCTGCTGGGCGCCGAGGCGTGTGCCGCGCGAAAGAATCTCGGCACCGTCGGCGATGTCCTCGCCGGCGCGGCGGATCCACTCGCCGGATTCCGGCACGTGGTCGATGACGACGGTGCCCGTGTCCGGATCGGCCTTGCATTGCTCCTGCATGACCACAGCATCGGCGCCCGGCGGGATCAACGCGCCCGTGAAGATGCGCGCGGCCTCGCCCGCGTTCAGCGGCTGGCCGACATGGCCGGCGGGAATGCGCTGGGCAACCATTAGGCGCGTGCCCGGCGCGGTGATGTCGGCGGTGCGCACGGCGTAGCCGTCCATCTGCGTGTTGTCGGCCGGCGGCACGTTCAGGCTGCTGCGCACAGCCTGCGCAAGCACGCGGCCGTTGGCGTGCAGCGTCGGCACGGTTTCGGTGTCGTGCAAACCCCGCCCGGCAAGGAGTGGTTGCAGCAGTTGCGACAGCGCCGCATCGAGCGTCAGCAGGGACGGTTTGACGGCGGGAGCATCGTTGGCGGACATGCGGAGTGCGAAATCAGGGAGAGATTTCGATTGTATCGGTTCCGGGCCGCTGCCATGCATCAACCCAGACGTATCAAGCGAATGCGTTGACCAACGCCAAACGCAGCGCCGGCACGATGTGCGCGTCAAACCACGGGTTGTGCTTGAACCAGGCCAAGTTGCGCGGGCTTGGGTGCGGCAGTGGGAACAGCACGCGGCCGTCGGCGTCCTGCACGGGCCCGTTGCGGACCACGTCGGTCAGCGACCAGCCGCGCGGCACGTCGAGGTAGTAGCGCTGCGCATACGTGCCGACCAGCAGCGCGAGCTTCACGTCCGGCATCGCCGTCAGCAATGGGCGATGCCACTGCGGCGCGCATTCCGGACGCGGCGGCAGGTCACCGTTCGGGCCGGTGCCGGGAAAGCAGAAACCCATCGGCACCACGGCGATGCGCTTGTCGGCGTAGAAGTCGTCGTACGGGATTTGCAGCCACTGGCGCAGGCGATCGCCCGAGCGGTCGTTCCAGGGGATGCCGGTTTCGTGGACGATGCGTCCCGGCGCCTGCCCGATGATCAGCACGCGGGTACGCCGATCGGCCATGACGACGGGGCGTGGCCCGAGCGGCAGCGCCCCTTCGCACAGGCGGCAGGCGCGGATGTCGTGCAGGCAGCGTGCGAACGCTGCCTCGGCCACATCATCCGGCACTGCGGCCATGGTTTACAAACCCGTGTGCTGGGCGATATAGCCCTTGATGCGGTCAACGTCAGCAGGCATGACCTCGAAACGCTGCGGCAGCGATTCGATGTCGGCATAGCCATCCGGACGCTCCGGCTCGCGGTCCAGCGCCTCGCGGATGGTGTCGCCAAATTTGGCCGGCAGCGCCGTTTCCAGCACCACCATCGGCACGCCGGGCGTGAGGTTCTCGCGCGCCACCTTCACGCCGTCGGCGGTGTGGGTGTCGATCATGGTGCCGTAATGGGCGAACACGTCGCGGATCGTGTTGACGCGATCTTCGTGCGTGCTGCGACCCGAGACGAAGCCGAACTGGGCGATGCGATCGAACTCCGGCTTGTCGGCCATCGAGAAGCCGCCCTTCTCGTCCACGTCGCGGAAGAGCTGCGCCAGGCGTGCCGGCTCGCGGTCGAGCAGGTCGAACACGAAGCGCTCGAAGTTCGACGCCTTGCTGATGTCCATGCTCGGGCTCGACGTGTGGTACGTCTGCGCGGCCGAACGCACGCGGTAGGTGCCGGTGCGGAAGAACTCGTCGAGCACGTCGTTCTCGTTGGTGGCGACCACCAGCTTGTCGATCTGCAGGCCCATCATGCGCGCGATGTGGCCGGCGCAGACGTTGCCGAAGTTGCCCGACGGCACGCAGAACGAGACCTTGTCGCCGACCTTCGGGGCCGCCAGCAAGTATCCCTTGAAGTAGTACACGACCTGCGCGACCACGCGCGCCCAGTTGATCGAGTTGACCGTGCCGATCTTCTGGCGGGCCTTGTACTCCAGGTCGTTGGAAACGGCCTTGACGATGTCCTGCGCATCATCGAACACGCCTTCGATGGCGATGTTGAAGATGTTCGCGTCTTGCAGGCTGAACATCTGCGCGGTCTGGAACGCGCTCATCTTGCGGTGCGGGCTCAGCATGAACACGCGCACACCGCGCTTGCCGCGCATGGCGTATTCGGCCGCGCTGCCGGTGTCGCCGGAGGTGGCGCCCAGGATGTTCAGCTCGGCGTGTTCGCGGTCCAGGGCGTATTCGAACAGGTTGCCCAGCAGCTGCATCGCCATGTCCTTGAAGGCCAGCGTCGGGCCGTTGGACAGGCACAGCAGCGACAGCGACGTACCGCCCTCCTCGCCCAGGCGATGCAGCGGCGTGATGTCGGCGGTGTTATCGCCGGCGCGCGCGTTGCAGTAGACCTCGGGCGTGTAGGTGCGGCGGGTCAGCGCGCGCAGGTCGTCCTCGGGAATGTCGGTGGCGAACTTGCGCAGGATCTCGAAGGCCAGATCGGCGTACGGCAGGTCGCGCCAGCGGGTCAGTTCTTCAACGCTGACTTGCGGGTACTGCTCGGGCAGGTACAGGCCGCCATCCGGCGCCAGGCCGCCCAGCAGGATGCGGGAGAAGCTCTGCGGCTCGGCATGGCCGCGGGTCGATCGGTATTGCATGCTCATGTCGTACGCTCAGTTCAGTTCTTCCATGCGGATACGCTTGACCTTCGACAGCACGGTCGGCAGCGCTTCGATGGCGGCGATGGCAGTGTTCACGCGTTTTTCCACGGTCACGTGCGACAGCATGATGATGTCGGTCTGCGGCTGCGGCTCGCCCTCGCGCGATTCCTTCTGCAGCATCGCGTCGATCGAGATGCCGCCCTCGGCCAGGATGCGTGTGATGTCGGCCAGCACGCCGGTCTCGTCGGCCACGCGGATGCGCAGGTAGTAGCTCGAACGCACCTCGTCGATCGGCAGCACCGGCGTGTCGGACAGCGCGTCCGGCTGGAACGCCAGGTGCGGCACGCGGTGCTCGGGGTCGGCGGTGTGCAGGCGCGTCACGTCCACCAGGTCGGCAACGACGGCCGAGGCGGTCGGCTCGGCGCCGGCGCCCTTGCCGTAGTACAGCGTCGGGCCCACGGCGTCGCCGTTGACGACCACGGCGTTCATCGCGCCTTCCACGTTGGCGATCAGGCGCTTGGCCGGCACCAGCGTCGGATGCACGCGCAGCTCGATGCCGGCGTCGGTGCGGCGCGTCAGGCCGAGCAGCTTGATGCGGTAGCCGAGTTCCTCCGCGTAGCGGATGTCGACGGCTTCCAGCTTGGTGATGCCCTCCACGTAAGCGCGCTCGAACTGCACCGGCACGCCGAAGGCGATAGCGCACATGAGCGTGAGCTTGTGGGCGGCGTCGAAGCCCTCGATGTCGAAGGTCGGATCGGCCTCGGCATAGCCCAGGCGCTGGGCTTCCTTCAACACGGTGTCGAAGTCCAGGCCCTTGTCGCGCATCTCCGACAGGATGAAGTTGGTGGTGCCGTTGATGATGCCGGCGATCCACTCGATGCGGTTGGCCGTGAGGCCCTCGCGCAGCGCCTTGATGATGGGGATGCCGCCGGCCACCGCGGCCTCGAACGCCACCATCACGCCCTTGTCCTGGGCGGCCTTGAAGATCTCGTTGCCGTGCACGGCCAGCAGCGCCTTGTTGGCGGTGACGACGTGCTTGCCGTTGGCGATGGCGCGCAGCACCAGCTCGCGCGTCAGGTCATAGCCGCCGATCAGCTCCACCACGATGTCGATCTCGGGCGAATCCACCACGGCAAACGGGTCGCCCACCACGGGCACGGTCGCGCCGGCTTCCTGCACGATGGCGCGCGCTTTCTCGACATTGCGCACCGCAATCAGGGCGACCTCGATGCCGCGCCCGGCGCGACGCCGGATTTCTTCCTGGTTCCGTTGCAGAACCTTGAGCGTACCGCCACCGACGGTACCGAGCCCGAGCAGGCCGATCTTGATGGGATTCATGAGACGTATCGTTGAAACTGAGAGGCAAAAAACGGACAGGGCAGACACTTCGGTCTGCCCCGCAAAAACGACTGATCTGGCGGATGACCGACTCTATGCAGCCCGGATGCCAGTACCGTGACGCTGACGGTACCGCTCCAGGAAGCGCGCAATTCGACCAATGGCTTCGCGCAGGTCGTCTTCGTGTGGCAGGAAGACGATGCGGAAGTGGTCGGGCGAGTGCCAGTTGAAGCCGGTGCCCTGCACCAGCAGCACGCGCTCTTCTTCCAGCAGCTGGCGGATGAAGGTCTGGTCGTCCTCGATCGGATACACGGCCGGGTCAAGGCGCGGGAACATGTACAGCGCGGCCTTGGGCTTGACGCAGGTCACGCCCGGGATCGCCGTGATCAGCTCGTGCGCCAGGTCGCGCTGACGGCGCATGCGGCCGCCCGGCGCCACCAGATCCTTGATGCTCTGGTAGCCACCCAGCGCGGTCTGGATCGCCCACTGCCCCGGCACGTTGGCGCACAGGCGCATCGACGACAGCATGTTCAGGCCTTCGATGTAGTCCTTGGCCGGACGCTTGTCGCCGGATACGACCATCCAGCCCGCGCGGTAGCCGCACGAGCGGTAGCTCTTCGACAGGCTGTTGAAGGTGATCGTCAGCACGTCTTCCGACAGCGAGCCGAGCGCGGTGTGCTTGTTGTCGTCGAACAAGACCTTGTCGTACACCTCGTCGGCGAAGATCACCAGGCCGTGCTCGCGCGCGATGGCGATGATGCCGCGCAGCAGCTCGTCGGAATACAGCGCGCCGGTCGGGTTGTTCGGGTTGATGACGACGATGCCCTTGGTGTTGGGCGTGATCTTGGCGCGGATATCGTCCAGGTCCGGCATCCAGCCATTGGCCTCGTCGCAGATGTAATGCACCGGCGTGCCGCCCGACAGGCTGGTCACGGCGGTCCACAGCGGGTAATCCGGGGCCGGCAGCAGCAGCTCGTCACCCTCGTCGAGCAGCGCGTTGGTGGCCAGCGAAATCAGCTCGGAGGCACCGTTGCCCAGGTAGATGTCATCCAGCGTGACGTTCTTGATGCCCTGCTCTTGCGTGTAGTGCATCACCGCCTTGCGCGCCGCGAAGATGCCCTTGGAATCCGAATACGCCGCCGAATTCGGCAGGTTGCGGATCATGTCCTGCTGGATCTCTTCCGGGGCATCGAAACCGAACACGGCCAGGTTGCCGATGTTCAGCTTGATGATCTTGTGGCCCTCTTCCTCCATCTGCTTGGCCTTCTCGAGCACGGGGCCGCGAATGTCGTAGCAGACGTTGTTGAGCTTGGCGGATTTCTGGATCGTTTTCACGGGCGGCAGGTGACGTTGAGCGGGCTTGGTGTTGTGCGGATGATTTTGTAGTGCAGCAAGACGGCGGGGTGAAGCCGCTTGGCGCAACAAGCGCTGCGCTCTTCCTTACCGGGCGTCGCTTGTGGCGCGGCGGGCAAAGGAGAGAAAAAGATATAATTTAGCCCATTATGACAGACTTCGGCGCGCATTTTTGCAACGCAGCGAGGTCCGCCGGCAGCATGCGAAAGCCTTGCCTGCCGGCCCGCCATCGCGCCCGGATGCCTGTGCCGGCCGAGCCTGAAAACCCCGCGCCGCCGCTGCGGCAAACGTTGCAGCGACCGCGCCCGATGGGATTCCCGCCTTGAAGCTCCATTCGTCCGACTCGTCCAATGTCCTCAACACCGTCACCGCCTATGGCGACGGCTACATCGAAATCAACAAGGTGCGCTACGAGCACTCCGTGCTGGTCATGCCGGAAGGCACAGTCGTACGCTGGGACGTGGCCCGCTTCGAAGACCTGACCCCCGAGCACTTCGCCCGCCTGCTGGAAATGGGCGCCGAAGTGGTGGTGTTCGGCACCGGCAACCGCCTGCGCTTCCCGCACCCGCGCCTGGCCGCGCCGCTCACCGAAAAGCGCATCGGCGTAGAGGCGATGGACCTGCAGGCCGCCTGCCGCACGTACAACATCCTGATGATGGAAGGCCGCAAGGTGGCCGCCGCGTTGCTGATCGAACGCGCCTGACCGCATGCCGATCGACCGCACCGACAACACGCCGGCCCTGCCCTGGCGCAATCCCTCCCTGTGGCTGCTGGCCGCCGCCTTCCTGGCCGCCTGGCTCGGCACGCTGGGCTACCGCCACCTGATCCCGACCGACGAAGGCCGCTACGCCGAGATCGCCCGCGAGATGTTCACCTCCGGCGACTGGGTCACCATCCGCTACAACGCCCTCAAGTACTTCGAGAAGCCGCCCCTGCAGATGTGGGGCACCGCACTCGCCTACACGCTGTTCGGCATCGGCGAATGGCAGGCGCGGCTGTTCACGGCGCTCTCAGGCATCGTCGGCATCGTCTTCACGATGCTGGCGGCGGCGCGCTGGTGGGGCAAGCGGACCGCCGTGATCAGCGGGCTGGTGCTGGTGAGCGCGCCGATGTGGAACGTCGGCGCGCATTTCAATTCGCTCGACATGGGCGTGGCGGGCTGCATGACCATGGCGCTGGCCGCCCTGCTGCTGGCGCAGCACCCGGATGCCACGCGCGCGCAGCAACGCGGCTGGATGTGGGCGTGCTGGGCGTCGATGGCACTGGCGGTGCTCAGCAAGGGCCTGATCGGCGTGGTGCTGCCGGGCTTCGTGCTGGTGGTCTATACGCTGGTCGCGCGGGACTGGGCGCTGTGGAAACGCCTGTATTTGGTGAGCGGTCTGGCCATCTTCTTCGCGATCGGCGCGCCGTGGTTTGTGCTGATCTCGATGCGCAACCCGGAATTCGCGTGGTTCTTCTTCGTGCATGAGCACTTCCAGCGCTTCACGTCGACCGTGCATCACCGTGATGCGCCGATCTGGTATTTCGTGCCGCTGCTGTTGGCGGGGTTCCTGCCGTGGTTGGCGCAATTGCCGGGTGCCGCACGACTGACCTTCGCCCGCGGGCAAGCGGCCGCCAACGGCTTCCGGCCGACGCTGCTGCTGGGCCTGTGGGCGGGGCTGATCTTCGCGTTCTTCAGCATCTCGGATTCCAAGCTGCCGGGCTATATCTTCCCGATCATCCCCGCGCTGGCGATCCTGGCGGCGCTCGTGCTGGAGCAGACCAGCGAGCGCGCGTGGCGCTGGCAGCTCAAGGCGTTCCTGGCCCTCAGCCTGGTCGGCCTGGCCGCCTGCGGCTATGTGGCGACGATGGCGTCGGACACCTATCCAAACGCCGTCTTCGCGCGCTTCTCGGTGTTCCTGGCGGCGGCCTTTGTCGCAGGCGCCCTGCTCACGTGGCTGGCACTGCGCCTGGCGGGTCGGCGCTTCGAGAGTCTCGTGGCGTTCGCGTGCGCGTGGTTCCTGACGTTTACCGCCGCCACGCTCGGCCATGAGGCATTCGGGCGCTCGATGTCTGGCATCGATCTCGTGCCAGCGGTCAAACCGTGGCTCACGCCCGGTGTGCCGTTCTATGCGGTGGAGCGCCTGGACCATACAATGCCGTTTTACCTCGGCACGCCGACCGTCATGGTGCAGGAGCCGGATGAGCTGGCCTTTGGCGTCGAGCATGAGCCGGCCAAGTGGGTCCCGACCACCGATGCCTTCATCGCGCGCTGGCAGGATGGCGGCAATGCGGGCGGCCAGGCTATCGCAATGATGGGCCCGGGCACCTACGACCGGCTGGCCGCCCAGGGCGTGCCGATGACGGTCATCGCCCAGGACAACCGCCGCGTGATCGTGCGGCGCAACTAGTTGCCACCTTCGCGCACCGGCGAAAAGGGTGTGCAAGCGGAATTGTCGTAACATGCCGCCCGGCGGCAGCAGTACGGGCGAGCTGCCACGGTTGGCAAAACAACAAGACAACACATGAATCTGGTCACTTTTGGGCTGATCCTGACGGGCGTGATGCTCAATGCCTGCGCGCAGCTGCTGCTGAAGGCGGGCGTCAACAATATCGGGCGTTTCGCCTTTTCCGCCGAGAACATCATTCCGATCGGCATCAAGCTTGCAACGCAGTTGCCCATCATCGGCGGGCTGACGTGCTATGTGATTTCCGTGGTGGTGTGGATCCTCGGCCTCTCGCGCGTGGATGTGACCATTGCGTATCCGATGCTGTCGTTGGGCTACGTGGTCAACGCCTTCCTGGCGTGGTATCTGTTTGGCGAAGTGCTGACGCTGCAGCGCCTGATCGGCATCGCCATCATCCTTATCGGCGTGCTGGTGCTGGCCCGTTCGTGAACCGCGTGTGCCAGCCCCCTGCGCCCAACCCTATCTGAAGCCATGACGCAAACCAACGCCATCGCCGAACAACCGTTCCTGCCCTTCGTGCGCCCGACCATCGACGAGGCGACCATCGCCGCCGTGGCCGACGTGCTGCGCTCGGGCTGGATCACCTCCGGCCCCAAGGTGGCCGCATTCGAAGCTGCGCTGTCGGAATACTTCGGCGGCCGCATCGTGCGCACCTTCGCCAACGGCACCGCGACCATGGAGGTTGCGCTGCGCATCGCTGGCATCGGCCCGGGCGATGAGGTCATCACCACGCCAATCAGCTGGGTCGCCACCTCCAACGTGGTGCTCACGGTGGGCGCCAAGCCGGTCTTCGTCGACGTCGATCCGGTCACGCGCAACATCGACCTGGACAAGGTCGAAGCCGCCATCACGCCCCGCACCAAGGCGATCATCCCGGTCTATCTGTCCGGCCTGCCGGTCGACATGGACCGCCTGTACGACATCGCCCGCCGCCACAAGCTGCGCGTGATCGAAGACGCCGCCCAGGCGCTCGGCTCGCGCTGGGGCGACCAGCGCATCGGCCAGATCGGTGATCTGGTCAGCTTCAGCTTCCAGGCCAACAAGAACATCACCACCATCGAGGGCGGCGCGCTCGTGCTGAACACCCCCGAGGAAGCCGTGCTGGCCGAGAAGTACCGCCTGCAAGGCGTGGTGCGCACCGGCTTCGACGGCATGGAAGTCGACCTGGTGGGCGGCAAGTTCAACCTGACCGACGTGAACGCCGCGATCGGCCTGGGCCAGTTCGCGCACATCGAGGCCATCACCGCGCGCCGTGCTGCACTGGCGCGCCGCTACTTCGCCGCCATGCGCGCGGCCGACATCGAATCGTTCGGCGTCGAGCTGCCGGTGGAAGATTTCTCGCGCACCAACTGGCACATGTTCCAGATCGTGCTGCCGCTGGATCGGCTGAAGGTCGACCGCGCCGGCTTCATGGCCGGCCTGAAGGCCCTGGGCATCGGTGCGGGCGTGCATTACCCGCCCATCCACCTGTTCAAGCTCTATCGCGAACTCGGCTGGGGCCCGGGCATGTTCCCGGTCGCCGAACGCATCGGCCGCGCCATCGTCACCCTGCCGATGTTTGCCGCCATGGAAGATTCCGACGTGGATCGCGTGGTCAACGCGGTTCGCCAACTTTGCCTCCAACACCAGGCATAAAGACCTGCTTATGAAGATACCTGCTCTCTCAGTCGTCATCCCCGTCTACAACGAGGAAGAAGGGCTCGCCGCGCTGTTCGCGCGCCTGTACCCGGCCCTCGACGCTCTCGGCATGACGTATGAGGTCGTGTTCGTCAACGACGGCAGCCGGGACCGTTCTGCCGCCATGCTGGCCGAGCAGTTCCGCGCCCGCCCCGACAGCACGCGCGTCGTGCTGTTCAACGGCAACTACGGCCAGCACATGGCCATCCTGGCCGGCTTCGAGCACGCCCGCGGCGAACGCGTCATCACGCTCGACGCCGACCTGCAGAACCCGCCGGAAGAAATCGGCCGCCTGGTCGCCAAGCTGGATGAAGGCTACGACTACGTCGGCACCATCCGCCGCAACCGCCAGGACAGCTGGTTCCGCCGCACCGCGTCGCGCGCCATGAACTCGCTGCGCGAAAGCATCACGCACATCAAGATGACCGACCAGGGCTGCATGCTGCGCGCCTACAGCCGGACCATCGTCGACACCATCAACCGCTGCCGCGAAGTCAACACCTTCATCCCGGCGCTGGCCTACACCTTCAGCAAGAACCCGACCGAGATCGAGGTCGATCATGAAGAGCGCTTTGCCGGCGAGTCGAAGTATTCGCTGTACAAGCTGGTGCGCCTGAACTTCGACCTGGTGACGGGCTTCTCGGTGGTGCCGCTGCAATGGTTCTCGGCGATCGGCATGCTGCTGTCGCTGGCCTCGGCCATCCTCTTTGTCCTGCTGGTGGTGCGCCGCTTCGTGCTGGGCGCGGAAGTCCAGGGCGTGTTCACGCTGTTCGCCATCACCTTCTTCCTGATGGGCGTGCTGCTGTTCGGCATCGGCCTCTTGGGCGAGTACATCGGCCGCATCTACCAGCAGGTGCGCGAGCGTCCGCGCTATCTGGTGCAGGGCGTGCTGGAAGACACCCCGAATCTGCATGAAGCCGGCCCGGCCGACGTCGACGCCGCCCGCGCCAAGCGAGGCGTGGCATGAGTGGCGACATGCGGCGGCGCGCCGTCGTCTTCGCGTACCACAACGTCGGCGTGCGCTGCCTGCGTGTGCTGGCGGCGCGCGGCATCCAGGTCGAACTGGTGGTCACGCACGAGGACAACGCCAGCGAGAGCATCTGGTTCGGCAGCGTGCGCGCCACCGCGCAGGAACTGGGCATCCCCTTCATCACGCCGGACGATGCGCGCGGTGAAGACCTGCATGCGCGCATCGCCGCCATCGCGCCGGATTTCATCTTTTCGTTCTACTACCGGCACATGATCCCGGTGACGCTGTTGAGCCTCGCCAAGTTTGGCGCGTTCAACATGCACGGGTCGCTGCTGCCGAAGTACCGTGGCCGCGTGCCGATCAACTGGGCGGTCCTGCACGGCGAGACCGAAACCGGCGCCACCCTGCACGAAATGGTCGAAAAGCCGGATGCCGGCACCATCGTCGACCAGACCATCGTGCCGATCCTGCCGGACGACACCGCGCACGACGTGTTCGAAAAGGCCACCGTGGCGGCCGAACAGACTTTGTGGCGTGCACTGCCCGCCATGATCGCCGGGCAGATCCCGCAGCACCCGAATGTGCTCGCCAACGGCAGCTATTTCGGCGGCCGCAAGCCCGAAGACGGCCGTATCGACTGGTCCAAGCCCGCCCAGCAGGTCTACAACCTCGTGCGCGCCGTAGCGCCACCCTACCCCGGCGCCTTCACGGACGCCGGCAGCGACCGCTACGTCGTCGCGCGAGCCCGTCTGGCGCGACAAACCTTCACGAATTTGCCCCCGGGCTTGCACGTCGTGGATAATGCGATGTTCGGCGTGTGCGGCGATGGGGGAGCCATCGCCATCCACGAGCTCTGGCGCGTCGAGCCCAATGCTGCCGGCGGCACGTCCGTCGTGACCGCGCAGCAGCTCGCCAGCCAGCTCGCCCTCTCCTGATTTTTGGTTTGCCTTCATGAAAAAAGTACTGATCCTCGGCGTCAACGGCTTCATCGGCCACCACCTGTCCAAGCGCATCCTGGAGACCACCGACTGGGAGGTCTACGGCATGGACATGCAGACCGAGCGCCTGGGCGACCTGGTCAACCACCCGCGCATGCACTTCTTCGAAGGTGACATCACCATCAACAAGGAGTGGGTCGAGTATCACGTGAAGAAATGCGACGTGATCCTGCCGCTGGTGGCGATCGCCACGCCGTCGACCTACGTCAAGGACCCGCTGCGCGTGTTCGAGCTGGACTTCGAAGCCAACCTGCCGATCGTCCGCTCGGCCGCCAAGTACGGCAAGCACCTGGTATTCCCGTCGACCTCCGAGGTCTACGGCATGTGCGGCGACTCGGAGTTCGATCCGGAAGCCTCGCCGCTGATCTACGGCCCGATCAACAAGCCGCGCTGGATCTACGCGTGCTCGAAGCAGCTGATGGACCGCGTGATCTGGGGCTACGGCATGGAAGGCCTGAACTTCACGCTGTTCCGCCCGTTCAACTGGATCGGCCCGGGCCTGGACTCGATCTACACCCCGAAGGAAGGTTCGTCGCGCGTCGTGACGCAGTTCCTCGGCCACATCGTGCGCGGCGAGAACATCAAACTCGTGGACGGCGGCAGCCAGAAGCGCGCCTTCACGTATATCGATGACGGCATCGACGCGCTGGTGCGCATCATCGCCAACAAGGATGGCGTGGCCTCGGGCAAGATCTACAACATCGGCAACCCGTCGAACAACTACTCGGTGCGCGAGCTGGCCAACATGATGCTGGAGCAAGCCGCCGGCATCGACGAGTACAAGGACACCGCCAAGCAGGTCCAGCTGGTGGAAACCACGTCGGGCGCCTACTACGGCAACGGCTACCAGGACGTGCAGAACCGCGTGCCGAAGATCGCCAACACCATGGAAGAGCTCGACTGGAAGCCGACCACCGTGATGCAGGACGCCCTGGCGAAGATCTTCGAAGCGTACCGCACGCACGTGGCCGACGCCCGCAGCCTGGTCGAAGAAGGCAACGGCAAGTAAGCACGGCATCCCCGCGCAGGTCCATGGCTCTCATCGTCCTCAAGATTGACGTCGACACCCTGCGCGGCACCCGCGAAGGCGTGCCCAACCTCGCGCGCATGCTGCGCGAGCACGAGGCGGGCGCGTCCTTCCTCTTCAGCCTCGGCCCGGATCACACCGGCTGGGCGCTGCGCCGGGCGTTCCGCCCCGGCTTCCTGAAGAAGGTTTCGCGCACCTCCGTGGTCGAGCACTACGGTCTGCGCACGCTGATGTACGGCGTGCTGCTGCCCGGCCCCGACATCGGCCGCAAGGCCGCCGCCGAAATGCGCGCGATTGCCGAGGCCGGCTTCGAGACCGGCATCCACACGTGGGATCACGTGCTGTGGCAGGACAACGTCCGCTTGCGCGATGCCGCCTGGACGGCCCGCCAGATGAGCGCCTCCCACGCGCGCTTTGCCGAGGTCTTCGGCCACGCCCCGGTCACGCATGGCGCCGCTGGCTGGCAGATGAACGATCACGCCTTCCGCCAGATCGACGCCTGGGGCATGGCCTATGCTTCCGACGGCCGCGGCACGCATCCGTATATCCCGAGCGTCGACGGCCGGGCGCTCAACCACGTGCAGCTGCCGACCACGCTGCCGACGCTGGACGAACTCATCGGCGTGGATGACCTGACGACGGAGACCGTCGCCCGACATATCCTGAAGATGACCGAGTCGGACCGCGACCAGGTATTTACCTTGCACGCGGAGCTTGAAGGCCAGAAACTCGCCCCGATCTTCCGCGAGTTGCTGCGGGGCTGGCGCGCGCAAGGCCATCGGCTGGCATCGATGGGCGACTACTACGCGACGCTGGATCGCAGCACCCTGCCCGTGCAGCCCGTCACGTGGGGCGAAATTCCGGGCCGCAGTGGCAGCCTGATCATCCAGCCAGCCTGACCCCGGCCTGTTTGCCTGGGCCGGCGGCAGCACGACCCGTTGTGGCAGTCTTGCCGTCCCACGCACTTCCCCCGCGGTTTTCCGGAACACCACCATGCCCGTCTCTCTCGACCAGCCTCTTCCCGATTTCTCCGCGCCGGCCACCAGCGGCGTCACGTTCTCACCGGCGTCGCAGCATGGCAAGATCGTCGTGCTGTATTTCTATCCGAAGGACAACACGCCCGGCTGCACCACCGAGGCGATGAACTTCCGCGACCAGTACGACGCCTTCGAAGCCGCCGGCGCCGTGGTGTTCGGCCTCTCGCGTGACAGCCTGAAGTCGCACGAGAACTTCAAGGCCAAGCTGGAGATGCCGTTCGAGCTGATCTCCGACACCGACGAAGCCGTCTGCAACCTCTTCGACACCATCAAGATGAAGAAGATGTACGGCAAGGATGTGCGCGGTATCGAACGCAGCACGTTCCTGGTCGACCGCAAGGGCGTGCTGCGCCACGAATGGCGCGGCGTGAAGGTGCCGAACCACGTGGATGAGGTACTGGCGGCGGTGCGCGCGTTGTAACCGATCGCGCACGAAAGCGCCGTGCCAGCCACGCCCGGTGCCGTTTTCGTGGCGGTTTCGCGCCGCCGCAACGCGCAGCAAACCGTCACATGTGACAGATTGCAAATCATAAAAGCTTCCGATACAGTCGGAACCGATGAGTACGAAATCCGGATGCCATTCCGATTGCCCACGACGGTACCGGCGGCCAAGTTGGCCTGATACCGCATCGGCGCTCACGTCGACATTTTCCCCGGCGACCAGGCCGGGCAGAACGTCCGAATCGTGCAGCTTGTTGTGGCGTTCCTCCAGGCCGCCCTACCTCTCACAGGTCATGGCGGCTTTTTTGTGGCCGTCGTTCGCACGTGCCGCCCTTCCGGCCGCCCCAGCCGTTTTCCATCAGCATCGCCCCGCCATGAGCGGACGCGGTGTTTTGTCGTTGTTCCACCCAGAGAGGTAATCGAAGCATGCCGCTGCCGACCATGCCCACCCAGCCAGCCCAGTTGCTCGACCCGGCTGAATTCAAGCCTTTCGGCAAAGCCGGAAAGCCCAAGGCGGGTCAGGAACCTCGAAAACCGGTGCCCGCGCTCGAACGCGAGGCGCTCTCCGAAACCGGCCGCGCACAACCCAAACGCAGCGCAGCCCAGGCACGTGCCGGCGAGTCGTCGCCGGTGGCCAAGGAAGACGCCCGCCAGCGTCCGACCAGCGTTGCCAAGGCTGCCGACAAGACGCCGGCCGCAGGCAAATCGACCGAGGCGGCACCGCGCCGCCGCGCTCGCCGCGACGACGGCCCGACCAAGCTGTTCGTGCTCGACACCAATGTGCTGATGCACGATCCGTCCTCGCTTTTCCGCTTCGAGGAGCACGACGTCTATCTGCCGATGATGACGTTGGAAGAGCTGGACAACCACAAGAAGGGCATGAGCGAAGTCGCGCGCAATGCCCGCACGGTCAGCCGCACCCTCGACCAGCTTGTGGCCGGCACCGACGGCGCGATGGACGACGGCCTGCCGTTGTCGAAGCTCGGCAACCGCGACGCGCAGGGCCACCTGTTCTTCCAGACGCGCCTGAATGACATCAAGCTGCCCGACGGCCTGCCACAGGGCAAGGCCGACAACCAGATCCTGGGGGTGGTGGCGGCGCTCCAGCAGCAGCGGCCGGATCGCCATGTCGTGCTGGTGTCGAAAGACATCAACATGCGCATCAAGGCGCGCGCGCTCGGCCTGCCAGCGGAGGACTACTTCAACGACCGCGTGCTGGAAGACACCGACCTGCTCTACAGCGGTGTCCTGTCCCTGCCCACCGATTTCTGGCAGAAGCACGGCAAGAACATCGAGAGCTGGCAAGACCCGAAGACCGGCACGACGTTCTACCGCCTGTCGGGCCCAATGGTGCCGACCTTCCTGGTCAACCAGTTCGTCTTCCTGGAGCCGAACGACGGCAGCCTGCCGCTGTACGCGCAGGTCAAGGAACTCAACGGCAAGACCGCCGTGCTGCAGACGCTCAAGGACTACACGCACCAGAAGAACAACGTCTGGGGCGTGACCGCGCGCAACCGCGAGCAGAACTTCGCGCTGAACCTGCTGATGCATCCCGAGGTCGATTTCGTCTCGCTGCTCGGCCAGGCGGGCACGGGCAAGACGCTGCTGGCGCTGGCCGCGGGCCTGGAGCAGGTGCTGGACCAGAAGCTCTACAACGAGATCATCATCACGCGCGCCACGGTGCCCGTGGGTGAGGACATCGGCTTCCTGCCCGGCACGGAAGAGGAAAAGATGCAGCCGTGGATGGGCGCTTTCGACGACAACCTCGAGGTGCTGCAGAAGTCCGACGACAACGCCGGCGAATGGGGCCGTGCGGCCACGCAGGAGCTGATCCGCTCGCGCATCAAGGTCAAGAGCATGAACTTCATGCGCGGCCGCACCTTCGTCAACAAGTTCCTGATCATCGACGAGGCGCAGAACCTCACGCCCAAGCAGATGAAGACGCTGGTCACGCGGGCGGGCCCGGGCACCAAGATCGTCTGCCTGGGGAACATCGCCCAGATCGACACGCCGTACCTGACCGAGGGTTCGTCGGGCCTGACCTACGTGGTGGACCGCTTCAAGGGCTGGAGCCACAGCGGTCACATCACGCTGGCGCGCGGCGAGCGCTCGCGCCTGGCGGATCACGCATCGGACGTGCTGTAAGCGAGACAAGGCGGCAGATGGTCTAGCCGCCAACCGTTGTGCCACAAGGGCCGTGCAACTGCGCGGCCTTTTTCTTGCTTACTCTCAGGTACCCCTTGTTTGAAAGGAGGCCTGATCATGCATGTGCAGCGAAACCCGCAGTCCCGTACGCCCCACAGGCGCTCGACGTGGCCGCTGGTCGCATTGGCGTTGGTGTTGTCCGCAGGCGCGTCTGCCGCGCTTGGCAACATGACGCCGCAGACCGCCGGCCAGATCCGCTACCTCTGCGGCGGCGTCGCACAAGATGAACAACAGGCGCTGAATGCAGAAGCGCGCAACTACAACCTGTCTCTGCTCTTCACGCAGGGCCCGCGCGGTGAATACCTCGCCGATGTCGATGTCCACATCATGCGCGGCGGCAAGGAGGTCGCGAACTTCCGCGCCGATGGCCCGCGCTGCCTGATCAAGGCGCCGCCGGCCAGCTACAACATCATCGCCACGTATGAAGGCGCGACCAAGCGCGTAACGGTGCAGACCGGCAGCACGCATAGCGTTCAACTGCACTGGTAACCGGCGCCGTATCAGGGTCCGCCCAGGCGGACCCGCACCGCGTCTGGCGTTGCGCCTCGCCAACACGCGGTTTGGCTTTCCTGTGCGGGGCGCATAGCATGCGAGCTATCCGGACTTTTCTGATCGCCCATGCTGAACCGGTACGGTTCTTCGCGCGGGGGCACGCAGTGGACAGGCATCACAGTCATCGCGCTGGCCTGCCTGCTGTCCGCCTGCTCCTCCACGCCGCCCCGCTCCACCGCGTCGAGCGGCACACCGGGCCTGCGCACGCGTGGGGCGCCGATCAACGATCCGAGCGCCGGTCTCGAAGAAATCTCCATCGAAGCCATGGCGCTGGTCGGTACGCCGTACCGCTATGGTGGCAACACGCCCGACAGCGGCTTCGACTGCAGCGGCCTGGTGCGCTATGTCGTGCAGCGCGCCGCCTCCGTCAACCTGCCCCGCACGGCGGCCGAGATGGGCCGTCGCGGCACATCGCTCGAGCGCCGCGACGTGGCCTCCGGCGACCTCGTCTTCTTCAACACCACCGGCCAGCCGAACTCGCACGTCGGCATCTACGTCGGGCAGAACCGCTTCGTGCATGCCCCGGCCACCGGTGGCACGGTACGCCTGGAAGACATGACCAAGTCGTACTGGGCGAGCCGCTACATGGGGGCGCGCCGCGTGGTGGCTGTGAGCAACCTGCCGGACCTGCCCGCCTCACCGGTGCCAGCCGCGCCGGGCGTCACCGCGATTGCTGCGGCGCCGGCCGCCCCCGCCCGTTCCATCGACGATGATCCGCTCGGCGCACTGGCTCATGCACGCGGCGCTGCATCAGCCAGCCCGATGCCGATACGCGCCACGGCACCGCTTGCCGCGCCGCCGACGGACGACGATCCGATCGCCCGCTTCGCCACGCAGTAACGCGACGGCGCCAATGCAAAACGCCCACCGGATGGTGGGCGTTTCGTTTGGTTCGGCGGGCGTCCGGCTTAAAGCAGATGCAGACCGACCCACCACGCGATGGCCGCCATGAAGGCCGACGCGGGAATCGTCAAGACCCACGCCCACACGATGTTGCCCGCCACGCCCCAGCGCACCGCCGACGCCTTCTGCGCCGAGCCCACGCCAACGATGGCACCCGTAATGGTGTGCGTGGTCGACACCGGCACACCCAGCGCCGAGGCGAAGAACAGCGTCAGCGCGCCGCCAGTTTCAGCGCAGAAACCGCCCACCGGCTTGAGCTTGGTGATCTTCTGACCCATCGTCCGCACGATGCGCCAGCCACCCAGCAGCGTGCCCAGGCCGATCGCCACATAGCAGCAGACGATGACCCACACGGGCGGCGTGCTCGCCGTGGCCGAAGCGTAGCCGCCGGCAATCAGCAGCATCCAGATGATGCCGATGGTCTTCTGCGCATCGTTGCCGCCATGGCCCAGGCTGTACAGCGACGCCGACAGCAGCTGCAACCGCCGGAACCACCGATCCACCTTGGAAGGCGGCGTGCGGAAGAACAGCCACGACACCGCCACCATCAGGATCGACCCGAGGATGAAGCCCAGCAGCGGCGAAATCAGGATGAACGCGACGGTCTTCAGCAGGCCGCTGGCGACCAGCGAGCCGGTGCCCGACTTGGCTACCGCCGAACCCACCAGCCCGCCAATCAGCGCATGCGACGAGCTCGACGGAATGCCGTAGTACCAGGTGATGACGTTCCACGCGATGGCGCCCACCAGGGCCCCGAAGATGACGTAGTGGTCGACAATGGACGGGTCGATGGTGTCGCGCCCCACCGTGGTGGCCACCTTGAGGTGGAAGATGAAGATGGCGATCACGTTGCAGGCCGCGGCCATCGCCACCGCCTGCTGCGGCTTGAGCACGCCGGTCGACACCACCGTGGCGATGGAGTTGGCCGCATCGTGGAAGCCGTTCATGAAGTCGAAGACGATGGCCAGTGCCACCAGCAGCACGACCACCCAGAGACTGATCTGAAGCGTATGCATGTGGCGTCGTCTCGTCAGGCGTTCTCGAGCACGATGCCTTCGATGATGTTGGCCACATCCTCGCAACGGTCGGTGACGCTCTCCAGTTGTTCGTAGATCGCCTTGAGCTTGATCAGCAGCTTGATGTCGTTCTCGGTGCGGAACAGCTTGGCCATGGCGGCACGCATCACGCGGTCGGCCTCGGACTCGAGGCGGTCGATCTCCTGCGCGATGGTCAGGATCTTGCGGCCGTTGTTCATGTCGTCGAGCAGCGCCACCGCCTTGCGGACTTCCTCGCAGCAGGCCACGCAGATGGTGGCGAGCTGGCGCGCTTCGTCCGTGACGTTGGTCACGTCATACAGCGAAATCGTCAGCGACACATCCTCCATCAGGTCGAGGATGTCATCCATGGTGGTGATCAGCTTGTGGATCTCGTCGCGATCCAGCGGCGTGATGAAGGTCTTGTGCAGCAGCTCGACCGTGTCATGCGTGATGCGGTCGGCCTTCTTCTCGATGTTCTGCACGTTGCGCGCATGCATTTCAGCATTGGGCAAGTCGTTGACCAGCTCCTTGAGCGCGTGGGCCGCCTTGACGGCGCACTCGGCGTGCTCATTGAAGTATTCGAAAAACTTGCCTTCGGTGGGCATGAAGCGACCGAACATGATGATCCTTGGAAACGGGAAACGCGAAAACGGGTAAGACAACGCCGGCCAAATCGGCCGGCGCTGTCATCAAGGTGCAATATTTTACCGGAGCAACCGGTGCGCCGAGGGTGCAACCTTGTGGCGCATAACAGACGGACAAGCCCGACAGGGTGTCAGGTGTCGTTGTCGAAGAAGGCGTTGCCGCCGGTGAAATTGTCGAACTTCGTGTATTCGCCCAGGAACGTCAGGCGAACCGTACCGATCGGGCCGTTACGCTGCTTACCGATGATGATTTCGGCGGTGCCCTTGTCCTGAGAATCCGGGTTGTAAACCTGGTCGCGATAGATGAACAGAATCACGTCGGCATCCTGTTCGATAGCGCCGGATTCCCGCAAGTCGGACATCACCGGGCGCTTGTTCGGGCGCTGTTCCAGGCTTCGGTTCAGCTGCGACAGCGCGATCACCGGGCAATTCAACTCCTTGGCCAAACCCTTGAGCGAACGCGAGATTTCCGAGATTTCGGTCGCGCGGTTTTCACCGTTGCCTGAACCCGACATCAGCTGAATGTAGTCGATGACGATCAGGCCAAGCTGCCCACACTGACGCGCCAGCCGGCGCGAGCGCGCGCGCAACTCCATTGGGTTGAGCGCAGGTGTTTCATCGATGAAGAGCTGCGCGTCATTCATCTTCTGGATGGCGTGCGTCAGGCGCGGCCAGTCCTCATCAAGCAGGCGGCCCGTACGCAGGCGATGCTGATCCAGCCGACCGACCGAACCCAGCATACGCATGGCGAGCTGCGTGCCCGCCATTTCCATCGAGAACACCGCCACCGGCAGGCCCTGCTCCACCGCCACATGCTCGCCGATGTTCAGCGAGAAGGCGGTTTTACCCATCGACGGACGACCCGCCACGATGATCAGGTCACCGCCCTGCATACCGCTGGTCATGCGGTCGAGGTCAACGAAACCCGTGGGCACACCGGTGATATCGCTCTGGTTGTCGCGGTGGTATAGCTCGTCGATGCGCTCGACCACCTGCGTCAGCAGCGGCTGGATCTCCAGGAAGCCCTTCTGCCCGCGCGCACCCTCTTCGGCGATCGCAAACACCTTGGATTCGGCCTCGTCCAGCAGTTGGCGCACGTCGCGGCCCTGCGGATTGAAGGCGCCGGCGGAAATCTCGTCGGCAATCGTCACCATTTGGCGCAGCACGCCGCGGTCGCGAACGATTTCGGCATAGCGCCGGATGTTGGCCGCGCTCGGCGTGTTCTGCGCCAGCGCATTCAAGTAGGCCAGACCACCCACCTCTTCCGCCTTGCCCGCTACCTGCAGTTGCTCGTACACCGTGATCACGTCGGCCGGCTTGGCCTGCGAGATCAGCTTGCCGATGTTGTGGAAGATCAGCCGGTGGTCGTAGCGGTAGAAATCGTGCTCGTTGATGAAATCGGCGATGCGATCCCAGGCGGCATTGTCCAGCAGCAGCCCCCCGAGCACCGATTGTTCGGCCTCGATGGAGTGCGGCGGCACCTTGAGGGAATCGAGCTGGGGATCGGAGGGCGCGTTCATGGCGCGATTATAGCGGCGCTGCTCGGTCTTCAATCGGGGCCCCTGAGACAAACAACAGACAAAAGACAACAAAAAAGGCAGAGACTTTCGTCCCTGCCTTCTTCACTCGCGCCGGCCGGTTACCCGATCGCCGCGAGGTGCAGCCTACGTGCTTAGGCGGCCTCGCCCAGCACCGACACGTTCACGTCGACTGCCACATCGGTGTGCAGCGACACGACGACAGCGTGGTCGCCCACGGTCTTCAGCGGGCCGTTCGGCAGGCGCACTTGCGCCTTCTCGACCTGGAAGCCTTGCTTGACCAGCGCGTCAGCGATGTCGTGGTTGGTAACGGAGCCGAACAGGCGACCGTCCACACCCGCCTTTTGCGACAGTTGCAGCGTCAGGCCGTTCAGCTTCTCGCCTTCGGCTTGGGCAGCAGCCAGCTTTTCAGCGGCCAGCTTTTCCAGCTCGGCGCGGCGTGCTTCGAATTCCTTGATCGCCGAAGCCGTGGCACGGCGGGCTTGCTTGTTCGGGATCAGGAAGTTACGTGCGTAACCGTCCTTCACGCGCACCACGTCGCCCAGGTTGCCCAGGTTGACGACCTTCTCGAGCAGAATAATTTGCATTGTGTGTTCTCCTTATTCGCGTCGATTAGTGCTTGTGCTGATCGGTGTACGGCATCAGCGCGAGGAAACGCGCACGCTTGATGGCCGTATCGAGCTGGCGCTGGTAGTGCGAGCGCGTGCCGGTCAGGCGGGCCGGGGTGATCTTGCCGTTCTCGCCGATGAAGTCCTTGAGCACGTCCAGATCCTTGTAGTCGATCTGCTCAACGCCTGCGACGGTGAAGCGGCAGAACTTCTTGCGCTTGAACAACGGGTTTTGCTGCTGGAAGCGCTTCTTGTTCTTCGCGTCGCGCTGCTTCTTGTTCATGAATGCCATGATTCAATCCTTTACGAATACGTTACATCCGGAGATGTGAAAGACCAGTGCCTTGCTGCTGCGGTGCTTGCGAGCCAGGAATCCAACGCAGTCCAGGACGGTGCCTGGAGCGATGCGGTCCAGAACGGAAGCCATCTTGCCGGCGCCCAGCGCCTCGATCGAAAACTCGACCTGTCGCGCTGTCTGTGCCTCCATCGCCTGCCCGCTGTAGGTCAGCAGGCAATTGACGATGGGCACGCCGGCGGGGGTGTATCGCATCACCTCGCGCTCGACCAAAGTGGCGACGAGCTGCAGGCGGTTGATGGCGTTGTCCCCGAGGTTTCCGTCCATGCTCGCGGTGCGCGGCGATTAAATCCGTGCCGCACCGCGCGGCATCAGGCGGCCTGTTCGGTCTGAGCGGCGGCCTTCTTGGCCTCTTCGCGTGCCACTTCCTTCATCATCGGCGACGGTGCCGTTTCAGCCTTCTTGGTCTGAACGATGAGGTGACGCAGCACGGCGTCGTTGAACTTGAACGCGTGCTCGAGCTCAGCCAGGGTTTCCTTGCTGCACTCGATGTTCAGGCACACGTAGTGAGCCTTCGCCAGCTTCTGGATCATGTAGGCCAGTTGACGACGGCCCCAGTCCTCGACGCGGTGCACTTGGCCGCCCTGCGTGGTGACCGTGCTCTTGTAGCGCTCGATCATCGCGGGCACTTGCTCGCTCTGGTCCGGATGGACGATGAAGACGATTTCGTAATGACGCATTGACGCTCCTTGTGGATTAAGCCGCCCGGGCGTCACACTCCGGTGCAGCAAGGTTGGTTAGCCTACCATTATACGCAGGCTTAGACGATTTTTTCAATATCGATCAATGACTTGCTGCAGGGAAGCCGTTTCTGCCTGGGCACGCCCCGCCGCGATGAGCAACATCAGCAGCACACGCGCCTTGTACGGGTTGAGCGTGCCGGTTGATGCCCAGCCCTGCCCGTCGGGTTGCGCCGGCACCACGCCAGCCCCCGTACGCGTCGAGCGCAGCACATGCACACCCTGGCTGGACGCCCGCTGCAGCGCGGTTTCCAGATTCGCGTGGATGGAGCCCGCACCCGTGGCGGCAATGACCAATCCCTTCACGCCAGCAGCAACCAGCGCGTCGACCAGGCGCGCATCCGGCTGGGCATAGCTCGCCAGCACCTCCACCCAAGGCCACTGGCCGGCAGGCGGCAGTGGCAGTACGTCACCCTGCGCTGGACGCTGGGTCGCACGCTGGAACTGCACCTGGGTGTCCAGCACATAACCCATCGGACCGACGTCTGGCGAGACAAACGCCTCCACCGCGTAGGTATGCCCCTTCTGCACATCACGCGCCGCATGCACGCGCTGGTTGAGCGCCACCAGCACGCCGCGCCCGCGCGAGGCCGGGTTGGCCGCCAAACGCACCGCGTTCAGCAGATTCAACGGACCATCCGCCGACAGCGACGTCGACGGCCGCATCGCCGCGGTCATGACGATGGGCGTGTCGGTGTGTTGCGTCAGGTGCAGCAGCATCGCCGTCTCTTCCAGCGTGTCGGTGCCATGAGTGATGACCACACCGTCCACTTGCTCGACGTCGATCCAGTGACGGATGCGCGCGACCAGCTTTTCCCACACGTCGAAGGTCAGGTCCTTGCTGTCGATCTGGGCAACCTGCTCGGCGCGCACGTTGGCGATTCGCTCCAGGCCCAGCTTGCTGGCGGCCAGCAGTTGGTCGATGGGAACGGCGCCAGCGCGGTAGCGGGCGGCCGAGCCAGCGTCGTCAGCGGAGCCGGCGATCGTGCCGCCGGTAGCGAGGATGGCGATGGTAGGCAAGGACATCGTTGCGGTCATGCGTGGTGAGCAAGGCGCGCATTGTATCCGCCCGCCCGCCCCTTGCCGACGCGGGATTGCCCTCGGCGTCCGCGCCAAAACAAAACGCCGGCACACAGGCCGGCGCTTGCAGCAAAAGCGGCGTCACTTACTTCTCGACGAAGGCGCGCTCGATCACGTAGTCGCCCGCCTCGCCCATGCGCGGCGAAATCTTGAAGCCGCGCGCGTCGAGCAGCTTGCAGGTGTCTTCCAGCATGGCCGGGCTGCCGCAGATCATGGCGCGGTCGACGGCCGGGTCCAGCGGCGGCAGGCCGATGTCGGCAGACAGCTTGCCGTTGTCCGCGAGGTCGGTCAGGCGGCCCATGTTGCGGAACGGCTCGCGCGTGACGGTCGGGTAGTAGATCAGCTTCTCGCGGACCTGGTCGCCGAAGAACTCGTTGTTCGGCAGCTCGCTGGTGATGAAATCGGCATAGGCCAGCTCGCTCACCTGGCGCACGCCGTGCAGCAGCACGATCTTTTCGAAGCGCTCGTAGGTTTCCGGGTCCTGGATGATGCTCATGAACGGCGCCAGGCCGGTGCCGGTGCCGAACAGGTAGAGGTTCTTGCCGGGCAGCAGGTCGTCCAGCACCAGCGTGCCGACCGGCTTCTTGCTCACCAGCAATTTGTCGCCCACCTTCAGGTGCTGCAGGCGCGACGTGAGCGGGCCGTTCTGCACCTTGATGCTGAAGAACTCAAGGTGCTCTTCGTAATTGGGGCTGGCGATGCTGTAGGCGCGCATCAGCGGCTTGCCTTCGACTTCCAGGCCGATCATCACGAAGTGGCCGTTGTGGAAGCGCAGCGCCTGGTCGCGCGTGGTCTTGAAGCTGAACAGCGAGTCGTTCCAGTGATGGACGCTCAGAACGGTCTCTTGATTGAAAGCGGACATGGTGTCGTTCGGGCCAGCCTTTTCGGCAATATGGCGCAGTGCAAAATACGGTCAAGGCCTTGATTTTATGCGATTCCCTTCACCGGCGCCTGCATGGATTGCGCATAAGCTTCTAACCAGTCGCATGGGTTTTGACGTGGATCACATGGCGGGAGCTGCCCCTCACGCAACACGTCACAACAAAATCACTTGCGCTTCCCGCACTACTGTATAGAATCACAGCACCTGTTCAAATATACAGTACGTCGATGGCCACCCTCACCGCCCGCCAGCAGCAGATTTACGACCTGATCCGCCAGACGATCCAGCGCACCGGCTTTCCGCCCACGCGCGCCGAGATCGCCGCGGAGTTCGGTTTCTCGTCGCCCAATGCGGCCGAGGAGCACCTGCGGGCGCTGGCGCGCAAGGGCGTGATCGAGTTGACGCCGGGCGCCTCTCGCGGCATCCGGCTGCGTGCAGCGGGTGACGATGCCGCCCAGCACCAGTTCTCGTTGCCGTCGATGGGCTTGATGCAGCTGACGCTGCCGCTGGTGGGCCGCGTGGCCGCTGGCAGCCCGATCCTGGCGGCCGAGCATATTGACCGACAGTATCAGGTCGACTCCGCCCTGTTCTCGAGCAAGCCCGACTTCCTGCTGAAGGTGCGCGGCATGAGCATGCGCGATGCCGGCATCCTCGATGGGGACCTGCTGGCCGTGCAGCGCGCCGCGGAAGCGGCCAACGGCAAGATCGTGGTCGCACGCCTTGGCGACGATGTAACGGTCAAGCGCTTCCAGCGCAAAGGCCGCCACATCGAATTGATTGCCGAGAACCCCGATTTCCAACCGATCCACGTCGACCTGGACCGTGACGAGTTTCAACTGGAGGGTCTGGCCGTTGGCCTGATCCGGCCAGCCAGCCCGTAAGTCTTCGGCGCAGCCCGCGCCGTTTCCTTTGCCGTTTCATCCAACCCGGAGGTGAGCCGATGGCTCGCCGGGGCGGCTTGTTGCCGCCTGCTTTTCCACCCTAACCCAAGAGGTCTGCCATGCGACTCGGATCGATGCACTCCCGCCGCCGCCCGGTGCAACCGGTGCCTTTCCGCCAAACCCAAGGCGTGCGCATCTATCAGGGGGAACAGCGGCGCACCATGGTCGGCAGCATGGCCGCCATCTGCCGCATGTTGGATGCCATTCCAGCGGCCTCGCGCACTGCCGGCGCGGAAAGCTACTGAAGACGCTGGATCATGTGGCGGCGCCCGATCAGGGCATTCCCCAATGCTGTAGCCGCAACTGATTTCATACACTGGCCGGGCCCTGAGGACAGGGCTTTCTTCAACTGATTTTCGGCCCGCCACTTGAGCGGGCTGTTTTTTTGGCCGCATGTTGCCGCAGCATCACATCCCACGCCATTCCACCGACGAAACCGACGTTTACCCGGATTCTGTTTGGCGCGGATGACAGTAGTATTGCCAATGCCCTCAGGGGCAATTGAGATCGCTGAATTCGAAGCCCGCACGCATGCGGGCTTTTTTTTTCGTCAGTGCTGCTTACTGCATCGACGGCAGGTTGCCGATGCGCACCAGCATCTCGGTGAACATCTGCATATCCAGGTCGAGGTCCGGCACTTCCTTGTACTCGTTGGCGTTGTGCGCGGTGTATTTCTTGCCGGGCATGGCCGGGCCGAAGTTGATGGCGTTGGGCATCAGCTTGGCGGTGGTGCTGCCGGCGGTGGGCACGGGCTTGGCGTCCAGGCCAGTGGTGTCGCCGTAGATGTTGAGCAGCGTCGACAACCATGCGCCCTTCGGATCACGCGCCATCCAGTTGCCCTGGTCATGGTTGATCTCCAGCGCGATGTTGTTGGCGTTGGCCCAGGCGTGAATCCTGTCAGCGATCTCGCTGCGTACGGCATCGGGCGTCTTGCCGCGCGGCATGCGCACGTTGACGGTCACTTCCACGCGGCCGTTCTTATCGCCGATGACGTTGGGCGACAGCGTGAGTGGGCCCATGAAATCGTCCTTGTAGGCGATGCCCATGGTGTTGCCGAGGTAGTCCGTGCCGTACAGATCGGCCAAATAGCGCACCGCGTGGGCGTAGGCGTTGTCGGCCATGTCAAGATTGGCAGCGCGCAGGAACAGCGCCAGGCGCGGCACGGGGTTCACGCCCTCCTCCGGACGCGAACCGTGCGCGGAAGTCCCGGTGACTTTCACGACGATGCTGTCGGCGTTGCGCGTGATGTCGATCGAGAACGCGCCCTGCGCCGCCAGACTGTGCACGAAGGCATCGCGCTTGGCTTCCAGCGCGACCGTCGCCATGCCGAGGTCACCGCCCGTGAGCGTGGCACTTGCCGTCTGCGGCACGGCGTTGGACGACGCAGCACCCGTCATCGACGTGATGGCCGTGCGCTTGGTGTCGCCCGCCTGCGCGGGGAAGAACACCTTGAGCGCGCCCGAGCCCTTCTCGGCCACCACGGCCGGATACTTGCTGTCGAGCACGATGTTGTACGCGGGCAGCTGGGTGCGCTCGCGGTAATACTTCATGCCATCGCCGCCGGTCTCTTCCGTGGTCTCGATCATCAGGCGGATGGTGCGCGCGAGCGGCACGCCGCTGTCCTTGACCGTCTTCATGGCATACAGCGCGGCCGCGATCGACCCCTTGTCGTCGATGGTGCCGCGCCCGTACAGCAGGCTGCCCACGCGCGTGACCTTGAACGGGTCAAGCTTGGTGCCATCGGCGAGCACCCATTCCTCGGCGCGGGCGGGCACGACATCGGCGTGGGTCAGGATGCCGAATTCGTCCGAGCCGGTGCCGGGCAGCACGACCTCGAAGACGCGGTTGTCAACGTTGCGGAATTGCAGCCCAAAGTCATGTGCCATGCCCTCGATCATCTTGCCGAAGGCGACGATGGCTGGGTTCTCATGCTGCGGGATCTTGTCGTCGCGCACGGTGGGCAGCGCGACCATCTTCTCGATCGTGCCGATCACGGCCTGCTGGTTGTGCAGGCGGTTGGACAGGCCAAGCAGGCGGCCGATGTTGACCAGGTCATCGCCAGCGAGCGGGGCCTTCTTCTGATACGCGGCGACACTGCCGGCGACCTGCGGGTCGGCCTTGGCAGCCGCGGCCAGGAAGCTCGACAGGTCGGACGATGCCTTGGCTTGCTCGGCCTTGGCCAGCGTGTCGAGTTCAGGCTTCTTCAACGTGGCGGCCGATGCGCCGGCAATCATGGCCAAGGACAGCGCCAGCGTCAGGGCAGACGAGCGGAAACGGGCAGTACGTAGCATCGAAATGACTCTCGGAAAGCATGCGAAGGCAGCATGATAGGTGGGATACCCCAACCGCGCATCATGCACTGCGATGACACGCTCGGGCAGGCTATGCTTGTGCATTCGCAAGGAGGCTGCCGCATGGAACCGTGCCTGGATACCGACCCCGCCCTGCTCGACGTGCTGGAAGAACTGCAGCGGCTCGAGCCGATCTTCCACCGCCCCGAGCGCGGCACCCGCCGCGAAGATTTCGAGCGCATGACCGAGCCTGACTTCTGGGAAATCGGCGCCTCCGGCCAGCGCTACAGCCGCAGCTACGTGCTCGGCGTGCTCGATGCGCGGCGCGGCCATATCGGCGAGGCGTTCTGGCAAACGCGCGATTTCCGCTGCCAGGAGATTGCGCCTGACACCTTCCTGCTGACCTACACGCTCGTGGAGTCGAACCGCACCACGCGCCGCGCCACGCTTTGGCGGCGTACACCTGACGGATGGAAGATCGTCTACCACCAGGGGACGGTGGTTGCAGATGCCTGAACGCAAAAAAGCCCGCACGAAGCGGGCTTTTCTACAGAAATTTTCTGGGGTGACTGATGGGACTCGAACCCACGACAACCAGAATCACAATCTGGGACTCTACCAACTGAGCTACAGCCACCGTTGTACGAACAGCGGATCGCTGCTCGACGAAAAAAGAGATTATACAAACATTCTTTTGGCGTGACTAGGGGGTGGCGCAATTTATGCCGCAACCGCCGCTTCGTCCGATTCCGCCCCGCGCCGCAGGTGAGCGCGTGCCTCGTCGAACAGCTGCTGGGCGTCGGCGAGCGTCTTGACGCGGCCAAGCGCCTTGGCATCCGACAATACGCGCCGCCAGCCACGCGCACCGGCCACGCCGCGATACAACCCCAGCATGTGTCGCACGGGCGCGCCGGCATAACCACCCCGCTCCACCCAGCGACCAATGTACGCGATCATCGCGTCTTCCACCTCAGCACGCGTCAGTGCGGAGGAATTGGCGCCGTAGTAACGCGCATCGAAATCCGCCATCAAGTGCGGGTGGTGATACGCCTCGCGGCCGATCATCACGCCATCGACGTGCGCCAGATGCGCATCGATCTGCTCCAGCGTCTGCACGCCGCCATTGAGCAGGATCTCCAGATGCGGGAAGTCGCGCTTGAGCTGGTAGACCACCTCATAGCGCAGCGGCGGGATCTCACGGTTCTCCTTCGGGCTCAGGCCTTTCAGGATGGCGTTGCGCGCGTGCACGATGAAGGTCTCGCAACCCGCCTCGGCAATGGTGCCGACAAAGTCGCGCACGAAGTCGTAGGTCTCGATCGCATCGATGCCGATGCGGTGCTTGACCGTGACCGGGATCGACACCGCATCGCGCATCGCCTTGACACCCTCGGCCACCAGCTTGGGCTCGGCCATCAGGCACGCGCCGAACGCGCCGCGCTGCACGCGCTCGGAGGGACAGCCGCAATTCAGGTTGATCTCGCGGTAGCCCCAGCGCTCGCCCAGGCGGGCGGCCTGGGCCAGGTCGTCGGGCTCGCTGCCGCCGAGCTGCAGCGCCACCGGGTGCTCGACCTCGTCGAAGTCAAGGTGGCGCGGCACGTCGCCGTGCAGCAGCGCGCCGGTCGTCACCATCTCCGTATAGAGCCAGGTGTGGCGGGAGATCTGGCGGTGGAAGTACCGGCAGTGACGGTCGGTCCAGTCCATCATCGGTGCAACGGACAGGCGGCGCGCACTCGGCGTAAGGCAGGGCGTGGGGTGTTCAGCAGTCACAGCTAGTTCAACGGTTCAATCCAGGCGCGCAGTTTACCGGTTCTAGTCCGACAGCCCCAGCAGCGGATGCGCCTCGCGCCGCCACGGCGACACGAAGAACGCGGCCACCTCATCGTCACGCACGGCATCGACGCTGGCGTGGCGCCACTTGGGCGCGTGATCCTTGTCGACGGCGAGCGCGCGGATGCCTTCGATGCCGTCGCCCTCGGCAAACACGTGCGTCATCATGTCCAGCTCGCGGCGCAGCTCGTCGGCGAGCGTGGTGTGGCGGCCGCGGCGGATCTGCTCGAGCGTGACGGCCATCATCAGCGGCGAGCGCTTGGCCATGTGCTGCGCGGTCTGCGCGGCCCAGTCGGCGTCGGCGCAGCCTGCCAGCTCAGCCAGGATGGCCGGCACGGTGGCGGCGCCAAAGCATGCGTCGATGGCAGCGCGATGCGGTGCGATCACCGCCTTGGCCGCATCAGCTTCGGTTGCGGCTTCGGTGAAGCACGCGACGATTTGCTCGGCGCTCTGCCAATCGCCATCGTGCAGACGCTGCACGATGGCGGCCAACGCCTGCGTCGTGACATGGCAATCCGCCAGCCCGACCGACAGCCCATCCGCCGCCTCGATCATCTGCCCGGTCACGCCCAGGTATTCGCCCACGTGGCCCGGCACGCGCGCCAGGAACCAGCCGCCGCCCACGTCGGGGAACAGGCCGATATTGGTCTCGGGCATCGCCATGCGGGTGCGCTCGGTCACCACGCGCAGCGAGGCGCCTTGCGAGATGCCCATGCCGCCGCCCATCACCACACCGTCCATCAGGGCGATGTAGGGCTTGGCGTATTGGAAGATCAGGTGGTTGAGGCGGTATTCCTCGGTAAAGAACGTGATCAGCTGCGGATCGCCCGCCGTGGCCGCGCGATGGAAGAAGCGGATGTCACCTCCCGCGCACAGGGCCTTGCCGCCCTCGCCGCGCAGGATCACGGCATGCACTTCCGGATCGTGCTGCCACGCCATCAGCGCATGCGACAGCGCGCGGATCATCTCCAGCGACAGCGCATTGAGCGCCTGCGGCCGGTTCAGCGTCAGCCAGCCGATGCCGCCGCGCACCTCGGCAATTACATCAGCCTGGACGTCGGTGTGCGGCAGGTTCGAAACGGTGGATTCCATGTCTCTTGTCTGGTGTTTTTGGGAATGACGGGCCGCACTGTACACGACCCGGCACAGATGCGAGGAAGGGCTCTAGGCGCGCCTCTTTCCTGGGGCGCGCGTTGGGCGTATATCTGCCGGCTGGAGACAAACCATCACAACAATCAGATGACCCCTACCAACGGCGCACCCGGCGCATCCAGTTTCGACCCGGGATTGATCCTGCTGGCCTTCGCGCCGGTCTTCCTGCTCACCATCGGCGCGGAGGTGTGGTACTGGCGTCGCCGCGATCCGTCCGTCTACAGTCTCAAGGACACCGTTTCAAACGCCTGCCTCGCGCTGATGCACCAAGCGTCGGACGCGTTCTTCCTGTGGCTGATGATCAAGACGGTGTATGCATGGACGTACAGCCACGGCCTGCGCGCAGTGCCCGAGACGTGGTGGTCGTTTGCCCTGCTCTTGCTGCTGCAGGACTTCCTCTACTACTTCTTCCATCGTGCCAGCCACCGTGTGCGCTGGATGTGGGCGTCGCACGTGACACACCATTCGTCGGAGGGCATGAATTTCTCGACGGCGTTCCGGCAGAGCCTGACCTACCCCATCTCGGGGATGTGGCTGTTCTGGATTCCGCTGGCCTGGATCGGCTTCACGCCGGACTGGGTGATTCTGGCGGTGGGCCTGAACCTGGCGTTCCAGTTCTTCGTACACACGCGGCTAGGGGCGCTGGATTCGCGCTATGCGGGCTTCTGGCGCTGGCTTGGGGCATACGTCAACACGCCCTCCGTGCACCGCGTGCACCATGCCAAGAACCCGCAATATATCGACCGCAACTACGCCGGCGTGCTGACGATCTGGGACCGCCTATTCGGCAGCTTCGTGTCGGAGGAAGAGGCGCCCGTGTTCGGCATCACGCGGCAGATCCAGACGCACAACCCGATCACGCTCACCTTCCACGAATGGCGCGACATGTGGGCCGACGTGTTCCGCGATCGCGACCTGCGCTACCTGTGGAAGCCGCCCGAGTGGCGCAGCCCACGCTCGACGGTGACAGCCGAGGCGATGCCGCTTACATGAACGGCGGCCCGAAGCGCGTCGCGATGTGGTTGGTCGAATCAAATAGCTCCCGCAACACCGGGCTCGCGCACGTCGGCTGCACATACAGGTAGAACGCGACTTCCGGCAGGCGCGGCAGGCCATCTGCCTCGGTCAGCACGCGCATGTTCGCGTCGAGCAATTCAGTCGTGCGCGCGGTCACGCCCAGCCCGGCGCTGATCGCAGCCCGGATGCCGGTCAGGGTTGGCGAGAGATAGCTCGTGCGCCACGGAATATGGTGCGCATCCAGGCACTCGATCGATAGCTGGCGGAACAGGCTCAGTTCATCGGCCATCACCAGCGGTACCGGTGCGGCGGAATTGAAGATGAAGTCTTCCGCGCAGATCCACACCATGGGCGAAGTCCGCAGCTTGATACCCGGAAAAGCGTCGTCATAGCGGGTGGAAATCGCCAGATCGAGCGTCTTGGCGCGCAGCGCGTCCATCAGGAACGGGCTGCGGCCGACGTTGATTTCCATCTGCAGTTCGGGTGAGAGCTTGGACAACCTGCGCAGCAGATTTGGCAGGATCGAATCCGCCACGTCGTGTGGCGAGCCGATGCGGATCTTCTCAGCCGGACCGCCCGTCTGGATCACCTGCACAGCCTGGTCGTTCAACGCCAGAATCTTGTGCGCATAGGCGACGAGCCGAACGCCATCCGGCGTCATCATCTTGTGGCGACCGCGTTTCTCGAACAGCGCACATCCCATCTCCTCCTCCAGACGCTGCATCTGCTGCGTGACCGCAGATTGCGTCCGCCCCACGCGCGCAGCGGCCGCGGCAAAGGTTTCGTGCTGCGCAATCGCCACGAAGGTGCGCAGCAGGTCGATATCCAGGTTCCGCATCTGAGCCCCGATACTTCAGAAATCCTAATAAGTTTCTGCCAAGAATTAATTTGTCCTGACCAATTTTGGCCGATAACCTGCAAAAAACCCAAACAAAACTGAAGTAATTCAGGAAGACACCCCGACCGTTGGGTAAGCGGTCAAGCGTTGGACCCGTTTCATACAAAGGAGGAAAGACATGTGGGCACGAAACGTCGCGGCCGGGATGATGGCCGCCCTGACCTTGGCAAACCTCGCACACGCCGACGCGTTGGCCGACATCAAGTCACGCGGCACCCTGGTGTGCGGCACGCAGAACGCCAGTGAACCCTATGCCTTTCCTGACGCCGCGACGCGCCAGATCGCGGGCTTTGATGTCGACGTGTGCCGCGCGCTGGCCCAGGGTCTCGGGGTCAAGCTTGAGCACCGCGCGCTGTCGACCGACGCGCGCATCCCCGAATTGAAGACGCATCGCGTGGATGTCCTGGCCGCTGCAGTCGCATGGATGCCGGCTCGCGCCACGCAAATCGATTTCAGCAACCAGTATTTCGTTGCGCCGATCCGCGTGCTGGTACGCGCGGATTCTCCAATCCAGACGCTGGACCAGCTCGCCAACAAGAAGATCGCTGCATCTGAAGGCTCCAGTTCGGCCGCGGTCTCGGTCACGCGACTGCCGGATTCGCACCTGCTGACCTTCCACGACATCTCCTCGGCCTACCTGGCGCTGCAGCAAGGCAAGGTCGACGGCCTGGTTGCCGGGCAACTGGTGTTGGCGCGCTTTGCCAATGAAGCCGCACAAAAAGGCGGCCAGCAGTATCGGCTGCTGACCGCACCAGTGTACGAAGAGCGCTGGGGCGTGGTCATGAACAGGAACGAGCCGACGTTGATGGCGGCCGTCAACAAGATCCTGGCCGACTACGACCAATCCAACGCGCTGCAGACGAGCTTCGACAAGTGGCTCGGCGCGAAGTCGATTTACAAGTTCACACGCGACTACAAGGTCGAACCGATCAAGGCCCAGTAACCCAAGGGCCGCCGACATGTTCGATCTCTCGTTCCTGCTCGCAGACGGCTATGTGCGCCTGCTCCGGGACGGCATCCTGACCACCCTGTGTCTGTTTGTCGTTTCGGGTCTGCTGGCAATCGTGGTCGGCATTTCACTCGCCACGTTGCGCGCGCTGCCGATGCGCCTGAGTAAGGCGTTCGTTATCGTCATCGTCGAGTACCACCGCAATGTGCCGATGCTGGTGCAGATTCTCGTCTGGTACTTCGGCGTGCCGCAGTTGCTGCCCGAATCGATCAAGTTGTGGATCAACGTGGGCAACACGGAGTTCTTCTTCGCGACCATTGCGCTGGGGCTGAACTCGGGCGCGTTCATCTCCGAAGACCTGCGCTCCGGGCTGCGTGCCATTCCGCATACGCAACAGGAGGCGGCATGGTCGATTGGGCTGACCCACCTGCAATCACTGCGTTACGTGATCCTGCCGCAAGGGATTCGCGTGGCACTGCCGGCGCTGCTTAACCAGGCCTTGTTGCTGTTCAAGAACAGCTCGCTCGCCATGGCCATCGGGGTGCATGAGCTGCTTTACCGCACCCGGCAGATCGACAACCTCACCTTCCGCACCTTCGACGTGTTCCTCATCGCCACGATCTTGTACCTGCTCGGTACGCTGGCGCTGATGTCGTTGTCGGATCGTGTTGCCAAACGCCGCACGGCACCGTTGGGGGTCTGACGCCATGCTCGAAATCCTGCATGACTACCTGGCGCTGTTCCTAGTGGGCGCGTGGCCGAATGGCCCGCTCGGCGGGGTGGCGATCACGCTCATCCTGTCGGTGCTGGGGCTGGTGATGTCGTTTCCGATTGCCGTGCTGATCGGCCTGGCGCAGGTCAGCCCGTGCAACTGGCTACGGAAATGCGCGGGCGTCTGGACGCGCCTGGTACGCGGCATCCCCCTGCTGATGATCATCTTCTGGGCGTACTTTGCGGTGCCGCTGTTGGTGGGCACGGAGGTGTCGGCATTCACGACGGCCGTGTGCGCCATCATCGTGTACGAGAGCGCATTTCTCGCGCAGATCGTCCGCGCCGGGCTCGAAGGACTGCCGCGCGGCCAGATGGAAGCTGCGCGCTCGAACGGCTTGTCGTGGCTGCAAAGCATGCGCTACGTGCAGCTGCCGCAGGCGCTGACCAACATGCTGCCGTCGATCGTCAACCAGTTCGTGTCGATCATCAAGGCGACGTCGCTTGCCTATGTGATTGGCGTGCCGGAGCTGACGTACTCGGCCGCGCAGGTCAACACCATCACGCTGACCAAGCCGCTGGAAACCTTCCTCGTGCTTGCAGCCTTCTACTTCGTGCTGTGCTTCGCCATCTCCCGCTTTGCCGGGCAGCTGGAGCGCCGCATCGCCCGCCGTCGTGCGGGGCTTGCCTGATTCGCTGGAGACCAACCCATGCTGGCATTTGAAAAAATCGACAAGTACTACGACGACTACCACGCGCTCAAAGGCATCGACGCCAAGATCGAGTGCGGTGAAGTCGTTGTCGTATGCGGGCCGTCGGGCTCGGGCAAATCCACGCTGATCCGCACCGTCACACGCTTGGAAGCCATCCAGGGCGGATGCATCCGCTTCGAAGGACGTGACGTTCATGCGCGTGATATGCGCGTCAACCAGCTCCGCGCGCGCATCGGCTTCGTGTTCCAGAACTTCAACCTGTTCCAGAACCTGTCGGTGCGGCAGAACCTGATGCTCGGGCCGACCAAGGTGCTCGGCATGCCGCGCGACGAGGCGATGGCTCAGGCAGAAACGCTGCTCGCCAAGGTCGGGCTTGCGCACAAGATCGATGCGATGCCGGCCAACCTGTCGGGCGGCCAACAGCAGCGCGTGGCCATTGCACGAGCACTGGCGATGAAACCGCCGCTCATGCTGTTCGACGAACCGACGAGCGCACTGGACCCCGAGATGGTGCAGGAGGTGCTGCACGTCATGCGTGAGCTGGCCAACGACGGGCTCACGATGATGATCGTCACCCACGAGATGGGCTTCGCACGCGATGTATCCAGCCGCGTCTGGTTCATGGACCAGGGCCAGTTGCTGGAGGACTCGCCGCCCGACCAGTTCTTCAGCCGCCCGAAGCACGCCCGCGCGCAGCGCTTCCTGCAAGACGTCCTGCGCCCGGCGCCGCCTGTGGCTACGCTGGCCGAACGGGTCGTCTGACACCGACAACCACAACAACGCCATCCAACGCGCCCCAATACCTCTGGAGAGTTCAGCCATGTCCACGTCTTTTCCTCAACAACGCCAATCGGCCGTGAACAACGCCATTGCTGCGATGAAAGCCGCGCTCGCGCCCGAAGGCGAAACGCGCCCTGCACTGGCGGATGTGCTTGAGCAAGTCAAAGGGCTCGCCGCGCGCACGGAACTTTGGCAGGAAGCCGACTTCCCGCCCCCGACCGACGGTGAGCTGCAAGCCCGCTACCTGATCCACGAAGATGCGGATCAAACCTACGCGCTGTACCTCAACGTCATGCGCCCCGGCAAGAAGATCACGCCGCACAACCACACCACGTGGGCCTGCATCGCAGCAGTGGATGGCACGGAATACAACTACGTCTATCGCCGCACCGACGACCGCGCCACGCCCGGCGTCGGCACGCTGGAGATGACCGACACAGTCGTCGTCGAACCCGGCAGCGGCATCGCGCTAGCGGCTGAAGACATCCACGCCGTCGAGATCAAGGGCGAGGCGCCCATTCGCCACCTGCACATGTACGGGCGTGCGCTCGAAACGCTCAGCGAGCGCATCACGTTTGACCTGGCGACCGGCCGCTACCAGACCATGGGCATCGGCGTGAAAACGCGCCGCTAACCGGCCAGCCTCAACCCAATCGCGTTGCTTGCATTCCGCGCTGCGTGCGCGGAGGGCCCCGCTCACCTTTTTTTTCGATCCCGCATCGATATGACATCGTTCGTTACCGCCCAGACCCTGAAAGCGTGGCTGCACGACGGCGCCGAGATCGCGCTGTTCGACGTGCGCGAGCACGGCCAGTACGGCGAGGCCCACCTTTTTTACGCGATCCCGCTGCCCTACAGCCGCCTTGAGATCGACGCCCCGCGTCTCGCGCCTCGACGCGCGGTGCGCATGGTCGTCTATGACGACAACGACGGCATAGCTGCTCGCGCTGCCGAACGCCTAGCCGCCATCGGCTACACCAACGCGCATGTGCTGCAAGACGGCGCGCAAGGGTGGACGCGTGCAGGCTTCACGCTGTTTGCCGGCATCAACGTGCCATCCAAGACCTTCGGTGAACTCGTTGAGATGGCGTATCACACGCCGCGCGTCACCGCGCGCGAACTCGCCGCCATGCGCGAGCGCGGCGACAACGTCGTCATCCTCGACGGCCGCCCCGTCAGCGAATACCTGAAGATGACGATTCCCTCGTCAATCTGCTGCCCCAACGGCGAACTCGGCTACCGCGTGCGCGAACTCGTGCCGGACCCTGCCACGCCGATCGTCGTCAATTGCGCGGGCCGCACGCGCAGCATCATCGGCGCTCAGACGCTCATCAACCTGGGTATCCCCAACCCGGTGATGGCGCTTGAGAACGGCACGCAGGGCTGGTTTCTGGAAGACCTGCCGCTGGAACACGGCAGCACGCGCCGTTACCCCGATGCCGTGACCACCGCCAAGCTGGAAGACCTGCGTGAGGCCAGCCAGCAGCTAGCGACGCGCTTTGCCGTGCCGGAGGTCGATACCGCCACGCTCGCACGCTGGGTGGAACTTGGCACGCACAGCCTGTTCCTCTGCGACGTGCGCACCCCTGAGGAATTCGCCGCAGGCAGCCTGCCGGGCGCGCAGCATGCGCCGGGCGGTCAGTTGATTCAGGCGACCGACCAATACGTGGGCGTGCGCCATGCCCGCCTTGTGCTGCTCGACGCCGACGGCGTACGCGCGCCGATCGTCGCCAGTTGGCTGCGGCAACTCGGTCACGATGCCTACGTGCTGCGCGGCGGGTTGACCAGCGATGCGAAACTGCCGGTACCGGTGCCCGCCTTGCTGCAGCCGTTGCCGGAGATCAGCGCGGAGGCACTCGCCACCGCACTCGCGGCCGGCACCGCACACGTGATCGACCTGCGCCCGAGCATGGCCTTCCGCCGAGCGCATGTGCCCGGCGCCACATGGGCCATTCGCCCGCGCCTGCCAGGATTGGCCGCCGACCGCGATACCGTGCTGATTGCCGACGACCCGCGCATCGCAGAACTCGCTGCCGCGGATTGGAACGCGCTGGCACCGCATGCGGAATCGCACATCAAACGACTCGCCGGCGGTTTTGCCGCATGGATAGCCACGGGCCGTGCCACCGAAGGTGCAGAGAACACTCCACCCGATGCCGACTGCATCGACTACCTGTTCTTCGTGCATGATCGGCATGACGGCAACAAGGCGGCGGCGCGGCAATACCTGGCCTGGGAAACCGGCCTGCTCGCCCAGCTCGATGCGCAGGAACTCGGCGCCTTCCGCGTGGGCGCCGGTGCCACGCAGCCATGACGCTCAACCAACGGGGCCCACGCACCATGTCATCGCAGAAAACAGAGCCAAACGCACAGCCACGGCTGGCCACACGCCTCGTCAAGGGCGGCACCTCGCCAGCCTTTGAAGGCGGCCGGGCAGTCAACCCGCCGGTCGTGCGCGCCTCCACCGTGCTGTTTGATTCGATGGATGCCATGAACGACGCGCGCCGCCGACGCGGCACCGAGCGGATGTTCACCTACGGCGCACGCGGCAACCCGACCGGCTTTGCGCTGGAAGACGTCGTCGCTCAACTCGAAGGCGGCTATCGCACGCGGCTGTTCCCCACGGGCCTCGCCGCCATCTCGATGGTCTTCCTGGCCTTCGTGCGCCCCGGCGATCACGTGCTGATTGCCGATTGCGTCTATCAGCCACTGCGCCATTTCGTCGATACGTTCCTGCAGCCCTGGGGCGTGGAGGTCAGCTACTTCCGCGCAGACGGCAGTGATGTCGCACAGCAACTCCGGCCAACGACCAAGCTCGTTTACGTAGAGTGCCCCGGCTCGCTTGCCTACGAAATGTGCGACCTGCCTGCGCTGGCCGACCTCGCGCATCGCCACGGTGCACTGGTCGTCGCTGACAACACATGGGGCTCAGGCGTGCAGTACCGCCCGCTCACACTCGGCGCCGATGTATCGGTCATGGCTGCCACCAAGTACCTGAGTGGCCACTCCGACGTGATGATGGGCACCGTCACCACCACGCAGGCTTGCTGGCAACCGCTTGCCACGATGTGCGACGCCCAAGGCGTGGCCATCAGCCCCGACGATGCCTACCTCGTGCTGCGCGGCACGCGCACATTGGGCGCACGCCTCGCCATGCATGAGCGCCACGCGCTTGAGGTCGCACACTGGCTGACCGCGCGCCCAGAAGTGGCTCGCGTCTTTTGCCCCGCCCTTGCCGAAGACCCCGGCCACGCGCTGTGGCAACGCGATTGCACCGGCACCAACGGGCTGATCTCGTTCGAATTCGCTCAGGCCGACGCGCATGCGGCCAGGCACTTCGTCGATGCGCTTACGCTATTCGGAATCGGCGCCTCGTGGGGCGGATTCGAGAGTCTGGCGACGGTCAGCAACGTGGTGGGCACACGCACTTGCACAGACTGGTCTCATGCCGGCCCGATCGTCCGCCTGCACATCGGTCTTGAAGACCCGCAAGACCTGATCGACGATCTGGCACAAGCGTTGGCACGCCTGCAGGCGTAGCGCTCCGCGCCATCGCCGGACGAAAAAAAACGCCCCGAAACCCCGGGGCGTTCTTCTTGGCAGACCGACTGGCGATCAGACCGCTTCCTCACGCGATGCACGCTTGCGCTCGTGTTCCTTCAGGTGACGCTTGCGCAGACGGATGTTCTTCGGCGTGACTTCCACCAGCTCGTCGTCGGCGATGAATTCCACCGCGTATTCCAGCGACATCTGGATCGGCGTGATCAGGCGCACGGCTTCGTCGGTGCCCGAGGCGCGCACGTTGGTCAGCTGCTTGCCCTTGATCGGGTTGACGACGAGGTCGTTGTCACGGCTGTGGATGCCGATGATCATGCCTTCGTACAGCGCATCGCCAGGCGACACGAACATGCGGCCGCGATCCTGCAGCTTCCACAGTGCGTAGGCCACGGCAGCGCCGTCATCCTGCGAGATCAGCACGCCGTTGTGGCGCTCGCCCAGGTCGCCTTCCTTGACCGGGGAGTAGTCATCGAAGATGTGGCTGATCAGGCCGGTGCCGCGCGTCAGCGTCAGGAATTCGCCCTGGAAGCCGATCAGGCCGCGGGCCGGGATGCGGTATTCCAGGCGGGTGCGGCCCTTGCCGTCCGACGCCATGTCGAGCAGTTCGCCCTTGCGGCGGCCGAGCTCTTCCATCACGCCGCCCTGGTGGCCGTCTTCCACGTCCACGGTCAGACGCTCGAACGGCTCGTGCTTCACACCGTCGATTTCCTTGAACACCACGCGCGGGCGCGACACGGCCAGCTCGTAGCCTTCGCGGCGCATGTTTTCCACCAGGATGGTCAGGTGCAGTTCGCCACGACCCGACACTTCGAAGATCGTGTCGTCGCCGGTGTCCTTCACGCGCAGCGCCACGTTGGACTTCAGCTCGCGGTCCAGGCGGTCGCGCAGTTGGCGGCTCGTCACGAACTTGCCTTCACGGCCGGCCAGCGGCGAGGTGTTGACGCAGAAGTTCATGGTCAGCGTCGGCTCGTCCACCTTCAGCATCGGCAGGGCCTCCTGGGCGTCCGGCGCACACACGGTGCAGCCGATGCCCAGCTCTTCAATGCCGTTGATCAGCACGATGTCGCCGGCTTCGGCTTCTTGCACGATCTCGCGCTCCAGGCCGCGGAACTTCAGCACCTGGTTGACGCGACCCTTGATCGGCGCACCGTCCGGACCGAACTTGACCACCACGTCCTGCAGCGGACGCACGCGGCCACGCGTGATACGGCCCACGCCGATCTTGCCGACGTAGCTGGAGTAGTCCAGCGAGATGATCTGCAGCTGCAGCGGGCCGTTCGGATCGTCGTCGCGCTGCGGCACCTTGTCGAGAACGGTCTCGAACAGCGGCTTCATGTCGCCTTCGCGCACGTCGTCGGTCAGGCCGGCGTAGCCGTTCAAGCCCGAGGCGTACACGACCGGGAAATCGAGCTGGTCGTCATTGGCGCCCAGCTTGTCGAACAGGTCGAAGGTCTGGTTGATCACCCACTCCGGACGCGCGCCCGGGCGGTCGACCTTGTTGATCACCACGATCGGCTTCAGGCCCAGGGCCAGTGCCTTGCGCGTCACGAAACGCGTCTGCGGCATCGGGCCTTCCACGGCATCGACCAGCAGCAGCACGCCGTCGACCATCGACAGCACGCGCTCGACCTCGCCGCCGAAGTCGGCGTGGCCCGGGGTGTCGACGATGTTGATGTGCGTGCCGTTGTACTCGACCGCGCAGTTCTTGGCCAGGATGGTGATGCCGCGCTCTTTTTCGATGTCGTTCGAGTCCATCACGCGTTCGGTGAGCTGCTCGTTCTCGCGGAACGTACCGGCCTGGCGGAGGAGCTGGTCGACCAGTGTGGTTTTGCCGTGGTCAACGTGGGCAATGATGGCGATGTTGCGAAGCGCGCGCATGGGATGTGAACTCGAAAAGACGTGACACGAGCCCGGGTCAGCACCCAGAAACAGCTCGCGGAATAACCAGACATTCTAGCATGCTGCGATGCGCAAGAGATGACACCCTCAGACGAATCCGTGGAGGGATGTTGCGTAGGCGACGCCAGAATCACGCATTATTTCTAAAACTGGAATCACACATTCAGTACCTTGCTGTTTGCTGCGCCGATTCGTATATTTGTCCGGACAATGATTGTGCATACATAAGATGTCCGAACAGACAAGACCCGCCACTGAAGTTGCCGCAGCCGGAGCGTTGTTCCGGGTGGAGGACTACCGCATGTGCGAAAGCGTGGGCTACCTCGTCGGGCGCGCCAAGACGGCGCTGTCCATGGCGATCGAGCAGGAAGTCGCGCAGATGGACGTGACGCACTCCCAGGCCAGTTGCCTGGTGCTGCTCGCCAACGGCCGCTGCCAGACCGCGACCGATCTCGGCCGCGAGCTGAACACCGACATCGGCTCGCTCACCCGCATGCTCAGCCGCATGGAAAAGCGCGGCCTGATCGAGCGCGTGCGCAGCGAATCCGACCGGCGCGTCGTGCATCTGGAGCTGACCGAAGCCGGCCGCGCGCTGGCCGATCGCATGCCGGCAATCTATACACATGTGCTGAACCGTTTCTTCGCCGGCTTCTCGCCGACCGAAGTCCAGATGCTGCGCGGTTTGTTGCAGCGCGTGCTCGACAACGGCGCCGCTACCGAAGGCAGCCGCTTGCGCCCTGCCGACCACTGACGCCGAACCACCAGAACCGCTCCAACGTTTTCGCTCCTCCCGATCGCCTGACACCTCAAACAACATGAACGCCTCGAACTCCGCCCCCCAGGCACTTGGCTCCCGCGGCCGCGCGCAGACGCAATGGCCGGCGCGCCTGGCCGTGGCGCTCTCCGCCATCACGGTGGCCGTGCTGGCAGGCTGCGCCAGCCTCGGCAATTCGCACAGCACGCAGACGCTGACCTCGCCCGAGCACCTGGCCAGCGCGCAAACGCTGCCGTCGCAGGGTGGCCAGTGGCCGTCGATGAACTGGGTCGATCAGTTCAACGACAGCCAACTGCGTGCGCTGGTGGATGAGGCCATCCACGACAACCCGAACCTGCAAGTTGCCTTTGCCCGCGTGCGAGCCTCCCGTGCAATGGCGGACGTGGCGCGCGGCGACCTGTATCCGAGCGTCGGGCTGGAGGCGGAAACGACGCGCCAGCGCCTGTCGTCGTATGACCTATTCGAAGGCACGCCGCTGGGCGGCAACTGGTTCACCGAATCGAAGATCCAGCTGGGCGTGAGCTACGACCTGGACTTCTGGGGCAAGAACCGCTCCGCGCTGGAAGCCGCGCTGTCCGACGACAAGGCGATGGAAGCCGAAAGCCAGGCCGCGAGGCTGATGCTGTCAACCTCGGTGGCACGCACCTACGCCAAGCTGGCCGCACTCTACGCACAACGCGACGTGGCCGAGCGCACCATCGCTCAGCGCAAGGATCTGACCGCGCTCTCTGGCCAGCGCCTGCGCGCCGGGCTGGATACGCAAGTCGAGACCACGCAGGCGCGCGCCAACGTGGCCGCCGCGCAGACCGAGCTGGAGCAGGTGGACGAGCAGATCGCGCTGGCACGCAACCAGCTGGCCGCACTGCTAGGAAAGGGCCCGGACCGCGGCCTGTCCATCGCGCGCCCGACGCTGCTGGCGCAAGCGACGCCCAAGCTGCCGAGCAACCTGACCATCGACCTGATCGGCCGCCGCCCGGATCTCGTGGCGGCGCGCTGGCGCGTTGAAGCCGCGTCGAAGGACATCGACGTGGCCAAGGCGCAATTCCTGCCCGACATCAGCCTGACCGCCTTCCTGGGCCTGGCCTCGATCGCGCCGGAAAACCTGCTGCTGGGCAATTCGCGCCAGCTCGGCATCGGCCCGGCGCTGAAGCTGCCGATCTTCCAGGGCGGCAAGCTGCGCGCCAACCTGCGCGGCAAGTACGCCGGCTACGACGCGGCGGTCGCCAGCTACAACCAGACGCTGACCGAAGCACTGCACGACACCGCCGACCAGGCGACCACGCTGCGCAGCATCGATACGCAAGTCACCATCCAGCGCACCGCCCTGACCGAAGCCGAACGCGCCTACAGCCTGGCTCGCACGCGCTACGGCGCGGGCCTGGGCACGCAGCTCACCGTGCTCAATGCCGAGACCACCGTGCTGCAACAGCGCAAGCTCGCCACCGACCTGCAGGCACGCCGCCTGGACGCGCAGATGGCGCTGATCAAGGCGCTCGGCGGCGGCTACACGGCAGAAGAGCTGCCCGGCGCCAAGCCCGCACAAACGACGACTGGCGAGGCTTCCCTACAAGCACCGTCGCACAGCTGATTTGAATTGAACCGACCGTTCCAACGCATTCTTTCGAGCCAACATCATGAGTGACAACAAGTCCCAAGCCGCTCCGTCCGCTGCCCCCGCGCCGGCAGCTCCTGCGGCCGCCCCGAACGGCAATGGCAACGGCAAGCGCAAGCGCATGCTGACCACGCTGGCCGCCGCCCTGGTGGTGGCCGGTGTCGGCTACGGCCTCTACTGGGGTCTGTATGGCCGCTGGTTCGAGTCGACCGACGACGCGTACGTGCAAGGCAACGTGGTCCAGGTGACGCCGCAAGTCGCCGGCACCGTGGTGGCCATCCGCGCCGACGACACGCAGCTCGTCACCGCCGGCCAGCCGCTGATCGAACTGGACCGCGCCGATGCGCGCGTCTCGCTGGAGCAGGCCGAAGCCGCGCTCGCGCAGACGGTGCGCCAGGTGCGCACGCTGTACTCGAACACCAGCGCCTTCACCTCGTCACTGGCCGCGCGTGAGTCCGATCTCGCCAAGGCGAAGGACGACCTCGCCCGCCGCAAGCAGATCGCCGGCACGGGCGCCGTGTCGCAGGAAGAAATCTCACACGCGCAGACCGCGCTGCAAGCCGCCCAGGCCGCTGTCGATACCGCCAAGGAACAACTGCAAGGCAACCGCGTGCTGACCGAGCAGACCACGCTGGAACGCCACCCGAACGTGCTGCAGGCCGCCGCCAAGGTGCGTGAAGCCTACCTGGGCTATGCGCGTACCAGCCTGCCGGCCTCGGTGACGGGCTACGTCGCCAAGCGCTCGGTGCAGGTCGGCCAGCGCGTCGCCCCGGGCACGCCGCTGATGGCGATCGTGCCGCTGGATCAACTGTGGGTCGACGCCAACTTCAAGGAAGTGCAGGTGCGCCATATGCGCGTGGGCCAGCCGGTCGAGCTGGTGGCCGACGTGTACGGCAGCAGCGTGACGTATCACGGCAAGGTGGTCGGTTTCTCGGCCGGTACGGGCTCGGCGTTCTCGCTGCTGCCGGCGCAGAACGCCACGGGCAACTGGATCAAGGTGGTGCAACGCCTGCCGGTGCGCGTGTCGCTCGACCCGAAGGAGCTGCAGCAGCATCCGCTGCGCGTGGGCCTGTCGATGGAAGCCAAGGTCGACATCCATGACGAAGGCGGCCAGAGCCTGGCCTCCACGCCGGCTGCGTCGCCGCTGGAAACCTCGGTGTACGACCAGGCCGGCAAGGAAGCCGATCAGGTCATCGCCAGCATCATCAACAACAACGCCGGCCGCGGTGCCGCCAACACACCGGGTGCCGGTGGCGTGGTGGCCCCCGCTTCCGCCGCGCGCGCCTCGCAACCCGCACCCAAGGTCTAACGCATGGCAACCGCCGCGCCCCGCCCGCCGCAGCCCCTGACCGGCGCCAAACTGGTGATCGGTACGGTGGCGCTGTCGCTGGCCACCTTTATGAACGTGCTGGATACGTCCATTGCCAACGTGTCGATCCCGGCCATTTCGGGCGACCTGGGCGTGGCGCCGAACCAGGGCACGTGGGTCATCACCTCGTTTGCCGTGGCCAACGCCATCTCGGTGCCGCTCACCGGCTGGCTGACGCAACGCTTCGGGCAAGTGCGCCTGTTCGTCACGTCGGTGCTGCTGTTCGTGCTGGCGTCGTGGGCGTGCGGCATGGCGCCCAACATGGCGACGCTGCTCGCGGCCCGGGTTTTCCAGGGCATGGTGGCGGGGCCGATGATCCCGCTGTCGCAGTCGTTGCTGCTTTCCACCTACCCGCCCGCCAAGAGTTCGATGGCGCTGGCGCTATGGGGCATGACCACGCTGGTCGCCCCCGTCATGGGGCCGATCTTTGGCGGCTGGATCTCGGACAACATGACCTGGCCGTGGATCTTCTACATCAACATCCCGATCGGGCTGGGGGCGGCTTACGCAACCTGGAGCATCTATCGCGAGCGTGAGACGCCAACGCGCGCGCTGCCCATCGACCGCATCGGCCTGGCCTTGCTGGTGCTGTGGGTCGGCTCGTTGCAGCTGATGCTGGACCGTGGCAAGGAGTTGGACTGGTTCAGCTCGGGGGAGATCATCACGCTGGCCGTGTTGGCCGTGGTCGGCCTCGCGTTCTTCCTGGTATGGGAGTTGACTGAAGAACACCCGGTGGTGGACCTGACGCTATTCAAGGGGCGCAACTTCAGCGCTGGGGTGGTCGCCATCTCGGTGGCGTACGGGCTGTTCTTCGGCAACCTCGTCATCCTGCCGCTGTGGCTGCAGACCATCGTCGGCTATACCGCCACCGATGCCGGGCTGATCATGGCGCCGGTGGGCATCTTCGCCATCCTGCTCTCACCCATCATCGGCAAGAACCTGCCGAAGATGGACCCGCGCTGGGTGGCGACGGCGGCGTTCATGGTCTTCGCGCTGGTGTTCTGGATGCGCTCGCACTTCACCACCCAGGTCGACACCTGGACGCTGATGCTCCCCACACTCATCCAGGGCGCGGCCATGGCGATGTTCTTCATCCCGCTGACGACGATCATCCTGTCGGGCCTGCCGCCCGAGCGGATTCCGGCGGCATCGGGTCTGTCGAACTTCGTGCGGATCATGTTCGGTGGCATCGGTACGTCGATCTCGACCACGGTGTGGGACAACCGCTCGGCGCTGCACCATGCGCAGCTGGTCGAACACGCCAACACATACAACCCCGCCTACAGCGCATCGGTTTCGCAATACACGCAGATGGGCATGCCCAACCTGCAGGCCAATGGCGCGATCGAACGTGTGATCTCACAGCAGGCCGCGATGCTCGGCGCCAACGATATCTTCTGGATTTCGTCGGTACTGTTCATCGGGCTGATCGTCTTCATCTGGCTGACCAAGCCGGCCAAGTCGGCGGGCGGCGCGGAGGCGGCGGCTGGCGCGCACTGAAGCCACCACGTAGATTGCAAAAGGGCCACGCAGCGCTGCGTGGCCCTTTTTGCTATGCGAGGTCTCGGCAGGAGGTCACGACCGGCGTCGCCTGCGGCAGCGCACGGCCCAGGCGACTAGCCACGCCACCACCATGATGGCGCCGAGCGTCCCCCACTCCATCAAGCGGCGCAGCGGCGCACCGCTGTCCGGACCGCCCGCGCGCAGTTCCTTGACGTGCGCGGCATCCACCGTTACGGCGGGATTGCCGTACTGGTGCATGACGAACGTCGCCAACTCGGCCACCTGGGCATCGGTCAGCGCATCGCCAAAGCCCGGCATCAGCCTCGCCGCATCGCCGCTGGTGAGGTGGAGCCCTTGCAGGATCACCATCACCAGGTTGTCGGCATTGTCGCGGCCGAGCGTGGAGTTGTGGGCCAGGCTCGGGAAGGCATCGTCCGGCGTGCCGCGGCCGGTGGTCTGGTGGCAGCTCGCGCAGTTCGCGCTGTAGAGTTGGGCGCCAGTCGTGAGCTGCGCGTAGCCCAGCCCCGGCTGCTGGTAGCCGATGCCGGTGTTGACGGCGCGCAGCCCGGCTTCGTAGCCGGTGGCGTGCCCGCCAAACGAGAAAGCGGCCTGCGTGTCCGCAGCATTGCGCACCGGCGGCGAATCCTTCAGGTAGACGGCGATCGCGGTGAGGTCTTCCGCGCTCAGGTGCTGCAGGCTGTCCTGGATGGCCTCGGCCATGCCGCCCGCAGCTTGCCCTTTACCCGCCACTGCACCGGTGCGCAGGTACTGCGCAAGCTCCTGCACCGACCAGCCGCCGACGCCGCTGATCGGGTCCGAGGTGATGTTCGGCGCGCGCCAGGGGCCTACCTGCCCGCCCGACAAGGCCAAGCCCTGCTTCTCCGCCATCAGCACGTTGCGCGGCGAATGGCAGGCGCCACAGTGCCCGACGGTGTTGACGAGATACTTGCCGCGATTCCATTGCGGGCTCTTGTCTGCCGACGCCTCGAAGCGCTGCCTGTCGAGAAACAGCAGGTTCCAGCCGAACATCAGCCAGCGCTGGCTGAACGGAAATGCAAGTTGCGTGGCCGGCGGCGCGGTGTCGACGGGCGCGACGCCATGCATGAAGTAGGCGTACAGCGCCTGGATGTCGCCATCGGCGACGCCCGCGTAGGCCGTATACGGCATCGCCGGGTACAGGTGCGCCCCGCGCGCATTGACACCCTCGCGCACTGCGCGGGCAAACTCCGCCTCGGAGTAGTTGCCGATGCCATGCGTCCTGGACGGCGTGATATTGCTGGAGAAGATCTTGCCGAACGGCGAGTCGATCGGCAGGCCGCCCGCCATCGGCCGACCACCGGGTGCGGTGTGGCAGGCGACGCAATCGGCCGCCGTCGCCAGGTAGCGGCCGCGCGCAACCAGATCCGCCTGGGATGATGCTGGTTCGGCCGCCGATGCGGCGCCCGCCACGGCCACCAGCAGCAGGCCGCGCAGGACGGATGAAAGACGTGTCGTGAAAGCCATGATCGCCCCCCTCATCCGCGCGCCAGTTGTGCCTTGACGGTGTCGGCCACGCGCAGCGCAAGTGCCGCGATGGTCAGCGTCGGATTGGCCGTACCGGTGTTGACGAACACCGCGCTCGACGCCACGTACAGGTTGTCCTGCTCGTGCGAGCGGCAATCCTTGTCGACCACCGACGTGTTCGGGTCTTCCCCCATCAGCGCGCCGCCCATCGGGTGATCCTGCGCGGCAAACTTGAGCGGGTCCTTGGCGTCGGGGATGTACGTGATCTCGGTCGCGCCCATGCCCTTGAAGATCGCTTCATACATCTGTAGCGTGCGGCGCGCGCTCTTGCGCGTGTATTCGTCGATGCTGTACCAGACCTTCGGGTATGGGATCCCCAGCATGTCGCGCTTGTCGGACAGCGTCAGGCGGTTCTGCGGGTTGGGCAGCACGGCATGGTGGGTTGACAGCTCCAGCTTGTGCGCCACGCCATGGCGAATCGCGGCATCGAGCTTCTTGCCGACCAGCCCCGAGGCCAGCGCCTGCTGGGCCACCGCGGGGGTCAGGTTGGAATCGTCGATGCGGGTGATGGCGGCGGCCATCTCAGTGCGCCACGGGCCGTCGCGCAGGCTGTCGATGGCGCAGTTGTGCTGCGGCCCCTGCCCCATCCACACCGGTTCACGGCTGATGAACTGCACCTCGGTGCCGGCATGTTCCATCATGCAGCGGCCGACTTGGTCGGTCTTGTTGGCGATGCCGTTGGGGTTCTTGTCGTCCTTGGACATCAGCATCAGCTTGACGCTTTCGATGTTGTGCGCGGCCAGGATGAACACCTTGCCCGTCACGCGGGTCGAGCGCTTGTCCGGATCATAGAAATGCACGGCGACGACCTTCTGGTTGGCCGCATCGGTTTCGATCCGGTAGACAACGGAATTTTCCATGACGCGCGCCCCAGCCTTCTCGGCCTTGATGACGCTCTCCATGGCGTTGTACATCGCGCCAATCGGGCAGATCGGCATGCAGTTGTTGTTGCCCGCGCACGTGGGCCGGCCATCGTAGGGGCGCGTGTTGCGTGCCTCGGGTTCATGCACGACGCGGTAGTCGGTGTGCCGGGCGACGACGTCTGCCAGCACCTTGCTCGGATACGTCCACGGCATCTTCTCCATCGGATACGGCTGCTTGCGCGGCGAGCCGAGGTCCTCCGCACCGCGCGATGGGTCCGGACCGCACACGCCCATCTCCAGCTCGGCGCGGTAGTAGTACGGCTCGAGGTCGTCATAGCTGATCGGCCAGTCACGGCCCACGCCATAGCGCGAGTGCAGGCGGAAATCGTTGGGCAGGTGGCGCCACGCGCAGCCTGCCCAGTGCCACGTCGTGCCGCCGACCAGCCGCAGGTAGTCGGTCTGGTAGGCGTCGCCGTCGGGGCCATCGACCTGCAGGTAGTCCAGGCTCGCGCCATCCACGCCGTTGAACGGCGCCAGCGCCCAGGGCTTGGGCGGATACGGCGTGGTCAGCGCACGCGTGGTGGCGGGGGCATTGCGGAAGTTCTCGACGATCTCGCCACGCGTTACGCGCGGGCCGGCGTCGAGCACCAGCACCGACAGGCCGGCACGGGCAAGTTCCAGCGCCGACAGGCTGCCGGCCACGCCGGCGCCGACGATCACCACGTCGGCGGAGAGTTGTTTGTCGCTCATGGGGTTGGGTTCAGGAGGCTTCGGGTCGGATGTTGGGCGCGCGTGTCCCTTCAGCTGCCGTTCAGCTGCGGTGCGGTGGCTCGAACGACACCCAGTGCAGCGGCCCGCCGTGGACGTAGCTCGGCGGGCTCAGGACATCGGCGGTCGACCGGTACATCAGCGCGCCGGCATAGGCGAAGGTCCGGGCCCCGACGATGCCGAGGTACCAGGCGGACACGATCTGGTTGAGCGTCTTGCGCAGCGCCTGCTCCCCGCTGGCATCCAGCGCCTGCGCCAACGACTCGACCGTCGTCGGGGGCAGCGTGCCGATGCGGTGTGCCAGCTCACGCAGATGGCCGTCAAACGCTGCATCGGCGCGCTGGAGGGCGGCATGCAGTGCGCGCCCGGTCAGTACATCGAGCGGGCCGTCCACGGCCACATGCGAGACCCGCATGAAATCGTCGTCATACGTGTCTTGCGCGATGGCGGCATGCATGGATGCGGGCGCCATGACAGCCAGCGCGGCTGTCGACACCGCACGCAGCAGGAAGGTGCGGCGGGACGTGGCGAACGACGGCGATGCGGCATCCGCCGCAGGCAGGGAGGTGGGTGTCACGGGGGCAGACTCCATCCAGTCCGGGATACGCGTATCCCGTTCTTCTTGTGGGGTCGCCGACTATAAAGTGCTGCGATTTAGACGATCGCAACATCTGATGGAAAAAGCGTTGAAACTGGTGCCGGTGCGCGCCCCGCTCGGCGGCGATCAATTCGTACGATTGCCGCTGTGGAGGGCGCACCGCCTGCTTGCTATGGTGGGCGCCTTAACCGGAGCACACCATGCATGCATTTGACCTGTGCGATCGCGTCGCCATCATCACCGGCGGTAACGGCGGCATTGGATTGGGCATCGCCACCGGCCTTGCGCGGGCCGGCGCTGCGGTCGTCCTGGCTGGACGCAACCATGACAAAGGCCAAGCCGCTGCCGGGCAACTACAGAAGATGGGATTGCAGGCGTGCTTTGTTCAAGCCGACGTGACCGATCCCACCGCCTGTCGTGCACTCGTGCAAGCGGCGGCAGCACAGTTCGGTCGCGTGGACATTCTCGTCAACAACGCCGGCATGACTGTCCGAAAACTGGCACACGATTGCACACCGGAAGACTGGCAGCGCGTGATGAACAGCAACACAAGCGGCGCTTTCTATTGCGCGCAGGCGGTCTATCCGGAACTCTTGAAAGTGGGCGGCGGCAAAATCATCAACATCGGCTCGATGATGTCGATCTTTGGGGCCACCTATGCGGCGCCCTACGCTGCCAGCAAGGGGGCCATCGTTCAGTTGACGCAGGCGTTGGCGGTGGAATGGGCCCCGCAACACATCCAGGTCAATGCGATCTTGCCAGGGTGGATCGACAGCGAGCTGACGCACACCGCTCGCGAGACATTCCCCGAGCTTGAGGCTGGCGTCAAACGGCGCACCCCGGCTGGCCGCTGGGGCACGCCGGCAGACTTGGCCGGCACCGCCGTGTTCCTGGCCAGCCGCGCATCAGATTTCGTGACGGGCGTAGCCATTCCGGTCGACGGCGGCTACGCGGTGCAGGGGTAAGGTCGCCGCCGGTATGCTTGCAACACGCGCTCAGAGATGCACGAGCCGCTCGGGCCGCAGCACGCCACTCTGCCAGGCCGCCACGCCGAGCAGCGACGCCGCCGCATCGCCGCGCACGCCGTAGACGCGCACCTGATCGGCGTTCGGCAAAGCCAGTTGCAGCGGCAAGCGCTGGCCATGCAGGAAGCGGCGACTCTCTTCGGCGTCCAGCTCCACGCGCGGCAAGGTCTGCAGCAGCGCGTCAACCGGGGCAAGCATGGCACCGCGTTCGACCTCAGGCGTCGCCTCCAGCGAATCGAGCATCACCGCGCCATCGAGCGTCAGATTGCCCACCTGCGTACGGCGCAGCGCGACCAGATGCGCGCCGCAGCCCAACGCCTCGCCGATGTCCTCGCCCAGCGTGCGGATGTAGGTGCCCTTGCTGCATGCCACGCGCAGCGTGACAGTGGGGGCCACCGACTCCAGATCGGTTGCCAGCACATCGATGGCGTGAATCGTCACGCGACGCGCGGCGCGTTCCACCGTCTGTCCGGCGCGCGCGTATTCGTACAACGGCTTGCCGTCCTTCTTCAGCGCCGAGTGCATCGGCGGCACCTGGTCGATCTCGCCGACGAAGCGTTCGATCGCAGCCTGAAGCTGCGCGGGCGTGACCGACACCGGCCGCTCACTCAGCACCTCGCCTTCCGCATCCGCCGTACTGGTCTTGATGCCGAGGCGCACAACCGTCTCATACGTCTTGTCGGCGTCGAGCAAATCCTGCGAAAACTTGGTCGCCTCGCCAAAGCACAGCGGCAACAGCCCCGTCGCCAGTGGATCGAGCGTGCCGGTATGCCCGGCCTTCTTGGCCCACAGCAGGCGCTTGGCGCGGATCAGCGCGTCATTGCTCGACCAGCCGATCGGCTTGTCCAGCAGCAGCACGCCATGCACGTCACGACGCGGCGGTTTTGCCGGTTGGGGCGGGCGTTGCTCGGCCATCGTCAGTCGTCTTTGGCGCGCGTGGCGTTGGCTTCGTCGATCAGGCGCGACATTTCGATGCCACGCTCGAGCGAGCCGTCAAAGTGGAAATGCAGCGTCGGCACGGTGTGGATATGCAGGCGCTTGAACAGCAGCGAGTGCAGGTAGCCGGCCTTCTCGTTCAGGATGGCGGCGGCGGCTTCCGGCTCGGCGCCCAGCACGGTGAAGTAGATCTTGGCGTGCGCATAGTCGGGCGTAAGCGCTACGGATTGCACCGTCACCAGTCCCATCGCCGGGTTCTTGATTTCGCGCTGGATCAGCTCGGCCAGATCGCGCTGGATCTGGTCGGCGATGCGCAGGTTGCGGCCCGAGGCCGATCCCGCTTTCTTCGGCATAGTGTGTTCCTCGATACAACGGGCGCGCGGCATGCGCCTGCGCCCAAAAGACAAAACGGTGGCGCGGGACGCGCCCGGGCCACCGTCGCAAAAGCAAGCCGGACACCGCAGCGTCCGGCTACCGCATTACAGCGTACGCGCCACCTCGGTGATCTCGTAGATCTCCAGGTGATCGCCTTCCTTGACGTCGTTGAAGTTCTTGATCGACAGGCCGCATTCGAAGCCCTGCTTCACTTCCTTCACGTCGTCCTTGAAGCGCTTGAGCGAATCCAGCTCGCCCGAGAAGATGACCACGTTCTCGCGCAGCACGCGCACCAGCGAGTTCCGCTTGACGATGCCGTCCAGCACCATACAACCCGCCACCGCGCCAACCTTCGGCACGTGGAAGACCTGGCGCACCTCGACGGTACCCGTGGTCTCTTCGCGCTTCTCCGGCGACAGCATGCCCGACATCGCCGCCTTCACCTCATCCACAGCGTCATAGATGATGTTGTAGTAGCGGATGTCGATGCCCTGGTGCTCGGCCAGCTTGCGCGCGCCCGCATCGGCCCGCGTGTTGAAGCCGATGATGACGGCCTTCGACGCGGTTGCCAGGTTGACGTCGGATTCGGTGATGCCACCCACGGCGGCATGCACGATCTGCACACGCACTTCGCCGGTGGACAACTTCTGCAGCGAATGCACCAGTGCTTCCTGCGAGCCCTGCACGTCGGCCTTGATGATCAGCGGCAGCGACTTCACATCGCCTTCGGCCATCTGCTCCAGCATCGTTTCCAGCTTGGCGGCCTGCTGGCGTGCCAGCTTGACGTCGCGGAACTTGCCTTGGCGGAACAGCGCGATTTCGCGCGCCTTGCGCTCGTCCGGCAGCACCATGACTTCTTCACCGGCGCCCGGCACTTCCGACAGACCCTGGATTTCCACCGGGATCGACGGACCGGCTTCCTTGGCCGGCTTGCCGTTCTCGTCCAGCATGGCGCGCACGCGGCCATAGGCCGTGCCCGCGAGCACCACGTCGCCGCGCTTGAGCGTACCGCTCTGCACCAGCACCGTGGCGATCGGGCCCTTGCCCTTGTCCAGCTGCGCTTCCACCACCAGACCCTTGGCCGGCGCGTTGACCGGCGCCTTCAGCTCCAGCACTTCGGCCTGCAGCGAGACGTTCTCCAGCAGCGTATCGATGCCTGCGCCCGTCTTGGCCGACACCGGCACGAACGGCGATTCACCGCCGTACTCTTCCGGAATCACACCCTCGGCCACCAGTTCCTGCTTGACGCGGTCCGGGTTGGCATCGGGCTTATCAATCTTGTTGATCGCCACGACGATCGGCACACCGGCCGCCTTCGCGTGGGCGATGGCTTCCTTCGTCTGCGGCATGACGCCGTCGTCCGCCGCCACCACCAGGATCACGATGTCGGTCGCCTTGGCACCGCGCGCACGCATGGCCGTGAAGGCCTCGTGACCCGGGGTATCCAGGAAGGTGATGACGCCGCGGTCGGTTTCAACGTGGTACGCACCGATGTGCTGCGTGATGCCGCCGGCTTCGCCCGCCGCCACCTTGGCGCGACGGATGTGGTCCAGCAGCGAGGTCTTGCCGTGGTCGACGTGACCCATCACGGTCACGACCGGCGGACGGGTTTCAGCCTCGACATCGATTTGCTCTTCACCGCCCACGATCAGCAGCGCTTCCGGATCGTCCAGCTTGGCCGCGATCGCCTGGTGGCCCATTTCCTCGACCACGATCATCGCGGTCTCCTGGTCCAGCACCTGGTTGATCGTGACCATCTGGCCGAGCTTCATCATCTGCTTGATGACCTCGGCGGCCTTGACCGACATCTTGTGCGCCAGATCGGCCACAGAGATGGTTTCCGGCACGTGCACTTCACGCACCACCGGCTCGGTCGGCGCCTGGAAGGCATTGCGATTGTCGTCACCATGGCGGTTGCGGCCGCCCTTGGAGCCAGAACGCCAGCCGTCGACGCCACCGCCGCTGTCGCCGCGCGTCTTCAGACCACCGCGCTTACCGCGGTTGTCATCCTGCCAACCCGACTTGCCGCGACCACCCTTCTTATCACCGGCCGGTGCACTGCTCGGCGCAGCTGCGGCAGGTGCCGGTGCGGCCGGCTTCTTGGCGGCCGCAGCCGGACGCGCTTCGCCAGCCGGCTTGACCGGCTTGTGCAGCGTGCCCGTTGTTTGCTCGGCCTTCTTCTCTTCAGCCTTGCGCTCGGCGGGCGTCTTCAGCACGCGTGCCGGGGCGCTCATCATCTCGCGGATGGCACGGGCTTCGGCTTCGGCGGCTTCGCGGCGCTTGCGCGCGGCGTCTTCCTCAGCCTTGATCTTGTCAGCGGCAACACGCGCCTCGTCAGCGGCCTTCTGCGCGGCTTCGCGTTCGCCGGCCAGGCGTGCGGCGTCTTCCTCGGCCTTGCGGCGCGGGGCCTCGTCGGCTGCCTCAGCGGCGGCGCGGGCAGCCACGGCTTCCTCTTCCGCCTTCTTGGCGGCGAGTTCGGCCTGGCGCTTCTGCTCGGCTTCGGCGGCCTCCTGGCGAGCGCGGCGCTCGGCTTCCTCGCGCTCCATCGCCTCTTGGCGGGCCTTCAGCTCGGCTTCCTGACGCGCCAGCAACTCGGCCTGGTGGCGTTGTTCTTCCTCGCGGCGCGCGGCTTCCTCAGCATCGACGACCGGCGCGGCAGGCGCAGCCTCGGCTTCCGCCTGGGCCGCGCTCGGCTCATCACGCTTGACCAACACGCGCTTCTTCTTGACTTCCACTTGCACGGTACGCGTTTTGCCGGTGGCATCCGCCTGGCGGATCTCACTGGTTTCGCGTTTGGTGATCGTGATCTTCTTGCGCGCGCCATCCTCGGCACTGCCGTGAGCTCGCTTGAGATAGTCGAGCAGACGGGTCTTGTCCGATTCGGTGATGACGTCTTCCGGCGTCGCCTTCTGCACGCCCGCGGCCTGCAACTGCTCCAGCAGCGCCGATGCGCTACGGTTCAATTCGCCAGCGAGTTGGGCAACTGTTGTGCTTGCCATTCAAACCCTTTCGATGCTTGGTTTCAGTGAGGATTGCGAAAAACGATCAACGCTTGCCGCAGGCTCACGAAAACCAGTGTTCACGCGCCTTCATGATCAGCGCCTTGGCCTGTTCTTCGTCGACGCCGGTCATCTCGACCAGTTCGTCCACGGCCAGCTCGGCCAAGTCGTCACGCGTCTGGATGTTCCCCTCGGCCAGCTTGCCGATCAGCTCCGGGGTCAGCCCTTCGAGGTCGCGCAGGTCTTGTGACACCTTCTCGACCTTCTCTTCCTTTGCCAGCTCCATCGTCAACAGCACGTCACGGGCGCGGTTGCGCAGCTCGTTGACGGTGTCTTCGTCGAACGCCTCGATCTCCAGCATTTCCTGCAGCGGCACGTAGGCCACTTCTTCGAGCGAGCTGAAGCCCTCTTCGATCAGGATGTCGGCGACTTCTTCGTCCACGTCCAGCTTTGCCATGAACAGCTGGCGAACGACGGAGCTTTCTTCTGCCTGCTTCTGCGCAGATTCGGCCGGCGTCATGATGTTGATCTGCCAGCCGGTCAGTTCCGACGCCAGACGCACGTTCTGACCGCTACGACCGATGGCCACGGCGAGGTTCTCCTCGTCGACCACCACGTCCATGCTGTGCTTCTCTTCGTCCACGACGATGGACTGCACCTGTGCCGGCGCCAGCGCGCCGATCACGAACTGCGCCGGATCTTCCGACCACAACACGATATCCACGGCCTCGCCGCCGACTTCGTTGCGCACCGCCGTCACACGCGTGCCACGCACGCCAACGCAGGTGCCGATCGGGTCGATGCGCTTGTCATGCGCCACGACCGCGATTTTCGCACGCACACCCGGATCGCGCGCCGCCGCCTTGATCTCCAGCAGGCCCTGTTCCATTTCCGGCACTTCGTTCTCGAAGAGCTTGATCAGGAACTCGGGGCACGTGCGCGAGAGTTCGATCTGCGGGCCGCGTGCGGTGCGGTCGACGTTCAGGATGTACGCGCGGACGCGGTCGCCCGTGCGCAGGTTTTCCTTCGGGATCATCTGGTCGCGCGCCAGCAGCGCTTCGACGCGGCCGGATTCGACGATCAGGCCCTTCTTGTCGGCACGTTTGATCGTGCCGGTCATGATCTTCTCGCCGCGATCGAGGTAGTCGTTCAGGATCTGCTCGCGCTCGGCGTCGCGGATGCGCTGCAGGATCACCTGCTTGGCAGCCTGCGCGCCGATGCGGCCGAACTCGACCGACTCGATCTGCTCTTCGATGAATTCATCGACGTTGATGTCGGCGTCCTGCTCCTTGGCTTCGAACAGCAGGATCTGCTTGTCCGGCTCCTGCAGGCCTGCATCGTCAGGAACGACGAGCCAGCGGCGGAAGGTTTCGTGTTCGCCCGACTCACGGTCGATCGCCACGCGCACATCCACGTCTTCTTCAAAGCGCTTCTTGGTCGCCGAAGCCAATGCGGCCTCCAACGCCCCGAACACCACATCCTTGTCGACGTTTTTTTCGCGCGCAAGCGCATCGACGAGCAACAGAACTTCGCGGCTCATTGCTTGTTCCCTTTATTTCGATTTCCTTTGAAGTCCAGCACGGGCACCAGCCGGGCGCGGTCGAGTTCCGACAGCGTAAATTCCAGCAGCGCGGGGCCTTCCTTGCCCTCAAACTCGAGGCCGATTCGTTCCTGGCCGGGCTCCCCCGCGGGAGCCTGAACAATCCCCGTGAAATTCTTCTGCCCACCCACCGGCAGGCGCAGCGTCACCTTGGCCTCGAGGCCGGCGAAGCGCGTGAAGTCGGTCAGCGTGCGCAGCGGGCGATCCAGCCCCGGCGACGATACCTCCAGCCGCTCGTAGTTGACGTTCTCAACCTCGAATACGCGCGTGAGCTGGTGGCTCACCTTCTCGCAGTCTTCAATGACGATGCCGTTTTCCGCCTGATCGATATACACGCGCAGCAACCCGGCTGGCGCGCGCTCCACTTCCACCAGCTCGTAACCCATGGCGGTGAGGGTTTTCTCAATCAGATCAGTCAGATGCACGTTTTTCCTGAAGAATTTCCCGGTGCTGCCAACCTGCCGAAGCAAAAAAAAATGGGCGCAATGCCCATATCATTCGCCCATCTTCTGCAGGATGACTTTTGATTAGACTCGTATTGTAATGCGTCTCGGGGCAAAACGCAAAATATGCCCCGAGCGCACCACAAAATCAGACGCTGCGGCGGGTACCGCACACAGCGTCGTCATTTTCAGCGCTTGCCGCCGCGCTTACCGCCGCCGCCACGCGCCTTGTTGCCATTCGGCACGCCGCCACCGCTCTTGCCCGGGCGCTTGTTGCCCGGCGCGCGGTTGCCGTCACGCATGCCACCCTGACCCGCCGCCCCACGCCCATCCGGGCGCGCGCCCGTGCGGGTGCGCGCCGTCAGCGTGGTCGGGCCGCCGACATTGATATAGCCCATCGAGGTCTGCATCGGATCAGGCTGACGGGGGTTGGACGGACGGCGCGGCGCCGGCTGCGCACGGTTGCCGTTCTCGACACCCATTCCACGTGACTGGAAGTTCGCTTCGCCGGTAAAGCCCGACGACATCGGCCCCATCAGCACCGGCGCCGGCTCACGGCGGCGGCTGCCCGGGCGGCTCTGCTGCTGCCCGCCAGTGCTTGCCGTCGGCACCTTCATGCCCAGCGTACCCATCAACGTGCGCACGTCGTCTGCCGACACCTCCTGCCAGCGCCCGCGCTTGAGGCCACGCGGCAGCACAAAACTGCCATAACGCGTGCGGATCAGGCGCGACACGGTCAGGTTGACCGCCTCGAACATCCGGCGCACCTCGCGGTTGCGGCCTTCGGTCAGGGCGACGTGGTACCAGTGGTTGACGCCTTCGCCGCCACCGTCGGCGCAGCGCAGGAAGTTGGCTTCGCCGTCCTGCAACGGGATGCCGTGGAGCAGCTTCTGGCGGTCGGTCTCGGCCAGTTCGCCCAGCGTGCGCACCGCGTATTCACGCTCCACACCGTAGCGCGGATGCATGAAGCGGTTGGCGATGTCGCCGGACGTGGTGAAGATCAGCAAGCCTTCCGTATTGAAGTCCAGGCGGCCGACAGCGACCCATTTGCCGGTCTTCATGCGCGGCAGCGCGTCGAACACGGTCGGACGACCTTCCGGATCGGACTGGCTGACGATCTCGCCGGCCGGCTTGTGGTACAGCAGCACGCGCGGCGGCTTGCTCGGCAGCTTGCGCTGGATCAGCTTGCCATTCACGCGCACCTGGTCAGTCGCGAGGATACGCTGGCCGATGTGCGCCGGCAGACCGTTCACGGAGACGCGCCCCTGCAGGATCAGGTCCTCCATGTCGCGGCGCGAGCCCAGGCCGGCATCGGCCAGGATCTTATGCAGCTTGGGGGCGTCGTCCTCGGCGGTGAGTTCGCGCACATTGGTCGGCTTGGCGGCGGCGCCGGTGTCCGCTTCGGCGTCGTACGCGCCGGAAATCACGTATTGGAAGACGTCGTCGGTGCCCTTGCCGCCCCTGCCAGCCTGACCGCCGCGGTTCTGGTTACCGCCCTTGCCTTGCGGCTTGCCGTTGCGGTTCTGGCGTGGATTCTTGCCGCGACCGCCGGTGCCGGCCTTGGCTTCAGCGTTGCCGCTTGCACCCTCCGCGCGTTCACCAGCCGGCTGCGCTTCGCCTTGGCGGCGGCGCCCCTTGCCGAAGCGGCCGCGCGGGCCACGGCGCTCCCCCTGGCCCTCGGCCTGAGCGGCTTGCCCCTCTGCCGGCGCAGGGTTGGCTTCTACCGCGACGGCGGCCTCGCCCTGAGCGGCGTCCTTCGGCTTGCGCGTACGCGGGGTGCGGCTCTTGCGCGGCGGCTCGCCAGCAGCGGGCTCCGCAGAATCCGCACTCACGGACTCGCCCTCTGGGCGGTCCTGCGGCTGGCGGCGCGAGGCGACCAGGTTGCGCAAACCTCGGCGCAAGCCCTTGCGGCGCGGTGCGGACGACTCGGCGCCATCACCGGCGCCATTGGCAGGCGTATGTGTATCGATGGAATCAGGCAAGGTGCTCACAACGTCTTTCAAATCTAGAGGTTCAGGCCGTGCGCCGCTCGATTGGCGAGCGCGGCTCAGGAATGTTCGTTATCTGCGGCGGGCTTGGCGTACGGCTCCGCTCCCGACTGCGTTTCGACAAGCCCGGGGGCCGCCGACAGCGCCTGCGAAACAGACAGCGATTCGGCCAGCGCTTCCGGAGCAGCATCCACCGCCACCGGCGACGCCAGCTCGGACGACACCTCGGTGATCGCCTCGTGGGCGACGGCCTCGGCGTGCATACCCGCGGTCAATGCCTCGGGCTGTTCAACTGGATCGGCGGCCCCCGCCTCGGCGGGTACGGCAGATTCCGCGCCCGCTTCGGCAGGCGCCTCGTTCACCAGCGCCGTCAGCTCTTCGACGGCAATCGCACCGCCCTCGAATTCAATTGCGCCCTGCTCCAGCAGACTGGCCTGCGCCTGAGCGCGGGCGTCTTCCAGCGGCGGCAGTTCGTCCAGCGAGCGCAGGCCGAGGTCGTCCAGGAACTGCTTGGTGGTGGCATACAGCGCCGGACGGCCGGGCACATCACGGTGGCCGATCACTTCAATCCAGCCACGGTCTTCGATCTGCTTGATGACCTGCGTGTTGACGGTCACACCACGAATGTCTTCGATATCGCCGCGTGTGACGGGCTGGCGATAGGCGATGATGGCCAGCGTCTCCATCACCGCACGCGAGTATTTGGGCGGCTTTTCCGGATGCAGGCGATCAAGATAGACGCGCATTTCCGGGCGGCTTTGCAGGCGCCAGCCCGAAGCCAGCGCCACCAATTCGACACCGCGGTCCAGCCAATCCTGGCGGAGCTCTTCAAGCAGCACGCGGATGGTGTCCGCGGAAACATCTTCGTCGAACAGCTTGCGCAAGTCATTGACTCGCAACGGGTCCTGCGCGCAGATCAGCGCGGTCTCGAGGACGATTTTCGCCTCTTGGGTATTCATCGGGTTGAGCGGCTCGTCATTGCACGCGCGCGGCGATTGCCGTCACGCTGAAGGTTTCCGTTCCGCCGCGACATACGCGGCATTCTGAATGCTGTTGCCCGCCCGGGCCCGGCGCGCGTCGGCCGTTAGGCCTCGCACCGAAACACAGTGGCTTTTGCCCGCTGATGGGCCGGAGGAGCGAGTTGATCCGGTGCCGGTCAGGCACCACAAGGGCAATTTCTACCGCCGCCAAGGGGGCGGCTCTTGCACCGGGCGGCTGCCACTGCTGACCGGCGGCACACCCAAATCGACGGTCCAGGGCGGCTGTGCCGCTGGATGGCTTCGCTTGGCGCCACGCTCGAGATTTTGATCTGCGCGGCTGGGAGCGAGTCGAATTGCGTCTGATTGTAGGGCATATTCCTGCGCGCCCGCAACATGGAAGATGTCCTAGCGCCCCGCCCCATGCCAGACGAGGGGCCGCAGGTGATTCAAACGCCTACAGCACCAGGCAGAAACCATGTGCGTTGAGCATCTCCGGCAACCACGCCGCGCACACCAGCCCCCAGACCCCGAATGCGGCAATGGCGGCACCCGCGATGCCCCGCGCCCAGCGCATCCGCGACACGCCACGCAACCAGCCCGCCAGCCCGGACATCATCAGCAGGTTCGGCAGGGTGCCAGCGCCGAACGCGAGCATGACGGCCGCGCCCGAAGCTGCGTTGCCAGCCAGCAACGCAACGGCCAGGGCGCCGTACACCATGCCGCACGGCACCAGACCCCACGCAAGCCCGGTGACGTAGCGCCCGGCCAGCGGATGACGCACGCGCAACGACGTCATGCGCAGCCGGGCGGCGAGCGCCGCCAACCCACCAGACAAACGACCAAGCCCGCGCTCGAGCCAAGCGCTGCGCCACACATCGCCGGCCGCCCGGGTGAGCAACAGCACCCCATAGGCGACCAGCAACGCGCTCGCCAACGCAAACAAGCCGCGCTGGATCGGCAGCCATTGCTGCCGCCACGCCGCCGCGCCGAGCGCGCCCATCGCCGCACCGAGCAGCGCATACGTGGTGAGCCGCCCCAGATGCATCACCAGTTGCTCGAACCACAAGCGCCGACGCGAGACGATGCGCACCGGCACCTGCGCACGCTCGGCCGCCAGCGCGATGCCGCTGCACATCGCCAGGCAGTGCACCCCTCCCAGCAGCGCAATCAGGAAGACGCTCAGCAACGCAGCCGCACTCATAGGCGCAATCCTTTCCGTTTGACGGCCAATCTCGTTGCCATCTTGCTCCAGATCAAATGAAACTCCCCTAAATCCGTCTGTCGGAAACGTCCGATGGCAGCAGGGTCGCCGCTATAATATGCGTCGGTAGCACAACAATTATTCTATTCAACCCCTCTCGGATTTCCCTCGCCCCCGTGCTCACACGAATCGCGCTCACCGACCAAGCCTCCCGTTGTTCCACCTGCGTGCTCGGACAAATCTGCCTCCCGGTGGGCATGAATTCAGATGACGTGCGCAAAATGGACGAACTGGTTACCGAGCGCATCCGCATCAAGAAAGGCCAGACGCTGTATTCGCTTGGCGAGCCGCTGGAGGCCGTGTACGGCATCCGCTTCGGCACGCTGAAGACGCACCTCACGCTCGAGGACGGCCGGCACCAGATCACGGGTTTCCACCTGCCAGGCGAGATCGTCGGACTCGATGGCATCGGCGAGATGTGCCATGTGTCGGACGCCACCGCGCTGGAAGATACCGAGGTGTGCGTGGTGCGCTATACCGATCTGCAGCAGCTCTCGCGCCGGCTGCCTTCGCTGCAGCACCAGTTCCTGCGCATCATGAGCAAGGAGATCTCGCAGGACCACCTGATGCTGATGACGTTGGGCTCGATGCGTGCGGAAGAACGCCTTGCCGCGTTCCTGCTGAACCTGTCGCGCCGCTCGGCCGAACGCGGATACTCGTCGACGGAATTCGTGCTGCGCATGAGCCGCGAAGAACTCGGCAGCTACCTGGGCCTCAAGCTGGAAACCGTCAGCCGCCTGTTCTCGCGCTTTGCCGAGGCGGGCCTCATCCAGATCCGCCAGCGCCACGTCAAGCTGATCGACGTGGCCGGCTTGCGCCAGGTGATGAGCGGCCAGGCGTCCTGAACCGCCCCACCTATTTGCACCGTCCGCTCAGATGAGCGGATGTTCGTGCGCTTCCAGCTTGCCGATGCCCGGTGACACATACAGCGTCAACGCGCTCGACAATCCGCAGATCACCCAGAACACAAAGAACGAAACGGTGTAGACCGCTTCGGAAGACACCGTGATCTGCTCGCCGAAGAAGCGCAGGTCGGCCGGGTCCACCACGGAAAACACCACAAGCTCGGCCAGCGCCGCCGCCAAGAACGCCGGCCACAGGATCCACATCAGCAGGCGCCGCGTCATCGGACCTCCCCGTGGCCGGCATGGGCCGACACGGAGACGGTCTTTTCGACAACCAGACCGCGTCGTACGACGTTGTCGTGAACCTCGGCATCGGGGTGGGTGACGGTCAGCCAGATCGTCACGCCACAACCGAGCATGGCGGCAAACGGGCCCGCCATCAGCAGCCACGGCCAGGGCTCGCGCCACCATGGCCGCGCATGGACTTGAGCTTGGGAAGGTTGGGTTGCTTGCATCAGCGCCTCCTTATTTGGATGGCCGCGTTAGCGCGGCACGATGAAGCTGGACGGCTCACGCAGCACGAGGCTGCTGCCCTCCTTGTCTGCCTGGATGACGAAACGGATCTTGTGCGAGCCGGGCTGGACATCGTCGGCCGGGCGGCGCACGCGGATCGGCACCAGCCGGTTCGCCGCGGGAGCCAGCTCGAACGAAGTCGATTCACCGCGTCCGCCCTGCACGTCCAACGCCGGCAGGCCTTCCGCCGTGATGGTCACGCGCATTGGCTGCTCGGACGCATTCATCAGCTGCAGTCGATACACGTTTTCGATCTTGCCGCCGTCCACCTCGCGGGCGAGCGCTCCGCGATCGCGGATGACGTCGACCTTCAACGGCTGGCGCATCGCCAGGGCCACCACGAAGCCGGTTGTCAGCACCAGCATGATGCCGACATAAATCAACACACGCGGGCGCAGCAGATGGCGGCGCGCCTCCTTCGGGTTTAGCCGATCGCGCATGGCGCGCTCCGACGTATAGCGGATCAGGCCACGCGGGTAGCGCATCTTGTCCATCACCTGGTCGCACGCGTCGATGCACGCGCCGCAACCAATGCATTCGTACTGCAGGCCCTGGCGGATGTCGATGCCGGTCGGACACACCTGCACGCAGATGCTGCAATCGACGCAAGAGCCGAGGCCCTGCGCGGCAAAATCGGCGTTGCGCGAGCGGCTGCCGCGTGGCTCGCCGCGCTGGGTGTCATAGGTGACGACGTAGGTGTCCCGGTCGACCATCACGCTCTGGAAGCGTGCGTACGGGCACATGTAGCGGCACACCTGTTCGCGCATGAAGCCCGCGTTGCCCCAGGTGGCGAACGCATAGAACAGCAGCCAGAAGGTCGCCCAAGGGCCGAGCGACAGCGTCCACACTTCCATGCCAAGCTGGCGGATGGGCGTGAAGAAGCCGACGAAGGTGAAGCCCGTCCACAGCGCGATCAGCACCCAGGCGGTGTGCTTGGCGGTCTTCAGGCGCAGCTTGCGCGCGCTCCAGCGCTCGCCGTCGAGGCGGATGCGGGCGAAGCGGTCGCCCTCGATATGCCGCTCGATCCACATGAAGATCTCGGTGTAGACCGTCTGCGGACAGGCATAGCCGCAGAACAACCGCCCCGCCACTGCCGTAAACAGGAACAGCCCCAATGCCGACAACACCAGCAGCAGGGCCAGGTAGATCACGTCTTGCGGCCACAGCACCAGGCCGATCAGGTAGAACTTGCGCGCCCCCAGGTCGAACAGCACCGCCTGGCGGCCGTTCCACTGGAGCCACGGCAGGCCATAGAAAATGATCTGCGTGGCCAGCACCATCCAGACACGCCAGCGATCAAACGCTCCAGTCACGGCGCGCGGATAGATCTTGCGCCGGACTTCATACAGCATCTGCTCGGTGGGCGTGTCATCGGCGCCCGCCGCTGCAGCGGCGGGCGTCATCGGACGCCAGGCGGGTTCGTGGTCGCTCATTGCTGGGTCGCGGGCTGCGTGCTGTTATTCGACAGGCCCCACACGTAGGCGGCGAGCAGGCGGATCTTCTCCGGCGACAGCAGGTTCTCGTGCGCGGGCATGGTGTTGTCGCGGCCCTTGAGGATGGTCTCGACGATGGTCGCTTCCGAGCTGCCGTACAGCCAGATACGGTCGGTCAGGTTGGGGGCACCGACAGCCTGGTTGCCCTTGCCGGTCGCCATATGGCATGCGGCGCAGACTGACTTGAAGGTCGGTTCGCCACGCGCGGCTTTGATCGGGTCATACGACAGGCCCGACAGCGAGCGCACATAGTTGGCGACGTTGACCGCCTGGTTGCCGTCCACCACCGCGGCCAGCGACGGCATCACGCCATGGCGGCCCTTGGTGATGGTGGTCAGGATGGTTTCGGGATCGCCACCGTAGAGCCAGTCGTTGTCGGTCAGGTTCGGGAAGCCCTTCGAACCGCCGGCGTCCGAGCCATGGCACTGCGCGCAGTTGTTCAGGAACAGGCGCTGGCCGATTTCATGCGCTTGCGGGTCTGCGGCGATCTGCTTGATGTCCATGTTGCCGTAGCGCTCGTACAGCGGGCGCACCTGCGCCTCGGCCGCCGCGCGCTGCGATGCCAGCTCGCTGCGCGTGGAGAAGCCCAGCACACCGCCGTAGGCACCCAGCCCCGGATACAGGATGAGGTAGGCCAAGGCGAAGATGCACGACAGCAGGAACATCCACATCCACCAGCGCGGCAGCGGGTTGTTCAGCTCGCGCAGGTCGCCGTCCCACACGTGGCCGGTATCTTCGCCGGCAGCGTGCCCCGGCGCGATCGTGATGCGGCGCTGCGAGAACAGCAGCCACACGCACCACACGATGCCCACCAGGGCGATCGCCGCGATGTAATACCCCCAAAACTCGGAAATGAAGTCGCTCATGATTCGATGTCCTTATTGATGTGAGCGGGACGCGTCTGTGCGTCCGCCTGCGACCTCGGCTTCATCGGGCAGCAGGAACGGCAGCATTGCCGATTCCGCATTCGCCGCACGGCGATGGCCCGAATACGCCCACCATGTGATGCCCACGAACAGCACCAGGAACACGGCGGTGGAGATTGCGGTCAGCATGGCCATGGCTTACTCCTTGGCAGCGACGGCGGCCGGCGCTGCGGCGGCTGCAGGGACGTCGCGCACGTTGCGCATCTCGATGCCCAGGCCCTGCAGGAAGGCCACCACGGCATCCTCTTCGGTCTTGCCTTCGAGCTCGGCGCGGGCCCCAGCGATCTGCGCGTCGGTGTACGGCACGCCCAGCTTGCGCAGCACGCGCATCTTGGTCTCGATGTCGCGGTTGTCGAGCGGCGTCTTGGCGAGCCATGCGTACGACGGCATGTTGGACTCGGGCACCACCTCACGCGGGTCGCGCAAGTGGATGCGATGCCAGTCGTCGGAATACCGTTGGCCGACGCGCGCCAGATCCGGGCCGGTCCGCTTGGAACCCCACAGGAACGGGTGGTCGAACACCGATTCGCCGGCCATCGAATAGTGGCCATAGCGCTCGGTCTCGGCACGCAGCGTACGCACCTGCTGCGAGTGGCAGCCGACGCAGCCTTCGCGGATGTAGATGTCACGCCCCGCCAGCCGCAGCGGCGAATACGGTGCGATGCCCTTGACCGGCTCGGTGGTGGAATGCTGGAAGAACAGCGGCACGATCTGCACCAGGCCGGCGATGCTGACCACGACCAGGGTCGCGATGATCAGCAGCCCGATGTTCTTTTCCAGCGTCTCGTGCGTGAAGAAGCGGTTGGATTGATTGCTCATGGTCGTCTCCTCACTGTGCCGCGGCCAGCGGGGCCTGGGCGGGTTGAGGGATCGGTGCATCGACAGCCTTGCTGCCCTGGATGGTCTTGAACACGTTGAACGCCATCAGCAGCATGCCGCTGAGGAAGCACAGGCCACCCAGCAGGCGGATCACGTAGAACGGATACGTTGCCTTCACGGCTTCGACAAAGCTGTAGGTGAGCGTGCCGTCAGCCTCGGTGGCACGCCACATCAGGCCTTGCATCACGCCGGCAACCCACATCGCAGCGATGTAGAGCACCACGCCGATGGTGGCGATCCAGAAGTGCACCTCGATCAGGCGCGTGCTGTACATCTTCTGCTGGCCGAACAGGCGCGGAATCATGTAGTACATCGAGCCGATGGTGATCATCGCGACCCAGCCCAGCGCGCCGGAGTGCACGTGACCGATGGTCCAGTCGGTGTAGTGCGACAGCGCGTTGACGGTCTTGATGGACATCATCGAGCCTTCGAACGTCGCCATGCCGTAGAACGACAGCGCCACCACCAGGAACTTCAGGATCGGATCGGTGCGCAGCTTATGCCAGGCACCCGACATGGTCATGATCCCGTTGATCATGCCGCCCCACGACGGCGCCAGCAGGATCAGCGAGAACACCATGCCCAGCGATTGCGCCCAGTCCGGCAGCGAGGTGTACTGCAGGTGGTGCGGGCCCGCCCACATGTAGGTGAAGTTCAGCGCCCAGAAGTGGACGATCGACAGGCGGTACGAATAGATCGGACGCTCGGCCTGCTTGGGCACGAAGTAATACATCATGCCCAGGAAGCTGGTGGTCAGGAAGAAGCCCACGGCGTTATGGCCGTACCACCATTGGATCATGGCGTCCTGCACGCCCGCGTAGGCCGAGTACGACTTCCACATCGACACCGGCAGCTCAGCGTTGTTGACGATGTGCAGCAGCGCGATGGTGATGATGTAGGCGCCGAAGAACCAGTTGGCCACATAGATGTGCTTGGTCTTGCGCTTGAAGATGGTGCCGAAGAACACCACGGCATAGACCACCCACACCAGCGTGATCAGGATGTCGATCGGCCATTCCAGCTCGGCGTATTCCTTCGAGCTGGTGTAGCCCAGCGGCAGCGTGATGACTGCGGCCAGGATCACTGCCTGCCAGCCCCAGAACGTGAAGGCCGCCAGCGTGTCGGAGAACAGCCGCACCTGGCAGGTACGCTGCACGATGTAGTACGACGTGGCAAACAGCGCGCTGCCGCCAAATGCAAAGATGACCGCGTTGGTATGCAGCGGACGCAACCGCCCATACGTCAGCCAAGGCACCCCGAAATTCAGTTGCGGCCAGATCAACTGGGCCGCGATGAGCGCACCGACTGCCATGCCCACGATGCCCCACACGATCGTCATGATCGAGAACTGGCGGACAACGCGGTAATTGAAAGTCTGGGTGTGCTGCAACGCGCTGGACGAATCCATGCTCGCTCCCCATGATGGTTGTAGTGATGTGCTCATAGTAAGAATCGGACGATTTGGGGGTCTTGACGTGCATCAAGGCATCCCGACCAAAACGCGTCGGGATGGTTCAAACTCCGTTTATGAAACTTCGCGCGGCGGCAAGGTAGGTGAAACAGCGGGTGGCAGATCGCGGTCCAGCAGGATCGACTCGGCGGGCGCCTTGAGATCGTCGTACTGGCCGGAGCCGACCGCCCACCACAGCACGCCGACAATCACCAGCACCAGCATCAGCGACAGCGGGATCAACAGGTATAGGGTTTCCATGCTTCCTCCTACGCAGCGCGCGACAAACGCCACGCGTTGAGCGCCACCAGCAACGACGACAGCGACATGCCGATGCCCGCCTCCAGGGGCGAGAGCCACCCCAGCGTGGCCAGCGGGATGCAGATGGCGTTGTAGGCGAAGGCCCAGCCCAGGTTCTGACGGACCACCCGCAAGGCACGGCGCCCCAGCGACACCGCGTCGCTGATCCCGGCCAGCCGCGGCTCGGTGAGGATGGCGTCTGCACCGGCCTGGGCCAGCGGCGCGCCGGTGCCGATCGCGATCGAAACCTGCGCCTGCGCCAGCAGCGGCCCGTCGTTGATGCCGTCGCCCACGGCCAGTACCCGCGCGCCGCCGGCTTGCAGCTTGCGCACGTAGGCACGCTTGTCTTCGGGACTGACGCCGCCCACGGCATGCTCGATACCGAGGCGGCTTGCCCACCAGCGCACCGTCTCGGGCGCATCGCCAGAAACCAGATGCAGACGCAGCCCTTGCGCGCGCAGGGCGTCGAGGCACGCAGGCGCATCGGCGCGCGGCGTGTCGGCCAGCACAAAGCGCGCGAGCGGATGGCCGTCGCGACCGAGCCAGACAGTGGTGCAGGCTGCGGCGGGCGGCACATCTTCCACGGCGTTGCCATGCACGGGCATGATCGAAGTCGGCGCGTGCCCACCCGATTGCGCAGCGGCGAATGCCTGTGTGCCCAGACGGATATCACGGGCCGCATACCGGCCTTGCACGCCCTGCCCCGGCACGTTCAGCGTGTCCATCACGGCCGGTGTTTCCGCAGAGCCATCTGCAGCGGCGCGCAGCGATTGCGCGATCGGGTGGTTCTCCGCCTGCTCGAGCGCGCAGGCGAGCGCCAGACATTGGGGCGCGTCGAGATCGTCGGAGGTTTCGATGCTGAGCAGGCGCAAGCGGCCTTCCGTCAGCGTGCCAGTCTTGTCGAGCAGCACGTCGGTGACGCCCGCCAGGCTTTCGATGGCGTGGCCGCGCGTGACCAGCACGCCGCGCCGGGCCAGCGCACCGCTCGCGGCGGCCAGCGCGGACGGCGTGGCCAGCGACAGCGCGCACGGGCAGCTGACCACCAGCACCGCCACCGTCACGCCGAATACGCGGCTCGGATCGATCCACCACCAGGCCAGCGCCGTGAGCACGGCCCAGCCCAGCAACACCATCACAAAGCGCCCCGCCACGCGATCGGCGAGGTCCGCCATGCGCGGCTTGTCGGTCAATGCGCGTTCAAGCAGATCGACGATGGCGGCCAGCCGCGTCTGCGCGCCCACCCGACTCACGCGCAGCCGGATCGCACTGGCGACGTTGTAGCTGCCTGCCAGCACGGTTGCGCCGACCTCGCGCGCATGCGGCACGCTCTCGCCGGACAGCAGGGACTCGTCGATCTCGGTGACGCCGCGCTCGATGACCCCATCGGCGGGGAGGATCTCGCCGGCGCGCACTTCCACGCAGTCTCCGACACGCAGCGCGGCGACGGGGATGGTTTCCGCCGCCTCGGCGCCGTTGACAATGCGCCGGCACGTGGCGGGCAACTGCCGCACCAGGGCCTCGGCGCCGGAGGTGGCACTCTGCCGCGCACGCAGTTCGAGATAACGTGCCGCCAGCAGGAAGGCGACGAACATCGTCACCGAGTCGAAATAGGTCTCGCCGTGCCCGCGCACGGTGGCGATCACGCTGGCGACGAACGCTGCGCCGACGCCCAATGCGACCGGCACGTCCATGCCGACATGCGCATGCTGCACCTGTTGCCACGCGCTGCGGAAAATCGGCCCGGCGGAGATCAGCACCACCGGCGTCGTCAGCACCAGGCTCGCCCATTGCATCAGGGTGGTCTGATCGGCCGGGATGCTGCTGCCATGCAGGTAGACCGGCCACGCGTACATCATCACCTGCATCATGCCGAGCATGGCCAGGCCCAGGCGGATCAGCAGGTTGCGCCGCTCGCGGGCCTCGGCGGCACGGCGCACCGAAGGTTGATCCGGCCATGCCTCGTAGCCCACATCGGCAATCGCAGCGAACAAGGCGGAGAGCCGCACTGCCCCTGCGTTGAAAACGATGCGGGCGCGCTCGGTGGCGTAGTTGACGGTGGCTTCGCGGATGCCGGGCACGCGCGACAACGCGCGTTCGATCAGCCACACGCAGGCGGCGCAGCGCATGCCCGACAGCACGAGGGACACCTCTTCCGTGCCATCGGCGCGCGTGCGGACAAAGCGCTCGCGCATGACCGGCAGGTCGTAGGTCGCCCACACGGTTTCGGCTTCGGCGCGCACCTCGCCGTCGATGGGCCGGGCAAAGGCAATCGGGCCGTCATAGACGTGGCCCATGCCGGAGGCATGCAGCGTCAGCGCAATGGTCTGGCAGCCGGCGCAGCAGAAATCGTGGGGTTGGCCGGCGACTTGGCCGCGCAGTGTGTGGGCGCTATCCAGCTGCGATCCACAGTGATAGCAGGTGACGTTCGATGCGCCCACCCCGCTAGCCGCGATGGGCGAGCTCGTGCCAGCAGCCGGTGAGGCTGAAAGAATGGGGGCGAGGGTCGTCGTCATTATGAAGGCGATGCTAGCGAGCATCGCTCTGGCGGCCCTTGATACGTGTCAAGCCAGCCGATAAAAATTTGACGGGATATGCGACTTCCAAGCCACTCTAGGCAGCCGCCTTCCCTCCCGCAAAAAAATATGACGCCTATAGTGATAGCTGGACTGGGCAACGAGGAGGGCGTCCCGTGGCAACCGAATTCAGCCTGTACAACGTCCATTGCGAATGGGGTGAGCACGGTGCTTCGGCGCTGGCACCGCATTGCGACGTGGTGATCGTGGTGGATGTGCTGTCGTTCTGCACGTGCGTGGACATTGCGGTGGGGCGCGGCGCGCGCATCTACCCGTATCCATGGCGCGACGGCAGTGCCGAAACCTTCGCCCGCCGCGCGGGTGCCATGCTGGCCGGCACCAACCGCAGCCAGCCGGGCTATACGCTCTCGCCGGCCTCGCTGCGCAGCCTGCCGATGGGCAGCAGCCTGGTCCTGCCCTCCCCCAACGGCGCCACGCTGGCGCTGGCCACCGGCTCGACGCCGACGTTTGCGGGCTGTTTGCGCAACGCGCGGGCCGTTGCCGAGGCGGCGTCACGCCATGGACGTCGGGTGGCGGTGGTGGCTTCGGGTGAGCGTTGGGCCGACGGCAGCCTGCGCCCGGCCCTGGAAGACTGGCTAGCGGCGGGCGCCATCGTGCACCACCTGTCGGAAACCATCGCCGGCTTTCTGCCGCACGCGCTATCGCCAGAGGCATTGGCCGCCCGCGCGATTTATCGCGAGGCCTCGCAGACTGGCATGATGAAAGCGTGGCTGCTCGATTCCGTGTCAGGCCGTGAGCTGTGCGAGCGCGGCTTTGCGGAAGACGTGGCCATTGCGGCGCAAACCGACGTCAGCAATGTCGCGCCGATCCTGGTGGAAGGCGCGTTCCGCAACGCCGGGCACAAGCCGGAGGGCGGGCTGATGCAGGACTTCCTGGGCGCCAGCCTGCAATCTTCGCGGCCGACACCATCGCATCGCAACCACCTGCCCCGCTGAGCGCGAGAATCAGGATCAGGTCAGGCTCGTATCGACCTCGCGGCGAGGTGCCTCGAGGTATTCGCGCGACTGCATCTCGATGATGCGCGACACCGTGCGGTGGAACTCGTTGGCCATCTGGCCTTCGACGTAGAGCTCGTCGGCGGGCACCTCGGCCGACATCAGCAGCTTGACCTTGTGGTCATAGAACACGTCGATCAGCCACGTGAAGCGGCGCGCTTCGGAGGCCATGCGCGGCGTCATCTTCGGCACATCGGCCAGGATGACGGTGTGGAAGCGCGAGGCGATTTCCAGGTAATCGTTCTGCGAGCGCGGGCCGCCGCATAGCGTGGCGAAATCGAACCACACCACGCCACCGGCTTTACGTTGTGCACGGATCTCGCGATGCTCGATATGCAGCACTGGCGATTCGTCCGGCGCTTCCGCCACCGCCACGAACGCGTCACGCAGCGCCGAGTTGGCCTTGGCGCCCAGCGGCGTGTGATACGCCTGCACCTGCTCCATGGCGCGCTTGCGGTAATCGATGCCGGCATCGACGTTGAGGATGTCGAGCTTGTCCTGCAGCAGCGCGATGGCGGGCAGCACGCGGTCGCGGTGCAGGCCGTCCGGATACAGCAGATCCGGGCGGTAGTTGGACGTCATCACGAACTGCACGCCGTTGGCGAAGAGCTGATCGAGCAGGCGATGCAGGATCATCGCGTCAGCAACGTCGCTGACGTGGAATTCGTCAAAGCAGATCAGGCGATACCGCTTGGCGATGCGGCGCGCCAGCTCGTCGAGCGGATCGGCGCGGCCGCGCAGCTCTTCCAGCTGGCGATGCACCTCGCGCATGAATTCGTGGAAGTGCAGGCGTGTCTTGCGCACCAGCGGCACGCACGCGTAGAAGGCGTCCATCAGGAACGATTTGCCGCGCCCCACCCCGCCCCACATGTACACGCCGCGCGGCAGATCCGGGTGCACGAGCATCTTGCGCAAGGCACTCGAGCGGCGCCCCTTGTAGGCCACCCATTCGTCATAGCACTGCTGCAGGCGGTCGACGGCGCGCTGCTGCGCCTCGTCGGGCTGGTAGCCGCGCGCCTTCAGCTCCTGCAGGTAGGTTTCCTGGACGTTCATCTGCTGCTTTGGTGATGATGAGCCTCGCCGTTTGCGGGCCCAAATGGACCGATGCCCGGCAATCTTGTGGATACGCCGGGCATCGTGCTCGCCTGACGGCGTGCGATTACATATTGAGCTGACGCTTGTCGACGGCCAGCGCGGCTTCGCGCATGACTTCGGACATCGACGGGTGCGGGTGGCAGATGCGGCCGATGTCTTCAGCCGCGGCCTTGAACTCCATCGCCACCACGGCTTCCGCCACCAGATCCGATGCGTTGGCGGCCACGATGTGCACGCCCAGGATCTCGTCGGTCTTCGCGTCGGCGATGACCTTGACGAAGCCGTCGGAGTGGCCCATGCCCAGTGCACGGCCGTTGGCCATGAACGGGAACTGGCCGGCCTTGATCTCGCGGCCCTCGGCCTTGAGCTGCTGCTCGGTCTTGCCCACCCACGCGATTTCCGGGAAGGTGTAGATCACCCACGGAATGCAGTTGTAGTCGATGTGCGGCTTCTGGCCGACGATGCGCTCGGCCACGGCCACGCCTTCGTCTTCGGCCTTGTGCGCCAGCATCGGGCCGCGCACCACGTCGCCGATCGCCCACAGGTTCGGCAGCTTGGTCGCGCAGTGGTCATCCACCTCGATGAAGCCACGCTGGTCCGTCGCCAGGCCAACCGCTTCCAGGCCCAGGTTGTCGGTGTTCGGCACGCGGCCGATCGAGACGATCAGCTTGTCGCATTCCAGCACTTGGGCAGCGCCGGCAGCGTCGGTGTAGTTGACCTTGACACCCTTGTCGCTCGATTGGATCTCACCCACCTGCACGCCAACCTTGATGTTCAGGCCCTGCTTGTTCAGCAGCTTGTTGGCTTCCTTGGCGACCGACTCATCGGCGGCGCCGAGGAAGCTCGGCAGCGCTTCGAGAATGGTCACTTCCGAACCCAGGCGACGCCACACCGAGCCCAGCTCCAGGCCGATCACGCCGGCGCCGATCACGCCCAGCTTCTTCGGCACTTCGCCAAACTTCAGCGCGCCTTCGTTGTCAGCGATGGTCACGTTGTCGACCGGCACGCCCGGCAGGTGGCGGGCCTTCGAGCCGGTGGCGATGATCACGTGCTTGGCGGTCACGACTTCCGCGCCGGCGCGGCCGTTGATCTCGACTTGGTAGCCGGCGTCGGTCTTACCGACGAACTTGCCGTGGCCCTTGAGCAGCGTCACCTTGTTCTTGCGGAACAGGAACTCGATGCCCTTGGTCATCTTGCCGACGATGTCGTCCTTGCGCTTGAGCATCTTGGCAACGTCGACCTTCGCGCCTTCCACCGTGATGCCGTGATCGGCCAGGTGGTGGTTCACGTTCTCGAACTCTTCCGACGAGGCCAGCAGCGCCTTGGACGGAATGCAGCCGACGTTCAGGCAGGTGCCACCCAGGCGCGGCTCGCCCTTCGGGTCGTCGTAGGCGTTGTCTTCGCAGCAGGCCACGTTCAGGCCCAGCTGGCCGGCACGAATGGCGGCGATGTAGCCGCCAGGGCCGGCGCCGATCACCAGCACGTCAAATTCTTTGCTCATGAGAAATCCTCGATTCGGACACCGCCGCGCGCAGCGCGGCAGCAGTGTCGCAGGTCATCAACGCGGGGGATTACAGATCCAGCAGCAGACGTGCGGGATCTTCCAGCGCTTCCTTCATCGCCACCAGGCCCAGCACGGCTTCGCGGCCGTCGATGATGCGGTGGTCGTAGGACATGGCCAGGTAGTTCATCGGGCGCACCACGACTTGGCCGTTTTCCACCACGGCACGGTCCTTGGTCGCGTGCACGCCCAGGATGGCCGATTGCGGCGGGTTGATGATCGGGGTCGACAGCATCGAACCGAACGTGCCGCCGTTCGAGATCGAGAACGTACCGCCGGTCAGGTCGTCCAGCGTCAGCTTGCCGTCGCGGGCCTTCACGCCGTATTCAGCGATCTTCTTCTCGATGTCGGCCAGGCTCATCTGGTCGGCATTGCGCAGGATAGGCACCACCAGGCCGCGCGGCGAGCCGACAGCGATACCGATGTCGAAGTAGCCGTGGTAGACGATGTCGTTGCCGTCAACCGACGCGTTGATGACCGGGTACTTCTTCAGCGCGTGGACGGCCGCTTTCACGAAGAACGACATGAAGCCCAGCTTCACGCCGTGGGTCTTCTCGAACTGGTCCTTGAACTTGGCACGCAGGTCCATCACCGGCTTCATGTTGACTTCATTGAAGGTGGTGAGGATGGCGTTGGTCGACTGCGATTGCACCAGGCGCTCGGCGATACGGGCGCGCAGGCGGCTCATCGGCACGCGCTCTTCCGGACGGTCGCCCAGGGCGGCGAAGTCCACCGGCGCAGCCACTTGCTGCAGGGCCGGACGTGCGGCTTGCGGAGCGGCAGCAGCCGGGGCCGGCTTGGCGCCACCAGCGACGGCACCCAGCACGTCGCCCTTGGTGATGCGGCCATCGCGGCCGGTGCCGGCCACTTGCGAAGCCGACAGGTTCGCTTCCGCCATCAGCTTGGCAGCCGACGGCATGGCCACGCCACCAGTGGCGGCAGCAGCGGCCGGAGCAGCGGCAACCGGGGCCGGAGCGGCAGCGGCGGGAGCCGGTGCAGCGGCAGCCGGAGCAGCGGCGCCAGCCTTGCCTTCGGTGTCGATCTTCGCCAGCAGTTGCTCCGACGTGACGGTCGCGCCGTCGGCGACCAGGATCTCGGCCAGCACGCCAGCCGACGGGGCCGGCACTTCCAGCACGACCTTGTCGGTCTCGACTTCGATCAGGATTTCGTCCACGGCAACAGCTTCACCCGGCTTCTTCTTCCAGGAGATCAGCGTGCCCTCTTCAACGGACTCGGAAAACTGCGGGACCTTGACTTCAACGATAGCCATTTCGATGGTTCCTTGGATTCATGTGTGCGCGCCCGTTCTGGCGGGCCGCGCTTCAATTCGATATACGGTGGAATTCGGTCGCGAAGATGTGCCAAGGCGGCGGCTGCAATCACAGCCCTGCCGCCCTGGAACCGGTCTCGCTTACTTGGTCAGCACGAAGCCCTTGAGCTTGCCGAACGCAGCATCGATCAGCGCCTTCTGCTGCTCGTTGTGCTTGGCGTAGTAGCCCACAGCCGGCGACGCCGAGGCCGGACGGCCTGCGTAGCCCAGCTTGTGGCCCTCGGTCATGTTTTCCATGATGAAGTGCTGCACGAAGAACCAGGCACCCTGGTTCTGCGGTTCGTCCTGGCACCACACCACTTCGGCGAGGTTCGGGTACTTCTTCAGCTCGGCCGCGAACGCCTTGTGCGGGAACGGATACAGCTGTTCCACACGGATGATGGCGGTGTCGGTCAGGCCGCGTTCCTTGCGGGCGTTGACCAGGTCGTAATAGACCTTGCCCGAGCAGGCCACGACGCGCTTGATCTTGGCGGCGTTCAGCTCTTCGTGATCGGCGATCACCGTCTCGAAGTGGCCCTTGGCCAGATCGGTCAGCGGCGACACAGCGTCCTTGCTACGCAGCAGCGACTTCGGCGTCAGGATGATCAGCGGCTTGCGGAACAGGCGGATCATCTGGCGACGCAGCAGGTGGAAGATCTGCGCCGGCGTGGTCGGCTGCACCACTTGCATGTTGTGGTCTGCGCAGAGCTGCAGGTAGCGCTCGAGGCGCGCCGAACTGTGCTCCGGACCCTGACCTTCGTAGCCGTGCGGCAGCATCAGCGTCAGACCCGAGGCGCGGCCCCACTTCACCTCACCCGACGAGATGAACTGGTCGATCACGACCTGTGCGCCGTTGGCGAAGTCACCGAACTGGGCTTCCCAGATCACCAGGGTGTTCGGCTCGGCCGACGAATAGCCGTACTCGAAGCCCATCACGGCCTCTTCGGACAGCACCGAGTCGATGACCGTGAACGGTGCCTGGCTCTCCGACACGTTCTGCAGCGGGATGTAGCTGCCGGCGTCCCAGCGCTCGCGGTTCTGGTCGTGCAGCACGGCGTGGCGGTGCGTGAACGTACCGCGGCCGGCGTCCTGGCCGGTGATGCGCACCGGGTAGCCCGATGCCACCAGCGAGGCGAAGGCCAGGTGCTCACCCATGCCCCAGTCCAGCGACAGATCGCCCTTGCCCATCTTGGCGCGGTTGTTGACGACGTTCTCGACCAGCGGGTGCAGCTTGAAGTGGTCGGGGATGGCGGTGATGCGCTCGGCCAGACGCTTGAGTTCGGCCATCGGCACAGCGGTGTCGGCCGAGTCCGTCCACTTGCGGTTCAGGAACGGCATCCAATCCACTGCGAACTTGTTCTTGAAGTTCGACAGCACCGGGTCGACCGTGTGCTTACCGGCGTCCATGGCGGCGCGGAATTCCTGCACCAGGCCATCCGGCTCTTCGGTTTTCAGCGTGGCTTGCGCGACGAGCTTATCTGCGTACAGCTTGCGCGTGCCGGGGTGCGTGCCGATCTTCTTGTACATCAGCGGCTGCGTCATCGCCGGCGTGTCCTGCTCGTTGTGGCCGAGCTTGCGGAAACAGATGATGTCGACTGCGATGTCCTTCTGGAACTCGGTGCGGAAGTCGATGGCCAGCTGCATGGCCAGCACGACGGCTTCCGGATCGTCGCCGTTCACGTGCAGGACCGGCGCTTCGATCATCTTGACCACGTCGGTGCAATACAGCGTCGAGCGCGAGTCGCGCGGGTCCGACGTGGTGAAGCCGATCTGGTTGTTGATGACGAGGTGGATGGTGCCGCCCGTGCCGTAGCCGCGCGTCTGCGCGAGGTTGAGCGTTTCCATCACAACGCCCTGGCCGGCGAAGGCCGCGTCACCGTGCACCTGCACGGCCAGCACTTGCGCGCCGTGCTTGTCGTCGCGGCGCTCCTGGCGTGCCTTGACCGAGCCTTCCACGACCGGGTTGACGATTTCCAGGTGCGACGGGTTGAACGCCAGCGACAGGTGGACGGGGCCGCCCGGGGTGGTCACGTCGCTCGAGAAACCCTTGTGGTACTTGACGTCGCCGGCCGGCAGGTCGTCCACGTGCTTGCCTTCGAATTCAGCAAACAGGTCGGCCGGCATTTTGCCCAGCGTGTTGACCAGCACGTTCAGACGGCCGCGGTGGGCCATGCCGATCACGATTTCCTGCACGCCCTTGGCGCCGGAATGCTGGATCAGCTCGTCCATGGCAGCGATGAAGCTCTCGCCGCCTTCCAGCGAGAAGCGCTTCTGGCCGACGTACTTGGTGTGCAGGAAGCGCTCGAGGCCTTCAGCGGCCGTCAGGCGTTCCAGGATGTGCTTCTTCTTCTCAGCGGAGAACGTCGGCTTGGAGCGGATGCTCTCCAGACGCTCTTGCCACCAGCGCTTCTGCGCCTGGTCGCTGATGTACATGAACTCAGCGCCGATCGAGCCGCAGTACGTTTCGCGCAGGTTGTTGACCAGCTCGCGCAGGCTCATCGTTTCCTTGCCGAAATACGTGTTGCTGGCGTTGAAGACGATGTCCTGATCGGCTTCGGTAAAACCGTAGAAGGCCGGGTCGAGATCCGGCACCGGCGGGCGCTCCTGACGCTTGAGCGGGTCAAGATCGGCCCAACGCAGGCCCACGTTGCGGTATGCAGCCACCAGCTGCGTCGCGGCGACGCGCTTGCGACCCATGTCGGAATCGGCAGACGCGACGATCGTCTTGATCGGGCCTTGCTTGGCGCGCTCAGCGAACGAGGTGACGATGGGGGCGTGGGGGATATCCCGGGCGTTGGAACCGTCGACGGCGGGGACGTTCTGCAGCGCATCGAAATACGCGCGCAGTGCCTCGCTAACGGACGTGGGATCTTGAAGATACGCTTCGTACTGGTCTTCAACGTAAGCGGCATTGCCGCCGGACAGATACGAGGTATCCAGGTACTGCTTATACAGCTCAGTCATTGGGCGCTCACCTTTCTCCGGGTCTGCCGGAGTTCAGCGGGTTCATCAACCTTCCGCGACACGGCTTGACCGGTTAGCGGATCGCAAACTTTGTATCGCCTGAAATCATCTGGTCGGACCGGGTCGCGCATGGCGGAAAAAGGCACCGAGACAGCTTTTACAGACAAGTTGTGCGGGAAGGACCTAAAGTCTTCGCGGACGGAAGCATAGCACGTTTATAAGCAATATTCTGATTCGTTGACGTGACAAAGAAGCGTTGTTCTGGCACGTCAAGGGCGCCATTTCAGGCGCCGCTTGCATCACATTCAGGCGGGCGAAATTCGATCAACCCAATCGGTGATCAAGCCGTCCAAACCCGCGCCCCACAGCAGTTGCGCGCGCGCCACGTCGTTGACGGTGTAGCAGGAGACGCGAAAGCCGGCAGCATGCGCGGCGGCGATGATCTCGGGCGTCAGTTCGCGGTGGTTGGCATCGAGCGCCACGCAGTCCAGCGCGCGCAGCCGGTCGAGCCAGTCTGCGGGCAGCTTGTCGAGCAGCAGCGCGCGGGGCAGTTCCGGGGCGGCATCGCGTGCGGCAGCCAGCGCCGCTTCCGAGAACGACGACAACAGTGGTGGCACGTCAGCGCCGGCCCACAGCGTACGGGCATCCAGCGCGACGGCTGCACCGGTGCGCCACTCCGCCCCCGGCACCGGCTTGATCTCGATATTGGCCAGGAAATTGTTGGCGCGCAGGTAGCGGGCGATGGCCGCCAGCGTCGGCACCGGCTCACCGGCATAGGTGGGGCTGTGCCAGCTGCCGGCGTCCAGCTGGGCGAGCTGGCTGAGCGACAGCGCGTCAATCCGCCCGTGACCGCTGGTGGTGCGGTCCAACGTGGCATCGTGCAGCAGCACCGCCACCCCGTCGCCCGACAGCTTCACGTCGAACTCGAACATGCGGTAGCCGAACGAGGCGCCATGGCGGAACGCCGCCAGCGTGTTCTCCGGTGCCAGCTTGCCGGCGCCTCGATGGGCGATGGCGCGCGGATACGGCCAGGCCGGCAAGGCGCGTGCGTCGCTCATGCCAGCGCCTCGATGCGGCGGGTGGTCTGCGGGTCGAACCAGTGCAGATGGTCGGCCGAGGCAGTAATGGGCAGCTTGTCGCCGGCCTTCACGTTGGCGTGCGGTTCGAGGCGGACCACGATCGGGTGGCCTGCCAGCGCGCCGTAGGCAAACGCATCCGCGCCGAGCGCCTCGACCACGCGCACGTCGACATGGGCGATGGCCTGATCAGCGGTGCACGGCTCGATGTGTTCGGGGCGCAGCCCCATCAGCGCATGCTCAGGCAGGTGCAGGCCCATCGGGAGGTGGCCGAGCGAGGCGGACTCATTGCCCTCCTTCGCGCCGTCGACGCGGATCTGCGCGCCCTCGCCCGCTTGGCGCGACACCGGCACGAGGTTCATCGGCGGCGAACCGATGAAGCCGGCCACGAACGTGCTGGCCGGGCGCGAGTACACCTCCAGCGGCGTGCCGATCTGCTCGACGCGACCACCGTTGAGCACCATCATGCGGTCGGCCAGCGTCATGGCCTCGACCTGATCGTGCGTGACGTACAGGCTGGTCGTGCGCAGGCGACGGTGCAGCTCCTTCAGCTCCAGGCGCATCTGCACGCGCAGCTTGGCGTCGAGGTTCGAAAGCGGCTCGTCAAACAGGAACACAGCCGGCTCACGCACGATGGCGCGGCCCATCGCCACACGCTGGCGCTGGCCGCCCGAGAGCTGGCGCGGCTTGCGCTCTAGCAGCTTGTCGAGTTCGAGAATGCCGGCGGCCTGCTGCACGCGCGCCTGGATCTCGGTCTTGGGCAGGCCGCGAATCTTCAGGCCATACGCCATGTTGTCGAACACGCTCATGTGCGGATACAGCGCGTAGTTCTGGAACACCATCGCGATATCGCGTTCGGCCGGTTCCAGCTCGTTGACGACGCGCTCGCCGATCCACACCTCGCCTCCGGTGATGGGCTCCAGGCCCGCCACCATGCGCAGCAGCGTGGATTTGCCGCAGCCCGACGGCCCGACGATGACGATGAACTCCCCATCGCCGATCTCCATGTCGATACCGTGCACGACCTGGAGGTTGGCGTAGTGTTTCTGGACGTTGCGTAGAGACAGTTTTGCCATTTCTAATCTTCTTTAGAGACCGTTGCAAAATGAAGCGAAGCGGTTCTGGCGGTTCAGCGCCGACGCTGACAGTACAAGCAGTACGGCAAGGAGGCGCTGGGCCGTCAGAATCATTTTTCAGCGGTCTCTTATTTTTCGGTTTCGACGAGGCCCTTTACAAACCACCGCTGCATGCCGATCACCACCAGCGCCGGCGGCAGCATGGCCAGCATGACGGTGGCCATCAGCAGATTCCAGTCGGTGGCGGAATCGCCGGAGCGTGAGATCATCTGGGTCACGCCCAGCACGATCGGGGTCATGTTCTTTTCGGTCGTGATCAACAGCGGCCAGAGGTACTGGTTCCAGCCGTAGATGAACTGGATCACGAACAGCGCCGCAACGCTGGTGCGCGAGAGCGGCAGCACCACGTCCCAGAAGAACTTGAGCGGCCCCGCGCCGTCGATGCGCGCCGCTTCGGCCAGCTCGTCCGGAATCGTCAGGAAGAACTGCCGGAACAGGAACGTGGCGGTGGCCGAGGCGATGATCGGAATCGTCAGGCCGAAGTAGCTGTTCAGCATGCCGAGGTCCGACACCACCTTGTACGTGGGCAGGATCCGCACCTCCACCGGCAGCATCAGCGTGACGAAGATCAGCCAGAAGAAGGTCTTGCGCAGCGGAAAGCGGAAATAGACGATCGCGAAGGCCGAGATGATGGAGATCGCGATCTTGCCCAGCGAGATGCCCAGCGCCATGATCAGGCTGTTCATCAGCATGGTGCCCACCGGCGTGGCCGAGTTACCCATGCCGTGCGTGAGCACTTCGCGGTAGTTGTCGATCAGGTGCGGGCCGGGGATCAGCGTCATCGGCGCCTGCAGCACCTGCTCGGTCGTCAGCGACGACGCGACGAAGACCACGTACACCGGAAAGGCGACGATCACCACGCCGAGGATCAGCACGACGTGGGTGAGGAAGTCCAGGAATGGACGGCGTTCAATCATGGTCCTTATGCCCTCCCTTTTAGTATTGGACTTTGCGTTCGACGTAGCGGAACTGGACGATCGTCAGCACGATCACCAAGCCCATCAGGATCACCGACTGCGCCGCCGAACCGCCGATGTCCAGGCCGCGCACGCCGTCCTGGTACACCTTGAAGACCAGCGTCTCGGTCGCCTTGAACGGCCCGCCCTGCGTGACCGAATCGATGATGGCGAAGGTATCGAAGAACGCGTAGACGACGTTCACCACCATCAGGAAGAAGGTCGTGGGCGACAGCAGCGGGAAGACGATCGACCAGAAGCGCTTCCACGGCCCTGCGCCGTCAATGGCCGCCGCCTCGATCAGCGACTTCGGGATGCTCTGCAACCCCGCCAGGAAGAACAGGAAGTTGTAGCTGATCTGCTTCCATGCCGCGATCACGACGACCAGGAACATCGCCTGCTCGCCATTGAGCACGTAGTTCCACTCCACGCCCATCTTGCGGATCACGAACGACACGATGCCCAGCGACGGGTTGAACAGGAAGCTCCACAGCACGCCCGCCACGGCCGGTGCGATGGCATACGGCCAGATCAGCAGCGTCTTGTAGAACGTGGCGCCGCGCAGCGCGCGATCGGCAAAATACGCCAGCGCCAGCGAGGTGCCCAGGCCGACGAAGGTCACGCCGATGGCGAACACCGCCGTGGTCTTGAATGAGCCAAGGTAGTTCGGATCGCCCAGCAGGTCGTGGAAGTTCTCCAGCCCGACAAAGTCGAGGTTGATGCCGAAGGCGTCCTGCCGCAACAGCGACTGGTACAGCGCTTGGCCCGCCGGCCAGAAGAAGAACACCAGGGTGACGATGATCTGCGGGGCCACCAGCGCATAGGGCAGCCATCGCGATCGGAACACAACGCGTTTTTCCATAGGGGAATCTCAAAACGCACCGCCGGCCTGCGCATGCACGCAAGGCCGGCGGATGACTGCGAGCGCAGGGGAGCGCTTATTCCTTGACGGTCTTCTCGAAGCGGGCGAGCAGCTCGTTGCCGCGCGCCACGGCGCTATCCAGCGCTTCCTTCGGCGACTTCTTGCCGGCCCAGACGGCTTCCAGCTCTTCGTCGATCACCGAGCGGATCTGCGGGAAGTTGCCCAGACGGATGCCGCGCGACTTCTCGGTCGTCTTGACGATCATCTGCTTGACGGCCACGTCGGCGCCCGGGTTCTTGTCGTAGTAACCGGACTTCTTGGTCAGCTCATACGCTTCCATCGTGACAGGCAGGTAACCGGTCGACTGGTGCCAGTCGGCCTGGATCTCCGGGCGCGACAGGAAGGTGAAGAACTTGGCGACGCCCTTGTACTCCTCGACCTTGTGGCCGCCCATCACCCACAGCGACGCACCGCCGATAACGGTGTTCTGCGGAGCGCCCGCCACGCCGGCTTCGTACGGCAGCGGTGCCGGGCTGAAGGCGAACTTGGTGCCCACGCCCTTGCGGATGTTCGCCAGCGCCGCCGACGAGCCCGTGTGCATGGCGCACTCACCCGCGATGAACTTCGCCTTGGGCTCGTCCTTGCGGCCGGCGTAGGTGAAGTAGCCCTTCTTCTCCATGTCGAGCAGGTGCTCGATGTGCTGCACGTGCAGCGGCGAGTTGAAGACCAGGCGCGCCTTCGGGCCGCCGAAGCCATTGTTCTCGCTGGCGAACAGCACGTTGTGCCAGGCCGAGAAGCTCTCGAGCTGCACCCACGACTGCCAGTCGGTCGTGTAGCCGCACTGGAAGCCGGCGGCCTTCAGCTTGGCCGCGTCGATGGCGACGTCCTGCCACGTTGCGGGCGGCTTGTTCGGGTCAAGGCCGGCCTTCTTGAAGGCGTCCTTGTTGTAATACATGATCGTCGTCGAGCTGTTGAACGGGAACGACAGCATCTCGCCCTTGTTCGACGTGTAGTAACCCGCCACGGCCGGCACGTAGGTCTTCGGGTCGAACTTCTCGCCGGCGTCCTTCATGACCTTGGCCACCGGCACAATGGCGCCCTTGGCGTTCATCATCGTTGCCGTGCCCACTTCGAAGACCTGCAGGATGGCCGGGGCATTGCCGGCGCGGAAGGCCGCGATGCCAGCCGCCAGCGATTCGTCATACTGGCCCTTGTAGACCGGCACGATCTTGTAGTCGGACTGGCTGGCGTTGAACTTGTTGGCGATGTCATTCACCTTGTCGTTCAAGGCGCCTTCCATCGAATGCCACCACTGGATTTCGGTCACGGCGTACGCGCCCTGCGCAAACGTACACGCGGCCAGCACGGCCACTGCCCCCGCAATCTTCTTGATCGTCATCGTTTCTCCTCGGTTACGACGTCCTGGCGGGCTCGCTAGCCGGCCCACGGCGCGCCGACTCTATATGAAGAGCCGGTAACTTTTATGACAGCGGGATGTTACTTGCCTTTCTGTCACAAAGAAATTGGTAAATCCCTCCAAGGTTTGTTGCGAAAGCGCCGTTAGAATGAATTGAAGACGACTCTTTTTGCAGCCGCAGCATGCTCGCACCGCCCACCACGCCTGCCTCCGCAGACTCGCCCGACACCACGCCCGCCATCGCTGTCCGACGCGTTCCGCTTGCGCTGCATCAACTCTCGGATGATGCGCTGCGACAAGTGACCGGCGTGTTCACCGATGTCGATGGCACGCTGACCACGCGCGGCAAGTTGCCCGCGCAGGCCTACTCTGCCCTGGAGCGGCTGCATCGTGCGGGCGTCAAGGTCGTGCCCGTGACGGGCCGGTCGATTGCCTGGTGCGAGGTCATCACGAGGCTCTGGCCCGTCGATGCCGTGATCGGCGAGAACGGCGCCTTCGCCATGCGCATCGATTCGCGCGGGCACCTCGCCACCGATTTCGTCGACGACGCGCAGACCCGCGCGCGCAACCTCGAGCGCATCCGCGAGATCGGCGCCGAGATCCTGCGCGCGGTGCCCGGCGCCGCGCTCGCCACCGACCAGGCCTGGCACGCCGCCGACCTGGCCGTCGACCACGCCGAGCAGGTCCCGCCGCTGCCGGAGGCTTCCGTCCAGCACATCGTCGACATCATGCGCACGCACGGCATGCATGCGACGGTCAGCTCCATCCACGTCAACGGCTGGTTCGGCCGGCACGACAAGCTGAGCGCCAGTATTGCGCTGGCGCGGCGCGCCTTCGCGCTCGACCTGCATGCCGAGCGCGAGCACTGGCTGTTCGTGGGCGATTCGGCCAACGATGCGGCGATGTTCGAGTTCTTCCCGCTGTCGGTGGGTGTGGCCAACGTGCTGGACGTGATCGACACGCTGCCGGTGCCGCCGGCATACCTCACCTCGCAGGAAGGTGGCGGCGGCTTTGCCGAAGTGGCCGAGCGCATTCTTGGGGCGCGTGCCCCTGCCCTGCCCGCTCCGCGCACCTGAGCAGCCCTTCCGGCACCCCCGCGGCAACCCTTCTGCGCCCATCCAGGGCATGGGGGGGCACACGCGGCCGCCACCCAGCGGCCATCGCATGTATTCGCTCCTGCACGCGGCACGTTAATTGCGCCACGTTAGTGCGCTGCACCGATTCGTGTCACGCCGACGCCTCATCGTGGTGCGCGTGGCGTGCGGCGCTCCTTTCCCCACCCGACAGGAGCCTCTCATGCAAACCCAGAAACTACGCCAACGGCTGCAGCACGCCGAGCTCACCATCGCCGAGCTGTCGCAGCTGTGCTTGTCGCAACAGGGCGTGCCCACCGCGCTCAAACAATCGATCGTGCAGTTGGATGAACAGGCGCGCCAATGGCACGCCAAGCTCGAAGTCACGCAGGATACGCAGTCCCTCACCGAGGCCATCGCCGAACTCGAGGCCGCGTGCGGCCGCACCAAGATGGCCTGCCAAGGCGCCGGCAAGATCGAGCACAGCGTCTACAGCGCCGTCATGCACACTCACCAGGAGCTGTCGCGCCTGAAGCACCATCTGCACTGAGCGGGCAAAAAAAGGGCGGATTCCCTGTTCGGAAATCCGCCCAATCCCAATCGCCAAGCTCGACGATATCCGGTTGAACTGGCCTCGCTGACACGCGTCAGTCGAAGCCGAGCTCCTGCAATTTGCGCGTGATGGTGTTGCGGCCGATGCCCAGGCGTGTAGCGGCCTCGACGCGCCGGCCGCGCGTGACACCCAGGGCGGCTTCCAGGATGGCCTTCTCGAAGCGGCGGGTCAGTGCGTCCATCACGTCGGGCTGGCCGGCTTCCAACATGGCCTTGGCCTCACCGGCCAGCGCGCGTTCCCAGCCTGCGGTCGCGGAAGCGCCGGCTGCGGTGCCGCCTGCCAGCGCGTGCACCTCGGCCGCAGGGGCCACGCCGTATGGCTCGCCACCGTAGGACGGCTCGCCGACGAAGGCCGAGCGCGTCGTCTCGGTCGCGCCGGGCAGCGACTGGCTGCCGCCGTGCACGAGGTCGTACGGCAGGTCCTTGATTTCGATCATCTGCGCCGGCGCCATCACGGTCAGCCAGTTGCAGAGGTTCTCCAGCTGGCGCACGTTGCCCGGAAACGGCAGCGTGGCGATATGCGCCAGCGCGTCGTCCGACATGCGCTTGGGCTCGACGCCCAGCTCCTTCGCGCTCTTCTGCAGGAAGTGGCGCGCCAGCAAGGTGATGTCTTCCGGCCGCTCGCGCAGTGCCGGCAGGCGCAGGCGGATGACGTTCAGGCGGTGGAACAAGTCCTCGCGGAACAGGCCATCCTTGACGCGCGTTTCCAGGTTCTGGTGCGTGGCCGCGATGACGCGCACGTTGGCCTTGAGCGGGTTGTGGCCGCCCACGCGGTAGAAGTGCCCGTCCGACAGCACCCGCAGCAGGCGCGTCTGCAGGTCGAACGGCATGTCGCCGATTTCATCGAGGAACAGCGTGCCGCCCTCGGCCTGCTCGAAGCGGCCGCGGCGCATGGTCTGCGCGCCGGTGAAGGCGCCGCGCTCATGGCCGAACAGTTCGGATTCGAGCAGGTCCTTCGGGATCGCCGCCGTGTTCAGCGCGATGAACGGACCGCTCGCACGCGGGCTGTGCTTGTGCAGCGCGCGCGCCACCAGCTCCTTACCCGTACCGGATTCCCCGGTGATCAGCACCGTCACGTTGGACTGCGACAGCCGCCCGATCGCGCGGAACACGTCCTGCATGGCCGGCGCCTGGCCGAGAATCTCGGGCGCATCGCCTAGGCGGTCGTCGATCTCCTCCTCGCGCAGGCTTTCTTCCAGCGCGCGGCGGATCAGCTCGACCGCGCGATCCACGTCGAACGGCTTGGCGAGGTATTCGAAGGCGCCGCCCTGGAACGCCGCCACGGCGCTGTCCAGATCTGAGTACGCGGTCATGATGATGACCGGCAGCCCCGGATGCTTGGCTCGAATGGTCTGCAGCAGGTCCAGCCCCGAGCCGCCCGGCATGCGCACATCCGAGATCAGCACTTGCGGCGTTTCTTCGTCCAGCGCGTTGAGCGCATCGCGGACGTTGGTGAAGCTGCGCGAGAGCAAGCTCTCGCGTGCCAGCGCTTTTTCGAGGACCCAGCGGATGGATTGATCGTCGTCGACTATCCAGATTGGCTTCATGTGTTGGTTCGTCTGCTTGACTTCGTCTCGCCTGAGCCCCTGGTGTCGCCGCCGTTTCAATGCAGCGGCACCAGGATGCGGAAATCGGTCAGGCCCGGCCTGCTCTCGCATTCGATCAGGCCATCGTGCTGCTGCACGAAAGTCTGCGCGAGTGTCAGGCCCAGCCCGCTTCCCCCCTCCCGTCCGGACACGAGCGGGAAGAAAATCCGCTCGCGAATGTCCTCTGGGATACCAGGACCGTTGTCCACCACATGCAAGTCCAATGCCAGCTTGTAAAGACGCTTTGCAATCGTGACTTGCCGGGCGACACGCGTGCGCAGGATGATCTCGGCATCGCCCTGCGCGATACGGGAGCCGAGCGCATGCGCCGCGTTGTGGACGATGTTGAGCACCGCCTGGATCAGCTGCTCCTTGTCGCCGCGGAACTCGGGCAGGCTGGCGTCGTAGTCGCGCACGATGCGCAGGCCCTGCGGAAACTCCGCCAGCACCACCGAGCGTACGCGCTCCAGCACCTCGTGGATATTCACGTCGCCCACGATATGCGGGTGCCGGTGCGGCTCGAGCAGGCGGTCAACCAGCGTCTGCAGCCGGTCGGATTCCTTGATGATGACCTGGGTGTACTCGCGCAGCGAGCGCTCGGGCAGCTCGAACTCGAGCAGTTGCGCCGCGCCACGGATGCCCCCCAGCGGGTTCTTGATCTCGTGCGCGAGGTTGCGGATCAGCTCCTTGTTGGCGGAGGTGAGGTCCAACAGGCGCTCCTCGCGCTCGCTGCGGATCTTCTGCTCGTTGGGCAGCAGCTCCAGCAGCACGCAGCCCGGCGCAAAGTCGATCGCCCCCACCACCGCGTGCGCATGCAGCGGCTCATGGCCGGGCCGCTCCAGCGATACGTCACGCCGCTTGGCGTCGAACTGACGGCCAGCCACGGTGGCGATCATCTCCGCCAGTTCGGAGGGGTCGGCAAACAGTTCATGCAGCGACATCTCCACCAGTTGGCGGCGAGACACTGCCAGCGAGGCTTCAGCGGCGGGATTGGCGTAGAAGATCGTCAGCGCCGGATGGCGGACGAAGAGGACGGGGTTGGGCACGGCATCGAGCCCGGGGTACGACGGCGGCGCGCTGTGCGAGAAAGGGATGGGCGGCATCGCCGGCGGCCCATCGATGCTTTCGCCGGCAGGCACTTCCAGGCCGGCGGCGGACGGCGCGGGTGGCGTCGTCTGTTCCTGGTCATCGCGGCGGACCGCTTTGCGGATCAGTCGACGCATCACTCAGCTACTCCTTTAGGTTGCCCAGCTCCCGGCGGATGGAATCGACATTGGCTTGGCTGCGCTCGATGTCGCTCTTCAACTGCGCGGTGCGGTCCAGATACTTCTGATAGTTACGTTCATTGCCCTGGCGCTCGGGCTGGCCGTTGTTGTATTCGGCCTGCAACCCCTGGAGCTTGCGCTCCTCGTCTGCCAGTTCCGCTTCCAGCACGCGGCGGCGCTCGCCGTCGCGGTTCTTCTGCGTTGCGTTGTCCACACGCGGGAAGCCGCCCGTGTCGGCCGGCGCCTGCGCGGCGCCTGCGCTACGCGGGCTGCGCGTGCCCGGCACCGTCACCACGTCGGGCAGCGTCAGCTTCTTGCAGCCCTTCGTGTTGCCGCTGTTGCGGTACTCCGGCACGCCGTTCGGGCCGGTACACAGGTAAACGTCATCGGCGTGCGCGGGCGCCTGCACGGACAGGAGCCCAAGCACCGCCATGGCGGCAAGCAGTCCGGATGCGATGCGTGGGGCGGGACGGAACATGAGATGGAACCTGGCTGAAACGTCGATCGGGCGCCGGAATCCGGCGGACGCTCATTCTAGCCACAAAATCCCGCTCCACAAAAAGGATGGGCAAGGAAAAGGGCGACTCGCGCCGCCCTTCCCCTCACAACCGTCTCGTCGCCCCGACACATCGCACGGGGCGCTCGCTTTTTACAGCGAGTAGTACATGTCGAACTCGATCGGGTGCGTGGTCATGCGGAAACGCGTGACTTCTTCCATCTTCAGCTCGATGTAGGCGTCCAGCATCGAGTTGGAGAACACGCCGCCACGGGTCAGGAACTCGCGATCCTTGTCCAGGTACTCGAGGGCCTGATCCAGGCTCGAGCACACGGTCGGGATCTTTGCATCCTCTTCCGGCGGCAGGTCGTACAGGTTCTTGTCGGCGGCTTCGCCCGGGTGGATCTTGTTCTGCACGCCGTCCAGGCCGGCCATCAGCATGGCCGAGAAGGCCAGGTACGGGTTGGCCAGCGGGTCCGGGAAGCGCGCTTCGATGCGGCGGCCCTTCGGGTTGGCAACGTACGGAATGCGGATCGAGGCCGAACGGTTACGAGCCGAGTAAGCCAGCTTGACCGGTGCTTCGAAGCCCGGCACCAGACGCTTGTACGAGTTCGTGCCCGGGTTGGTGATGGCGTTCAGCGCGCGAGCGTGCTTGATGATGCCGCCGATGTAGTACAGCGCGAATTCCGACAGGCCGGCGTAACCGTTGCCTGCGAACAGGTTCTGGCCGTCCTTCCACACCGATTGGTGGATGTGCATGCCCGAACCGTTGTCGCCCACGACCGGCTTCGGCATGAAGGTAGCCGTCTTGCCGTAGGTGTGCGCCACGTTCTGCACGACGTACTTCAGGACTTGCGTCCAGTCAGCGCGCTGCACCAGCGTCGAGAACTTCGTGCCGATTTCGTTCTGGCCCTGGCCAGCCACTTCGTGGTGGTGCACTTCAACCGGGATGCCCAGCGATTCGAGGATCAGGCACATTTCCGAGCGCATGTCCTGGAACGTGTCGACCGGAGCGACCGGGAAGTAGCCGCCCTTCTTGCCCGGACGATGGCCGGCGTTGCCGTGTTCGAATTCCTTGCCCGACGACCACGGGGCTTCTTCGGAATGGATCTTCACGAAGCAGCCTTGCATGTCGACGTTCCAGGTCACGCCGTCGAAGATGAAGAATTCGGGTTCCGGACCGAAGAAGGCGGTGTCGCCCAGGCCGGAGCTCTTCAGGTAGGCTTCAGCGCGCTTGGCGATCGAGCGCGGGTCGCGATCGTAGCCCTTGCCGTCCGACGGTTCGATCACGTCGCAGGTCAGCACCAGGGTCGGCTCTTCGTAGAACGGGTCGATGTGGGCGGTGTTCGAATCCGGCATCAGCAGCATGTCCGACGCTTCGATGCCCTTCCAGCCGGCGATCGACGAGCCATCGAACGCGTGGCCGCTTTCGAACTTGTCTTCGTCGAAATGCGACACGGGGACCGAGACGTGCTGCTCTTTACCCTTGGTATCGGTGAAGCGGAAATCGACGAACTTGACGTCGTTTTCCTTCACGAGCTTCATCACGTCTGCAATGCTGTGGGACATGCCATTCTCCTGGTAGCGCAATAACGCAAATCATTGTGAGCCGGTTGTGTGACGGATCGCTGTGAACCGCCCGCACACGCCGAAACATCTTCTTCCTGACAAGGCCGTCCGACACCGCTGGACGCCCCTGAAAAAGACCGGGGAAATCTTAGCAGAAAGCATGCCAATTGCTGCCCCATGTCGCGCATTGCCTCCCGCAAATAGTGCAGGCTGGCGGCAAGCCGTGTCAGGCGCGGTGCGGCCGGCATCGGAAATCGGCGGTAGTCGGCGGTTGGCTTTCACCGATTCTGCGCCACAAGCTGTTCAGGCAGGATAGGCAATGCACGCGAACAGTGCACCGAGAACGTTTACGCACACATATAGTGCACTTGAGGCGTGCGCGCCCTGTTTTGGGGAAATGACGCCGGTTGATGTGACCGCAGCGTTAAAATGCGCTTTTCCACCCCGTCGATTGCCATGACCGCTACCACCGCCACCCGTGAGTCCCTGCTCGACGCTGCCGCCGCGCGCCGCGATGCCGGTCAGCTGCCGTACTTCGGTGCATTGACCCCGCAGGAAACCGCCGCCCTGCTGGCCGCCGACCCACGGGCCCGCCTGGTCGATGTGCGTACCCGCGCGGAGCTGGATTGGGTCGGCACGCCGGATGTCGCGCCCGACCAATTCGTGCATGTGGAGTGGAACCAGTATCCAGGCGGCGTGCGCAACCCGAGTTTCCTGGACGTGCTGGAAGCCGCCGTGCCCAAGGATGCGCCGGTGCTATTCCTGTGCCGCAGCGCCGCGCGCTCCAAGCATGCGGCCATGGCCGCCGCGCAGGCCGGCTACAAGCTGGCGATGGATGTGCTCGAAGGCTTCGAAGGCGCCAAGGATACTGAAGGCCACCGCAAGACCGTGGAAGGCTGGTGCTTCCGCGGCCTGCCCTGGCACGGCGCATGACGTTGGCCAACACTCTGCTGGCCAACACTCTGCTGGCCAACATGCTGCCGGCCAGCACTCACGGCATCAGGACGCCGCCGCGGCGTCCGTCTCGATGATCTCGCCGCCCAGCGCCAGCGCGCCTTCGCGCAGCACCACGTAGGCACGTGCCACGGCCTCGGGCGGCCCCTTCACCCCCAGGTCGATGTGCGAGCGGGCATAGCGCTCGCCGCGCGACGCATCGCCCACGCTGGGCAGGCTGAACACCTTCACGCCATCGAACTCGGCTTCGATGCGCTCCATCAGCGGCGTCAGCCGCGACTCGGGCAGGCCGAACACCAGGAACGAACGCTCCTCGCGCGGCGCGGTGTGGAACAGGTGCGCGTAGTAGGTGTCGAGCACCCACTCCATCATCGGCCAGGCCATCACCGGGAAGCCCGGCATGAAGTGATGATCGCCTACCGAGAAGCCGGGGATCCGGTTGTAGACGTTGGGGATGATGCGCGCGCCCTGCGGGAACTCGCCCATCTTGAAGCGGTGCTGGTTCTCCGGCATGGAGAGGTCTCCCTTGACCGCATCGCCCGCCGCCGTCTCGGCAATGCGCAAGGTGATCTGCTCGCGCGCATCGGGGTGCAGCACGAGCGGCACGCCCAGCGCAGCCGCCGCGCACTGGCGCGTGTGGTCGTCGGGCGTGGCACCGATGCCGCCGGTGCAGAACACGACATCGCCGGCGGCGAAGGTGCGCTTGAGCACCTCGGTAATGCGCGCGGGTTGGTCGCCGACGTACTCGGCCCATTCGAGCGCCAGGCCGCGTGCGCCCAAGACTTCGATCAGCTTGCGCAGGTGCTTGTCTTCGCGGCGGCCGGAGAGGATCTCGTCGCCGATGATGATCATGCCGAAAGCCATGTCAGTCCTTGTTAGTCGCGTGGCAGCTCAACGTGGGTGACGTCGATGACCGTCGATTCGATCACGCGCGCGGCGGGCGCCTCGGCGCGCAGGCGGGTCAGCGCGCGCAGGCAGAAGTGGCCGAACCACAGCGCCGAGAAGATGAAGATCAGCACATACAGCCAGATGACGGCGATGGCGATGATGGGGAACAGCACGATGGTCAGCACCGACGACACCCACAGCAGCGTCGGCGCCGAGCCCAGCATGCCGACCGCGATGCCGATGCCCAAGAGCGGCAGCCGGTAGCGCTGCATGATGATGCGGCGCTCTTCGGGCGTGGCATGCTCGGCCAGCGCGTCGTAGGTCATCACGCGGTAGGTCAGCCAGCCCCACAGCAGCGGCGGGATGAGCGCAAAGAACGGCGGAATCAGCCACAGCGGCAACGTGATCACCGCCACCACCGCAAACACCAGCGTGCAGGCCAGCGAATGCAGCAGGCTGCCGACCACGGAACCGCCCTTGCGACGCTCCAGCTGCGGATAGTTGCGATCGAGAAAGCGCATCACCGTGGGCACTGACGCCGCGCCCACGAACACCAGGATCGTCACCACGATCACCGGCACCAGCACGGCGATCACCACCAGCGGCGCGATCACGGCACGGAAGCCCGTCATGCCGAGGCTATCCAGTCCGCGGTAGATCCAATGCGTGAGCGGCCAGCCTTCGAGCACGCCGCGCGCCACGTCCATCACCTGGTTCCAGCCGAAATACAGGATCGGCCCCCACACCACCAGCGCGACGACGAACGGCAGTACCGTCATGAACAGCATGCGCGGATGCAGTTGCGACAGCAGCGCGCGGCCAAACGAGCGGATCAGGTCGTTCATGCAGAGGTCGGGAAATCAGGATGCGGACAGCCTAGCACAGCGCGGCAACGCACCGCGGTCAATGCTCAGGCGCGTCCGAAGAGGCGTTTGAACCCCAGCCACTGCTGGCGCAGCACGCCATGCCCGTAGTCGCGCGAGCGGCCCTGCGGCGCGGGGAGTTGATCGCGGATGCCGGTGGCGTGGTATTCCGGCGAGAAGATGGCGGTGCCAAACAGCATGTCCCACCACGGGAACAGTACGCCGAAGTTACAGCCGCCCAGCACGCCCGGCTTGCCCGGCACCTCGTGCCCGAGGCCGATGGCGTGGTGCAGCCGGTGGAAACGCGGCGAGATCAACAGCCGCTCACCCAGCCAGCCGAAGTGCAGCCGCACGTTGGCGTGCTGCAGGCTCTGCACCAGCTGCGAGATGGCGACCAGCAGCACATACTGCGACGGCTCCACCCCGACCACCAGCGCCGCAACGGCAAACACCGCGCCGCGCAGCACGTCGTCGAGGATGTGGTTGCGGTTGTCCGACCACATCGTCATCTGCCGCTGGCTGTGATGCAGCGAATGCAGGCTCCACCACCAGTTGAACTTGTGCGACAGACGGTGGTACCAGTAGTCGAGCAGGTCGAACAGCACCAGGTAGATCAGGAAGCTGACGATGGCAACGGAGGTCACGCCCGGCCACCAGTCCTCAACGTTGAGGTGGGCCCAGCCCCAGAAGCGCAGCTTGCCGTCCAGGTCGTCGATCAGCGGCTGCAGCGTGAAGAACATCAGCAGCGGGAAGAAGCCGAGCCGCTGGAACAGCGTATAGATGATGTCCGCGCGCACTGCCTTGCGATCGCGCATCGGCTCCACCGGGCGCCAGCGCTCGAGCGGGCGCAGCACCAGCAGCAACACGGCGATCTGCACCAGGCCCATCAGCAGCCACTCGGTGCCGGGGTACGCGTCTTCCACGTAGCCGCCGAGGCCGATGGCGTAGGTGAGCGGCATCACGACCTGCTGGAACAGCAGTTCCTGCGCTTGGGTGAAGGTGTTGGCAATCCAGTCGAACATGGTCGAGACTCAGCGCGCCGGCGGGTGGGCGGCAAACCACGCCTTGTACTGCGGATGATCACGCAGCGTGGCAAAGCAGAAGCCCTTGCGCTCCAGGCCGGTGATCAGCGGCTCCAGGTCGGCGGGGGCCCACGCGTCCTTGCGCGACCAGATACCGAGGTGGGCCATGGTGATATCGCCATCGCGCAGGTTGGCGAGTGCCTTGTCGAGCAGCATCGCGTTCGGATAGCGCTCGGAGGGTAACTCGTCGCCGAGGAAACCGGCGGGCGCCCAGGCCACGTGGGCATAGCCGCATTGCTTGGCCCAGGCCTCGGTCGTGACCGAGAGGTGGCCGCCGGGCGCGCGCCACAGCGGGTCCATCGGCTGGCCGGTCATGGCGCGAAAGCGCTCGGCGCTGCGCTTGAGTTCGGCACAGAATTCGGGCTCGCCCCACACCACGTTGCGGCCGCCCTGCGCGCCGAACTGCGGGCGAAAGCGCACTTTGCCGTCGCCGCCGTTTTTGCCCTCAACCTCGCCCTTGTAGTAGACGTGGTCGAAGGTGTGCGTGCCGAAGGCGTGGCCGTCGGCGGCCAGCGATTTCCAGTACGGCGCCCAGGCGTCGTCGAGCGTGCTGTCGTCGTGGATGGTCTTCTCGTTGGCGAGGAAGAACGTGGCCTGGATGCGGTGGCGGCGCAGCGTGTCGGCAATCAGCTGTGCCTGGCTCATGCTGCCGGTGTCGAAGGTCAGGTAGACCGTGCCCCTGCAGGCACCAGCATTGACCCCACCGGGCGCAGCTGCCGCAAAGGCGCACAGCCCCAGCGCCGCTGCAGCGGCCACCGTACGCAGGATCGACAGGCCGGGCTTCATGGTGCTCACGCTCAGATCAGCGGCGCACGCGTGCGGAAATAGATGCCGTGCGGCGAGCGGCCGACCTTGATCTCGTCGATGACCTTGCGCGTCGCCACGTCAACGATCACCACACGCTTGGCCCAGCGGCAGGTCACCCACAGCTGCTTGCCGTCGGCGGTCAGTTCCATGTCGTCCGGGCCAGGCGGCAGGCCAGTGATGTCGCCGACCTTGGTCAGCGTCTGCTGGTCGATGATGCTGATCGTGCCCGACACGCGGTTGGACAGGAACACGTGCCGCTTGTCGCCCACCGCGCGGAAGTTGTGCGCTGCCTTGCCGGTCGGGATGCGCTTGACGCTGGTGTGGGTGCGCCAGTCGATCACTTCCACGTAATCAGCGCCGGTCATGCCCACCAGCAGGTATTTCTGGTCGGGCGTGACCCACACGCCGGCCGGCGCGGAGCCGGCGCTCATGCGCCACATCACGGTCTGCGTGGGCAGGTCGATGGCGGCGATCTCGTTGGAGTCTTGCAGCGTGATGAAGGCCACCTTGCTGTCGGCCGTGAAGGCGATGTGGCTCGGCGTCTTGACCAGCGGCAGCTGCTTGGCGATGGACAGCGCGTGGCCGTCCCAGCGGTAGATGTCGACGCGATCCAGCCGGTTGCCGGTGGTCAGGAACCATTTCTGGTCGGGCGAGAAACCGATCTGGTAAGGATCGTCGATGTGCTGCACACGCTGCTGGATCTTGCCGGTGATCGGATCGAGGAACACCAGCTCATTGCCCACCGCGTTGGCGACGATCAGCGATTTCTCGTCGGGCGTGGCGATCAGGTGGTGCGGCTCCTTGCCGATCGGGAAGGTCTCCAGCACCTTGCGCGAGTCCTTGTCGATCAGGGTGACGCTGGCGTCGCCCGAATTGAGCACGGTCACGACTTCCGCATGTGCCGTATGTGCCACCAGCAGCGGCGCAATGGCCGACACCGACAGCGCCAGCAGGGAAACCCAACGGGAAAACAACGAGATACGCGAGACAGACATATTCAACCGATTCAGCAACTTAGCCAGCCATTTTAACGGTTGGTATCGCCATGCCGATGACGCAAATCTAAAAAGAAAGATGGAACTTTTCTGATTTGCGGCAAAGTGTCGCGCGGTTTCCATCAGCGCTGCATCGACTCCCAGACCTTCAGGAGGCGTTTGACCGACATCGGCACCGGCGTGCGCAGCTCCTGCGCGAACAGGGCGATGCGCAACTCTTCCAGCATCCAGCGGAACTCTTCCATGCGCGGGTCGTTGCCGCCCTGCCCTTGCACGCGCAACGCCTTCTCGGCGCGCTGGTACTGCTGGATCAGCGGCGCCATCTCCTGCATGCGTTGCGCATCGCGCGTGGGGTCCGCCTTGAGCTTGTCGATGCGCAGGGCGATGCCCTTCAGGTAACGCGGGAAGTGCGTCAACTGCGCATACGGCGTCGCCTCGATGAAGCGCTTGTGCATCAGCGTCTTCAGTTGTGCATCGATATCCACGGCGGCCGCGGCGAAGGGCTTGGCAATCTGCTGCTTGCGCGGCAGTTGCGCGTATTCGGCCAGGATCGCGCCGACCAGGCGGGCGATCTCCTGCGCGAGCAGGGTCAGGCGTGCGCGGCTCTCATCCTTGCGGGCGCCGAAGCTGGCGTCGTCGGTGGGTAGCGGGTCCTGCAGGCAGGCGCGTTCCAGCGTGGCGTCCAGAATCTGGTCGCGCAGTTCGTCCTGCGTGCCCAGGTTCATGAACTGGATCGCCATCTGCGACAGGCCGGGGAGGTTCTTTTCCAGGTACTTGAGCGGCTCGCGCAGCTGCAGCGCGAACAGCCGGCGCAGGCCCAGGCGATGAATGCGCGCAGCCTCGGCCGGGTCGTCGAAGACTTCCACATCGCAGTGGTCGCCCGCATCGACCAGCGCCGGATAGCCGAACAGCGTCTGGCTGCCCTTGCGGATCTCCAGCAGCTCCGGCAGCGCGCCGAAATTCCAGGTGGTCAGGCCGGAGTACAGCGCGGCATTGGCCGGCAGATCGGTCGAACTCAGGCTCTTGCCGACCTTGCCCGGCTTGGCGCCAGTGCTCTCGCCCTGCGCGCCGGCCACCGCCGCATCCTGCGCGGCGATCGATTGGAAGGTCTGCTGCGCCCGTCCGCCCAGCTCGGCGCGCAACTGGGCCAGATTGCGGCCCATGTCGAGCTGGCGGCCGTGCTCGTCGATCACCTTGAAGTTCATGAAGTGATGCGCGGGCAGCGTTTCCAGCTTGAAGTCCGCCCGCTTGAGCGCCGTACTGGTCTGCTCGCGCACGTCGGCGATCAGGCGGTCGAGCAGGTCACCGTCGCCCAGCCGCACGCGCGAGACAAAGCCCGCCGCGTAGTCCGGCAGCGGCACACAATGGCGGCGCAGCTTCTGCGGCAGGCTCTTCAGGAGCAGGTGCACCTTCTCCTTGAGCATGCCGGGCACCAGCCATTCGGCACGCTGCGCGGGCACCTGGTTGAGCGCGTACAACGGCACCGTCAGCGTCACGCCGTCGCGCGGGCTGCCGGGCTCGAAGTGGTACGTCAGGCCCATGTCGATGCCGGCGATCGGCAGCGTCTTGGGGAACAGGTCGGTCGTGATGCCGGCCGCCTCGTGCCGCATCAGGTCGTCGCGATTCAGGTACAGCAGCTTCTGGCCGCCTTTGCCACTTGCGTTGGCGGCGTCCGCATACCACTGCTCGAAAGCGACGGTGTTGTGGATGTCGGCCGGAACCTGGCTGTCGTAGAACGCGTAGATCAGCTCGTCGTCCACCAGCACGTCCTGGCGGCGGGACTTGTGCTCCAGGTTCTCGATCTCGCGCACCAGCCTCTGGTTGTGCGCGAAGAACGGCAGGCGCGTCTCGAACTCGCCGTCGACCAGCGCCCGGCGAATGAACATCTCACGCGCCTCCTTCGGCTGCATCGGCCCGAAATGCACGCGGCGCTGCTGGTAGATCGGCAGGCCGTATAGCGTGCCGCGCTCGAAGGCCATCACCTGGCCGGCCTTCTTCTCCCAGTGCGGATCGCTCCACGACACCTTGAGCAGGTGCGCGCCGACCTTCTCTACCCATTCCGGCTCGATGCGCGCCAGCGTGCGGCCGAATAGACGGCTGGTCTCGATCAGCTCGCCGCCGACGACCCACTTGCCCGCCTTGCGCGCGATGACCGAACCCGGCCACAGGAAGAACTTGATGCCGCGCGCGCCGAGGTATTCGCGGCCCTTGCCGTCGGCCTCTTCGATGCGCACGCCGATATTGCCGAGCAAACCCGTCAGCAGCGCCAGATGCAGTTGCTCGTAGGTCGGATCGGATTCGTTGAGCTTCCAGCCCTGCTCCGCCACCGTGGTGTGCAGTTGCGAATGCACGTCGCGCCATTCGCGCAGGCGCAGATGCGAGAGGAAGTGCGATCGGCACTGGTCCTGCAACTGCTTGTTCGATTTCTTGTGCGCGACCGCCTCTTCAAACCACTTCCACAGCTTGACCCAGCCGAGGAATTCCGATTTCTCGTCGGCAAACAAGCGGTGGGCCTGGTCGGCCTGCTGCTGCAGTTCCTGCGGGCGCTCGCGCGGGTCCTGCACTGACAGGGCGCTGGCGATGATGAGCATCTCGCGCAGACACTGGTGGTCGCGCCCAGCCAGGATCATGCGCGCCACGCGCGGGTCCAGCGGCAGACGGGCGACCTGCTTGCCCAGCGGCGTCAGCGCGTTCTCGTCGTCAACGGCGCCGAGTTCCTGCAAGAGCTGGTAGCCGTCGGCAATCGCGCGGCCCAGCGGCGGCTCGATAAAGGGGAACTGCTCGACATCGGTCAGCCGCAGCGCCTTCATGCGCAGGATGACCGCCGCCAGCGACGACCGCAGGATTTCCGGATCGGTAAAGCGCGGCCGCGCGATGAAATCCGCCTCTTCATACAGGCGGATGCACACGCCGTCGGCCACCCGGCCGCAACGGCCCGCGCGCTGGTTGGCAGCGGCCTGCGACACCGGCTCGATCTGCAGCTGCTCGACCTTGTTGCGGTACGAATAGCGCTTGACGCGCGCCAGCCCCGTGTCGACCACGTAGCGGATGCCCGGCACCGTCAGCGAAGTCTCGGCGACGTTGGTCGCCAGCACGATGCGCCGCGCGTTGGACGGGCGGAACACGCGCTCCTGCTCCTGTACCGACAGCCGCGCAAACAGCGGCAGGATCTCGGTATGCGCCGGATGGTGCTTGCGCAGCGCCTCGGCCGCCTCGCGGATCTCGCGCTCGCCCGGCAGGAAGATCAGCACATCGCCGGAGCCTTCGCGCGCGAGCTCGTCGACGGCATCGACGATGGCTTCATAGAGGTCGCGCTCCTTGTCCTTCTCGTCGCGCTGGACAGGGCGGTAGCGCACCTCGACCGGATACAGACGGCCGCTGACTTCAATGACCGGCGCCGGCCCCTTCGGTCCGACAAAGTGCTCGGCGAAGCGCTGTGCGTCGATGGTCGCCGAGGTGATGATGACCTTCAGGTCGGGCCGGCGCGGCAGCAGCTGCTTCAGGTAGCCGATCAGGAAATCGATGTTGAGGCTGCGCTCGTGCGCCTCGTCGATGATGATCGTGTCATAGGCGCGCAGCAGCGGGTCGTTCTGCGTCTCGGCCAGCAGGATGCCGTCGGTCATCAGCTTGACCGACGCCCCGGCGGAGAGCGTGTCGTTGAAGCGCACCTGGAAGCCCACGTGCTCGCCCACCGGCGTGCCGATCTCCTGCGCGATGCGCTTGGCCGTGGACGTGGCGGCAATCCGGCGCGGCTGCGTATGGCCGATCAGCCCGGTGCCGCCCGCGCCGATGCCCCGCCCGATCGACAGGCAGATCTTCGGCAGCTGCGTGGTCTTGCCCGAGCCGGTCTCGCCCGAGACGATCACCACCTGATTGGCGGCGATGGCCTCGGCAATCTCATCGCGCCGGGCCGAGACGGGCAGCGCCTCGGGAAAGTTGATCGGCGGGACGGGATTGGCGCGCGCGCGGCGGGCCTCCAGCGCGGCGGCGAGGGCTTCCGGCGTGGGCTTGGCGCGGCGCGGCGGACGGCCGTTGCCACCGGGCTTGCGCTCGGGCTGCGGGGCGTCGTTCTGCGGTCGTTGGGAGGGGGCCGCCGGGTCTCGTAACCGGGGCGGCTGGGCATGGGAATCTGACATCGGCCGGGATTATAATCCGCGCATCTTTCCAGCATCGGCTGCGCTTCGCACCACTCTCCCCGCTCCGCCCGTGACCGCTCGTTCCTCCGCCCCCGCCCCCGGCGTTTCGCTGGTGGCGCACACGCCCGCCGCCGTTGACGTCGCCCCGATCCCGCCCACGCCCGAACAGCAGCAGTTCGTGGACTGGCTGCGCGAGGTGGCGCCCTATATCCACGCCTTCCGCGACAAGACCTTCGTGATCGGCTTCGGCGGCGAGCTGGTCCAGGCCGGCAATCTGGGCGCGCTGGTCAACGACGTCGCCCTGCTACACGCCATGGGCATGCGCATCGTGCTGGTGCACGGCTCGCGCCCACAGGTGGAGGAGCAACTGGCGCTGCGCAACGTGCAGACCCAGTTCGTCGATGGCGTGCGCGTGACCGACAACGCGGCACTGGAATCGGCCAAGGAGGCCTCGGGCGAACTGCGCCTCGATATCGAAGCGGCCTTCAGCCAGGGGTTGCCGAACACGCCGATGGCCGGCGCGCGCATCTCCGTGGTGTCGGGCAACTTCGTGACGGCACGGCCGGTGGGTATCGTCAATGGCGTGGATTTCCAGCACACCGGGCTGGTGCGCAAGATCGACGCGGAGTCGATCCAGTATTCGCTGTCCAACCGCAAGATCGTGCTGCTCTCGCCGCTGGGCTTCTCGCCCACGGGGCAGGCGTTCAACCTGTCGATGGAAGACGTCGCGGCCAACACGGCCACGGCGCTCAAGGCCGACAAGCTGATCTTCATCACCGAGCTGCCGGGCATCATGGACCGCGTCGGCAAGCTGCAGCAGGACCTGTCGATGGAAACCGCCATCGAGCGCCTGCGCGACGGCAGCCTGCCGAACGACACGGCCTACTACCTGCAGCACATCGTCAAGGCGATGCGCGGCGGCGTGCGCCGGGCGCACGTGATCCCGTTTGCGCTGGACGGCAGCATCCTGCTGGAGCTGTTCCTGCACGATGGCGTGGGCACCATGGTGTCGCACGCCGACCTGGAATACCTGCGCGAAGCGACGCTCGACGACGTGGGCGGCATTGTGCAGCTGATCGAGCCGCTGGAAGCCGACGGCACGCTGGTGCCGCGCGAGCGCCGCTTGCTGGAGCGCGACATCACCAATTTCTCGGTGATCGAGCACGACGGCATCATCTTTGGCTGCGCGGCGCTGTATCCATATGGGAAGGAAAGCGTGGGCGAGATGGCCTGCCTGACCGTGGCCCCCGACACCCAGGGCACCGGCGACGGCGAACGTCTGCTCAAACACATCGAGGCACGCGCCCGGGCGCTGGGCCTGAAGCACCTGTTCGTGCTCACCACGCGCACCGAGCACTGGTTCCTCAAGCGCGGCTTCGTGCACGCCACCGTGGACGACCTGCCGGAAGACCGCCGCAAGCTGTACAACTGGCAGCGGCGCTCGATGGTGCTGATGAAGAAGCTTTAGGGCCTGTTGACACGTCAAACGTGCGCACGTTTGATGTATCAACAGGCCCTAAGCCCTTAGCCGGCATGCCGGAATCCCGGAGATGCCGGCTGCGCCATTTACAATAGCGGCACCTGCGCTGCGCGAGAGCGGCGCTCCCGCCACAAAAGAGGAATCCCCATGGCCCGCATGGTCCACTGCGTCAAGCTCAACAAGGAAGCCGAAGGCCTCGACTTCCCGCCCCTGCCCGGCGAACTGGGCAAGAAGATCTGGCAAAGCGTCTCGAAGGAAGCCTGGGCCGGCTGGCTCAAGCACCAGACCATGCTGATCAACGAAAACCGCCTGAACATGGCGGATACGCGCGCGCGCCAGTACCTGCTCAAGCAGACCGAGAAGTACTTCTTTGGCGAAGGCGCCGACCAGGCTTCGGGCTACGTGCCGCCGCCGTCGGCCTGACTTGCCGGTCACGCCAACAAAAAAGCCGTTCAGCGCAACCTGAACGGCTTTTTGTTTGGGTGCTCACCCGGCTCACGCTGACGCGGCGACGCCCTCCATCTTGAAGATCGCCACCGCACGGCGCAGCGCATCGGCCTGATCCGCCATCGCGTGTGCGGCGGCCGAGGCCTCTTCCACCAGCGCCGCGTTCTGCTGCGTCACCTCCTCGATCTGGCCAACGGCGATGTTCACCTGCTCGATACCGCTGCTCTGCTCGGCCGAGGCGGAGGAGATTTCCGCCACGATCTGCGTGACACGCTGCACGGAGCCGACGATCTCGCCGATGATGCCGCCGGCCTCCTGCACCAGCCGCTCGCCGGCTTCCACGCGCTCGGTCGACCGGCCGATCAGGCCCTTGATCTCCTTGGCAGCCGTGGCGCTGCGCTGGGCCAGCGTGCGCACCTCGCCAGCCACGACGGCAAAGCCGCGGCCCTGCTCGCCGGCGCGCGCCGCTTCCACGGCCGCGTTCAGCGCCAGGATGTTGGTCTGGAACGCGATGCTGTCGATCACGCCGATGATCTCGCCCACCTTGTTGGAGCTTTCCGAGATGCCGCGCATGGTGTCGACCACGTCGCCCATGACCTTGCCGCCGCGCGCCGCCGTTTCCGATGCGTGACCGGCCAGCGCCGACGCCTGCACCGCGCTCTCGGAATTGCGGCGCACGGTGCCGGTCAGCTCACCCATGGTGGCAGCGGTTTCTTCCAACGACGCTGCCTGCTCCTCCGTGCGCGAAGACAGGTTCAGGTTGCCCGAGGCGATCTGCGAGCTGGCGGCCGCCACGCCCTCGGCATTGCGGCGCACTTCACTCACCACGTTGGCCAGGCTGCGCTGCATGTCTTTGAGGGCGACCAGCAGCTGGGCGATCTCGTCGGAACCCTTGGCATCGAATGGCTCAGCCAGATTGCCATGCGACACCGCGCGCGCCACATCCACCGCGCGCGACAGCGGCCGCGTGATCGACCGGCTGAACAGGAACGCGCCGCCCAGGCCCAGGCCAAACGCCGCCAGCATCAGCACGATGCTGACCACCAGCGCGGTATGCGCGGCCTCCGCGGTCCTGGCTGACGCCGCCGTACTTTGCTCCGCAATCTCCTTGGCCGCCTCATCCAGCAGGCGTGCCGGTTCGCGGTCCACGCCGGCCACCACCTTGTCGCCCACGGTCGGGTCGAACGACGCCGCCACGAACATGTCGTGGCCCTTGCGATAGCCCTCGCCCATGGCGGTGTGCGCGGTGGCGAATTGTGCGACCAGGTCACGGCTCTTGCCGGCCGGCAACGAGGCTTGCAGGGCCTTCGCCTGGTCGGCAACGGTCTGCTCACCCTTGAGGAAGGCGCCCCAGTATTTGTCCAGCTTGACCGGATCCTCACCGCGCAGCAGGGTGTCCTTCCACTCCTGCACCTGGGTCTTGAAGGTGACCAGCATCTTCGTCACCGCACGCTCGTCGGCCACGCGCGCCTGCACGGTGGTGTTGTATTCGACGATGGAGTGATTCAGCGAGCTGATGCCGTAGATCGCCCCGGCAAACATCAGCAGCAGTGCGGCTGCAAAGGCCAGGGGAAGCTTGATTGCTAATTTCATGATGACTCGGTAAGACGACTGCCTCGGCAGCATCACGCATCTTGTGGATGCGCTGAATGGGCGGCCCGCAAGCCACCGTGCCCGTCTTATCGGCCACTTAACGCATGACTTAAACCTGTTTTCAACAATACGCACATCGCAAACGATCAACGGTCTGCGTTGTGATGCACACATCGCAAAAAAATGCCGCCCGAGCACCTCCGGGCGGCATTGTGGGTTGCAACTCACTTGGCGCTGGCCATCTCCTCGCTGTGCCGCTCCACCGCATGTGCCGTGCGACGCGCATTGGCAAGGCGGATGGCGTCGTAGTACGCCGCGGCCGGCGGGCGCTTCAGGTATTGCCCCGCGCCGCGCACCGCGCGCAAGTCGCCGTCTGCCCAGGCCAACGCGCCGCGCGTGAGCGTGTGGGTGGCAACGCCGCGCACCGTCATCCCCTCGAACACGTTGAAGTCCACCTTCTGGTGATGCGTCTTCACGGAGATGGTTTTGGTCGCCGCCGGGTCCCACACCACCAGGTCGGCATCCGCCCCCGGCTGCACGGCGCCCTTGCGCGGATACAGGTTGAAGATCTGCGCGGCGTTGGTCGAGGTGATGCGCACGAACTCGTTCGGCGTGATGCGCCCGGCGTTGACGCCGTGGTGCCAGAGGATGGCGAGGCGATCCTCCACACCACCGCAGCCGTTGGGAATCTTGGTGAAGTCGTCGCGGCCCATGGCCTTCTGCGAGGCGCAGAACACGCAGTGGTCCGTCGCCGTGGTGTGCAACTGGCCGGACTGCAGGCCGCGCCACAGCGCCTCGCGATGCTCGGCCGCGCGGAACGGCGGGCTCATGACGTGGGCGGCGGCGCGCGTCCAGTCCGGGTCGCGGTACACCGCCTCGTCGATCACCAGATGGCCCGGCAGCACCTCGCCGAACACGCGCAGGCCCTCGTTGCGCGCGCGGGCGATCACCTCCACCGCATCCTTGGCCGACACGTGCACGATGTACACCGGCACACCCAGCACCTGCGCGATGCGGATCGCGCGATTGGCGGCCTCGCCCTCCACCTCGGGCGGGCGCGACAACGGATGCGCCTCCGGCCCGGTGATGCCGTGCGCGAGCAACTGGCGCTGGAGCTGGAAGACCAGCTCGCCGTTTTCCGCGTGCACGGTCGGCAGTGCGCCCAGCTCCAATGAACGCGAGAAGCTGTTCACCAGGATCTCGTCGTCGGCCATGATCGCGTTCTTGTAGGCCATGAAGTGCTTGAAGCTGGAGACGCCGTGCTCGTGTACCAGCGTCCCCATATCGCGATGGACCGACTCGTCCCACCACGTGACGGCGACGTGGAAGCCGTAGTCGGACGCCGCCTTCTCGGCCCAGCCGCGCCATTCGTGGAAAGCCTCCATCAGCGATTGGCGCGGGCTGGGGATCACGAAGTCGATGATGCTGGTGGTGCCGCCCGCCAGACCCGCCGCCGTACCGGTGTAGAAATCATCGCTGGCCGTGGTGCCCATGAAGGGCAGCTCCATGTGCGTGTGCGGGTCGATGCCGCCGGGCATCACGTATTGCCCGTGCGCATCGATGATCGTGGCGCCGGCCGGCGGGTCGATCCGCTCGGCCACCTGCAAGATGGTGCCGCCGTCTTCCGGGCGCGCACAGAGCACGTCAGCGCGCCAGGTGCGGTCCGCATCGATGACCGTGCCGCCACGGATCAGGGTCGTCATGTCGCTGTCTCCTTGTGGGTGTGTCTGTCGACGTGCGCGCGCAGCTCAAGCGCTCGCCACGCTCGCGCTCGGGCTGCCGCGCAGCTTCATCCACGCGCTGTAAACGAGTGCTGCCAGCACCAGGCCGACGAACCACGCATACGTGTAGAGCGTGTTGAAGAACGCCGGCACGTTCGGGAACGCCGTGGGGAACGCCGTGTGCAGGAAGCCCGGCAGGTTGGGCAGCACGCCCACCGCCAGCGCCACCACCGCGCCGATGTTCCAGCCGCCGGTGTAGGCGTATTCGCCGTGCTCGTCGAACAGCTCGCGTGCGCTCAGGCGTGTGCCGCGGATCAGGAAGTAGTCGACCATCATGATGCCGGCCACCGGCCCCAGCAGCGCCGAGTACCCAACCAGCCACGTGAAGATGTAGCCCTCCGACGTAGCCAGGATCTTCCACGGCATCATCACGATGGCGATGGTGGCGGTGATGAGCCCGCCGGTCTTATACGAAATGCCCTTCGGCCACAGGCTGGAGAAGTCGTACGCGGGGCCGACCAGGTTGGCCGCGAGATTGCAGCACATGGTGTCCAGCGTCAGGATCACCAGCGCGACGCCCACGCCGATGCCGGTCATGCGGCTGGTCAGATCGATCGGGTCCCAGATCGCCTTGCCGTAGATGACCACGGTGGCGGACGTGACCACCACCGAGATGACCGACAGCAGCGCCATCGGGATCGGCAGGCCGATCGACTGGCCGACGATCTGGTCGCGCTGCGATTTGGCGAAGCGCGTGAAGTCGGGAATGTTCAGCGCCAGCGTCGCCCAGAAGCCGACCATGGCTGTCAGGCTCGGCCAGAACGTCACCCAGAACAGGCCCTCCTTCTTGCCGCCCGCCACGAACTGCGACGGCGCCGACAGCATCGACCCCACCCCGCCCGCCTGCGACGTGGCCCACCACACCAGCACCAGGCACATCACGATCTTGATGGGGGCCGACCAGCTCTCCAGCCAGCGGATCGAATCGGTGCCGTGCAGGATGAAGTAGAGCTGCAGCACCCAGAACAGCAGGAAGCACGCAAGCTGACCGATGGAAATGTCCAGGAACGGCAGCGGCGTGCCATGCAGCGCGTTGCCGGTCAGGATGTTGGCCAGCGTGTAGATGGCGCTGCCACCCAGCCAGGTCTGGATGCCGTACCAGCCGCAGGCGACAATGGCGCGCAGCAGCGCCGGCAGCTTCGCCCCCTGCGTGCCGAACGAGGTGCGCACCAGCACCGCATACGGAATGCCGTGCTTGGCGCCGGCGTGGCCGATCAGCAGCATCGGCACCAGCACGATGGCATTGCCCAGCAGCACCGTCACCACCGCCTGCCACGGCGACATGCCCTGCTCCGTCAGCCCGGCCGCCAGCATGTACGACGCGATATTCATCACCATGCCGACCCACAGCGCCGCGAAGTGGTACCACCTCCAGGTGCGCTGGGCCACGCCGGTGGGCGCGAGGTCGTCGTTATAGAGATTGCTGTCAGCCGCTAGCGGATCGGCGGTGTGCGCTGCCTGCTTCATTGAAAGACCTCCACGGTGGTTGGGCGCGCTCTGCGGCGCGCGTCAGGCTCATTTGTAGGAATCAAAACCGGTCTGCACAAGGACATCCGATACGCGGGACGACGGACTCAGGCCGCCTTGACGGGCTCCCTGGCACCGGCATCGGGCGCCTCTGCACCAACGCGCGCCGGGTTGTTCGGGTGCGTGGTCCAGTTGGCATAGCCGCCGGCGTCCACGCGCTCCATCGTGATGCATTGTTCGACCGGGCAGACATGCATGCATAAATTGCACCCGACGCATTCGGCATCGACGACTTCGAAGTGGCGCTTGCCGTCCTTCTCGCGCGTGATGGCCTGGTGCGAGGTGTCTTCGCAAGCGATATGGCACAGGCCGCACTGGATGCAGCGGTCCTGGTCGATGCGCGCCTTGATGTCGTACTTCAGGTTCAGGTACTTCCAGTCGGTCACGTTGGGGACGGCCCGGCCGCGGACGTCGTCCAGCGTGGCGTAGCCCTTCTCGTCCATCCAGTTGGCCAGGCCGTCGGCCATGTCCTGCACGATGCGGAAGCCATAGTGCATGGCCGCCGTGCACACCTGCACGCTGCCCGCGCCCAGCACGATGAACTCCGCCGCATCGCGCCAGTTGGAGATGCCACCGATGCCCGAGATCGGCAGGTTGGGCGTCTGTGCGTCGCGCGCGATCTCCGCCACCATGTTCAGCGCGATCGGCTTGACCGCTGGGCCGCAGTAGCCGCCGTGCGTGCCCTTGCCGTCCACCGTGGGCATCGGCGCCATCTGGTCCAGATCCACCGCCACGATCGAGTTGATGGTGTTGATGAGCGACACGCCATCCGCCCCGCCCTTGTACGCCGCGCGCGAGCCCACGCGGATGTCGGTGATGTTGGGCGTGAGCTTGACCAGGCACGGCATGCGCGTGCTCTCCTTCACCCAGCGCGTGACCATCTCGATGTACTCCGGCACCTGCCCGACCGCCGCGCCCATGCCGCGCTCGCTCATGCCATGCGGGCAGCCGAAGTTCAGCTCGACCGCATCGGCGCCGGTGTCCTCGACCATCGGCAGGATCCATTTCCAGTCGTGCTCGTTGCAGGGCACCATCAGCGAGACGATCAGCGCGCGGTCCGGCCAGTCGCGCTTGACCTGGGCGATCTCGCGCAGGTTCACGTCGAGCGGCCGGTCGGTGATCAGCTCGATGTTGTTCAGCCCCGCGATGCGCTGGCCGTTCCACTGCACCGCGCCGTAGCGCGAGCTGACGTTGACCACGTGCGGGTCAAGCCCCAGCGTCTTCCACACCACGCCGCCCCAGCCCGCCTCGAACGCGCGGTTGACGTTGTAGGCCTTGTCGGTGGGCGGCGCGGAGGCCAGCCAGAAGGGGTTCGGCGATGTGATGCCGGCAATCGTGCAGCGCAGATCGGCCATGTTCGGCTCCGTAGAGTGTGTTGTTGTGGGCGTGCGGCTCAGGCCGCCATGGCCGTCAGGCTCGCCAGGTAGGCATCGATGGACGCGGCGGCCACCTTGCCGTCCTGCACGGCCTGCACCGTCAGGTCGATGCCGCCGGTGGCCGCGCAATCGCCACCGGCCCAGACGTCGGGGAGCGTGGTTCGCCCGCCTGCATCCACGGCAATGCGGCTGCCGTCCAGCGTCAGCAGCTCGCCGTCGAGGCCCACCGGCACCAGCGTCTGGCCGATCGCCTTGAGCACCATGTCGGCCTCGACCGTGAAGCGCTCACCCGACGTGCGCTCGAACTCCACGCCGGTGACCTGCCCATCGCGGCCAACCAACCGCACCGGCTTCGCATGCGTGATGAGTGTGACGCCGTTCTTTTGCGCGAACTCGCGTTCGGCCCACGTCGCGCTCATCGACTCGACGCCGCGCCGATACACCATCGTCACCGTCGTCGCGCCGAGCTTGCGGCTTTGCACGGCCGCATCCACCGCCGTATTGCCGCCGCCGATCACGACCACGCGCCGGCCGACCGGCACCGTCTCCAGCGCCTCGGCCTGGCGCACCGCCTCGATGAAATCGACCGCGTTCATCACGCCGGCCAGGTCTTCGCCCTCGAGCGCGAGTGCCCGCACGCCGCCCAATCCAATCGCCAGGAATACCGCGTCATGCTGTTTGCGCAACGCGTCGAGCGACACGTCTCCGCCGAATACAACACCGGTCTTCAGCTCGATGCCACCGACCGACAGCAGCCACTCGACCTCGCGCTGGGCAAACTCGTCGACGGTCTTGTAGGCGGCGATGCCGTATTCATTCAGGCCACCGGCCTTGGCATGGGCGTCGAACAGCGTCACGCGATGTCCGGCCAGCGCCAGCCGATGCGCACACGCCAGCCCCGCCGGCCCCGCGCCGACCACGGCGATATGCCGCCCCGTCTCCGCCGCCCGTTTGAAGAGCGCAACGCCCTTGGCCATCGCCCAATCCGTCGCATGGCGCTGCAGCGCGCCGATGGCCACCGGCTGCGCATCCTGATCGTTCCGCACGCACGCGCCCTCGCACAGGATCTCGGTCGGGCACACCCGCGCGCACATCCCGCCGAGCGGATTGGCCGACAAGATATCCATCGCGGCGCCCTTCAGGTTGCCGTTGCCGATCTTGCGGATGAAGCTGGGGATGTCGATCTGCGTCGGGCACGCCTGCACGCAGGGCGCGTCGTAGCAGTAGTGGCAGCGGCTGGCGGCGGCGGCCGCAGCCGTCGGGTCGAGCAGCGGTGCGATATCGGCAAACTCGCACGACAACTGCTCGGGCGACAGGCGGTGCGCGGCGATGTCACCAGTTGCGCCGGTTTCCTTCAGAGCCATGGGTGCTCCTTCGTCAGTGTGAGGACACAGCCGTGCCCGCCGGCCTCACACGGGCGAGGTCGGGACGGCTTTCGTTGTGGGTGATGCGACGGCGACTACGGGGTGCGGCTACGAAGCGGGTTCGCACGCGCGGGAAAGCATCGCGTGCAGCAGGACATTCGCGCCGGCCTCGATCCACTCGGGCGTGGCGTCTTCGATCTCGTTGTGGCTGATGCCGCCGATGCACGGCACGAACACCATCGACGTGGGTGCCACCTGCGACAGGTAGCACGCGTCATGGCCCGCGCCGGACACCATGTCGCGGTGCGAATAGCCGAAGCGCTCGGTGGCGGCACGCACCGAGGCCACGCACGCGGCATCGAACTTGACGGGCTGGTAGTAGAAGATCTGCTCGAGCTGCGTCTCCAGCCCACTGCCGCCGGCGATCTTGGCGACGCCCTCGCGCAGCGCCGCGTCCATCTTGGCGAGCACCGCATCGTCCGGATGCCGAAAATCCACCGTGAAGAACACGCGCCCCGGAATCACGTTGCGTGAGTTCGGGTACACCTGCATCATGCCGACCGTCGCGCAGGCGAACGGCGCGTGATCCAGCCCGATGCGATTGACCAGATCGACCACGCGCGCCGCGCCCAGCAGCGCATCTCGGCGACGCGGCATCGGCGTCGGGCCGGCGTGGGCCTCCTGGCCGGTCAGCGTGATCTCGTACCAGCGCTGACCCTGCGCATCCGTCACCACACCGATGGTCTTCTGCTCGGCCTCCAGGATCGGGCCCTGCTCAATGTGCAGTTCGAACGCTGCATGCAGCGGGCGACCGCCGCACGGTACGTCACCCGCGTAGCCGATACGCTGCAGTTCCTCGCCGATGGTCTTGCCGTCGACGTCCTTGCGCGACAGGCCGTAGTCCAGCGTGAAGACACCCGCGAACACGCCCGAGGCCACCATCGCCGGGGCGAAGCGCGAGCCCTCTTCATTGGTCCAGATCACCACCTCGATCGGGTGCTCGGTCTCAATGCCGTGGTCGTTCAAGCTGCGAATCACCTCCAGCCCGCCGAGCACGCCATAGATGCCGTCGAAACGCCCACCGGTCGGCTGCGAATCGGCGTGCGAGCCGGTCATGACCGGCAGCGCATCCCGGTTGCGTCCGGCGCGCCGCATGAAGACGTTGCCCATCTGGTCGACCGTGACCGTGCAGCCGGCCTCCTTGGCCCAGCTCACGATGAGGTCGCGCCCCTGCTTGTCGAGATCGGTCAGCGCCAGGCGGCAGACACCGCCCTTGGGCGTGGCGCCGATCTTCGCCATCGACATCAGGCTGTCCCACAGGCGTTTGCCGTCAACCTTGACCGACGTGTCTAGCCGTATCGTTGCCAACGCTTCGGATGTTGCATTCATGCACATCGCTCCTTAGGGTTCCACTGCAGCGACCGACGCTGTATCGGTGCACCGGGGGCCGTGTTTTAGGGCATGTCCGCACGCGTGCGGTGCATGGCATTCGGTCCATCGCGAACGACCTTTTCGGGGTGTCGCCCGCCGCTCCAATCCTGTCCGAATGGACAGGTTGTAGACGACGATTCCCGTCAAATCAATGTCTTTCGCAGTCCGGCTTTCAAAGCGAGAAGCGTGCCATTGCGATGCAGCATGACGCGCTCGATGTCGTATGCCCGAGGTGTCCGCGCGCCTTCGAGCGACTAGAATGAGGCGCGACGCGGCGTGTGTGCCGCACGAGACCCGCATGCGAGACGACCCAGTGGCAGCCAACCCGGCGGAGCACCCTGAAACCCCGGCACCTTTGCGGCGGCGCAAGGCGCATATCCGTGAGTCGAACGAGGCCCACCTGCTGGCCTGTGCGGAAGCCGTCTTCGCCGAGCGCGGCCTGGAGGGCGCGAGCACGGCCCTGATCGCGGAGCGCGCCGGCCTGCCCAAGGCCAATCTGCACTACTACTTCCCGACCAAGCTGGCGCTATACCGGCGCGTGCTGGAAGACCTGTTCGAAGACTGGCATCGCGCCGCCGGCTCGTTCGAGAGCAGCGACGACCCGGTCGAGGCCATCGGCGGCTATGTGCGCGCCAAGATGGAGCTGTCGCGCCGCCGGCCGTTGGGCTCCAAGGTGTGGGCCAACGAGATCATCCAGGGCGCGGAGCACATGCAGGACATCCTCGCGCAGCGCGTGAAGCCCTGGTTCGACACGCGCGTGCAAGTCATCGATGGCTGGATCGCGCGCGGCCTGCTCGCGCCGGTCGACGCGCAGACGCTGATGTACATGATCTGGTCGACCACCCAGCACTACGCCGATTTCGAAGCGCAGATCCGCGCGCTGTCGGGCAAGCGGGCGTTGACGCAAAAGGCGTTTGCCGAGCGCACTGAAGAGGTGGTCGCGTTGCTGCTGCGCGCGTGCGGCGCCGTCTCAGCGGCGCCGCGCAACGACCACGAGTAATCGCCACATCGGCCTCGCCGCCCCAAAAAAAATGCCGTTCAGCGTACGCTTGAACGGCATTTTTGTCGGCGGCGCCACGCGGTTACGCGGCGCGTCGTGCGGCTTCAGAAATCGCGGCGCTGCACGCCCGCTTCCGTGCCCAGCAACAGCACGTTGGCGCCACGCTTGGCAAACAGACCAACCGTCACGACCCCCGGAATGTCGTTGACGCGCGCTTCCAGCGCCTTCGGCTCGGCAATGCGCAGGCCCGACACGTCCAGAATCACATTGCCGTTGTCGGTCTTGTAGATCTGGCCATCGCGGGTCATGCGCAGGCGCGGCTGACCGCCCAGCGCGGCCAACTGGCGGGCCACGGCGGCGCGTGCCATCGGCACCACTTCCACCGGCAGCGGGAACACGCCCAGCGTATCGACCAGCTTGCTGCCGTCCGCGATGCAGACGAACTCGCCAGCCACCGAAGCAACGATCTTCTCGCGCGTGAGGGCGCCGCCACCGCCCTTGATCATGGCGCCGTCGGCGTCGATCTCGTCGGCGCCGTCCACGTACACGGGGATCGTGTCGACATCGTTCAGGTCGAGCACGGTAAAGCCATGGCCCTGCAGGCGGCGCGTCGAGGCTTCCGAGCTGGATACCGCGCCCACAAAGCGCGCCTTGTGTGGCGCCATCGCGTCGATGAACAGGTTGGCCGTCGAGCCGGTGCCCACGCCCAGCACGGCGCCCTGGGGCACGTTGGCCAATACGTAGTCTGCGGCGGCCTGCGCCACCAGTGCCTTCAGTTCGTCCTGCGTCATCGCAAAAACCTGGTTGGAATCGGGAAACCCGGTAGTGTACCGGATCGTTACGACTGCCCCCGGTCAAGTGGCGCCGCCAAACGCGCGGAGTACAATCAATTCATCCACCTCGGCCGGTGGCCACCGCCGGCCCGCACTACGGACCCGCCTTTCGAACCCGCTTTCTGGATCATGACTCAGCTCGATCAACTCAAGCAGTTCACCACCGTCGTCGCCGACACGGGCGATTTCCAGGCCATGCGCGCGTACGCGCCGCACGATGCGACCACCAACCCATCGCTGATCCTGAAGGCCGTGCAGAAGGCCGAATACCGCCCGCTGCTGGAGCAGGCCGTGCGCGATGCGCGCAGCGACAGCGTGGAAGACATCATCGACGCCGTACTGGTCGCATTCGGCTGCGAGATCCTGTCGATCATCCCGGGCCGCGTGTCGACCGAGGTCGATGCACGCCTGTCGTTCGACACTGAAGCCACCGTCGCCAAGGCCAAGCACCTGATTGCGCTGTACGAGGCGCGCGGCGTGGCGCGCGAGCGCGTGCTGATCAAGATCGCGTCCACGTGGGAAGGCATCCGCGCGGCAGACCAGCTGCGTGCCGAGGGCATCCGCTGCAACATGACGCTGCTGTTCTCGCTCGCCCAGGCCGTGGCCTGCGCGGAAGCCGGCGTGCAGCTCATCTCGCCCTTCGTCGGCCGCATCTACGACTGGTACAAGAAGGACGCCGGCGCCAGTTGGGACCCGGTCGCCCAGGGCGGCGCGAACGACCCGGGCGTGCAGTCCGTCCTGCGCATCTACAACTACTACAAGAAGTTCGGCTATTCGACCGAGGTGATGGGCGCGAGCTTCCGCAACACCTCGCAGATCGTCGAGTTGGCCGGCTGCGACCTGCTAACCATCAGCCCGGACCTGCTCGCCCAGCTGCAGCAGACCGACGCGCCGGTCGAGCGCAAGCTGTCGCCGGACCACGCGCAAGCCGCCAACATCGTCCGCCTGCCCGCCGACGAGAAATCGTTCCGTTGGCAGATGAACGCTGATGCGATGGCCACCGAAAAGCTGGCCGAAGGCATCCGTCTGTTCGCGGCGGATGCGGTCAAGCTGGAAGCATTGATTGAACCGCTGCGCGTGGCAGCGTAAGGAAGCGCGTTAGAACCTGCTCACGATCCGTAGCGAGCGCCCCGAGGTTAGCTTGAGAAGCGCAGCCGTACACGGGTACGGCGAGCATCGCAAAGCCAAGATCGGGGTGCGCAGTAGGATCGTGAGCGGGTTCTTAGCCCAGCATGGCGGGCAGGCACACGCCCGCCGGCTGGTGGATCACCAGATCAGCCGTTTCATCCAGCGCGCTCGGCTCCGGATTCACGACGATGACGTGCGCGCCGTGGTCCTTCGCCAGCCCCGGCAACCCGGCCGCCGGATACACCAGGCCGGACGTTCCCACCACCAGGCACACCTCGCACGTGTTGGCCGCCTCTTCGGCGCGGTAGTTCGCCACCAGCGGCAGTTGCTCGCCAAACCACACCACGCCCGGACGCAGCATCGCACCGCAGGTCGCGCAGCGCGGCGGACGGCCCGGTTCGGCTGTGGCGATGTCGCATTTGCCGCAGCCGCCCAGCCACTTGTTGGCGAACAGATTGCCGTGCAGCTCGATCACGCCTTCGCTGCCGGCGCGCTGGTGCAGGCCGTCGACGTTCTGCGTGACGAGCGTCACCGTCTTACGCTTGGCCAGCGCGGCAATGGCGACGTGCGCGGGGTTCGGCTGGGCCTGCAGGACGCGCTCGCGGCGCTCCTGGTACCAGTCCCACACCATGCGCGGGTGCTTGCGGTAGGCGGCCTCGGTGGCCATGTCTTCCGGATTGAAGCGCGCCCACAGGCCGGTCAGCGCATCGCGGAAGGTCGGCACGCCGGATTCAGCGGAAACGCCCGCGCCGGTCAGCACCATGATGCGCTGCGCGGCGTCGACCCAGGCGCGCGCCTGGGCCAGCGCAGCCGCATCGGATGCGGCCGTCGGCACGGGGTCCGTCACTTCTTGGCGGGAGCGGCGGCGCGCTGGCGTACGGCCTCGAACAGGCACACGCCGCTGGCCACCGACACATTCAGGCTTTCCACGCTGCCCGCCATCGGGATGCTGACCAGCGCATCGCAGGTCTCGCGCGTGAGGCGGCGCATGCCCTCGCCTTCGGCGCCCATCACGATGGCGATGGGGCCCTTGAAGTCGGCCTGGTAGAGATCCTGCTCGGCTTCATCAGCCGTGCCGATCACCCACACGCCGCGCTCCTGCAGCTCGCGCAACGTGCGCGCCAGGTTGGTCACGGTGATGTAGGGGACGGTTTCGGCGGCGCCGCTGGCCACCTTGGCCACAGTGGTGTTGATGCCGACGCTGCGGTCCTTGGGCGCGATCACGGCATGCGCGCCGGCCGCATCGGCCACGCGCAGGCAAGCGCCGAGGTTGTGCGGATCGGTCACGCCGTCGAGCACCAGCAGCAGCGGCGTGCCTTCGATGCTGTCGAGCAGCTCGTCCAGGTTGAGCGCCAGCGACAGCGACTCCGCCTTGGCAACCACGCCCTGGTGGCGATCGGTACCGGCAATGCCGCGCAGGCGTTCGTTGTCAGCGGGGATCAGGCGCACGCCCGCTGCTTCCGCCGCTTTCAGGAAATCCTGCATGCGGCGGTCGCGGCGGTTGGCCTCGAAGTAGATTTCGTCGATCGACCGCGCGTCGTGGCGCAGCCGGGCGGTGACGGCATGGAAGCCGATGAGGAGCTTGGATTTAGACATGGCGCGATTGTACCCGTCTGCCCTCGCCCCTCAGCGGTTTTGGCGGCTCAGCGCCCCTTGCCCTTGCGCGCCACCTTGGCCGGTGCCTTGCGCGGCGCGGCGGTCTTGGCGCCGCCCTTGGGCTTGGTCACGCGGGCTGGCTGCTTCTTGCGCGCGGGCTTCGGGTGCGCATGGCCCGGCGGCAATGCGCGCGTACCGGGCCCAAACACCGGCTGCTCTTCGAGGACGCGGTCGAGCGCCTCGTCGAACGACTCCTCCGGCTTGGCCGTGCCGCCCAGCAACGCCGCGAGCTGCCGCGGCTTCTTGCGGCCGACCGGCGGTGCCGGCGTGGCAGCGGCCACCTGACGCGGCGCCGGGGCTTCCGGCGCACCCGTCACCTTGGCCGGGCGCAGCGCCTTGGCCGACGGTTCCTGGATCAGGCGGAAATCCATCTTGCGCGCATCCAGATCGACGCGCAGCAACTGCACGCGCACGCGATCGGTCAGGCGGTAGCGGATGCCGGTGCGCTCGCCGCGCAGCTCGTTGCGGGCCTCGTCGTACTGGAAGTAGTCGCTGCCCAGCTCGGTCACGTGCACCAGGCCCTCCACGTACAGCTCGTCGAGCTGCACGAAGATGCCGAACGAGGTGACCGCGCTGACGGTGCCCGAGAACTCGTTGCCGAGCTTGTCGCGCATGAAGTAGCACTTGAGCCAGGCTTCGACGTCGCGCGAGGCTTCGTCGGCGCGGCGCTCGTTGGCCGAGCAGTGCACGCCCAGCTCGTGCCAGATCGCCTCGGCCTTGGCCTTGTTGACGACGGCGGCCGGCACGCCCTTCTCGGCCTCGGCCTGCAGGCGGCGCGCCTTGGGCGACAGCGCGCTATTGAGCTGCACGCCCGCAGCCAGTGCCGGCACGTAGCGCGTGCGCTGCAGGATCGCCTTGATCGAGCGGTGCACCAGCAGGTCCGGATACCGGCGGATCGGGCTGGTGAAGTGCGCGTAGGCCGGATACGCCAGGCCGAAGTGGCCGACGTTGTCCGGGCTATACACCGCCTGCTGCATCGAGCGCAGCAGCATGGTCTGCAGCATCGGCGCATCGGGACGCGCGACGATCTTTTCCATCACCTCGGCGTAGTCGCCCGCCTGGGGCTTGTCGCCACCGCCCAGCGTCAGGCCGCTGGTCTTCAGGAAGGCGCGCAGGGCCTGCAGCTTCTCTTCGGTCGGGCCGGCGTGCACGCGGTACAGCGCGGAGTGCTTGTAGCGCTCCAGCATCTCCGCCGCGCAGACGTTGGCCGTCAGCATGCACTCCTCGATCAGCCGGTGCGCATCGTTGCGGGTGCGCGGCAGGATCTGCTCGATCTTGCCCTGCGCGTTGCAGACGATGTAGGTCTCGGTCGTGTCGAAGTCGATCGCGCCACGCTCGCGGCGGGCCTTGAGCAAGGTCTGGAACAGCTCGTACAGATCCTGCAGGTGCGGCACCAGCGGCGCGCGCTTGGCGGCCTCGGGGCCCTTCACGTTCGACAGGATCGACCAGACCTCGTTGTAGGTCAGGCGCGCCTTCGAGTGCATCACCGCCGGATAGAACTGGTAGGCCTTGATCTCGCCCTTGGCCGTAATGACCGCGTCGCAGACCATGCACAGGCGATCCACCTCGGGGTTCAGCGAGCATAGACCGTTGGAGAGCTTCTCCGGCAGCATCGGAATCACGCGGCGCGGGAAGTAGACCGAGGTCGCGCGATCGATGGCATCCGCATCGAGCGGGTGGCCCGGCTTGACATAGTGCGAGACGTCGGCAATCGCCACGATCAGGCGCCAGCCCTTGCTGCGGCCGATCTTGACGGGCTCGCAGTAGACCGCGTCGTCAAAGTCGCGTGCGTCTTCGCCGTCGATGGTGACGAGCGCTACGTCGCGCAGGTCGATGCGACCGGCCAGATCGGCATCACGGACGGCGTCGGGCAGTGCTTCGGCCTCGCGCTGCGCCGCTTCGGCAAACTCATGCGGCACGCCGTACTTGCGCACCGCAATCTCGATTTCCATGCCGGGATCATCGATCTCGCCCAGCACCTCGACCACGCGGCCGATCGGCTGCACGTAGCGATCCGGATATTCCAGGATCTCCACGCTCACCACCTGGCCGACCTTGGCCTTGCCCTGCCCCTTGGGCGCGATCAGGATGTCGCGGCCCAGGCGCTTGTCTTCGGGCGCCACCACCAGCGTGCCGCTCTCCGACAGCAGCCGACCGATGACGAAGCGGTTGGCCCGCTTCAAGATCTCGACGATCTGACCTTCCGAGCGTCCGCGGCGGTCGTAGCCGACGGCGCGCACCAGGGCGCGGTCGCCGTGCATCGCCTTCTGCATCTCGCGCTCGGGCAGGAAGATATCGGGCTCGCCGTCGTCGCGCACGAAGAAGCCGTAGCCGTCACGGTGGCCGATCACGCGGCCCTCGATGAAATTGGGTTGGTGCGCCAATTCGTAGCGCCCCTTACGGTTGAGTTCGATCTGACCATCCCGCTCCATGGCGGTCAGACGCTTGATAAAGCCGTCATGCTCCTTGCGCGTGACCGACAGCGCCTTGGCAATATCGGTGGCAGACAGCGGAGACCCCGAAGTGCGCAGCACGCCGAGGATTTCTTCCCGGCTCGGGATCGGATAAGTCGGTTGATTCAATTTTTTCTTCTAGAGTGTTGACAGGATCGCAGGATCCAGTAATAATCATTGCTTCGGTACACGCACACCTGCCCAGGTGGCGGAATTGGTAGACGCACTAGTTTCAGGTACTAGCGGGTAACTCCGTGGAGGTTCGAGTCCTCTCCTGGGCACCAGAGTTTAGGAACGGCGCAACGCAAGTTGCGCCGTTTTTCTTTTCCGAGCCCGGATCATTGATCAGTTGCTGACGCGGCATTCCGCGAAGGACGACAGGCATTGTGTCTTGGCTATCGCGCCAGGGTTGGACCAGGATCACCAGTCTCATCTGTCCCAGACGCTGGGTGGGTTCGACGCCCGGCGCATCCATCAAGACGCGCCCCGCTTCGATCGACCGCGCAGGTGAACCGCAAAGCCAGTCCGTGCGCGGGTTTCGGGCCAGTGTTGCGGCCCGTGACGTGAGGTTACCGAAGTGGCACGCACGGCGCAAGCCGCACACACCACTCCCCGCTTGCTTCGACGCAAACCGCCAACGGCTCAAGCCGCCGGGGCCTCGCTGCTCATCTCGCCACCATTGGCCGCGCGCGCCTTGCCGCGCTTGATCCAAGCCGACAGATTGTGCGGACGCAGCGTGTCGTATTCCTCGAACGGCTGGTGGATCCACGGGTTGGTCGGCAGGAACTGCACCGCATAGTCCGGCTTGATCTTCGAGCACGCCTTGTGCCACAGCACCGCCGTGCGCACATCGGTCACAGCCGGATAGCGCTCCTTCAGGTGGCGCCCCACACGCTCTAGCGTGATGCCCGAATCCACCAGGTCGTCGACTAGCAGCACGCGGCCCGTCAGCTCGCCGCGCGTCATGGTGATGTACTGGGCGATATCGAGATCGCCCTGCTGCGTGCCGGCCGCCTCACGGTAGCTGCTGGTGGCCAGGATGGCGAGCGGCAGATCGTAGATGCGCGAGAGCTGGTCACCCACACGCAAGCCGCCACGCGCCAGACACAGGATCTTGTCGAACTTCCAGCCCGACTCATGCACGACCAGCGCCAGGCGCTCGATCAGGCCGTGGTAGTCGTCCCAGGACACCCACAGGTGCGAGTCGTCGTTGATCGGCTGGTTCATGGTGTTCCTCTTCGTGATCGTGAATGCGGCGTGGGTTGCCGCTGTCGTGTTCGATGAAAACGCCGCCCAATGCAAATTCGCCCGGCGAATCACCGGGCGAATCTGGGCGGTGCGCGTCAATCCTTGTACGGATGACGCAGCAAGATGGTCTCGTCGCGGTCGGGGCCGGTGGAGATCATGGCGATCGGGATGCCGGCCACTTCCTCCACACGCTTCAGGTACGCCTGCGCGGTCTCGGGCAGCGCATCCCACTCCTTCAGACCGAAGGTCGACGTGTTCCAGCCCGGGAATTCTTCGTAGATCGGCTGGCAGCGCGCCACGGTGTCGGAGCCGCGCGGCAGGATATCGACTTCCTTGCCGTCGAGCATGTAACCGACGCACAGCTTGATGGTTTCCAGGCCGTCGAGCACGTCGAGCTTGGTGATGCACAGGCCCGACACGCCATTGATCTGGATCGCGCGGCGCAGCGCGGCGGCATCGAGCCAGCCGGTGCGGCGCGGACGGCCCGTGACCGAGCCGAATTCCTTGCCGACATTGGCCAGGCGCACGCCGGTCGGGTCTTGGCGAGCGGGGTTGTCCGCGTCGTACAGCTCGCTCGGGAACGGGCCGGAGCCCACGCGCGTGCAGTACGCCTTGGTGATGCCCAGGATGTAGTGCAGCTGGCCCGGGCCCACGCCCGCACCGGCGGCGGCATTACCGGCCACGCAGTTGCTCGACGTGACGAACGGGTAGGTACCGTGGTCGATGTCCAGCAGCGTGCCCTGCGCACCTTCGAACATCAGGTTCTTGCCGGCGGCGTTGGCGGCGAACAGCTCGGCCGACACGTCCGTCACCATCGGCGCGAGGCGCTCGCCGTACGGCAGCATCTCGTCCAGCGTCTGCTGGAAGTCCAGCGCCGGGTGGTTCAGGTACTGCGTCAGCACGAAATTGTGGAAGTCCAGGTTCTCGCGCAGGCGCTCGGCAAAGTAGGCCGGATCGAACAGGTCCTGCACGCGCAGCGCGCGGCGGGCCACCTTGTCTTCGTACGCCGGGCCGATACCGCGGCCGGTGGTGCCGATCTTGGCGGCGCCGCGCTTGATCTCGCGCGCCTTGTCGATGGCGACGTGGTACGGGAGGATCAGCGTGGTCGCTTCCGAGATGCGCAGGCGGTTCTGCACCTGCACGCCCGCCGATTCCAGCTCGTCGATTTCCTTGAACAGCGCCTCGGGCGAGAGCACCACACCGTTGCCGATGTAGCACGCCACGCCGTCGCGCATGATGCCCGACGGGATCAGACGCAGGATCGTCTTCTTGCCGCCGATGATGAGGGTGTGCCCTGCGTTATGTCCGCCCTGGAAACGAACCACGCCTTGCGCGTGATCGGTCAGCCAATCGACGATTTTCCCTTTACCTTCGTCACCCCACTGGGTGCCGATGACGACGACATTGCGTCCTTGGCTCACTGCTGGTGCGGACATGTTGAATCTGCAGATGGGTTAAAAACGTATTCTACCCTTGTTGTCAGGGTCTTCCCCGAAATTACCGGGTATTTACACAACGTTATGCAACGGGCTCAGGCCGACGCCTTGCGCGGCCTGACGATCCAGCGGCCGCCCTCTTCCAGCAGCTGGCGGTCATAGGCGAACTCCTCCAGGTCTTCCGGATGGCCCGGCAGCGACTGGATGACGATCTCGCCTGCAGCGCGCAGCGCGGCGATGGCCTCGCGCAGCTTGGCGTCCCCCGACCATGGGGCGTGGATGGCAGCGGCGCGCGCTTCCACCGGCGAAATGCCGGCCACCTCGCGCAGGTCCATCGAGAAGCCGGTCGCCGGACGGGCCCGGCCGAACGCCTCGCCGATCTTGTCGTAACGCCCACCGCGCGCCACCGCGTTGGGAATGCCCGCCACATACGCCGCGAACATCACCCCGCTGTGGTAGTGGTAGCCGCGCAGGTCGGCCAGATCGATGTTGACGCTGGCGCCGGCAGCGTGCTCGGCCAGCGCGGCGAGGTCGTCCAGGGCAAGGCCGATGGCCGGCAGCGCAGGCAGTTCAGCGCGCGCGCGCGCCAGCACCTCGACACCGCCATACAGCGAAGGCAGCAGGTTGATGGCATCACGCTGGGCCGCCGGCAGATCGGCGGTGATGGCGCGCAGCGCCGGCACGTCCTTCGAAGCCAGCGCCGCGAACAGCTCTTCCTGCACGCGTGATGCGACCGGCGACTGCGCCAGCAGCGCAGCCAGCACGCCGACATGGCACAGGTCCAGGCGCACATCTGCCAAGCCGGCGGCCGACAGCGCGGCCAGCATCAGGTCCTGGATCTCCAGATCCGCTTCCAGGCCAGCATGACCGTAAATTTCCGCACCGATCTGCAGCGGTTCACGCGTGACGTGAAAACCGCTCGGACGCGTGTGCAGGACCGAACCCGCGTAGCACAGGCGCGTCACGCCGGCGCGGTTCAGCAGGTGCGCATCGATGCGGGCAACCTGCGGCGTGATGTCGGCGCGCAGGCCGATGGTGCGGCCGGAGAGCTGGTCGACCAGCTTGAAGGTCTTCAGGTCGAGGTCGTGGCCGGTGCCGGAGAGCAGCGATTCGATGTATTCCAGCATCGGCGGCATGACCAGCTCGTAGCCATAGGTGCGGAACAGGTCGAGCATGCGGCGGCGCAGCTCTTCAATCTTGCGCGCCTCGGAGGGCAGCACGTCGGCAATGGATTCGGGCAGCAGCCAGTTCGGCATGGCGGTCTCGTTCAAGACTGGGAATACGAAAATACGTTCAGAACCTGTTCACGATCCGTAGCGAGCGGCCCGAGGTTGGCACGAGAAACGCAGCCGTACACGGGTACGGCGAGCATCGCAGCGCCAAGATCGGGGCGCGCAGCAGGATCATGAACAGGTTGTTAGCGGTGCAGCAGGCGCAACAGTATCAGGCCGATCGCCATCGACACCAGGCCGATCACGCGCAGCTTTTCGTCAGGCAACTCGGTCAGGGCCTGGAAGGCACGGCGCCACGCCTGCGGCGCCACGAACGGCAAAATGCCCTCGAATACGAGCACCAGCGCGCACGCGGCCAGCAATACGGTGGATACGGTGTCTTCCATGGTTCGGGCTTCCGGACGAACAAAACCCCGGCATGCCGGGGTCTGTCCGCTGCAAATCGATCAGCGACGCATTGTACTAGCGATGGCGCCCCGTCTGGGCAGCCGGCGCTGCCGCCGCGCTACCGCCGTTCGGGCTGCGCATGTACTTGAAGAAATCGCTGTTCGGCTGCAGCACCATCACGTCCTTGCGGTCGCGGAACGACGCGCGATACGCCTCCATGCTGCGCCAGAACGCGGCAAACTGCGGGTCGCGGCCGAACGCATCGGCGTAGATGTCGGCAGCGCGGGCATCGCCCTCGCCCTTGATCTTCTGCGCATCGCGGTAGGCATCGGCCAGCACGACCTCGCGCTGGCGATCAGCGTCGGCGCGAATTTTCTCACCTTCGGCGGCGCCGGTCGAGCGCAATTCGTTGGCCACGCGCTTGCGCTCGGCCTCCATGCGGCGGTAGACCGACTCGGTCACGCTGGCCAGCAGGTCGACGCGCTTCAGACGCACGTCGATGATGTCCACGCCGACCGACTTGCCGTACTCCTGCACGCCCTTGAGGATGCTCTGCATGACGGCCTCGCGGTCGGTCGAAACCACGTCGGAGACCGTGCGACGCGCAAATTCATCCCGGGCGATGGAGTTGATCTTCTGCGTCATGCTGTCCTGCGCGAGGCGGGTGTCGCCCTTGAAGCTCACGTAGAACAGGCGCGGATCGGCAATCCGCCATTTGACGAACCAGTCGACCAGCAGGTTCTTCTTCTCGGCCGTGATGAAGCGGTCGGCGCCGGCCACGTCGATGGTCATCAGGCGCTTGTCCATGAACACCACGTTCTGCAGCGGCGGCGGCAGCTTGAAGTGCAGCCCCGGCTCCTTGATGACCTGCTTGATCTCACCAAAGGCGAACACCACGGCGTACTGCCGCTGGTCCACCACGAACACCACCGACGAGAATACCGCCAGGGCAATCACCAGCGCCACAAGGGCGGAAATCAGACGATTCATATGCCCTCCTCTTAGCGGGAATCGCGGTCGCGGTTGCGCAGCGCCTCGCGCGAGCGCGAGTCGGCGTCACTCATCGACGACGGGCTGGAGGAAGACGGCATGCCTTGCGCGGCACCGGCGCCGCTGTCCTGCGGCGACGCGGTACTGGACGCCGGCGCCGGGCGATTGGCATCGGCGGTCTGCGACTGGGCGATCAGCTTGTCCAGCGGCAGATACAGCAGGCTGCCGTTGCCGCTCTGGTCGACCAGCACCTTGTTCGCGTTGGAATAGATGTCCTGCATGGTTTCCAGGTAGATGCGGTCACGCGTGACCTGCGGCGCCTTGGCGTATTCGCGCTGCACCTGTGCGAAGCGGGCGGCATCGCCCTCGGCGCGCGCGGTCACGCGTGCCTTGTAGCCCTGTGCTTCCTCGCCCAGGCGCGCGGCCGTGCCCTTGGCACGCGGCACCACGTCGTTGGCGTAGGCCTGGCCTTCGGAGATCGCGCGCTCGCGATCCTGGCCGGCCTTGGTCACGTCATCGAAGGCGGCCTGCACCTGCTCGGGCGGCTGCACGCTCTGCACGTTGACGCTGAGAATGCGGATGCCGGTGTTGTACGCCGACAGGATGCGCTGGATCGATTCAGCCAGGTTGCGGCCAACCGCGTCGCGCCCTTCGTACAGCACCGCGTCCATCTTGTTGCGGCCGACGATCTCGCGCACCGAGGTTTCCGCCGCCTGCGTGACAAGCTCTTCGTCGCCACTACGATCGGTGCGGTTGTAGAAGAGATACTTGACCGGATCGTCGATGTTGTACTGGACCGAGAAGCGCACGTCGACGATGTTCTCGTCCTGCGTGAGCATCGACGAATCCTTCAGGTTCGTGTCCTTGATCGTGGTGGTGCGGCCGATTTCGAGCGTGCGCACCGCCGACAGGTTGACGATCTCCTGCGACTCGATCGGATACGGCATGCGCCAGTTGATACCGGGCGTCGCCAGATATTTGAAGCGGCCGAACTGCAGGATCACCCCGGTCTGGCCTTCCTGCACGATGAAGAAGCCACTGGCCAGCCACAGGACCACCAGCACCCCAAGCAGTACGCTGACGCCAAGGCCGGAGCCCGCGCGGCCGTTGCCGGGACGCAGTGGCGTCGGACCGCCATTGCCATTGCCGCCTTCCTTGCGACCGAACAGGTTGTTCAGGCGTCGGTTGAAGTCTCGCCACAGCTCGTCGAGATCGGGCGGACCTTCCTGGGGCGGCTTGCTCTGACGCTTCGGTTCATTCTTGTCGTCACGGTCAGCGCTATCGTCGCCACGCCCCCAGCGCGGATCATTCAAGGAAAGCAGCACGCGCAGGCGCTGCCACACACCCCGCGCCGGCGCGGGCGAGGACATGGAAGATGACTGGGTCGAAATCTCGGGCATGAGCGATCGGGCTTGTCCTGATTGTCAGACGGGGAAAGTTGTAACGGCAGATTCTATCAGTCCTGCCCGTCACGTTCGGTGTGCGGCACATCTGTGAACGATGTCTGCGACAGTTCGTCACGTTGTGCGGGCGCGTGATCCCGACGGGTATCGAAACGCGGATCAAAATCGCCGCCGCGTGGCGCGGGGTGCTCGCGCAGGCGCGTCGCGGTTTCAACCAATGCCTCACGCAGCAGATCCAACCCGGCGCCCTCCAGCGCGGAGACAAACACACGCCGCACCGCGCCGGTCTCATCACGTTCGATACGTGGGCCTTGCGCGCGCAACTCCTCCGCAGCGTCGATCTTGTTCATCACCAGGATCTGCGGGATGTCGCTGGCGTCGATTTCTTCGAGCACGCGGTCGACCTGCTCCATCTGCTCGTGCTTGACCGCGCTGGCCGCGTCCACCACGTGCAGCAGCACGTCGGCGTGGACGGTTTCTTCCAGCGTGGCGCGGAAGGCGGCCACCAGTTGCGTCGGCAGATCGCGGATGAAGCCAACGGTGTCGGACAGCACGACGTTGCCGAGGCCATCGAGATAGAGCCGGCGCGACGTGGTGTCCAGCGTGGCGAACAGCTGGTTGGCGGCGTAGGCCCGCGCCTTGGTCAGCGAATTGAACAGCGTGGACTTGCCGGCGTTGGTATAGCCGACCAACGAGACGGAGAAGGCGTCGTTGCGGGCGCGGGCGCGGCGCTGTGTGTCATGCTGGCGCTGCAACCGGTCCAGCTCGGATGAGAGCCGCTTGGCGCGCTCGCCAAGCATCCGGCGGTCCAGTTCGAGCTGGCGCTCGCCGGGGCCGCCGCGCATGCCGATACCGCCCTTCTGCCGCTCCAGGTGGCTCCACGCCCGCACCAGGCGCGAGGCCTGGTAGCGCACACGTGCCAGTTCCACCTGGACCTTACCGACGTGGCTCTGCGCACGCTGGCTGAAGATGTCGAGGATGAGGCCGGTCCGGTCCACCACGTGGCGACCGAAGAAGCGCTCCAGGTTACGCTGCTGCGCGGGGCTCAGGGCGTGGTTGAAGATGACGATCTCGGCGTCGTCCTCGTCCGCCGCGATCTTCACCTCCTCCGCCTTGCCCGCACCGATGAACAGCGCCGCATCTGGCCTGGAACGTTTGCCCGTGACGGCGCGTACCGGGTCCGAGCCAGCCGTGGAGGCCAGCAACGCCAGTTCGCTCAGACTTTCCTGGAAATCATGTTTACCGAAATCAACGGCGACCAGAATGGCACGCGTCGGCTCCGGATTGGAGGTGGGATGAGATGGCAAGCGGGGAAAGAAAAACGGGGAGAACGGAGGGAGGGATGCGACCCGCCGCGCGGATGGCGGCGGGCGCTTGATCGACGCAATCAGGCGTCGGTAGCCTCATCCACGCGGAAATTCACGGCACGGGCCGGCACCACCGTGGAGATCGCATGCTTGTAGACCATCTGCGTGACGGTATTACGCAGCAGCACGACGTATTGGTCGAAGGATTCGATATTGCCTTGCAGCTTGATACCGTTGACGAGGTAGATCGACACCGGCACATGCTCCTTGCGCAGCGCATTCAGAAACGGGTCTTGTAGCAATTGCCCTTTGTTGCTCATGGCACACTCCAGATTTATAGGTTTAGTGATGGGTTATGGGGCCCGAAAGCCCTGATTCAAGCAGGCGACGCAAAAAAAGTTCGTCAAAAGAGTCAGCCAGATGCGTCTGAACGACGCCCATGGCACCAGAGGCGCCATGTCTCGAGAATTTAGCCTTAGAAATCCGGGAAAGCAAACGGAAAACTACGCTGGCTCCGCCATATGAAACGGCTTGGCTCGGCCTTTTGGTGATCCCCCGTTCGGTCGCCCCGCGTCACCCGCTCCTGCGGTCGGGCGCCGCTTGCACGGCGCTCAATCGTTGGATTGGGCGTACGGATTTTTGTTCGTACGAAATTCGATCCGCAGCGGGGTGCCCTTGAGCTGGAAAGCATCGCGGAAGCGTCCCTCCAGGAAGCGGCGGTAGGTTTCCGGGATGTGCGACAGCGCATTACCGTGGATCACCACGATCGGCGGGTTGGAACCGCCCTGGTGCGCATAGCGCAGCTTCGGGCGGGAGACGCCGGCGCGGCGCGGCTGCTGGTATTCGACCGCTTCCTGCAGCACGCGGGTGAGCTTGGGCGTCGGCAGCTTGACCATGGCGGCGGCATAGGCATCGTCCACCGACTTCAGCAGCGCGCCGATACCGGTGCGCTGCTTGGCCGAGATGTAGTGCACGTTGGCGAACGACAGGAATTGCAGCTTGCGCTCCATGTCGTGCTTGATCCGGTCGCGGGAATGACCATCCAGGCCATCCCACTTGTTCACGCCGATCACCAGCGCGCGGCCCGATTCCACAATGAAGCCGGCGATGTGCGCATCCTGGTCGGAGATGTCCTGCTGCGCGTCCAGCAGCAGCACCACCACGTTGGCGTCCGCAATGGACTGCAGCGTCTTGACCACCGAAAACTTTTCGATCGCCTCGAACACCTTGCCGCGCTTGCGCAGGCCAGCCGTGTCGATGAGGGTGTACGGCTTGCCGTTGCGTTCGAAATCGACATAGATGGCGTCGCGCGTGGTGCCCGGCATGTCAAAGGCGATCACGCGCTCTTCGCCGATCAGCGCGTTCACCAGCGTCGACTTGCCCACGTTCGGGCGGCCGACGATGGCAATGCGGGTGCCGTGGTCATGCGCATCGGCTGCCTCGGCAAGCTCAGGTCGCTCGGCGAAGGCCAGGTCGAGCGCTTCGGCCACCAAGTCATTGACGCCGTCGCCGTGCGCGGCCGAAATGGCCGCCGGGTCGCCCAGGCCAAGCTCATAGAAATCGGTGGCGACGGACGTGTACTTCATGCCCTCGGCCTTGTTGACGGCCAGGAGGATGCGGCGACCGGTCTTGCGCAGGTAGTCAGCAATCACGCGATCCTGCGGCGCCAGACCCAAGCGGCCATCGACGATGAAGACCACCACGTCGGCCTCGACCACGGCCTGGCGCGTCTGCTTGGCCATCTCGGCGACGATGCCTTCCTTGGCGACAGGCTCAAAGCCGCCCGTGTCGATGGCGATGAACGGCCGATCGCCTACGCGCCCTTCGCCGTAATGGCGGTCGCGCGTCAGGCCGGGGATGTCCGCGACGAGCGCGTCACGCGAGCGCGTCAGGCGGTTGAACAGGGTCGATTTGCCGACATTCGGCCGCCCCACGAGGGCAATCACTGGTTTCATGCTTGCGTGCCGCGCGCATATGGCGTCACGGCAAAATACGGTTGATGCAACTGCGGTTGGCACCCACGCGGCCCACCGCACAGATGCAAGACGCCCGCGATGGTCGCGGGCGCGTGTTTGGGACGGCTGCGCCGCCCCGGATGTCTCACTTGCCGCCGCAGCCCTTTCAGCATACGGCGGCAGGTCTTACTTCGGCAGGTAGCCGTAAACGCCGCCGCCGCGCGTCTGCACGACCAGCGTCTGGCCCACCACCACCGGCGCGGCGCTGATGGCGCTGCCATCGGTCTTCACACGGGCGACGAACTTGCCGTCGTCGCGCGACAGGAAATGCAGCCAACCTTCGAAGTCGCCGATGATGACCGCACGGCCAAAGGCCAAGGGGGCACCGAGGTCACGCCACAGCAGCGCATCGTTCTTCCACAGGTCAGCGCCGTTCTGGGCGTTGAAGCCATAGACGACGGACTTGTCGTCAGCCGAGAAGAGCGCGCCGTCTTCCTGCGCCACACCGGTCGGCGACGAGAAATCGCGGCCCCAGCGCGGTGCGCCGTTCGACACGTCGAAGCACGCCACGCGGCCCTGGAAGCTCACGGCACACACTTGCGAACCGTCGATCGACGGCGAGCCGGTGACATCGTTCAGGCGCTCGATTTCCGACACGCCACGCGGATACGACACGGTGGCTTCCCAGCGCAGCGCGCCGTTGTTGATCGCCACGGCACCCAGCTTGCCACCCGCAAAGCCGAGGATGACGTTATCGCCGGCAAAGACCATCGGCAGGCTGCTGCGCAGGTTCAGTGCGGACGGCGAGCGTTGGTAGATCCACTTGCGATCGCCGTTGGCGGCATCCAGGCCGAGCAGGCGGCCATCGGTGGTGCGCACCACCACCAGACCCTGGCCGACCAGCGGTGCAGTCAGGACTTCACCGTTGACGGAGGCCTTCCACTTCTGCGCGCCCTTGTCGTCGAAGGCGATGACGGAGCCCTTCTCGCCGGCCACCGCAGTCAGCGTGCCGTCGCTGCCCGGGCCGGAAGTCAGGTCGACGTCGGCCTTGCCCTGCCACACGGTGCGGCCGGTCGCGCCTTCGAGCGCGGTGACGGTGCCGCCGGCGGCCGACACATACACATTGTTGCCAGAGACGGCCGGCTGCATCACGTAGCGGCCGCTCTTGCCGACGCTCACGTTCCATGCCTGGCGCACGGCCAGCACTTGCTGGACGTCCTGCAGTTTGGCCGGCTCGTGCTTGTTCTTGCTGCCGAACAGCGAGCAACCGCCCAGGCCACTCAGAGCGGCCGTCGCTGCCAGCGCCAACACCGCCACGCGCGCCGCGCGTGCCACACCACCCTGCTCAAGTGCGTGCATCATGAAATCGAGATCCTTGTTGTTATGCGTTGAAGTGCGCGAGCCATGCACCGATCAGCCAATCAGGCGCCGCCCAGCGCATCCAGCTTGAACTGCACGATCTGGCGGGCCGACGCGTCGGTCGGGCCAAGCTTCTCCAGCGCGAGCTTGTAGGCGGCGCGGGCATCTTCCGTCTTGCTCTGTGCGGCAAGCAGGTCACCGCGGCGATCGGCGTACAGCGCGGCGAAGGCCGGCGGCACATCGCCCGACACCAGCGCGAGGCCCTGGTCGTAGGCCTTCTCATCCATCAACAGGCCGGCCAGGCGCAGCTTGGCGAGCGCCTTGTATTCGTCGTCGCGGGCGTGGTCGATGGTCCATTGCAGCTGCGCCTTGGCAGCGGCAGCGTCGTTGGCTTCATACAGCGCCTTGGCGGCGGCCAACGCGCTCATCTGCGCATAGGCGGTGCCGCCGAACTTGTCTTCCATGTCGGTGGCGGCGCGCTTGATCTTCTCGGCGTCCTTGCCGTCGACGGCCTTCTGCACCTGCTCATACAGCACCGACGCCTCGCCCGCCTGCTTGCGCTGCCAGTTCTTCCAGCCAAACCACCCGGCCACGGCCAGCAGCACCACGATGGCGATCCACGTCACCACGTTGCCGTTGTCGCGCCACCAGTGCTTGAGGCTCTCCAGTTGTTCCTGTTCTTCGAGATCGTAGGCCATGCTTTGCAGAGCTTGAGTATTTGGAGTTAATCGTTGTTCGCCACCATGGCGTCGATCAGGCGGTCGACCAGTTGGTCGGACGGCACGGTCTGCTGGGCGTCCGCGCTCGGATCGCCGCGCAGCGGCTTGATCTGCGCCACGCCGGAGGCGACTTCGTCGTCGCCAATGATAACCGCATAGGCTGCGCCACTAGCGTCGGCGCGCTTGAACTGCGACTTGAAACTGCCGTTGCGGCCTTCGGGCGAGGCATGAAGGATGACGTCGAGGCCCGCGTCACGCAGGCGCTCGGCCGCCACCAGTGCCTGCACCTGCGCGTCGTCGCCCTGGTGGACGATATAGACGTCGCAGCCCTGCGCTTCCGGCTCCAGCTTCTCTTCGCGCAGCAGTTCGATGATGCGCTCCACGCCCATCGCCCAGCCACACGCGGGCGCCGCCTTGCCGCCGATCTGCTCGATCAGCGGGTCGTAGCGGCCGCCGCCGGCCACCGTGCCCTGCGCGCCGAGTTTATCGGTCGTCCACTCGAACACGGTCAGGTTGTAGTAATCCAGGCCACGCACCAGACGCGGGTTGATCGTGAACGGGATGTTGTTGGCCTTGAGCAGCTTCTGCACGCCGTCGAAGTGCGCGCGCGACGCCTCGCCCAGGTAGTCGATCAGCTTGGGCGCGCCGCCGGCCATCTCCTGCAGCGCGGGGTTCTTGGTGTCGAGCACGCGCAGCGGGTTAGTGTACAGGCGACGCTTGCTGTCCTCATCCAGGATGTCCTGGAAGCCTTCCAGATACTTGATCAGGTCGGCACGATGTGCAGCCCGCTCTTCCGCCTGGCCGAGCGAGTTCAGCTCGAGCTTCAGGCCGACCAGGCCGAGGTCGTCCCACAGGCGCTGGCACATCAGAATCACTTCCGCGTCGATGTCGGGACCAGCAAAGCCCAGCGCTTCCACGCCCACCTGGTGGAACTGGCGATAGCGGCCGCGCTGCGGGCGCTCGTGGCGGAACATCGGGCCGGTGTACCACAGGCGCTTCGGGCCGTCGTACAGCAGGTTGTGCTCGATCACGGCGCGCACGGCGGCGGCGGTGCCTTCCGGACGCATCGTCAGTTGCTCACCGTTCAGGGCATCGGTAAAGGAGTACATCTCCTTCTCGACGATGTCCGTCACCTCGCCGATGCCGCGCACGAACAGCTGCGTCTGCTCGATGATCGGCGTGCGGATTTGCTGGTAGCCGTAGGCGCGCAGCATGCTGCGCACGGCGTTGTCGAAGTGCTCCCACAGCGGGGCGTCGCTGGGCAGCAGGTCGTTCATGCCCTTGACGCCGGCAATCTTCTGCACGCGTTGTTGTTTGGTATCGCTCATGATGTCACGTTAAAAGCCGGCCTCTGCTGCTGGCCGGCTTGTCGCTTCGCAGTGCGAAGCCTTATGCGGCCGTCTCGGTCTGTGCCGCGCCGTAATGCGTGCGCACGTATTCGTCGACGATCGTCTGGAATTCTTCCGTGATGCGCTCGCCGCGCAGCGTCTTCACCTTCACGCCGTCGACGAACACCGGCGCCGCCGGCGATTCGCCCGTGCCCGGCAGCGAGATGCCGATGTTGGCATGCTTGCTCTCGCCCGGCCCGTTGACGATGCAGCCCATCACCGCCACGTTCATCTCTTCGACGCCGGGGTACTGCACCTTCCACGTCGGCATCTGCTCGCGCAGGTACGACTGGATGCGCGACGCCAGCTCCTGGAACACCGTGCTGGTGGTGCGTCCGCAGCCTGGGCACGCGATCACCATCGGCGTGAAATTGCGCAGGCCCATGGTCTGCAGGATCTCCTGCGCGACGATGACTTCCTTCTCGCGCGGCGCACCTGGCTCGGGCGTGAGCGAGATGCGGATCGTGTCGCCGATGCCTTCCTGCAGCAGCACCGACAATGCCGCCGTCGATGCAACGATGCCCTTGCTGCCCATGCCGGCCTCGGTCAGGCCCAGGTGCAGCGCGTAGGTGCAGCGTCGCGCCAGCTCGCGATACACAGCGATCAGATCCTGCACCGCCGAGACCTTGCACGACAGGATGATCTGGTTGCCGGCCAGGCCCAGCTCTTCGGCCTTCTGCGCGGACTGGATGGCCGAGGTAATGAGCGCCTCGACCATCACCATGCGGGCGTCCCACGGCGTCGCGCGCTGCGCGTTCTCGTCCATGATGCGGGCGAGCAGGTCTTGATCCAGGCTGCCCCAGTTCACGCCGATGCGCACCGGCTTGTCGTAGCGGCAGGCGATCTCGATCATCTGCGCGAACTGCGTGTCGCGCTTGGCGCCCTGCCCCACGTTGCCCGGGTTGATGCGGTACTTGGACAGCGCCTGCGCGCATTCGGGATGGTCCTGCAACAGCTTGTGGCCGTTGTAATGGAAGTCGCCCACCAGCGGCACGTCCACGCCCATGCGGTCGAGCTGCTCGCGGATGGCCGGCACAGCGGCAGCCGCCGCCGGCGTATCGACGGTGATGCGCACCAGCTCGGAACCCGTGCGGGCCAGCTCCTTCACCTGGATCGCTGTACCGATGGCATCCGACGTGTCAGTGTTGGTCATCGACTGCACGCAGACCGGCGCATGGCCGCCCACGTGGACGACGCGCTCGCCCCAGCGAATCTCGGCCGCGCGCGAATTCCGGCGCGGCAACGGGCCAGGCAAGGCGGGAGCGCAATCGAGAGGCGTGGAGGTTTGCATGATCAGGCGAGGCGCCGCACGCTCAGCGCGCGGTGCCGTTCTACAAATGGGTTCAGGGCAACGTGGCCCGTGCCACGCGGTTGCGGGCGTACTTCCGGATGTCAACCGGCGCACCACCCACAGTCAGCGACTCGACCGCCTCGGCATTGCCGAACGTGACCTTGAACGGCGGCGTGCCCGACAGGTCCTGCGCGTCGCCTTCCTTGGCCAGGCCGCTGGCGAGTGTCTTGCCAGCCTTGTCCTTGATTTCATACCACGATGCGCCCGAGAAGCGCACCGAGAGCGATCCGCCGCCAGCATCGGCAGCAGGCTTGACCGCGTCAGCAGGCAGCGCGGCGGGTGCGTCGACTTTGACGACCGCGGGTTTGGCAGCGTCAGCCACGGCCGGCGCTGCGACGGCGCCGGTGTCCGAGCGCGGCAGCACGGGCGGCGGCGCCAGCGGTGCCGTCACCGTGTCGGAAGCCGGCGCTGCGGGCGCGGCCGGCGTCAGCGGCGTCGGCATCGACGCAGCGGGCGCTTCCGTCGTTGCCGTTGCCGCGGCGGCCGAAGCCGATGCGGCTTCAGCGGGTGCGGGCTCCGTCGCCGTGACGGCTTGCGCAGCAGGTTCGGCAGCCGGTTGCGCGGCTTCCGGCGAATGCGCGGCCAGCCAATGCTTGAGCTTGTCCATACCCGCCAAGGCACCACCGGCCACGACCACCGCCACCAGCACACCGATCAGCCAGCGACTGCTGTTGCGCCGCGTGGCAAAGCTGGGCTTGTCGGAGAACGATTCCCCCAGCCCGCCTTCCGGCCGCAAGCCAATGTTGGCGACCGGCGCACGCGCATTGAGGCGCGCAAGCTGGTCATCGACATTGACCTGCAACACGCGCGCATATGCACGGATCAGGCCTTTGGCGAACGTCATATCGGGCAGCGCTGCCACGTCGGCGGACTCCACCGCCAACAGCTTGGCCGGTGCAACCTTCAGACGCGTCGCCAGGTCCTCGACCGTCTGGCGCTGAGCCTCCCGGCCGGCACGCAAGCGCTCGGCGATCTGCCGCAGCGCATCGTCGCGGTCGGACGCGGAGACGCCCGACCGGTCCGAAGTGGACGCAGCACCGTGGGCGATTTCGCCGGCACCCGCCACATCGCGGTCAGTCATCCCATGCTCCTCGTTCGAAAGCCGCCTCTTCGGGCGCATTGGGGAAACGGCGCTGCAATTGCGCGCTCCATGCGTTCTGCTGCGAGGCATCGCCCACGCGGCGCGCAATGCGGGCACCCAGCCACAGGCTCTCGGCTGTCGGCGTGTTACGGCCATTGACGCGCTCGATGAACGGCAACGCGCGCGCATATTCGCGACGTTTGTAGTACAGCTGCGCCAGGCTGAGGTTGGTCAGCGCGCTGTTGGCGTCGATATAGGTGGCGCGCGTCAGGCTCTTCTCGGCGCCATCCAAGTCACCCTGGCGCATCTGGCAGACGCCCAGGTTGGTCCACGGCTTGGCCGGGCTGCCGGCGGCCGGCGCATCGATGGCCTTGCGCAGCATCGCCATGCCCTCGCCAGGTTTGCCACCCTGGCCGCACAGGAACCAGCCGTAGTTGTTCAGCAAATCTCCGTCTTGCGGCGCGGCGGCCAGTGCACGGCGAAAACTGTCGTCGGCAAGTTCGTGCTGGCCGAGGCTCATATAAGCCAATGCGCGGATGTGATACGCGCCAGGCACGTTCGGGTCGATCGCGATGGCTTTCTTGATCTCGTCAAGCGCCGTGGCGGCCTGCCCGGCTTCCAGGTATTGCGTCGCCAACTGCAGCCGGATCGAAGCACGTCGACTGAGGTCGGTTTGATCGGAGAGCGTCTTGACGTCTTGTGTCTGGGCCGGCGGCGGCGGTAACGCGCACCCGGCGGCGGCCAGCGTGAGGACCAGACTGACAGCAATCGACCAACGCTTCATGCGGTACCCGTACGGTGAGTGGAATCGGCCCCGACCACCGGGACCGGAACGATCTTGCCGAACTTGCCGCGTTCGGCCAGGCGGGTGCGATCCTTGACCTCGCCGGCAAGCTGGCCACAGGCTGCATCGATATCGTCGCCACGCGTCTTGCGGATGGTGGTGACGATGCCGGCGTCCAGCAGCACTTGCGAGAAACGGCGGATCTGCTCGTTGTTCGAGCGCTTCAGCCCGGACTCCGGGAACGGGTTGAACGGGATCAGGTTGAACTTGCACGGCACGTCGGCGACGAGGCGCAGCAGTTCGCGGGCATGCTCGACGGAGTCATTGACGCCATCCAGCATGCAGTATTCGAAGGTGATGAAATCGCGCGGCGCGAACTCGAGATAGCGGCGGCAGGCCGCCATCAGTTCGACCAGCGGGTACTTCTTGTTGAGCGGCACGAGCACGTCACGCAGCGCATCGTTGGACGCATGCAGCGACACCGCCAGCGCCACCGGCACATCCTGCGAGAGGCGATCCATCATCGGCACCACGCCGGAGGTGGACACCGTCACACGCCGGCGCGACAGGCCGTAGGCATTGTCGTCCAGCATCAGGCGCAAGGCCGGCACCAACGCGTCATAGTTCAGCAGCGGCTCGCCCATGCCCATCATCACGACGTTGGTGATGACGCGGTCGTCCTTGGGGCCACGGCCCAACTGCTTGCGCATGGCGAATTCGGCCATCCAGAGCTGGCCGATGATCTCGCCCGTGGAAAGATTGCGCGAGAACCCTTGTTTGCCGGTCGAGCAGAACCGGCAGTTGACGGCACATCCCGCCTGGGACGACACGCACAACGTGCCGCGCGTCTCTTCGGGGATGTAGACCGTCTCGACGGCATCGCCGGCCCCTACGTCGACCAGCCACTTGCGCGTGCCGTCCGACGAGAGGTGATCGGAAATGATCGCCGGTGCCTGGATGGTGGCGCGGGTTGCGAGCTTTTCGCGCAGCGACTTGGCGAGATCGGTCATCTCGCCAAACTCGGCCGCGCCCGACTGGTGAATCCAGCGCTGCAACTGCTTGGCGCGGAACGACTTCTCACCCAGGCTCTCGCAATACGCGACGAGACCCTGTGCGTCGAAATCGAGGAGATTCACCACATCGCTCATGTCTTGCAACCCGAAACTGCCAATTCCAGTCTAGTGTTGACGCTTAGCGGCTGTAAATATTCAGGCCGGGGAAGAAGAAAGCGACTTCCACGGCAGCCGTTTCAGCAGCGTCCGAACCGTGCACGGCGTTGGCGTCGATGCTGTCAGCGAAATCAGCACGGATCGTGCCCTTCTCGGCCTTCTTCGGGTCGGTTGCACCCATCAGGTCGCGGTTCTTGATGACAGCGTTGTCGCCTTCCAGGGCTTGCACCATCACCGGGCCCGAGATCATGAAGTCGACCAGGTCCTTGAAGAACGGGCGCTCCTTGTGCACGGCGTAGAACTGCTCGGCTTCAGCGCGCGACAGATGAATCATCTTGGCCGCCACGACCTTCAGGCCGGCGCCTTCGAAACGCGCATAGATCTGGCCGATGACATTCTTGGCCACGGCATCCGGTTTGATAATCGACAGAGTGCGTTCGATCGCCATCAAAAACTCCAAAAAATGAAGGTGTTACGTCAAAGATAAACGTTAGATTCTAACACGTGCCCGGTCGGGATTGGATGACTGCTGGTGCAACCCGCCCGAAAGCGAAGTCCAAGCCAATGGGCGACCCAAGCATCACTTTGCTTGCATGGCACGGCGCGACGCAGGTTTACCGCTTAGGATTGCCTTACCGGGAGCACAAATAATCACTCGGATGCTGCACTTTGCCGTCCGATCATCCTCCGACCGGCGGAACCGCGTGGCATCCTGCCCCTCCAAGAAGGGACGATGCGCCTTGCAAAACCGGGCCTCGGATGCCACATTCTGACCATTCCGCATTGTCCGCAATGTCATCTACCAAAGGAGTTCGCATGGACAACCAACTCAACACGTACGGTTTTGGCGCTTCCGGCACCGCCGGCGCGTTGGCCGTCCGTAACCGCGTGCTGCGCAATACCTATTGGCTGCTCGCGCTTTCCATGATTCCCACCATCCTTGGTGCGTGGATCGGCGTCGCCATCGGCTTCAACCTGATGGGGCGCAACCCGCTGATGGGCTTCGTCATCTTCATGGCGGTGGCCTTTGGCTTCTTCTACGCCATCGAGCGCTTCAAGAACAGCGGCGTGGGCGTGGCCCTGCTGCTCGGCTTCACGTTCTTCATGGGGCTGATGCTGTCGCGCCTGATCGGCATGATCCTGGGCTTCTCGAACGGCGCGTCGCTCATCATGACGGCGTTCGGCGGCACGGCAATCATCTTCGGCGTGATGGCGACGGTGGCCACGGTCAGCAAGCGTGACTTCTCGGGCCTGGGCAAGTGGCTGTTCATGGGCGTGCTGGTGCTGATCGTCGGCTCGGTGGCCAACATCTGGCTGCAGCTGCCGGCGATGATGCTGACGATCTCGGTACTGGCCATCGCGATCTTCTCGGCCTACATCCTGTTCGACGTGCAGCGCATCGTGAACGGCGGCGAGACCAACTACGTGACCGCCACCCTGGCGATCTACCTGGACGTCTACAACATCTTCACGAACCTGCTGGCGATCCTGGGGATCTTCGGCGGCAACCGCAACTAAGCCTTCGCATTGCGCCAGCAACGGCGCAGCGAAAAAAACCGGCGCCTGGTGCGCCGGTTTTTTCTTGCCCGCGAACTGCGCGATGGGCAATCAGTCGCGCTCGAACACCGCAATCGATTCGACGTGCGACGTATGCGGGAACATGTTCACGATGCCCGCCCCCGCCAGCCGGTAGCCAGCCTCATGCACCAGCAGCCCTGCATCGCGCGCCAGCGTGGCCGGGTTGCATGACACGTAGACGATGCGCTTGGGCAGCAGCTCCGCAGCCGCGTCGCCGCGCTGCGACAGTTCGGCCAGCGCCTTGGACACGGCCAGCGCCCCCTCGCGCGGCGGATCGACCAGCCAACGGTCAAACTTGCCCAACTCCGCAACGTCGTCTGCCGTCACTTCGAACAGGTTGCGGCAGGCGAACGTTGTCTTGGCGTCCAGCCCATTGTGCTGAGCGTTGGCGAGCGCGCGCGTGGTCAGCACCTCGCTACCCTCGATCCCCATGACTTCGCGACAGCGCGTCGCCATCGGCAGCGTGAAGTTGCCGATGCCGCAGAACAGGTCGAGCAGGCGATCACTCGGCTGCGCATCAAGCAGCTTCAGCGCGCGCGACATCAGCACGCGGTTGATCTGGTGGTTAACCTGCGTGAAGTCCGTCGGCTTGAACGGCATGGTGATGCCGAACTCCGGCAGCGTGTAGGTCAACGCACGATCGAGCGGGTAGAACGGATACACCGTGTCCGGCCCCTTCGGCTGCAGCCAGAACTGCACGGCGTGCTGATCGGCGAAGGCGCGCAGCTCAGCTTCGTCGGCGGGCGTGAGTGGCTCGAGATTACGCAGCACCAGCACCGTCACGTCCTGGCCGACCGCCAGTTCGATCTGCGGCATGCGCTGGAAGATGGAGAGGCGCCCGACCAGCTCCCGCAATGGCACCAGCAGCGCCGACACATGCGGCGGCAGCACCTCGCACGAGGTCATGTCGACCACGTAGCTGCTCTTGCGCTCGTGGAAGCCCACCAGCACCCCGCCCCTGGCCGCCACATGGCGCACCGTCAGGCGGGCGCGGTACCGATAGCCCCAGTCTGGCCCCGCAATCGGGCGGAACACCACGTCCGGGCGCAGCTTGGCCAGATGCCACAGGTCGTCTTCCAGCACGCGCTGCTTGATGGCGAGCTGCGCGCGCGAATCCAGATGCTGCATCGAACAGCCGCCGCACACGCCAAAGAACTTGCACTGCGGCGTCACACGCGAGGCCGACTGGCGCAGAATATTCACCACGCTCGCCTGCTCGTACGAGGGCTTCACTCGATGGCTGCGATACGTCACCAGCTCGCCCGGCAGCGCGCCCTCCACGAAGACCACCTTGCCCGATGTGCCGTCCTCGTTGGTCAGGCGACCGACACCCCGCGCTTCATTGTCGAGCGAAACGATCTCCAGCGGACCGGCCACGGGCATCTCGGGCTTTCGGCGCGAAGCGCGCGGCGCCTTGGCCGGCGCGGCCGTTGCAGCATCAGGAGACGAAGACGTGGCGTTGGGTGCAGCTTCAGACACGGGCGAACCTGGACAAAATGGGGACAAGGGCGGCATTGTAAGACACCGGAGGATCAGCATGGGCACTGTCATCCTGACGTGGAACATCCAGTGGGGCCGCGGCGTGGACGGCCACGCCGACATCGCGCGCCAACTCGCCGAGGCGCATGCCATGGCGTCATTCGACGTGCTGTGCCTGCAAGAAGTCACCTCCGGCTTCGGCAGGCTGCCAGGCCATCCCAGCGCCGACCAGTGGGGTGAACTCGCCGATAGACTCGGCCCCCAATACAGCGTGATCGGCGGATTTGCGCTGGAACGCCACGACGGCAACCACGTGCAGCGTTTCGGCAATGCCATCGCCACCCGACTGCCCGTGCTCCATGTCACGCGCCATGCGCTGCCCTGCCCGCCCGATACCACGCCCACCATGCCGCGCATGGCCATCGAGGCGATTGTGCAGGCGCCATTCGGGCCGCTGCGCGTGGTGACCACGCACTTGGAGTATTACTCCGAAGTCCAGCGGCTGGCACAAGTCGACACGCTGCGGGCAATCCACGCAGAAGGCTGCGCGCGCGCGGCGCATCCATCCCTGCTTGGCCCCGAGCCCGAGGCGGGGCCGTTCCGCCCGTTGGCGCAGACCGCTGCCACCGTCATCTGCGGCGACCTCAATTGCAAACCAGAGTCCACGCCCAAGCGATTGGCCACCCTACCGTTCACACTTGAACCGGCGTTGCACGACGCATGGAAAATCGCACATGGATCGACGCCGCAACCGCCCACCTTCGGCGTGCACGACCGCACTGACTGGACCGAACCGGCCTATGCGTGCGATTACATGCTGATCAGCGAACCGCTCGTCGAGCGCGTGGTGCGCGTGGAGCTCAACAGTGCGACGCAAGCATCGGACCATCAACCGATGCTGCTGGAACTGCGCTAGGAGAACTCAGAAACGCCGAACGGCGGCACCTTACAGCACCGCGTCCTTGCGTACGCCCTGCGAGGCGAAATGCCGCTTGAGCTTGACCAGCGCTTCCTGCTGGATCTGGCGCACGCGTTCGCGCGTCAGGCCCATCTCGGCGGCCAGCTCTTCCAGCGTGGCGGGCTCGATGTGGTTCAGGCCGAAGCGGCGCTCGACCACGTAACGATGCTTGTCGGACAGCCGCGCCAGCCACGACTTCATCAGCTGCGACAACTCGCGGTGCGCGACTTCCTGGTCCGGCGAGGCGCCATGCTCGTCCGAGAGGAAATCGAGCAGGCTGGTGCCCGGGTCCAGGTCGAACGGCGTATCGAGCGAGGTCGTGTGCTCGTTGAGCGAGAGCACGTCCTGCACCTCTTCCGTGGTCTTGCCGAGCAGGTGGGCGATGTCTTCCAGGCTGGCGTCGCGGCCGTCGACGCCGCTTTTCTCCAGATGGCGCTTGGCGCGCAGCACCTGGTTGAGCTCGCGGATCACGTGCACCGGCAGACGAACCGTGCGCGCCTGGTTCATGATGGCGCGCTCGATGCTCTGGCGGATCCACCATGTGGCGTAGGTCGAGAAACGGAAACCGCGCTCCGGATCGAATTTCTCGATCGCGTGCATCAGGCCGAGGTTGCCCTCTTCGATCAGGTCCAGCAGCGGTACGCCGCGATTGAGATATCCCTTGGCAATGCTGACGACCAGACGCAGGTTGCGCTCGATCATCACCTGCCGCGCGGCAAACTCGCCGGCCTTGGCCTGCGTGGAGTAATGCAGCTCCTCGGCCGGCGTCAGCAGCGGCTTGATGCTGATGCGGTTGAGATAATGCTGAACGGTGTCGGCGGCCAGTTCCGCCTGCAACACCTTGCGGAAGTCTTCCTCGGGTGCGGCCTCCTCGGCCTCCTCGGCGTCTTCCTCATCCTCATCCGGCTCATCGTTGCTGTCGGATGCATCGCCATTGTCGGCCGGCTCGGAAACCACCACATCGTCGACCAGGGTGTCGGCAATTTCGATGTCTTCTGCCGGGGACTGCGCTGCGCCGCGCGCACGCCGCCCGCTGCGCCCGTTCGGGGCGCTCTGGCCATCTGCAGCGTCGACGGTGTCATCGACGGGGGTGGCGGCGGGCGTGGCGGCTTTCTGGCGCGGCATGCATTCCTCTATTGAGGCGGCAGGAAGCGCATCGGATCGACCGGCTTGCCGTTGCGGCGGACTTCAAAATGAAGCTTCACGCGATCCGCATCGGTACTGCCCATTTCAGCGATCTTCTGCCCTTTCTTGACCGTGGATTGCTCGGTGACCAGAACCTTGTCGTTGTTGCCGTAGGCGGTCAGGAACGTGTCGTTGTGCTTGATGATGACAAGATTCCCGTACCCACGCAAGGGTCCGACGTGGATCACTTTGCCGTCGTCGGCGGCCGTGACCGGATCACCGCGCTTGCCGCCAATATCAATGCCCTTGTTGACCTTGTCATCGAAGCGGCCGACCAGCTGACCACGCGCCGGCCATGCCAGAACGATGCTGCCATCGGTTGCCCCGGCAGAGGCAACCGGCGCCGTTGTGGCAGGCGTTGAGTCGGCCGGCTGCGTGCTCGTATTGCCCGGACGCACTGGCGTGACCACGGCACCGTTTGCGCTGACGTCCGCATTTGGCGGCACCACGCGTATCAATTGATCGACTTCGATCTGATTCGGATTGGTGATGTTGTTCCACGCGACAAGATCGCGCGGGGCCTGACTGTTACGCAGCGCAATGCTGTACAGCGTGTCGCCACGCTTAACACGGTAATAGCCAGGGGGCGGCGGCTCCTGCGACGTGGCGGTGGTACCGGCACGCGAGGTGCGATCGAGGACGGGGGCCTGATTGCCGGAGGATGCGCAAGCCGCCAACAATGCGGCCGACACCATCGCCACAGCGAGCCGGCCGGCACGTGCGGGGCTTGGAGGGTTCATGGAGCTCCGGGAGGTGAACATGCTAAACAGTTCCTGATTTTAACGGGACAAAGAAAACGCCTTCAAGCGCGGTACTGTGAAACTGGAAGCGGCCGCGGCGCTCGATCAGCACGAGTTGCTGGGCCGATCCGCCGGCACGCTCGGCCACCACCGGCGCGACCAGACGACCACCGATGGTGAGCTGATCGAGCAGCGCCTGCGGCACCTCCAACCCGGCGGCGGCCAGGATGATGGCATCGAACGGCGCGCCCTTGGGCAGCCCCAGCATGCCGTCTCCGTAGTGCAGACGGATGTTTGGCACACGAAGTGGCCGCAAGTTCGCTTTGGCTTTTTCGTGCAGCGGCCGGATGCGCTCGATCGAGTAAACCTCATCGGCCACCTGCGATAGCACTGCCGCCTGATAGCCGCAGCCGGTCCCGATTTCGAGCACACGCGCCAAAGGATGCGCCTGCGCACGCGCCGGCCGATCACGTAACAGCAGCTCAATCATGCGGCCGACCACCGACGGCTTCGAGATGGTCTGCTGATGGCCGATCGGCAGCGCTGAATCTTCGTAGGCTTGCGAGGCGAGCCCGGCATCGACGAACAGGTGACGCGGCACCGAACCAATCGCGGCCAGCACGCGCGGGTCGGTCACACCGCCCGCCTGTACACGCGCCACCAGCGCCTGGCGTGCGCGGTCCGACGCCATGCCGCCAGCCGCCGCATGTGCGGCCTGCGTGCGAGCCTGCACGGCGCTCGCAGCAACCGCGCCCACCGCGGCGTCGACGCCGGCTACGCGCTGTGGCGCCGGGCTAGCTGAGGGCGCCGTCGGCGCGCGCTCCGCGCGTGTGGGCGTCGGCTTGGGGACGGCGCTCACGCCCGACGAAATCCGCGTCTCGCGCTGACGCTCGGCCGGCTTGCGCTCGACCACCGCATCGAGCGTCAATGGAAAGCGGCGGCCGCGTGGACGTTCAGACATGAGCCACCACAATCGTCACGGCGTCTGCCAGCGACGCACGGCGCCCAGCTGCACCGTATCGGTCAGGTCCAGCTGCAGCGGCGTCAGCGAGACGAAGCCGTTGGCGACCGCATGGAAATCGGTGCCCTCGCTGGCGTCCTTGGCATCGCCGGCGGCGCCAACCCAGAAAATGGGTTCGCCGCGCGGGTTGGCCTGGCGGATCACTGGCTGCGACTGGTGCCGCTTGCCCAGGCGCGTGGCACGCCAGCCGGCCAGTTCGCCATACGGCAGGTTCGGGATGTTGACGTTGAGGAGCACCGAGCCGTCGAGCGGATCAGCCAAATAGCGCTCCACCACTTCACGCGCCACACGCTCGGCGGCATCCAGGTGCGTCCAGCCCTTGTCGACCTGCGAGAAGGCGATGGAAGGAATGCCGAACAGATAGCCCTCGATGGCGGCGGCGACGGTGCCGGAATACAGCACGTCCTCGCCCATGTTCTGGCCCTGGTTGATGCCGGAGACAACCAGATCGGGCTTCTCCTCGATCATGCCCGTCAGGGCGATGTGCACGCAGTCCGTGGGCGTGCCATTGACGAAGCGGAAGCCCTTCTGCGCGCCCTCGGTGGCTTCGAACACCGACAGCGGCCGCTGCAGCGTAAGCGAGTTGGAGGCGCCGCTGTGGTTCTGCTCCGGCGCTACCACGGTGATGCGCCCCAGCGGCGCGAGCGCCCGATAGAGCGCCGCAAGACCGGGCGCGAGGTAGCCGTCGTCGTTGGCAAGAAGAATATGCATGGCGCGGATTGTAACCGAGCGTGGTGATGGAATCGTGCTTGCTCACGCACGATTGCACGCACCAAAATGCATCAGCAAACTCGCCCGCGATAAAATCGAACGACCGTGCTTTTATTCGGTTACACTGCCAGACAAAATCGCGCTCAATGCACGCGAGATGATGAACAATCCAACGCAAGATTGATCAGGAGACACAAGATGAAAGCCGTCGTCTGCAAGACCTGGGGCCCGCCCGAATCGCTGGTGATCGAAACCCTGCCGGATCTGTCGCCCAGTGCCGGCGAAGTCGTCATCGACGTGAAAGCCGCCGGGGTGAATTTTCCCGACGTGCTGATCATCCAGAACAAGTACCAGTTCAAGCCGGAGCTGCCGTTCACGCCGGGCTCGGAAGTGGCGGGCGTGGTGAATGCGGTGGGCGTTGGCGTGTCGCACGTCAAGGCCGGCGACCACGTGATCGCCTTCATCGGCCAGGGCGCATTTGCCTCGCAGGTGAAAGCTTCGGCCAAGGTGGTGATGCCGATGCCACCGGGCATGGCGTTCGACACCGCCGCCGCATTCACCCTCACCTACGGCACGTCGCACCACGCGGTGGTCGATCGCGGGCAACTGAAGGCCGGCGAGACCATGCTGGTGCTGGGCGCGGCCGGCGGCGTCGGGCTGGCGGCCATCGAGATCGGCAAGGCGATCGGGGCGCGCGTGATCGCGGCGGCATCGAGCGATGAGAAGCTGGCCGTCTGCAAGGACCACGGCGCCGACGCGCTGATCAACTACTCGACCGAAGACCTGCGCGAGCGCGTCAAGGAGCTGACCGACGGCCGTGGCCCGGACGTGATCTACGACCCGGTCGGCGGCATCTATGCCGAGCCGGCGTTCCGCTCGATTGCCTGGCGCGGCCGCTACCTGGTGGTGGGCTTTGCCAACGGCGAGATCCCGAAGATGCCGCTGAACCTGGCGCTGCTCAAGGGCGCGTCACTGGTGGGCGTGTTCTGGGGCGAGTTCGCACGGCGCGAGCCGAAGGCGAACCTGGCCAACATGATGCAGATGCTCGGCTGGATGCAGGAGGGCAAGATCCGCCCGCATATCTCGGCACGCTATCCGCTGGAGCAGACCACGCAGGCGCTGCTCGACATGGCGGCCCGCAAGGTGACGGGCAAGGTGGTGATCCAGCCGTAAGCGTAGTCAGCGTTGAATGAAAAAAGCCGCGCCGGGCAGCAACCCGGCGCGGCTTTTTCGTTGGGCAGCCGTCCGATCAGGCGGCCAGCTGCTCCAGCGTCGGATAGTCGGTGTAGCCCTTTTCCTGACCGCCGTAGAAGGTCGAGCGATCCGGTTCGTTCAGGCCGGCCTTGGCACGGAAGCGCGCCACCAGGTCCGGGTTGGCGATGAACGGGCGACCAAAGGCGACCGCATCGGCCAGACCCGAGGCGACCATGTGCTCGCCCTCTTCCGCCGTGTACTTGCCGCACACGATCAGCGTGCCCTTGAACGCCTCGCGCAGTTGGCGGCGGAAGGCATCGGACAGCTCGGGGCCGCCCGCCCAGTCCGGCTCGGCGATGTGCAGGTAGGCGATGCCGCGCTTGGTCAGTTCACGCGCCAGGTACAGCGCGCTTTCCTCGGCCTGCGCGTCGGCAATATCGTGCGCGACGAAATGCGGCGACAGTCGGATGCCGACGCGGTCGGCGCCGATCTCGGCGATGGCCGTATCGACCACTTCCAGGATCAGCCGCGCGCGGTTCTCGAGCGAGCCGCCGTACAGGTCGGTGCGCTGGTTGCTGTTGGTCGACAGGAACTGGTGCAGCAGATAGCCATTGGCGGCGTGGATCTCGACAAAGTCGAAACCGGCGCGGCGCGCGCGGAGCACGGCCTGGCGGTACTGCGCGATGATGCCGGGGATCTCTTCCGTGGCCAGGGCGCGCGGCTCGCTGGTCGGCTGGTTGGCGGGCGTGCCGTCGGGTTGCACGACAAAGCTCTGCGCCCCCTTGGCGACGATGGCCGACGGCGCAACGGGCGCCTGGCCGTTCTCCTGCAGCAGCGTGTGCGAAATGCGGCCCACATGCCAGAGCTGCTGCGAGATGCGGCCGCCCTTGGCGTGCACGGCATCCACTACCGCCTTCCAGCCGGCTTCCTGCGCGTCGGTGTACATGCCCGGCGTCCAGGCATAGCCCTGCCCCTGGTTGGAGATCTGCGTGGCTTCGGTCACGATCAGGCCGGCAGTGGCGCGCTGCGCATAGTAGGTGACGTTCAGCTCGGTCGGCACATCGCCGGGCTGGCCGGCGCGCGAGCGCGTCAGCGGCGCCATCACGACACGGTTGGCAAGGGTCGTGTGACCGACCTGGATCGGGGACAGCAGTTGTTGGGTCATCTCGGCTCCTATCGACAGAGAGTGCAACGTCAACTATTAGACCGGTCGTCTATAACCGGGACAAAAGAATGGCGAGGCGCGTGCCTCGCCGGCGATGCGTATTCGATCAATGCTTGGGCGCGGCGAGCAGCACCTCGGTCTGGGCCAGGCACCCGTCAAACGGCGCCACGGAACGGTGTGCCTTGGCCAGCAGCGCCCCGCCCATCCACATTGCGTACAACCCTTCGGCCAGCCCGCGCGCATCAGCCACCGGCGCCAGCGAGCCATCGGCCACACCGGCCTCCACAGCAGCGGTGATCCGCTCGACCATGCGCGTCATCCCGGTCGACAGCACCTTGCGCATCGGCTCGGACAGGTCCGACACCTCGCCCGATAGCTTGACGGCCAGGCAGGTGACTTCGCAAGCGCTGCGCTGATGCAGGTCGATCCACGCGGTGAAGTAACGCAGCAGCCGTTCGCGCGCGGTCAAGCGCGTGTCCTTGAACAGGCTGACCACACCGGCGTCGTAATCCTGGAAATACCGCTCCAGCAAAGCGACGCCGAAGTTTTCCTTGGAATCGAAGTAGTAATAGAACGAGCCCTTGGGCACCTGCGCACGGCCGAGGATCTCCGCCAACCCGACGGCCGAGAAGCCGCGCCCGAGGATCAGCTCGGCACCGGCGTCCAGGATGCGGTCGCGGGTATCGTGCCGGGCTTCGGTGCCTTCAGCGGTGACGGGTTGTGGGTGCCTGCTCATGATGGGTGGCATTGTAGTAGACCGACCGTCTAGTTGCATGACCCTGCTCCGTGCAGGGTCGATGTGACGCCGACAATGTCAGAGTTTCTCGGTCTCGCCGGTCTTGGGCTGCCAGCGCATCAGGCGCTTTTCCGCCAGGCCGACCAGCCAATCGAGCACCAGCGCAAACACCGTCAGCACGACAATGCCCGCGAACACGGTGTTGATGTCGAACGTGCCCTCCGCTTGCAGGATCAGGTAACCGACGCCGCGCGCCGAGCCCAGGTACTCGCCCACCACCGCGCCCACGAAGGCCAGGCCCACCGACGTATGCAGCGATGAGAACACCCAGCTCGTCGCGCTCGGCAGGTAGACGAAGCGCAGCAGCTGCCGCTGCGAGGCGCCCAGCATGCGCGCATTGGCCAGCACCACCGGGCTCACCTCCTTCACGCCCTGGTAGACGTTGAAGAACACGATGAAGAACACCAGCGTGACGGCCAGCGCCACCTTCGACCAGATGCCGAGGCCGAACCACACGCCGAAGATGGGGGCCAGGATCACGCGCGGCATCGAGTTGGCCGCCTTGATGTACGGATCGAGCACGGCGGATGCGGCCGGGCTCAGGGCCAGCCACAACCCGGCGCCCAGACCGGTGGCCGTGCCAATGGCGAACGCCAGCACCGTCTCAGCCAGCGTGACCGCTAGATGCTGGTAGATATCGCCCTCGGTCACAAACCACGCCCAGATGCGCTGGGCAACGATCAAGGGTTCGCCAAAGAAGAACGCGACCTGTTCCGAGCGCGTGGCGAAGTGCCAGACAGCCAGCGTGACGACCAGCAGGCCGAGCTGCCACGCGCGCAGCGAGAGTTGGGAGATCGGACGATTAGCCATGAGAGAGAGGGTTCAGAGTGAATTCAAACCTGTTTCCGATCCGTAGCGAACGGCCCGAGGTTGGATCGAGAAGCGCAACCGTACATGGGTACGGTGAGCACGCATTTGGCAAATTCGGGGCCAAGATCGGGCTGCGCAGTAGGATCGGGAACAGGTTTCAGGCGACGCGACGATGCTGTGCATAGCCCTTGAGCACTTCTTCACGCAGTACGTCCCAGATGCGGGCGTGCAGGTCGACAAAGCCGGCTTGGTCGCGGATCTCCGCCACATCGCGCGGGCGCGGCAGGTCGATCACGAACTCGCCGATCGGGTGCGTGCCCGGGCCGGCCGACAGCACGATCACGCGATCGCTCATGGCAATGGCCTCGTCCAGGTCGTGCGTGATGAAGAGCACCGCCTTTCGCTTGGCGGCCCACAGGTCCAGCACCTCGTTCTCCATCAACTGGCGCGTCTGGATGTCAAGCGCGGAGAACGGCTCGTCCATCAGGATGATGTCGGGGTCCAGCACGAGCGTCTGCGCCAGGCTCACGCGCTTGCGCATGCCGCCCGAGAGCTGATGCGGGTAGCGGTCTTCAAACCCGGCCAGGCCCACGCGCGTGAGCCACGACATGGCCAGCTCGCGCGCCTCCTTGTCGGGCGTGCCGCGAAACTCCAGCCCGGCCAGCACATTGTCGAGCGCACTGCGCCACGGCATCAGGGCCTCGGCCTGGAACATGTAGCCGGCGCGGCGGTTGATGCCGGCCAGCGGCTCGCCGAACACCCTCACCTGCCCCAGCGACGGCTGCAACAGCCCAGCCGCCAGGTTCAGCAAGGTGGATTTGCCGCAGCCGGTCGGCCCGACCACCGAGACGAACTCGCCGGCCTGCACCTCCAGCGTGGTGTCCTTGACGGCGGTATAGCGCTGGCCCGGCTGGTCGGGCGAGATGAAGGTACAGGTGATCTGATCGAACGAAAGCGCGGGCGTCGTCATATTGATCGTCCAAAGCAATGCGCCCGGATGGAACCGGGCGCTGATGGAAAGTCCGGCGGACTTTACTTGTACTTGGCGTTCGCCTTCTGCACGAAGGCGTTGGTGAAGGTCTGGTCGAGCTTGATCGGCTTGCCCTTCACTTCCGCGTCGAACTCCGACAGCGTGCGCAGCGCCGTGGCCGGGCCGTCGGCCGGCATCGTGCCGTCCGGCGAGATCGCCTCACGCACTTTATCCCACGCAGCCAGGTACAACGAACGATCGCCCAGCAGATACGTCTCCGGCACCGTCTTGACGATGTCCGACGGGCCGGCCTTCTGCAGCCACTTGAGCGCGCGCACCATCGCATTGGTCAACGCCTGCGTGGTGTTCGGATTCTTCTGGATGAACGAGGTCGACGCGTACAGGCAGCCGGCCGGCATGTTGCCGCCAAACACCGCGCGGGTATCGGCCAGCGTGCGGGTGTCGGAGATCACGCGCACTTCGTTCTTCTGCGTGAGCATCGACATGACCGGGTCCAGGTTGGCCAGCGCATCGATCTGGCCAGCACGCACGGCCGCAATCGCGCCGTTGCTCGGACCCACGCCGATGATCGAGACTTCGTTGGGCTTGATGCCAGCGCGCGCCAGGACGTAGTTGACCATGATGTTGGTCGACGAACCCGGCGCCGTCACGCCGATCTTCTTGCCCTTCAGGTCGGCAATCGACTTGTAGTTGGGCAGGGTCTTGTTATTGACCGCCAGCACAATCTGCGGGGCGCGGCCCTGCAGCACGAACTCCTGGTAGGTCTGGCCCTTGGCCTGCAGCACCAGCGTGTGCTCATACGCGCCGCTCACCACGTCGGCGCTGCCGCCCACCACGGCCTGCAGGGCCTTGGCACCACCGGCAAAGTCGACGATCTCGACGTCCAGGCCTTCGTCCTTGAAGTAGCCCAGGCGCTCGGCAATGGTCAGCGGCAGGTAGTAGAACAACGCCTTGCCGCCCACTGCGATGGTGACCTTGCTCTTCTCGGGCTTGCCTTGCGCCAGCACGGCGGGGCTTGCCGCCAGCAGGCTCGCCGCGCACAGCCAGGTTCCCATCTGGCCCATCCATTTGGTCCAGCGCCCGATGCCCTGCATCCTCATGATCGTCTCCTGGAGCTTTCGCGTTTGTTGTTGACCTGAACAATTGCCGAGGATGTTACCGCAACGATGCATCACATGGCATGCGGGATGGTCCTAGCGTGTGCCTTCCGCAATCACGCCTTGCGCGGCCAGCGCATCGATCTGCGCGTCGGTCAGGCCGTGTTGTCGGAGCACGTCGCGCGTGTGCTGGCCCAGGCGCGGGGCGCTCGCCTGTACAGCGCCCGGCGTGCCCGACAGCTTGGGCACCACGCCCGGCATCTCCACGTCGATACCCGACTGCGCGCGCACCGTCTCGATCACGCCGCGCGCGCGGTAGTGCGGGTCGGCGGCGATATCGGCGACGGAGTAGATGCGTCCGCTCGGCACCTCGGCTTCGTGCAACGCAGCCAGAACGTCGTCGATGGAGAGCATGCCCGTCCAGGCGTTGATGGCGGCGTCGATTTCGTCCGCGCGGGCGGCGCGGCCGTCGTTGCGGGCGAGGCCGGGATCATCGGCCAAGTCCTGCCGGCCCATGCGCTGCATCAGGCGGCGGAAGATGTTGTCGCCATTGGCGGCGATCAGCACGTACTCGCCGCCCGCGCAGCGGTAGGCGTTGGACGGCGCGATGCCCGGCAGCGCTCCGCCGGCCGGCTGACGGATGGCGCCGAATACCGAGTATTCCGGCAGCAGGCTCTCGGTCAGGTTGAACACCGACTCATACAACGCCACGTCGATCACCTGCCCCTTGCCACCGCGCGCATCGCGCTCGTACAGCGCCAGCAGCACGCCTAGCGCGCCGTGCAGCCCGGCAATGGTGTCGCCCAGCGACAGTCCGGCACGCGCGGGGGGCCGCCCCGGCTCGCCGGTCAGGTAGCGCAGGCCCGCCATCGCCTCGGCAATCGCCGCGAAGCCCGGCTCGTCGCGCTTGGGGCCGGTCTGGCCGTAGCCGGACACACGCAGCATGATCAGCTTCGGGTTGATGGCCGACAGCGCCGCGTACGACAGGCCCCATTTTTCCATGGTGCCGGGGCGGAAGTTCTCGATCAGCACGTCGGCCTCGGCGGCGAGCTGGCGCACCACGTCCTGCCCTTCGGGCACGCGCAAGTCCACGCAGACGGATTGCTTGTTGCGCGACTGGGCCTCCCACCACACGGAGGTGCCCTCATGCAGCATGCGCCATTTGCGCAGCGGATCGCCCTGTCCCGGCGGCTCGATCTTGATGACCTGCGCGCCAAAGTCGGCGAGCGTCTTGGCGGCAAATGGCCCGGCAATCAGTTGCCCGAGTTCGAGCACGCGGATGTCCTGCAAAACCTGTGTCGGCATGGCAATCAAAGGGAGGAAACGTTCAGGGAATCAAAGCGCGGCAGGGTTGCCGAGCAAATGCGTCATAAGCAGTCGCGCCGAGCTGGTCAGCGCATCGGGGTCGCGCACGCCGACGAGCAAGCGGCGATGCGCCCACTCGTCTTCCAGCGGCACCAGCGCCAGGCCCGCGCCCGGCAGGCTGGACACATGCGCCTGCGCGGCAATGCGCGGCAGCACGCCCACGCCCAAGCCCGAAGCGACCATGCGACACACCGCCTCGAAGCTGCGCACCTGGATACGCAGGCGCAGCGGCTTGGCTAGCCGCTGGCTTTCGTCGAGCAGTTGCGCGGCCAGCGAAGTGCCCGGCGGCAGGCTGACGAAATCGAAATCGACCGCCTCGGCAAAGCGCACCTGCTTGCGGCCGGCCAGCGGGTGGCCGCGCGGGGTGACCAGGGCGAGGTCGTCTTCGCGGTAGTCGAACGTCTGCAGCCCGTCGCACGGCGTGCCGGCGGCAAAGATGCCAAGGTCGGCCCGGTTCTCGCGCAGCGCGGCGACGATGTCGCCGCTGTCCTGCTCTTCCAGCGCAATACGGATGGCCGGGTTGGCCAGCATGAAGGCGGCCAGGTCGTCGGCCAGGAACTGCGTGATCGACGAGGTGTTGGCCCAGACGCGCACCAGCCCACGCGTGCCGGCGGCAAAGTCCGACAGGGCGCCGGCCATACGCTCGACGTCCTGCAGGATGCCCACCGCGTGGCGAAAGCACGCCTGGCCGGCCTCGGTCAGCTCCACCCCGGCGGCATGGCGGTACAGCAGCGGCGCGCCCACGGCCGCTTCCAGGTCAGAGATCCGCTTGCTAGCCGCGGCCACCGCCAGGTGCGATTGCCGCGCCCCAGCCGAAATACTGCCCAGCCGGGCCACCGCCACAAACAGGCCGAGGGTGACGAGATCGAAGCGGGCGAGATTCATCGTGGAAGCGATCGGGCGAGGTTGGAAAAAATGCAACAAACTGCGGGGCTGATGCGAACCATTTTCATCTGGAAGTCACGACCGCCCATTTAGCATGGCGGGGTTTTTGCCCCAACCAGGGCTGCAAGCTAGGAATTCTAACGGCTGCCCCTATTTGTCGCGCCCCATGCCCTTGCCGTTTCTCCACCGATCGCCCCTTCATCAGGTACGCCCCGCTGATCCGCGCCGCACGCTTCGCCGGTCCCTGATTGCCGTCCTGTGCGGCTTCGGCCTGCATGGCGCAGCCCTGGCCGCCGAGGATGCCGCCAGTGATGCCCAAGCAACCCCGCAAGCCCAGATCGCCCCCGAAGAGGAGCGCTGGAACGTGCACGGGCAGTTCACCAACGTGACGCAATGGCACCCCGGCTTCAGTGCGGCCTACTCCGGCGCCAACAGTCTGACGCCCACCCGCGACAACAAGGAAACGGCGGACCTGACGCTGTTCCTTGGGCTGCGCCTGTGGAAAGGCGCCGAGCTGTATGCGAACCCGGAAATCGACCAGGGTTTCGGCCTGGACAACACGCTGGGCATGGCCGGCTTTCCGAGTGCCGAAGCCTACAAGGTCGGCAACTATTCGCCATATCACAAGCTGCCGCGCCTGTTCCTGCGGCAGGTGATCAACCTGGGCGGCGAGCAGCAGGCCGTCGAGTCGGGGCCCAACCAGCTGGGCGGCACGCGGTCGGCGGACAACCTGACCGTTACCGTCGGCAAGTTCTCGGTGGCCGACATCTTCGACACCAATACCTACGCGCACGACCCGCGCGGGGATTTCCTGAACTGGTCCATCGTCGAATCCGGCGCGTTTGACTACGCCGCGGATGCCTGGGGCTACACCCATGGTCTGGCGGTGGAGTGGACGCAATCGTGGTGGACGCTGCGCGGCGGGTTCTTCTCGCTGTCGGACGTGCCCAACAGCATCACGATCGACACCACGCTCAAGCAATACCAGTGGGTCGGCGAGTTCGAGGCACGCCACCAGTTGCTGGGGCGCCCCGGCAAGGTCAAGTTCCTCGCCTTCGCCAGCCGCGGCAGGATGGGCGGCTACGGCGACGCCGTCAGCCTCGCGCAGCAGACCGGCAATACGCCGGATACGTCGCTCGTGCGCCGGCTCGCATGGCGGCCAGGTTTTGCCATCAACCTGGAGCAGGAGCTGGCCGCCGACTTGGGCGTCTTCGCCCGCGCCAGCATGAACGACGGCAGCAAGGAAACGTTCGAGTTCACCGACATCAACCAGTCGGTGTCGGCCGGCCTCTCGCTCAAGGGCGACCGCTGGGGGCGCCATAGCGATACGGTGGGCGTCGCATTCGTGGTGAACGGCCTATCCAGGGCGGCACGCCAGTACTTCGAGGCCGGCGGCCTGGGTGTGCTGATCGGCGACGGCGCGCTGAACTACGGCACCGAGCGCATCGCCGAGCTGTACTACAACTGGGCGGTGGTGCCGCACGTCACGCTTGGCCTGAACTACCAGTACGTTGTGCACCCGGCCTACAACCGGGATCGCGGCCCCGTGTCGATCCTGGGCGCGCGCATCCACGCGGAGTTCTGACGACACTTGGGAGGGCCGGCACGCACGCCGGCCGGAGGGTCAAAGCTGGCGCCGGTCCAGCACCGCGCGGGCGATGGTGCCCGCATCGACATACTCCAGCTCACCGCCCACCGGCACGCCGCGCGCCAGGCGCGTCGCCTTGATGCCGCGCGCCTTGAGCATCTCGCCGATATAGTGCGCGGTGGCCTCGCCCTCGCTGGTGAAGTTGGTGGCGAGGATGACCTCGGCGCACGGCCCGCCCAGCGCCGGATCGGTCGCGCGGGCCAGCAGGCGTTCGAGGTGGATTTCCTTGGGGCCGATGTTGTCCAGCGGCGAGAGCCGCCCCATCAGCACGAAATACTGGCCGCGATAGGTGAGCGTCTGCTCGATCATCATCTGGTCGGCGGGCGTTTCCACCACGCACAGAACCGATGCATCGCGGCGCGGGTCCAGGCAGGTCTCGCAGACATCCTGCTCGGTGAAGGTGTTGCAGCGGCTGCAGTGCTGGATCGATTCGGTGGCCTCGGCCAGCGCCTGCGCAAGCCGTGCCGCGCCCTCGCGATCATGCTGCAGCAGGTGGTAGGCCATGCGCTGCGCCGACTTCGGGCCGACGCCCGGCAGCACGCGCAAAGCCTCGACCAGCATCTGCAGCGCCGACGGCGTGCCCGGACCGCCGCGCATCACGCGTGCTCCAGCACAGTCGTGTAGTGCAGCACGTCCGGCATCGGATCGTAGAAGTGGTGCAGCAGCGCGCGCCAGCGCTGGTACTCAGCCGACTGCCGGAAACCGATGGTGTGGTCTTCCAGCGTTTGCCAGCGCACCAGCAGCAGGTAGTCACTGGCCTTCTCCACGCAGCGCGACAGCGACAGCGAAACGAAGCCCTGCATCGCACCGATGATATGGCGGGCCTCGTCGAACGCCGCCTCGAAGGCGGCCTCCTGGCCGGGCTTGACGTGCAGCAGCGCGGATTCCAGCACCATGGCGCGATCCTGACCGAGGTTGGCTTAGAACGGCAGCTTGAAGCCCGGCGGCAGCATGCCCGCCATGCCGCCCAGGCCGGAGGTGACCGAACCCATCTTCTCCTGCGTGGTGGCCTCGGCCTTGCGCACGGCATCGTTGAATGCCGCGGCGACGAGGTCTTCCAGCAGTTCCTTGTCTTCGCCCTCGGCCAGCAGGCTCGGGTCGATCGACACGCGCTTCACGTCGTTCTTGCAGGTCATCACCACCTTCACGAGGCCGGCGCCGGACACGCCTTCCACCTCGATCTGGGCGAGCTGCTCCTGCATCTTCTTCATGTTTTCCTGCATCTGCTGGGCCTGCTTCATCAGCCCGGCGATCTGGCCTTTCATCATGGTCGTTGCTCCTTCAAATGGGGTTGAATGACGCGCCGCTGGCGGACACGTCGATGTACGATCAGGGAAATCTTCAGTGCGTGTGCGGCTGGATCGAGCCCGGAACCACCTGCGCGGCGAAGTCCCGTACCAGCGCCTGGACGAATGGGTTGGCGGCGATGGCATCCTCGGCGTCGCGCTGGCGCTGCGCACGCTGTTCAGCGTCGACCGCGGCAGCCGTGGCGCGCGCGGCGCCGATGTCGCAGGTGACGCGGACAGGCGTGCCGAAGTGTTCAGTGAGCGCGGCTTCCAGCCGTTCGATGATGCCCGCCTCAGCCAGCGCCGGCAGTGGCACGCGCAAGCGCACGGTGGCACCCTCCACGGCCACCAGCTCGCTCTGGTGGGCCAGCTGCTGGCCCAGGCCCCGCATCGGCAGGCGGGCGGCCAGCGTAGGCCAATCGCCGTCGAAGGTGGTCAGGCCGCTGGCGCTCAGGTCGGGCGGCGTGGCAGCAGCCACGGGCTCGGGTGCAGCGGTCTTGGCCGGTGATGCCATCGGTGCTGCCGCTGGAGAGGCAACCGGCGCGGGACGCGCAACCGGCTCAGCCGCACCCGGGCGCGTGGTCGGCGCCGACTCCCACCCGGCAAACGCCGCATCGATCTGGTCCAGCGACGGCGAGGCAAACTCGCCCGGCATCTCATCCCATGGCGGCGGGCCGTCGTCAGCGGGCGCGGCCGATGCGGCCGGCGGTTCGCGGCGCGGCGGCGGCGATGCGGGTGTGGCCACCGGGTTCGGACGCGGCCCCGCAGCAGCAGGCTTCGCAACCGGCGCAGGTGTCGCAGCCGGCGACATGGCGGGCGCAGCGGCCGGCGCGGAAGCACCACCGCGACCACGGCTCGACGCCTGACGTGCCGCTGCCAGCGCTTCCATCGCCGGCGAACGGCGGGCGGGGGCACTGGCTGCAGGCGCAGGCGCTTCGGCAACCGGCGCCGCCATTGGAACGGCAGCTGGGGGCGTGACCTGATAGGTCGCGCGCGGCGTCTCGACCATCGGCTCCGGGCGGGCAACCGGGGCGGCTTGCGCAACCGGGGCGGCAACCGGCGCAGCCGCGGTTACGGCCGGACGGGACGATGCAGCCGGTGCGCCTGCCGATGGCATCGCACGCCGACCACCTCCGCCACCCGACGGCGGCGTGGCATCCCCGCCGGACTGCCCAGGCTGGAACGCCAGCATGCGCAGCAACGTCATGGTGAAGCCGGCGTACTCGTCCGGCGCCAGCGCCAGCTCATTGCGGCCGAGGTTGGCAAATTGGTAGAACAGTTGCACCGACGCCGCATCAAAGCGCTCGGCCAGGCGGCGCACGTCGTTGGCCTCGGGCCAGTCGTCCTGCACGGCGGCGGGCACAACCTGCGCCAGCGCAATCTTCTGCAGCAGCGAGGCGAGATCCTGCAGCGCGCCCGAGAAGCTCAGGCTACGCCCGGCCATCTCGTCGGCAATCTCGACCAGCACGGCGCCGTTCTCGTCGGCCAGCGCGTCGAGCAAGCGCACAAGGTAGCTCTGGTCGATCGCGCCGAGCATGCCGCGCACGGCAGCCTCGCTCACCTCGCCCGCACTGTAGGCGATGGCCTGGTCGGTGAGCGACAGCGCATCGCGCATCGACCCTTGCGCGGCCGCCGCCAGCAGGCGCAGCGCGTTCGGCTCGTGGGTGATGTGCTCCTCGCCGAGGATGCGATCGAGGTGGGACACGATGTGCCCCGGCGGCATCTGCTTCAAGTTGAACTGCAGGCAGCGCGACAGCACCGTCACCGGAATCTTCTGCGGATCGGTGGTCGCGAGGATGAACTTGACGTGCTCGGGCGGCTCTTCCAGCGTCTTCAGCATCGCGTTGAAGGCGTGGTTGGTCAGCATGTGCACTTCGTCGATCATGTAGACCTTGAAGCGGCCGGACGTGGGCGCGTAGACCGCACGGTCAAGCAGCTGGGCCATCTCGTCGACACCGCGGTTGGAGGCGGCGTCCATCTCGATGTAATCGACAAAGCGCCCGGCATCGATCTCGGTGCACGCGCGGCACACGCCGCACGGCTGCGCGGTGATGCCGCCCTGCCCGTCGGCGCCCACGCAGTTGAGCGATTTGGCAAGAATGCGCGACAGCGTGGTCTTGCCGACACCACGCGTGCCTGTGAACAGGTAAGCGTGGTGCAGGCGCTGCTGTTCGAGCGCATGCGTAAGCGCGCGCACCACGTGTTCCTGACCGACCAGCGTGGTGAAATCGCGAGGGCGCCACTTGCGGGCGAGCACTTGATAACTCATGCGGCGGATTGTAGCAAAGCGGGGTGGATTTCCGACGCGCTTTCCGGTGCATCGAGCACCGTGCGCGCCGAGCGGATTTGAAGGGTATTCAGGTGGGGCCGCGCGAGTCGGTTACAATGCCGGTCGGACGGGCCTCCTCGCATGGTGGCGCGGTCAACCTGGTCAGGTCGGGAACGAAGCAGCCACAGCCGTTTTCCGCCAGTGCCGAGGGTCAGGCTCGTCCCCCTTCTCTTTTCCCCTCTGCATCACCCCTCCCCTTTTTGTTGTTGCGCGTTGTTGCGCGCGCCCGCGTCAGAACAGCGCGCCCTGGGTGTCGTCGCGTGACGTCTGCGCCGGCTTGGGCAGCGCATCCAGATCGATCCACTCGCCTTGCGCAGTCGCCACCCCAGCGCGGATGTCGCGACCGGGATACAGCGGCGTGACCGCGGCGACATAGCCCCGCAGCTGATCGGCGTAGGCAGCACGTTCGACTGGCAGCAGGCGCAGCTTGTAATCCACCACCAGCACCTCGTTGCCGCGCTCGATCAGGCGGTCGATGCGCAGCAGCGCGCCGTCGGGGCTGAACAGCTCGATCTCGTTGTGGGCAGCGTCGAAGCGTTCCGGGTCGAATACGTGCGCCAGCGCATCGGCAGACAACATGCGGCGCACGGCTTCGGCGGCGCGCGCGGCGTCGGCTTCCGTGGCGCCCGTTGCGGCAAACCAGCGCGCGATGGTGGCGGCGTCAGGTATCTGCTCCGGCAGCCCACGGCGCGTGAGGCGCTCCAGCACGGCATGCAGCAGCTCGCCCTGCGCGACTGCGCCCTGGTCGAACACAGGATCGGCCGTGTCGGTCGCCAGCTCGATGCCGCCGCCGACACGCACGGTCACCGTGAGCGGCGCGCGGAAGTCGTGGTACGCAACGGTCTCGGCCGCGGCATGCGCCGCATCGGCATCCGCCTCGCTGTCGCGCATGGGCGCCGGCACCGCCACGCCGGCCGTTGCCAGCAGCGTGTACCAGCTCGCGGTACCGTCGACCTCAGGCGCATCGCCCTCATCGACCGACTGGGCCGCCGCGCTGTCACGCTTGTTGGCCACGCCAGACACGATCAGCGCCTGCCGTGCGCGCGTCATCGCCACATACAGCAAGTTCCAGTTCTCGCGTTCGGCCAGGTTGGTCTCCTGCGCGAACAGTGGATCGCGCGCACGCCCGCGCTCGGCGGTCTTGCCGAAGGCGGAGAAATGCGTCGGCGCCTCCGCACCGGGCGGCCAGTCGATCAGGATGCCGGCGCTGTCGGCGCGCGTGTCACTGTGATGGCTGTCGAGCAGCACCACGAACGGCGCCTCCAGCCCCTTCGATGCGTGCACGGTCAGGATCTGCACCGCGTCCAGGCCCTCGCTGGCGAGTTCGGTGTCGATGGCGTCGGGGGCTTCCGCGGCGTCGCCCTGCATGCCTTCGTCGGGGCTTTCGTCTTCGTCACCCTGGCGGATGGCGCGCAGCTCGGCCATGAACTTGGGCAGGCTCGGGTAGCGGCCGCCGTCCAGGTCAAGCGCGAGCTTGAGGAAAGCGTCGAGGTTGGCCAGCGCCTGGTCACGGTTGGCGGCGGGCGCGCGCTCGGCATAGCGGCGCTTGAGTTCGCCGGTATAGACGATGTGGTCGAGCAGGTCATGCACCGGCAGCGTGGGCGCCACGGCCAGCCAGCGCGCGAGCATGCGGTGCGCGTGCCGCAGGGTAGGCGCGGCATCGGCCTGCCCTGCCAGCGCGATCAGGCGCTCCCACCACGTCGGCGCAAACGTGCCTTCGCCCGCCTGCGCCAGGGCGATCAGGTGGTCGTCCGTCGCGGCAAAGATCGGGCTGCGCAGCACGTGTGCCAGCGACAGGTCCGCCTGCGGCGTCATCAGGAAATCGAGCAGCGCGCACAGGTCCAGCGCCTCCAGCGTCGCCAGCAGACCGCCGCGCCTCGGGCTCAGGTACGGCACGCCGGCGTCGCGCAGGGCGCGTTCGTAGTCGGCCAGATAGCGCTTGCGGCGTACCAGCAGTTGGAAATCGCTCCAGCGCACAGGACGCTCGGCGCCGTTCTCCCGGATGGGCTCGCCCGCATGCAGCGCGCGCAGGCAGGCGGCCACTTGGCGACCTTCCTCGTAGCGTTGCGAATCGCCGGCCTCCTCGCGTGGCTCGCTGAGCGTGTCGCGCGGTGCGGCCTCTTCAGCCTGCACGGCTTCGGGCATGGGCACCAGCGGCAGCAACAGCGCCTGCCCGATCGGCGCGTCGACGGCGGTGCCCTGCTCGGCGTAGATCGGGTAGTCACCACGCGCGCGCGCCTGCAGGAACACGGCGTTGACCCACTCCAGCACGGCCGGCGCGTTGCGGCGCGTGCGGTTGGTGCGCAGCACGGTGGCATCGAAGCTGGCGACAAGCATGTCGCGTGCCGCGTTGAAGAGGCGCGCGTCGGCCCGGCGGAAACGGTAGATCGATTGCTTCGGATCGCCCACCAGGAACACGCTCGGCTGCGTGCCCGTGCCCGCATACCCCGCGAGCCAGCCTTGCAGGATGCGCCACTGCATCGGGTTCGTGTCCTGGAACTCGTCGAGCAGTAGGTGCTTGTAGCGCGCGTCCAGCCGCACCTGCAGGTAGGCGGCGGTGTCCTCGTCGCGCATCAGGCGGGCGGCTTCCCATTCGAGGTCGGTGAAGTCCATGGCGCGCGCCTGGCGCTTGTAGGCCTGATAGCGCTCGATCAGCGCGTCGCCGAGGGTAAACAGCGCGGCATTGACGGCGCGCACGCGGGCTTCATGACGGCGTGCCTGATACGTGGCCAACGCTTCGCACAGCGCCCCATGCAGCTCGACCAGCGTCCGCGCATGATCATCGCCGATGGCCTTGATGAGCGCCTTGGTGGGCTTGCACGCGCGCGGCTTGCCGGCCTGCGTGTGGAAAGCCGCAAACAGCGCGTCAAAGCCTTGCGTGCGCGCGGCCTCGTCCGCGACATCGATGCCGCGTGCCGCCGTGGCTGCCGATTCGATCTGCACGGCGCGCTTGCCCTCAGTCGCGCCGCCCTGCCCCAACCAAGCGGACACGCGCAGCATGTCGGCCAGCAAGGCGGCATCCTGCAATGCCTCGATCCGCGGGTCGGTATGCGCATCTTCCCCAAGCAGATCGTCGAGTGGCCCGAGCGGATGATCGCCAGCCTGTGCCTTGTACGCCCACCAGTCGCTGCGCTGGTGGAACATCGCGTCGAGCAGCCGGCCGGCCTGGAAGTCGCCCACCAGATCAGTGAGCTGCTCGTAGGCGATGCGCAACTCGGTCTGGTCTTCGGCCAACAGCCCGCGCCAGAACGGCGCCCACGCCTCGCGGCGCAGGCGTCCGGCATCTTCGCGCAGCGATGCGCCTTGCGGCACGCCCGACGATAACGGCGCCCCCCGCAACAGCGAGCCGAACCAACCGTGGAACGTATCGATCGCCATGCGCGATGGCGATTCGAGCACACGTGCGTACAGCCCCCGCGCGGTGGCAATCAGCTCCGGTGCATCGCGTTCGTCGACGGTGCGGGCGATCAGCTCGCGCACCACGCCATCGTCATCGGCACTGGCCAGTTGGGCGAGGATGTCCAGCAGCCGCTGGCGCATCTCCTCGGCCGCCTTGCGGGTGAAGGTGATGGCGAGGATGTCCGCCGGCGCCGCGCCGGCCAGCAGCAGCCGCAGCATGCGCGTGACCAGCAGCCACGTCTTGCCGCTGCCCGCGCACGCCTCCACCACCACGGAGCGCAGTGGGTCGCACGCGGCGCGCGAGAAGGCTTCGGGGGAAACGGGCGCGTCGTCGCGTTCATAGGCGTGGTCGCTCATGCCCGCACCTCCGGCTCGCGCGGCGCGCCCTCGGTCCAATAGCCCTTGCGGCACAGGCCGCGTGCAGCGCAGTAGCGGCAGGCCGATTCATCGCCGAAGGCCGGCAGCGGCGCGCCGGCGGCCAGGGCGGTCATGTCCTTTTCCATCTGTTCGAGCAGCCAGTCGACCACCTGGGTGAAATCCGGCAGGTCGACGTTGCGTTGATCCCCGCGCGCCTCGCCGTCGAGCGACACCCAGCCGCCCGCATCGGCGCGCGCATCGAGCACGCCGTAGAACGGCAGCTGGCAGTCTTCGAACGGCGTCTTGGCCCGGCGCGCCAGCACCATGGGGGATTGCGTCTTGTAGTCCAGCACCGCTACGCCGTGCTCGGCATGCACGTCGATGCGGTCGATGCGGCCGCGCAGGCGCAGCGGACGTTCGCCCGGCAACGTGATCGACGTATCGACGTCGACCTCGCCCGCCTCGAAGCGCCAGCCGTCGGCCTCGCGCGCGGCTTGCCATGCGAGGTACGACGGCATCACGCCCTGCCAGCGACGATAGAAGCGCAGCGCGTTGCCGTCCTCGGGCAGCAGCGGGGCGAACTGTTCATCAGTGATGGCTTGCAGTAGCGCCTGACGCTCGGCCGCGTCGTGCAGCGGCGTCTCCAGCAGGTGGCGATGGAAGCGATGCAGGATCGCGTGCAGGATCTCGCCGATGTCGCGCTTCTCCAGCTCGTCGGACACCTCCTCCAGCTCACCCAGGCGCAGCATGCGGCCGACGAAGAACTGGTAGGGGCAGCGGCGCAGGCTGTTGTAGGCGGCGGCGCTCAGCGTGGCGGGCACCAGCGTGGGCGCGGCGGGCGTCGGCATGTCGGTCGGCTGGCTGAGGGTCTGCAGGCTGGGCAGCACGACGGGCACGTCGATGCGCACACCGGCCACGGCCAGGCGGCGCTGCAGCCGTTCGAGCCAGCCGGAGAGCCGGTTGGGCTCGCCGCGGCCGCCATGGCGCTGCCATGTCAGCACGACCTCGGACGGATTGAGCAGCACCTCGGCCAGGTCGCGCGCCTGCTGGGCGAACCGCTGCGCGCGGTCGGGCAGGCCCAGTTCGCGGCGCACATCGTTGGAAAAGAACAGCCACTCCGGCTGCCCCGACGGCAGTTGCGCGTCGTCACAGCCGACCACCACCACGCCATCGAAGCGCCGCATGCGCGCGCCGTTCAGCGGCAGGATCACGACGCGGCGATCCGCCGGCGGCGCCGGTTCGCTGAACACGGCGGATTCAAGCAGCATCGACAGCAACGCGCGCCATTCCGTGAGCGAAAAGCGCGCGCTGGCATCGACGCTGCCATGCACGGACGTGCGCAGGCGGTCGATCCAGTCGAGCAGTTGGCGGCCAGCGTCGTCGTTCTGCAGACCGGTGCGCATGTGCAGGCGGTCGAGCGTGCCGGACAGGAGCGTCACCCAGGCATCGAGCGTGGCATTGCCGGCGCGGCGCCACAGCGCGGCCTCGTCGGCCAGCAGGCCGAGACGGTCGGCCAGGCGGCTGGTCTGCGGCTCACCGTCGGCCAGTTCGGCGGGGCGATCGGCCACCAGGCGGCGCAGGCGCCCCCACCCGCCCGAGACGTTGTGCCGGCGCACGCGACGCTCAAGCTCAGCGACCCATGTGGGCGCAGCGGACCCTGCGTCGGCATCGCGCAGGCAGAACGGGCTCTTGACGAGGTCGAGCAGCGCGGCAGTGTCGCCGTCGCCCTGGACCACGTCCACCCAGCGCATCAACGCGGCGGCAGCCCGGGTGGTGGAGAGTTTCCAGCCGGTCTCGTCGCGCACCGGCACGTTCACACGCGCGAGCAGTGCCCGCACGCGTCGCGCGACGATGCGGTCCTGCGCCACCAGCGCCAGTGAGCGGCGCCCCGCATTCAGCCAGTCGACCAGCGTATGCGCGGCGAAGGCGGCCTCGTCCTCGAACCGCGCTGCACCGGCGATGCGCAACACCGGCGCGGGAAGCCCCGCGTCAGGCGCGTCATCGTGGGTGCTCTGTGCGGGCGTCGCACATTCGGGCCAGGCGTGCAGCAACAGATCACGGAAATCGCCTTGCGTGGCGGGCGTAGTGGGCGCGGCGGCCTGCTCGGCTTCCGATGCATTCCAGTCATAGCCGACGGATAACACCGGTACGCGCTGCGCCGCCCGCGTGAGGAAATCGAGATCGACCGCTTCCGGATCGGTCGGGCTCACCCAGACGATCGGCCCACGCAGTTCGTCGAGCAGACGGCGCATCGCGCGCAGCCGCACCGGAATCGGATCGGATGCGCCGGAGAGCAAGCGCCAGAACGTCAGCACGATGCGCGATTCGGTGCCGAGAAACCGCTCGGACAACTGCGCATAGGTACGCTCCAGCGCGGCGGCCAGCGCGGCTTCCAGCGCTTCAGGCCGCCCCTCGGCAGCGCTGTCAGCCGCGTCGAGCGTCAGCCACCGCTGCGACAGCTCGTCCGACACGGTCACCAGCACCTGCGCCACGCCCCACAGCGCGGCATCGTCCTGCGCGCCGAGCGCCTCGCGCAGCCACGCCTGCGTCTTCAGCGCCTGCTGTACCGCCAGCAACCGCGAGAGCGCGCTGCGCGCGGCAGGCAGCCCCGGCTCGGGCGGCAGGTCAAGCAGCCAGTGGCCCAGCGTCAGGATGCGCGGCAGCAGGCGCGGCGCACCGCTTGCCTGGGCGCTCGCATGCAGCGCGCTGCGGATGCCGGGGATCTGCGCGGCGGTGGGCACGACGACGGTGCCCGCGCCGGGTGACTCGGCATGCGTATCCAGAAAGCGCCACGCCGCGTCGGCGGCATGGGAGAGAAATGCTGGGCCAGGCGCGAAGGCAAGCGTCTGCATGCGGCGTGGATGGGAGAGATGAACGGCGGCCGTCGCTATCGGTGCGATAGCGACAATCAACGGTTGAAAATGGGGGCGCCGGTACTATATCAGCAGCATCCGCCCCGGCAGTGGGCTGAATACACGCCGCCCGGCGTATTCGTGTAATGTATCGGTTCGGCGCCCGTCGCCAGCTTTTACGAAATAACAGAGGTTCCCGCCATGAGCGAACAGATCAAGTATGTGAGCGACGCGTCCTTCGAAGCCGACGTGCTCAAGTCCGACAAACCCGTGCTGGTCGATTTCTGGGCCGAATGGTGCGGTCCGTGCAAGATGATCGCCCCGATCCTGGACGAAGTGTCCAAGGACTACGGCGACAAGGTGCAGATCGCCAAGATCAACGTCGATGAGAACCAGGGCGTGCCGGCCAAGTTCGGCATCCGCGGCATCCCGACGCTGATCCTGTTCAAGAACGGCGCCGTGGCCGCCCAGAAGGTGGGCGCACTGTCGAAGTCGCAACTGACGGCGTTCCTGGACAGCCACCTGTAAGCCGACTCACCCGAAGGCGGCGCGGACTGTTTCCCGCCGCCCGAGTGCACGCTGGCGATCTTCTGCCTGGAAGCCCGCCAGCGTTGTGCTAAGATTGCACCGAATCTGTTTCCCCGAGCGTTCGCTCGACTTTTCCCCCTCCCCGCTTTCCCGTTTCGCTGCCCGTTCGGGCCCTTCCCATTCTTTCGTCTATGCATCTGACAGAACTGAAATCCCTGCACGTGTCCCAATTGCTGGAAATGGCGGGGCAGCTGGAGATTGATAACGCGCAGCGCATGCGCAAACAAGAATTGATGTTTGCCATCCTGAAAAAGAAGGCGAAACAGGGGGAAACGATTTTCGGTGACGGCACGCTGGAAGTGCTGCCCGACGGCTTCGGTTTTCTGCGTTCGCCAGAAACCTCGTACCTGGCCAGCACCGACGACATCTACATCAGCCCGTCGCAGATCCGCCGCTTCAACCTGCATACCGGCGACACGATCGAAGGCGAAGTCCGCACGCCCAAGGACGGCGAGCGCTACTTCGCGCTGGTGAAGGTCGACAAGGTCAACACCCAGCCTCCTGAAGCGGTCAAGAACCGCATCATGTTCGAGAACCTGACGCCGCTGCATCCGAACCGCACGCTCACGCTCGAACGCGACATCAAGGCCGAAGAAAACATCACCGGCCGCATCATCGACATGATCGCCCCGATCGGCCGCGGCCAGCGCGCACTGCTGGTGGCATCGCCCAAGTCGGGCAAGACCGTGATGCTGCAGCACATCGCGCATGCCATCACGACCAACCACCCGGAAGCCGAGCTGTTCGTGCTGCTGATCGACGAACGCCCGGAAGAAGTGACCGAAATGCAGCGCACCGTGCGCGGCGAAGTGGTGGCCTCCACGTTTGACGAACCGGCCGTGCGCCACGTGCAGGTGGCCGAGATGGTCATCGAGAAGGCCAAGCGCCTGGTCGAGTTGAAGAAGGACGTGGTGATCGTGTTGGACTCGATCACGCGTCTGGCCCGCGCCTACAACACCGTGGTGCCGACCTCGGGCAAGGTGCTCACGGGCGGTGTCGACGCCAACGCCCTGCAGCGCCCGAAGCGTTTCTTCGGTGCCGCGCGCAACCTGGAAGAAGGCGGCTCGCTCACCATCATCGGCACGGCCCTGATCGAAACCGGCAGCCGCATGGACGACGTGATCTACGAAGAGTTCAAGGGCACCGGCAACATGGAAGTGCACCTGGAGCGCCGCCTGGCCGAGAAGCGCGTCTACCCCGCCATCAACCTGAACAAGTCGGGCACGCGCCGCGAAGAACTGCTGATCAAGCCGGACATCCTGCAAAAGGTCTGGATCCTGCGCAAGTTCATCCACGACATGGACGAAGTCGAGGCAATGGAATTCCTGCTCGACAAGCTCAAGTCGACCAAGAACAACGCCGAGTTCTTCGACATGATGCGACGCGGCGGCTAAGCCACCTCGTTTCAGCAAAAAGCGCACCCAAGTGGTGCGCTTTTTTATTGCCTCGTCAACATCTTGATTTATAAGCGGATTCCCCCGACAGCCTCGTGAATCCTGCTAGTTCATTTGCATTACGGAAGGCGCGCGCAACCGTTTGCTTCCCTCGTCCTTAAACGTCATCGCAAAAGTGAAAGTCGGCAACCATACTGCAAGCCTGCCTGAGCCTGCTTCACGGTTGAAACCAACCACGAAAAATCGAACGGGGGAAACCATGCGCGAAGAGCCGCTGGAATGTACCGGTGCGTGCCGAACTGTCGTGGTGGCGTCACGTGCGGGGATGGGGGAGGTCGACGAGACCCTGCTTGGCGCGGACTGGCATGTCCGCCGCGTCACCTCGGTGCGCGAGTTGGGCTGTGCCATTCGTGACGGCGTCCCCAAAGCCGGCCTGATCGATTTCGGCAGCGCGTTCTCCACGGCGGAGCTGGATCTGCTGGAGCGCTGCCTGCAAGCTTCGCACGTCGGCTGGGTGGCTGCGCTGCCGCCCTCCATGTTGGGCCATGACCGCGTGCGCCAGCTGGTGCGCGACTACTGCGTCGACTACGTGCAGATGCCGCTGCGTACAGAAGAGACCGCCTATTCGCTGCGGCACGCCTGGGGCATGGCCACGCTGGCGCAGGAAGCGCCTGTGCCCAAGGCCAACAATGCGCGCATGCTGGGCGAGTGCCCAGCCATGCAGGGCCTGTTCCGGGCGATCCGCAAGGTGGCGCAAAACAGCGCGCCGGCGTTCATCGCCGGGGAGTCCGGCACCGGCAAGGAACTGACGGCGCAGGGCATCCACGAAGCCTCGTCGCGCGCGGGCGGTCCGTTCATCGCCATCAACTGCGGCGCGATCCCGCCGCACCTGATCCAGTCCGAGCTGTTCGGCTATGAGAAAGGCGCCTTCACCGGCGCGCACCAGCGCCATATCGGCTGGGTCGAGCATGCCAACGGCGGCACCCTCTTCCTCGATGAAATCGGCGACCTGCCGCTGGAGAGCCAAGTGAGTCTGCTGCGCTTCCTGCAGCAAGGCACCATCACGCGGCTCGGCGGACACCAGGCGATCCCGCTGGACATCCGCATCATCTCGGCCACGCACGTCGACCTGGAAGCGGCCCAGCACCATGGCGGCTTCCGTACCGACCTGTTTCACCGGCTGTGCGTGCTGACGCTGTCGGTGCCGCCGCTGCGCGAGCGCGGCAGCGACATCGTGCTGCTGGCCGAACACATCCTGGCGCAGCACGCCGGCGAGGCCTCGCACCGCATCCGCGGCTTCACCCCGTGCGCGCTGCACGCGATGATGCATTACCCGTGGCCCGGCAACGTGCGCGAGCTCATCAACCGCGTGCGCCGCGCGCTGGTGATGACCGACAACCGCAAGATCTCCGCCGCCGACCTGCACCTGGAAGGCTATGCGTCGATCTCCGGCCAGACACTGGAAGAGGCGCGCGAATGCGCCGAGTCGGACGCCATCCGCACCGCCATTGCCCGCAACGGCTTCCACATGGGCATGACGGCGCGCGAGCTGGCGGTATCGCGCGTCACGCTGTACCGCCTGATGCAGAAGCACGGCATCCGCGCGGAACATCCGATGCAGTCGGTCTCGTAATCGACAATCGGCGGCGCCTCGGGGGCACGGTGCGCCGTGCCCTTTTCCTTTTCATCGTGGCGCGACGGCCGAAAAAAGAGGCCCAAACTCGGGCCCCTCAAACCGCTTGCGACCGCTCTGGCTCGGGTGTGCGGTCGCTCCTCCCCCTTTTGTCCGGTTGGCCTCGTGCCCGCTTACCAAGTGTATGGGAAGCGCAGGGTAAAGACGTAGTTGGGTGCATCGGGTGTCAGCCCCATCGCCAGTGTGGCGCTGATCGACAGGTTCTTGGTCAACACGTGGCTGATGCCGAAGGTCATGGTGCCCACGTTGGTCTTGCTGCCGACCACCGGCTGCTCCGTACCGCCGTCGGGCGTGATGCGCGTGTTGCCGGAGACGGCCGTGCTGTAGGCCATGGTGAGCGCGGTGCGGTCGTTGAGCGCCAGCGCCAGGCCGCCCCCTACCGTGACGGTGTCGCCCAGCTTGACCTTGCCCGGCTGCACCACGCCCTGGGTGGATGAGATGTCGGCAAACGAGCGCGGCACGTAGTACGTGTAGCTGGCGTTGGCGAACAGCACCACCGGATCGTAGGTCTTCAGGAACGACAGGCCCAGTGTGCCGCTCCACACGCCATTGCCGGTGGGCAGTTGCTGGCCGATGATCAGGTTGTTGTTGTTGCTGTCGACCTGGATCAGCTTGATGCCGAATGGTGAGCGCCCGGTCGGCGCGCGCACCCGGAAGCTGCCGACGATGTCCGGCCAGTCCGCCGACTCCTTGATGAGCTGGTAGTAGAGGCCCGCGCTGACATCGCCCATGCCGGCCGAGGACTTGTCGGCCTCGCTGACGGTGCTCGATGCCCCGCCCGCGCCGCCGCTGAAGAACGTGCTGCTGCGGTAGACGGTCGGCAGGGTGAAATCGGCGCTCAGGCGGTCGGTGAAACCGTAGCGGCCGGTCACGTCCAGCGTGGTCACGTTGGCCTTGGTCTGCACCAGGTTGATCTGCCCGAGGAAGATCGCATCGAGCGCCAGGAAACCTGACAGCGCAAGGTTGCGGCGATCGTAGTAGCTGTAGCTGATGCCGGTATCGAATGTGAAACGCCGCTCGAATAGCGGCGCGTGCTCGGACTGGAAGACTAGGTCCTTGCTCTGGATGCGGGGCTTTTCATTGGGATCGGCGCGGCCGGCGGGCGTGCTTTCCGTGGCGGCAGGGCTACCGCCAGCTTGCGCGAGCACCGCGCCGGAAGGCTGCCCTGCAGCGGGTGTGGTGGAAGCACGCGTCGCCCGCGTGCCGGTCTCGCCCACGCCGCGTCCACGCACGCGCACGAGCTCCAGATCGCCCACGCGCTGCTCCAGCGCCTCGATGATCTTCTGCTGCCGCTCGATGATGCGGGACAGCCGCGCCAGCCGCGCGTCGAACGAGGCCTCGTCGGATTGCGCCCAGGCCGCTGCAGGAAGCAACGACCAACATGCCACTGCCCACGCCACAGCCGTGCGTCGGTGTTCCATGTTTCCCCCCCGGAAAGCCAGGTCGAGGCTCAACCGCCTCGGTTGCAACGCAACGCGATCATGTGCCAATCACGTTGGCGGTCACTACCTGCCTGCGCCTGCTTCTATTGGCTTGTGTGTCTGTCGTGCCTGGCCGTCGCTAGCGGTGCAGCCCTGCGATCGACTGCAGCGCCTGCGCCACGCCGATCTGTGCCAGCTGCTGCCGCGACATCGCCTGCAACTGCAGCTGGATCGCCAGCTGGTTGGCAATGACCTGCGTATTGCCCGCCAGTTGCGCCACCTGCGTCACGCTCCCCACCGCTGCGCCCGCGCCCGGCATCACCGATTGCGTGGCGATGCCCATCGGGCTGGTGATCGCCACCTGCACCCCGCCCTGGCCGACCTGCGCCTGGGCGGTGAAGCCGTTCTGCGCGGCAACCGATGCCGTCTGCCCGTTGGAAGGCAGTGTAGGCAATGGCGCGGTTTGCATCGAGATCGAATTGGTGTTGCTGGCGATATTGTTGCTGCCGGCTACCTGTGTCACCTGTCCGACACCGTTGACCTGTACACCAGTGCCGCCGGACACGCTGGCACCGGGTGTACTCCCAGCCAACGCATCGGCGCCCATCTGCACGGACGTGCGCACATCCGTTGCCACGTTCGCCAGGCCGTTGCGCAGGTTGGAGGCAACCAGCCGCGCCTCGGCCGACGCCTGCCCCGCCTCATTGCGCCAATGCGAAGCCATGTCGACCATGAAACCGCTGACGATGTTGCCGCCCAGGTATTTGCCGCGCATCTGCGCCAGCTCGTCGTCGGCGACCAGCTCAACCACCGTCGCGTTCGCAGGCAGCGCGCCCGAGCGGAACAGCGCGGCTTCGTCCGGCAACGCACGCGCGCTCGCACCGGCACACCAGCCGGCGCAGGCGAGCGGGAGAATCCATGTCAATGTCTTCATCAGAATAAATCCCACCGTGCGGGCCCGAACTCCATCTGGATCGGCAGCGCCCCACCGCCAAAGGCTGCGTTCTCACGCGCGCGCAGTGTGGGGGCGTTGGTTTGCATCAATCCGGAATCGGCTTGTACGGGCACGTCGCCGACGATTGCGAACACGAGGCCGTTCCACGCAGGCGCGAACTCCCACTCCTGCATGATGCGGTTGCCCAGCGCGGGGTCGGCGATGAACACCCGCCCCTGGGCCGCACGCTTCACGACCACGAAATGTTGGTATCCGTTCAGGTTCAACAGCACGATCACCGGAATGGCCAGATCCCGCAGCGCCGCCAGGTCGACCCGGTAGCCGCGTCCGCGCAAGCCGAGCGTCTGCACGTAGTTGCGCATGTCGAGCATGGAAAAGCCCTGCTCGGCCACCTGCTTCGGGTCTGAGGCCTGCATCATCTCTGCGATGATGCGGCGCTCGTCGATGTCGATCCCATACGCATACCGCAGCAGCGTGCCAACCGCCGCTGCACCACAACTGAAATCCTGCTGCTGGCGCATCACGCTGCGATAGCGCAGCTCGGCCATGCTCCTGACCGGCTTGTTCATCGGCATCTCGCTATCGGCACGCAATGCGACCGTGCCTTCCGGCGCGCGCGCCTGCACTTGCGGCACCTGTGGCACCTGCGGCGCACGCAATGCGCAGCCCGACGCCAGGCACAGCCCGATCGCGACACTCCATGCAGCTCGCATGACCTCCCCCCCGGGGGATCAGCCCCGGCCGCAGGCTGCGCGGCCGGAGGGGTTGGTACCGTCTTAGTTGACGCCCTTGGCCGTGGCGATGGCCAAGCCGTTGTGCTGCAGGTTGCCCGCACCGGCCGCGATGTTCACGCCGATATTGCCCATGGCGTTCATCAGCGCGGTACCAGACATCGACGCCACGTTGGTCGGATCGCAGCCGTTCAGGCGCAGCGAGTTGTTGTCGGCCGACTGCTTGTTGTAGTCGGTGGCCTTGGCGATGCGCCCCGAGCTGTTGGTGGAAGCGGCCATGCCGTTCTCCTGCAGCTCGCCCGCGCCCGCGGCAATGTTCACGCCGATGGTGCCCTTGGCCCCGGACAATGCGCTGCCTCCCAGCGATGCCTTGTTGATGGCATTGCCGATCGCCAGCGACTCACCCGGGTCGGTCTGCGTGTTGAACACCTGCGCCGAGGCGAACACCTTGCCGGCATCCACCGCCGCCAGCGCAACGTCGTTGGACTGCACGTTGCCGGCGCCCGCCGTCACGTTCAGCCCGACGGCGCCTTGCGCGCCCTGCAGCGCCTGGCCATTGACCGTGGCCTTGTTGTCGCCGCTCGGCAAGCTCACCGAATTGTTGTTGCTGCTCTGGGTCGAATCGACCACCGCCGACGATTCAGAACTGAACGGGATGAAGCCCAGCGCCAGCCCGTAGCCCTGCACGTAGATATCGTTGCTGATCTCGGTGACATTGGTGATGACGGCACCCGAGGAGCCCGGGTCTCGGCCCCAGTCTCCGCCACGCCCTTGCGCGTGGACAACGCTTGCCGACAGCATGGCCAATGCCGCGATGGCAACCAGTTTCGCTTTCATATGAATCTCCCTTCCTTTTTCGCTGTTAAAAAAAAGTGCCCGCCGGGGGACGGAGCACAAAAACGTTGGAGGTGACATTCCCCGTTCCAGCCGTCTGGTTGACCTGCACCACGCCGGAGGTATTGCGCAACGCGGTCGAGGCGATCGACGCGTCTTGCCTTGCCCCCGGCGCCTGCGCGGCTTCCGGACGACGTCCTTGCGCAGCCACGCCCGACAGCACGCTGTCGCCAAGCTGCTCGATCTGGTTGACTGGCCCCGGGCTGTTCCGGGCTTGTGAAACGTTTGAAACGAGCGCCACCGAAGCCGAGGGTGCGACCACCGCGACATTCACCTGGGCATTGGCCGCACCGCTGGCCTGATTGATCGACACCAACCCGCTCGCCCCATCGAATGCCTGGTCGGCGAGCCGGCTGCTGGCGGACAGCCCCGCCGCCGAGTGCGCGATCCGTTGCGACGACGCCACGTCGGCGTCACCTGTCGAAATCGCGACCAGGTTGGCCTGCACGTTGCCGGCTCCGGCGGCCTGGTTGATGGCGACCCGGCCCGCCGCATTGCCGCCAGCGCTGTCGGCGATGACGGCCGCCACCGGATCGGCCTGCGCCCGTGCGACGCCCACGCCGCTCGAGCCCAGGCCAACCGCGAGAAGCAAGAGCAGTGCGGCTCTCACGGCTGCCCCCCGCGCGACACCGTCGACAGCGGCATCAGCGCACCGCCAATCTGGGCGGCAATACCGGCGGTGGCCTGCACCACCTGCACACCGATGCCGCCCACCGCCGCGCCCCCGGTCGCCACGCCGATACCGATGGCGGCGCCCGACGGCAGCGCGACCCCCACTTCCGGGGGGATTGCGCCCGCCCCCCCGCCGATGGATGGTTAGGGGACGCATGCGACCCACTGAGCTCGGTGTCCGACAGCACAGACAAGACCGAACCGATGGATTGATCGAATGCACGGGTGGGAAAAGGACTGACGGCGGTTCGCACCGGCAACGTATCGGTGGGCGCGCCTCGGTAGGCGATACGCGGCGCGACATCGCGCTGCACGATGATGTCGCCGTCTTCGGCGTGCGCCGGCCCCATGATGACCATGGCCACCGCGCACGCGACCACACCGGTCATATCGATCGTCCGCCGCAACGGCAAACGTTGAGCACAGCGTCGCGCAGTTGTAGTTGGCATGGCTCGCCCTCCCCGGTCGGGGCCTGAGCGACATCCATGCCATGGCGATTAAGGCCTTGTTTTTACGGGAAATTCGACTGAGGAAAGGTACGCTGCCGGCGTCAAACGGGCGTTTTTGTGTCGCGACTGAAACAGCCAAGACGCGACAACCACCCGTACGCCCGCCTGGCTGCTCAGCGAAAAAGCGGATTGCACACCCCGCCAACCCAGGAAATGCCGAGGTTGACAGGGCGCAACGAGGGGTCCCGAGGCATGCCGTGGCAACTGTTATTTTGTCGATACGCCACTAAAATGATTCGGAACGGGGGTCTGCTCCGGCCTGTATCTTGCTCGGAGCGACGAGGGATGTTCTTCGCAAGATCGGTTACAGGTCGGGAATAACGATGAACACTGTTTTGATCGAAGCCCATCCGTTGGTGCGCACCGGTATCGCGCACCTGCTACGGACGCTCAAAGGCGTCACAGCCGTCACCGTCGTCGAGCCAGACGAGGGTATGTTCGACGCCATCGAAGCGAACTCTGAGGCCGGCCTGCTGGTCATCGGCCTGCCACTTCCACATCTGGACGAACTGTCCGCCATCGGCGAGATCATGCACCGGCCGCACGCGCGCCACGTGGTGGTGCTGGCCGAGTCGGAATCGCCGGACATCATCCGCACGCTCATGCAGATGGGCCTGTCGGGCTACACGCTCAAGCATTCGCCGGGCGAGGTGATCGCGGCTTCGCTGGAGCTGGTGCTGGTGGGTGGCCAGTACATCCCGGCCAGTGCCCTGCTGCCGGAGGCCCGCCTGGACGGTGCGCCCAACCCGGCGCTGGCCGGCGATCCGCAGACCGATCCCAAGCTGCTCGGCATCACGCCGCGCCAGTACGAGATCCTGGTGCTGCTCTCGCGCGGGCACCCGGTCAAGACCATCAGCCGCATGCTGAACATCTCCGAGGCCACGGCCAAGGCGCATATCAGCACGCTGTACCGGCGCCTGAAGGTGCGCAGCCGCACGGAAGCGGTGTACGTCGCCAACCAGCGCGGCGCGCGCCTGTTGTCGGTCGCCTGAGCGGCGACGCCAGCGCGAAGGCGGAAGCACGCGCCGATATACTGGGCGCATGCTTTCGTCTGTCTTCCGCTGGTTCTCCGGCCGCGCGCGCACGCGCCGGCTCGCCCGCTACGCCATCTCCGACGCGCTGTGGTCGCGCACCGTGGCGCGCCTGCCCTTCCTGCACGACTGGCCCCGCGCCAGCCTCGCCCGCCTGCGCGAAACCGCCACGCTCTTCATCGCCGAGAAGGAATTCACCACCGCCCACGACCTGCGGCTCACCGATGCGATGGTGGTCAGCATTGCCGTGCAGGCCAGCGTGCCGATCCTCGAACTCGGCGTCGAGTGGTATCGCGGTTGGCGCGCCGTGGTGATCTACCCCGGCGAGTTCGTCATCCGCAAGGAGGTGATGGACGAAGATGGCGTGGTCCACCACGTGCGCGAGGAAGCCAGCGGCGAGGCGTGGGAGCACGGGCCGGTCATCCTCTCGTGGCAAGACATCAAGCTGGGCGGCCCGCTGGCGGCGCCCGATGCGCAGCCGTACAACGTCGTGATCCACGAGTTCGCGCACAAGCTCGACATGCTCAACGGCGAGTCGGACGGCATCCCGGCGTTTTCGTCGCGGCTGCACGCCGGGCTCGATCGCGAGCAATGGGCCGACGACCTTTACGCTGAATACGATGCCTTCGCCGACCGCTGCGAGCGCACGCCCGAACGCCGATGGGATGCCGATCCGATCCTGTCGCTTCTGGACCCGTATGGCGCGCAGCATCCGGCGGAGTTCTTTGCGGTGGCGTCCGAGGTCTTCTTCGTCGAGCCCGCGGCGCTGCAGGCAACGCTGCCCGCGCTGTACGCGCTGCTGCAAGCGTTCTATCGGCAAGATCCGGCCCATCGGATGCCGCCTGGCGACGGACTGGCCTAAGCGCCTCTCGTTGCGCACGGGCGACAACGGTTGGGGCAATTGCATCGGTCACACGGTCCACACCTGGAAAATGCGCCTCAAGAGCCACTTTAAGCGATCCGATCTGTCCCGTTTTTTGTGCCCGCGCGTTGCCCAAGCCCTTGTTTCTCTGGCATAATCCTCGTTTCTCCACCCGGCAAGTGATTCGACGGTAGGTCGCACGGTGCGGTATCTCACCTGAGCACCTGAAGCGCGCCGCGAATTGGCTACCTCAACCCCAGGGCCCATCATGAAAGAAGGCATTCACCCGAATTACCGCGAAGTCGTGTTCCAGGACATGTCCAGCGACTTCAAGTTCATCACGCGTTCGACGATCCAGACCAAGGAAATGATCACCCTGGACGGCAAGGAATACCCGCTGGCCAAGATCGAAGTCTCGTCCGAATCGCACCCGTTCTACACGGGCCAGCAAAAGGTGCTGGACACGGCCGGCCGCGTCGAAAAGTTCCGCCAGAAGTTCGGCAGCAAGGTTGGCAAGACTGCCAAGTAATGCCGGCGCCGGAGACGGCTCAGCGCATGACCCGTCTCTCTGGTCCGAATTGGTACGAAAAGGCAGCTCCGGCTGCCTTTTTTGTTTCTTGGCACAGTGGCGGACTTTTCGCCTTGGCCGCCCCGCCTCTTCACAATGCAACCCGCAGTGCAACCGTGACGCCGTCCCGACGGTCTGACACCTGATGAACACCCCCAGCGTCTCGCGCGTTCGCCTGACCGCCTCCGCCACCAGCGCCCTGCCGCGCTGGCTGCTGCTCGCCATCTGCGTGATCTACGGCCTGTCGGGCCTGTTCTCGCGCGACCCCTGGAAGAACGAAGACGCCGCCGGCTTTGGCGCCATGTGGTCGCTGGCGAGCGGCAACGGCCAGGACTGGCTGATGCCCAACATCGTCGGCCGCCCGTTCGTGCAGGCCGGGCCACTGGTGTTCTGGATCGGCGGCGCGTTCATCCGCGTGTTCGGTCCGTGGCTGGGCTCGTCCGATGCCTCGCGCCTGGCGACGGCGCTGTTCTTCTTCATCACCTGCGCCTGCATCTGGTATGGCGCCTACCTGCTCGGCCGCCGCGCCGAAGTCCAGCCGTTTGAATTCGTTTTCGGCGGCCAGCCGAACTCGCGCGACTACGGCCGTACGCTGGCCGACGGCGCGCTGCTGATCTTTCTCGCCTGCGTGGGGCTGGCGCAGCGCGGGCATGAGACCACGCCGCTGGTCGGCGCACTGGCCTTCGTAGCGGTCACGGTCTACGGCCTGATCCGTGCGCTTGACCGGCCCGTGCAGGGCAGCCTCACGTACGGTTTCGGCATCGGCTGCCTATCGCTGGCGGGCGGGCCGATCCTGCCGCTGGCGATCACGGTGTCGGTACTGGTGGTGGCGCGCGTCACGCGCGTGTTGCCCGTCAAGCCGCTGTTGACGATCGCCCTACCCGTTTCGCTCGTGCTGGGTTGGTCATGGCCGGCGATGGCCTACCTGCTGGCCGTCAACCAGACCGATGCCGTCACCTTCATCCGCGAATGGGCGCGCTTCGACCGCCGCCAGTACGCAGGGCCGACTGGCCATTCGCTGGGCTTCGTCGCGCGCAACCTGCCGTTCTTCGCCTGGCCGGTGTGGCCGCTGGCGGCGTGGGCGTGGAAGAGCTGGAGCGGCATGCGCATGGCCCCGCATATCGCGCTGCCGATGGCAGTCCTGGTGCCGCAGCTGGCGCTGCTGCTGTTGCAGCAGCAACCGAGCGACGATGGCTTCCTGCTGCTGATCCCGCCGATGGCCGTGATGGCCACCTTTGCCCTGCCGACCCTCAAGCGCGGCGCCATCAGCGCGATCGACTGGTTTGCGCTGCTGGCCTTCACCATCCTCGGCGGCTTCGTGTGGCTGGTATGGATCGCGAAGATGACCGGCTACCCGCCGCAGATCGCGCGCAACGTGTTCCGCCTGCTGCCGGGCTACCGGCCCGAGTTCAGCTGGACGGCGCTGCTCTGCGCGCTGCTGGTGACGGCCGCGTGGGTGTTGATCGTGGTGTGGCGCACCTCGCGCGTGCCCAAGGCGATCTGGCGCGCAGTGGTCATCTCCGCAGCTGGCACCACGCTGCTGTGGGTGCTGATGATGACGCTGTGGCTACCCACCATCAACTACGCCAAGACCTATCGCGAGGTCGCGCAATCGGCCGCGCTCGCGCTGCCGCAGACGTACACCTGCGTACAGCCGATCCGCATCGGCGATGCGCAGCTCGCGTCGTTCGCCTACTTCGGCCACATCCGTTTCGGCAATCCCGAAGACAACTGCGACATCCTCCTGCGCCACGATCCGTACGACTACGGGGCCCCGACCAGCGTGCCCAACTACGAATGGCACCTGATCTGGGAAGGCCGCCGCCCCGCGGACCGCGACGAGCACTTCCGCATGTACCGCCTGACCGAGGCCGCCAAGGCCACGCATCCGCCGCCCACTCCGGCCACCACGCGCCGGCGCAAGCTGCATGTTCCTGACTGACGTCCGGCGCATCGCCGCGCTGGCCTGGCCGGTATTGATCGGCCAGCTTGCGGTGATCGCCTTTGGCGTGCTCGACACGGCGATGTCCGGGCGTGCCTCGGCGGCCGATCTGGCCGCCATCGGGCTCGGTGGCTCGATCTATGTGACGGTCTACATCAGCCTGATGGGCGTGCTACAGGCGCTCTCGCCGATCGCCGCGCAACTCTACGGCGCGCAACGGCATGGCGAGATCGGCGAGGAAGTCCGGCAGGCCGCGTGGCTCGGACTGGCACTGGCAGTTCTTGGCATGGTGATCCTGTGGTTCCCCGCCCCGCTGCTGCGCCTGGCGGATGCCTCGCCCGAGCTGACAGACAAGGCCACCGCCTACTTGCGCTACGAGGCGCTTGCCCTGCCCGCGGCGCTCGGCTTCCGCATCTATTCCGCGCTCAACAACGCGCTGTCGCGCCCGGTGATGGTGACGGTGCTGCAGCTGGGCGGCCTGGCGCTGAAATTCCCGCTCAACGCGCTGTTCCTGTATGGCGGCCTCGGCCTGCCGGCGATGGGCGGCCCGGGGTGCGCCCTCGCATCGATGATCATCAGCTGGGTGTGGTGCATCGCCGGCGTGCTGGTCCTGACGCGCAATCCTGCGTATCGCCCGTTCCGACTCTTCACGCGGTTCTCCCCACCCAACCCTGCCCGACTATGGGCATTGCTGCGCCTGGGCGTGCCGATGGGGCTGACCTATCTGATCGAGATCACCTCGTTCACGCTGATGGCGATCTTCATTGCACGCATGGGCACGGTCGTGCTGGCCGGCCATCAGATCGCTGCCAACCTGGGGGCGGTGGCCTACATGGTGCCGCTGTCGCTGTCGATTGCCACGTCGACGCTGGTGGCGCAATCCATCGGTGCGCGTGACCGACTTGCCGCGCGGCGCATGGCTTGGAACGGCATCAAGTTCGCGGCAGCCTGCGCGGTGATCGTCGCTGCGGCCGTGCTGTTGTTGCGGCATGACCTGGCGCGGCTCTACACGCGCGATGCCACCGTGTTGGCAATTGCCGTGCCGCTGCTGCCATTCATCGCGGCGTATCAGATGTTCGATGCGCTGCAGGTCATGGCAGCGTTCATCCTGCGCGCCTACAAGATCGCGCTGATCCCGACGGTCATCTATGCGCTATCGCTGTGGGGCGTGGGGCTTGGTGGCGGCTACCTGCTCGGCTTCGGCCACCTGGGAGAATTCGCTGCCGCCCTGCGTGGCGCAGCCGGTTTCTGGGCGGCCAACGCCATGAGCCTCGCGGTGGCCGGGACCCTACTCGTCCGTTACTTCAATGGCATCAGCCGCGAAGCTGATTAACGCGCGCGCAGGTCATTCAGCACAGGAAAACACGCCGCTTTAAAGCCAGAAGCAAATGGGAAAGACAAAAAGAAAAACCCGCTGCAAGCAGCGGGTTTTGATTTGGCGGAGTGGACGGGACTCGAACCCGCGACCCCCGGCGTGACAGGCCGGTATTCTAACCGACTGAACTACCACTCCGTGTCGGTTTGCTCGGCCAGCTAGAGACTGGCTTTGCTAGTGAGCTTCTGGTTAAGCTCTTGTTATGGCGTCCCCTAGGGGATTCGAACCCCTGTACTCACCGTGAAAGGGTGATGTCCTAGGCCTCTAGACGAAGGGGACAGAAACTGTTTTGCAACGCTTTCTGTCTTTACGCTGCGAAGTCCGCTACTATAACGAACTTCTCAGCGTTTTGGAAGTCTCTTTTCAAATTTATTTGAATCGAATCTTCCGGCATTTTGGTGGAGCTAAGCGGGATCGAACCGCTGACCTCTTGCATGCCATGCAAGCGCTCTCCCAGCTGAGCTATAGCCCCAAGTTACTGCTTTTTACTGCGTTTTCGCTTCGTGTTGCAGCGAAAACGAGAGTATAGGGTAAGTGTTTGTCGCTTGGCAATACCCTTTCCCAAATTTTTTTGCGGTGCGTGCATCACGCTGCCAAACGGCGCAGCACGACCTCACGACCGAACAGCTCCAGCACCGCGTCGATCGCCGGTGTCTGCAGCTGCCCCGCCACCAGCAGGCGCACCGGCATGGCCAGCTTGGGCATCTTCCAGCCGTGGGCGCCCAGCACTTCCTTGAAGGCCGCGCCGATGGCCTCGCGCTTCCACTCGGGCAGCGCACCAAGCTTCTCGGCCAGCGCGGCGATACCCGGACGCACGTCGTCGGTCAGGTGCTGCGCGGCCAGCTCCGGCTCGACCGTCAACTCCGTGCGGTAGAACAGCAGCGCCGCCTGCGCGACTTCACGCAGCGTGTTGGCGCGGTCCTTCACCAGCGCAACCACGTCGGCCAGCATCGGGCCACCTTCGACCTTGCCGCCCAGCTCTTCAATGAAGGGCGTCACGAGGCCGGCCAGGCGCGCGTTGTCGGCCTGCTTGATGTAGTGGTTGTTCAGCCAGGCGAGCTTCTCGGGGTTGTACTGCGCGGGCGACTTGCCCAGGTGCTCCAGGTCGAACCAGTCGACAAACTGCTCGCGCGAGAAGATCTCGGCATCGCCATGCGCCCAGCCCAGGCGGGCGAGGTAGTTGACGATGGCTTCGGGCAGATAGCCGGCATCGCGGTAGCCGGTGACGCTCATGGCGCCATGGCGCTTGCTCATCTTCTCACCCTGCTCGTTGAGCACGGTCGGCAGGTGGGCGTAGACCGGCGGCGTGGCGCCAAGCGCGCGCAGGATGTTGATCTGGCGCGGCGTGTTGTTGACGTGGTCGTCGCCGCGGATCACGTGGGTGATCTGCATGTCGATGTCGTCGACCACCACGCAGAAGTTGTACGTGGGCGTGCCGTCCGGGCGCGCGATGACGAGGTCGTCGAGTTCGCCGTTGGAGATTTCGATGCGGCCCTTGACGGCGTCATCCCACACCACGCTACCGCCGATCGGGTTCTTGAAACGGATCACGGGCTGCACGCCGGCCGGCGGCGTCGGCAGGACCTTGCCCGGCTCGGGGCGCCAGGTGCCGTCGTAGCGGGGCTTCTCGCCACGCTCGCGCTGGGCTTCGCGCAAGGCGTCGAGCTCTTCGGTGCTCATGTAGCAGGGGTAGACCAGTTCCTGCTGGACCATCTGCGCGATGACCTCGCGGTAACGGTCCATGCGCTGCATCTGGTAGAACGGGCCCTCGTCGATGTCCAGGTCGAGCCAGTCCATCGCTTCCAGGATCACGTCGACAGCCTCCTGGCTGGAGCGCTCCACGTCGGTGTCTTCGATGCGCAGGACAAAATCGCCCTGCATCTTGCGGGCGAAAGCCCACGGATAGAGTGCCGAACGGATGTTGCCGAGGTGGATGAAACCGGTGGGGCTGGGAGCGAAACGAGTGCGGACGCGCTGGGTCATAGGAATGGCTGGATGAACGAGGCCGCGCAACGGAATCCTGAGCGGCCTCTGTCAAAACGGAAATTATAGCAACCGAGCCTCGCATGCTCCTGCGGCCCGCCGCCGATCTTTGGCACAATGGCGGCCGGCCGACGCAGGTTTGCGCGGCACATCGACTCGCCACCATCGCCCCATGCAACGCCGCTTCTTTCTAGGTGCCGCCGGCGCCTCCCTGCTCTCCGCCTGTACCGTCACGGGCTTTTCGTCGTCTTCGGGTGACAAGACCAGCACCACGGCTGCTACCCAGGCCGCCGAGTTGCAACCGGCACCGCCCGTGCGCATCGGCCTGGCGCTCGGCGGCGGCGCGGCGCGCGGTTTTGCGCAAATCGGCGTGATCAAGGCGCTGGAAGCACAGGGCATCCACGTTGATTTCATCACCGGTACCAGCGCGGGCAGCGTGGTGGCGGCCATCTACGCATCGGGCATGTCCGGCCTGGAGATGAACCGCATGGCACTCAAGATGGACGAGGCCACGATTGCCGACTGGGCGCTGCCGTTCGGCACGCGCTTTGGTGGCTGGCTCAAGGGCGAGGCGCTGGAGAAATACATCAACCGGATGGTCGGGCAGAAGCCCATTGAGCAGATGCGCATTCCGCTGGGCATCGTCGCCACCGACCTGGGCAGCGGCAAGCCGATCCTGTTCCGGCGCGGCAATACCGGCCAGGCGGTGCGCGCCTCGTGCAGCATCCCGGGCGTGTTCCAGCCGGTGACGATCAGCGGCCGGCAGTATGTGGATGGCGGCCTGGTGGCGCCGGTGCCCGTGTCCTACGTCAAGCAGATGGGCGCGACCTTCGTGATTGCCGTGAACATCTCGGCGGATCCGTCAACGCAATCGGTGTCCGGCCAGGCCAGCATGCTGCTGCAGACCACGGCGATCATGGGCCAGAGCATCAACAAGACCGAGCTGGCAATGGCGGACATGGTGATCTCGCCATCGCTGCCGACGGTCAAGGGCAGTGACTTCACGGCGCGCAACGAGGCGATCCTGGCCGGCGAGCAAGCCGCCCAGGCGGTCATGCCACTGCTGCGCGAGAAGCTGCGTCTGCCGCAATCGATGTTGGCCACCCCGCTGCCGGCGCACTGATGCGCCCAAATGGAACAATAAAGGGACAACAAAAAAGACCGCCGCGGCGGTCTTCTTTTTTGGCGAAAGCGAATCCGCCGCCCGAATCAGCCACCATACAGCGCCAGCGACTTGCCGGCGGCATTCGGGTCGACGCGCTGCAGCGTCTCAACGAAATTCTCCGCGCCTTCCTTGATCTGGATGCCGGACTTGTTGCCGTCGATGCGGCGCGCGCCGTTGTAGCGCGTCACCCAGTACGACGCGGTCATGTCATCCACGCGGATCTTGCTGCCGGTGGACGGCGCATGCACGAACTTGTTGTCGCCAATGTAGATGCCGACGTGCGAGAACGTGTGGCGCATGGTGTTGAAGAACACCAGGTCGCCGGGACGCAGCTCGGCCATGTCGACGCTGGTGCCGACGCGGCTCATTTCCACCGCACGGCGCGGCAGCAGAAAGCCGAAGGTGTCGTTGAAAACGTAGCGGACGAAGCCGCTGCAGTCGAGGCCCGATTCCGGCGTGTTGCCGCCGAAACGGTAGCGCAGGCCGATCATGCCCAGCGCGTTCATGACGACGTCGCCGGTCTTGCTCATCACGTTGGTCGTGGCGCCAACGACGGAGGAGAGGATGCCGGGCTTGGCTTCCGGCTTGGCATCAGCGGCACGGACTTCCGTGTCCTTGAACACGGTGTCGGCTCGTACTCCATTCGAGACGAGCACGCCGCAGCCAATCACAACCCCTACCGCCAGGCGCGCCATGGAATGAAGTACGAAATGCTGCATTGGTTCTCCTGTCGGGACGGGTGGAATGATCAACCGAACAAGCGCGAACGCAAATGGGATCAGTCCGAATCCTGCTCAAACAATCTCGCAGGATGATAAAAGTGACATATTGACTTGTCAAAGGTCGTTACAAATTTGATTAAATTCATATGCAAATCAATCACTTAGACATGACTCTGGAGGCACCCCCTGAAAACCCGGGCGCCTCTACGCTGCACTTTCCGGTGGGCAATCGCCCCGTTTTCGCGGGTTATCCCCAGGCCGGCCGCAGTGAGGCCGCCGCCATCAGCTTGCAGGTATAGGGGTGGGAGGGGGACGCCAGCACCGCTTCGGTATCCCCCTCCTCCACCACTTTGCCGTCCTTCATGACCACCACCCGATGGGACATGGCCCGGATGACGGCGAGGTCGTGGCTAATGAACAGATACGACAAGTTGTACTTTTTCTGAAGGGCCGACAGCAGCGACAGCACCTGCTGCTGGATCGACACATCGAGTGCCGAAGTCGGCTCGTCCAGCACCAGCACCTGTGGCTTGAGGATCAGCACCCGCGCGATGGCAATGCGCTGGCGCTGCCCGCCAGAAAACTCGTGCGGATAGCGTCCGAGCGCCATGCGATCGAGGCCCACCTCGCGCAATGCCTCGATCACCCGATGGCGGCGCTCGGTGGCGTTCACATGGGGTTGGTGCAGCGCCAGCCCCTCTTCGACGATCTGCTCCACTGTCATACGCGGCGAGAGCGAACCATACGGGTCCTGGAACACCACCTGCATGCGGGCACGCACCGCTCGACGCTCATCGCGCGAGATGCGCAACAGCGAGTTGCCGAGGAAACGCAGGTCACCGCCCTTGGGCGCCTGCAACCCCAGCAACGTCTGCGCGAGCGTGGTCTTGCCCGAACCGGATTCGCCCACGATGCCGAGCGTCTCCCCTTCGCGCAATTGCAGCGAGACGGCATTCACGGCGGTGAACGGATCGGTGCGGAACCAGCCCGCAAACCCGGGGCGATGGCGCTCGTAGGTGACGGTCAGCTTGTCGGCTTCCAGCAGCACGGGCGCAAGCGGCACCAGCGGCAGCACGTCGCGCTGCGGGCGGCTCTCGAGCAGGCGCACGGTGTATGGGTGTTGCGGGGCGGCGAACACGTCGGCGGTATCGCCGGCTTCCACCAGCACGCCCCGCTCCATCACGCCCACGCGTTCGGCAAAGGCCCGCACCATGTTCAGGTCGTGCGTGATCAGCATGACGGCCATGCCGAAATCGGCCTGCAGCTCGCGCAGCAGCTGCAGGATCTGCATGCGCACGGTCACGTCCAGCGCGGTGGTCGGCTCGTCGGCCAGCAGCAGCTTGGGTGCGCAGGCGAGCGCCATGGCGATCATCGCGCGCTGGCGCTGGCCACCCGAGAGCTGGTGCGGGAACGCATCGAAGCGGCGCGGCGCCTCGGCAATGCCGGTGCGCTCCAACAGCGCAATGGCGCGGGCCTTCGCGGCGCGCTTGTCCAGGCCCTCGTGCAGCTCCAGCGTCTCGACGATCTGGTTGCCGACGGTGTACAGCGGGTTGAGCGCCGTCATCGGCTCCTGGAACACCATGGCGACGTCGGCGCCGCGCAGGCCGCGCATTTCGCGCTCGCTGGCGGCCAGCAGGTCGCGGCCCTCGAACAGGATGCGGCCACTGTAGTGCGCGTCGCCCAGCAGGCGCATGATCGACAGTGCGGTGACAGTCTTGCCGGAGCCCGATTCGCCCACCAGGGCAAAGCGCTCGCCGGCGTGCAGGTCGAACGAGACGTGTTTAACGGCCTCGACCGATTCATCATGCTCGGCCTCGAAGCGCACGCAGAGGTTGTCCAGCCGCAGCAGCGGCCCATCGTAGACGGGCGCGGGCGAACGCAGATCGGCGCGGGTCATTTCACCCCCGCCGGTTTCTGGCGTGCGCGCAGTTGTGCGAACGACAGGCGCGTATCGAAGGCGTCGCGCAGCGCGTCGCCCATGAAAGTCAGCAGCACGAGGATCAGTACCAGCGCAATGAAGGTCGACAGGGAAATCCACCAGGCATCCAGATTGCCCTTGCCCTGCGCGAGCAACTCGCCCAGGCTGGGGGTGGACGGCGGCACACCCAGGCCGAGGAAGTCGAGACTCGTCAGCATCAGGATGGCCGCGCTCATGCGGAACGGCAGGAAGGTGATGAGCGGTGTCAGGCTGTTGGGCAGGATGTGGCGCCACATGATCTGCCAGCTCGAGAGCCCCATCGTGCGCGCGGCCTTGACGTAATCGAGCGAGCGGTTGCGGTAGAACTCAGCGCGCACGTAGTCCGACAAGCCCATCCAGCCGAACAGCGACAGCAGGATGATCAGCAGCCCCAGGCTCGGGGTGAAGATCGACGCGAAGATGATGAGCAGGTACAGCTCGGGCATCGAACTCCAGATCTCGATCAACCGCTGCGAGACCAGATCGAAGCGCCCGCCGAAGAAGCCCATCAGCGCCCCGGTGAGGGTGCCGACCACCACGCCGATCAGCGTGAGCGCCAGCCCGAACAGCACCGACACGCGAAAGCCATAGAGCAGCCGCGCAAACACGTCGCGCCCACGATCGTCCGTGCCAAGCCAGTTCTCCGCCGAGGGTGGCGCCGGGTTGGGCTCCTTGGAGAAGTAGTTGAGCGTCTCGTACGAATACGGGTTGGGCGGGTAGATGGCAAAGTTGCCCGGTGCCTTGAACTTGTCGCGGATGAACGGATCGAGGTAGTCCGTCGGCGTGGGGAAATCGCCGTCGAAGGTCGTCTCCGGATACGTCTTGACGATGGGGAAATACCAATGGCCCTGGTACTTGGCCACCAGCGGACGGTCGTTGGAGATGGCCTCGCCCGCCAGGCTCAGCACGAACAGCACGACGAAGATGATCAGGCTCCAGTAGCCCAACCGGTGCTGCTTGAAGCGCCGCCAGGCGCGCTTGCCCGGCGACGGCGAATGGCGGATGGTATGCGGCGCCGCCGTATTGGACGGATGGAGGGCGGTGCGGGAATACTGAGTCATGATCGCCTACCGTCCAGCAGAACCGAAATGGATACGCGGATCCACCAGCACGTAGCACACGTCGGAAATCAACCGCGCAGCCAGGCCGATCAGCGTGAAGACGTACAGCGTGCCGAGCACGACTGGATAGTCGCGCCGCACCACCGCCTCATACGACAGCAGGCCCATGCCGTCGAGCGAGAACAGCTGCTCGATCAGCAGCGAGCCGGTGAAGAACGCGCCGATAAAGGCGGTTGGAAACCCCGTGACCAAGGGCAGCAAGGCGTTGCGGAAGATGTGCTTCCACAGCACGCGGCGTTCCGACAGCCCCTTGCTGCGCGCGGTCAGCACGTATTGCTTGCGGATTTCCTCCAGGAACGCGTTCTTGGTCAGCATGGTGATCACGGCAAAGCTGCCCACCACCGATGCCGTGACCGGCAGCGCGATGTGCCAGAGGTAGTCCGTCACCTTGCCAAGCAGGCTCAGCTGGTCCCAATTGTCTGAAGTAAGCCCGCGGATCGGGAACCACTGGAAGAACGTGCCGCCGCCAAACAGCACCAGCAGCAACACCCCCAGCACGAAACCCGGAATGGCATACCCCACCAGCACGATCACGCTGGAGACCAGGTCAAACCGGCTGCCCGCCCGGATCGCCTTGGAGATGCCGAGCGGCACCGATATCAGGTAGGTCAGGAAAAAGGTCCACAGCCCGATCGTGATGGAGACCGGCAGCTTGGATTTGATCAGCTCCCACACGCTGCGGTGCTGGAAGTAGCTCTCGCCCAGGTCGAAGCGGGCGAAGCGGCCGAGCATCAGGAAGTAGCGCTCGGCCGGCCCCTTGTCGAAGCCGTACAGCGCGCGGATCTCCTTGATTTTCTCCGCGTCGACGCCACGCCGGCCCCGGTATTCCACCCCACCGCCGCCGCTGGCCTCGCTGCCGCCGCCGCGCCCTTTCATCTCCATCATCATCTGCTCGACCGGACCGCCCGGCACGAACTGCACAACCACAAAGGCGAGTGTCACGACGCCGATCAGCGTCGGAATCAGCAGCAGCAGGCGTTTGATCAGGTAGGCGAACATGGCAAGAACGCAGCGCGCTTATTGGGTGGGTTCGGGGGTGCGCCACCAGGCCGTCAGCACCCAGGCTTCCGCCGAGTAGTAGTACGGCAGGCGATCCGGATACACGAGGTTCCGGTTGTAGGCCACGCGATGCGTGGGCGAATACCAGTGCGGAATCATGTACCAGCCGTCCAGCAGCGCGCGGTCCAGCGCGCGGGAGGCGGTCACCAGTTCCTCGCGATTGTTGGCGCGCAGCACGTCGTCGATGAGGGCATCCACGGCAGGCGACTTCAGGCCGATCACGTTGTCCGACCCCGGCTCATCCGCGGCCGCGGACCCGAAGCGGTCCTTCAGCTCGTTGCCCGGGCTCTGCGAGTCGGGAAAGCGCAGCGAGATCATGTCGAAGTCGAACTCTTCCAGCCGCTTCTGGTACAGCGCGTAATCGGTGATGCGCTGGTTGACGTGGATGCCGAGCTTTTCCAGATTGCGTACGTAGGCCGCCATCACGCGGCTCATGGCACCGCCATCGTCGAGCATCTCGAACTCGAACGGCTCGCCCTTGGCGTTGCGCAGTGCTCCGTCGTCATAGGTCCAGCCGGCCTGGGCGAGCAGGCGGCGTGCCTGGCGCAGGTTGTCGCGCAGCGAGCTGGGCGGATCGGTCGAGGGCGGCACCGGCAGCGGGCCGTACACCTCCGGATCGAGCTTGCCGCGCAGTGGCTCCAGCAACGCCAGCTCGCCTTTCTCCGGCAGGCCCGTGAGTGAATTGGATGCTGCCAGCTCGCTGTTGGCGAAGTAGCTGTCGAGCCGGCGATAGGCATCGTAGAACAGCTGGCGGTTCAGCCATTCGAAGTCCAGCGCCAGCGCCAGCGCGCGGCGCACGCGGATATCCCGGAAGATCGGCTTGCGCAGGTTCATCAGGAAACCCTGCATGCCGGCGCTGTTCCGATGCGGGAATTCACTCTTGATCAGCTCGCCGCTGCGGAACTTCACGCCGACGTAGCTCTTTGCCCAGTTCTTGGCGCGGTACTCGACCATGGCGTCATACTCGCCGGCCTTGAAGGCTTCCAGGCGCGCGGTTTCGTCCTTGTACAGCTTGTACTGGATGTGCTCGAAGTTGTACGAGCCGCGCCGCACGTTCAGGTTGCGGCCCCAGTAGTTCGGGTTGCGCCGGAAGGTGATGCCACGCGACGGATCGTAGCGCTCGATCACGTACGGACCGCTGGCAACCGGATCCTGGAACGTCAGCTTGTCGAAGGCGACGTCCTTGCCTTCGTTCGGGTCCTCCGGGTTGCCGCTGCCCTTGCCCCACTTGGGCGAGAACACCGGCAGGCTGCCAACGATCAGCGGCAGCTCCTTGTTGCGGCGCTTGAACTCGTAGCGCACGGTGCTGGCATCCACCACCGTCACCTTGGATACGTCCGTGGTCATGCTGCGGTAGGCCGGGCTGGCGCCCTTGCCCATCAGCATGTCGTAGGCGTACTTCACGTCGGACGCGCGCACCGGGTCGCCATTGGAGTAGCGCGCGAGCGGGTTGATGTGGAAGGTGACGGACAGCTCGTCGGGCGCGACCGTCACGTCGTCGGCCAGGAGCCCGTAGCCGCTGGCGGTCTCGTCCCAGCTGCCGATCAGCAGGCTCTCGAACACCAGCGCGTTGAGCCCCGGCGCGGCGGTGCCCTTGATCGTGTACGGATTGAACTTGTCGAAGCTGGTACGGCGGTCGGGGTTGCCCAGCGTGAGCGTCCCGCCGATCGGCGCCTTCGCGTTCAGATAGGCGAAGTTCGGGAAACCGGCCGGGTATTTGAGGTCGCCGTACTCGGCGTATCCGTGCGCCGCCCAGGCTGGCGCGGCGCTCAAGGCCGCTGCAACGCAGCATACGATCGCCGCGCATGTCTTCTGTGCCGCACCGAGCACGCTCATCCCGCCCCTAGCCTCTTACGTGAGTTGAGTGAAGTCCAAGTCTGCATGAAAGCAGGTCTCAGACGATTCTAACGCCGCCGCGCGCGCATCCGGCCAATTTGCGCCCGGGGATCGACCCGCATTGACAAGGCTGCGCCCGGCCTGCCGCAGCGCGCAAAAAGGGCGCTGTTGCCGCGCTTTCCGGTATGATCGCGCCGACCGCTTCGCCCTGGCCCTGCGTTGTGCATCATCTTGCACGCATGCCGGGCGCAGCGCAGCCCCACATTTGTACGGAGAAACCATGGGATTCCTGGCAGGCAAACGCATTCTGATCACCGGCCTTCTGTCCAACCGCTCGATCGCCTACGGCATCGCCAACGCCTGCAAGCGCGAGGGCGCCGAACTGGCCTTCACCTACGTCGGCGAACGCTTCAAGGACCGCATCACCGAGTTCGCCAACGAGTTCGAGAGCAAGCTGGTGTTCGACTGCGACGTCGGCAGCGATGAGCAGATCGCCAAGGTGTTCGAAGACCTCGGCCAACACTGGGGCCACTTCGATGGCCTGGTGCACTCGATCGGCTTCGCGCCGCGCGAGGCGATTGCCGGCGACTTCCTCGAAGGCCTGTCGCGCGAGTCGTTCCGCATCGCGCACGACATCTCGTCGTACAGCTTCCCGGCGCTGGCCAAGGCCGCGCTGCCGATGCTCTCGCCCAAGGCGTCGCTGCTCGCCCTGACCTACCTGGGCGCCGAGCGCGTGGTCCCGAACTACAACACGATGGGTCTGGCCAAGGCCTCGCTGGAAGCCAGCGTGCGCTACCTGGCCGGCGCGCTGGGCCCGAAGGGCATCCGCGCCAACGGCATCTCGGCCGGCCCGATCAAGACGCTGGCCGCCTCGGGCATCAAGGATTTCGGCAAGCTGCTCAAGTACATGGAAGACGTGGCGCCGCTGCGCCGTAACGTCACCATCGAAGAAGTCGGCAACGTGGCGGCCTTCCTGCTGTCGGACCTGGCCAGCGGCATGACCGGCGAGATCACCTACGTCGACTGCGGCTTCAACGTGACGGCAGGCGTGCCGGACGTGGTCGGCCAAGGCTGATGCACTGATGCGTGTGCGCGCCATCTTCGGATGGTGCGCGCATCTAAAGCACACAAAGAAAAAGCCCGCATGGCGCAAACCATGCGGGCTTTTTGACGTGCATTGCAATGCGAGCCGTCACGTCAGCTCGACTCGCATCCGCCTGTCGGTGCGCTTCCCGCGAGAAGCGCCAAACTGGCGGAGACGGAGGGATTCGAACCCTCGATCCAGGTTTTGGCCCGGATGCTCCCTTAGCAGGGGAGTGCCTTCGACCTCTCGGCCACGTCTCCCAAAACTGCGTTGCACAAAGGAGCCTGCGCAACGAAGCGCGTATTCTAGCCACTTCACCCCACCCGGTCAACGACAACTGCATGACAACGTAGTGTGGATGTGTGGGCCCGGGTCGCCACCCGTGACCGACTCAAACGATCAGGCCTGATCCAGCTCGAACGCCTTGTGCAGCGCGCGCACGGCCAGCTCCATGTACTTCTCGTCGATCAGCACCGAGATCTTGATCTCCGACGTGGAGATCATCTGGATGTTGATGCCTTCTTCCGACAGCGTGCGGAACATCTTGCTGGCGATGCCCACGTGCGAGCGCATACCCACGCCCACCACCGACACCTTCGACACCTTCGGGTCGCCCGACACGCTCTCGGCGTGGATGTGGCCCTTCACGCTGTCGTTCAGGATCGCCAGGGCGCGCTGGTATTCGCCGCGCGGCACGGTGAAGGTGAAGTCCGTCTTGCCGTCCACCGACTGGTTCTGGATGATCATGTCGACGTCGATGTTGGCGTCGGCAACCGGGCCCAGGATTTGATACGCGATGCCGGGCTTGTCCGGCACACCGATCACGGTGATCTTGGCTTCGTCGCGGGCAAAGGCGATGCCGGAAATGGCGGCAGCTTCCATGTTCGAATCTTCCTCAAAAGTAATCAGCGTGCCCGAGTGCATTTCGACGTCGAGCGGGATCAGCGGGTCGGTCAGCGACGACAGCACGCGGGTCTTCACGCGGTACTTGCCGGCAAACTCCACCGAGCGGATCTGCAGCACCTTGGAACCGAGGCTGGCCATTTCCAGCATCTCTTCGAAGGTGATCTTGTCCAGCCGGCGGGCGTCGTCCACCACGCGCGGGTCGGTCGTGTAGACGCCGTCCACGTCGGTGTAGATCAGGCACTCTTCCGCTTCCAGCGCGGCCGCCACGGCCACGGCCGAGGTATCCGAACCACCACGACCCAGCGTGGTGATATGGCCTTCGCTGTCGATGCCCTGGAAGCCGGTGATGACGACCACGCGGCCGGCATCGAGATCGGTCTTCACGCGCTCGTCGTCGATCGACTGGATGCGGGCCTTGGTGTAGGCGGAGTCGGTCTTTACCGGCACTTGCCAGCCTGTGTAGCTGACCGCGTCGATGCCCTCGGCATGCAGCGCGATGGCCAGCAGGCCCACGCTCACCTGCTCGCCCGTGGAGGCAATCATGTCGAGTTCACGCGGGTCGGGTTGGGCCGAAATCTCTTTGGCCATACCCAGCAGGCGGTTGGTTTCGCCGGACATGGCCGACGGAACGACCACGATCTGGTGACCGGCGCGATGCCACTTGGCGACGCGCTTGGCGACGTTCTTGATGCGTTCAACCGAACCCATCGAGGTGCCGCCGTATTTGTGAACGATGAGAGCCATCTTGGAAAGATCGAGAGGAGGCAGTGCGGTGCAAAAGCTTTTAAAAATACAGCAATTTGCGCCGATCAGCAAGCAAACCGCCGGTCAAAATGCGTGTCAGCGCGCACCCTCGGTGGCCGGACGCCATGTGATCTGCCAGCCGAGGCCCGCTCCCGCCGCTGCCCGGTCGATGCCCAGCCCGGCCGCGAAGACCAGCGTCTGGCCCGCGTAAAGCAGCGGCAGGCGCACGCGCTCCCAGGCCGGGATGCCGGCCTCCTGGTAGGCCTGCTTGAGCGCCCGTGATGGGCCACCCGGGCGCAGCACGATGCGCTCGCCGCCCTGGCGCGGCGCCAGCGACAGCGGCGCCTGCAGAATTTGTGCGGAGAGACCATCGGCGGCCGGCGAAAATACCAGCGCCCCGCCCCACGCCACGATGTCCACGCGCTGTTCGGCGGGATGCTTCGGATCGAACTGCGCAGCATCGATGGCGACGGCGCCCCGGGCAACCGCACCCTCCACGCCCGGCTCGATCCATGCAGCATCGCGATAGCGCCTGACCTGCCCTGCCGGCAGTTGGATACGCAACGCGCCGTCATCGCGCGCCGCAATCAGCTGCGTGCGCAGATCGTCCAGGCGACGGGCCGACACAGCGCGCATGCCAGCCTGCGCCAGCCACACACGCAACACCGCGCGCTGGCGCGGCGCCGACAGTGCGCGCAACGCTGCGACATCCAGCTCTCCCGCCGGCGCGGTCTGCGCCAGATCCGCCAGCGCGACCTCTTCGATCAGATCGGCCGCATCAGCCAGATGTGCAGCACTGCGCGAGAGCGCTTCGCGGTACGCCGGGAAATGCCCCGCCATGCCGGCCAGCAGCGGGCGCAGCGCGTTGCGCGCGTAGCGACCGTCGTCATTGGAGGGATCTTCGACCCAGGTCAGCGCATGGGCCTGCGCATAGGCTTCGATCTCGGCGCGCGGCACGTCGAGCCACGGGCGCAGCAGCGTGATGCCAGCCACGCGTTCCATCGGCATCGCGGCAAGGCCATCGAGACCGGCGCCGCGCAGCAGTTGCAGCAGCACGGTCTCGGCCTGATCGTCCTGATGGTGCGCAGTCAGCAGGATCGTCGCGCCCACTTCCTCGCACAGCACGTTCAGCGCGGCATAGCGGGCCTCGCGCGCGGCCTCTTCGAGGCCGCGCCCCGCAACGGCCGCAACCCGTACGCGACGCGAGAGAAATTCGACGCCCAGCGCCTGCGCCATGCGCGCGCAGGTCGCCTCCCACGCATCGGCACCGGGTTGCAGGCCATGGTGGATGTGCAACGCGACCAAGCGCACCCGTGCGCCGGCATCGCGCCACGCAGCACACGCATGCAGCAGCGCCGCCGAATCCCGTCCACCCGACAGAGCGATCGCCACGGTCGGCACCTCGCCAGAAACAACAAAGGCCGCACACGCGGCAACGCGTTGTGCGACCTTGTCGACCAGCTTTGCCGACGGATCAGCGCCCGTCGGTTTCCTTGAACTTGCCATAAGCCATCAGGCGCTCGTGACGGCGCGCCTGCAGTTCGGACGTCTTCATACCCTGGAACTGGCGCAGCGATTCGGCCAGCGCACGCTTGAGCATCGTCGCCATGGCCTTCGGATCGCGGTGCGCGCCGCCCAGCGGCTCGTTGACGATCTTGTCGATCAGGCCCAGCGCCTTCAGGCGGTGTGCGGTCAAGCCCAGTGCCTCGGCGGCTTCCGGCGCCTTCTCGGCGGTCTTCCACAGGATCGACGCGCAGCCTTCCGGCGAGATCACGGCGTACGTGGCGAACTGCAGCATGATCACCGCGTCGCCCATGGCGATCGCCAGTGCGCCGCCCGAACCGCCCTCACCGATGATGGTGGCGATCAGGGGCACCTTCAGGCCGGCCATCACGAACAGGTTGTGGCCGATCGCCTCAGACTGGCCGCGCTCTTCCGCGTCGATGCCCGGGAACGCGCCGGGCGTGTCGACGAAGGTGAAGATCGGCAGGCCGAACTTGTCAGCCAGTTCCATCAGGCGCTTGGCCTTGCGGTAGCCCTCGGGCTTGGACATGCCGAAGTTGCGCAGCGCGCGCTCCTTCGTATCACGGCCCTTCTGGTGGCCGATCACCATGCATGCCTGCCCGTTGAAGCGTGCCAGACCACCCACGATCGACAGGTCGTCCGCGAAAGTGCGGTCGCCGTGCAGTTCGTGGAAGTCGGTGAAGATTTCGCGGACGTAGTCGAGCGTGTACGGACGCTGCGGGTGCCGGGCGATCTGCGCGACCTGCCAGGGCGACAGGTTGGCGTACAGATCCTTGGTCAGCTGCTGGCTCTTGACGGCCAGGCGGGAGATCTCTTCAGAAATATCGACCGCCGAATCATCTTGGACGAAACGAAGTTCTTCGATCTTCGCTTCAAGCTCCGCGATCGGCTGCTCGAACTCCAGGAAGGTTGTTTTCATGGATTTTCTGGAAAGCTCTTGAAGGCGCGCATTCTACCGGATTTTGACCGTCGATCGACGCGCCGCGTTTCATCGAAATTGGCAGATCAATAGGTGGCCGCCGCGTCGAGGCTGCGCCACATGTACCACGTGGCCACGGTGCGCCACGGCTCCCAGTTGGCGGCCACCTCGCGCGCCTCACTGCGAGTGACGGGCTCGCCACTGAAATAATTCTTGGAAATCGCGTTGATCAAACCGATGTCGTCCAGCGGCAGCACGTTCGGGCGCATCAGATTGAACATCAGGAACATCTCCGCCGTCCAGCGGCCGATACCGCGGATCTGCGTGAGCTCAGCGATGACGTCTTCGTCTTCCATCTCGGCCCACTTGGCGACGTGCAGCGTGCCGTTGCGGAAGTGCTCAGCCAGGTCGAGGATGTACTCGGCCTTGCGCTTGGACAAGCCGCAACCCGCCAACTTTTCCTGACCGGCGCGCAGGAACTGCGCAGGCACCAGCTTGGGGCACACCGCCACCAGCCGCTCCCACACCGATTGCGCCGCCTTGACCGAGATCTGCTGGCCGACCACCGAACGCGCCAGCGTGACGAACGGATCGCCGCGCGACGCCAGATGCGCCGGGCCGTAGGCGGGAATGATCTTGCGCAGGATGCGGTCGCGCTTCATCAGATCGGCGCAAGCCTCCTGCCAATAGTCGGGCGGACCGGACAACGGCGCCACCTCCGCCGCCGACGTCTCCACCGTCTCGGGCAACGGCACCTTGGTGGCGGCGGGCTTGGTGGGCGACTTGGCCGTGACCTTGCCAGCCTTGATCGTCGTACCCTTGGCGGCGACGGTCTTGCTCGCCACACCATCGACCTTCTTGGCAACCGCCTTCTTGACGGCAGGCACCTTCACGGCCGGCGCTTTGTTGGCGGTCGTGCTGCGCGCTGCGCTGGCTTTCTTGGCCACCGCGTTCATGCGCGTCTCCACTCGGTCACGCCACCCGGTTTGTCTTCGAGCACGATGCCGGCGGTCAGCAGATCGGCGCGAATGCCGTCAGCCCGTGCGAAGTCGCGCGCGGCCTTGGCGGCGCGGCGCTCTTCGATGCGCGCTTCCACGGCGGCGGCGTCCAGGCCATCGGCACCGACACCGCTTTGCAGGAACACGTGCGGGTCGCGGCCCAGCAGGCCCATCACCCCGGATAGCGCGGACAGCTGGTTGGCCAGTTCGGTCGAACGCGTCTTGTTGACCTCGCTTGCCAGCTCGAACAGCACCGACACGGCCACCGGCGTGTTGAAGTCGTCGTTCATCGCGTCGCGGAAATGCTTGCCGTGCGGCTCGTTCCAGTCGGGCGTGGCGCCCGGCGTGGCCGGCACGTCCTTGAGCGCGGTGTACAGGCGCGTGAGCGCGTGACGGGCGTCGTCCAGGTGGGCGTCGCTGTAATTGATGTCGCTGCGATAGTGCGAGCGCAGCATGAAGAAACGCACGACCTCGGGGTCGTACACCTTCAGCACGTCGCGGATGGTGAAGAAGTTGCCGAGCGACTTCGACATCTTTTCGTCGTTGATGCGCACGAAGCCGTTGTGCATCCACAGGTTGACGAAGGTGTTGCCGTTGGCGCCCTCGGACTGGGCGATCTCGTTCTCGTGGTGCGGGAACTGCAGGTCGGCGCCGCCGCCGTGCAGATCGAAATGCTCGCCCAGCAGATCGCAGCTCATCGCCGAGCACTCGATGTGCCAGCCCGGCCGGCCCTCGCCCCACGGCGAAGCCCAGCGCGATTCCGCCGGCTCGTCGGCCTTGGCGGATTTCCACAGCACGAAGTCCAGCGGATCCTGCTTGGCGTCGTTGGCCGCCACGCGCTCGCCGGCGCGCAGGTCTTCGAGCGACTTGCCCGAAAGCTTGCCGTAGCCGGGGAACTTGCGCACCGCGTAGTTCACGTCGCCGTCGGTGGCCTGATAGGCCAGGCCATTCTGCTGCAGCTTGCCGATCATGTTCAGCATCTGCGGCACGTATTGCGTGGCGCGCGGCTCGTGGTCGGGGCGCTGCACGCCGAGCGCGTCGGCATCTTCGTGCATCGCGTCGATAAAGCGGTTGGTGAGCGCGCTCATGGTCTCGCCGTTCTCGACCGCACGCTTGATGATCTTGTCGTCGATATCGGTGATGTTGCGCACGTAGGTCACGTCGTAACCCGACGCGCGCAGCCAGCGCTGCACCATGTCGAACACCACCATCACCCGCGCATGCCCGACGTGACAGTAGTCGTACACCGTCATCCCGCACACGTACATGCGCACGCGGCCAGGCTCGATGGGGACGAACGTCTGTTTCTCACGCGCGAGCGTGTTGTAGATCTTGAGTGATTCCATGAAGCGGTGTCGGGAGATTCGGTGCGCCGCGGGTGCGCCGCATACCGGGCGCGATGCCGGCGGGCGTGGACAGCCGATGCGCGTGCGCGGGCAAATTAACGGCATATCTTACCGGAACTGAACCGACGGGTTGGTCCAGCCCGATGACCGCCCTGCTCCCCGTCAAGAACCTCGCCCGGCCTGCGTAGCCGCGCCCTGCGCGCAAAGGCGGTTTGTTAGAATGCGGCGGAGTATAACGGAACCGACTCTCATGAACCGTACGTTGCGACACTGCGCTGTCACCCTCGCCTGCATGCTCGTGGTGTCGGCCGCACCGGCCCTGGCCCAGACCGCAGGCATCGCCCTGCCGGCCGACATGACGCCCAGCACGCCGCAGCCGCCGCAGGTGGCGCGCCAGAAGCGCATCGACGAGTGGCTCGCCAAGAAGCAATACGCTCAGGCCCTGGCCGAACTCGACAAGGATGTCGCCGCGCAGCCGCGCAACGCGCAGGCCCGCTTCCAGCGCGGCGTGGCCCTGGCGGGCCTGGGCCGCAACGACGATGCCGTCGTCGCCTTCGGCCAGATGACGCAGGACTTTCCCGAGCTGCCCGAGCCGTACATCAACCTGGCCGCGCTCTATGCCGAGCGCGGCGAGCTGCTGCGCGCGCGTGACAACCTGATCATGGCCAGCCGCGTCGCACCCGAAAACGCGCTGGCGCAAGCTGGCCTCGGTGACGTGTACGTGCGTCTGGCCGCGCAGTCGTACCAGAATGCGCTCAAGCTGAACCCGAAGAACGCCGCTGCGCGTGCACGCCTGGACGCCCTACCCAATGTGTCGGGCGCACAACCCGCCGCAGCACAACCAAGCACCGCCACGCCCGCCGCCAGCGGCGTCGGCGCCAAGCCGGCCAAGCGCAAATAACACCGCGCGGCCGATCCCGTTTTCCCCACCCCCCAAGCTCTCTAGACCATGCTCCGTATCCGCTCTCTCTTTGCCGGGCTCGTGTGTGCACTGGCCGTGTCCGTCAGCGTGGCTGCCACGCCCGCGCCGCGCGTGCAGTTCAAGACGTCGATGGGCAACTTCACCGTCGAGGTGTATCCGGACAAGGCGCCCAAGACCGTGGCCAACTTCCTGCAGTACGTGAAGGACGGCTTCTACAAGGGCACGATCTTCCACCGCGTGATGGACGGCTTCATGGTCCAGGGCGGCGGCTTCACGCCCGACATGAAGCAGAAGGACACGCGCGCGCCCGTCGAGATCGAGTCGAAGAACGGCCTGAAGAACGACAAGTACACCATTGCCATGGCGCGCACCATGGACCCGAACTCCGCCACCGCGCAGTTCTACGTGAACGTGGCCGACAACAACATGCTGAACTACCCGGGCCAGGACGGTTACGGCTATACCGTATTTGGCAAGGTGGTTGACGGCACCGACACCATCGACAAGATCAAGGGCGTGGAGACCACGACCAAGCTCCCGCACCAGAACGTGCCCGCCAAGCCGATCGTGATCGAATCGGCCACCCTCGTGACCAAGTAACGTTTCGCCTTACACCAAGGAATTGACCATGACCCAAGTCAAGCTGCACACCAACCACGGCGACATCACCCTGGCCCTGGACGCTGAAAAGGCACCCCAGTCGGTCGCCAACTTTGTTGCCTACGTCAAGGACGGCCACTACAACGGCACGGTGTTCCACCGCGTCATCAAGGGCTTCATGATCCAGGGCGGCGGCTTCGAAGCCGGCGAGAAGATGAACCAGAAGCCGACCAAGGCGCCGATCGACAACGAAGCCAACAACGGCCTGAAGAACGAGCGCGGCTCGATTGCCATGGCACGCACCAACGACCCGCACTCGGCCACGGCGCAGTTCTTCATCAACACGGTCGACAACGACTTCCTGAACCACACCTCGCCCACGCCGCAAGGCTGGGGCTACGCCGTGTTCGGCAAGGTGACCGAGGGCATGGACGTGGTCGACAAGATCCGCGCCGTGCGCACGGGCAACCGCGGCTTCCACCAGGACGTGCCGCTGGAAGACGTGATCATCGAAAGCGCCGAAGTGATCGAATGAGCGATGCGGCGCCTCTGTCCGCGCTGAAGACACCGGTCCGGGTTTCCGGGCCGGTGTTTTTTATTTCGGATTTGCACCTGACGGCCGGTATGCCGGCCACGGCGGCAGCGTTCGAGCGCTTCATGCGCACGCGCGCACGCGAGGCGCGCACGCTCGTCATCCTGGGCGATTTCTTCGAATACTGGGTCGGCGATGAAGAGTTGGCCGATCCGTTCCACCAGCATGTCGCCAACCTGCTCGCTGAACTGGCGAACGCCGGCACGCGCGTGCTGTTCATGCACGGCAACCGCGATTTCCTGCTCGGCAAACGCTTCCTGGCGGCCGCGCACGCAACGTTGCTACCCGACCCCAGCGTGCTGGAAGTCGACGGCCAACGCCTCGCACTCGCACACGGCGACGCGCTCTGCACGCGCGACGCGGCCTACATGCGTTTCCGCCACTGGACGCGCAAGCGCTGGGTGCAGCGGGTTTTCCTGATGATGCCGCTGCGCTGGCGGCTGAAGATCGCGCAGAAGATGCGCGCAGAAAGCGAAGCCGGCCGCGCCATGTCCGCCAACGTAGCGGGTGAGCCGCGCGCGGCGGCAATGATGGGCGACGTCGCGCCCGAGGCGGTGGACGCGCTGTTCAAGTCCGCCGGCACGCCCACGCTCATCCACGGTCACACGCACCGTCCGCAACTACACCACGAGCCACGCGGCGAGCGCTGGGTCCTCTCCGACTGGGATTTCGATCACACGCAGCCGCGCGGCAGCTTCCTCAAGCTGCAGGACGGCGCGCTGACGGTCGAGCCGGTGACGGCCTAGACTGCCGCCACCGCCCCGCCCTTACTTCAGCATCCGCTTGAGCTCGCTCGCATCGAACGGATCGTTCGGCGAGTTCTCCAGATGTGCGCCCAGGCGATCGAGCGCCGTGAGGATTGCCTCGATGCGGTCCTGCTGGAGCGCGCTATGGTCGATCAGCCGCTTCAGTGCCAGCGACACCGGGTCGTCCGCGTCCGGCGTGATGCCGTAGGCCGAGAACTCCTGCTTGAGTGCCGGCTGGGCTTCGACCGGCACATCGCGCTCGACGATACGCGCCGGAATGCCGACCGCCGTCGCGCCCGGCGGCACCGGTTTGAGCACCACCGCGTTGGAACCCACGCGCGCGTTGTCGCCGATGACGAAGCCACCGAGCACCTTGGCGCCCGCGCTCACCACCACACCCTTGCCAAGCGTCGGATGCCGCTTGGTGCCCTTGTAGAGCGACGTACCGCCCAGCGTCACGCCCTGGTAGATCGTGCAATCGTCACCGATCTCGGCGGTCTCGCCGATCACCACGCCCATGCCGTGATCGATGAACACGCGCCGACCCACCGTCGCGCCCGGGTGGATCTCGATGCCGGTGAGGAAGCGCCCGAGATGCGAGAACCAGCGCCCGAGCAGCTTGAAGCCGCCGTGCCAACACGCATGCGCGACCCGATGGACGATGATGGCGTGCAGACCCGGATAGCAGGTCAGCACTTCCCAGCGGCTGCGCGCGGCTGGGTCTCGCTCCATGATGGCGCGGATATCTTCGCGAATGCGTGTGAACATCTTGATGTGTGTGGATCGTTATGAAACTGCTGCGCATCGATGTGCGCTGAGGGCAGTGTAAGGCATTCCCTTGACCTTCTACGGCAAGGGTTTTAGCCCGACAAGCGTTGGGATGCCGCCTCACAGGCGGCTTTCGAGAGGGTCAGCGACAGTCGTCGGCTGCGCCGGTGGGCGGCGTGGCGTGGGGTTCCGCCTCGGCGCGGCGGCCAAGCATGCGCTTGGCGATCCCGCGCAGGATGTTGACCTCCTCGGTCTCCAATCGCGTGCGGGCGAACAGACGCCGCAGGCGCGACATCAGCTTCTTCGGCTGGGCCGGGTCGAGAAAGCCGATCTCCATGAGACCCCGCTCCAGGTGCTCGAACATGCCGTCGATCTGCTCGGCAGTCGCCGGCTCGCCGACAAAGCCGACGCCATCCATGCGCGTATCGCTGGTGCCGGTATCGGCCAGCAGCGCCATGCGCACTTCATACGCGATCAACTGCACCGCCTGTGACAGGTTGAGCGAGGCATAGGCCGGGTTGGCGGGAATGTGCGTGACGACGTGGCAGCGCTCCACCACCTCGTTGGGCAGGCCGAAGCGCTCATTGCCGAAGACGAAAGCGACGGTGGTGTCAGGCGTGGCCAGCACGGCAGCCACCTCATCCGCCGCCGCGCGCGGGCCGATGCGGCGCGGGCCGAACTCGCGCGGGCGCGCTGTCAGCGCGATGGTGAGCGAGGCCCCGGCCAGCGCCTCGCCAATGTCGCCGACCACGCGGGCGCCAGCGAGCACGTCGTCGGCGCCGCTTGCCATGGCAATGGCGTCGGCGTGCGTTTGCGCGTCCGCCTCGCGCGGACGCACGAGCACGAAGCTGCCGCCCTCGCCAAACCCCATGGTCTTGAGCGCGCGTGCCGTGGAGCCGACATTGCCCGGATGGCTGGTCTCGACCAGCACAAAACGGCAGCGCGCGGCGCGTTGTCGCAAGGCGTCAGGGTCAGTGGGCCCGGCAGTTTCCGAGGCGCTGGAGGCGGGGTTCATATACAATACGGCCACTCATTTTGACGGCGGGAACCAGCCCGCCGTTCGTTCTTCCACAATTCGCTGTGTTGTTTCGCCTGACGCGTGATCCGTGCCGGGCGCGGAGATCCGTCATGCATCCGATGCTCAATATCGCCGTCAAGGCCGCCCGCAAGGCCGGGACTGTCATCAATCGCGCCACGCTTCAGGGCGACTCCCGTCAGATCGAGCGCAAACAACACAACGATTTCGTCACCGAAGTCGATCGCGCGGCCGAAGCCACGATCATCGACATCATCAAGACGGCCTATCCGGATCACGCGATTCTAGCGGAAGAGTCCGGCCAATCCTGGGCCGACGGCGAAACCGCCAGCGAAAACGTCTGGGTCATCGACCCGCTGGACGGCACCACCAACTTCATCCACGGCTTCCCGCAGTATGCGGTGTCGATCGCGCTGATGCAGCGCAACGTCGTCACGCAGGCCGTGGTGTACGACCCGACCCGCGACGAACTCTTCACCGCGTCCAAGGGCGCAGGCGCCTTCCTGAACAACCGCCGCATCCGCGTCACGCGCCGCGACAAGCTGGCCGACTGCCTGATCGGCACCGGCTTCCCCTACCGCGACATGGAAGGCCTGTACGACTACACCCGGCTGTTCGCCACCATGACCGAGAACTGCGCCGGCCTGCGCCGCCCGGGTGCCGCCGCGCTGGACCTGGCCTATGTGGCCTGCGGCCGCCTTGACGGCTTCTTCGAGCAGGGCCTGAACGCGTGGGACATGGCTGCGGGCTCGCTGCTGATCTCCGAAGCGGGCGGCCTGGTGGGCAACTACTGCGGCGAAGCCGGTTACCTGGACCAGGGTGAAGTCCTGGCCGGCAACCCGAAGGCGTTCGTGCAGATGATCAAGCTGACGTCGCCGTTTTCGCGGTCGAAGGCTGAGGCCTGATTGGCGTGTCTTCGGAACGAAAAGCCTGCTTCATTGCGGGCTTTTTTTTTGCCCCGAAATGAGACTGCGCGAAGGCGTAACCATGGCGTCTTTCTGCGCCGCCCGACTAGACCTGGAGTCTTCAGCAGGAACGTCGTCGCCAGTATGGTGCTCATCGCCGAAACACCGCCCGCCCGGCCGGCGCTAAATGGTCGCGTAACCGAACGACCCTACCCTATCCAGATCCATGAACGAGTCCATCTCTAACAAGATTCATTGGATGCGCGCAATCGGATGCGTCGGGGTCATCTCGCTGCATTCGGCCATCATCGACAACCTGGTCAACCCGAGCTGGTGGTCTTCAAACATCTTTGGCGGCATTGCACGGTTTGCCGTACCGATGTTCTTCATGATTTCTGGCTGTCTTCTGATCAACGAGCGCTACCGATTCGACGGCTTTGTGAAGCGCAGACTGCTGCGCATCGTACCGGCCATCATTTTTTGGGATGCGGTCTACTACGCGTGGCTGACCCATGGCTCGGGGTCCATCCCTGATTTCTTCGTCGCGTCAGTGGAAGGACCGATCTATTACCCATTGTGGTATTTGTACGCGCTTGTCGGCACTTACCTGGCACTCATCGTCATCATCCCTTTCTACAACCACTCCAGCGAGAAAGAGAAAACGTTCTTCGTCGCCTTGTGGGCAATCTGCTATGGGGCGCTCCCGGTTGCCACGGACCTCTACAAACTGCCCTCTACCTTGGTGGGCACCTACTCGCTTGGCATGTTTGCCGAACCGATCGGCTGGCTGGTCCTTGGCGCCATGCTCCGTGACGCAGCAGCCAACGGCAAACATCAGCCGAACGCGCGCATCGCCTTCCTGGCGTCGCTGTGGTGTCTGGCTGTGATTCTTGTGCTGACAAAGCTGTACACGTTTCGCACGGCCGACTCGCTTCCGCCGCGCTTCGTCGCTGAAGCCTTCCGAACGCCCCAGTCGATTTTCACGATCGCCTACTCAGTCTGCGTTTTTCTGTTCTTCCTTGGCATTCAAACGCAAAAACATCCGCGCATCGAAAAGCTGGTCGAGGTCATCTCGGAATGCTCGCTTGGGATCTACTGCTTGCACGTGCTGGTGATGACCGAAGTCCTCAGCAGATTGAAGCACCACATCGCCTCTTCCTGGATCGTGATCCCCACGGTGACCGGCGTGACCTTCCTGATATGCCTGGCCGCGTCATATGGCGCCAGAAAGGTCAAGTTGGCGCGTTACGTGTTCTAGACCCTGAGCATCCCGCAGGCGCCCATGGTCGATATCGGTGTGATTCCGTGAGAGCGCCAGTCACACCGGCTTGGCAGTGTCCCGATCCGCACTCACCACCACCAGCGCCTGCGCCGGCTCCGCCCCCACCGACCGGGTCCGATGCGGAATGCGCGCATCGAACACCACCGAATCCCCCACCGCCAGCCGCACAGTCTGGCCCGCAAAGGCGACCTCGATCTCGCCGCAATGCACGAACAGCAGCTCCTCGCCGTCGTGCTCCTTGAACGGTGAGGTGCTGAAATCCGCCGGCGGGTAGATCATGAACGGCAGCAGCGCCTTGCCGCTGCGCTGGGTGGCGATGCCCTCATAGCGCGGTTGCGTGCCGGGCGCGCCGGCGGCGGTGCGCTCCCCCGCGCGCACAACGGTGATACCCCCCGCACCCGCCGGCTCGCTGAACAGGTCTTCAGTGGACACGCCGAGCGCCTGCGCCAGCTTCATCGCCACCGCAATCGACGGCACCGACAGACCGCGCTCGACCTTGGACAGGTAGCTCTTGGTCAGGCCAGTGCGCTCAGCCAGCACCTCCAGTGTCCAGCCGTGGTTCCTGCGCAGCGGTTTGAGGCGAACGGTCATGGAAACGAAGGTGTCATGGTTATCGCCACGATTGTCACATAAGACACTTCGTGTCATACAATGCAACTCCCGTTTCCCGACCTGCCGCCATGAAAACCGCTCTCGTCCTGCGTCATGTCCCGTTTGAACATCTTGGCGTGCTGGAGCCGTTGCTACATGGGCGTGGCTACACCGTCCGCTATCTCAATGTGGGTGTCCAACCGCTGCCGACTGACGCGCTGAATGTCGCCGATCTGGTGGTCGTGCTCGGCGGCCCGATCGGCGCGTTCGATGACGCGCTCTACCCCTTCCTGCGCGTGGAGGCCGACGCCATTGCGCTGCGGCTGGCGGCGCGCAAGCCGCTGCTCGGCATCTGCCTGGGGGCGCAGCTGATGGCCCGTGCACTGGGGGCATCGGTCAAGCCGATGGGCGTGAAGGAGATCGGCTTTGCGCCCGTGACGTTGACGCCCGAGGGCGCGACCTCGCCGCTGGCGCCGCTGGCTGACGGCACGCCGGTGCTGCACTGGCACGGTGACCGGTATGAACTTCCGCCGGGAGCCCATCGGCTGGCCTCCACGGCGATCTGCGCGGAGCAGGCGTTCGCCCTGGGCGACTACGCGCTCGGCCTGCAATTCCACCTGGAAGCGGACCTGCGTGAAATCGAAGCGTGGCTGATCGGGCATGCCGCGGAGTTGGGGGCGGCCGGCATCGACCCGCGCACGCTGCGCGCTGCCGCTCCTGCCCTTGCGGCACCGCTGGCGCAGCGTGCCCACGATGTCTTCACGGCCTGGCTGGACCGCGCCGAAGCCCACGCCGCCGGGATGCCCGCATGACCCTGCCGCGCCCGATCCGCGTTGATGCTGTCCTCACCGGCCGTGCGGCTGACTACTTCCGCCCCGGCTCGCGCAGCGCCATCGACAAGCGGCCGGTGGCCGACGTCGTCCATGTCGGCATCAACGGCATCGTGGGCGATGAACAGGGCGACCTGCGCGTACACGGCGGCCCCGACAAGGCGATCCACCACTACCCGTTCGACCATTACGCCGCATGGTGCGCGGACCTCGGCGAGCACCCGCTGCTCGTGCAGCCCGGCGCATTCGGCGAGAACCTGAGCACGACGGGTGTGACGGAAGCCGACATCTGCGTAGGCGACCGCCTGCGCGTGGGCAACGTGGTGTTGGAAGTCTCGCAACTGCGCCAACCGTGCTGGAAGCTCAACGACCGCTTCAACACGCGCGACATGGCCCGCCGCGTGCAGCACACCGGCCGCACCGGCTGGTACTACCGCGTGCTCGAAGGCGGCACGCTGCGCGCGGGCGACACGCTGGAATGGCTCGAGCGCCCCTGCCCGCAATGGCCGCTGGTGCGCGTGCTTGACGTGCTCTATCGCAACATGCTGAACGGCGACGCGCTGGCGGAGATGCTGGCACTGCCGCTCACGCCGTCATGGCGCAAGCTGGTGGAAGGCCGCCTGGCCCGAGGTGAGGTGGAAAGCTGGGACAAGCGGATCGAAGGCCCGGCGCGCGACACAACCGCCGGCACGCCGGACGCTTGATCAGAAGGTTTCCCAATCGGCATCCGAGCCGGCGCCCGCACCGGCTGCCGCCAGCGGCTGGGCCTTGGCCGGCGCGGCCGAAGCTGTGATCTTGGGCTCGCGCTTACGCACCACCACCGGACGCGACGGCTTGGCAGCCACTTTCGCCGCCGGTTTCGCGACCACCACAGGCGCGGCCTTCACCACCTTGGGCGCAACGGCAACGGCAGCGGCGTCGGCCACATCCAGGCGGAACTGCGACACCACCTGCGTCAGGTTTTGCGCCTGCTCCTCCAGCGACTGCGCGGCGGCCGCAGCCTGCTCCACCAGCGCGGCGTTCTGCTGCGTCACCTGCTCCATCTCCGACACCGCCTGGCCGATCTGCAGGATGCCCTGCGTCTGCTCCGCCGAAGCGGAGGCGATATCCTCGACGATGTGGGCGACGCGGCGCACCGCCTCCACCGTCTCGTTCATGGTGGAGCCCGCCTGCGCGACCAGCGTGTTGCCCGACTGCACGCGTGCCACCGAATCGTCGATCAGCGCCTTGATCTCCTTGGCGGCGGCCGCGCTGCGCTGGGCCAGCGCCCGCACCTCGCCCGCCACCACGGCAAAGCCGCGGCCCTGCTCGCCGGCGCGGGCGGCTTCCACCGCTGCGTTCAGCGCCAGGATGTTGGTCTGGAACGCAATACCGTCGATCACGCCGATGATGTCGGCCATCTTGCGCGAGCCTTCGCTGATCTCGTCCATGGTCGAGACCACGCCGCGCACGACCTCGCCGCCGCGCGTGGCGAGGTCCGCCGCGCTGCTGGCCAGCGCGCTGGCCTGGCGGGCGTTCTCGGAGTTGTTGGTGACGGTGGACGTCATCTGCTCCATGCTCGCCGCGGTCTTCTCCAACGACGCCGATTGCTGCTCGGTGCGCGAGGACAGATCGAGGTTGCCGCTGGCGATCTCGTGCGCGCCGGTGTTGACGGAATCCGAACTGCTGCGGACCTGGCGCACGGTCTGCACCAGGCTCTCACGCATGCGCGCCACCGCCGACAGCAGTCGGCCCAGTTCATTGCGCCCGCCCGTCGTCACCTGCACCGCCAGGTCGCCCTCGGCCACGCGCATCAGCACGCCCACGGCTTCGTTGAGCGGCGTGATCACGAACGCCTTGAGCCCAAAGAACACCGCGGCGATCAACGCCAGTGCCAATACATTGCCCAGCACCACGAACTTGACGATCGCGCCATAACGCGTGCGGCTGGCATCGTCCTCTTCCTGCGCCAGACGCTTGACGAGCTGCTGGAAGCGCTCGATTTCCGTCGACCAGGCCGCGCCCGTTGCCGTCACGTCCTTGTAGTTGATGGCGGTATAGCCGGCTACGTCGCCCGCATGCAAGGCGGCCATGGCGCGCTGCACCGCGTCGATGTGCGTCTGCGCGGCCTGTACGATCGATTGCCGCAGCGACTCGTCGACGCCCTCAATGGGCGGTGCGCTCTTGAACGCGTCCACTTGCGCGATCGATTTCTGCAAGCCCTTTGCTGAGCTTTCAAGGGCGCTGGCCTTGGAGCCCTCGTCCAGGTTTTCGCGCAGCGCGCCATAGACGCGCGCCATCCCGGTACGGCAGCGCTGCATGTCCTTGTAGGCATCGTTGAGCAGCATGCTGCGGTCCGAGATGATATGCACGCGCCCGGTCGATTCATTGTTGGTGCGCAGCGAGAGTACGCCAACCGCCGCCCCCACCACGATCATCAACGCAAATGTGACGAGAATCGCCAGCAGGCCGGTGCGCACGCTGGTGTTTTTCATGATGCGGTCCACAGTCATCTCCGGAAAGCGGTGGATGCCAGCCCGCGCCGGACTGCGCGGGCCAGGTTCATGCGAGGCGCGTTACCACGCTGGTTGATCAGAAGGTTTCCCAGTCGCCGTTGGACTCGGCGCCAGCGGCGACCAGCGGTTGTGGTTTGGCCGGGCTGCTGGATGCGGCTGCAGCAGCTGGCACCGCCTTGACCGCCGGCTTGCTCAGCACCGGACGCTTGCGCGGTTGCAGCTTCGGCTTGGCGGCTTCGGGGCTGGGCTTGGCCGGGGCGCGGCGTGCAGGCGCCGGATCGACGGCCTTGGGTGCGGGGGCCAGGGGGGCAACTGGCGCGGCGCTCGCCGCCACCATGACGGGCTCAGCCCGGGCGAGCGCGCGCTGCGCCGCCGGCATGCTGCCATCCAGGCGGAACTGCGCCACGACCTGCGTCAAACTCACGGCCTGCTCTTCCAGCGATTGCGCGGCGGCAGCGGCCTGCTCCACCAGCGCGGCGTTCTGTTGCGTGGCGTCGTCCAACTGCGTGACGGCGCGGCTCACCTCTTCAATGCCCGAGCGCTGCTCCTGGCTGGCCGCCGTGATCTCGCCGACGATGTCGGTCACGCGTTTCACGCTGGCGACGATCTCGCGCATGGTGGTGCCGGCCTCTTCCACCAGTGCGCTGCCGGTATCCACGTTGACTACGGAATCGTCGATCAGCGCCTTGATCTCCTTGGCCGCCGCCGCGCTGCGCTGCGCGAGGCTGCGCACTTCGCCCGCCACGACCGCGAAGCCACGGCCCTGCTCGCCCGCGCGCGCGGCTTCCACCGCGGCGTTCAGCGCCAGGATGTTGGTCTGGAACGCAATGCCGTCGATCACGCCGATGATGTCGACGATCTTGCGTGACGACGCATTGATCGAGCCCATTGTGTCGACCACGCGCGACACCACATCGCCGCCACGCACCGCCACGTCGGAGGCGGACGCGGCCAGCTGGTTGGCCTGGTGGGCGTTGTCAGCGTTTTGCGTGACGGTCGACATCAGCTCTTCCATGGCCGACGCGGTCTCTTCCAGCGAGCTGGCCTGCTGCTCGGTGCGCGAGGACAGATCGAGGTTGCCGCTGGCGATCTCACGCGTGGCGGTACCGATGGTTTCCGACGCACCCTTGATGCGGCCGATGGTCTGCACCAGCGCACCGCGCATGCGGCCCATCGCGTAGAGCAGGCTGTCGCGATCCTCCGGCTTGGTGGAGATCTCGATGGTCAGGTCGCCACCGGCGATGCGGTTGGCGACGTCCGCCGCATAGGCCGGGTCGCCGCCCAGCGTGCGCAGCAAGCCCCGGTTGGCGAAGGTTCCCAGCACCACCAGCAGCGCGCCCACCGCCAGCAGCAGACCGCCGGTCTGGTACAGCGAAGTCATGAACGCCGCGTTGATGTCATCCATGTAGGCGCCGGTCGAGAACACCCAGTCCCACGGCTCATAGCGCAGGGCGTAGGCCATCTTGGGCACCTGTTCGGTGCCGCCGACGTGCGGCCACACATAGTTGGTGAAGCCGCCCTTCGGGTCGCGGGCCGCGTTGGTCAGGCCAACGTACACGGCGTTGCCCTGCGCATCCTTGAAGCCGGACTGGTCCTTGCCGATGAACTCCGATTTGATCGGGTGCAACACCACCACATTGCTGGAGTTGGTGATGGTGAAGTAGCCATCCTTGTCGTAGCGCAGCGCGCGGAAGCGGTCTACCGCCTGCTTCTGCGCCTCTTCCTTGGTCAGGGCGCCGCTCTTGGCCAGGTCATCGTATTGCTTGGCCAGGTTGACGGCCATGGTGCTCACGCTGACGAGGTTGTTCTTGCGCTCCTCGATGCGGATTTCACGCGCCTGGTAGGCGTTGAACACCGAGATCAGGGTCAGTGCGACCAGGCTGATGATCAGCGGCAGCCAAAGCTTTTGACGGAAGCTGAGCTTGCTCATTCCAGAGTCTCCGGACGGGAAGCCACTCGCGCGATTTGCGCAAAGCGCCTCCCCCATGGTTTTAGGGTTCCGGATGGTCTATCGGCAACATGTTCACCAATCTTGAGTCGTCGGCCTCCGCCAGCCCATCAATCCCACGCGGGGGCGATGCCGGCCGGGTTGGCGAGGCGCTCGCCACGGTCCAGCGTGGTGATGCGAGCCATGTCGTCGTCGGTCAGGTGCAGGGTGCGGGCAGCCAGGTTGCTCTCCAGGTTGGCCCGGCGCGTGGACGACGGGATGACCGAATAGCCCTGTTGCAGCGCCCACGCCAGCGCCACCTGGGCCGGCGTCGCCCCATGCGCCTGGGCAATGTCGGCAATGACGGGATCGGCCAGCACCTTGCCCACACCCAGCGTCATGTACGACGTGACGTGCACGCCCTCGCTTTGCGCAAATGCCGCCACCTTGCGGTTCTGCAGATACGGATGCAGCTCGATCTGGTTGGTGGCAAGGTTCTGCGCGCCGACGATCCCGATGGCTTCCTCAAGCAGCGGCACGGTGAAGTTCGACACGCCCAGCGCGCACGTCAGCCCCTGCTGCCTGGCCTCGGCCAACGCGCCGAGGGTTTCCGCCATCGGCACCTCACCCTTGGGCGACGGCCAGTGGATCAGCGTGAGGTCCACCTGCTCGGTGCGCAGTTTGGCGAGGCTGTCCTTCAGGCTCGGGATGAGCTTGTCGGCGGCAAAGTTGCTGACCCAGATCTTGGTGGTGAGGAAGAGGTCCTTGCGCGCCACGCCGGACTCGGCGATGGCCTGGCCGACTTCAGCCTCGTTCTCATAGATTTGCGCCGTGTCGATGGCGCGATAGCCGAGTTCCAGCGCGTTGCGGACCGAGTCGATCACGGTCTGGCCCTTGAGGCGGAAGGTCCCCAGGCCGAAGGCGGGCATCTTGAATGCGTCGTTCATTGCGTTTCCTTGTCGAGTTGAGCTTGGGTTGAATCAGTGACCGGCCGGCATCGGGCCATCGAAGCGCGGGCCGATGCCGCTGCGGCGGTCCAGCACGCCGCTCCACGAGGTCAGCCCCAGCGACACCAGCACCACCAGCGCGCCGATCCAGGGCGTATGCATCAGGCCCAGATGCGTGACGATCAGCCCACCGGCCCACGCCGCGCCGGCAATGCCCAGGTTGAACGCCGCAATGTTCAGGCCCGAGGCCACGTCCACGGCCTGCGGCGTGAAGCGCTCGGCCTGCTTGACCACGTACACCTGCAGCCCCGGCACGTTGCCGAACGCCACCGCGCCCCACAGCAGCACCGTCGCCACGGCCGTCCACGGGTGATGCGCCGTGAATGTGAACACCAACAGCACCACCGCCAGCAGCGCGAAGATGATCTGCAGCGCCGCGATCGGCCCCTTGCGATCGGCCAGACGGCCACCCCACAGGTTCCCGACCGCCACCGACACGCCATAGACCAGCATCACCCAGCCCACCGCCCCGGCGCTGAAACCGGCCACGTCCTGCAGGATCGGCGCGAGGAAGGTGAACGGGATGAACGAGCCGCCATAGCCGATGGCCGTCTTGGCGTAGACCATCAGCAGGCGCGGCTGGGCCAGCACCCTGGCCTGCTGCGCAAGCGATGCGGGCGGCGTGTGCGCGAGGTTGCGCGGCACGAACAGCGCACTGCCGATGAAGGCAATCACGCCCAAGGCCGACACCGCCAGGAAGGTCTCGCGCCAGCCGAAATGCTGGCCGATGAAGGTGCCCAGCGGCACACCCGTCACCAGCGCCACGGTCAGGCCCGTGAACATGATGGCGATGGCGCTGGCTGCCTTTTCCTTGGGCACCAGGCTGGTGGCGATGGTCGAGCCGATCGAGAAGAACACGCCGTGCGCCAGCCCCGTCAGCACGCGCGCCAGCACGAGGGACTCATACGTCGGCGCACGCCACGCCAGCAGGTTGCCCAGCGTGAACAGCGCCATCAGCGAGAGCAACAGCGTCTTGCGCGGCAGCCGCCCGGTCAGCGCCGTCAACACCGGCGCGCCGACGGCCACGCCCAGCGCATACAGGCTGACCAGCAGCCCGGCGGAGGGCAGCGTGATGCCCAGGTCGGCCGCCACCGTGGGGATCAAGCCAACGATGACGAACTCGGTCGTCCCGATGGCAAAGGCGCTCAGCGTGAGCGCAAATAGAGCGATAGGCATGGTGCCCTCCGTTGTGCAATGGACGGAGTGTCGGGGCGCCCGCCTTTGCAAAAAACCCCGTGTTGTGCAGAATACTTTTGACTGGGAATTGATAATCGCCGATGAAAACGACGCTCGAAGAATTGCTCGCCTTCCGCACCGTGGTCGACACGGGCTCGGTTACGGCCGCCGCCGAGCAGCTCGGCCAGACCGTTTCGGGCGTGAGTCGCGCGCTGCGCCGGCTGGAGGAGAAGCTGGAAACCACGCTGCTCTCACGCACCACGCGCCGCCTGGCGCTCACCGACGAGGGCGCCGTGTTCCTCGCCCAGGCGCGCAGCATCCTCTCCGCCGTGGACGAGGCCGAGGAGCAGATCGCCCTGCGCCGCCAACAGCCCGCTGGGCGCCTGCGCGTGAACGCCGCGATGCCGTTCATGCTGCACGTGATCGCGCCGCTGGTGCCCGACTTCCGCACGCAGTATCCGCAGATCGAGCTGGAGCTGAACACCAACGACCTGATCATCGACCTGCTGGAAGAGGACACCGATGTCGCCATCCGCATCGGCACGCTGCGCGATTCGACGCTGCGGGCGCGGCTGCTCGGCACGCGACGGCTGCGGGTGCTGGCCAGCCCCGCCTATCTAAGGGCACAAGGGCGGCTGCGCTCGGTCGACGATCTGCAGCACCACGCCCTGCTCGGCTTCGTGCAACCCGAATCGCTGAACCACTGGCCCCTGCGCGGCCCACACGGCGACCACCTGCGCATCGCGCCGGCCCTCAAGGCCTCAAGCGGCGAAACCCTGCGCCAACTCGCCCTGCAAGGCGCCGGCATCGTCTGCCTGGCCGATTTCATGACCGCCGAGGACCGCCGCCGCGGCGATCTCGTGCAGGTGCTGCCCGACGCCACGGTCGAAGTCCTGCAGCCGATCCACGCGGTGTATTACCGCAACACGCAGCTGGCCTCGCGCATCGCGTGCTTCCTCGATTTCCTGGAGGCGCGCCTCGCGCAGACGATGTGATGTGAAACCGCATCGCGGCTGTGCAACAATTGCGCGATTGAACACCTTCCGCGCGCGACCGATCGATCGCGCGCCGCGCATTTGACACCGCATGGCTGAACACTCCGCTCCGGCTCTGGAGATCGACCCGAAATACGGCCCCTTCGACAAGCACACGCCGATGATGCAGCAGTACCTGCGTCTGAAAGCGGGCCATCCGCACACGCTGGTCTTCTACCGCATGGGCGATTTCTACGAGCTCTTCTTCGAGGACGCCGAGAAGGCCTCGCGCCTGCTCGACATCACGCTCACCGCGCGCGGCAGCTCCAACGGACATCCGATCCGCATGGCGGGCATACCGTTCCACGCCGCCGAGCAATACCTCGCCAAGCTGGTCAAGCTGGGCGAGTCGGTGGCCATCTGCGAGCAGATCGGTGATCCGGCCACCACCAAGGGCCCGGTCGAGCGCAAGGTCGTGCGCGTGGTCACGCCCGGCACGCTGACGGATGCGGCGCTCCTCTCCGACAAGGTCAACAACCACCTGCTGGCGATCGCGCACCTGCCGGGAAAACGCGGCGCCGCGCCGCTGATCGGCCTGGCGTGGCTCAACCTCGTCGGCGGCGAACTGCGTGTGATGGAATGCAGCCCCGACCAGCTCGACCGCGAGCTGGAGCGCATCCGCCCCGCCGAAGTGCTGGCCGATGACGCGACGCTCAACGCCATCACCCTTGACGTCGCGCGCACGCGCCTGCCCGACTGGCATTTCGACGTGGAAGCCGGTGCACGCCGCCTGCGCGAACAGCTCGGCGTCGCGAGCCTGGTGGCGTTCGGTGCTGAAACGCTGACTGCCGCCCTGGCCGCCGCCGGCGCGTTGCTGAACTACGCCGCCGCCACGCAAAGCCAATCGCTGCGCCACGTGATCGACCTGACGGTCGAGCATGAGAGCGAATTCATCGGCCTGGACACCGCCACGCGCCGCAACCTGGAACTGACCGAGACGCTGCGCGGACAGGAATCGCCGACGCTGTTCTCGCTGCTGGACACGTGTGCGACCAGCATGGGCAGCCGCCTGCTGCGCCACTGGCTGCACCACCCGCTGCGTGATCGCGCGGTGCCGCAGGCACGCCAGCAGGCCATCGAGGTGCTGCTCGGCAGCGACTGGCAGACGCTGCGTGCCACGCTGCGCACGCTGTCGGATGTGGAGCGCATCACCGGGCGGCTGGCGCTGCTGTCTGCCCGTCCGCGTGATCTTTCTTCGCTGCGCGACACGCTCGCACGCCTGCCCGAGATCCGCGAAGAACTGCCCAAAGATGACAATGCGAGCGACGCCGCCCCGCTGCTGGCCGAGCTGTACGCCGCGCTCACGCTGCCCGCAGACGCCCACGCCCTGCTCCAGCGCGCGGTGACGGCCGAGCCGGCCGCCATGGTGCGCGACGGCGGCGTCATCGCCCGCGGCTACGATGCCGACCTGGACGAGCTGCGCGACATCTCCGAGAACTGCGGCCAGTTCCTCGTCGACCTCGAAGCGCGCGAGCGCGAGCGCACCGGCATCGCCAACCTGCGCGTCGAATACAACCGCGTGCACGGCTTCTACATCGAGGTTACCAACGGCCAGGCCGCCAAGGTGCCTGACGATTACCGTCGCCGCCAGACGCTCAAGAATGCCGAGCGCTACATCACGCCGGAGTTGAAGGCCTTCGAAGACAAGGCGCTGTCGGCGCAGGACCGCGCCCTGTCGCGTGAAAAACTGCTCTACGAAGAACTGCTGCAAAAGCTGCTGCCGCACCTGGCCGAGTTCAAGCGCATCGCCGCCGCGCTGGCGCAGGCCGACGTGCTGGCAACGCTGACCGAGCGTGCGCACGCGCTCTCATGGTCGCGCCCGACCCTCACCGACGCACCCGGCATCGAACTGACGCGTGCCCGCCACCCGGTGGTCGAACAGCAGGTCGAACAGTTCGTCGCCAACGACTGCGTATTGCAGGACGCGCGCAAGCTGCTGCTGATTACCGGCCCGAACATGGGCGGTAAATCGACCTTCATGCGCCAGACCGCGCTGGTCGTGCTGCTCGCCTACGTGGGTGCGTTCGTGCCGGCCGAGGCCGCCACCATTGGCCCGATCGACCGCATCTTCACGCGCATCGGCGCAGCGGATGACCTCGCGGGTGGGCGCTCGACCTTCATGGTGGAGATGACTGAAGCGGCCGCCATCCTGCACCGCGCCACGCCCAACAGCCTGGTGCTGATGGATGAGATCGGGCGTGGCACCAGCACGTTCGACGGCCTCGCGCTGGCGTGGGCGATCGCGCGCCACCTGCTCTCGCACAACCGCAGCCACACGCTGTTCGCCACGCACTACTTCGAACTGACGCAACTGCCGCAGGAGTTCGCGCAGGCAGCCAACGTACACCTCTCGGCGGTTGAGCACGGCGACGGCATCGTCTTCCTGCACGCCGTGCAGGAAGGCCCGGCCAGCCAGAGCTACGGCCTGCAGGTCGCGCAACTGGCGGGCGTGCCACAGCCGGTCATCCGCGCGGCGCGCAAGCGGCTGGCCTGGCTGGAACAGCATTCCGCCGACACCGGCGCCACGCCGCAGCTCGACCTGTTCGCGCTGGCCGCTGACGCACCGGTCGACGAAGAAGACGACGCACCGGCCGAGGCGCCCGACAGCGCGCTGGCCGATGCGCTGGCCGGCATCGACCCCGACGACATGACGCCGCGTGAAGCGCTCGACGCGCTGTACCGGCTCAAGGCGCTGTCGAACGCCTCCGTGTGATGGCACGCGCTGGCACCGCCTCCCGCACACTGCAAGGTATCGTCGCTACGCTTGCGATGCTGGCGGCGATGGCCGCGCCGGCTGCCACCAAGGCCCGCAGCGCACCGGCGCCACACACAAGCGCCAGCGCCGGCTTCACCTTCGCCGTGATCGGCAGCCTGCCGGAGCGGCCGGAAGACGTGGCATCTGCCCACGCCCTGCTCGACGCCATCGACGCCGAGCACCCGGCCTTTGTCGTCCACCTCGGCAACCTCAAGGGCCGCGACGAATCGTGCGCGGACACACTGCTGGAAGCGCGTCACGACCTGCTCGACAGCGTGACCGCGCCGCTGGTCTACATCCCCGGCGATCACGACTGGAGCGACTGCGCGCGCGCCGCCGCCGGCCGTTTCGACCCGATCGAACGCCTGCTGCGCCTGCGCGAGCTGTTCTACCCCGACGACAACACGCTCGGCCAGCGCGCCATGACGGTGATGCGCCAGTCCGACCAGGCCAAGTTCCGCAGCTACCGCGAGAATGCCCGCTGGGAAATGGACGGCGTACTGTTCGTCACCCTCAACGTGCCCGGCGACAACAACAATTACAAGACCGCCGGCGGGCGCAACGGCGAGTACGAAGACCGCCTCGAAGCCAACCGCCAATGGCTCACGCGTGCCTTCGCCATCGCGCGCCAGCGCAAGCTGCCGGGCATGGTGATCATGATGCAGGCCGATCCGCTGTTCGAAGACGGCTGGGAACGCCGCCGCGCGCCCACCTTGCTCGACGGCCTGCTGCGCCGCCGCCAGCACGACGGCTATCTCACACTCAAGCGCCAGCTGCGGGCACTGACACGCGACTACGATGGCGCCGTGCTGCTGATCCACGGCGCCAGCCAGAGCTTCCTGCTCGACCGCCCGCTCAAGGACGAAGACGGCCGCCCCGACCCGCACGTCATGCGCGCCCGCACCTACGGCGCGCCGACGCTCGACCAATGGCTGGAGGTGTCGGTCACACCGGGCAGCACGCCGCTCTTCCACGTGCGCGGCCGACGCATGGTGAACGAACCGCCACCCGCCTCCGCGCCGGCCACCACGCCGGCCTCAACACCCGCGCCGACGCAATGAAAAACGGGAGCCGAAGCTCCCGTTTGTCTTGTGCCGTTGCGGCCGATCAATGCAGCGTACGCGGCGGTTCCTCGTCGTCGTCTTCGTCGACCACTTCGAGGCCGTTCTCGCCGTGCACGTGGCCGTGCTCGATTTCCTCGGCGGTGGCTTCGCGCACATCCGTCACCTTCAACTCGAAGCGCAGCGCCATGCCGGCCAGCGGATGATTGCCGTCCAGCACGACCTTGTCTTCCGCCACGTCGGTGACCGTGTAGACGATGGCGTCTTCCTCGTCGCCGTCTTCCGGCACGCCCTCGAACTGCATGCCGACTTCGAGCGGCTCCGGAAAGCGGTCACGCGGCTCGATCTTGATCAGCTCCTGATCGTAGTCGCCGAAGGCATCGTCCGGCTCCAGCTGCAGCTTCGTCTCGAAGCCTTGCTCATGGCCGTCCAGTGCTTCCTCGATCTTGGGGAACGTGCCATCATAGCCGCCGTGCAAATACACCATCGGCTCATCGGACTCCTCGATGACATTGCCCTGCGCGTCGGACAGTTTGTAAGCCACCGACACCACCGTATTCTTCGCGATTTTCAATTGCGCACTCCATGAACGAAATTCCATTATACGCCGCCACCCACGGCGTCCAACCCGGCCTTGCAGCGGGTCGCCCTGCGCAGTTGCTCGGCGGCCTGTCCCCGCGCGATTTCATGCGCACGCACTGGCAGAAGAAGCCGCTCCTGATCCGGCAAGCATTATCGCCGGAAGAGATGCGCGCGCTGCACTTTCCCCTCTCGGCCGAACAGTTGATCAGCCTGGCCAAACGCGAAGACGTTGAGTCGCGCCTGATTGCGCAGACACGCGGGCGCTGGTCGTTCAACCACGGCCCGTTCAACGAACGCCCGTTGCCCGCGCGCAAGACGCGCAACTGGACGCTGCTGGTGCAAGGCGCGAACCTGGTCGAGCCTGCCGTCGAAGCGCTGATGCAGCGCTTCCGCTTCATCCCCGACGCGCGCCTGGACGACGTGATGATCAGCTTCGCCACCGATGGCGGCGGCGTCGGCCCACACTTCGATTCGTACGACGTGTTCCTGCTGCAGGCGCATGGCAAGCGGCGCTGGCGAATCTCCGCGCAGGACGACCTGACGCTGGTGCCCGACCTGCCGCTGAAGATCCTCGCCAACTTCACGCCCGAAGAGGAGTTCGTGCTCGAGCCCGGCGACATGCTCTATCTGCCGCCGCACTACGCGCACGACGGCGTGGCCGAGGGCGACTGCATGACCTACTCGATCGGCTTCCGCTCGCCGTCATACCGCGAGCTGGCCGGCCACTTCCTCGGCTTCCTGTCGCAGACGCTGGAAGACGATCCTGACTTCGAAGGCCGCTACGCCGACCCCGAGCAGAAGCCTACCGAGCGCCCCGGCGAACTGCCCGCCGCCATGGTCAAGGCGCTCGCGCAGAAGCTGAACGCGCTGCGCTGGACGCCGGAACTCGTCGGCGAATTCCTCGGCGCGTACCTCACCGAGCCGAAGGACCACATCGATTTCATCACGCAGCCGCGCCTGCCGCTGGCACGTTTCGCCGCCCGCGCACGCAAGGAAGGCATCGTGCTCGATGCGCGCACCCAGGCGTTGTATGACGGGCAGCGTTTCTGGATCAACGGCGATACGTTCGAGCCCCCGGGTACGCTGCTTGCGTGGCTGTCGGCCTTGTCCGATCAGCGCAACGCTAGCGCCGCGGCCGTCGAAGCCGTGGCCGACCTGCCAGACCTGATGGACACACTGCATGCGTGGTATGAAGAGGGCTGGCTAAGACTTGCTGGGCCCGGTTCGCGCTGAAACAGATCGTTACAAAAGCACATGAATCGCGCCTGCCGTAGGCCTGAGTCCGCTACACAGGGTGTGTAAACGTCGCTATAATCCGACGCTAGCTTGCGGCGCGAGCAGCTGTTGCTATGCGACTTGGCTGCAGGCACAGAAGAAGTTGTAGTTGTAGAGCGATAATTACCGGTAATTATTGATCGCCCTTTCTGTCGTTGTTTCGCTTTCCATATTCAGTTAAGGATTGAAAAAATGAAAAAGTCTCTCCTGATCGCCTCGCTGCTGGCTGCTGTGGCTCTGGCCGCTTGCGGTAAGAAGGAAGAAGCTGCTGCTCCGGCTGCTGCTCCGGAAGCTTCGGCTCCGGCCGCTGCTGCTTCGGCTCCGGCTGCTGCTTCGGAAGCTGCCGCTCCGGCTGCTGCTGCCGCTTCGGACGCTGCTGCTTCGGCTCCGGCTGCTGCCGCAGCTTCGGACGCTGCTGCTTCGGCTCCGGCTGCCAAGCAATAATCGCGTTTCTCGCGAGACGAAAAAGCCGACCCTTGGGTCGGCTTTTTTCATTGGCGCGCGGTATAGACGATGTTCTCGATCTACGCAGCCGCCACCCCCCACCTCAAGTTGTATCTGAATCTTACAAGCAGCCCGACGCGCCCCCTAGATGATGCGCCAGGCCAGCCCCTCCTCCTGATCTGCGATCGGCACCTCGCTGATCGGCACGCCCAATACCGAAGCAATTGCCGTCGCCGCCAACGCGGGCGTGTTGTTCTGCTTGGAGAGATGCGCCGCCACGACCGTATGCAACGCGTCGTGCCGCACACGCGCGAGGATCATTCCAGCGATGTCGTTGGCCAAGTGACCGAAATCCCCGCCGATACGCTGCTTCAGTGACCACGGATACGCCGAGTTCGCCAGCATCTCGCGATCGTGATTGCACTCCAGCACCAGTGCATGCAGGTCTTGCAGATGCGCGCACAGGTATTCGGTCAACATGCCCGCATCCGTCAGCACGCCCAAGCGCCGCGCGCCGTCGTTGAAAACGAACTGCAGCGGCTCGCGCGCGTCATGCGGGACGGTGTATGGCAGGATTTGCAGATCGCCGACGCTGAAGACGTCATCGGCACGGCAAAAGCGCACAGCTGCACGATCGGCACCGCGCAGGCTGGCCGTAGCGCGATAGGTGCCGTGACTGGTCCAGACGGGGATGTTGTATTTGGCGGCGAACGCATAGGCGCTGCCGACGTGATCACCATGCTCGTGTGTGACGAGGATGGCGTTGAGGGATTCCGGCGTGCAGCCCAGGCGTTCGAGCCGGCGCACGGTTTCGCGGATGCCGAATCCGCAATCGAGCAGGATGCGCGTGCACGTCGTTCCGCTTGCGGATTCGACGAGCAGCGCATTCCCTTCACTGCCGCTGCCGAGGCTGGCGAATCTCACTGCCATCGCCAGCCCGGACAGCGTTGTTGCATGGTGCCGATTACCGCAGTTGCTCGTCGAGCAGCGACAGGATGCGCTTGCCGATGTCGCCGGTCTGGGCCGAGCCGTCGTCGTTCTGCACCAGCACGGTCGACGAGGTGCCGCTGTCCTTGACCACCACGCGGTAGCGCTTGGCGCGCTTGAGGTCTTCGATCTTCGTGCCCGAGAACAGGCGCGAGAAGAAGCCCGGCGCGTTCGCCTCAGCGCGGGTGTCAGCGTAGCGGACGAAATACACGCCTTGCGAGCGATCGCGGTCATCCACGGTGAAGTTCACGCGATCCAGTGCCAGGCCCACGGTGCGCCAGGCGCGATCGAAGGGCTCCGGCACGTTCAGCACCGGCTGGCCATTCGCTTGCGAAATCAGCGACGGGCCGGTATGCGGGCTCGGCTCCGCCTTGGTGCCGTCTTCCACCGGGTGCACAGCCTGCGTCTGCGTGAGCTTCTGCTGTGCGGCTTCCTTGCTGGCGCCCAGGCGTTGCATCAGGCGCGAGAGGAATTCGGCTTCCAGCTCCGGATCGGCCGGGCGCGGCGTCCACACGGTCTGGTCCTTGGACGAGCCGACCAGTTGCTCCTGCGCGCCGCGATGCGAGATGTAGACCTCGACCGTGCCGTTCGGGCCCTTCTCGATACGGGTGCGGAACTTGTCGCGCTCGGAGGTCGAATACAGGCCGTCGAACACCTTGCCGATGGTGCGGCGGAGGATGTCCTGCGGGATCTTCGCGCGGTTCTCGGCCCAGTCGGTTTCCATGATGCCGGTCTCGGGCGAATCGATCACCAGCAGGAAGCCCAGCTCTTGCCAGAACGTGCGCAGCTGCGGCCACACGGCGTCCGGCGTGGTCTTCACGACCAGCCAGCGCTGGTTGCCGTCGCGCTCGATGCGCATGTCGGACACGTTGGGCAGCACGGTGTCGGTGCCCGAGCCGGGCGTGGTGACCTTCGGTGCCGTCGAGGTGTAGGCCGACAGCGTGGTCGTGCCGGAATCCGGCGCGGCATAGCGGCGATCGGCCTGGACGCCGGTCAGGTCGGGCGGGACTTCAAGCGTCGGGCCCTTCTTGGCCTGCGACTTGTAGTCGATCTTGTCCGGCTGCATCACCTCATTGACGGTATCGCAACCGGAGATCAGGGCAACCGACAGCACGGCCAGCAGCAATTGAGCAGACGTCGCCACAGCCCCGCGACGGGTTTGGTGCAGTTTCATTGACTTGCGATCCTTCGGATGAGAACGATGGCTTGGAAGCCGTTGAACATCAGGAGAGCAGTCCGGCATCCAGCAAGGATGCGCGCACCACCTCGTGATACTGAGGCGCCAGCGGCGTCAACGGCAGGCGGATACCGCCTTCCATCTTGCCCATGGCTTGCAGGGCCCACTTGACGGGAATCGGGTTCGATTCGACGAACAGGTTTTTGTGCACCGACAGCAGCTGCATGTGGATGCGGCGGGCCGTCTCCACGTCGCCGCGCATGGCGGCAGCGCACAGCTCGTGCATGGCGCGCGGCGCCACGTTGGCCGTGACGGAGATGTTGCCATGACCGCCCAGCAGCATCAGCGCGATGGCGGTCGGGTCGTCCCCGCTGTAGATCTTGAACGAGGCCGGCGCGCCCTTGATCAGCTGCGCGGCGCGGTCGATGTTGCCAGTGGCCTCCTTCACGCCGATCACGCCCGGCACCTCGGCCAGGCGCAGCATGGTCTCGACCGTCATATCGGCCACGGTGCGGCCCGGCACGTTGTACAGGATGACCGGCAGGTCCACCGACTCGGCCACCTTGCGGAAGTGCAAAACCATGCCTTCCTGGGTCGGCTTGTTGTAGTACGGCACGACCTGCAGCGAGGCATCGGCGCCCACCTGCTTGGCGTAGGCCGTCAGTTCGACCGCTTCGGTGGTGGAGTTGCCGCCGGTGCCGGCGATGATGGGGATGCGCTTGTTGGCCTGCTCGACCGCGACGCGGATCAGCTCCCGATGCTCTTCCACCGACACCGTCGGGGATTCGCCACTGGTGCCGACGATGACGATACCGTCGGTGCCCTCGGCGATGTGCCAGTCGATCAGCTTGCGCAGCGACGGGAAATCAAGGCTGCCGTCTTCGTGCATGGGCGTGACGATGGCGACGAGACTGCCGGAAATCTGGATCATGGTTTCGAAAGCAGACAAAAGCGTAAACGTAAACAGTCGGATTGTACCGGAACGTCAAAGCGAATTCGCCACACACAATACCCGCCGGGCGACGGGTAAGCCCCTCGCTTTAAGCAAGTTCAAAGTGCGTAGCGCGGCGCCGTCACGCCGGGCAGCTCGCGTACCGCGCAAACCCGCTGCACATAAGCGTCTCGGGGCGATGTGACGAAGCCGTCTTCATAGCCGATCACGCGCAGGTGGCCGCCCACTGCCCCCAGCAATTCGCCTGGCATCAGCAGGAACGCAGGGTTGGACGGCTTGCCGACGGTTTCGTTTCCGAGCGCGAAGGTTTCGTAAATCAGCCGCCCACCCGGCGCGACGCAGGCCAGCAACCGCGGCCACAGCGGGCGATGCAGGTAGTTGGTGACAATCACGGCATCGAAAGTCGCCCCGGCAGGCAACGGCCACGGACCACCCTCAATGTCGGCGGCGACGGTTTCTGCAATTCCGAGAAGTCCTTCCAGCGCCCCTGCATCCCGATCAATGCCGGTCACACGCAGGCCGCGAGCGGCGAGCCAACGCGCATGCCGGCCGCTGCCGCAGGCGACATCCAGCACGCGGGCGCCGGCCGGCAGCTCGGCCGCCCAGCGCTCCACCCACGGCGAAGGCGCCACGAGCGCATGCGGGTCAAACATGGCAGCAGTCATCAACGGCGCATCAGCTGTAGGCCAGGCCCATCGCCTCGCGCACCTCGCGCATGGTCTCTTGCGTGACCTTGCGCGCGTTGTCGCAACCGTCGGCGATGATGGCGCGCAGCAGGGATGGATCGTCCATGTACTTCTGGGCGCGTTCGAGCATCGGCTGCTGCTCGCGCAGGATACCTTCGATCACGGGCTGCTTGCACTCCAGGCAGCCGATGCCGGCGCTGCGGCAGCCCTTCTGCACCCATTGCTTGGTGTCGTCGTCGGAATAGACCAGGTGCAGTTGCCAGACCGGGCACTTGTCCGGGTCGCCCGGGTCGTTGCGGCGCACGCGGGCCGGATCGGTCGGCATGGTGCGGACCTTCTTCTCGACGGTCTCCTTGTCCTCACGCATGCGGATGGTATTGCCGTACGACTTGGACATCTTCTGGCCGTCCAGGCCGGGCATGCGCGACGCTTCGGTCAGCAGCACCTGCGGCTCGGGCAGGATGATCTTGCGGGCGCCTTCCAGGTAGCCGAACAGGCGCTCGCGGTCGCCCATGGAGAGACTCTGCGATTCGGCCAGCAGCGCGCGGGCCTGCTCCAGCGCCTCGTCTTCGCCGCGCTCCTGGTAGGCGGTGCGCAGCTCCAGATACAGCTTGGCGCGCTTGCCGCCGAGCTTCTTGGCGGCTTCCAGCGCCTTCTCTTCGAAGCCGGGCTCGCGGCCGTACAGGTAGTTGAAGCGGCGGGCCACCTCGCGCGTCATCTCGACGTGCGGCACCTGGTCTTCGCCCACCGGCACGAAGCCGGCACGGTAGATCAGGATGTCGGCGGCCTGCAGCAGCGGATAGCCGAGGAAACCGTAGGTGGAGAGGTCCTTCTCCTTGAGCTTCTCGATCTGGTCCTTGTAGGTCGGCACGCGTTCGAGCCAGCCCAGCGGCGTGCCCATCGACAGCAGCAGGAACAGCTCGGCATGCTCGGGCACGCGGCTCTGGATGAACAGCGTGGCCTGCGACGGATCGACGCCGGCGGCCAGCCAGTCGATCAGCATCTCCCACACCGATTCCTCGATCACCTCGGGCGTTTCGTAGTGCGTGGTCAGCGCATGCCAGTCGGCGACAAAGAAGAAGCACGGGTATTCGGCCTGCAGCCGGACCCAGTTTTTCAGGACGCCGTGGTAGTGCCCCAGGTGCAGGGCACCGGTCGGACGCATGCCGGAAAGTACGCGGTCAGGAAACATGTGGGAGATAAAGGTAGGAACTCAGGAGAACAGCGCCTGCAGCGGACTCAGTATCCACTGCAGCAATTGAAACAGCAGCGCCATGATCGGGCGCATCCAGACATTGGTGATGACGTTGGAAATGATCAGCGCCATCACGATAAAGAAGCCGAACGGCTCAATGCGCGCCAGGCCCAGCGCTGCGCGCGGGGGCAACAGCGCGGCCAGCACGCGCCCGCCGTCGAGCGGCGGCAGCGGAAACATGTTGAACGCTGCCATCACCATATTGACCAGGATGCCGGCGCGCGCCATGCCGATCAGGAAGGCCTCGTTCACGCCGCCCACTGCCAGCAGGATGGCGAACACCCCCCAGGCAATCGCCTGCACAAAGTTGGTGGCGGGCCCGGCCAGCGCGACCCACATGCCGTGCCAGCGCGGGTCGCGCAGCCGGTCGAAACGCACCGGCACCGGCTTGGCGTAGCCAAACACGAAGGCGCCGTGGGTGGCGAAATACAGCAGCAGCGGCATCGCAATCGTGCCGATCGGATCGATATGCCGCAGCGGATTGATGCTGATCCGCCCCATCACATAGGCGGTATCGTCACCAAAATGCTTGGCGACATAGCCATGCGCCGCCTCATGCAGCGTGATGGCAAACAAAACGGGGATCGCGTAGACCGCGATGTTCTGGATCAGGGTGGGGTCCATAAGCGGGCTATTGTAGCAAGCGCGTGCGGCGGCACATGAGCCTTGCGCACCACACGTTTACAGGCCGACGCGGGCCGGATCGCCCCGCCCCTTGCGCACCAGTTCGGGCTCGCCGCCGGTCAGGTCGATGACGGTGGTGGGCTCAGCCGGGGCCGGGCCGCCGTCGATCACCAAGTCCAGCTGCTTCTCCAGGCGGGCGCGGATCGCTTCCGCCTCATTGAGCGGCTCGTCATCACCAGGCAGCTGCAGCGTAGCGGAGAGCAGCGGCTCGCCCAGCTCGGCCATCAGCGCCAGCGGGATCGCGTGGTCGGGCACGCGCAGGCCGATGGTCTTGCGCGACGGGTGCGACAGCCGGCGCGGCACCTCCTTGGTGGCTTCCAGCAGGAACACGAACGGGCCTGGCGTGGCAGTCTTCACGGCGCGGTACTGCTTGTTGTCAACGCGGGCGAAGGTGGCCAGCTCCGACAGGTCACGGCACATCAGCGTCAGGTGGTGCTTTTCGTCGATGCCGCGCACGCGGCGCAGGCGTTCGACGGCCGCCTTGTCATCCAGGTGGCAAGCGAGCGCGTAGCAGGAATCGGTCGGCAACGCGAGCAGGCCGCCAGCGCGGATGATCTCGGCCGCCTGGCGGATCAGGCGCCCTTGCGGCGTGGTCGGATGAATCTGGAAGAACTGGGACATGCGGGGCCGGTGGGGAAATGGATCGGGTGGGTGCTACGACATCCACCGGCTCCACACCGGCGTCAGGTTGGCGGGCAATGGCGGCAGTTCGCCCAACTCCACACGCCCTTCGCCGGGGCCGTGGAAATCCGAGCCACGCGAGGCCATCAGGCCATAGCGGCGCGCCACGTCGGCGTAATAGGCGTACTGGTCGGGCGTGTGGCTGCCGGTGACCACCTCGACGGCCTCGCCGCCAAGGTCCTTGAATTCGTCGAACAGCGCGCTGTGCTCGATCAGCGACAGCGTATAGCGGCCCGGATGCGCCATCACCGCGACGCCGCCCGCGCCGTGGATCCAGCCAATGGCATCGGCCAGGCGCGCCCAGCGGTGCGGTACGTAACCCGGCTTGCCGTCGCCCAGGTAGCGGTCGAACACCTCGGAGATGTTCGCGCAATGGCCGTGCTCGACCAGAAAGCGCGCGAAGTGCGTGCGCGAGACCATGTCGGGGTTGCCGGCGTAGGCCAGCGCGCCCTCATAGGCGTCGGCAATGCCAAGCTTGGCCAGCGCCGCGCTGATGTCCTCGGCGCGTGCGCAGCGGCCCGAGCGGGTGCGTTCCAGCCCCTGCACCAGTGCGGCGTTCTCCGGATCGATGCCCAGCCCGACGATATGCAGCGTGCGCCCCGCCCAGGTGACGGAAATCTCCACGCCCGGCAAGTAGTCCATGCCCAGTGACTGCGCGGCCGCGCGCGCGGCAGCCTGTCCGCCCACCTCGTCGTGGTCGGTCAGCGCCCACAGCGTCACGCCGTGGGCGGCGGCGCGGGCGGCCACCTCTTGCGGCGCAAGCAGGCCGTCCGACACCGTGGAGTGGCAGTGCAGGTCGGCGTTGATGGGGGAAGCGGCAGATAAATTCAGCATCCATCCATTTTACTGCTGCGACGCGGTATCGGGTGGCCGGCGCGCGGCGCGCGGAATATCCGCCGAATGCCCCGGAAGACCCGACTGGCCGTGCTGGCGTTGGCGGCACGGGTGTTGCAGCGCGCTATAGTGGCTCCATTGTTTCGTCCACTTCTCCTTGCCATGACTGCCCAGACCACCCTCCCCGCCGATGCCATCCAGCCGGTCGATCAGCGCATCGACGTGCTCATCGTGGGCGCCGGGCCGGTCGGCCTGTTCGCCGCGTTCGAGGCGGGCGTGCTGGGGCTGTCGTGCGTGCTGGTGGATGCGTTGGACCGCCCCGGCGGCCAGTGCACCGAGCTGTATCCGGAGAAGCCGATCTACGACATTCCCGCGCTGGTCTCGTGCACGGCACAGGAGCTGGTCGACCGGTTGATGGCGCAGTGCGCGCCGTTCGGCTACCCAATCCTGTGCAGCCGCCGCGCGGAGACGGTGGAGACGATCCCCGCCGCGCATGGCGAGCGCTTCCGCGTCACCACCAGTGCCGGCGATGTGTTCGATTGCGCCGCCGTGCTCGTCACCGCCGGCAACGGCGCCTTCGCGCCGCAGCGCGTCGCCCTGCCCGAAGCCGCCGCGCTGGAAGACCGCCACCTGCACTACGCCGTGCGCGACACCGCGCGCTTCGCGGGCAAGCAAGTGGTGGTGGCCGGCGGCGGCGATTCGGCGCTGGACTGGGCGCTGGCGCTGCGCAAGATCGCCGCGCGCGTGACGCTGGTGCACCGGCGCGAGGGCTTCCGCGCGGCCGATGCGTCGGTGGCCGAGATGCGTGCATCGGTGGCGGCCGGCGAGATGGACTTCATCGTCGGCATGATCAGCCGGCTGGACAGCACGCCCGACGGCACCCTCACCGGCGCCGCCATCCGCCAGCGCGAAGGCGAAGCCGTGCTCCCCTGCGATGAACTGATCGCGCTGTATGGGCTGGTCTCCGAGCCCGGCCCGATCGCCAACTGGGGCGTCGAGATGCGCGCAGGGCGCATCGTGGTGGAGACCACCGCGTATGAAAGCTCACGCCCCGGCGTGTTTGCCGCCGGCGATATCGCGCTGTACCCGAACAAGCAGAAGCTGATCCTGTCGGGCTTCCACGAGGTGGCGATGGCGCTGCGGCGCGCGTACCGCTATGTGAATCCCGACAAGACGCTGGTCCACATGCATACCAGCAACGATGCGGGCCTGCAGTCCAAGCTGCACGTGACGGCGGGCTGAAAGCCGATGCGCAGCGGACACGTCGTCGTCATCGGCGGCTATGGTTTCTTCGGCAGGCGGCTGGTTGAACGGCTGTCGGCGCATGCCACGCTGACGATCACGATTGCGGGGCGCTCGCTGGCGCAAGCCACTGCGCTGGCGAACGCGCTACAGCCCAAGGCGCGCGCTGCGTTGCGGGCCGTTGCCCTCGACATCCACGCAGCCGATTTCACCCGGCAGTTGCAGGCGCTGGCGCCCGACGTGCTGATCCATACCGGCGGGCCGTTCCAGGGGCAGGACTACCGCGTCGCGTATGCCTGCATCGAGACCGGTGTGCACTACATCGACCTCGCGGATGGCCGCGCCTTCGTGCAGGGCATCTCTGCGCTGAACGACGCCGCCGCGCGGGCCGGCACGCTGGTCGTGAGTGGCGCCAGCTCGGTGCCGGCGCTCTCCGGCGCAGCCATCGATGAACTGACGCGCGACATGGCAACCGTCGACACCATCGACATCGGCATCAGCCCCGGCAACCGCACCGAGCGCGGCCTGTCGACCATCCAGGCGATCCTGAGCTATTGCGGCAAGGCGCTGCCCTCCTCGCGCGCACCCGTGTATGGCTGGAGCGGCACGTGGCGGCACCGCTATCCCGCTCCGGTCGGCGAGCGGTTGATGTCGCCGTGCGACGTGCCGGACCTGGCGCTGTTTCCGCCGCGCTATCCGGGCACGCCGCACGTGCGCTTTGGCGCGGGGCTGGAGTTGCGCTTCCTCCATCGCGGCATGAACACGATGGCTGCACTGGCGCGGGCCGGGCTGGTGAAGGACTGGTCGCGCCACACCCGCTGGCTGAAGGCCGCCTCGGATTGGTTTCTACATTGGGGCTCGGACGTGGGCGGCATGCACATCCGCGTTGATGGACGCGACGCCGACGGCCGCGCGTGCAGCCGCCTCTGGCATCTGCTGGCCACCCACGGCGACGGCCCGTACGTGCCGACCCTGGCCGCGGCGGCGCTGGTCCGCCGTTTTTTTGAAGGCACGCTGCCGCAACGCGGGGCGATGCCGTGCGTCGGCCTGCTGACCCTGGCGGATTTCGCACGCGAGATCGACGGCCTGGCGATCACGATGCAGGAAGCGTCTGCATGACCGCCTCGCTCTACGAAATCGTGCTCGGCACACACTATGCGCAGTTGGCGCCGGCGGTACAGGCGTTCCACCGGCTCGCCGGCCACGTGACCCTGCACGGCGAAGTCGAAACCGAGCCGCCCGCATCGCGCTCCGCGCGCTGGCTCGCGTGGTGCATCCGCACGCCGCGCACGCCAACGCGCGGGCCGATCCGCTTCGCGCTCCACGCCACGCCCACCGAAGAAACCTGGACACGCCATTTCCCGCGCCACACGATGCGCTCCACGCTGTCGCTGCATCGGGGCCGCATCATGGAGAAGCTCGGCGCGACGCGCTTGTTCTTCGTGTTGGAAGCGGAGGCCGGCACGCTGCGGATGCACCTGCAGGGCGTGCACTTTCTCGGCATCCCCTGCCCCGCCTGGCTGCGGCCGGCGGTGGTGGCCGAGGAAACCGGCCACGGCGACCGCCTGCACTTCAACGTGCGTGCCAGCGTGCCGCTGCTGGGCGTGGTGGCGGCGTATCGCGGCTATCTGGACCTGACCACGGTGCAGGCCCAGCACCCTGTCGACTGAGGCGGACGCTCAGGCCTCGCGGCAGAATCCCTCGATCAACGCCGCCACCTGCTCGGGCTGGTCGTGGTGCAGCATGTGAGCCGCATCGGCGATCAGCACCTCGCGGAAATCCTGGAACGCGGTAAAGCGCGACTTGAACTCCGGCAGCGGCACCTCGCCAGCCAGCGCTTTCAGCGTGGGGGAGTCGACCGCCTCGACGTGCAGCACCGGCGCTGTCACGCGGCGCCAGACCTCCATCACCTCGTCCAGCCGATAGAGCTGCGGGTTGACAATCTTGTGGGCCGGATCGCCGAGGATTTCCCAGCGGCCGTCGGCGTTCTGGCGCGACCAGTGCTGGGCGAGGAAGGCGGCCTTGTCGGCAGGCAGGCGCGGGTTGGTCTTCTGCAGGCGGGCGGCCACGTCGTCGACGGTGGCGTAGGTGTTCAGGCGCGGCTTGTCCTTCAGCTCATCGAGCCAGCGCGCGTAACGGCGCGGCGCCTGCGATGCCTTGGAGGCCGGCATGCCGAAGCCCTCCAGATCGACCACGCGACGCACGCGCTCGGGCCGGATGCCCGCGTACAGGCACACCACATTGGCGCCCAGGCTGTGGCCGACCAGCGTGACCTGCCCCTCCGGCTGATAGTGATCAATGATCGCCTCCAGGTCGGCCAGGTAATCGGCGAACCAGTAGCAGTCCACGCCAGGCGCACCGGTCGGCGCGGCGGTCAGGCCATAGCCGCGCCAGTCCGGCGCGACGATGTGCCAGCGCTCGCGCAGCGCATCGACCAGGAACTGGAACGACGCCGACACATCCATCCAGCCGTGGAACAGGAACAGGATGGGCGCGCCCGGCTCGCCCCATTCGCGGATGTGGTAGCGCAAGCCGCGCACGGGCAAATAGGTGGAGCGGGAGGCGTGGCGCGTGGCCGGCAGCGTGGTGGAGTCCATGGTTTCCGTCACCGAAGAGAATCGAACGATCGTTCTTTTTCTGATGATTATAGCGATGGATGACCAACCACGTGCCGCTTAGAACGACGCTTCCAGCGCGGCGATCTCGTCGTCGTCGAAACCGGCCTGGCGACGGGCGTCAAGGTTGAACGGCCCGCGCAGGCGGGGTGCTCCGTATTGTTCGGCCAGCGCACGATAGGTCGGCAGCGGGTCCAGCCCGGCGCGGTCGCACAGCCAGCGGTACCAGCGGTTGCCCACGGCCACGTGGCCAATCTCGTCGCGCAGGATGATGTCGAGGATGCCGGCCGCGGTCAGATCGCCCGCCGCCGCCAGCTTGGCGCGGATCGGCGGCGAGGCGTCCAGCCCGCGCGCCTCCAGCGTGCGCGGCACCAGCGCCATGCGGGCGAGCGGGTCGGCGGCGGTCTTCTCGGTCATCTGCCACAGGCCATCGTGGGCGGGGTGGTCACCGTAGCGGCAATCGAGCGTGGCCAGGTGCGCGGTCAGCAACGAGAAATGCGTCGCCTCCTCCGCCGCCACGCGCATCCAGTCCCGATAGAAGGCGACCGGCATGCCGGCAAAGCGCCACACGGCATCGAGCGCGAGGTTGATGGCGTTGAATTCGATATGCGCCAGCGCGTGCAGCAGCACGGCGCGGCCATGCGGCCGGTCGATCGCGCGGCGGCGCGGCACCTCGGCGGGTGGCACCAGCAGCGGCGTATCGGGCCGGCCGGGGATGCCGGCGGCGGGCGCGAAGACCGCCTCATCCGCGCCCCAAGCTGTGTCGCTGGCGTCACGCGCGCGCTCGCCCAGGCGCAGGGTGGCGTCGACTTTGCTGGTTGGATCGGTGAGGCACAGGGCGGCCAGCGCGTCGTGGCGCAAAGACGTGGCAGGCGTCTGGATTGAGGTCATCGGCGTACAATTTGGGCTTTCCGGCATTCTATTCGACGGCCTGCCCGCCCTCTGGACGAGGCGCGGGCTTGAAGGCGCGCACCTTTCCCCCATTTAGACAGATTCTGGAGACGAACGCATGGCCCTCTACCAACTCGGCGACGTTGCCCCGACCATTGACGACGACGCCTACGTGGCGGCAGAAGCCACCGTGATCGGCCGCGTGGAGCTCAAGGCACGCGCCAGCGTCTGGCCCGGCGCGGTCATCCGCGGCGACAACGAGCCGATCGTGGTGGGCACGGCCAGCAACGTGCAGGAAGGCGCCGTGCTGCACACCGACCCGGGTTGCCCGCTCGACATCGGCGACAACGTGACGATCGGCCACCAGGCCATGCTGCACGGCTGCACCATCGGCGAGGGCTCGCTGATCGGCATCCAGGCAGTGGTGCTCAACCGGGCGGTGATCGGCAAGGAATGCCTGGTGGGCGCAGGCGCGATCATCACGGAAGGCAAGGTCTTCCCGGATCGCTCGCTGATCCTGGGCGCCCCGGCCAAGGCGGTGCGGACACTGACAGACGAAGACGTCGCCAAGATGCGCATGAATACCGAGACTTATGCCGTGCGCCAGGCGATGTACAAGCAGCAACTGAAACGGATCGATGGATGACTGACGAACTGAAGAAATTCGTATTCGACGCCGCGCCGGTGCGCGGTGAACTGGTGCGCCTGGAAGGGACCTGGCAAGAGGTCGTGCGCCGCCGCAACTACCCCGCCCCGGTGCGCACGCTGCTGGGCGAGATGATGGCCGCTGCCGCGCTGCTGTCGGCCAACCTCAAGTTCAACGGCGCGCTGATCATGCAGCTGCACGGCGACGGCCCGGTGCGCATGCTGGTGGTGGAGTGCAATTCCGACCTGTCGATGCGCGCCACCGCCAAGCTGGCCGACGGCGCCGAGATTGCCGACGATGCCACGCTGGCCTCGATGGTCAATGCGCACGGCCACGGCCGTTTCGCCATCACGCTCGATCCGCAAGACAAGCTGCCGGGCCAGCAGCCGTACCAGGGCATCGTGCCGCTGGCCGACACGACCGGGCCCCTGAGCAGCATGACCGAGGTGCTGGAGCATTACATGCAGACCTCGGAACAGCTCGACACGCGCCTGTGGCTGGCGGCGGACGACAAGATCGCTTCCGGCATGCTGCTGCAGCGCCTGCCGTCCTATGGCGGCGCGATGGAAGGCCGGCCCGGCAACGAGCCCGCGCAGGTGGGCGAGACCGGCCAGCCGCTGCACGAAGACGTGCACAGCCAAGACCTCGACACCTGGGAGCGCGTCTGCCAACTCGGCACGACGCTGCGCCGGGACGAACTGCTGGAGCAGCCCATCGACACGCTCATCAAGCGGCTCTACTGGGAAGAAATGGAGCACGCCGGCATCCGCATGTTCGAGCCGCTGCTGCCGCGCTTCCGCTGCTCGTGCTCGCGGGCGCGCGTGGGGGCGATGCTGCGCACGCTCGGCCAGGAAGAGATCGACGACATCCTGCAGGAGCGCGGCAAGGTGGAGATCGACTGCGAGTTCTGCGGCCAGCACTACGCCTTCGACTCGGTCGATTGTGCGCAGCTGTTCGCGCAGGGCACGGTGGTCGAGAGCAGCCAGGGCACCCCCGGGCAGCACCACTGATTCCGGCGACATAGTATGAAGATGCGTCAGCGGCGGCACTTCCGGGTGCCGCTGACGCTCTAAACGCGAAGCCTGTTCCTGATCGCGGAGCGCACCATGCCCTCTTCAACCACGTCACCGACCACCCTGTCCAACGTTGCCCGGCTGGCCCTGCCTGCGCTGGCGGCAGCGCTGGCATCCGCCTGCGTCTACGTCCCGCGCGGACCAGGCGGCACCCCCTACACGGCGCGCATGCCCGCCGATACCCAAGCTTCCGCGCCCGCTCCGCTCACACCGGAAGAACGCAAGAAGCTCGACGACCTGAACGCCAAGGCCCTGCGTGAATCCGACCAGGCGGCCGAGCGCGAAGCGCGCATGCGCGAATACGTGGCGACGCCCTATTACGCGCCCTATCCGGCCTACGGCAGCTATTCGGTGTTCTACGGCAGCGGCTGGCGCCACCATGGCGGCTGGGGATTCAGCTACGGCGCGCCCGTGTGGGGCTATCCGTACTACTGGTAGGCCAGAGGAATTTTCAGGAGGCGATCGCGTCGACCCTGCTGGTCACGCGTTCGCCCGGCACGCTCAGTGCCGGTTCTGCTGCCCGGTCGGGGGCGGCGGCAGCGGTGGGGTTTCGCTGGTCTTGGGGGCCGGTGCGACGAACTGGACGAAGCCTTCGTCGTCCTTGACCATCCCCAGCTCATAGCGCGCGCGCTCTTCGACGGCGCCCGTGCCTTCCTTCAGGTCCTTCACTTCGCCTTCGAGCTTGGTGTTGCGCTGCTTGAGCTCAGCGTTGCGCTGGTTCTGCGCGCTCACCTGCTTTTGCATATCCCACACGCGCAGCCAGCCGCCCTTGCCCAGCCAGAGCGGGTACTGGATGGCAAGCAGCAACAGCATCAGGAACAGCGTGATCAGGCGCATACGGTCAGGCGTGGGCAATCAGCCACCCCGGATACCACGCGACCGCCAAGCGGCGGTCGCACGGTGATCCGGAGCGAAACTGCGAAGGATTATCGCAGGTTATAGAACGCCGACTTGCCCGGGTAGGTGGCGATATCGCCCAGGTCTTCCTCGATGCGCAGCAGCTGGTTGTACTTGGCCATGCGGTCCGAGCGCGACAGCGAGCCGGTCTTGATCTGGCCAGCGTTCGTGCCGACGGCGATGTCGGCGATGGTGCTGTCTTCGGTCTCGCCCGAGCGGTGCGAGATCACGGCGGTGTAGCCGGCGCGCTTGGCCATCTCGATGGCGGCGAACGTCTCGGTCAGCGTACCGATCTGGTTGATCTTGATGAGGATCGAGTTGGCGATGCCCTTTTCGATGCCTTCCTTCAGGATCTTGGTGTTGGTGACGAACAGATCGTCGCCCACCAGCTGGACCTTGTTGCCGAGCTTCTCGGTCAGGACCTTCCAGCCGTCCCAGTCGCTTTCGTGCATGCCGTCTTCGATCGAGACGATCGGGAACTTGTCGGCCAGGTTGGCCAGGTAGTTCGCGAAGTCCACCGACGACAGTTGCAGGCCTTCGCCTTCCAGGTGGTATTTGCCGTCCTTGTAGAACTCGGAGGCGGCGCAATCCAGCGCCAGCAGCACGTCTTCACCGGCCTTGTAGCCAGCCTGCTCGATGGCCGACAGGATGGTGTTCAGGCACTCTTCGTTGCTGGCGAAGTTCGGTGCGAAACCGCCTTCGTCGCCCACGGCCGTGCTCATGCCCTTGTCGGCGAGGATCTTCTTCAGCGCGTGGAAGATCTCGGCGCCGCAGCGCAGGGCTTCACGGAAGCTCGACTGGCCGACCGGCATCACCATGAATTCCTGGATGTCCAGGCTGTTGTTGGCGTGCGCGCCGCCGTTGACGATGTTCATCATCGGCACCGGCATCTGCATGGCGCCCGAACCGCCGAAGTAACGGTACAGCGGCAGGCCGGCTTCTTCCGCAGCGGCCTTGGCCACGGCCATCGACACGGCCAGCATGGCGTTGGCGCCCAGGCGGCTCTTGTTCTCGGTGCCGTCCAGGTCGATCAGGGTGCGATCCAGGAAGGCCTGTTCCGACGCGTCCAGGCCCATGATGGCCTCGGAGATCTCGGTGTTGATGTGCTCGACGGCCTTCAGCACGCCCTTGCCCAGGTAGCGCGACTTGTCGCCGTCACGCAGTTCGATGGCTTCACGCGAGCCGGTGGAGGCGCCCGACGGCACGGCGGCGCGGCCCATCACGCCCGATTCCAGCAGCACGTCGCATTCGACGGTGGGGTTGCCGCGCGAGTCCAGCACTTCGCGACCGATGATATCTACGATGGCACTCATGAATTCCCTCTTGGTCTCTTAAAGCAGGTAATGCGACGCAATCGACAGGCTCAGACGCCTTCGACCACGATCATGTTCATGTGCGCGGCCTTGGCGCGCGCGTCACGGGCAGCGTGGTATTCCTCGCTGTCGTAGAACGCCTTGGCGGCGTCATAGCTCGGAAACTTGAGCACCACAACCCGGGTAGGGTTCCACTCGCCTTCCAACGACTCGGTCTTGCCACCACGCACCAGCGGCTCGGCGCCGTGAACCTGAAAGGCTTTGGTCGACAGCACTTTGTATTGCTCGTATTGCACGGGGTCGGTCACGTCCACGTACGCGAGGATGTAGCCAGCGGCCATGTGTCTCTCTCCGGATGCTGAATCGATGGCGACGTCAGCGGCTGGGGGAGCCGCCGGTCAGGTGGGATCAGTCGAACTGATTTTCCAGGAAACCGCTGCGCTTGGTGAGCACATCCAGTTCTTTCAGTACCGACAGCAAGTCTTTCATGCGGCGCAGCGGCACGGCATTCGGGCCGTCTGATTTTGCGCATGCGGGATCGGGGTGGGTTTCCATGAAGACACCCGCCACGCCCGTGGCGATGGCCGCGCGGGCCAGCACCGGCACGAACTCGCGCTGGCCGCCCGAGCTGGTGCCCTGGCCGCCCGGCAGTTGCACCGAGTGCGTGGCATCGAACACCACCGGCGCGCCCGTCTCGCGCATGATCGCCAGCGAGCGCATGTCCGACACGAGGTTGTTGTAGCCGAACGAGGCGCCGCGTTCGCAGGCCATGAAGTTGTCTTCCGGCAGGCCGGCATCGCGGGCCGCATGGCGCGCCTTGTCGATGACGTTCTTCATGTCATGCGGCGCGAGGAACTGGCCCTTCTTGATGTTGACCGGCTTGCCGCTCTGCGCGCAGGCGCGGATGAAATCCGTCTGGCGGCACAGGAAGGCCGGCGTCTGCAGCACGTCCACCACCGCTGCCACCGGCTTGATCTCGTCGATCTCGTGGATGTCGGTCAGCACCGGCACACCCACCTGCCGGCGGACTTCCGCCAGGATGCGCAGGCCCTCTTCTAGCCCCAACCCGCGGAACGACGCGTCCGACGAGCGGTTCGCCTTGTCGAACGACGACTTGTAGATGAACGGAATGCCCAACGCGCCCGTGATCTCCTTGAGCGTGCCGGCGGTGTCGATCGCCATCTGCTCGGACTCGATCACGCAGGTGCCGGCAATCAGGAAGAACGGATGGTCGAGACCGACCTCGAAATCGCAGAGTTTCATCGTGTTTCCTGTGCGCTGCCGCTCAAGCGACAGCGCGTTGCGTGTTCTGCTGGTGATGCGCCAGCGCGGCTTCCACGTAGGCCTTGAACAGCGGATGGCCGTCACGCGGCGTCGAGGTGAATTCCGGGTGGAACTGCACGCCGACGAACCACGGGTGCATCGACGTCGGCAGTTCCATCATTTCCGGCAGGTTTTCCGACGGCGTGCGCGCCGAGATGATCATCCCGGCCTTTTCGAGCTGCGGCACGTAGTGGTTGTTCACCTCGTAGCGGTGGCGATGGCGCTCGTTGACTTCCGCGCCGTAGATCGTCGCCGCCTTGGTGCCCGATTGCACCGGCACGCGCTGCGAGCCCAGGCGCATCGTGCCGCCCAGGTCGGAGTCGGCCGAACGCTTTTCCACGGCACCGTCGCGGTCCAGCCACTCGGTGATGAGGGCCACCACCGGGTGCTGGGTCTCGTCGTTGAATTCCGTGCTGTTGGCGTCCTTCATGCCGGCCAGGTGGCGGGCGAATTCGATCACGGCGAGCTGCATCCCCAGGCAGATGCCCAGGTACGGCACACCCTTCTCACGGGCGTACTGGATCGCGCGGATCTTGCCTTCCGTGCCGCGCTTGCCAAAGCCGCCCGGCACCAGGACTGCATCGAGCGAGTCCAGCACCTGCGTATGGCCCGACTCCAGCTCTTCGGAATCGATGTATTCGATGTTGACGCGCGTCGAGGTGTGCAGACCGGCGTGGCGCAGCGCTTCAATGAGCGACTTGTACGACTCGGTCAGGTCGACATACTTGCCGACCATGCCGATGGTGATCTCGTGCTGCGGGTTCTCTTGCGTGTGCACCATGTGGGCCCACACCGACAGATCCGCCGGCGGCGCGTCGATGCGCAGCTCTTCGCAGATGATGCGATCCAGCCCCTGCTCGTTGAGCATCTGCGGGATCTTGTAGATGGTGTCGACGTCCCACACCGAGATGACCGCGTCCTGCGGCATGTTGGCGAACAGCGAAATCTTCGCGCGCTCGTCATCGGGGATCGGGCGGTCGGCGCGGCACAGCAGCGCGGTCGGCTGCACGCCGATTTCGCGCAGCTTCTGCACCGAGTGCTGGGTCGGCTTGGTCTTCAGCTCGCCGGCGCTGGCGATGAACGGCACCAGCGTCAGGTGGATGAACGCGGCCTGGTTGCGGCCCAGGCGCAGGCTCATCTGGCGCGCGGCTTCCAGGAACGGCAGTGATTCGATGTCGCCCACCGTGCCGCCGATTTCCACGATCGCCACATCGGCGCGGCCGTCGTGCGACGCCTTGGCGCCGCGCTCGATGAAGGCCTGGATCTCGTTGGTGATGTGCGGAATCACTTGCACCGTCTTGCCCAGATACTCGCCGCGACGCTCCTTGCGGATCACGGATTCATAGACCTGGCCGGTGGTGAAGTTGTTCGACTTGCGCATCTTGGCCGAGACGAAGCGCTCGTAGTGGCCAAGATCGAGGTCGGTTTCTGCGCCGTCCTCCGTCACAAACACCTCGCCGTGCTGGAGCGGGCTCATGGTGCCCGGGTCGACGTTGATGTAGGGATCGAGTTTGAGGAGGGTGACTTTGAGGCCGCGCGACTCAAGAATGGCCGCGAGCGAGGCGGCGGCGATGCCCTTGCCGAGTGAGGACACAACGCCACCGGTGACGAATACGAACTTGGTCATAACCTAGCTTGCCGGGGAAAGCCGGATTATACCAAAGGTGCCCCTTGCGATTCGTGACAGAACGGCGGAATTTGCCTGTTCAGGCGGCGTGCCGCATGGCGCCTGCGTCGGCGCGCATTTCGTTGATCAACCGGCGGATCAGGTCAGCCGTTTCCAGCGGCTTTTCCATCGGATACAGGTGGCTGCCCTCGATCCAGCCCAGGCGGCTGCCGACCAGGCGGCGGGTCGCACCCAGGCCGATCTGGCGGACCTCGCGCGAGCGCGTGCCCGCCACGAAGCTGACCGGGAACGGCGTGCCGCCGGACACGCGACGACCAAGATTGGTCGGCAAGGTGCGGTAAATCTGGTATTCGACCTCGCGCGAAAAACGCAATGTGCGCTCGGCCTCGCGGCCGGTCGGCTCGGTGCCACGCTCGACGTAATCGCGCAGGACGTCTTCATCCCAGCGGTCGAACTTGCGCTTGGCCTTGAAGTGACTCCAGACCGCATCGAGATCGGGCCAGAGATTGCGCCGGTTCTTGGTGACGGCCGCCGGGGATTGGCTCTCGTCAATGTTGAGCCATTGCGCCACGCGCACCAGCTTGGCGCGCCAGCCCGCAATGACCGGCGAATCCAGCATCAGCACGCCGCGTACGCGCTCGGGACGGCGCAGCGCCGCCATCAGGCTCAGGAAGCCGCCCAGCGAATGGCCGACCAGCCAGACCGGCTCGGGCTGCGCGTCGATTTCCGCCAGCAACTCCTTCACCAGCCCTGGCCAGGACCGCGTGACGGGGAAGCGCGGGTCGTGCCCGAAGCGCTCGACCGCGCGGATGTCGAACTCGTCACCCAGCACGCCCAGCATCTTCCGATACGTGCCGACCGGAAAGCCATTGGCATGCGAAAAGAGCATCACATCGCGCATCGAACCGGCTCCTGTGCTGGCGTTCAGTGCGACTCTGGCTTGCCGCTGCCGGCCACGCGCTGCAGCGTCGCGACCTGCTCGAACGCAGGACCAGGCGCACGTTGCGGCTTGGCCGGGGCATCGGCGGCAGGCGGCGCAGGGGGCGCAATACGCACCGGCTCCACCTCGACCGACGGGTGCCCTTCGCGGCGCAGCGGGTGCGCCGGCGTGGTGTCGGTCTCCCAATCCGGATCTTCGATCTCGGCAAACACCTGGCGCAGGCGCTTGCCCCAGGTGCCACGGATCATCGCGAAATACGGGTTTTCCTCGTCAATGGCGACGAAGCGCGTCACGCGCAGCGAGTTGGTCTCGTAGACCAGCAGATCGAGTGGCAGGCCCACCGAGATATTCGACTTCAGCGTCGAATCCATCGAGATCAGCGCGCATTTGGCGGCTTCGTCCAGCGGCAGCGCCGGACGGATCACGCGGTCGATGATGGGCTTGCCGTACTTGGCCTCGCCGATCTGGAAGTAGCAGTTCTCGGGCGTGGCTTCGATGAAGTTGCCGGCGGCGTAGACGTTGAACAAGCGCGGCCGCTCGGCGCCGATCTGCCCGCCGAAGATGATGCTGACGTTGAAATCGATCTTGGCCTTGGCCAGCGCCGCGGCGTCGCGGTCGTAGACCTCGCGCACGGCCTCGCCGACGATGGTGGCAGCCTCGAACATGTCCCGCGCCGTCCACAGCGAGCGCGGCTTGTCGCGCGCCTCGGTCAGCACCTGGCGCACGGCCTGGCTGATGGCGAGGTTGCCGGCGGTCAGCAGCACCATGACGCGATCGCCTTCGCGCTCGAAGACGGTCATCTTGCGGAAGGTGGAGATGGCGTCGACGCCCGCATTGGTGCGGGAGTCCGACAGGAAGACCAGGCCAGCGTCCAGGCGCATGGCGACGCAATAAGTCATGGGCGAAGCGACAAACGAAATCGTTGGGTTGGAAGCATTCTAGCGTGTCAATTGCAACGCAACGTCGCGCTTAGAAGCGGTGTTCAGTTCACTCAGGCAGCCTCGGCGGGCAACGGCTCAATCGAGATGCTCACGTCCAGCGTCTCGGCTCCGCCACCCTGGCGGATGCCGCGGATGGGCGCCGCCGACTGGTAGTCGCGGCCGACGGCCAGGCGGATGTGGCGCCCGTCGGTAAAGCATTGGTGCGTGACATCGATGCTGCACCACGTGTGTGACTCGGCGTCGAGGCAGATGTCGGCCCACGCGTGACTGGCGAGGTCTTCCTCGCCGACCGCGTGGAAGTAGCCGCTGACATAGCGCGCCGGCACGCCCAGCGCCCGGCAGCATGCCACCATCACCTGCGCCTGGTCCTGGCAGACGCCGGCGCTCAGGTTGAAGGCCTCGGCAGCCGTGGTGCCGACGTCGGTGGCGTTCGGCTTGTAGCGCACGCGCGTGGCGATGGCCCGGGCGAGGCTCAACGCCGACTCGGCATCGCCCTGGACCAGCGCATGTTCGCGTGCGAATGCGGCCAGCTCGGGCGGCGCGGAGGTCAGCGGCGTGGTGCTCAGGAAGTACAGCGGCGAGACGCGGTAGCGCCCGTCCCCGGGGGCGTCGGCAAAACCGTGGCTGCCGGGCGCGCCGGACGGGAAGGCCTCGACGATGCCGCGGGCGTCGATGGTGACGTCGTCAGCGCGATTGCCCAGGGTGAAGTGGTGCACCACGTTGCCGAAGCCGTCGGTGGCGCGCGTCAGGTTGCCGGGGGCGTGGATCTGCCAGCTGTCCACTTGCTGCAGCGGGCCGCTGCGGGGGGTCAACCGCAGCTCGTGCACGCTGTGGCGCAGCGGCTCGGCATAACGGTAGACCGTGGTATGTCGAATTTGGTATTTCACGATGGCGCGGGCGCCGCACACATGCGACGCCCCGATGTATACAAAGTGCCCCGGGTGTCACACCGCATCGAGCGGCACCAGGAAATCCTGGCTGATGCCGTTGCCCAGATCGCCAATGCGCTCCAGGAAGTTGGTCAGCCACGGATGCAGGCCGACCGCGAAAATATCCTCGATGCGGGCGTACCGCAGGTCGGCATGCAGTTTACCAGCGCGACGCTCGGTCTCCGACGACTGGCTGTTGCGCACCGTGGAGAGGATCGCCACCACCTCGTCCATGCTGGCCAGCAGCGAGCGCGGCATGTCGCCGCGCAGGATCAGCAGCTCCGCCACCCGCGTCGGCGTGATCACGTTGCGGTAGATCTTGCGGTAGACCTCGAAGCCCGAGACCGAGCGCAGGATGGCCGCCCAGTGATAAAAATCCGCGTGCTCGGCGGCGGTCTCGTCGCGCGTGGGCGTGGACTGGAACTTCACGTCGAGGATACGCGCGGTGTTGTCGGCGCGTTCCAGGAAGGTGCCCAGGCGCATGAAGTAGAACGCGTCGTCCTTGAGCATGGTGCCGAGCTGCACGCCGCGCGACAGGTGCGAGCGGAACTTGACCCACTCGAAGAACTGCGACGGGTCATCGCGCAGCATGCCTTCGGCAATCAGGCGCTGCACCTCCAGCCAGGTGGTGTTGATGGTCTCCCACACCTCGGTCGTGAGGGAACCGCGCACCGCGCGGGCGTTCTCGCGCGCGCCGCGCAGGCAGCTCATGATCGACGACGGGTTGGTCATGTCGCGGACCATGAAGTCGATCACGTCGTCACGCGAGAGCAGGCCGTAGCGTTCATCAAAAACCCGCGTGAGTTCGGAGATGTCGAGCATCGCCCACCAGCCCTGCTCCGCCATTTCCGCCGATTGCGGCATCAGCGAGGTCTGGTAGTTGACGTCGAGCATGCGGGCGGTGTTCTCGGCCCGTTCGGTGTAGCGCGCCATCCAGAAGAGGTGGTCTGCGGTGCGGCTGAGCATGGCGTTCCCTGTCGTGTTCGGTTATGTCGATTGCAAGGTTTCGAGGTTGCGTCAATGCGCGAGCGAGCCTTCAGCGCTCCAGCACCCACGTGTCCTTCGTCCCACCGCCCTGCGACGAGTTGACCACCAGCGAGCCCGCCCGCAGCGCCACGCGCGTGAGGCCGCCCGGCACCATGCGCACGTCCTTGCCCGACAGCACGAAGGGCCGCAAATCGATGTGACGTGGCGCGATGCCGGCTTCCACGTAGGTCGGGCAGGTGGACAGCGCCAGCGTCGGCTGGGCGATGTATTGGTCGGGGCGTGCCTTGACCACCTCGCGGAACGCGGCGATCTCGTCCTTGGTGGCCGCCGGGCCGACCAACATGCCGTAACCGCCCGCGCCGTGCGTCTCCTTGACCACCAGCTCGCCCATGTGGTCGAGCACGTATTGCAGGTCGTCCGGCTTGCGGCACATATACGTCGGCACGTTGTTCAGGATCGGTTCCTCGCCCAGGTAGAAGCGGATCATGTCCGGTACGTACGGGTAGATCGACTTGTCGTCCGCCACGCCGGTGCCGATGGCATTGCAGATGGTGACGTTGCCGGCGCGGTAGACCGATAGCAGCCCCGCCGCACCCAGCGAGGAATCCGGGCGGAACACCAGCGGGTCGAGGAAGTCGTCGTCGACGCGGCGGTAGATCACGTCGATGCGCTGCGGGCCCTGCGTAGTGCGCATGTAGAGGTGGTCGTCCTGCACGAACAGGTCATGGCCTTCGACCAGCTCGATGCCCATCTGCTGTGCGAGGAACGCGTGCTCGAAATACGCCGAGTTGTACATGCCGGGCGTGAGCACCACCACGGTCGGGTCGGAGATGTTCTGCGGCGACACGCTGCGCAGCATGTCGAGCAGCAAGTCAGGGTAATGCGCGACCGGCGCCACACGATTGCGCGCGAACAGCTCTGGAAACAGCCGCATCATCATCTTGCGGTTTTCCAGCATGTACGACACGCCCGAGGGCACGCGCAGGTTGTCTTCCAGCACATAGAACTCGCCCTCGCCGGCGCGCACGATATCGATACCGGCCACGTGCGCGTAGATGTCGCGCGGCACGTTCACGCCCAGCATGTCGGGGCGGTACTGGGCGTTGTTGTAGATCTGGTCGGGCGGGATCACCCCCGCGCGCAGAATGTTCTGCTCGTGGTAGATGTCGTGCAGGAAGCGGTTGAGCGCATCCACGCGCTGGCGCAGGCCGCGCTCGAGCGTGGCCCACTCGCTGGCCGGGAAGATGCGCGGGATGATGTCGAACGGGATCGTGCGTTCGGTGCCGCTGTTGGACTCGTCCTTGTCGCCATACACGGCGAAGGTGATACCGACGCGGCGGAAGATCAGGTCGGCCTCGGCACGCTTGTTCTGCAGCGTGGTGGCGGACTGGGCGCCCAGCCATTCGGCGAAGCGACCATAGTGGCTGCGCACCTCGCCTTGCTGGACGAGCGCTGCCGGGGCCGGTTCGGCGGCATGGGGGCTGCGTTCGCCATGCCAGTTGAGCATCTCATCATAGAACCGGGCTGTCATGCTTTCCTCCCCTGACGGACTGCCATGCCGTGCGGCTGCACGGCATGTGGTTTTTATAGCACAGCGGTTTTGACACCCACAATGGGGCGAAACCACCGTGCCACCAAGTTTTACGGCAGCGTTTCTGCCGGCTCCGTCTCGTTCGCCAAGGTCTCAACCTCGCGCGCCGACGACCAGTAGCGCGGCCGCATCGACCGCGCCGTCTGCACGTCCAGCGCATCGCCGTGCGTCTCGATGACGACGGCACCGGCCTGGTCGGTGCGCAGCCGCTTGATGTCGCGCGCCACATAGCGCTGCCATACCTGCGGATGCGGATGACCGTACCGGTTGCGGTAGCCGACCTGGAAAATCGCCACCTGCGGGGACACCACGTCCAAAAACGCCCCGCTGGAGCTCGTCTTGCTGCCGTGATGGGGAACTAGCAAGATGTCTGCCATGAGCCGCTCGGGAGACTCGGTGGCGATCAGCGCGGCCTCCTAGGCGACTTCGATATCGCCGGTCAGCAAAGCGGCATGGCGCGCGTTGCCGACGCGCAGCACGCAGCTGCGCGCGTTGCTCGACACCCGCGCACCACCGGCGGGCGCCTGCACCGGATGGAGGATCTCGAAGTCCACCCCGTCCCACGTCCAGCGTTGGCCGGCGACACAGCCAGCGGCGTCGACGTCGTATGCCTGGGCAATCTCCCGCAATGCATGGTCGGGCGGCAAGGACGCCAACATGGTGCGCACCGGCACCGCAGCCATCACCGTTTCGGTGGCGCCAGCATGGTCGCTGTCTTCGTGGCTGACGATGAGCGCATCCAGCGCTTGCGCCTCATGGCCGCGCAGGTACGGCACGATCACGCGAGCGGCAGCGTCGGCGTGGTCGCCATAACGTGGGCCGGTATCGAACAGCAGGCGGTGGTGGGTGGTCTCGACCAGCGCGGCGGCGCCCTGGCCGATGTCGAAGGCCACCACGCGGAACTCGCCCGGCTGCGGCACCAGCACGCGCGCGAGCAGCATGGGCAGCAGCAGGATGGCCCCCTGCGCGCGCCACGCCCACGCGCGATGGCCGCCCGGCACCAGCATCAGCACGACCCCGCCGACGGCCAGTAGCAACGCCCACACCGGCGCCGACGGCGCCACCCACACCGACCAACTCGGCCGCCCCACCCACTCCAGCCACACCGCCAGCCAGCCAAAGCTCGCCTCGGACAGCGCCAGCACCGGTTGCGCAAACAGATCGGGCAGCGCCGCGCCGATCAGCGCCAGCGGCGTGGTGACGAAGCTGACCACGGGAATCGCCAGCCCGTTCGCCGCCGCCGACACCACCGACGTTTGCTGGAACAGGATCAGCGTCAGCGGCAGCAGGCCGAAGGTGACCGCCAGTTGAATGCGCGTGGCACCACGCAGACCGCGCTGCACCCGCGCGAGCACGCTTGGCCGCTCGCGATCGTGGCGTGCATCGGCCGCCATCTGCGCGGCCAGGAAGATGATCGCCACCGCGCCGAACGACAGCCAGAAGCCGGCGGACATGACCGCCCACGGATCGACCAGCGCCACCACCGCTGCCGCCCAGCACAGCGACAGGCTGGCCGGCACGCTGCGATCGGTCAGCCGCGCGATCGCCACGGTGGACAGCATCAGCAACGTGCGCTGCGCCGGCACGCCCATCCCGGCCAGCAGACAGTAGACGATGGCCGCGACCATGGCCGCGATGGCGCCCGCGCGCTGGGCCGGCATACGCAGCGGCAAGGGCGTGCGCAGCCAGCGCACCAGCCCGAACGAGCGCCGCCACAACGCCATCCACAGCGCGGCGAAGAGCCCGGCAATCATCGTGATGTGCATGCCAGAAATGCTGACGAGGTGGCTGATGCCGGTGCGACGGAACAGCTCCCAGTCTTCGCGCGCAACACCGCTTTGGTCGCCGACCACCAGCGCGACGACAACCGGCGCGTAGCGCGCATCCGGCAGCGCGGCGAGGATGTGGCGGCGCACGGCCGCGCGCCAGCGTTCGACGTCGATCCAGAAGCCGCCGTCGGCCTCGCCCAGCAGGGTGTTCTGCGCGCGCTTGCCGGTGCGCACGTAGCCGGTGGCGCGGATGTCGTCGGCGAGCATGGCGTACTCGCCATCGAAGCCGCCGGGGTTGGACAGGCTGTGCGGGCGCTTCGCGCGCAGCGTCAGTTGCCAGCGCTGGCCGGGCTGCAAGTCGGGGATGCCGGCGCGGCGGTCGGGCGCGGCACCCTCTTCGTCTTGCGTATTCCAGCCGCGCGCGCCGTACCACGACAGGCGCACGCGCGGCGGCACGGCATCACCGGCGTCGCTGGATTCGATATGGAAGAGGAAGCGCGTGGCCTCGTCGCCAAGTTGCGGCAGTTCGGCCACCACCCTGGTCGCGATGATGTCCTTGCCCTCCCACGCTGGCGCCAGCACCACGGACAAGCGTTGCTGCGCGCGCCAGTCGCTCCAGCCGAAGCCTGCGGAGGCGGCCGCCAACACGGTGAGCACGGGAATGAGGACCGGGAATTTCCGCGCGCGCCGCAATGCCAGCGCGCACAGGAGACACGCAGCCGCCATGCCCATCGGCTGCCACGCTAGCACCAGCGCCGCCTGCATCTGCAGCGCCATGCACCCCGCGACGAAGCCGATCAGCAGCAGCCGCACGGGCACGAATCAGGGGTCCAGCAATGCCGCGAGGCGGGGAATGGCGTCGATGCTGTTGCGGCGCATCTGCGCGGCCAGCGCGTCCATCGAGATGCCGCGCAACTCCGCCAGCGCCGCAGCGATGCCCGCCACCTCGGCTGGTGCATTGCGCGTGCCGACCTGCTCGCTGAACTGGTCGTCAGCCAGCCACGCGGGCGCGAGGTCGGGGGCATCGGTTTCCAGCACTATGGACTCGACGGGCACTTCAGCCGCCAGCCGCCGGATGCGGTTGGCGCGCGAGAAGGTGAACACGCCGCCAAAGCCAAGCTTGAAACCGGACTCCGCAAAGTGTCGCGCCTGGTCTGGGCTGCCGTTGAACGCATGCGCAATGCCGCGCCGCACGCCCGCCTTGGCGGCCGCACTGCGCACCTGATCCTGCGATTTGCGCACGTGCATCAGCACCGGCAGGTCGAATTCGCGCGCAATGCGCAACTGCGCCTGATAGACGGCGTTCTGCCGCGCAACGTCCGGATCGGGGATGAAGAAGTCGAGCCCGATCTCGCCGATGGCGACGAAGCGCGGGTCGTCCATGGACGCGGCGACCTGGCGGCGCAACTCAGCGAGATCGTCATCGCTGGCCTGCGCGGCGCACAGCGGATGGATGCCGAGCGCGTAACTGCAGCTCGCGTGCCGGTGCGCCAGCGCGCGCACCGTGTCGAAATTCCAGCGCGCCACCGCCGGTACGACGATGTGGTTGACGCCCGCCGCCAGCGCCTGCGCGACCACCGCATCGCGGTCGGGGTCGAATTCACGGGCGTCGAGGTGGCAGTGGGTGTCGATCCACATGGCGGTGCGTGGCGGCGGAAAGCTCAGCGCTCTTGGTGCAGGTGACCGTCGCGCAGGCGCAGGATGCGGTCGCAACGGCCTGCCAGCTCGATATCGTGCGTGACGATGACGAAGCTGGTGCCGAGCGTGCGCGTGAGTTCCAGCATCAGGTCGAAGACTTCGCCGGCGGTGTGGTCGTCGAGGTTGCCGGTGGGCTCGTCGGCCAGCACGCAGGCGGGCGAGCCCACGAGTGCGCGCGCCATCGCCACGCGCTGGCGCTCGCCGCCGGACAACTCGCCCGGGCGGTGGGCCGTGCGCTTGCCCAAACCCACGCGCTCGAGCATCGCCTGCGCGGTCTTGCGCGCCTGTGCCTCGCTCTCGCCGCGGATGCGCAGCGGCATGGCGACGTTGTCCAGCGCCGTGAATTCCGGCAGCAGGTGGTGGAACTGGTAGACAAAGCCCAGCGCCCGGTTGCGCAGCGTATTGCGCTCGCGCTCGCTCATGGCGGTGAAGGGCTTGCCGAGCAGCGACACACGACCCGAGGTCGGTGCATCCAGCCCGCCCAGGACATGCAAGAGCGTGCTCTTGCCCGAGCCCGACGCACCCACGATGGCGACCTTCTCGCCCACGCCAATGCGGATGTCGACGCCCTTGAGCACGTCCACATCCAGCCCGCCCTGCTTGAACGCCTTGACCAGCCCTTCTGCCTGCAGCACCGCGCCCGTGGAGGCCGGCGCCGCCGGCGTCTCGATCGAAGTCATCACGGCCTCACTCATAGCGCAGCGCCTCCGCCGGGTTCACGCGCGAGGCGTGCCAGCTCGGATACAGCGTCGCCACCGAGGCGAGGACGAAGGAAATGATGCCGATGGTCGCAATGTCGTTCACGCGGGGGTCCGAGGGCAGTTCGCTGATGAAGTAGATGTCCTTGGGCAGGAATTGCACGCCAAAGAGATGTTCGATAAAGGGCACGATCACGTCGATGTTGTAGGCGATGAGCGTGCCAAAGGCCACGCCCAGCAGCGTACCGATAAAGCCGATCGCCACGCCCTGCACAATGAAAATTTTCATGATGGAGCTTGGCTGCGCACCCATCGTGCGCAGGATGGCGATGTCGGGCTGCTTGTCCGTCACCGTCATCACCAGCGTGGAGACCAGGTTGAACGCCGCCACCGCGATGATCAGCGTGAGGATGATGAACATCATCTTCTTCTCGGTCTGCACGGCGGCGAACCAGTTGCGGTTCTGGCGCGACCAGTCGCGGATGTAGAGCTCGCCGGTGAGCGTGCGCGAGAGTGCCTCGGCCACCTGCGGCGCGCGGTTCATGTCGACCAGCTTCAGGCGCACGCCGCTCGGGCCGTCCAGGCGGAACAGGCGCTCGGCGTCGTCCATGTTGATGAGGGCAAGCGAGCTGTCGAACTCATAGTGGCCCGACTCGAACACGCCGATGACAGTGAACTGCTTCAGGCGCGGCAACACGCCGGCCGGGGTGATGGTGCCCTGCGGCGCCACCAGCGTGACTTTGTCGCCCTGGCGCACACCCAGGCCGCTCGCCAGCCCCGAACCCAGCGCGATGCCGAATTCGCCGGGCTTCAGATCGTCGATGGTGCCCGACTTGAAATCCTTCGCAATGTCCGAGACCTTCGGCTCATCCGCCGGCGACACCCCGCGCAGCAGCACGCCACGCACCGCGTCGTCACGCGTGATCATGGCCTGTGCGCCCACGTATGGCGCCGCGCCGATGACTTCCTTGTTCTGCATCGCCTCGCTGGCGGTGCGCTGCCAGTCAGGCAGGCTGCCCGGCGCCATGACCTCGATGTGCGACAGCACCGACAGCATGCGGTCGCGCACTTCCTTCTGGAAGCCGTTCATGACCGACAGCACGACGATCAGCGCCGCCACCCCCAGCGCGATGCCGAGCATGGAAATCAGCGAGATAAAGGAAATGAAGCTGTTGCGGCTGGCACGCTTGCCCGCGCGCGTGTAGCGCCAGCCGATCTGCCATTCGTATGGAAATTTCAAAGGGGTGTCCCTATGGTGTGAAGTATGCGGCGCACTTGCCGAGCAGCCGGAAGTTTACAATCTCGTCGCCATGATCCCCGAACTGACCCTGATTGTCCCGTTTTGCGCCCCGGCTGCCGAGGTCGCAGACGACGCCTACCGTCAATTGACCTTGCCGGGCCTGGAAAGGTTGCTTGCCCGCGCCCGCGAGGCTGAGCGCGAGCGCCACGACGACGCCTACCTGCCCACGCTGCCGCACGAACGCTGGCTGGCGGCGCGTGCCGGGCTCCCGGTCGCTCCGTTGCCCTCAGCGCCCTACATGCGCCTGGCCGACGGCGGCAGCGCCGACACGCGCACCTGGGCCTGCCTGCAGCCGGTGCACATCCACGCCGCGCGCGACCACCTGGTGATGCTCGACCCGGCCCAACTCCGGCTGGAGGCGACCGACGCCGACGCCCTGCGCGCGGCCATCGCCCTGCTGCTGGCCGACATGAATCTGACCCTGGATGCACCGCACGCCGCTCGCTGGTACATCGCCGGTGTGCCGTTCGGCGAACTGATCGCCGCCGCCCCGCAGCGCGCCACCGGCCACAACATCGACATCTGGATGCACAAGGGCGAGCAGGAACGCGCCTGGCGCAAGTTCCAGAACGAGATCCAGATGACGTGGTACGACCACCCCGTCAACCAGGCCCGCGAGGCGCGCGGCCTGCTGCCGGTCAACTCGGTCTGGCTGTTCGGCCAGGGCGCGCTGGTCGATGCCCGCCCGATCGCGGACCGCATGATCGGCGACGACGCATTCTTCGCCGGCCTCGCCCGCGCCGCCAACGCGACCGAGCTGGCCGCCGACACGCTCGCCGCGCTGCCCGCCGACGGCACCAGCGCAGCCGTGCTGCTCGACGGTGCCGGTGGGCCGTTCCTGTCCGCCAACTGGTACGACTGGATCGAAACCCTCGGCGCCTACGACCGCGACTGGTTCACCCCCGCCGCCGACGCGCTGGCCGAGGGTCGCATCGACGCCGTCTCGCTGGTGCTGACCGGCGATTCGCACTACGCCCACTACCGCGTCACCCGCCGCGAGCTGGCCAATGGTCCGCTCGGCTGGCTGCGCCGCTTCCGCCGCGCGCGCACCTTGCGCGATGCGCTGTCCCCGCTTTCGATGTCCGCCTGAATCCGCATGACCCGCATCGCCATCCGCTCCCATTCCGCCGAGGCCGCCAGTACGCTGGCCGGCCACGGCATCCACCCTGTCCTGGCGCGCATCCTGGCCGCACGCGGCGTCGCCCGGCCTGACGAGTTGACGACCGAGCTGACCGACCTGCTGCCGCCGGCGCAGCTCAAGGGCATCGAGGACGCGGCGCGCTACCTGGCCGACGCCATCGCCGCCAACAAGCGCCTGCTGATCATCGCCGACTACGACTGCGATGGCGCCACGGCCTGCGCCGTCGGTGTGCGCGGCTTGCGCATGCTCGGCGCGCAGGTCAGCTACATCGTCCCGAACCGCTTCGAATACGGCTACGGCCTCTCGCCGGAGATCGTGGCGCTGGCCGCGCGCGAGAAGCCGGACGTGCTGGTCACCGTCGACAACGGCATTGCCGATGTGGCGGGCGTGGCGGCGGCCAATGCGCTGGGCATCGACGTGGTCGTGACCGATCACCACATGCCGGGCACGCAGTTGCCCGAGGCGCGCGTGATCGTCAACCCGAACCAGCCGGGCTGCGGTTTTCCGAGCAAGAACCTCGCGGGCGTGGGCGTGATGTTCTACGTGCTGCTTGCGCTGCGGGCCGAGCTGCGCGCGCGGGGCGTCTTCACGCCGCAGGACCAGCCGCGCCTCGACGCGCTGCTCGACCTGGTCGCGCTCGGCACCGTGGCCGACGTGGTCAAGCTCGATGCCAACAACCGCCTGCTGGTGGCGCAGGGGCTCAAGCGCATGCGCGCGGGGCGGATGTGCCCGGGCATCGCCGCGCTCTTCCGCGTGGCGGGTCGCGAGGCGCGGCGCGCGTCGACGTTCGACCTCGGCTTCGGCCTGGGCCCGCGCCTGAACGCAGCCGGCCGGCTGGCCGACATGTCGCTCGGCATCGAATGCCTGCTCACCGACGATTACGACCGCGCCATGGCCATCGCCGCTGAACTCGACGGCATGAACCGCGAGCGCCGCGAGATCGAGGCCGGCATGCAGCAAGAGGCCATGGCCATCCTGGCGTCCACGCTCGACAACATGGATGGTGCCAGCCGCCACACCATCGCCGTCTACAACGAGACGTGGCACCAGGGCGTGATCGGCATCGTCGCGTCGCGCATCAAGGACAAGTTCCACCGCCCCGTGATCACCTTCGCGCCCGGCGATGATGGTGTGATCAAGGGCTCGGGGCGCTCGATCCCGGGCTTCCACTTGCGTGACGCGCTGGACGCTGTGCACAAGCGCTGCCCCGGGCTGATCGTCAAGTTTGGCGGCCACGCAATGGCGGCCGGGCTCACGCTGCGCGAAGACGGCTTCGACGAGTTCGTCGCCACCTTCGAGGCCGTTGGCCGCGAATGGCTGACCGAGGCGCTGCTCTCGCGCGTGCTAGAGACCGACGGCGAGGCCGCGCCGGAATGCTTCACGCCGCAGTTCATCGAGCTGCTGGAAACCCAGGTCTGGGGCCAGGGATTCCCGGCACCGAGCTTCTGCGGGGAGTTCGACGTGCTGTCGCAGGCCGTACTCAAGGAGAAGCACCTGAAGCTCAAGCTCGGCCGCGGCAAGCAGCACTTCGACGCCATCTGGTTCAACCACGCGGAGCCGCTCGGCGCCTCTGCCTACGTGGCTTACCGGCTCGACAACAACACCTTCAACGGCATCACGCGCGTGCAGATGGTGATCGAACATGCGCAATAGCCAGGGCCACAAACCTTGCGCCAGCGCATAAACACATGCCAAAACTGTCTGACGGCACGCAGGTGATGCGGCTGTCGGGCACGGCGGGTGCGTTACAATACGAGATTGCCGGCGTCGCACTCACCATGGCTGCCACGACCCGCACCCCACGAATTCCTAGCATCAACTTCCAAGCGAAATGACTCACGTCGTTACCGAAAGCTGTGTCCGCTGCAAGTACACCGATTGCGTGGACGTCTGCCCCGTCGACTGCTTCCGCGAAGGCCCGAACTTCCTGACCATCGATCCGGACGAGTGCATCGACTGCGCCGTCTGCGTGGCCGAGTGCCCGGTCAACGCCATCTACGCTGAAGAAGACGTGCCCGCCGATCAGCAGAAGTGGATCGCCATCAATCTCGAGCTGGCGCAAGCCGGCTGGCCGTCCATCACCAAGACCAAGCAACCCCTGCCCGACGCCGACGACTGGAAGGACGTCAAGGACAAGGAACAGTACCTGGAACGGTGATCTCTAGCCCCTTTCACCGTCACCGCAAAAAGGTGTTGACGGGGAGAACGGAAACTAGTTAGAATTCATTTCTTCGCTGTTGCAGCGATTCCTCGATAGCTCAGTCGGTAGAGCGCCGGACTGTTAATCCGTAGGTCCCTGGTTCGAGCCCAGGTCGAGGAGCCAGAAAAAACAAAACGCCTCGCTTCGTGCGGGGCGTTTTCATTTGTGGCGTCGGTCTCGTGTATTGTCTGCACCGGACGTCCAAGCCCGGATGGTGAAATTGGTAGACACCGCGGACTTAAAATCCGCTGCGCCCTCATCGGCGCGTGCCGGTTCGATCCCGGCTCCGGGCACCAATCGTCCTTCGTCACGCAGCAACCCGGCCCCACAAAAGAGCGTGCGCTCAGCATGCCGAGCCACTGCCTCACGGGTTGCCCCCCATCAAGCTTAGCCGGGCAGCCGGTTTGCTATGATTGGTGAGTCGTTTCAAACCGTGACCACAGCAAAATGAATCAAGCGCTCAGTAGCTACGGCGTAACGGAGTCAATGCCAGCGCATGACCGCTATGACGAAGCCGTCGCAGACCTCCGGATCAACGGTTTCACCATACTGCCAAGCGGCCTGGATCCGGCGTTTCTTACGAGCCTGCAATCAGCGCTGGATCACGTCTATCAGGATCAGGCCACAGAACTCGGCGGCGAAGCGATCCTGCAAGCGATCAATGATGCAGACACCGTTCGCTGCGCGCTGTCTTACGACGCAAAATTTCTCAGGGTTGCCACCGCCGAGCCCCTGCTACGCCTGGCAGAACGGCTGTTTGGGACAGAATTCATCCTCACCCAGCAAAACGGGATCATTAATCGCCCCGAGAAGGACAATACGCAGGCCCGTTGGCACCGCGACCTGCCTTACCAGCACTGGACCAGCTCGAAACCCATCGCGATCAACGCCTTGCTGTGTGTGGACGATTTCACATGTGAGAACGGCGCGACGTTTGTGCTGCCTGCGACGCACCGGCATGCTCAGTTCCCGACGCCGGGATTTGTCATGCGCAACGGGCGACAACTGGAGGCCCCTGCGGGTTCGTTTCTCGTACTGGACGCCATGCTGTTTCACCGCGCTGGCATCAACAGCTCGCATGCAGTGCGCCGCGCCTTGAATCATGTGATTGGGTTGCCGTTTCTGTCTCAGCAGATCAACATCCCGGCCGCCATGCGACAGAACGGGAAGCCCACACCGGATGACCCGGCGATCCAAAAATACCTGGGCTATCGATGGAACCCGCCGGGCAGCGCCAAAGAGTGGCGGGAGTTGCGGATTCGCTAACCCCCTCGCCCTTACTGACCCGTTTGCGGGCTCGTTTCCACGTACCGGACAAGCGCGCGCGGGGAACGCGAAAACGCTTTTTGCAACACGTGCAATGGCCACATCGTGCGCTCGTTGAGCACCAGCCCCAGATAACTTGGGAACGTTGTCTTCATCGACACGTTGCGGATCCCGGACTGCTTGGTCCGTTCGAGCATGCTCAACGACAACTTCTTTGCCTCGGCGCGCCTGACGAGGAAGTTCGAGAGCGGCAATAGCAGATTTGACAGCGGGAACGTCAGCGCGGCTTCGTGGCGAATGCGCCAGCCGCTGCTCTCGAATCGAGTGCGCAGCGTCTCGGCTGTGTAGCGACGCATGTGCCCCGCGATGTCATCCTCGATTCCCCAAGCCTGCGGTGCGCCGGGCACGATGGTGATCATCACGCCGCGCTCGCTCAGGATACCCCGGGCTCGGGCGATGAAGGCACGCTCGGCGGCATCATCGAGATGCTCCATCACCATGCAGGAAATTACCAAATCGCACGCATCCCCATTTTCAGCGGCGACCCAGTCTTGATTGACCGCGCGGTACCGCCCAGCGCGAATCTCAGGAGCGAACCGCTGCTCCAGCGCCGCAACCGTGGAAGGCTCAAGATCGTAGGCGACCCCACCCCACCCCATCGACAACAGAAGCGCGGAGATATTGCCGGCCCCGGGGCCAATTTCTATGAAACGCCCTGGCGGCAGGTGCGCCAAGCGTTCACGTAGATACATAAGTTGAAGAATGGTTCCGGGAGGCAGAATCGGCACGTCGACCCCACATGTTGATGTGGGGCGAATTCTCCCACACTCTTCCCGGCTTCCCACGATGTGGAGACGTATGGCTGCTCCCGAACCGCTCCACAAACACCGAGCTTGTTGGCAATCAGCTAAGCCATCTAGCCCATCAACCGCGCATGGGAATTCCGGCACCCACGATGGATGAGGATCTCGCCGCCCCTCGGCGCCGGCACGGAATCTCAATAAAGCGATAGCTGATTTCGGATAGCGTCATGGTCAGCAGGATTGCCGCCAGCGCGATTCGAAGGGTAAACGTGCCGTTCAACTGAACATTGGGGTACACCTTTTCGAAACCGAGCCTGGCCACCGTGAACGCAAAGGGATGGACTAGATAAATGGCGAACGAACGCTCGCCCACCCACGACAGCCACTCACGAAGCGGCCCGGCTTGAATGAAATATCCTTTCTCATAGGAACAGAGCCAGATGATGAGCGCCGAGACGATGGCGATCATTCCAACAAAGAATGGCACAGGCTCATAGCGCGCGAGCCCCACCAAACAAGCCACCAACAACGCCGGGATGATGAACCTCAAACGCGACTTAGTCAGATGTGGCTCAAATATCTTATAACTCGGCGTACTGGACCACAATGCCAGCAGGACACCGAGCATAATTGCATCCGTCTTGATTGCCCCCAAGAAACTCCCCAATGGGCGCGGCAGGAATACTTGAACAAAAACAATCCCAATCAAGACAAAGGCAAATCTATTCCGAAAAATTAAAAACAAAATTGGAAAAAGCAGATAAAATTGCTCCTCCAAAGAAAGACTCCAGTAGTGGCCAAACCATCCGCATGACCCTGCCATCCAGGCACATTGCCAACTGCGGATATTTGCCACATGGACAACAGCCGCCACAATGTCCGTCATATCGTCTTTCGAATATCCACGATACATCGTGTAGAACAAAAATGGCACAACCAACCAAACCCACGCGGAAGGGGTAATGCGATACAGTCGCCGCACCCAAAATGCCGCGGTTTGCCTCCAGAAGTCATCACCCGCAGCCATCAGGAGCGATCTGGACAGGCTTTTTGTGATAACAAATCCGGAAAGGCAAAAGAACAGATCGACACCGACATAAAAGCCCTTCCCAATATGAGCCCAATGCTCGGAACCCCACGGAAAGAAGGCAATCTGCATGTGCGACACAAGCACCAGCAAAATAGCAATTGCTCGTACTGCCTGTAGCTCTTCGTTGTAGTTCTTTGGCTTCGATGCGCCCATCCATGTGCCTCGCAATTGGCTTATGCGTCTATGTTACACGAGACGATTTTTGACAGACACGCACCATGGGAGAACGCTTCCATGGGTCACGCTGGATAGTGTGAGGGGCAATGACAATAGGTGTTGCCCTGCCCCCCCACTGCATTCATGAATGGGCTGATTGGCTTGGCCACACTCCGGGTGCGCCATCCTCTAGGCGCGGAGCTAGCCCCCGTCAGCGCGTGTGTTCCGCTTTGCCTACGCTCCCTACGACGCGTGGCACGCGTGCGCCTTCGATGCGCCTTCGTATTCGTCGTGACGTCGCACCCAATCCATGCCTTTCGTTTCGTTGCGGCCCATGGGCGCGCGGTCGAGCATCTGGTAGGTCGCGAGCAAGTCTTCCAGGCCGCGCGCATACGTTGAATACGTATGGAACACGTTGCCCGCCTCGTCCTTGTAGAACGCGCTCAGGCCGGGCAACTCGTCATTCGCCTCGGCGACCGGGATGGCGGTGAAGTTGTAGAACACGTCGCCGCCCGCCAGCTCTTCCGGCGTGAACGACACGTGATAGTCATGGTTGAACGTGCTGCCGAACGATGACACCCACGGGAAGCGCCAGCCCATGCGCGCCTTGTAGGCTTCGATCTCGGCGAGCGGCGCACGCGAGACCGCGGTCAGCGTGACATCGTGATGGTTCAGATGCGCCAGCATGCCGTCGAAGTGGTCGGCGACGAACGAGCAGCCGTGGCAACCCGCGCTCCAGCCCGGGCCCAGCATGAAGTGGTACACCATCAACTGGCTGCGCGCGCCGAACAGCTCAGCGAGCGTGCGCTTGCCATCGAGCGTATCGAACACGTACTGCGTATCGACCTTCACCCACGGCAGCGCCTGGCGCTCGGCGTTGACCGCGTCGCGCAGGTGAATCGCCTCCTTTTCCCGGGCCAGCAACGCGCGGCGCTTGGCCAGCCATTCTTCCTGCGAAACAACGGGATGCTGTTGCATGATCGGCCCTCCTTGTGCGGCTACCGACGCGCCTCGATAGGAGGCGCCGGTCTTCATACTAGGCCGCAAATCGGGAATCGGAAGGCACCACCCTCACGCCGTGGTCAGGCGTCGACATGCGCACAACGAACAACACCCGCAGCGCCTTCATGACGATCTGCGGGTGTGGCCAAGCGCTATGAAAATCAGCCCACCAGCCAGCGCACCCCGGCGTTGATGGCGGCACCGCCGCCCACCAGACCAACCCACAGCACGGCCGCACACAGCAGCGGGCGCACACCGGACTTGAGCAGCATCGGCACATGCGTCTGCGTGCCGATCGCGAACATCGCACAGGCCAGCATGGCGGTATCGACAGCGTCGATGGGCGCATGCCAGGCCGCGGGGATGGCACCGGCGGAATTCAGCAGCGTCACGCCCAGCAGACCGACCGCAAACCACGGCATCGCCTTCCATGCGTGACCAGCAGCCTTACGCAGCGCGCTTTCACGCGAGCCGGCACCCGCTGCCCCGCCTTCCGCCGGCGTCGTGCAGGCCAGCACCACCAGCAACGGCGCCAGTGCCAGCACACGCACCATCTTGCTGACCACAGCCGCATTGGTCGCGTCATCGCCCAGCGGGCGCGCGGCGGCAATCACCTGCGCCACCTCATGCATGGTCGAGCCGATATACACGCCGAAGTGCGCCGGCGCCACGGCCATGCCGGCGTGCGTCACCAGCGCATACAGCCACGGATACAGGAAGATGCCGATCGTGCCAAACAGCACCACGCTGGCGATCGCCACGGCTGTCTCGCGCGGCTGCGCCTTCACGGCCGGCGCCACGGCCAGCACAGCGGCCGCACCGCACACCGCGCTACCTGCCGCCACCAGCACCGCCTGCGGCCGCGACAGCCCGAACCAGCGCGTGCCGATCCAGGTGCCTGCCAGCATCGTCGCCGCCAGCACCAGCAGCGGGATCGCGATGCCCGCCGCGCCCAGGTCGTGGATCTGCGCGAGGGTCAGGCGCGCGCCATACAGGATCACCCCGGCACGCAGCAGCGTGTGCCGCGCAAACTGGATGGCCTCCGCCGTCAGCCAGCGCTGGTGCCCCGGCACATGCCCGAGTGCCATGCCCAGCAGGATGGCGAGCGTCAGCGCGCTCAGGCCGAGGCGGCCCGCCCATTCCGTCGATCCCAACATCATTGCCGCACCGGCACAACCCACCAGGACCGCCACACTCACCAGCGTTCGCCCATCCCAGGCCGCGAACCCGCCCGCCATCACTTGTTTTTGCGCTGTCGTCATCACATCCGCCTTGCTTATTCGGTATGCGCATAACGATATGTGGAAAGTGATAATATGAGAAACGGGTAATTTTTCTATGAATAACCAGTTTTATGGATAACAAAGCCCCCCGCGTGACGTTGCGCCAATGGGCGGTCTTCTCGGCCGTGGCGCGCTGCGAGACCACCACAGCGGCCGGCGACCAGCTCGGCCTGTCGCAATCGGCGGTCAGTGCGGCGCTGGCGGAGTTGGAATCGGCGCTGGCGCAACCGCTGTTCGACCGGCACGGGCGCCGCCTGCACCTGAACGCGCTCGGGCGTCAGTTGCTGCCGCAGGCGCAGGCCCTGCTCGATCACGCCGACGCACTGGAGCACGCCACGCAGCAACTCAACGTGCGCTTGAAGCTTGCAGCCAGCAGCACCATCGGCAACTACGTGCTACCTGCCTTGCTCGCGCGCTTTCGCCAGCAGATCGCGCCCGACAGCCAACTCGACGTGCTGATCGGCAACACGCAGGACGTGGTCGATGCCGTGCAGCGCTTCGAGGTCGACATCGGCCTGATCGAAGGCACCTGCCGCGGCGAGGCGCTGGAGATCGAACCGTGGATCGACGATGAGATGGTGATCGTGGCCGCGCCCGACCATCCCCTGGCACGTGGCCCGGCCACGCACGCAGCGCTGCGCGAGGCCGCCTGGCTGATGCGTGAGCCCGGCTCCGGCACACGCGAGCTGATCGACAACCGCATCGCCGCCGTCATCGGGCCGTTGCACGTGGCGCTGGAGCTGGGGCATTCGGAGGCGATCAAGCGTACGGTCGCAGCTGGCTATGGCATCAGCTGCCTGTCGCGCCACGTGGTCGACGATGCGTTGCGCGAGGGCAAGCTGGCCGAGGTGCAAAGTGGGCTGCCGCGCATCGCCCGGCCACTGCTGATCGTGCGCCATCGCGACAAGCACGCAACGCGCGGGCTGACGCAGTTTGTCGAGGCACTGCATCGGCACGCGGGCGGCGCGTAAAGAAATTTCGCAGAAGGGCTGGCGCGATCTGAGAAACCTTGTTATAGTCTCATCTCTTCGCGGGGCGTTAGCTCAGTTGGTAGAGCAGCGGACTCTTAATCCGTAGGTCGAGTGTTCGAGTCACTCACGCCCCACCAGAACTCGCGTAGAAAGCCCAGTCCTCACCGACTGGGCTTTTTGCTTTGGACGCGCGGTTCCTGAAGGGCCTACGGCGTTACGCTTCAGCCTCAACTTCCCGCATCGATCCGCAACTGCATGCGCAGATGCATCGTCTCGCCGGGCGCCAGCGTACGCAGGCCCGTACCTTCCCAACCCCGCGCCGACAAGTTGACCGCATCGGCCACGTGCGACACCGGCTCCAGGCAGAAATACGGCTGACCGCCGGGGGCATGCAGGATGAAATGGTCGAGCGGGTCGTCTGCGGTCATTGCCATGCTGGCACCGTCCGCGCGGGTCACAACGGCCTGTTGCTGCCATCCGCTGTAGTAGACGCTCAAACTCTCTTCTGACAAGGCGCGACTGCTGCGAAAGTCTTCGCGCGCGGTGATAGTCGCACGCCCTGTCGCCACCTCCCCCGCATCGACTGGCCACATGTAGGCGGCGTCGAATTGCACGCGCATGCCGGGCGTGCGAGCGAAGTACGGATGAAACCCGCCGCCGGCCGGCATGTCGCTGTCGCCTTCGTTGCGCAGGATCATTTCCGCATCCAGACCATCGGGGGTCAGCACGAAACGCTGCGTGGCGAGGAATGGCCACGGCCAGCCATCTGCCACTGGCGCATAGCGCAGGCTGAGCGTAGCAGCGGTCTCCGATAACTGATCGAGTTGCCAGGCGCGTGCGTGGGCCACGCCGTGCATGGCATGCGCCTGCCCCGGATGCGGCGCAAGGCGGATCTCGCGGCCCGCCCACAGGAAGCGGCCATCGCGGATGCGATTGGAAAACGGCAGCAGTGGATAGCAGCCGGCCTTGGGCCAGGCAAGGCCATCAAAGCCCTCTCGCAGGCATTCGGCTGACATGGCCGCCAGCCAATCGGTAGCCACACCAGCAGCATCGATCGACGCCAGCGACGCAATCCGCCCGCCTGCCGCCGGCGCGAGGTCCATCGCCAGCGCACCCGCACGCAGCGTGTATACCGGGCCAGGCGCCAGCCAGATACCGGCACGCGTGGTGCGGCCTTCGGTTTGCGGGGCTGGGCTGGTCATGCAATCAATCTCCAACTGCAACGAGGCGTGAGCATTGAGCAGGCCGCTCGCTCACGCCTCGCACCACTTAGAACGAGTGGCGGATGCCAACCATGCCCACGAACTGGCTCGGCCCGTTCGACGGCGTGCCGTTCTGCGAGTCACCCACCGAGGCCACCGCGTTGACGACGGTGCTCACGCCACCCACCGTACGCAAGGTCTTGCCGCTCGCCTTCTGGTAGGCCTCCAGTGCATAGAACGCCGTGCGCTTGGACAGCGCGTAGGTCTGCTCCATCGAGAACTGGTGATAGTGCGCGGCGTCCGTCACGCCGTTGCGGGCCTTCTCGGCGGTGTAGCTGTAGCCGGCCGCCACGGTGATTGCCGGCGTCAGTGCATAGGTCGAGATCACGCCGAAGGTGTTGAACGTTGCCGACTGCGTGAACAGCGACGCGGCGCCCGGACGGTACTGCACGTTCGAGTAGTTCAGGCCGACCATCAGCTTGCCGAAGGTGTAGCGAGCCGCAGTGCCGATGATCTGCGCGCTGTCGGCCGTCGCGTAGCCGCTGTTGACCGGCGAGTTGTTGGCGAAGGTGCCGACCGACGTGCTGGTCGCCACGTCCTTCAGGTAGATGTAGCCGGCCGACCAGGCGAACGCCTGGTAGTCGTAGCGCAGCGCGGTGCTCACGCTGCTGCCTTTCGAGACACCGCCCGCCTGCCCGCCCAGGCCGTATTGCACGGCGGCCTGCAGGCCACCGAAGTTCGGCAGCACGTAGGTCACCGCGTTGTTGAAGCGCAGCGTAGTGTCCATCGCATCGACGTCACCGGGGTGCGCGCCGGTGGCGCCGGTCAGCACGTTGGTCGGGCCCAGCGCGGCCACGTACTGGAAGTACGGCGTGTACTGGCGGCCGAGGGTCAGCTGGCCGTAGTCCTTGTTGCTCAGGCCGACGAAGGCCTGGCGGTTGAACATGTAACCGGCTGCGCTCTGTGCGCCGGTGGCGGAGTTGAAGCCGCTCTCCAGGCGGAACAGGGCTTGCGTGCCGCCACCCAGGTCTTCGGTGCCGTAGAAGCCGAACTTGCTGGCCAGCAGATTGCCCTGGCTCATGTACACGTTCGAGTGGCCGCCCTGGTTGCTCGAGTAGGCAAAGGCGGTATCGACCACGCCATACAGCGTGACGGAGGATTGCGCCGATGCATGCATCGACACACCGGCGGATAGCAGCGCAACGCATGCGCAGAGGGGCTTGACGGTAAAGCTGGCTCGGCTGGTCTTCATTTCTCTCTCTTCTCTTTGTAGGCTCTTTGTGGGTTGTCTCCAACAACGGGTATCCGCGCGCCGGGCCGGGGGTGTTGCCACCCACCTCGACGCGCCTGGATTCTTGCGGGGCGCTACGCCTGCAGCTGCAGGGTCAACTGGCGCCAGCCGTTCACAACAATATCTTCGAGCACGCGTGCGTGCGGGGTCTGCACCTGCCGCGTCTCGCCCGCCGGCAGGAAGATGTCGACGGACGTCGGCTGCTCAGGCATACGCCCTTCACGCGTCACTGAGAGCGTCACCGTCTGCGCATCGGAGACCGCGTGGACGTTCCAGCGGCCTTGCTCGCCGTTGCGCCAGGCTTCAGATTCGCCGTCGTCCTCGATGCAACCGCCTGTGGTCTCGCCCGCGCCGCTGACCGGCACCACGAGGAAGCCACGCTGATCGGCGCGTTGGTCGAAATGCTGCTCGGCCACGTTCAGCGCCACCACCCCGCCCTCGCGGATCAGCATGACCGGCTGATCCCACGGCGCAGGCAGCGTGACGGACTGGCCGCCCTCGAACACCTCACCGCTCCAGTACGACACCCAGCGGGCGCCGGCCGGCAGATACACGGTACGCTCGGTTTGCCCTTCGTCCACGGCGGGCGCCACCAGCAGCGCGGTGCCCAGCAGCATGTCGTCGCTCTCGTCATAGCAGCGGCGGTCGGCCGGGAACTCGGCAAAGGTCGGGCGCAAGACAGGCTCATACGCCTGCGTCGATTGCCACAGCAGCTCGTACAGATACGGGATCAGGCGGTAGCGCAGCTTGATCAGCGAGGCGATCTGCGCGGTGGCCTGCGGATACATCCAGGGCTCGTTGACAGTCTTGTCGTCGTTCCACGAGTGGATCGAGAAGCGCGGCATGAACACACCGAACGCCACCCAGCGCACCAGCAGCTCCGGCGACGGCGCCGGGCCGGCAAACCCGCCGATGTCGTGGCCGATGTTCGACACACCCGACAGCGCCAGGCCCAGGCCCATCTTGAGGTTGTAGCGCAGGGTCTCCCACGACGTGTAGTTGTCGCCGGACCACGTCTGCACGTAGCGCTGCATGCCGACGCCGCCCGAGCGCGACACCAGGAACGGCCGCGTGTGCGGCGCGTGCTCCAGCTGCGCCTCGCGCGACGCGCGCATCATCAGCATGGTGTGCAGGACCTTGGCTTCGCGGATCGGAGCCTTCTTGCCGAACCCCTGCGCAAAGGCATCGGGCGACCACACTTCAAACTCGTTGTTGTCGTTCCAGGTGGAGGCGATGCCGTAGTCGAGCAGCGCGCGCTTGACGTTGGCCTTCCACCAATCGAGCGTCTTCGGGTTGGTGAAGTCGAGATACGCGCCCACTTCGTCCCAGAACTGCACCCAGGCCGGTTCGCCGTTGGCGTCGCACACCAGCAGGCCGGCTTCCTTGGCTTCCTGGAACTGCGGGTGATCCTGCAGCAGGCACGGCTTGATGTTCGGGCACAGGCGAATGCCGGCGTCCAGATAGCTCTGCACGAAGCCGCGTGCATCCGGAAACTTGTCGGTGTTCCAGTTGAAGACGTAGCGCTTGGGGCCGATCGACGTGTAGCCGGATGACAGGTGGAACGAGTCGCACAGGATGTCGTGCGTGCGGCAGCCCTGGATGAACTCGGCCATCTGTTCCTGCGCGTTGGGCGCGTCGGTGTACGTCATGGTCGAGCCGGAGTAGCCCAGGCCCCACTTCGGCATCCACGCCGGGCGGCCGGTCAGCCAGGTAAAGCGGCGCGTGGCATCGAGGGGCGTGTCGGGCGAGGCGATGAAGTAGTAATCCAGATCGCCGAAGGGCGCGACGAAGTAGCGATAGTGGCCGTGGTAGTTATCCAGCTCGCGCCCCATGTCGAAGCTGCAATCGGACAACGTGTCGTAGAACAGGCCGAAGCCGGTCGCTGCCTCGGGCTGCCACGTGAGGTAGAACGGGATGTGCTTGTACAGCGGATCGGTCGTGCGCGCGCTGTAGCCCATCGCGTCGATGTTGCGCATCTCGTAGCGCTGGTGCGCGCGGTTCAGCTCGCCGGCGCGTTCGCCCAGGCCGAAGTACATCTCGCCGGGTTCGCGGCGCACGTAGTGATAGACCTGCTCATCCCAGTAGCCGAAGTTGTAGGCCTGGGTGGAGCGATCCGACAGCACGGCATGCCATTGGCCGGCGCGACGGATCTCCCACGTGCAGAAGCCACCGGCCAGCGCGACGGTCAGGCGAATCTTGGCCGTCTCCAGGCGCAGCGTGTCGGCATCGGCGTGCAGGGCAAACGACGGCAGCGAGAAGCCGCTCAGGTCGCGACGGTCACGCCCCTCAAGCGGCGTATCGTCGCCACCCGGCGCGATCGACCAGGTGGCCGGGCCGCGCAGGTCGCCCTGCGGCAGCACCAGCACGCGGACGATGTCCTCTTCCAGCACGAAGAGTTCAATGGCAGCACCGGTCGTGCTGGTCAGGCGAAGACGGTTGCCTTCGCGCGCCTGGAGTTCGAATCGGGGGGGATGCAGCAGGGACATCGGTTTCAACTCAACTTGAAGCAGAAAGTTTCATCTGACGCGCGGCGCGCTCTTCTTGCGATTGGCCGCGGATCAACACGATCAGCAGCGCCGCGCCGATCAGGTCAAACGCGCCGAGCATGCCGAACAGTGGGCCGTAGCCGACCTTGTCGGCCAGCGCGCCCACCAGCAGCGAGAAGCCCAGGCCGCCAATCCACGCCGACATGCCGGCAAAGCCACTGGCAGTACCCACCTCCTCCGGATCGAACACGTCGGCGGCCAGTGTGTTGACGAGCGTGGAAATCATCTGGTGCGCAAAGCCGCCCACGCAGAACAGCGCGATGGCCGTATAGGGAGACGCGACGAGCCCCACGCACGCCGGACCAATCATCATGACGGCGCCCAGCACAACGCCGCACACGCGCGACCACACCAGCGGAATACGGAAACGCTTCATCAGTAGCGGCGACAGGTAACCACCTGCCAGCCCACCCAGGTCGGCCGCCAGGAACGGCAGCCACGCAAACATGGCGATGGTTTTCAGATCCAGATGTCGCTCGCTCACGAAATAGAGTGGAATCCAGAAGCTGAATGTCTGCCAAGCCGGCTCGGCAAAGAAGCGCGCCAGCGCAATGGCCCAGAAACGGCGCGAGGTCACCACCTCCTTCACCGGCCGCTTGCCACGCACGGCGCCCACGGGGCGGAGCTGGCCGCCGACGATCTGCTCGCGCTCGGCATCGGACAGCGAAGCATGGTCTCGCGGCGAACGATAGAACGCGAACCACAGCGCGGCCCACACAAAACCGATGGCGCCCGTGACCACAAAGGCCGACTGCCAGCCATAGCGCAGATGCAGGAAAATCACCAGTGGCGGTGCCAACATGGCGCCGAGCGATGTCCCTGCATTGAACCAGCCCACAGCAACGGATTTTTCCTTATCGGGAAACCACTCCGCCACGGCCTTCATGCCGGAGGGGATGGCGGCGGCTTCGGTCAGGCCCATCAGGCCACGGAAGCCCGCCAGCGACAGCCACCCCGATGCGCCCGCATGGAGCACGCCCGCGAACGACCACAGCACAGCAAACAGCGCAAAGCCGATCCGCAAACCGATCAGATCGACGATGAAGCCGCAGACCGGCTGCATGATCGTGTAGCCGACCTGGAACGCAGCCACGACATACGAATACTGCTGCGTGCTCATGCCCAGTTCGGTCTTGAGCTGCGGCGCGAGCACGCCCAGCGAATTGCGCGCCAGGTAATTGATGATGGTGCCCAGGCACACCAGCGCGATGATCCACCAGCGCAGGCCCTTGATTGTTTTCAACGTCGTCTCCTCGTCTTTCTTATGTTTTGAAAACTACTGAACTGCGCTACGCCACTGCTGCAACCTTTACCGTTACCGCACCAGGCACGGCCGCTTGTTGTTGAAGGTCCAGTTCGGCACCAGGTACTGCATGGCGGCGGCATCGTCGCGCGCGCCCAGGCCGTGCTGCACGTACAGTGCGTGCGCCTTTTCCAGCTGCTCCATGTCGAGCGTCACGCCCAGCCCCGGCGCAGTCGGCACGGCGATCTCGCCGCCCGCAATCTGGAACGGCGCGCGCGTCAGGCGCTGGCCGTCCTGCCAGATCCAATGCGTGTCGATGGCGGTGATGTTGCCGGGCGCGGCAGCCGCCACGTGCGTGAACATCGCCAGCGAAATGTCGAAGTGGTTGTTGGAGTGCGAGCCCCAGGTCAGGCCCCAGTCGTCGCACATCTGCGCGACGCGCACCGAGCCCTGCATGGTCCAGAAGTGCGGATCCGCCAGCGGGATGTCGACCGACTGCAACTGGATGGCATGCCCCATCTGGCGCCAGTCGGTGGCGATCATGTTGGTGGCGGTGGGCAGGCCGGTGGCGCGGCGGAACTCGGCCATCACCTCGCGGCCGGAATAGCCGTTCTCGGCGCCACACGGGTCTTCGGCGTAGGCCAGCACGTCGTGCTTGTCGCGGCACAGGCGGATGGCCTCGGCCAGCGACCACGCGCCGTTCGGGTCGAGCGTGACGCGCGCGTCGGGAAACGCCTCGGCCAACGCGGTGGTGACGACCATCTCGTCGTCGCCGCTGAGCACGCCGCCCTTGAGCTTGAAATCCTTGAAACCGTAGCGTGCGTAGGCGGCCTGCGCGAGCCGCACGACCGTCTCCGGCGTCAGCGCTTCCTGGTGGCGCAGCCGCGTCCAGTCGTCGGTGGCATCGGCGCCGTCGGCATAGTCGAGGCTGGTGCGGGTGCGGTCACCCACGAAGAACAGGTAGCCGAGCACCGGCACCTTGGCGCGCTGCTGCCCCTGCCCCAACAGGGCGGCCACCGGCACGCCCAGGTGCTGCCCAAGCAGGTCGAGCAGCGCGCTCTCCAGCGCCGTCACGGCGTGTACCGTGGTGCGCAGGTCGAACGTCTGCAGCCCGCGGCCGCTCGAATCGCGGTCGGCGAACTGCTTGCGCACGGTATTGAGCACGTTGTTGTACGCACCGATCGACTGACCGATCACCAGGGGCGCGGCGTCTTCGATGGTCTTGCGGATCGCCTCGCCGCCCGGCACTTCACCCACGCCGATATGGCCGTCGGAGTCTTCCAGGATGGCGATATTGCGCGTGAAGTACGGACCATGCGCGCCGCTCAGGTTGAGCAGCATGCTGTCGCGCCCCGCCACCGGGATGACTTGCAGGCGGGTGACGCGGGGCGTGCGGAGAGAGGATTCGGCAGAGCTGTGATTCATGGTTATCACGTATGTCATCAGTCGTCGTACAACATGGAAGCCGACTATAATTGACACATTCCCACAGGGCCACCCCTGGTAAACCCGCAATCCCGCCATTGGAATTGGAGACAGCATGTCCGCCGCAAGCTCCCCTGCAACGCTCGTGCGCCGCACCCAAAGCTTGGCGGAAGTGGTGGTCGACCATATCAAGGGGCGCATCGCCACGGAATCGTTGCGCCCCGGCGACAAGCTGCCGACCGAGTCCGAGCTGATGGAAGCGCTCGGCGTGAGCCGCACGGTGGTGCGCGAGGCCATTTCGCGATTGCAGGCCAAGGCGTTGATCGAGACGCGCCACGGCATCGGCAGCTTCGTGCTGCCGCCGCGCGCCGACAACAGCATCCCGCTGGGCGATGCCTCCACGCTGCACGACATCCTGTCCATGCTGGAGCTGCGCGTCGCCATCGAGACGGAATGCGCCGGGCTGGCCGCCCAACGCATCACGCCAAGCCACCTGGAGGCCCTGCGCGCAGCGCTCGACGCCATCGAGCTGGACCAGGCCGCGGGCAACGACAGCGCCACCGCCGACCTGCAATTTCACCTGACCATCGCGCGGGCCACCGGCAACGAGCACTTCGTGGGTGCCCTCGCCCAGCTCGGCAAGACGCTCATCCCGCGCAGCCGGATCGGCTCAACGGAAGTCGGCTACCTGAACACGCCCGAATCGCGCGCCACCGTCAATCGCGAGCACCACAGCATCTACGACGCGATCTCCCGCAAGGACCCCGAGGCCGCGCGGGCCGCCATGCGCATGCACCTGTCGAACAGCCGCGAGCGCCTGCGCCGCGCGCACAGCCAGAGCGGCACGCTCGCAATGGAAGCCGCCGCACCAAACGCTGTCTGAGGGCGCGGGATCCCGCCATCGGCGCGGCACCCCTGGTTGTACGATGTCCTATCACTCGTTGAACAGGCTGCCAACGAGGTCAGCCCAGTCAGACTCTCCGGCTCCCGGACCGCAGCCGACCAATCGCCTGCTTCATCGGCGAAGCGTTGATAAAGGTTTGCATTGTCCGACCGCAGCCCACGTAACCTGAATCTGCACCGACCCCTCGTGGGTGCGCTCCCGACCGCGGAAGAGAGAGCTGCGGTCTACTTAGGCCCTGATGCCAAGCTGTCCCGGGTATCAGGGCTTTTCTTTTGGGCCGTTCGCCGCCCATCCCAGCACCGGACAAAGAAAAAGGGCCCCGACTTGCGGAGCCCCTCTCATGCTGGCGTGTTCCGGCGCCGGGCCGGTCAAATCAGCGATTGCGTGCGACCAAGTGATAGCCCATCAGCAGGATGATCGCCCCGATCACCGCGCCGATGAAGCCGGCCGATTGCCCCGGCTGGTACAGGTGCAGCAATTGCCCGAGGAAGGTCGCGGCCAATGCGCCGGCAATGCCAAGCACCGTGGTCAGGATGAAGCCGCTGGGGCCGCTACCGGGCGTGATCCAGCGCGCGACCAGGCCGGCCAGGAACCCGATGATGATGGTGACGAGGATGTGCATGGTTGGTTAGGGTCTCAATGCAGGGGTGGGAAAACCGTCAAGATGCCCGCGCCAGCTCGGCCGATGCCGCGCCCATCACGCGCTCCAGGCAGAAGCCGTGCCCGTAGATGGCGCGCAGGCGCAGGCCGTTTTCCGGCTTGAGAAGCAGCTTCTTGCGAAGACGCGAAACATGCGTATCCAAGGTCCTGGAATACGGACTCAATTCGCGGCCCCACAATGCCAATTCGATGTCCGTGCGCGAAAGAATGCGTCCGACATTGGCGAACAGCAGCAGCGCCAGTTCGAATTCGCGGGCGTGCACCGCCAGCGGCGCGTCGTGCAGGTGGACCGAACGGTTTTGCCGGTCCACCGTGTAGTGCCCCAGACGGATTTCCGACGCTCGCACGGCGCGGCTGACAGCAAACCGGCGGATCAACGCATCCAGGCGCGCCAGCAGTTCCGGCGGCCGGATCTCGCCGTGGAAGCACAGGTCGGCACCATGGTTGAGCGCTTCGGTGGTCTCGTACTCCGCGCCGCCGTCGGCCAGGTAGACGATGGCCATGCCCTGCCCGACGTGCTCACGCACGCTGCGCACCAGCGACAGGCCTGGCATGTCGTGCGCCTGCGCCCCCACCATCAGCAGGTTGATCCCATTCACGTCGATGGCCTCGAAGACCTGGCGTGTGAGAAAAAGCGGCACGCACTCAAAGCGCGTGGGCCGCAACGCGGTATGGATCGCCTGCAAGCGGCCAACATGTGCGTCGATCAAACCGATCTTCATTGCAAGACTTCCCCGTTCTGCCACTGGACCTGCTCTCATGCCGCTGGACAGCCGTCGTCGCGCAATCCGTTATCGCGCGCACGAACGCCGCATGAGGTGTATAAGGGCCGACCGGCGGGCAAGGCCCGCGCATCCCCCGGCGGGTTCCCGTCGCCGCGTAAGGCACGGTGAAGATGCGCACGAACACGGTCGTACTCAGCTTCGCTCAGTCCATCGCTCGCGGTCTTGCTCAACATACGTGGCGCCTTGGGTGGCCGGTCGTTCGTGGATTCGATCTGCCTGTGCTGCCGGTTCTCGCCCAGGGTGCCGCCGTCTCTCGGCCGGGTGAGTCACCCGGGGTACGTTGTGCCGGTCGGCAATAGAAATGTAGGCGCGCAACGTGAGGGGATTGCAAATGATTGAAAACGACCAGTGCCTGCGGCGGCCCCAGAGATGAGGCGCTGACACAGCGCGGCGGGCGCATCACGGGACAAAGCGCGCCCGCTCAGAGCAGATCGTCGTGCGGCTGGCGCGGCAACCAGATCGTGAAGGTCGAACCCAGCCCCGGCGCGCTTTGCACGGTGATGCGCCCGCCGTGCCGGTCCACCACGGTCTTGACGAACACCAGCCCAAGCCCGCTGCCCGACGGTGCGTCGGCCACCGCTTCGTGCAAGCGGTGGAAAGGCTGGAACAGACGCGGCTGGTCCGCCAGGGCAATGCCGGCACCATGATCGACCACGCTCACGGCCAGCATGTCTTCGTCGGCACGCACTGTCACCATGACCAGTGCACCGTGCGGGCTGAACTTGATGGCGTTGTTGAGCAGATTCACCAGCGCGCGCACCAGCATGCGCGGCTCGCCGTGCACCACGGCCTCGATGTTCGCATCGACGCGCACCTCGACCTGGTGACGACTCGCCAAGGCCCATACCTCATCCACGGCGTCGAGCGTGAGCCCCACCAGGTCCACGTCCACCAGCTTGAGCGCCTGCGACTCCGCGCGCGCCAGATCGATAAAGGCGTCGGCCAGCTCCAGCGTCCGTGAAGACAGCTGCTGGATGCGTGAGAGCAGCGTCTCGCGGTCGAGCGCGCGCCCCGCATCGCGCTGCAGCTCGATCAGCGCGAGGATGGCGCTCTGCGGCGAGCGCATGTCGTGCGAGATGAAGCGCAGCGCCTCCTCGCGATGGCGCTCGGCCTGCCGCACCGCGGTGATGTCGGCAAAGCTGACGATGATGTCGACCGGGTTGCCCGCGTCGTCGCGCAAGGCGGCGGCATGCATCAGCATCGAGCGGCCATTGCGCGTGCGCAGCTCCACCGGTTCCTGCGCGGCGTCCGGTGCGGCCAGCCAGCGCGTCCAGTAGTGCTGGCCTGCCGCCGGGTCCTCGAAGGCCCGTGTGAGCAGGCTCGGCAGGTCACGCAGCGCGGCGGCGCGGTCCAACCCTGGCATCGGCGGCTGCCCAGCAAGCTCGGTCGTGCGGCCGTTGGCCAGGCGGATGTCGCCGGCACGCGTGCAGATGACGGTGGCGTCCGGCAGGCCCTCCAGCGGGTCGGCCAGGAAGCGGCGCAGGCCGCGCAGCTTGTCGGTGAGCGAGGCCACCGCGTCCATATGCGCGCCGAGCGTGCGGCCCGTCTGCGCCAGCGGCGCCGCATCGGCAAGCACACCCGGCTCGCGCGCCAGGCGGTGCAGCTCGTCGCTCAGGAAGCGCAGCGCAGCCTCCTGCTGGCGCCAGCTCCACAGCGGATACAGCACCAGCGGGCCGACCAGCGCGGCAAACGGCGGCAACCAGCAGTTCCATCCCACCAGCGCAATGACCACGCCGACGAGCAAGACCGCCGCACTCCCCAACGACAGCACCAGCGCCATGCGCGGCGCCAGCCACAGCAGCGCGCAGGCGGTCACCACCAGCGGCAGCAGCGTCGCCAGCCAGAACACGCTGCGCGGCGGCGGCAGGATCGCATTGCCGTCGAGCACGGTCTGCGTGGCATTGGCCAGCACCTCCACGCCGCTCATGGTGCGCGAGGTGGGCGTGGCAAAAATATCGGACACGCCGGAGGCCGTGGCGCCAACCAGCACCAGCTTGCCGGCAAACGTCTGCGCCGGCACACGGCCTTGCAGGACGGCCAGCGCGGGCACATGCCGGAACGTGCCCGCCGGCCCGGCAAAGTTCACGCCGATATTGGACTGGCGGGTCCAGCCATCGGGGCCGACCTCGGCGCGGCGCGGCACCTTGCCGGGCAACGTGGGCGCGGCCTGGCGTGCCAGCTGCACCGCCAGATGGTCAAGCAGGTGACCATGCGGGCCCTCCGCCAGGTAGAGCCCGCGCACCACGCTGTCGGAGTCGGGCGCGGCATTGATATGCGCGATGTCCGTGCCGATACCGAGGAACGGATAGTGGTACACCCGCCCCTGCTCCGTGCGCTCGGGCAGCGCGGGCAGGATGACGTGGCCCGCCACCGCCATCGCCGCACCCAATGCGCGATCGCCCTCCGGATGCATCAGGTCGGGCTCGATCAGCAGGATATCCACGCCGATCGCGCGCGGTTTCGCCGCGCCCACGCGCGCCATCAGGTCCGCCAGGCGCGTGCGCGGCCACGGCCAGCGGCCAACGGCATCGAGGCTCTGATCGTCGATGGCGACGATGACGATGTCGTCGCGGGGCGCATGCCCATGCAGCGACACCAGCGTGTCGTAGAGCGCCGAGTCCAGGCGCGACACCACGCTCCAGCGCACCGCACCGACCGTCAGCAGCGTGGCCAGCGCCACCAGCAGCGCCCATTCCAGCAGCGCGCGCAACCCTGGCCGCGGTGCGGTCGCGTTGGATTTAGCGGGGCTGGGCTTTGCCGGACCGGTCATCGAGGAGGAGGTTCATCCCGCCCACCTGCACAGGCGCGCCCTGCGAGTCGACCACGAAGGCGCCGACATCGATGCGCTGCGGCTTGGCAAACACCACCGACGCCGCATCGCCAAGGTCGATGCCAGTACGGATGTAATACGTGCCTGCGGGCGGCTGCGGAATCGCCGCTTCGTTGCCGGCGCTGACCAGATCGGCCAGCGGCTTGGCAAAGGTCGGCTCGGCGGCAAGCTGGACACGCGTGCGCGCGCCCGCTGCGGCAAGCGCGGGATCCAGCGCCTTCCAATGCGCGTGGAGCATGCCGTCGTCACCGGCAGCCACCGAGGGTGGCGGGACGGCATCGAGGGGAATGTCGAGCGCGCGGAAGGCAACCGCATCGCTCCACGGCCCGGTCTTGCCGTCTTCACCCACGGAGCGCACGCGCCAATACCAGGTACCGGCGGGCAGTGGTTTGGTCACACGCGCGTCCTGGCCGTGCTGCTGCACGACGGGCGCGGCGAAGGTGGGCGCATCAGCCGCTTCGAGATCGTACGAACGCGCATCGGCCACGCTGGCCCATGCGAAGACTGCGTCCCCGCTGCGGATGGTCTTCCCGCTCGCGGGCTGGATCATGTAGGGCGCTTCCGGATGCAGGCGCACCGTAAACGGCCGCGTCACCGATGGCCCGCTCAGGCCCAGTGCGTCGACGCTCTGCACGACCAGCGTGTAGGTGCCATCTTCATCGCCGCACAGTGTGGCGCCGGCGGTCTTGCTCTGTTGGTAGGCGCCGAGTTCGGTCAGTGCCGCGTCGCGCGCAACCGCCGCACGATAGGCGGCGGCGCCCTTCACCGGCTGCCAGGTCGCGCGAAAACACGGCGTCTGCACCAGCTCCGGCACGGCATCAAGCTTGGGCGCGGCCGGCAGCGCGACACGCTTCAGGCGACCACCCGCCGCTTGCACGCCGTAGCCGGCGCCCACCGCCTGGGTCTGCCGCCCGGCCCGCACGGCCACCTTGCCCTCCAGCACGGATTCGGTCGACGCGCCCTCGGTGGCCTGCACGCGAAAGCGCGTGCCACGCACGCCCGTCACCAGCGCGGGCGTGGAGATTTCATAGCGCCCCACCCCGGTCTTCTTGGGCGACACGGTCGATTCCACCTCGCCGTCCTTCACATGCATGCGCACGTCGATCAGCCCGGTGCGGGCAAAGCTGCGCACCCGCGACAGCGCAACGTGGCTACCGGGCGGCACGGTCACGCGCGTGCCATCGTCAAAGGCCAGCGTGACGGCGCCCTTCGCGCCGGTTTCGATCTGCGCGTCTTCGGCGAGCTTCATGCCGGCTTGCAGTGGCGTGTGGTCGCCCGTGGCGGCATCGCGCGCAAACACCACGGTGGCCGCTGCCGGCACCACCGGAATCCGGTCGAACGGAATGCGCAGCACAGAGCCTGGCTGCAGGTGGTAGGGGTTCGCCACGTGGTTGCGCTGCTGCAGCAGGCGCCAGCCTTCGGCGTCGCCCATGTAGCGGTCGGCCAGGGCGATGAGCGTGTCGCCCTGCTGCACGCGATAGAGGAAATCATTGCCATCCGCGCCTGACGGCTGCGCGAAGGCAGGCTGCAGCGTTGCGCCGCACGCCAGCGCCGCGCCCATCGACGCGGCCAGTCGGAACCAGCCGCGCCAGCGCGGCTCAGCTTGCGCCGCCATCTTCCTGCGTGGTTTCGAGGCGGTAGCCGTGGGAATACACCGAGACCAGCCGCACGCCATTCTTCTGGTTGAGATCGAGCTTCAGGCGCAGCTTGGAGATGTGCGTGGCCAACGTGCGCGAATCTGGGCCGATGCTGCGGCCCCAGACCGCCTGCTCGATCAGCTCGCGCGGCACCAGCTTGCCGACATTGCGGAACAGGTACAGCGCCAGGTCGAACTCGCGCGGCGACAGCTCGACCTGCAAGCCATGCAGCGTCAGCACGCGGCCCAGCGGGTCCACCGCGTAGGGACCGACGCGCATGCGTTCGAGCGACTCCCCCGTGCGCGGCGCGGCGCGGCGCAGCAGCGCACCCACGCGCGCGACCAGCTCGGCGCGCCGCACCGGCTTGACCACGTAGTCATCCGCGCCGGCCGCGAGCCCGCGCACCACGTCGTCTTCCAGCGAGCGGTTGGTCAGGAACAGCACCGGCAGCGCCGGGCCGACCGTTTGCCGCACCCAGCTCACCAGCTGGATGCCGCTGATGTCCGGCAACTGCCAGTCGAGCAGCAGCAAATCGAACGTGCGGTCACGCAACGCCTTCACAAAGGCATCGCCGCTGCTGAAACATTCGCATTCGTATCCGGACGAAACCAGGATCTCTCGAATCAACTCCGACTGCGCCTGGTTGTCTTCTACTGAGGCAATTCGTATCGCCATCTGGATTGCCCTTCCCCGTCATCCGGGTCCGGCAGCACCGTGCCGCTAGACCGACCGCCGCTACATGGGGCGCCGGCCTGCTCCCGCTCTCTTCATCATCGGGCCCCGGGCTAGCGCGACTGGCATTGCAGCGCGCCGGCCACCCATGGCGCGGCACCGACACCCGCGCGAGACCTTGCTTATGGCCCGTCAGCATGCGCAGCGCAAACCGACTTGAGCCCAGTTCATGCTAAAAGGCTGCCCCTGTCATATTGCAAACAATTGTGAAAACAAAGACATAAGACTCGCGATTGGTGTCGTTCTATCATTTTTCTTGGCGTCATCACAATCCATACTCACCTCGAAAGTATAGGGCCCGCCTCGCAGAAGGGCGCGCGCGACGGGTTTACACCTGTTTCAAACAGACCTAGATGCGGGGGAACCCGTGGCCTGGCGCCGTAGTTCGCTTGCGGTCAGCGATCGAGCAAACTGCCCAGAACATCAGCGCCAGCAGGCTGCTCCCGCCCCCGAGCCAGCACACGCCCAGCCAACCGGCCCAGGCGTACATCGCCGTCTATGCCAGCGCGCCGAGCCCACAGCCCGTTTCATAAAAGCGCATGCAGACGCCGACCAGCCGGCTGTGTGCCTCGGGGCGCAAGCGAAAAATCAGACTCTGGTTGAGCACGTGCACCGCCTGCCCACCCAGGTCGAGCTGCACGACGCCGGCAATCAACCAACCCAGATACCGCATGCCCAACCCCAACGGCAGCCAGGCGAGCACGAGCAACGCCAGCGCCGCGGCGGTGGTCGGCTGGGCGTGGCCGCCGCTCCTACCAATCCGCTCGCGCCGATGCAGCCCAAGGCTGAAAACGGACGCGCCGTGCAGGCCAGCGAGACGGAGGTGAGGAAGGTGGCGACCAAGACGCGCGGATAGGCGCTGCGCCAAAGAAAAAGCCCCGAACCAGTCGGGGCTTTTCTGCATGCTTGGAGGCGGGGGTCGGAATCGAACCGGCGTACACGGCTTTGCAGGCCGCTGCATGACCACTCTGCCACCCCGCCAGGGGTTCAGCATTCGCATTGTAGCGATTCGTGAAGAACCGCGTATTTCGCGTGCCGATAAAGAAAAAGGGAAGCGTGGCTTCCCTTCGGGATTGGAGCGGGAAACGAGGCTCGAACTCGCGACCTCAACCTTGGCAAGGTTGCGCTCTACCAACTGAGCTATTCCCGCGTAACCGGTTATGCCGCCGCACCCTCACATCGGCACGGCCACACATTTCAAACTGGAGCGGGAAACGAGGCTCGAACTCGCGACCTCAACCTTGGCAAGGTTGCGCTCTACCAACTGAGCTATTCCCGCATTTTGGCTACCAGCGCTGCCGTACTACCCTTGCGCTGCCAGACCGCTGCGTCACATCTCTGCAACGCGAGAAAGAGATTATGGCAAAAAAGAATCGCCCTCGTCAACTGTTTTGCGCAAGAGTTTTTGCAGGCTCATTTTGCGCGCTCGCGGATCTGCGGCCAGGCGAGCTTCATGTAGTACGCCATCGACCACAGTGTGAGCACCGCCGCCACGTAGATCAGCCACGTGCCCCACACATGCGCGTCGATCACGTCGAACAACCGGCCCTCGAACAGCAGCAGCGGGATCGCGATCATCTGGAAGGTCGTCTTCAGCTTGCCGAGAAAGTTAACGGCCACGCTCTTCGACGCCCCGATCTGCGCCATCCACTCGCGCAGCGCCGAGATGGTGATCTCGCGGCCGATGATGATGAGCGCGACGATGTCCGACACGCGACCCAGCGCCAGCAGCACCAGCAGTGCGGCAGCCACCATCAGCTTGTCGGCCACCGGATCAAGGAACGCGCCAAACGCGGAAGTCTGGTTCCAGCGACGCGCCAGAAAACCGTCGAACCAGTCGGTCAGGCTCGCGACAATGAAGAACACCGCAGCCGTCAGGTTCTTGGCGGGCAGCGCCATCCAGGTGTCCGGCACGTAGAACACACCCACCACCAGCGGGATCATGGCCACACGCAGCCAGGTCAGGAGGATCGGGAAATTGAAAGGCATGGCAAATCGAGAGGGCGACCGCCGCGCCAAGTCATGCGCCGGCGCGGCAAGATGGGGCATTGTCGCCGATCAATGCAGTTGACGGTAGATTTCTTCGGCCAGGGTCTGGGAGATGCCGTCCACCGTGGCCAGCTCGTCGACGCTCGCGGCCACCACGCCACGCAACCCGCCGAAGCGCGCCAGCAATCGCTGCCGCCGCTTGGCGCCGATACCCTCAATCTCTTCGAGCCGCGACGTGTTGCGCGTCTTGTCGCGCTTGGCGCGCATGCCGGTGATGGCGAAGCGGTGCGCCTCGTCACGAATCTGCGCGACCAGCATCAGCGCGGCGCTACCCTGCCCCAGTTCCAATGACGGCCGGCCGTCGGCAAACACCAGCGTCTCCAGGCCGACCTTGCGCCCTTCCCCCTTGGCCACGCCGACCAGCAGGCCGATGTCGAGGCCCAGCTCTTCGAACACCTGGCGCGCGACTTCCACCTGCCCCTTGCCGCCGTCGATCAGCACGATGGCGGGCATGTTGGGCGTGTCCTCGCCAGCCTGCTCGACGATCTTCTGGTAGCGCCGTGTGAGCACCTGGCGCATGGCAGCGTAGTCGTCGCCGGGGGTGATGCCCTGGATGTTGTAGCGGCGGTATTCGCCGTTCTGCATGGCGTGGCTGTGGAAGACCACGCACGAGGCCTGCGTGGCCTCGCCGGCGGTGTGGCTGATGTCGAAGCATTCGACGCGCAGCGCGGCGAGGTCTTCGAGATCCATGCCGATGGTCTCGGCCAGCGCGCGCGTGCGGGCTTGCTGGCTGCCTTGCTCGGAGAGCCGTCGCATCAAGGACAGCTCGGCGCCCTTCTCCGCCATCTCCAGCCACGCACGGCGCCCGCCCTGCGGCTGGCGCACGACCGACACCCGGCGCCCGGCCTGCTCGGCCAAAGCGTCGATCAGCTCGGTCGCATGAATTGGATGGCTGACCACCAGCACCGGCGGCACGAACTGGTCGAGATAGTGTTGCGCAACGAAGGCTTCGAGGATGTCGCTGGCCATGCGCTCCGGATCGCGCGGCGCTTCCGCCGTGGCCTCGCCTTCCACATCCTCGCCGACGATGGCGGCGCCCTCCTCCACGTGCGTCGGGAAGTAGGCCTTGTCGCCCAGATGCCGGCCGCCACGCACCATCGCCAGGTTGACGCACGCGTGCCCGCCCTTGATGGCCACCGCCAGGATGTCGATATCGCTCGCGTGGCCGACCTCTTCCACCGACTGCTGCTTGAGCACCGTCGACAGCGCGCCGATCTGGTCACGCACGGCGGCGGCCTGCTCAAACTCAAGCGCAGCGGAGTGCCGCAGCATCTTGTCCTCCAGCGTCTGCATGACCTCGTCCTGACGACCTTGCAGGAAACCGGCGGCGTTGGCCACGTCACGGGCGTAGTCCTCGGGGCGGATCGCCTGCACGCACGGGCCGCTACAGCGGTGGATCTGGTGCAGCAGGCAGGGGCGCGTGCGGTTGTTGAAGACGGTGTCTTCGCACGTGCGCAGCTGGAACACCTTCTGCAGGATCTGCATGCTCTCGCGCACCGCATGCGCACTCGGGAACGGGCCGAAGTACTGGTGCTTGCGGTCCGTCGCGCCGCGGTAGTACGCCATGCGCGGGTAGGCGTGCTGCGTAAGCTTGAGGTACGGATACGACTTGTCGTCGCGGAACAGGATGTTGTAGCGCGGCGCCAGTGCCTTGATGAGGTTGTTCTCGAGCAGCAGCGCCTCGGCCTCGCTGCGCACGACGGTGGTGTCGATGCGCGCGATCTTCGCCACCATCATGGCGATGCGCGGCGACAGCAGCGTCTTGTTGAAGTAGCTGGAGACGCGCTTCTTCAGGTCGCGCGCCTTGCCTACGTAGAGCACGTTGCCCTGCGCGTCAAAGTAGCGATAGACACCCGGCAGGTTCGGCAAGCGCGCGATGTGGGCCTTGGCGTCGAACTCAGGTTCGCTCGGCTCGGCGGCCTGGGGCGATGCTGTGTCGGCGCTCTGCGGCGTCTCGGGGGTGTCAGGGGGCGTAGGGTTGGACGGCATGGTGTTCGCGGTCTCGGAGGCCGTCAGTGTAGAACAAGCCGCCGACTACAATATCGCCCCATCCTCCTCCCTGCTTTGCCGCATGCGCTCCATCACCTCCTGGGATCTGTTCTGCCGCGTCGTCGACAACTACGGCGACATCGGCGTGTGCTGGCGCCTGGCCCGACAGCTCACGCAGGAGCACGGCCACACGGTGCGGCTGTGGGTGGATGACCTGCGCGCGTTCGAGAAGCTCTGCCCCGCCGTCGACGTGACCGCCGATGCGCAGCGCGTGTCCGGCGTCGACATCCGCCACTGGGGCGACGATGCCCAGATGGCCGCGTTGCTGGCCGCCGATGCGCACCCCGCGCCGCATGACGTGGTGGTCGAGGCCTTCGCCTGCGCTGCCCCGGAGCCGATGCTCACGCATATGGCCGAGCAAGCAGCTCAAGGCTCGGCGCCGGTCTGGATCAACCTGGAATACCTGAGCGCAGAAAACTGGGTGGCCGAATACCACGCGATGCAATCGCCCCATCCGCGCCTGCCATTGGTCAAACACTTCTTCTTTCCGGGCTTTGCACGCAACACCGGCGGCGTGCTGCGCGAATCGCACCTCGGCGCGCAGCGCGCGACGTTCACAGCCAGCCCGACGGCTCACCAGGCGCTGTGGCACCGCCTCGGGGTGGACGACCTGATGCGCGAGAACCCCGACGCCTTGCGCGTGAGCCTGTTCGCGTACGCCAACCCGGCGCTGCCGACGCTGGTCGCCCAATGGGAAGCCTCGCCCCAGCCGGTGATCTGCCTGGTGCCCGAGGGCCTGGCGGCTACGCAGATCGCCGAGCTACTCGGCAACGCCGGAGCCGCCAAGGCGGGCGCCCGCTGGACGTGCGGCCAACTGACCGTCGCCGTGGTGCCGTTTGTGCCGCAAGAGCACTACGACCCACTCCTGTGGGCGTGCGACATCAATTTCGTGCGCGGCGAAGACTCCTTCGTGCGCGCCCAATGGGCCCTGCAGCCTTTTATCTGGCACATCTACCCGCAAAGCGACGACGTACACGTCACCAAGCTGGACGCCTTTCTGGCGCGCTACACGGCCGCCCTACCCCAAGCGGACGCCGATGCGCTCGTCGCGTTCTGTCACGCCTGGAATGGCGCGCCAGCGTCACTCAACTGGGCTGACTTGATGGCCATCACACCCCGCCTGCGCGCACGCGCCGTCACGTGGGAGCAAAACTTGATGCAACTCGGCGATCTCTCCGCGAATTTGGTAGCGTTTTGCGAAAAACAGGTAAAATAACGGGCTAATCTACATGCGGCCCCGGCCCTGACCTGGTTCGCGCGACACGAGGGTATCGCGCGGTGCTTCGTTGCTTGGCGCGCATCGAACCCTCTTACTCTCAGGAAATGTGAAATGGCTTTGAAAATCGCGCAAGAACTCCGCGCTGGCAACGTGTTTATGTGGAAGGACGAGGCGATGGTTGTGCTCAAGACCGAGTACAGCCGCTCCGGCCGTTCGGGCGCCGTCGTCAAGATGAAGTACAAGAACCTGCTGACGGGCGCAGGCGGTGAGTGGGTCTTCAACGCCGACGACAAGCTGGACCAGGTCATCCTCGACAAGAAGGAGGCCGATTACTCCTACTTCGACGGCACGATGTACGTGTTCATGGACCCGGTCAGCTACGAGCAATACAACGTTGAGCCCGCCGCCATGGGCAGCGCGCTGAACTATCTGCAAGACGGCATGAAGGTGGAAGTGACCTTCTACAACGAGAACGCCATCTCGGTGGAACTGCCGACCACGGTTGTCCGTGAAATCATCTACACGGAACCGGCCGTCAAGGGCGATACGTCGTCGGGCAAGGTCCTGAAGGGCGCCCAGATCAACGAGAACGCAGATTTCGTGATCCAAGTGCCGCTGTTCTGCAACACCGGCGACAAGATCGAAATCGACACGCGTACGGACGAGTACCGCAGCCGCGCCAAGTAAGCTGGCGCCGCATCAACAAAAAAGGCAGCCTCGCGCTGCCTTTTTTGTTGCCTGCGAAAAACGGACGGACCCGCTGCCCGCCCCTCCCGCTGATACCTTACGCGATCAATCGCGCCTCACGCAGCGTGCGCAGCGCCTGCCGGTAGGCCGACTGCTGCAACAGCTTCGACCAGTCCTTCAGCGCCTTGCCGCCGAACAGCCGGCGCACGCGCCGCTGCGAGGCCTTGCCCATCGTGACATCCAACTCGTTGAGGAGCTTGTCGGCCTTGTCCGGCGCATTGCAGATCAGCACCATGTCGCAGCCGGCCGCCAGCGCCGCGCGCGCACCGTCGACCACCGTACCGGCGACGCTCGCGCCTTCCATGCTCAGGTCGTCGCTGAAGATCACGCCGTCGAAGTTGTAATGCGCGCGCAGCATGTCCTGCAGCCAGAAGCGCGAGAAGCCGGCCGGGTTCGGATCGACCGCCGAGTAGATGACGTGCGCCGGCATCACCGATTGCAGGCCGAGGCCCATCCAGCCGTAGGGCTGCGCGTCGTCGTCGAGGATGGCCTGCAGCGGACGATCATCCACCGGCACGGCGACGTGCGAATCGGCCTGGACGTAGCCATGGCCAGGGAAGTGCTTGCCGCAGTTGGCCATGCCGGCCAGGCGCAGGCCCAGCGTCAGGTGGTTGGCGAGCATCGTCACCACGCGCGCGTCGCGGTGGAACGCGCGGTCGCCGATCACGCTGCTGGTGCCGTAGTCGAGGTCGAGCACGGGCGTGAAGCTCAGGTCGATGTCGCAGGCACGCAGTTCGGCAGCCAGCACGTAGCCGCAGGCGGTGGCGGCGCGGGTGGCGGCCAGCACATCGCGATCCCACAACTGACCCAAGGCGCCCATCGCGGGCAAATGCGTGAAGCCGTCGGTCTTGGCGCGCTGCACGCGGCCGCCTTCGTGGTCGATGCAGATCAGCACATCGTCGCGCACGGCGCGGATGGCGCGCGTGAGCGCCGTCAGTTGCGCGCGCGATTCGAAATTGCGCGCGAACAGGATCACGCCGCCCGTGAGCGGATGGGCAATGCGGCGAACATCGTCCGGACCGAGTTCGAGGCCGGCCACGTCGAGGACGATCGGGCCGGGGCGCTTTTGCAGCTTGGCGGTGGAATTCATGCGGTGGGTTTCGTTTGCAACTCGGCAACGGCGAAGGCGACTGCATAGTCGCGCTCGTCCGTCACGCTGATCTGGAGATGGAGGCCGCGCTGTGCGATCCAGTCGGCCAGCTCGCCGCTGTAGCGCACGACCGGCTGGCCGGACGGCAGGTTGAGCGTCTGCACCGCGCGCCACGTCATCGGCCAGCGCATGCCCAGGCCGATGGCCTTGGACACGGCTTCCTTGGCGGCAAAGCGCGTGGCCAGGAAGGCCAGGCCGCGCCGCTCGGAACGCGCCTTGCGGGCGTGATAGATGCGCAGCTCTTCCGGCCCGAGCACCTTCTCGGCGAAGCGGCCGTTGGTCCGCTGCATCACGCCTTCGACGCGCTCGATCTGGATGATGTCGGTGCCGATGCCGTAGATGGCGCCGGACACCGAGGCGGCTGCGGCCTGCTCGTTCATACGGGCACGCCGGGATGGGCGGCGGCGGGCGTCGTGGCCGACAAGCGTGCCGCGACCATGATCACCTTCATCTCGCGCACCGCGTTTTGCCAGCCGGCAAACACAGCATGCGCGACGATGGCGTGGCCGATGTTCAGTTCATGGATGCCCGCGATGGCGGCAACGGGCTGCACGTTGGTGTAGTGCAGGCCGTGCCCGGCGTTCACGCGCACGCCCCAGCGGATGCCCTCTTCCACGGCGGTCTCGATGCGCACCAGCTCAGCCTTCACCTCGGCATCGTCGGTGGCTTCGGCATAGCGGCCGGTGTGCAGCTCGATGACGGGCGCACCAGCGGCGGCGGCGGCCTCGATCTGCGCGGCATCCGGATCGATGAACAGCGACACGCGGATGCCGGCATCGGCAAGCTGCTTGCACGCGGCCTGCACCTTGGCAAAGCCGCCCACCACGTCGAGGCCGCCCTCTGTGGTCACTTCCTGGCGGCGCTCCGGCACAAGGCAGACATCCTGCGGGCCGATGTCGCAGGCGATGTCGAGCATCTCCTGCGTGACGGCGCACTCCAGATTCATGCGGGTGCGCAATTGCGGGCGCAGCGCGCGCACGTCGGCGTCCTTGATGTGGCGGCGGTCTTCGCGCAGGTGCAGCGTGATGAGATCGGCGCCGGCTTCTTCCGCCAGCAGCGCCGCGGCGATCGGGTCCGGGTAGACGGTGCCGCGCGCGTTGCGCAGCGTGGCGACGTGGTCGATGTTGACGCCCAGGTCGATGACCCCCGGCGAGGCATGAAAGATCATAGTTTCTGCAAGTCGATCAGGATCTGGCGCGTCGAAAGCGGCGTGCCGTGCAAATGATAATGCAGCAGGAAGCGCATCAGGCTGCGGCTCTGCTGAGCGGTGGTGGGGCGGGAGCCGTAGTCGTCGCGCTCCATGTCCAGCAGGGTCTGGCCGCGCAGCACGGGCCAGGAGGATGGATCGCTCGGCAACGCGCGACGGATGCCGCGCTCGGGGTGGTAGACGTAGTCGCCATCGGCCTGCACCGGCTCGCCGTCGACGCAGCGATCAAGCTGGGCGGCAAAGCCGGTCTCGCGCAGCAGCACGCGCTCGAAGGCGCGCAGCGTGAAGGCAGCGGGTTCGCCGTGGGCAAGCTTGTTGAGTGTTTCGACGTAATGCGCGAACAGCACCGGGTGTCCGTCTTCGCGGGCGACAAACTTGACCAGCAGCTCGTTCAGATAGAAGCCCGACAGCAGCCCCTCCCCACCCAGTGGCAGCATCCCGCCGACCCACTCGGCGCGCGTGAGCGTGCGTACGTCACCACGCCCGCTCCAGGACAGCGACAGTGGCTGGAACGTCTGCAACACGGCACGCAACGCAGAATGCGGCCGCTTCGCCCCCTTCGCGACCAACGCCATGCGGCCGTAATCCGGCGTGAAGACGTCGATGATGAGACTGGTCTCGCGGTACGGATAGCTGTGCAGCACGAAGGCCGGCTGCGCGGCGACGCGCGTCTCGGAACGCCCCGCCGGGAAGCTCTTGCGCTGCGCGGCACCGGCAACGCCTTCCTCGGCCAGCCATTCGGCCGCCTCGTCCGGAATCGGATCGGATCGTCCCGCCATCGAGCGTGTGTAGAGTCGCGCGGCTAGAAGCGGTTACTCGTAGCCGTAGGCGCGCAGGCCGGCCTCGTTGTCGGCCCAGCCGCTCTTGACCTTGATCCAGACCTCCAGATACACCTTGCCGTCGAACAGTTTTTCCATGTCCATGCGGGCTTCGGTGGAGATCTGCTTGAGCTTGGCGCCCTTCGCGCCAATGATCATCGCCTTGTGCGCGTCGCGGTCGACCAGGATGGTGACGAACACGCGGCGCAGGCGGCCTTCGGTCTCGAACTTGTCGATCACGACGGTGCTGGAATACGGCAGTTCGTCACCGGTCCAGCGGAAGACCTTCTCGCGGACGATCTCGGCGGCGAGGAAGCGCTCGCTGCGGTCGGTCAGCGCTTCCGGGTCGTACATCGGCTCGCCTTCGGGCAGGTACGGGCGCACGATGCCGAGCAGGCGAACGATGTCGTCGCGGTTCTTGGCCGACATCGGCACGATTTCCTTGAACGGAAACACCTGCGCCATTTCCTGCAGGAACACGGCGACCATCTCGGCGCGCGTGTAAGCGTCGAGCCGGTCGACCTTGTTGACGATCAGGATGACGGGCGTCTCGCGCGGCAGCAGCGACAGCACTTTCTCGTCATCCGGGCCGTAGCGGCCGGCTTCGACCACGAACAGCACGGCATCGACCGAGGTGAGCGTGGAGGTGACCGCGCGATTGAGCGAGCGGTTCAGCGCGGTGGCATGGCGCGTCTGGAAGCCCGGCGTGTCGACGAAGACGAACTGCGCGTCGTCGGTGGTCTGGATGCCGGTGATGCGGTGGCGCGTGGTCTGCGCCTTGCGCGACGTGATGCTGACCTTCTGGCCCACCAGGGCATTCATCAACGTGGACTTGCCGACGTTCGGCCGCCCGACGATGGCGACCATGCCGCAACGGAACCCCTCCGGCACACCAGACGTCGGTTGCGGAGGCTGCAATGGGGTGTCGCTCATTTACCTGATTATTCCTTCAACCTGAGAGACAATTGCGGATCGGGCGGCGTGGCCTGCTTGCGCGTCTTGCCGGTGCGCTCGGCGCGGCTGCGCTTGACGAGCTGCGGCACCAGGCGATGCGCTTCTTCCAGGGCCAGCTTGGCCGCCGATTGTTCAGCCGCGCGCCGCGATGCCCCACCGCCAGAGACGCGAATCTCCAGCTTCGGGATCGTGCACTCGACCTCGAATTGTTGATTATGCGCCGCGCCATGGGTGGCGACCACCGTGTACAGCGGCAGCGCGATCTTGTGACCCTGGAGGTACTCCTGCAGCAGCGTCTTGGCGTCCTTGCCCAACGTGCGCGGGTCGACCTGTTCCAGGATCGGGATGTACAGCTTGCGGATGAGCGTGCGGGCGGCATCGAAACCGCCATCGAGGAACACCGCGCCGAAGATGGCTTCCAGCGCATCGGCGAGGATCGACGGCCGGCGGAAGCCACCGCTCTTCAGCTCGCCCTCGCCCAGGCGCAACGCGTCGGGCAACTGCAGCATCTGCGCGATCTCGTACAGCGCCTGCTGCTTGACCAGGTTGGCCCGCACGCGCGAGAGATCGCCTTCATCCAGCTTGCCGAACATGCCGTAGAGCATGTCAGCGACAGCGCAATTCAGGATCGAATCGCCAAGAAATTCCAGGCGCTCGTTGTGCATCGCGCTGTGGCTGCGATGGGTGAGCGCCTGCTGCAGCAACTCCAGTTTGCTGAAGCGGTAGCCAAGACGTTGCTGCAATGCATCCAGACTCATGTCAATGCTGCGACCCCGAATAGGTAATCAGCAGGGAGAACGGCCCATACAGCGGCACTTCGCGCTTGTACTGGAAGCGTACTGCCTGCACGGTGCCGTTGGCATCGGTCACGTCCAGATCGTCGCCCTTGAGCGACGTGATGTCGTCGATCGCGGCCTGCTTGTCGAACGCGTTCGCCACATCCTGACGGTTGGCCGCTTTGTCACGGGCGATCTTCACGGCGTGGTTGATGGCTTGGTACTCCAACAGGCTCGGAATGGAACGGATCGCCGGCAGCACCGCCGTGAGGATCACGATAATGACAATCAGGAACCCGAACATCGAAATCCCGCGCGACTGGCGCTTCAAACCGCCCCGGTGCATCCGCATTGCATTTCCCCCGTTGTGCAATTGCCGAGTTTCAATAAGAGATCTATGGGTCACTTTTCGGATCAGCGGAAGCTGCCGATCCGCTTCAGGTCACCCAGGTTCATCCAGATGAAGAACGCCTTCCCGACGATGTTCTTGTCCGGCACGAAGCCCCAGTAACGGGAGTCCGCGCTGTTGTCGCGATTATCGCCCATCATGAAATAGTGACCTTCGGGTACCTTGCAGGTAAAGCCGGTCTGATTGTAAGTGCAGTTTTCGCGGAACGGAAAATCGTCCGGGCCGGACACATAGGGCGGGCGCTCGGCATCGTTCAGGATGTTGTGCGTGACGTTGTCGAGCGTTTCCTGGTACTGCTTGGAATACGACAGCCGCTCACCGTCGAGGTAGTCGGCCTGCGACGCATAGGTGGCCGGCTGGCCGTTCACCGTCAGGCGCTTGTTGTCGTACTTGACGACGTCGCCCGGCACACCGACCACGCGCTTGATGTAGTCCATCGACTCATCTTTCGGGTAGCGGAAGACCATCACATCGCCGTGCTGCGGCTGGTTCATCTCGACGATCTTCTTGTTCACGATCGGCAGGCGCACGCCGTACGTGTACTTGTTGACGAGGATGAAGTCGCCGATCTGCAGCGTCGGGATCATCGAGCCCGACGGAATCTTGAACGGCTCGACCACGAACGAGCGCAGCAGGAACACTGCCGCGATCACCGGGAAGAAGCTGGCGGTGTATTCCAGCCACCACGGCATGCGCAGCTTGTCTTCGGCCAACTGCAGGCGCGCGGCACCGATATCGGCCACGCCACCAAATTGCGCCTGCGTTTGCGCGCGCGCATCGAACTCAGCCAGCGCGGATGTTGCCGCGGCCTGGCGCTGACGCTGGAACACCAGCTTGTCCGCCACCCACGCAATACCGGTGATGACGACGAGAACAAACAGAATCAGGGCGAAGTTCATGAATGAGAGAGGCGCAGTTGCGCAATTCGTCCAGGTTATTTTTCTTCGACACGCAGGATGGCGAGGAACGCCTCTTGCGGAATTTCAACGGTGCCCACCTGCTTCATGCGCTTCTTGCCCTCCTTCTGCTTCTCGAGGAGCTTCTTCTTGCGCGAGATGTCGCCGCCGTAGCACTTGGCCAGCACGTTCTTGCGCAGCGCCTTGACGTTCTCGCGTGCGATCACGTTGGCACCAATGGCGGCTTGGATGGCCACGTCGTACATCTGGCGCGGAATGATTTCACGCATCTTGGCGGCCACTTCGCGGCCACGGTAGGCGCTGTTGGAACGGTGGACGATGATGGACAGCGCATCGACCTTGTCACCGTTGATCAGGATGTCGACCTTGACCACGTCAGATACGCGATATTCCTTGAATTCGTAGTCCATCGACGCATAACCGCGCGAGACAGACTTCAGCCGATCGAAGAAGTCCAGCACGATCTCGCCCATCGGGATCTCGTACGTCAGCTGGACCTGGCGGCCGTGATAGCTCATGTTGATCTGCGAGCCGCGCTTCTGCTCACACAGCGTGATCACGGCGCCTACATATTCCTGCGGCATGTACAGGTTGACGGTGACGATCGGCTCCAGGATCGCCTCGATCTTGCTCGGATCCGCGGGCATCTTGGCCGGGTTTTCCACCTGCACCATGGTGCCGTCGCGCTGCTGCACCTGATAGACCACCGTCGGCGCAGTGGTGATCAGATCCATGTCGAACTCGCGCTCCAGGCGCTCCTGCACGATCTCCATGTGCAGCAGGCCCAGGAAGCCGCAGCGGAAGCCAAAGCCCAGCGCCTGCGAGACTTCCGGCTCGTATTGCAGCGAGGCGTCATTGAGCTTGAGCTTCTCCAGCGATTCGCGCAGCGCCTCGTACTGGTTGGCCTCGACCGGATACAGGCCGGCAAACACCTGCGGCTTGACTTCCTTGAAGCCCGGCAGCGGCGCTTCAGCCTTGCGCGGCGCCACGTGGGTGATGGTGTCACCCACCTTGGCCGCCTTCAGCTCCTTGATGCCGGCGATGATGAAGCCCACCTGCCCCGCCGACAGCGACTCGCGCGGCACCGACTTCGGCGAGAACACGCCCACCTGCTCCACCAGGTGCTGCGCACCCGTGGCCATCAGCAGGACCTTGTCCTTGGCACGCAGCGTGCCGTTGACCACGCGCACCAGCATCACCACGCCGACGTAGTTATCGAACCACGAGTCGATGATCAGCGCCTGCAGCGGCGCCTCCGGGTCGCCCTTGGGCGGCGGCACCTTGGCGATCAGCGCTTCCAGCACGTCGGGCACGCCCACGCCGGTCTTGGCCGAGCAGCGCGTTGCGTCCTGCGCGTCGATGCCGATGACGTCTTCGATTTCCTGGATGGCGTTGTCCGGGTCCGCTGCCGGCAGGTCGATCTTGTTGAGCACCGGCACCACTTCCACACCCAGCTCAAGCGCGGTGTAGCAGTTGGCGACCGTCTGCGCTTCCACGCCCTGCGACGCATCCACCACCAGCAGCGCGCCCTCGCAGGCGGACAGCGAGCGGCTGACTTCATAGCTGAAGTCGACGTGGCCCGGGGTGTCGATCAGGTTCAGGTTGTAGACCGTGCCGTCCTTTGCTTTGTAGGACAGCGCGGCGGTCTGCGCCTTGATGGTGATGCCACGTTCCTTCTCGATGTCCATCGAGTCCAGCACCTGGGCCTCCATCTCGCGGTCGGAGAGGCCGCCACACAGCTGGATGATGCGATCGGCCAGCGTCGATTTGCCGTGGTCGATGTGGGCGATGATCGAGAAATTGCGGATATTGTCCATCGAATGCGTCGAAAAGCGCGCCGTCCTGGGCGCGTCTGCCGGGGCGCGAGGCGATTCCGGCGTGGCCGGCGCGCGGTGGACGGCGCCGGCGGGAGGTGTTTGGGTTCAAGCCGATATTGCGGTGCAAAAATCGGCGCTAACAGACGATTTTACCGGATTTCAGGGGGCTTCCCGCGCCTCTTTTTGCGGCGCATACGCATCAGCCCTGGGCCATCTGCGTGGACAGCCACGCCCGCACGGCCGCGCCGTCCAGAAAGTAGTGACACAACTCCTGGGCGTCGGCCGGGGCCGTGTGTGGCGAGCCGGTCATCAGTACCGGCACCAGTTCGCCAAAACGGTCTTCCAGTGCTGGCTCGCTGTCCACGTCCACCTCGTGCAGCACAAACGGAAAGTCGCGCCGGAAGGGTTCCAGCGCGACCTTCATGTCGTCGCACAGATGGCAGTACGTGCGGCCGTAGAGCGTGAGTTCGAGCACTGCGGCGCGCGACTTCAACGCGCGGTGCTCGGGCGCATCGTCACCACCTGGGTGGCGTCGCCGCGGCGCACGAACACAGCCACCATGCGACTCTTGTCGAGCTTGTTGACGACGTCGCCGAACTGCTTGGCGCTGGTGATATCGGTATCACCCACGCGCAGGATCACATCGCCCGGGCGGATGCCGGCGCGCGCTGCGGGGCCGTCCGACACCTGCACCTCGACGCCACCCTTGGCCTTGGAATCACGCGGCGCGCCTTCAGACAGATCCGCCACCACCAGCCCCAGCGCGTTCACCTTGCCGGCGCCCGCCTGGCCGCCGTCCGGCTGACCACCCTTGCCGCGCTGGGCAACCTTGGTATCGGGCTGCAGCTCGGCCACCGTCACGGTCAGGTCACGCGTCGTGCCCTTGCGCCACACCTGCACGGTCGCACGCGTGCCCGGCTTGGTCTCGCCAACCTGTCGCTGCAGGTCGCCCGCCTTCTCGACGTCGCGGCCGTTGAATTTCAGGACGATGTCGCCAGCCTCGATGCCCGCCTTGTCGGCCGGACCTCCGGATTCCACATTGCCCACATAAGCGCCGCGCGCGCGACCCAGGCCCAGCGATTCTGCTGCGTCCTTCGGCACGTTGTCGATCGCCACACCGATGCGGCCACGCGTCACGCGGCCCTGTGCCTTGAGCTGCTCGGCCACGCGCATCGCCTCATCGATCGGGATCGCGAACGAGATGCCCATGTAGCCGCCGCTCTGGCTGAAGATCTGGTTGTTGATGCCGATCACCTCGCCGCGCAGGTTGATCAGCGGCCCGCCCGAGTTGCCGGGGTTGACCGCCACGTCGGACTGGATGAACGGCAGGTAGTCGCCCGTATCGCGGCCCTTGGCCGACACGATGCCGGCCGTGACCGTGTTGTCCAGGCCGAACGGCGAGCCGATCGCCAGCACCCATTCGCCCACGCGCACCTTGTCGGAATCGCCCAGTTTCAGGCTCGGCAGGCCGGTGGCCTCCACCTTGACCAGCGCCACGTCGGTGCGCTTGTCGGAGCCGATCAACTTGGCCTTGAACTCACGCTTGTCGGTGAGCGTGACGTAAATCGTCTCCGCGCCCTCGACCACGTGGGCGTTGGTCAGCACGTAGCCGTCGCCCGACATGACGAAGCCGGAGCCAACGCCACGGCTTTGCTCCTCTTCAGGCTGCTGCGGCGCGTTACGGCGCTTCTGCTGCCCTTGCCCCTGCCCCGGCGCGCCGGGCATCGGCACGCCGAAGAAACGGCGGAAGAATTCGGCCATGTCGTCGTCGCTCGGGCCGCTCTGCACGCGCACCTTTTCGGTGGTGCGGATATTGACCACGGCAGGGCTGACCTTTTCCACCAGGTCGGCAAAGTCGGGCAGACCGTAGGTGCCCGTCGCCGTGCTGCCGGTGACGTTCTGCGCGGTGGCCGGCGTTAGCGCGCCACCGGCAGCGACGATGGCAGCGACGCACAGCAAACGCAGCGCGTGTACGGTTCGAGCGTTACGCATGGAAGCTCCCCGAAACAAAGGATCGACAGATAAAGACGCTGCGCCATGCATTGGCGCAGCGGAAGACATGCGCGCTTATTGCGGCGCGCTGGCTGGCCGGCCGGCCGCGTTGGCAGATACCGGTTTGTAGTCGACGGCCGCCCCGAACTGCTTGATGGTAGCAAAGGGAACCTCGCCCACCACCGTGAGCCAGAAATCGGCAATGCGGCGCACCATCACGTGCGTGGCGCCCTGCGTGATGAAACCCTCGCGGCGCGCGCGCTTTTCCGACACCGGCTCGATAAAGAGCGACAGGCCCGCCAAGCCATCGCTGAAGACGACCTGCTGCACCTCGAAGCCGGACGACTTGCCCGTCGGCGCAATATCGCCCAGCGGCCGGCGCACCTCGCGGATCTTCTGGAAGCCCTTGATCGGGCTGTTGATGGTCCAACCCTGGTCAGCCAGATTGGTCGACTGGGACACAATCTCGTACTGGTTCCAACCGGCCACGCTCTTCATCGCCGCCAGGATCTTCTGCTTCTCGGACGGCACCCCCACCTCGACCTGCGAGAAGGCGACCTGCTCAAGCACCTTGCCGTCCTCGCCCATGGTCTGGGCGCGCATCAGGAGGCCGGAGTTGCGCTCGGCCCAGATGCGGTAGGCGTAGCGGAAGCCGTCTTTCGGATCGAGCTGGAAGACTTCGCAGTCCATGCCGGCCACACGTTCGGCCGGCAGGTGACGCATGTCGTACTGGTCGAGCACATCGCCGTTGGTAGTCGCGAGCAGCGCGGGGAAGCTGTCCTTGTTTTCCTGCTTCTCCGTCACCACCAGCTTGATCTCGTAGATCAGGTTCCGGACGACGTCATTCTGGCGCAGCAGTTCACGCTGCTTGCCGTCCAGCGCCTCAACGCGCTCGTACTCGTTGTTGAAGAGATCGGTGTAGTGCTGGATGCGCGTGGAATGCATGCCCGAACCACGCTGATACGTGAGCGTACCGACATAGTTCTGCTTGAGCGCCGCGCGATGGATCTTGGCCAGCCAGGAGGCGGCATCCTTGCGCGGCATGAGCTCGGGCTGCGGCTGAGCCGCCGCGGCCAACGCCGAAACACACAGAAGAAGAAAGAAAGACCGACGGACGGCCTGGAGCTTGCGGGCGCCTGCCCCTGCAACGGGTTGCCACACCTTCGACATGGATTCCCGCATTATTCCTGATTGGAGTCCTGGGAGTTCACCCCATTGGCGACCGCGCGCAGATACGGCACCACCACACCGTTGGTGGCCGACTGGCGATGCGCGCTGAGGTATTCATCGAGACGGGCGTCGCGGATCATGGGCGTGTTGTCCGCCACCGCCACCGTCACAGCCTGGGCACCAGCATTTTGTGTCGCCTTGGCGACCAGTGCGGGCGCGGCGCCACCGGCATCGACTGGACCGCGCAGCTGCGGCACGACCACCCAGCTAACGGCCGCCACCGCGGCTGCCACGGCGGTCGTAGGCATGACCCGGCGGACCCACGACGGGCGTACCAGGAAGCGATGCCTCTCTTCCGCCTGGGCGCGCTGCGCCACCGCCGGCACCAGCAGGTGCGGTTCGGCATCGAGCTTGGCCGCAAAGCGACCCAGAAAATCTTCGGACGAACGCGTGTTCAGCAGGTCTTCGGATCGGAGCACGTCCCCGATCAGCTGATACTCGCGCCAGTGCGCCGCACCCTCGCCATCCTTGGCGAGTTCCACGGCCGCGGCCACTTCGTGCGCCGCCACTTCACCGTCCATCAAAGCGGAGATGCGCTGCGCGAATCCCGCTTCTGTCGTCTGCAATTGAGCCTGACCCATTTCCCGACCCCAAAAACTCCAACGTCCAATCCAACGATCCGAGAGAAGACTTCCCGAGGTTTAACCGTTCGTAACCGCAACTGCGGCCACCGGCTTGTTATATCGGCTGGCTACCACCGTTTGCCCTCGGCCGTTCCCAGCAGGGGGCGCAATTTCTCGGCAATCGCCTCGCGTGCCCGGAAGATCCGTGAACGGACCGTCCCGATCGGGCATTCCATCGCTTCCGCGATTTCCTCATAGCTCAGACCCTCGATTTCCCGGAGCGTGATTGCAGTGCGCAACTCCTCGGGCAATGCCTCCATCGCGCGGTTGACCGTTTCGGCCACCTGCTTGGTGTGCAGCATCGAGTCCGGCGTATTGATATCCCTTAGTTGTTCACCGTCGGCAAAAGTTTCAGCCTCTTCGGTGTCGATATCGCTGGACGATTCGGGGCGCCGGCCCTGCGTCGCCAGGTAATTCTTGGCCGTATTGACGGCGATACGGTACAGCCACGTGTAAAACGCGGATTCGCCCCGGAACTGGGGCAGCGCCCGGTACGCCTTGATGAAGGCATCCTGCGCCACATCCTCCACCTCCGCGGCATCGCGGATCAGGCGCGAGATCAGACGGATGATCTTCCGGTGGTACTTGACCACGAGAAGTTCAAACGCCCGCTTGTCGCCTTGCTGGACGCGTTCGACGAGGATCTGGTCGGCTTCGCGCTCGCTCACGGATTCTTCACCTGCAGTGTATCGCCTTAAATTTTGTGACTGACAAACGTTGTATTTTACCTACGACACCCCGTTCACCCGGGCACGCAGCGGTGGCGGCCCCAGGCGTAACACCCGCCGCATCCGTCGGAGCGGCTCGGCGGCGAACCATGGCGGCGCCAGAACGAACACGCGCGGGCACCACCACCGCTGCGCCACGCCCAGCACGAGCACACGCTCGCCGATCGGCCACCACCATAGCAGCGGGACATTTCGGACGGCTTGGCGCATGGCCAGGTTGACGTGCCAGGCCCCGGGGCCCGGTTCGCCATCTCGTTTGAGACGCGCGCGCCACATCAGTTCCATTGCTCGCGGAGAACGTGCAAGCACCAACGGGAACGCAGCCCCCACGGCCAGCAAGCAGATCGCGATCCAGGCTGACAGCGGCAGCGCCACGCCCCACGCCCACGACACCCAGGACAAGGCGAACATGAGCGCGGCGAGCACGAAACCGCGCGCCGCCAAGCATGCCCGCCGATACCCCTGGGGGAATTCGATACGCTCGATCGCGAAAGGCGATGCTTGCGCGAGCGGCGACGGCGCGGCACCAGGCCGCGCCTCGCAATGCATCACGGACGCTTGAACACCAGCGTGCCGTTGGTCCCGCCGAAGCCGAAGTTGTTCTTCACGGCCACGTCGATCTTCATGTCACGCGCTGTGTTGGCGCAGTAATCGAGATCGCACTCCGGGTCCTGGTTGAAGATGTTGATGGTCGGCGGCGACACTTGGTGGTGCAGCGCCAGCACCGTAAACACCGACTCCAGACCGCCCGCGCCGCCCAGCAGGTGGCCGGTCATGGACTTGGTGGAGTTCACGACGAGCTGGCCAGCATGATCGCCGAAGGCCGCCTTGATGGCATCGGACTCGTTCTTGTCGCCCAGCGGCGTGGAGGTGCCATGCGCGTTCAGGTACTGCACCTGGTCCGTATTGACGCCAGCATCGCGCAGCGCGGCCACCATGCAACGGCGCGGGCCGTCCATGTTGGGCGCGGTCATGTGATACGCGTCGCCGCTCATGCCGAAGCCGACGACTTCCGCGTAGATCTTGGCACCGCGCGCCTTGGCCGACTCGTACTCTTCGAGCACCATCACCCCGGCGCCCTCGCCCAGCACGAAGCCGTCGCGGTCCTTATCCCACGGGCGCGAGGCGGTGGCCGGATCGTCGTTGCGGGTCGACAGCGCGCGGGCAGCGGCAAAACCACCGATGCCCAGCGGCGAGACCGTCGACTCGGCACCGCCGGCCACCATCACGTCGGCGTCGCCCGCCTGAATCAGGCGCGCCGCCAGACCGATGCTGTGCAAGCCAGTCGTGCAGGCCGTCACCGTCGCCAGGTTGGGCCCCTTCAGGCCATGCATGATGCTCAGGTGACCCGAGATCATGTTGATGATCGAACCCGGCACGAAGAACGGCGAGATCCGGCGCGGACCGCGTTCCATGTAGGTGGCGTGGGTGTCCTCGATCATCGGCAGGCCGCCGATGCCCGAGCCGACCATCACGCCGATGCGCTCGGCGTTGGCCTCGGTCACTTCCAGCCCGCTGTCCTTCAGTGCTTGCACGCCGGCGGCGATGCCGTAATGGATGAACGTATCCATCTGGCGGGCGTCCTTGGCCGAGATGTAATCCTCGACGTTGAAGCCCTTCACCTCACCGGCAAAGTGCACGGCCAGGTTGGAGTGATCGAATTTGGTGACGGTGGCGATGCCGGACTTGCCGGCGACCAGATTGGCCCACCCTTCGGCGACCGTATTACCCACCGGCGAGACCAGCCCCAGGCCGGTAACAACTACGCGACGACGGCTCACTATGCTTTCCTGCGAGTCTGTATCAGCGACAAAGGCCACAGAAAACGCGCCACCCGGTCAAACCGGACAACCGCCCTTTCTGTGGCCCGCGATGCCAAAAGAATGACGACGCTTACGCCTTGACGTGGGCGGTCGCGTAGTCGATGGCTTGCTGCACCGTGGTGATCTTCTCGGCTTCCTCGTCCGGGATTTCCATGCCGAACTCGTCTTCCAGTGCCATCACCAGCTCAACCGTATCGAGCGAGTCCGCGCCGAGATCGTTGACGAACGAGGATTCGTTCTTGATGTCGCCTTCGGCCACGCCGAGTTGTTCAGCGACGATCTTCTTGACGCGTGCTTCGATGTTGTCCATTTAACCCTCCAGGGAAGTATCCGACAAAAAGTGCGCGCATTCTAGCAGGTTTGCGCGATGAAAAACCGCGCCGAAATCCATGCAAAAACTGCGCCCAACATGATGCTAAAAGCCTGTTAATTCAGCGATCGCACAGGATTTCGCGCATGCGCAAGACCCCGCACAATCGCCGCCGGGACGGCTTCCTTATCCCATGTACATGCCGCCGTTGACGTGCAGCGTCGAGCCCGTAATGTAGCCTGCCGCCGGTGACGCCAGGAAAGCGACCGCGCTGGCGATGTCCTCGGGCGCACCCAGGCGGCCCAGCGGAATCTGCGCCTTCAGCGCGGTGTGCTGCTCTTCCGACAGAACCTTGGTCATGTCGGTATCGATAAAGCCCGGTGCGATGCAGTTGACCGTGATGTTGCGGCTGCCGATCTCGCGGGCCAGCGCACGCGCCATGCCTTCGACCCCTGCCTTGGCGGCGGCGTAGTTGGCCTGGCCCGGGTTGCCGGCCGAGCCCACCACCGAGGTGATGTTGATGATGCGACCGCCGCGCGCCTTCATCATCGGGCGCAACACGGCACGCGACAATCGGAACACGGCCGAAAGGTTGGTATCGATGACCGATGCCCACTCGTCGTCCTTCATGCGCATCGCCAGGTTGTCCTGCGTGATGCCGGCATTGTTGACGAGGATGTTCAGGCCGCCGTGGGTCTTGATGGTCTCGTCGATGACGGCTTCGCAGCGCGCGGCGTCATTGACGTTGAGCACCACGCCCGCGCCCTTCACGCCGGCTTCGGCGAAGTACGCCGTGATGGCCTGCGCACCGGCCTCCGAGGTGGCCGTGCCGACCACCGTCGCGCCCTGGCGCGCCAGCTCCAGCGCAATCGCGCGGCCGATGCCCCGCGAAGCGCCGGTGACGAGCGCGACCTGGTTGTTCAATGCTTGCGTCATGCGAATTCCGTTATTTGAGTTGACCCAGCACGGCTTCAAGCGTTGCCGGATCGAAGATCGCGTCGCCGATGATATCGCCGTCGATGCGCTTGATCAGACCAGCCAGCACCTTGCCCGGGCCGCACTCGACCACGCGTGTGATGCCGTCTGCCTTCATCTTCTGGACGGTCTCGACCCAGCGCACCGGCGCTGCCGCCTGGCGCACCAGCGCATCCTTGATGGCGGCGGGATCGCTCACCACGGCCACGTCGACGTTGTTGATGACCGGGATAACCGGCGCGTTGACCGTCACATTGGCGAGGTATTCGCGCAGACGATCCGATGCCGGCTTGAGCAGCGACGAGTGGAACGGCGCCGACACCGGCAACGGCAGCGCGCGCTTGGCACCCTTGGCCTTGGCGATTTCGCAAGCGCGCTCGACGGCAGCCTTGGCACCGGCGATCACCACCTGGGCCGGTGCGTTGAAGTTCACGGCTTCGACCACGCCAGCCGCCGACGCTTCAGCGCAAGCGGCACGCACGTCATCGTCCGACAAGCCGAGGATCGCGGCCATGCCGCCCTCGCCCACCGGCACGGCTTCCTGCATCGCCTTGGCGCGAAAACGCACCAGCGGCACCGCATCCTTGAACGCGATGGCGCCCGCTGCCACCAGCGCAGAGTATTCGCCAAGGCTGTGACCAGCCACCACGGTCGGCACCGGGCCGCCCGCGGCCTGCCATGCGCGGTAGACCGCCACGGCGGCCGTCAGCATGACCGGCTGCGTGTTGGTGGTCAGGTTCAGCTCTTCAGCCGGGCCTTCGGCGATCAGCTTGCCGATATCCTGACCCAGCGCGTCGGACGCCTCGGCCAGCGTGGCCGCGACGGCCGGGTGATCGGCAAAGGCATTGAGCATGCCGACCGATTGCGAACCCTGGCCGGGAAAGACGAAAGCGAATGTCATGGCTCGTATGTTTGGTTCTGGAAATTCGTCGATCAGAAGCGCAGCAGCGCGGCGCCCCAGGTAAAGCCGCCGCCCACGCCTTCAAGCATCACGTGATGGCCGGGCTTGATGCGCCCGTCGCGCACCGCGACGTCCAAGGCCAGCGGAATCGACGCAGCCGACGTATTGCCGTGCTCGTCCACGGTCACCACCATGCGTTCATTGGGCAGGCCCAGCTTCTTGGCCGTACCCTGCATGATGCGGATGTTGGCCTGGTGCGGAATCAGCCAGTCGACCTGCGAGGCGTCGAGCTCGGCAGCGGCCAGCACTTCGCGCGCCACCTTGTCGAGCACATTCACCGCCAGCTTGAAGACGGCCTGACCATCCATGTACAGGAAGGCGCTGCCCTGGATCGCACCGGCGGCCACGTTGCCGGGCACGCACAGGATGTCGGCATGGCTGCCGTCGGCATGCAAGGCGGTCGACAGGATGCCGGGCTCGTCCGAGGCCTGCAGCACGACTGCACCAGCGCCGTCGCCGAACAGCACGCACGTCGTGCGGTCGTTGAAATCAAGGATGCGCGAGAAGACTTCCGAGCCGATCACCAGCACGTTGCGATACGCACCCGAGCGGATGAACTTGTCGGCCGTCGCCAGCGCGTACACGAAGCCAGAGCAAACCGCCTGCACATCGAACGCCGGGCACTTGTTCGATACGCCCAGCCTCTGCTGCACGAGGCATGCCGTGCTGGGGAACACAAAATCCGGTGTGGACGTGGCCACCAAGATCAGGTCGAGTTCGGAGCGGTCGATGCCTGCGGCTTCGATGGCGCGCTCGGCCGCCTTCACGGCGAGGTCACTGCACGCGACATCGGGCGCGGCGAAATGGCGCGCGCGGATGCCGCTGCGCGTCACGATCCATTCGTCGCTCGTCTCGATACCTTTCTCGGCCAGCTGGGCGGCCAGTTCGTCATTGGTAACCCGCTTGGGCGGCAGGTAACTGCCCGTACCGATGATCCTTGCGTAACGTGTCATATGCGGTGGGATGAATTCTGACTCGGGGGCAACGCGCTCAAGCAGCGTCGGCAGCCGGAGTGGAAGTGGGGGCAGGGGCAACAGCGGGCGCAGCAGCTACCGCATCGCCATGCGATTCGAACGCCTGCGCAATGCGGGCGATCACGCCGTTGGCCGCTGCGTCGTAGGCGCGCTTGATCGCCCATTCAAACGCGTAGGCATCAGCCGAACCGTGGCTCTTGATGACCAGGCCGCGCAGGCCGAGCAGCGCGGCGCCATTGTAACGCCGATGGTCCATGCGGCGCTTGAGGCTGACGATGACAGGCAGTGCCACCACAGCCAGCAGCTTGGTGAACCACGAGCGGCTGAACTCTTCGCGCAGCATCTCGCCGATCATCTTGGCGAGGCCTTCCGTGCTCTTGAGCGCCACGTTGCCGACAAAGCCGTCGCAGACGACGATGTCCGTGGTGCCCTTGAAGATGTCGTTGCCTTCAACGTTGCCGAAGAAGTTGAGGTCGGAGGCACGCAGCAGCTCACCGGCCTGCTTGACGACCTCGTTGCCCTTGATGACTTCTTCGCCGATGTTGAGCAGGCCGACCGTCGGGCGCGGCTTGTGCTCGACCACCGACACCATCGCCGAGGCCATCTGCGCGAACTGCAACAAGTGCTCGGGCTCGCAGTCGGCATTGGCGCCGAGGTCCAGCACCGTAGTGCCGGCGCCCTTCTCGTTCGGGATGGCGGTCGCGATGGCCGGGCGGTCGATGCCGTCCAGCGTCTTGAGAACGTAACGCGACACGGCCATCAGGGCGCCGGTGTTGCCGGCGGAAACGCACGCCTGAGCGGCGCCTTCCTTGACCTGATTGATGGCCACACGCATCGAAGAATCTTTCTTCTTGCGCAGCGCGACCTCGACCGGATCGTCCATCGACACCACCTCGGAGGCGGCAACGACGTGGATGCGGGGGTTCGCGGTGGCGTGGAGTCGTTTGAGCTGTGCCGCGATGGCATCGGGCTGCCCGACGAGCAGCATTTCGACGTCTTCGTGTGCGGCGAGAAAATGGATCGCTGCAGGGATCGTCACGCCAACGCCGTGATCGCCACCCATGCAGTCGATGGCAAGCTTGATGGTCATGCGAGTCTGAATTGCGGTTTCACGTGCGGCTCCGGCCGTTGGCGCGCGTAGGGTACACAACTCGGTGCATCATTTGATACGCGCTTTACCGGATTCCGTTCAGCAAAAAAGCGGCAAATTGGCTTGCCGCTTTTCTGTTTGCATCATGAACCTGTGCGTTCAGACCAACCCAACACGCTTGCCAGAGGACTGGCAAACCGCATCAGTCGTTCTTGGTCTTCACGACCTTGCGGCCGCGATAGTAGCCGTTCGGGCTCACGTGGTGACGCAGGTGGACTTCGCCCGTGGTCGGCTCGACAGCGGTCGGGGCCGAGGTGAGGAAGTCGTGCGAACGATGCATGCCGCGCTTGGACGGCGACTTCTTGTTTTGTTGAACAGCCATGACTGACTCCTAAGCAATTTGATCAATTTTATCACATCACACGGAGCCGGAGCGTAGCCATTCCGGTAGGCGTGTGAAACGTACTGCCATCAGCGCGCGCAACGCTTGCGTGCGCCTAATGTTTGGTCTTCAGGTTGGCCAGCACCGCGAACGGCGACGGCTTCTTTTCGGCTTCGACCTCTTCCGGCAAGACCTCGTCCGGACAGACTGCATGACGCGGCGACACCGGCAGCGCCAGCAGCAACTCGTCTTCAATCTGCGTGATCAGGTCGAAGCTGCGCGAGCCAACGATGACGTCTGCCTCGTCGTCGTCCAGCGGGGCCGCATCGGCTTCCGCCTCCGAACGCATGACTTCCAGGCACGTCTGCACCGGCAGCGGCTGTTCGTAGGCCTTCAGGCAACGCTGGCATTGCAGCCAGACCGCGCCCTGCACTTCCAGATCGACGAACAGCCGTTGACGGGTGGACTGACCTGCGGCGACGACTTCGTCGCGCACCGCGCCCTGCATCTGCCAACGGAACAACCCGTCGGCATCGGCCGGGGCATCGGCGGCCTGCTCGGCCAGCAGACGAGGCATGTCGGCCAGGCTGACCGTGCCGCTTACCTGCTCGCCACCGCGGATGAACGCGAAAAGATCGAATGCACGAAAATCCACTGATCGAACCCGTTAAGCGCGTTGCCGTGACCGCCCGAAAGCTTGAGTTGCGCCGCCCTGCAGCGCCTTCCACACCTTGCGCGAGGGCGCCCGGTTTGCGACACTGCGCGGCCAAACCGCGAAACGCGGGATTATACCGAGCGAAAACCGCTGGCGTCAAAGGGTTTTCGCACAAAATCCACTGCATCTTCAAGTACTTATGACCCACGCCACGCGCCCGCCGCTGATTCTCGCGTCCAGCTCGCCGTATCGCCGCGAACTGCTCGAACGCCTGCGCCTACCGTTCGAGATCGTGGTGCCGAACATCGACGAAACGCCCGCACCGGGCGAATCCCCCGATCAGACCGCACTGCGCCTGGCCCGACAGAAGGCGGAGAAGGTGGCCGCAGACCATCCGGGCGCGCTGGTGATCGGCTCCGACCAGGTCGCCACGCTCGACGGCAAGCAGGTCGGCAAGCCCGGCGACCATGCCCGCGCGCTGACCCAACTGCACTGGATGCGTGGCCGCACCGTCACATTCCACTCGGCGTTGTGCCTTTACGACGGCCGCAGCGGCCAACACCAGAGTGAAGATGTCCGCACGCTGGCGACGTTCCGCAACCTCTCCGACGAGGAACTGGACGCCTACCTGCATCTGGAGCACCCATACGACGTGGCCGGCAGCGCCAAGTCCGAGGGCCTCGGCATCGCCCTGCTCGAGCGCGTGGAATCGTCGGACCCGACCGCACTGGTCGGCCTGCCGCTGATCGCGCTGACCGGCATGCTGCGCAACGTGCACTACCCACTCTTCGCTTAAGCCATGGCCGGCACGCTCTACCTGATTCCGAACACGCTCGGCCTGCGCGACGCGGCCGACCCGCTGCCTGATGTGATCCCCGCAGGCGTACAGCAGATCACTGCGCGGCTCGATTACTTCGTCGCCGAGCACGCCAAAACGGCGCGCGCGCTACTCAAGAAGCTGGCGGAGACCACGCCGCTGGCGCGCCCGCTGCAGGAAATCACCATCCGCGAGCTGAACGTCAAGACGCCGGCATCCGAGTTGGAAGCGCTCCTGGCGCCGGTGATTGCCGGGCAGGATGCGGGGCTGATGTCGGAAGCCGGTGTGCCGGCGGTGGCCGATCCGGGCGCGAATCTCGTGCGCCTGGCGCATCGGCACGGCGTGCGCGTGAAACCGCTGGTGGGGCCCAGCTCGATCCTGCTGGCGGTGATGGCCTCGGGCCTGAACGGCCAGAGCTTCGCGTTCAACGGCTATCTGCCGGTCGATGCGGGCGAGCGGAAAACCAAGCTGCGCGCACTGGAACAGGCATCTCGCGCAGCGGGACAAACCCAGGTCTTCATCGAAACGCCCTATCGCAACGGCGCGCTGCTGGAAGCCATCCAGGCCGCCTGCGCGCCGGGCACGCTGCTGTCGATCGCGGTGGATCTGACGCTGCCCAGCGAGCAGGTCGTGACCCTGCCCGTGAGCGACTGGCGCGCCGACCGCATGGACTTGCACAAGCGGCCGGCCATCTTCTCGCTGCTGGCGCGCTGACGGCGCCAGGCGAGCGCCTTTATCCGTCCTACTGCTTCATCAGCAGCTTGAGCTCGCCGGTTGCGGCGAGCGCCTTCACGGCACCCGCGCCCATCGCCGTGCCGAGCTTGCGCGCCACGCGCGAGGCGATGTTTTCCTTGACCGTGTAATCGACCACGTCGGGCGCCTTGATGACGTTGCGCGCCACGAAATCCGCGCTGCCGACGCCATCGACCAGGCCCAGCTGGATGGCCTTGGCGCCAGTCCAGAACAAGCCGGTAAACAGCGTCGGATCGTCCTTCAGGCGGCTGCCCCGGCCCTGCTTGACCACGTCGATGAACTGCTGGTGCACCTCGTCGAGCATCTCCTGCGCGTACTGCTTCTGCTGCGTCGACACCGGCGAGAACGGATCGAGCATCCCCTTGTTGGAGCCGGCCGTCAGCAGGCGGCGCTCCACGCCCACCTTGTCCATCAACCCGGTAAAGCCGAAGCCATCCATCAGCACGCCGATCGAGCCGACGATGCTGGCCTTGTCGACGTAGATCTTGTCGGCGGCGGCGGCCACGTAGTAACCGCCCGAGGCGCACATCTCCTCGACCACCACGTACAGCGGGATGTTCTTGTACTTGGCGCGCAGGCGGCGGATGTCGTCGTTGATCATGCCCGCCTGCACCGGCGAGCCGCCCGGCGAGTTGATCTTGAGGATCACGCCGACCGTGTTGTCGTCGGCAAAGGCCGCTTCGAGCGACGCGTTGATGTTCTCGGCGCTGGCGTTCGTGCTGGCAGCGATCTCGCCGTCCAGCGTGACGAGCGCGGTATGGCGGCCGGTGCTGACGGTCTCGCCCTCCAGACTGGCGAAGGCGTAGACGATCAGGCCGATGATGCCCAGCGTCACGAAGCGGAAGAAGATGCGCCAGCGGCGCGCTGCACGTTGCTCGCGCACGGTTGCCAGCAGCACCTTTTCCAACACCTCACGCTCCCAGTTGCCAGACTGGGCGGACGCCGCTGGCTTGGGCTCAGGCGCAGCTGCGGCCGGCTCGCGCAGCTCGGCTTCGAGCGGATGGTCGGCCTGGCGGGCGACTTCCAGTTCGTCAGGCTTGCCAGCGCCCTCTTCCGGCGATTTCGGCGGGATCGAATCAGTCATGAACTAGGAGAGAAAAGAGTCGTTATGAGGCTGTCGGCGGCACCGGGCTCAGCAAAACCGGCATGCGAAACAGCGCATCCGGTTGCCACCAGACCTCGCCGTCGCGTTCCGCGACTTCCAGCTTGGACAGGTGCGCACCACGGCAGGGGCCACCCACGCAGCGCCCGGTGTCCGGCTCATAGATCGCGCCGTGCGTGGCGCACATCAGGTACAAGCCCGAGCTTTCAAAGAACTGGCCTTCCTGCCAGTCCATTTCCATCGGCACGTGGGCGCACTGGTTCAGATAGCCGTACACCACGCCAGCGTAGCGCACGACAAAACCGCCCACCGCCCGCCCGCGCACTTCGACGGAAAAACGCACGCCGAGGCCACCGTCTTCCAGCGCCGCCCCCGCGCAGATACGCACCGGCGCGATCGGCTCAGGCATGGTCGGCCAGCCAGCGATGCAGCTCGGCGACGGAGCTCGCGCAAAACAACGGCTCCAGCGCGTGCAGCACGTCGGCCGGGTGCGCGCCATAAGCGACTGCGACGCCCGCCGCACCGGCGTTGGCGGCCATCTGCAGGTCGTGCGTGGTGTCGCCGATCATCAGCGTGCGCTCCACCTCCATGCCCAGGTCGCTGGTCAGTTCCAGCAGCATGGCGGGGTGCGGCTTGGAGAAGGTCTCGTCCGCACAGCGCGTGTCGTCGAACATGCCGGTCAGGCCACTCACCTCCAGCGCCCGCTGCAGACCGACGCGCGACTTGCCCGTCGCCACCGCCAGCAGGTAGTGCTGTTGGCGCAGGGCCTCCAGCATCTCGCGCACGCCGGGGAACAGCACCAGCTGCGAATCGCGGCTCAGGTAGTGGAAGCGGTAGCGTTCTGCCAGCTTGCCGTAGTCGGCCGGGTCGAGCGTCGGGACGGCGTATTCGAGCGCGTCGCGCAAGCCCAGGCCGATCACGTGGCTGGCGTGCGCATCATCCGGCACAGGCAAGCCGAGGTCGCGGCAGGCCAGCTGAATCGACCGGGTGATGGCCGACGTCGAATCCATCAGGGTGCCGTCCCAGTCGAAGACGATCAGGTCAAAGCGCTGCTGGGGCATCGGAATCGGGGCTCTGGGGTTGGAAGGCGTTGAGGAACTCGGCGCATTCGGCCGGCAGCGGCGCATTGAACGTGACGATCTCGCCGCTCTGCGGATGCGTCAATTGCACACGGTGCGCATGCAGGAACATCCGCGCCAGCCGCGGCGAGGCGTTTGCGCGCGATAGCGCCTTGTTCAGCGCGAAATCGCCGTATTTGTCATCACCAAGAATCGGGAAGCCGGCGTGCGCCAGGTGCACGCGGATCTGGTGCGTGCGGCCGGTCTTCAACTCGGCTTCCAGCAGCGTGTACGGCCCGAACACCCCAACCTTGTTGAAAATCGTGTGCGATGGCTGCCCATCGGCCTGCACGCGCACGCGGCGTTCGCCCTCGGGCGTGGTGAATTTGTGCAACGGCGCCTTGATGTGCTGGCGCTTGTGCGGCCAGACACCCTTCACCGCGGCAAAGTAGCGCTTGTCGAGCTGGCCTTCGCGGATCTGCTCGTGCAGCGCCACCAGCGCCGAGCGCTTCTTGGCCAGCAGCAGCACGCCGGAAGTCTCGCGGTCGAGCCGGTGCACCAGTTCAAGGAATTTGGCTTCCGGACGCGACTGGCGTAACTGCTCGATCACCCCAAACGCCACGCCGGAGCCGCCATGCACGGCCACGCCGGCCGGCTTGTCGATCACCAACAGGTGCGTATCTTCATGGAGGATCGTGAACTCCGCCGCTGGCACGGCGCGCTGCGCTTCGGTCTGCTGCGCGACACGAAGCGGCGGGATCCGCACCAGATCGCCGAGCTTCAGGCGGTATTCCGCATCGATGCGGCCCTTGTTCACGCGCACCTCGCCCGAGCGCAGGATGCGGTAGATATGACTCTTGGGCACGCCCTTGGCCAGGCGCATCAGGAAGTTGTCGATGCGCTGCCCTTCGGCGTCATCGCCAATTTCTACATAGGCGACCGATTTGCCATCAAGTGCGTCACGTACCGCCTCTTGAATGCGGCCATCAAATGGATGGCGTAACTCATTCATTTTCAATATAATTTTCTCGCTGGACAGTCGTACAAGCGCCAGCAAGAGCCGGTCGGGACGAAACAACAGGTATTGTACACAGCCACCGTTTCTGACCGGAACGTGCCGCGCCCCCGCCCACTTGTGTTACAAAGCTAAACACGTGGCCGGACAACCGGCACGACAAAAGCAGCACGCACCGCTGTCCCATCGCGCAGGACGTGAACCAAAGATCACGTCGGCAAGATCGGCCAGCGTAGAACGAGCAGCTGGTAGAACAGAATTCAAGGCGGGCGCCACATGGTTTATCCATACGGCGCCCGCTTGGTGAAAGAAGCCCTTGCCGCACCAAAGTTGGTGCCGGCCGGCTGAGTATCCGGTTACCGCGTTGCCATGGCGGTCCGGCGGCAAAACTCTAACAAGCAGCACGCCGCCCGATTCGCCCGCCGCGGGTTTCGTCCGGACAGGCCGCGTCGTCAACTCGCTCTTTGTGGTCGCTTCACGCGACTCGCCGCCGCTGGCCCGCCCGCACAACGCGCTGGGCTCACGGCGCGAGTGCCAGGACGCGAAAGAGCGCGCAGAACCGCGCCCGCGAACTCCGCCCTGCACCCGTGACGCCCTCATTTCTTTCGCCCGCGCCCCGTCGCGCCGTCTTTTTCGGCCGACACTCCGGCAATTCTTTGACCACCCGCTCCGCCTTTGCGTGCTCCATGAAGCGCCGTGCTTGCACGGCATTGGAGTGAGGTTGCAATGAAACGCATGTTGTTCAATGCGACGCAGCAAGAAGAGTTGCGCGTCGCCATTGTCGATGGTCAGAAACTGATCGACATCGACATCGAAACTGCCGGGCGCGAACAGCGCAAAGGCAACATCTACAAGGGTGTCATCACCCGCATCGAACCGTCGCTGGAAGCGTGCTTCGTCAATTACGGCGAAGAGCGGCACGGTTTCCTCCCCTTCAAGGAAGTCGCCCGCGCCTTTTTCAAGGCCGGTGTGGACGTGCGCACCGCGCGCATCCAGGACGCCCTGTCGGAAGGTCAGGAACTGATCGTCCAGGTCGAGAAGGAAGAGCGTGGCAACAAGGGCGCTGCCCTGACCACCTTCATCTCGCTGGCCGGCCGCTACCTGGTGCTGATGCCGAACAACCCGCGCGGCGGCGGCGTGTCGCGCCGCATCGAGGGCGAAGACCGCCAGGAACTGCGCGAAACCATGGCGCAGCTGGAAGTGCCGGATGGCATGAGCATCATCGCCCGCACCGCCGGCATCGGCCGCTCGGCCGAAGAGCTGCAGTGGGACTTGAACTACCTGATGCAGTTGTGGAAGGCCGTTGACGGCGCCGCCGTCGATAACAAGGCCCCGCTGCTGATCTATCTCGAATCCAGCCTGGTGATCCGCGCCATCCGCGATTACTTCCAGCCGGATATCGGTGAAATCCTGATCGATACGGACGACATCTACGATCAGGCCCGCGCCTTCATGAGCGTGGTGATGCCCGACAACATGAATCGGGTGAAGAAGTACCGCGACGACGTGCCCCTGTTCTCGCGCTTCCAGATCGAACACCAGATCGAATCGGCCTACTCGCGCATGGTGATGCTGCCCTCGGGCGGCGCCATTGTGATCGACCACACCGAGGCGCTGGTCGCCGTCGACGTGAACTCGGCGCGCGCCACCAAGGGCGCCGACATCGAGGAAACCGCGCTGCGCACCAACCTCGAAGCCGCCGACGAGATCGCCCGCCAGCTGCGCCTGCGCGACCTGGGCGGCCTGATCGTGATCGACTTCATCGACATGGAGGCCAGCAAGGCCCAGAAGGACGTCGAGACCCGCCTGAAAGACGCGCTGCGCCACGACCGCGCCCGCGTGCAGATGGGCAAGATCAGCCGCTTCGGCCTGATGGAGCTGTCGCGCCAGCGCCTGCGTCCGTCGCTGTCGGAGGGCTCGCACGTCACCTGCCCGCGCTGTAACGGCACGGGCCACATCCGCGATACCGAATCGTCCGCCCTGCAGGTGCTGCGCATCATCCAGGAAGAGGCGATGAAGGAAAACACCGCCGCGATCCACTGCCAGGTGCCGGTGGAAGTGGCTGCGTTCCTGCTCAACGAGAAGCGCCCGGACATCAACCTGATCGAGACGCGCTTCAAGGTCAACGTGCTGTTGATCCCGAACAAGCATCTGGAGACGCCGCACTACAAGCTCGAGCGCCTGCGCCACGACGATCCGCGCCTGGACGAGACCAAGGCCAGCTACAAGATGGCCGAGGAAGCCGCCAAGGAACTGGAAGCCGACACCGCCTACAGCACCCGCAAGGAAGCCGCCAAGCCGCGCCAGGAAGCTGCCGTCAAGGGCATCACGCCGGAACAGCCGGCCCCCGTGTCGGTGCCGCGCGCCGAGCGTCCGGCCCGCACCGAGGCCGCCCCGGCTCCGCAAGCACCGGCACCGGTGCCTGCCCAGGGTGGTTTCGTGTCCTGGCTGAAGTCGCTGTTTGGCGGCAAGCCGGCCGAGCCGGTGGTGGCTGCGCCGGTCGAAGCACCGAAGCAGCGCGCTGAAGACGCCGGCCGCCAAGGGCGTGGCGCCCGCCAGGACCGCGGTGGCCGTGGCCAGCGTGGCGAACGTGCTGAGCGTGGTGAACGTCTGGGCCAAGGCGGCCGTGATGGTCAACGCCAAGGCCAAGGCCGTGAGGGCCGCGAAGGCGGTCGCACTGAAGGCCGTGAAGGCCAAGCCCCGCGCGAAGGCCAGCGTGATGGCCAACGCGGTGGCCGCGACCGCAGCCGCCAACCGGCCCAGGTCGAGGGTGCCGCGCGCGAAACCACCGAGGCCCGCCAGCCGCAGCAAGGCCAGGAAGCCCGCGAAGGGCAAGGCCGCCGCGAACGCAACCAGGAACGCCGCGAGCGTCAACCCCGTGAGGGCCGTGAAGGTCGCGAGCCGCGCGAGGGTCGTGAAAGCCGCGAACCGCGCGAAGGCCGCGAGCGCGAGCAGCAAGCCAACGAAGCCGCTGCCGTGGCCGCCGAAGGCCTGATCGACCAGACCGCCGCGCCGCAAGTGCCGCAAACCCCGCTCGACACCACCGCCCCTGCGGAAGTCGATACGGTGGAAGGCGCTGCACCGGGTGCCGAAGGCAATGGTGAAGGCGAAGAGCGCCGCCGCCGTGGCCGTCGTGGCCGCAACCGCTATCGCCGCGACCGCGAGGGTGGCGAGCAAGGCGTGCGCGCAGAAGGTGAAGGCGAAGGCGAAACCGAAGTGGAAGGCGAGCAGGACGTGCAAGCCACTGCCCCGGTGGAGGCTGAAGTCGCCGCTGCTCCGCAGCAGGCTCCGGTCCAGCAACCGGTCGAGCCAGTGGTGACCGAAGCGGTTGCTCCGGTGATCGCCCAGCCGGTCGAGCCGGTGCAACCGGTCCAGACCGCTGAACCGGTCGTGACCGCTGCCGCCGCCGTGGTGGAAGCCGCGCCGCAAGCCATTGCCGCGGCAATGGCCGAAGTGCCGGCACCTGCCCCGGTCAGCGCCGTGGCCAAGGCCGCACCGCTGCCGATCGAGACGCTGCAGCACGTGGTGACCGACGTCGGCATGACCTGGGTCCACACGGACGCGCAGAAGCTGCAAGCCTCGCAGGAAGAAGCGGCCCGTGCCGTGACGCCGCCGCGGGTGCCGCGCGAGCGCAAGCCGCTGCCGCCGATCCAGCAGGGTCCGATGATCCTGGTCGAGACCGGCAGCCCGGTGGGCGGTGCCGACCAGCAATAAGCGACGACCCCGGCGGGCAACCGCCGGCGCATTGCCAGAGGGCGGCTTCGGCCGCCCTTTTTCCTATGCACAGCACACCATGCCGAGCCAGCGTCACCCCGCCTGAACCGAGGGGGTGCGCTACACTCGAAGCTGTATACAGCGCGCAGCGCACTCACTCGCCGTATCGGCCGCCCGCCTGCGCGGCATCCCATTCATGACCGAAACCGTCATCCCCCTCATCGACCTGCGCGACGGCCAGCACCATCGCGCCACGGTGCCCGCCGTGCCGGACATGCTCGTCCCGGCACAAGGCAGGCTGGCAGACACGCGCGGCCGGCGCCTGCACGACCTGCGCATCTCGGTGACGGACCGCTGCAACTTCCGCTGCGTCTACTGCATGCCGAAGGATGTGTTCGACAAGGACTACCGCTTCCTGCGGCACAGCGAGCTGCTGTCGTTCGAGGAGATCGAGCGCACGGTGCGGCTGTTCATCGAGCACGGCGTCGAGAAGATCCGCCTGACCGGCGGCGAGCCGCTCCTGCGCAAGGACATCGAGCGCCTGGTCGAAATGCTCGCGCGCCTGACCACCCTCGACGGCAAGCCGCTGGACCTCACGCTCACCACCAACGGCGCCCTGCTCGCCCGCAAGGCGCAGTCGCTCAAGGACGCCGGCCTGAACCGCGTGACGGTGAGTCTCGATGCCATCGACGACACCGTCTTCCGCCGCATGAATGACGTCGACTTTGCCGTGGACGAGGTCCTGCACGGCATCGAGGTCGCGCAGCAAGTGGGCCTGGCGCCGCTGAAGGTCAACATGGTGGTCAAGAAAGGCGACAACGACGACCAGCTCGTGCCGATGGCGCGCCACTTCCGAGGCAGCGGCATCATCCTGCGCTTCATCGAATACATGGACGTGGGTGAAACCAACCATTGGGACATGACGTCGGTGGTGCCGTCGGCCGAAGTCATCCAACGGCTGTCGGCCGAATTCCCGCTCGAGCCGCTGTCGTCCAACTACACCGGCGAGACCGCCGAGCGCTGGCGCTATGCCGATGGCGCGGGCGAGATCGGCGTGATCTCCAGCGTCACGCACGCGTTCTGCCACGACTGCACGCGCGCGCGGCTGTCCACGGAAGGCAAGCTCTACCTGTGCCTGTTCGCCACCGAGGGCTTCGACCTGCGGACCCTGCTGCGCAACGGCACGACCGATCTGGAGCTGTCCAACGTCATCCGCGCCATCTGGCAGGGGCGCACGGACCGCTACTCCGAGCTGCGCGCCAGCGGCCAGGCCCACCCGGCCGGCCGGCGCATCGAAATGTCCTACATCGGCGGCTGACGGCCGCCCACGCTTTCTCATGATTCCGACTTCCGACATCACCGGCCTGATCCTGGCCGGCGGCCGGGGCAGCCGCATGGGCGGCGTCGACAAGGGCCTGCAAGTGTTCCAGGGCGCGCCGATGGCGATGCATACGCTGATGCGCCTGTCGCCGCAGGTCGGCCACGTGCTGATCAACGCCAACCGCAACCTCGCCGCATATGAGTCGTTCGGGGTGCCGGTGGTGGTGGATTCCATGCCCGACTTTGCCGGGCCGCTGGCGGGCATCCTGGCCGGGTTGGAGCAGTGCCAGACGCCCTACCTGCTGACCGCGCCGTGCGATTCGCCGTTCGTGCCGACCGACCTCGCTGCCCGGCTGGGCGCGGCGCTGGTGGAAGCCAACGCCCGCATCGCCATGCCGGTCACGCTGGAACCGGATGACGCGGGTCAACTCCGCCGCCAGGTGCAGCCGGTATTCTGTCTGCTCGACGCGTCGCTCGCCGACGACCTGACCGTCTACCTGCAAGGCGGCGGCCGCAAGATCGACGCCTGGACCGCGCGGCACCCGATGGTCGAAGTGCTCTTCGACGACGCGGCTGCCTTCGCCAACATCAACACCCTGGCCGAACTGCGCCAGCTTGCCGAGCGCCGCTAGAGCGCCGAGCCGATCCCCTCACTGACATGACCACCCTCGCCTCCGTCGTCTCCTGCCTGTCCGACTACGACCCGAACGCGCTGCCCGTGGCGCAAGCGCAAACCATCATGCGCGACTTCGTGCAGCCGGTCTCGGGCGTTGCGCGCGTGCCGATCCGCAGCGCGCTCGACCGTGTGCTGGCCGAGGACGTGCTGTCGGGCATCGACGTGCCCTCGCACGACAACTCGGCGATGGACGGCTTCGCCTTCGCCAGCGCGGAACTGTCGCGCGGTGATGGCGAGGTGGTACTGCGCGTGATCGGCACCGCGTACGCGGGCGTCGCCTTCGACGGCACGCCCGGCCCCGGCGACGCGGTGCGCGTGATGACCGGCGCCGTCATGCCGGCTGGCTGCGACACGGTGATCCCGCAGGAATTCACGCAGGGCGATGAAGCGAGCGTGCGCTTCGCCCACGATGCCGTGCGCGCCGGTGACAACCGCCGCCTGCGCGGCGAAGACCTCGCCCGCGGCAGCGCGGCACTCACCGCCGGCCGCATCCTCCGCCCCGCCGATATCGGCCTGCTCGCCTCGCTCGGCATCGCCGAAGTGTCGGTACGCCGCAAGCTGCGCGTCGCGTTCTTCTCCACCGGCGATGAGCTGCGTTCCATCGGTGAACCGCTCGACGCCGGCTGCGTGTACGACTCGAACCGCTACACGCTGCACGGCATGCTCACACGCCTGGGCGTGGAGCTGATCGACATGGGCGTGGTGCGCGACGACCCGGCGGCACTCGAAGCCGCCTTCCGCACCGCTGCGGAAAACGCCGACGCGATCATCACCTCGGGCGGCGTGTCGGTCGGCGAGGCCGATTTCACCAAGCAGATGATGGCCCAGCTCGGCGACGTGACGTTCTGGAAGATCGCCATGCGCCCGGGGCGGCCGATGGCGTTCGGCCGCATCGCATCGAACGGCCGCAGTGCGTTCCTGTTCGGGCTGCCGGGCAACCCGGTGGCGGTGATGGTGACGTTCTACCACTTCGTGCGCGGCGCGCTACTGCGCATGATGGGCGCGACCGAGACTGGCGCGCCGCTGGTGCCCGCCATCAGCGTGGCGCCGATCCGCAAGCGACCGGGGCGCACGGAGTATCAGCGCGGCATCGCAACGCTCAACGGCAGCGGCCAACTGGAGGTACGACTGACCGGCCAGCAAGGCTCCGGCGTGCTGCGTTCCATGAGTGAGGCGAATTGCTTTGTCGTACTCGCCCACGAGCAGGCGCAGGTCAATGCGGGCGACGCGGTGCAGATCCTGCTGTTCGACGGGCTGGTCTGAGCAACGGCTGAGACCCCACACCTTTGGCACATTGACGCGGCCCAATCCAGTGCGGGCGCGGCCCGCGCGACCCTTACGCTACCCGCAACACCGCATGTTGTCGGTTTTTTGCGTCACCCCCGGAGCGCGGGTATCGGCGCCACGGTCGATTCGATACACTCTGCGCCAGTTTGATTGTTTCGGATTTGCTTGACGCCATGATGACCAAGGAGATTGCCTACCTCCACCCGGCCCACACCGCCCGCGCGCTGGTGCTGGTGTATCTCTGCTTCTCGTTGCCCGTGGTGGGGTTGTTCCTGTTCGTCGGCTTTGTCCGCTATGGCGAGCTGCCGACCATCGTGGTGCTGAGCGGGCTGATCCTCAACGCGCTGCTCGGCTTCGGTGCGCTCTGGCTCGCCTGCCACGCCTACAACTGGGTCGCCGAACGCTTTGGCGGCATCGAGATCCGGCTCAAGGACATGCCCGACGAAGCGGCCTGACCGGCAGCCTCGGCATCACCCACGAAAAAGGGGCGGGAATTTCCGCCCCTTCGTTCATTCTGCGTCGGCTTCGTCATCCGTCGCTTCGGTAGGTAGCGCCGCTTCCAGCCCCAGCACCGCCTGCGCCGAATCGGTCGGCAACGCCTCCACCGCCTTGAGCTTGCGGTTCATCTGGCGGGTGCGCACCTCGGCCTGCTCGATGTTGCTGACCGCACGTTCGAGCGTCTTCTTGGTCGCGGCCAACACGTCGCCGAACTTGCCGAACTCGCTCTTGACCGCGCCCAGCACCTGCCAGACCTCGCTGGAACGCTTCTCCAGTGCCAGCGTACGGAAGCCCATCTGCAGGCTGTTCAGGATGGCCGTGAGCGTGGTCGGCCCGGCAATCGTCACGCGGAACTTGCGCTGCAGATCGTCGGTCAGGCCGGGGCGGCGCAGCACCTCGGCGTAAAGCCCTTCGGTCGGCAGGAACAGGATCGCAAAGTCGGTGGTGGCCGGCGGTGCGATGTACTTCTCGTGGATGGTCTGCGCTTCCTTGCGGACCGCCGATTCCAGTTCGCGGCTTGCGGCAGCAGCGGCCTCCGCGTCCGCACGTTCCTGCGCATCGAGCAACCGCTCGTACTGCTCCTTCGGGAACTTGGCGTCGATCGGCAGCCAGACGGTCGCGTCGTGGTCCGCGTCGGTCTTGCCGGGCAGGCGGATGGCGAATTCCACCCGCGCGCCGGTGCCCTGCACGGTCTCGACGTTCTTGTCGTATTGCTCGGGTGTAAGCATCTGCTCCAGCAGCATCTCCAACTGAACCTCGCCCCAGGTGCCGCGCGTCTTCACGTTGGTCAGCACCTTCTTCAGGTCCCCCACGCCCTGCGCCAGCGCCTGCATCTCGCCCAGGCCACGGTGCACCTGCTCCAGCCGGTCGGACACCAGCTTGAACGATTCGCCCAGGCGTTGCTCGAGCGTCGCGTGCAGTTTCTCGTCGACGGTGCGGCGCATCTCGTCGAGCTTGGTGGCGTTGTTGGCTTCGATGTCCTTGAGCCTCTGTTCCAGCGTCGCGCGCACTTCGGCCAGGCGGCGTTCGTTGCCCTCGGCCAGCTGCGCGAGCTGCTGCTGCATGCCCTCGCCGAAACGGCGCAGCGCGCTGCCCTGCTCCTCGCGGGCCTGCTGCGCTTGCTGCATCAGGTTCTGGCGCACCGCCTCCAGCTGCTGGGTGTTCGATTCGGTCAGCTTGGTGAGCTGCTGGGCGAAGGTGTCGATCTGGTTGTTCTGCAGCGTGGCGACGCTGGTCAGCTGCGTGGCCAGCATCTGCTGGAACTGGCCGAGCTGCTGCGTCACGTCGCTGCGGCCGATGCGCGCGGTCTCGGCAATCTCGCCGCGCAGTTCGCGTTCGATGCGCTCGTTGCCGCGTATGAGCTCATCGCGTAGCGCCGCCAGAATCGGCGAGACGTCATTGGCCGCCGGACGCGACACACCGCGCCAGATCAGGCCGCACAGTACGGCCACCACGGCCACGCCCAGCAAGGTCAGTAAAGCCATCCAATCCATACGTGTGTTCGATCTCGATCAGGCGGAGGTGCGCGGCACCGCCAGCGCATCCGGGTTCAACAGGTTGGGCGGCTGCCCGGCGCGCGGGCCGAAGCCAAGCGCGGCAATCAGGTTGTCTGCCGCCAGGTTGGCCATGCCCAGGCGCGTGCCATGCGTGGCGCTGGCGATGTGCGGCGTGAGCGCGACGTGTTCGGCCTCCAGCAGCGCCGGATGCACCTTGGGCTCGCCCTCGTACACGTCCAGGCCGGCCGCGAAGATGCGCTGCTCGGCCAGCGCCTGCGCGAGCGCCGCGTCGTCGACGATGCCGCCGCGCGCGAGGTTGACCAGCGTCGCCGTCGGCTTCATCTGCGCCAGTTCGGCCGCGCCGATGGCGTGGTGGCTGTCCTGAGAATACGGCAGCACCAGCACGAGGTGATCAGCCTGCGCCAGCAGTTCGTCCTTGCTGACATAGGTGGCGCGGGTGTCCTGTTCGACCTCGGGCGCGAGGCGGCTGCGGTTGTGATAGATCACGCGCATCGAGAACCCGCTTGCGCGCCGCGCCAGGGCCTGGCCGATGCGGCCCATGCCGAGGATGCCCAGCGTGCTGCCGTACACTTCGGCGCCGAGGAACATGTCGTAGGTCCAGCGCTTCCAGTGACCATCACGCAGCCAGCGCTCGGATTCCGGTACGCGGCGCGCGGCAGCCATCAGCAGCGCCCAGCCAAAGTCTGCTGTGGTCTCGGTCAGGATATCCGGCGTGTTGGTGGCGACGATGCCGGCGCGCGTCATCGCCGGCAGGTCCAGGTTGTTGTAGCCGACGGCCATGTTGGCGACCGCGCGCAGCGTTGGCACGCGGGCGATCAGGTCGGCGTTGATGGCGTCTGCCGCATTGGCGAGCAGGCCCACGCGCCCTTGCAGGCGCTCGGCCAGCGCTTCGGGCGGGTAGACCACGTCAGCCTGGTTGTCGACCACGTCGAAGGTCTCGCGCAGGCGCTCCAGCACTTCGGGAAACATCGCGCGGGTGACTAGGATTCCGGGTTTCATAAGCGGCTCGAGGTCCGTTCGATTAACGGAAGAAGATGAAGGTCATGAGCACGAAGATCGGCACCAGGATGCCGACCGACCACAGCATGTAACCGAAGAAGCTTGGCATCTGCAAACCGCGGCTCTCGGCGATGGCCTTGACCATCAAGTTGGGCGCGTTGCCGATGTAGGTGTTGGCGCCCATGAACACGGCCGCGGCCGAGATGGCGGCCAGCGTGGCGGCGCCCTCGGTCATCAGCATCTTGGCGTCGCCGCCGGCGGTGTTGAAGAACACGAGATAGGTCGGCGCGTTGTCGAGGAAGGACGACAGCAGGCCCGTCGCCCAGAAGTACATGGCGTTGTTCGGTTGCCCAGCGCTGTCGTTCACGAGATGCACGATGGCCGCGAACGGGCCATCCACGCCGGCCTTGAGCATGGCGATGACCGGCCCGATCGTGATGAAGATGCCGGCGAACAGCTTGCCGACCTCCAGGATCGGCTCCCAGTTGAATTCGTTGCCACTGCGCGCGCTGTCGGGCGTGAGCCACAAGGACAGCAACGCAATCACCACCAGCCCGATGTCGCGCACCACGTTCTGTAGCAGCACCTCGGTGCCCATCACGTCGAAGACAATGCCCGGCTTCCACAGCCCGCTCATCAGCACGAGACCGAGGATGCCCGCCAGCAGCACAAAGTTGACGTTGCCCTCGAAGCGCAGCGGACCGGCTTCGTCCGGCGTGGCGTCGGTGATGTTGGGCAACTCCTCCTTGCCCGTGTGATAGAAGTAGCTGTCGACGGCGAAGAAGATCGCCAGCAGCAGCACCCACATCATCAGCGTCTCGCGCCAGAGATACTTGGCGGTCCAGAAGAAATCGACGCCCTGCAAGAAGCCCAGGAACAGCGGCGGATCGCCCAGCGGCGTGAGCGCCCCGCCGGCGTTGGCCACGAGGAAAATGAAGAACACCACCACGTGCGAGCGATGGCGGCGCGCATCGTTTGCGCGCAAGAGCGGACGGATCAGCAGCATGGCCGCGCCGGTCGTCCCCATGATGCTGGCCAGGCCGGTGCCCAGCGCGATCAGGCCGGTATTGAGCTTGGGCGTGCCGTGGATGTTGCCGCGGATGCAGATGCCGCCGGCCACCACGTACAGCGCGGCGATCAGGGCGATGAAGGGGATGTACTCGCCAAGCGCGGCATGCACGACCGAGGCGATCGCCGCATGCCCGCCGAACGCCAGGCCGAACGGCACCAGCAACACCAGCGCCCACGCCGCCGCGATCTTGCCGTAGTGGTCGTGCCAGAGCTTGGGTGCCAGCAACGGCGCAATCGCGATCGACAGCAGAATGCCCGCGAACGGCACGCCCCACCACAACGACAGCTCGGCGCCATTCACGTCAGCGGCATACGCCGCACTCCCGAACAGCAGAAAGACGAGGGGCCAGAGGCGTTTCACAGGGGCGTTCTCCTAAACGTCAACGTTCGGCACAAAACAACCGTGCCGAACGGATAAAGACGCCAGTGTAAACGCCCAGGCTGGTTTCGACGCTCAGATGCCCGCGACTACGATGACATGCACGCGATACGGCCCGTGCGCCCCCAGCACGATGGTCTGCTCGATATCGCCGGTGCGTGACGGACCGCTGATGACGTTGGTCGCGCGCGGCAGCTCGCCCCGCTCCGCGCGCATCAGCGCATAGGCGGCTTCCAGGTCCGCCACGATGCGCGAGCGCGGCACCACGGCGATATGCGTCTCGGGCAGCAGCGCGGTGGAGGCAACATTCTCCGGCCCCGACAGCAGCATCAGCGAGCCGGTCTCGGCAATCGCGCAGAAGCAGCCAGTGATGCCGACCAGATCGCCGTGGTCATGGTCGGCCGCGGGCTCGCGCACGGGCGGGCGGAATTCGACGCTCAGGCCGGCGGCGGTCCAGTCGAGCGATTGCAGCGTGGTCCACGCCACGGCACGCGGCGTCAGGTTCAGGCCGGCCAGGTAGCGCGCGGCGGCGGCGGGCACGTCGGCCAGCGCATCCACGGTCTCCAGCGTCGACGCCATCTTCTGCGCCTGCTCGATGAAATGCGCGGTCAGGTCCTCCGGCACCGGCGGGCGCGGGCCGGCCGGGTGGCGCGCCACATAGTCGGCCACCGCATCGTGCTCGCCCTGGGTCGGCTGGTCCGGCCGATGCTGGGCGTTGCGGATGCGCGCGAAGATGGCGTCGCGTGCGCGGGTGGTGTCGAGCGGGTCGGCAGGGGTGTCCGGTCGTGTGTCCATGGCGGCTCCGAGAGGTCGGTCGATTATACGAGCCGACCGCGCGGCGATCGCGGCCCGCCCGCGCCGGACAGTTGAAAGTTATTGCGCGACCGGCTGAGCGTTATTGCACGCCAAAGACCTGCTTCAGGTAGGTCAGGTAGGCCGGGTCGTCGCACATGGTCTTCTCGGGCGCGTCCGACAGCTTGGCGACCGGCTGGCCGTTGCAGCGGACCATCTTGATGACGATCTGCAGCGGCGTGTAACCCAGATCGTTGGTCAGGTTGGTGCCGACGCCGAAGGCCAGCTTGCAGCGGCCATGGAAGCGCTCGTACAGGCCGATGACCTTGGGCATGTCCAGGCTATCGGAAAAGATCAGCGCCTTGGACTGCGGCTCGACGCGCAACTCGTCGTAGTGCTTGAGCATGCGCTCGCCCCACTCGAACGGGTCGCCGGAGTCGTGCCGTACGCCATCGAAGAGCTTGCAGAAGAACATGTCGAAATCGCGCAGGAAGGCATCGAAACCGTAGGTGTCCGACAGCGCGATGCCGAGGTCGCCGCGGTATTCGCGAGCCCAGGTCTCCAGCGCGAAGGTCTGGGAATCGCGCAGGCGCGGGCCCAGTGCCTGGCACGCCTGCAGGTATTCGTGCGCCATGGTGCCCAGCGGCGTCATGTTGTGCTTCATGGCGAAGTGCACATTGCTGGTGCCGGCGTACTGGCTGCCGAGCTGCGTGCGCGTTTCCATCAGCACATGCTCGTGCCAGGTGTGCGAGAAGCGGCGGCGCGTGCCGTAATCAGCGATGCGACAGTCCTCCAGGCCGGGGCGCATCAACGAGCCGAGCTTGTCGGTCAGCCGGCGCTTGCCCTCGTCCCATTGCGGGTGGCTCTGCGTGCGGCTGAAGTACACCTCGTTGACGATGGCCAGCACCGGCACCTCGAACATGATGGTGTGCAGCCACGGCCCGCTGATGATGATCTCGATCTGCCCGTCGTTGGACTGCGCTGGCCGGATGTCGACGTACTTCTCGTTCAGGTGAAACAGGCCGAGAAAGTCGACGAAATCGCTCTTGATGAAACGCAGGCCGCGCAGGTAGTTCAGCTCCGCCTCGGTGAAGCGCAGCGAGCACAACTGCTGGATTTCCGCGCGGATTTCCTCGATGTACGGCACTAGGTCGACGCCGGCGTTGCGGCACTTGAAGCGGTATTCAACGTGCGCAGCCGGAAAGTGATGCAGCACCACCTGCATCATGGTGAACTTGTACAGATCGGTGTCGAGCAGCGAGCGGATGATCATCGGGACTACGCCAAAGCCACATGGATGGCCGCCATGCTAACCGAAGCCCCGCCGGGCGACTTGGGCTGGCACGGAAAATCCCGCGCAAAACGCGGTTTCCGGCCCCACGTGCGGACGGAAAACCCCTTGATTCCGCTATAATTTCTGGTTTCCGACCGGATTTTTGCACCATGGAAGCAGAACGCCTCAATGCCATCCAGAACACGTTGGCCGACCTGAAGACGCGCGGCGACGAACTTCGGAGGTATCTTTGACTACGACGTCAAATCTGAACGTCTAGTCGAAGTCGACAAAGAGCTCGAAAGCCCCGAGGTCTGGAACGACCCGAAACGCGCCCAGGAGCTGGGCCGCGAGAAGAAATCGCTCGAAGCGGTGGTCTTTGCGTTGACCAAGCTCGACGAAGACCTCAACGGTGGCGCCGAGCTGTTCGAGCTGGCCCGCGAAGAGGGCGACGATGACACCATCGAGGCCATCGAGGCCGACACCGCCGGCATGCGCGCCATTGTCGAAGACATGGAATTCCGCCGCATGTTCTCCGGCCCGATGGACGCCGCCAACTGCTTCATCGACATCCAGGCCGGCGCCGGCGGCACCGAGGCGTGCGACTGGGCGTCGATGCTGCTGCGCCAGTACCTGAAGTACTGCGAGCGCAAGGGCTTCAAGACCGAAGTGCTGGAAGAGTCCGAAGGCGACGTCGCCGGCATCAAGAGCGCGTCGATCAAGGTCGAGGGCGAGTACGCCTTCGGCTTCCTGCGCACCGAGACCGGCGTGCACCGCCTGGTGCGCAAGTCGCCGTTCGACTCGGCGGGCGGGCGCCACACGTCGTTCTCGTCGATCTTCGTGTATCCGGAAGTGGACGACTCGATCGAGATCGAGGTCAACCCGGCGGACCTGCGCGTCGATACCTACCGTGCATCCGGCGCGGGCGGCCAGCACATCAACAAGACCGATTCGGCCGTGCGGATCACGCACATCCCGACCGGCATCGTCGTGCAGTGCCAGAACGACCGCTCGCAGCACCGCAACCGCGCCGAAGCGATGACGATGCTGAAGTCGCGCCTGTACGAGCACGAGCTGCGCAAGCGCCAGGCCGCTGCTGACGCGCAAGAAGCCGCCAAGACCGACGTGGGCTGGGGCCACCAGATCCGCTCCTACGTGCTGGACCAGAGCCGCATCAAGGATCTGCGCACCAACGTGGAAATCTCCAACACGCAGAAGGTGCTCGACGGCGATCTCGATCCGTTCATCGAGGCCAGCCTGAAGCAAGGCGTCTAACCTGAGGCCCACTGCCATGGCGGACACGTCCCTGTTCATCCTGACCGGCGCCTCGCGCGGGCTGGGCGCCGCGCTGGCCGAGGCGCTGCTGCAGCCGGGCCACCGGCTGCTGTGCGTGGCGCGCGGCGACAACCCGGCGCTGCGCGCGCAGGCCGAACGTGCCGGCGTGACGCTCGATTGGCACCAGTGCGATCTGACCGACGTGCGCGGGTCCGAAGCCTGGATGACCCGAACGCTGGCCGCCCTGCCCGCCCACAAGCGGGTGGCGCTGGTGCTGAACGCCGGCATGGTCGAGCCGATCGGTGCGCTCCAGACACTGCATGCGGACACCCTGCTGCCGCACCTGGAGCTGAACCTGGCCGGCCCGATGGCAATGACTGCTGCCCTGCTGCGCGGCACCGCCGGCTGGGGCGCCCAGCGCCGCATCCTGGCGATCTCGTCGGGTGCCGCGCGCCGGCCCGTCGCCGGCTGGGCCGCTTACTGCACCGGCAAGGCGGGGCTCGACATGCTCGTGCGCGCCATCAACGCCGAGGGCGACACCAGCACGCGCGCCGTCTCGCTCGCGCCGGGCGTGCTCGACACCGACATGCAACGCACCATCCGCGGCACCGACTTTGCCGGCGTGCAGCGCTTCCGCGATCTGCATGCGCATGGCGAGCTGGTCTCACCGCAAGACGCTGCCCAGCGCATCGCCGCCTACCTCGCGCGCCCGGATTTCGGCGCCACCGAGCTGGACGACCTGCGCAACTACGCCTGACCTGACACGACTTTCCCTACACAACGATCATGACCGAACCGAATACCCCCGCCGTGCCAGCGCAGGACGACAACCAGATCATCGCCGAGCGCCGCGAGAAGCTGGCTGCGATTCGCGCGCAAGGCATCGCCTTCCCCAACGATTTCCGCCCGACGCATCACGCCGCCGATCTGCAAGCCGAGTACCGCGAGACCGAGCAAGCCGCGCTGGAAGCCCAGCCGGTGCAGGTGGCCGTGGCCGGCCGCATGATGCTCAAGCGCGTGATGGGCAAGGCCAGCTTTGCCACCGTGCAGGACAGCACCGACCGCATCCAGTTCTACATCAGCCGCGATGCCATCGGTGAAGACGTCTACGCCAGCTTCAAGAAGTGGGACCTGGGCGACATCGTGGCCGCGCGCGGCACGCTGATGAAGACCAAGACCGGCGAACTGTCGGTGGCCGTGACCGAGCTGCGCCTGCTCTCGAAGAGCCTGCGTCCGCTGCCGGGCGACTACTACGGCCTGGCCGACCAGGAACAGAAGTACCGCCAGCGCTACGTCGACCTGATCGTCTCGCCGGACACGCGCAAGACGTTCCGCGCACGCACCAAGGCCATCGCGTCGCTGCGCAACTTCATGGCCGGCAACGACTTCATGGAAGTCGAGACGCCGATGCTGCACCCGATCCCGGGTGGCGCGGCGGCCAAGCCGTTCACCACGCACCACAACGCGCTGGACATGCAGATGTTCCTGCGCATCGCGCCCGAGCTGTACCTCAAGCGCCTGGTGGTCGGCGGCTTCGAGCGCGTGTACGAGATCAACCGCAACTTCCGTAACGAGGGCGTGTCGCCGCGACACAACCCCGAGTTCACGATGATGGAGTTCTACGCGGCCTACACGGACTACCGTTGGCTGATGGACTTCACCGAGAACCTGATCCGCCAGGCCGCGATCGACGCCTCGGGCACCGCCACCCTGACCTACCAGGGCCGCGAGCTTGATCTGGCCAAGCCGTTCCACCGCCTGACCATCTGCCAGGCAATCCAGAAGTACGCGCCGCAGTACACGGATGCGCAACTGGCCGATGCCGACTTCCTGCGCGCCGAACTGAAGAAGTTCAAAATCGACACCAATGCGCCCCAGTTCCTGAACGCCGGCGTGGGCACGCTGCAACTGGTGCTGTTTGAAGAAACGGCCGAGTCGCAACTGTGGGAGCCGACCTTCATCATCGACTACCCGGTCGAGGTGTCGCCGCTGGCACGCGGCTCGGACACGATGCCGGGCATCACCGAGCGCTTCGAGCTGTTCATCACCGGCCGCGAGATCGCCAACGGCTTCTCCGAGCTGAACGATGCCGAAGACCAGGCCGAACGCTTCCGCAAGCAGGTCGAGCAGAAGGACGCGGGTGACGAGGAAGCCATGTTCTACGACGCCGACTACATCCGCGCACTCGAATACGGCATGCCCCCGACCGGCGGCTGTGGCATCGGCATCGACCGCCTGGTGATGCTGCTGACCGACAGCCCGAACATCCGCGACGTGATCCTCTTCCCGCACCTGCGCCGCGAAGACTGATCCGGCCCTGCCGCTGCAAGCTGCGAGAGCGCCCCTTCGGGGGCGTTTTTTATTGCCTGCGCGGGTGAGATACGCGCGCAAATCGCGCTCCTACCCCGCTATTTGTAACATCACCGCGCCCTCACAGTATGTATAACAATTGTGTAAACGATTGATTTTCAAAGGGAAATTGGCGCTACAGATGCTTACAAATTAAAACGGCATCCAATCGGGCGATCGACCAAACTTTCTCCATCGAAAGGCCGAATCCTTCAACGGCCGCAGGGAGAACGATGATGAACAACACGCAACCGAACACCCAGGGTCAACAACAATACGCAGGCACGTCGCCGGGCCAAGTGCCGTCGTCGCGCCGCATGCATCCACTGGTCGCCACGGCGGCTGTCGCGGTGATCATCGCCAGCCTGACGGCGGTGGCCGCCATCACCGGCGTGCTTCCGATCTCGAAGGCCACGCAGGGCAGCACCGATCCGAATGTCGCCGCGCAATCGTCGACCGCGCCGTCGGCCTCGGCACCGCTGGCGCTCGCTGCGCCGGGCCAGACGACGTCACCGAACCAGGCCGCGCCTAATCAAGCCATGCCGAACCAGGCAGCCCCGGCCTATCCGGCGCAGCCGAACGAGGCACGTCGTCCGGTGCATCGCCCGGCCCCGTCGTATGCAGAACGCAACCCGCCGTCGGCCAACCCCGACTATGCACAAACGCAGCCGCGCCCGGCCGCCAGCCCGTACGCAGGTCAGGTGACCGCCATCACACCGATCACCACGCAACAAGGCAAGGAAACCGGTGTGGGCATCGTCGGCGGTGCGGTGGTGGGTGGCCTGCTGGGCAACCAGATCGGCAACGGCAATGGCCGTACGCTGGCGACCGTGGCCGGCGCATTGGGCGGCGGTTATGCGGGTCATGAAGCCGAGAACTACTATCACCGCAACACCGAGTACCGCGTGACGGTGCGCATGGACAACGGCGCCACGCGTAGCTTCAACTACAAGGCCGCGCCGGGCTTCCAGGTGGGCGACCGCGTGCACGTGGAGAACGGCGGCCTGGTGGCTGGCTGATCGGTCAGTATCACCGGCAACAAAAAACCGGCCTTCGGGCCGGTTTTTTTCATGCGCGTAACGCCGCAAGCAGATCATTCCGCTTCGTCGATCCACGCCTGTTGGATCGCTTCGAGGAATTTCTCGCCACCGCGCTTGTGGTCGTCGTCAAAGCCGTCCAGGTCGACCACCCTGTTGTGCAGGTCGACGAAGTTGAGCTTGGTCGGATCCACGTCCGGGAATTTGTCGTACAGCGCTTCAGCGATCTGCTGGATGTCGTTCCACTTCATGTGTTGGGCTCCTCGTGCCGCCGGCCGCGTGGCTCAGTGGCCTTCCTTGGCGTGGTTGATGGTGTACTTGGGGATCTCGATGGTCAGGTCATCGTCCGCCACCTTGGCCTGGCACGACAGGCGCGAGTTCGGCTCCAGGCCCCAGGCCTTGTCGAGCAGGTCTTCTTCCTTCTCGGTGGCCTCGTCCAGCGAGTTGAAGCCCTCGCGCACGATCACATGGCAGGTGGTGCAGGCGCACGACTTCTCGCACGCGTGCTCGATCGCGATGTCCGAACCCAGCAGCGCATCGCAGATGCTCGTGCCGGTCTTGGCTTCGATCACGGCCCCGTCCGGGCAGTACTCGACGTGAGGAAGGACGACGATTTGTGGCATGAAAAACTCGTTCGATGAATGTGTTTTGGGGACGCGGCCAGCGATCAGCCGAGCTCCTCGATGCGTTTGCCGGCCAGCGCCGTGCGGATGCTGCGGTCCATGCGGCGCGCGGCGAAGTCGTCGGTGCCATGCGAGAGCGCGTCGACGGCATCCTTGATGGCGTGGTGGTCCTCGCCCTGGATGGTGGCGCGCAGCGCGGCCATCTCGGTATCGATGGCGGCACGCTCTTCGGGCGACAGCAGATCGCCGTCGGCCTGCAGTGCCTGCGTGAGCGCTTCGAGCAGGCGTTCGCCCTCGACACGCTCCTCGGCCAACGCGCGGCGGCGCATGTCGTCCTCGGCAGACTGGAAACCTTCCTGCAGCATGCGCGCGATGTCGTCATCGCCCAGGCCGTAGGACGGCTTGACGGTGATGGACGCTTCCACGCCCGACACGGTCTCGCGTGCGGCCACCGACAGCAGGCCATCGGCATCCACCTGATAGGTCACGCGGATGCGCGCCGCGCCCGCCACCATCGGCGGGATGCCGCGCAGCTCGAAGCGCGCCAGCGAGCGGCAATCGCTCGCCAGTTCGCGCTCGCCCTGCAGCACGTGGATCGCCATGGCAGTCTGGCCATCCTTGAAAGTGGTGAACTCCTGCGCACGCGCCACGGGGATCGTGCTGTTGCGCGGGATGATCTTCTCGACCAGGCCGCCCATCGTTTCCACGCCCAGCGACAGCGGGATCACGTCGAGCAGCAGCCAGTCCTCGCCCGGTGCGCGGTTGCCGGCCAGCAGGTTGGCCTGCATGGCCGCGCCGATGGCGACCACCTGGTCCGGGTCCAGATTGGTCAGCGGCGTCTGGCCGAAGAGCTGCGCCACGGCGCGGCGGATGATCGGCATGCGCGTCGCGCCGCCCACCAGCACCACACCCTTCACGTCGTCCACCGTCACGCCAGCATCGCGCAGCGCGCGGCGCACCGGCGCCAGCGTCTTCTGCACGAGGGTGGTGGTCAGCTCGGCAAACGTGTCGGCGGTCAGCACGAGGTGCACGGTCTCGCCGGTGGAGAGCATCGCGTCAATCTCGGTGCTGTCGGCGGTCGACAGCCATTCCTTGGCCGCGCGCGCCTTGTTCAGCAGCAGGCGCGTGTCTGCGGCCGACAGCGGCTGCAGACCGGCTTGCTCGACGATCCAGCAGACGATGCGCTGGTCGAAATCGTCGCCGCCGAGGGCGGAATCGCCGCCAGTCGACATGACTTCGAACACGCCCTTGGTGAGCTTGAGCACGGAGATGTCGAACGTGCCGCCGCCCAGGTCGTAGACCGCGTAGACGCCCTCGGCCGCGTTGTCCAGGCCGTAGGCAATGGCCGCGGCGGTCGGCTCGTTCAGCAGGCGCAGCACGTTCAGGCCGGCCAGCTTGGCCGCATCCTTCGTCGCTTGCCGCTGCGCATCGTCAAAGTACGCCGGCACGGTGATGACGGCACCGACCAGCTCGTCGCCGAGCGTGTCTTCGGCGCGCTGGCGCAGCGTGGCGAGAATCTCGGCCGACACTTCCACCGGGCTCTTCACGCCGGCCACGGTCTTCAACTGCACCATGCCGGGCGCATTGACAAAGTCGTACGGCGTGTTCTCGATGTGGGCGACGTCCTTCAGGCCGCGGCCCATGAAGCGCTTGACCGAGATGATGGTGTTCTTGGGGTCGCGCACGGCCTCGGCCTGCGCCTTGTAGCCGATGTGGGCGCCGCCTGCAGCGAGGTAGCGCACCACCGACGGCAGCAGCGGGCGGCCTTGATCATCCGGCAGCACTTCCGGCACGCTGCTGCGCACGGACGCCACCAGCGAGTTGGTCGTGCCCAGGTCGATCCCCACCGCCAGACGGCGCTGGTGCGGTGCGGGCGATTCGCCGGGTTCGGAAATCTGCAGTAATGCCATGGAATGTCTCGTTGCGCGGGTGGGGCTGCCGGCCTTGGCCAACCCGGGATTGTCGCAAAATCTTGTGGTCTAGTCGTCCAGCCGGTCGATGGCCTCGGCGGTGTCGTGTTCGATCTTCTCGATGAACATCAACTGGCGTACGGCGTCGGCAGCAGCCGCGTCGTTGCCGCTGCCATTCAGCAGGCCGGCCAGCGCCTGGTAGCGCGCACGCTTTTCCTTGCGCAGCATGCCGAGCAACGCGTCCAGCGCAGCGACGTCGCGTTCGGCCTTGGCATCGCCCAATGCTTCGCGCCACTCCAGTTGCTGCATCAGGAAGGCGGGCGGCATGGCCGTGTTGTTCTCGGCCTGCACATCAATGCCGCGCAGGTGCAGCAGATACGTCGCCCGCTTGAGCGGGTTGCGCAGCGTCTGATACGCCTCATTGGCGCGCGTGGCCCATTGCATGGCGACGCGGCGCTCGGCGTCACTGGCGTGCGCGTAGCGGTCCGGGTGCGCCTGCGATTGCACGGTGCGGTACGCCGCGTTCAGTGCGTCGTCGTCGACCTCGAAGTGCTCGGGCAGGCCGAATAGGGAGTAGTGCGTATCGCCAGCGGAATTCATGAATAAAAAAAGCGGCCGCGCCGCCTTGGTGTTGCTACTCGACCGGCTCTCCCCGGTCGCACTTCAGGCACTCCACCACCACGCCGATCTTGCTGGCGCGCCCTGCCTCGGTCTCGGTCCAGGGCCGTTGCTGCCAGGGCGGATCGTGGCGCATGTGCTGCCCATGTCCGCAGGCGAGACGGGCGACCCAGTGGCCTTCCTCGTCTCGCTCGAAACCAACGATCGCCTGCTTCAAGCTGCCCCGCTTATACGCGGAACGACTCGCCGCAGCCGCACTCGTCCTTCACGTTCGGGTTGTTGAAGCGGAAGCCTTCGTTCAGCCCTTCGCGTGCGTAGTCCAGTTCGGTGCCGTCGATGTACGGCAGGCTCTTCGGATCGACGATCACCTTGACGCCGTTCGATTCGAACACCTCGTCTTCGGCGGCGACCTCATCCGCGTATTCGAGCTTGTATGCCAGGCCCGAGCAACCGGTCGTCTTCACGCCTACGCGCAGGCCCACGCCCTTGCCACGGCGGGCGAGGTAGCGGGAGACATGCTGCGCGGCCTTGTCGGTCAGGGTGATCATGCTGCGTCCTTCCTCTCGATCTGGCTTCAGGCAGCCTTCTGCTCGGCAGCGCCGTGCTTGTCCTTGTAGTCGGCCACGGCCGCCTTGATGGCGTCTTCGGCCAGGATCGAGCAGTGGATCTTCACCGGCGGCAGGGCCAGTTCTTCGGCGATGGCCGTGTTGCGGATCTCCAGCGCCTGATCCAGCGTCTTGCCCTTCACCCATTCCGTCACCAGCGACGACGAGGCGATGGCCGAGCCGCAGCCGTAGGTCTTGAACTTTGCGTCTTCGATCACGCCCTGCTCGTTGACCTTGATCTGCAGCTTCATCACGTCGCCGCAGGCCGGCGCGCCGACCATACCGGTACCGACCGTGCCGTCGCCCTTCTCGAAGGAGCCGACGTTGCGGGGGTTTTCGTAGTGATCCAGAACCTTGTTGCTGTAAGACATTTCACACCTCTTTCAATCGTTGGCTGGCGCGGGGGCGCCGTTGTTTCTCAAACGCCGCGCCTTAGTGCGCCGCCCATTGAATGCTGTTCAGGTCCACGCCGTCCTTGTACATCTCCCACAGCGGGGACAGGTCGCGCAGCTTGTCGATCTTGCTCTTGAGCAGTTCGATCACGTAATCGACTTCTTCTTCGGTGGTGAAGCGGCCGACCGTGAAGCGGATCGAGCTGTGGGCCAACTCGTCGTTGCGGCCGAGCGCGCGCAGCACATACGACGGCTCCAACGAGGCCGACGTGCAGGCCGAGCCCGACGACACGGCGACATCCTTGATCGCCATGATCAGCGACTCGCCTTCCACAAAGTTGAAGCTGATGTTCAGGTTGTGCGGCACACGGTGTTCCATGTCGCCGTTCACGTACACCTCTTCCATGGTGTTCAGGCCGCGGTACAGGCGATCGCGCAGCATGCGGATGCGCTCGTTCTCGGTGGCCATCTCTTCCTGCGCGATGCGGAAGGCTTCGCCCATGCCGACGATCTGGTGCGTGGCCAGCGTGCCCGAACGCATGCCGCGCTCGTGGCCGCCGCCGTGCATCTGCGCTTCGATGCGGATACGCGGCTTGCGACGCACGTACAGCGCGCCGATGCCCTTCGGGCCGTAGGTCTTGTGCGCGGAGAACGACATCAAGTCGACCTTCAGCTTCTGCAGGTCGATCACCACCTTGCCCGTAGCCTGTGCGGCATCGACGTGGAAGATCACGCCCTTCTCACGGCAGATCTCGCCCAATTGCTCGATGTCTTGGATGACGCCGATCTCGTTGTTGACCATCATCACCGACGCCAGAATGGTGTCCGGGCGAATGGCTTGCTTGAAGACGTCGATATCGATCAGGCCGTTGTCCTTCACGTCCAGATACGTCACTTCAAAGCCCTGGCGCTCCAGCTCACGCGTCGTATCCAGCACAGCCTTGTGCTCGGTCTTGACGGTGATGATGTGCTTGCCCTTGCTGCTGTAGAAGTTGGCCGCGCCCTTGATCGCCAGGTTGTCGGATTCGGTCGCGCCCGAGGTCCAGACGATTTCGCGCGGGTCCGCATTCACCAGCGCGGCGACTTGTTCACGCGCGGTCTCCACGGCCTTCTCAGCTTCCCAGCCGAACGGATGGCTGCGCGAGGCCGGGTTGCCGAAGCTCTCGCGCAGGTACGGGATCATCTTGTCGACCACGCGCGGATCCACCGGCGTCGTCGCGGAATAGTCCATGTAGATGGGAAGATGCAGGGTGCTCATTGTCTTGTCTGCCTTGTGTGGGGGGCGATGTTCTGTGTGGACCGGCTTCTGTGGCCGGGCCTTAGGCCGTCGCGATCATGATTGCGCCAGGCTGAAAACGGAGTTGACCAGCGGCGCACGCTTGACCGGCTCGGCTGCCACCGATGTGGTGGCCGGCGAATCGACGGACCGGGCGCGGGCCGGCGTACGCTCGCGGCGGGCCGGACGTGCATCGCGCAGGTCTTGCAGCACTTCGGGCTGACGCTCGCGCTGCTGGTCGACCAGGTTCTGCAGCGACACCGAATCGAGGTACTCGACCATCTTCTGGTTGAGCGTCGCCCACAGGTCGTGCGTCATGCAGCGGCCGGTGTGCTCCTCGCCGCCGCAATTGCCCTTGCCGCCGCACTGGGTGGCGTCCAGCGGCTCGTCCACGGCGATGATGATGTCGGCAACAGTGACGTCATCAGCACGGCGCGCGAGGCTGTAGCCGCCGCCCGGGCCGCGCACGCTTTCCACGATCTCGTGGCGGCGCAGTTTGCCGAACAGCTGCTCGAGGTACGACAGCGAAATCTTCTGCCGCTGGCTGATGCCAGCCAGCGTGACCGGACCCTGCTCCTGGCGCAGCGCCAAGTCAATCATGGCGGTGACCGCAAAGCGGCCTTTGGTGGTCAATCTCATGGCGTCGGGGAAATACCTGATCGTTTTGCTCAAGTATAAAGGAACCCGACAAAATCAGTCAACTAAGGTGTCGGGAAAATTCCGCGTCGCAGCAAGGGACTTTCCTGGCGCCCGCGCGGGCGCATGGCGTCGCGGAAGGCCGTATTGTGGCGCAAAACAATCAACCACGTCGGATAGGGGTATCGCGCCCGATACTTTCGCCCGCAGCACCGTCGCCCGCTCGCGCCTACGCGGGTTTGTCCTTATGCGCCGCACAACCCAAATCCATTGACTTTTGTTACGCGGCGCACGAGACTCATGGATACGCAAACGTTTGCGAACGATACGGCGCGATTGCCTTTTGAGGGCAACGACGGCCGTACCCACCCCAGCCACCCCAGACAGGCACTCCTAGAGGAGACATCATGGATCGAAGCCGTCGCCGCGCCCTCCAATTGGGCGCAGGCTCTGCCGTAGCCCTTGCATTGCCCCTTCCGCTGCTCTTCTCATCCTCGCTGGCACGGGCCGCCAACCAGCCGCCCAAGGTCGCGCTGGTGATGAAGTCGCTCGCCAACGAGTTCTTCCTCACGATGGAGAACGGTGCGCGCGCGCACCAGAAGGAACACGCCGCCGAATACTCGCTGCTGGCCAACGGCATCCGCGACGAGACGGATACCAGCGGCCAGATCCGCCTGGTCGAGCAGATGATCGTGGCGCGTGTCGATGCGCTGGTGCTGGCACCCGCCGATTCGAAGGCGCTGGTGCCGGTGGTCAAGAAGGCGGTCGACGCCGGCATCCTGGTGGTCAACATCGACAACCGCCTGGACCCGGATGCGCTCAAGGAAAAAGGCCTGAACGTCCCATTCGTCGGCCCGGACAACCGCAAGGGCGCGCGCCTGGTGGGCGATTTCGTTGCCAAGTCGCTCAAGCCGGGTGATGCGGTCGGCATCATCGAGGGCATCCCGACCACCACCAACGCGCAACTGCGCACCGCCGGCTTCAAGGATGCCGCCGAGGCCGCCAAGCTGAAGATCGTGAGCGTGCAGTCTGGCGAGTGGGAGATCGACAAGGGCAACAAGGTGGCCGCGGCCATGCTGCGCGCCCAGCCCGAACTCAAAGCCCTGCTGTGCGGCAACGACAACATGGCGATCGGCGCGGTCTCGGCCGTGCGCGCAGCCGGCAAGTTGGGCAAGGTGCTGATCGGCGGCTACGACAACATCGCCGCCATCAAGGCCATGCTGGCCGATGGCCGCGTGTTGGCCACGGCAGACCAACATGCCGACCAGCAGGCCGTCTTCGGCATCCAGACCGCGCTCAAGGCGCTGGCCGCCAAGACCCCGCAGGCGCAGTTGGGCGGGGTGGTGGAGACGCCGGTCAACCTCGTCACGCGCGCCTAGTCGGGCCCGCCAGCCGCCGCCAGCCCCGCCCGACATGACCGCCGCCTACGAACCGCGCACGCCGCTGCTGCGTGCGTCGACCCTCAGCAAGCACTACGCCGCGCCCGTGCTGCGTGACGTCGATCTCGACGTCTACGCGGGCGAGGTGCTGGCGCTGACCGGCGAGAACGGCGCGGGCAAGAGCACGCTCTCCAAGATCCTGTGCGGACTGGTGACGGCGACCTCCGGTTCGATGTCGCTGGGCGGGCAGCTCTACGCGCCCGCCTCGCGCGCCGAGGCCGAAGGCGCGGGCGTGCGCATGGTGCTGCAGGAACTGAGCATGGTGCCGACGCTGTCGGTGGCGGAAAACCTGTTCCTCGGCAACCTGCCACGCCGCCTGGGCTGGATTGACCGCCCGACGCTGCGCCGCCAGGCCGAACAGGCCCTGGCGCGCGTGGGCCTTGATCTGGACCCGTGGACGCCCGTGCACACCCTCGGCGTCGGCCACCAGCAGATGATCGAGATCGCCCGCGCGCTGGCCAGCGCCTGCCGCATGCTGATCCTCGACGAGCCGACCGCCATGCTCAGCGCGCATGAGAGCGCGACGCTGTTCGAGCGCATCGACGCGCTGCGCCGCGATGGCGTGGCCGTCATCTATATCTCGCACCGGTTGGATGAACTCGCGCGCATTGCCGACCGCATCGTCGTGCTGCGCGACGGCAAGCTCATCACCGACGCGCCGGCCGCCACCGTCACCCAGGACGCGCTGATCCAGGCGATGGTCGGGCGCGAGGTGGCCACCGCCGAAGGCGAGCGCGCCGCACGCGAACCGTGGCCAGGCGACGGCTCGCCCGCCCTGCGCGTGACCGGCCTCACGCGCCGGCCGGCAGTGGACGACGTGTCGTTTGCCGTGGCACCGGGCGAGATCTTTGGCATCGCCGGGCTGGTCGGCGCGGGGCGCACCGAACTGCTGCGGCTGATCTTCGGCGCGGATCGCGCGGTGGCCGGCACCGTCGAGGCCGGCACGCCGCTGGCGCCGGTGCGCATCCACTCGCCGGGCGATGCGGTGCGCCACGGCATCAGCCTGCTCACCGAAGACCGCAAGGACGAAGGCCTGCTGCTGCCGCTGCCGATCGGCACCAACATCGCCCTGGGCAACATGCCGGCCGTGACACGGCGCGGCTGGCTGCAGCCGGCACGCGAGCGAGCGCTGGCGCAGCAGCACATCCAGGCCCTGCGCATCCGCTGTGAGGGCGCCGACCAGCCTGTCGGCGAGCTCTCGGGCGGCAACCAGCAGAAGGTGGCCATCGCCCGCTGGCTGGAGCGCGACACGCCCGTGCTGCTGTTCGACGAGCCCACGCGCGGCGTGGACGTGGGCGCCAAATTCGACATCTACGCCCTGCTCGACGCCCTGGCCGCGCGCGGCAAGGCACTGGTGGTGGTCTCCAGCGACCTGCGCGAGCTGATGCAGGTGTGCGACCGCATCGGCGTAATGCGCGCGGGGCGCCTGACCCGCATCTTCCAACGCGACGGCTGGAGCCAGGATGCCCTGCTCGCCGCCGCCTTCGGCGACTCCGCTCCGCCGGCCCCCACGACTTCAACGGAGACCGCCGATGCGCTCTGATTCCGCCCTGCCGCCCTCTTCTGACGCACCGGCCAAGACCGGCGCGCGCGCCATGCTGGGCATGTCGCTCGGCACCGTGGGCGGGCTGCTGGCGGCGCTCGCGGCCATGCTGGTGCTGTTCGGCGTGCTGTCCGACACCTTCTTCACGCTGCCCACCTTCACCACGCTGGCCAACGAGATTCCCGACCTGCTGGTGATGGCGGTGGGCATGACCTTCGTGCTGATGATCGGCGGCATCGACCTGTCGGTGGGCTCGGTGCTGGCGCTGGCGGCCTCCACGCTGTCGATCGCCATGACCAAGCTGGGCTGGGGCGTGCTGCCGGCGGCGGCTGCCGGTGTGCTGATTGCCGCGGCCACCGGCGCGCTCACGGGCGCGGTCACGGTGCACTGGGGCATCCCGTCGTTCATCGTCTCGCTGGGCGTGCTGGAAATGGCGCGCGGCCTCGCCTATAGCCTCACCGATTCGCGCACCGCCTACATCGGCAGCGCGGTCGACTGGTTCGCCAACCCGATCGCGCTGGGCATCGCGCCGTCGTTCCTGATCGCCATTGCGGTGACGGTGGTCGGCCAGATCGTGCTGGTGCGCACGGTGTTCGGCCGCTACCTGGTGGCCATCGGCACCAATGAGGAGGCGGTGCGGCTGGCGGGCGTCAACCCGCGCCCGTACAAGATCGCGGTGTTCGCGCTGATGGGCTTGCTGTCCGGGCTGGCCGCGCTGTTCCAGGTGTCGCGCCTGGAAGCGGCAGACCCGAACGCCGGTGTCGGCATGGAGCTGCAGGTGATCGCCGCGGTGGTGATCGGCGGCACCAGCCTGATGGGCGGGCGCGGCTCGGTGGCGCGCACACTGTTCGGCGTGCTGATCATCTCGGTGCTGGAGGCCGGCCTGGCGCAGATCGGGGCGAGCGAGCCCACCAAACGCATCATCACCGGCGCGGTCATCGTGGCGGCCGTGGTAATGGATACCTACCGCACGCGGCGTAACCGCGTGCGCGCGCATTAAAACCAAAGAGACTGGAGGAAATCGACATGGCAACCATCAAGGACGTCGCAGCATTGGCCGGGGTGTCATTCACCACCGTCTCGCATGTCATCAACAACACGCGGCCGGTCAACTCGGAAACGCGCAAGCGCGTGGAAGAGGCCATCCGCGCCACCCGCTACGTGCCCAGCGCCGTGGCGCGCTCGCTCAAACACCGCACCACGCGCACCATCGGCGTGCTGGTGCCGACCGCCACCAACCCGTACTTTGCCGAGCTGGCACGCGGCATCGAGGATGTGTGCGCCGCCGCCGGCTACAGCGTCATCCTGTGCAATTCCGACGACGACCCGCGCAAGCAGCGCGACTACCTGCGCGTGCTGATGGAAAAGCGCGTGGACGGCATCATCGTCAGCAGCGCCGGGCCGGACCACGCGCTGATCGAAGCGCTGGGCGAATCCGCCCTGCCCGTGGTGATGGTCGACCGCCCCACCGAGGGCATCCAGGCCGACCAGGTGCAGGTCGACCATGAGCAAGGCGCGTACATGGCGACCAAGCACCTGCTGGATCTGGGCCATCGGCGCGTCGCCTGCATCAGCGGGCCGTCCGCACTGAGCGTGACGGCCGGGCGGCTGGCCGGCTTCCACCGCGCGCTGCATGAGGCGGGCGTGCCGGAAGCCTCCGCCCGCGTGGCCGAGGGCGACTTCACCAGCCCCGGCGGCTATCAGGCCGCACGCGAGCTGCTGACCACCGGCGAGCGGCCCACCGCCATCTTCGCCAGCAACGACCTGATGGGCATCGGCGCGCTGCGGGCCGCGGCCGAACTGGGCATTCCGGTGCCCAAGGACCTGTCCGTGATCGGCTTCGACGACATCGAACTGAGCCGGTACGTGTATCCGGCACTGTCCACCGTCGGCCAGTCGATCCGCCAGTTGGGCGAAACCACCGCCTCGACCCTGCTCGAACACCTGAGCGATGCCGCCAAGCGCCATCCGGCAGTCGAAACGCCGCAGCCACGCCGCATCGTGCTGCCGCCGCGGCTATCGCTGCGCGAATCCACCGCCGAGCCCGCCCGCCCGGCCCGCGCTGCCTAAACTGAATTCAACCCTACGTAGTACACCATGGTGGCCAAGCGCCCTTCCCCCTCCATCGCTGCCGACGTGCTGGTTGTCGGCAGCCTCAACATGGATCTCGTGATCCGGACCCCGCGTTTGCCTCATCCCGGGCAAACGGTTGCGGCCCCTGCGCTGGAAACCATCCCCGGCGGCAAAGGCGCCAACCAGGCCGTGGCAGCCGCTCGTCTGGGCAGCCATGTCGCCATGCTCGGCTGCGTGGGCGATGATGCCCACGGCACCGCCCTGCGCGACGGCCTGCGACGCGAGGGCGTCGATACGTCGATGGTGTCGGTGCAGGCCGGCTCCACCACCGGTATCGCCTGCGTGACGGTGGCCGACAGCGGCCAGAACACCATCGTGATCGTGGCCGGCGCCAACCAGCTGCTGACCCCGGCGATGATCGACGCGCAAGAGGCCGCTTTTGCGCGCGCCAAGGTGATCGTTTGCCAGTTGGAATCGCCGCCGGATGCGGTGGAACGCGCGCTCTTGCTCGGGCAACGGCTGGGCAAGACCGTGATCCTGAATCCGGCGCCGGCACTCGGGCCATTGCCGACGCCCTGGCTGGCCGCGTGCGATTACCTGATCCCCAATGAAACCGAAGCCGCACTGCTGACAGCCCGCCCGGTCGACTCACCGCAGGCCGCGCTGGCCGCCGCCGCCGACCTGCATGCGCAGGGTGCCCGCCACGTGATCATCACGCTGGGCGCGCGCGGCATCGCCTATGTGGATGCCTACACGCAACTGCTGATGCCTGCCCACCCTGCCCAGGCCATCGACACCACCGCTGCCGGCGACACCTTTGTCGGCGCGCTGGCCACCGCGCTGGCGGAAGGCGCGGCACCGGCGGCAGCCATCCAGTTCGGGCAGGCTGCCGCGGCAGTGTCGGTCACGCGCCGGGGCGCGCAGCCGTCGATTCCCTTTCGCAGCGAGCTGGCGCCAGTGGCGCAGTAGCCGGGCTCAGGCCGGCGTCCTGGTCGTCGGTGGGGTCGGCTCGGTGGGCGCGCGCGGCACCAGCAGGCACAGCGGATCGCGCAAGATGCGGCGCCACACCGCGCCGGTGATGCGCTTGCGATCGAGCCCGCGCAGGTTGCGCGAGCGCATCGCCATGTTGAACGCCAGCATGAACGACACCAGCACGTTCAGCACGCCCATCAGCGCAATGCCGGCTGCGGCCAGCCAGAACGCTGCCGTGTGCATCACGCCCGGGCCAAGCACGCCCACCGCAGTGGCCACCGCACCGGTCGACAGCGTCACGTGGCGCACCTCCATGTGCGGCCCGAAGAACGACACGATCTCCGGCACCAGCCCCAGCATGAAGCCCAGCGACACGTTGGCGACGATGCCCGAGAGGTTGCGCTTCCAGAAATCGGCGATACGGCCGGCGCCGCGCACGCCCACCATGAAGCGCAGGCGACGGTGATAGGCGATCACGTCATGCACGTGGTGCAGCGCGAACCAGTTGTCGGCCCAGCCGGCAGCCAGGCTCGACGCCCACAGCAGCACGCCTGTGAAGATCGCGTACAGGGGCGTCGGCCCGAGGATAGAGAACGAGTCGATGGTCGCCACCGCCTTGGCCGGCGAGATCAGGTTGGCGTGGAAAAACCTCCCGGCCATCCACTGCACCACAAACGCCACCGGGGCCACCGCAACCAGATTGCCGGCAATGGCGGCGGCATTGGAGCGGATCATCGCCACCGTGTCATCGACAAAGCGGTCGAGCCCCTCGGGCCGGCTCACCTGGTCGAGCCGGTGCGCCAGCGCGGGCGCAGTCATGGCCGGCTGCTTGGTCGCCAGCGTGAAATGCGCGAAGTGGATGCCGAGAAAACTGACCGCGTAGTTGATCGACGCGAACAGCCCCTCGGTAAACTTGGTCAGGTGCGCGCCGGTGATGACGAACTTGATGTAGACCGTGGCCGCCGTGATGACACCGCCGCCGGCCGCCGCCTTGACCATCGCGCCATATTCCTTGCCGTCGCGCGTGATGTAGTGCTCGCCGGTCTCGGCGGAGCGCTCGACCACCTTGCGCGCCAGGTCGGCGAACGTGGAGCGGATCAGGTAGCCGACGCTGCGGCGGTGCTGGCTGGCGGACACCAGCTCGGCAGTCAGATGCACGAAGCGGCGCGAGGCACGCGCGTCAGCCCAGGCCGTGAGCAGCAAGTCGATGCGGCCAAGCCACGCCTTCATGCGCTCGACCTGGAACACCACCTCGACCGACACGCCGTTCTCGTCCAGATGCTGATAGACGCTGCCGGTAGCCGTGCGGCACAGATCCAGCAGCGCACGGAAGTAGTTCAGCTGCTGCAGGAAGCGCTCCGGCTCAAGCGGCGCCTCCTCCGGGCGCTCGAGGAAGATGGCGTTGGCCGCATCGGCCAGCTGGTAGAACGGCGACTCGGTCACCTCCGCGTGCCCCATGCGGGTGCGAATGGCGCGGGACAGGCCCGTTGCCCGCACCTGGCTCACCAGGATCTGGATGCTGACCGACAGGTTGCGCTCAAGCCGGTTCTTGCCGGCCGTCGCATCCGCCGGGTCCAGGCCGGTACGGAACAGTGCGCGCAGGCGCGTCACCGACTCGTCGTCCAGGCCGTCGATCCAGGCCGCATCGTGCTCACCGACGAACAGCAGGCTGAACAGCGCGGCCAGTTGCGGCTGGTTGGGCGCGGGCGGCAGAAAGCGCGCCTGCAGGCGGTCGACCAGCTCGCCCCAGAAGCCGGAGCGTGACGACAGGCCGGTATCGCACAACAGCGACACCGGATCGTTGTCCTGCACGATGGTGCGCAAGGTCTGCCCCACCCGCGCGGCCAGCGCCGGATTGTTCTCCAGCACCTGCAGCAGATAGCGCAAGCGGGCGTAAGGCCATGACTCCGACGACGCCCCCGCCGGCCGCTCGGCGCGGCGCAGCCAGTAGGCCAGCTCGATCAGCCATTCGTTGCGTTCAGCCAGGCTGCGCGTGGGCTCGAACTGGGCGAGGATGGCATCGAGTTGATGGCTGGCGTGCCTGGAGGCTCGCCACTTGCGCCACGGATTCAACAGAAAATCGAACATCGAACTCCCTTGATGAAGACACGTTCGCCCGACCGTTTCAAGCGGGCCGGTTGTTCTGCTTAACGTGTCGATGCCGTTCCCAGGCGACGCGCAGCGCCTGAGAATGGTCTGAAATTGTGTCAAGACGACCCGCCGCCAGCCTCAGGCGAGGCAGCGGTGGGTATCCGACCGGCGGAACGTCGGCGAGGTTCAGGCCGCCGGGACGATATGGTCTTCGCCGCTGGCCCCGAAGAGCTGCGACTTGAGCTTGGCGAGCTGGTCGCGCACGGCGGCCGCCTTCTCGAACTCGAGGTTCTTGGCGTGGTCGAGCATCTGCTTTTCCAGGCGCTTGATTTCCTTGGACGCCTGCTTCTCGCTCATGTCCTCGTACTTGGCAGCTTCCTGGGCGGCCTTCAGCTCGGCGCGCGCGTCGTCGACGTTGTACACGCCGTCGATGATGTCCTTGATGCGCTTGACCACGCCGCGCGGCGTGATGCCGTGGGCCTCGTTGTGCGCCATCTGCTTGGCGCGGCGGCGCTCGGTCTCGCCGATGGCCTTCTTCATCGATTCGGTGATGCGGTCGGCGTAGAGGATGGCCGTGCCGTTCACGTTCCGCGCGGCGCGGCCGATGGTCTGGATCAGCGAACGCTCGGCGCGCAGGAAGCCTTCCTTGTCGGCATCCAGGATCGCCACCAGCGACACCTCCGGAATGTCCAAGCCCTCGCGCAGCAGGTTGATGCCGACCAGCACGTCGAACGTGCCCAGGCGCAGGTCGCGGATGATCTCCACGCGCTCCACGGTGTCGATGTCCGAGTGCAGGTAGCGGACCCTGACACCGTTCTCCGAGAGGAACTCGGTCAGCTGCTCGGCCATGCGCTTGGTCAGCGTGGTAACAAGCACGCGCTCGCCGGCCTCGACGCGCAGGTGGATCTCCGAGAGCAGATCGTCGACCTGCGTGGTGGCCGGCCGCACGTGGATGACCGGGTCGACCAGGCCGGTCGGGCGCACCACCTGCTCCACCACCTCGGTGCCGGCGGTTTGCTTCTCGTAGTCGCCCGGCGTGGCCGAGACGAACGTCACCTGCCGCATCTTGGTCTGGAACTCGGCGAACTTGAGCGGCCGGTTGTCCAGCGCCGAGGGCAGCCGGAAGCCGTACGCGGACAGCGTTTCCTTGCGCGCGCGGTCGCCGTTATACATGCCGTTGAGCTGGCCGATCAGCACGTGCGACTCGTCCAGGAACATCAGCGCATCCGGCGGCAGGTAGTCGACCAGCGTCGGCGGCGGCTCACCCGGCTCGGCGCCCGACAGGTGCCGCGAGTAGTTCTCGATGCCCTTGCAGAAGCCCAGCTCCTGCAGCATTTCCAGGTCGAAGCGCGTGCGTTGCTCCAGGCGCTGCGCTTCCACCAGCTTGTTCTCGGCGTAGAAGAAATCCAGCCGCTCGCGCAGCTCGGCCTTGATGGTCTCGATGGCGCGCAGCACGGTCTCGCGCGGCGTCACGTAGTGGCTCGACGGATACACCGTGAAGCGCGGGATCTTCTGCCGCACGCGCCCGGTGAGCGGATCGAACAGCTGCAGCGATTCGACCTCGTCGTCGAACAGCTCCAGGCGCACGGCCATCTCGGCGTGTTCGGCGGGGAAGATGTCGACGGTGTCGCCGCGCACGCGGAAGGTGCCGCGCTGGAAGTCGGTCTCGTTGCGCGTGTACTGCATGGCGATCAGGCGCGCGATCACGTCGCGCTGACTGATCTTGTCGCCGGCGCGCAGTATCAGGATCATCTGGTGGTATTCGGTCGGATTGCCGATACCGTAGATGGCGGACACGGTGGCCACGATCACCACGTCGCGCCGCTCCAGCAGGCTCTTGGTGGCCGACAGCCGCATCTGCTCGATGTGCTCGTTGATCGACGAGTCCTTCTCGATGAAGAGATCGCGCTGCGGCACGTAGGCTTCCGGCTGGTAGTAGTCGTAGTACGAGACGAAGTACTCGACCGCGTTGCGCGGGAAGAACTCACGGAACTCCGAATACAGCTGCGCCGCCAGCGTCTTGTTGGGCGCGAACACAATGGCCGGGCGCCCCACCTGGGCGATCACGTTGGCCATGGTGAACGTCTTGCCCGAGCCCGTCACGCCCAGCAGGGTCTGGTAGGACAGGCCGTCGCCGATGTTCTCGACCAGTTGGCGGATGGCCTCGGGCTGGTCGCCGGCCGGCGGATACGGCTGGTACAGCTGGAATGGCGAGCCCTCGTACGTCACGAATTTCGATTCGTCATAGGGGCTGGGAACTTGGCTGAGATCGGTCATGGCGGCGTTGGGGGGATGGGCGCTACAGCTTGGCAAGTGACTCACCCATCCCAAACAGATGGGGTGGCAGCGGCGATCGCAACCAATCGTCTAGTGTAGCGCGCCGCCCAGGCCATCGTTTGTACTGGCCACCAGAGCACTTTTCGCCTCTGTTCCGCAAGGAATTTCGGCCGATTAGAGCCTGCATTCGGTACAATCGACCCCTGTGTCTGTCGCGCCGGGCGCCGGTCCCGGAGCCCGCGGCGCACTGCCCGGCTGCATCCCACCGAATTCCGAACCAACCGAACATCGAGACATCATGTCGCTTTTTTCCGCCGTCGAACTGGCCCCGCGCGACCCCATCCTGGGCCTGAATGAAGCCTTCAACGCCGACACCCGCAGCACCAAAGTGAATCTGGGCGTGGGCGTGTACTTCACCGACGAAGGGAAAATCCCGGTGCTGCGCGCCGTGCAGGAGGCCGAGAAGGCCCGCCTGGCCACGGTCGCCCCGCGCGGCTACCTGCCGATCGAAGGCATCGCCGCCTACGACCAAGCCGTGCAGAAGCTGCTGTTCGGCGCCGAATCCCCGCTGATCGCTGAAGGCCGCGTGGTCACGGCGCAAGCCCTGGGCGGCACCGGCGCGCTGAAGATCGGCGCGGACTTCTTGAAGCGCCTGTACCCGGACGCCAAGGTCGCCATCTCCGATCCGAGCTGGGAAAACCACCGCGCGCTGTTCGAATCGGCCGGCTTCGAGGTCGTCAACTACCCGTACTACCACGCCCCCACGCACGGCCTGAACTTCGCCGCCATGCTGGAAGCGCTGGGCGACTACGAGCCGAACACGATCGTCGTGCTGCACGCCTGCTGCCACAACCCGACCGGCGTGGACCTGTCGCCCGAGCAGTGGAAGCAAGTCGTGGAAGTCATCAAGGCCCGCGGCCTGATCCCATTCCTCGACATGGCGTACCAGGGCTTCGCCGACGGCATCGACCAGGACGGCCTGGCCGTGCGCCTGTTTGCCGACTCCGGCCTGTCGTTCTTCGTGTCGAGCTCGTTCTCGAAGTCGTTCTCGCTGTACGGCGAGCGCGTCGGCGCGCTGTCGATCGTCACCACCAGCAAGGACGAAGCGACCCGCGTGCTGTCGCAGGTCAAGCGCGTGATCCGCACCAACTACTCCAACCCGCCGACGCACGGTGGCACGGTGGTCGCGACGGTGCTGACCAACCCTGAACTGCGCGCGATGTGGGAGCAGGAACTGGGCGAGATGCGTGACCGCATCAAGTCGATGCGCAACGCGCTGGTCGACAAGCTGGCCGCCAAGGGTGTGGCGACGGATTTCTCGTTCGTGAAGGCCCAGCGCGGCATGTTCTCGTACTCGGGCCTGAGCTCGGCCCAGGTGGACCGCCTGCGCAACGAGCACGGCATCTATGCTGTGTCGACCGGCCGTATCTGCGTGGCTGCGTTGAATTCGCACAACATCGACGCCGTGGTCAACGCCATCGCCGACGTGCTGTAAGCAGCATGCCCGCAGGGCAATTGCAAAAAGAAAAGCGGCTTCGGCCGCTTTTTTGTTGCATCTCGCTAGACTGACACGGGCGCATCATACAAGGGAGTTCACACTCCGTATCAGGGTTTCTGCTGCATCGCAGTATCATGCCCTCAGGTGCATAATTTAGAAAACCGTTTGCGCTCCCTCGCCACCACCGATCGGTCCTGCCCATGCTTTACCAGCTCCACGAATTCCAGCGTGCCCTGCTCAGCCCAATGACGGCCTGGGCCCAAGCCACCGCCAAGACCTTCACCAACCCACTGAGCCCGCTGTCGCTGCTGCCCGGCTCGCAACGCTATGCCGCGGGCTACGAGCTGCTATATCGCCTGGGCAAGGAATATGAGAAGCCGGAGTTCGGCATCCGCTCGGTCAAGTCCAACGGCCGCGACATCCCGATCGTCGAGCAGACCATCATCGAGAAGCCGTTCTGCCGCCTGATCCGCTTCAAGCGCTACGCCGACGATCCGGAAACCATCAAGCTGCTCAAGGATGAGCCCGTGGTGCTGGTGTGCGCCCCGCTGTCGGGCCACCACTCCACGTTGCTGCGCGACACCGTGCGCACGCTGCTGCAGGATCACAAGGTGTACGTGACCGACTGGATCGACGCCCGCATGGTGCCGGCCGAGGCCGGGGCGTTCCACCTGTCGGACTACATCAACTACATCCGCGAGTTCATCAACCACATCGGCGCCGACAAGCTGCATGTGATCTCGGTGTGCCAGCCGACTGTGCCGGTGCTGGCCGCCATCTCGCTGATGGCCTCGGATGGCGAGAAGACCCCGCGCACCATGACCATGATGGGCGGCCCGATCGACGCGCGTAAGAGCCCGACCGCCGTCAACTCGCTGGCGACCAACAAGTCGCACAGCTGGTTCGAGACCAACGTGATCTACACCGTGCCGGCCAATTACCCGGGCCACGGCCGCCGCGTCTATCCGGGCTTCCTGCAGCACGCCGGCTTCGTGGCAATGAACCCGGACCGGCACGTTTCGTCGCACTACGATTACTACCTGAGCCTGATCGAAGGTGACACCGAAGACGCCGAACAGCACGTGCGCTTCTACGACGAATACAACGCCGTGCTCGACATGGCCGCCGACTACTACCTCGAGACCATCCGCGACGTGTTCCAGGAGTTCCATCTCGCCAACGGCACCTGGGTGATCGAAGGCAAGCCGGTGCGCCCGCAGGACATCAAGGGCACCGCGCTGTTCACCATCGAGGGCGAACTGGACGACATCTCCGGCAGCGGTCAGACCGAAGCGGCGCACGACCTGTGCACCGGCATCCCGAAGACGCGCAAGCAGCACCTGACCGCACCCAAGTGCGGCCACTACGGCATCTTCTCGGGCCGCCGCTGGCGCGAACACGTGTATCCGCAGTTGCGTGACTTCATCCGCCGCTACGAGGAGAACGCGCCGCGCATCAAGGCCGTCGCGTGACTCCAGGCGCGCCAAACAAAAAAGCCTCGCTAGTCGCGAGGCTTTTTTTATTGCGACGTCAACTCAGGCCGCCGGCCGCTCCAGGTACGACAGCAGCATCTGGATATGCAGTTGCGCGAACGCTTCGTGCTCATCCGCCGAGGCAATGTCGCGGCCGACCACCGCGCTGATCGTGTAGCGGTTGGACAGCACGTAGTAGCCCAACGCCGAGATGGTCAGATACAGCCGCGACACGTCGACGTCATCCCGGAACATGCCCGCGCGCTGCCCACGCCCAACCACGCCGCGCAGCATCTCGATGACCGGATTGACCAGTTGCGCCAGGTGCGGCGACGTCTTCAGGTGCCGTGCCTCGTGCAGGTTCTCGCTGTTGAGCAGGCGAATGAACTCGGGGTTCTCGTAATAGAAATCCCAGACGAAGCGGGCGAGCTGGGTGACCGCCTCGCGCGGGTCGGTCGACGCGATCTGCACCTGCTCTTCGGCCTCCTTGAAGCGGAAGTACATGTGCTCGAGCACCGCCAGGAAGAGCTTCTCCTTGCTGCCGTAGTAGTAGTACAGCATGCGCTCGTTGGTCTCGGCACGGCGGGCGATGGCGTCCACGCGCGCGCCGGCAAAACCGCCGCGCGAGAACTCCTCGATGGCCGCGCTCAGGATGCGGCGGCGCGTGCCGGCAGGGTCGCGACGTGCGCGCGGCGCGCCAGAACCGCCCTGGGTGGCATCGGCAGGCAAGTCGATGTCTGCGAGCGGCGCGGCGGGAGAAGACGGCATGGAGCGGAGATCCGTTAGAACCAACGGATTATGTCATAGGGTCAAGGACGCTCCGCCGCAGGCATGGTCAGGGCATGCACCGCTTGCGCACGCGGCAAATCGGCGATAATGGCAAGCTATTCAACCGATTAGGGTCTGTTGACACCTAAAACGTACGCACGCAAGGGACAGACGGGCCGCAGGGCTAGGCGTGGGCGGCGCCGCTTGGGTCTGCCAAGCAAGCCGATCACAACAACGCCATGCGGCCCATCTGTCCCTTGCCCTCCGGGTTGGCCCGAGCGGGGGCCATCTGCCTTGTCGGCGCGCCTTGCAAAGGGAATGACCCTTTGCGGCGGCGTCCTTCGCGCATCTGGCCCCCGCTCGGGCCAACGTGCGCACGTTTTAGATGTCAACAGACCCTACCATCGTGGTTTCCTTGGCCCCGTCCCTCGCCGACCGGCTCGAAGACCTCCTGCCGCAGACGCAATGCACCAAGTGCGGCTACAACGGCTGCCGCCCCTACGCCGAGGCGATGGAGCGCGGTGAAGCGCTGCCCAACCGCTGCCCGCCCGGCGGCGTGGAGGGCATCCGCCGCCTGTCCGAGGCGCTCGGCCAGCGCCGCGACACTGCGGGCCCGTTGCTGGCGCTGGACCCCGCCAACGGTGTTGAGCACCCCCGCGCCGTGGCCGTGATCGACCCGGAACGCTGCATCGGCTGCACGCTGTGCATCCAGGCCTGCCCGGTCGATGCCATCGTCGGCGCACCCAAGGCGATGCACGTGGTGCTGGAGGACTGGTGCACCGGTTGCGACCTATGCGTCGCGCCCTGCCCGGTCGACTGCATCGACATGGTCCCGACCACCGGCGAGCGCACCGGCTGGGACGCCTGGAGCCAACCGCAGGCCGATCTCGCCCGCGACCGCTACGTCTTCCGCAACGCACGCCTCGCACGCGAGAAAACCGAGAACGAAGCGCGCCTGGCCGCCAAGGCCGCCGCCAAACTGGCGGCCGTGAGCGCCGAGCAGCCCGCCGATGACGCCGAACGCGCCGCGCAGGACCGCAAGAAAGCGATCATCGCCGCCGCCATCGAGCGCGCCCGCCAGAAACAGGCCGAGATGGCCGCTCATGGGCAAGGTCCGCGCAACGTCACCAACGTCTCGGCCGACGTACAGGCCCAGATCGACGAGGCCGAAGCCCGCCGCAAGCGCATCGCCGATCTGGCCGACTCCAACGCCAAACCCGACGCCGACCAACCCTGACGCCCCGCCGATGAACCCCGCCAAGCGCCGCGCCATCTTCGAGACCCTGCGCGAGAACAACCCGACGCCGACCACCGAGCTGGAATACACCACGCCGTTCGAGCTGCTGATCGCGGTGCTGCTCTCCGCCCAGGCGACCGACGTGGGCGTGAACAAGGCCACGCGCAAGCTGTTTCCGGTGGCCGATACGCCGGCCAAGATGCTGGCGCTGGGCGAGGCAGGGCTGACCGAATACATCAAGACCATCGGCCTGTACCGCACCAAGGGCAAGCACATTCTGCAGACCTGCCGCATCCTGCTCGACCAGTACGGCGGGCAGGTGCCGCGCGACCGCGCCGCGCTGGAAGCGCTGCCGGGCGTGGGCCGCAAGACGGCCAACGTGGTGATGAACACGGCCTTCGGCGAGCCGACCATCGCGGTGGATACGCATATCTTTCGCGTGGCCAATCGCACCGGGCTGGCGCCGGGCAAGAACGTGCTGGAAGTCGAGCTGAAGCTCTTGAAGGTGGTGCCGGAGGAGTTTCGCCAGGACGCGCACCACTGGCTGATCCTGCACGGGCGCTACGTCTGCAAGGCGCGCAAGCCCGAATGCTGGCACTGCGCGATCGAGCCGCTGTGCGAGTTCAAGCCAAAGACGCCGGCGCCGCAGGAATAAGCGCTGCGGATTCGCCGTCCCCTATTTGAGCAGCGGGCAAAGGCGCCTACTGCTCGAGGCGACTTGCAGGTTCCCGAACGCCCTCACCGCGTCACCGTGCTGCCTATACTGGCCACAATCCTTGCTTCAGACCTCGGGGGTGGCGAATGGCAATCACGAACCGACTGTCGGGAACGAATGTGTGCGAGGTTGCCGACGGCATCTACCGTATCAACACGCCAGTCCAGATTCCAGGGGCGGGCGGCTTCTCGTTCAACCAGTACCTCATCGCGGACGATGCGCCGCTGCTGTTTCATACCGGCCCGCGCAAGATGTTCCCGCTCGTTCGGGAAGCCGTCGCTAGTGTGTTGCCGGTCGATCAGCTTCGCTATGTCGCCCTCTCTCACGTCGAAGCCGACGAGTGTGGTTCGCTCAACGAATGGTTGAGTGTTGCGCCCCAGTCCTTGCCATTGTGCGGCACGGTCGCCGCGCTGGTGTCGATCGGGGATCTTGCGGACCGGGCACCCAGGGCACTTACCGACGGAGAAGTGGTTTCCCTGGGGACACATCGCGTTCGCTGGCTCGATACCCCGCATCTCCCACATGCTTGGGAATGCGGATTCCTGGTGGAGGAAAGCACGCGCACCTTGCTCTGCGGTGACCTCTTCACCCAGCCGGGCGCGGACCTGCCGCCTCTGACCGAGTCGGATATTCTGGGGCCAAGCGAGGCTTTCCGGCATCAGTTGGATTACTACTCGCACACCATGAATGCTCGGCCGCTGTTTGAAAAGCTGGTCTCCGCCGAGCCGGCCACCCTCGCGTGCATGCACGGCAGCGCGTGGCATGGCGATGGCGCGAAACTGCTGCGTGCACTGATGGACGCACTGTCTATCCAGTAAAAAAGCCCCTGCGATTGCGCACAGGGGCCTGACAGTTGATCGCACGCTTGAGCGATCAGAGGATCTTGCAAGCCTCTTCGAACGACAGGCGCGGGTTGCGCGGATGCAGCTTGTCCGCGTCGCCATAGCCGATGTTGATGATGAAGTTGGCCTTCCACTGGCCGTCCGCGAAGAACGTCTCGTTCACCTTGTTGGCATCGAAGCCGGCCATCGGGCCGCAATCCAGGCCCAGCGCGCGGGCTGCGATCACCAGGTAGCCGCCCTGCAGCGAGCTGTTCATCAGCGCGGCGGCGTTGATCTTGGCCTGGTCGCCGGCGTACCACGAGCGCGCATCGACGTGCGGGAACAGCTTGGGCAGCTGCTCATGGAATTGCGTGTCATACGCCACGATGACGGTCACAGGCGCCTGGCGCGTCTTCTCCTGGTTGCCGGCCGACATGCACGGGACCAGGCGTTCCTTAGCAGCCGCGCTCTTGACGAACACGAAGCGGGCCGGCGTGCTGTTGGCGGCGGTCGGGCCGTATTTGACGGTGTCGTACAGCGTGTTCAGCAGTTCGTCATCGACCGGCTTGTCCAGCCACACGCTGTGGGTGCGGGCTTCGTGGAACAGTTGGTCCAGTGCGGACGGTTCAAGCGTGGGCATTGCTGCGTGCTCCAGAATAAAGGCAAGGAGCGCATTGTAAGGCCGCTCGACGTTTCCGTCAGGCGGTGCCTGCCTGCCCCGGCACCGATCGCTACCTTGCCGCGACACCACCCTGGCCACAACGGTAGCAACGGCACGTCAGCGCGCGTTCAATGGCGCTTATCACGCAAGGCGATTTAAATCGATATCGCTTTAATCACCCAAAACAAACTACAGAAAAACGGACTTTACATCCGCTTCCTGACGAACTACTTTTCTCGACATTGATTTAACGGCGGGCCAATGCATCACGCCACACGCACTTCGAAACCCTTCGAAGCGCGTTGCAGACATGCGCGCCTGCGTTTTTCGGCGCGCGTGCCACCCTGGCGCAAACGCCTAGCCACGGCCGTTCTTGCCAACCACGCCTGTTCAATTGGAAGCCACGCGCCTCCAGGGGATCGCTTTATCTTCTGAATTGATTTTGTAGTAATTACGCCTGCCACAAGCAGGAATGGAAATATTCGGCTTGCGCTTTCCACAAATTACAAAACGCGATCCGAATATGGAGCCTCGCTTAAAACCCTGCGTTTTAGGCGACGGCGTTTATCACCTTGAAGAAGGGTCATTATCGTCATGAAGAAATCCAGGTTTTTGACCAGCGATTTTGCAGGACACCCCAAAACCCTCGGGGCCGCGCTTGCGGCGGCGGCGCTGTCGGCCGTGCTGCTGGCCGGCTGCGGCGGCGATGATTCGCCCACGGCCAGCTCGGGAGGCCTGGCCGCCAACGCCGGCGCGGCGACCACCCAGCCGGTGACGGCCGCGGACCAGCCGCTGGTCGACAACACCATCTACGGCACCGGCCCCAACGACGCCCTGCCGCCCAACAATATCGATGAGACGGCCGCCGTGACCCACCACAAGGTGACGGTCAACGGCCAGAGCGTCAGCTACACGGCCACTGCCGGCCACCTGACGACGATCGACCCCGTCACATCGCAGCCCAACGCGAAAATGTTCTACGTGGCCTACACGCAGGACAATCCCGATCCGTCGAAGCCGCGCCCCGTGACCTTCTTCTACAACGGCGGCCCCGGTTCGTCGTCGGTCTACCTACTGCTTGGCTCGTTCGGGCCGAGGCGCCTGCAGTCATCGTTCCCGAACTTCACGCCGCCCGCGCCGTACAAGCTGCTCGACAACCCGGACAGCCTGCTCGACCGCTCCGACCTCGTGTTCATCAACCCGGTCGGCACCGGCTACTCGGCGGCAATCTCCCCCGCCAAGAACAAGGACTTCTGGGGCGTGGACCAGGACGCCAAGTCGATCGACCGCTTCATCCAGCGCTACCTGACCAAGTACTCGCGCTGGGATTCGCCGAAGTTCCTGTTTGGCGAATCGTACGGGACGCCACGCAGCGCGGTGACGTCGTGGAAGCTGCATGAGGACGGCATCGAGCTGAACGGGATCGTGCTGCAATCGTCGATCCTTGACTACTCGAATGCGCTCGCCGCCACCGGCACATTCCCGACGCTCGCCGCCGACGCGTTCTACTGGAAGAAGACGACGCTCAATCCGCAGCCGACCGACCTCGACAGCTACATGGCACAAGCGCGCAACTACGCGGACAACACGCTCGCACCGCTCGCCCAGGCGCCCAACCCGCAGGACGGCGGCCTGGTCAACGTGCGCCTGAACCTGAACCTGTCCGCCGCGCAGCAGATGGGCTCGTACATCGGCACCGATCCGCTCGCGCTGATCCAGACCTTCGGCAACCCGGCGGCGCTCGGCAACGTGCCGTCGCAAAACAACAACCCGCCGCTCACGTTCTTCCTGTCGCTGGTGCCGGGCATCCAGATCGGCCAGTACGACGGTCGCGCGAACTACACGGGTCTGGGCATCGCGCCGTTCATCAACCCGAACTCGGGCGGCAACGATCCGTCGATCAACAACGTCAGCGGGGCGTACACGGTGTTGTGGAACAACTACCTGAATACCGAGTTGAAGTACACGTCGACGTCGTCGTTCCTTGACCTGAACGACCTGGTCTTCAACAACTGGGACTTCAGCCATACCGACCCAACGGGCGCGAACCGAGGCGGCGGCAACACGCTGTACACGGCGGGCGACCTGGCCTCGACGATGAGCCTGAACCCGGACCTGAAGGTGCTGTCGGCCAACGGCTACTACGATGCGGTGACGCCGTTCCACCAGACCGAGCTGACGCTGCAGCAAATGCCGCTCGATCCGACCATCAAGGCGAAGAACCTGACGATCAAGAACTACCCGTCGGGCCACATGATCTATCTGAACGATGCGTCGCGTACGGCGATGAAGGGCGACCTCGCCTCGTTCTACGATGGCGTGATGGCGAACCGTGCGGCCCTGATGCGGGTGCAGAGCCTGCAGCGCCCGCCCGGTGGGCCGAAGAAGTAATCGCCTGAAAGTGGAATGACAACCTGCCCGGTTCGCGCCGGGCAGTTTTCATTTGGGGCGGCCGCTCAGGCCATGTCGTCTGCGCGATGCCCCGCAGGCTTCGCGTCGGCACGCGTGAGCCACAGCACGCCCGCCAGGATCAGCGCCCCGCCGATCATCTGCGTGGTGCCGATCGACTCGCCCAGCAGCAACGCGGCCAGCACCACGGTCACCACCGGCTCCAGCGTGGACAGCATCGACGCCTGCGCCGCCCCCAGCTTCTGCAGGCCGGCGAAGAAGGCCAGGATGGCCACCACGGTCGACAGGCCAGCAATCGCCAGCGAGGCGGCCCAGCCGGCAACCGTGCCCGGGAACTGCGCCGGCACGCCGGCCACAGCCATGCCCGCGTAGACCACCGCTGCCGCCGTGCAGATCACCGTCGTGCACGCCAGCGGATCGACTCCGCGCGTGACGCGCGCGCCCACCGTGATGTAGATCGAATAGATCACCGCCGACGATACGCCCAGCAGCACACCGAGCGCACTGCCGCCCGACAGGCCTGCCCCGCCCACGGTCAGCCCGGCGCCGACCGAGCACAGCACCAGCGCCACCAGCGCCGCGGGCGTCAGACGTTCATGCAGAAACACGGCGGCCAGCACCGTCACGAACATCGGATACAGATACAGGAGCAACGCCACCAGGCTTGCCGGTGCGTAGTTCAGGGCCGTGAAGAACGTGAACGACTGGCCCGCATAGCCGATCCCGCCCATGGCCGCCAGCCCCGCCACCCGCGACCACGGCGGGATGCCGATCCGGCGCACCCGCATCACCACCATCAGCGCCACGGCAGCCAGGCTGAAGCGCACCGCCAGCAGGCCGATCACGTTGGCGCCGGAGGCATAGGCGTAGTGGGTGAAGATCGCCATGGCGCCGAACGACGCGGCGGAAATGGCGATCAGCAGCACGCCAAGAAGTTTGTCGGCGGCACGTGCGGTCAGGCTGGCTTGAGCGGCGGGCTGTCTCATGGAATGCGGCGATGGATCGCCGTCTTGGGAAAAGGAGGCGGCCATTGTAGCGTTGGCGCCGCCCGGGGCCGGCAACGGGCAGGCGGCCATGCCGGTACAATCGCGGGATCATGTTCAATCCCACCCGCGACGAAGTTCGCCAGTTTTTCTGCGGCGCCTGGCGCAAGCATCGCCAGGCTGAAATCCTCACGCCGCTCGAAGCCATGGCGGTCGACTGGATGCAGCAGCATCCCGAATACCACGACACCCTGGACGCCGGCGACGAGGCCCTCGCCCGTGACTACACGCCCGAGAGCGGCCAGAGCAACCCGTTCCTGCACCTGTCGATGCACCTGTCGATCAGCGAGCAGGTGTCGGTGGACCAGCCGCGCGGCATCCGCGCCGCGTACGAGGCGCTGGCCCAGCGGCTCGATTCGCCGCACGAGGCGCAGCATCAGGTGATGGAATGCCTCGGCCAGATGCTGTGGACGGCCCAACGCACCGGTCTGCCGCCAGACGGCGAGGCGTATATCGAATGCGTGCGCAAGCGCGCTACTGCCCGCTAACGTTCCGCCACCATCTGCCCAATAAAAAACCGCTCCGAGGAGCGGTTTTCTTTTGCCTGCGCAGGCAGCTTACTTCTTCTGCACCAGCGAGCCGGGCAGCGACTCGACGTAGGCGGCGATGTCCTTGAGTTCCGCCTGCGTGAACGGACGCGGCTTGCCGTCGGCGCCGGCGGTGGCCGGGTTGGCGTTCACCTGGCCGGCCATGATGGCATTGCTGCGACCCATCAGCGGGTTGTTGCTGGTCTGGTAGGCCAGCAGCGCGTGGTAGATGTAGTCGCCGTGCTGGCCGGCGAGCTTCGGGTAGTCCGGCGAGATCGGGGCATTCAGGCCAGCGCCGTGGCAGGCCACGCAACCGCCCTTCTCCACCAGCTGCTTGCCCTTCTCCAAATCAGCCGCCTGAACCGAGACGGCAGCGCCCAGCACCAACGCGCCCAGACCGAGCGAGATCTTCTTCATATTCGTCCTCGTCACTTCAGGGGGTTGTTGGGCGTGGCGGCGGTCTGCGCCGAGTAGTACGCGGCGAGATCGGCGATGTCCTGGTCGGTGAGCGACCCGGCGATGGCACGCATGGTCGGGTGCTTGCGGTCGCCCTTCTGGTAGGCGTGCAACGCGCTTTCGATGTACTTGGCGTTCTGGCCGCCCAGGTAGGGCACGCGATACACCTCGGGGAATGACGCCTTGTAGTCGGGGATGGCATGGCACCCGACGCACATCGCAACCTTGGTCTTGGCGGCGTCGGCATTGCCCTGGATGTCGGCGGCAAACGCCGACGCAGCCAACGCGCCCAATGCCACCATGGTGAGGATCTTTTTCATCGTTCTTAAGCGTGGAGTTCAGAATCCTGCTCGCCCCGCCCGCTCTACCATCGGCCGGCTGTCTCTCTAGGGCGCCTTCACCGGCTGCTGGCGCTACTTGCAAGAGGCCATAAGACGGTCGTTTGAGGTGCGTCAAACCGGCGCATTGTACCGCACGGATTTTTTTTCAGTCCAGTTAGGGGTCCCGTGACTTGACAGGGGCCAATGCCCCAGCGTCGGGCGGCCGAACGCCCCCGTGTACGCCCGGCGTCAAACGCCCAAACTCTCTTATACTGGCCGTTTCCGATTCCATTTACCGTCCAGTAGGCTTTCCCGATGAATCCCACCACGACGTCCAACGGGGCCGCCCGGGCCGCCCGCTTCGAAGGCTCCGAGCAGTACGTTGCCACCGACGACCTCAAGCTCGCCGTCAACGCCGCCATGACGCTGCAGCGCCCGCTGCTGATCAAGGGCGAGCCGGGCACGGGCAAGACCATGCTGGCCGAGGAAGTGGCTGCCGCGCTGGGCATGCCGCTGCTGCAGTGGCACGTGAAATCGACCACCAAGGCGCAGCAGGGCCTGTATGAATACGACGCCGTCTCGCGCCTGCGCGACTCGCAACTGGGCGACGACAAGGTCCACGACATCCGCAACTACATCGTCAAGGGCGTGCTGTGGCAGGCCTTCGAGGCCGACCAGCAAGTCGTGCTGCTGATCGACGAGATCGACAAGGCCGACATCGAATTCCCCAACGACCTGCTGCGCGAGCTCGATCGCATGGAGTTCTACGTGTACGAGACGCGCGAGACCATCCGTGCGAAGCACCGGCCGCTGGTGATCATCACGTCGAACAACGAGAAGGAGCTGCCGGACGCCTTCCTGCGCCGCTGCTTCTTCCACTACATCAAGTTTCCGGATGCGCAGACGATGCAGGCGATCGTCGACGTGCACTATCCCGGCATCAAGCCGGCACTGATCACCGCCGCGCTCGATGCGTTCTACGAGATGCGCAACCTGCCGGGCCTGAAGAAGAAGCCGTCCACTTCCGAACTGATCGACTGGCTCAAGCTGCTGCTGGCCGAGGACATCCCGCCCGAGACGCTGCGCAGCCAGGACAAGAACGCCGCCATCCCGCCGCTGCACGGCGCGCTGCTCAAGAACGAGCAGGACGTGCACCTGTTCGAGCGCCTCGTGTTCATGAACCGCGCCAACCGCTGAGCGAGGCCGGTCTATGTCGCGTTTCATCGAACCCGTCACCCTGTCCGGGCAGCACGCCTGGCTGGAGCCGCTGGGCCGCGAGCACGAAGACGAGGTGCGCGCCGCCGCCGCGGACGGCGAGCTGTGGAAGCTCTGGTACACCTCGGTGCCGTCGCCGGAGAAGACTGGCGCCTGGCTCGACATCGCCCTCGACATGCGCGAGCGGCTGGACGCCATGCCCTTCGTGATCCGCGACGTGCACGACGGAAAGCCCGGCAAGGTGGTCGGCTCCACGCGTCTGTTCAATGTGGATGCGGCCAACAAGCGGCTGGAGATCGGCCACACGTGGTACGCGAAATCCGTGCAGCGCACCGCCGTCAACACCGAATGCAAGCTGTTGCTGCTCACGCACGCGTTCGAGACGCTGGGCTGCATTGCGGTGGAGTTCCGCACGCACTGGATGAACCACCAGAGCCGCGCCGCCATCGCCCGCCTGGGCGCCAAGCAGGACGGCGTGCTGCGCAATCACCAGCGCATGCCGGACGGCAGCTTCCGCGACACGGTGGTGTTCTCCATCATCGAATCCGAGTGGCTGACGGTGAAACGCCACCTGCAATACAAGCTGGAGCAGCCGCGCGATTGAAGCGCAGGAGACCGCCATGCTGATCGATTTCTTCTTCACCCTGCGGCACGCCAAGCTGCCGGTCTCGGTTAAGGAATACCTGACGCTGCTCGAAGGGCTCAAGCAGCAGGTCATCGCGCCGTCGCTCGACGAGTTCTACTTCCTCTCCCGCATGACGCTGGTGAAGGACGAGAAGCACTACGACAAGTTCGACCAGGCTTTCGGCGCCTACTTCAAGGGCGTGGAAGGCGCGGTCGACTGGCGCGCGGACATTCCGCTGGACTGGCTGACCAAGAAGCTCGAGCGTGAATTGACGCCCGAAGAAAAAGCCAAGATCGAGGCCATGGGCGGCCTCGACAAGCTGATGGAGCGCCTGAAGGAGCTGCTGGGCGAGCAACACGAGCGCCACGAAGGCGGCAACAAGTGGATCGGCACCGGCGGCACCTCGCCGTTCGGGCATGGCGGCTACAACCCAGAGGGCATCCGCATCGGCGGGCCGTCCAAGGGCAACCGCACGGCGGTCAAGGTGTGGGAAGCGCGCGCGTATCGGGACTACGACGACACCGTCGAACTCGGCACCCGCAACATCAAGGTCGCGCTGCGCCGCCTGCGCAAGTTCGCCCGTGATGGCGCCGACATCGAGCTGGACTTGGACGACACCATCCACTCCACCGCCGCCAACGCCGGCCTGCTCGATATCAAGATGCGCCCCGAGCGGCACAACAACGTCAAGGTGCTGATGCTGATGGACGTGGGCGGCTCGATGGACGACCACATCAAGCGCGTGGAAGAACTCTTCTCCGCCGCCAAGACCGAGTTCAAGCATCTGGAGTACTACTACTTCCACAACTGCGTGTACGAGCATCTGTGGAAGCACAACCGGCGCCGCCACGCGGAGCGCTTCTCCACCTGGGATGTGATCCGCAAGTACCCGCCCGACTACAAGCTGATCTTCGTGGGCGACGCGACCATGAGTCCGTACGAGATCCTGCAGGCCGGTGGCTCGGTCGAGTACAACAACGCCGAGGCCGGCGCGGTCTGGCTGCGGCGCCTGGTCGAGCAGTTTCCGAAGTTCGCTTGGCTCAACCCCGAGCCGGAGGGGCTGTGGGAATACCGGCAATCCATCTCCGTGATCAACCAGATCATGAAGACGCGGATGTTCCCCGTGACCATCGCCGGGTTGGAATCGGCGATGCGGTTGCTGTCGAAATAAGGGCTATGGGTGTTGGGCGTGTTGGTTTGCCTTAGTGGTCCACCCCTTGTTTCATCCCCTGCCGGGGCTGACTCACTTTCTTTGTCTTGCCAAAGAAAGTAAGCAAAGAAAGGCGCGCCCGATGCGGCGACACCCTCCTTGGATTTTTGTCGCGAGGAGGGAGAGGAGGCAAACTCGCTGCGCTCAGACAGCCTCCTCTCTTTTTCCTCCTCGCAACAAAAATCCAAGGCGCCGCATAGGGCAGGAAAGTCAAAAAAAGAAAGACCAAAACATCTGGGCGCCCACCCAAACGACAAGGCCAACCTCGCGACGGGTTGGCCTTTGTCTTTCGTCTTTTTCCTTTGACGTCCTGCCTAGATGGCGCCTTGAATTTTCGTAAGCGGGCGGAAAAAAGAAGGAGGCTGTCTGAGCGCAGCGAGTTTGCCTCCTTCTCCGCCCGGTTACGCAAATTCAAGGAGGGGGTCGCCATCTCGGGCGCGCCTTTCTTTGCCTACTTTCTTTGGCAAGACAAAGAAAGTAGGTCAGCCCCGGCAGGGGATGAAACAAGGGATGGACCAACAGCAAAAAATCAAATCGCCAGCTTGGCTTCCTGCCCAACGTTGGCGCTGCGCAGGCCTTCCGCCCAGCCCTTGGTCGGCAACTTGAGCGAGGCCTGCAGCGCTGCCGCACGTGCCTGCACGGCATCCCAGCCGACCTGCAACGGAGGTCCATTGAAGGCCAGCGCGATGACATTGCCGTCGTGCACCTCAGGGAAGACCAGCACGCGGTTATCAAATGCATCGCAGATGCGCTCGATGTTGCGCGGGAAGCTGGTGTGGTCCCCAAACAGGTTGATGGTCATCACGCCCGGCGCGCGCAGCACTTGGCGGCAGGCGCGGTAGAACGCGGGCGTGTCGAGCACGGGGCCGCGCGCGGTGGCGTCGTACAGATCGATCTGCAGCGCATCGACGGCGCCATGATGGTTGGCATCCATCACCCAGTCGTAGGCGTCCTGCTCCAGCACCTGCAGGCGTGCGTCGTCGAACGGCATGCCGAACATGCTGTGCGCAGCGACGATCACCGACGGGTTCAGTTCCACCGCCGTCACCTGCGCGGGCGCGAGCTGGCGGTGGCAGAACTTGGTCAGCGCAGCAGCGCCCAGGCCCAGTTGCACCACGTGGAAATCCGGCCGCGAGGCCGGATCGAGGAACAGCAGCCACGCCATCATCTGCTGAGCGTATTCCAGCTCGATGGCATCGGGCTTGGACAGGCGCATGGCGCCCTGCACCCACTCGGTGCCGAAGTGCAGGTAGCGCACGCCCGACAGCTCAGAGAACGTGACCGGGGCAAAGCGCGGGGCCATGCGCTTCGGCTCATCGTCATGGTCCAGGCGATTTTCACGCTTGGCGCGGGCAGGACGGCGCGAGGCCACGGCCTCGATGGATTTGCGTTTCAACAGCGTCATAAGTCGAATCAAACGGATCAGCGGGAGGAAGACTGGGCGGCCTGGGCACGCTGCAGCCATTCGCGGTTATGGTCTTTGGCGTAGCGCGTCCAGTGCTTGGCGTCGCGCAGGATGTCGTCGAACAGCGCCTGGGCGCGCTGGCGGTCGGCGTCGTTGTTCTGGGTCAGCAGCCATTCGCCGAACAGGCAGCGGGCAGCCGCATCGTTAGCGCAGGTCAGGGCATGCTCGAAGGCGTCACGCGTGTTGGCAGCACCGGTTGCGGCCAATGCCTGGGTATAGAGCAAAGTCGGATCTGGCTGCTGGCGGGCTGCGCGGTGCGCCTCGAACAGCTTGTCGAGCGAGGTCTTGGCGAGCGCCGCGTCACCGGTGGCGAACTGCGCGCGGGCCAGGCCCAGCAACACTGCCGCATCGCCAGCAAACGGGCCGGTGGCGGCCTGCTCGAAGTGCTCGCGGGCTTCCTTGGCATTGCCGGCGTCCAGCAGCGCTTCGCCCAGGTGCACGCGGTGCTGCACGGTCGGTGCGCGGTCGAAGTCGTTGCGCGCCTCACGCACGGCGCGGTTCGGGTCGATCAGTTGGGTGACGGCGCGCGTCGCCACGCGGGCACCGTGCGAATGGCGCATCTCCGGCAAGTAGATCGCGAAGAAGTACACCACGCTGCCCAGCAGCGGAAACGCGAACAGGATGAACAGCCAGTACATGTTCTGGTTGTTGCGCACCACGTGCACAGCAAAGAACAGCGCGACGATGACGTGAAACCCGATTCCAAGAAACGGCATGTTGAGGCCCGGTAGCAGAACGTGCCGGCACCCCCGCGCCGGCCACGGGCGCGATTGTGACAGATGCGCCGGGGCACTGGCATGACCTCCCCTTAACGTTTGCGACCCGCGCGTCCCCAAAGCCGCATGTAACCGACCTTGACAGTCGATTAACCCATTGGTTAAATGAACCCATGCCGACCTCAGACGACACCCTCTCGACTGTCTTCGCCGCTCTGGCCGACCCGACGCGCCGCGCGATCCTCGGGCGCCTGGCCGAAGGCGAAGCCCCGGTGAGCGAACTCGCCCGCCCGTTCGACATGTCCGCCCCGGCCATCTCCAAGCACCTGCGCGTGCTGGCCGAGGCCGGGCTGATCGAGCGCGAGATCAACGCGCGCTGGCGCATCTGCCACCTGCGCCCCGGCGCCCTGCGCGATGCGCACGGTTGGCTGGAGCGCTACCGCCGGCACTGGGAGGACAACCTGGACCGCCTGGTCGCCTTTGTCGAGCAAACCCACGCTGCAGCTCCGGCCCCGGACGCAGACACCCCCACGCAGGACTAACGCAGCCCCCCGGAGACCACCATGGACCGCGCCGCCACATTTGAACTGGAGATGACCCGCCATATCCGCGCGCCACGCGAGCGGGTCTTCGATGCATTCACCAACCAGGCTGCGCTGGCGGTCTGGCACTGCCCGCGGGGCATGGGCGTGGTGGAGGCCAGCGCCGACCCGCGCGTCGGTGGCCAATACCGCATCGTCATGGGCGGGCGCGACGGCGCCAAGCACATCGCCGCGGGCGAGTACCAGAAGCTCGACCGCGCCAACTTCCTCGCCTACACGTGGTGGTGGGAAGCGGGCTCCATGTCACCCGACCTGAAAACGCTGATCGAAGTCACGCTCACCGACAAGGACGGCGGCACCAGCATGCACATGCGCCACACCGGCTTCCCCGACGCGCAAAGCCGCGACGGCCACACGGCCGGCTGGCAATCGGTCTTCAACCGCCTCAACGACTACCTGAACCCGGAAGGCACCGCCGGCACCGTCACCGTCTATGGCGACCCGCGCAGCAGCTATTGCCGCACCGTGCGCATGGCGCTGGCAGAAAAAGGCGTGGCCTACAAGCTGAACCCGGTGCCCCCGCACACGCCCGAGCTGCTGACGCACAACCCCTTCGGCCGCGTGCCGGCCTTCACCGATGGGCCGATCGAGTTCTACGAGACCCGCGCCATCCTCAGCTACATCGACGAAGCCTTCGACGGCCCCAGCCTCCTGCCGCAATGGGGCGCCACCGCCCACGCGCGCGGCGAGCAGTGGATCAGCCTGATCAACTGCCATGCGTATGACGCGATGGTGCGCCGCTACATCCTGCAGTACGTCTTCCCCAAGGGCGAAGATGGGCAGCCGGACCGCAAGGTGATCGACGCCGCGTTGCCGGAGATCACCACGCAGCTCGACGCACTGGAACAGGCTTACGGCGAGCGCGACTACCTGGTCGGCAGCACGGTGTCGATGGCCGACCTGTTCCTTGCGCCGATCCTGGCGTACCTCGGCATGTTCCCGGAAGGCGCGGCGCTGCTGGAGACGCACCCGAACGTCCGGCGCGGGCATGCCGTGATGCGTGAGCGGCCGAGCTTTACCGCCACGCAGCCGCAACTCGGCTGAACCCGGACAGCAAAACGCCGGCGCCCGTGGTCGGGCAGCCGGCGTTTTTGTTGGGTGCGGGTTCGATCAATCAGGGGCGGCCGAGGTAATCGAACTTGCCGATCTCCACGCCGTTATGCCGCAGCAACGCATACGCCGTGGTCACGTGGAAATAGAAGTTCGGCAACACGAAGCCACGCAGGTACTCCAGGCCGCCGAAGTGCAATTCGCGCGTCGGCGACTTGAGCGTGATCGCACGATCTTCGCTGCCGGCAAACGCGGCGGGGTCGATGCTGTTGACGAACTCCAGCGTCTTGGCGATGCGCGCCTTCAGCTCGGGGATGGTCGCCTCGACATCCGGATGCTGCGGCGGCTCGGTACCCGACAGACGTGCCGCGCCACCCTTGGCCACGTCGCAGGCAATCTGCACCTGACGCACGAACGGATGCATGTCCGGCGCCAGGCGCGCATTCAGCAGGTTGGCCGGATCGAACTTCTTCGCTTCCGCATGGGCGGCCGCCTTGTCGAGCAAGACCGACAGATTGCCCAGCATGCGGTTGACGCTCGGAACCAGGAATTCGTACATCGAAGGGGTTGCCATCTGGACTGCTCTCCTTGGTATCAATCGATGGTGGCCGTCGGCCGCCATGTATACGCGGTCTGCCGCGTCGCGCTTGTGCGCGTAGGCAACAGTGTAGGCCCGATCCGTGACTTGGCCGTGCAGGCGCCCCGCCCGGAAGCCCCGGCGGACGCCTCGTCATGAGGCATCTGGCACGAGATTAGTGCGGCGTGTGCATGCGCTTGACCGGCAGGCCAGCCACGCGACAACGGCTTGAGGCGTGGCACGGCTATTGCATGGGCAAGCACAGGGCCAACGACGGCCCCGACACACATCGGCAAACCGCAAAGACATGCCCCAGAAGGGGCGTGCGGAGCAACGGCGCTCCGAAGCGAAATGGCCGCGAATCGGATGACGGGTTCGCAGGCGTTTCGTTTCGGGGCGCTTTTTTCTTTGTCGGCGCGCAGACGCGCCAGCATCGACACCACCTGCAAGGCATGACATGACCGCTTCCCTCACCCAGACCTTCGCGGCTGAAGTGTCCGTCGAGACCATCGGCGAATTGATCAACCTGTCCGGCCGGCAGCGCATGCTGTCGCAGCGGATCGTGCTCCAGATGGTGCTGGCCGCGCAGGGTGATGCGACTGCGCTCGAGATCGCGCGCAAGTGCCTGTCGATGTTCGAGTCGGCACATGCCGATCTCGTCAAAGGCAATGCGCGTTTGCCAGGCGCCTTTTCCGACGCCTTGCAGCAGCTGTACTTTGGCAAGCCGCGTGGCGACGCGCGCATCCGCGAGTTCATCGCCTTGGTCAAGACCGCCATGGACCTTCCGTCGTCCGGCACGGCCAAGCGCAACCTCGCCCTCGATGCACTCGTGACGCAAGCCACGCCCATGCTCGAGCTGCTGCAGACCATCACCCAGGCCTACCAGGAGGAGATGCACCTGTGCGAGATCAGCCTGCGCAAACATCAGACCGAGATCGCCGAGCGCCTCGGTGGCATTTCCATGCAGGCCAACATCGTCGCCATGAATGCGCGCATCTCGGCAGCGCGTGCGGGCCCGTACGGCAAGGAGTTCTCGGTGATCACGACGGTGCTGGCAGACATCATCAAGGAGATGGACCAACTGATCCGCCACGTCGTCGGCACGAACGATGCCGCGAAAACCGGCACCGATCAACGACCGAGATCAAAACCGGACTCGCAAAAGGCCTGGAACATTTCGCTGCGCTAGCGCGTTGGCGCAAGTGTTTCAGCACAACCGGCATCCAGCCCCGGTGGCCTCGCTCGCGGGTCTTTCCGGATGGGTGCCTACTCTAGCCAATGGCACGGAGACTTCCTTGAAGCGTTACCTGAATTTCATTGGCGTGTTGTTCTGCTCCGTCCTGATGTCGGGCCTGATCGGCACCGCCTCTGCCGAGACCTTGACCATCAATGCCGCCATCAACAAGGCGGGCCGCCAGCGCATGCTGTCGCAGCGCATGGCCAAGGCTTACTGCGAGATCGGTCTCGGCGTCGAGGTCGACCATTCGAAGAAGATCCTCGAGCAGTCCGTTGCGCTCTTCGAGAAGCAACTCGCTGAGTTGAAGGCATTCGCGCCTACGCCGGACATCAAGGACACCTACGGCAAGCTCGAGCAGGCATGGCTGGCGTACAAGCAACTGCTCACCACCGGCAACCCGAACCTCGAGAACGCGAAAAAGATCGCGCAAGCGAGCGAAGACGTGCTGAAGCTCGCGCAGCAGGGAACGGTGCAGTTGGAGAAGTATTCCGGCACCACGGCGGGCAAGCTAATCAACGTTGCCGGCCGCCAGCGGATGCTCTCGCAGCGCATCGCCAAGCTGAGCATGTTCCGCGCCTGGGACATCACGTCCGCGCAGATGACGCAGGACTTGGACGCCGCCATGAAGGAGTTCGCCGCCGCGCAAGCGTTGCTCACCTCGGCACCGCAAAACACTGCGACGATCAGCAGTGAGCTGCAGTTGGCCAACACGCAGTGGCTGTTCTTTGCGGAGGCGCTCAAACAGACGGCCGGTAGTCGCGACGAGCAGCTGAGAAACGTCGCCACGACGAGCGAGCGCATTCTTCAGGTGATGGATGACGTGACCGGCCTGTATGAGGGCGTGGTCAGGTAACGCGGGGGCTGCTACGCCTGCGACGCCTTCCAGGCCGGGAGCTTGTCCGCATATTGTGTTGGCACCGGCTCCAGATGAGCCGGTGCCAACCGCCCCAAACATCAGGCGCGAGGCGTCTAGCTGCCCGGCTTCGTCACCGAAATCGAAACACCATATGTGGTGGTGGAACCAAACCACGCCAGCGTCATGCCGCCCAGCGGCAGATGCACCACGGATTTGCAGGTGGTTGCCGCACCGGATGTGTTCGTGCACGCATTGGCGGCACGGTGGCGCATCCCGTTGAACGGATCGTTGTAGCTCACCACGTCGGTATGGTTATCGGCAAAGGTGCGCGTGACGGTGGTCCCGTTCTGGGCGGTGATGGTGTTGCTGTCTTCGGTGACCGCGCTCAGGCCCGTGCTGTTGTAGACATAGCTTTGCCAGAAGGCGTTGGTCGTGCCGACCGCGGGCACCGGCAGCGTCGTCTGCGGAACAAAGACGCCCGTGCCGCTGTTGGAGCCCACCCCTGTGGCAATCCAGAGGATGTTGCCTTGTGCGTTGCGGAAGCCGACGGCGTGGAACTGCGCGGTACCGGCCTGGCTGCCATCATCGATCCAATCCGCACCGCCATCGGCCGTGGCGCTCAGATGGCCGTAGGGCGTAACGGTATCGACCACGCAGCTCCCGTAGCCATTCGCGCAGTTGGTGACTGCTGTGGTGACGCCCTTTGCATAGTGTTGGGTGCCAAACAGGTTTTGCGCCGAGCCGCTGAGGAACGCAAAGTTGTAGTCGCCATTGATGACGCTCGGGTCGATGGTCTGCGACGGCATGGAGAGCGAGGCGGTGCCCATCGTGCCGCTGCCGTTGGTCCAGGACGCCATCCCAGACTTGGCCACCAGCACGCGCGACGAGCCGGTGTCGTTCAGGGTGAAATCGCAGGTCGCGTTCTTGGTGAGCTGGTAGGTCGTGCCGCCCATGGCGACGGTCAGCTTGACCGCATCCACGGTGGCCAGTTTGGCGGACCCGTCGGCTAGCTTGATCACACGGTGGTCACCACTCTTGAGCGCCGTGCAATCTGGGTTGGCGGGCGCCAGGATGGTCGTGAGGGTCGAGGTTGCGGCGGTGGTGCTGCCGGTGCTGTTGGCGATGGCGGTGCTCAGCTCACCCAAGCTGGTGCCGGCACTGGTGATGGTGGATTGCAGCGTGTCCAGAATGGCGTCGTAACCTTGGTGGCTGCCGGCGCTGATCGTGCCGCCCAACATGTCGCCGATGCTGGAAGGATCGACCCCGGCGCTCTTGAGAATCGAAACCAGGGCGGTTTGGGCGCTGCTGACCGCTGCCGCGCTCACCGCTGTCGTCGGGCTGAACGCTGCCACGAACTGGGCCGGATCTTGCCCGCTCAGCTGGGCCACCAGCAATTCGGTGAGCGGCGTGATCTGCGCGGTGGCCTTGCTGCTGCCCGCGCCGGACCCCGGCACCACTGAGTGCAGGACGGTCTTCTTGTCGCCGCTGGTGGCGGTCAGCACGCAGGGCAAGGTGCTGCCGCTGACGGTGACCGAGTAGCTGCCGTCACCGGCTGTGGTTGCCGTGCCGGAGCCGGATGCGCAGGTCAGGTTGACGGCCGCGCCTGCCAACGGCAAGCCGGTCGCGACCACGCCGCTGACGGTCTGTGCCTGAGGCGTGCCGGAATCTCCGCCGCCGCCGCAGGCCGATACGGCAAGCGCCGCGATGCTGATTGCAATGGGTGTGACTTTCATTTTTCCCTCCCTCTGAGCCGTGTTGATGGCAGACAAAAGCCTCTCGTTTCCGGCGTATTGGATAGGAAATGAACGGCAGGCGGATCACCCGAACGGGTGAAAGCGCCAAGACCAAGATGCCTCAGCATGGCAGGCAGCACACCCGTTCCTTCACGGAATTGACGACCTTCCCGGGCCGATTTGAGCAATAAGACGCGTGCATGGCATGATCTTGCGCACATCACCCTGCGATGCGCCCCTTTCTCATAGGAGCACTCACGTGGATTCCATGGACGATGGCCCAGACTCTTCTGCTGCGGCGCTTTCGAAGCTGATCGGTTTGATTTACGACACGGCAGGCGATCAAACGCTTTGGCCGCAGCTATTGGAAAGTATGGCCAGTTATGTGTCCGCGCTCGGCACAGAGACGGTCTTGCCATTTGACACGCGCGATGCAGAACGCATGGTCGCCAATTGGTTCGACGGTTCCGGCGCGTTGACTCCGTTGCGGAGCACCAGCGCACAGCAGGGCGTCTTCGTACACCTGGCACCGCACTTTGCCCGTGCCTATGAATTGCAACGACAAAGCGCTGAGTCGGACGAGCATCGGCGGCTGCTCGAAGTGGCGCTCGACCAATTGCCGCTGGGTGTTGCTGTCATCCGGGCCTCAGGCGCGATTTTGAGCATGAACAGCACGCTGCTCGCGATGCTGCGCGAGCACGGCTGCTTGGCGATTTCGGCGGGCCGCCTGGTCTCGCGGCCGCAGAAGGCGTTGGCGGATGCCTTGCAGCAGGTCACGGCCGAGGCGGGTGTGGATGTGCCGCTTCGACTCGAGGATGCGAATGGCGGCCTGTGCATCTGGGTAAGCCGGCTCCTGGGTGATGAGCAGGCAACTGAAGAGGCCCGGCTCGCGGTCTGGGTTGCGAGTTCCAATGCAAGGTCACTGGCGGAATCGGGCTTGCGCAAATTGTTTGGAACAACGCCGGCCGAAACACGGCTGATTCAGCAGCTCATCACGGGTCGAGCGCTGGATGAAGCGGCGCAAAACCTGGGCATCAGCATCAATACAGCCAAGACACAATTGAAGTCGGTTTTCGAGAAAGTCGGCGTCAAAAGGCAAAGCGAACTTGTCCACGCGATTTATGCGACGCCACTGTGGTTGAAGCTTGATGGCACCGCCCCCCTATCTGCGCATCAGCGCGGGCCGGCAGCACCAACTGATCTGGCAAAGATCCGGCCCGGAGACTCCCAACTCACGTTACCGGACGGGCGTCGACTCGCCTGGTCGGACACCGGGGCCCCCAATGGCTTGCCAATCATCTTCATGCATGCCGTCTCGGGCTCGCGCCACCTGCGCCACCCGGATGACGGCATCTTGTATGAAGAAGGGGTGCGGCTCATCATTCCTGAGCGGCCTGGCATAGGGGATTCCGACCCATTGCCCGGTCGGCGCGTTCGTGATTGGCCGAAAGATGTCGCCGCACTTGCCGATCATCTGGGCCTGCAACGGTTCGTGGTGCTTGGCCATTCCGGCGCGGGGACGCCCTACGCGCTCGCGACCGCGCAATGCTTGTCCGATCGGGTGCGCGCCCTCTATCTTGTTGGAGCCGCTCCGCCGATCGAGCACCTCAAGGATCTCAAGAATTTTTCCGACCATTTCCGCATGATGATTCTGGTCGCGCGATACTCCCCCAATCTCCTGCCTCCGCTTTTGCGCATCTCGATTCGCGGTATCAGGAAGAACGTCTATCAGTTTATGGAGCACATGATGCGGCATGTGCCCGAATCCGATCGTCGTATGTTCGATGACCCTGTGATGCGCGAAAATTACGCGCGCGGTTTATTGGCAAGTGTGAAGCACGGCGAGCAGTATCTTGTTTCGGAAGCCTTGTTGGTTGTGCACGGATGGAGCACAGACGATTTGGCGCTTTCGATGCCGGTCGAGCTCTTTCATGGGGATGCGGATACGCACGTCGCGCTGGCCGGTGCGCAGAAACTTGCCGAGCGAATTCCTGGCGCTCGGCTGCGCGTCATCCGTGGTGGTGGGCACTTCCTGATTTATTCGCACTGGCGGGAGATTCTGCAAGCGATCCGCCAAACTTGTGCGACAGGATAGCGTTGCGCTTCCTGGTGCTGCCACTGCCAATCCCACGTTCACCGCCAGCATCAATCACGCTTGACCAACCACCCGCGCAGCCCCTGCCAGGCACGCAATTTTTCAGAATAGGACAAGGTATGCGCCGGGCTACTCGAAGGCAGCCTGACGACGTGGTGACAATCGCCGTGCTGCGCCAGAGCCTTCAAGCCAATGCGCTCCGCAGTCCCGCCATTGAACGCAATCACAGCCAATTCCGGTAGCGACTGAACCAGCCCCACCAGATCATTGCCTGCGTGATCGCGTATCTTGCTGTCGAGACTGCCCTCGCGTTTCGCTTCCGCCACCACGTCCCATAGACCGACGTGATGCGCCAGCAGCGTTTGCAGTCGGTCGGCATAGTCCATGTGGACCAAGTCTTCTCGCAGGACATCGCCAACCAGTCGCCAGAACTGGTTGTGCTTGTAAGCGTAGTACTGCGCTTGCGCAAGCGATGCCTCCCCGGGCAGGCTGCCCAGGATCAACACGCGCGTGTGCGCGTCGACCACGGGCGGGAAGCATCGCTTAAGCATCAGGCCAGCAGGCGGTTCACGCGCTGCACGTAGGCGGCCGGGTCGGTCAGCGAGCCGCCTTCGGCCAGCAGCGCCTGGTCGAACAGCACGTGCAGGCGGTCTTCGAACGCGGCGCGGTCAGCGTCGCTGCTGGTGACGGTTTCCAGCAGCGCCAGCTTGCGCACCAGCGGATGCGTCGGGTTCAGCTCCAGCACCGGCTTGCTGTCGGGCGCCTGCTGACCGGCCTGCTTGAGCAGGCGCGCCAGCGTGCCGCTGATGTCGCCCTCATCCGCCACCAGGCACGACGGCGAATCGGTCAGGCGGTGCGTGATGCGCACGTCCTTGGCCTTGTCGCCCAGCACGGCCTTGGCGCGCTCGACCAGCGCCTTGAACTCGCCTTCCACCTTGGCGTGCTCGGCCTTCTCGGCCTCGTCTTCCATGCCACCGAGGTTAAGATCGCCGCGTGCCACCGACACCAGTTCCTTCTCTTCGAAGTCGTGCAGGAACGAGAGCATCCACTCGTCCACGCGGTCGGTCAACAGTAGCACTTCCACGCCCTTCTTGCGGAACACTTCCAGGTGCGGGCTGGACTTGGCGGCCGTCCAGTTCTCGGCGGTCACGTAGTAGATCTTGTCCTGGCCGTCCTTCATGCGGCCGAGGTAATCGGCAAGCGAGACGGTCTGCTCGTCACCCGCGTTGTGCGTGGAGGCAAAGCGCAGCAGCTTGGCAATGCGGTCCTTGTTGGCATGGTCCTCGCCGATGCCCTCCTTGAGCACCTGGCCGAAGTGCTGCCAGAAAGTGACGTACTTCTCCTGCTCAGCCGCGTCATCGGAGTCCGCCATCGATTCGAGCATGCCCAGCACACGCTTGGTCGAGCCCTCGCGGATGGCCTTCACGTCGCGGCTTTCCTGCAGGATCTCGCGCGAAACATTCAGCGGCAGGTCGGCCGAGTCGATCACGCCCTTGACGAAGCGCTGGTAGGCCGGCAGCAGTTGCTCGGCGTCGTCCATGATGAAGACGCGCTTGACGTACAGCTTCAGGCCGCTGCGGCGCTCGCGGTCCCACAGGTCGAACGGCGCGTTGGTCGGGATGTACAGCAGCTGCGTGTATTCACTGCGGCCTTCCACGCGGTTGTGGGTCCAGGCCAGCGGCTTGCCATCTTCGTGCGCGATGTGCTGGTAGAAGGCGACGTACTGCTCGTCGGTCACGTCGGCACGCGGGCGGGCCCACAGGGCGCTGGCCTGGTTGATGGTCTCCCACTCGTCCTGCACCACGCTCTGCTGCTTCTCGGCGTCCCACGTTTCCTTGTGCATCTGGATCGGCAGGGAGATGTGGTCCGAATACTTCTGCACGACCGACTTGATGCGCCAGGCCGAGAGGAAATCGTCCTCGCCCTCGCGCAGGTGCAGCGTGATGGTGCTGCCGCGTTCGGCGCGCTCGATCGTGTCGACGGTGAATTCGCCATCGCCGGCGCTTTCCCAGCGCACGCCCTCGGCCGCTGCCAGGCCCGCGCGGCGCGATTCCACCGTCACGCGGTCGGCCACGATAAAGGCCGAATAGAAGCCCACGCCAAACTGGCCAATCAGCGCGGCGTCCTTTTGTTGGTCACCGGAGAGCTGGCTGAAGAACTCGCGCGTGCCCGAGCGGGCGATGGTGCCGAGGTTGCGGATGGCCTCGTCGCGGCTCATGCCGATGCCGTTGTCGGCAATCGTGATGGTGCGCGCGGCGGCATCGAAGCCGATGCGGATGCCCAATTCGGTACCACCCGCACCACCGCCCTCCAGCAGTGACGGATCGGCGATACCCTCGAAGCGCAGCTTGTCCACCGCGTCCGACGCGTTGGAAACCAGCTCGCGCAGGAAGATCTCCTTGTTGCTGTACAGGGAGTGGATCATCAGATGCAGAAGCTGCTTCACTTCTGCCTGGAAGGCCATCTTCTCTTGCGGTGCGCTCATGTGTGTCTCGTGAAAACGTCTGGAAAAGGAATGCGAAGCGGGCGGCACTGCGAGAGTGCGCCCGCGTGAATGGGTGTGCGTCAGATAAGGCGTGGGGCCTGGTTTTCAACCCCGGGGAATCACCCGCCCCTGTCGAGCTGCTCGGCCAGGAACCGCAGCATATCCGGGTCCGTGCTGGTGGCGATGTTGAAGCGCATCCAGGTCGACGGCATCTGCGACGGCGAGAACAAACTGCCCGGCGCAAACACGTAGCCCTGCTCGTGCCCGGCGCGGGCGATGGCGTTGGTGTCCTGCCCGGTATCGGCCCACAGGAACATGCCGGCGCCCTGCTGCGCGAACAGCTTGAGCCCCATGCGCTCCAGGCTGCGCTGCACGCCATCGCGGGCGCGGTCCAGGCGGGCGCGCACGCGCTCGACGTGCTTGCGGTACTGGCCCTCGGTCAGCACCTTGTAAAGCACACGCTCGTTGATCTCCGGCGTGACCAGGCCGGTCAGCAGCTTGCCGTCGGTCAGGTTCTTGGCCAACTCCGGATGGCAGGCGATGAAGCCCACGCGCAGGTTGGCCGCCAGCGTCTTGGAGAAACTGCTCAGGTAGATCACGCGGCGCAGTTGATCCAGGCTGGCCAGCCGCGTGCCGGGGTGCCCGGGCGGGGCGAGGTCGCCGTAGATATCGTCCTCGACGATCAGGAAGCCGTACTGCTCGGCCAGCCGCAACAACTGGAACGCCTTGGCGGCAGAGAGCGACGTGCCGGTCGGGTTGTGCAGAATCGAGTTGATCACCAGCAGCTTGGGCCGGCGCACCTGCACCAGCCCCTCCAGCGCGACCAGGTCCGGCCCCTCGGTGGTGTACGGCACGCCGATCACCTGCGCGCCCTGCGCGGCAAAGCGGCCGAACATCAGGAACCACGCCGGGTCGCCCACCAGCACCGTGTCGCCGGGTTGCACGTACTGGCGCGCAATCAGGTCGAGCGACGAGGTGATGCCCGAGGTCATGACGATCTGGTCGGGCCGCGCACCGATCTCCAGCTCCGCCAGCCGCGTCTGCAACTGCTGGCGCAGCGGCAGGAAACCCTGCGGCGTGCCCCAGGACAGGAACTGGTTGCCGTTCTGGCGGCCGAGCGTGCGCAGCGCATTGGCGATCAGCTCGCCATCGAGCCAGCCATTGGGCAGGAAGCCGATGCCCGGCGCCTTGCGCGGCTCGGCCGAGTGGAACATGTTGCGCAGCAGCCAGGCCACGTCGATCTTGCGTGCGGTCGCCGGCGGCGCGGCGGGCTCCTCGGGCAGCGGCGCGTGGCGCTCCTTCACATAGAAGCCCGAGCCCCGGCGCGATTCCAGGTAACCCTGCGCCACCAAGCGCTCGTAAGCCTCGACCACGGTGAAGCGCGAGATGCTCTTCTCCTGCGCCAGCTGCCGGATCGACGGCATGCGCATGCCGGCGCGAAAGACGCGCTCGTCGATGCGCATGCGCGCCCACTCGGTCAACTGGTCGACCAGCGTCATCTGCGCCGAGGGGATCGGGTCCGGCAACTGCTCCGCCGCCGGACGGGCGGCCGCGCGCCGGGCGTCCAGGCTGACGATGTGGGAGGAATGATTCATGACCGAAGGCCCAAAAACTGTACAGAAAGCGCCACGACAAAGTGTACAGGTACTGTACAGCCACACTTCGTTACCATCAAGGTCGGCTTTCTCTCCCCACGCCCTGGAGCCCCGCCATGCCGACGTTGAAGCGCTTTGACGAAGACGCCTACCGCACCGAATGCGACGCCACCGTCGTCGCCGTGCACCCGGAAGGCATCGAGCTGGACCAGACCGTGTTCTACGCCCGCAGTGGCGGTCAGGCCGGCGACACCGGCACCCTGCTCCTGCGCGACGGGCAAACCGTGGCGATTGCCGACACCCTCTACAGCCCGGATCGCCAGACCGTGCTGCATGTGCCGGCCGATGCGGCGGACGCCGCCCTCCTTTCACCGGGCGTGCCTGTGACAGCCTCCATCGACTGGGACCGCCGTCACCGCCTGATGCGGCTGCATACGTGCCTGCACCTGCTGGGCTCGCTGATCCCGGTGCCGGTCACGGGCTGCGGCATCTCGCCGGACTCCGGTCGCATCGATTTCGACCTGCCCGAATCGACACTCGACCGCGACACGCTCACCACACAGCTCAATGCACTGATCAGCCGCGACACGCCGGTGCGCATCGACCTGATCACGCCGGAAGAACTGGCCGCGCAGCCCGAACTCGTGCGCACCATCGGCGCGGCGCCGCCGGTGGGCGCTTCGGCCATCCGCATCGTCCATATCGACGGCATCGACCGCCAGCCGTGTGGAGGCACCCATGTGCGCGCCACCGGCGAGATCGGCCGCGTGGCCGTCACCAGGATCGAGAAGAAGAGCCGTCAGAACCGCCGCGTGGTGGTGGCCTTTGCTGACTGAGCAGATCAAGACGAAAGCACACCATGAGCCAATCCACCGCCCTGCCCCTGGGCCCTACGCCCCATACGCCCGACCACGCTGAACGCCGTGGCCTGCTGCTCGGCTTCATCGGCGTGGCGATCTTCAGCCAGACGCTGCCGTTCACGCGCATGGCCGTGGCCGAGCTGGATGCGACCTTCGTGGCGTTGGCGCGTGCGGTGCTGGCGAGCGTGCTGGCGCTGTGCTTGTTGACTGCGACTGGTGCGTTCTCCGCCGCCCGGCGCCCGCACGGCCGCCAGTGGTGGCAACTGGCGGTGACGGCGGCCGGCGTGGTGGTCGGCTTTCCGCTGTTCTCTTCGCTGGCGATGCGTGATGTGCCGGCCGCGCACGGCGCCATCATCACTGGGCTGCTCCCGCTGGCTACGGCCGTGTTTGCGGCATGGTTCGGGCGCGAGCGGCCATCGCCGTCGTTCTGGCTGTGCGCCGTGCTTGGCAGCATGCTGGTGGTTTCGTTCGCGCTGATGCGCGGGGCGGGCGCCCTGCACCGGGCCGACTGGCTGCTGTTCGCCGCCATGGTGACCGGCGCCCTTGGCTACGCAACCGGCGGCAAGCTCTCACGCGAGCTGGGCGGTACGCAGACCATCGCCTGGGCGCTGGTGGTGTCGCTGCCCGTGGTGTTGCCGCTGGTGGGTGCGCTGGCCTGGCTACCGGCCACGCATCAGGCCGAAGCGCTGGCGCAGGCCTCGGGCCGCGCCTGGATGGGCCTGGCCTACGTGTCGGCCTTCTCCATGTTCATCGGCTTCCTGTTCAGGTACTCCGGCCTGGCCGCGGGCGGTGTTGCGCGGGTCGGCCAGATACAATTGCTGCAACCGTTCATGACGCTGATCGGCGGCTGGCTGCTGCTGGGCGAGCCGCTCGACGCGCCCACCGTGCTGTTTGCGCTGGCTGTGATTGCCGTGGTCGGCATCGGCCGCCGCACATCGGTGCGCCGATAGCGTTGTCATCCCATCCCGTTCACCGCACACCTCAAGGAGTCTTCATGACCATCTCGCACGACGCCCAGGCCAAGCTCAAGCAACTGGGCATCGAACTGCCCGCCGCCGGCGCCCCCGCTGCCGCCTACGTGATGGCCGCGCAGACCGGCGACCTGGTGTTCCTGTCCGGCCACATTGCCAAGCAGGACGGCAAGCCGTGGGTTGGCAAGCTCGGCGCCGACATGACCACCGAGCAGGGCAAGGCCGCCGCGCGCGCCATCGCCGTCGACCTGCTGGCCACGCTGTCCACCCACCTGGGCGGCAACCTGAACCGCGTCACGCGCATCGTCAAGGTCATGAGCCTGGTCAACTCCACGCCCGACTTCACCGAGCAGCACCTGGTGACCAACGGCGCGTCGGAGCTGCTGGCCGAAGTCTTCGGCGATGCCGGCAAGCATGCCCGCAGCGCCTTCGGCGTCGCACAGATTCCGCTGGGCGCCTGCGTTGAGATCGAACTGATCGCCGAAGTCGCTTAAGCATCGCATTTTGTAGCCCCCCGCGACGGCCGCCCCGTGCTAGCGGGGGCCGTTGCCTGCTATCCTCGCCGTTTTTGCCCACCCCATCCGGCGCCTGCCCACAAGGTGGGCGCCGCAATACAAGGACCACACCATGGACCACTCCGCCTGTACCTTCTCCCGCCGTGCTCAGCAACTCACCAGCTCGGCGATCCGGGAAATCCTGAAGATCACCGAGCGCCCCGAGGTGATTTCGTTTGCCGGCGGCCTGCCCGCGCCGGTCACCTTCCCGGTAGAGGCGATCCAGGCGGCGTGCGCGCGCATGTTTGCGGACAACCCGCAGGCCGCATTGCAATACGGCCCGACGGAGGGGTTGTCCGCGCTGCGGGAATGGATTGCGAAGCGCCATGGCACGACCGCCTCGCGCGTGCTCATCACGACAGGCTCGCAGCAGGGGCTCGACCTGCTGGGTAAGGTGTTCATCGATCCGCAAAGCAAGGTGATGGTGGAAACGCCCAGCTACCTCGGCGCCCTGCAATCGTTCTCGCTGTTCGAGCCGGCCTATGCATCGGTACCCAGCGACGACAAGGGCCTGCTGCCCGAAGCGCTGACACCCGAGCTGACCGCCGGCGCGCGCTTCTTCTACACCATCCCGAACTTCCAGAACCCCACCGGCCGCCGCCTGCCGCTGGACCGCCGCCAGGCCCTGGTGGCCGCTGCCCGCGAACTCGGCGTGCTGCTGGTCGAGGACGATCCGTACGGCGAGCTGAGCTACACCGGCGACCAACTGCCGTCGCTGCGCTCGCTCAACCCGGACGGCGTGGTCTACATGGGTTCGTTCTCGAAGATCCTGGCACCGGGCATGCGCCTGGGCTACATCATTGCGCCCGAGCACATCCACTTCAAGCTGGTCCAGGCCAAGCAGGCCTCCGACCTGCACACGCCGAGCTTCACGCAGCGCGTGGCCTATGAAGTGCTCAAGACCGGCCTGCTTGACACGCACATCCCGACCATCCGTGATCTGTACGGCAAGCAATGCGAGGCGATGCTGGATTCGCTCAAGCGCCACATGCCCGCGGGCGTGCACTGGAACCGCCCGGAAGGCGGCATGTTCATCTGGGTGGAAGTGCCGGAAGGCATCGATACCATGGCGCTGCTGGAAAAGGCCGTCGCGCGCAACGTGGCCTTCGTGCCGGGCGCGCCGTTCTACGCCAACGCGCCGCGCCGCAACACCCTGCGCCTGGCCTTCGTGACCGTGCCGCCGGAGCGCATCGAGCAAGGCATTGCGGTGCTGGGCGAGCTGCTCCGCGCCGAGATCGCCGCGCTCACGCCCAAGGCTGCCTAAACTCTCAATCGATACACCAACAGCAAGGAGCCGTCGTCGATGCTGCGGATCTGGGGAAGACTCTCGTCGGTCAACGTACAGAAAGTGGTCTGGTGCGCGCGCGAGCTGTCGCTGGACCATGAGCGCATCGACGTCGGTGGCGCCTTCGGGGGCGTCAACACGCCGGCATTCCTGGCGATGAACCCCAACGGCATGATTCCCGTGATCGAAGACGGCCTGGACGATGCCGGCGACGCGCGCTTCGTGCTGTGGGAGTCCAACGCCATCGTGCGCTACCTGTCGGCGCGCTACGGCCCGGGCAATCTCTACCCGCTCGAGCTGCACGAACGCGCCGATGCCGACTGCTGGATGGACTGGCAGACCACGACGTTCAGCCCCTCGATGGTGGATGCCTTCCTGCAGCTCATACGCACGCCGGAAGACCAGCGCGACGCAGCCCGCATCGAGCGCTCACGCCAGGCGGCCGAGCGCACCACCGCCATCCTCGACACCGTGCTTGGCAAGCGGCCGTACGTGGCTGGTCAACGCTTCACCATGGCCGACATCGTCTGCGGCTGTGCTGCGCACCGCTGGTTTGGCCTGCCGCTGGAGCGCCCGCCGCGCCCGAATCTGGAGCGCTGGATGGCCGAGCTGCGCGATCGCCGTGCGGCGCAGGAAGTGTTGGCGCTGCCCGTCGTCTGACTGCATTCGCGTCGATGTCCGGCGATTTCCTGGCGGACGGCTACGCCCTCCTCCCTGAGGTGCTGGCCGATGACCTCTGCGCGCAGCTTGCCGACCGGCTGCAGGCAGATGGCGCCGGCACGCGCGAACTCCTCCCACAGCCCTGGTGCACCGCATTGGCGATCCGCCTGCGCGAGCACCGCGCCCTCAAGCCGCTGATCCCTGCCGCTCAAGTTGCGCTGGGCACAAGCCGTTTAGCCCTGCAGCACGCCGCACATTAAGCCCGTAACAAACCAACTGCGGTAGCATCGACCGCGCACGGCGACCCGACGCCGGCGCGGTCTTTCTGTTTTCACCGAGGGAAACCCGGATGCCATTCCACCGACCTTCCACCCCCGTCGCCACGATCCTGTGGGGCGTGCTCTACCTGGTTGCCGCCATCGTGTCGCACCGCCTGAACGGGCCGATCGACATGACGGGCTATTGCTGGCTGCCAGCGGGCGTGACCATGGCGGCGTTCCTGCTGCGGCCATATCGGGAGTGGCCGGGGCTGGGCGCGGCGTTTGCCGTGGCACAACTGGCGCTGGCCGCGATCGAACACACCAACCCGGCACACGCCATGCTCTTCGTGCTGGACGAGGCCGGCAGCTCGGCGCTGGCGGTGGCGCTGGTGCGGCTGGCACGGGTGCCGCTGGAGGGCCTGTACTTCCTGCGCGCGATGCTGGTGGCCGGCGCCGTCAGTGCGCTGCTGGGCGCGGTGTTTGGGGCGGCGTGGTTTGCGTGGTCACAAGGCGGGGCGTTTGGCCACGTGCTGCGCATCTGGGCGGCATCGGATTTCCTGGGCGTGCTGATCGTCACACCGGTGCTGGCGGCATGGTCGCGTTTTCGCGCTTTCCGCTCGGGCGGCGCAGACCGTACCGATTTCCTGCTTGGCCTGGCGGCGTTCGTGGCGCTGGCGGTGTCGTCCTACGTGATCTTCGACGGCAACAGCGACGCCAAATTCGGCGACGGCATCGGCTTTGCGCTGACGTATATCCCGCTGTTCTTTGCCGTGGTGGTCGCCCTGCTGTGGGGAGGGCGCGGCGGGTCCGTGGCGGTACTGCTGCTGACGCTGGTGGCGCTCACGCAGACGGCCGAGGGCGATGGCCCCTTTGCCGTGCTCGATCGGAACTACGGGCAGTCGCTGCTTGAGGCGCAGCTGTATCTCGGTATCGCCGCGCTGCTGGTGCTGCTGGTGAGCGCGCTCAAGACCACGCGCGAGCAATTGCACGAACAGAGCGCGCAATGGCAAAACCGCGTCGAGCTGGCGCTGGCCGCCGCCGGCCAACTGGTCTACACCATCGACCCCGCCAGCGGCCGCATCGACTGGGGCGGCGATAGCGCGCTGATGTTCGGCCATGACGCGGCCACCATGGCCTCGGTCGATACCGTCCTGCAGCTGGTCCATCCCGACGACCGCGAGGCGCTACGCGCGCGCTGGTCGGGCGCCGCACCGGCCGATGTCGATGCCACCCCGGCGCGCCGCCAGACCCTGCGCATCAGCGCGCGCGACGGCACGCTGCACACCGTGGTCGACACCGGCACGCCCCTGGCGGATGCCATGGGCAACACGGCGCTGATCGCCGGCACCTGGCTGGTCGAGACCGCACGGTGACGGCCAACCCGCACGGCAAGACCGCCGTGCTACTGATCCACGGACTGGGCGGGACGTCCTATGACCTGGGCGTGCTGCAGAAGGCGCTGCGCAGCGCCGGCGCGGTCACGCACGCCCCCACCCTGCCCGGCCACGGCACGCATCCGCACGACCTGATTGGCACGCGGGCCGAGGCGTGGCTCGACACGCTCACGCAAACGTATCTTCAGCTCACCACCGAGCACGAGACCGTGCACATCGCGGGGATGTGCATGGGTGCCCTGCTGGCACTGGTGCTGGCGCATCGCGTGCAGCATGGCGCGGCGCGCCCGCAGGACCGCCTGGCCCTGCTGGCTACGCCGCTGCACATCGACGGCTGGTCGACGCCGTGGTATCGCGAGCTGCGCCACGTGGTGTACCGCATCCCCGGCATGGCCGCACGCATGCGCGTGGACGAAGCCGAGCCGTTCGGCATCAAGAACCCGCTGTTGCGGCGGATCATCAAGGCCAAGCTCGCGCGCGGCGACACCTTCCACTACCCGTGGGTGCCGCTCACCTGCATTCGGGAAGTGGACCGGTTGCGTGGCTGGGCGCACGCTGCGGCGCCCGAGACGACGTGCCAGACGCTGCTCATCCATGCCCGCGAAGACGAGCTGACCAGCCTGCGTTCGGCCGAAACGCTGCAGGCGACGCTGCCCAACGCCCGCAGCGTGGTGCTGGAGAACAGCTACCACATGGTCTGCGTGGACAACGACCGCGACCTGGTCGCGGCCGAGGTGCTGGGCTTCTTCGGGTTCGATGCGGCGGCGGTCCGGCGCAAGAGCCCGGCTACCGCCGACTGATCCCGCATCAGGCGGCCGGCCCCGCCCCCGCCACCTCGTGCTCGTGCGCCGCATCCAGCCGGCGCTGACGCTCGCTGCCCTTGAACACGCGCCGCACCACCACGAAGAACACCGGCACCAGGAACACCGCCAGCACCGTCGCCGTGATGATCCCGCCCAGCACGCCCGTGCCGATGGCGCGCTGGCTGGCCGAGGCCGCGCCGCTCGCAATCGCCAGCGGCACCACGCCGAAGGCAAACGCCAACGACGTCATCACGATCGGCCGGAAGCGCAGACGCGCCGCCTCCAGCGTGGCGTCGATCAGGCCCATGCCTTGCGCATACAGGTCCTTGGCCACCTCGATGATCAGGATCGCGTTCTTGGCCGACAGGCCGATGGTGGCGATCAGGCCGACCTTGAAGTAGATGTCGTTGGGCAGAAAGCGCAGCGTGGCGCCCAGCAGCGCGCCGAACACGCCCAGCGGCACCACCAGGATCACCGCCAGCGGAATCGACCAGCTCTCGTACAGCGCGGCCAGGCACAGGAACACCACCAGGATCGACAGCGCGAACAGCGCGGGCGCCTGCGCACCTGAGAGCCGCTCCTCGTACGACTGGCCGGTCCACTCGTAGCCGAAGCCTTCGGGCAGGCCGCGTGCGATGGATTCCATCGCCGCCATGGCCTCGCCGGAGCTGTGGCCGGGCGCGGGCGAACCGGTGATCGTCATCGACGGATAGCCGTTGTAGCGGTCCAACCTCAGCGGCCCGACGACCCACTTGGCGGTGGTAAACGCCGACAGCGGCACCATCGCGCCCGCGGCATTGCGCACGTGCATGCGGCCGAGCTGCTCGATCGACACGCGCTGCTTGCCATCGGCCTGCACGATCACGCGGCGTACCTGGTTGCGGTAGACGAAGTCGCCCGCGTAATCCGAGCCGAACATCACGGCCAGCGTGCGGTTGATGTCGTCGATCGACACGCCCATCGATAGCGCCTTCTTGCGATCGACGTCGATCAGGATCTGCGGCGCATCACCCTGGCCGGCAAAGGTGACCTCGGACAGCGCAGGATGCTTGGCCGCCTCGGCCAGCACGCGGTCGCGCGCCTGGGCCAGGCGCTCGTAGCCGGCGCCGCTGCGGTCCTGCAGGCGCAGGTCGAAGCCGGGCTTGCTGCCGAGTTCGGGCAGTGCGGGCGAGTTCATCGCCATGACCGTGGCACCCTTGATGTTGCCGAACGCTGCATTGGCGCGTGCGACCACGGCGTCGACGTGCTGTGCGTCCGACTTGCGGTCCTTCCAATCCTTGAGCGTGAGGAACAGCATCGCCGCATTCTGGCCGTTGCCGAACAGGCTGAAGCCGGTGATGGCCAGCGTGGAGGCCACCACGGGCTCCTTGGTGATGAAGTACTGCTCGGCCTCGCGCACCACGTCGAGCGTCTGCGCCTGCGTGGCGCCGGTGGGCAGCACGACGACGGTCATGAACTGGCCGGTGTCCTCTTCTGGCAGGAAGGCGGTCGGCAGTTGCATGAACAGCAGCACCACCACGCCGATCACCGCACCGTAGGCAATCAGCCCGCGCCCGGTGCGGTTCAGCAACCTGGCCACGCCGCCCTGGTAGCGCGCGGTCAGCCGCGCAAAGCCACGGTTGAACGCGCCGAAGAAGCCCTTGCGCTCGGTGCCGTGGCCCGTCTCCACCGGCTTGAGCAAGGTCGCGCACAGCGCCGGCGTCAAGGTCAGCGCCAGGAACGCCGAAAACACCATCGACACCGCCAGCGACAGCGAGAACTGCCGGTAGATGTTGCCCACCGCGCCACCAAAGAACGCCATCGGCACGAACACCGCCGTCAGCACCAGCGAGATGCCGACGATGGCCCCACTGATCTGGCGCATGGCCTTGGCCGTCGCCTCGCGCGGCGAGAGGCCTTCTTCGTGCATCACGCGCTCGACGTTCTCCACCACCACGATGGCATCGTCGACCAGGATGCCGATCGCCAGCACCAGGCCGAACAGCGTCAGCACGTTGATGGAGAAGCCCATCGGCAGCATCACGGCAAACGTGCCCAGCAGCGCGATCGGCACCACCAGCGTGGGGATCAGCGTGGCGCGCAGGTTCTGCATGAACAGCATCATCACCAGGAACACCAGCACCACGGCTTCGAGCAGCGTCTTGACCACCTGCTCGATGGCGATGCCGACAAAGCGCGAACTGTCATACGCCACCTCGTAGCGCACGCCTGGCGGGAAGTGCGCCTGCGCCTCGTCCAGCACCGCGCGCACGCGCTTGGCCACGCCCACGGCATTGGCGCCCGGCGCCAGCTTGATGCCGATGGTGGTTGCCGGCTTGCCGTTCATGCGCGAGAGGTACAAATAATCGCTGCCGCCCAACTCCACGCGCGCCACGTCGCGCAGCAGCACCATGCGGCCCTGCGCGTCCGCACGCAGCGGAATCTGGCCGAACGCCTCGGGCGAGGTCAGGCCATCGTCGCCGGTGATGCTGGCGTTGATGGGCGCGCTGCCCGGCACCGCCCCGCTGCCGATCTCGCCCACCGTGATGCGCGCGTTGTAGCGGCGCACCGCGTCGCTCAGGTCACCGGCGGTGAGGCCGAGCGCGGTGAGCTTGTCGGCGTCGGGCCAGATGCGCATGGCGTACTCGGCGTCGAACAGCTGTGCCGTGCCGACGCCGGGCACACGGCGCAGTTGCGGGATCAGGTCGGAAGATGCCAGGTCGCCCAGGTCGATGCCGTCGAAGCGGCCACGGTCGGCCGTCAGCGACAGGTACATCATGTAATCCTCGGCGGCCTTCTCGATGCGGATGCCGTTGCGGCGCACGACCTCGGGCAGGCGCTCCTCGACGGTCTTCAGGCGGTTCTGCACCTCCACCGCCGCCAGGTCCGGGCTGGTGCCCTGCTTGAACGCGAGGTTGATCGACACGTTGCCCGCCGCATCGGACGACGACGACATGTACAGCAGGCCCGGCGCGCCGTTCATCTCGCGCTCGATGATGGCGGTGACGGCGCTCTCCACCGTGCGCGCGGACGCGCCCGGATAGTTGGCCGAGATGCTGACGTTGGGCGGCGCGATGGTGGGGTACTGCGCCACCGGCAGGCGCGGCAGCGCAAGCAGGCCGGCCAGGATGATGGCCAGCGCAATCACCCAGGCAAAGACCGGGCGGTCGATGAAGAAGCGTGCCATGGTCAGCCCTTGTTCGGCTTGGCCGGCTCGGCTTCCGCACGCCTGGTGGCGGGCACCGGCTTGACGGCCATGCCGGCTTCCAGCGTCTGCATGCCGGGGATGGCGATGCGCTCGCCACCGGCCAGACCGCTGGTCACCAGCCATTGGTCACCGGCCAACGTTTGCGCGGCCACGGGCTGCGCGGCCAGCGTGTTGTCGGCCTTCACCACGAACACCGAGGCACCATGGCGATCGCGCTGCAGGGCGCCGCGCGGGATCGTCACCGCGCCCTGCTGCACGGCGTGCGAGAGCTTCACGCGCACGTACATGCCGGGAAGCAGCAGGCCGTCCGGGTTCGGCAGCACGGCACGCATCGAGACGTTGTCGGTAGCACGGTCCACCGCCAAGTCGGAGAACAGCAGACGTGCCGGGCGGTCGTAGGCCACGCCATCGCTCAGGACCACCTGCACGCCGATGTCCTCGCCGGACAGCGCGGACGCCTGCCCCTTCTTGAGCGCGCGCTGCAGGGCGAGCACCTCGGCGGCCGGCTGGGAGAAATCGACGTAGATCGGGTCGATCTGCTCGACGGTGGTGAGCGGCGTGGCGGCGTCTTCCTTGACCAGCGCGCCTTCGGTCACCTGCGCGCGCCGCGAGCGGCCGGCGATGGGTGCCGTGACCGTGGCGTAGCCCAGGCGCAGCTGTGCGGTTTCCAGCGCAGCACGCGCGGAGACCACGTCGGCGGCGGCCTGGCGCTCGGCGGCCTGCGCTTCAGCGTATTCGAGTTCGCTCACGGCGCGCGTGGCGGCCAGACCCTTGTAGCGCGCGGCCTTGTCGCGGGCGATGGCTTCCTGCGCCTGCGCACGGGCCAGCGCCCCTTGCGCGGCGTCCACCTGCGCCTTGAGCGGGGCCGGGTCGATGCGGAACAGCACCTGGCCGGCCTTCACGACCTGGCCCTCTTGATAGGCGCGCTTGAGGACGATGCCGTCCACCCGCGCGCGCACTTCCGCCGTGCGGTACGGCTCCAGGCGGCCGGGCAGCTCGGTCTCAAGCGGCGTATCGGAGCGCTGCGCAACGGCAAATTCGACCTCTGGCGGACCAGCCGGCTTGGCGACCTCGTCGGCGTGCTTGCCGCAGGCTTGCAACGCAGCCAGCGCGCACGCGCACACCAGCCATCGGGACAAATGAGAACCTCGGGACAACGGGGAGAACATCATGGGAAGGGGGCTGGGCGCGTGCGCACCCGACAGACCAGAAAGCGAAGCGGAAGGCATCCTAGCACGCTAATCCGTCACGACTGATTAATTATTTCCTCAATCTGATCAACGCCTTACGTTCCACCACTACAATGCTGCCGTCCTCACACCCGCAGCACCGCACCGCCCGCACGCCATGGCCCGCAAGACCCCGATCGAATCGCAGAAAACCCGCGACAGCATCCTCGACGCCGCCGAGCGCGTGTTCGCCGCCAAGGGCGTCGCCGGCACGACCATGGCTGACATTGCGGAGGCGGCCGGCATCTCACGCGGGGCGGTCTATGGGCACTATGGCAACACCGCCGAAGTGTGCATCGCCATGAGCGAACGGGCGCTGGCCATTGCGCCGGAAGCCGCGCACCTGACGCTGGGCATGGATGAGACGGGGGACGACCCGCTGGGCGCGCTGTGGCGCATCGTGCTGGGGTATTTCGACGCCATCCAGCGCCCCGGGCGGCTGCGCACCGTGCTGGAGGTGCTCTACTACAAGTGCGAGCACGTCGAGGCCAACCGGCCCATCCTGGAATGGAACAACCGCGTCAGCCGCACCGAGCTGCTGCAGATGGAGCAACTGCTGGCCGCCGCCGTCGAGCGCGGCCAGCTACCCGCCGACCTGGACGTGCGCCGCGCCAATGCCTACCTCAACGCGGTGCTGTACGGGCTGATCGACCTGCACTACTTCGCCAGCCCGTTCTTCGACGTGGCCGGCGACGGGCGCGAGGTGCTGGAAGCCAGCCTGGAGACGCTGCGCTACTCGACGCGGCTGCGCAAGACGGTCGCCTGAATCGGCCTCAGAACACGCGGCCGAGCTGCAGGTAAACGTTCCACACGCCCTGCGGCGCCACCGCAAAGCCAAAATACAGCGGCCCGATCGGGCTGTTGCCACCGATGAAGACGCTGGCGCTCTTCTTGTAAGCGCCATGACCAAAGGTCTCCCGGTCCTGCCAGACGCTGCCGGCCTCCAGGCTGGTGCCGAACACGGGCGAGCGCAGCCCCAGCAGATCGGTGACGCGCATGTCATAGAGATACGTCAGGCGGCTGTAGAGCAGATAGTTGCCCAGAAACTGGTCCTGCGCATAGGCCGACAGGTGCTGGAAGCCCCCCAGGAAGAAGCCGTCGTTGTTGCGATTGTCGCCGTTCAAGCCGAATTGGCCGCCGCCTTCCAGCGCCACGTTCAGCGTGTGGCGACCATGGCTGACCGCCCACAGGCCCTTCGCCTGCGCAAGGTTGAAACGCTCGTCCAAGGAGCCCAGCCCACCTTCCACGCTGCCGAACAGGTAATAGCCCGCACGTGGAAACAGCGGGTCGTCGAGTTGGTCGATGGTGATCTGGGCGCGCACGGCCGGCTGGCGGGAGCGCTGCGTATCGAACTCCGGAACCACGACGCTTGGATCGCTGGAGACGTTCTGGTTATAGACCGGCGTGCGGACGATCTGCATATAGTTGAAACCGACGCGCAACTCCCCCTTGCGCCCGAGCGGCATACCCAGGTCGATGCCAGCGCGCGCGGTTTCGATGTTGAACGCCGTGTAGGGGACGTCCTTGTCGGACGACAAAATGTTATCGGGATCGTACAAGTCGGCGCGCCGGCGCGAATACTCCGCATACGGGGCGATGTAATACCCCAGCGACTGCCACAGCGGCTGCCGCAATTCCGTATGGATGCTCGCGCGGTTGCTGCCCAGCACGATGTCGTTGCGCCATTCCAGCCCACTCTGGGTGATCCACGGGAAGCGGTGGCCGAGGTTGACGTTGAACGCGCCGCGCCCTTCAAAGTTGGTCGACATGCCAACCCCGAACAGGAAGAGCTGCGGCCCCCACGACTTTTCGTGCGCATCGATCTTGAGCGTATGCACGCCGTTGTCGACCACCAGTTGCTGCGTCACGCTCTCGAAATCGCCGGAGGTCGACAGCGCGGAGAGATCGCGGTTGAGCTGCTCGGCATCGTAGGGGTCGCCCTCGTGCACGTTCAGCAACTGGCGCACGCGCACCACCGGAATGCGGCCGGTCGTCGTCACGTCGATGGCGTCGATGCGGGTGTCCTTGGCCAACGCCGCCTGCGGGTGGTGCCCCGCGCGATAGTCCGCATACGCCTGCGGTGACAGCGACAACGCCGCCAGCTTCGCCTCCACGCCGCGCGCGGCGTTCTCACCCGCGCGCACGCCCTGCGCCCCCTTGGCGAAATCGGTGAGGGAGATATCGGTCAGGCGCGGCTCGATCAGCACGTCGGCGCGGCGCAGCAGCGCCTTCTGCGCATTGACGTTCTGGTCGACCAGGATGTTGATCATCTGCTGCGTCACCGCCGCCGGCGAGGTCAGCTCGTCGGGCCGCTGCAGGCCCGAGCCGATGTTGACGGCAATGACGATGTCCACGCCCATGTCGCGCGCCAATTGCACCGGCAGGTTGCTAACCAGGCCGCCATCGACCAGCGTGCGCCCGTTCACCTCGATGGGCGCAAACAGGCCGGGCACCGCCATGCTGGCGCGCATGGCCAGCGGCAGCGAGCCGTGGTCGAGGATCACCCCCTGGCCGGTGGCCAGATCAGTCGCCATGGCACGGAACGGGATCGGCAGGTGCGCGAAATCGAGGTTGTCCGGCCACTGCGCGGTCCAGTTCTTGAGCAGGCCCAGCAGCCGGTTGCCCTGCACCAGCCCGGCCGGCAGCTTGATCTGTCCGTCACCGTAACCGGCCGACAGGCCGATCGGGTATTGGAAATCGTCTTCGCGCAGCGATTGCGGCAGCTTGGCGCGCTCGTTGCGGTCGAAGGCGATGTCGCTCAGGTTGACCTGCGAGAGCTTCTGCTCCAGCTCATCCGCGCGCAGCCCGCTGGCGTACAGGCCGCCCACCACGGCTCCCATGCTGGTGGCGGCAATGGCGTCGACCGGGATGCGCATGCGCTCGAGCATCTTCAGCACCCCGATATGCGCGTAGCCGCGGGCACCGCCGCCGGAGAGCACCAGCCCGATGCGCGGCCGCTTGGCTTCGGCGGGCGGCGCATCGGTGTCGGGCGGGGTCTGGGCATGCGCGCCTGGCGGCAGCCAGATCAGCACCGCCAGCCAGGCGGTGGTCAGACGAAAAAGCACGCGGCGGAGCGGGAAAGCCGTCGAAAAGGCCATGCGAGATCGGGCGGGAGTCTTGTTTTAGGGACAACCGTGGTTAACGGCGCAGCGCAATGATTCCACAACCGGGATTTACCCGGTGCATTTCGTGGCAGGGCGCCACACCGGGCAGCGCGGGCCGATGAATACTTTTCAAGACGAAAGTGACAGAATATTGCCCGGATCGCTGCACGCTTGTTCATACAATCCGCGATTGCCGCCACGCGCGCAAAAGAAGAGACGACGATTGGCAAACGGTGCCCTACCCTAGCCAAAACGCCCAAGACACTGGAGGAGATCAAGATGTGGAATCAAGTCTATGACCCGCTCGGCAATGCCGCGTGGTCGACCATCGCGGCCGGCATACCGGTGGCGGTGCTGCTATGTTCGCTGGCCTTCTTTCATATGCAGGCCCATCTGGCCGCGGGCCTGGCACTGATCGTCGGGGTGGGCATCGCCTCGTTCGTGTTCGGCATGCCGGCGGCGATGGCGGGCAAGGCCGCCGGCCTTGGCATCGTTTCCGGCCTGTTCCCGATCGGCTGGATCGTCCTCAACATCATCTTCCTGCACCGGCTCACCACCTTGAACGGCTCATTCAAGGTGTTGCAGAGCTCCATCTCCGGCATCACCGAAGACCGCCGCCTGCAGCTGCTGCTGGTGGCCTTCAGCTTCGGCGCATTCTTTGAGGGCGCGGCCGGCTTCGGCACGCCGGTGGCGGTGACGGGCGCGATCCTGATCGGCCTGGGCTTCTCGCCGCTGGCGGCATCAGGCCTCGCGCTGATCGCCAACACCGCGCCGGTGGCCTACGGGGCGCTGGGTGCACCGATCATCGGCCTGGCCTCGGTGACCGGGCTGCCGCTGGGCGACCTGTCCGCCATGATCGGCCGCCAGCTGCCATTCTTCTCGGTGCTGGTGCCGTTCTGGCTGATCTGGGCGTTTGCGGGATTCCGCGGCATGCTGCAGATCTGGCCGGCGATCCTGGTGGCGGGCGTGACCTTTGCCATCCCGCAGTTCCTGGTGTCGAACTTCCACGGCCCGTGGCTGGTGGACGTGATTGCGGCGCTGGTGTCGATGGGCGCGCTCACGCTGTTCCTCAAGGTGTGGCATCCCAAGACCATCTGGACGTCGACCGCCCTGCGCAACCGCCACGACGATTCGCGCGTCGACCCGGAAGCCGCCGCCGAGGCGCGCGCCGCCACCACTGCCGGCGACGCCAAGATCAGCCGCGTCCAGGCCTGGCTGCCGTGGGTGATCCTGACCGTGTTCGTGTTCCTGTGGGGCGTGCCGCAATTCAAGGCCTTCGCCGATGGCCTGTGGCAGTTCAAGTTTGCCATCCCGGGCCTGGACAAGATGGTCCTGAAGGGACCGCCGGTGGTCGCCAAGGTCACGGCTGAAGGCGCGGTGTTCACCTTCAACGTGCTGTCGATGGCGGGCACGGGCATCCTGGTCTCGGCCGTGATCGGCGGGCTGCTGATGGGCTACTCGGTGCCGCGCATGGTCAAGGAGTACTGGAACACCATCAAGCTCACGCGCTATTCGCTGCTAACCATCTGCGCGATGTTCGGCATCGGCTACCTGACCCGCTACTCCGGTCTGGACGCGACGCTGGGCCTGGCCTTCGCCCACACCGGCGTGCTGTACCCGCTGTTCGGCACCATGCTGGGCTGGCTGGGCGTGGCGCTCACGGGATCGGATACCGCCTCCAACGTGCTGTTCGGCGGCCTGCAGAAGACCACTGCCGAGCAGCTCGGCCTGCCGCCGCTCTTGATGGCCGCGGCCAACAGCTCGGGCGGCGTGATGGGCAAGATGATCGATGCGCAGTCCATCGTGGTGGCCTCCACCGCCACCAAGTGGTATGGGCACGAGGGCGACATCCTGCGCTACGTGTTCTTCCACTCGATTGCGCTGGCTTTCCTGGTGGGTCTGATGATCACACTGCAGGCGTATGTGGAGCCGTTCACGCACCTCGTGATTCAGGTCGCGCACTAAACCCGCTCGCAACCAAAAGTAAAGGCCACTCGCTCGAGTGGCCTTTTTTTCGCGCGTATGATGTGTCGCATCACCTGCGCACGCCCCGTTCTGGGACGATGCCCTCCCCCCCCCCGATCTGATATGCCGCTGCGCCGCCTCGAAAGACTGATCGACCCATTCCTCCGCCTGCCCGACAGCAAGCCCCCGGGCGACGTGTGGCGCTTCTACGTGTACTTCCTGCGCGAGGTGCGCGGCGTCTTCGTGTTCCTGCTGGCCGTGGGGCTGGTGGGTGCGCTGATCGAGGTGGCGCTGTTCGACTTCCTCGGGCGCCTGATCGATATGATCCAGGCCACGCCGGGCACAGACTTCTTCGCCCGCCACCGCGATGTGCTGCTGTGGATGGCATTCGTGGCACTGATTGCCCGGCCCATCGTCTTCGGCCTGCACGATGTGCTGGTGCACCAGGTCATCAACCCAAGCCTGTCCAACCTGATCCGCTGGCAGAACCACCGCTACGTGCTCAAGCAGAGCCTGTCGTTCTTCCAGAACGACTTTGCGGGCCGTATCGCCCAGCGCATCATGCAGACCGGCTTCTCGCTGCGCGATTCGGCGGTGCAGGCCGTAGACGCGATCTGGCACGTGCTGATCTACGCGATCAGCGCGCTGGTGCTGTTTGCGCAGGCTGACTGGCGGCTGATGCTGCCGCTGCTGTTGTGGATCGCTTGCTACGTGGCCGCGCTCTGCTACTTCGTGCCGCGCTTGAAGGCGCGCTCGGTCATCGCCACCGAGGCGCGCTCCAAGCTGATGGGCCGGATCGTCGATGGCTACACCAACATCACCACGCTCAAGCTCTTTGCCCACACGCAGCACGAAGAGACCTATGCGCGCGACGCGATGTCGGAGCAAACCGAGAAATCGCGCATGGCCGGGCGCATGATCAGCACCATGGACGTCGCCATCACCGCCATGAACGGCCTGCTGATTGCGGGCACCACCGGCCTTGCGCTGTGGCTGTGGAGCCAGGGCCGGATCAGCGCCGGCACCATCGCGCTGACGACCGGGCTGGTGATCCGCATCAACAACATGTCGGGCTGGATCATGTGGGTGGTCAACGGCATCTTCGAGAACGTCGGGCAGGTGCAGGACGGCATGCAGACCATTGCCGTGCCGCGCACCGTCACGGACCGCCCGAACGCCCCGCCGCTACGCGTGGCGCACGGCGAGGTGCGTTTCGAGCAGGTGGGCTTCCACTATGGCAAGGGCAGCGGCGTGATCGAGGGGCTGGACCTCGTGGTCCGCCCTGGCGAGCGCATCGGCGTGGTCGGCCCATCGGGTGCGGGCAAGTCGACACTGGTCAACCTGCTGCTGCGCCTCTATGACGTCGAGCGCGGCCGCATCCTGGTCGACGGCCAGGACATCGCCGCCGTCACGCAGGAAAGCCTGCGCGCACAGGTCGGCATGGTCACGCAGGACACGTCGCTCTTGCACCGCTCCATCCGCGAGAACCTGCGCTACGGCAAACCCGACAGCAGCGAAGCGGAGCTGATGGAAGCCGTGCGCCGTGCCCGCGCCGACGAGTTCATCCCACAGTTGGTCGACACGCACGGGCGCCACGGCTTCGACGCCCTGGTGGGCGAGCGCGGCGTGAAGCTCTCGGGCGGCCAGCGACAGCGCGTCGCCATCGCGCGCGTGCTGCTCAAGGATGCGCCGATCCTGATCCTGGACGAGGCGACCTCGGCGCTCGACTCGGAAGTCGAGGCCGCGATCCAGGAAAGCCTGGAGACGCTGATGCAGGGCAAGACAGTGATTGCGATTGCGCACCGCCTGTCGACGATCGCGCGCATGGACCGATTGGTGGTGCTGGATGGCGGCCGCATTGTCGAGAGCGGCACGCATGCGGAACTGCTGGAGCGCGGCGGCCTGTACGCCCGGCTATGGGCGCACCAGACAGGGGGCTTTGTCGGCGTGGATTGACCGTTGTGGTGCATCCCTTGTTTCATCCCCCTGCCGGGGGCTGACTCACTTTCTTTGTCTTGCCAAAGAAAGTAAGCAAAGAAAGGCGCGCCCGATGCGGCGACCCCCTCCTTGAATTTCTGTCGCAAGGAGGGAGGGGAGGCAAACTCGCTTCGCTCAGACAGCCTCCTCTCTTTTTCCTCCTCGCAACAAAAATCCAAGGCGCCGCATAGGGCAGGCAAGTCAAAAACCAAACCATCTGGGCGCCAGCCCAAACGACAAGGCCAACCTCGCGAGGGGTTGGCCTTTGTCTTTGTCCTTTGACGTTCTGCCCTTGATGGCGCCTTGAATTTTTGTAAGCGGGCGGAGAAAAGACGGGGAACTGTCTGAGCGAAGCGAGTTTTCCCCGTCTCCGCACGGTTACGAAAATTCAAGGGGAAGTCGCCATCTCGGGCGCGCCTTTCTTTTGCTTACTTTTCTTTGGCAAGACAAAGAAAAGTGAGTCGGCCCCGGCAGGGGACGATACCGGGGATGGACCACCAAGGCCAAAGCCTCAAAAGCCTCAAACCCAGCCCAGCCCACCCACCAGCGCACCCAGGCCCACCAGCACCAGCGGATGCACCCGCGTGAAGGTGCAGGCCAGCACCGTCGCCACCGTCAGCACGATGGTGCCGATGCTGTGATCCGCCCCACGCGTCAGCACCCAGCCGGTGGAGAACATCAGGCCGATGGTGAGCGGCGCCAGGCCGCGGCGGATCAGCGTCACCCAGCGGGCATCCGGCGCCCGGTGCATGACACGCGCGATGACGCCCGCAATCACGCACGATGGCCCGCAGATGCCGACCATGGTGGCGATCGCACCGCCCAGGCCAGCCGCCTGCCAGCCGAACAGCTCGACAAACAGCACGTTCGGCCCCGGCGCCGCCTGCGAGATCGCATACATGGCGCTCAACTGCTCACTGGTCAGGTAGTGGCGCGTATCGACCAGGAAGCGATGCATGTCGGGCAGCGTCGAGCTGGCCCCGCCGATGGCGAGAAACGACAGCACCAGGAAGTGCCAGAACAGATCGCCAACGGTGGCGAGATAGCTCATCATCGCGTCGCCCTCCACTCCAGCACGAGCGCCAGCGGAATCAGCACCAGCATGACCGGCAGCAGCGGCCATTGCAGCACGCCGATCGCCAGGAACACCGCCAGGCCGATGCCGATGGCGCGCCACGTGCGCGACTGCCCCTGCGCGAGCTTAACGGCCGTGGCGAGCACCAGCCCGGCCGCCACTGCAGCCATGCCCTTGAGCAGGTTCTGCACCAGCGGCAGCGCGCTGAAATGGTCGTACAGCATCACGATCAGCAACAGCAGTACAGCAGGCACCAGCACCAGCCCGCTCATCGCCGCAGCCGCCCCGCGCACACCGTGGTAGCGGTAGCCGAGCATCACCGAGAGGTTGACCACGTTCGGGCCGGGCAGCACCTGCCCCAGGCTCAGCAATTCAGCGAACTCGGCGTTGGAGAGCCAGCCGTTGCGATCGACGATGCCGGCGCGGGCGAACGGCAGCACGCCGCCAAAGCCTGACAACCCCATGCGGGCAAACTCGGTGAAGAGCTTGCCGCACGATGGAACGTTTGCCGCGCGGTCGGCGGCGTTGGCTTCAGGTTCGGCGCTGAGTTCGCTCATCGGTTCAGGCGGCTTCCGGTGCGGGCTTGGGCAGCGACAGCTTCGGATCGCGCAGCTTGGGCTCCAGCGCCTTGCCCTTGCGGGCGCGCTTGCTGGCATACGCTTCCTGCGCCCGGGTCGTCATGGTCTGCTCGACCGGCTTGCCCCCGCGCGGGCCGGTGCCCGACAGCACGAAGCCCGCCGCGCCGAAGGCCAGCGCCTGCAGCAGCGTCTCGTTCTTCTCCAGCTCCATCAGGATCACGCCGCGGCCGCCGCTGGCGAGCGTCTTCAACTCGGACAGCGGGAATAGCAATACGCGCACGTTGGCCGACAGGCAGGCCACGCCATACCCGTCTTCCGGCACTGGCGCCGGCTTGTTGGGCTGGTCGCCCTCGTCCAGCGTGAGGAAGGCCTTGCCGGCCTTCTGGCGGCCGACCATGTCGCCCACCTTGGCCAGGAAGCCGTTGCCGCCGCGCGTGGAGATCACCAGGTTCTGCTCGGCGTGGCCGGCAAAGGTGTGGGCGATCTGCGTGCCCGGTGTAAGTTCGATCAGCGTCGTGAGCGGCACGCCATCGCCACGGCCGCCCGGCAGGTTGGCCACGGCCACGGAGTAGACGCGGCCCGTGCCCTTGTCATCGCGCGTGCCGAAGATCAGCAGCGCATCGGTCGTGCGGCACTCGAAGGTGTCGTACAGCGTGTCGCCCGCCTTGAAGGCGAACTGCGTGGCATCGTGGCCGTGGCCCTGGCGCGTACGCACCCAGCCCTTCTGCGAGACGATCACGGTGACGGGTTCGTCGATCACCTTCACCTCGGCGGCGGCGCGGCGCTCTTCCTGGATCAGGGTGCGGCGGTCGTCGCCGTATTGCTTGGCGTCGGTCTCGATCTCCTTGATGATGCGACGGCGCATCATGGTCTCGGACTTCAGCAGCACGTCCAGCTCGCCCTGCTCTTCGCGCAGGTTCTTCAGCTCCTGCTCGATCTTGATGGCTTCCAGGCGCGCCAGTTGGCGCAGGCGGATTTCCAGGATGTCTTCGGCCTGACGGTCGGTCAGGTTGAAGGCCTGGATAAGCGCCATCTTCGGGTCGTCGCTTTCGCGGATGATGCGGATCACCTCCTCGATGCGCAGCAGCACCATCTGCCGGCCTTCAAGGATGTGGATGCGGTCCTCCACCTTGCCCAGACGGTGCCGGGTGCGGCGCGTGACCGTCTCGAAGCGGTACTTGACCCACTCGCGCAGGATCTCGACCAACCCCTTCTGGCGCGGCCGGCCATCGGTGCCGATCATCACCAGGTTGATGGCCGCGCCCGACTCCAGCGACGTATGCGCCAGCAGTGCGTTAGCGAATTCCTGCTGGTCGATGTTCTTGCTCTTGGGCTCAAACACCAGGCGCACCGGAGCGTCCTTGCCGGATTCATCGCGCACCGCATCGAGCAGGCCCAGCATGGTCTGCTTCATCTGCAGCTGGTCCGGCGTGAGCGATTTCTTGCCGGTGCGCACCTTCGGGTTGGTCAGCTCTTCGATCTCTTCCAGCACCTTCTGCGACGAGGTGTTGGGCGGCAGCTCGTTCACCACCAGTTGCCACTGGCCGCGCGCGAGCTCTTCGATCTTCCAGCGCGCGCGCACCTTCAGACTGCCGCGGCCAGTCTCGTACACCTGCGCGATGTCCGTCGGCGACGAGATGATCTGTCCGCCGCCCGGATAGTCCGGGCCGGGCATGTACTGCATCAGGTCGGTGCTGGTGAGCTTGTCGTCGCGGATCAGCGCAACGGCGGCGATGGCCACTTCGCGCAGGTTGTGCGACGGGATCTCGGTCGCCATGCCCACCGCGATGCCCGAGGCGCCGTTGAGCAGCACGAACGGCAGGCGCGCCGGCAGCAGCTTGGGCTCGTCCATCGAGCCGTCGTAGTTGGGGACGAAATCGGCGGTGCCCTGGTCCAGCTCTTCGAGCAGCATGCGCGAGATCGGCGTCAGGCGCGCTTCGGTGTAACGCATCGCTGCCGCGCCGTCACCGTCGCGCGAGCCGAAGTTGCCCTGGCCATCGATCAGCGGGTAACGCAGCGAGAAATCCTGCGCCAGGCGCACCAGCGCGTCGTAGGCGGATTGGTCGCCGTGCGGGTGGTATTTACCGAGCACGTCGCCGACCACGCGGGCCGACTTGACCGGCTTGGCGTCAGCGCGCAGGCCCATCTCGTGCATCGCAAACAGGATGCGGCGCTGCACCGGCTTCTGGCCGTCGGCCACCTCGGGCAGGGCGCGACCCTTGACCACGCTGACGGCGTAGTCGAGGTAGGCGCGCTCGGCATAGGCGCCAAGCGTGAGCGCTTCGGCCGGCTCGCTGGGGTCGAAGAGGATGTCTTGTTGTTCCATGGAGGCTCAAGCGAGGGCGGCGCGCATCGGTTGCGGCGCCGCCAGGATCAATGTTGTTGTGCGTTCGTGGCGAGGCCAGTGGCCGGGTCCAGTACCAGTTCGATGCGCCCGTGCCGCCCCGTGCGACCAGGCTTGCCCGTGACCATGGCGCCATTGGCGCTCACGTTCATGAGGCGGGCTGAACCGGCAACCGTGGCCATCGGGTTGTAGTAACGGTAGAACTGCAGCACCGTCTTCACGTAGTTCTGCGTCTCGGCATAGGGCGGGATGTCGTTGCCGTGCTTCTGCACCGCGCCCTCACCGGCGTTGTAGGCGGCCAGAACAAGTTCGAGGTTGCCCGAGAACATGCGCAGCAGATCGCTCAGGTAGCGCACGCCGGTGGCGATGTTGATCTTCGGGTCAGCCAGCTTCTGCGCGGCCGAGCGGCGGGCGTCACCGGTCACGCCGTAGCGCTCACCGGTTTCGGGAATCACCTGCATCAGCCCGATCGCGCCCTTGGGCGACACTGCCTGCGGGTTGAAACCGGATTCGGCGGCGATCACCGCTTTCACCAGCGCCGGGTCCACGCCGTGCTTGCTCGCCGCCTGGCGGATCAGCGGCTCGACCGTCGGCACGTTCGGATGCTGCAGCACCGCGCGCACGAGGCGCTGGCGCATGCCGGCGTTGTCGAGCGCGTCGCGCTTGCCGGCGGCAATGTAAGCATCGGCATCGGGCGGATCACCAGCCGGCTGGGCGATGGCGCTGCCCTCCTGTCCGCCGGCGACAGCCGCGCCCTTCATGAACAGCACGTAGCGGTCATCCAGACGCGACGCCGCAAAGTGTGCGAGACCGTTCTCGTCGATGTAGCCGTAGACGTCCGCGCGCGCCGGCTGGCTGGCCAGCAAGGCCAGCGCCGTCAGCAGCAATGCGATACGTCGTACGAACTTCATCGTGATCGTTCGGCTATCAGATATCGGCTTCGACCTCGTTGCCGCGCGCTTCCAGCCACGTGCGGCGCGCGCCGGCTTCGCCCTTGCCCATCAGCATGTTCATCATGTTGACGGTCTGGTCCTGGCCCAGCTCGCCCAGCTTCACAGGCAACAGGCGACGCGTGTCGGGGTTCATGGTGGTCTCCCAGAGCTGCTCGGCGCTCATCTCGCCCAGGCCCTTGAAGCGGGAGATCTGCCAGGCACCGTCCTTGACGCCGTCCTTGCGCAGCTTGTCTTCGATGGCTTCGAGTTCGCCGTCGTCCAGCGCGTACAGCTTCTGCGCCGGCTTCTTGCCGCGCGCGGGCGCATCGACACGATACAGCGGCGGGCGCGCGACGCATACGTTCCCACGGTCGATCAGTTGCGGGAAGTGCTTGAAGAACAACGTGAGCAGCAGCACCTGGATATGCGCGCCGTCCACGTCGGCGTCCGACAGGATGCAGATCTTGCCGTAGCGCAGGCCGGAGAGATCGACGCTGTCGGTCGGCCCGTGCGGGTCCACGCCGATGGCCACCGCGATGTCGTGCACTTCGTTGTTGGCGAACAGGCGGTCGCGCTCGGTCTCCCAGGTGTTCAGCACCTTGCCGCGCAGCGGCAGGATGGCCTGGAATTCCTTGTCGCGGCCCATCTTGGCCGAGCCGCCGGCGGAGTCGCCCTCGACCAGGAAGAGTTCGTTGCGGGTGACGTCGTCTGACTCGCAATCGGTCAGCTTGCCGGGCAGCACAGCCACGCCGGAGCCCTTCTTCTTCTCGACCTTCTGCGCCGCGCGCGTACGCGCCTGGGCCTGGCGGATGACGAGTTCGGCCAGCTTCTTGCCGTACTCGACATGCTGGTTCAGCCACAGCTCCAGCGTCGGGCGGCTGAAGGTGGACACCAGCCGCACGGCATCGCGGCTGTTCAGGCGTTCCTTGATCTGACCCTGGAACTGCGGGTCCAGCACCTTGGCCGACAGCACGAACGAGGCGCGCGCGAACACGTCTTCCGACATCAGCTTGACGCCCTTGGGCAGCAGCGCGTGCATCTCGACAAAGCTCTTGACGGCCTGGAACAGGCCTTCACGCAGGCCGGATTCGTGCGTGCCGCCAGCCGGCGTCGGGATCAGGTTGACATAGGACTCGCGCACCGGCGCGCCCTCTTCCGTCCAGGCCACCACCCACGACGCACCTTCGCCGAAGGCAAAGCCCTCTTCGCCCGGCTTGTCGGGGTCGGCAAAGTGCTCGCCCTCGAACAGCGGGATCACCGGATCGGCGCCGCTGCCCTGCGCGAGCGATTCGACCAGGTAGCCGCGCAGGCCCTGGTCGTACTGCCATTCGAGCGTCTCGCCGGATTTCTCCAGCGTGAGCGCCACCTTCACGCCCGGCAGCAGCACAGCCTTGCTGCGCAGCAGGCGCTGCAGCTCGGCCTGCGGGATGTTCTCGGAATCGAAATACTTGGCGTCCGGCCACGTGCGCACGCGCGTGCCGCTCTTCTTCTCACCGCGCTCAGCCTTGCGGGTCGCCAGCGGCTCGATGACGTCACCGCCCGAGAACGTGAGCGTCGACACATTGCCGTCACGCCAGACCGTCACCTCCAGCCGCGTCGACAGCGCGTTCGTGACCGACACGCCCACGCCGTGCAGGCCGCCGGAGAAGGCATACGCGCCGCCACGGCCCTTGTCGAACTTGCCGCCCGCGTGCAAGCGCGTGTAGACGATCTCGACCACCGGCACGCCCTCTTGCGGGTGGATGCCGACGGGAATGCCGCGCGCGTCGTCCTCGACGCTGACGCTGCCGTCCTTGTGCAGCGTCACCGCGATCAGCTTGCCGAAGCCGCCCAACGCCTCGTCGGCGGCGTTGTCGATCACTTCCTGCACGATGTGCAGCGGGTTGTCGGTGCGGGTGTACATGCCCGGCCGTTGCTTGACCGGTTCCAGGCCCTTGAGGACCTTGATCGACGATTCGCTGTATTGGGAGGTTTTGCTCATGGAGGACGGAAATACGAGCCAGCGCGAGGTCTATCGCCGAGCGCCGGGAATGCAGCGCGCATTGTAAAGGAAGCTGTCCTTGGCAATGCGGAGGGATCGTCAGCCCGAGATGCGGCGCGTGGCCGACATCCCGGTGACATATTGGCGGACTACCGGTGCATCACGGCGTGCCGGCGCGCTTGCCTTCGAGCGCTTCCCAGCGCTCCAGCACCTCCAGCAACTCCAGCTCGATCGCCTCGTGGCGCTCGGCCAGCTTCTGGGCGCGCTCCGGATCACGTCCGTAGATCGTGCCGTCTTCCAGCTCGGCGCCGACCTGCTTCTGCTCGACCTCCAGCGCCTCGATACGGGCGGGCAACGCGTCCAGCTCACGCTGTTCCTTGTAGCTGAGCTTGACCATGGCGCGCTCGCGCGGGCGGGCCGCCTCGGGCTTCTTCTCTTCGGCGACGGGCTTGGCGGCCTGCGCCATCCGCGCCGAGCGCACCGACTGCGTCTGCCAGTCCGAGAACCCGCCCACGTATTCGCGCCAGCGGCCCTCGCCCTCGGCCGCGACAACCGAGGTGACGACGTTGTCGACGAAGGCGCGGTCGTGCGAGACCAGGAACACCGTGCCGCTGTATTCCTGCAGCAGTTCTTCGAGCAGCTCCAGCGTGTCGATGTCGAGGTCGTTGGTCGGCTCGTCCAGCACCAGCACGTTGGCCGGCCGCGCGAACAGGCGCGCCAGCAGCAGCCGGTTGCGCTCGCCGCCCGACAGCGACGACACCGGCGAGCGCGCACGCTCCGGCGCGAACAGGAAGTCGCCCAGGTAGCTCATCACGTGCTTGCGCTGGCCGTTCACTTCGATCCAGTCGCTGCCGGGGCTGATGGTGTCGGCCAGCGAGCGGTTCAGGTCGAGCTGCGTGCGCATCTGGTCGAAATACGCGACCTGCAGGTTGGTGCCGTTGCGCACCGTGCCCGTGTCCGGCGACAGCTCGCCGAGGATCAGCTTGAGCAGCGTGGTCTTGCCGACGCCGTTCGGGCCAAGCAGCCCCACCTTGTCGCCGCGCAGGATGGTGCCGGTGAAGTTGTCGACCACGGTGTTGTCACCGTAGCCCTTGGTCACGTCGATCAGCTCGGCGACGATCTTGCCGGAGCGATCGCCTTGCGAGACCTCCAGCTTGACGTTGCCCTGCACCTCGCGACGCACGGCGCGGTCCACACGCATCTGCTCCAGCCGAGCGACGCGGCCGACGCTGCGCGTACGGCGGGCTTCCACGCCCTTGCGGATCCACACTTCTTCCTGCGCGAGCAGCTTGTCGAAGCGCGCGTTCTCCAGCGCCTCGGCTTCGAGCTGCTGCGCCTTGCGCGTCTGGTAGGCCGTGAAGTTGCCGGGGTACGAGCGCAGCTTGCCGCGGTCGAGCTCGATGATGCGCGTGGCCACACGGTCGAGGAACGCGCGGTCGTGCGTGATGAAAAGCACGCTGCCACGGAAGGTCAGCAGTAGATCTTCGAGCCAACGGATCGAGTCGTAGTCGAGGTGGTTGGTCGGCTCGTCGAGCAGCAGGATGTCGGGTGCGCCCACCAGCGCCTGCGCCAGCGCCACGCGCTTGGTCAGGCCGCCCGAGAGCGAACCGATGCGCGCGCCCGGCTGCAGGCCGAGTTGGGCGATGGTGGTGTCCACGCGGGTGTGTAGTTGCCAGGCGTCGGCGGCTTCGAGCTGGGCTTGCAGCGCGTGCAGCCGATGCAGCTCGCCATCGTCATGCGAATCGCCCATCGACGTGACCAGCGCTTCGTATTCAGCAAGCAGACCAGCGGCATGCGGCACGCCCATCGCCACGGCTTCGGCCACGGTCTGGTCCGGGTCGAACACCGGTTCCTGGGGCACGTAGGCGGACGTGACGCCACTCTGGCGGGCGATCAAGCCATCGTCGGGGGCGGTCATGCCGGCCACGATCTTCAAGAGCGAAGATTTGCCGGTGCCGTTGCGGCCGATCAGGCCGACGCGCTCGCCAGCCTCCAGCGAGAAATCGGTGTGGTCGAGCAGCGCCACGTGGCCGAACGCCAGTTGCGCATCGGTAATGGAAAACAGGGCCATCGAGAAAAGCGGAAAGGAGTTGCGCGGCGCGGCGCGCCCGGAAGCCGCGTATTGTAGTCGGCCCCGCGATAGGTCATCCGGTCGGCATTGCGCTTGAGCACGCCGGTGCTATAACGTTTGTGCCGCCCGGCTCGCATTTTGGCGGCGCCTCCCGCCCCAAACCGAAGGAGAAAAGCGATGCGCGGACTGTTCGGCTTGTTGATCGTGTTGCTGGTGGTCGGTATTCCGGTGCGGCAGATCCTGCTGCGCACCGGCTTCTCGCAGTGGTGGACGCTGCTGGTGCTGGTGCCGCTGGTCAACCTGGTGGCACTGTGGATCTTCGCCTTCTCCAGCTGGCCGCGGCAATCTTCGCAACCGGGCAACATCCTGCCCAACCAAACCTAGGTACAGCACACCTGCGCGGTGTGCCAACGGGTCGCACAAAAGCGTCGCGCCAAAGAAAACGGCCCGCTTTCGGCGGGCCGGAAGAGTCTCTCCTCGATGCCTTGCGAACAAGACATGGGCGGAGCATAGCGCCCCTTTTCGATCTCGGGGAGTCAGGACAAACCCGGAAGAACAAACCCGCGCAAGCCCAGGCGCCATGCGGCTTTGCACCGCAACAACGCATGCCGCGTCAACGATGCGCACGGTGCACCGCAGGGTCGCGCATCGCACCATGGCGACGGCGCGGACGGCGCATTTCCGGCACGATCGATGTGCGCGCCGCACCACGACAAGGCCTCCCGCGAGCGCGGCGATATTGGTAGTCCCCCTCAATCTTGCTGCCTCCTTACAACACAACCGGGAGCAAGGGCAACACGTCGGCGCGCGGCGCCGTATCATGCGCGCCAAGCCCTCCGGCCACGCGCCGGGATAACGACAAACGGGGCCAGGGATCTTTTCGGGGGATACAAACCATGCCGTTCTTCTCGCGCGCGCTGCCGTCCGCAGTGCTGCTCTGCCTTTCGCTGTCCGCATTCACGCCGGGTGCCGCCCTGGCCTCTTCCTCACCGGTGCTCGACCGCATCCGCGACACCGGCACCATCCGCCTCGCGCATCGCGAGAGTTCCGTCCCGTTCTCGTACTTCGACGCCGACAAGAAGCCCGTCGGCTACGCGCTGGACCTGTGCTTGCGCGTGGTCGACAAGCTGCGCACGGAACTCAAGCGGCCCGACCTGAAGGTGCAGTACGTGGCGGTGACGTCGTCGACGCGCATCTCGACCATTGCCGAAGGCAAGGCCGAGATGGAGTGCGGCTCGACCACCAACACGCGCGAGCGCCGCGAGAAGGTGGCCTTCACCATTCCGCACTACATTGCGGGCAGCCGCATGATCGTCAAGACATCGTCGGGCATCCGCAAGTGGGACGACCTGCGCGGCAAGACCGTGGTGTCGACCAAGGGCACCACCAACATCACCGAACTGCGCAAGGTGAATGACGCGCGCGTGCTGGGGATGAACATCATCGAGGCCAAGGACCACGGCGAGGCCTTCGCCATGGTGGAAGCCGGCAAGGCTGACGCCTTTGCCATGGACGACGTGCTGCTCTACGGCTTTCGTGCCAACGCCAAGAGCCCTGCCGACTACGCCGTGGTGGGCGACCTGCTGACGATCGAGCCCTACGCGATCATGCTCAGCAAGGACGACGTGGAGTTCAAGCGCATGGTCGACCGCGCGATGACCAACATCATCCTCGACTACGACGCGGAGAAGCTCTACAAGAAGTGGTTCCTGCAGCCGATCCCGCCCAACAGCGCGAAGCTGGACATCCCGATGAACTTCCTGCTGCGGGATTCGTTCAAGTATCCGAGCGACAAGGTTGCCGACTAATCGGCAGATGAGGAAGACCGCCGCGTTGCGCGGCGGCGCAACGTTACAGGAAGTGCTTGACGACCTGCTCTTCCAGGCCGACAAAGCGCACCAGCTGGCGCGTGCCGTCCGGGAACTGTTTGATGACGTGGCCGTCAGGGGTATCGGTATGTCGGAAATAGATCGGACGGTCGACCGTGCCGGGCCGATGCTTGGGCAGCATGTCGGCATGCGACGACTCCACCGTCCACGGATCGTCCCGTTCTTCGGATGCAAGTGTGATGGTCGTCATGGCTTTCCCTCGAGAGAGGGAGAAAGCATAACTTCTGTGATCCAACTAGCAAAGTTCGTAATACTTAAATCAGATTCATCGAACGACCGTTCGTTAGATTTAGCGTTTGCATCGCCGAAACGTTGCGCAAACCGTAGGAAGCCGGCAACACGCGCCATGCGATCATCAAACCTTCATTGTTTTGCTGTAGCGATCACAGCGTCCTGCTGACGCCCACAAGATGAACGCGCGAGGTGCTGACGTTGGAAGCCGCCTCGCAGTCAATGGCGCGGGCCCAGGCCGGCTGGTCTTGGCAGGGCAAATTGCGTAGAATCGCCGCTCGCTTGGAGCGCCCTGCGCGCCGCCCGAGCAAGGTCACTCGCCGTAGCACAATGGATAGTGCACGCGCCTCCTAAGCGCATTGAACGGGTAGCCAAAACCCCCGAAACCCTTATAAATCAAGGGCTTGGCTCCCTCCCAGTCCCGTCTAATCCCGTCCCATTCCTCCCTCTCGCGTCCCATTTTTGTCCCAAAACGCCGTTGTCCCACGGCTACAGCGGGCATTCTTGGAGGGCTTGGGGAGGTTGTTTTTGAGGCTATGGGGAGGGTTCAGCAAGGAACCCGAAGAAGGAAATCTTGGCACCGCGAGCGGGAATCGAACCCACATCTAACCCTTCTTACCACTTCAGTTTTCACTGCCCTACCAGGTAGGTTTGTGGTCTGGACTTTGCCTTCATCTCATAGAGATGGGAGCCGTCAAGTCTCTACACCTTCCATGAAGCAAGAGCTTCAAGGCTTGGCTCGGCGTTGCCACGACCAAAAGTCAGAGGGTTCACCGAATTTGACTCCATTCAATCCCGCCATCGCTGACGAGTTGCCCAACATGTAGGAGGGGTTTGTTCTATCCGTTGAACTATCGCGGTATGGATGGAAGGGGCAGAACCACACTATCATACACGACATCACACATACGGGGGAAGGGTCAGACATGGAGCTTCATGCACAGCTTGTAGACTATCTGAAGACAAAAACAGACGGAAAATTCTTGATGACCCCAGAACAGCTTGAAGCTGAAATTGGGATCTCGGAAAAACAACAATCAAAGCTCCGAAAAGAGCAGAATTTTCCTATTCCGTGGAAGCCCGTTGGTCGCAGTGTCTTCTACTCCATCTATCATGTTGCAGACTTCTTGCTCAGTGGCGAAGTAAAGCAAGAAGAAGCCCCCATTGCAGAGCCCGTTGAAGAGAAGCCAATCAAGCCGAAGGTTTTGCAACCAGTAAAGAGCAAAACCCCCGTACAAGATTTGTCATTCCTTGCTAAGATGAAGTTTCTTGCCGCTCATGTCCAAGAGCAAGCAACAGAATTGCAATCTCTGGCAGACAACCTCAATCGCTATCATGACTCGCTTGAGTTAAAAATGAAGCTAGATGGTTCTCTTCCAGTCAGCGACAAACCACACCAAATCGTCAAAAAAATCTAAGCAAGGATGACCAACCCATGAAAACGCCGACTCCAAAACAAAAAGGCATTTACATGACGGCAGAGCTTTATGAGGCTGTCATCCTTGGTCGCCATGCAGATATTCAAAAAGGACGAAAGGGACAAAGCCTAAATCAATCTCTTGATGAGGTTGCCGAGGACTTCAAAAATCCAATTGTCCCCTACATTGAGAGCTTGGGGGAAGTGTATGACTTGCTCACCCCGATCATGTTTCAGATTCATGGAAACCCCAAGACAAAATCCGCTCTTGGTAAATCCCTTTGGCACACCCTCTTGCTCATGGCACGGGACAAGCAATCTGGTTCATGGATAGCTCAAGCCTCCTTTGCTAACTATCTCGCTCTTAATGAGGTCAATTCAGCCAAGCCCTTCATTCCGTTAATCAAAGGCGATTTGACTGAAGAGCAAATAAAAGTAAAAAGGTCATTTGCTGGAACCGTCTTTACTTACATGAATGAGGCACGAATTCTCCATACGGCTCTTAACATTGATGGATGGGACGATCTGGAAGGATGGTGGAAAGGTCTAACACATCCCCACATAGATACGAATTAAAGCCCCTATTCGGGGCTTTTTTGTTGTCTTCAAGGGAATGATATCGGGTTAAGAAAGAATAACCCCTAAAACCCTCTAATTTCGTTGTTTTCCGCATTGATTATCCCATAATGCGAAACATAATCAGCAAGTTCTAATCCTTTTTGTTGTAATGCGTTTCTTCAATAGGGTTTACTTTGGCAATCAAAATCTTTTTACAAGAATCTTGCTAGATCTTGTTGACCCACTTGATAGATCGCCATATGATGGAGACATCAACAAGCACAACACACCAGGCAGCAGCAAGCTTGTTGAGACTACCAACCTCTGACACAAGCTGTTGCTACCAACCAATCTGGAGAAAGAACATGGCTGAAACGATCACCGCAAAGACCGCCGCCAAGGAAGCCGCACCGAAGAAGCTGACCGTCGCTGAAATCCTCGCCAAGCGCCGTGAGTTTGAAGAAATGATTCAAGCTCAACTGGATGCCGAACGCCCCGCAGCTCTGGCATCGGTCAAGGAGCAGATCGAGACCTTCACCTTCACGGCCGCTGAGCTGGGCTTCGCCTCGCTGGAAGCAATCAAGGAAGTCATCCATGCCGAAGGCTTCACGGCTGACGAGCTGGGTTTCCATATCCCCACCGCTGGCAAGGGCAAGGGTGACGGCGAAACCAAGTCCCGTGTCATGGGCAAGCCCATCAAGAGCAAGGACGGCAGTGCAACGGGTGTTTGGCTCGCTCACCCGCCGAAGTTCCTTGAAACCGAGGGTTGCTACACCACCTACAAGAGCGGCGAGCCGGTGGATGCATGGCTGGTCAATCCCGCCGACAAGAAGGCGAAGATCAACTTCCTCAAGAAGCTGGCAAGCCGTGAAAGCAAGCAACCGACCGAGAAACAACTTGGCGAGATCACCCAAGCTGAATTCAAGGCTGACTAAGCTTTACCTCAGCTCTCGGCACAAGCCCTCTTCGGAGGGCTTTTTTGTACCTGTTTGATTTTGAGACAGCACCATGAACAACAACCGCATGAGGAATTTTGGTGGAGGCACGGCGATAGCCATCACCCCACTTCACCGAGACATTGTGAAAGGTCTCATCCTCAATGGTGAGTTTGACCTTTTGAAGAACACCACTCACCTTGATGAAGTTTTCAAGCTCGCCCAGCACCCCGAGGAAACGAAGCTTGCCATTGACACCTATCTCAACTTTACCCAGCAGATCGAGAGCTTGAATTGCTCGCTCACTTTCTTTGGGTTTCGGCAAGGTGGATGGATCGAGAACGGACAGATGCAAGCTGGTGACTGGAAGAGCATTCTTTCTGACGACAAGCAGAGCTTCAAGAAGCCACCCGTTTTGATGTTCGCTTTCTCGTTACAGAGCAAGACACACAACAACCCTTCTTTTGAGGTCAAATATTACATTCCTCTGGAGTTCATGCTACTGGCACTTGCAAGCATGGTCTCCCACATCTGGCTCCAAGTCTTCTTTGACGAGAACCAACCGATCCCATGGCAAGAGATCCAGCAGATAGGACGAGGAGCTTGAACCGTTTCCTCATACCAATGAAGACCCACTATGACAGTGGGTTTTTTTTCGTCTACAGAACCCCTCCAGAGCTTCCCAAACCTGTCCCCATTCGGATACCTTGGAGGACTGAGTTCAGGACCCGAGGGATGCTCAAGTCTTCAGCTCTAGAGCCGTTATGCAGTATGGCTACAATCAGCTTTTGCCCCACCACGAGACCAGTAAAGGATCAGTCATGTTCGGATTTGGAAAGAAGAAATCAAAAGAAGGCACTGAAGAGCAACTTCATGAAACCATGAATTTTGGTGGGTTCGGTGGATTGAAGCGAACGAGCTCACCAAGCACAACCGAACAAGCAACCAGGTCAAGTGGCAAAGCAGATCTCTCCATTCTGGATGAGGTTGAAAAATACGACGAGAATATTTTTGTTGGTGCGAATACTCTACTCACCAAGTTCAGAAAAAATACTGAAGCAGGCAAAGAGAAAATCCCCAAAGACTACTTCAAATCAGTGGTTGATGGTAAGGGTGAGTATTTTCCTGAAGTCAAGATTATTTCGGCATATCTCTTCTACCATTTCTATAAAGAGATTGTCGAGAATAAATATCAAAGTCTCCCACGCCTCCTTCTTGCAACTAAAGAACTTCACAAATTTGTTGTTGGTCGGGAAAACTCAGAAGCCCTCCAAGACTTTTCCTACTACTTTCTAGAGGAAGTTTCCTCTACATGTGCTGGATATATTATCAAAGAAAATCCAGCAAAGAAGGAAGAACTGTTCAGCAAGTTGGTTCCCGTTGCTGGTCTTTGTGGCAAGTTGATCAAAGCCAACCTATCTGAACTATCTGAAGAAGGTCAGCAAACCTCAACCCCTTCTAGCTCCTCTCCCACCAATGGCAAGCCGTTTGAAGATGGATTGAAAAGGTCGGGAAAAACCGTTGAGCAAGTAATGAAGGAGATGGGTGAGGATGTTGCACCTGTCTTTTACAAGAAAGACCCGAAAACCTTCAGCCAGGTTGCCAATTACTTTTATGCAATCTTCCTCAAGCTGAGAGATAACCTGAAGCAAGGTAATGAGATTGAGCTTGATCTTGATGTCAAGATTCCAGTGAATATGCTCAAGAGTTCTGCTGTATTCAGCAAGGACACGGCAACAAGCTATATTACCTCAGCCTTCAATGTTGCCACTTCAGTATTTATCAATATTGATACGCGAGATCTCAAGGCAGGAGAACGTCTAACATTGGTGCAACTCACTGCATCACTGATTGGCACAGTGGGAGAAAATTGCGACAAATTATTGGGAATGGAAGCCAAGAAACAGGTTCCAGAAAAGAACGGCGAAGATAAAAAGGATTTGAAGCAGGTCTCAGAAGCTCTCCAAAACAATCCTAATGTTCCTGATGATCTCAAAAAGAGCTTGAAGGAAATCACCAGCTTTTTCACTGGTGAGACTTCTATTGCTGAAATGCAATTCAAAGGTGCAATTGAAAGTCTGACTGGCGATCAGATGAAGGCCAAGTATCTTGAGACCCTTGAGGGTAATATCTTCACTGCTACCTTTGAGAATGAACAATTCAAGGAATTCTATCCTGATGTCAATGCTTTGAAGGCAGAGCTGAAGAACGTCGATAGGTATATTGAATTCTATGCCTATGGTATTTTCGCAAATACCTATACTGACGACAGAGATTTTGCACTTACCAAGTTCTCAGCCAAATTGGGAGAGGCAGACAATAACGAGGCAGCAGCAATGGTGTTTGGCACTGCAATGTCAGCAGTGGTGCAACACCGGGCAGGCAAGGAAAGCATTCACCACAGCATCTTTAGCTTGGTAGCTCAGTTTCTTGAATATAAGAAGAAAGAAAAAGCTGAAACCAAAGCACAGTTTGCAGAGGGGTTCAAGGAGAGAGGGATTGAAGTTTCTGACTCCATCTTGGATATGGTTTCCAACTTTGCAGAAGAACATGGTAGGAATAAAGTCAAAGAAGCCAGTTCTGAACAACCGAAGCAGGAAGTGAAAGAAGCTCCTAAATCGGGTCCTGCATCTTTCTTTGCTGATCAGCCGAGGAAGACCGAATATCAGCTCCATTCCAACTTTGCTAAAGACGCTGAGGAAATTGCTAACGTTTTCTTGGAAATGGCCAAGGAGCTTATCAATGGTGTGAGGCAGGCTTCGACAAACGGAGATAATATTGAGAATGTCTTCAAGCATTTCTGCTACCAGCATGTGATCCGCTATCACTTGCAGAGTGCTGCCTTTGCTCAGCCAGCTCTTATGGAGTCCATTCTCTACTACTGCCAAGGATTCAATCGTCCTGATCTTCACCTGGTTGAAATGGTGACACTGGCTCATTGGAAGCCATTGCTTGAGATTGCCTATCAAGAGCTCTATGTTCCGGTTCTGATTGAACAGGTCAAGTCTCTTGAGGATCAAAACAAGGCCATTCAGAGCTTCCACAGAAAGGCTAGAAGTGTTCTCTCTGGCATGAAGGATAGGGAAGCATATCGCAACATGACAGATGAGGAAATTGTTCTTGATTTCCTTGAAGTCATTCCGTTCTATCAAGTTCTCTTCCTCACATCTCCTTTCAATGATAGTCGGGATGAGCTTTCCCCTCTTATTACGGAAGGCAAAGATTATCTGTTGAAGCAAAGTGGCAAATACAACAAGACGTGGATTACTACCACTCTTCTATTTGCCTATGAAAATGCACTGGATATGAGGAGATATGACAAGGGTATTGGATTGGATCAGTATCCCAATCAAGGACCGAACATTGCCCTCCTCATGTTGTTCTTCTTCCACCAGATCAACATGGACGTGAATTTCACGGAAGAAAATGGGGTTCCTTTTGCCAGTGGTATGGAGCAACGCTACCCGCTTGAAATCATTCCCGACGTTGAACCAGTCAAAGAAAACATGATGATCGCCATGGCAGGCTCCCATGTTTTTGAGGAGCTTGTTCCTGATTTAGAAAGCTCCAAAGCCACTGAAAATAAGGTGGACGAGGTTGAGCAATCTGAAGGTGGGGGTGGCAAGTTCTCAGCCCTCTTCAAATATATGGAAGAGAACAAGGATGAGATTGCATTCAGAACTACTATCAAGGGACTGAAGGAAAGCCCCATCAAGGAAAAATACACTGACACCCTTGATAGTGATACTTTGAAAGCCGCAATTGTTGGTCTTGAGTTGGGAGAGTATTTCCCCGATTTCGAGCAGACCGAAAAAGAATTGAGGAGTGACGATAAATATATCGACTTCTATGTAGTTGGTGTAGTTGCAACCTCCTTCACTCAAAACAAAGAGCTGGCTCTGGCTAAATTCTCAGAGAAGTTGGCGAATGCAAGCAACACTGAAATTGCTGCCATGATCATTGGTGTTGGTGCAATGGCAGGAGGTTTGGCTAATGCAGGTAAAACAAGCTATCACAAAGATCTCTTTGTGTTGGCACAGGAACATTTAGCAAAAAATTCCTCTACCAGTAATGGGCAAACGAATGACGGCAACACAGAACCCTCTCCAGCAGTGATGGACCTCATGGGAAATCTCGCTACTCTCACCAAAGGCTTGATGGGATTGGAAGGTATTAGCGAAGAAGGAAAACAGCAGCTTGCCGAACAGCTTGGACAGCTTTCTAAGATGGGCTTTTCACCCAATGAACAAGTTGTGCAGGAGCGGTATGGTCAAGCAAAGTCTGTAGATCCCCTCCCATGGTTTAATGATTGTGGTATTCAAAGCAGCAGCTTTGATTTGCTCAAGTCAGTGGTTAGGAAGTATTACCCCATTGATAAGAAAGATAACGATAAGGGTCTCAAGCTGATTGAGACGAAATTCTCCAATTCGGATTACTGGAGAATTGCAGATAGCCCATTTGGTCAAGCCATGATTTATACAGGTTTGGCAATCCATGTTGGTATCAATAACAAGTGGAAGGGAATGACCGAAGCCTTTATGGGTCTCAAGGACGTTCTCACTTGGATTGATAATTTGGAAGAAAGAAGGAAGGATAAAGAGACGAAATACATGTTCCTCAATATCCCCCTCAATATCATTCGTGCAGCATCAGACACTCCAGAAGAAATCATGTCAGCCATTGAGGAAATGGTTGCACATGCTGAGAGTGCATTTGAGGAAAAAAATCCAGCAGTGAATGATGCATTGGGGAGTATTGCCACTCTTACGAAGGCATTGTTGGATTCAGGAATGGGTAGTGATGAAGACAAGGCCACTTTGAGGAAAAATCTTGAAGAGCTGGAACGGGACGGTTTTCATCCTAGTGAAATTCCTGAACCCGAGGAAGAAAGCTCAGGTTTCTCACCAGAAAAAGCCAAGGAGATAAAGAGCAAAATGCTTCCTTGGTTCAAGAACTCTGGTGTAGTGATTGATGATGATGTCTTGGCTCTTTCTCTTGTGATTAATAAAATCATCGAAGCTGAGAAGAATGGATACACCGACCCACAGGAAACAGCAAAAAAATTCTCAACCTCTCGTATCTTCCAAGAGCTGTATTCAACAGAGTTTGGGCAGGCTGTTTTCTATGCAACCTTCGCCATCGTAAATACCATCGATAAGGAGGAATTCTTGGCTGATATGATTGATGGCTATGTCAATATCCTGAATTGGGTGATTCACCAAGAAGAGCGTGCAAAGAAAGGGTTCTACATTGTGTTTCTCTCTGGCTTGGTGGAAATTGCCGCTAGAACGAAAAATGGTATTGAAGAGCTGAAAGAAATCTATGACAACATAATGGAGGACTTCCTTGAAAAGGTGAGTGCATGGGGTAAGGAGGAAGGTGTCCCCCCTGAAATCATGGAACTCAAATAACAAATAGCTACCGAGAAGAAGCCCTCCTAGCGGGGGCTTTTTTATTGGTTCTCCAGCTCCATAAATGAGGAAACCAATCCAATCCTCTCCATCATCTTGGGAAAGCATTCGCTTCCCTTGGCAGTCAAGCTGCCTTGCCATACGGCAACACGAGCTCAAAACAGGCTGAGATGACACCATTCCTCATTTAAGAAGCTCATTCCATTACCAGTAAAAGAAAAGCCCCGAATTCGGGGCTTATTCATTTTTCTTGACCTTGTTTTGCACTGTCATCCTTGCCGACCAGCTTTCTCTTTCTGAATTTTGGCAAGCAAGCGATCTTTGAATGGCTTGGCACGAGAGAGGCTATCAACATTGTTTTTGCTATCCATTTTCGCTTGGTTTAGCAAAACTAGCTCTTCTGCTGTTGAGCCTTCTTCCAGAATGTCTTTTGTAGTCTTTCCAGCCAAGACACCATACTTCATGGCTACCTCACGGAAAGCCCGTTGAGAAACAATCCAGTCAGCTAAAGTTAATCGCAGATCTTCATTTACTTCTTGAAGCAACTTGTTCTTCTCAGTCAGCTCTTTATTGACCCGAGCATAGTAAGCGATTGAGCCATCAGCCGAAGCCAAGCTACGGCGAGCATGGTCAAGCTGTTGCTGGCTACCTTCCAACTCAAGACCAAGAGAGTCAATCTCCCGCCCCTGGTTGCCAATTTTTTCTAAGGCAGTCAGACCGCCCAATGTTTCAAGAAAACCGCTCATAGTCCAACTCCTTTTGTCAAGACATAAACCACACTAGCGTACTATTTCAAAAAAATCAATCTCCCGCAATTAAAAAGACACTCAATTGAGTGTCTTTCTTGTGTTATTGCTTGTCTTCTTTATCGCCATTATCACTTTGTTTCTTATCTTCTTTCTTTAACTTCTCTTCTTGGTAGAAGGTTTCAGCCTGATTATGCAATTCTTTTCCAGTAAGACCAGAATCCAAGGCTTTATCTAGAACTTTCTTGGTAGCTTCACTTCCAATATTACCTTCCATGCTTCCAATCGTATTCATGATATTGCGGAGGTTCTTTGTGTTATTGCCAGCATATGCCTTAATGAACCCACCATTAGGATTGTCAGCAAGACTTTTATCCATAATTTGCTTGCCAAGTGATCGAGCTGCATTGATAGCACTGCCCCCAAATTCCTTGTGACCGTTTTCTTCTGATTCAGTAAAGCCCTCTTCAAATTCAGCTTTACCGTTGATTGGGTCAGATACAGTAGCCATATCTAAACCTTGATCATAAGCTTGGCTATTCGCAACAGCTTTCTTGACACTACTGAATGAGTCACCTGGTATCATACTAGCATGGCTATTTTTAGTATCAGCAGTTCCGGCTCCATATCGCTCATTCATTTTCCTATCCATGTTTGCCAACTTGCTCTTCTCTTCATTCGCATTCTGTTGAGATTTACGAGCCAAAGCTTGTAAGCCTGTTTTAGCTCCTATGTTTGCTGCACCAGTTGAAAAACCAGCTACTCCAGAAGTCATACCACCCGCTTTATCAGCAGCACCAGAGAACTCACCAGCAAATTGACCCAATTTAGAACCAGCCCCACCAATCCATTGTAATAACTGGTCAGGCAGTTGATACATGATACTGAAGCATTTTCTAATGAAAATGAACATGACAGATAGGTAGACAATGGAACCGATAGCTAATGCTGTAAGAGCTGAGATTCCGCTAGTGCTATTGGTACTTTGAGCGAAAACCTCAAAGAACACCTTATTGATGAACTCGCCAATTACTGCGGAAATCACAATGGATGCTTCCATGCCGAAGATCATCAAAACAGGTCTAAGAACCAAAGAAAGCACTAGGGAGTAACCATTGCCACCGCGACCCGTCATATCATCCCCGTTTGGATGAAGGTGCATGATTGCCCATAGAGGCGCCGCAATGATGGCTTCAATGACTAACAAGACCCAGCCAACAATACAACCTATCCAAATAATGAATGGCATATTGGGTATGAAATAAGCCGCAGCAGCACCAGCACCAGTCAATACCTTGATAGGCATATCAAGAAACCAACCAATAACATTGATTGCTGATGCCATACCACCACCACCAATCGAATCGGCAAACTTAACCAATGCCAATGCAGCAACGGCTATCGCCGCAACAACAAGCTCAACCAATGTGAGCAATCTATTTCCTAGTTCGTTAATGACGACTAGAGGATGTCTAGTGTCATTTTTCAAGCTATAAAGATTTACACCTGTAAAGACTTCAGTGATCCCCGCTTGAAGGGTCTTCAATGGGTTTCCAGTTAGATGCATTCCACTTCCAGCTTCATTTTGTGCATCAGGACTATTTTTGATTCCCAAGAAGCTACCAGGTTGACTTCTCTTGTTGGCAGCTAAAACAAGCTTCGCACCGTCATAGTATTTAGATGCATCAGCAAAGATTAGGCTATCCATTGCTGGACCCACGGCAGAAGACTCATCAGTTGGAGACGAAGCTACGGCTTTGTTGATTAGGTCGTTCATTTGAACGATACGAGTGAACCATGCCCCAGCCAATATCCAACCTTGATTATTAGCCGCTTGTTGAATCTTAGTGTAGGCATCACCAGTGGATAGACCATCAGCAACACTCTTAACGCCTTTAAGATAATTGTCTGTCGCTTGCTCAATTTGAGCATAATATGCAGTAGCTTGATCAGGCGTCATAGTCACACCATGTACACCTTCACTATCTGGAGCTGGGGCTGTAGCTATGACAGAAGCCGCCAATGCATCCATTTTGTGAACCAAGATATCTGTTTGTGCAACATGAGCTTGATTGATTGCTGAGACATCCATTGGAGCAAAGATAGTTCCAATATCGCCCAGATAACCGCCATTTGTTGTAGGGGTTGTGTTTGCGACTGTTGAATCGACTTGGGTAGCATTCTTGTCTTGTGGATAATCAACTTCTCCACATCCATTTCTTCTAATGCTGGAAGTGGCATCTCCATACACCCAGCCTTGGCTGGCTTGTGTCATGGTGTAATTGTATTTGCCCCATTTTAATATTGAGCTTGTTTCTGAAATGGCTCGTGCATATGCGCGATAGCACATGGAAGCATTAAATGCTGCTTGTGCGGTTCCAAGAATTTCGTTTCTATATGTCTGCACATTGGTATTGGCTGCTGATGTTGGGTTGCTCATAAAGGCACCCCAAACCTGATCTGCCAAACCGATACCTTGTACAACGAGCCACATAACAAGGGCTTGCATCACACAATAACCACCGCCGACAACTGGAAGAACAAGTGCTGTACCTACTGAATATCTGATGGGTATCCATACAGAAGAGAACTTCTTACCCAACATCTCCCCATCATGTGCCGTGTTCAAGGTTCCGGCCAATATAGTGTACCCAGCCAAGATACCGCCAATAATTAAGCATCCGCCATTGAAAATTTTGATGCCTGAAATCAAAGGATCACTGCCACCGCCATCTAACAAGCCACCAAAGATTGCTCCAAGCACTTTGATTGATATATCCCCTGAAGAGGGTTCAAACACATTGGCAGCAAAAGAACTGGCACTTGCCAGCATGAATAACATAAATACAAATAATTTTTTCATTGATAACCCCTTATTGTTTTATTTTTGGTCATCAATACCTTATCAAATTAAATTATCGTGTCAACGATAAAAACAAAAAGCCCCAAGGTTTTATCCAAGGGGCATTTGCATTACTCAATTACAAGGAGACTCAATCAACCATATTATTGTCATTATCATTGATTGGATCGTTTGTCAGACGATGATTAACTTATACGAAAACGAAATTCACTTGTCAAGATATCATCAAAAATAACTCGCACAAAAAACAAAAGCCTCAAAAAGAGGCGATTGTTTTTCATGAACCAAAAACAACTCAAAGGAGCATTTGAGAGATACCAAGCTCACATGATTAAACTTGGCATTCTTGTTTTTACACACTAAACCCGGTTTGTCAACTATTTAATCATGTTGAGAGCAAATTTTTTTAGATCAAGCCCAAGTTCCTCAAATTCATCTTCAATAGCTTGATGGGCTAAACCTTCAATAAGAACCTCAGCAATATACTTCACCCTATGATTGCTCTTGGCAACAGACAGATGCCACAAGCCAAACACAGCAGCAATCAAGTGAGCTGAATAGCCCGAGGCTTCTCCAGACTCATACGAGTAATCAATCAGCTTCGTTTTGAACCGCCTGAAAGCATGTTCCAACGAATACAGCTTTCTAGAATCGTCACAATAGGCAAGCAACTCAGCAAGGGTTAGGTTGACCGAGCCGTCTTGTTGGTTGTCCCAATCCGCCTCTTCATCCTTCTTCAAAACCGCTTGCCCCTTCGCCACGAGTTCACCGAGCTTTTGAGCGGAATCTTTGGGGAAGCGCCGTTTTGCCTCTTCTCCCAAGGTCTCAATCGGCTTGCCAATCAAACCTCTCTCAATGAGGTGTTGGAGGTCAGACCACGGCAAGCTATCGCTTTCTCGTATCCCAAATCTGGTCTCTCCATACTCTCTCAGCTCCAAATTGCCGAGAGCCACCATTTCAGCCTCAAACGGGGCGAGTTTGAAGCCAAGCAAGGGATTGACCAACCAGAAGGCTTTCAAGCCCAGATCCCAACTTTCAAGGCTCTCTCTATGTTCCAGAGCAAGAACCTGATCGACCAGACTTTCAGCTTCTTGTAGGTTTTTGTCGCTTTTGTGAGCTTGTAGAACCTTCCAGAGCTCTATTCCATAGGGGCCGACCTCAAAGCAGTCCATTGAGCCAGGAGCAAAGTCTTCAACGAGCTTGAGGAACTTCGTTTGAGGGCTTTGTACCCCCTTTAAGTAGCTATCCCAAGGGATGTCATACATTGCCCCAAGGATGGAAGAAGGATCACGGCAAGCCTTGAAGAAATCGGCTTCCCTTTCAATCTTGCCCTTCTCCATAGCCACTTTGATAGCTTCTTTCGCCCAATAACGGGTTCTCATGGCATTCAGCGGTTTATCCCAGTTCCCATGTGCCATCTTCACTCCAAAAACACGCTTTTTTGATTTGTCAAGTTTTCTAGATAAAACCTAGAAAATCTTCATTCCGGGCCTTTTAACTCCCCAAGTTTTAAAGTGGCGACACTTAAACAACAAAAGGAGTTAAACATGAAACAAGAAATCAAGAACTACAACTTAAAGATTAAAGGTCAAGGCCAGCTTATCAACAATGATTGCCTTGTTGGAATGAAGAACATTCCAGACAACAGTATTGACCTTGTGCTTACCGATCCCCCATATGGTATCGCAAACAAGAACCTTCGCACATGGGTAGGAGCTTCCAAGAACGGCGGGAAAACCGTAACAACACAAGAAGCTTGGGGTAACGACTTCCAAGACAGCTTTGGTGACGTGGACGGCTTCTGGGATTGGTTCAAGCCTTTCATGACCGAGATGACACGAGTAACCAAGGACGGCGGCTCAATCATTCTCTTTCTTGATGTGAAGTACATGGGCCATTTTGTTTATCTGATTGAAGAAGAATTCGGTCTTAAGTTCCGAAACAATATCTACTTCACCAAGAAGAACCCAGGCCCAGGTCTCAACATGAAGGGGTATCGCCACGCTTGTGAACAAGCAATTTGGTTTACCAAGGGCAAGACACCTTTCAACTTCAACTTCTTAGAGCAGAAGGACATGCTTAATGTTTTCAGCGGAGCCGTTGGAAGCAACAAGGAAACAAAGCACCCATGCGAGAAGTACAAATGGATGATTGAGCCACTTATTGAACGGCATAGTCATGAGGGGCAACTGATTCTCGACCCATTCGGGGGCTCAGCAAGCACGCTTGTCTATGGTATCCAAAAAGGGCGCAAGGTGATTGCCTTTGAGAAGAGCGAGAAATTCTTTGAGATGGCAAAGGAACGAGTTGAGAAACATGGTCTTGATGTTCTCTTCTATGAGCCAAACAAGAAAGCTGAAACTAAGGAAAAGGTGGAAGTGAAGCAAGAGGAAGTCACCGACAAGATGAAGAGCCAAATTGAACAGCTTGACGTAACAGCCAAGCAACAAGTTCAAGAGTTCATTGACTCACTCTTAAAGGTGAATGCTCCCAAGACCACCAAGAAGGTTGCTACAAAGAAAGTGGAAGTGAAGGCTGAGAAAAATGACCGTGTTTCCGAAATCATTGCGGAGTTAGCGAGCATCAAAACCAACCTTAACAATGACTACATGGGCATGAGCATGAAGAAGAAGATTAACCAGTTAAAACGCCAGCTTTCACGGAATTTAACCAACAAGGAAAGCATGAAGGAAGAGTTATCGAATCTTGCCGCACTTAAATTCGATGAGAGCAACCAGTATTGCCACGAAGGGATTAAGGCTGAATTTATGGAAGTGGTCAGCCGTATCGAAGAGAAGTTTATGGAACTAGCTTAATTTTGACAAGGAGAATGAAAATGAGGAACGTATATGAGGTTTCAGTAAGTCAGACACGCGAATACTTCGCATATATCGAGGTAGTTGCTGACTCTGAAGAAGAAGCACGAGAAATTGCAGAAGAAAAGATTAAAGCCCCTGACGATATCAATTGGAGCTGGGGAGGGAATTATCCAGTTGAAATAGACGATGTTGAATTTCAATATGAAGAAGACGACGAGGAGAATGAAGATGAGTAAAGCTAAATATGTATGGGCATGGACAGATGAAGATGACACCTACATCAACAAGAAAGATAGCCTTGAGGAAATTATCGAGGAAATCATTGAGCATTATGAGCCAGAAGCCAAAAGACTCACGATTGAAAAGAAAGACAGCAAGTTTGTTGTCCACTACTTCTCGGAATATGTGAGCGATTGGGACGAGATGGAGGATATGGACTTTGGAGGAATTGAGGAAGAGCAAGAAGACGGCTTCAAGATTCATTGTGAATTTGAAGCTACCCCTTGGACTACAGCTCACTTCCTAGATGCTCTTGCACGGGTTTATGAGCGAGAAGACAAGTTTGATATTTCAGAGAACAACTAACAAGGAGAACCACTATGAAAAACGGACACTACAAACAAATTACAGAGATTGGATTAGGGCAAGTCATCAATTTCTTCTATTTCAAGGGCATCAACTACCTTGAGCGGGAATTCAAAAAAGGACGAGACCTTGACAACCCAGTAGCTATCATCATCAAGGGAACTAGCAAGATGACTGTTGCTTTAGAAGATATGAGCAAAGAGGAATATGTGGCTCGCCTAAAGGTTGCATGTCACTTCATTGAAGCTGACGCCATTATGATTTTCTCCGAGGCTTCAAATTGGACTGGAACAATGGAGGAAATGAAAAATGTCAAAGAGATGATGGGTCAAATTCATGGGCATGTAAAAGCCGTAGACGTTCTTCATGTGCTTATCGAGACACAAGGCAAGCGAATTATTGGTGTTGCCGATATTGAAAGCAAGGGGAATAAGCGAGTGATGAAATCTATGAAGTGGCATGTTGTCGACCTTCCAGAAGAACAGGAATGCCTATTTAGCCACTTCTTACCAAATCAAAAGGAGGCAGCATGAAAACAGATGAACAAATCAACATGGAGGTAAGCGAAGCGATTCTTAATGTAATGAACAAGGTTCAAGACGAAAAGCAAATCAGCTTTGCAGATTACAACAACAAAAAGAGTCAAGAGTTATTTGCTCTTCAGCTTGATGTGTTTCTTCGATTGGGAGGCAAGGAAGCAACCTACCTCATGCTTCAACGAATGATTGCCCAGGCTCAGCACCAAGGAGAGACAGCATGAACAAGGCTCGCATTGAACACTACTTGACCGAAATCCAGAGCTGGGAGGTATCCCCTCCCTCTATCGGAGAGGCACAGAAGGCAACGAAGGGGCTAATGAGTGAGTTGTTTCCCAACCTACGGAGAGACCACTTAAATTGGCTTGCTGGAAATTTTATGGCAACACATTACAAGGAGAACGAAGATGACAACAACCAACAATGAGCCAAATATCAAGGAACTTGCTCACATGAATATCCAACTGGATATGAAACAAGTTGGATATTGGATGGGATATGTCACCCATAAAACAATCACATGGGACGACATTGGGAAAAGCAAGGAGTTCTATATTGAAAGAGCCAAATATCTTGCCCTTGAAAATGATGCCCAAGATTTTGATTGTGGCTACTTTATGTCAGAGGAACTAAAAAACGATATCGACTTCGCCAAGCAACTCATACCTCTTCATGGCGGCTATGCCCACTGGTTTTCAGCAAACGTTCGCAAAGACAAGGAGGTCATCAAACTCATACTTAAACACTGCGAACCTAGTCAATGGATACCTGGAGGCTATAACTGCAAAATCTTAACCAAGGAAATTCGTCTTGATGTTGCTTACGACATTATCAAGGAGTTTCCAGAGTACGAACAGCTCCTTGGGGCAACCATCAAGAAGAAGATTGGTTCAATGGGTCTTGTTGAGTATGTAGAGAAAAAGAACCTTCAGAAGTCATTGAAGAAAAATTTGACGAAGGACAATAAGCCAACCATGAGGATGAAGATTTAATCAGGTCAATCCAACATGGAAATCAAAATAAGCTCCCAAGTGGAGCTTTTTCTTTTTATATTCAAGAAACTTTGATTGATGACTTGACAAATGAATTTTACTCGTTAAATTGATTATACGGATAGCAACACGGAGATATTAAATGAACACCAATACACCAATCTTAGATAAAACAAAATTTGAGATACTTGCTGAAAGAAAAACAGCCCGCATTGAGGTTTTAACTCCACCAAAGTTAAAACAGCTCGCCAAAGAAAAAGCCGAAAGAGAAAACACCGACTTGAGCAAGGTCATCAATTTCGCTTTACTTCAGTTTTTGGAGAACTAAGAGCAAGGCACCAATAAAAAATCCCCCAAGCTGGACACTTGAAGGATTTGATTTTTCAACCCAACTCAGAAGGAGGAAAACTACTGAGTAGTTAATAAGGATAAATATGCTATGAATAATGTAATAGAAGAAAAAGAAAATGTCAATAACGAATTATCACAGGAAGACCAAAAGGCGAAAGAATATCTTGATGGTGTTATTGACGGCCTTGAAGAAGAGCTAAGAAAAGACGAGGCAACAAAACAAGCTTCTCAAGCAGTGAAGCCATCTAAAAAGGCTACAAGCAAGAAAACCAGCAAGAAGGTTCCCGCCAAGGCTGATACCGAAACAACACAAAATGACGAGGAAGGTGGAGCTAAGAAGCACCCACCTACCATTGAGCACATCTTTATCAAACGCAAAGACACAGACGGCAGATTTCTCATCAATAACTATCGCCGCCAAGGTTCTCTTCTATTCAAATGGACTGGTGAATATTGGAGACAGCAAGAAGAAGAAGACATCAAAGGCATGATAACGAGCTGGCTAGACATGAATTATTCGGGTCAATTCCTTGCTCGCAATCTCAACTCAATCTATACCATGTTCACCAATTCTGTTCTCAAATTTGAAAAAGAGCAGATTGAGGGAATCATCATCCCAACTCGCCACCACTGGTTAAAGGTTGACGAAAAAACAGGCAATATCAAGGCAATCGTGCCAGATAGAACCCAGCCCGTGAAGTACATCATTGATGTGATTATTCCAGCGGAGGGTAATTTTACCATTCCCAAGAAGAAGGCAGTTTTCCCACCAAAGAGCAAGTTCCAGAAGTTCCTAAAGACTTCCCTTGTCGATGAGGCGGTTCGCCAGGTTGTTCAAGAATATTGTGGCTACACACTTACTAACACAACCAGAAAGCAAAAGATGCAATGGTGGGTAGGTAAAGGCGCAAACGGCAAGAGTGTTTTGATTGAGATTTTATCCAGCCTTCACGGCAATCCAGTTTCAGTGAAGATCAATGAGGTAGGTCAATACAATGCTCATCTTGTTGGAGCAAGTCTTGTGTTTGCTACTGAGACCGATAAGAAAGGATTTGACCAGGAATTCGTCAAGCAAGCCGTATCTGGTGACAAGGTTGAGGTCAGAGCTATCTACGGCAAGAAACAGAACGCTCAGCTAACCGCCAAGTGGATCATGCTTATGAACGATATACCTCATATCACAGACTTTACCGATGCAATTTTTAGACGTGTTCAACTTGTCAACTGGACTCAGCAATTTACCGAAGCAACAGCAGATGAAAACCTTGCTCACGACATTATCAGAGACGAAAAAGAAGAAGTTCTTTTCTGGTGTCTTGAAGGTCTTCAACGCATGATCAAAGCCGACTGGAAATTTACCAAGGCTCAGAGCATTGATAACTCTGTCGCTGAGTGGAGAAATGCTGCTGACAAGGTTCGCTTGTTCTTTGTTGAACGTAATTACCACTACGACGATGACAAGAAGAAAAAGAACGACAAGCAAACCATATTTGAAGCATTCAATAAGTGGGCGGATCAGAACAAGTTTGAACAAATGTCGTCAACTAGCTTTTGGCTTCGAGCAAATAATATCTTCCCAAGATTGAAGGAAGACCAAGACATGAAAGATAAAAATACAGGAAGACGAGCAGTCCACTTATATATCAAAGCCGAAACAATACAGGAAATTTAAAACAGACAACTACAAGGAGAAAATCTATGTCTACAAACGCAACAATCGCAATTTTAAATAAGGATGGAACTATTAACATGACTTATTGCCACCATGACGGCTACTTGATTGGTGGAGTTGGTGAAAAATTACTCAACCACTACAAGGATGCTGAATCCGTAAAGAACTTGATAAAAGGTGAGGCAATGGATCGTCTTGGCGAAACCAAACAATCAACGGAATTTTATGGGGTGGGGAAAAATCCAGAATACTCCCGCAGCTTCACCGATATTGACCACTACAAAACAAGAAAACAATATTGGCAAAAGGACTTCAACTATCTCTTTGACGAACAAACAAACTCTTGGTCTTACAATAAACAACATGACGTCACCCATTATGGCTTCGTAGATCATGATAACGACAAAAAATCATTCAGGCCATTGAACCAAGAAACACTCAATAAAGAGCGCGAGCAAGCTGTTTTAGACTTCATCCAAGTGCGAGACCACCACCCCGACGATATCAAATGGAGAAAGGATGTTATTGAAGAGAATTTAGTCAAAGGAGCTGACTTCGAGAATATCAAGAAGATGATTAACCCCACTAGACTTAACAAGCAAGTAAATCCATCTGCACAGGAAAAGTTTGACCATGCTCAAGAAGTAGCAAACAAGCTTAATGCCATCAAATTGGATCGTGAGCTTCCTCAAAAAGACAGCTACGAAGACATGATGAAAAAGCTTGGTATCCAACATAAGGACAAGCAAGAGCAATCAATCACACGAGCTGGAAAAATCAAGGTATGAACCAATCACCATGAGCTCTCTTCGGAGGGCTTTTTTATTGGCTCCCAGCCTTCTTAAATGAGGAACCTAACCAATCCTCAAAGTCATCTTCAAGAAAGCCTTCGCTTTCCTAGCGGTCAAGCCGCTCAGCCAGGTCTCCCAGCCTACGGCACCAACTCCACCAGGTAGAGACCAACTCCTACCCTCCCGAAAACACTCACCTTTTGCTCAATGTTTGGGCACAGGCTCAGGAAGGCCATTTCTAGCCCCGTGGAGCCGTTTTCCACCCGAGACATACCAAAGCACCAACCAACCTCAAACAGAGGCTTGTAGCCCCTTCTCGCAAGCCAATTTTCAGGCTTTGACGATCAAAAAAGCCAACATCTTCAATTCATCAATCAATCTTACCTTCTATCTTGAAGTTTACCGTTTATCTAAAAGTCAAGATTTAATCGGTCATTATGTTGACATATTCCAAATAACCGTTAAATTAAATATATAACAAAAACAAACAAGGAGACCCGCCATGAATGACAAAGCCAAGGCTCAATTAAAACAAGACAAAATTGATGCGTACTACAATGTTTTGCACAAACTTTCTCACGCATACTGTTTTGACGGCGACACTGATTTCATAACTGTTGCTACTGAAGTGTCTAAAAAATACAAAGAAACCATAAGAATTTATAACTTCTTGTCTAGAAATAGATTTGAAATTGACAAAGAAGCAAGAAAGGAAGGAGATCGCATGTTGCGCCAACTTGAAATTGGTGACTAACAACAAGGATTAGCCCACCTTACGGGCTACCAACCATAACTACAAGGAGACAATCATGATGGCAGCTATCAATAACCAATATTTCATTGCAGAAGATGAGGGAACAGCCTTCTTCTTTGTCAGAGTCTTAACCAAGAGCATATTGACTGAAATCAAAGCAATCTGCACCAAACTTGGCTTTGCCAATTTCATCATTCAAGGCTTTATCTCAAACATAGAGGATAGTCACTTTGTCAAAGTGGAAAACAAACAATAACTACAAGGAAAAAATATACAAAGGAGGATTTATGAAAACAAGCCAAAAACGATTTTATTATGTGACATTGACCGTAGCCTTCATCATGCTTTGCTTGATAGCGGGCTTACCCAAGGCATTCGGTCAAGAAGTTGTGAGCAAGAAGAAGGATGCCTCTTGCTTTGTGATGGGGGACTCCATTGCACAAGGGATCGCAGCTCAGCTCCCACAATGCGCCAGTGACACCAAGGTCGGCTTGAATACAGTCCAAGCTCTCACCAGGTTCAACCAGGTGCCGGCCGTCCAAACAGTCATTGTGAGTCTTGGAATCAACGACAGAGACTATCCAGGCACGAGATCCAACCTAGCAGCCCTACGAGCTCGCATCCATGCTCAGAATGTGATCTGGATACTTCCACCCGCTATCTTGTCGTTTGGTATTCAGAAGAAGAAGGATGCTCTCTATGTAGCCATGCGAAATCGTGACTACATGAAGAACATTGACCAAACCATCTCAGCAGACCACATCCACCCCACGAACAACGGCTACAAAGCAATTGCTCAACAACTTGGAATCTAACCACAACAAGGAGACTTATCATGACAACCAAGAAACAACAAACCATTATCAAACTGATCAGCATACTTCTATTAGCCTCATTGGTATACTACACCTATGCTCAGCATGATCAATCATTTAAGGAAGGGATCAAGAAAGTGGGTGTAGACCTTTGGAATGACTTGGCGAATCCCCAGCATTTCCAAGGATAAATTCACCAGCCACAATGAAAGAAAGCCCTCTAGGGGCTTTTTTTGTTGCTCTATGGCTTAACCACCATATCCATTCAAATCTATCGTGTCTTTGCAACTTGATGGCAACCACTGAGGGGCAATCATAGCGAAATTTCCGCACTTCCAATGGATTGAGCCATTCGCATCAGGAACCGCTTCTATCGCTAACATTGCTCTTGAAAGCTTGGCATTTGCTCCACTGCCGAAACGAACAATAATCAAGCCGTTTTGAATGTTATTGACGAAAGCATACTTGCCGACTGGCATTGCAGTAGGAACCGCCCAATTACTTGCAGGCAGTGTTCCATTGTTCGCATAGTATTCTTGAATATCGTCTTGAAGCCCACCAACAATTGTCATACCTTCAGATACTTGCGCTCTTATTACATAGTCTTGATAAGCGGGCAAAGCTATTGCCGCTAAAATTCCAACGATAGCCACCGTAATCATCAGCTCTATCAATGTAAATCCGTTTTTCCTCCCATTAAGTCTCATAGTGTCCCCTTTTATTTTTATGGTTGTTCTCCAAATATAACTTTCAATTTCCATTTGTCAAGATAGCCAACCTTTTATCTATCTTGAATGTTGACAAACTCAATATAACCGTTAAATTGAATAGAAAGGACGATAAAGGAGAGGGGTCATGAACCTAATACAAATAATTGATGAAATACAAGCAAGCCACCAATATGTCAATAATATTATCGAATACGATGACAAGTATGATTTGGTTGAATACAAGGGCAAGCTCATTGTGATTGAAAAAGAGCAAGTAGGGAAATCAACCCCTACCGCATCATTCTTCTATATCTCGAATCCCAATGACCCTCAGAAGCTTTCCATTGAGGATCACCCAGAGGGGGCAGCTAAGCGATTTGTTGAATACTACAATCAGAAGAAAGAACTCAAGGCGAAGATGCTTGATGATTTGGAAAAATGGAGTAGAACTTGGATTAAGACAAAGGAAGCCAAATGAAAAACAAAAACGCCGAGCTTCAATGTGAGAGACAAGAGCAAGAATTTGACTTCTGGAATAAATCAGTCAAGGAAGAAAAACACCATGAACCAGAGGGCATGCCAGTGTGGGTGCGATTCATGATTGTTATTGCGACAATTGCTCTATTGATTCTTGCCCATAGACTAGGATTTGTCTTGCACCATGCGGGAAGCTTCCACGCATGAAGTCGGCAAGAGTGAGGGTCTATTACAGAGATGAGGATTGCTCTACGAGAACCATAGAAAAGATTGTCAATGCGAAGAGCAAACAGCTTCTTAAAATAGAAATCAAAAGGTATCTTGCAAGCCTAGATCAAGACTATTACTCATACATGATCGACCAATACACTTGATTAAGTGTATTTATCTGGTATGTTGTCTTGTTAACCACAAGAAGAACAACATGACCATACTAATAACAACATTCCTACTACTTGGCATTGTCCTAATCGCCTACGGCTTATTTTCCAAGCCAAAATCCAACCAGCAAACACAAGAAGGCAAGATCTTGCCCGACATGATTCCTTGGAAGATGTCTGGGGTAAATGTCCGCTCTAGGCTTACCGAGACCCAATGGAACGAGCTGAGGAATTATGCGAAGCGCAAGAAAGGCTTCTGTTGTGAGGTATGCGGGGGCAAGGGAAAAGCCCAAGGTTTCAAGCACGACGTCGAGGCTCACGAGGAATGGGTTCACGACCACAGAACCAGAACCCAATCCCTCACAAATATCCTCATCCTTTGCCCGCTTTGTCACAAGTTCAAGCACATAGCCTTTACTGACTCTAGAGGCTACGGGCCAATGGTTAGAGCTCACATACAGAAGGTCAACGGCTGGACTGCCGACCAGGTAGAACTGGCCATCAACAGAGCCAAGCACGAGGTCAAGCAACTCAAGGGAGTCTGGAAGCTGGATCTCACCTACCTCAATAGCTACCCCTACCAGGTCAAAGAGCAGAACAACCAACCAATCGTCTTCACCACCCAAGAGAACCGCTTTTGCCGTAAAGGGGTGTACGAATGAACCCCATCATTGCTCTGGCTATCGGCTTGCTCTTGGGCTTTCCTTCATGCTGGAAACTCATCCCACTTGTTGCCTTCTTTATATGGGCATTGTTCCATTTCTACTCAACCGAAATCGCTATTCAACTAATGAACCTACAGCGATGGTTAGAGAATGAGCTTGAAGAAATAGAAGCTGAAGAGATGAAGAAGAAAGAACAAGAAAATAGCAAATAAATCAAGCAATTAACTTGATTTATGCCAATATTCTGATATAGATGATGAATGAAACCAACAAGGAATCTATATGGAAAAAACACTTGATCAAATAGAGCCAATCCAAATCACCGACGACTTTGAGAAGATGGCTCAAGAGCTTTACCAAAGTGATTGCAAAGACAAATCCAAGCTACTACCACAAGAATATTTTGACAATGAAAAGTTCATGATCGCTTGTGTTGAACAAGATGGCGACTTGGCTAAATACGCCTCAGACAGATTAAAAAACAGCCGAGAGTTTGCTCTTGAAGCACTAGATGCCGCACGTAGTTTATGGTTCGGAACTTCCACTTTTCCTCTTGCAGACATGAGCGATGAGGTCAGAAACGATAGAGATTTCTATCTATCTGCCTTGAATTCAAAAGCAAGAAAAACCGGAATTATGGACTCAATGGGGGATGAGCTAAAACAAGACAAGGAGATTGTCCTTGCCTATGCTCATGCAATTCATGCTGAGACTTGGGATGATGATTGGAGAGACGCGAAAAGCAATGAAACAGCCCAAGAGAAATTCAAGCACTATTTGAAAGCTGATCCAGAACTCATTGAACGAGCTCGCCAAAGAGCCGAAAGACCCAATGCCTCAGAGAGGGACAAACATTGGTTTGAGACTTTAAGTGCCCAAGGTCAAAGTGGCAGATATTACTCTCTACCATCCAACCTACTTGCAGATAAGCCTTTCGCAATGGACCTAGTAGCAGCCGATCCAGCAGCATATCTTAACTTAGATAGACATCTCCAAAAAGATACTGATATTGCCCTACAAGCTCTCAAAGGGGAACACCAGTTCTATCCTGTTTTAGATAGAGAGCTTCTTGATAACAAAGACTTCGCTCAACAAGCCGTTAAGGTATCCCCAGAAATTTTCCACTATCTAGGCGACGAGCTACGAGCAGATAGAGAAGTCTTCAAAGATGCTTTATCACACAAAGATTTCAAACCAATCTCTGAGGGACTTACGAAAGAAGTCGAGCAAGAATTGCATGGTACAGACTACAAAAAACCCGCTACCAGCATTGAGCCATCATTCTTGTCCGACAGAGAGCTTGTGCTTGAGATGGGAAAGAAAGACAAAGAGATTGTTGCGAAAGCCTCTTATCCACTTAGAAACGATCCAGAGCTTATTCTTGAGACAAAAGCCTACGATCACATGTCAGATAAATTGAAAAGCATGGTCGGCAATCAAGACCCTGAGCAAGCATTAAACCGAATTGTCAACAAGAACAAGCTTGACATCAACCTTGCTCAAAAAGATCCATACGAAGACATGATGAGGAAACTTGGGCTTGAGCATAAGACTAAGCAAAATCAATCAATGACCAGAGAAGGCAAAATTAAACTATAAGGAGAAACTATGGATTACTACACAGTCAACGAGAATTTCATTTCCGACATACGTCAAGGTTATGTTACTGATGCCAAGAAGTTAATGGAGCATGAATTATTTGACGCCAACTACAGCGGAGAACGCGGATCTACACACCTTGAAGCAGTGGCAGCATCAAGAGACAATCCAGAGATTATGAAAGCGCTCATCGATAAGGGAGCCGACTCAAGACAATACCCATATGCATTGATACTTGCTTCCCATTGGGGGTATCTTGGCAATATGGCTGTCTTAATAGATCATGGGGCTGATATTCATGCAAAACGAGAACATGCCCTTGTAGTCGCCATAGAAGCCCACCAAACAGGAGCCACACAAATGCTCATTAACAAGGGAGCGGATGTCGAGATTGCGATTCCTCAAGTCAGAAACATTAAAGAGGAAACAGCTCAATGGGTGCGAGATACAGCGAACTCAGTAAAACTTGCCAACAAACTTGACACCACCCTTCCTCAAAAAGACAGCTACGAAGACATGATGAAAAAGCTTGGTATCCAACATAAGGACAAGCAAGAGCAATCAATCACACGAGCTGGAAAAATCAAGGTATGACACCAACACCACAAGCCCTCTTCGGAGGGCTTATCTATTGTGAGCCTCTATTTCATTCTGACGGCGATAGTCTTCGTCAAGTCTCTCTTTCATTTCACGAACAGCATCATCAACTTCGTTGACACCCACATCGCTATATATCAAGTGTTTGTGTTTGCCTTCTTCCACTACCCAGAAATGAAGTTCCTTCTCTCGTGCTAAATATTGATATTTCATCTATCAACCTCCTTTAATCCGTCCACAAATAGCAGAAAACAAAAGCAAGTCAAATTATTTTCAATAAGTCAAGATATTTCTTGCTTTCTATGTTGACAAATTCTTTTTATTCGTTATATTGAATATTGACAGATAAAAGGAGATGTTATGTTTAAGATGAATAAGCCATTGGAAAAGAAGTTAGATAAGAGTTTAGAGAAGAAGCAAGAGTTGGAACATACAACACTTGAAAAGCCCGAGGCTGAGAAATTCTTGAGCAAGGACGGCATCAAAAAATTTGCCAAGGATTTTTGGAAGTCTTTAGAAGATACAGGCAACTTCCAAGGATAAGTTCTCCAGCACCCAACCAATCAAGCTCGCTACATGCGGGCTTTAGGGGTACAAGGAGAACCAACATGAATTCAACAGACAGATTAAGAGGACAAAAAAACTATTTCATACTTGAGCTTTGCACAGAGCAAGAATTAAACAAGCTCGCCTCTCACTACGACCCAAGCCTTGTCATGCTTCCAACTGACAACTTGCCACAAGCCTACAAAGACAAGATGGCAGATATCAAGAGAATCAGAGAACAACAAAATCTTGATATGTACTTCAATGTCGGCAACCACACAGCCAAGCACGAGCAGATCAAGATTGAATTCTTGAAGAACGGGAAGCCTCTATTCTCTGCCGTCTTTGACGATCCCCTTCAGATGATCGATTCAGCTTACAAAGGCATTCAGAGCCTTCAAGCAGCTTTGGTCTACGACGACATGATGAAGAGCCTTGGGCAGAAGCACAAAGCCAGCAGCACCGCCAAAACTACAAGGAGCTTCAAATGATCGTTGAAGAATACACAATGGCCTTGGTTGCGAAATGGCACCTTCTAGACATGGAACAGAAAACCACCGTGGACAAGAAGCTTGAGATTGAATATATCCGTGACGACAGCCACAGCTTCAAGCGATTTCTTTTCAACCATGCTTTCTATGAGGGCTTGAAGGTTACTGAGTGGATTGGTTCAGATTGCTACGAGCTCAGCCTACAGAGCATCAGCAACCCAACCAGCAACAAGAGTCACTACAACCTTCATTTCTCTCTCAATCACATTCCAGAGAGCCAAGAGCTGATCGAGACCACATATCACGCTCACTTTGAATTGGAGCTTGCCAGGTACACCGAGAAGGCGATCCTCACCAGAACGAAGGAAGTCTTTCACCAACTCGCCCCTCTTGTCTTGGAGACCTACAAAGGCAAGCACACCTTCAAATGGGGTGAACTCAGACAGAAAACAGGTGGATTGATAGACAGACTGGACCAGCACGAAAAATGGCTTAGAGGTCAGTATTAAGAACAAAAACAAGGAGCGACGACATGAACAACTTAGAGACAAACTTGAATGACTATCTTTGGTATGTGAGAAAGCACAAGAAAGCTGACAAAGCAGCATATAGCTATCTCGCATCCCTACTTTCAAAGAAAGTAAGCACCATCATGCTTGCCAACAAGCTCTCTATTGAACTTCATGACAATGGAGGCTCCAAAGGCAAAGCAAAAATATAAGGAGACGATATGGAACTACAACAAGAAGAATTTCAGTTTTTCAAGAATAATCAAACTGACACAACACCCAAAGAGGATATCAAGGGCTTGCTTAAAGAGACGGGAGCATTCCTCTTCGTTAATGCATTCATGCTTGCATTGACCACTTCAGCTCTCAGAGACATGGCCGATGCAGCGAAGAACCCACACATAGGAGGTTTCCTACTTTTACTTGTCTTGCTTGGCTTTGCCTTTGTGGGATCTCTCACCACGGCAGGCTTTGTAAGAAGTGGAGTTGCCTTTCTTCGCTCAGCAGAGAAGCTATGCAAGGCAATATGGAGGAAACTAGACAGATGAGAATACGAACCAAAATCTAAGGAGCCGAAAGGCTCTTTTTTATTGCCTCCACTTATCTTCAATTGTGTCTCCTGTCTTTTATTTTAGTTGCTATGTTGACAAACTCAATATAACCGTTAAATTGAAGTTATAACAACAACAAGGAGACAATATGATTGAAGAAACTACTCTTGAAATTGATGAATACTTTGAAGGGTTGCCACCTTATCTACAGCTTGCCATCAAAAAAGGCTCAGTAGCAACTGTCAGAGCCCACCTTAATCCAGAACACAACAAAAACGCCATTTTATGCAAGGCTGCATATTTAGGTCATTTAGATATCGTCAAGCTTCTTGTTGAAGAATTTGACACCAATATCCGTGCTTTTGGTGACTATGTTCTTGAAGTCAGTATGATGGAATACCATTCCGATATTTATGGATATTTCAATGAAATCGTTGGCGAGCAAGAGGAAAACAATGAAGGCGATCCAGGCGATGAACCCACTTTCCCCTCTTTTGATTTTGATTTTGATGAGGATGACGAGGAAGAGGAGGAAATCAAGCCTGAAGAGAAGGAGAAAAATGACACTGACTGGAAGCAAACACTATTAGATGCAATTCCTATCAACAGACACCCATTGGATGATTCAGACAGCGAATTCATTCAAGCACTTGAAAAATCAGTTGAAACTCTTGAGCAGCTTGTTGAGATTTATCCCGAAGATGATGGCCTCTTCTATGTTCAGTGCTATATGAAGATTTTTGAGCCCTTGGTAACTGATCAACACACGGAAGATGCTGAGGAAATTTGCAGATTTTTCAAAACAAGACGAGATGCCCCACAGTTTGTCAGAGCAAGACTTCATCGATATTTACAATCAATTGAAGTGAAAGACAACCACTTCACAATGGAGACCAAAAGTAAGGAACTTCATGCCATCAATCGTATCAGACTTAGCGGATTCAAGGCTTCGCATTCAGAATACTACAAATTAGCCAGCGATATTATCTATAGCCACTATGAGAGAGAGCTTAATGGCGATACCGTTCTTTATTTAGCCAGAGATGGGAAACAACCAGAGGATTTCAAAAAGGTGACTTGGTATGACGAAGCATCATTGAGAAGACATCATAGAAGTCTTGAAAGAGGTCCGCATGTCCCATTCATCGGCAAAATCTTGAGACAACCTTCTCAAAAACCAAAAATAATCATTGAAGACGAAGCCGTGTTTGATGAGCTTCAAGATAATTTCCCAAACTTCAAAGAAGTCATTCGCTTCTACAAAGCTCAGTTCAGATTGCTTGAAGAGACCAACAAGTTTCGTGTCAATCCCATCCTATTGCTTGGCTCACCAGGTATCGGTAAATCACTATTTACCAAGAAACTTGCTGAAGCTCTTCAAACCAGCATGACCTATGTGGACATCTCATCAGCAACAACAGGACGTTTATTAAGTGGGGGAAGCTCTACATGGAATGATGCTAAACAAGGCAAGATCCTTGAAGCTATGGTTGAGAGTTCAACAGTCAATCCAATCGTTGTCTTGGATGAGATAGAGAAGCCCGTTAGAGAAGACAATGATCCCAAGGCACCTCTCTACCAGTTACTTGAAGAGAACACCGCCAAGACCTTTACAGACGAATTTATAGACCATCCAATCGATTGTTCAGGTGTTATCTTCATTGCTTGTGCTAATGAGCTTGAAGGCATTCCAGAGCCATTATTGACCCGATTCAAAGTCTTTGATATCCCAAGCCCAACCAAAGAAGAAAGAACCTCTATCTGCAAGAAAATCTACAATGAGGCAACAAGAGGATCAGCATTGTTCAATCCAAGCATGAGCGAAGATTTGATTGATAGTCTTATGATCAAGTCTTTGAGAGAGGCAAAGCAATATATCAATGATGCCGTTGCCAATGCTCTTCTTGAATATACCAAGGAAGAGTTGAAGGAAATGAAATTCAACGGGGATATGATTGAGGTTCAAGCAAGACACATGAACCTACCACAACAAGAAGCCAAGAGGAAATTCGGATTCTAATAAACAAAAAAAGCTCCAACTTGGGAGCTTTCTTCATGCCGTAAGAATGTTAATCGCACAGATCGACTCAGCACGGAGCTAAATGCTCTATGTTGTTGACGATAACCCTAGTCCGTGTCGTCAAGATGCTTGAAAAACTCTGACGGCTTCATCTGAAGCGCAACAATAATCTTGAGGATGTTGATGAGGGCTAGATTGTGTTCCCCTCGCTCAATACCCCCCATGTAGCTTCTATCTATGCCACAGAGATCTCCAAAGGTCTCTTGCGAGTTGCCCCGTTCTTTCCGTAGACGGCGAACAGTGGCACCAAACAACACGAGAGCAGGGTTTTTTTCATTGCCTTGAACCATGCGCCCATACTGGCCCGTTGATGCACATAGCACCACGGGATATGATTAGCAATGCGGGATATGGTTCCCATTTCGGACCACCCATTCCCACATTAGCGTGACCAGGCACGAACTCAAGCCAGGTTGACCATCCCTTGCATTTGGAGACCCAATGACACACTCAAAGCTCTTCGCAACCGTGGCCGCAGTGCTATCGCTCACGGTTTGCACCACCGCCCTTGCCGACAGCACCGGCATTGCTCGCCGGTCCTCAGAAGGCAAGGTCTACGAGACCACCTTCGATATGACTTCCCAATTCAAAGATGGGGATGCCACCTACAACACATGGCGAGACTTTTATTGGTCTAAAGCCAAGAAGGATTATCAAGGACTGGCGGAAGATTTCTCCTTTGAATACAACAAGAACTCAAATGCCTTCGGCAAGCAAGATCTTCTCAAAGCACTGACACCCAAACTTGACGCCTCATATAGCACGGCACAACGCATCAAGAATGTTTCAATCAAAACACCTTTTACAGCCAGTGTAAAAGCCTACCAACCCGGAAAAGGCTTTGCCATTTATGCCTCAGTAAATAAAACCAACTTCATAGACAAGTACCGCAGTCTTGGATATGGCAGTGGCCGATATTACCTTGTCTTGCTCAATCCCAGCTTCAAGACAAACGGCTTCAATCAAGCCACCGATTACTTCTTCAATCCCGACGAGCAAACAGCACGGAAGCTTGAAGGCTATCTATCGGCTCACCGAAGCAATGCCAATGACCTTGTTCTCATGGATATTCAAGTCAATGGCTATGTTCTCTACACAGAATCACAAGGCAATGATCGTTACACGGTAATTGCCCCAGATTCCATTACTTTGCTTGGCAAGAACCGAGAACCCATTGTCACGATTGAAAGCAAGTACATGGACAAGACGGTTCTCATTCAGAACGACATGGACGGCGACCCGACGATTAAGGCAATTTTTCAGAAGATCAAGAAGGCGTTTGGAGTCAAAGATGCTCCTAAAACTGGCGGCGTCTATTTGAGCTAAACAATCAATCAACAAGGGGAAAGTAATGAAAAAAGCAGCACTGACCACGGCTACCATTCTCACCATGATTCTTGCTGGATGTGGTGGAGGTGGAGGCAGCGATAACAACTCGCAAACCAACACCCAACCTTCACAGCCTCAAATCAGCACCACTCAAGCGAATTCTCAAGCCACTGCCTCAGCTCTCGGGGCAACCACTATCAGCACCGACAACAGCAAGGAAGTGTTTGACCTTGCCGCCGATATTGGAGATACATGGCGACTGACGGTCGACACCAAAACGGGCAACTATCAAGTAGTTCCGAACAACTCTCAATATGGAGTTGCTACCGAGTCGGGAACACTGACCCGCACGGTTTTGGGCAACTTCGTCAACTACACCCTAGCGGGCAAAATCAGTCTCTATCAAGACCTTCAAACAAAGACGATATCGGGGACTATGACCGTTGGAAGCAAGTCAGCTTCCGTTGCTGGCTCTCCCTATCAAGTAGCGAACATGACGGCTCTTGCTGGCACCTACAACTTCCTTGGCACCACACGAGACCCGCAAGGAGGAACCCCAGCAACATTCCTTGGTGGACAGCTCCAAATCAACAGCGATGGAGCTACAGGAACCTATTGCCTTGCTGGGACGGTCTCCAGCTCGGGATGTAACCAGATTGACCCCGCCAAGCCCACGGAGAAGCACAACCTCACTCTGAGCAAGGATGTGAACAGCGGCATCATTACCATGAAGCTTGATGGCGCCAATTTCGGCAATGTCTTCGTGCAAGCTGGTGATCGTGGTCCCGTGCTGGTTGTCGACCACTATGCAACCGTTGCCCCTCTGACCGTTGGCAACCTCTATGCAGTGAAGACCCAAGCTCTCCAAGGCAACGAGTTTGATGGAAGCTGGCTTTGCTCGTATTTCGGCAATCTTGTAGGCACCCTCAAGAACAGCGGAACGACTATCAATGTCACCCAAGGCAACAGCTCTTGGCAAGAAACACTGACCTTGAACAAGGTCAATGGAGCCAGTGCAATGTACGACTTCACGGGCATGGCAACCTCTACCAAGAACGGCGAAAATCAGCTCACAAGTGGAGTTCTTGTGTTGCCTCTGTCGGCAAGCTTGGCAGTGATCGAGAACGACGGGCAACATGCCATTTCCGTTTGCACCCGGATGAATTAAGTTAAGCTCAGCAACACCATGAAAAGCCCCCTAGAGGGGCTTTTTTATTTGTCTGGACAAGTCGCCCCTTCATCTTCAAAAGAACATTCGTTCTTTGCGAGTCAAGCTCGCTGTCAAAGTCTTCCCACCCTACGGGCTTCCTTATTTAAGAAGCTCCAATGCATCCTTTTATCGTCAAGTTTACCGTTTATCTTAAAGTCAATAAACTATGTTGACATATTCCGTTTATTTGTTAAATTAGGTATATATAGATAACAAACAAGGAGAATAACATGTCTATCGCATCATTAAAAAGAAAATTCGCATATTGGGAAAAAGAATTCAAAGATGAATCCAACAATCTATCAACTGTAGATTTCATATTTGGATTTACCTTGCTTGTAACATTAATCAGCATGGCAGCAATTAACTTGGCTCAATCAATCTAAGTTCCTCAACCAAACAATAAGGCTCCCAAGTGGAGCTTTTTTGTTGCCCTCAATAAATCCCTATCTTGCCACTTATCGCTAAGTTTACCGTTTATCTTAAAGTCAATATAAACCAGTTCTTTATGTTGACAAATTCTAAATAATCGTTAAATTGAATAATGAAAGAACCATTTAGGAGAATACCATGACTACAAAAACAGAAATCAAAAGTGCTTTAATTACATTGGCAAAAATTTGGGGCATCAATAACCATTCAATCAAATCAGAAGGCGACACATTCACCTTGATCGACAAATCAAGTGAAACAATAGCCAAGATATATTCTGGCAACAAAGATGAAGTCTACGAAGCAGTCACAGATGACATGCATGAAATCGTATGGACTGACAAGCCCGATTACAACCCATTAACAGATGCAGTAAGAATCGCTTAATACCAACAACTACAAAGGAGACTAGAAAATGACAACCATCACAATCATCAACAACTTAGACAAGTACAACTTCAACTCCCACAAACGCACCACAGCTCATTTCAATGTGTGGAACGACGATGGCAGCGTCTTGTATAGAAACATCAGCTTATGGGGCAATCTTTCAAAAGCAACATGCCTTAAAGTCATCTCAACCAACTATCTTTCAGACGAAGAATACTTCGAGCAATACAAGGAAACTCGTGAAGAAGGACGGCAATGGGTACGAGAGAAATTTGTCGAGAAAAACGGTTCTTATTGGGACTTATTTGCAGAATGAACATTAAACCAACAAAGCCCCAATCAAGGGGCTATTAAATAACGAAGGAGGCAACATGAAAACAAACCAGAAGAAAGCGGGAATTGAGAAGATCAAGGCCACAATCAAAGAACTAGGCGAAAGTGGCGTAAAGACCACCCAAAGCAATGTCGCTCAAACATTGGGTATCAGCCGTCAATCAGTAAGCAAGACCCTTGCTTACAACAACGAGAGCAATGAGAAGTATCGCCTCAGTGAAGACGAGCTCGCTATGTTCGTCGGGCAGTTGAAGAGCATGGACACAGCAGCCAAAACCATCAACGAATTGAAAGAGGTTGTCGGTTATCCCCGCACAGCTCAATCCTTCTACAAGCTACTTTGCAAGCACGAGATCCCCTTTGACGACTCTCGCTTTGCCAGTGCTCAGCGATCCAAGGCACGACCAGGCGGGACCAGGCACAAGCTTATCAATCTGAAAGAGGATGTGAGCAACTTGACTATTCAAGAGCTACACAAGCTTATCGATTGCCAAACATCCATTCGTTCATTGCGAGTCATTTGCTACCGCAACAACATCGAATACAAGAAGCTAAGCAACCACAAAGGAGGCAAGAAAAATGTTTGATAGCAACCTAACCCCAGCTCAGAAGAAGAAACGAGCAGCAGCCCAGGTGCAAGGTCGCAGAGAGGACGAGGCTTTAGAAGAGCAGAAACACCAGAAAGACCTTGAGGATGTGACATCCACCTTTGAGATGCCATTGCTTCTTAAAGCCGCAGAACTAGCAGGATGGAAACCAACCAACCGAGAGGAATCTATGAGAAAGCAAGCCGAGGGAGCAACACTATTCTTGATGTCTCTTGCTACTGAGAGCAAGCACAAGTCATGTATGGAGCTTATCACTCAGCTCATAGCAATGGATGCCATGAACAGCAACTACGAACCAGAACCACAACGAGAAAAGAGACCTAGTCCTTTCTTGATAAGAAGACCAACCATGAGATAAGGAGACTATATGGGAAAACACACACAACCAAAAGCACTAAAGGAGATTTACGAAGCCATTGAATCATTGGAAAAGCAAGGAATTAAGCCAACGATCTCAGAGGTTGCCAAATCACTTGGCAAGGCTTATGACACAATCAAGGGCACACTCAACTATCACAAGCAAAAAGATTTATTGACCAAGTTGAGGACCTACCAAGAATATCCAAAACAGAATCGTTCTGACAAGCAAGCAATACATAGAGTTAGAGAGGCAATCGCGGAACTAAATGCCAAGGGAACAAAAACCACCACAGCCTCTGTCGGCAGTCACTTGGGCATAAGTAGACAAAGAGTTCATCAAATCTTGAATGAGTTTGATGAGTTCTCAAGCTTGGATAATTTTCAGCAACGAGATGAACTTGAGCGAATTTCCAAAGAGTTGAAGAATTTTGACACAAAAAGCTTACTTCACTCAGACATAAAGAAGCTACCAATAGATGGTCTAGCTAGTCTCAATTCTTACCAGATGAGTTTATTGCTATCCAAATACAAAATACATCATGCCAACAACATCATCGATAAAATTAAGTTAATTGACAACACAGAGCAATACACCGCTCAAGAGCTACACAAGATTGTCGGGGGAAATTTCAGAAGATTAAGAGAAGTTCTCTATGCTGAAAAAATACCCTTCAAGAATGGAAGAAGAAATAAAGACACAGTTGCAACTATTCTTCAAAGAATCAGTGAGATTGATACTTCAAAATATACATCACGAGAGCTTTACAAATTATTGAAAATGGATGGATCATTAGCAGCATTTTACAATCTTCTTAGGAGCCACAAGATTAAATGCGCAAGAATAAGAAATAAAGACACAGTTGCAACTATTCTTCAAAGACTCAGCGAGATTGACACTTCAAAGTACAACATAAGTAGCTTGGCTAGGATGATTGGAACCACTCGCCAAACACTTTCCAAGATTGTTGCCGAGCATAATATTCCAGTTTTTAGAGATCGTCGCTCAAAGGATGAGTTTGTGCAACCAGCTTGCAAAAAACAAGATTCCATACAAGAGAGTCAAACCTGGACCCAAGAAAAAATAAGACAGCCAACTAATAACAACTATAAGGAGGAAATATGGCAAAAAACACACAACAAAACATTGAGGAAGTAAAGGTTGCAATCGGCACATTGTCTGAAGCCAACAAAAAAATAACGGTCAAAGCAATCAGCGAGCTTACTGGCATCACTAAAGCCGCCATCTACAAGTATGAAGTCGCTAGGCAATATGTACGACATCACAAGGAGTACAGCCCAAGAGTTTTATTTGTACCTTCCTCCCCACAAGAGGACGACGAGCTAGACAGGATATTGGCTTCAATCGATTCAGACAATCCATTCAATGAACCTGAGCCAGCCAAGGTCAAAGAGAAGCCTAAAGCTGAGTCTTATGAGTTACGCATTCCAAATGCCTTTGAGCGGCAGCAAATATTTCTTGATGTCGTTTCCTTCCGATATTGATGACGAAGACAAGCAAGACATCGCTGATTATCTGGCTATCGTATTGAAGAGAAAGCTTAAAATCTAAAACCTAACCCCTCGGTCTTCAGGGGAATGATTATCAGATTAAATTAAAAGACAACCCATTGAGGTTGTTTTTTTGTTGTTGTTCTTATTGATGTTTCGGGGATATTGATGGATGAAAGACTAAATTTGGTCTATAATTAGTCCTGTAGTCACCAACCAGGACGAAGCCATGAGCGACACCCCGAAGCTGATCCCCTCTGACACTTGGCAGACCCAAGCCCGAGGCGACAACGACAGCGAGTACCAGATCTACAAGACGAATGCCGAAAGCCTTGGCTGGACGGTCAAGACTTACGAAGAATGGCTCAACAGCTAAGAGGAACGGACACCATGAAGCTCTCTGAACAGATCAAGCCCATCTCTTACTTGAAGTCTCACACCGCTGAAATCGTGAAGGACTTCGCTGAGAACCGTAACCCGCTGATCATTACCCAGAACGGGGAAGCCAAGATGGTAGTGATGGACATTGCTACCTACGAAGAAACGCAAGAAACAATGGCTCTCTTGAAGCTCTTGGCTCTTGGCAACAAGCAGATCGAGGAAGGCAAGTTCGTGACCGCCGAAGCCTTCTTTGCCGAGATGGACAAGGAAGGTGAGGAATGACCCGCCCCGTCTTTGTCCTGAGTGCCGCCAAGGAGGACTATCGGGAGATCCGAACCTATGTGCGCAAGAACTTCGGCAACACGGTTTGGCAAGAGGTTGATGCTGAGTACAAGAAGGTTCTCAGCCAACTTGGAGAGATGCCCGAAGCTGGCTCTATCCCCCAAGAAATCGTGACCCTTGGATTGACCGATTGCCGTCAAAGACTCGTGCGACAGACCCGAGTGGTGTATCAAATCAAGGACGACGGCATCTATGTTCATATGTTCGTAGATACCAATAGAGACTTCCAAACCATGCTCTACAAACGACTCATGAAGCTGGTTTAATAAGAGCCCCAATTAGGGGCTTTTTTCATGGTTTCTAGCCTCTCCAATCAGTGAGGTAGACCTACGGCACCACCAACAACAAAAAAGCCCACGTAGGGGCTCTTTCGTGAGTTTCTGAGGGTTCTATTCTTTGGGATAGCTGGGATGGTTGCTTTTGACCCAGATTCCCACCGCTTCCTCACATTCCTTGTTGAACTGGAAGACCGCTTGAATCGGCATATCACCCGTTGAGATCTCGGGGAAGTTCTTTGCAACCTCATCCCAAAATGCTTGTTGAGCTTTCTCAGCCACTTCCTCAACTTGCTTCTTGATATCTTGAATATTCATGATTAACCCATCTTGTTGAATTGATGGCTAAATCATAGCGTACATCTTCAAGACTTGATCATCTTATTTTTCTTGTTAAAGTATATTTATTTATATGAGGAAGAAGAATGAGACAAGGAAGATATGAAAGCAATGGAACCGTTGAATATTTCAAGGACGACAAACTACACCGAGAAGATGGACCCGCCATGATTGATGCTGACGGCTACAAGGTATGGTTTGTCAATGGACTTCGCCACAGATTAGATGGTCCTGCCGTTTTGGGACCAGACGGACATCAAGCGTGGTATGTTGAAGGAAAGCTTCACAGAGAGGACGGACCAGCCCTTATTCTCAAAACTGGAACAAGAGAATGGTTCATTCATGACAAGAGAATCACGGAGCAAGAATTCAATCAATATCTCAAAGCAAAAGAGCTTTGCACTGACAAGACTCCACCACAAGAGCAAGAGAAGATTCCAGCACCTTTCAATACTCAGCTACAAACCAAACTAGCCGCTCTCAAGTGCTTGAGATCAGATAAGCAATCCAAGACCATTGAGCGATAAAAAAAGCCCCGATTTAGGGGCTTCATTCATTCTTGGGGGCTATCACTTCCGAGACTTCTTGATGTCAGCCCAACCCTCAAGCTCATCATTGAGGAAGACGGTTTCGGGATACTTGGCGAGGATGTTTGCCCGCAACTCGGGGCTATCGGGAGCATTCCACGAGCTGTACGACTTGGCGACACCGTTCTCATCAAGCTCGCCCTCTTCAGCCTTCATGAGCTTCTTTTTGGCTTGTTTCTTGAGCTTCGCAATCGCCAGCTCATAGTTCACGAGATCACCGAGGAAGCAATCAGCCGTCGCATATTGGAATTGCGGATAGGTTGCCTTGGCATGGTCATACAAGGCTTGCTCATCCTCCTGATTGGTGAAGCTCACATGAACGGCAGCACCATCGCCGTAATCAGCAGCGTCACCGAGAACCTTGCCATCTTTCATGATGGTAGCAATCCAGCCAGAACCTTCAATTCCAGTCGTGTTCTTGATACCTACGGCACGATAACCAGCCGAGAACTTCTTGATAGCCTCAATCATTTCTTCACCTCATCAATAAAGTAGATAGTGAAGAAACTTTAGCGTACATCTTGCAAGAAGAGTCAACAAGAACAACAAATATTAGTCGTCCAGGAAAAAGCCAGGTATCGCCCAGGTCATCTTAAAGAACATTCGTTCTTTGCGAGTCAAGCTCGCCGTCAAAGTCTCCCACCCTACGGGCTTCCTTATTTAAGAAGCTCCAATCCATCCATTTATCTTGAAGTTTACCGCTTATCTTAAAGTCAATAATCTATGTTGACATAATCCGTTTATTTGTTAAATTAAATATATAACCAAAACAAACAAGGAGAGCAACATGGACTTATTGGCATACTTCAAAAGACACGAAGAAATCAAATACACCATTTTTAGTGAAATTGCAGGATTCTTCAGAATTGAGCTTTGTGTTGGCAAAAGCGAAGAATACTTAATGGATGACTTCAACAACTATTACAATGAAATCGAATATTACCACCTTGCCGATGATGAATTTCTCGATGAGTTTTACAAGCTCAACCAAGGAAAAATCCAAGAGTTTAGCCACAATTGGTACGACTTCAATCAAGTTCCTGAAGATCGAAAGAAAATGACTTTATTGGACTACTACATGAACGAAATGGCGTGGTCCAACTACAACAACATCTTACAGATGGCAAAGGAAGCAGTCTAAACAACAAAAGGACTAACCCACCTCAACGGGCTATCCAATAACAACAATAACAGGAGAAACCACCATGAAACCATCAATCATCAAATTAATCACTACAGCATTGTCAGAAAAAGAGTACAAGATTCACAAAGGCAAAAACAATTGGGACGGGAAAGTTAACTATGTCATCACTCACAAAGACGGCATTACCATCAGATTTGAGCCTTCCGACAACAAAACAATCCAATCATTGATCAATGAGCAATATTACATGATCAATCATTTTGAAAACGAGATAGCCAAGCACGAAAAAATGATTGAAGACGAGCTTGTTGATATGCACCTATTTCAATACAGCCACTCAAAAATGACACTCAATGAAATATGGAATAAAGCAAAAGAGGAATACGATCAAACCATTCAAGGGCATACTCAAAGCATTAAAAAGACAAAAGAAGTCATTGTCGACCTACAAGAGCTATTAGCATTAGCAACCTAAACAGCCCTAAGACCTCCCAACTCACTAGCTCGCTATATGCGGGCTTTAGGGGTGAACAGACAAGGAGGTCATATGCAATTTGAAGTCATAACCGAAAGAACAAAAACCATTACAGAGACCAGCATCCAACTTGTAGAAGCTGACTCCAAAGAAGAAGCTATCCAGAAAGCCGCTGAACTTCCTCATACCAATGTCTCATGCGAATCCACAAACAAGGAGATCACATTCGCAGTAGAAGACCTACCTGGTGCAGAAGAGGGAATCAAAAAATGCCGCTGGCTTCTTGCCAGCATGTGTGCCAAAGACGATGCTGAAGAAGAAGAGGATGATCCAGCCATCTACGACGAGAAATATTTTCAGTTTATTGATTGGTTGAATAAGAACGGTTAAGAACAAGAATAGGAAACCGCCATGTCAAAAAGGCAATGGCCTTAGAAGAGGTCAAGAACCAAATCACCAAGTACGGCTTTACTCTCAATGACCTATCCAGAGAGCTTGAGCAAGGCAAGCAAAGGAAGAGAAAGGCCAGATCGATAAGCGTTCCCGAGGCTACCAATAACAAAATCAAGCTTGACCCACCAAGCCAAGTCAAAATCAAACTCACTGACGAAGACGATTGAGTTTTCAGTTTCTTAAATGAGGATGGTTCATGCCATCCTTTTATCGTTAAGTGAACCGTTTATCTTAAAGTCAATAATCTATGTTGACATAATCCGTTTATTTGTTAAATTAAATATATAACAACAAACAAGGATAATGTCATGAGCTACACCATTTTACAAAGCACAAAAGTTTTTCAATTAGTCGATCAAGACGGCAAATCAATCATTGCCAGCGGTGCCGTTTCAGAAGACAACAATGTTTCACCAAAACGCTACGACACTATCTATTTCAACGCAGCAGCAAAGACAAAAAGCCAGCTTGGTGTTGAAACAGCTCACTATGCACACTCAATCTTAACTGGTTGCCTTCAATTGAAAAATGGAAACGGCATATCAACAGAAGACGATGTTAATACAATCACCCGCCGTTTCTTAAATAACCTTCAAAAAGCAAAAGTCGTTAATGTGGAGAAGATTATTTTCTCCGAGAAAAAGGTCAATGTGATTTTCGGGGAAGAAGGAATCGCACAACTTAAAAAGCATGAGCCAAAATTCAGATTCTATGATGATCAGATGGATGGCACTTGGGGAATGAGCTTGATCCAAGACGACGAGGATGAATTCAAAGCATCCAGTTTCTTAGTGAGTGATAGAACTATTGAGCAATCAATCGAATTATCAAAAACAGACAGCTATCTTCCAGTTTTATTCAAAAAAGGCACTATCACAGAAGACCAGCTTGCAACCCTTATCAAAAATCTTGACAACTGGGTTTATGGCAAGCTTTTACAGAGAACAGACACCCGCTTGAGCCAAGAAAACTATGACAAGCTTATGGCTGAAATGGAAGGAACCGACAACTTTAGATATATCGATTCCAAGCAATTCTTAGCCAAGTAAGAAACACAAGGATTGGTCCACCTTACGGACCTTCCACTTATAAAAACTACAAAGGAGACCTACCATGAAACAAGTTTATGAAGTTTTACTCAATCAAACATACATCCATACCGCTACCGTTCACATTGAGGCAGCATCAGAAGAAGAAGCCAAAACTATTGCCTGCCATATTTCAGACGACGATCTTGCTTCCATAGATTGGGATTGCGAGCCAATCAACGGCACCGAAGCATCACAAGCAAGAGCATTGGAAGAGGAAGAAGTTGAAGACTGGAACATCATCAATAAAGTTCAAGTTGTCGTGAACTTCCATCAACGCGGAAAAAATTGCTATGTTGTTAAACAGCTTGGAAGATGGGTCAAGGGCAACACCTACGAACAGCAAAGAGACAACAAGGGCTTTTATTTATACTTGAGCGAATGCTCAAACATAGAAGAAGCCAGAGCAAAGATGGAAGAGCTAGGATTCTTTGATATCAAGGATTGGAACGATTGATGGCAGACAAGGACTAGCCCACCTACAACGGGCTACCCATATAACAACAAAAACAAGGGGAAAACATGAGCAACTACATTATTTTAGATACAGAGACCACGGGGCTAGACAACACCGCCGAAATCGTTGAAATCTCAGTCATAAACGATCAAGGCGAAGTCTTGCTTGATACCCTAATCAAGCCCACCAAGCCTATTCCTCGAGATGCCACCGCTATCCATGGCATTACCAATGAGATGGTGGCCGAGGCGCCTACATACGACCAGGTACACCACGAGCTCATTGCCCTACTAGAGCAACACACCTGCTACATCTACAACAGCAGCTACGACACCAGGCTCATTCGTCAGACCGCCGGCCTCTATGGTCTCCAGTTTGACAGCTCCAAGTGTTCCTTCTCTTGTGTCATGGAGGACTACTCAGACCGCTTCAATGACGGCTACTGGTCCAAGCTCATCCATGCCTACCACCATGCAATCAGTGTCACCAAGAGCGAGCCAATCACTCTCAAAGCTCACAGAGCCCTTGCAGATTGCCTCATGACATTGGAAGTCATCAAATTTATGGAGCAAGAAGAAGAACAATCAGACAAGGAGGCTTTATGAGCAAGCAACCCATCCACAACCTAGACGAGCTCATCAGATCTATAAAGAGGGGGAAAGCAGTCAAGTTCACCAAATATGACGAGATCCCATTTCAGACATGGTTGACTGACTACTTACAGAAAACAGAGGCTAATTTCTATCATGAATACACCAAGAACGGCTACACCTTCTTTAATGGAAATGCCCCCGTAATCATGTTGTTTCCAGAGAAAGATGGAACTATCGGATGGACATGGTAATAAAGGCTCCCTAGTGGAGCTTTTTTTATTTATGGAGATGGAAACCTACATCTCCCTCTAAGTCATCTTTAAGGAAGCATTCGCTTCTTGCGTGTCAAGCACGCTTGCCTAAGTCTTCCATGCCTACGGCAGATCCGCCAGGAACAACCCCAAAATCTTCCTAAAGAGCCGCACGGCGATTGAATGTACCATCACTTTATATAAACAACCTTCTATCTTTAAGTTTACCGTTTATCTCAAAGTTATATTTAATCTTGATTTAATGTTGACATATTACTTTTATTTGTTAAATTAAATATATAACCAAAACAAGGAGACAATCATGAGTTTATTAGTCAGAGCAGAAATCATCAAAGTCATCATCCAATATCTTCCAGTAGTTCCAAAAACCAACTACTACAAAGACAAGAGCTACACACAAGAGCTTTATGTTGAAACAGCTTGCGATAGATTGGGGGTTGACTACTTCGCCATGCCCAACTATGTGAAACATGAATTATGTGACTTTGCCCACGAGGCTATCGTTCGTGAATACAAGAACATCGCAAAGACTCAGAAACAAGCGGTGTTAGCTTAAGAAATAGGACTAGCCCACCTTAAGGGCTACTCAATGGTTAAATTAAAATACAACAAGGAAAATCAACATGAACTTAAAACAAAAAATACTTGGCATCTTCAGCGATGAAGACATCATAGACAACGGCGAGTACAGATGGATTTCATTTCAATACACCGTCAAGCAAATTGAAGACTACTTCTCAAAACACTTCCCCAATAGCCTCTATGTTGCCAATCTTTCTGGCTATGTTGATCCAGGCGATAAAAGACCATTACGCCACCACTTGAAAAACTTCACAAATGAATCAGCCAACGACATTCTGAGACAAATTGGCATCTACATGAGGAAGAAAGAGCTTTTAAAGGCAAAGAACTATCCATTCTATACAGATGAACCAACCCACTTGCCAATGGATTGTGTTGCAGAAAACAAAGCTTTAATAGACGACGAGGGAAACTTTCATAGAGACTTGGACACAACCATCAGAATCAACATATTGCAAAATTCTTGTATGAAATGGGCAGCAAGAAGATTTTGCTATAACAGCGAGGTCTTATTAGCAGTCTTATGCCAAGGAGAATTGCTTAATGCTTTTGAATGGCACCTTAGAGAAGACTACGCCTTTCTTCAAGACCCTTGGTTTATTGATAAATACAGAGATGGCGAATACTACACTTGCGACAAAGAAGAAATTATTGACTTCATGATCAAGAAGCTCATCCCTATTGTGGAATACGAAAAGCCAATTATTCAGCTATACGAAGCAGCAAGAGGGGCAATCATTGAAGAATCACTCAAAGACTATCTTCCTCACTCCCTAGCAATTGAACAAGTGATGAAGGACGATAAATCAAGAGCTGTTTTTGAGCAAGCTATTGAAGCCGATGAAAAGATGGAAGGTGGAACAAAAATCCAAAACCTTGAATTACTCAGAAAACAAGCGATGGCTCACAATTTGGACAAGGAGCTTCCAGCAAAAGAAACCAACACAAAATCAAGATGCAAGATATGAAAAAGAACAACGATCACACCGCACTTGAGATGCACGAGGAAGAGTTTGACTTATTCAAGATATCAAAACCAAAGCAAGAGCCAGAGACTCATCCCAGCTAGAAACAAAAATATGCTCTACTGGAAGGATTGGACCCAAAGAGCTCAATGCCATTGCTCAAAGAGTGCAAGAAGACGCGATAGTAGCCAAGATAGTCGCTAAGAAATAGACAGCCCCAAAGGCGGGGCTAGTTTGTCCCGACAAGTCGTCCAGAGGGGTAGAGAAAGCATTCGCTTTCGTTGCGGTCAAGCCGCTTGCTGACGCACCAGGCACAGCCAACCCGAAACCTCACACCGCCACCAGGTCGATTGCCACGAGCTCATACAGCTTCACCAGGCACACAGACCATTTCCCAGCTCGGGATCTCCCACATCCCCTCAGAAGAGCTCCAAGTCCCGTTTCTGAGCCTCAGATCTATCCCGCATTGTAAAAATCGACACAAAGGCACTTTTTAGCCCCGTGGAGCGATTTTTCCTCTCAGACACACGAATGCACCAACCAGCCAGAGATATCGCCTTGTAGCCCCATTCTCGCAAGCCGATTCTTCCAGGTTTCCGCTTAAAAGTCGTTCAAGAGTCATCCTGGCGGGGCCAACCCCTCCCGCTGCGCTCGGCTCCAATTTAATGACAGGTTGTCACCTCTCTTCTCAAACAGTAAGTAAAAAGCATCCAGTTATCTTGAAGTTTGCCGTTTATCTTAAAGTTATATTCCATCTTGCTTTTATGTTGACATATTACTTTTATTTGTTAAATTAGATATATAACAACAAACAAGGAGAATTTTATGTTTAATTTTTTTATACCCTTAAATTTGGCACAACATTTTGAAACTCAAAATATTGATTTCAAAGAAAAGCCATTAGAAACCATCGTCATCCATGTTGAAAAAAGAGAATGGAACATCGATGCAATAAACGAGTTACTTGGATTCGACGAAGAAAATCCAGAATCAATGAGCAACTTAGAAATTGCCACCATGCTTCAAACACAAGCTTATTGGGAATACAGAAGACACCGCCATCTTCTAGATTGCAGAAAAGAATTTGTATTGGGATATGCAGCAGAAGATTCAGAAGATGATGGATACCACGACTAAGAACAACAAGGGCTGGCTCACCTATAACGAGCTAATTAACCAACTAAGAGGACACTATGAACAAACTTATTGAGAAAATATTTGAGATGGAAAAGCGTGATGTATTTTATGGGTTGTATCTTTTCTTTTTCCTTGCCCTTGGAACAATGAAGGTCAATGAATCATTTGGCGTATTTTTACTTGCCGTCGACATTTTTTCTCTTGTCGCCTACATCAACATCAATTACTGGGCAGAGATATGTAAGAAAGACGTAGAGCAAGAACACAAGGAAATTGAGCAAGAGTTAAATGGCAGTGAAGAGTTCCAACCCTTAAAAAACAAAACAACCAACAACACCAAAAAGGGGATATTATGAGCATACTTAAATTTATATGGGATTTATTCAAGAACATAGGAAGAGGCTTGATCGTTCTCTTGGGCTTCATTGCCGCACCAATTTTTTGTCTTTTGTTTTTCCACTTCTTCCTTGAAACCGTGCCAGATTGGTTCTTACAGATCTTTTATGGAAGCGCCACAGCTATCCATTATAGAAACTTTGCCGACAGAACCGGCTTTGTAGACATACTTTCTATCTTATTTTATCTATGGTACTTGGGCTATTCAAAGAACGATTAACGATCAAACAACAAGTCACAAAATAAAAAAGCCCCCAACTTGGAGGCTTTCATTTACTTGCTCGCACGAGTTCTCTTTCTTCTTCCCGCCTTATCAAGCTCCTGAGTTGTAATTTCAAACTCAGCCATCTTTCCCAAGATGAGAGCTATCGCTTCTTCTCTCTCTTGTTGGCGTATCTCATCAATCTGAGCTTGAAGCTTTTCCCGTTGAGCGAGTAGTTCCTTGTAGCTTGTTGCCATAGCTTTTATTAGCACCGTTTAGGAAGGCACAGAATAGCACAAGTCGTCCACACATCTTCAAGAGAACATTCGTTCTTTGCGAGTCAAGCTCGCTGTCAGAGTCTTCCAGCCTACGGCACTTCCTTATCTAAGAAGATCAAAAACCTTTTATCGTTAAGTTTACCGTTTATCTTAAAGTTATATTTCATCTTGCCTTTATGTTGACAAACTCAATATAACCGTTAAATTGAATAATAAGGGAATTAAAACTATAAAGGAGACAAATATGGAAACATTCATTCAATGCATCTTGCTTGTGATAGCAATGATAGGGGTAGCAGTAGTTTGGGTTTTAGGTGGGCGAGCATTAAAGGAATTGCTTTGGGATGTCTTGGAGTTCATCATCAAGGTAATCGAGTTCTGCATCAACAAATTGCTTGGAAAAGAATAACAGCAATCAAAAATAACTAGAATAACGGAGAAAATCATGGTCTTAGTACAAGTACAAAACTTAAAAAACGAAGAATACAAGTCAGCACTCAATCAGATGATTGAAGCACTCATCCCCAGCGAAACACCAACAGCGAATAATTGGGAAGTCGGCTTCTTCAATGGGGTAGCAATCAAGTCAGACAAAGAATTCAATGCTTGGAATGAGAGGATGCATCAAGACTGGTTTGAGCTAACTGGCGAACAAGTTGATCTTCACAAGTTCATTTCAGAGTATGAATTAGAGGAAATGAAGAAATCTATCAATGATGTTCATGTCTATGTTGAGAAGATGTCCATCAAAACCCCAGGCATCAAGCTTGGCAAAACTTGGACAAGTGGCTCATTTCAGTTCAGCAAGAGAAAGGCAGCAGACTAAACAATCTCCCTAGTCTATAAAGGTCCTTTTCTCCCAAAAAAACTAACCGCCTTTACAGACTACAAAAGCTCCATTGCGGAGCTTTTTCTATTTATGGAGATAAATCTTTTAATATATCCGATAGATTAGATTGACAAAGCGATTTTTTTCTTTATAACTTGAAATATAACTTTGAACTATAAAGGAGATCGAATGGATGAAAAATCAATCATAGTTCGTGTGCCAAGTTCTTTCTTCAAGCACATGAAGAAGGTCAGTGCTAAGGAGAACACAAGCATACGAGAAATTACAGTGTCAGCTCTACTTAAAGAACTAAAAGCATTAAACCAGGAATACGCATCACCAGAAGACTTCAAATTCAGAAGATTCTGCAATATTCAAGATAAAACCAAAGGAGACAATAACGATGAGTAAGACAATGAGTAAAAAAACAGAGATAGCCCAAGCAATTGAGACAGATGACTTTGATTCCTTGTTGGGGATTCAACATGTTGCAGAGCCAGACAAAACAGCCTTCTTATTTCTAAGTGATGAAGGTAAAGCTGGTAAGTCAACAGCAGCTATCGCCTTCACAACCATCTTGAGAAAGCTTAACAAGACAGTTGATGCTTGGCAGTGTGACCCCGACCACATGAAGCTTTATTATGGCTTCGGAAAGAGAGATGCATCAGGAACACTTATCAGCAAAGAGGCACAAGTTCCTAGTGATTGCGGGTACTTAAATATTCGCACCGAGAGCTTCAAGTTAGTCAACTCTTTGAAGTCACCAGCAAAATACAAGATCTATGACTTGCCCGCAGCTTCAATTGATGAGCTTCCAGAAATCTTCGACAGTTCAGACAGCTTCTTACAAGCCTTTGTGAACAACAATACCAAGATTGTCTTTTGCGTTCCTTTTATCAACGGGATTGACTCTTTATTAGCAGTTCAGAAGTTGAAGAACCTATTTTGTGGGGTCAACAGCAATGCGGTCATTGAATTTGTCTTGCTTCTTAACTACTCAATGATGATTGATGAGAGCGAAACATTAGCGGGGTTAGACTCAGCAATCAAGGGCATGAAAGAAAAGGTCTATGCCGCACACATTAAAACAAAATTCACACCAGGATTTGAGAACATCATTGACTACACAGAAGATGGTCCAAATAGAGACTGGTTTAGTATTCTTGGAAGCCTTGATGAAACAAGCAAGATAACTATGGGAAAATTCCTAAAAGATTATGTAGATACCGTTAAGGCAGTTTATTGATCGAAACACCAACAAGAATCCCCCCAAATGGGGGTTTTCTTATTTCAATCAAAGTTCAAAGCCAACATTCTCCCGCTTGGAGCGAATCTCCCCAATCACTCTCTTGATAGTGCCACTTTCAATTATCTTGTTGAACTTCCAGAACTCAGTCTTGATATTGATATTGTTTTCAGCACATATCTGCATCACATAAGCCCAAATCTTCTCATCTTGCTCAGTCCAATCGTCACCACCACTATTTAGACGTTTGAGCTCTTCAGCCCATTTCCAATCTACTTCCACCATAGGGGTAGGGGAAGCCCCACCAGGCACAGCACGGGGCTGAGAAACACCTACAAGGCTAGTCGTATCTATGGGGCTAGTTATGGGCTTTGATGCTTGCTCAAGAGGGTTAGGAAGACCTGATGTCACATCCGCCTTTGTGCGCTTGCTACGGACACGGCGAACGGTGTCATAGAGCTTGTCGACAGTGAGATTGACGAAGCCAACCTTCATCAAAATCTCTTCAAGCACGAATTGGTACTTAGGCACCCCGTATTGCTGGCACAACGGAAAAATCTCTTGCTCCCAGAAGTCAAGTTCAAGCTCCACGGCATACCGAGGATTGATCAGCTCCATATCCTTGAATCGAGAGATCGATTGTTTACCAATCTCGTGAAGCTCATTCTTATTCATACTCACCACCTTCGGCTCTCATTTTCTTCTTGATATTAGAAATCATCTTTCTCAAATAATCTGGATTAACGTCATACCCCAAAGGAGCAAGTATTTCTTCACAAATAAACTTGTACCTTGGAATCTTGCGAGCAATCAATGCAGGATAAAGCTCGTTCTCTAAACCTGGCAAATATCTCTTCAATTCCTCACGAAGAGAAAGCTTGACCTTACTATCAGAAGAAGCAACCAACACGGACTCACTCAACTTGTCAATGTCCGAGTAATCAATATGCTTCTTGCGAGTTGCCTTCCTACCATCAAGTTTCTTGGTTTTTCTATCAAAACCAATTTCCTTTGCCACCACGGATAAGTTATATCCAATGGTCGAATGAGAGACTTCATATCCAGCCTTAAAAAGAATTTCTTTTATCTTATCGTAATAATCATCCTCTCTACACCATATTCTTAACTCAGTCTCCCAAAAGACAAGCTCTTCTCTAAAAATTTGCTTAAGAGACTTCTTCCCACTCACAGATTTTCTCTTAACTTCATCAATTGCCGACAAGCCTAATTCTCTTATATCACTCATTTAATTGTCTCCGTTTTGTAATAATAACAATTCTTTTATAAGCGACAATTAAATAAAGTCAAGTTTAGATTGCAGCGACATAAAACAAAAATAGCCCAAAAGCACACAAATTAAACCGAAACAAACCAGATATGCCCAGATTTAACCGAAAGAGACCAAAACCATATAAAGATGGTTGTTTTTTTCGGCGGTAAATCTTTTAAAGCACTCATTACATTAAAATGTGGTTCTCGCTAAAATCTCAATAAAATCCTACGGCAATAAGTTTCTTCACGGGAAAGAATAAAAAACCAATACCCGATATGTTTGACAAGCCAAAATTTTCCTTTATAACAAGAAAATAAAACCAAAAAAGGAAAATACATGAGCACAACAATAATACTATCTATCGCAGTCGCCTTCTTGTTCCTTGAAGTCTTTCTAATGAGACTCAAGATTAAGGAACTCCAACAAGTGATAACTTCAGTAGGAAAAGTTGGCTTGATGAATCTCTCATTGCTAACTTCCCAAGAAAAGATCACCGAGGAAGACAAGGCCAAGATCCAAGAGGCATTCAACCATCTACAAGAAGAACAAAACAAGGGGCAAGCATGAGCAGATTAGAGAAACCCTTTGAGGAATACACCCCACAAGAGCAAGTTCTTATCGTTGGACGAGAACTTAAACGCTCCTTTGAGTACAACCAGCAATTGCAAGATGAAATGAAGATCAACAATCTTGCCCTATGCTCACTCACAAACAAGATTGATGAGTATTCAAACTGGAACTATCGCTTATGGGCTCTAGTCTTCGCCATGTTTTTTGTTGGATTTTTAATAGGCAAGGTGTAAGTATGAGAAAAACAACAATCATGGAAAACAACCACGAGGAAGCCTATATCGACAACTGGATGAAGACACAACCAAAGATTGTCAAAGGCAAGCAAAAGGACGTGAAGAGAAGTTCTTTCTATCATGAGGCTATTGCCCTACATGCGAAGTACAGCCTTCAAGACCAGTTCGCGCAAGTCACTGATGCAGAATTTCAGAGACTTCATGACCTTATCAATAGACTCACTGAAGAGAACGAACACCTAAAATTTCAAATTATGGCAAAAGGAGAATGACAATGAAAACAGTACAGGATTTTATGAGCAAGAACTTGGGTGATCTTCAAACAACATTATTGCAAGATGAACTTGACCCCATCTACTTGAGCAATCAACAAAACGGGACTGTTGTTTCCGGCTACGCAAATGGCGAGCAATCCCTCTTCCTAAAAATTGGAGGCAAGGTTTTGCTCTCGGAAGAGCTTCAAGCAAAACACAGAAAGCAGCAGGAAGAGATCCGAGAAATCAAGGAAGAATGCAGCCAAGCCATCAACCAATTCATCGTTTATTTCAACAACGAAATGACGGGAACACCTTGGAATATTCAACGAAATTACTTCAAACAAAGTGGCAACAGAAGAAGCTTGCTACAGCTATCCATTCCCAATACTCAGCCCTATGCAGACCAGCTAGACAAGAATGGAAACACCGATCTTGCTACACCAGGCGAGCTCTTGGCACTGATGGCAATTCTTCAGCACTACCAAGATGAAATCTTCAGAGCAAAGCTTAGTGCCTCGTTGAATCAGAAAGTAGCCAAGACAGTGCGAGGACAGAAGATATGATGCTCATTGACTATATGACCATGAAGAACGGCGATTATCACGAGAAGCAGATCGCCTACAACATGGCCGCTATCTTGAATGAAATCAAGAAGCAATATCCAGAAGACCTAGAACCAGACCTTGATGATCCTAAGTATGCGGATATCGTCAAAGGCTCTCCATATGCTCCCAAGGTGATGGGAGGTTTGGCGAAAGATTTAGGGATACAAGACAGACTCATGACCCTTGATCTTTGGCGAGACTTGTCCCATGGCTACTGCCCCGCTGAATACCTTCCAGAAGACTCCCCATTCAAGAAGCAGATCAAGGACACACCACGAGGCAAGATGGTTGTTCTCAATCGCAATGCTTCCCCTATGGACGAGCTGGGCACCTACCACCCAGAGGAAGCCAAGAAACAGCGTGCTATTGGCACAGAATTCGTTTTTGGCATGGGTGGAAACTTCAGCAAGACATTGGCTCGCTTGGCTACCGAAGACCCTTCCTATATTGAGAAATTCAACGAGATAGCCAACCGAGTATTTAGCGAGAAGGTCATGCCACTTGCTCTTGAGTATGCAATGGTCAGAACTGGCAAGGATGGAGAATCCTTGAACTATGCTCGCTCAATCATGGCCGTCAACTACATGCACATAGAAAACCGTGGCTCAGAACAGAACGGAGTTGAGCCCTATATCCACTTTCACTTTGATGTATTGAATGTGGCAAGAGGTTTTGACGACAAATTGACCGCCTTGTATATGGGTGAAGTTGCCAAACACAAGGACACCTTGAATGCTTGCTTCCAGGCTGAAATCAAGGAAGAGCTTGAGAATAAGATGGGCTTTGTGTTTAAGCCAGTGATTCTTGATGACGAGAAAAACGACGACTTCATACCCGACGACGAGAAAAATATTTGCTCTTATGACCTACCTGATGATTGGGTTCCCAAAATGGTTCAAGACTTCTACAGCAAGAGAAGTGAGGAAATGGCAGCAGCCCAAAAGGGACAAGGTTTCATAGCAACTGAAATCGCACGTGTTACCAGCAGAGACGACAAATCAGAACTCTCTCCTTCCGAAATGTTAGCCAAGTGGAAAGCAGAAATGGATGGCATGGGCTGGACCTCTCAATCCATCAAGCAAAAGTTGGACTTCAACCAGGTGCGCCTTGGTTACTCAACGAGATCTGATGAGGCATTAACCAAGGGCTTTGTTCGTAAGTTCCAGAAAACCGAGATGGACAAGAATGGTCCTGTTGAATATGGAGCCGTTGAGAACGATCCAAGAGAACGAGACCAGCAACTTGTGAAGGGTTTTCTTCGCAAAATGAAAGAGCTTCACTTCACCGAAGGGCAATTCAAAGCCCATATGGTCAAGCAACTCATCAACGATATGGACAAGGACAAGGCTCAACGAGAAGCAGCCCGTATCTTTGAAGAGCAATGTGTCCACATGATCGATAAGACCAAAGTGGACTATTACAAAGACTTCCTTGCTGGAAAGATTACTGACCCGCACGAATACCGCCAAAAACAAATTCGCTATACCCGTGAAATGAGCTTCACAACCAAGGAGGTTTTAGCTCAAGAGCAATACATGCACGAGACAGCCAAAGCTAGATCTGGTGAAGTCCAATTCACTATCCCAGAACAAAAGGCAGCTCAGAGACTTCTTGCTTTTGAAAACCAGATGAGCCGTGAGCTTAACAAGCCCGTCAAATGCTCCAAAGGGCAGAGAGAAAGCTTCATGTCGATCATGACCAAGCCAGGCTCAGCACATTTCATTATGGGTGATCCAGGTACAGGAAAATCATTCGTTGCCCGTGCTATCAAAGAATCCTACGAAGCAGACGGCAAGAATGTTTTCGCAGTGGCACCAACCAACAAGGCAGTCAAAGGTTTAGCCAATGATGCTCGCTTCCAAGAAGGCTCTTATGGAAGTTTGGCGAAGGTGTTGAATGACCTCGACAAGGGCAAAGTGAAGTGGAACAAGGATACCGTAGTTATTGGGGACGAGATGGGCATGGCTTGCCTTGACGACTACCACCGCTTAATGAAGCACGTCAATGAATCTGGTGCAAAAATAATCAGTATCGGAGATGCCAAGCAGATTCAATCAGTAGCACATGGCGGAACATTTAGAGTCATGTCCAACGATTTTGTTTGCGAGCAGCTAACAGAAATCAACCGTCAAAATACCGCTCGCCACCGTGAAATGGTTCAAGACTTCGGATATGGCAGAGTCGGCAAAGGCATGAGAACCTTGTTTGATGAAGGCAGCATCATTATCTGCAAAACTGAGGAAGAGAAATTCCAGAAAATAGCCCAGGACTACATGGAAGATCCAAATGCTTTCATGAAGAAGGCCGCCTATGCTGGAACCAACGCAGATTGCGACAGAATCAACAGCATTATTCGTGACACTTTGAAAGAGCAAGGTCTTCTTTCAAGCGATCCCAAGGATGAGGTAAAGCTTCAAACCAAAGACGGCGAGAAGTCTTTTTGTGTTGGAGATCGTATTGTCTTCACCAAAGGTCAGCTCAGTGACGATGTGGAGCAAGAGAAGGTTGTCAACTCAGAGCTTGGAACCGTGACCGAGTTCAAAACCGTCTTCAACAGACTCACCAAGAAGCATCAAGTTAATGCAATCAAGGTATTGATCGACGGAGCGAATGGAGACGCACCTAAAGAGGTATGGTTGTCCACCAACAAAGAGCACAACGTCAATAATGGATATGCCACCACAATCCACAAAAACCAAGGCTCTACTTACGAAGCTACCGAATACGCACCAACTAATCTTGACAACATGCACTTGGCTTATGTTGGAGTTTCACGCCACAAGAGCGGCTTCAAGATGTATTTGAGTGACGAGCTTGCTAACAAATGGGCAGAAGAACTTGCCGACAAGGAACCCACCAAAAAGATGTTGAAGTGGGCTGAGGATGTAGCAGCCAAAAATGGAATCACTCTTGACGAGGAAATGAAAGGCTCTTTTGTTGATATTCGAAATTTCTTGAACCAGCATGTTCCTCAAATTAAAGGCAAAGAAACTGAGCCAAGACACAGAATGGACGACTTTGCTTCAATCATTGAAGCCATGTCCACTACTGCCTACAAGAAGAGTACCTTCGATTTTCAGATCATGGATGGTTTAGCAGTAGATAAATACTACGATGCTCTTAAACAGAGAAGTGAAGTTCAAAGCAATCCTGAAGCTCACAAGGTCGAGGTTCAAACCAAGGATGGCAAGGAATATTCTGGAAACGAGCCAGTGCTTATCAAGAAGGATGAGATTAAACAGACTGAGGCTAAAGCGGAGCCAACTATCAAGGATTCCAAGAAGCCAGCCAAGCAGAAAACCAAGGCTTCAAAGAAAAAATCAGAACCTACACAGCTTGCCAATAAACAGAAAGACAGTCTTCAGACCATCATGAAAGACCAGGCTAAAAAGACAGAAAAACGCAAGAAGAAGGAAAAAGATGACATCATCCGTTGACAAATCCATTTTCTTCCGTATAAAGAGTTGAAATATAACTTTGAACACGGAGAGGCAAAATGAGATTTTACAAAAAGGAAGAAATTGACGAGAGAGAGAAGGAATTCCAAGATAACTTATCACAGATGACTTGGAGATTTGACGAAGAGCCACTTGATGGAGCTGGGCTTGAAGGTTTCGGATGGAAGACATTCAAGCAAGGATTCACATTGAAGAATCTCTTCTTCAGAGCAAAGCAAAAGCTTGGCCTTGACAAACCTTTTAAAGTTTAATAATTGACGGTCTCCATATAAACAAGCCCCTTGCAAGGGGTTTTTGTTCATCTACAGCCTTGTAGACTTGAACAAATGAAATAATCTGCTAAGTGTATGTCTACAAAAACAAAAAAGGACACACATGAAGCAGAAGCCAGTTTTGAAGTTGCCAGGAACTTCTTATTTAATTGATGGGCCATATATCAATGTCGGCTCAGTAATCGCATTAGTCATCTTATCGTTTTTCTTTTTCATGTCGGCAGCACTTCTATTGAGCTGGCATGACATTCCACTGCTACCACTCCCAACAAACAACCGCGTACCGCTCTACCACCTTCTCATGTTCTACGAGATGTGGTTCGGCAAGCTTGTTCCATTTTTCCAAGGCGAGAACTACCAGCAGTACGGAGCATGGATTAGCTGGCTAGGCGACAGAGGCGAGCTTGGAAGGCTTGGGTGGAGATGGTTGTTCTCTTTCCTTGCGGGAACCATTGCGGCCGTCAAGATAGGTTTTGCAGCTTGGAAAGCCACTGAGGTTGAGATTCAGACCCGTGGCCGTGAGCTCGTTGAGGGAGAGGACGCTTATCCAACCTTCAAACGAGACCTAGCCAACCAGCTCAGACGAGAGGCAGATGACGGCATCGAGCCAGCCTTCATCATGGAAACAGACAACGGCTACAACCCCAATGACCCCGATCTGGACCAGCTCAAGCCCAATGAGAAGGTTTGTATGCCAGATGGTCAACGCAGACCTCACTTCCTTTTTGCAGCAGGCTCACGCCGAGGCAAGACGCAAGTTATCAAAAAGAGAACACACGAATTCAAACGAAGAATTCTTGCTGGGGAACTCATCAAGCTCTTCATAGTGGACACAGCCAAGGCAGATTACAGCCGAGACATACCCATTGAAATGATGCATATGATTGCTCCACATAATAAAAATGGAGTTGCCTGGTGGGTGGCAAAAGATTTTGAAAACAAGCTACATGCTGAGGAATTTTGGAAAGGCCAAATTCCCGACAGTGACAAAGACCCATTCTGGCCTAACACCGCTCGCTCAGTCGGTGTAGGTTCAACAGTAGCGCTTATCGACACATGCGGAACAGATTGGAGTTTCAATAATGTCGTTCACTACTTGAAGCTCACACCTGAAGAGCTTGAGCCCATCATCAGACGCCACTATCCCGAAGCACTTCAAATTATCCAAATGGGGGAAACAACTCTCTCAAACGTGCTGGGAACAATGGAGAGTTTCACAAAGCACTTGCTTCAATTAGCTGAAATCTGGGATGGCTATCAATACAAGCGAGACATCAATCAAATGTCCGTTCGCTTACTACAAGACCAATACGACGAAAATCAGATTCGCCTTGCTGAGCATCTAATTCCGATTTTCAAAGAGAAAAATAAAGATGGAGAACCACCAGTCATCGTTGAGAATGTCATTCCTCACCTTGTTTTTAGAGGGCTCATTCGCTCATTAAACAAGGACATTGGCAACGAGGAAGGCTTAAGATGGAAATGGGCGAATATGGTTGAAATTCTCAAGAAACCATACCGTGAAATCTTCGCCTTTGCTATTGAGTCATTGACCCCAGACGAGAGGACTCTATTTATCAATGATGCCATCAAGCTTCCCATCACTCAAGCAACCATGCGATTGCTTCAGCGAGGATTCAGCTTCAACACCGACGATGACATGATTGAATTTGTCGGCAAGCAGTTCTCAAAGCCAGAAGAGAAACAAGCAAACCTTGTATTCAGAGCTTTGATTAGAAAGCACAGACACGACGACATCCCATTTGTCGGCATGGTCGAAACCTTGGAGCATTGGGAGGATGTGATTCTTGATGTGGTAGCAAACAATCTCAGTAGTCACGAGCTTGCTTCAATTACGAACACGAACGACCACCAAACCTTGATCACCAAGCTCGCACCAATTTTCACGTGGTACGACACATGGGACAAATTTGAGACTCAACCTAGATTCTCATTTAGAGATTGGATCTACGACGAGAACCCAGAGAAAAAGATATTTGTCTTGAAGACTTCTGGGCAATATTCAACATTAACCAATCCCCTTGTCCGAGGCATGTTGTTCTATGCCAAGGGTATCATTGACGATGACGCTTTCCTAGACGACAAGGATGCTGGTTTCGTTCGCCAGTTCTACATATTGATGGACGAATTCCAAGCATTAGGAAATATCAGCGACTTTATTTATCCGGCACTTGAGCGATTTGCATCCAAGGGTGTTTCTGTCATGCTTGCTGTACAAGCACTTTCCCAGCTCATCAAGATACAAGGATATGGGCAAGAGTTTGTGGATTTCTTACTAGGAAACACGGGCAATATTTTCTTTATCGGCTCCAATATGGGCAAGGATACTGAATTAATCAGCAATGCCGTTGGTAAGAAATGGTTCAAGAAGCTTCATGGCTCAGTCACATATCAAGAAAACGGCAAAAGTTTTTCCCAAAACTGGCAAGAACATGAGGGCATTGTCATCACTCCCGATGAGGTCAACAGCAAGCTTGGTCTTGATCAAAACGGTTATCCACAATTGACCTTCTCTCAGAAGATATGGAATTTCTTTGCCAAGCTACTTCCAGAACAATATGCAAAGGGCTTGATAACCTCACCCAAGAAGCTGCCCATTCGTTATTTGTACCTTGGAGCTAATATGCCCAAAGCTTACATACTTGAGACCCCTGTATGTAGCTACAAAACAGTAACGAACCCAGAACCCGCAGACTGGATAGACCGCAAGAAGAATCCCAAGCCAAACGACTTCAAGAAAGTGGCACACGATATCTTGGCGAACGGAGCCCTACACGATCTCGAGAAGGACAAGCAACCAATCAACCGCTGGGTATTGAACGAGCTACCCACCTCTCAGCAACCAGAACTCGACCAGGTTGTCGACGCTGGCACTTGGGAATCAGAAACACCAGAGGAAGCCTACCAAGTTCAGCACGAGCTCACGGAGGAAGAGAACCAACAGATGCTTGAGAGCTTGAAATTGAGGGACGAACGAGCACCTATCTACATCTTGAGCAAGGATGAAGAAGACGCCACGGGAGAAGTAGCCAAGGATGCGATTGTTGAGTCAGTGGTGGACAGTCATGCTCTATCAGCTATCAAGCACACCGCAGATATCTTGATAGGTAGCAGTGTCACCAAAACCAACGATAAAGAGAAGTTCAAGCAAGTTGTTGAGGAAAGAAGAAGAGAAATCCGTAGAGAGAAAGAAACACAAGGCTCTTCGCCTTTTTAAATAAGGAAATAGGGAAAAACAGCAATAAGCGATAGCAAAAAATCTAAAAGGTCAAGCCATATAAAATAAGCTCCATTTTTGGGGCTTTTTTATTGTCTTAGCCGTCCACATCTTCAAGAAAGCATTCGCTTTTTGCGTGTCAAGCACGCTTTTTCCGTATTTTCAACCCATAAATGGGCTAGTTTCACAAGTTCTTGCTTTTATCACTCAATCAAGATTAAATACTTGCCAATAAAGCCTCTTCCCGAGATTTTAGGTCAAAACTCTATTAAATTTCACCCGACCTTTTTCCGACCTTAAAAGCAAGGTCGGAAACCACGAAGAGCTTTAATTGACGGGCTTTTACAAGGACTTGATCCAGCCTTTCCGACCTACCACCTAAAAAACTAAATTCTGCATATAGGTACATCTATCTCTATATGAGGGATCTACATAGGGCTATATAGGCTATTTTTCCCTATAGGACTTTACTTTTAAACGGTAAGGTCGGAATTCTAAAAAATAATCCTTGAAGAGCTTTAATTGACGGGGCTTTCCAGCTACCCGACCTTAACAAAAAAGGTCGGAAAAAGGTCGGGTAAGGTCGGTTGAAAAAATCCCCATTTACAGCTTATTAAATAAGGAATACTCAACAGCGACGGGCTTCCGCAAGGAAAAGACCTCTTTCAAAGAGCCTAACGGCGATTGAGTGAAAAAGAGAGGTTTTTTGGTGTTTTTCTTGAAAATCTATCAAAAAAAGAGCAAATATCTTGATTTAGACCTCTCTTCTTCAAGTTCTTCGCCAAAATCCAACATCAAAAATAATGCCTTGTAGACTTGATTTTAATGAATCTTTTGATACATTAAATGTATAAAAACTCATATAAGGAGACCGCTATGTTTGATATGAAAGACGAGCATTATCAATGGCACAAATCAACAATAGCTCAATGGGACTGGACACCAGAAACCAAAATCAATGTCCAAATTGAGCCAATTCAAGAATACTCACTTGATGCATTAAATCATGAATTGAATGACAACATGATTCTTGATAGTGACAAGCCACGCGATTTTTTCAATTTCGCCATTATCAAATCCGTCTACGACACTGACAATGGCCCAGACTTCGCCATCAATGATTTAACCAAGTTATACGGAGACTATGCGACAAACAAAGATGTTGAAGTCAAAGACATTTTGAAGCAGTCCCACAACCACATGATCAACACTCACATGGAAGAGTTGTTGAACACAACACCAGAAGCTTATCCTGAATTAAAGCGCAAGCACGATCTTGAGCGAGAAGTTTATGAAATGAATCTCGCAAAGACTGAAGAAAGAGAACCCAACCTAGACAAACTTCAAGATAGCTACTTCGCGTACAAAACGAACTTTGACTTTGAGACTCATGTTAACGACACAATCAATCAAATTGCTCAAGGAATCCAAGACAAGCTTGATGGATTGAATCATTGGATACCTTCAAGCGGTTATGAGGTTCCAGTGATTCCCGATATCAATGTGAAGTCTCAAGTAATCGAAGACCCAGCACAACCTAACCAAGACAACCAGGTTAAAGCCGAGATTCCAGAAAGCAAAATCTCAGCTCAAATGCAAGCATGGTTAGATCGTGATGGGTATTCACAAGGTCAGAAAGACATTATTGCGAGAGTTGATTCACAGAATCAGCAAGACAGAGTGGCAGCTAAGGAAGCAAGAGAAGCAGAAGAACAAAAACAATTGCTACTTGAAGAGTATCGCCAATCTAAATATCCAACCGTAGCAGAAGCAAAAGAGCAAATTCACGACAATATTGACGATGCCAAAGGTCCTCGAAACTTCTTAGATAACACACAAGGCATGTTTGTAAATGTTGCCCCAGAGTCCCGATATCGTGATGTTGAGACTGGTGAAGTTCATCAGCTAAAAACCACTGGCGAAATCATTGAGAGAAATCAGCAGTACAACGAAGTCTACAGTAATGCAAAAAGCACACGAGCATTCCAGAATAAGGATTTGATTGCTGGACAGAACATCGATGCAGCCGTTTCTATTGCAGCGGGTGAGCTTCGCCTAACTCAGCAGAAAGAGATTTCCAACTTCAACGGAGACTTTGAAGCCTTGAAGACCCAAGAGGCAAAACACAAGGTAGAGCAAACCTACTTCAATGTTCGCCACACTGAGCTTGTCGACCAGAAAATTCCATTTAAGGAAGAGAAGCAATTCCAAGCTGCCTACACCAAGTACAGCCAGCTTGAGAATGCCGAGTACATCAGCAAGATTGAAAAGATGTATCCAGAAGAGACCAAAGCTATCTCTAAACAGCACGAGCAGAGTCAAACACTTGAAGCCGTTGCTCACACTGTTCCTCTTACCATGAAACCTAACCGCGAGGGATACAGCTCAGTTGAGGATGTGAAGTCTCGCCTACAAGCATACGAAGCACGTCGCCAGGAAAAGCTTGCAGCTATCGACCAGGCACCAGCTCAAGAGTCTATCCAGAGCATCCTTGCCTCTCAAAATGCCCCACAAACCGCTCAAACGGTGCAAGAGGTAGCTCAACCTATCCAAGCCGTAGAAATCGCTCAAAACAGCCCAAAAACAGCCGAGAAAGTTGACCCTAACCATGTAAGAGGTGTTGTAGTTGACTACGGCAGTGCTCCTTACTTGCATGATGACAAAAACAACCAAAGCTATTATGTGACAGTTCTTGAGAACGGAAAAGAAAGAACCAAGTGGGGAATCGACATTGGACCAGCATTAGATAGAGCTGAGGTGCAAGTAGGTGACTTCATTGATCTCCAAAAAACAGAGACAGTCCCAGCTCAAGCAACTACAAAACAAGGTGAGAAAGTTTCTACTCACAGAAATTCTTGGGAAGCCACCGTTGAAAAACCAGCTCAAACAAACGAGTCTGAAATGTTTGAGTACAACGGGGACACTTACCGAACTAACGAGAGAGAGAAGGCAAATCAGCAAGCTCAAACACCAATCGAGCAGAAGCCTCAACAAGTTCAGTCTCAGCAAGAAAGTCATCCATACGACGACATGATGAAGAGCATTGGACAGCAGCAAAAACAGAAGCAAGAGCAGCAGGCTCAAAAGACCGAGTCCAAACCTCAAGAAACTGATGAGCAACGCCGTGCAAGATTGTTGGCAGAGATCGAAGCAAGCAAGCCAATCAGTCACTATGTTGATGACTTTGACAAGATGATGAAGCAAGCCGCACAAAAAAACCAAAGCCAATCTCAGTCAAAATCAAAAGCCATCAGCATGTTCTAACCAACAGCTCGAATAAAGAAGCCCTAGCTAAAATCTAGGGCTTTTTCTTTTTCCGGACGCATATCAGTGCATGAGACTGAAAACTTTCAATATTAAGTCATGGGCAAACATAGCCAACAATACCGCCCCAGAGATTTTTGCAAGACCTTTCCAACCAACAGCTTTTGCTATAGAAGAAGCTATTGATCTACGAAATTCTTTGACTGCCTTCTCAGTCAATACATGCTCAATATCCACAAGCTTTTTATCAAGCAAGGCTTTTGCCTCTGTTGTTTTTGTTTCGACAGCATTGTTGATGTCAATCTTTCTCTCCTTGTAAGCCGTTTCTATAATCTTGACACCATCTGAAACATAGCTTTTCATATCAATCATGCCTTGATTGAGCTTGGAAGATGCTTCGGAAAGGCTTTCAAGGGACTCCTGAGCCTCAGCAACACCATGACCAACCATGTCTATGATTTTATTTTCGAAATCAGCAAGTTGCTTGTTGACGACCCCAGGCACAGAATTTAACAAGATATCTCTTGCGACATAACCAGCCTCAGTAGCTTGAGCAACAGTCTTGAAGCCAATGAATGAACTAAAGACATGAGCCAACATGACCTCATTGTTGATAAAACCTTTCTCCCTAACCAGAGCCATGAGCTTCTTTTTGTATTCTTCGTTGAACATAGGATCACTCAACATAGTAAGAAATAGATCGGCTTCTGGTTCAGGCCAAAGCACTAACACATCAGACAAGCTTTTCTGCAATGCCTCTTTTTCTTTCTTTTGATCTTCAGATTTTATATATTCATTATACGACTCCACTTAAACTCTCCTTGTGTGTTTTATTTATTCTAGATTATTGACAAATCCCTTTTCATTCCATATATATATTAAAAGAAATCCAAAAAGTCAAATAAATAGGAGGTTTTATGGATATGGAGAATTTATATTGCGAGCTTAGAGAGCTTGGAAAAGAGTTTGAAATGAAGAACGGCAAGATGTACTTCAATGGCGAATACAATGGCACAAACTTTGTTCGTTATATCTTCGTCAAGCGAGACACATTAGAGCTAGACATCTATGTATGTGTCGCAAAGAAGTACGGAGAAGAACAAACAAAAGAAGACAGAAGCGCCTCAGCAAGAGAGAAAAATCGCTGGGTTCGTGAAGAGTTCAACAAGTGGGGATTGAGCTTCAAGCTTCCCGAGTGGAAACCAGAACCACGACAGGCCACACCAGGCGGTTCCCTTCCTCAGATCAAGTCAAGTGTTTCCCCAGCAACCCAACCAGCTATCCCCCCAGCAAACAAGGGCAGTGTTGATGACTTTGATTGGGGCTTTGTAGATAAACAAGAGAAGGACGACGATAACTTTGATCCTTTCGCAGACCACAAATAACCAATAACAACAAAGGAGACAACATGCAGATAAACAAAAAAACAAACCTCACTTTGACAAGCCGAATCATGGTGCTTATTGCCAAGTTTGGTATGCCAGATGCGTCAAAGCTAGTTTTACCGAAAGGGAATTTTGTCGACAACGACGAAATGTACTCCCTTCAACAAGACCGAATTGATGCTAATCCAGATACTTTCCACCCATCAAATGTAGGCAGACGAGAAGTAAGCATAAGAAATCAATTGGTATCAAGAACTCGCCGTCGAATGTGGAAAAAGGCTTGCCGAATCGCCATGATTGAATGTTTCCTTGGCATTGTCTTTTGGGGCGTTATCAACTACGGAGTCGATAAGGCAAGAGAAGGCGTCAATCATGTTGAGCAGTCTATTCAAGATTCAAACCGTTCAGCAGATATCAAAGCAGCAAGCAAGCAAATGACAATTGACAACATCAAGAACCAAGTTGCTCAGTTGAAGGCAGATTGTGAATCTGGGAAGAAGGATGTGGCAGCTTGCCAAGCTGAAATGAGTGTCTTGAAACAACAATACGAACAAGCAAACAATTAAAGGAGACGATATGGACGCAAATGAAATAAAAGACGAAATACAGCAGAAGCTAGAAAAAACTAGCAAGTACATGAAGGGGTTGTTCCCAATCCAACAGTATGCCAATGAAGAAGAGGAAATCATCAACGATTGCTTTGAGCGTCATGATGTTCCCAAAGTTGATCACCCACGAGTCAGAGATTTGAATGACCGACATGGTGATGGTTTAGTGAATTCAAATGGCTTTGCTACCGCTGGGATTCTTGTTCAAGAAGATTTTCATGTAGGTGGAGACAGTCCCGTGGTCCCAATCGTTTTAGGTATGGCGGGCTTTGTTTTTGGATTGTTTCAGTTCTTAAACAATATACATCTTCAAACAATCGCCATGATAGTAATAGCTTTGTATGCGCTACTTGCTATTAAAGTTAAGAGACCCATGTTTTTTGATTTTAAGAGTTTTGGATTGTTTACGGCGCTCATCATTTTAGCTTTAATTTTCGGAGCATATGAATTCTTCACTCACATGGATACCTTGATGCAAGCCTATGCCATGCATGGAGCTCAAGCCTCATCAATATTCTCACATTTCAGTTTCTTGTCTTTGTTGTTGCCTTTCTGGTCAATGCTAATTCCCTATGTGTATTACAAAAGAACTTTTGGTCGACATGTTCTTGAATTAGCGGATGTCGGCACAACGCACAATGGAGCAATTGCTTCCAATCTTCGCTCTCAAGGTGCAGCTAGAAGCAAGCAAATGGCAAAAGCTCTTGAAGACTTGACTTGGTTCGTGAAGATTGGTCGAGCAACAGGAAAATTATCAGCAAGAGGTGATTCTTTCGCACCAGATAAAGGTTTGGATTTTGGTCAAACAGTCCAAGACCAGAGACAGCACGGATTCTATTTCGGAGCACCAGGAACAGGTAAAACTACCTCCCTTAAGAACATCATGGCTGGGGTAATCAAGGATGAAATCTGGAAGGAGGAATTAGAGTTCGCCGTTCAGATGGTTCCAGAGATCAAAGGTGAGAAACCAAAAGATAGAGCTCTTCGTGCCCTTGCCTTGTATGAAGACGAAATGAGAGCTGAAGTGGAAAAACGATTCCGCGAAAAAATCGCCAACTACGAAGACGAAAAATTATTAGATGATGCAGAAAAAGAAATAACTACAAAGGAGACAATATGAGTATTACAGCCGCATTAGATACCACCAGAGAAATAGATGGGGTTCCTAACAAGAAGGGATTGAGACAGAAGCTTGCCGAAGGCTTCTCAAACTTGAAAAGCAAATTTAGCAAGACTCCAATTGCCAAAGGAGTTGATGAGTATCCCGTCAACTACAAAAACGGTATGTTGGTTCTTGACGGTAAGGGACCTTTACCTTGGGAAGTTCGCAAGATTTTGGACTTGGTTGTTAGCCCAGAGACAGTCAAAAACTTTAACTACTTCGAAAACCAAAAACCAGAAATTTTCGCCAAGACGATTTTGAACTTGTTTGCTGGAGCAGAACACAAAGCAAACTCAGTGTGGATGAATGCTGGTGAGAGCTTGCTTTTCTACGGCATGGTATTTCACCAGGCACTTGTAAAGTACAAAGGGATTAGCAATTCCCCAGCAGCTCACATTCAGACCATCTTTGATATGGCGAAGCCTTCTCAAATGGTTGCATACCTTGACGAAAACGATGAGCCACAAGAGAAATATTCTCATCCAATCTTGGATCAGTTTGCGGAAGGCCAAGCAAAAATAGATTTGATGAAAGACGGCACTATCTTGAACGATGCCTTGAAGAAATACATTCGCTTTAACGAACTGGCAGACGAAACAAAAAATTCTGTTGTCTTTAATGTGGAAAGCTGGTTGATGATATTCCTTCAATCTGAATACCTAAGACCTTGGGCCAACTCTGAGACATCAGACTTTAACCTTAGCGATATCTTGATGGGAGCAAAGATCGGTATAGCACTTGAAGAATCCAAGTATGGATCTGCGGGACTTGCTATCCAATCTTTAGCGAAGGCACGTCTTTACAACGAAATCAAAAACAGAGGAAACAATGCTCTTGAAAGAGGTTACAGCCGTGTCTTCTTGTTTGTTGACGAGTGCCAACGATTCCTTGATGAGATGGATTTAGCTATCTTGCCAGAAGCACGTTCTCTTGAGCTTGTTTGCTGGTTCGCAAGCCAAAACATTGACTCTATCTACGAGAAGTACGGCAAAGACGGTGGAGGTAAATTTATGGGTGCTTTTGCTTCAATCTTCTCATTCAAATCCACAGAAGCAACCTACGCTTATGTTCAACATAAAATTGGCAAAGCAAGAGTGATTGAGAAGATAGGCGGAAATCCAATCATTGATTTTGAAAAGAATGCTCAGCTTCAAATGGGTACACCTTGGTTTGATACCACCAACCCACAAAGAAAAAAACTTAAAGCATTTTCTTTCTCTGAGCTTGATGGTTTCTTCCATAGAAACTCAGTGGCACGAGTTCGTAAGGTAGAAAGTGATCCCAAGAATCCAATGTATAATCAAACCAACAGATCAGGTGAAATGCCATGTGGTGCAAGTATCCAGCTATCCAAAGAACCACAACACATCTTCAATGAGAATTGTATTCAAGAGCTTGAAACACCATTCACAGCAATTGGTATCGCCCAACGAGGCATGGTGACAAGAAGAAGTATCTATGAAGCAGTTGCCTACAATGATGACTTCCAAGAGATTGACAATTCTATTGAGTCTGCAAATGAAATCATCAACAAAGCTCAGCATATGGTTCACAAAGAAGCGGCATAAACAACCTAAAGACATAAGCCCCCATTGAGAAATCTTGGTGGCTTTTATTATTTATGGGGTTTTCTTTTAATATATCAGAGGGATGATATTGACATAATTTCATTTTCCTTTATAAATTTAAATATAACTTTAAAGGAAACAATATGAAATTAAATCTAACCAAGAAGAAGGTTGCCTTGATTGGTGGAGGCATATTGATTGCATCAGCTATTGGGACTGGCTCATATTTCGCATTGAACAAGAAGAAAGCTGACAATGATATGTTCGTCATGAACATTCCCAAGGCTGAAGTCAAAAAACAACCTCAAGAGCAAGCTCCATCAGTTCCAGCTTCTACACCTACCCCCCAGCCCGTAGCAGAGACGCCAAAAGCTATTCCCAAGAGATGGCAAGACATGACTTTCAGGGAGTGCATGGCTTATAACGACGAATACAACCTTCAACACAGTAATAACTTGAAGAACACAAAGGACGGCATCCAGGCTTTACATGAGATGGAAGCCTACAAGCCACCACATTGCTATGACTTACCAGATGCACCAAACAAGATTAGCAAGGCTCCAGTTCCACAACAAGAACAAGCTCCCATCGCCAAGCCCGTTGAGGATGTGAAACCTATCCCAGAAGAGAAACCCGTTCACAAAATTGAGAAACGAGCCAAGAAGGTTCATGTAGAAGCTCGCCAAGAAGCAGCTCCAACCGTTCATAGTTCACCAGTTCAACCAACCCCTCAACCAGCAACCAAAGCTTGGTATCAGTAAGGGGGACGGCATGGATAAAAAGAACAAAAACAAAATCCTTGCTCTAGTTTTGACAGTATTACTAACTGGACTTACTGGATGCAACGACGATAAGAAAGACACCAAGAAGGCAGATGATGCGGACATGTTCTCAATGAACCTTCCAGCACAACCTAAACAGCCCCAAAATCAGCCCGTAGAGCCTCTAAAAGCCCAAGGTGATACCAACACAACAACCGAGGCTCAAAAAACGGCTGTAGGCGGTTCTATCGGCAAGATTGCTTATCAGAAGAGCAGCAAATCAACCTCTCGCCAGGTAGCGATTGCCGAGCTTGCCAAGGGCAACTACTACGAATCTGTTGTCTCAGAAGTTGAAGGCTTCAGATCGACCTTTTATCACGACAACATTGGTGTGGCCACCGGGAATGGATGGAATGTGAGCTTCCAAACGAAGACAACGAATTCAGCGATCACCAAAGCAATCGGGATGTCTCCATCCGACCAAGCAGCAATTGTTGCGATAAGCGGCAACAAGAACCCCAGCCCTTCATTGATACCCCGCACCCAGATCAGCCCCGAGCAAGCCACCAGAGCCGCCCAGGTCATGCGAGATATGAACTTCAATCCCGTAGCTGTACGAGCTCTTGGGCAATCCACATGGAATAAGCTCAAGCCCAACCAGCAAGCGGTCATCAACTACCACGTCTACAAGACTGGAAACTTGAACTGGACCCACTTGAAGGCGGATATCAAGGCTTGTGCGAACAGCCAATCTCAAGCTGACTGCAAACGGGCGGCCGAGGGCTTCACATACAGCTACATGCTCAATGGAGTTCGCAAGTACGACACCCGTTCTCAGCTCTACATGGGAGCCTTGTTCCAAGATCCACAAGCCTATGCTTACTTGCTTGGCACTACCGCAGCACCAGCAGATTTTCAAGCTGTCACTTCTAACAGCGGCATGAAGATCGACCCAAGCAAAGCAGCAGATCCACAGATCGAGCAGCAGGACACTTTCACCCCTTTGAAAGAGCAGCTTCTTGAGGAAGGTAAAAGCTTTGATTTGAATGTGGTAACACCAGAGCGAGAAGCAGTGCCAGAAAAAAAAAAGCATGTGGGACGGGGGACATCCAGCAATCTAATAGGTGTTCCCATGATGTAAATCGTCATAGTGGAGCAGTCTATTTATCTTAACCACTTATCAGGAATATGGTCTACTGTCGGAAGATGTGTTGACATATTCCTTTTGTTTGTTAAATTAAATAAAACAATAACAACAATGGAAGCAACATGAAACCAATCGCATTATTATTCGCCATCTTATCAAGCCAAGTCTTTGCTGGCTCAATTTCACAAAACATCCAAGTCACAGCTACCGTTTTGCCTTACTGCCATGTTGTAGTGAGTGGAAACCAAGCTCGCAATGAGTGTTTCACCAACAAATCATCAACCCCAATCACCACAACAACAGGCTCACAACCTATCAACTCCCCAGCTCCCGTTGTTGTTTCAAGAGAGACCACAAACGGAGTGGAAAGAGTCACCTTCTACTACTAACAAGAACCGACCACACAAGCCCTCTTCGGAGGGTTTTTTCATCCCTCCCATATATGAGAATTTGACAAGCCTTTTTTTCGAGGTAGAAGTTAAACATTAAATTATTTAATGGGAGGTCCATCATGGGCGCAATGAAAGAAATGGCTGGTCAAGGAACACAAGCAAGAATCAATACTGGTTTTCAAGATGGAATCTCCGTTATTCCTGATCCTGAGCACGGTAGATATGTTATTGAAGCACCCTATGACTACGATGTGAATTTCGTATTCAAAGGAAAGAACAAGGACGGCTCAAAATTTGCCGAAGAACTTGATACTGGCGGAAAAAAGAAAACCATGTTTGCCGTAGGCTTAGATGCTTTGGCAAGTGAAGAAGACATCAAGAACTTCAATTTCAAGGTTCGTGATGCTCGCACAGCTTTCTCAAGAAAAGAAAGAGACATGCAAGCAGTCATTGACCGTAAAGAGCTTATGTTGTCTGAAATGGCAATCGACAAGGGAGTAACCAGCCCAACCGTTGTACTTCAGTTTGGAGTTCCTACCGAGAAAGTCAAAGACGAGCAAGGCAATGTCATCAAGGATGAAAGAACTGGAAAGGACAAGGTTGCACCTTCCAGAATCGGCGGCGAAATTATCGGCTATATCAAAGGCCAAGACGGAAAGCTTACCAATGAGCAAGGAAGCTACTATGTATTGTTTGGTGACACCCAAGGCAAAGACGAAATCAGATTCTTGAGAGCTATTCCAACTTCCAACTTACTAGCACCAGGCGAATTTGCAAAACGCGACGAAGTGATTGCTCAGAAGTTTCCAGTTGGCTCAATGAAGTATGTTGAGTTTGATGAGAAATGGAAAGCAAGCAAGATCAACGAATATAAACCAAGAAACAAAGATATTGAGAAGACTGAATTCGCAAAGGCCGAAGAGAGATTGAAGCAGCTTGCAATTCAATCCAAAGCACCAGAAGACAAAGCAGATAAAGCCATAGATCAGTTAGCCGAAAAATCCTCAAAGACAAAACCAGCTACCAAGTCTAAAGGCAAGGCAGCATCAAAAGAAAAAGAATTTGACGACATACCGTTCTGATTGATTCTTCGCCATTCTTTTAAGCCACTTTCACGAGTGGCTTTTTATTTTTCCGACAGAATTATTTTCATCTATCGGATAGATTAGATTGACAAACTTCATTTTTTCCTTATAACTTGAAATATAACTTTAAAGGAGACTATATGAAGAAGACAATCTTAACAAGCTTAATCGCCACAAGTATTTTATTGACTGGTTGTGCTGGCTTAGTTCCAACAAGCAATCAATACACAGCTCAACAGAGCAATTCCATTGTTCATGTGAGCTACGGCACCATCATTGCCATGCGTGATGTTCAAATCAAAGAGAACACAAGCGGAGTGGGAGCTTTAGGCGGGGGTGTTGCTGGTGGAGCAATAGGTACACAAGTCGGTGGTGGAAGAGGCAAAATTCTTGGCGGCCTTGGTGGAGCTATCTTGGGAGCTATTGGAGGTCAAGCAATCGAGAGAGCTTTATCTAATAACAAAGCTACTGAGTTCGTGTTGAAGATGGAAGACACTGGAGCAACCGTTGCTATCACTGAAAAGACAGATGAGAAGTTTGCGGTTGGTCAGAGAGTTCAACTTATCGGCACCGACAAGAACAATGCTCGCATTGCTGCGATTCAGTAATCAACCAGGACTAGCCCACCATACGGGCTACCTCATAACAACTACAAGGAGAACAGCAATGAGTGGACGCAGATCATCAATCAAAACACATATAAGAGGGGAACAAACCTCAACCTATTCCCGAGAAAATTACGAGAATACTGCAAGAGAAGTTATTACTGAAAATGCAGAACGATTATCTTTTGATGGGGAAGGCAAAGAGGAAACGATAGAATTCTGGATGGATTATCTTATTGGTCATGACTATAGAATCCATCTGTTTGCAAAGGATGCATTATTTATTCTCATAGCCCAAAGAATGATAGAAAAAGGCTACTTCACGACAGCCAATGTTATTCGAGAATACGAAAGAACTGACGGCTACAATACAGAGGAAGTGTGGGACGAACTCTTCATTATTGAATATAACGAAGAAGCCAAAGAATTTCAGGTTTTGACCAAATCAAAAATAATCCTTCAGTTCGATTACAACGACTTAGGGAACATCCTTTCTGATCAAGGAAAGAAACTTCTAGCAGCGGAAAGTGGAGACGCAATTCTTTACCACGATCATTCGGAAAAAACATCTATCTCAATACCATGCTTCAAAAAGATTGTTGTCACACCAGAAGATGTTTATGTACGCGAGGATTTCTGAAACAAAGCACACACGGAAAAAATTAAAGCTCCTAGTCGGAGCTTTTTTGGTCTTCAAGAGGAAGGATATCGGGTTAAACATTATCGGCTGAGTGCAACCGTCTTTTGTTGTTCTCGCTCCCTTGTGGTTTTTCCAAGTTTAGCCATCATGTCATCGTAAGCTTTGGAGGTAGTTTTTTGTTGTTCAAGGTCTTTCACATACTCATCTCGTTTTGTGAGTTGGAAATCAACCGACTTGGCGGCAGCTTGTGAGGCTTTGACAATAAAACTCTTGTCGTTTTTGAGAGCTTGGAGCCAGCTCTTCACATAGGCAGCATGGTTGTCATGAGTTCGGCCGTCATAGGGAAGCCCAAGCTCAGCACCCATGAAATACGAGCTCAGCTCAGCAACAAGCTCTTCACGAGCATATTTGGCACTTCCGAATTCTCCCGTTTGGTCTCTGTTGAGTCTTGAAGGATGCCCCGTGGAGTGACCGAATTCATGCAAGGCAGTGCGATAGAACAAGGCATCGTTCTTGAACAGCTCACGATGAGGCAAAACGACACGATCCGCACCAGGTTGATAGAAAGCCTTGCCCTCTGAGTGGAAGTGTAGATCGACTCCCCCTTTGGCCTTCATAGCCTCTATGACCTTCTCAGCTTCCTCTTGTTGCTGGAAGGCGGGTCTCTCACGGAATTGGTAAGGCTCAAGCCCCTCTATCTGGGAGCCGTTGAAGACCGTTCCAGAGTAGGCAAGCACCCAAATTTTGGCTTTTTCTTTACCTTCACCCTCATCACTGCCGATCTCTACTTCTCCGTCTTTCTTTGCCTTGATTTCAATTTGCACGGCTTTGAAGACTGGTGAGCCATGTTCTCCCTTTCTCACATAGAGCTTTTGCCCCGTTTCTTCGGCAAGGGATTTGATGTTGTTGAATGTGTAGAAGCGAGGATCGTCATAGCCGTTCTCCAATAGGGAAACGAAGTTGATGCCTCTATATTTTGTGCCAGTGACGGGATTGAAAGGAGCTTCATTGCAGACGAACCAAGGTTTTTCATAATTGATATCGTCCTCAAGCCTTTTAATAAGCTTGTCAGTCAACTCTTGAAAGTGGTCTTTTCTTTCTTTGTTTTCTTCATTCTTATTTTTATTGTAATAAGCCATATTAAACCTCATTGTTGATAAATTTATTATCATCAATTTGAGGCTATTGTCAAATCAATAGTCGACAAAAGGGTTCCCTCTTGATCTTTTGAATTTTTTTAATATAACTTATGAATGACAAGAGGAATACCATGAATAAGAAGAACATCCTATTATCGCTACTGAGTTTGCCACCATTTACCGCTTTTTTCATTGTCGGTTTTTTGTGGATATATGCCAAGAAATCCATCAACAATCTTTTTTGCGAACACCTTGGGGATTGGTTTGTTGTTGAGAAAGAGGATATGACTTCCGTTCATGACGCTCTTCCTGTTCTAATTTTTGCATCAGTAGTTGGTATCGCTTGTTGGAATCTTCTTCCACACAATCACATTCTCAATATGTCTAGCTGGCTTGTCCAAGCTCTACCAGGAGCAATGTGGAGAGCAGCCAATTCCCCCATGCACATGACATTACTATAAGGAGACAGCATGACATACACAGTAACAATGAGAAGAACAAAAGTCGTACTAGAAGAGATACAGGTTCAGATTGAAGCCGAAAACCCAACTCAAGCAATTGAGGACGCCTTCGGTACATCCTATCCAGATGATCAATGGGCAGTTGCTCTTGATGAGCAAGTTCTAATCAATCTGGCAGACCACAACGATTTGAAGTATCAGAACTTCATGAAGGCGACAGCAAAAGCCGTCATAGAGGGGGATCTATGATGCAGAAGAAAGAACAAAGCAAGGAACATAGCAGAGTCTTGAAGCTAGAACCTTTCCCCAAGCACCGCCAACAAATCGCTGAGATTGCCGACTACTTCAAGGTATCTCACTCTCTAGCTCTTCAGATTGCCATTGCTGATGTTCATGACATCTTCTCAAAGAGGAAGGCACTTAAACGATATGACACCGACACCAGAGACAAGACGGCCAAAAACTTTTTCCTAATCTACGACGAGACAGAAGACGGCAAGATTGATGACATTCTTGATGATAAAGAGATTTTTTATTCGGACCTTGCGAGACTTGCTATTTCAGATTTCTATATGAAATTCAAGAGTGGTAGATTGAACTATAAATCCAAGGCTTTCGCCCACTATCTAAAGTGGCCTGCTAAATAAAAAAAGACGATATCTTGAATACACCACACGCCCCGAAGAGGGGCTTTTTTATTGGTTAAACGAAAAATCTTTTAATATATCCGATATATTAGATTGACAAATTTAATTTTTTCCTTATAAAAAGGAGTAGTTCAATTAAATTTCAACAACAAAGGAGAAGCCATGAACAAAGTATCAGTATTAGAACTATTTTTACCAGAGGATCAATCTATTGAATTCTCAAAACATGTAGCTGCCATTCGCAACAAGATAGCCCAAGGTGATGGACTTGTCACTGGAACAATTTTCTCACAGGTTCTTTTGTCCGCACACACAGCCTATCAAACAAATCAAATCAGCCTTGCTCAATACATTGATGAGATTTTCAAGTTAGCAGCCGTTCATCATGTTGCTATCGGCACATTAAAAGCTTCACAAGAAACCACAAAACACTAAACCAACCAGATCAAACAACAAAGGAGACAGTATGAAATTAAAAACAATCGTTACCTATGCTTTATCAGCAACCTTAGCATTCACAGCAACCAGCTCATTCGCTGGTGAAGTGACTGACAGAATCATTCACAGCAAGACTTTCAACGTTGGCTCAAGAGAGTCTTCAATTCCCTATTCAGAGAAGACAGCAAACGGATACAAGGGCTACAGCCAAGAGATTTGCGCAATCATCCATGCAGAATTCGACAAGCAGCACAAAGTAACCACGACAATTAACTATGTTCCCGTTGATGGCACAACAAGATGGCCTTCTGTTCAATCTGGCAATGCTGATGCTGAATGCGGATCTACCACAGTGAAAGAAGAGAAGAAAAACAATTTTGACTTCGCAGTGATCGATTCTGACAGTGTTGTAGTTGCAACCTTAGCAAACAATACCAACGTCAAGAATTTAGAGAGCTTGAAAGATGCTCGTGTTGATGTAGTTGCTGGGTCTACTGGCGAAATCGCAATCAATCAACTTAAAAACAAAAACGGATGGAACACTCAAATTAACTCAGTTAAAGAATATTCATTGGCATTGAAGGATGTTGAGAGCGGCAAGGCAGATGCATTCATCACTGACAAAGACTTACTTGTTGGCACTATCAAAAAATCTGGTTCAACCAATTTCAAAGTTCGTGACGATATCGTGTTAGTTCCTCATGAACCTATCGCTATCGTAACTAGCAAGAAAGATCCTGAGTTCTCAGCATTCGTTAAAGGCAAAGTGTTAAGCATGATCAAGGACGGAAGCTTATGGAAGTTACACGACAAATATTTCGGACCATTAGGCTTGAGCTTGACTGAAGTTCAGAAGCAAGCAATCGCAGAACAGCGTTAAGCAACTGCATCGCCAGAAGTACAAGGGGACTGCGAGTCCCTTTTTTTATAACCACAGGAGACCAAACAACATGAATTTTGAATTTTTAACCGAAGCCGTTCCCACTGGCGAGAAGGCAACCTACTTGGATTGGGTATTGAGAGGGATGGGTATGTCCGCTGGAACGGGGCTTGCCGCCTTTGCTATCGCCTTGATTCTGGGTATTGCTCTAGGAGTCGCAAGAACCCGACCAGGCATGACAGGAAAGCTCACAAACGCTGTCTTTGCCGTAGTTCGCTCCATACCTTTGATGTCCATGCTTTTCCTTGCCTACTACGTGATTCCAGCCGTTTTCTTCCCCGAGGCAGTCAAGCACATAGCTTTCATGACATTGACCCTTACAGCGGGAATTTTGGGGCTTGCCGTATTCACAGCTTGCAGAGTCAGTAGCCACATCACGAGCTCACTTACAGCACTACCAGCAGACCAGGCGAAGGCAGCTCAAGCACTTGGATTCTCTACATGCCAGAGCTACACCCTTGTCTTGCTTCCCCAGGCTATCAAACAAGCTATGCCAGCTTTGACAAACGAATTCTTGAGTTGCGTGAAGAACACCTCAGCCATCTCAACAATCGGCTTGATAGAGCTATCTAGACAGACTCAAAACATCATTGACAATACCTCAGCGATTTACGAAGCATTTTTAGCGATATGCACTTGCTACCTCATCATCAATGGAGTGATTCTCTTAATGACAAAGACCATCAATGAATATTGCTTCACAAACAAGGAGACTATATGAATTTTTCACAAATTTTTTCAGCCTACCCAGAGCTAATACAAGGAGCCAAGACAACAGCTCTCATCTTCAGCATAGCCCTTGCTTTCGGTATCAGTTTTGGCTCATTACTTGCATTAGGAAGAAACAGCCAAAACAAGCTTATTCAGATCCCAGCAATGCTCTACATCAACACTTTCCGAAGCATACCTTTAATCATGGTTTTGCTTGGCTTCTATCTAGCCATTCCAACCTTTTTTAAGAGCCTTGGATTCACGGATGTAGCATTGCCAGCAGCCATCATTTCATTCTGCCTATTTGAGTCAGCTTACTTCGCTGAAATCGTCAGAGCTGGGATCAATGGAGTATCCCCAGACCAGACAGCAGCAGCGAAATCACTTGGCTTGAGCAAGTTGCAAACGAGCTTTCTTGTAGTGTTGCCCCAAGCCTTCAAGAACAGCAGAAAGAGCTTGGTCGACCAGTCCGTCTCATTGATACAAGACACACCACTTGTCTATGTCATAGGTTTATCCGACTGGTTCACAACAGCGGTACATATTGGAGACAGAACCGGACACATTGAATCTGGGATTTTGGTTGCAACAATCGGATTCATGGCTATCTGCATCACCATATTCAAATTCAACAAGAGCAAGGAGGTAGCATGAGCATCTATCACTTACTAGATTGGCACGAAGGCTATGCAATCTCCACAGCTATTCAAGAGGTTGAGCAAGCCGTAGCACAGAACAAGGCAGTGGAAGTCTACATTGACGATCATGATTATTTTTATGAGGCTTATGTAAGCCTTAATCATAGAGACGTATGCAGCTTTGGTTATGAATATCTAGATGGAGTTGCGAGATTGTTTTCCAACATAGATAGCCATTGGACATACCACTACAGCACAGACCAGGCGGTCAGAAGAATTCTTGACCACCTAGAAGAAAGAAAAATCATCAACAACAAAGGAGAAACAGCATGATTGAATTTTTACAAGTAGAGAAGTATTTCGGAAGCAATAGAGTCTTGAACATTCCCCGCTATGTCATTGCACAAGGGGATGTGATAGTGGCTTGTGGTCCCTCTGGTTCAGGAAAATCAACCTTCATCAAGACCATAAACAAGCTTGAGCCTATCCAAAAGGGATGCATTTTGATCGACGGCAAGGACAACGGGGACTATGAGAGCCGTGAGCTTGCAACGAAAGCTGGCATTGTCTTCCAGCAGTTTGAGCTATTCCCAAACTACACAGCCTTGGAGAATGTCACTCTCGCCCAGGTCAAGGTATTGAAGAGAAGCCATGAGGAAGCCATGCACAACGCCATAGAGCTTCTTAAACGAGTCGGCATGACCGTACACATGGATAAGCTACCAAGTCAGCTCAGTGGAGGTCAGAAGCAGCGTGTAGCCATTGCTCGCTCTCTTGCCATGAACCCAGAGATCTTGCTTCTAGACGAGCCAACCGCTTCACTAGACCCAGAGAACATCAAGGCATGTCTTCAGCTCTTAGGGGAGCTTGCGAAAGCTGGAACCACCATGATCGTAGTAACCCACGAGCTCAACTTTGCTCGCAAGGTCTCCAACCGAATCGCTTTCTTTGACAAGGGGGAGATTCTTGAGGACAGACCCACAGAGGAATTCTTTGAAGCACCAGCAACAGAGAGAGCAAGAGCATTCTTGGACAACTTGAACTACTAAGCCTTAAATTCCGTTTATCAGACAAAGAAGCCCTTCGAGGGCTTTTTTTATTTCTCCAACAAGTTTCTTTTAATATATCCGATAGATTAGATTGACAAACTAGATTTTTTCCTTATAACTTGAAATATAACTTTCAAAACAAGGAGAAGATATGAAAAAAATCGCATTAGCAGTTTTAGTAGCCGGATTATCAGCAAGCACTTTTGCAGCAACAAAAGAAGACATTAACAAGTCCATTGATTCATGCAAACAATTAACCGTTCAATACACACACCCAAGCTCTCCTATCAAGAGCAAACAGTTTGGTTTGATTGAGACTCACGGATACGATGGCAATGCAATAGACCAGCTATACACAGTCTTTGATTTACCAGAACAAAAAAGACAAGCCAAGGATGTTGTCTCAAGTGCATTTGAAGACAAAGACCCCGTTGATTTAGTCAAAACAGATGTTGGTTGCACAGTCAAAGTTTCATTAAAGGACGAATCCGCATTGAAACCAATCGTAGAGCAGAAGTAATCCAAACTAACAATAAAAACAAGGAGACTTTATGAAATTAAAAACAATCGCATTATTAGCAACACTATCAGCAGTAGCAACTAGCTCTTTCGCTGATCCAGTAACCGACAGAATCTATCAAAATCATGTAGTCAATGTCGGAGTTAGACCCAGCTCCACCCCCGTATCTTACAAGGTGAACGGTCAATACATGGGTGAGGCAGTTGATATCTGCAACCGTATCTTTGACAAGCTCAAAGAAAAAGACCCAAGCTTGAAGCTTAACTATGTTGAAGTTTCAGCAAAGACCCGTATCCCCATGTTGAAGGAAGGCAAGATCGACATGGAATGTGGATCAACAACCAACTCTTCCTCTCGCAGAAAGGATGTTGCCTTCTCAATTCCCTACGAAATTGCGGGCATCGGTATTGTTGTAGCAAACGACTCAAAGATACGCGGTTTTAGCGACAACAGAATTGGCACCGTGGCTTATGTTGATGGCACAACAGCAACAGAATCAGTATTCAGTGCGAACAAAGGCGTTAAAGCAAGCTGGGAAGGACATAAAACCAAGTACGCAAAAGGAAAAGATTATCTTGACACCTTGGCATTAGTAGAAAGCGGAAAAGCAGATGCTTTCATTGGTGACGACATCTTGTTAGCTGGGGCAATTGCCCAGAGCAAGAACCCATCAAAATTCAAGTTGCTTCCAGAAAGAATAACAACCGAACCCTATGGCGTCATGACAACATTAGAGTCAAAGGATCTTCAAGTTGTTATAGACCAAACCATCATGGGACTAATGAACAATGGAGAATTCAACAAGATTTACAACAAATGGTTTATGCAGCCTATTCCACCATTCAACAAATCATTGAACGCCCCAATGAGCAACCCATTGAAAGATGTAGTGAGATTCCCAACAAACTCAGTTGGAAATTAAAACAGAAAGAGCCGCAAGGCTCTTTTTTATTGCCAAAAATTATTTCTTCTCATTTATTTAATGAATTAGATTGACAAAAACTATTTATTGCTTATAACTTGGATGCCAAAAACAAACTATTATAAAGGAGACTAAAATGATAAAGAGAAAAACGATTTTATCTTTGGCCGTGGCAGCCATAACAAGCAATGTCCTTGCAGTTAATTTTGCATATGCCGGAAATGGATCAATTGCAGTGAACACGAGTGGCTTCATTCCACCTACCGGAGTGTCATCTAATCAATCCGTCGCTGTAGGTGGAGGTTCAACTGGTGCATCTGACAATGGAACAGCAACAGGTTTTAATACACATGCTGGGGTAGGAGGAACGGCATATGGTTCTAACACCACCGCAGATAACGGAGCGACAGCACTTGGAACAAACAGTTATGCCGCTGGAAAATCAGTAGTTATAGGCTCAGGCTCTACAGGAGACGGATTAGGTGGAGTATGGGGTAATAACTCTTCCACTGGAACAGCTCAAAATGCTTGGGTCATTGGTAACGGCATCACCGCAACAAGAAGCAATGAAGTTGCAGTAGGAGGCAAAACAATCGGACAAGTTGGTACTGCAACTCAAGCAGATCAAGTAACCAATCTTGGACAAGTCAATAACATTGCCAATCAGACATTGAATTCAGCAAATCAATACACCGACAATGTAGCGGCGCAAACTTTGAACAGTGCCAATACTTACACTGATACTGAAATCTCAAAAATCAAAATCACTGGCGGGGCACCAGTCGCAGCAGTTGATTACACAAACACCACTTCCAACGATCTTGTTCTTAACAGCAACGGTGGAGCTGGAACAACAATCAGCAATGTAGCTGACGGCGTTCAAAATCACGATGCAGCGAACATGGGGCAACTTCGCTCAGTTCAGTCTCAGTTGAATGGTCGCATTGACGGCTTACAGAAACGAATTGATGGAGTGGGAGCTATGGCAGCAGCTCAATCAAATATCGTCTACAACCCTTACGGTTCCAGATTCCAGTTAGGTTTAGGAATAGGTGGAATGGGGCAATCACAAGCAATAGCAGTTAGAGCAATGATTGCTTCACAAAATCGTCATTATATTTGGTCCGTTGGGGCTTCTACTGCAACAAATGGCGGGACTTCTTTTGGTGGTGGAGTCAGCATAAGTTTCTAATCAAAAACCTTGTTTCTCGCTCAGTTTTATGTCATTTCTCCCTTGTTATTGTTAGATTGAGCAGAGACAACAAAAAGCCCCGATTTTGGGGTTTTTTCCATATGTATCAACAATAGAGCTTTTCTGATACACTAACGAGGTTATTGCTCCAGGAAAAGAACATGGAAAACCAAGCAAAAGAGATTGAGACCGTTCACTTAACTGGTGAATTTGAGGACGCTTTTTCAGCTTGGGATAATCCACCAGGCAATGAAGAGCTTGATGAGCAAGACTTGCTCTATCTTTTGATTGATAACGACAAAGATAATTTAACACCTGAGCAAGCTCAAGCAAGTGTCTCAAATTTGATCGGAAACACTCAATCCGACCTAACACCCGAACAAGCACTTGAAAAGGACTTGGCAACATTGAGAGCCAAGTATTCAATCTTGATCTATGGTGGAAGACCTTTGGTTTGTTTTCGCCATCCCTTGCTTGGACTTCAATTCCAGAAGTTTGAAGCCTTCAACAAATATCATGCCCACATGTTCCACATGATTGAAGTCATTGGGAAAGATGGCAAGAGAAAAGAACCTAGAAAAGTATATTCCACCAGTGCTTTTGTTGAAGACAAGAGAACAACTCGCTATGAGAATATTGTCTTCGATCCCACCGAAAAAGCAGCCCCCACTTCATGGAACCTTTGGACTGGATTCAAGGCTAAACCAATAGAAGGAAATGTCGATCTATTCATGAAGCTCATCGAGGCTTTGTGTAACGATGACAAGGAATGTATTGAATATCTTTTGAACTATCTCGCTCACATGGTTCAAAAGCCTTGGGAATTGCCACAAAAAGCCATCGTCATGAGAGGGGCACAAGGTATCGGTAAAGGTACCATCATGGCAACCCTTGGAAAATTGACCGATAACTTCAAGCACCTCTCTACCGCAGATGCTTTGACGGGCAACTTCAACGGGCACATGGTTGATGCCTTTATCGTGTTCTCTGACGAAGCCGTTCACAATGGCGACAAAGCAGCAGAAGGACGAATGAAGGCAATGATTACTGAGAGCACCTTGACCATCAATGCGAAGGGCAAGGACGTTATCTCAGTGAGGAACTACATTCGCCTTTTTGTAGCTTCTAACGAGGATTGGGCTGTACCCGTTGGAGAAGGTGATCGACGGTATTTTGTGCTGGATTGCTCCCCCAGATACAAGGGGCAAGTTCTACCAGGTGAATTCTTCTATGAGTACAACAAATGGCTTGAAAGTGGAGGTCTAGAAGCCATTTTCCATATGCTCAAAACTCGTGATATTTCCGAGTTCAACTCTAGGCTTTCACCCAAGACAGCGGGACGAGTTCAGTTGCTGATCAAGGGCTTGAACCCTTCCTTGAAGTTTGTTTATGAGTGCTTGAACGGAACCATTGAACTTGACGACAGCACCCAGCGATTCACGGAAGACGGCAAGATTCGTTGGTTTAGAAAGAGCATCTACAAGGCAATGCTTGATTGGTTGCCGACCCAAGGCATACGGGACAAGCCCACGGCTGATGACTTCGGCAAGCACATCAACAAGGCTCTTCAGTTTGAGCTTGACAACCCGAAGTGGAAAACGAACTGGAAGACGAGGGAGGACTACTTCTACGAGATGCCTTCTAGAAAGGTCGCAATGGAGCGATTTGCTCAGACCGTGGCAGATGCAGCCCCCGAAGTGGTCTTCTTCGCATACACGGACCAAACATAGCCGAAAAAAATCGCTGAGCGACGGTAGAACACGAAAAATCGCCGTAACCCATTGATTTTCATAGGGAAAAGTGTTCTACCCGACCGTAGAGCATCGCGTAGAACGGCACGAGCTCACGGAGGATATGAGAAAGCCCCTTTCGGGGCTTTTTTTCATTGCTGGACGATAGAGTTCCACAATTTTGCACCAGTCTTATGAGGTCTCAACTTTGCGTACTTCTGCAAGGTTGAAAGCTCAATGTGACCCGTGATCTTGGCAATCTCAATGTCAGACAAGGTAGTGTTCTCAAAGAACCAGCTCACCCCTTCATGGCGAAGATCATGAATGGTCAGATCCTTTGAACCCGCATTAAAGCAAATATTCTTGAAGCGGGTATAGAAGTAGCCCGGACTTGACCAGAAAGAAAACACATAGTCGTCGTCCTTTTTTCCCTCCTTGTAGGGAAGAATTTCATCCACAATCAAATTGTAGAGTTCAGGACGAAGAGAGGCGTAACGATCTTCCGCACCTTTTTTGTGAGCAATCTTCTGGTTTTCCTTCGGAATGAAGATGTACGACTCTTCAGGACGATCCTTATTCAGCTTGATATCCTTCCACTTAATCATCATCGTTTCGCCAACACGGAAGGCAGAAAACGCGAGAAAGCGAATGAGAATCTTGGATTGCTCAACATTGACATAGAGCTTATTGCAAGCCTCAAGCAACTTCTCAAGCTCTCCTTCTTCAAGCCTTCTATCACGAGGATCACCCCAAGCAGGAGGGGGAGCAACCTCATCAAAAGGCTTGGAGTTGAACTGATAATCATGCATTTTTGCATGATGCTCAAGCGACATTTTGATGTCGTAATAATACTTGCGAATGGTTCCGGGCTTATAGACCCGCTTTACCTCATTGCCATTCTCATCAATCGTTCGATTGCCGTTGAACAGCTTATGAGATTTTTTCTTCTTGGCTTGATCAGGTATTTCTTGATTGAGCTTGAAATCCATCCACTTGAACAGAAATCGTGTCTTGAATTCCTCAAGAGACACCTTGCCAATTTCAAGAATCAATCGCTCAATCCGCCCCTTCTTGTTTTCCGAAATTTTTGGGTTGTCTTTCAAAAATTCTTGGAAGACTTCAGCAAGGGTAGTTTTCTTGATTTTATTTGGTGAAATGCTTTCACCATTAAGAAGCTTGGCTTCAGTCTTGGTAATCCATTCCTTTGCTTCTTTTAGGGAAGAAAATGTTTGTGATAGATTGACGCCGTTCTTGCGAACCTTGGCTTGATAGGACTTGGAGCCGTCTTTCTTGGTACGGCTTACAACCGTGCCAGAACCAACCTTGATGCTCTCTTCTTTGGGGGTAAATTTTGTGGCTTGCTCGGGGGCAGTTACGAGTTCGTTTTCCATGTTGTTGCGTTCCTTTCCCTTGTGGTCCCGTGGAGTCGTCGGAATGGCATTTGTCCCATTCGTGTCCCATTCTAGCGTACCGGACTTGGAAAACAACCGCTATGCCTTGTAGAATAAGGCTTTGCCAGATTTGAAAGTTGTCCCTCCTAAGCGTGAGATACAGGTTCGATTCCTGTCGGCGGGACCAGCGCATACGACAAAGCCAGGCTCCGTGCCTGGCTTTCGTTTTTGCGACGCTAAATATGGACGAGGCCTGCCACCGGCGGGCGGGCCTATGGCTGCAGATGGCCCCGGGGCATCTAGGTCAGCACCGGCAGCGCTTCGAGCACGAGCAGCCCGATCAGCACACCGATGACGGCCAATAGCACGCGGATCCCTACCCGCGCGCTTCGGATCACCAGCGGCGCGGACGCCAGTCCGATCACGCCCGCCACGCAGACGGCAAGCAACAGGTACAGGTTGGAGAAGGCCATCGGGAATTCCATCGTCCGCCCCTTTGCCGACCGTGGGTGGCCGGTGTTTCGAGTATAGGCCGCGCGCCTGTTCCGGCAACCCGTTGTATTTGCGCCTTCATTTGTGCTTTGACGCACTGCAAAAAATCGTGCTATAGTTCACGGCTTGGCTGCTTACTGCCCTTACGCGGTTGGCCGATGTGCTGGTGTCAATACATTCCAGCGCCCATCGCCCTGGATTCCGCCCCAAAAGCATGCGCAGCCGATTGCCATAGTGCTTGGCATCGTCTCCGATCTCCCGCGTGGATTCACATCACGCCGCAGGGACCGCCGCCCCACCTCGCTGACCAACTCAGCGCGAGGCCGGCCCACTCCCCCGCCTGTCCGTTTTTGCAGCCCGTCTGTCGAAACCGGCCTTATCCGATTGGCGCCGACGCCCCGTGATTAACCGGTCGCCGTATCCCATTTCCGTCGCCTGCTTTCGTTGAAGCAGCGGCGCGGCAGCCTTACTACCTTTTCGACATGACACAGCCTCAACTGGACGGCGGTGCGATTGCGCACGCTGAATCCGACACCACCCATTCCGACGCCCTGATCGCCAACGTCGCCACCGCCGCCAGCGCTTTTGCTGCACTCGGCCTGGACGAGCGTATCGTCCGCGCCCTGGGCGAGGTGAACTACACCACCCCGACGCCGGTGCAGGCGCAAGCCATTCCGGCCTGCCTGTCGGGCCGCGACCTGCTGGTCACGAGCCAGACCGGTTCGGGCAAGACCGCCGCCTTCATCCTGCCGGCCATCCAGCGCATCAGCGAGCAACCCGAGCCGCAACGCCCGCGCTTCGACGGCGCACCGCAACGCGTGAAGGGCCGCCGCCCCCGCCCGGAACCGGCCAAGCCGTCGCTGCTGGTGCTCACGCCCACGCGTGAACTGGCCCTGCAGGTGACCACCGCCACCGCACAATACGGCCGCCATCTGCGCCGCATCGTCTGCGCGAGCATCCTGGGCGGCATGCCCTACCCGAAGCAGCTCGACATGCTGGCCCGCATGCCGGACATCATCATCGCCACGCCGGGCCGCCTGCTCGACCATATCGACTCGGGCCGCATCGACCTGTCGGCACTCGACATGCTGGTGTTCGATGAAGCCGACCGCATGCTCGACATGGGCTTCTCGGATGACATCGAAGCCATCGTCGGCGCCACGCCGGCCACGCGCCAGATGCTGATGTTCTCGGCCACCATGGACCGCCGCATCGAACAACTGGCCGAGCGCATGATGCGCGATCCGCAACGCATCGAGATCGCCGCCGCCAAGGTCGACCAGAGCAACATCGAAGAGCGCCTGCACTTCACCGACGACATGTCGCACAAGCAGCAGCTGCTCGACCACCTGCTGCGCGATTCGTCGCTCAAGCAAGCCATCGTCTTCACGGCCACCAAGCGTGATGCCGACTCGCTGGCCGAGCGCCTGACCGAGCACGGCTTCTCCGCCGGCGCCCTGCACGGCGACATGCACCAAGGCGCGCGTAACCGCACGCTGACAGCATTGCGCCGCGGCCAGCTGCGCGTGCTGGTGGCCACCGACGTGGCCGCCCGCGGCATCGACGTGCCCGACATCACCCACGTGGTCAACTTCGACCTGCCCAAGCAAGCCGAAGACTACGTGCACCGGATCGGCCGTACGGGCCGTGCCGGCCGCAGCGGTATCGCCATCAACCTGGTGAACCACAACGACACGTTCCAATGGCGCCGCATCGAGCGCTTCGTTGACCGCCGCATCGACGCGAGCACCATCGAAGGCCTGGAGCCGAAGCGCTCGCCCAAGCCGCGCACCGGCGGCCCGCGTGCCGGCGGCGACCGCGGCGGTTATCGTGGCGGCAACGGCGGTGGTAACGGCGGCGGCAACTGGCGCGGCCAGCGTGACGGCTATGCCGCGCGCCAAGGTGGCAACGGTGGCAACAACGAAGGCCGCTTCCAGCGCAGCTTCGGCGGCGACCGTGAAGGCTTCGCCCCGCGCCGTGACGATCGTGGCGACCAGAATGGTGGCTACAAGAGCGGCGGCTACCAAGGTCAAGGCGGCCAGCGCGAGTGGAACCGCGACAGCGCCCCACGCCAGTCGTATGGCCAACAGAACCGCGGCGACTGGCAGCAGCGCCCGGCCCGCACGCAAGACGGCAACCGCGGCTTCGGCAACAGCAACAGCAACAGCAACGGCGGTGGCTACGGCAACCGTGACGGCAACCGCGACGGCAACCGCGAAGGCTACGGCAATCGCGAAGGCGCTCCGCGTCGCTTCGGTGACAACAACGGCAGCCGCTTCGGCGACAACAACGGCGCCGGCGCGCCCCGCCGCAGCTATGGCAACAGCCAAGGCAACGGCTACGGCAGCAAGGGCCGCTCGCGCGACTTCGATCGTTGATCGGCTGAACGCATCGCCCCAATGAAAAAGGCCCCTTCGGGGGCCTTTTTCTATTTCTGCCGTCGGCTCAATGCGCTCAAAGCGCGCAGGTCCGGAACCCGACGAAGATGTCGTCGCGCTCCGGCAGCAGAAAACCCCGGAACCGCGGATGGCGCGCACGCTGCGGCGTATGCGCGGCGGCACCGCGCACCGCCTGCATCGTCATGAAATGCGGCGCGGACAGGCTGGCCACCCGCCCGTGCGATCCGCCCGGCTCGAACTCCGGATACGGCTCGAACGGCGACGACGTCCACTCCCAGACCTGCCCCCAATGGAAGCCGGCGCGACCTTGCACCGCAGCCATTTCCCACTCGTCTTCAGTCGGCAGGCGGCGGCCCGCCCAGCGGCACCACGCCTGCGCCTCGAACAGGCTCACGTGCCGCACCGGCTCATCGCGGTTGAGCGTGCGCGCCTGGCCATAGCGCAGCGCCTGCCACGTGCGCGTGGTCGCATCGCGCTGCCAACCCAGCGGCGCGGAGCGCTCCTGCATCATCAGCCACTCCAGCCCGGCCGGCGACCACCACTGCGGATGGTCATAGCCGCCGTCTTCAACAAACTCCAGGTATTGCCCATTGGTAACCGGCTGCGCGTCGATCTCGAAGGCCGGCACATAGGTGCGATACGGCGGGCGCTCGTTGTCGAAGGCAAAGCCGTCGGCATCGGGCCAGCCCATCTGGAAGCGGCCGCCCGGCAGCGACAGCGTCTGCGAGGCCGGCACCGCGACGGCAGCCAGCGGTGGCTGCCCGGCCGGTTGCAGGCCCAGCACCTGCAGCAGGCCGTGCAGATGCTCGGCGCGCAGGTCTTCGTGGAAGACGGCCCAGCGGAACGGTTCAAGCGCCGCGTCGTCGTCGGTACCCAGTGTGGCGAGTTTGCGCAGCACGCGGTCGAGCACGTCATGCGCGTACTGCTTGACCGCCGCGATGCCCGGCAGCGTCAGCTCCCAGCAGGCGTCCGGCGGCATGCGATCCATGTCGAAGAAGCTGTCGGCGCCTTCCAGCGCGGCTGGCAGCGTGGCCTGCCAGCGCGGCAGGTCCCACTCGGTGCCGGCGCCATCTTCAACGGTCTCGCTGCCGATGCGGCGCGGCGCACGCAGGCACCAGAACTCGGCAAACCAGGCGAGCTGGCCGAGCGTCCACAGCGGCGGCGCATGATGGAGCACGCGCTCGATCTGCCAGCCGCGCTGCGTGTCACCAAACGCGGCCAGCAAGGCCAGCGTGCGGTTGCGCGCATCGACCAGGCTGTGCGCGATGCCCTGGCGCGGCAGGCGGCGTCCGTCAGTCCAGTCGGGAAGCGATCCAATGAAGGTCGGATCGGGAAGCATGAAGAATTCAGCCATGACGGCACACCCTGGACAGAAACCGATCCATTATCGCACCGCCCTGCGCCGCCCTCCCGCCGATGCGGCTAACGCGCACCGCGGCCGACGCTGGCGTGACACACAGCGAAGTCCTGGCTCGCATCGGTCCAGGCGTGCAGGTCTTCGAAACCGGCATCGGCAAAGAGCGCATGCAGACGCGGCAGGTCGTACTTGACGGAATTCTCGGTGTGCACGCGCTCGCCGGCGATAAAGGCACGCACATGCTTGCCCCAGCGCACGGTCACGTCGCACCGGGCTTCCAGATGCATCTCGATGCGATGGGCGTCGGTGCGATACAGCGCGAGGTGGCGCCAGTCGCGCACGTCGAAGTCAGCACCCAGCAGGCGGTTCAGGTTGCGCAGCACGTTCAGGTTGAACGCCGCCGTCACGCCGAGCGGGTCGTCGTAGGCGGCTTCCAGCCGGCGCGCATCCTTGATGAGGTCGACGCCGATCAGCACGCTGTCCCCGCGAGCGGAAGCCTCGCGCAGGCGCTTGAGGAAGGCCAGCGCTTCTGCCGGCGTGAAGTTGCCGAGACTCGAGCCCGGATAGAACCAGACGCGGCGCCCATCGCCCACAGCATCGGGCAGCACCAGCGGCGCGCACAGGTCCGCGCCAATGCCGACCATCGGCAGCTGCGGATGCTGCCGCGCCAGCGCGCGCAGCGTGCCGCGCAGGAAGTCGGCGGAGATGTCGATCGCCACGTAGCGCGACGGCGCCAGCGTGCGGAACAGGCGTGCCGCCTTCTCGCAATTGCCGGCGCCCAGGTCGATGAGCGTTGCGCCACGCCCGACGCGCAGCGCGATCTCGGCGGCATGCTGGCTGAAGATGGCGGCTTCCGTGCGGGTCGGGTAGTACTCGGGCAGATCGGTAATCGCCTCGAACAGCCGGGAGCCGAGCGCATCGTAGAAGAATTTCGGGCTCACGCTGGCCGCGGGCGCCAGCAGGCCCGCCTCTGCCTCGGCACGCAAGGCCGCGTCGTCCTCCATAAAGAGCTGGTAGAAAGTCAGGCCCGCGCCGATGGCCTCGACCGTCGGCTGCGGCTGGATCAGACGGGCCAGCACGCGGCGGGCATAGGCATCGGCGGACGGCTTGGTGGCCTGCATGGTGTCTCCCGGTGGGGGTGGAACGGCACGGTACAGCATCGTCATGAAGGCCATTGGCAGCGAGAAATGTGCCACGGGCTCCGCACTGGTGAATTTGCAGCGTAGACGCCGCCTGGCATCCGCGCCACCCTCTTTTCATCCGAGAACATGACAACGCTGCATGACATCCAGCGTAAAAATCACCCACGCGGCTGAAAAATCCGCACACGGCCCGCTGCGACGCAGGCGTTGCATTTGCGCACCGCAACAATCCTTGCCTGCGCTATAATGCGGACTTCCGTGCGACACGGCGTTATCCGTGGAGAGGGACTGGCCCTCTTAAATCAACCAGTTCGCCGGTTCAGGACGATGCCTCAGTTCTGGATGTAGGACGGCAGCGAGGCAATAGACATGTAATGAAGCGCAGATCGGTGGGTTACCCTCACCTGATCTCGCAATGCAATGACCTGGTCATTATCAGGTTCCGCCCAGTCAGCGGCGTCATCTCCGCTGACAGGCGGAGTGACGTTTGTGTGCCCGATGCCTCCCGGCATCCGAGCCATTGCAATTCAGCAAACCCGGAGCGCAAAGCTCTGCGCGTTATTGTTCGATCGGTCACACCCTCACAGGTGCACGCCGATAGAGAACCTGCCATTCGACTGACAGTAGCCTAAGGAGACATGCGTCACTGGCAACGGTGAGGTGTGAAGCTTTCCTGACAATGTAACCCCCGCAAGGGTGTCGTCCCGCCGTGAGGCGGATCGGCAGAGACTCCGAGCAGCAATGGGGTCGAGGAGCTAGGCTGACTGGCATGGGCAACGTACGTGAACTGCTGATAAACACCGTAAGCATTGATGTGCCAAAGCTGCTGTTAGGCACAAACCAAAAGGTACGTGGTCGGTTGTTCCGCTGGAAGTTCGGAACACGTCGACAAATAGACCACCGGTGAAAAGGCAGGCCCTAACCCAGTCGTGTAACGCGCAGGGAACGTGGTAAGCCCGTATGGCTGCCGAGTGCCGTTGGCTCGGGCAGGCGGACCGCAAGGAACGCTGTTGGCTGTGCGGGTATGGGAGGTTGGAAAAAGCGAATGCCGGGCTGTAATGGTCCGGATAGGGGTTGAAACATCATCCCACGTGAAAGCGGGCAGACTTCCAACTGGTCTTTCGTCGCAAGACGGCTGACAGAAACTCGTGAACTGAAACTCTTCCCTTGAGGGGCAACTCGTCCCTCAGGGGGCATGTTGTCTCTTGCTGCCTGGGAAGACCCTGAAGATAGGAGAGCAGCATGGAAGCAATCATTGAAACGAATGATTCTGCGTTCTCCGGCGCACCGCAAAGCTGGACGACCATTCAATGGCGTCGAGTCGAGCGGAACGTCCGGGCAATGCAGATACGAATTGCGAAGGCAACACAGGAAGAGGACTGGCGCCGGGTGAAAGCCCTGCAACGGTCCTTGACCCGCTCGTTCAGCGCGAAAGCGCTGGCAGTACGACGAGTGACGGAGAACCAAGGCAAGCGAACGGCAGGCGTCGATCGCGAACTGTGGGACTCGCCTGAAGTCCGGTGGAAAGCCATCGGACGGTTGAAACGCCGAGGGTATCGGCCCCTGCCATTGCGGCGGGTCTATATCCCCAAGGCCAACGGGAAGGAGCGCCCACTAGGCATTCCGACCATGTTGGACCGAGCCATGCAGGCGCTTTATCTGCTGGCGCTGGAACCGGTGTCCGAAGGGACGAGCGATCCGAACTCGTATGGGTTCCGGATCAATCGCTCCACGGCAGACGCCATGTCACAGCTATTCGTCTCCCTATCCCAAAAGGCTTCGGCTCAATGGGTACTGGAGGCGGATATCAAAGGCTGTTTTGACCATATCAGCCACGACTGGCTGGAGCGCAATGTCCCGATGGACAAAGCAATCTTGCGGAAGTGGTTGAAGGCTGGCGTGGTATTTCAAGGCCAGTTTCAGGCGACCGAAGCCGGGACGCCGCAAGGGGGCATCATTTCCCCAACACTGGCGAACGTGGCGCTGAACGGGTTGGAGACTCAACTGGTTGCGTTCCTGCGAACGAAACTGGGTGTCACCAAAACCGCGAAGCTGAAAGTGAACGTTGTGCGGTACGCAGACGATTTCGTAATCACCGGCAACACGCCGGAAGTTCTGGAAGACGAAATCAAACCGTGGGTAGAACAGTTCCTTGCTGTACGGGGGCTATCGCTATCGACGGAGAAAACGCGGATCGTCAACATAGCGGACGGCTTCGACTTCCTCGGGTGGAATTTCCGGAAGTACTCGGAAAAGCTGCTCATTAAGCCGAGCAAGAAGAACGCGCAAGCGTTCTATCGCAAGGTCAAGGAAGAGATCGGCGCCAACAAGACGGCTAAGCAAGAAGATCTGATCCGATTGCTGAACCCGGTGTTGAAGGGCTGGGCGCGGTACCACCGCCCCGTAGTAGCCAAAGCGACGTTCAACCGCATGGAGCACGGGATTTTCCGGGCTTTATGGCGGTGGGCAAAACGGCGGCACCCTGGAAAGTCCGCCGATTGGGTGCGAGGAAAATACTTCGCCTCGATTGGCAACCGGAGTTGGGTGTTTGGAACCACAGTCACCGACGGTGACGGCAGTAAGCAGTGGTTTGAGTTGTACCAGTTGTCCGGTACACCCATCGAACGCCACAAGAAGATCAAAGGGGATTACAACCCCTTTGACCCGGCGCAAGAGATGTACGGCGAAACGTTGCGTCAGACGCGGCTGCTCAACAGCATGTCGCACCGGAAGCAATGGATCAAGTTGTACGTCGCTCAGCGGGGCTTGTGCGCGTTGTGTCAGTGCAAGATGACCAAGGAAACGGGGTGGCATGACCACCATATCGAGTACCGCACACACGGTGGCTCGGACGTCCTGGGAAATCGCGTGCTGCTGCACCCGAACTGCCATGCCCAAGTGCATGCCAGAGGTATCAATGTTGTGAAACCGGCCCCAGAGTTATAGGGGCTTTGAAAAGGCTTGAGCCGTATGCGGGGAAACTCGCACGTACGGTTCTTAGGGGGGAGTGTGGCCAGAAATGGTACACTTCTACCCTACTCAAAGGGGAGTAGCTCGGGGGTTCTTCAGCCCCAGGCACGATCGTCAGGACGAAGCGCAGGCTTCCGGTCGTGTCGGCATCGGCAGGTTCCCAGCCTGCTTGTGTCGAGCAAGACCTTTGCAACCGGATTCATGGTCTGCAAAGCGTCACGTCCCTGCCTTCCATGCGATCCGGTCAACCGCGTTTCTTTGTTTGACTTTGGAGCCACCATGGAATGGTTGTCTGACCTCTTCACCATGCAGTTTGCTGCCGCGCTGGCCTCGATCATCGTGATCGACCTGGTGCTGGCGGGCGATAACGCCATCCTCATCGCACTGGCCGCGCGCAACCTGCCGCCGGAGTTGCAGAAGAAGGCCATCCTGTGGGGCGCGGCCGGCGCGATCGTCGTGCGTGCGCTGATGACGCTGGCAGTCGTGTGGCTGCTGAAGATTCCGGGCCTGATGCTGGTGGGCGGCCTGGCGCTGGTGTGGATCGCGTGGAAGCTGCTGGCCGACGATGGCCAGGGCGATGACGCGCACGGCCCCGCCAGCCACACGCTGATGGGCGCGATGAAGACCATCATCATCGCCGATGCGGTGATGGGCATCGACAACGTGCTGGCCATTGCTGGCGCCTCGCACGGCAGCTTCCTGCTGGTGGTGCTGGGTCTGCTGGTGAGCGTGCCGGTGGTGGTGTGGGGCAGCGGCGTGGTGCTGCGCCTGATCGAGCGTTTCCCGCTCATCATCTACGGCGGTGCGGCGGTGCTCGCTTATACGGCCGCCCACATGATCGTGGCCGAACCTGTCATCAAGCCGTTCTTTGCCGAACAACCGCCGCTGGCTTGGGGCCTGTATGTGCTGGTGTTCGTGGTGGTGCTGGGCGGCGGCTGGCTGACGCAGCGTCGCCGCCAACAGCCGGCCTAAGCGCTTAGGCCGTGATGGGCTGACCGGACAGGACCTGCGCCAGCATGGCGCGGTCGATGTTGCCGCCGGTCAGCGGCAGGCCGACGCGCAGGCCGGCGAGTTGCTCGCGCTGCTGCCACGCGCCCGCCAGGGCTGCGGCGGCAGCGCCTTCAGCCACGTTGTGCGTGGTGGAGAAATACAGGCGGATGGCCTCGGCCACCTCGTCATCCGTGACCGCGACGATCTCGTCGACACCGGCGCGGATCACCTCCAGCGCCTTCGTATCCGGCGTGCGGCAGGCCAGGCCATCGGCCAGCAGCGTCGACACCGGCGCCGACACCGCGGCGCCGCTCACAAACGAGTGCTCATAACATCGGGCGTGCGCCGACACCACGCCAACGATGCGCGTCGACAGCCCGAACGCATCGCGCGCCTGCACGGCGGCGCAGATGCCCGAGCCCATGCCGATCGGCACGTACACCACGTCCAGCGGCGCCGCCTCGAAGAATTCCAGCCAGTAGCTCGCCACCCCGGCGACGAGGTCTTCGTGATACGAGGGCACCAGGTGCAGGCCGCGCTCGGCCGCGAGTTGCGCGGCCACTTCGCGGCTGGCCTGGAAGTCGTCCCCCGCTTCGATCAGCTCGGCACCCAACGCGCGCATGGCGGCGTTCTTCTCCACGCTGTTGCCGTGCGGCACGACGATGGTGGCCGTCATGCCGTTCTGGCGCGCGGCCAACGCGATCGACTGGCCGTGGTTGCCGCGCGTCGCGGCGATCACACCGCGCAGCTCCGGCTCGCGGCGGCGCAGCGCGTGCAGATAGGTCAGCCCGCCGCGCACCTTGAAGGCGCCCACTTCCGTATGGTTCTCGTGCTTGACCCACACCGCCGCGCCCATGGCCTGCGACAGGAGCGGCCAACAGTATTGCGGCGTCGGCGGGATCACCGCGTTGACGACGCTGGCGGCCGCGCGCAGGCGGCGCAGTTCGGCGGCACGGTTGAGCGAGGCGGCGGTGGTGATGGGCGACATGGCGGGCTCCAGCAGACAGTTTGAGGCGATGGCTGTATCTTGCTCGCCCGCAATGCCGCAGAACATCGACACTTGCGCGATTTGTCAGTCAAACTGTGCCGCCTGATCGACCGGGCCAGTTGCCGGACACAACCGGTACAGTTGAGCGCCCGGCCGCACTCTGCCGCTCACGTTACAATGCGGCTCAATCGATTCACGACGTTCTGCACCCTCGTCACCCCTGCAATGCAGCCCTATCTCGACCTGATGCGCCATGTCTACGAACATGGCACCGACAAAGCCGACCGCACCGGCACCGGCACGCGCTCCGTGTTCGGCCACCAGATGCGCTTCAACCTGCAGGACGGCTTTCCTCTGGTGACCACCAAGAAGGTCCACATCAAGTCCATCGTCTATGAACTGCTGTGGTTCCTCCAGGGCGCAACCAACGTGCGCTGGCTGCAGGACAACGGCGTGACGATCTGGGACGAGTGGGCGGACGCCGACGGCGAACTGGGCCCGATCTACGGCTACCAATGGCGCTCCTGGCCCTCGCCCACCGGCGAGCACATCGACCAGATCGCCGAGCTGATCGCGCAGATCAAGCGCAACCCTGATTCGCGCCGGCTGATCGTCTCGGCGTGGAACGTGGCCGACATCCCGCGCATGAAGCTGCCGCCCTGCCACGCGTTCTTCCAGTTCTACGTGGCTGACGGCAAGCTGTCGTGCCAGCTGTACCAGCGCAGCGCCGACATCTTCCTCGGCGTGCCATTCAACATCGCCAGCTACGCCCTGCTCACGTACATGATCGCGCAGCAGACCGGCCTGGACGTGGGTGACTTTGTCTGGACAGGCGGTGACTGCCACCTCTACAACAACCACTTCGAGCAGGTCGAAACACAGCTCGCGCGCGAACCGCTGCCGCTCCCCAAGCTGCAGATCAAGCGCAAGCCCGAGAGCATCTTCGATTACCAGTACGAAGACTTCGAGATCGTCGGCTACCAGAGCCACGCGGCCATCAAGGCACCGGTGGCGGTGTAACGGCATGACGATCCTGACCCTCATCGTCGCCCGCGCCCGCAACGGCGTAATCGGCCGCAACAACACGCTGCCCTGGCGCCTGCCCGAAGACCTCGCGCACTTCAAGCGCACCACCATGGGCGCGCCCATCGTGATGGGCCGCAAGACGTACGACTCGATCGGCCGCCCGCTGCCGGGCCGTCGCAACATCGTCGTCACGCGCAACGCCAAGCTGGAACTGCCCGGCTGCGAGATCGCCCATTCGATGGAAGACGCGCAGCGCCTGTGCATCGGCGTCGAGCAGATCTTCCTGATCGGCGGTGCGCAGCTGTATGCCGATGCCCTGCCCAGCGCCGACCGCTTGATCGTCACCGAGATCGACGCGGATTTCGAAGGCGATGCGCACTTCCCCACGCCCGACCCGAAGGTCTGGCACGAGGTCGCGCGCGAGACGCACCACGCGGGCGCACCGAACGATTTCGACTACGCCTTCGTCACCTACGAACGGCCGCCTTCGGACGAGCAGTAAGCCGGCGATAGCCAACAAAAAACGCGCTCAGCTTCGAGCGCGTTTTTCATTGGGGCGAAGCGACTCACTCGCCGGCGATGGTCATCTGCTCGATCAGGATCGAACCGGTTTCCTTGGTGCCGCGCACCAGTGCATCCGCGCCGATGGCGACGATCTGGCGGAACATCTCGCGCAGGTTGCCGGCGATGGTGATCTCTTCCACCGGGTACTGGATCACGCCGTTCTCGACCCAATAGCCCGATACGCCGCGCGAGTAATCGCCGGTCACGTAGTTGACGCCCTGACCCATCAGCTCGGTCACCAGCAGACCCGTGCCCATGCGACGCAGCATGCCGGCGAAGTCGTCTTCGGCCTTCGTCTGATCGGAGAACAGCGTCAGGTTGTGCGAGCCGCCGGCGTTACCGGTGGTCTGCATGCCGAGCTTGCGCGCGGAATACGTCGACAGGAAGTAGCCCTCGACCACGCCATCCTTGACCACGTCACGGCGCTGCGTGCGCACACCTTCCTCATCGAAGGGCGCGCTACCCATGCCAGCGGCCACGTGCGGGTCTTCCTTGATCTGCACGTGCGGCGCGAAGATTTCCTTGCCGAGCGAATCGAGCAGGAAGGTCGACTTGCGGTACAGCGCCCCGCCCGACACCGCCTGCACGAAGGCCCCCAGCAAGCCAGCCGCCAGCGGCGCCTCGAACAGCACCGGGCACTTGCGCGTGGTCAGCCGGCGGGCGGACAGGCGTGCCAGCGCGCGCTCCGCGGCGTACTTGCCGATGGCCTCGGGCGCCGCCAGATCCTTGGGCGAGCGCTTGGACGAATACCAGTCGTCGCGCTGCATATGTGCACCCGAGCCGGCGATCGGCGCGCACGAAATGAAGTGCCGCGAATACGGATAGCCACCCAGGAAGCCGCGCGAGGTGGCCAGCACGAAGTGCGAGTGCTGCGCCGAGATGCTGGCGCCGTCGCTGTTGCGGATCTTCGGGCTCACGGCGAAGGCGGCGGCTTCGGCGGCGCGGGCGATCTCAACCGCGCCTTCGGCATCGATCATCCACGGGTGATACAGCTCGAGGTCGCGCGGATGCTTTTCCAGCAATTCCTCTTCGGCCAACCCGGCAGCATCGTCATCGGCGGTGAAGCGCGCGATGTTGTAGGCGGCCTCGACCGTGGAGCGCAGCGCCGCCGAGGAGAAATCCGACGTGCTGGCGTTGCCGCGCTTCTTGCCAAGCATCACCGTCACGCCGACGATCTTGTCGCGGTTCTGTTCGATGGTCTCGATCTCGCCCTTGCGCACCGTGACCGACAGGCCCTGGCCCTCGGAGATCTCCGTCGCGGCATCGGTGGCGCCGAGTTCGCGTGCAATGCGCAGCACATCGCGCGCCATCTCTTCGAGCTGGTCGCGGCGGTAGGCGAACACGGCGCCGTTGACATTGCGGGTCTTGGAATCGAGCGTCTGGGACATAGGCAAGGAAGGGGGAAAACGGGGGCCAAAAACGGAAGCCATTTCGGCGGAAGCGCCCATCATAGCAAGATACAATGCGCGCCATGAGCCGAGCATCCCGACACAACCCCACGTATCTGCAACCCGTCGTGCGCACCGACATCGGTGACGAGGACGATCCGGATACGCCCAAGAGCAAATCGCAGCGCAAGCGCGAGGTGAACGCCCTGCAGGACCTGGGCACCGCACTGGAAGCGCTGCCCAAGGACAAACTCGCCAAGGTGCCGCTGCCCGAGAAGCTGCTCGACGCCCTGCGCGAGGCCAAGCGCACCACCGCACACGAAGGCAAGCGCCGCCAGATGCAGTACATCGGCAAGCTGATGCGCGCCCTGACCGATGAAGAAGTCGAAGCCATCCGCCGCGTGCTGGCGACCTTCGTGGGCGCCTCCAAGGCCGAAACCGCGCGCCTGCACGCCATGGAGCGCTGGCGCGACCGCCTGATCGCCGGCGACGATGCCGTCACCGAGTTCATTGCCGCGCACCCGGAGTCTGATGTGCAGGCCCTGCGCACGTTGGTGCGCAACGCACGCAAGGAAGCGCAGCTGGCCAAGCCGCCCAAGTCGTCGCGCGAGCTGTTCCAGATGGTCAAGCAGGCCCTGTCCGGCAATGACCGCGAGGACGAAGATACCGATCAACCTGAAGCCGAAGACGACGAAGCATGACCGCCCCCGCCTCCTCCTTCCCGCTCACCCGCCGCCATCCCGACGAGCTGCTCGTCGGTTTCGTGTCGATCTCCGACCGCGCCTCGGCCGGGACGTATCAGGATGAGGGAATTCCGGCGCTGCGCGATTGGTTTGGTGCCGCGCTGTCGTCGCCGTGGCAGGGGGTGGAGCGCCTGATTCCGGACGATCAGGCGACGATTTCCGCCACGCTGATCGACCTGGTCGACCACGCCGGCTGCGATCTGGTGCTGACCACTGGCGGCACCGGCCCGACGCGCCGTGACGTGACGCCCGAGGCCACGCTGGCCGTCGCTACCAAGGAGATGCCGGGCTTCGGCGAGCAGATGCGCCAGATCAGCCTGAACTTCGTGCCGACGGCGATCCTGTCGCGGCAGGTGGCGGTGATCCGCGAGACGCCCTCGCGCGCGGCGCTGATCATCAACCTGCCGGGCCAGCCGCGCGCCATCCGCGAGACGCTGGAAGGCCTGAAGGACGCCGAGGGTCGCGCGACGGTACCGGGCATCTTCGCCGCGGTGCCCTACTGCATCGACCTGATCGGCGGCCCGTACATCGAGACGCATGACAGCGTGGTCAAGGCCTGGCGGCCCAAACACGGTGTCCGGGCGAAACCGTTGCAGGTGTAAGGCTTACGGAGCGACGGAAGACGCCAGGGCTTCGGCTTCCGGCGTCTGCCGCTCGTCACGGATGAAGTGCTCGCGGTAGTAGCGCAGCTCCTCGATCGACTCGATGATGTCCGCATACGCCGTGTGCCGCTGGTGCTTGGTGAAACCCTTGGCGATGGCCGGCTGCCAGCGCTTGCACAGTTCCTTGAGCGTCGAGACGTCCAGGTTGCGGTAGTGGAAATACGCCTCCAGCTTGGGCATGTAGCGCGCCATGAAGCGGCGGTCCTGGCAGATCGAGTTGCCGCACATCGGCGACTTGCTCTTGGGCACCCACTTCTTCAGGAAGGCCAGCAGTGCGGCTTCGGCTTCGGCTTCGGTCGTGGTCGAGGCCTTGACCTTGTCGATCAGGCCCGAGCGGCCGTGCGTGCCCTTGTTCCAGGCGTCCATGCCGTCGAGCAGTTCGTCGGACTGGTGGATCACCAGCACCGGGCCCTCGGCCAGCACGTTCAGCTCCGAATCCGTCACCACCACCGCCACCTCGATGATGCGGTCGTTCTCAGGGCTCAGGCCGGTCATCTCCATGTCGAGCCAGACCAGGTTGTTGTCGCTCTTGGCGGCAACGGGGTTGGGGGTCGCGGACGATGCTGCCGGCTTGGAAACTGGGGTGCTCACACGAAGGCCTTGAGAAAATGACTGAAGGCTATAATTTTCGCATATCTGATAGCCGTTCCCCCACATGACCGCCTTTACCGTTGTCTTCCTGATCGCCCTCGTGCTGATGGCCGCCACCCGCCTGTGGCTGGCCGCGCGGCAGATCCGTCACGTGGCACGCCACCGCAATGCCGTGCCCGCGCAATTCGCCGAGTCGATCACGCTCGACATGCACCACAAGGCCGCCGACTACACCATCGCCCGCACGCGCCTGGCGATGCTGGAAGTGCCGGTGCAGGCCGCGCTGCTGATCGCGCTCACGCTGCTGGGCGGCCTGAACTGGCTAAACCAGGCATGGCTGGGCGTGTTCGGGCCGGGCTATGCGTACGGCGTGGCGCTGATCGCCTCGGTGGTTGTCATCAGCAGCCTGATCGAGCTGCCGTTCTCGCTGTACAGCCAGTTCGTGATCGAGGAGCGCTTCGGCTTCAACCGCATGACCTGGAAGCTGTGCCTGGCCGATGGCCTCAAGGGGCTGGCGATCGGCATCGTACTGGGCCTGCCGCTGCTGCTGGCCGTGCTGTGGCTGATGAACAAGATGGGCGCGCAGTGGTGGCTCTACACGTGGCTCGTGTGGATGGCCTTCATGCTGTTTGTGCAGGCGATCCACCCCAACGTGATCGCACCACTGTTCAACAAGTTCTCGCCGCTGGAAGACGGGGAAATGCGTACGCGCATCGAAAGCCTGCTCCAGCGCTGCGGTTTTGCCAGCAAGGGCCTGTTCGTCATGGACGGCAGCCGCCGCAGTGCCCACGGCAATGCCTACTTCAGCGGCTTTGGCGCCACCAAGCGCATCGTTTTCTTCGACACCCTGCTCGCCCGTCTGAACCCGCCTGAGATGGAAGCCGTGCTCGCGCACGAGCTGGGGCACTTCAAACGCCACCACATCACCAAGCGTATTGCCGTGATGTTCTTGCTGAGTCTCGGGCTGCTGGCGCTGCTCGGCTGGCTGATGACGCGCACATGGTTCTACCTGGGCCTGGGCGTTGCGCCCAACCTGTTCTCCGACAACCACGCGCTGGCGCTGATGCTGTTCTTCCTGGTGCTGCCGGTGTTCACCTTCTTCATCTCGCCGCTGGCGAGCCTGTCCTCGCGCAAGCATGAGTTCGAGGCGGATGCCTTTGCCGCGCAGCATGCCGAGGCGCCGATGCTGGTGTCCGCGCTGGTCAAGCTGTACCAGGACAATGCCTCGACACTGACGCCGGACCCCGTCTACTCGGCGTTCTACTACTCCCACCCGACCGCATCGCAGCGCATCGCGCGCCTGGTGCACGCGGCCGCATGACGCGCGGCAAACCGGGCCGCGCAGGTCACAAGCAGCACGCCGCGGGAGAGCGCGGGCTCGTCATCGCAGCGCATGGCCGCCACTACCTGGTCGAGCGCTCGCCCGAGAGCGGCGGCGGCTACCTGCAATGCTTCCCGCGCGGCAAGCGCAGCGAATGCGCCGTCGGCGATCACGTCGTCTATGAAGCCACCGCCGTCGACCAGGGCGTGGTCGTGCGCGTGGACGAGCGCCGCAACCTGCTCCACCGCTCCGACCAGTTCAAATCCAAGGTACTGGCGGCCAACCTTGACCAGGTCATCATCATGCTCGGCACCGAACCGAGCTTCTCCGAAGACCTGCTCGGCCGCGCGCTGGTGGCGGCGGAATCGCTGGGCATCACCCCGCTGGTCCTGCTCAACAAGATCGACCTGACCGCCCGCCTGGAGACGGCTCGCTCGCGTCTGATGCTGTATCGGGAGCTTGGGTATACGGTCGTGGAGCTGACGGTGCACGGCGCCCCCGAAGCCGCACACGCCACACTGGAACCCCATGTGGCTGGTCGCGCGTCGATCCTCATCGGGCAGTCCGGCATGGGCAAGTCGTCGCTGCTGAATCTGCTGATCCCGGGCGTGGATGCACAGACGCGCGAGATCTCCGAGAAGCTCGATTCGGGCAAGCACACCACCACCTTCACGCGGCTGTATCACCTGCCCGCCGATTGGGGCCAGGGCGGCGTGCTGATCGACTCGCCGGGCTTCCAGGAGTTTGGCCTGCACCACCTGAGCGAGGGCATGCTGGAGCGCGCCTTCCCCGAGTTCCGTCCACGCCTGACCGAGTGCCGCTTTTATAACTGCCGCCACCTCCAGGAGCCGGGCTGTGGCATCCTGGGTGCCATGGCCGAGGGCAAGATCGATCCGCGCCGGCATCAGCTGTATGCGCAACTGCTGCACGAATCGGAGCAGCAAAAGCCCTGGTAAGGGCCGCACGAACGTTCGGGGAGGCTGGGATGAAACTGTTGATCAGCAGTCCATCGCTCGGCATGGCGGCGCACTGGCAGAACGTGCTGTCCGCCGCCGGTATCCGCACCGAGCTTCGCAACATCTACCTGAGCAGCGTGGCAGGCGACGTGCCACCGCAGGACTGCGCCGCGCAGGTCTGGCTGGTGAACCCGGAACAGGAAGCGCAAGCGCAAGCATTGCTCGATCAGGCCCGCCATCCCCCGACGGGCCCGGCCTGGCGCTGCAAGCATTGCGGTGAACTGCACGAGCCGCAGTTCGCCCAATGCTGGCGCTGCGGCAAAGACCGCGAGGATGCGGCCTAGGGGGAGCTGGAAGCTAGCGCAGGATCAACCCAGCCACACGGCGACCGACAGCATCGCCAGCAGCAGCATCCACAGCACCACCGCGCGCCACACCAGCCCCACGGCCGACTGCAGCGTGCGCACGTTCGCCTCCTGCCCCACTTCCATCGGATAGGCGCCGTCCTCGTCGACAATGCTCTCGGCCGAATCGCGCTCGGGAATCGGCGTACCAAGACGTACACCCAATGCACCGCCGCCGGCCGCCAGCAGGATGCCGTTGACCTCGTCGCCCCATTTGACGGCGCGGTTGCGCCAGGCGTACACCGCGTCTTCGAAGTTGCCGACGATGGCAAAGCCGATCGCCGTCAGGCGCGACGGAACGTAGTCGATCACGAAGAAGGCCTGGCGCGCGAACTGGCCGAGCACCGGGCTGCGCTCCATCGACGGCTCGCTCCAGTGGCGCGCGAGGTATTCCGCGCCGCGATACAGGATCACCCCTGCCGGCCCGATCGGCACCAAAAACCAGAAGAACACACCGAACACGTGGCGATGCGCCGCCACGATCGCGGCCTCGAGCGTGTGACGGACGATCTCGTTGACGGGCATGTCGGTCGTGTCCAGCCCCGACCATTCGTTCAGGATCAGCCGCGCGGTGGTGACATCATCGCGGCGCAGCGCCTCGTGGATGTCGGTGAAGTAATGGCTGAACTGGCGGAAGCCGAGGGTCAGGTAGACCATCACCACGTTCCACAGGAAGGCCAGCCCGATGCTGATTGACGACAGCAGGTAGTGCACCAACGCCACCACCACGACCGCCGGCAGCGTGACGACACACCATGCCAGGATGGCGTCGCGGCGCTGCCCGGTGTCGAACCAGGTTTCCGCCCGCGCCGCCAGGGCGCGCAAGACGTCGTAAATCGGGTTGTCCCGGCTGAGCGCACGGAATTGCTCAAGGATCAGCGCACAGAGTACGGAGAAAAAGGTCATTGGACTGGCGTTGCAGGGGCGTTACCGGCGCGCGGATGTCGCTTCAAGGCGCCGTGGATGCTGTGTGCGAAACGATAGCACAGGGCGTGCGCGTCACAGCGCACCGTACCGTTGGCGCTACGCTGCCAGCAGGTGATAGAGGTTGCGGAGCATGCCCGCGGTGGCACCCCAGATGAAGTGGTAGCCGCCGTCCTCTCGGCGATATGGCATCGCGTAGAAGTGCCGCACGCGGTCATCCCAGCGCAGCTCGCGCACTTCGTGGTTGGCGGGATTCATCAGGAAGGCGAGCGGCACCTCGAACACCTCGGCCACCTCGCTCGGGTCTGCCCGCAGGGTGAAATCGGGCGTCAGCAGCCCGACGACCGGGCTCACGTGAAAGCCCGAGCCAGTGATGTAGTCCGGCAGGCGCCCCACCACCTCGACGAAATCCGAGCCGATGCCGACCTCCTCCACCGTCTCGCGCAGCGCGGTGGCGACCATGTCGCGGTCGATGGCTTCGCGCCCGCCGCCGGGGAAGCTGATCTGCCCGGCGTGCTGGCTGAGCGACGCGTTGCGCTGGGTCAGCAGCACCGTCAGGCCGGCGTCGCGCTGCACCAACGGCACCAGCACGGCAGCCTCCCGCAGCTTGAGTCCGGCGTCGATCAGGCGCGATTCGTCGGTGTGCTCCGGCTCCCAGGCAGGCTGGGCGCGCAGGCGCTCGCGCACGAATTCGGCAGACAGCCGCGCGCTCCCAAGCGCCGGCAACGGTGCCGAGGCAGGCATCACCGGCAACTGCTCAGGATCGAACACGGGACGGCGCATGGGGCTGGAATGGATGGGGGTCGTGGGCGGAAGACTGCCATGTGGGTGCAATCTTCCGCCGCAAAAGAGAAAAAAGGCACCCGAAGGTGCCTTTTCGCAAAGCCCGCAGATTACTGCGCTGCGACTTCCTTGCGCTTGAAGGTCAGCTTTTCCTTGATGCGTGCCGACTTGCCCGAGCGTTGGCGCAGGTAGTACAGCTTGGCACGGCGCACATCGCCGCGACGCTTCACTTCGATGCTGGCCAGCAGCGGCGAGTACAGCTGGAACGTACGCTCCACGCCTTCGCCCGAAGAAATCTTGCGAACGATGAACGACGAGTTCAGGCCACGATTGCGCTTGGCAATCACAACGCCTTCATACGCCTGCACACGCTTGCGGGTGCCTTCCACGACGTTCACGTTGACGATCACGGTGTCGCCAGGGGCGAACGGGGGGATCGTCTTGTTGGCCGTCAGGCGCTTGATTTCTTCCTGCTCGATTTGCTCGATGAGATTCATCTTTTTCTCCTTGACCATCATGCCGGCGTTTTGCCCGATCCATGGATCGTGGCCCCGGTAGAGGATGGGAACATCACTTGGCCGAGGCTTCCGGTGTGGAAGCTTCCGGCCCCTTTGCCGTCGTCGCCGCTGCAGCGAGGAAAACCTCATCGCTGCGGGACAACAAACCCAGCTTGCGCGCCGCCTCGATCAGATCGGGGCGTTTGCGCATCGTGTTCAACAGCGCCTGCTGGCGGCGCCACTTCTCGATCTCGGCGTGGTGGCCGCCCAGCAATACATCGGGCACACGCACACCTTCGTACTCTTCCGGCCGCGTGTAGTGCGGGCAGTCGAGCAGGCCGTTGACGAAACTGTCCTGCACCGCCGACTGTGCATCGCCCAGCACGCCGGGCAACTGCCGCACCACCGCATCGATGATGGCCATCGCCGCGATCTCCCCGCCGGAGAGGACGAAATCGCCGAGGCTGATTTCCTCATCCACCCGACGGTCGACCAAGCGCTGGTCGATCGCCTCGTAGCGCCCGCACAGCAGCGTGAGCGCAGGCAACTGGGCCAGTTCCATCACCCGCTGGTGCGTGAGCGGCTTGCCTTGCGGCGAGAGCAGCACCACGTGCGAGGCCGCCGGCGCCTGCGCCTCGCGGATCGCATCCAGCGCCGCTTCCAGCGGCTTGGCCAGCATCACCATGCCGGGGCCGCCGCCGTAAGGCCGGTCGTCCACGGTACGGTAATTGTCCGTCGTGAAGTCGCGCGGGTTCCAGGTGCGCAACGTGTACACCTGCTGCTTGGCTGCGCGGCTGGTGATGCCCCAGTCCGTCAGCGCCCGGAACATGTCCGGGAACAGCGAGATGACATCGAACTGCATCGCCGAATTCTCCGGCCGCATGTTCAGTAATCCAGACCCCAGTCGACGACGATGCGCTTGCCTGCCACATCCACCGACTTCACATAGACCTCGACAAACGGCACGAGCCGCTCGACATCGCCTTCGCCAGCGATGCGCAGAACCTGATGCGCACCGTTGTCGAGCAGGCCGGCCACCGTGCCAAGCGTTTCCTGCTGCTCGTTGACGACGGTGGCGCCGATCAGGTCGACCCAGTAGAACTCGTCGTCGTCCGGCGCGGGAAACTCGGCCCGGCTGACCCACACGGCACAGCCGCGCAGCGCCTCGGCGACATTGCGGTCCGGCACGGCAGGCGAACCTGCCACGACGGTGCCGCTGTGCTCGCGCGACGTGCCGACGGGGAACACCCGCCAGTCCGCCGATGCCGCCAGCGGACCCGCCGCGGGCTTGAGCCACCAGGCACGTGCATTCAGCAACGCGTCGGCGTCACCGTGCGGCTGGACCTTGATCCAACCGCGAATACCATAGGCACCGCCCACATAGCCCACCTCGACCAGATCGTCGGGGAGCGATGGGTTGGCACCCGTGTCCGGACGCATTGCCTGCAGACGCTCGACCACCTTTTGCGAGGTAGCTTGCGCAGCAGCGGCCACGGGGCCGTTTTGCGTCCGAGACGGCGTCGATGCAGCGCGCGTCACGGCAGGATGTGCACGGACGGCACCGTCGATCGACGCATGCTCAAAACTTAGGCAGCAGCCTTCGCGGCGCCTTGCTTCACCAGACGGGCAACCGTCGGCGACAATTGAGCGCCCACGCCTTGCCAGTAGGCCAGACGATCTTGCACGAGGCGCAGACCTTCTTCGCCATCCTTGGCGAGCGGGTTGTAGAAACCCACGCGCTCGATGAAACGGCCGTCACGGCGATTACGCGAATCGGTCGCAACGATGTTGAAGAACGGGCGCTTCTTGGAGCCACCGCGGGCCAGACGGATCACGACCATGGATCTTTTCCTTGAAAAACTGGGTATGCGTACAGAGAAACACGCAAGTATAGCGCAATTTTCCCAGCCAAACAAACACTTAGGCTGGGCGCGGACGAGCGGAGGGTGGCGAACGTGGCGCGGTCGGTACGCGCAGGTCGCATTTGTGCTCGCGGCGTGGCTTGGCATGGGGGCGACGGCGGCGGCGAAGCTACCCATCGAGACCCTGCGCGTGCCCGCCGGCTTCAAAGTCGAGATCGTCAGCGACGAGATGCCATCGGCACGTGAGATGGCAATCTCACCGGCGGGCATCCTGTACGTCGGAAGCCGCGCGGGCAAGGTGTACGCGCTGCCGCTGCAAACGCCGGGCGCGCGTGTGCGGGTGGTGGCCTCCGGCCTGCAACTGCCCGTGGGTGTGGCATGGCGCGATGGCAGCCTGTATTTGTCGGCTGTGTCACGCCTGGTACGGCTGGACGGCATCGACAAGCGCCTCGACAACCCGCCCGCGCCCGTCGTCGTCAACGACCAGTTCCCGACCGAAACGCACCATGGCTGGAAGTTCATCGCCTTCGGCCCGGATGGCAAGCTCTACGTGCCGGTGGGCGCCCCGTGCAACATCTGCCGCCCCGACGAGAACCGCTACGCCAACCTGATGCGCATGAACGCCGACGGCAGCGGCCTGGAAGTCGTCGCGCGCGGCATCCGCAACACGGTCGGCTTCGACTGGCACCCCGTCTCGCACGAGCTTTGGTTCACCGACAACGGCCGCGACTGGATGGGCGACGATCAACCCGACGACGAGCTCAACCGCATCACCGCGCCCAACCAGCATTTCGGCTACCCGTTCTGCCATGCCGGCGACGTGCCCGACCCCGAATTCGGCGCGGGGCACCCTTGCAGCAACTACGTGCCGCCGGTCGCCAAGCTGGGCGCGCACGTGGCGGCGCTTGGCATGCGCTTTTACACCGGCAACAGCTTCCCGGCCGAGTACCGCAACAACATCTTCATCGCCGAGCACGGCTCGTGGAACCGCTCCTCCAAAGTCGGCTACCGCGTGATGCGCGTGGTGCTCGACGAGGCGGGCAAGGTGGTCAGGCAGGCGCCCTTCGTGCAAGGCTGGTTGCAGCCGGGCGAGCGCGTATGGGGTCGCCCGGCCGATGTGCTCGTCGCGCCCGACGGCAGCCTGCTGGTATCAGACGACTACGCGGGCGCCGTGTATCGCATCCGCTACATCGGCAAATGATGCACACGCCGCCTACCGCCTGGGCAAGGCGTGAGGGAAACATCTCGTTACACCGGAAACTTTTGGACAGTGGATGCGACCTGAGTGAAGCCTTACATTGACAGGCATGAACACGCGCTGCCGGTCTCTCTCGCTCACACCAGGAGCACGCGCGGCGCGTGGCACTTTCGAACCCTTGCCTGACAGGAGATAGCCATGCCGATCCGTGCATTGCTTCGCCCTATGGCGGCGGGTGTTCTGATCGTCGCCTCTGCGGGCGCCCTGGCTGCCAACGCATCGGCGCGTCAGGCCGCCGTCGCCTTCGCAGAATCCGCCATGCCGGCGTGGACCCAATCCACCGACGCCGCGCAACCGGCCCACCCGCTGGTGGCGCAGGTCTTCTTCGTCGATGCCCGCGGCGACCAGGCCGCCCGCATCCGCGCTCAGACGGAGCGCATGGACGCCCGCGCCCGCGCCGACGACCGCCTGAACGGCCGTGTCCAGCCCCATGAGGGGGGCGGCCGCGGCGACTGGCAGCAACAGCAACAGCAGGAACGCATGCGCCAGGAACGCGGCAACGGCGACCAAGGCGGAAACTGGCACGGCTCGCGTCGGGGCTAAACGCCGCGCCAGTCCGTCGAATTTCACATCGCGGAACTTGGCCCCCGGCACCTGAGTCGTATTGGAGGGTGAGCGGCACACGTTTGGTGTGCCCTCACCATCACACCCATCATAACGATAACAGGTGCTCCAATGCTGTCCCAACTCCACCGCACCACGCGGCTCATCCTGGGTCTGATATGGACCTCGGCCTTCATGCTGATGCTCGCCCACCTGCTCTACGGCGAAGTCAGCCTGCGCCAACAGGCGCCCCAACTGCTGCAAGACCTCACGGCGTCGCTGAGCGTGCCGTCGCTGCGTCCCATCCCGATTTAGTGTCCCTGCCCTGCCCGCCGCAACCCCCACGCAACGCTGCGCGCGTCCGGCCGATCTGACGGCCACCTCCCCTGACTGCTGATGCGTCCGCGAGACGCGCTTCCGGCGCCGCCAACGGGCTGCGCCGTGGTTCGCGCAGTTCGTGTTGGGCGTAAAATGCGCGGCGCTGTTGCCGTCTTGCCGTGTGTTCACTGCCTGCCATGCCTACGACTGCTCTCCAAAAAAAATCCAAGCTGCTGACCGTGCTGCTCGCCTTCCTGTTCGGGAGTGCGGGCGCGCATCGTTTCTACCTCAAGGGCGGGCGCGACTTCTGGGCCTGGACGCAGGTCGCGGCCATCGTGCTTGGCGCGGTGGGCGTGGTGGTGCTGTGGAACAGCCAGCGCGCGAGCGGCGCGGGCTGGGTCTGCGCCATCCTCGGCGGCGCGTCGGTGCTGGCCGGCTTCCTGTCGGCGCTGGTCTACGGGCTGCGCCCGGATGACAAGTGGGACGCGCAGTTCAACCAGGACGGCCAACCGACGCGCTCGGGCTGGCCCGTCGTCATCCTCACCATCCTCACGCTGATGATCGGCACCGGCCTCTTGATGGCCGGCCTCGCCATCACCTTCCAGACGTATTTCGAATCGCAGGTGCAGGCAGCGAAAGAGCTGTCGCAATAATCAGAACAGGCTGCCCTGGCGCTCGTCGACCGGCTTCCTGGTTTTGACGGCGCGCACTGGCGGCTTGAACTGCGACGTGTCGAGCCGCAGCGCGTTGTAGCGGTGGTAGCTGAAGCCGAGCTTGTCGGCGGTCTTGTAGAAGCGCTGCCGGATGAGATCGGCCCAGATGCCGGTGCCGCGCATGCGCGTGGTGAAATCGGCCTTGTAGTCCTGACCGCCGTGCAGGTCGCGGATGCGGTTCATCACGCGTTGTGCGCGATCGGGGAAATGCGCCATCAGCCAATCCTGGAACACGGCATTCAGCTCGTTGGGTAGACGCAGCACGATGTAGCTCGCGTACGTGGCGCCCGCCTCGCGCGCGCCCTCCAGGATCTGCTCCATGTGGTCGTCGGTGATGAAGGGGATCATCGGCGCGACGCTCACCCCCACCGGAATGCCCGCCTCAGACAATGTGCGGATCGTACGCAGACGCCGCGACGGCGTGGCCGCGCGCGGCTCCAGCTTGCGCGCGAGATCCGCGTCCAACGTCGTGACCGTGACCGCCGCCACCGCGAGGTTCTTGGCGGCCATCGGTGCGAGCAGGTCGATGTCGCGCTCGATCAACGTCGACTTGGTAATCAACCCGACCGGGTGGTCGCAATCGTGCAGCACCTGCAGCACATCGCGCGTGATGCGCAGCTCGCGCTCGATCGGCTGGTACGCGTCGGTGTTCACGCCCAGCGCGATCGCCTCGCAGCGGTAGCCGGGCTTGGCCAGCGTCTCGCGCAGCACATCGGCGGCGTTGGTCTTGGCGAACAGCTTGGTCTCGAAATCCAGCCCCGGCGACAGCTCCAGATACGCATGCGTCGGCCGCGCGAAGCAATACACGCATCCGTGCTCGCACCCGCGATACGGATTGAGCGACACGCTGAACGGAATGTCCGGCGACTGGTTGTGGCTCAGGATCGAACGCGCGCGCTCGATGGAGACTGAGGTCTCGATGCGCGGCGGTGCGTTGTCCGGATCGTTCGGATCGAGCTGGCCGATCAGCGGCTGCCAGCCGTCGTCGACGCGCGCGCGTTCATCGCGCTCGAAGCGGCCTTGCAGATTGGAGGTGGCGCCGCGCCCCTTGCGCGGGACGTGGCGATCGGACGGGTCGGACACAGCGGATTGGGTCGGATGCGGGGGCCCGCTGATCGTATCGCATCCGCCCGCGCTCCGCTGTGCCCTACGCGGGTACCGCCGACTACGCTTCCGGCTCCAGCTTCACGTCCCACAGCGACTTGCCGTCCAGGTCATGCAGCGACACCGTCATCGTGCGCGTGGCCGGGTCGATCTTGGCGCGGCCGTAGTACTGCTGCAGCGCGGCCGGCGACTGGTTCTGCGGATTGTCCTTGGGAATGCTGACGTAGCGCACATCCGGCCCGAAGGTCCGGTCGACCTCGTTCGGCCCGAACGTGCCCGCGTTGATCGGCCCGCCGACGAATTCCCAGAACGGCTTGAACTCCGTGAACTTGGCGCGCGACGGGTGGTAGTGCGTGGCCTGCGCGTAGTGCACATCGGCCGTCACCCACACCACGTTCTGGATGTCCTCCTGCTTGATGAAGCGCAGGATCTCGGCCAGTTCCAGCTCGCGGCCGGACGGCGCGCCGTCGTCGGCATTGGCCCACGCCTCGTAGGTGCCCTTGGGCACATCCGGGTTCAGGTCGGGCACCACCAGCGAGATCGGCATGTCGCTGGCGATCACCTTCCACGTGGCCTTCGACTGCTTGAGCGATTGCTTGAGCCATGCCGTCTGCTGCGGCCCGAGGAAGGCCGCATCCGCATCGAGCGTGGTCTGGCGGTTCGGCGAGTTGCGGCCACGGTAGCTGCGCTCATCCAGCATGAACACGTCGAGCAGCGGCCCGTACTGGAACGCGCGGTAGACCTGTTCCGGGTCGATCGGGTTGAAGCGGAACGGGTTGTACTCGAACATCGCCTGGCGGGCGCGCGCGGCCAGCAGCGAGGCGCTGCGCTCCTGGTAGCGCTTTTCTTCCGGGCCGATCTGCTGGCCGGGGTACCAGTTGTTGCGCACCTCGTGGTCATCCCACTGCACGAGGAAGGGCACCTCGGCGGCGAAGCGGCGCTTGTTCGCGTCGAGCTGGTTGTAGGCGAAGGCGCCGCGGTAGTCGTCCAGCGTCTGCGCGACGTGCGACTTGGCCTCGGTGACGAGGTTGGTCCACAGCGAGCCATCCGGCAGCTTCACCTCGGCCTGGATCGGGCCGTCGGCGTAAATCTGGTCGCCGGAGTGGATAAAGAAATCGGGCGATTCGCGGCGCATGGCCTCGTACAGGCGGTAGCCGCCGAAGCGCTCGTTGATGCCCCAGCCCTGGCCGGCCTCATCGCCGGAGAAGACGAAGCAGATCGGGCGGTTGCCCTGCACGGCCGGCGTGCGGAAGCGCCCGGTGACGGGCTCGCTGAAGGCCTTGTCGTGCACGAGGTCCTGGAAGCTGACGCGGTAGAACAGGTCGGCGCCGGCGGGCAAGCCAGTCAGGTCCACACGCGCGGTCAGGCCACTGCCTTCGATGGCCGCCGGGCCGATGCGGCGCGCGACATTCTTGAACGCAGCATCAGTCGAGTATTCGACGACCATGCGCGCCGGCCGATCCGTGCGGCTCCAGACGATGGCGCTGTTGGCGGTCACGTCGCCGCTCATCACGCCACCGGGCAGTTGCGGGCGCAGGCGCTCGGAGGTGACCGCAGCAGGCGCCACGCCTTGCGCCAGGACGTCCCCGATGCGCGAGCCGAGCAGCGCGGCGCCTCCGGTGGAAACAAGGCCCTTGATGAGCGTGCGGCGGGTCGGCTTGAAGAGCGGCTGGTCGGACATGGCGGGTTCCCGGTGTGATGATTGTGCGCGGCAGCGTAGGCCGACTTCATGACACCAGCACGTCACCCGGTGATGGGCGGCTTAGCCCCCCGCCTCCGTCACGTCGATGGCCAGCGTCTCCTTGATCTCCTCCATCACGATGTAGCTCTTGGACTGCACCGCGCCCGGGAGCTGCAACAGGATGTCGCCCAGCAGGCGCCGGTACTCGCTCATCTCGCGGATGCGCGCCTTGATGAGGTAGTCGAAATCCCCCGAGACGAGGTGGCATTCGAGCACCTCCGGAATGCGCAGCACCTCGCGCCGGAACTGCTCGAACATGTTGCCGGACTTGCTGCCCAGGCTGATCTCCACGAACACCAGCAGCGACGCGCCCAGCATGGCCGGGTTCAACCGTGCGTAGTAGCCGAGGATGAAGTGCTCGCGCTCCAGGCGTTTGACGCGCTCGATACACGGCGTGATGGTCAGGCCGACGGCCTCGGACAGCTCCTTCATGGACAGCCGCCCGTCCTTCTGCAGCAGGTCGAGGATGCGGCGGTCGAGCTTGTCGAGGGCCCGGACGGGCTTGCGCTGGGTTCGCATGATCGAAAACGGCCTGAAAACGAAGTTATTCCTGTTTCCTGCAAATATACAGAAACATTTGATAGGAATGTGCGAATACGATAGCGCCATCTATCGCGATAGCATCTCCGGGGAGTATCACCATGCGCGTGCTCGTTCTTGGCAGCGGCGTCATCGGCGTGACCAGCGCCTATTACCTGGCCCGCGCCGGCCATGAGGTCACCGTGGTCGACCGTGAAGCCGGTCCGGCGCTCGACACCAGCTTTGCCAACGCCGGGCAGATCTCGCCGGGCTACGCGTCGCCGTGGGCTGCACCGGGCGTGCCGCTCAAGGCCATCAAGTGGATGTTCCAGCAGCACGCGCCGCTGTCCATCCGCCCGGACGGCACCCTCTTCCAACTGCAATGGATGTGGCAGATGCTGCGCAACTGCAACGCTGCCAGCTACGCCGAGAACAAGGAACGGATGGTCCGCCTGGCCGAGTACAGCCGCGACTGCATCCGCGCCCTGCGCGCCGAGACCGGCATCGCCTACGAAGGCCGCGAACAAGGCACGCTGCAAGTCTTCCGCACCCAGCAACAGCTCGACGGCGCCGTGAACGACATCGCCGTGCTCGAGCGCGCCGGCGTGCCCTACGAACTGCTTTCGCGCGACGACCTCGTGCGCAGTGAACCAGGACTGGCCTCCACCCGCCACAAGCTGGCCGGCGGCCTGCGCCTGCCCAATGATGAGACGGGCGATTGCCAGCTCTTCACCACGCGCCTGGCCGCGATGGCGGAGAAGCTGGGCGTGCGCTTCCGTTTCAATAGCAACATCAACAGCCTGATCGTCAAGAACGACGCCGTGCGCGGCGCGCTGGTCGACGGCGAGGCCATGACCGCCGATCTGGTGGTGGTGGCGCTGGGCAGCTACAGCACGCCGTTCCTGAAGAACCTGGTGGGCGTGCCGGTCTATCCGCTCAAGGGCTTCTCGATCACCGTGCCGATGACGGACGCGGCCAAGAGCCCGGTCTCGACCGTGCTGGACGAGACCTACAAGGTGGCGATCACGCGCTTCGACGACCGCATCCGCGTGGGCGGCATGGCGCAGATCGTTGGCTACGACAAGCGCCTGGACCCGGGCAAGCGCAACACGCTGGAGTTCGTGGTGAACGACCTGTTCCCGGGCGGCGGCGACGTGTCGCACGCCTCGTTCTGGACCGGCCTGCGCCCGATGACGCCGGACGGCACGCCCATCGTCGGCCCGACCCCGGTGCGCGGCCTGTGGCTGAACACCGGCCACGGCACGCTGGGTTGGACCATGGCCTGCGGCTCGGGCAAGCTGCTGTCGGATCTGGTGTCCGGCCGCTCGCCCGCCATCCGCGCGGATGATCTGTCGATCCACCGCTACTCGCGCGGCGGCCAAGCGCCGGCGACCCAGCCTGCGCTGGCCTGAGCGTCAACGCTGCATCCACGAAAAAGGAGGCCGAGGCCTCCTTTTTTTTTCATCGGCTCACACCCACAACCGGTACGCCCAGAACGACTCGTCCTCGATGAAGCGTTGCACGAACTCGCTCGGCGAGAAACCGGTGACGCGTTTGGCCGAGCGGCTCAGGTGCGCCTGATCGGCAAAGCCCTCATCCTGGGCCAGCGCGGCCCAATCGAGCGGCAATCCGGCCGCGTGCCGATCCATCGCGGCAAAGTAGGCGCCTTCGGTTTTCACCAGCGTCTGCCACTCGCGCAAGGACCGCCCGCTGAACGTCTTGATGCGTCGCTCCACCTGCCGTGGGCTATGCGTGCGCCGCCATTCATGGGCCTGCCAGGCCAGGCGTTCGACCCAATGACGGCCCACCCGGCGGATCGACGACAGGATCGAGTCCTGCCCCTGCAGCGCCTGCCAGCGCGCCGCGAGATGGTGTTCCAATACGGCCAGCACAGCCGCGTCGTCCTGAGTGTCGAGCAACGCCTCCAACAGTGGCCGCCAGGCGGCGCCCAGTACCGCATCGGCATCGACAAAGCGGTCCGCCACTTCTGCCATGTCGACGCCGAACAAGGTTTGCGCGACATCCGCCGCAAAGCAGATCATGCCGCCACGCCCGGTGGTCGGCGCCCAGCTCACGGTGGGCCGCGATTGGCTGCCAGCCAGCACGACCGCCGCGCCGAACGGCCGCCACTGCGGGCCGTTGTCGGTGCGCTCCACCAGCCCGGCATCGAGGCCCTGGAACCACGACAGCGAGACCATCGGCGAGGCGGGAAAATGGGTCAGGCGCTGCGCATCGGTCAGATCAAAACCCCGTGTGTCGCGGCAGAGAATGGCCACGATGGCGCCCTGCAAGGCCGGCGGCGCGAGGACCAGCCGCGTGTCTGGCGTGCGGCCATCGCGCAATGCGCGTGGTGCTCGCACCAGGGGATCAGGGCACTCGATTTTGGGGGACATGGCGGCGCAGTATAGGCAGGCGTCCGGCACGTGTCGATGTCGTTTGCGTTCAAGACAGCGGGCGAGCGCAAGCGAACAATGCCAGACATGCCAAGACGCGCACGGAGCATCCACATGAACCCGACCTCCTCCAGCCAATGCCCTTTCCATGCGAAGGCATCATCGCCCGCACCCACCGTCCATCCGCCCGGTGAGTGGCCGCCGGGCCCCTCTGCCGGTCTGACCGGCTGGGGCTTGCTGGCCAAGATGTCGCGCGATCTGCTGGGCACGCTGGCAGCGTGGCAACGCGAATTCGGCGACGTGGTGCACCTGCGCTTCTGGCCGGAACACGAGATCGTTGTCGCCGACCCGCAACTCGCGCGCGAACTGCTGGTGACGCACCACGATGCACTGATCCGCTGGGAGCGCGGCATCCGCGTGTTCGCGCAGTTACACGGACATAGCGTGCTGATCGCCGAGGGCGAGGCATGGCGCGGCAAACGGCACGCCATGCAGCCAAGCTTCTCGCCCAAGGCGGTGCAGGCCTTCGTGCCCACCATTGGCGCGGCCACCGGCAAGGCGCTCGCGCAGTGGCCGAGGCACGACGCGCGCTGGCCCATCGAAAGCGCGATCACATCGCTGACCATGGACGTCATCACGCGGATGATGTTCTCCAGCGAGATCGGCGAGGAGGCCCGCATTGCGGAGCAGGCCATCCGAGTGGTCAGTGCCGCCGCCAACGCAGAGTTCTACTGGCCTGCGAGCTGGCCCGACTGGGCGCCGTGGAAGCGTGCAAAACGGCGCGCCCTGGCGCAACTGCATGGCCTGATCGACCACCACCTGCAGGCACGCTTGGCCCTGCCCGATGATGCCTGGCCCGACGATCTGCTGACCCGCCTGCTGCAATTGCATCGGGACGATGCAACAGCATGGCCCCTGCACGCCGTGCGCGACGAATGCATGACCGCCTTCCTGGCAGGACACGAAACCACCGCGGCCACACTGATCTGGTGGGCATGGTGCATGGCGTCGAACCCGGCCGCCCAGCAGGCCGTGCAGGAAGAGGTCCAGCAGGCGCTGCAAGGCGGCATGCCGACCGCTGACACACTGGCGTCACTGCCCTACCTGACGCAGACGATCAAGGAGACGCTGCGCCTCTACCCTGCCGCGCCAGCGCTCTTCAGCCGCCGGAGCACCAAGCCAATCACTCTGGGCCCATGGCAATTGCCCGCGCGCACGATGTTCATGGTGCCGGTGCAGGTGATGCACCACGACCCGCGCTGGTTCCCCGAACCGCTGACCTTCCGCCCCGAGCGTTTTGCGCCCGACGCGCCGGAGGTGCCGCGCGGCGCGTACCTGCCCTTCGGCACCGGCCCGCGCGTCTGCCTGGGGCAGCATCTGGCGATGTCCGAGATGACGGTGATCGCGGCGATGCTGCTGCAGCGCTTCACGCTGTCGGTGCCGGACGGCATGCGCGCGCCGCGTCCGGTCATGAACGTCACGCTGCGGCCGGATCAGCCGGTCCACCTGACGGTCACGTCCATGCAAAACTGATCGCCTCGCGCATCAACAAAAAAGGGAGGCCGAAGCCTCCCTTTTCTCATGCCCGTTGACGCAGATCAGAACTGCCCTTCCGGCACCGCACCGATGGTCTCGCCGCCCGACAGGATCGACTGCGCGATGCCCGGCGCCTGCGTCAGCAGCACGTCCGCAAACACGCGCGCTGTGGCGATCTTGGCACCGTAGAAGTTCGGGTCATCGCCCTCACGATCAATAGCCACCAGCAGCGCACGCGCCATCTGCCAGCCCGACAGCACGATGCCGCACAGGCGCAGGTACGGCACGCTGCCCGCGAACACGGCGTTCGGCTGCGCCTTGGTCTGCGCGACCACGAAGCGCACCACCGATTCCATCGCCTCGCGGCCCGCGGCCAGGCGCGCACGCATCGCCTCGCAATGCGCGCCACCCTTGGCGGCCAGCGCGGCTTCCACCTTGGCAAGCTCGGCGCAGATGCCCAGCGCCACCGCGCCGCCATCACGCACCGTCTTGCGGCCGACCAGGTCGTTGGCCTGGATGGCCGTGGTGCCTTCGTAGATCGGCAGGATGCGCGCATCGCGGTAGTACTGCGCGGCACCGGTCTCTTCGATGAAGCCCATGCCGCCGTGCACCTGCACGCCCAGGCTCGTCACGTCGATCGACATCTCGGTGCTCCAGCCCTTCACGACCGGCACCAGGAATTCGTACACTGCCTCGTTCTGCTTGCGCGTCGCGTCATCGGCGGCGTGGTGGCCGGCATCGCACGCAGCGGCGGCCACGTAGGCCAGCGCGCGGGCACCTTCGGTCATCGCGCGCATCGTCAGCAGCATGCGCTTGACGTCCGGGTGATGGATGATCGCCACCGACTTGGCCGCAGAGCCATCCACCGGGCGGCTCTGCACGCGCTCGCGCGCATAGGCCACAGCCTTCTGGTACGCGCGCTCCGATACGCCGATACCCTGCATGCCCACGGCATAGCGCGCTGCGTTCATCATGATGAACATGTACTCCAGGCCGCGGTTCTCCTCGCCGACCAGCGTGCCGATGGCGCCGCCGTGGTCGCCGAACTGCAGCACGGCGGTGGGGCTGGCCTTGATGCCGAGCTTGTGTTCGATCGACACGCAATGCACGTCGTTGCGCGCGCCCAGCGAGCCGTCATCGTTGACCATGAACTTCGGCACCACGAACAGCGAGATGCCCTTCACGCCCTCCGGCGCGCCCGGCGTACGCGCCAGCACGAGGTGGACGATGTTCTCGGCCATGTCGTGCTCGCCCCAGGTGATGAAGATCTTCGTGCCGAAGATCTTGAACGTGCCGTCGCCCACCGGCTCAGCACGCGTGCGCACCAGCGCAAGGTCGGAGCCGGCCTGCGGCTCGGTCAGGTTCATCGTGCCGGTCCACTCGCCGGAGATCAGCTTGGGCACGAAGCGTTGCTTTTGTGCTTCGGTGCCGGCCGTCAGCAGCGCCTCGATGGCGCCGTCGGTCAGCAGCGGGCACAGCGCGAACGACAGGTTCGCGGCGTTCAGCATTTCGATGCAGGCCGTGGCGATCAGCTTGGGCAGACCCTGGCCGCCGTATTCGAGCGGGTGCTGCACGCCCTGCCAGCCGCCCTGGCCGAATTGCAGGAAGGCGTCCTTGAAGCCGGCGGTGGCCGTGACGGCACCGTCTTTCCAGCTGCTCGGGTTGCGGTCGCCGTCCACATTGAGCGGGGCAACGACTTCACCGGTGAAGCGCGCGCTTTCTTCCAGCACGGCCTGGGCGGTGTCGGGCGTGGCGTCTTCGAAGCCGGGCAGCTTGGCGACGTTGTCCAGGCCAGCCAGCTCGTTCATCACGAACAGCATGTCCTTGACGGGGGCTTGATACGTCATGTCTCTCTCCAATCCTCGAGAACCTGTCCACGATCCTACTGCGCGGCCCGATCTTGACCCTGTGATGCTCGCCGTACGCATGTACGGCTGCGCTTCTCGGGCCAACCTCGGGCCGCTCGCTACGGATCGTGAACAGGTTCAAACAGCTCTATTCGGGTACAAAAAAACCGCTTCCAAACGGGTCGGAAACGGCTTTGCGTCGGGCGTTGCGGCGCGCGTCAGATGAAGCGCGCCGCGTGGTTCGATCAGCCCAGTGCGGCCACCAGCTCCGGCACGACGGTGTTCAGGTCGCCCACGAGGCCGTAGTCGGCCACGCTGAAGATCGGCGCTTCCGGATCCTTGTTGATCGCGACGATCACCTTGGAATCCTTCATGCCGGCCAGGTGCTGGATCGCGCCCGAGATACCGACGGCGATGTACAGCTGCGGCGCGACGATCTTGCCGGTCTGGCCGACCTGGTAGTCGTTCGGCACGAAGCCGGCGTCGACAGCCGCGCGCGAGGCACCCAGTGCAGCGCCCAGCTTGTCGGCCAGCGGCGTCAGCACCTTGGTGTAGTTCTCGCCCGAGCCCACGCCACGGCCACCCGACACGATGATCTTGGCGGCGGTCAGTTCCGGGCGGTCGCTCTTGGTCACTTCGCGCGAGACGAATTGCGAGATGCCGGCGTCGGCCACGGCGGTCAGGGCTTCGGTCGCGGCCGAGCCACCGGTGGTGGCCGCTGCGTCGAACGCCGTACCACGCACGGTGAGTACCTTCACCTTGTCGGCCGATTGCACGGTGGCAATCGCGTTGCCGGCGTAGATCGGGCGTTCGAAGGTGTCGGGGCCGTCGACCTTGGTGATGTCGGACAGCTGGGCCACGTCCAGCTTGGCGGCCACGCGCGGCAGGATGTTCTTGCCGTAGGCGGTGGCGGGCGCCAGGATGTGGCTGTAGTTGCCGGCAATGGCCAGGGCCTGCTCGGCGACGTTCTCGGCCAGGCCATCGGCAAACTGGGGCGCGTCGGCCACCAGCACCTTGGCCACGCCAGCGATCTGCGCAGCGGCCTGGGCGGCTGCGCCGCAGCCAGCGCCGGCCACCAGCAGGTGGACGTCGCCGCCGCATTGCAGCGCGGCGGTCACGGTGTTCAGCGTCGCGGCCTTGATGGATTGGTTGTCGTGTTCAGCAATAACGAGTGCGGTCATCTTGATCTGCCTATTCGGTGTGCTTGGAAGATGTGTGCGTGCGGATGTCCGCTTACAGCACCTTGGCTTCCGTCTTGAGCTTGGCCACCAGCGTTGCAACGTCCGGCACCATCACGCCTGCGCTGCGCTTGGCAGGCTCAACCACCTTGACCGTCTTCAGACGCGGCGCCACGTCCACGCCCAGGTCTTCCGGCTTGACCGTGTCGAGCTGCTTCTTCTTGGCCTTCATGATGTTCGGCAGCGTCACGTAGCGCGGCTCGTTCAGGCGCAGGTCGGTGGTGACCACGGCCGGCAGCTTGACCGACAGGGTTTCCAGACCGCCATCCACTTCACGCGTGACCGAAGCCTTGCCGTCGGCAACCTGCACCTTCGACGCGAACGTCGCTTGCGGCAGGCCCGCCAGCGCAGCCAGCATCTGGCCGGTCTGGTTGGCATCGTCGTCGATCGCCTGCTTGCCCAGGATGATCAGCTGCGGCTGTTCCTTGTCGACCAGCGCCTTGAGCAGCTTGGCGACGGCCAGCGGCTGCAGCTCTTCGTTGGTCTCGACCAGGATGCCCCGGTCGGCGCCGATGGCCATGGCGGTGCGCAGGGTTTCCTGGCACTGGGCCACGCCGCACGAGACGGCGATCACTTCGGTGGCGACGCCCGCTTCTTTCAGACGGACCGCCTCTTCCACGGCGATCTCGTCGAACGGGTTCATGCTCATCTTGACGTTGGCAAGATCGACACCGCTGCCGTCCGACTTCACGCGAACCTTCACGTTGAAGTCAATCACGCGCTTGACTGCGACCAGGACTTTCATGCGCTCACTCCACTATTGATAAGACGAATTTGCAAAACGCCGGCCATTATAAGGGCGGCCGGTCGCTCGCGTTATTTTTCCGAACGGTCGTGCTATTTTAACCGTGAAAAATTGCCGGACGCCAGAAAAACGTCCGGCAATCTACTTGGTAGAACCCTCTACCAGATCACCGAAGGATCACAAAGGGGTTACCAAGCCACAATCACGGCGTCCTTGTACTTCGTCTTCACGAAGGCCTTGACCGTGTCGGAATGATACGCCTTCACGAGCTTGGCAACCCAGGGTTGATCCTTGTCGGCCGTGCGGATGGCGATCACGTTGGCGTACGGGCCCTTCGGGCTCTCGATGGCGATCCCGTCCTTGATCGGGTCCAGGCCAGCCTTCTCGGCGTAGTTGCCGTTGACGGCGGCGGCGTCCAGGTCATCCAGCGAGCGCGGCAGCTGGGCGGCGTCCAGTTCGACGAACTTCAGCTTCTTCGGGTTCTCGGCCACGTCGCGCGGCGAGGCCTTGAAGCCAGCGTTCGGCTTGAGCTTGATCACGCCCTGCGCCTGCAGCAGCAGGAGCGCGCGGCCGCCGTTGGTCGGGTCGTTCGGCAGGCCGAAGCGCGCGCCGTCCTTCAGATCCTTCAGCAACTTGATCTTCTTCGAGTACACGCCCATCGGGAAGGTGATGGTCTGGCCGATGCTCACGAACTTGTAGCCGCGCGTGGCGATCTGGTCGTCGAGGTACGGCTGGTGCTGGTAGCTGTTGGCATCCAGGTCACCGGCAGCCAGCGCCGCGTTCGGCTGGATGTAGTCGTTGAACTCGACGATCTGCAGCTTCAGGCCGTCCTTCTCGGCGACCTTCTTCACTTCTTCCATGATCTCGGCGTGCGGGCCGGCGGTCACGCCGATCTTGATCGGCTTGCTCTGCGCCAGGGCGCTGCCTGCGACCAGTGCCAGCGCCAGAGTGCCAGTAGCCAGGCTCGCGGACCATTGCAGCAGTTGACGACGATTCATTGTGTTCCCCCGTTGGTATGTGAATTGATGAAGGAGGCGCCGAAAAACGTAGCGAGCGACCCGAGGTTGGTGCGAGAAGCGCAACCGTACATGGGTACGGTGAGCATCGCAGTGCCAAGATCGGGGCGCGCAGTAGTTTTGCGGCGTCTCCTTAGCGATGGCTCAGGCGGCGCACTAGCCAATCGCCCGTGGACTGCACCGCCTGCACGAAGACGATCAGGATGACGACCACCGCCAGCATGATGTCCGATTCATAGCGCTGATAACCGTAGCGGATGCCCAGGTCGCCCAGGCCGCCGCCGCCGATGGTACCGGCCATGGCCGAGTAGCCGACCAGGCTGACAAAGGTGATCGTCAGGCCGGCCAGGATGCCGGGCATGGCCTCGGGCAACAGCACCTTGACGACGAGCTGGCCGGTGGTCGCGCCCATCGATTGGGCGGCCTCGATCAGGCCGCGGTCCACTTCGCGCAGCGCGGTTTCCACCAGGCGCGCGACGAACGGAATCGCTGCAATCGTCAGCGGCACGATCGCAGCAGCGGTGCCGATCGACGAACCCGCCAGCAAGCGCGTGAACGGAATCACCGCCACCAGCAGGATGATGAACGGCACCGAGCGCACCGCATTGACGACGAGGCCCGCCACGCGGTTGAACGCCGGTGCCGACAGCACGCCGCCCGTAGTGGTCAGATACAGCAGCACGCCCAGCGGCACGCCGAACAGCGCACCGATGCCACCCGACACGCCCACCATGGCGAGCGTCTCCCAGAAGGCCGGCAGGAACAGATCGGTCATGTCAGACCACATGGTTGATCTCCTCGACCACCACGCCTTGCTCGCGCAGGAAGTGCATCGCGTTGTTGATGTCGGCGGTTTCGCCCGAGGCCAGGATCGCCAGCGAGCCGAAGGCCTGGCCCTGAATCTCGTCGATATGGCCATGCAGGATGTTGAAGTCGAGCCCGTAGTGGCGGATCGCCTGGGCCAGCACCGGCTGGTCCACACCCGCGCCGGTAAAGGCCAGGCGGAACAGGTGGTCGCGCCCGCCCTGCTCGCGTGCGACGAGGCGGCTTTCCACGCGCGCCAGCACCGACGGCGGCAGCTCCTGCGAGATGACCTCGCCGATCAGCGCGCGCGTCACGTCATGGTTGGGCTTGAGGAACACGTCGATCACGCGGCCCAGTTCCACCACGCGGCCGGCGTCGAGCACGGCCACGCGGTCGCACACCTGCTTGATGACTTCCATCTGGTGCGTGATCAGCACGATGGTCAGGCCCAGCTCGCGGTTGATCTTGCGCAGCAGATCCAGGATCGAGCGCGTGGTCTCCGGGTCCAGCGCGGAGGTCGCCTCATCGGACAGCAGCACATCCGGCTGGCTCGCCAGCGCGCGGGCAATGCCGACGCGCTGCTTCTGCCCGCCCGAGATCTGCGCCGGATAGCGGTCCTTGTGCGCGGCCAGCCCGACCAGCTCCAGCAGCGGCAGCACGATCTCGCGAATACGCTCGCGCGACGTGCCCGCCAGCTCCAGCGGCAGCGCCACGTTGTCATACACCGTGCGCGACGACAGCAGGTTGAAGTGCTGGAAGATCATGCCGATCTTGCGGCGCGCCTGGCGCAGCCCGTCGGCGTTCAATGCGGTGAGGTTCTGGCCCGCCACGGTGACGGTGCCGGAAGTCGGCCGGTTCAGCAGGTTGATGACGCGCACCAGCGTGCTCTTGCCCGCGCCGCTGCGGCCGATGATGCCGAAGATCTCGCCGCGGTCGATGGTCAGGTCGACGTCGCGCAGCGCGTGGACGTCGTTGCCACCCGCCCCCCGAAAGTGCTGCGAAATCCCCTTGAGTTCGATCATGCGTACATACAAAAACGGCAACTGCGCTGGCCCAATGAGGCTCTAGAGCGGTTGCCGTCTCTTTCTTGTTGGAATGAGGCGCCAGTGTAAAGCAGGCCCTACATGCACAGAACGATTTTTTGACGATGTCTTTATTACTTTTTCGAATGTTGCAGACGATTCGTCGCCATATGACATCTACAGCTCGGCCAGCGCCCTGACGTGCGCGACCACGCTGCGGCCGAGTGCGCTCAGGTTGTAGCCACCCTCCAGGCAACTGACGATGCGGCCCTTAGCGTGCGTGCGCGCCACCTGCATCAGTTGCTGCGTGATCCAGGCGTAATCGGCCTCGACCAAGCCCATTTGACCGAGGTCGTCTTCCCGATGCGCGTCGAAGCCGGCGGAGATGAACAGCATCTCAGGCTGGAACGCCTCCAGGCGCGGCAGCCAGATCGCCTCCACCACCTCGCGCACGGTCAGTCCATTCGTGTACGCCGGCAGCGGGATGTTGACCATGTTGGCCGCCACGCCCTCGGCACCGGAATACGGATAGAACGGGTGCTGGAAGAAGCTGCACATCAGCACGCGCGGCTCGTCGCGGAAAGCCGCCTCGGTGCCGTTGCCGTGGTGCACGTCAAAGTCGACGATGGCGACGCGCTGCAGGCCGTGATGTTCCAGCGCATGGCGCGCCGCCACCGCCACGTTGTTGAAGAAGCAGAAGCCCATCGCGCGGCCGGGCTCGGCGTGGTGACCGGGCGGGCGCACGCTGCAGAAGGCGTTCTCCAGCTCCCCGGCGATGACCTTGTCGGTGGCCATCACGGCTGCACCGGCGGCCAGCACCGCGGCCATGTAGGTGTGTGGGTTCATCGCCGTGTCGGGGTCGATCGAGGCGTAGCCGGCCATCGGCACGCTGGCCACCAGCTCGCGCAGGTAGGCCTCGCTGTGCACGCGGCGCAGTTGCGTCTCGGTGGCGGGCGGCGCCTCGCACGGCACCAGGAACTGGTCGATGCGGCTGGCGATCAGCTGGTCTTCGATCGCGCGCAGGCGGTCCGGGCACTCGGGGTGGTGATGCCCCATCTCGTGCTTGAGAAATTCAGGATGCGTAAAGAGGCCGGTCGCCATGTTCGTGTTGTATGCCGGGTGATTCAATGTCTCCAGCCGCTACGTTAGCACGGCAGGCCGCTGGCGGATGCGCCGGGACCATCCGCTACAATGGCCCGGTCTTGTCTTGCGCATGCCCATGAGCCAATCGCCTTCGTCCCGTCGTCCCGTGCTGCGCGCCCTGATGGCGGGCGCCGCACTGTCCGCACTGTCCCTGCCCTCGCTGTCGTTTGCCGCCCGCGCCGCGAAATCCGCCAAGCGCCGCGTGGCCGTGCATGAAGAGGAAATCGACCCCGACCGCTACCGCAACAACCCGCAGACGCAGGCCTTCATCGGCATGCTGGTGGCGGAGCACAACTTCGACCGCGCCTCGCTCGACGCGCTGTTTGCCGGCACGGCCTACTCGGCCACGGTGGCGCGACTGATCCTGCCGCCCGCCACGCCCGCGCGCCGCAGCTGGACAGCGTATCGCGGCCGCTTTATCGAGCCGATCCGCATTGCCGCCGGCGTGCGCTTCTGGCAGCAGTACGGCGACACCCTGCGCCGCGCCGAAAGCGAATTCGGCGTGCCCGCTGACGTGATCGTCGGCATCCTGGGCGTGGAGACCATCTACGGCCGCGACATGGGCAACTTCCGCGTGATGGATGCGCTCACCACGCTGGCCTTCGACTACCCCGACACGCCCAACCGGGACGAGCGCAGCACGATGTTCCGCAACCAGCTCCAGGATTTCCTGGTCTGGTGCCGCGACACCGGCACGGACGTGTTCTCGGTGCTGGGCTCGTACGCGGGCGCGGTCGGCATTCCGCAGTTCATGCCGACCAGCATCCGCGAATACGCCATCGACTACGACCACGACGGCCACATCGACCTGCGCAACAGCGCGGTGGACGCCATTGGCAGCGTCGCGCATTTCCTGCAGATGCACGGCTGGGAGCCGAACCGCCCGGTGATGTGGAACATCGCCGGCGACACCGACAGCCAGGGCATCGCCGGCGCGGCGGCGGACGGCAAGCCGTATCCGGGCATGACGCTGTCCAAGCTGACGCGCGCCGGCCTGGCGCTGGCACCGGGCGTGGACGCCGCGCGTGAGCAGGAGACCGACGTGCTGGTGGTCGACCTGCCGACGCCCGGCCAGCCGACCGAGTACCGCGTCGGCCTGCGCAACTTCTATGTGCTCACGCGCTACAACCGTAGCTTCTTCTATGCGGCGGCGGTGTACGAGCTGGGGCAGGCGGTACGGCAAGCAATGCAAGGCTAGACGCACGCCTCCCCGCAAACAAAAAGCGCAGCCGAGGCTGCGCTTTTTTCATGGCGATGCGGTGAGGCTCAGGCGGGGAATACGCCGGTCGACAGGTAGCGATCGCCCCGGTCACAGACCACGAACACGATCGTCGCGTTCTCGACCTCTTCGGCAATCCGCAACGCCACACACAGCGCGCCCGCCGCCGAGATGCCGCAGAAGATGCCCTCTTCGCGCGCCATGCGCCGCGCCATGTGCTCGGCGTCGGACTGGCTCACGGGTTCGGTGCGGTCGATGTACTTCGGGTCGTAGATCTTCGGCATGTAGGCTTCCGGCCATTTGCGGATGCCCGGGATGCGCGAGCCTTCGGCCGGCTGCGCGCCAATGATCTGGATCTGCGGATTCTTCTCTTTCAGGAAACGCGAGACGCCGGTGATGGTGCCCGTCGTGCCCATCGCCGAGACGAAATGCGTGATGCGGCCTTCCGTGTCGCGCCACAGTTCGGGGCCGGTGCCCTCGTAGTGCGCAAGCGGGTTGTCCGGGTTGGCGAACTGGTCGAGGATGACGCCCTTGCCTTCCTTCTCCATCGCATCAGCCAGGTCACGCGCGTACTCCATGCCGCCCTTGACCGGCGTGAGGATGATCTCCGCGCCGTAGGCCGCCATGCTCTGGCGGCGCTCCACCGACAGGTCTTCCGGCATGATCAGCACCATCTTGTAGCCGCGGATGGCGGCTGCCATGGCCAGCGCGATGCCGGTGTTGCCGGAGGTCGACTCGATCAGCGTGTCGCCCGGCTTGATGCGCCCGCGCGCCTCGGCGTGCTTGATCATCGACAGCGCGGGGCGATCCTTGACCGAGCCGGCCGGGTTGTTGCCTTCAAGCTTGCCGAGGATGACGTTGCCGCGCTGCGTGTTGCCAACGCCTGGGATGCGCTGGAGCCGGACCAGCGGCGTGTTGCCGATGGTGTCTTCGATGGTGGGATAAGCCATGGTGCGTCAGGAATGGAATCGGACGATTGTAATGCAGCGCCCGGATCCACGTCGGGCACACCGGGCTGGCAACCCTACTGACTTCGGGCGCATCGCAAAACGCCCCGCACGAGGCAGGGCGTTGACGCTGGTCCGGGTGGCAGCTTACTTCTTCTTCGCGTCCTTGGCGTCCTTCTTGGCTGCGGCCGGTGCGGGGGCCGCTTTGCCGACGGTCAGCCCCGCGTTCTCCAGCTTGGCGAGCGTCTTGTCGCCGATGCCGGGCACGCGGGCCTTGAAGTCGGCGGCGTCTTTGTATGGACCGTTCTTGGTGCGCTCCTCGATGATCGCCTTGGACCGCTTCGGGCCGATGCCGGACAACGTCTCCAGCGCGGCTTGATCCGCCGTGTTCACATCCACGGCTGCCCACGAGACCGACAGCATGGACAGCGACATCAACGCGGCGGCCAACAGCTTCTTCAACATGTGCTCCTCCTGGGGTGAAAGATGAAAAAACCGCCACATGGCGTGGCGGTTTCAACACATCTTAAGGAGCGCAATCGCGTGGTCAGCCAGCTCGCACAAAAAGTAACGCGACGTCTGATCGATCGATGCGATCAATTGCCCTGGGTCATCATCCAGCGGCAATAGCGCGCCACGCCTTCCTGCACGGTCAGGAACGGCGCCGTGTAGCCGGCCGCGCGCAAACGTGACTGGTCAGCCTGCGTGAAGCACTGGTACTTGCCGCGCAGCGCGTCCGGAAACTTCACGTATTCGATCAGGCCTTCCTGCGCCAATTCCTCGGTGGACAGCGCCGGCTTGCCGTCGGCCGCGCGCAAGGTATTCACCACGGTGGTGGCGATGTCGTTGAACGGCTGCGCATGGCCCGTGCCAAGGTTGAAGATGCCGGACTTGTCCGGGTGGTCGAAGAAGAACAGGTTGACCTTCACCACGTCTTCCACCGACACGAAGTCGCGCATCTGGCCGCCCTGCGGGTAGCCGTTGTACTCGCCGAACAGCTTGACGGTGCCTTCGGCGCGGAACTGGTTGAAGTTGTGGAACGCCACCGAGGCCATGCGGCCCTTGTGCTGCTCGCGCGGGCCGTAGACGTTGAAGTAACGGAAGCCGACGATCTGCGACAGCGCGGTCGGCATGACACGGCGCACGATCTGGTCGAACAGCAGCTTGGAGTAGCCGTACACGTTGAGCGGACGCTCGAACTCGGGCTCCTCGCGGAAGGTCTCCGACGCGCCATAGGTGGCCGCCGACGAGGCATAGAGGAACTGCACGCCCTGGTCCAGGCAGGCGTGCATCAGCGCCAGCGTGTAGCGGTAGTTGTTATCCATCATGTAGCGGCCGTCGGTCTCCATGGTGTCGGAGCACGCGCCCTCATGGAAGATCGCGCGGACCTTGCCGAAATCGCCACGCGCGAAGCGCTCGACGAACTCGGTCTTGTCCAGGTAATCGCTGATCTGGCAGTCGACGAGGTTCTTGAACTTGTCGGCGCGCGTGAGGTTGTCGACGGCGATGATGTCGGTCTCGCCGCGATCGTTCAGGCCCTTGACGATATTGGCGCCGATAAAGCCGGCCGCGCCGGTGACGATGATGGTCATGATCAGTTGAAGAGTTCTGCGTAGGTGACGACGGCCGTGCCCAGCTTGCCGACCACGATGCCGCCCGCGCGGTTGGCGTACTGCACGGCTTCCTTGATGTTGGCGCCGGCGCCCAGCATGGTGGCCAGCGTGGCGATGACGGTGTCGCCCGCGCCCGAGACGTCGTACACCTCGCGCGCCTGGGCGGAGACGTGCAGCACCTCGTGCTCGGTGTAGAGCGTCATGCCCTCCTCCGAACGCGTGAGCAGCAGCGCTTCGAGCTGCAGCTCGCGGCGCAGGTTCTGCGCGCGGATGGTCAGGTCCGACTCGGTCTTCCACGAGCCGACCACCTGGCGCATCTCGGCGCGGTTGGGCGTGATCATGGTCGCGCCCTTGTAGCGCGAATAGTCCTCGCCCTTCGGGTCGACCAGCACGCGGCGACCGGCATGGCGTGAGGCCTCGATCATCTTCGCCACGTGGGTGAGGCCACCCTTGCCGTAGTCGGACAGCACCACCACGTCATGCTCACCCACCAGCGTGCCGAAGCGGTCGAGCACCGACATCAGCACCTCGTGCGTGGGCGGGTTCTCGAAATCGACGCGCAGCAGCTGCTGCTGGCGCGCCAGCACGCGCAGCTTGATGGTCGTGTTGACGTTCGGATCGCGATGCAGGTGGCCCGTGACCTTGCTCTCGCCGAGCAGCGCTTCGATGCTGCGGCCCGGCTCATCGTTGCCGATCACGCCGAGCATGCCGGCCTGCGCGCCGAGCGCCGCAATGTTGCGCGCCACGTTGGCGGCCCCGCCCAGGCGCTCGTCGGAGCGGCGCACCTGCACCACCGGCACCGGCGCTTCGGGCGAAATCCGCTCCACGTCGCCAAACCAGTAGCGGTCGAGCATCATGTCGCCCACCACGAGGATGCGGGCGGCTTGGATCTGTTCGGAAACGGGCGAGATCTTGGTCATGGGCGTCGGCGGGGGCCGAATCGAAGTCAGAGCAATTACGATTGGGTGGAGCGCCCGATGGCCTGGTATTCGAAACCCGCATCGCGCATGGCTTGCGGCTCGAACAGATTGCGGCCGTCGAACACCATCGGCGTCTTCAACAGCGCCTTGACGGCGTTGAAGTCCGGGCTGCGGAACGCCTTCCACTCGGTCACGATGACCAGCGCGTCGGCGTTCTTGAGCGCGTCCATCTGACCCGCGCAGAACGCCACGCGTTCCAATTGTTCGGCAGAAAGATCGAGCGCCAGCGCATGGCGGGCTTCTTCCATCGCCACCGGGTCGTACACCTGCACGCGTGCACCGCGCGAGAGCAGCGCGGCGATCAGGATGCGGCTCGGTGCTTCGCGCATGTCATCGGTGTTGGGCTTGAAGGCCAGGCCCCAGATGGCGAAGGTACGGCCGGTCAGGTCGGCGCCCAGGCGGTCTTCGATCTTGCTGACCAGCACTTCCTTCTGCTTGTCGTTGACGGCCTCGACGGCCTCCAGCACGTGCAGCGTCTGGCCGTATTCCTGCGCGGTGCGCACCAGCGCCTGCACGTCCTTCGGGAAGCACGAGCCGCCGTAGCCGGTGCCGGCGTAGAGGAAGCTGTAGCCGATGCGCGGATCGGAGCCGATGCCCAGGCGCACGAGTTCGATGTCCGCACCCACCTTGTCGGCCAGGTTGGCCATCTCGTTCATGAACGAGATGCGCGTGGCCAGCATCGAGTTGGCGGCGTACTTGGTGAACTCGGCCGAGCGCACGTCCATGTAGAAGGTGCGCTCGTGGTTGCGGTTGAACGGCGCGTAGAGCGTGCGCATCGTCGCCTTGGCGCGCTGGCCGTCAGCGTCGCTGTAGGTGCCGAGCACGATGCGGTCCGGGCGCATGAAGTCGTCCACCGCCGCGCCTTCCTTCAGGAACTCGGGATTCGACACCACCGAGAAGCCGATGTCGGACTTGCCGCGCGTCGCCAGTACCTCGGCCACCGCTGCGCGCACCCTGTCGCCAGTGCCAACCGGCACAGTCGACTTGTCGACGATGACCTTGAAGCCGGACATGTGCTCGGCGATGTTGCGCGCCGCCGCCAACACGTACTTCAGATCGGCCGAGCCGTCTTCATCGGGCGGCGTGCCGACGGCGATGAACTGCACGTCGCCATGCGCCACGCTGGCCGCCACATCGGTCGAGAACTGGATGCGGCCCGCCGCGCGGTTGCGCTCGATCAGCTCCTTCAGGCCCGGTTCGTAGATGGGCACGCCGCCGGCGTTGAGCAGGTCGATCTTCTTCTGGTCGACGTCCAGACAGAACACGTCGTTGCCCAGTTCCGCCAGACACGCGCCGGTGACCAGACCGACGTAGCCGCTACCGATGATGGTGATTTTCATGCGAACACTTCAATGATTGAAAAAGTGCCGGCGCGGCTGAAAGGAACAAGCCGCGCCGGACTGAATTACATGCTGGCTCCGCCACCACCACCAAGCGTTTCGGTGCGGCGCGGTGCGTAGGTCTCCCAGCGGTTGCAGCCGGGGCACTGCCAATAGAACAGGCGCGCACGGAAGCCGCACTCCTGGCACGTATAGCGTGCGAGGTTGCGCGTGCGGCTCTGCAGCAGGTCGCGGATGGCGCCCAGATCCTGCGCACGCTGGATATCGGCATTGGCGCCCGCCTCGACCGGGTCAGCCAGCGCGCTTTCGGCCACATCCGCCGTGGCGACCGCTTCGTGGCTGACCGCCTCCGAGGCGCGCGTTGCCTCGGCTTCCACCAAGCGCGTCAGCGCCATCAGCGAGGGCTGGCGACGGATCTGGTCGCGCATCAGCGCCACGGCATCATCGATGCCGTGCACATCCAATTCGTACTTGTAGACGGTGTCGAGCAGTTCGGGCCCCAAGCGCGCGTCCATCTTGGAGCGCAGCCACGCCAGGCCCTCGGCGGCACGGCCGAGTTGCAGGTAGGCCTTCATCAGCCGCTCGGCCACCAGCGGCAGGAACGCTGCATTCTGCTGCTCGATGCTGCGCCAGCGCTTGATGGCGCCCTCGACATCGCCCTGCCCCTGCGCCACATCACCCAGCTGGATGGTGGCGCGCACGTTCTTGGGGTTCTCCTGCAGCGCGCGCTCGAGCCATTCCACGGCGGTCGGCACGTCCTTGCGTTGCAGCGATTCCTGCGCCAACTCGCAGCAGAATTGCGCGATCTGCACGGTGTAGTCGCGGCCCTGCAGCGTCTGCAGCTCGCGCGCGGCGTCGATCGCCTTGCGCCATTCCTTCTCAACCTCGTACAGCTCCAGCAACACGCGCTTGGCGGGCTCGGCAAAGGTGCCCTCCATCAGCATGCGCAGGGATTCTTCCGCGCGATCCAGCAGGCCGGCGCGCAGGAAATCCTGGCCCAGCTCGTACAGCGCGTGATCGCGCTCGGTGGCCGGCAGATCGGGGCGGTTGACGAGGTTCTGGTGCACGCGGATGGCGCGCTCGGTCTCGCCGCGGCGGCGGAACAGGCTGCCGAGTGCGAAGTGCAGCTCGGTGGTTTCCGGGTCCAGGCGCGCGACCTCGATGAAGGCATCGATGGCCTTGTCGGGCTGCTCGTTGAGCAGGAAATTCAGCCCCTTGAAGTAGGAGCGCGGCAGCGAGGCTTGTTCGGTGCGCAGCTGGCGGGCGTCGAGCCGCGCGGCGACCCAACCCAAGCCAAACACCAACGGGATGGCCAACAGCCACCAGAGATCGAGATCCATGCGTCAGACCTTGGGGCCGGGAACGTGGTAAGGAGAATCAGCAACGACAGGCGCGGGCGGCTCGACCACCTCGTCCGCCGTCATGCGACCGATCTGGCGGCGCAACCGGCTTGCGGCAAAACGGTGTCGCATCACACGCGGCGCCATCGCAAGCATGGCCAGCAGGATGCCGGCCACGAAGAACGCCAGCGCGATCAGGATCAGCGGCGCATGCCAGGCCACGCCAAACGGTAGCACCAGCGAGACTTCCGCCGTGTTGTGCAGCGCCAGCGCGAAGAGCAGCACGAACAACAGGATGCGGATGACCCAGACGAGAAATTTCATGCGGATTCGGAAGCGAACGGCGGCGCGGCGACCAGGCGCGGCGCGATTGCCGGGTTGTGCCGCATTGTAGCGGATTCATCAGGTGGCCAACCACGCCACGACTTGTGCGCCGAACCGTCACCACAATAAAAAACGCCCCGGCAAAAACCGGGGCGTTTCTGAAACTGCCAACTGCAACCAGGACTCAACGCGACATGACCAGTGGTGCCGCCAACTCCGCCGGGAACCCGGCGGAATGGCGGCTACTGTCAGCCTGTCGAGCCGCCTTCACAGCCGTCAACGACACCGCTGGCTCACCCTCCGAAGAGGATTCGCCTTGTCGTTCGAGGCTGCGGTCGACCCGCTCGCGCAACTCCTTGCCCGCCTTGAAGTGCGGCACCCGCTTTTCAGGCACCAGCACCTTCTCGCCGGACTTCGGGTTGCGGCCAACGCGCGGCGGACGCCGGTTCAGACCGAAGCTGCCGAACCCGCGGATCTCGATGCGATGGCCGTCCGCCAGGGCGTCGGACATCGCATCCAGGATCGTCTTGACCGCGATGTCCGCGTCCCGCAGCAGCAGCTGCGGAAAGCGGGCGGCCAGCTTTTCCACGAGTTCGGACTTGGTCATGGGCATCGTGCGCGCGTCCTTGTAGGTCGACCCGGTGGATGCTTACTGGTTGGTTTCGTTCAGCTTGGCCTTCAGCAGCGCGCCGAGGTTCGTGGTACCAGCCGTGCCGGTATCCGCCGAGAACTTCTGCATCGCTTCTTGCTGGTCAGCGCTGTCCTTGGCCTTGATGGAGACGTTGATGTTGCGCGACTTGCGATCGATGTTGACGATCATCGCGGTCATCGTTTCGCCTTCCTTCAGCACGTTGCGGGCGTCTTCCACACGGTCGCTCGAGATTTCCGAGGCGCGCAGGTAGCCTTCCACGTCGTCCGCCAGCTGCACCACGGCGCCCTTCGGATCAACGGCCTTGATCGTGACGGACACGATCGAGCCCTTGTCGTTGGCCGAGATGAAGTTGTTGAACGGGTCGCCCGACAGTTGCTTGATACCCAGCGAGATGCGTTCCTTGTCGACGTCGATGGCCAGCACCACGGCTTCCACTTCGTCGCCCTTCTTGTACTTGCGAACGGCTTCTTCACCAGTCTCTTGCCACGACAGGTCCGACAGGTGCACCAGGCCGTCGATGCCGCCCGGCAGACCGATGAACACGCCGAAGTCGGTGATCGACTTGATCTGGCCGGCCAGCTTGTCGCCCTTCTTCTGGTTGCGAGCGAAATCGTCCCACGGGTTGGCCTTGCACTGCTTCATGCCCAGGCTGATACGACGCTTGTCTTCGTCGATATCCAGAACCATGACTTCCACTTCGTCGCCCAGCTGGACAACCTTGGACGGGGCCACGTTCTTGTTGGTCCAGTCCATTTCCGACACGTGCACCAGGCCTTCGATACCGGCTTCGATCTCGACGAACGCGCCGTAGTCGGTCAGGTTGGTCACCTTGCCGAACAGGCGGGTGCCTTGCGGGTAGCGGCGCGAGATGCCGACCCACGGATCTTCGCCCAGCTGCTTGACGCCCAGCGAGACGCGGTTCTTCTCTTGGTCGAACTTGAGGATCTTGGCGGTGATTTCCTGGCCAACCGACAGCACTTCGCTCGGGTGACGCACACGACGCCATGCCAGGTCGGTGATGTGCAGCAGACCGTCGATGCCACCCAGATCCACGAACGCGCCGTAGTCGGTGATGTTCTTGACGATACCGTTGACGATCGCGCCTTCCTTGAGCGTTTCCATCAGCTTCTGGCGCTCTTCGCCCAGCGTGGCTTCCACCACGGCGCGGCGCGACAGCACAACGTTGTTGCGCTTGCGGTCCAGCTTGATGACCTTGAATTCGAGGGTTTTGCCTTCGTACGGCGTGGTGTCCTTGATCGGACGCACGTCGACGAGCGAACCCGGCAGGAATGCACGAATACCGTTGACCATGACGGTCAGGCCGCCCTTCACCTTGCCGGTCACGGTACCGGAGATGATCTCGCCGGATTCCAGTGCCTTCTCAAGGTTCAGCCACGAAGCCAGGCGCTTGGCCTTGTCGCGCGACAGGATGGTGTCGCCGTAGCCGTTTTCGAGCGCGTCGATCGCGACCGAAACGTAATCGCCGATTTGCACTTCGAGCTCACCCTGATCGTTCAGGAATTCCTCGATGGGTACAAAAGCTTCAGACTTCAGGCCCGCGTTCACAACGACGAAGTTGTGGTCGATACGCACAACTTCCGCAGAGATGACCTCGCCAGCCTTCATATTGGTCTGGGCGATCGACTCTTCGAACAGGGCGGCAAAAGATTCGTTAATTTGGGACATAAAAATGGGCATCCGCAGAACATGCCTCGCATTGCTTTCGCGTTGAGTTGCGGAAACACGCATGCGGGGTTACGAGTTGAACAACCGCCAGTGACAGCCAACCCATCACCGGCACCGATCGGACCAGCATGGCCGGTTCAGTTCGCCTTGGCGCCCTGCACCTGCCGGTACCAGTCCAGTACCTGCGCGACCACCTCATCGACCGTCATGTCGGACGAATCGAGCAATCGCGCATCTTGCGCCGGACGCAGCGGCGCGACACTGCGGGTGCGATCCCGCAAATCACGCGCTTCCAAGTCCTGCGAAAGACTTTCCACTGTAGCAGAAAACCCCTTTGCAATCAATTGCTTATAACGCCTCTCAGCGCGGGCCTGCACGCTGGCCGTCAGGAACACCTTGAGCACCGCCTCGGGGAAAATCACCGTGCCCATGTCACGACCGTCGGCCACCAGGCCCGGCGCCTCCAGGAAGGCCCGCTGACGTGCGCGCAACGCATCACGCACCGGCCCGTGCACGGCAATCGCCGAAGCCTGGTTGCCGACCGACTCGTGGCGCAGCGCGAGGCTCACATCCTCGCCCTGGAGCCAGATGTGATCAGCCTTGAAGCGCACATCCAGTGCGGAGCTGACACGCACGAGGCTGTCCACGTCGTGATCGTCGATGTTCTCGCGCATGCTGGCGAGCGCCACCAGCCGGTACAGCGAGCCGCTATCCAGGAGGTGAAACCCCAGCAGATCGGCCACCTGGTGGGCGACGGTGCCCTTGCCGGACGCGGTCGGTCCGTCGATGGCGATGACCGGATACGCGTTGGGAGCAGTGGCGTCGGACATAATCAATTCTGGCGGTTAATTGCGATTCAAGCGGAAATGCCGCTGAACGCCGTGAAGTATTCCGGGAAGGTCTTGGCGACGCAGCGCGGGTCGTTGATGCGCACCGTCACCGGGCCGAAGGCGGCGAGCGAGAAAGCCATCGCCATGCGGTGGTCGTCGTAGGTGTCGATGCCGCCGGCGGGCGGGGTCCATTGCGACGGCGGCGTCACGCGGATGTAGTCGGCGCCCTCTTCCACCGTGGCGCCAAGCTTGCGCAGCTCGGTGGCCATGGCGGTCAGGCGGTCGGTTTCCTTGACGCGCCAGCTGCCGATGTTGGTGAGCGTGGTGGTGCCGTCCGCGAACAGCGCGGCCACCGCCAGCGTCATCGCCGCGTCGGGGATGTGGTTGCAATCCAACTCCAGCGCGTGCAGCTTGCCGTCGTCGCGTTCGACGCCGCGCACTTCGATCCAGTTGTCGCCGGCCATGACGTTGGCGCCCATGCGGTTGAGCGCGTCGGCAAAACGGACGTCACCCTGGATGCTGGACATGCCGACGCCCTCCACCCGCACCGGCCCGCCGCCGAGCGCGCCGGCCGCCAGGAAGTACGAGGCGGACGAAGCATCGCCTTCGACGAAGATTTCACCCGGCGCTTGATACGCCACGCCCGTCGGCACGGTGAACGACGCCCAGCCGTCACGCGCGACCTGCACGCCGAAGCGCGCCATCAGGTTCAGCGTGATCTCGATGTAGGGCTTGGAGATCAGTTCGCCGACGACTTCGATGGTGACGTTGCCTGCCGACTCCACGAACGGCAGCGCCATCAGCAGCGCGGTCAGGAACTGGCTCGACACATCGCCGCGCACGCGGATCGGCGCGTCGATCTTGACCGGCGCGGCGTGGATGGCCAGCGGCGGGAAGCCTTCGTTGCCGGTGTAGTCGATGCGCGCGCCGACCTGGCGCAGGCCGTCGACCAGATCGCCGATCGGCCGCTCGTGCATGCGCGGCACGCCGTGCAGCGTATATTCGCCGCCCTGTAGGGCCAGCGCGGCGGTCAGCGGGCGGATGGCGGTGCCGGCGTTGCCCATGAACAGATCAGCGGATTTGGACGGGAAACGGCCGCCGGTGCCGGTGACGCGGTAATCGTTGTCACCCAGCCGCTCTACCGACACGCCCAACTTGTCGAGCGCGGCCAGCATGACGCGCGTGTCGTCGGAATCCAGCAGCTCGCGCACGACGGTTTCGCCCTGCGCCAGCGCAGCCAGCAGCAGCACGCGGTTGGAGATGCTCTTCGAGCCCGGCAGCTTGATCGTGCCGCGCGCCGCCTTCAGCGGACCGACGTCGAGGTGTTTCATGAGTCCAGTCAGTTCTAAAACGTTATTCGGGTTGCGCGCCGGTACCATCTACTGGTGCCACGCGCTGCGGCCAGGCCAGGCGCGCCTCGCTGGCGCGGCGGAACACGCGTTCGAGCGCAGCGCCGTCGCGCTCGGCAATCATCGTCTTCAGGCGGCCGACCACGGCTTCGTAGGTGGTGAGCTCGCGCAGCAATGCCTCGCGGTTCGACAGGCAGATATCGCGCCACATCTCCGGCGATGACGCCGCGATGCGGGTGAAATCGCGGAAGCCACCGCCGGCAAAGTCGAGCTTGAGCTCGGCGTCTTCGGCGTTGATGATCTGCGCGACCAGCGCGTACGACAGCACGTGCGGCAGATGGCTGACGGCAGCGAAGACGGCATCGTGCTGCACGGCCGACATCACGTGGCAGTACGCGCCCGCCGTTTCCCACATTGCCTGTACGCGGGCAACATCGGCGCGGCGATTTTCCTGCAGTGGGCACAGAACCGTCTTTTTGCCGACATAGAGGTCGGCCAACGCGGCTTCCACGCCATTCAGCTCACGGCCCGCAATCGGGTGCGCCGGCACGAACTGGCTGACCTGGTCGCCCAGCGCCGTCTTGGCGGCCATGATGACGTCGGACTTGGTGCTGCCGGCGTCCGTCACGATGGCATCCGCGCCGAGGTGCGGCTGCATGGCGAGCAGCAGTGGCAGCGTCTGCGCCACGGGCGCACACAGCACGACCATGTCGGCGCCCCGCACGGCCTCTTCCATCGGCAGGGCCTCGTCGATCACGCCCAGGCGGATGGCCGTCTCCAGCGACGCCGCCGACCGACCGACGCCCACGATATGCCCGACCACGCCCGCATGGCGCAACGCCAGCGCGAGCGAACCGCCGATCAAGCCGACGCCAACGATCACCAACCGCGAACTGGAAAAAGAAGAGGCCACAACACCGCCCTGCCAGAAAAAAGCAAAGCGGCATTGTAGCCCGATGTGCGCGGCGCCCGATGCCTGGGGCGGGGTGCCGCGCGGGTCACGACAGAAGTTACGCGGCGGCCTTTTCCTGCGCCAGCGCCACTTCCAGCGCCTCGATGAAGGTGGCGTTTTCTTCCGGCAGCCCGATGCTGATGCGCAGCCATTGCGGCAGGCCATAGTTGCCAACCGGGCGCACGATCACACCCTGCTTGAGCAGCGCGATGTTCACGCGCGCACCGGCGCTGGTGTCGTCGCCCACGCGCACCAGTACGAAGTTGCCCGACGACGGCACGTACTGCAAGCCGAGGCGATCGAACGCTTCAGTCAGCTGCACGTAGCCGGCGGCGTTCAGCTCCGCGGATTGGCGCAGGAATTCGGCGTCACTCAGCGCAGCGACGGCTGCCGCCTGCGCCAGGCTGTTGACGTTGAACGGCTGGCGGATGCGGTTGAGCAGATCGGTCAGCTGCGGCTGCGCGATGCCGTAGCCCACGCGCAGGCCAGCCAGCCCATACGCCTTGGAGAACGTGCGCGACACCAGCAGGTTTGGATACTGGCGCACCCACGCGACGGAGTCGTACTGCTGCTCGGGCTTGAGGAATTCGTTGTACGCCTCGTCCAACACGACGACCACGGTCGGCGGCACCTTGGCGAGGAACGCAGCGATGGCGTCGGCCGGCAGGAAGGTGCCGGTCGGGTTGTTCGGGTTGGCGATGTAGATCAGGCGCGTGTCCGGCGTGATGGCGGCGGCCATCGCGTCCAGATCGTGGCCGTAGTCGCGGGCCAGCACTTCGATGGCGCGCGCGCCGACTTCCTGCGCGGCCAGCGCATACACCGCAAACGAGTGCTGCGCGTAGATCACACCCTGCCCCGGCGCCACCAGCGCGCGGGCGGCGAGTTCAAGGATGTCATTGCTGCCGTTGCCGAGCGTGATCCACGCTTCCGGCACGCCGAACTTGTCGTGCAGCGCGGCCTTCAGGCTGAAACCGTTGGCATCCGGGTAGCGCGCCAGCTCATCGATGGCCGTGGCCATGGCCGACTTGGCCGATTGCGGCATGCCCAGCGGGTTCTCGTTGGACGCCAGTTTGACGATGCGCGCGGCATCCAAACCGAACTCGCGCGCGACTTCGGAAATCGGCTTGCCGGCCACATAGGGGGCGATGGCGCGGACATATTCGGGGCCGAACTGCAAAGACATGGGGTGCTCCTCTGGTATCGGCGCCCCGCCCATGCGAGGCGCGCTTCTGAATCCCTCGGGAGCGCCGCAAACCGGCGCCGGCCTGCCTCGTCCCCGTTAGCGTGCCGAGGGGTAGGACCCCAGCACCTTGAAATACGCTGCGTCGTGGTGCAGCTTTTCCAGCGCGCGCGCCACCTGCGGGTCGCGCTGATGGCCTTCCACGTCGACGTAGAAGTAGTACTCCCACGCACCGCTGCGCGCCGGCCGCGACTCGAAGCGGCACATCGACACGCCATTCTCGGCCAGCGGCGCCAACAGCTTGTAGACCGCGCCGGCCTCGTTCGGCACCGACAGGATCAGCGAGGTCTGGTCGCGTCCGCTCGGTTCCGTCTCGTAGTTGCCGATGACGACGAAACGCGTGCGGTTGTGCGGATCGTCCTCCACGTTGGCGCGCACCACGTGCAGGCCGTAGCGGTTGGCCGCCTGCACGCTCGCCAGCGCGGCGATGGTTTCATCTTCGCCCGCCACGCGCGCGGCTTCGGCGTTGCTCGACACCGCCTCGCGCTCCAGGTGCGGGTAGTGCGTGTTCAGCCAACGCTGGCACTGCGCCAGCGCCTGCGCATGCGCGCGCACCACTTTCACCTGCGACATGTCGCCGGTCTTGTGCAGCAGGTTGTGGTGGACCCGCAGCGCGATCTCGCCGCTGATCTTCAGCGACGTCTGCAAAAACAGATCGAGCGTGCGCGATACCACGCCTTCGGTCGAATTCTCGACCGGCACCACGCCGCAATCGACCGTGCCGGACTCCGCCGCGCGGAACACCTCATCGATGCTCGGGCACGGCACCGGCTGGATCTCATGCCCGAAGTGGGCGAACACCGCCTGCTCCGTGAACGTACCCGTCGGGCCGAGGTAACCGATGCGCAGCGCCTGCTCCAGGCCGCGGCACGCCGACATCACCTCGCGCCAGATGGCCGCGATGCTCTCGTCGTGCAGCGGGCCCGCATTGCCCGACTGCATCTTGCGGATGACCTGCAGCTCGCGGTCCGGCCGGAACGCCGGCGACGAATAGCGCTTCTTCACCTCGCCCACTTCCTGCGCCACCTTGGCGCGGTCCGAGAGCAGGCTCAGCAGCTGGTTGTCGATCGCGTCGATCTGCGTGCGCAACGGCGCCAGCTCCGCCGCGAGTGCGGCGTCCTTGTTTTGCTTCGTATCGTCTGACTGACTGGTCATTGTAGGAATCGGGTTCGGCAACGGATTGCAAATTGCCACGCAAAGCGGGCGCTTCGCGCAATGTTCTGCCGTGGTTGAGCGGGTGCCTTCTGCGCTTAGGCGGCCGACCGCTCGAAATCGCGCATGAAGTCGACCAGCGCCTCCACACCTTCCAGCGGCATCGCGTTGTAGATGCTCGCCCGCATGCCGCCCACGGACTTGTGGCCCTTGAGCTGCACCAGCCCACGCTCGCGCGCCTGCGCCAGGAACGCCTCGTTGCGGGACTCGTCATTGAGGAAGAACGGCACGTTCATGCGCGAACGGCACGACGGATGGATGTCGTTGCGGTAGAAGCTGCTGGCGTCGATGAAGTCGTACAGCATCTCCGACTTGACGATATTGCGCGTCTCCAGCGCCTCGACGCCGCCCTGGCGCTTGATCCACTGGAACACCAGCCCAGCGACGTAGATCGCATAGGTGGGCGGCGTGTTGTACATCGAGCCATTCTCGGCCACCAGGCGCCAATTGAACGCCGATGGGCACAGCGGGTGGGCATGGCCGAGCAAATCCTTGCGCACGATGGCGATGGTCAGGCCGGCCGGGCCGATGTTCTTCTGCGCGCCGCCATACAGGACTTGGTAACCATTCCAGTCGATCGACCGCGAGAGGATATGGCTCGACACGTCGGCCACCACCACGCGCCCGTGCGCTTGGCCAACATCCGGCGTCTCCTGATACTCCACGCCGACGATGGTCTCGTTGGTGCACAGGTGCACGTAGGCCGCATCGTGCGACAGCTGCCACGTCGACACATCCGGAATCTTGTGGAAGCGCTCGGCTTCGCTGGTCGCGGCGATGTTCACCTGACCATACTTGCGCGCTTCCTGCTGCGACTTGACCGACCAGGTGCCGGTGACGACGTAGTCGGCCTTCGGGCCGTCAACCGACAACCGCCGCATCAGGTTCAGCGGCACGATGGCGTTCTCGGCGATGGCGCCGCCCTGCAGGAACAGGATCTCGTAGTTGTCCGGCACCGCCAGCAACTCGCGCAGGTCAGCAAAGGCCTGCGCCATGATGCTTTCGAACTCGCGGCCGCGATGGCTCATCTCCATCACGCTCATGCCGCTGCCCTGCCAGGAGAGCATCTCTTCCGCCGCTTGCTGCAGCACTTCGGCCGGCAGCACGGCCGGCCCCGCCGAAAAGTTGTAGACACGTGCCTGGCTGGCTTGGAGGGCGAGATCGGCTTGACTCATGGGCGAAAGGACAAAAGAAAAATGGCTGTCTGGGCGCAAACCCAAACAGCCATTATCCATCAATCGACGGCGCGACGGGGATCGCGCCGGTTCAACGATGATTACTTGCCCTTCTTGGCGGTGGTCGCCAGGCCGATTTCCTTGTCAGCCATGTCGCGCATGGACTTGCCGACTTGCGGACCGTACTTCTGCATCACGCTGCCCCACACTTCCTGCATCGCCTTGCCCTGGTTGGTCATGAACGCTTGGCCGCTCGGGGTCTTCAGGAACGTGGTCAGATCCTTGATCTGTTGCGTCGTGTAGTACTTCGACAGCGAGTCGTAGTGCGCTTGCAGAGCGTCCTTGCGGAAGGTATCGGTTTCGAAGGCCTTGCCGGCACCATCGGTCATGCGCTGCACGGCGCCGTTCTGCTTCAGCTTGTCGACGGCAGCCTGCTTCTGCTTGTCGTCGAGCGACTTGTTCTCGACCAGTGCTTGTTCCAGCACCAGCGGGGCTTCCTGCTTGGCACCGTTTTCCAGCACTTCACCCTGACCGCGGATTGCCTGGTCGACGTTCATGGTCGTCAGCAATTCCTTGATGGCAGCCGTCTTGTCAGCATCGCCACCAGCGGTTTGTGCGAAGGCAAACAGCGGCGCGAAACCTGCCACCACGATCAGATGTTTGAGACTCTTGTGCATTGTTGCTCCCTTGAGATAAGCGTTGCGTTTAGGCCGGTCACATCACGCAGAAGTTCCAGCCCTTGCCGCACATCGGTCCGGCATCATGACCAGAACCGCGTCCAACGGCAAGCAAAAGTTGTTTCCAATTATGACTCGGCGCTGTCATCCGTCTGTGCGTCGGCATCCGGCGCGGCATCCGCTGCGTCGGCGCCATCATCACCTTCCGCATCGGACTCCACCACACGCTGCAGCCCAGACAACTTATTACCTTCACCCACCGCGATGAGGGTCACCCCCTGCGTAGCCCGGCCCATCTCCCGGATCTCGTCCACACGCGTACGGATCAGCACGCCGCCGGTGGTGATCAGCATGATCTCGTCTTCCGGCGCTACCAGTGCGGCGGCCACCACCCTGCCGTTCCGCTCGGAGGTCTGGATGGCGATCATGCCCTTGGTGCCGCGGCCGTGGCGGGTGTATTCGGAGATCGGCGTGCGCTTGCCATAGCCGTTCTCGGTGGCGGTCAGCACACTGCCGGCCACGGCCTGCTCACCTTCGCCTGCCGTCTCGGCCGGCGCCACCAGCATGGCGATCACCTGCTGCCCATCCTCCAGGTTCATGCCGCGCACGCCGCGCGCCTGGCGGCCCATCGGGCGCACGTCGTTCTCGTCGAAGCGCACCGCCTTGCCGGCGTCCGAGAACAGCATCACGTCATGCTGGCCATCGGTGATGTCCGCGCCGATCAGGAAGTCGCCCTCGTCCAGGTCCACGGCGATGATGCCGGCCTTGCGCGGGTTGGAGAACTCGGTCAGCGCCGTCTTCTTGACCGTGCCCTTGGAGGTGGACATGAAGACAAAGTGCTGCTCGTCAAACTGCTTGACCGGCAGGATGACGTTGATCTTCTCGCCCGGCGACAGCGGGAACATGTTGACGATCGGTCGCCCGCGCGAGTTACGGCTGCCTTGCGGCACTTCCCACACCTTCAGCCAGTAGAGGCGGCCGCGGTTCGAGAAGCAGAGGATGTAATCGTGCGTGTTGGCGACAAATAGCGTGTCGATCCAGTCGTCTTCCTTGGTGGCGGCGGCCTGCTTGCCACGCCCGCCACGCTTCTGCGCACGGTATTCGGAAATCGGCTGGCTCTTCATATAGCCGCTGTGGGACAGCGTCACCACCAGATCTTGCGGCGTAATGAGGTCTTCGGTGTCCAACTCGGTCGCATTGTGCTCGATCTGCGAGCGGCGCTCATCGCCGAATTCCGCGCGGATGGCGGTGAGTTCCTCGACGATGATGGCAGTAATGCGCTCCGGGCGCGCCAGGATGTCCAGCAGGTCGGCGATCTGCGCCATCACCTCGCGGTATTCCTGGACGATCTTGTCCTGCTCCAGGCCCGTGAGGCGTTGCAGACGCATCTGCAGGATTTCCTGCGCTTGCGTGTCGGACAGCTTGTACAGACCGTCGCCCTGCATGCCGAATGCCGGCAGCAGGCCTTCCGGACGGTACGCGGCGCGGCCGCCGGCCGTTTCGCCTTCGGCGCGCGACAGCATCTCGCGCACCAGACCCGAATCCCAGTTGCGGTTCATCAGCTCGGCCTTGGCGATCGGCGGCGTCGGCGCAGCCTTGATGATGGCGATGAACTCGTCAATATTGGCGAGCGCGACGGCCAAGCCTTCCAGGATGTGCCCACGCTCGCGCGCCTTGCGCAAATCGAACACCGTGCGACGCGTCACTACCTCGCGGCGGTGCAGCAAGAAGCACTCGAGCATCTGGCGCAGGTTCAGCAAGCGCGGCTGGCCATCGACCAGCGCCACCATGTTCATGCCGAACGTGTCCTGCAGCTGCGTATTCTTATAGAGGTTGTTGAGCACGACCTCCGGCACTTCGCCGCGCTTGAGCTCGATCACCACGCGCATGCCGGACTTGTCCGACTCGTCACGGATGTCGGAGATGCCCTCGATGCGCTTTTCCGTCACCAGCTCGGCGATACGCTCGAGCAACGTGCGCTTGTTAACTTGATAGGGCAGCTCGTCGACGATGATCGCCTCGCGCTGGCCGCGGTCAATCGCCTCGAAGTGCGTCTTGGCACGCATCACCACGCGGCCACGACCGGTGCGATAACCCTCGCGCACACCCGAGATGCCGTAGATGATGCCGGCGGTCGGGAAGTCCGGCGCCGGGATCAGCTCGATCAGCTCATCGACCGTCGCTTCCGGGTTGTGCAGCAGGTGCAGGCAGCCGTCGACAATTTCATTCAGGTTGTGCGGCGGAATATTGGTCGCCATACCGACCGCGATCCCGGACGAACCGTTGATCAACAGGTTCGGAATGCGCGCCGGCAGAACCGAGGGCTCGCTTTCGCTGCCGTCATAGTTCGGCTCGAAATTGACCGTTTCCTTGTCGAGATCGGCCAGCAGCTCATGGGCGATCTTTGACAGGCGGATTTCGGTGTAACGCATCGCCGCGGCATTGTCGCCGTCGACCGAGCCGAAGTTGCCCTGGCCATCGACCAGCATGTAGCGCAGCGAGAAATCCTGCGCCATCCGCACGATGGTGTCGTATACAGCCGTGTCGCCGTGCGGGTGATACTTACCGATCACATCACCGACGATACGTGCGGACTTCTTATAGGGGCGGTTCCAGTCATTGTTCAGCTCGTGCATCGAGTACAGCGCACGGCGATGCACCGGCTTGAGACCATCCCGTACGTCCGGGAGCGCGCGGCCCACGATCACGCTCATGGCGTAAGCGAGGTACGAACTGCGCATTTCCTCTTCGAGCGATACCGGGAGTGTCTCTTTGGCGAATTGATCCATTGGGCGAACGATGAGAGGCCCCATAGTGGGCACCATGGAGCGCTACGGTTGCGCGAATAACAGAACATTTTACCATGCCGCAAGCCCCGCCCCGCCATTGCGTCAGGCGACGCATCGTCAACCCCGGGCATGTTCCGTGCGAGGGAGAGCGAATCCGGCGATCCAGTCCCCACAAGGGTTTGCGAGCGATTTCCTGCCTTGTTGCGTACACACCACAAGGCCGTGGCGGGCTGTTCGAATCGCTTATATTTGCTTTTTAGGAGTGCGCCCTTGTGGCACAATCCCCCAGCGAAGAGGCAGACATTGTTCGAAGTGGAGCCTTCACCACACCGAGAATGTTATACTCCGAAGAATGTATGACTTGTTTTCGTCCCATCTGCTCGCAGTCTTCTGCGGTGATCTCATCCTGAGAGGAGAAATATGAAAAAATTTACCAAGCTCGCGTTCGCTGCAGCTGCGGTAGCCATGGCTGCGTCCGCTTACGCTCAGTCGGTGCCCTACGAAAAGAAGGCTACCAACGACAACTGGGGTAACGGCACGAGCGAGTGGGTCTGGAAGAACGGCACGAACGAACTGTGCTGGCGCAATGGTTTCTGGACGCCGGCAACCGCCAACGTTCAGTGCGACGGCGCTCTGGCTCCGGCTGCCGCTCCGGCTGCTGCTACCCCGGCTGCTCCGGCCGCTCCGGTGGTTGGTAGCGAGAAGGTCACGTTCGCTGCTGACACCCTGTTCGACTTCGACAAGGCTGTGCTGAAGCCGGAAGGCAAGGCCAAGCTGGACGACCTGGTCTCGAAGCTGCAAGGCATCAACCTGGAAGTCGTGATCGCTGTTGGCCACACCGACTCGTTCGGTTCGGACAAGTACAACGACCGCCTGTCGGTCCGTCGTGCTGAAGCCGTCAAGGGCTACCTGGTCAGCAAGGGCATCGAAGCCAACCGCGTGTACACGGAAGGCAAGGGCAAGCGCCAGCTGAAGGTTGACGCGAAGTCGTGCAAGGGCGCTCGCAAGGCACAAATCGCCTGCCAGCAACCGAACCGCCGCGTGGACGTCGAAGTGGTCGGCACCCGCAAGGCACAGTAATTCGGTACCTGCAGGTCAAAAAAAGCCCAGCGAAAGCTGGGCTTTTTTTTCGCCCCTATTCCGGGCAAACCAGCGGGATCAGACCATAAAAAGCGGTGATGCCCCGCGTCACCGCTTTTTGCTTTGGCTGACGCCCGTGCATTTAGTAAGACGGCGTTGCCTGATCGTTGGCGACCATTGCGCGATCACCCACCCGAAGGTTGTTCGGACTGCGCTGCGTGACGGTGGCGAGACGGCCATCGTCCAGACGCACGTTCACACGATAGACGGTCTGCCCACCGGCACCCGCTGCGCGTTCAACCTGGTTGCCGGCCAGCGCGCCGAGCGCGGCGCCACCAATCGTCGCGACCGTGTTGCCGGTGCCGCCGCCGACCTGATGCCCCAGCACACCACCCGCCACACCACCGATGATGGTGCCGAGAATGCCCGGGCTATTGACCGGCGCCTGCATCGGCTCGATCGACTCGACCCGGCCATAGAGGGCGCCCGGCTGCTGCTGCGGCTGGCCGCCGTAAGCGGGTGCGGGGGCCGGCGCATAGCCGCCACCATAACCGCTGCCATATCCACCGCCGTAACCCGGGGCGGCACAGCCCGCCAGCACGGCGAGGCCCGCGACGCCGAGTCCCGCCAGAATGCGTTTCGATTTCATGATTTCTCCTAGAGCGAGGGTGATCATTGGAGAGAGTGCACGCGTATTTGTTCGCCTTTGTTTCAATGTGAAACCATTTAATCGCGTTGTGTGATTTGGTCGGTGCCGGGCTTTTTGGTACATTTCCTCACCTAGCCGTTTGAGCCCAGGCGCAGCGCACCATGACCACGACCTACGCGAACGCCGATCCCGGCGAACTCGAAAAATTCAGCGAACTCGCCCACCGTTGGTGGGACCCGAACAGCGAGTTCAAACCCCTGCACGAAATCAATCCGTTGCGCCTCGACTGGATCCAGTCGATCGCACCGCTGGTCGGCAAGCGTGTCGTCGACATTGGCTGCGGCGGCGGCATCCTCTCCGAGAGCATGGCGCGCGTTGGCGCCAACGTCAAAGGCATTGACCTGTCACGCAAAGCCTTGCGGGTGGCGGATCTGCACAGCCTTGAAGCCGGCGTTGCCGTCGATTATGAGGAGATCGCAGCAGAAGCACTTGCTGCGCGCGAGCCTGGCAGCTACGACGTCGTGACTTGCATGGAAATGCTCGAACATGTGCCCGATCCGGCGTCAGTTGTGCGAGCTTGCGCGACATTGGTCAAGCCGGGCGGCCACGTGTTCTTCTCGACCATCCACCGCAACGCCAAGGCGTATCTGCTGGCGGTGATCGGCGCGGAGTACGTGCTGAACCTGCTGCCGCGCGGCACGCACGATTACGACAAGTTCATCCGCCCTTCCGAGCTGGCGACGTTTGCGCGCACGGCGGGGCTGGAGCCGCAGCAGATGCGCGGCCTCGAATACAACCCGATCACAGGTCGCTATGCGCTCACGCAGGACACCAGCGTCAACTACCTGATGGCCACGCAGCGGCCGGCGGCGGCATGATCATCGGCAAATTTCCGAATCCGTTGGGTGCGGTGCTGTTCGACCTGGACGGCACCCTGGCTGACACGGCGCCCGACCTCGCTGCGGCCGCCAACAAGGTCCGTACCGACCGCGGCCTCGAACCCCTGGCCTACGAGGCGCTGCGCCCGATGGCCTCGCACGGGGCGCGCGGGCTGATCGGTGTGGCCTTCGGCGTGGGCCCCGGCGATGCGGAGTTCGAATCGCTCAAGCACGCGTTCCTGGCCAACTACGAGGCGGACATCTGCGTGCACACGCGCCTCTTTCCGGGCATGGACGATGTGCTGGCCGAACTGGGCCGCGCGGGTGTGCCGTGGGGCATCGTCACCAACAAGCAGGCGCGGTTCACGGTGCCGCTGGTTGCGCAGCTGCGCTTTCCGGTGCCGCCGGTCTGCGTGGTCAGCGGCGATACGACTCCGCATAGCAAGCCCCACCCTGCACCGCTGCTGCATGCCGCGCAATCGATCGGGGTATCGTCGCAGCATGTGGTGTACGTGGGCGACGATGTGCGCGATATCGAGGCCGGACGCGCCGCCGGCATGCCTACCATTGCCGCCAGTTACGGCTATTGTGGTAACGGGCCGCCGCCCGCCGAGTGGCAAGCCGATGCGCTGATCACGCACGCGACCGAGCTGATCCCGCTGCTGTTCGACGCGCAGCGCGCCTGATTGGCCCACCGCATGACACTTGACCGCCGCCTCCTCACCAGGACGCGGCGGTCGACTCACTGACGACGTACGCCACGCCGTGGCCGAACTGACACCAGTATGACGACCTCCCCCGATTCGCGTCCTGAGCAGCACTCCAACAACAACGGCCTGCGTGCACGGCTGGGCCGCTTGCGCGACACCCCAGGCTGGCAGCGCGCTGCGCAATTCGGCGCGCGGATGCGCACGTCGCGGCGCACCAGGCGTATCGGGCTGGGCGTGCTGATCTTCCTGGTGGTGTTCGGGCTGCTGGGCGCGGTGGGCGGGCCGCCGCTGCTGCACTATCTGGCCGAGACCCAGCTGAGCAAGGTGCTGGACCGGCCGGTGACGGTCGGCAAGATCCGCCTGAACCCGTACACGCTGCGGCTGGAAGTGGACCAGCTGCACATTGCCGAGCGCGACGGCAAGACGCCCTTTATCGACATCGGCCACCTGCATGTGAATGCGGCGTGGAGTTCGGTCTTCCGCCGCGCACCGGTCATCGAAGAGCTGACGGTGGATGCGCCACGCGTGCGCATCGTGCGCACCGCCGAGCAGCGTTTCAACTTCTCCGACATCCTCGACCGGCTGAATCAGCCGGAGGTGCCGCCCAAGCCCAAGTCAACCGAGCCGGCGCGCTTCGTGCTGGCCAACCTGAAGCTCAACGACGGTGCGATCCAGTTCATCGACCAGCCGCTGGGCGCGCAGCACACGGTGGATGGCCTGCAGATCGGCGTGCCGTTCCTGGCCAGCCTGCCGGCCGATGTGGACATCTTCGTACAGCCGCTGCTGGCTGCGCGCGTCGATGGATCGCCGCTGCATTTCGCGGGCAAGACCAAGCCGTTTGCAGAATCGTTGCAATCGGACCTGACCATCAAGATCGACGGCCTGGACCTGCCGCGCTACCTCGGCTATGTGCCCGGCCCGTTGCCGGTGGCCATCCCGCAGGGCAAATTGAGCACGGACCTGACCATCGATTTCCAGAAGCCCAAGACCGGCGCCCCGGTGCTGCGCGTGCATGGCACGGCGGGGCTCGACAACCTGGAAGTGACCGACCCGAAGAAGGCGCCGCTGGTGGCCGCCAAGCAAGTGCGCGCGACGCTGGCCGACGTGCGCCCGCTGGACAGCGTCTACCACCTCGATGCGCTGTCGCTCGACGGCGTGCGCGTCGATGCCGCGCGCGCGGCGGATGGCGCCATCAACTTCGCACGGCTTGGCGGCAAGCCGGCACCGACCGAGGCCAAACCCACCTCGCCCGAACCCGCCAAGCCGAAACCACTCGACGTCGTCGTCAGCAAGCTGCAGCTCGCCAACAGCAGCGTGCACTGGCGCGATGCCACCACGCAGCCGGCGGCCGACCTGACGCTGGAAGACCTCCACGGCGACGTGGCAGTGCGCACGCTCGGCGGCCCGACCACACTCGACGTGGGCGCCAAGCTGGCGCAGGGCGGCACGCTCAACGTCAAGGGCAGCACGTCGCTGGAGAAGAACAACGGCGAGCTGGAACTGAAGCTCGACGGCGTGAAGCTGGCCGGCATCGGGCCGTACCTGCGCCAGGCCGGTGCGCCGCAACTGCAGAGCGGCGCGCTGTCGGCCGACGGCAAGGTCGCGCTCGATTTCGGCGCGGACAAGTTCAACGTGCGCGCCGAGCCGTTGACCGCTAGCCTGGCCGATCTCGCCATGGCGCCGGCTTCGGGCAAGGACACGGCATTGCGCGCCAAGCTGTTGCGCGCCGATGTGAAGAGCTTCGACCTGGCTGCGCGCACGATCGTGCTGAACGAAGTGCGCACCGATGGCCTGCAGCTCGACGCGCTGCGCAAGAAAGACGGCACCACCACGCTGACGCTGCTCGACAGCACGGCGCCTGCCGCGGCCAAGCCCGCCGCCGCAAAATCGAACGCCGCCGCCGAGAAGCCATGGGCGGTCACCGTACAGACGCTGAAGGTGGACAACAGCGCCGTCGGCTTCGAAGACCAGACCAACTCGCGCCCGGTCAAGGTACGCGTCGAGCCGCTGAACGTGGTCGTGCAGAACGCCTCGACCGATCTCGGCAAGCCGGTCAACGTGCAGATCGGCGCGGGACTGGGCAGCAAGGGCAAGCTCGATGTGCGCGGCGATGTCGTGCCGCAACCGCTCAAGGCCGACCTGCGCGTGAACACGCAGAACCTGTCGCTGGCGGGCTTCGACCCGTACCTCGACAAGGCCCTGAACGCCGCCATCACCAGCGCGCTGCTGACGATGGACGGACGCCTCGTGCTCAACCAGGGCAAGGCGCTGACCGTCAACTACCAGGGCAACGCGACGCTGGGCAACGTGCGCCTGCAGGACCGCGTGAGCGCCGACGACTTCCTGCGCTGGCGCTCGCTCGCGCTCAACCGCATCCAGGCGAATTACGACGGCACCACACCGCACGTGCGCGTGGGCGCGGTGGCGCTCTCGACGTTCTATGCGCGGATCATCATCAATCCGAACGGCCGCCTGAACCTGCAGGACATCCGCGTGCAGCCGACCGAGGAGCGCCGCTCGCTGACGCAGTCGGAACCGGCCTCGGCACCTGCAGCGCAGACTGCCGCACCTGCCCCAACGCCTGCGGTGGCGGAAAGCGCGGCCCCCGCATCGTCGATGGCGGCAACCAGCGCACCTGCGCCCAAGGCCAGCGGCGCCGACCTGCGCATCGATGCCATCACACTGCAGGACGGCAACATCCGTTTCACCGACAACTTCGTCAAACCGAACTACACCGCCAACCTGACCGCCATCGGCGGCTCGGTCGGCACCATCAGCACGGCCGCCAACCAGCCACCCGCCGATGTGACCCTGCGCGGCAGCGTGGACAGCACCGCGCCGGTCGACATCCACGGCAAGGTCAACCCGCTCGCGCCCACCGCCTTTGTGGACCTGACCGCCAAGGCCGACGGCGTGGAGCTGACCAACCTCACGCCCTACTCCGCCAAGTACGCCGGCTACCCAATCACCAAGGGCAAGCTGACGATGGACCTGCACTACCTGCTCGACGGCGGCAAGCTGACGGCCGACAACCACATCTTCATCGACCAGCTCACCTTCGGCGACCGCGTGGAGAGCAAGGACGCGACCAACCTGCCGGTGCGCCTGGCGGTGGCGCTGCTGAAGAACTCGCGCGGCGAGATCGATGTGCGCGTACCGGTGTCGGGCTCGCTCAATGATCCGCAGTTCAGCGTCGGCGGCGTGATCCTGCGGGCCTTCGTCAACCTGATCGCGCGTGCGGTGACGGCGCCGTTCTCGCTGCTGGCCAGCGCGTTTGGGGGTGCCGGCGGCGAAGAGCTCGGCTATATCGAGTTCGACCCGGGCACGGCGGCCATCAGCCAGGCGTCGATCGCCAAGCTCGACAAGCTGGCCGCCGCGCTCAAGGACCGCCCGGGGCTGAAGGTCGACATCGTCGGCCGCGTCGATCCGGAATTCGACCGCGACGGCCTGCGCCGTGAGGCGGTGAACCGCCAGATCCGCGAACAGAAGCTGAAGGACGCCGGCGACGCCGCCGAGGCCGACACCAGTGTCAAGCCGGAAGAGGTGGACAAGTACCTCGAGCGCGCCTACAAGGCGGCCAAGTTCCCCAAGCCGCGCAATGTGATCGGCCTGGCGAAATCGCTGCCACCGGACGAGATGCGCAAGCTGATGGAAACCAACGTGCAGGTGACGGAATCGGACCTGCGCGAACTGGCCCAGCGCCGCGCCAACGCCGTGCACGTGGCGCTGGCCGAACGCGTGGACCCGGGCCGCCTGTTCGTGGTGGCGCCCAAGCTCGACGCCGAGGGCATCAAGGACAAGGGCAAGACCACGCGGGTTGATTTCGCGCTGAAGTGACCCATCTGTGGGATAATCATCTTTCTTCTATTGGGGCCGACCTGGTTTCGACGTGGGTTGCGAAGCAGTAGCGGGCATACCGAGGACCCGTCACCTCGTTAATCAATGGGAATGCAATAACTGCTAACGACGAACGTTACGCACTGGCAGCCTAAGGGCTGCCGTCCTCGCACTGGCTCGCTGACGGGCTAGGGTCGCAAGACCAGCGAGGTCATTTACGTCAGATAAGCCTCGGGTGCGTCACGGGCCCGAGGACGAAAACCCTAGTGAATCGCCGTCGTAGAGCGTGTTCGTCCGCGATGCGGCGGTTAAATCAAATGACTGAACTAAGTATGTAGAACGCTCTGTAGAGGACTTGCGGACGCGGGTTCGATTCCCGCCGGCTCCACCAATATCGAAACCCCAACCACTCTCGGTTGGGGTTTTTTCTTGCCTGATCGCAGCGGTTCCCGCGTGTTTGCGCGGATTTCTGCGAACGCCTGCGGACTTCGCCGGCCGGCCAAGTGGCCCGTCCATGGCCGCTTTCCACTCTCTCCAGGCCATTCTTCTCTCCGGTCGTGCTCTCCGCGAAAGGCCGGAAGTCCGCAAAGACCCTGATCTGCACCATTAAAAATCAACAAGTTACGCGCGGACCGATCAAGCGGTTGTTTTTCAGCATTGCCTACCCGGAGGGAACTCATTTCGTCTCTGCGACGGCGCCGTGGAGCCTGGCGCGCTGCTCCTCCCATAGCGCCGGCGGATCGACAGCCAAGTCGAACAGCGTGACATGGTTCGGCATGGCATCGTCCAGGATAGCGGCAACGATGTCCGGCGCCAGCGTGGTCAAGTTGACCATGCGACTGACGTAGCTGTTGTCGATCCCTTCGGCAGCGGCGATCTCCTTGAGGGACTTGGCCTCGCCCGACTCCAGTATGGCCAGCCACCGATGGCCTCTGGCCAGCGCCAGTTGCAGCGGTGTGGCCGCCGCGTCCCACGGTCTGGCCTTGGTCGTTTCGCCGGTGGGCAGCGTGACCAGCTTGCGCCCGCTGCGCCGCTTGATCTGGATCGGCACCGACAACGTCAGCCGGCCATCGCTGGCCTTGACGATGTCGGGCTCGCCCGTCTTGTGGATGCGGATCTCGCTCATGACAAGGCCTCCTCGGGCTGGGCAACGCCCGCCGGTTGCAGTTCCAACACCAAGCGCTCGATGCCGTTGGCGCGCAATCGCACTTCGAGATCGTTGGGCGACACGATCACCTTCTCGACCAGCAGCTTGACGATGCGCGTCTGCTCGGCCGGGAACAGCTGGTCCCAAATCGTGTCGAGCCGTGTCATGGCGACCGTGACCTTGGCCTCGTCGAGACTGGGATCCAGTTCAATAGCGCGCGGCAGGACGTCGCCCAAGAGAGCCGGCGATCGCAGGATCGAGCGCAGCTGGTCCAGCACGGCGGATTCGAGTTCAGCGGCTGGTAGTCGCGGCAGCCCCGACGCGCCCGCGTGCTCCTTGTTCTCGCGCTGCGGCACGTAGTAGCGGTAGCGCCGGCCGTTCTTCTTGGTGGTGTGAAACGGCGACAGCGCCCGTCCGTCGTTGCCGAATACGATGCCCTTGAGCAGGTACGGCACGGTCGCCCGGGTGGCATTGCCGCGCACCCGGCCGTTGGTGGCCAGGATGGCGTGCACCTGATCCCACAACGCGCGGTCGATGATGGGTGGATGTTCGGCCTGGTACCACTGCTCCTTGTGGCGCAGTTCGCCGAGGTAGGTGCGGTTGTTGAGCAGCTTGTAGATCAGTCCCTTGTCGATCGGCTTGCCTTCGCGAGTCTTGCCGTCCTGCGTGGTCCATGCCTTGGAGGTCACGCCATCCAGCTTCAGCTCCTTGAACAGCAGCGTGCCGGAGCCGAGTTCGACGAAACGCTGGAAGATATTCCGGATGAGCTTGGCCTCCTTTTCGTTGGGTACCAGCCGCCGGTTCTCGACGTCGTAGCCGAGCGGCGGGACACCACCCATCCACATGCCCTTGCGCTTGCTGGCGGCGATCTTGTCGCGGATGCGCTCGCCCGTGACCTCGCGCTCGAACTGGGCGAAGGACAGCAGGATGTTCAACATCAGTCGCCCCATCGACGTGGTGGTGTTGAACTGCTGGGTGACCGACACGAAGGACACGCCGTAGCGTTCGAACACCTCGACCATCTTGGAGAAGTCGGCAAGGCTGCGTGTGAGGCGGTCGATCTTGTAAATGACGACCACATCGATCTTGCCCGCCTCGATGTCCGCCATCAGCCGCTTGAGTGCGGGACGATCCATGTTGCCGCCGGAGAACGCCGGATCGTCATAGTCATCTGCGACAGGAATCCAACCTTCGGCGCGTTGGCTGGCGATGTAGGCGTGGCCGGCATCGCGCTGGGCGTCGATGGAGTTGTATTCCTGGTCCAGCCCCTCATCGGTGGACTTGCGGGTGTAGACGGCGCAGCGCATGCGGCGCTTCAAAACTTCGCTCATCGCCGCGCTCCCTTCTTCGCCTTCGTCTTGGGTGTGGCGGGTGCCTTGAGCCCGAAGAACAGCGGCCCAGACCAGCGCGTGCCGGTGATTTCGCGGGCGATCATCGACAGGCTCGGGTACATCCGGCCCTGGAAGTCGTACTGACCGTCCTGGGTCACGATCACGCGGTGCTCAACGCCCTGGTACTCACGGGTCAGCACGGTCCCGGCTGCCGGTCGGTAGTCGCGATCGCGCTTCTTGACCTTGCCGGTCTCGATCAAGGATGCGATGCGGCGCTTGTTGCGCTCCAGCAGGCCGACATCGACCTTGCGGAACTCCATCTCCTGCAGGCGGTAGGCAATGCGGCGCTCGAGAAACTGGCGGTTGTGGGTGGGCGTATCGCCGCCGAAGAGCCATAGCCAGAGCGCTTTGATTTCCGGCATAGGAAGCTCGGGCAATCGTGCGATCTGCGCAGCCACCGAGGGTGACGTGGTGAAGGTGCTTGTATTCGTTCTCATCAGGACTCCGTTTTTGTGTTGTTGACGGTGTCTGAATGAACGCTCTGGTTGCCATGAAAGCCAAGTAAAACTTCGCTATCTTCAGCACTATCTGCGGACCGGAGATCGTCGGCCAGTCGAAGGCGCGCGATCCCATTTGCCAGCAACGACGCGAGCTCGCGCCGACGCTGTTCGGGGGTCATCCGGTCGGGTGGTATTTGGTTGATTGCGTGCATCGGTGTCGGTCCTCTCCGTCAAACTCGCTTGAATAGCGAAATTCTCCGGACGAATGCTGACCGACACCATGAGGGAGTTTCGGGCGCAGGCGTACTAGTGCGGGCCGCTGCGAATACACAGTATCGGCGCAGCCAGAACGCAGTGCCGTCAGAGCCCAAACCGCGCGCGAATCAGCCCGGCAAATGTTGGGCGAGGACTTCCTTGATACGCTGAATCGGCGTGTCGGATCGCCAGCCGAAGGCGTGACGGCGGAAGCGGGAACTGAACAGCCAGTTGCGCGCGCTCATGATCTATCGCACAGGGAATTGGCCGTTGCGGATGAATCGGTCAAAGGTGTCCTCCTCAGCCTCTTCATCATGCCGAGGCCGTTGCCATTCGGCATCGGGCATCAACAGCAGCGTCAGTGTGTAGTCGTACTGCCCGGCCACGCGGGTCATTTCGGTGACGGGCATGCTCGCGGGCTCCCTTGGAAACCAGGACTGTGCGCGCCCCGTCTGCTGATCGCCTGCGTCCCAGCCGTTGTAGCTGTGGGCCAGCGCCTGGCGAGGCAACTCGACGGTGTTCTTGCGGGTGGCAAAGTATGCGCCGGACCGAAGGGCCGCCTCATTCGACTTGGCCCACAGCATGTGATCGTCACGGCTGGCTACCAACACGGCGCGCTTCGGGGCGATTTCGGTCCAGCGCAAGGCGGCGGCTGTCAGCGAAACACCGTAGCGATCGGCGCAGTGACCCAGCAGATCGAAGCTGATCGGCTGCCCATCCACTTGGCGCCGGAAATCATCCAGCGGCATCAACAGGGTCGAGGCGAACGAGTCCGATTCGACCTCGATGTCGCGCTCATTGTTGTCCCCGGTTTCGATGTCGTCGCCACCGCACTCGAAGCGATCCTGTTGGTGGCGGTGCAGGAGGTAATGTCCAAACTCGTGCGCAATGGTGAAGCGCTTCCGACCTTCCGAGGCTGTTGCACTGTTGTAGAGGATCAGCCATTTCGAGCGCGACTTGTTGGCCGCCAACATGCCGTCGAAACCGTCCAGGTCTTCTCCCTGAACCTTGTCGATCGGCGACGCGGCAAAACACTGGCGCGAATACTCCAGCGCCAGCTCATCGACCTTCACCGGAAATCGTTCGGTACCAAGCACCGCGTTGAGCATCTTCGAGATGCGGTTGGCCTCGGCCATCGGTTTCTTGTGTTCGGTCACTCGTCGTCTTCCCAAGCATCGAGAATTTTGCGGATCTTCTTCTTGTCCGGCTCGGACATGGCTTTGAACTTGCGGAAGAACGCCTCATCGAGCACAGCCTCGTCTGGCGTCGCCGAGGACTCGGTGAGCAGGAACTCTGTGGTCACCTCGAGCACCGCCGCAATCTTGCTGATCTTGTCCGCCGACGGTTTCGGATCGTCTTTGTTCTCCAGCTCCCAGATGTAGCTCTTGCTGGACTCGGTCAACTCCGCCAGCTGTTCAAGGCTGAGCTTCTTCTGCTTACGCAGTGCACGGATCTTGTCGCCCAGGGGGGATGGCACCGTCTTCTCCTCATTCGTCTGCTTCAACCCAAAAATGATACCACCATACCGAACAAAACTGTACCTGCTTGACAAACCACTATCCGACCGGAAATAATCTGAATCGTTCGGTACGCCGAACGTTATCGGTCTGAAATCCCCAACAAGAAGACGGGGGCCTGGGCTGGTGCCAACCCAATCAAAACCTTGCAAAGGGGGAATGTCGATGAACGATGCTGAAAATCTGTCCAAGCTGCTCGGCCACCTGCCGCCGGCAGTCTTCCGTGAATTCATGGTGGGGGAATTCGGTCTGGCCATGCCGGAACTGGACAAAAAGCAGGGCAAACAGGACCAGCGCGCCGTCATGGAGCCGGTACTGTCGGCCCTGACGGTGAGCGAGCGCCAGAAGATCGAGGAAGTGGCCGAGCGCATCGTGCTGCTGTCGGACGGCGCCGGGCAGGACGTCATCGAAGGCATCAGTCAGGACATCTTCGGCGACGCAGAAAAAGCGGCGTTTGCCGCCATCCCGAATCAATATGAGCGCGCGCTGTGGCTTCACCTCCATGAGCCCGCGCTCTTCGAGGAGGCTTTGAACGCTCGCCAGGCCGACGTGTTCCGCCAGAGCGCGTCGTGCTATTCCGGCTACGTCGCGCCCAAGGACCTCACGGTGCTGGACGACGCAACAGCGCGGCAGGCATTCCATCAGGCCGTCGCTCAGCACCTTGGTTGCGCGGCGGACACTGTCGCCGTCCAGGTCTTCAAGCGGCTGCGCCCCGACACACTCACCGGCGAAGACGTCGACCTGTACCAGGTCAGCGTGCATCACAACCGCCCGCCCGAGATCATCGACCGCGTCCAGGCCAGCGAACTGGTGCCGCAGGAAGTCATCCGTGCGGTCTCCTCGCACATCACCTATGAGCCGGCCAACGGCCATCTGGAGGTCCTGTCCAAAGACACGGATGGCCGCGAGGCGCTGGCCCGCATCGTTGCGGACTCGCTGTTGCAGTCGCCCATCACCGGCGACAAGATTCCGCTGAAGCAATATGACTACCAGAGCCTGGCTGCCCCTCGCACCTTCGATCTGTCCGGCGAGGACGTCGCGTCGGTCAAGGTGATCGAACTCGGCTACACCTTGGCCAACCACCGGTCCCTGCTGGTGAAAATCTGGTCCAAGGACGTCGACGACATCTACACTGCCGCCCGCTCACTGATCTCCCTGTCGTTCGATTTCCGCAACCACCATCTCAACTACGCAAAGCTGTCGATCCGCATCAAGAAGGTCGGCAAGGAACGTGCGCGCACGATCACGGTGATCCTGCGTGACGACAACAAGTGCAACGTCAAGACCAAGCGCGAAAAGGATCGGGCGCTGTGCGACCGTTTGCTGGCCAAGTGGCAGTTGGTGAAGGAAATCACAGATGTCGCCGAAGAGCCTGTCGACGCGCTCGTTGCTTGATTTGCTCGATCTCTTCGAGCGATCGGCCGATGCCATAGCCGATGGAGATGGTCAGCGACTGCATGGTGTGCCCGGTTGGGATCTGTCGCGCCGCGCGACGCTCTCCGACCGGGATCTCGCGCAATGGACCGAACGTATCGGTTATGCCGGATGCTATCCGGCGCCCAGAGGTGACGAAAGCGTGCCGGTTGAAATCGAGGAAGACGATGACCCGGGACGCTATCGCTACCGGTGCCCCGAGACCTTCCGTACCAAATACGTGTCTGCCGATCTGGTGGCGGTCCATGCCATCACCGACACCAAGCTGCTGAACTACCTGGCGGACCTGCTCGGAATTCCACAGGCACATCGACGTGGCATCACGGCGCCTGCCATCGGTGGCGTGCTGTGGAATCTCGGCAAGATGCGCATAGCCGATGCGCAGGTCGACGTATGGCTGGCGCGAGCGCTTTCTTCATCCATCGATCGGGTCTTCGACCATTTCCGTGCGGCATCACAACCCGAACAGGGCTTGATCTTCACAACGGGCCAAGCCCTGCCCGACATCGTGCCGCCGCCCCGGAGCTACCGCATCGTTCCGATTGCCAGCGTTCTGGTGGACTACGCGGTCAAGCCACACCTTGATACCGACCTGATCCACCGCTTGCTGGTCGCACCGGCAGGCAGCAAAGAGGAAAAATCCCTCCCGGTTCGCTTCGACCCGTACTCCAACACACTGGTCATCGCCACCAAGGCCGACAAGCCTTGGGCCATCAAGGGTGCCAAGCAGGTCGCCGTGGTGAAGTACCTGGTCGAACAGTTCGAAAACGGTCGCGCGCGAGTTTCTGCGGGAGACATTCTGGTCGCGGCTCACGGTTCACGGGAGGCCGCACGCGGCAAGCGGGTTCCGAGCATCTTCAGCAGCAACAGCCAGTGGCTCGACTACATCGAACATGACGACGATGGGTATGGCATCAAGCTGGAATGAACCAGCGCCGACATTCATCCTCACGCACAACCGCCTTCGGGCGGTTTTTTGCTTTCTGGGTCCCACTTTTTCCTGTTTTGGCTGAGCCCGTACATCAGCCCGTACATGGCGGTGGCTGACGCCCGTACAGGCCGAATTTGAAGATGACCTCACGTTTTCGCAATCACCTGAAAGGAGAAAAACGTGAGTGTCAAACACCTCAACCAACGCCAATTGGCCGACCGTTGGGACGTCAGCGAAGCCACCTTGGAACGCTGGCGGTCCGAAGGAATCGGTCCGGTCTTTCTGAAACTGCAAGGGCGTGTCCTGTACCGCCTTGAGGACGTCGAAGCCTTCGAGTCCGAGAGCCTGCGCAAGAGCACGTCCGAGCGCGTCGAAGCGGGAGGTGCGGCATGAACCTCCTCTCCCCCGATCAAGTGCTGACCACGCCGGCCGGCGAACTCGCCCAGCAATCCGGCGAGTCGCTTTTCCAACTGAAGAACGACGCAGCTGACCTGCTGGCCGCTGCCAAAGCCATCGTCGAACACGTCGATCGCGCCCTGGATCTGAAGTACGCCCAACGCGCGCACGAACTGCGCCTGGCGGCCGGCAAAGACACCGGCGTCGTGCACTTCGATGACGGCCGTATCCGTATCACTGCCGACCTGCCCAAGAAAGTCGAGTGGGACCAGGCAAAGCTGGGCGACATCACCCGCCGCATCGCCGCCAACGGCGAAGACCCCGCCGAGTACGTCGAGATCAGCTACCGCGTCTCCGAAACCAAGTTCAACGCCTGGCCCGAGACGCTGAAGACCGCGTTCGCCTCGGCGCGAACGCTCAAGACCGGCAAGCCCGGGTTCCGTCTTGCATTGATTCAGGAGTGATCCCAATGAAAACCAAAACCATGTTGATCGAGCTGCTGCGCAAGCAGCCCGAGATGTACCTGCGCGATCTGCCGGAAACGATCCGCATCCCGGCGCTCGGTGACAACCGTGCCGACGAGGTGGTGCGCCCGCTGGAGGACGCGACCGTTGATGACCTGGCCTTCGCGATCCAGGGCATGGAAGCCGAGTCCCGCGTTCAACACCGCCGCCTGCAGGGCTTGCGCGATCTGTATGACCTGGCCCGCAAGCGCGGCGCCTTGGGCGTCACCACGGTGGCTGCTGCATTCGCCGATCTGGGTGGTGAAGGAGGCCGGAAATGAGTCTGCCCATCATCACCGCAGACCAGCGTCTCGCAGAGCGCCGTGGCGTCAAGGGCGTGCTCGTTGGCAAGAGCGGCATCGGCAAGACCTCACAGCTCTGGACCTTGAAGCCAACGGCGACGCTGTTCTTCGACCTCGAGGCCGGCGATCTCGCCGTCGAAGGCTGGGCGGGCGACGCGATCCGCCCACGGACATGGCAGGAATGCCGCGACTTCGCCGTCTTCATCGGCGGCCCGAACCCGGCACTGCGCGAGGACCAGCCCTACAGCCAGGCGCACTTCGACGCGGTCTGCGATCGCTTTGGCGACCCGTCGGCTCTGGACAAGTACGAGACCGTCTTCGTCGACTCGATCACCGTGGCCGGACGCTTGTGCCTGCAGTGGTGCAAGGGCCAGCCACAGGCCTACTCGGAGAAGACCGGCAAGCCAGACAGCCGTGGCGCCTACGGTTTGATGGGCCAGGAAATGATCGGCTGGCTCACCCACTTGCAGCACACGCGCCGCAAGAACGTGTGGTTCGTCGGCATCTTGAACGAGGCCTTGGACGACTTCAACCGCCGGGTGTTTTCGCTGCAGATCGACGGCTCCAAGACCGGCCTCGAGCTGCCCGGAATCGTCGACGAGGTCGTGACCCTCGCCGAGCTCAAGGCCGACGACGGCAGCGGCTACCGCGCATTCGTCTGCCACACGCTCAACCCATGGAACTACCCGGCCAAGGACCGTTCCGGTCGGCTCGACGCCATCGAGGAGCCGCATCTCGGCCGCCTGATGGAAAAGATCGCCGGCCCCGCGAGGCCCGCCACCGAGCGACTCGATTTCGCCCGTCCCAATCCGGCGTCTGCCTCTGATTCAGCTGCCGCCCCCGAATCCACTTCGACTCAGGAGTCCTGATATGACTTATTTCGATTTCAATTCCGCTTCCGAACAGACGTCCTTCGATCTGATCCCGAAGGGCACCCTGGTCCGCGTCCGCATGACCATCCGCCCGGGCGGCTTCGATGACGCGTCGCAAGGGTGGACTGGCGGCTATGCCACCCGCAATGCCGAGACCGGCTCGGTCTACCTCAGCTGCGAGTTCGTCGTGACGGACGGCGAGTTCGCCCGCCGCAAGATGTGGTCGCTCATCGGCCTGCACAGCCCCAAGGGGCCGGAATGGGCCAACATGGGCCGCACCTTCGTCAAGGCGGTCCTCAACTCGGCGCGTGGGGTGCACCCCGGCGACAACAGCCCTGCCGCACAGAACGCGCGACGCATCGGTGGATTCGCCGATCTGGATGGCATCGAGTTCCTGGGCAAGGTCGACTGGGAGAAGGACAAGAACGGTCAGGACAAGAGCGTCATCAAGGCCGCCGTCACGCCGGACCACAAGGACTACGCCGCGCTGATGGGCGGTGCGCGTCAGCCAGCACCTACGTCCCCCGCTGCCAGCGCTCCCAACGCGTATGCACAGGCCACCGGCCGAGCACCCGTTTCGGGCCGCCCCAGCTGGGCGCAGTGACGGAGGGCTAATCTCATGATGCTCCGTCCCCGCCAATCCCTCCTGATCGAGCGCACGCTTGCGGCGCTCGACGAGCACGGGAACACGCTGGCTGTCGCACCGACCGGGTCGGGCAAGACCATCATGCTGTCGGCAGTCACCGGCAGGGTGTTGGCCGAGCCCGATGCGAAGGCCTGCATCCTCGCCCATCGCACTGAACTGACCGGTCAGAACCGCGACAAGTTCTCGCGTGTGAATCCGAGCATGAGCACGTCGGTGTTCGATGCCAACGAGAAGTCCTGGCGCGGCCAAGCGACGTTCGCGATGGTGCAGACCCTGTCGCGCCAGACGCACCTCGACCAGATGCCTACCCTGGATCTGCTCGTGATCGACGAGGCGCACCACGCTTCGTCACCGACCTACCGCGCCGTCATCGACACGGTGCTGGCCCGCAATCCTCGGGCTGGCGTCTGCGGCCTGACCGCCACCCCGAATCGCGGTGATGGCAAGGGGCTGCGCGAGGTCTTCTCCAACGTGGCAGACCAGATCACCTTGGGCGAAATGATCGCCGCCGGGCACCTCGTTCCGCCGCGCACCTTCGTGATCGACGTCGGCGTACAGGACGCACTGCGCAACGTCCGCCGCACCGCGATGGACTTCGACATGGACGAGGTCGCCTCCATTCTCGACAAGCGCCTGATCACCGAGGCGGTGATCAAGCATTGGAAGGCGAATGCGTCGTCGCGCAAGACCATCGTCTTCTGTTCCACGGTCGCCCATGCGCAGAACGTCTGTGATGCCTTTGTCGAATCGGGCATACACGCCGTGCTGATCCACGGCGAGTTGTCCGACGCCGATCGCAAAGCGCGCCTGGCCGAGTATGAGTCCGGGCACGCCCAGGTCGTGGTCAATGTCGCGGTGCTGACCGAGGGCTATGACTACACGCCCACCAGTTGCGTCGTCCTGCTGCGTCCCAGTTCCTACAAGTCCACCTTCATCCAGATGGTCGGCCGTGGTCTGCGCACCGTGGACCCCGAGGAGTTCCCGGGCGTCATCAAGACCGATTGCATCGTGCTGGATTTCGGTACGGCCAGCTTGATGCACGGATCTCTCGAACAGGAAATTAACCTCGACGGGCATCCGGGCGACGGTGATGCGCCGACCAAGGACTGCCCGGAGTGTGGTGCCATCGTTCCGCTGGCCTGCATGGAGTGCCCCCTGTGCGGCCACGTGTGGGAGCGCGAGCCGCAGGAGCTTGGCGTACTGACGGACTTCGTCATGAGCGAGATCGATCTGCTCAAGCGCTCCAACTTCCGCTGGTGCGACCTGTTCGGGCATGACGACGCGCTGATGGCCACGGGGTTCAGCGCATGGGGCGGCATCTTCTATCTCAATGGCCGCTGGCACGCCGTCGGCGGCGGGAAAGACTTGAGGCCACACCTGCTGGCCGTCGGCGAGCGCACGGTGTGCATGGCCAAGGCCGACGACTGGCTCAACGACCACGAATCCGCCGACTCCGCCCACAAGACCCGGCGCTGGCTGAACGAGCCGCCGACCGACAAGCAACTGCGCTACCTCCCAGAGCACATGCGGGTGGACTTCGGCATGACCCGCTACCAGGCATCGGCCTTGTTGGCGTTCCAGTTCAACAAATCGTCAATTCAGCGGCTAGTGGTCGCGGCCAACGAAAGCCATCGGGAGGCCGCTTGAAATGCGCGATCTGCTACCGCAAGGCCAAGGGCTATGGCTGGTCCAACCCTCGGTTCAAACCGGGCGACCCACAACGCTACTCAGATCGCTGGGTGTTCTGTTCGCGCCGTTGCCAGGACGCGTTCTGCAAATTGATGACCAAGACGGAGGCACGCATGATCGATCCGAGTGACATGGAACTGGCAGCCATGCGGGCGTGCCTGTCGCCGCTGGGTGAGTACGTCGGCTCCATCGGCATGGAGCGGCCCTTGGCGGACTACACGCGGGATGAGGTGCTGACCCTGATCGATGTCGTCGTCACCACCTATCAGGACCAGATGATCGAAGAGCACGAGCGCATGGCCGCCAAGGATCGTGCCTTCCTGGAGGAGCGCCTGGCCCGTCAAGGTCAAGCCGCTCCGAAGGGAGTGCCGTTCTGATGCTGGATTTCAACCACCGCCCCAAGATTCACGAACAGATCGGCGCTCTCATCGATGCCGCCCTCGCTAGCGATCGTGATGGACAGGCACCGCGCACCTACCTCGGCGCTTCGCGGCTGGGTGTGGCCTGCGAGCGCGCGCTGCAGTACGAGTACCTGCGCACGCCGGTCGATCCCGGCCGTGAAATTCCCGGTCGCATCCTGCGCGTGTTTGAGGTCGGGCATGCGCTCGAAGACCTGGCCGTTCGCTGGCTGCGTTTGGCTGGCTTCGACCTGTACACCCGCAAGGCCGGCGGAGGCCAATTCGGCTTTTCCGTGGCGGGCGGCCGCATCCAGGGCCATGTCGACGGTGTGATCAACGCCGCCCCAGGCGAGCTCGGGCTCCGGTGCCCGTCGCTATGGGAATGCAAGACCATGAACGACAAGTCCTGGCGGGACACGGTCAAGCTCGGCGTCGCCCGGTCCAAGCCGGTGTACGCAGCGCAGATGGCGATCTACCAGGCCTACATGGAAGCCGCCATTCCCGGCATATCGCGCAACCCCGCGCTGTTCACCGCGATCAACAAGGATTCGCAGGAGATCTGGTTCGAGCTGGTGCCGTTTGACGGCGGACTGGCCCAGCGCATGTCCGATCGCGCGGTCCGGGTCATTTCCGCATCCGATGCCGGCGAGTTGTTGCCACGCCATGCAACGACCCCGACCCATTTCGAGTGCAAGTCGTGCTCCTGGCAAGACCGCTGCTGGGGGGCGACGTGACGACGAACGATATCGTGTGGCTCGACTTCAACGACGCGGCCGAACCTCGAAATGAACTCGTAAATGACACGGAGACGTTGCGTACCGGGTTGCTGGATCGGCTCGAAGCCGTCTTGCACTACCTGTTCCCCCAAGGCCGCATGCGGGGCGGCAAGTTCTATGTCGGCGACACCGACGGCTCACCCGGCAAAAGCCTGGTCGTCGAGCTCGACGGCGCTCGTCGCGGTTTGTGGAAGGACTTCGCCACCGACGATGGCGGTGATGTCATCGACCTGTGGGCACGATCCCAGGGGCTGTCCACGCGCCAGGATTTTCCCCGTCTTGCCACGGAGATTCGCCAGTGGCTGGGAGTCGCACCGCCTGCGCAGTCCATTGCTCCTCACGCGGTCCGTACCGTTGCTGTCGATGAGCTTGGCCCCTACACCGCGAAATGGGATTACCTCACGCCCGAGGGCGAGCTGATCGCCTGTGTGTACCGCTACGACCCACCGACCGGCAAGGAGTACCGCCCCTGGGACGTGCGCGCCCGGATGTGGCGGGCACCCGATCCGCGCCCGCTTTACAACCTGCCGGCAATCTCAAAGCTGCAGGACGTGGTGCTGGTCGAGGGCGAGAAATGCGCCGATGCGCTAATCGCCTGCGGCATTGCGGCCACCACCGCGATGAACGGGGCCAGGGCGCCGATCGACAAAACCGACTGGCGACCGCTCGCTGGCCGCTCGGTGCTGATCTGGCCAGACCGCGACGCGCCGGGCTGGGACTACGCCGAGAACGCCGCACGCGCTTGTGTCGCGGCGGGCTGCGCTTCCGTAGCCATTCTGGTGCCGCCATCCGACAAGCCCGACAAGTGGGACGCGGCTGATGCCGTCGCCGAAGGCTTCGACTGCGATGGGTTCATCGCGCAGGGCGAGCGCCGCGTGGTCAAGGCGGCATTGCCGATGCTGCCGACATTCACGCTGGGCGCGCTGCTGGATGACGATTCGCCGCTGCCGCCTGATCTCATCTCGCCGCGCGTGCTGACGCCGGCCGGAATGCTGGTCTTCGGCGGCGCGCCCAAGGTCGGCAAGAGCGACTTCCTGCTGGCCTGGCTGACCCACATGGCCGCTGGTGCCGCCTTTCTCGGCATGCGCCCGTCACGCCCTTTGCGCGTGTTCTACCTGCAGGCAGAGGTGCAGTACCACTACCTGCGCGAACGGGTCAAAGAGCTGCGCATTCCACCCAGCCGGCTCCTGGATGCCCGCGCGAACTTCGTGGCCACGCCCCAGCTGCGCCTCGTGCTGGACGACGCCGGCCTCGCGCAGGTGATTCCTGCCATTGCGAATGCGTTTGGTGGCGAGCCTCCGGACATCATCGCCATCGATCCCATCCGCAATGTGTTCGATGGCGGCGACGCCGGTGGCGAGAACGACAACGGCGCGATGCTGTTTTTTCTCTCGCAACGGGTGGACCGGCTTCGCCAGGCGGTGAATCCGGATGCCGGGGTGATCCTGGCCCACCACACGAGGAAGCTGGGCAAGAAGCAGTTCGAGGAGGACCCGTTCCAGGCTCTGGCCGGTGCCGGCAGCCTGCGCGGCTACTACTCGAGCGGAATGCTGCTGTATCGGCCCGACGAGCTGCGCACGACGCGGCAGCTCATCTTCGAATTGCGCAATGGGCCGGGCATCCCCCTCAAGCACGTGGACAAGGTGCAGGGGGAGTGGCGCGAGGTCGAACCCAATGAGCGGCTGGTCATGCAGGAGTATGGCCAGCGGCTCGATGCCGAACGCCGCCGCAAACGCGATGTGATCCTGCAGATCCTGTTCGATGAGGCTGCGCAGGGTCGCTGCTACACCGCCAATCAGTTCGCCGAAGGCTTCGAAGGCAAGGCGGGGCTCGGCGGCGAGCGCACGATCCGCGAGCGGCTTTCTGCGCTCTCGACGCAGGGCTACATCAAGTATTTCCGCAATGCAGTCGACTACGGCCTGCCGCCAGCCCGCACCAAATTCGGCTACCTCTGCGTGGAAGGCATGGTCCTGCGCTCGGTCGCTGGCGAACCCGATCCAGACACCGGCGAAGTGCCGTTGCGCGAACTCGCCGTACAGCCCACCCACTTCAAATGCCCGCAATCGGGGGCCGCCTTGCCGGTCGAGAACCCCGAGGTGTGGGTTTACCAAGACGACATCAACGATCCTCAGGAGCCCGCATGAACACGCATCGACAAGTTGGCAAAACCGTTGCCAACTTCCCCCTGCTTTTTGCCGACGTCGGCAAGTTGGCAAACACCTGCCAACTTCAATCCATTTCAAATCAACGCCTTGCGGAGTTGTCGGCAAATTGGCAAGTTGGCAGCGCCGCCAACTTGCCAACTTCAGCAAACCCGCATGGATACTGGGTTTTCCGGGAATTCCAAGTTGGCGAAAACTCCCCCTCCTACTACGTAGGAGAGGGAACAGCAGTTCCCTCTACCTTACGTGGAGGTTTGCCTGGAGGTCGGGATGGGGGCGGTCTGCCGGCGAACGGAAACGCGATCTTGGCGCTGGATCTCGGCACCCAGACCGGTTGGGCTCTGCTGGACCGTGACGGCGACATCAGCAGTGGAACCGAAGGGTTCAAGCCACAGCGCTTCGAGGGTGGCGGCATGCGCTACCTCCGCTTCAAACGCTGGCTCACCGAACTCAAGCAGGTTGCTGATGGTTTGGATGCCGTGTTCTTCGAAGAGGTCCGTCGTCATGCCGGCGTCGATGCCGCGCACGCCTACGGCGGTTTCATGGCCCATCTGACTGCCTGGTGCGAACACCATCAGATCCCGTACCAGGGCGTTCCGGTTGGCACGATCAAGAAGCACGCGACCGGCAAAGGCAACGCAAGCAAGGACGACATGATCGCTGCCGCCCGGCTTCTTGGATATGCGCCTACGGATGACAACGAGGCCGATGCCCTGGCGATCCTGCACTGGGCCATCCAGATCTACCACGATGGGCAGGAGGTGTGACATGAAGATCCCCACACCTCAGTACCGCAGCCCGCTGGGACGGCTCGTGCCAGAGCCCCGACGAGATCCCGAAGAGATCAAACGCGAGGGATGGCTCGACCAGCACATCCTCGTCATTTCACCCGAGGACACACGACTCGACTGGTCCGAGCGTGAGCTGCTCCGTCGCATTGGCAACCGCCTGTATGGGAACAAGGAGCGTCGCCATGGCTGAATGGAGCATCGATGAACTTGCAGATCGTTTTGTCGAGGCTGCACGCACTGCACATCGATTGCCCCCTGTGCGGGTGCAAGGCTATTTCAACGTCTGGCCGACGATCGTGCGCACGGAGTTCGAACGCCTGGCCTCCGACGATCCTGCACCCATCCGTTTTCCGCCGAGCCCTGCCGATGTCGACAGAATGCTGGAGGTCATGCGATGGGTGCAGTGTTTGGAGATGGACCAACGACACCTCGTGTGGATGCGGGCGGAGCGGTATCGCTGGTCAGAGATCGCCAAGCGCTTCGGTTGTGCACCGCGCACGGCACAACGACGGTGGGACATGGCCCTGCATCTCGTGGCACTCCATCTGGCATCGGGAAATTAAGTGAAGTTGCTGGTGGCTGCTAACGAGCGCCAGCCATTGCTAACGCTTGATGGGATTGCACGCTTTCCGGCGTGTCGCGTTTTGCGGCGATCGAGGGTAAATTCTCTCTATGGTTGCGAGAGCTGTGTCTCGCATCGAATCGACTTGTAGCCCGCCCGGAGCATCGCTCTCGGCGGGCTTTTCATTTATGAATGCCGATGAGCGCGCTGCAGATCCACTACCGTCCGATCGACTCGCTGATCCCGTACGCCCGCAATGCCAAGCAGCACTCGGATGCCCAGGTCGCGCAGATCGCCGCCAGCATCCGCGAGTTCGGTTGGGGTGCGCCGATCCTGATCGATGGCAAGAACAATGTGATCGCCGGCCACGGTCGCCTGCTGGCTGCCCGCAAGCTCGGCATGACGGAGGTTCCGGTCGTCCCGCTGGAGCATCTGACGGACACCCAACGTCGGGCGCTGATCCTGGCTGACAACAAGATCGGCGAGAACGCCTCCTGGGAAGACGAACTGCTGGGCATTGAGTTGTCCGAGCTGAAAGACGCCGGCTTCGACCTCGGCCTGACAGGCTTTTCTCCCGACGAATGGGAAGCGCTGATCGCAGGCGACGAAGCTACCAAGGACGGGCTCACCGACGACGATGCTGTGCCGGAAGTGCCTGAAACACCCATCTCCAAAACGGGCGACGTGTGGTTGCTGGGCGATCACAAACTGCTGTGTGGCGACGCCACCAAGACGGACGACTACAAGCTGCTGCTCGGTGACGAATTGCCGGACATGGCTTTCACCGATCCACCGTACAACGTGAACTACGCCAACACGGCCAAGGACAAATTGCGCGGCAAGAATCGTCCGATCCTGAACGACAACCTGGGCGACGGCTTCGAAGCATTCCTGCTTGCCGCCTGCCAGAACATCTTGGGCGTCACCAAGGGCGCCGTCTATGTCGCCATGAGTTCCAGCGAACTCGACACCCTGCAATCGGCCTTCCGCGCTGCCGGCGGTCGCTGGTCGACCTTCATCATCTGGGCCAAGAACACCTTCACCCTCGGACGCGCCGACTATCAGCGCCAGTACGAGCCGATCCTCTATGGCTGGCGTGACGGCACCGATCACTACTGGTGTGGCGCCCGTGATCAGGGCGACGTCTGGAACATCAAGAAGCCGGCCAAGAACGATCTGCACCCGACCATGAAACCGGTGGAACTCGTCGAGCGCGCGGTGCGCAACAGCAGCAAGACCAAAGACATCGTGCTCGATCCGTTCGGCGGCTCCGGCTCCACGCTGATCGCCTGCGAAAAATCCGGCCGCCGTGCCCGTCTGATCGAACTCGATCCGAAGTATGTCGATGTGATCGTGCGCCGCTGGCAGGACTACACGGGGCAAGAAGCGATACGCGCCAGTGATGGCGCGAAATTCGGAACGGTGCCGGAGGCGGATCAGCCGGTGATGGCGTAGATCCGCTCGCCGCCGTTCACCTTGGTCGACGTGATCGTCAGGCCCAGCTTCTTCTTGAAGGCGCCAGCAAAGGTGCCGCGCACCGTGTGCGGCTGCCAGCCAGTCACCTCAACGATCTGCGCGATGGTGGCGCCCTCCGGTCGCTTGAGCATCGCGATCACCTGGGCCTGCTTGCTGTTCTCGCGCGTGCGCGGCTTGGCTTGTTCGATGGCCTCGTCGATCGCCTTGGCGCTGACCGGCGCCTTGCGCGGTACGCCCAGCGCCTCGTAACCCTCGGCGGCGATGAACCAGTCGTCGCCGGTGTTCGTGATCAGAGTGCGGTTGGACAGTCCGTCGAGAACCTTCTTGCGCGCGCCGCCTTTGATGTGGTCCGGGAACCAGGTGATCTTGCCCTCGGTGTGTTGATGGGCATAGGCCAGGATGGCGTGTTGGGCGGGTGTGAGCTGAGTGGTCATTTGGATCTCCGTCGACGTGGTTGATGGTGTTCGCATGAACGCTTCAATCCGCCACGAAGACAAGTCGTTTCGGCGCATTCGTCGCTTCTTTCTTGAACAGGCCATCGATGCCCCGCAAAGCCCCCACGCCCTGTCGCCACCCCGGTTGCGGCAAGCTGGTCCAGGACGGCTCCGGCTACTGCGCCGAACATCAGCGGAACAAGGTCGGCTGGTACCAGGACCGTCGCAGTGCGCATCAGCGCGGGTACGGCGCGAAGTGGCAAAAGCTGCGCGCCTTCGTCATGCGACGCGACCAAGGGCTGTGCCAGCCGTGCAAACGGTCCGGACGCCTGACGCCGGCCGTGGCGGTGGACCACGTCGTGCCCAAGTCACAAGGCGGCGCCGACCACCCCGACAACTGCCAGGCGATCTGCCACCGCTGCCACGTGCTCAAAACGGCCCAGGAGTCGCGCCAACCGCGTGACCCGGCGTTCAAGCCTGGGGCGCCCGGCAACGACAGCTTTTGATGCCCCCGGGTAGGGGGTGAAATCCTTGGGCGCGATTCGCAAAAGACCGCGCGCCCCGTCAAATTTTTCCGCGTGCAAATTGAAACAGGGGGGACTCCCCCTGCGAGGACCCGAATCCAATGGCCGGACGCAAGCCGCTGCCCACCACCGTCAAGCAAATCAAGGGCACGCTGCAGAAGTGCCGCACCAACCTGCGGGAGCCCAAGCCGCAAGGGGATCTGGTCGAGCCACCAGAGTACATGAGCGAGGGCGCGAAGTCCGCCTGGCGCTATGCGCTGGAATGCGCACCGCCGCACCTGCTCAAGAAACTCGACATGTCGGTCCTTGAAGTGTGGGCCTGCGCCGCTGATCTGTACCGCAAAGCGCAGGCCGGCATCAGCAAGACCGGACTGCTCGTGAAGGCGCCGAACACTGGCGTGCCGATGCAGTCGCCGTACCTCGCCATTGCCAACAAACAGGCGCAGATCATGACCAAGGCCGCGACCGAGATGGGCTTCACGCCGGCATCGCGCTCCCGTGTCACGCTGCCCATGGAAGCCGCTGAGGACGATCTCGATCCTTGGGCGGACATCGCGGGATAGATGGAATGATGGCAACCCAAGCGCGTATCGATGTTCATCTGCTGACCCTCAACGAGCCTGATGAATGGCGCGAGGCCTGCATCGCCAGCCTCGCGGGCGCACCGATCCAGTTGCACGTCTTGCCGGGAATTCCTGGTCGCATCGGCCAGGCGCGTGCCGCTGGCTACATGCAAGGCACTTTGCCCCTGGTGTCCTTCGTCGATCCCGATGACCGGTACGAAGCCAGCACCTTCACTCAGCTGGCTGATGCGCTCGATGCTAACCCGCAGGCCGTGATGGCCTACACCGACGAAACGCTGACCGACGAACGTGGACGAGACATTGCTATGCGGCGCCTCCCCTACAGCCGCCAGCAGCACGAGGGCAGCGCCAGTCATGTGCACGGCCTGATCGTGATGCGTCGATGGGCCGTCGAAGCCGTGCTGAAAGAAACCACCGACATCAACAATTTTTCCGACTGGCTGCTGACGCTGCTGGTTGCCAAGGCAGGCGAAGTGCTGCACCTGCCCGTCATCGGACGGCATTGGCGACAGCATCCGCGCCAAAGCCATCGCATGGGCGACCTTGGGGCCGTCCGGCGCGTTCGCCAGTCTTTGGATTTCTCGCCCGATGAGCTCTAACTACGCCACCGTCGCTCGTCGCTACGCCGAAGCGGTGGTGGCCGGAGAAATCCTGGCCTGCCGCTGGGTGCAACAGGCCTGTCGCCGGCAGCTCGATGATCTGGCCCGGTACACGGGCAAGGCCAGCCCCTACCGCTTCAACCCGAAGTTGAAGGACAAGGAAGGCCGGACCTTTCAGCCCGCCGACAACCTGTGCGCCTTCATCGAGCGGCTGCCGCACGTCAAGGGGCCGCTGGCCGGTGAGCCGATCAGCCTGGAACCGTGGCAGGTGTTCATCCTCTCGACGGTGTTCGGCTGGGTGAAGTCCGACGGCAAGCGACGGTTCCGCCGTTCTTACATCGAGGTGCCGCGCGGCAACGCCAAGTCCACGCTGTCCTCGGCGGTGGGCCTGTACATGCTGGCCGCCGATGGCGAGGGGGGCGCCGAGGTGTATTCACTGGCCACCACGCGTGACCAGGCGCGCATCGTGTTCGGCGACGCGCAGACCATGGCGCGGCGCAGTGCCGGCTTTCGCAGCCGCTTCGCGGTGAACGTCGGCGCGCACAACATGCATGTGCTGGCCAGCGGCTCCAAGTTCGAGGCGCTGTCGGCCGAGGGCTCGACGCTGGACGGCTTGAACATCCACTTCGGCTGCGTCGATGAGCTGCACGCCCACAAGACGCGCACGGTCTATGACGTGGTCGAAACCGGCACCGGTAAACGCGACAACTCACTGCTCTGGGTGATCACCACCGCCGGCAGCAACCGCGCCGGCATCTGCTACGAGGTGCGCACCTTCGTCACCAAGCTGCTCGACGGGGTGATCCAGGACGACACCCAGTTCGGGATCATCTACGGGCTGGATGACGGCGACGCCTGGGATACCGAGCCGGCGCTGATCAAGGCCAATCCCAACTGGGGCATCTCGGTGCGCCCGGAGGTGCTGGGACCGCTGCAGGCCAAGGCCATGCAGTTGCCCAGCGCCATCAACAACTTCAAGACCAAGCACCTGAACGAGTGGGTCAACGCCGACACGGCGTGGATGGACATGCGGGCCTGGGACGCCTGCGGCGACTCCACGCTCGATCTCGACGCCTTCGAGGGCCAGCCCTGCTGGGTCGGGCTGGATCTGGCCAGCAAGACCGACATCGCGGCGCTGGTGCTGGTGTTCCAGCATCCCGACATCGCTGATGCCTACGCGGTGTTCGGCAAGTACTACCTGCCCGAGGACACGGTCCAGGCCGCCGGCAACAGCCAGTACCCAGGCTGGATGCGTACCGGGCGGCTGACCGTGACGCCCGGCAATGTGATCGATTTCGGCTGGATCGAGGCCGACCTGACGGAGATGGCCTCGCGCTTTCAGATCCAGGCCGTGGCCTTCGACCCGTTCCAGGCCACGCAGCTCTCGACCCGCATGCTGGCTGAGGGCCTGCCCATGATCGAGGTGCGGCCGACGGTGCTCAATTTCAGCGAGCCGATGAAGACCCTGGAGGCGCTTGTGCTGCAGAGGAAGCTGGTGCACGACGGCGATCCGGTACTGGCCTGGATGGCCTCCAACGTGGTCGCGCATCTGGACGCCAAGGACAACATTTACCCGAGGAAGGAGCGCCCGGAGAACAAGATCGACGGCATCGTCGCTCTGATCATGGCGATCTCGCGTGCGATCAAACCGGGTGACGGCATCGTGATCGACAGCAGCTACGAGCTGATGGTGCTGTGATGGGCAAGGTCGCCGACTTCTTCCGACGTCTCGGGCCACGCTCGGACTCGGACGATCGCAGTCCGTGGGGATCGTTCTGGTTCGAGCCGGTCACCGTGCGCAGCATGAGCGGCGCGCGCATCTCGTCCGAGTCGGCGCTGCGGCTCTCCGCCGTCTATGCCTGCGTGCGCATCCTGGCCGAGAGCATGGCCTCGTTGCCGTTCATCCTCTATCGACCCGGCTCCAAGCGCGGCAAGGTGGAAGTGCGCGACCACTGGCTGTACCGCCTGTTCCATATCCGCCCGAACCGGTATCAAAACCCGTTCGAGTGGCGCGAGATGCTGATGGGCCACCTGGCGCTGCGCGGCAATGCGTTCTGTCGCATCGTCAGCAATGCCGCTGGCGAGATCACCGACCTGATCCCGATCCACCCGGACCGAGTCAGTCTGGTGCTCTCGAATACCCAGGCCGACGAGTACAGCTATCGCATCCTTGACCGCTTCGGCAACCAGACCATCCTGCCGCGCGGCGCGGTCTGGCATCTACGTGGACTGTCCTCTGACGGCATGATCGGCCTGTCGCCGATCGAGATGGCGCGCGAGAGCTTTGGCCTGGCGTTAGCCGCCCAAGACTACGGCGCGCGCTTCTTCGCCAACGATGCCAAGCCCACCGGTGGCTGGATCGAATATCCGGGCACCTTCAAGGACAAGCCCGCCCGAGACAATTTCCGCGAGTCCTACCAGAACGCGCAGGGCGCGATGAATCGCGGCAAGGTGCTGGTGCTGGAAGCGGGCATGAAGTACCACGAGGTCGGCGTCACCAACAAGGAGGCGCAGTTCCTGGAGCTGCGCAAGTTCCAGGTCACCGATATCGCGCGCCTGTTCCGCGTGCCGCCGCACATGATTGCGGACCTGGACCGCGCGACCAACAACAACATCGAGCAGCAGTCGATCGAGTTCGTGCGCTACACCATGCGTCCCTGGGCCGAGCGCTGGGAGGCCAGCATCCGCGCCGACTTGATGCTCGACAACGAAGGGCTGGACTGCGAATTCGACTTCGCCGCTTTGATGCGCGGCGACGCCAACAGCCGGGCGACCTACTACTCCGCGATGGTCAGCATGGGCGCGCTCACGCGCAACGAAGTGCGCCTGGCCGAGAACTATGCGCCGCTGCCAGGGCTCGACGAGCCGCTGGTGGCGCTCAACATGGGGGCGACCGGCACCAACCAGCAGCCGTTCCAGGCGCCGCCGCCCGATGACGACAACGCGCAGCCGAACAAGATCAACGACCGAGAAGATGACGATGAAACGTGAACTGCTGCTGGCCGAGTTCCTGGCCACGCCGTGGGCCTTGATGCCGGAACGACTGAATGCATTGACCGCCGTCTTCGGGCGGTGGGCCAGGAACGAGCCGGCCGGCGACGACATCCTGGCCCGCGTGATGGCCGACCGTGACGCACGCCAGCTCAAACGCCAGGCGGCGCAGACCGCCGGTGGCAATGGCATCGCGGTGCTGCCGCTGTATGGCGTGGTGACCCAGCGCGGCAACATGGTCGACGACGTCTCTGGCCCGGGCACCACCAGCACGCAGATGTTTGGTGCCGCCTTGCGCCAGGCGCTCGCTGACGACTCGGTCGGCCAGATCCTGATCGACATCGACAGTCCGGGCGGCAGCGTCTACGGCGTCGCCGAACTCGCGGACCAGATCCAGTCGGCGCGCGCGGCCAAACCGGTCGTGGCGATCGCCAACAGCCTCGCGGCCAGCGCCGCGTACTGGATCGGCTGTGCCGCCGCCGAGTTGTACGTCACGCCCGGTGGCGAGGTCGGCTCCATCGGCGTGTGGCAGGCGCATTTCGATTACTCGCAAGCGCTGGCCACCGATGGGGTGAAGCCCACCCTGATCTCGGCCGGCAAGTACAAGGTCGAAGGCAATCCTTACGAGCCGTTGGACGAGGAAGCGCGCGGCTTCATGCAATCGCGCGTGGACGATTACTACGGCGCGTTCACGAAAGCCGTCGCCAAGGGGCGCGGCCAGCCGATTGCCAGTGTGCGCGAGGGCATGGGCCAGGGCCGGGTGCTCGGCGCGGATGCCGCGCTCACGCAGAAGATGGTCGATGGCATCGCTACCTTCGATGAGGTCGTCACGATGATGCAAAAGCGCGGACGTGCTCAAGGTCGAGCCACGTCCCGCCTCACGCAAGCCAGGAACACGCTTGCCTTGATTTGATTTTCTGCCTGCCCGGCGTCACTGGGCAGACCCAACGAACAGCCGCTTGAGGGTGACCTCGGCGGCTTTTTTCATACCCGCTCCGGTGATGCTCACCCGCGCGGGTTTTTTCATTTGGAGAACCCGCAATGAGCAAACACCTACGAGAGCTTCAGGCCAGGAAAGCGAATCTGGTCAAGGACGCCCGTGCCTTGACGGAAGGCGCCGCTGCCGAGAATCGCGATCTCACGGCCGAAGAGGCCAGCCGCTTCGACACCCTGCGCGCCCAGATCGAAACGGCCTCCGCCGCCATCGACCGGGAGATGACCCTGGTTGCGGAGGAGGCGCGCTCGGCCGGCGTCGCCGTGGCCTTGGCAACGGCTGGTGCCGTGCAGCCCAATCCGCCTGCCGCCAGCGCACCGGCAGGCGCGAGCATCATCACCGTCAGCGACAACCGCGAACTCGATCCCCGGCGCGGTTTTGCCAGCGTCGGCGACTTCCTGAAGTCGGTGCGACAGGCCGAGATCGCGCGCCGCGCGGGCGGCGTGGTCGACGAGCGGCTGCTGGTCGGCTCCGGGATCGGTGCCGTCGCCCCCGGCCTGGCGGCCAACGAATCGGCCGGCGTGGACGGCGGCTTTGCCGTGCCGCCTCAGTTCGCGCAGGAGATCTTCACGCTCTCGCTGGGTGAGGACGGCCTGCTGCCGATGACCGACAACGTCGAGATCTCCGGCAACAGCATGTCCTTCCCGAAGGACGAGACCACGCCCTGGGGATCGAACGGCGTGCGCGCCTACTGGCAGGGCGAGGCCTCCGTCGCCCAGGCCACCAAGCCGCAACTGGGCCTGACCACGCTGCGCTTGAAGAAACTCATGGCGCTGGTGCCCATCACCTCGGAACTGCTGGAGGACACCAACGCGCTCACCTCCTACCTGCCCAAGCAGATCGCCGAGCGTATCCGCTGGAAGACCAACGAGGCCATCCTGAACGGCCAGGGCGATGGCGTGCCGTTGGGCGCCTTCCAGTCCGGTGCGGTGATCACCGTGCCCAAGGACCAGGGCCAAGCGACCCAGACCTTGACCCTCACGAACCTGCTCAACATGCAGTCACGCTTCATGCCCGGCTCGGAGAACAAGGGCGTGTGGATCATCAACAAGTCGGTCCAGGCCGCCCTGTACGGCATCACCTGGAACGGCATGCCGGCCTTCATGCCGATCGGCTACCAGGTCAACCTCGGCGGCTCGCTCGCCCAGGTGCAGCGCAACACGCTGCTGGGCCTGCCAGTGATCTTCTCGCAGCACCCGGCGCCGTTCTCGAGCCAGGGCGACGTGCTGCTGGTGGACCTGCAGTACTACCACACGATCACCAAGGCGGGCGGCCTGCAGACCGCCACCAGCATGCATCTGTATTTCGACGCCGACGCGGTGGCCTTCCGCACCACCTTCCGCATGGACGGGCAAAGCAAGATCGCGCAGGCCGTGTCGCCCGCCAAGGGCGCGGCCACGCTCTCGCCCTTCGTCCAGCTCGGTGCGCGCTGATCTTTTCACTCACACAGAAGGACATCCCATGGGCTTCCCCAACACCAAAGGCTCGGAACAGTTCGCCATTCTTGGCCGCACCGGCCCCCTCAATGCCAATGCCGCGCAATCCGCCTGGGTCCCGGTCAGCAACGTCCATCGCTTGCTGGCGCTGATCGATACCGGCGCCAACGCGAACGGCGTGCTCAATGCGCAGCTGCTGCAGGCACTGGACGCCACCGGCACCGGCGCCAAGCCGATCACCGGCGTCAATGGCCAGGCCAAGGCACTCACCCCGATCGCAGCCGGCAATGCAATCAACGTGCAGGCCCTGATCGATTGCTCGGTCGACGAGCTCGACACCAACAACGGCTACGCCTTCGTGCAGTTGCAGATCACGCTGTCGAACGCCGGCCTGATCGCGGGCCTGCTGCTGGGCATCAATGCGCGGTTTGAGCCGGCCAGCTCGCTCAACGCCGCATCCGTCGCCCAGATCACCGGCTGAGCCACGACTGGTCGCGAACGGTCTTCCCATTCCTGATTTTTTTCACCCCCCTCAACAAGGAGCTTTTCCATGAACGTGATCCGCTATCTCATCGATTTCTTCCACATCAACGGCGCGGGCGTGCAGTCCGTCAAGTACGCCAAGGGCCAGACCTATCCGGCTGACGACGAAACCCTGTCGCATGTGGAGGCCGGGCACGCCGAGATTGTGGTGATCGATGTCACCGCCACGACCAGCGACGCTGCGACTGCCGAGCCGGCCCAGCCCGACCCGACCCCGGTGTCGGATGCGACCCCGGACACCGCACCGGTCGCCCAAGCGGCAGACGTAGCACCGGCGACTACGGCGGCAGCGCCCGCCGCAGATCCCGCTCCGGCTGCGGATGCAAGCGCGTCCTCGGCGACTCCGGCGACCACCGCAACCGATCCTGTGCCGGCTCCCGCCGTCGTGGTGGCGGCAGCGCCTGTGACCAGTCCGTCGGCGACCGATACGCCTGGCGATCCGTCTCTGACGGCGGCCCAGCCTGCCGACGCCACCGGGACCCAGGCAAGCGCGGCGGCAGCCTCCGCTGACTCGGCGGCGCCGGCAGCACAGGCGACGACCGCTACGCCGCCTGACGCGCCCGCCGCTTCGACGAACGAGCCGGCTGCTGCGGCGCCGTCGTCCGCGACCACGGCAACTGCCAGCACCCAAGGCTGATGCCATTTCACCTGGTGACACCACCGGCCGTCGATGCCACCACCGGCATCGCCGAGCCGGTGTCCCTGGCCGAGGTCAAGCAGCATCTGCGCGTCGACATCCCGGATGATGACGCGCTGATCCTGGCGTTGATCAGCAGTGCGCGGCAGATGGCCGAGACGCTGACCAACCGTCAGTTGCTCCCGGCCACCTGGAACCTGGTGCTCGATGCCTTCCCTGGGCCAAGCCTAATGGGCGTGCCGGCGGGTCTGTCGTACTCGATCCCCGGGCACGCCATCCTCATTCCGAAGGGGCCGGTGCAAACCGTGACTTCGATCGTCTACCAGGACATGAATTTCAATCTGGTGACGATGCCGCCCGAGGACTACGTGGTGACCTCCACCGACGATCTGACCCGCATCACGCCGATCTTCGGCCAGATCTGGCAGCCGACGTTGCCGCAAATCGGCGCGGTCGCCGTGCAGTTCGTGGCGGGCTATGGCGATTCGACGCAGGTGCCCGAGGGCATCAAGCACTGGATCAAGCTGCGCGTCGACAGCCTCTACAACCAGCGCGGCGAAGTGGCCTTCGCACGCGGGCGCATGGACAAGCTGCCCTATGTGGACGCGCTGCTCGACCCCTACCGGATCGCCATCCTATGAGCGAAGCGCTGATGCTCCCCGATACCGGGGAGCTCAACCGTCGCATCGTCATCCGGCGTTGGACCGACGTCCCCAATGCCAGCTTCAACGTCGATCAGACCTTCGATGCCGGCATCAACCGCTGGGCCAAGGTCGAGCCCATCCGGGGCATTGCCTCCCGCATGGGCGTGGCGACGGTGGAGGAAGCGACGCATTACTTCTGGGTGCGCTACAGCGCCGAGACGACGGCTGACTATTTTTCGCAGGACCGCGTCATCGAGTACCGCGCCCGGCGCTATCGCATCCTCGACGCGCAGAACTTCCAGGATGCCGACCGCTACATCCGGATCACCGCCAAGAATCTGGGTGCCATCGCTTCGCTCAACACGAGCGCACCGTGAGATTCGCCATGACTCAACAAAGCAGTGACGGACAGGTGGCAGGCATCAGCCTGCACGTCGGTCTCGATTTCCACAGCACGATCGACTACGACCGCAAGGCCATGCGCCGTGCCTTGGTCAAGGGCGCGGCGGTCGTGCGCAAAGAGGCACGCACGCTGGTGTCCCGCCGCGTGGTGTCCCAGCCTGGCGAGTTCCCCGGTGAAGTGACGGGCGCGATGCGCCGCGCCATCGGCGTGATCGGCAGAGGCTCCAAGGGCGGCTGGGTCAAGGTGGGTGTGCGCGCGATTCCCGGCAGCTTCTACTACCCGGCCGTGCTGTTCTACGGCAGCCCGGCGCGCCACATCGCCGCGCGCGGCAACTTCATGACGGCGGCGCTGGCGAATCGCGGCAGCGAGATCCGCGAGCAGGTGCGCGACGCGCTGCGCCACGCCTTGGTGCCCAGGTAATGCAACTCGAACTCGTCATCGCGCAACTGCGCGCACTGTGCCCGTCGTTCAGCGGCCGGGTGGCCGGTGCCGCCGAATTCAAGCCGGTGCAGGAAGCGGCAGCGTTGCCGGTGCCGTGCGCCTTCGTCATCCCGCTCGACGACCGTCCCGAGCCACCCAAGGCGCTCAACGCCGTGGGGCAGGAGATGACCGACAGCTTCGGCGTGATCATCGCGCTCGACAACCGTGCCGATGAGAAGGGCCAATCTGCCTTCGATGGCGTGCATGCCGTCCGCGCCGAAATCTGGCGGGCCTTGCTCGGCTGGGTGCCGGGGCCGGTGAACACCGTCAATCCGGCCACCGACTACAACGGCATCTTCTACGAGGGCGGCAGCCTGCTGGCGATGGACCGCGCGCGGCTCTGGTACCAGTTCGAGTTCGGCGCGCAGATGTGGATCGGTGCCAGCGATGGCTGGGAAGCCGGTGCATTGCGCACCTTGCCGGACTTTGGCACCGAGGATGCCCAAGGTCGATGGCTACCGGGCTCCGCCGCCAACGTGGAAGTCGATGTCGGCAGGCCGATCTTCGACGCCACGGCCGATTACCCGGCCAACCCGATCGCCGACTTTGCCCAGGCTACCGTGAGCGCGCCGCGCACGCACGGCCCAGACGGACGCATCGAGTTCGACATTTCAGTTCCCTGACCTGGCTGCCCAGGCCACGACGGATTTTCATGACCGCCCGCCACGACTCGCGTCGTCGCGGGCTTTTTGCACTGGAGCACGCATGTTTGCCATTCCCACACCGGGCCGATCGGTCCCCATCCCTGGAACCAGGACACTGTTGCCGGCCACCGGCCAGAACATCGGCCAGGTCACCCAGTACTGGCAGCGCCGGCTGCATGAGGGCGATATCACGCTGAGCGAGGCGCCTCCCGCTGCGACCCCGGCGGCGACGGAAGCAGCAAAGGCCGCGTCAACGGCTGCATCGCCGGCCCCGGCATCCGCACCGGCGGCAAACAGCCCGCCCCCAGCCACCTCCGTAGCACCTGAACCGGCGGCTTCCGCAAGGAGTACGACATGAGCGGCGTGTCCTTCGAACACATTCCATCCAATCTGCGCGTGCCGCTGTTCTACGCGGAGATGGACAACAGCCAGGCCAATCTGGGCGACCAGGCGCTCAATGCGCTGTTGATTGGTCAGATGTTTCCCTGGGGAACAGCCACGCCCAACAAGGCGGTGCTGGTCACCGATCCAAAGTCGGCCTTGGTCCTGTTCGGCCAGGGATCGATGCTGGCGCGCATGGTGGCCAGCTATCGGCTGCAGGATGCTGGTTCCTGCAACCTGTGGTGCATCCCCGTACAAGATGACCCCGCTGCCTCGCAGGCCTCGGGCACGATCGTCATCAACGGCTTCGCCAGCGCGGCGGGCGCCATCGCCCTCTACATCGCGGGCCAGCGCGTGAATGTCGGCGTCCAGCTGGGTGACAGCCCGTTCAACATCGCCGCCAACATGGTCAGCAGCATCAACGCCAATGCCGATCTGCCGGTGACCGCCACGACGGGGGCGTATGCCTTCGCCGCCGTGCGCCCCATGTCGGCGATCGCCGAGGGCTCGGCCGTCGTCACGCTCACCAGCAAGTGGGCTGGGCAGACGGCCAACGACATCACCGTCCTCGACTCCTTCCTGGGGTGGAGCGCCGGTGAGCGCGTGCCCGCCGGTGTGACGCTGAGTTATTCCGGCCCCACGCTTGCGGGTGGGTCCACCGACCCGACGCTGGCGGCCACCGCCATCCCGGGCATGGGCGATGACCCCTACGACTTCATCATCCACCCCTATGGCCAGGCGCAGGCCCTGAACGACCTGCAGCTGGAACTCAACGACATCACCGGGCGTTGGTCCTACGCCAAGCAGATCTACGGACACGGCTACACCGCCTTGCGCGGCATGCTCAGTGATCTGGTCGCCTTCGGCATGACGCGCAACGACCAGCACCACACCGTTGCCGCCATCGATGCCGATTGCCCGAATCCCTGCTGGGAATACGCGGCAGCCTATGGCGGCGCCAACGCGGTCGACATCGCCGCCGATCCGGCGCGTCCCACCCAGACGACGCCGCTGCTGGGCCTGCTCGCGCCGCGCGCCGGCAATCGCTTCCTGTTCGAGGATCGCCAGGCGCTGCTCAATTTCGGGATCGCGACGAGCTTCGTCTCCGGCGGCCAGTTGCGCGTGGAGCGCGCGATCACGACCTACCAGCAGAACGCCTTCGGCGCGCCGGACACCAGCTACCTCGACTCGGAAACCCTGCACACCTCGGCCTACGTGCTGCGTGCGCTCAAGGGCGTGATCACGTCGAAGTATCCCCGGCACAAGCTGGCGAGTGATGGCACACGCTTCGCCGCCGGCCAGGCCATCGTGACGCCCGCCGTCATCAAGGGCGAGCTCTGCGCGATCTACGGGCAGATGGAATACCTGGGCATCGTCGAAAACCTCGACACCTTCAAGCAGTACCTGATCGTCGAGCGCGACACCACGGACCCCAACCGGGTCAATGTCCTCTTCCCGCCCGACTACGTCAATCAACTGCGGGTGTTCGCGGTACTGAACCAGTTCCGACTGCAGTACCCGGCCAACCAGATCGTCAGCTGACCAGGAGGCAACCATGGCTCAACGTATCGCGGGCATCTGTTTCGTCAAGGTCAACGGCGCCCAATTCGAAATCTCCGGCGACATCGAGATTCCGCTGACCGAGTTCAAGCGCGAGGCCGTCATGGGCCTGTCCGGACCGGCCGGCTACAAGGAAACGGCGCTGGAACCCTACATCAAGGTGGTGGCGCTGTTCACGCCGGACTTTCCGGTGAACACCTTGCGCACCAACACCACACTGACCGTGACGGCGGAACTCGCCAACGGCGTCGTCTACACGCTCTCCAACGCCTTCGTGCGCGGGGAGCCCAAAGCCAAACCCATCGACGGCACGATCGAGATCGAGTTCTCGGGAAGCCAGGGACAGTGGAGTAACAACCAATGAGCGACCAAGAACTGACCATCCCCCTGTCCGCGCCGGTGATGGCGCATGGCGAGGAAATCACCTGCCTGGTGCTGCGCCAGCCGACCACGGCGGACCTGATCGAACTGGGGCAACCGATGCGGCTGCTGCCAGGCAATGGCATGGAGGACGCCGCCGTCGAAGTGCGCATGGGCGTGGTGGCGCATTACGTGGCGCGCCTTGCGTCGATTCCACTGTCCAGCGTCAAGTCCCTGTCGCTGGGTGACTTTGGCCGTGCGACGCAGGCGGTCCTGGGTTTTTTCGGGGAAGACGGCTCGGATCGGACGAACAGTTCGCCGAGCGCGTCTTCGAAGTCGCCTGGTTCTTCAAAACATCCCCGCGCGACGTCCTGAGCTTGACCCTCACCGAATTCGAACTCTGGAACCGGCAGGCCGAGCGCATCGCGCAGCGCCTGCAGGGCGACGAGTGACGGCATCCGAATCAGAAACCAATCATGTCTGACCGTTTCGAGCTCAAGGCCATTTTGTCGGCCAACGCGGAGAGCCTCATCCATGCCCTGAAGTCGGTCGAGGCCCCCGCGCAGGCTGCGCGCAAATACCTCACCGACATCGGCAAGTCCGCCTCCGGCCTGGCGGGCAAGTTCGGTTTGCCGGTCGGGATCGCCGGTGGCCTGGCGGCCGGTTTCGGCCTCGCCAAGGTCAAGGATGCGGTGCACACCTATGCCGAACTAGGTGAGGCGGTGCACCACGGCGCCACGCGCGCGGGCATGAGCGTCGAGCAGTTCCAGCGCATGAAGTACGTGGCGGAGCAAAACGGCGTCGCGGTCGAACAGATGGAAGGCGCCATGGGCAAGCTGAACCTGACGCTCGGGCGCGCGGCCGGCGGGCGAGGCAAGGAAGCCGCCGCGCTGTTCGCTCGCCTGGGCATCGCCATGCGCGATGCGTCCGGTCAACTGCGTTCGGGCATGACTGTGCTGCCCGAACTGGCCGATGCGTTCGTGCGCAACGAAAACCCGGCCGTGCGTGCCCGTATGGGGATGGCCTTGTTCGGCAAGAAGTGGCAGGAGATCGTGCCGCTGCTGGAAGCCGGCGGCAAGGGCATCGAGGAAGCCCAGGCGCGCATGTCGCGCTTCAAGGGCGTCATGAACGAGGAGAATATCGACCGATCGCGGGAATTCGCCAAGTCGCTGCGCGATCTGGAGATGGTCAGCAAGGGCTTCCAGATGACCATCGCCAAGAGCCTGGTGCCGGCGATCAAACCGCTGCTCGATGGCTTCAACGACTGGATGGCAGCCAACAAGAAGCTGGTGTCCGCCGAGGTCGGCCGCATGGCCAAGGATCTCGGACATTGGCTGTCCAGCATCGACTGGCGCGGCATGGCCCGCAGTGTGTTGGCCTTCGGCCAGGGCATCGGCAAACTGGTCGATTTCGTCGGCGGCCCGCGCAATGCGCTGATCGGCCTGGCGGTCGTGATGAATGCCCAGACGATCATGGCCCTGGGCGGCCTGGTTGGCGCCATCGGCCGCGCGGGCCTGGCATTTCTTGGTATGGCGGCACGGGCCTATGTCGCGAGCAATGCGGCGCTGCTGTCGATGGCGCGCACCGGCATCGCGGCCACGCTGCTCACCGGCCCGCTTGGGCGCTTGCGCGCACTGTGGACGTTGCTCGCCACCACGACGGTGTCGATGAGCGGCCTGATGTCGGGCGCCATGGCGATGGTCAGTGGCGGCATTCGCGCCGTCGGTGCGGCGCTGATGGCCAACCCGCTGGGCATCATTCTCGCGATCGCCTCGGCAGCTTGGCTGATTTATGAGAACTGGGACACCGTCAAAAGCTGGTTCACCGGCTTCTGGAACTGGATCAAGGCCCATGCCGAACTGATCCTCACCTGCCTCGGCCCGATCGGCTGGGTCGCCAGCACGATCATCGAGCATTGGGAGCCGCTCAAAGCCTGGTTCGGCGATTTCGTGCGCTGGCTGTCGGACAAGCTGCGCTGGATGGTCGATGCCGCCAAAGCCGTGGGCCATGCCTTCGGTATCGGTGGCGGCGACGAAAGATCGGCGAGCCCCGAGCCAGGCAACCCCTCCCGGGGCACGCCTCTGGGGGCGATGGCATCCCCGGTTGCCGGTAACCGCCCCTCCTTGCTGGGGACGGCTGCCGGCGCCGCCAAGGTGGAGGGCCAGGTGAACATCAAGATCGACGGCCTGCCTGCAGGTTCACGCGTCGAACAGGTGCGCGGCGGCACCATGCCGATCAATGTCGATGCCGGCTACAGCGCGCATGCGCTGCTTATGCCATAGCGCCGGATTCCTCTCATGGCCAAGTATTCCGACTCTCTGCATACGGCATCCTTTCGCGGGGTGGTGTTCCAGGTCAATGGCGCCGACTGCGGCGCCGGCCGACGCGTGCAGGTCCATGAATACCCCCAGCGCGACATGCCCTGGGTGGAGGACCTGGGCCGTGCCACCCGCGAGATCGCGCTGGACGCCTTTCTGATCGGTGCGGACTACATCGATCAGGCCAATCGCCTGCTCTCAGTTCTGGAGATGGCTGGGCCGGGGACGCTCGTGCATCCCTGGCTGGGAACGATGCAGGTGTGCCTGTCCGCACCGGCTCGCGTGCGCTTCGATTCCGGCCTGGGCGTGGCGACGGTATCCCTGTCCTTCGTCGAATCGGGCGAACTCACGTTCCCGATTCCGACGAGTTCCACCCAGGCGGCCAGCCGGCTCGCGGCCGATGGACTGGCCACGGCGGCCATCCAGGATTTTGCGGGCAGTTTCACGGTCGCGGGCTTTCAGAGCTTCGTCGCGGCGGCGGCCCAAGGACGACTGGCCGCCATGCTGGGTTTCGTGGGGGCTGGGCAGATCGCGCAGGTGCTCGCGAACTTCACATCGCAGGCCACCTCGGTCGCCAACCTGGTCACCCAGGCGGCGTCTTTTCTGAGCAATCCGGCGATGCTGGGTCAGACGCTGCTCAATGCCTTCGGCCTGTCGGGCGCGGCGGGCGCCGTCGCCGCCTGGTCCAACGTGGTCAAGCTGCTCACCGGCACGGCGTCGTCGAACGCCATGCTGGCGCGCACCCCGGTCGTGGCGGCCACGCCGTCACGCCGGCAGATCGATACCAATGCCGTCGCGCTCTACGGCCTGGGCCGGCAACTCCTGCTCGCGCAAGCGGTGGGCATTTCGTCCCTGGTGGGCACCGAGCAGGACAGCGTGCAGGCCGGCATCAGCCAGCCGTCGGGCGGCATGCCGGTCGCCCCACAACAGGTCACGCAAGACAGCATGCTGGCGGTGCGCGACGCGCTGCTCTCCACGCTCGACGCCGAGATGCGCCGCTGCGGGGACGCCGCCTATGAGGCGTTGCAGACCGCGAGCGCGGCGGTCTATGTGGATTTGACGGCCCGGGCGCAGGGCGCGGCTCGTCTGACCGCCTGGACGCCGCCCGAGACGATGCCGATGCTGGCCGTCGCCTACGAGTTGTACGCGGATGCGTCGCGCGATGCCGAGATCCAGTCGCGCAACGGCATCCGCCATCCCGGCTTCGTGCCGCCCGGCGCGCTTTCCGTGATCGTGGCCTGACATGGCGAGCACTGATCCAGGCTATCCGGCGGGCCTGCCGGAGAATCAGGTGCGCCTCGTGGTGGGCGGCCAGGAATTCGGCGGCTGGAAGAAGATCCGCATCGAGGCCGGGATCGAGCGGCAGGCGCGCAGCTTCGAGCTGGAAGTCACCGACCGCTGGCCCGGACCGACCTCGGCCGCCACCGCAGACACCGCACCACCGGTCTGGCGCCGTATCCGGCCATTCGATGCCTGTCAGGTGCTGATCGGCAACGACCTGGTGCTGACCGGCTATGTCGATGCCACCCCGATCCAGTATGACGGCAAGCGCGTCAGCGTCACCGTCAAGGGCCGCAGCCGCACCTGCGATCTGGTCGACTGCTGCCCGCCCGATTCCGGGCGGGCAGCACCGGCGGGCAACGGCCTGTGGGCGGACGTCAAAGGCAAGGACGGCAAGACCGGCACGGTCGTCAAGCCGGCGGCGGCCAACACCAACGTCTGGCGCAACGCCAAGCTGGAGACCATTGCCGCCGCGCTGGCCGCGCCCTATGGCGTGCGCGTGCTGACCGAGATCGACAGCGGTGCGCCGATCACCGAGCACCACGTCCAGGTCGGGGAAACCGTGTTCGAGAGCATCGACCGGCTGATGCGCCTGCGCCATGTGCTGTCCACCGACAACGCCCGGGGCGACCTGGTGTTCATCGATGTCGGCAGCGCCGGCAATGCCACCACCACGCTCGAGTTGGGCCAGAACATCCGGGAGGGGAGTTGCGAACTCGACTTCAAGGCGGTGATGTCCAGCTACGTCGTGAAGGGCCAGCGTGCGGGCAATGACGGCGACTTCGGCGTCATTGCCAACGAGGTCGAAGGCGACGATGACGGCGAGGCCGAGTTCGAAGGCGGGATCTCCGACGCCGGCACGCCGGTGACGGCGAGTCTGACGGATGCGCGTTCCAAGCGCTTTCGGGTGCTGGTGCTCAAGCAAGCCGGCCATGCCGACGCCGGCACCTGCCAGGACCGGGCGCTGTACGAGCGCGCGCACCGGGCCGCCAAGGCGCTCGAAGCCACCTATACGGTCGCTGGCTGGCGCCAGGGTGACGGACAGCTGTGGGTGCCGAACCTGCTGGTACGCGTCCGGGACGACTTGATCGGCTTCGACCAGACCATGGTCATCGCCGAAGCGCATTACCTGCTCGACGACAACGGACTGCGCACGCAATTGCGTGTCGGGCCGCCCGATGGTTACCGCTCCAAGGCGGCCAAGCCGCGCAAGGGCATCAAGCGCGGCGGCGCCGACACCTGGGGAGATGTGGAATGAGGTTCAATCCATGACGGATTTCGCGCGCCTGGTCGCGCCCTATGCGCGCCGCCTGTCCAACATGGTCGCGCGTGGCAGCGTGTCCCTGGTCAACGCGGCGACCAAGATGCAGAGCCTGCAACTGCGCCTGTTGGCCGGCGAGTCCAAGGATGACGTCGAGCATTTCGAGCCGTATGGCTTGACCAGCCATCCCCAGCCCGGCGCCGAATGCGTCGCGCTTTTTCTCGATGGCGACCGCTCGCATGGCGTCGTCGTGTGCGTGGCCGATCGTCGCTATCGGGTCAAGGGCCTGGCGAGCGGCGAAGTCATCTTGCATGACGACCAGGGGCAGTCCGTCTATCTCATGCGCGGCGGCATCAAGCTGACTGACAAGGCGGGATCGACCGTTGTGATGCAAGGTGACGGCAGCGGATCGATGACGTTCGCGGCCGGCCTCACGATCAACGCGAACAGCAAGATCGTCGGCACGCTGGAAGTGACCCAGAACATCACGAGCGACGCCAGCATCACGGCGGCACAGGACGTCGGTGACCAGGGTGGTGTCAAGACGATGGCCGGCATGCGGGAGATCTACAACGGCCACACGCATGCCGGCACCGACAGCCACGGCGACGGCTTCACCACCAACCCGCCGAACCAGCAGGAATAAGCCATGCGCGACACCATGCCGCTGACCGTCACCTTCGACGGCCAGACGACCCCGCTCGGCCTGCTCCAGGACATCGACAACGACAAGGCCCATCCGCTGGTGCGGGCCGTGCTCATCAGTCTCTTCACCTGGCGCCGCGCCAATGCCGACGACACCTTGCCCGACCCGAAGGGGTTTCGCATGGGCTGGTGGGGCGACTCCTACCCGGCGGTGGCCAACGACCGCATCGGCTCACGCCTGTGGCTGCTGGCGCGCGCGAAGCTCACGCTGACCACGGTGCAACGAGCCCAGGACTATGCCGAAGAGGCCCTGCAGTGGCTGATCGACGATGGCGTCGCCGCCCGCATCGCCGTGCGTGCGGAGCGCCAGGGCCTGTCGACGCTGGCCCTGCAATGCACGCTGTTCGCGGCCGATGGCACGGCGAACGCGGTGCTCAGGTTCGACAACCTCTGGAGTCTCTTGAATGTTTAACCGTCCGTCCCTCGCGGACCTGATCAATCGCACGACGAACGACGTGTTTCAACGGCTGCAGCAAGACAACGTGCTGCGCCGCGCCGACGCCCAGGTCTATGCCCGCGTGCTCGCCGGCGTGGCCCATGGCCTGTACGGTTTCATTGAATGGATCAGCCGCCAGATCATCATCGACACCGCCGAAGCCGAGTTCCTGGAGCGCTGGGCCTCCATCTGGGGCGTGCAGCGTCTCGCGGCAACACCCGCCACCGGCACCATCACCTTCACGGTGGCGCCGGGGGCAGCGGACATCCCGGCCGGTACGCTGGTGCAGACGCTCGATGGCACGCAATTCCAGACGACAGCGGACATCACGGTCAGCGGACTCCAGGCCACGACCACCGTCACGGCGGTCGCACCGTCTGCCGCCAGCAACGGCTACGCCGGGCAGACGGCCAATCTGGTCACGCCGGTGCTGGGCGTGCAGACCGCTGCCGTGCTCGGGCTGCTTGCCGGTGGCGGCGACCTCGAGTCCGACGACAGTCTGCGCGAGCGGCTGCTCAACCGCATCCAGCAACCGCCGCAAGGCGGGGACGCCAACGACTACGTGCAATGGACCCTGGCAACGCCCGGCGGCGGCGCCACCCGTGCTTGGGTCGTGGCCGAGCAATTCGGGCAAGGCACGGTGGGCGTCGCCTTCGTCTGCGACGGCAACGGCGCGGGCGCGGCGATCCTTCCCTCGGCCGCGCAGATCGCGGCCGTCGCCGCCTTCATCGACACGGTCCGCCCGGTCACCGCGCATGTGACGGTCTATGCGCCGGTCGCCGTGCCGATCGATTTCGCGATCGAAGGATTGAGCCCGGACACGCTGGCCGTTCAACAGGCCATCACGGCCGAACTCGCCGATCTGCTGGCGCGTGAGGGGCAGCCCGGCGGCACGATCCTGCTGTCGCACATGCGCTCGGCGATTTCCTCTGCGGCCCAGGAATGGGACTACGTGCTGGTTACTCCGGCCGCCAACGTCGTGTTGTCGCCCGGCCAAATCCCGGTCATGGGGAGGGTGGTATGGCAGTGACGCAGCAGGTCAGCCAGCCACTGGCCGCCGCCGACTACCTGGCGTCGCTGCAAAAGCTCCTGCCCTATGGCCCGGCGTGGACCGATGACGCCGACGCGGCCATCACCCGGCTGCTGACGGGCCTCGCGCAGGAACTGGCACGGATCGATGCCAGAAGCTGGCAACTCATCGACGAGGCCGATCCGCGCACCACCAACGAATTGTTTCCCGATTGGCAGCGGGTGGCGGGCTTGCCCGATCCGTGCGTGGTAGCGCTCGGCAGTCAGCAGACGTTTGCGCAGCGACGGGCCACGCTGGTGTCCCGGCTGATCCAGGTCGGCGGCCAGTCTCGCGGTTACTTCATCGCCGTGGCGCGGGCATTGGGCTTCGCCATCTCGATCACTGAAGGCTGGCAGGAAATCGACACCGTCATTTCGCCGGTCAACAACCCGCTGGCCAATAGCAACTGGATTTACACCTGGACGATTCACGTGCCCCTCGGGGACACGCGCAGCACGCTCACCGTCAACGGCCGCGTCTCCGATCCGCTCGCGGCCTGGGGCAACACCTTGCTCGAGTGCGTGATGCGGCGGCTCAAGCCCGCCCACACCACGCTGCTCTTCAGCTACACGTAGGAGATCACATGGACAACCGCGTCTGGGAGGCCAACGCCGCCCAAACACCACCTGCCGTGCCGGCCAATCCGTCGATCGGCTACCCGACCGACGGGAATCCGGCCACCAATACGCCGGCCACCACGCCGGGGGATTACTGGTTCTATCAGGTCAGCGAGGAGATCCGCAATGTCATCCTGGCCGCTGGGCTCGCACCCGACCGCAACGCGCTCAACCAGCTCAGGCAGGCGATCGAGGTCCTGATCAATGCAGCGGTCGCCGCCGCGCTGGCGAACTACCGACCACCGGCGCCAGCTCCCACGCCCACACCGACCCCCGCACCGACCCCGACGCCGACGCCGACGCCGACACCAACACCAACACCAACACCGACACCGACACCAACGCCTACGCCTACGCCAACTCCACCACCGCCGCCTCCACCACCTCCACCACCTCCACCACCGCCGCCGCCACCGCCACCGCCACCGCCACCACCACCACCGCCACCGCCGGGCGGCTGATCCAGGGAGATGCCCATGTACCTGCAAATGGCCGGTCTGCAATTCATGCCGACCGGCGTGATCCTTTACGTCATCAACTACGTCGACCTCGATCGGCAGCACCTCGCCCGCGAGATCGACGAGCGTTACGAGCCCTTCCACCACTGGGGCGAAGTGCCGGACGACTTCAGCTACCGCAAACCGTATCGCTACCGGTTGCGCGGCGGGGTGGTGGAAGCCTCGCCACCCGACGACCAGGACTACCGTTTCCACTACCGCCGGCTGCTGCTGATGGACAAGGTGCATGCGGCGTTGCGGGCGCAACGGACCTCATTCGGCTCGCGGTCCTTGCCGCTGCAGGAACGGCTGCTTGATCTCGCCCATGCCGAGTGCCAGGCGCTGAACGATCAGGGCGGCCAGAACGGTGAGGCGTTGCCGCTGCTGGAGGCGATGGCCACGGCCTGGAACACCACTCTGGCCACGGCGGCGGAGCGGGTGGGGATGGAGTACGCCGACCGGCAAGACGCGCTGATCCAGTCCGAGGTCCGCCGCTTACAGGCCCTGGCGGCCGTTTGTGCCGCGCGCGATCACCAGGACCTGGACGCGCTGTTCGTGAGGTACGGCTGCCATGACTGAATTGCTAGTCGCCCGCAATCTGGTGCGGGGCAATCCGTTCGCGAGCGGTCTGCGCCAGGTGATCGGGGGCGTCGTCACGACCTCGCGTCTGGCGTGCAAGCCCGATCTGTTGCGCTTTGGCGCGTGCTGCCCGATGCCCGATGCGACGACGGGGCCGCAGATGTCTTTCGCGGACTGCTGTGATGCCCGCGCGCGCGAATTGCTCGACGCGCATGCGCGGCTGCACGTCATGTGGTCGGGCGGTATCGATTCGACCGTGACGCTGGTCGCCTTGCTCAAGGCTTTGCCCGCCAACGAACACGACCGGCTGACCGTGTACCTGTCGAGCCACAGCATCGCCGAGAATCCCGGGTTCTACCAGGCCCACATCGCCGGCCGGCTGCCCGTCCAACGGACTGTGGGCAAGGCAGGGTTGTACGACGAGGTGGTGGTCACCGGCGAGCTGGGTGACCAGTTGTTCGGTTCCGACCTGATGCTGGAGGCCACGCGGCGATTGGGCTTCGAGAGCTTGGCGCAGCCGCATGCCATGATCCTGCCCCGCCTGTTTGGCAGCATCGCCGGGGATGCCGAGGCAGGCGCCGCGATCTATCGGCGTTATGCGCCGATCGCCGACGAGGCTCCGTACCCTCTGGTCAGCGCCCAGGACTTCTTGTGGTGGTGGAACTTCTCCCAGAAATGGCAGCACGTGAAGTACCGGCATCTGCTCTATGAGCCACCGGGCTCGGACTATCGCGCGTTGCTCGGCAAGGTCCGGCATTTCTTCGATACGGAGACGTTCCAGCGCTGGAGCCTCACGCATCCCGCCGACAAACTGGGCGCCGGCATCGACACCTACAAGATGCCGGCCAAGCGCTACATCGTCGAGTTCACCGGCGATCAGAGCTACCTGACCAAGATGAAGATCGGCTCGCTGTGCAAGGTCTTCAAGTATCCGCCGGTGGCCGCCATCACCACCGAGGGCGCGCCGGTCGATCAGGTCGGCTTGCAGGCGTTCGTCCTTTCTGACTGAACGCCTCACTCCGTTCGTTTTCGATTCGCGGCCCGCGCCGCTCCCCCATTTGTTCAACCCATCCTTCCGAAGGAGGAATAGCCATGCCTTTCACCGTCACCAAAACCACCACGCGCCCAGCCAATGACGTGCCCGTCTTCAAGGACAGCGCCAATCTCGATCCCGAGGTTGCGACCGCGATCGCCAACGTCGGCCATGCCGTGCGCACGCATCCGGCCGTGCAGTCCCGCTCGGTCGAGATGTCGGCCGACGGGCTGACCAAGACCACGACCACCGTCTGGGAGAGCCAGGAGGCTTATGACAGCTTTCAGGCCGCCAACAGCGGTGACCTGGGCAAGGTCTCCAGCGCGGCCAGCGCCTACAACAAGTCCAACGGCATCGTCGTCAACACCACCAAGACGGGGGCCTGATCATGAAAACCGGCACCTATATCGACGCCCGGCACAGCATGTACCCGTGCCAGTCCTGGCTGCTGTCCAAGCCCGTCAAGGACCACATCACCGTTCCGCCGTATTGCACACTGTACGGCTTTGTGGTTTCCGGCCACGCAGACCGGGCTGCCTCGATCATCGAGGGCGCGGCCGGAGCGGATGGTCCGAGGGTTCTGCGCCAAGCCGGACAGGGGCAGTATTTCTGCCACGCCACCGGCAGCGAAACGGCCACGCTGGTTCTCGATGACGAGGGCGACGTCCAGGTCTTTGCCGTGATCCGGCATGGTTTCCGTGGGCAGGGACTCGTCGGCGGGCCGATCGAGGCCTCGGGGCGGCTTTGCTACATCGACAACTGCTCGGACTCCCTGCTGGTCTACCCGCCGCGCAAGGGCGACCCGAGCCTGAATCACCTATCGTTCCCGGCCGGCGTGCGCCAGTCGTTTCACATCCATCCCTCGATTCGCCTGGGCGTGGTCGCCAACGGGTCCGGCTTTGCCTGCTTCGCGGACCGTGAGATGCCGCTGACGGCCGGCACCTTGTTCTGCATCGAGGAGCGCGAGCTGCATCGCTTCCGCACGGAAGATCAGCGGCTCGATGTCATCGCGTTCCACCCGGACGGCGATTGGGGGCCGACCGATCAGGATCACCCGATGCTCAACCGCACGTATCTGTCGGCGGCGCGTCATGAATGATCCGGCCCTCCTACGGATGACATACCCCGATGCGCAGCTGCATGCCGGCGGGCATCGGCACCAGGTGCTGACGGCGGTCCGGTCGCCCAATATCGTCGTGCTGGGCGGGTTTCTGGACGAGGACGCCTGCCGCGATCTGATCGATCTGGCCCGCCCGCGCATGAAACGGTCCTCGGTCGTGCATCACGCCGAGGGGGTGCGCATCGACGAAACGCGCACCAGTTCCGGCTGCCATTTCCGGCGCGGGGAAGTGGCGCTGGTGGCGGGCATCGAGCAGCGCATCGCCGAACTCACCGACATCCCCCCGGAAAACGGCGAGGGCCTGCAGGTGTTGCATTACCTGCCTGGGCAGCACTACGTCCCGCACTGGGATTACTTCCCGCCGGAGAGCCCTTCGTCCGCCGACATCGTCCGGCCGGAATTCGGCGGCCAGCGTGTCGCCACCTTCATCGCCTACCTGAACACCGTTCCCCTCGGCGGGGAGACGGAATTCCCGCGTGCCAGCGTCAAGGTGGCAGCCGTCCAGGGTAATGCCTGCTTTTTCTCCTACCGCACGGCGGATGGACAGCCCGATCCACTGACGCTGCACAGCGGCAACGCCGTCATCGACGGCGAGAAGTGGATCGCGGTCAAGTGGCTGCGCGAGGGGCGCTATCCCCAGTAAGGCCGGCCGAGCCATGAGTCGGCTCGGCGGCATCCCAAATTTCAACGAAAGGAGTCAGACATGAGCGATGTCTGTGAATGCGGCCGTCCCATCGGTCCGCAAGTAGAGCGGCATGCCGGCGGCGTGCTGTCGGACAGCGATCGGCAGGCGCTGGCCGATGCGCTGTGCGAGGCATTCGAAAAATCGGCGCCGGTACTGTCCCAAGCCCTGTCCGATGCGCTGCAAGCGCAGTTCGAGCGCGTGATCGGGCGTGGTGTCGTGGGCTGGCTCAAACGCATCCTGATCGCCGGCATCTTGATTCTGGCCGGCTACACCTACACGAAAACCGGAGGTCTGAAATGAACATCACTATCACCCGAAAACAGTCCACGCCCAGCGGCACCCCGGGTCAACTGGTCGCCACAAATCCGGCAGGTGAGACCTTTACCTGCAACACCCTGGAGCTACCGTGGCAGGACAACACCCCGGGCGTGTCCTGCATCATCGATGACAGCTACGGCGCGACGATCTGGCATTCCGATCATCTCGACTGCGACGTCCTGCGTCTGGAAGACAAGCATGGCCGGCAGAACTGCCTGATCCACTGCGGCAACTTTGCCGGGGACGTCTCGCAGGGCATGGAAACCCAGGTACACGGCTGCACGCTGGTCGGCAGCCGCTACGGGTCGCTGGTCAATGACGACGGAGATGGGCAACTGGCCATCCTAGACAGCCGCGTGACGCTGGCCAAACTGGTCGCCTTCGTCGGCAGCGGTGAGCACACCGTCAACTATCAATGGGCGGAAGGCTGTGACCCTGCCGCCTGCCACGCTTGAGGAGGGAACACCATGGACATCAGTGGCATCGGCACGGCGGCGGAAGCCGCCAAGAGCATCATCGGCATGTTCTTCCCCGACAAGACCGAGGAGGACAAGGCCAAGCTGGCAGCGACGCTGGCGCTCATTCAGACGCAGACCGATATCGACAAGGCCGAGGCGCAGAGCTCGGACCCGTTGCAGCACTGGCGCGGGGGCCTCGGCTGGGTGTGCGTCGCGGGGTATTTCTGGAACTTCGTCGGCGGGCCGCTCACGAACGCGGCAGCGGCCGCCGTCGGCCATCCGCTCAATCTGCCGTCGCTCGACCTCGGACCACTGGCCACGCTCACGCTCGGCATGTTGGGGCTCGGTGGGCTGCATGTGGCGGAGCGGGTGAACGGGGCGGCGTAGCGATGTGCCAAGCTAGCCTCCCGGCATGGAATCGAGACGGGTGGGTAATTTCACGGCGCCCCGAAGCCTGCAAGCCAAGAAATCCTTGGCTTGCAGGCCGAACCGAGCGTTCATGTCATCCACAGTCACAACGGAACATAGAGATGGGTATTCGATACAAAAAAGCCATCATCGATGACGTCACGTCGCGTAACATGGACGCCAGTCTGCAAGACAATTTGCTTGACCTGTTCGAGTCGGCCATGAAGTCGGTAGCCACGACGCTGGCGCGTGAGGCCAAATTCGACACCACCGACTTCGCTACCGCCAAGGCGCGCGGCTGCGAGGGTTTCACCCTGCTGGTGAGTCGCGCCCGCGCCGATTCACGAGACAGCTGGTTCGGCGCGTTTCAGCGTGGCGATGAACGCCTCGACGTGATCGGCCATCTGGAATAACTCATCAGTCCTCCATCTCGGGAACGTCCCAGTCCACCAGACGTGCCTCGCCGGTCTGGTAGAACTGCTTCACCAACTTCACGTACTCCAAAAAATCCCGGTTCTCCGTGGCCAGTCGGTTAGCCATATCCCAATCGATCTCGTCACGCTCGCGCGCCGGAATCAGCACTTGGCTGTCAGCAGGGTTGTCCACATCCAGCTTGATGAAGCCGATGCCGTGGGCGGCGAAGAGCATCCGCAGCTCCTTCAGGGTGTCGGTGCCGCCAATTTCCGCCGCAACCAGATAGCCGAAGTTGGCCCACGATGAGTTCGATACGGCCTGAAAGAAGCACTCACGCACGTTTGAACGGTTGATCAGCAGCTTGGCCTCGAACGACCACAGCTTGGTGCGCTTGTCGGAATACTGGTTGACGCAGTCGCGTACCTCCTGATGCCACTCAGCGCCCAAGTCCTCCATGCCGACCACGTCCGGGTACAGCCAGCGGTTGCCGTTGGGGCCGCGTTTGTTCGATGACCGCTTTTCGTCGATGCGCTTGGAGAACACGCCGAATTCTTCCCACAGGTATTGCGACAGCAATGGATACAGCGCATGCTCGTCGATCTTCAAAGCACTCGCATCTGCTGCCGCCGACGTTCCCTCGCTTTCGACCGCTGCCACTTCGGCGCTGTCTGAGCGCTCCGAGTAGTAGTACCTGCGTGGCCGCCCCTCGGTCGTTTTCAGCTCTGGGTGCCGCGTTTGCATGCGCGGGCGCTGCGAGCTGATCTCTGCAACGAGTTGCTGCACCAAATCAGCATCGGACTTGATGTAATCGCCCCGACTATTTGCCCGCTTTTCCTGACACTCATCCGGGTAGGTGGCGAATACCCACTCGGCGATCTGCCGTGCAGTGAACTTCTCCTCGGGTCGTTCCTTCAGGTAGCCGATGACGGCCTTTGCCAGATTGAGTGCCATTGTTCTTCCCCTCAGAGCCGGAACAGCTTCTTGATTTCATTCTCTGCCGTTACCGGCATGTCATCTTTTTCGTACTGCTTGACGTTGGCCGCGATGCTTTTTGCTCGGGTGATTTCGTTGTTCACCCACTGCGAGTAGGACGAGTTCGTATTCAGGTTCTCGATGACTGCCAGAAAGTAGTCCTTTTGGTTCGACAGAAACCAGAAGTTCAGGCCACAGACCCATTTCTCCATCTCGAAGGATTGGAAAGGGAATCCGGCAGTTGCATTCCAGTACTTGAAAAGCCGAATCGTTGGTTTGATCAGCGATTTATGATCTTTGTTCTTTGCTTCGAGCGTGGAGTTGAAGTCGTTCGGGTTGGTGGTCATCCAACCACCGGAGGTATTCGGGATTTGCAATCCGTCGAGCCATGCCATCGTTGCTGGTACGAGGTCGAACTTGATGTGATTCAGTTCGAGCAAGATAGTTGGGCTGGACTGCCGGATCTCCGACGAGCCGTAATATTTCTCGACGAAGGTCTTGAGCCGATTCAAATATGTCTGAGGCGTGGCATTGTTCTCGCTGAAGACGATCATGTAATCGATATCCGAATGCTCGTCCATCGAGCGCGGCAGGATGGTTCCCCGCGTCGATGAGCCGAAGCGGAAGTGCCGCTTGATTACACTACTGGCGAAATGCTGCCCGATCCGGGTTTGCAACGTCGAAATGGAGGTCGTGATCGACGACTGCTCGGTCGACGAAAGCACTGCATTGCTGGCAGTGTCCGTCAGAAAGCTCAATACTGACATCCTGTCACTCCTCCTTGTCCACCTTGTGGGTAGCTTCGCCTTCCTCGATTCCCCTGCGTGCGGCGACGAACGCCCTTCGAGGAATGCTCGGACTCTTCTGGTTCAATTCGTTACGCTCGGTCGCGAGAGCCTTTAATCTCTCGGACATCTCATTCAGCCGATCCGCCTGAAGTAGTTCGATTTCCCGGAAGAAGCGCACGTCATTTCTGAGAGCTAGGAATTTCCCGGCGGCGGCACGATGCATTGCCGCGCGTTCATTGGGCTTGAGAAACGTCATAAGCCCCGTCAGCAGCGATGCCAGCAATGCAAATGCGCTAGCCAATTCCGGCTGGCTCTTTATCAGCGTGGCCCCGGCAATCGCCGCGAGCGCCGTCGCGGGAATGCCCAACCAATAGTTCCGCCTTACCCAGGTGTCCTCAGCGTTGAAGTGCCCTTTGCTGGAGTATGTCGCATCCTCCTCTATCCGTTCGGCCTCGCGGTGCAGAGCCAAAATCATGGACTGATCGGTTGTTTGAATCTGGCTCATTGTGTGCACCTCTTTCAGGCCAACCCGAAATACCGCTCGAAGTACGCAGCGAGCTTTTCCAGCACCGTCTGTTTCTTGGCTGCATGGCCATTATTCTTTGAGAATCTCGACACAGGAGGCAGGATTTTGGTGATCGCGGTGCCAGTGACGGGGATGCTCCCGTCGCGGAAAGCGTTATCGATGAAGCTGCGCGTGGCCTCGGCGTTGAGGTTCTCTTCCGTGATGATGCGTTCCAGCTCCTCGAGCTTCTTCGTTGCCACGAATGCCTGCCATTGCTCGTCCACCTTGAATTTAGTGGTGACCGAATCGACAAAATCTTCGATCAGGTCTTTCTTGTTGCGTAGGCCAGGACTGGAGTTGATGGCGCGCTCGATGGTGGCGCGAATTTCCTTGTCGTCGCCTGTGCCTTTTTTCTTCAGGTACTGCTCGACCAACAGCAGGATGTAGTCGACGTTGATTTCGACCTGTTTGATCAGCTCGATCTCAAACACCACGTCGTCGTTGATCGATTCTTTCTCGGCATCAGACGTGGCGCGGAATTCCGCGTACAGATTCAGGTACAGGCTTTGGTAGTCCTGAAACTCGCGATCTGTGAGTATTTCGTTCCCAGCGAAATCGTCGAAGGCCGTCAAGATGTTCTTCAAACGCAAGATCGAGCCGAACAGTTTGATGAACGCTTTCTGTGCCGCTTCGCCGACGATGGCTTTTCCGAGCGGGAATCCTGCCACCAACTCACCGACGCGTTTTTCGTACTCCTTGTAGTACTCTGCATAGGGCTTGAGCAGCACGATGCCCTTGGCATCCTTGTTGCCGAACAGGGCCAGCGCGTCATTGGTCTCCTGCTCCAGATTGCGGAAGGAAACGATGTTGCCGTAGGTCTTGACCGAGTTGAGGATGCGGTTGGTGCGCGAGTACGCCTGAATCAAACCGTGCGCCTTGAGGTTCTTGTCAGCCCACAGGGTGTTGAGCGTGGTAGCGTCGAAGCCGGTAAGGAACATGTTGACCACGATCACCATATCCAGCTCACGTTTTTTCAGGCGCTGCGACAGGTCCTTGTAGTAGTTCTGGAATTTATCCGCCGAGGTGTCGAAGCTGGTGCCGAACAAGGTGTTGTAGTCCTGGATCGCAGCTTCGAGAAAATCGCGCGAGTTGGCATCCAGTCCCTCGGTTTCAAATTCCTCTTCACCCAGCAAGCCGTCGCCTTCTTCCTCATTGGCGGCAAAGCTGTAGATCAGGCCCACCTTTAGCCGTTGTGCCTCGGGTAAGTCTTTTTGCTGCGCGGTGAATTCCGCGTAGTAGCGTTTGGCGGCATCGATGGAGGCACAGGCGAACAGCGAGTTGAAGCCTGCCAGGCGCTTACCGTCGTGACGGTAGCTGCTGGCGCGCTTGGTCTTCTGATCGAAGTGCTCGCGAATGTAGCCCACGATCTGCGTGATGCGTTCCGGTGCCAAGAGCGCCCGCTCGGTGTCGATGGCCGACACCTTTTTGTCCTTGATGCCCGCCTGCGTTTTGATCGTGTTGATGTAGTCGATGCGAAACGGCAGCACGTTTTTGTCGTTGATGGCATCAACGATGGTGTAGGTATGCAACTTATCGCCAAAGGCCTGCTGCGTGGTACGCCGCAGCGGGTTGCCGGAGGTGCCGGAGTTCTCGGCAAAGATCGGCGTGCCGGTGAAGCCGAACAGGTGGTAGCGTTGGAACACCCGGGTGATTTCGGCGTGCATATCGCCGAACTGGCTGCGGTGGCACTCGTCGAAGATCACCACCACATGTGCCTCATACACCGGGTGCTTCTTGTTCCTGGCCACGAAGCGGGAGAGCTTCTGAATGGTCGTAATGATGATGCGGGCGTTTGGGTCTTCCAACTGCTTTTGCAACACTGCCGTGGAGGTGTTCGAGTTGGCCGCGCCCTTCTCGAAGCGCTCGTACTCGCGCATGGTCTGGTAGTCCAGATCCTTACGATCCACCACGAACAACACCTTGTCCACGTCGGGCAGCCCCCGAGCGAGCTGCGCCGCCTTGAAACTGGTGAGCGTTTTTCCAGAGCCGGTTGTGTGCCAGATGTAGCCGCCCGCCGCCACTGTGCCCAACTGCTTGTGATTAGTGGCGGTGGCGATGCGCTGCAGGATGCGCTCGGCAGCCACGATCTGATAGGGCCGCATCACCAGCAGCTTGCGATCCACATCGAACACACAATATTTGGTGAGGATGTTGAGCAGCGAATGCTTGGCGAAAAAGGTCTTGGTGAAGCCCGTCAGCTCGGTGATCGGCTGGTTCTTCGCGTCGGCCCACCAGCTGGTGAAGGAAAAGCTGTTGGAGGTTTTGCTCTTGCTGCGCTTGCTGGACTGCTCCTTCAAATGCCCATCGCGTACGGTGTTGCTGTAGTACTTGGTCAGCGTGCCGTTGCTGATCACGAACAGTTGGACGTACTCGAACAGGCCAGAGCCCGCCCAGAAGCTGTCGCGCTGGTAGCGATTGATCTGATTAAAGGCCTCACGAATGTCCACTCCACGGCGTTTGAGTTCGATGTGTACCATCGGCAGGCCGTTGACCAGCACGGTCACATCAAAGCGGGTTGCACGTGCGCCTTCAGATTCGTACTGGTTGATCACCTGCAGCGCGTTGTTATGGATATTGGCCTTGTCGATCAGGTAGATGTTCTTGGTGCTGCCGTCGTCGCGCTTCAAAACCTGGACGTGGTCTTCCTGAATGCGCGCGGTCTTTTCCAGAATGCCATCGTTGGCGCCGGCGATGCTGGCCGTGAAGAATCGTTCCCACTCGGCATCGGAAAAGCTGATTTTGTTGAGCTTTTCCAATTGACGGCGCAGGTTGGTAATCAGCTCAGTTTCCGAGGTCAGGGCCAAGTAGTCATAGGCCTGTAGCTGCAATTGCTGGATGAATGCCTTCTCCAAAGCGGCTTCGCTTTGATAAGTGGCCTCCCGCACGCTCGGTACATCGGGCAAGAATTCGGCGACGACGGTGCTCTCGTTGGAAAGAGCAATCGGTTCGTAACGAAATGGCTTGAGGTCTTCGCTCATGCGGCGTCCCTAAAGGTGAGCAGCCGGTCGCGGTAATGCGCGTACTGCTGGCGGCGTGCCTTGATTTCAGCCGGCAGGCCGAAAGAAATATCGTTTACCAGCGTGTCAAATTTATCGAGGATGGCGACGATGCGTTCTTGTTCTTCGAGCGGCGGGACAGGAATTGTCAGTTTGGCCAGGCTTTCACCGGACAAACGCTTAACCTTTGCACGGGCGACAAATTTATTTTTCTCAGCATTGAATCTCTCTGTCTGGAAGCAATACGACACAAACTTTGGATTCATTGAGTGCTGAAATGCAAAGCAGTCGTCGTGAATCGCAACTTTATCCGCGCCCAGCCAAGCAACGGCCTTGCCGACGTCCTCAACCGTCTCGCCGACAGCAGCAATAACGATGTCGCCCTGTTGCGCGAAACGCAGTGTTGACACCAGGTCAGCGCGCACATGCGAAACCGCCTGCGTTGCGGAGGTTCCGTACTGGGTATAAATATCGCCATAGTGAATGCAGCCGATTCCGTCCGGGACGTAATCACCCTTGGTGAATCGGCGGCCGCGCGTGAATTTTCCAATCTCACCCAAGGTCATCCACCTTATACTTGCTTGCTTGCTTGCTTGCTTGCTTGCTTGCTTGCTTGCTTGCTTGCTTGCTTGCTTGCGCCTGCGCGTTCGCCGAACGTCAAGAGCGCGTCGCGGTAGTACTTGTACTGCCGCCGACGCGCCTCCAGCTCCGCCTCCAGCTCCGCCTCCAGCTCGGTAAAAGTGTCAAGCACTTTCACAATTTCGCGTTGCACTTCGAGCGGTGGCACCGGAATCCTGATCTTTGCAAGACTCTTTGCCGAAACGTCGATGACCTTCGTGCCCGTCGCGTGCTTCTTCTTCTCTGCGAAGAAGTGCGGTGTTTGTAGGTAGTAAGATAGGTATTTCGGGTCTTGGTCGTGCTTCAGCACAGTGGCATGCCCGCCCGTGACAATCTGGGCGTCTCCAATCCACGCAACCGCCTTGCACACGTCCTCGATGTTTTCACTAGTGTTCGTAATCACCAGATCACCAGGATTGACCTTGGCCAGCCTTTCCGCTTTCGCTGCCGGAACGAATGAAATCGTTTCCGCAGCCCAAATGCCGTAATAGGTGTAAATCTGGCCGTAGTGAATGCAACCGACTCCGGACTCCGCGAAATCAGATTTCGGCATTCCGTTACCACGCACCAGCTCACCAAAATCTCCAATAGCTTTGAATTCCACGCCATTCGGGCAAAGCTGCGCAATGAGATCGTTAATCTGGCTCATGCTTGTTCTCCTTCCAGATCTGCAACGATGGCATCGATCTGCTCCCTCAATTCCACTTGTCGAGCCACGATGCGGCTGATCTCGGCGTTGAGCACCCGGATGTCCACGGCTACGCTAGTGTCGGCCTGCTCGACATAGCTGGACACTGCGATGTTGTAGCCATTGGCGGCAATGTCACCGTTCTCGACCAGCCGCGCGAAGTGTTCGATGCTCTGGCGACGGGCGAAGGCATCGAGGATTCTTTGCTGGTGCTCGGGCAGCAGCTTGTTCTTATTGCCGCTGCGAATGAATTCGGCGCTGGCGTCGATGAAGAGCGTGGCGTTGTCACGTTTGGATTTCTTCAGCACGATGATGCACGTGGCGATAGTGGTGCCGAAGAACAGGTCGGGCGGCAGCTGGATGACCGCATCAACATAGTTGTTGTCAATCAGGTACTGGCGAATCTTCTGCTCCGCGCCACCGCGATAGAGCACGCCGGGGAATTCAACAATCGCTGCAGTGCCGTTGACCGCCAACCAGCTCAGGATGTGCAAGGTGAAGGCCAGGTCGGCCTTGCTCTTGGGTGCAAGCACACCCGCCGGGGCGAAGCGCGGGTCGTTGATCAGCAGGGGGTTGGCGTCACCGTCCCATTTGATCGAGTACGGCGGATTGGAGACGATGGCCTCGAACGGTTCGTCGTCCCAGTGCGCCGGATCGGTGAGTGTGTCACCGTGGGCAATGTTGAACTTTTCGTAATTCACATCGTGCAGGAACATGTTGATCCGGCACAGGTTGTAGGTGGTGAGATTGATTTCCTGGCCAAAGAAGCCCTGGCGCACCTTGTCGTGGCCCAGCACCTTGACGAAGTTGAGCAGTAGCGAGCCGGAACCGCAGGCGGGGTCATAGACCTTGTTAACTTCGGTTTTGCCCGCCACCGTGATACGCGCCAGGAGCTCAGAGACTTCCTGGGGAGTGTAGAACTCGCCGCCGGACTTGCCGGCAGTGGAGGCGTACATCTGCATCAGGTATTCGTAGGCGTCGCCGAACAAGTCGATGCTGTTGCTGGTAAAGCGGCCCGAGCCATTGGAGAGCGGCAGATCGCCGATGGCGTCGAGCAGCTTTACCAGCTTTTCATTGCGCTTGGCCACCGTGGGTCCGAGCTTGCTGCTGTTGACGTCGAGGTCGTCGAACAGGCCTTTGAAATCGTCCTCGCTATCGGAGCCGGTGGCAGAGCCTTCAATGTCGGCGAATACCCGGCTTAGCGTTTCATTGAGGTTGGTATCCAGTCGGGCGCGTTCGCGCACATTGGCGAACAGTTCCGAAGGTAGGATGTAAAAGCCCTTTTCCTTCACCGTCTCGGCGCGACCGAACTCTGCATCCGTATCGCTCAGGGCGGCGTAGTCGAAATCTGCGCTGCCCGCCTTGCGTTCCTGTTCATTGAGGTAGCCGGTTAGGTTCTCCGAAATAAAGCGGTAGAACAACATGCCGAGCACATAGCTCTTGAAGTCCCAGCCGTCCACACTGCCGCGCAGATCGTTGGCGATGCGCCAGATGGTCTTGTGAAGCTCTGCTCGCTCGGTTTCTTTACGACGACTGCGGGCGTCTGACTCACAGCGATTGTCCTCGCCCTGTTTTATTGCCATTTCAATGTTGGTCATACTCGTTCTCGTCTTTTATGTCTTTGGAGGCTGCGCTGCATCGAGCGCCACCAACATTTGTTCAGCCGCATCCCACGGTAGACGCCTGCCGTTGAGACGCATCTTGTTCAATGCCGCTCTGGCCACCGCGACCGTGATGCGCTGCTCGCGTACCATCTCGCCTATCAGCCAGATCGTGCCCTTGACTTCCACCTGCTCGGCGTCCGCCGCTTGTCTCAACGCAGCATCGCCCGTCAACAGTGGGCATTTCTCGACCTCGGCCAATGCCAGTGCAAACAAGTCGTTGCGGCCTGGCTTGGCGTAGGTCTGCGCCAACATCTGAACGCGCTCAACGCTTTTCGCCGAAAGCGTTCGCGTCTGCAGGCCCATGTCGAGCAAATGGGCGTGCTGCTCTTCCAGTTCCTCGTAGTACAAAATGTCCGGCACGGCGAACTGGTAGCCGAGACTGAACATTGGTGCCACCAGATCGCCCACTTCAACATCCATCAAGATGTTGGCATCACTGATTAACAGCAGCATCGCCGCCCTCCATCGAGCGGACGCGCCGAAACTGTTGCAGCGGCATGTTCATCAGTTCTGCGGCTTTCGATTCGCCGATGTATTCCTCGGCTAATGCGTGGAACACCAGTTGTTCGAAGATGTGTGCCTTCTCGGTGGGGTAGTCGCGCCCCGGCTCCTTCCGGTACCAGCCCTTGAAGCGGAATAGCTTGGCTTGTTCTTCGCGGTAGGCAGGCGAGATGATTCCGAGATCGCGAGCGCGATAGAGAATGCCGGCCATCGACAGGCCGAACTCTTCCTTCAGCAGCCCCAGTTCCTTGAGTTCGATGGCATTACGATGTTCGCCGAGCTCTTGCAGCACGGAGGCACGCGGAAACAGGAAGGCACCGGCAAAGCGGTTGCACGCCATCTCTTCGTCAAGATCATCTGGGAGGCGACCTTCAAGCATGAGGTGCCCCAGTTCGTGCGCCAGCGTGAAGCGCTGGCGATCCCCTGGCCAATGGCGGCCAACGACCACGATAGGCATCCCATTGACGCGAGCGGCCAAGCCGTCAAATTTGTTTTCGGCGTCTGCCTCGATCATGAAGACACGGATGCCGTTGGTCTCCAGCACGTCGATCAGATCGGGGATCGGATCGAAGCCCAAATCCCAAGTCTCACGGACGCACTCAGTGACCGCTTCGATCTCATCCATCCCGGTGATGGAGCCCGGCAACCCTTCGACTGTGGCAAAGGCCTTGACCGGCGACTGCGGAAACAGATTTTCTAGCTCGACGCGCCGCTCGATCTGGTCGATCACCTCGTGAGTGATCGCATCCAGCCGCTTCTTGGGTAAGGAGCTGCGCTTGCGGTATTCGATCCCTTCAAGTGCAACCGGCTCCGGTCGGAAGAAATACTCGGTGCGTACATTGAGCGCGCGCGACAGCCCCAGCAGGATGTCGCTGGATGGCATAGCGAGCCCGTCCTCGTACTTCTTGATGGCTGCGTGGGACACGCCGACGCGCTCGCCCAGATCGCGCAGGGATAGCCCGGCCGCCTTACGAGCACGATGGAGTCGAACGCTGAACATGATTGACCTCTTGTGGGTTTACATACACCTGTATTATAGTAGAATTTGTAAACCGAAGTCCAGGCCGATCTTCGGTTCCTCAAGGTGCCCGGGTCGCTGCGGCGTCGGAGGTCCATCGCGGCCGAAGGAGCACGACATGGCTAAGCATTTTCCGAAGGGCCTGGATGGCCGCATGCGCGATCAGAACGGCGAAATCCGTCAGAAGCGCAGTGACACGAAGGTGGAAACCTTGCGCAAGACCTACGGCGATGACTTCGCCAAGGGCTATCGCTCCGATGCCCACCTCGGGACCGTCTTGAAGCGTGAAGGCGTAGATACGCTCGATCAGTTGCTCAAGAAGAAATAGCCCCGACGTTGGGCCGGTCCGTTCTCGACGCTAGTGGCGGCTTGCCTGTCAAGCCAGAAAGGTGACATGGAATCAGCACGCGATAAGCACACGGGCGAGATCGTCGACGCCGAACAGTTGTGGATCATCAATCCGGTCGACCCCCTGGGCTATGAATGTCGGGGCTGCGCCGCCCAAGCGACCCCTTGCTCGTATCGGCCGGAGAACAAGGTCCGCCCGTACTTCAGCGCGAAAGATGGGCACAAAGCTGGCTGCGACGTCGAGGGTGAAGTCGAGCTGGTGAAGCGCGCACGGAAGCAGCGGGTCACAACCCGTGAGGGCTTCCCTGGCGGCTTCCCGAACCGGCTCGTGCTCCGTGAAACTCGTCCTGTGTCCAGCCCAGATGGGTCTCCGACCGCTCCGGCGGGCGGTGGAGGACGCCGAACCGGCTCGAACGGATCAAGCGAGACGCGACGGGATCGCCATTGGGCAGCGCAGACCATTCGGCCAATTTGCCGCACTTTCCTAAATTACCCGTTCGACCGCGACCTCCCTTTGGCAGTGCCTGGAATCGAGGCTGACACCTACCAGCGTGTCTTCCGCTCCCTCAAGAGCGATCAAATCGTCCAGTATCCCGAACCGCGCCTTTTCTACGCTCCCATCAGTTGGAAGGCGCCAATCGCCGATGATGTCCAGCTCGAAATCCAATTGAGCTACGGTGAATGGAAAGAGCGAAAGCTCACTCGACCATACCGGGTGAGGTTGGACTGGAAAGACTGGAGCGCAGCGAAGCGCAACTATGTTTCCCGAGAGATCGAGACCGCCAAGTCTGAGTACATGGCGGCAAAAAAGCGCGGCGACAAAGAAAAGGGATGGCTGTTCTTCATTGGAAGGCAGGACGAAAGTGACCCCACGCTCTTCCACGTCGATGATCATCGTCTTGTCTGTTGCGTGGTTGCCGAAATGATCTACCCGCCGTGGCCCGCTAACCGCCAGAATGAGAAGCAGGCCATTGACCGCCCTGCGCCGTCAAATTATTGAAAGCACACCCTCAAGATCAAATCATTACTATCCCGCCCGTAATGAAAAAGTGCCGCTGTTCGCCCATTTGCATCCGGCACTACAAATGCGCAGGCCAGCGGCCGGCCTGTTGGCCGCCGCACCCGCTCACGCGCAGAGATGGAATCTCCGTTGCGGGCACGACGACCCCAAATCATCCGGATTGTTAAAGAGCAGCGTATCGCCCACACGGGCAACACTACGATCTTCCAGCTGGAAGGGTTTCGATCATTGATCCAATGACGTCGTCGCGACAATGGCCTCGAACTGCTCCAACACTTCCGGGTGCTGCTGCCGGATGTAGCGGACCACCGCCTTGTTGTCCAACAGCTTCACCAGAAAGCCCTTGGCCAGCACCAGGTTGAGCACATCCTGACCGTAGGATTTTTCGACCAGCTTCAGTTGCCCTTGCAGGTTGCCCATTTCGCGCTCCATCTTCACCATCTGTTCCGCCGTCACGCCGGACATCTTCCGTGGCCGCTTCTCGCTGACCAGCAGCTGCGGCGGCGTGGCCGCGAGCAAGGCTTCGGCGTAGGCGACCGTCATGTTGTTGGCTGTGAGCATCAGCTCTACGCACTCGACCTGCCGGGTGGGTTTGAGCTTGCGCAGCACCGCGCCGAGGTTGGCGGAGAAGTGCTGATCCTTCAGCATCTCGACCGCCTCCGGGCAAATGCCGTCTAGCAGACTCATCTTCTTATGAATCTGGCTGATGTCCACGTTCAGAGCCTTGGCCAGCCGCTCGGGCGTGACGCCCCGTTCGACTGCGCGCCGAAGCATGTGGTGCTCTTGAATGGACGAGATACGGTTGATCCGATTGTTATAGGTGTAGCTTTCGTCGTCGGTGGCGATCAGGCAGGGTGCGTCGGTGTAGCCGAGCTGCCGCAGTGCCAGCAGGCGCATGTGCCCATCGAGCAAGACGTGCTGGCCGGTGGCCTTGTCGGCCTTGCCCACGCTCAGGGGCTCGATCAGGCCGACCGCTTCCATCGACGCCACGATCTGCTTGAACTTGCGCGAGGTATGCAAGCCCTCCGGCGTCTTGCGCGACGGCAGAATCCGATCCAGCGCAAGCGTGATCGGCTCCGGGATGAACCCCAGCAGCGGCCGGCTCATGTCGCGTGGCCTCCGATCCATACGCGCTCGGCAAGTTGCTTGGGCAAGGTATCCAGGCCTTCGGCACGTAGCAAATTGGAGAAGTGCTCGTCGGCCAGCAACTGGCGTAGCGCCTCGATCACGAACAGCAGGCGTTGCTGCGCCGATTCGGCCTTCTTGACCATCAGCTTCTGCCGCTCGACCTCGTGCTGATAGTTGCGCACCAGGCTGGAGGTGGTGACGGATGCTCCCTTGCGTGCGGGCCGGTGGGCCAGCGTTTTGCCGAGGGCGCTGCGCCGCTGAAGCACACGCCGCGCCTGCATCAATTGCCCGCCGCGCAGTTGGCCGCTTTCATATGCGTCCTGCAACGCAGCCTGCACCGCTTCTTCGTCGCTTGCGCCCGCGATGGTGATGGCGACATTGAGTGGAACTCTTCCGGCTTCGACGGCGGCCAGCAGACGTTCCTCGCCTTTTTCGAAGAGGAGCAGGATGCCTTTGATGTAGTCGAGGCTCAGGCCGGTCTTCTGGGCGATGACGCGCTTGTCGTATCCCTGCTGGCTCAACTGCTCGATGCTCATCAGCAGTTCCAGCGCGCTGTATTTCCTGCGGGCGATGTTTTCGGTCAAGCTCATGATGAAGGCGTCTTCGTCGTTGACCCGCACCACCAGCGCCGGAATCTCCTTTTCGCCAAGCGACATGAACGCTTTGAGCCGGCCTTCGCCGCAGATCAGCAGATAGCGTTTGCCATCTTCCAGATCGTCGCGCGGCGTCACCGTGACCGGCTTCTTCAGGCCGACGTTCTTGATGTTGCCGACGATCTCCTCGAACACGCGGCCATTGCGCTCGCGCGGATTGAGCACGGCAATCTGATCGACCGGGATCATCTGCAGGTCGATGGCGTGATGCGGTTTGGTCATGTGGCCCTCCGGATGCGGCTGCGCTCGGCCATGCCGTAGAGGTAGTCCAGGCTGTCGAAGCGGTAGCTCTCGAATTCGAGGCCGTTGTGATCGGCCAAATGGATGCCCGACTGGCCGAAGTCCAGACGCGGCAGCAGGTAGTAGTCCAGCGGCGCTTGATTCGTTTCGTCGAGCCGGACGGCGACCGTGATGTCGGGCGTCAGGCTGGTGTCGAAGCGCACCTTCCAGCGGCGGCGGTCGTTGTCGAGCAACTGGCAGCGCGAGAGCACCAGCGAGACGGTGAACTCGTGGTTGACCGTGAGCAGGTCGGTCGCCGGATCGCGCGCGACCATTCCGCCGACGTCTGCGATCATCCGCTCCGTCTGGCCAACGATTTCCGGGTGCAGGCGGCGCAGAAACTGGTTGACCTCCAGATACTGGTAGTCCCGATCCGGCGTGAAGCCGACTGTCTGGTATGCGCGGATCAGGCTGCCGAAGCGGTGCGCGTAGGCCGCCGCCGAGGGCATGCCTTCGGACTCGTTGATGATCAGGCCGGAGAGGTAGCCGTGCTGCTGGAACAAGCGGCGTAGCTTTTCGATCAGCTCCTCGTTGCTGAAGCGGTGCGCGCGCTCGCGCAGGATGCCCTGTGCTGTGTAGAACAAATCGGGCGGCACGATGCCTTCGAACGCGCCTTCCTTCTTGATCCACATCTCCGGCTGGTTCACCACCCGCACCTTCTTGAGCTTGAAGGAGCGCCGGTTGTAGACGTTGTTGCCGATGTACTTTTCGTTCGACAGCACCTCGCGCACCGTGGCCCGAGTCCACGCACGGCCCAGGTCGGTGAGAATGCCCTGGGTATTGAGCCGGTCGGCGATTTCCGACTCGAACAGGCCGCCCTCGACGAACCAGCGGTAGATCTGGTTGACGACGGCGACTTCGTTGTCCGGACCGGGCTGCAAGATCACGCGGTCGGTTTGCAGGCTCTTGTGCTCGCCGCGTGACAGCTGCCCCTTCACCGCGCCGGACTGGTCGATCAGCACGCGGCGCAGACCGTAGCCCGCTGGCCCGCCTTGCCGGAAGCCGAGTTCGATCAGGCGGCACTGCCCGGCGAACACCTTGGCCGATAGCTCCCGGCTGTACTCGCCCGCCATCGCGCGCTTGACGCCCTTGACGATGGTGGACACCGGCGAGCCATCGTTCTCGAACTGCTCGGCGCAGTAGGCGACCTGGATGCCGGCGCGGCGGCAGACGTATTCGTAATAGGCGCTTTCGTCAGCATCCTGGAACCGGCCCCAGCGGCTCACGTCATAGACCAGGATGATCTGGAAGTCCGCGTTGCCTGCCTCGACGTCCTTGATCAGTTGCTGCAAGGCTTGCCGGCCATCGATGCGCAGGCCGCTCTTTCCCTCGTCGGCGTAGGTGCGGACGATTTCGATGCCCCGCCGCTGGGCGTACTCGCGGATCTTGTCGGCCTGGTTCTCGGTCGAGTACTGCTGGTGCTCGGTCGACATCCGAACGTACTCGGCGGCGCGGAACACTGCCGGGCGATCCGGCAGATCTATTGCTGGCTCTTCTGGCTGCATAGGACCCGATCTCTTTGTTATTGGGGTTCTTGCTCTCGGGTCAGCCTTTCAATTCATAGGTCGGGCCATGGCCGGGGAGGCACGGCCGTGGCGTTTTCCGCCGAAATCGTTCTCATGCAGGGCGATCGAGGGCACATTTGGGCTCGAAATTAACGAGTCCCAGCCGAAAAGCCCATCACGTCCTCTCTTTGCAAGCGTCCTTTTTGCAAGGGCAGTCGACGCACACGGGGGTGATTTCGACGACCAATGCTTTACTGTTGGACGCGTCAGTCCTTCTTGTCGGCGTGATCCTGTACAGCCCAGGGGGCAGTGAAGGTGTCCAGCACACGTCCATCTTTGCAAGGGAATGGGTGTTGCCAGATTGATCTGCCCGTTGCCGATCTCGATTGCGTTCCGCATACTCTGGGTGGGCGTCGCGATAGTTGCGCCAGTAGTCTGGATGGCGCTCAAGCCACGCTCGCTGGGCATCACGCTGGTTGCCCCGGTAGTCAGGGTCGGATTGCAGCTTATTGTGATGCCACTGGCGTTTTCGGGCGCGTTGGCACTCTGACAATGAACAGTAGGTCTGGTTCGGAGCTTGTGGGCGTGGCAGGAAAGTCTGGCCACAGCAGGCGCAGCGCTTGGTCGTCATCAATTTTCTCCATACGAAAAACGTATGGAAACCATGCGTGACGGAGGTGCAGCCCGACCACCAGGAACGGCGTGGCGGCTCGCCAATGCGTTGTATTGGCGGCAGCGTTAAGGACCGGGGTGAAATTGCAGGTTTGCGGACGCGGGTTCAATTCCGCAATCGGGAATCGAACTGGCAGATGATCACGGGCCGCAAGTTGGATGAGGTGGCGACTTGATTGGCTACCGTTCACGGCATAAACGGTCAGATTTCGCACCCTTTTGCAGCAGTTCGCAGCAGCCATAATGGCCTGAACTGGCGCGGTTTAGCGCGGGATTCCACCCCACCACCATTTACCAAAAGCCCAACCCTTATCGGTTGGGTTTTTTTCTGCCTGGAACGCCAGAACTGGCGAGGTTCCATATCCTGGCCTCTTGAGCACATTCCTCCCGAAGCCATCGTTCCCGGCGCATGTTGCGCCGCTTTCCTCTCTCTGTTCTCTGCTGCCCTCTTGAGCATCCAAGGCCCGAAGGCGTGCAATGGTGCCGGTTTGCGGGCCATCGGTTTGCCTCTTCATTTGCTAGGGAGCATGCGACCGAGAGATGCATGCAAGCGCTGGCGCCTATTGACCGCCGAGCCGGTCATGGCTGACCTGCGCTGCTGGTACTGACCGTCGCTTCGCGACCCTGAGCTGCCGGTCGCGGATGCAAGGTAGCTTGCTAGGAAGCCGCCGTCCGACAGCGCTCGGCGGCAACGCACGCTCACGCTCAATTTGCTCTTTCGCCTAGTACGATTCGACGCCCGAATTCAGGCGTTCGACTCCTGGATTCAGCGGCCCAAGGACACTGTAAGATTGGTCCGACAGTGGGCCGCGGCGGCGTGGCTTCTATCATTGGGCTCAAGGAGCGAGGCCATGGCATCACTCAACTGCGGACACGATGGCGACTTCTGGATCGCGCATGCGCTTAGGTGCATCCCCGACGAAATCTGGAACGAGCACGGCGACAGGTTCGCCTTCGTTTCCACCACTGACTCCGACGGCCGCCGATTGGGGCGTGAGTTTGCCGCAGGCAAGCACATCATCGTACTTGCCGAGCGCGTCATACCGCGCGGTCCTGTGGCTGAAGACCACCCAGGTGTTCGCTACCGGAATTTGCAGAGAGCGCGACAAGCACAAAAGAACCGTCTTGCGGCTGCGTGACGACGCGGCATCGCTGTCAACGAGAGCTCACCATCAACGCCTCTCGCTGGGCCAGCCACGATGCCGACAATTTGCCACGCAGCAATTGACTGACGCCCACATCGAGGTGACCCAGTGCGATGGCTTCGATCAGGTCAGGGGCCAGTTGCGCCAGCCTAGCCATCTTGCTGGCTTGCCCGAGGTCGATCCCCTCGGCCGCCGCGATCTCCGTTATCGAAGCGAACCGTCCCTCGTCCAGCAGTCGCTGCCAATGATGCGCGAGGCCGAGCGCCCGCATCAGCGGAGTATCCTGATCCGCCTCCCGCATGAGCCGCTCGCGCCGGGCCTCGTCCAGAAACTCCTGTGGCGCGTCCAGCGGCGTGATCACCTGTTTCTTGAACCCGCGTTTCACCAACGTCCAGGGCAGGAAAGTCTCCAGTTGCACGCCGCCAGCGGGCAGCGGCGCCTGATACGTCACTGGGCCACCGTTGGCCCGGCCGCGATGCTTCTTGCTCATGTCTCGACATCGAAACTTGCCATGATCTGGCGCTGGATCTGCCAATCCACTGGCAGGCGATTTCGCTGGAACCACATCAGCGTGAGACGGCGCGGCTGTCGTCCAACCATCGTCTGCTCGATGATGTCGGGGGCCAGCAATGTCATGCGCAGCAGCTCGTTGACCACCGAGTGATGCAGTTTCTCGGCTCGCGCAATGGCCGACCCGCTACGCATTGCGCCGGTGTCCAGCAGGTGCTGCCAGTAGAAGGCTCGTGCCAGCCCGTCAAGTAAAGTGACGTCGTGGACATTGCGGTCGTCGGCGACCACGCGCTGGACGCCACGACGGCGAAGCACCAAGGGCACGAAGGTTTCCATCGACTCATCCATCAGGCCTCGACCTCCAGCAGTTCTGCACCGATGCTGCCTGGAGCAAATTCTTCGATGAGAGCGTTCCAGCCCACTTCCCGCCACCTCACTTTGATGCCTTGCACCTCCCCGGCGTGGATGAGGTCGATGCGCTCAATCACCAGGTTGGCGATGCGATGGCGCTCGACTGGGAACAACTGATCCCACACGTCGTTGAGCCGTCCCATCGCCATCACCATGGTGGCTTCATCAATCTGGGCTCCATTGCGCTGGATGTGGCGCACCACCGACACAACGGATTCCGGGCTGGTCAGCACCGTCCGGATTTGCGTGACCACCGCCGCCTCGATCTCGGCGGCGGGCAGGCGCTCATAGCTCTTGCCCGGTGCGCCGAAACGGCTTTCCGACTTGGACACGTAGTAGTGATACTTGCGCCCGTTTTTGCGCGAGTAGGTCGGGTACATGCGCTCGCCCGAGGGCGCGTACAGCAGGCCACGTAGCAAGGCATCGGTGCGCGACCGGATCTTGGTCTCCACCGACCGGGCGTGCCCATCCTTGGCCAGCACTTCATGCACTTTGCCCCACAGCCCCGGATTGATGATCGCTGGGTGCGCGCCGGGATACCAACTCCCCTTGTGCGACAACTCCCCGAGGTAGATGCGGTTGCGCAGCAACTTGTGCAGATACTTCTTGTCGATGCGCGCGCCACTACGGGTCAGCCCTTCCTGCGTCGTCCAGGCCTTGGTGGTAATGCCCTCCAGAGTCAGGTTGGCGGCGATCTGGGTGGGCGAGCCGATGGTCAACATCTCCTCGAAGATGCGCCGCACCACTGTCGCCTCGGCTTCGTTGATGACCAACAAGCGGTTCTCGACGTCGTAGCCCAACGGGGGGACACCGCCCATCCACATCCCTTTGCGCTTGGCGGCCGCGATCTTGTCACGGATGCGCTCACCGGTGACTTCGCGCTCGAACTGGGCGAAGGACAGCAGCACGTTGAGCATCAGCCGTCCCATCGAGGTGGTGGTGTTGAACTGCTGGGTGACAGAAACGAAGGACACGCCGTGGCGCTCGAACACCTCGACCATCTTGGAGAAGTCGGCGAGGCTGCGGGTCAGGCGGTCGATCTTGTAGACGACCACGATGTCGATCAGCCCGGCCGTGATGTCAGCCATCAGGCGTTTCAGCCCGGGCCGATCGGTGTTGCCGCCGGAAAACCCCGGGTCATCATAGTCATCGGCCACCGGAATCCAGCCCTCGGCACGCTGGCTGGCGACATAGGCATGGCCAGCCTCCTTTTGCGCATCGATGGAGTTGAATTCCTGGTCGAGCCGCTCATCCGACGACACCCGGCAGTAAACCGCGCAACGCTTGCGCGCTTTGGGAGACGCGACTTGTACAGCATCGCTCATTGCGCGCCTCCCTTCTTAACCAGGCCGAAGAACAGAGGCCCGGACCAGTGCGTGCCAGTGATGTGCCGGGCCACAGCGGTCAGGCTCTTGAAGGTGCCGCCTTCGTATTCGAACAGGCCGTCAGCGGTGACAGCTACCTTGTGCTCTCGGTCGCCCCACTCGCGCAGCAGGATCGTGCCTGGCGCGAAGTTGAACTCGCGCGGCCTGGCGCGCAGCTTGATCTTGGAGTGCTTCGCGCCGATAGCCTCAAGGCGCTGGCGGGTGGCTGGCGCAAGGCCGCCGAAGACTTCCTCCTGCAGCTTGTACGCAATGCGGGACTCGACGAAGGCCCGGTTCGGATTTATCGGGCGGCTGGTGAAGTACCGGTCCCACACCGCCCAGAGTTCAGCGATGGGCAGTCGGGGCAACTCGGCAATGCGAGCGGCGACGGATGCTTGTTTCTCGTTCATCACAACTTCTCCTCATTGATAGGGGTTGTATGAACGCGCTGGTCGGGCAGGAAGCCAAGGCCAACTGCTCTCTGTTTTGGCTCGGCGGCGACGAGGGTGCGGACGATGGCGGCCGCAAGGATGGTGGTGATTTCGCAGGCACGGGCGCGTGCGGACATCTCCGAGGGAGACGCGAGTTCGATGTTCTTCATGACGGCTCCAAGGAATTGCAACCGCTAGGAATAGTGAGCCTGATCGTCCGAAGACGATGGCAATTGCGGGCAATGCCCAGCCGGTTTGCGCTGGTGCGCCCAGCCCCTGGATTGCGCGTTAACGAAACAGTTGACGGCCGATCAAATGATCGATAGGATAGGATCGTATCCAATTCACTAAACACGCAATCAGGTTACAGCCATGCCATTCGGAGCCTTCATTCGCAAGAAGCGCGAGGAGAAAGGCATTCAAATGAATGACTTCGCGCGGCAGCTTGCGATCTCGCCTGCCTACTGGTCGCGCATAGAGCGCGACATGGAAAAACCACCCAAGGACGAACTGATCCAGAAGGCGGCAGAAATCCTGGGCGTGAACCCAGACGACGCCTTCGTGGAGGCCAGCCGTCTCCCGCCCGACATTCGCAACGACGTAGGGAATCTGGTTCGGATGTACCGCAAGCAACCCACAGGGGGCCAGTGAATGCCGGTCTTGACGCTCGGCTACCGGTGCTGTGACCGGAAGCGCCCCCTCTACCTCAAACACTCCGAAGTTGAAGGCTATGCGGTTCTGACTCGTCAGCAGCTGGGCTACGCCGACACGGACGCCATCCCTCTCACCACCTTGCGCGACATCTCGGGCCTGAAGATCAACGGCATTGAGTTCGCGCTGGCCGTTAGGGATGGTGTTCAAAACTTCCTCCGGCGAGGGCAATCAAAGGAAGGTTCGCAACGCTGGATGAGCCCATGAAACAAAGCGACCTTGGCCTGGACCTGAGCAACCGACGCACGCGCAAGCAGATAT